>Ga0207890_1000003_pt1 | contig 823179 bp, 736 predicted proteins | sample LinPmetageLP48_FD_184059 | JGI IMG/M metagenome (GOLD analysis project Ga0207890, IMG submission 184059) | Marine viral communities from the Pacific Ocean - LP-48 (SPAdes) | ecosystem: Environmental > Aquatic > Marine > Oceanic | place: Pacific Ocean | collected 2011-06-13 | reverse complement strand
AGCCATCTCTCCACTTCTCCTTGTTCGTGCAGCCTCATCCGGTCAACGGCGGGCTCGGATACCGTTCAAGTTTTGAGAGAAATGCTGGCGGGACCTATCTACATCACAGGCTCAGGGCCTCAGGTCGACTACGGGTTACCCGCCAGCAGTGGCGAAAGGGTAGCAAATCCTTCCACCGGAGAGACACAAGGTCGGATTAGCCGCGTAGCGGCGTAATCCGACATCCCTAATTAACCGTCGCTCCCGGAAAACAGCGCCGCCAGGCTTTCCAGTTCTTCTTCCAGATTCCAGTGCATTTCCCGCGCGGTGACATGCAATAGCACCAGTGCATTGATCGGCGCATCGGATTCGCCGCGCTGGCGCAGCCTCCCGGTAAAACAACGGTTCAGTTCATTGAGCGCGTTGTAGCGATCATTCAGTCCGTCCAGAGAAATGGTCTGTTCCGGTTGTTTGCGGTTGAGCAGGTAACGTTGCAACAAGTATAGGCTGGCGGTGCGCACCAGCGTTTCCGTGTCGCTGCTCAGTGGCAGGTGGAAGTGGGCCATGGGGCGCAGGAAGCGTGTGTGTGGGCAGTCGCTCAGGGCGCAAATCAGTCCGAACAGGGAGCTGAGTGCCCGCTGCAGGGTGGTGTCTTGTTGGTAGCGTCGTTGTGGCGTTTCTACGTCCAGGTTGACCGCTTGAAACGAATCACCCAATGCGGAATCGGGCAGCAGGTAGGCCAGGTTACGGGCGATGGGGCAGTAGGGGTGTTCGTCGGGGTCCAGTGGGCAGTGGCTGCATTGGTGATAGCGCAGCGCGGCCCAGTCCGGCGGCGTGAAGGTGTCGGGGACGGCGATGCTGCCGGGTTCCTCAACCAGCGTAATCGGGATGCGTTGCTGCACCCCGGTGGGCGTGGTGAGGGTGTACACGAAATCAGGCTGCATCGGCCCGGTCAGTCTGCTTCAGTGGCAGCCGGATGGTAAAGGTGGTGCCGGTGCCAAGCTGGCTTTTCACGGTCATGGTGCCGCCGTGGTGCTGGATGATGTCGTGGGAAATAGACAGCCCAAGCCCGGTCCCCTGGCCGATGGGCTTGGTGGTAAAAAACGGCTCGAAAATTTGCTTCAGGGCGTCATCCGCAATGCCCGGCCCGTCGTCGGCGATGGTCAGGGTGCACCATTGTTCATCGCACTGGGCCGCAATGGCGATGCTGCCTTTGTCTTCGATGGCCTGGGCTGCGTTAACGAAAAGATTCATGAACACTTGCGATAGCTGGCTTGCCGATCCGCTGATCGAAGGCAGAGAGTCGGGGAGGGTGTGAGTAACCGTAATCCGGTTTTTCAGTTCATGTTTGGCCAGGTTGAGTGAAATGGCCAGGCAGGATGCGATATCGGTGGGGGAAAACGCTTCGGGTCGGTTATGGGAGAAATGTTTCAGGTCGCGAATGATTTTCTTTATTCGCTCAATTCCCTCATCGGTTTCATCCAGCAGGGCGGGGTAATCCGCCATCATGAAGGCCAGTTTCTTTGTGTCTATATTCAGTTTTTCTTCAGCATTCAGAAATTGCTGAAACTTCTCTTCGCTGATGCGTTTTTTTAGCCCCTGAATAACCCCGGCCATGGCGTCGAGGTAATCCCGGCTGCGATTCAGGTTGGAAGAAACATAGGCAATGGGATTGTTGATCTCGTGGGCAATGCCCGCCGAGATAGTGCCCAGTGATGCCATTTTTTCCGAGTGAAGAAGCAGTGATTCTACCTGATTCAATTTCTGGCTCTTGTCCTTCACTTCCTGCATCAGCTGATTGTTTTCCGTTTTGATATCAGTGATATCGGTACCGAAATAAATATAGCCATCGTCTTCATCGGAAATGTAGGAAAGCGGGAACAGGAACATGTTCATCCAGTAACGGCTGCCGTCCGCATGGCGGTTGCAAACCTCCCCGTTCCACACCCCGGATAGCGCCTGGTCGCACTGCATCACTGGCAGTGAAGCATCGTCGGGGTGATTGAAACTTTCGTTCTGTCCGATCAGGCGGGAAAAGGAATGACCGCTGAGGGCCAGAAACTTGCCGTTGGCAAAGGTGATGGTGCCGTGGCGGTCGGTGGTCAGCACACAGTACTCGTCGATGATGCGCGCCAGTGGGCCGAGCAGCGCCTTGTTGAGTTTGTATTCGTCTGCGTTGACCTCGATCAGGTGCATCTTGCGGCCAAAGCGGTTGTCCGTCAGCGACGAAAACTCGGCCAGTTTGGCTTCCACGTTGATGGAGGTGCGGTAGGTTTTGTACAGAAAGAAAATGATGATCAGCAGGATCACCGTGGAAGATACCAGGAACAGCCCCTGGGCTTCCATGCCAAAGCCGATGTCCGTTTTGTCGAGCAAGCTATTCATGCGCCGCGCCGTGAGTTGTTGTTTGTCGGGCTGAAAGGGCTAGCCTTCGTAGCCCATGCTGCGCAGGGTCTCGCGTTGTTCCCGCACGGTTTCCGCCAGAATACGGTTTTCCAGCAAAATATCGCGGAACTTCAGGCCTTCGCGGATATTGTCGAGTAACTGGTCGTCGTCCCAGGGTTTGGGGATAAAGCGGAATGCGCCGGCTTTGTTGATCGCGGACATGACCGTCTCGATGTCGATCACCCCGGTCAGCACAATACGAATGGTGTCGGGTTGCAGGTCGCGCAGTTCCTGCAGCAGCTCCAGGCCATTCATCTCCGGCATCATATAGTCGGTGATCACCGCATCGAATACGGTAGTGCGCGCCCGGCGCAGGGCTTCGTGGGGGTCCTGGTAGGTTTCCACTTCCCAGTCGGTGTAGGTATTGATAGTGCGCTTCAAGGCTTTGAGGATGTATTCCTCATCGTCCACGACCATGACCTGATACATGGTGAGTCCCTCATTCACGGCGTGCTACTACGCTGGCGTCCTGCCGGCGACTGCATGCGTTCAACAACATTGTGCCCGCCCTTTTCCGCTAAGGGTTGGCACACGGGTATCAGGTTTTACGATACGCCCCGCTATAGGGGCTGACAATTGGTTCGGGTAACCGCAAGGAGCCGGTCATGCCGTCCGGATAGCCGTTTATCCGGCAGGGACGAAAACCGCACAATGGTGGGGAAAAACGCGGGAAAAACGCGCAAAAAAACGGCTACGGGGTCTGCACGATGGCTTTGGTCACCGATCCGGTGGCGATCAGGCGTTCCTGTTGCTGCGCGTTTATGGCATAGGCTTCGGCACGCATGGCCGCAAGGGTTCGGCCCAGGCGGTCCACATGGGCGCGGATCACGACCTGTTCGCCCCGGCTGGCGGCACGCAGCACGCTGCTATGGGTTTCGATGGTCACCGCGTGCTGCTCGGGTGGCAGTCTGGAGGCCGCCGCAAAAAAGCAGGCCACATCCATCAAGGCATAAACGATGCCGCCATGCAGGGCGCCCTGGGGGTTGGTGGTGAAATCATTCACCGGGAAACGCACTTCACTGCGGCCATCCACCGCGCTTACCAGTTCCAGTTCGCAGGCCCTGTGCAATGGGTGGGCGAGAATGTCGTCTTTGATCTGGTCAATGTGGCTCATGGTTTTCCTTTTTCATTCCGGCGAAACGGAGCCGACACTATACGATGCCGGTTCGGAAAACGGGATGACCGGATCGTACCCACAGGTGACGGGGAACCGATTGTCTTGACGGCGGTCTATGGGTATCGCAAGGTTGCGACTCTTCCCTCGTTAGCGGGCATCCCATGAAAGCACTGGTCTACACATTGCTGCTTATCATCAGTACTCATGTACTAGTGCTGGATGCCATGCATCACGAGCACGATGGTGGCGCGGCTGCCTCGCTGGAACAGGTCCAGCAGGATCTGGCCAGTGCGGATGTGCTGGACAAAGGCGGCGACCATTGCTGTCAATGCCATGGTTTCATGGCCTCCACCGATAGTGAGCCGCTACGCCTGGCCCCTCCCTCTGCAGGTCAAATGGCGTTGCGCCCCTTCCTGCCGGATGCCCCGGCCGATAACCCTTTCCGTCCTCCTATAGCCTGACCGTTTCTTCGTTTCCCCGACTTTGCTGCCTTGTCCACGGTGAATGTGCGCCGTGCGAGCGCCGGCATTGTTCTTGACGTAACGTTTTGAGACATCAGGAGTTTCCCCATGGGAATCCAGACCCCAGTGCGCATGGCCGCACTGTTACTGGCCGTGTGCGCGTATGCCAGCGCGTCGGCTGATTCTTCTTCCTCGCCCGCGCAGTGGGCGCAATGGGTGCAGCGCCAGGTTAGCCAGCTACCGGCCAGCCGCGCCATCCAGGCGGAGCAGGAACGGTTGCTGGCGCAAAGCCGGGCTTTATCGCAGCCGCTTTATAACCCCTCATTGAATATCGACTACGAAGACAGCCTCGATATCACCCAGACCGTGGGCCTCAGCCAGACACTGGACTGGTCCGGCAAGGCCCGCGCCAGCCGTGATGCCGTGGCGGTGCGTGATCAGCTGGCGCAGCTGCGTGGCGACAAGGCCCGCGCCCGCCTGTTGGCGGACAGCCTCAATGCGCTGGTGGCCCATGCCGCCGCCCGCGAGCAATTGGCGGCCGCCCGTGAGCAGGAACAGCAGCTGCGCGATCTCACCGACCTGATTCGCCGCCGCGAAAAGGCAGGGGATGTGGGGCAGGTTGATGCGCAATTGGCCTACCTGTCACTGGGGCAGGCTCAGCAGGCCCTGGCGGATGCGGAAAGTGCCGCCACCCGTGCTGCCACCACATTGCGCCAGCAACTGGCCAGCCAACAACCCGCGGTGGCCTTGCCGGCGGCGGACCGTTGGCAGGCCCCGTCACTCACCCATGGTGTCGTGCAACGGCTCCCCACCAGCTTCGATTTGCAGTTGGCAGAGCAGCAACTGGCGCTGGCTGAGCGAGGGGTCTCGGTGGCAGACAAACAACGCAATACCGACCCGACCCTGGGCCTGCGCGTGGGCCAGGAAGATGGCGAAAATTTGTGGGGCGTGGATTTCAGCCTGCCATTGAAGTTCTTCAATACCGGCAAGCCAGGCTATGAAGCCGCCCTGGCAGACAGTGAAGAGCGGCGTGCACTGCTGGAGAAAACCCGCAACGACATTCAGGCCCGGCTGGACGGAGCGTTGAGCGATTACCAGCAGCGGCGTGAGCGCTGGGAAACCTGGCAACAACTCACCGGCGATAGCCTGGCGCGCAGCGACACCTTGCTCAAGCGCGTCTGGCAGCAGGGCGAACTCACCACCCAGAACTATCTGCAGGCCTTGAATCAGCGGCTCGATACCCGGCTGGCTGGCATCGCCCTGCGCGATGCCATGCAGCAGGCCTGGGTGCAGTGGCTCTATGAAAGCGCCCAGCTCAACGACTGGCTGAACCAGTTGGCCAACGAATGATTGTTCTGTAGGAACCGAGCTTGCGAGGTAACAGCCGCAGGCTGGGCCGAAGGGTGAGCGAAGCGAATAACACCGCTTGAAACGAGAAATTAAGCGAAAAATTACTGTAGGAGTGCCACTTGAGGCGCGAATGGTGTCTGCGACACGCGGTGCCAACTTCTTCGCGCCCTGAACGGCGCTCCTACAAAAAATGGAAAATTTTTTATGAAACCGAAAATGACATTTCAAAAGACGCCTCTGGCCATCTTCTTGCTGGCAACCCTGGCGAACCCGGCCTGGGCGGAAGAAAACCATGACCATGCCCACAACGAAAGCAACGAAGCCGGACAGCATGCACAGCAGGCTGCCCCGGATAATAGCGGTGACCATGATGAACACGCTCATGGGAAGGAGGTTGGGAGCGCAGCGTCCCATAGTGAAGAAGCGGCACTGGAGCTGACCGCAGAACAACAAAAGATGCTCAACCTGCAGGTCATTACCCTGCAGCCTGATGCCGATGCTACCCGGACCCTCACCGTGCCGGCGGAAATTATCAGCAACCAGTACCGCACCTGGGTGGTGCCGGTGCGTATCGATTCCCAGGTGCAGTCTCGCAGTGCCACGCTTGGCCAGCACATGGAAAAAGGGGAGGCCATCGCCACCCTGTTCAGCCCGGCCATGGCGCAGTTACAAAGTGATCTGCAAGTGGCGGCGGACGGCTGGCGTCGAGTTAAAAACCTCGGCCGGCGTACCGTGGGCAACCAGCGCTATCTGGACGCGCAAAGTCAGTACCAGTCCCTGCGAGCCCGGGCCAAGGGTTATGGCCTCAGTAACAGCGCCATCGCTGATATCGAAGCCGGAAAAAATGAAAAAGGGGTTTATACCCTCACCGCGCCGGACGATGGCCTGGTACTGGAAGATGCCTTCCAGCAAGGGCAATGGTTAACCGCGGGCAGCGCCCTGGTCACGCTGGTGGATGAATCCGAATTGTGGGCCGAAGCGGCCCTGCCGCCGAGCCCCGGTTTGCAGATCAGCACCGGCACCCCGGCCCGCGTCATCGTGGGTGACACATCCGTGGACGGCAAGGTGATCCAGTCTGGCCATCGCCTCAATCCCGTCACCCGTACCCTGGCGGTGCGAGTGGCGATTCCCAATGCGGGCCATCTGTTGCACCCCGGCATGTTTGCCGATGTGGCACTGGCGTTGGCGGCACCGGAGAACGCTCTCACCGTGCCGGAAGAGGCGTTAACCCGTAGCGCCGATGGGGATTGGCAGCTGTTCGTGGAAGAAGAGCCGGGCCACTACAAACCCGTGGAAATCCAACTCAATGGCCAGCTGGAAAACCGCCGCATCGTTACGGGTATTGAGCCGGGCACGCGCGTGGTCACTCGTGGCGCTTTCTTCCTGGCCAGTGAAATGGCCAAGTCCGGTTTCGATATTCACAATCACTGAGGATCACCGTCATGTTTAATCGAATTGTCGATTGGGCGGTGAACAACCGCCTCATTGTGTTGCTGTTACTGGTCATCACCATCGGCGTGATCGGCTGGCAATTACCCAACCTGAAACTGGATGCCTTCCCGGACGTGACCAACGTCCAGGTACAGGTGAACACCGAGGCCGAAGGCCTGGCCGCGGAAGAAGTGGAGCAGCTGATTACCTATCCCATCGAGGCGGTGATGTACGCGCTGCCCCAGGTGGCCGAGGTGCGTTCCATCTCCAAGACCGGCCTGTCCATCGTCACTGTGGTGTTCGAGGAAGGCACCGATATCTATTTCGCCCGCCAGCTGGTGTTCGAACGCTTGCAGGCGGCACGGGAGGATATTCCCGACGGCGTCGGCACCCCGGAAATGGGCCCCAACACCTCCGGCCTGGGTCAGGTCTATCAATACCTGCTCACCGCAGAGCCTGGCTCCAATGTGGATGCCATGCAGTTGCGCAGCCTCAACGATTGGGTGGTGAAACTGCTGCTCATGCCGGTGGGTGGCGTCACCGATGTGCTCAGCTATGGCGGTGAAGTGCGCCAGTATCAGGTCAACGTGAACCCCACCCGGTTGCTGGCCTACGACCTGAGCCTGCAACAGGTCATGGATGCCATCGCCGCCAACAACCGCAACGCCGGTGGCTGGTATCTGGATCGCGGCGCCGAGCAATTGGTAATTCGTGGCATGGGCTGGGTAGGTAGCGGTGAGCAAGGGCTCGGTGATATCGCCGCCATTCCCCTCAAGGAAGTGGATGGCACCCAGGTGCGCGTAAGCGATGTGGCCAAGGTGGAATTCGGCGGCGAGATTCGTCAGGGCGCCCTTACCATGACCCGCCGCGATACCAACGGCGAACCGGAAGCCCTCGGTGAAGTGGTAGCCGGCATCGTGCTCAAGCGCATGGGCGCCAACACCAAGGCCACCATTGATGGCATCAAGGCTCGCGAAGCGCGGGTCCAGCAGGCCCTGCCGGACGGTGTGCAGTTCGAGGTGTTCTACGACCAGGCAGATCTGGTGGAAAAAGCCGTCAGCACTGTGGTCACCGCCTTGCTGCTGGCCTTCGTGTTTATCGTCATCGTGCTGGCCCTGTTCCTGATGAACCTGCGCGCCACGGCGTTGGTGCTGCTGTCCATTCCGCTCTCCATCGGCCTGGCCTTGCTGGCGATGGCCAGCCTGGGCATGTCCGCCAACCTCATGTCGCTGGGTGGTCTGGCAGTGGCCATCGGCATGCTGGTGGATGGCTCCGTGGTGATGGTGGAAAACATCTTCAAACACCTGAGCCGCAAGGAAGGCAGTCATGACTCACAGGGCGGCATCGCCTTGAGAGTAAAAGACGCCGCCCAGGAAGTGGCGCGGCCGGTGTTCTTTGCCGCCAGCATTATCTTGGTGGTGTTCCTGCCCCTGTTCGCCTTCGAAGGGGTGGAAGCGAAAATGTTCGTGCCCATGGCTATCAGCATCATGCTCGCCATGACCGCCGCCGTACTGGTGGCGCTGATCGTGGTGCCGGCACTGGCCGGGTTCCTGTTCCGCAATGGCGTGGAAGAAAAGCCCAACAAGCTGATGCACTGGCTGGAAGCCCGCTATCGCACTCTGCTGGGTAAAGCCATGCAGGCCCGTAAAGTGGTGGTCGGTGGCGCGGTCGGCTTGTTCGCGTTGGCACTGGCAACCACACCGTTTATTGGCACTGAATTTGTGCCGGTGCTGGAAGAGGGAACGTTGGCGTTACGCGTGACGCTGGCGCCGTCCTCCAGTCTCGATACTGCGTTGGACGTGGGTAAAAAACTGGAGAAGGAAATCATGACCTTCCCGGAAGTGACCTATGCGCTTAGCCGGGTAGGGCGTGCCGAAATCGGTGGCGACCCGGAACCGGTGAGCAACGTGGAAATCTATATCGGCCTCAAGCCTGTCAGCGAATGGGAAAGCGCCAGCAATCGTCTTGAGCTACAGGAAAAGATTCAGCAGAACCTGGAAAAACATCCCGGCCTGCTGCTCAACTTTTCCCAGCCCATCGCCATGCGCGTGGACGAACTGCTCTCCGGCGTAAAGGCGCAACTGGCCATCAAACTGTTCGGCCCGGATCTCGATGTGCTGCAGGAAAAAGGCGAAGCCATCACCCAGGCCGTGAAGGAAGTGGAGGGTGCCACCGACGTGCAACTGGAACAGATCGCCGGTGAAGCCCAGCTGGTGGTCACCCCGGACCGCAACGCCCTCAGTCGTTACGGCCTGAGTGTGGATCAGGTCATGGATCTGGTCAGCAACGGCCTCGGCGGCGGCAGCGCCGGGCAGGTGATCAATGGCAACGAACGCTACGATATCTACGTGCGCCTGGAGCAAGACGCCCGCAAGGATGCCGAAGCCATCCGCAATCTGCGCCTGAAAGCGGCAGACGGCGCTTGGGTGCGGCTTATGGATGTGGCGGACGTATCCCTGGTCTCCGGCCCGCCACAAATCAGCCGCGACGATGTGCAACGCCGCGTGGTCATCCAGGCCAACGTGGCCGGGCGCGACATGGGCTCAGTGGTGGCCGACATCCAGCAGGCCATCGACAGCGACGTCGACCTGCCCGCCGGCTACAGCGTGGACATCGGCGGTCAGTACGAAAACCAGCAGCGCGCCCAGCAACGCCTGGCCATGGTGGTGCCCGTGGCCGTGGGACTGATTGCCCTGTTGCTCTACTTCGCCTTCGGCTCCGTGGCCCAGGCGGCTCTCATCCTGGTCAACGTCCCCCTGGCCCTCATCGGCGGCATCCTCGCCCTGGCCCTCAGCGGCCAGTACCTGTCCGTGCCCAGCTCCGTGGGCTTTATCACCCTGTTTGGCGTGGCGGTGCTCAATGGCGTGGTGATGGTGGAAGCCATCAATCACCGCCTGCGCGATGGCGAAGCCCTGGAGACAGCCATCTTCGAAGGCGCCGTCTCGCGCCTGCGACCGGTACTGATGACCGCGCTTACTTCCATGTTGGGGTTGATTCCCATGTTGCTGGCGACTGGTGTGGGCAGTGAGGTGCAGCGGCCACTGGCGGTGGTGATTGTGGGTGGGCTGGTGTCGGCGACGGGGTTGACGTTGTTGGTGTTGCCGAGTCTTTATGGGGTGTTTTCGAAGGGGGCGGGTAGGGAGCTGAAGCGGTGAGGTGGGCGGTTTGACCCGTTATGCAGACTATTTAATAATCAAGCCACAACTTACCCCCTGCTGGCATTATTAAGTTGATGCTTGCTTGGGGGGTGGAAAGCCGTCGGGTTGGCGGCTTTTTCATTTTAGGTCATAGGGATTGATGGCGATGTCGTGATGCATCGAGAGGTATCTGACCTTGGCGCTAGCACACGGTGTAATCAGAAATTCTCCATTTAGAAAAGGAAAAAAAATGGATTTAGGGATTGGGACAGAGGGTTTAAGCAGGGAAGCAGTTTCTTTAGAAAGCTTTATATCAAGAATTAGCACAGGTAAAGCTGTGCTGTTCACCGGTGCAGGATTTTCCCTGAATACAAAAAATTTGGAAGATAAAGAGCCTCCTTTAGCTAAAGATTTGGCAAATAAAATTGCACTCCTAGGTGGTATGGAGCCTAGTGACAATTTGATGTATGCATCAGACTATTATCTGACGTACAAAGATAAGGCAGAATTATTGAAACTGCTAAAGAATAACTTTGTTTTGAATGAAGTTAGTGAAAATCATGTCTCAATATGTTCCGTTCCTTGGAAGAGAAGCTATACAACGAATTATGATAACGCTATTGAGCTATCGAATAGGAAAAATGGAAAAAATATAGAATCATTAAGCACAGACGATGATCCGAATGACTATATCCACATTAGTGATATTTGTTTGCATATTAATGGAAGGATAGAGAATTCAACGATCAATGATCTGGATAGCAATATAAAGTTGAGTAACTCCTCTTACATATCGGCTGATTGCTTTATAGGATCAAACTGGTTCTATCATTTTAAAAGAGATTTGGAAAGTTGTACTGCATTGGTTTTTGTGGGCTATTCATTATATGACTTAGATATTCAGAAATTCCTATTTAATAACCCCTCTATAAAAGATCGAACTTATTTTATAACGCGAGAAGATGCTTCTCACGAAGAAACTTATTTCTTGGGAAAGTTTGGCCATGTTCTTTCTATAGGGGTTGATGGTTTTGCTGATTTGGTGCGAGAGAATAGACTTGATAACTTGGATATGACAGATCAAGAATATACAGAGTCATTGGTTAAGTATGAAAACAGTTCTGACCAAATTGATATTAGAGATGCTGAGGTTGAAAGATTTATTCTGCATGGCGACATAAAGCAATCACATATCGATAGGGCGTTTTCTATTAATCAAAGCACGCCATATTTAATTAATAGAAGTTCTGTCCAAGAAGTATGCGACCTAATAAAGGCCGGTAACAATGTTTCTGTGGTTTCCGAGTTGGGGAATGGTAAGTCAATTTTTCTGAAAAATATTGTGGCCAATTTAACTAAGAATGGCATTGATGTTTTTGTTCTAGAGGATGACGAAGGTGACTATTTAAAGGATTTGGATACGTTAAATAGTCTGAGTAAAAGGACAGTGATAGCTGTTGATGATTATGACAAGTATGTTGGTCTAATTAGACATTTTGATGCGGTTAAGCCGCAAAATATTAACCTTATTATAACTTCCAGAACTTCTGAGCATGAAAGGCATCGCCAAGAGTTCTCGTTGTTTGAGGGAAAATTCTTAGAGGTCTCTGTCGATTTGCTCAAGAAAGACGAAGTTCAGTACTTCGTGAATATTATTGATAACATAGGGTTGTGGGGGGGGGATCGCAAACTGGAGCCATGAAAGAAAGGTAGAATATTTGATGAGCAATCATCATTCCCAGCTTTCATTAATGTTGTTGGATTTATTTAATTCTCCTTATATTGTTGATAAGGTGAAAGGAATTACCAAGGGTTTGTTCGAAAATTTAAAGTATAAAGATACTGCATTTGCAGTGTCTTTGCTTGAAACTATAGGCCTTAAAGCAAAGGCTAGCTTGATTTCTGAGGTGGCATTAAATAATGAAATTTATGATATCAAGCTTACAAGCAATTCGTGCTTTAAAGAGCTCTTTAAGATGGAAAATAATGAGGCCCATTCAAAGTCTAGCCTATTCTCCTTGTCTCTTATAAATAACTATTTTTCAGCGAATTATATTGTTGAGCAATTGCTGTTGATTGCTGCACATCTTAATTCTGAAAGGGGCAGGTCGTATGAAGAAAGTAAGGTCTTTAAAAGTCTTTTAAAGTTTTCCTTTATTGAAAGATTGCTTCCAGAAAAAAACAAAAAGAATAACTTGTCAAAGTACTATGAAAATTTAAAAATATCAGCCCCATGGTTAAAATCCAGTCCGCACTTCTGGGTCCAGTTTGGGATGTCAAGACTTCCTTACAAGGATTTCAAGAAAGCTCAGGATTATTTTGATCAAGCGTACTCATTTGCTAAGAAAAAAGATAATTATCACACGGAAAATATCGATACTCAGCAAGCTAGACTTTATATTCTCCAGTGTCTAGATTCTAAAGATTTGGTTAAGTCCGTGAAATTCTTTCAGGCCGCTGATGACTTGCTTCATTCATTAAATGATGATGTTTATAAGTTTAGGCAGGTGATTAAATATAAGGATATTTATATCGGAAAATTTTCTAATTTATCGAAAAAGCAAAAAGTCGCCTTCGAGCATTCATGCAAAAAATTTTTAGCATCTGTGGAGCTTGCATCAAGGGGTGGTAAAATAAGTATTAATGATGAGAAGACTGTCGCGACAGTGATAGAAATTTTGAATTATATAATTGGGGATATTAAAGCCGGGCGTTAATGTTCAATAATCCATGTTGGGAGCGCATGAATTGGAATATTTCTTACGTTCCCCCGGTCTGATCGAACATTGGGGGCAGGACATTAGGGTCAGATACCCTCTTGATGGTCAAGCCCGTTCATTGCAATTTCCGCATTAAATGGCATCCCGGATTTAATGACCCCATATATCAGGTGCACTAATTTCCGCATGCTGGCACCGACAACAGCTTTGGGGGATAACCCTCTGGCTTGCAACCGTGCCGCCATCGCCACAACGACTGGATTGTGATGCTTGGCAACCAGTCCCGGCATGTAAAGGGACTTTCGTGCCGCCACATGACCAGCCCGGGACATTGCACTTCGCTTGTTTATCGAGCTTCCCGACTGCCTTTGTCTTGGTGTAACGCCAATGAATGCGGCTAGCGCTTTGGCGTTCTTGAAGCGTCTGACGTCACCGATGTAGGCCAGCATTTGGGAGCTGGCACGACGGCCTATACCTGGAATGCTTTGCATCAATTCAGCATCATTCTTGAGTTCCGGGCTGCCATCAATGTGGTCATCAATGTCTGATTGAATCTTCTTGATTTGATCATTGAGCCAGTCGACATGCTCCTTCACCATCTTTTCTACGGTGGAGGTCGATGTTTGGCTCAATGCTTCAAGGCGATTTAGCTCTTGCTGGCGCATATCGATAAGCGCTTGCAGACGGTCTACCAAGGCCCTCAATTCCCGTACAGCAAGACTTGGAGGTGCCCAGCATTCAAGCCTTGCTCGTTGAGCAAAACAAGCAATCAGTCGGGCATCCGCTTTGTCGGTTTTGTTCCGGCTTAACTCACTTTGGGCATAGCCTGAAATACGGGCGGGATTTACCACACTGATCGACCAGCCTAAATCAGCCAGGAAGATGGCTACTGCTTCACTGTAGGGTCCGGTCGCCTCCAGAACAACTGGCGTATCAACGGGAATATCTCGCTGCTGCAGCCACGCATGTAGTGCCTCGTGACCGCCAGGGGAGTTTGCAAAAACCTTACTTTTGAACTTGTTGCCGGTGGCAACACATATATCAAGCTTCTTCTTCGATACATCAATCCCCACGGCCTGCTCGTTCATCTTATCCTTCCTCGTATTCAGGCTCTTGGTTAGAAACCAGGCCTAAGTTACCCTTCGAACTGTATGAACGAAATTACAGGTCGGCGGACTTATCTGACCCACAGGCTATGAAGCCTAATGTCTCATCAGCCTCAGCCGACCCGGCCGCTTCATCAGAACTAGAATCCTGATTCGAAGAGGCAGATTCAAGATACGAGGTCTTGCCCCGTGCGTTTGAGCCGAGCTCAACCAGTCCTGTTCATTCGCCCAACTGATAGCACCTTTCCGAAATGCCCCTCTAATCAGAATAATCCGCGCTTGCTACTGTGAGTCCCATCGCTATAAAACTATGCGTGTCCCGGACCTCGATCCGGGCTTTGCTTCCCAGACTTCTCTCTGCTTGCTGGGAATGAACCATTTGGCTCCATACGACCTGTTTAGCCATGTTTTTGCGCGACACTATAACTGGGTCAATGAAGCCCGCTTTGCGAGAGAAAATAGTCATGAAAGCTGTTGTTTGCCACCACGGTGACTTTGAGGTTCAGGACGTTGCTGAGCCTGAGCCCGGCAAGGGCCAGATCCTGCTGAATGTGTTGCGCTGCGGTATCTGTGGGTCAGACCTACATGCCCGGCATCATGCGGATGAGCTGGCGGAAGCCACCGAGCGCGTTGGCTATCCGCATATCATGCGCAGTCATGAGCATGTGGTGCTGGGGCATGAGTTTGTGGGGGAGATTGCAGACTACGGTGCAAAAACGCACCGTCGCTGGAAGCCAGGAAAGCGTGTTGTGGCCATGCCCATGCGTCGTAATAGCGGGGTGGCACACCTGACAGGTTTGTCCACTCAGGCGCCCGGCGCCTATGCCGAACGTGTGCTGGTAGAAGAGTCGCTGGCCTTTCCGGTAACCAACGGCATTTCTGATGACCACGCTGCCCTGACTGAGCCCATGGCGGTGTCTCTGCATGCGGTGAACCGGTCCGAGATCCGTCGTCGTGACACGGCGATTGTGATCGGTTGTGGGCCGATCGGTCTGGGTGTGATTGCCATGCTCAAGGCCAAGGGGGTGCGCCATATCGTCGCCAGCGATTATTCGCCGACGCGGCGCAATCTGGCCAAGGCCATGGGGGCTCATGTGGTGGTAGACCCGTCACAAGGCAGTCCGTATGAAGGCCTGGAGAAGCGCGGGTTTGTGGTGAATGCACCGCAGCTGTTCGACATAAAACAAGAAAGGACACGCATGAATTGGAGTATTTCTTACGTGTTCCTCGTGTGATCGCTGATAGTTAGTCCCTACTCTCGTCGCTAGGCTTGGAGTTATGGAAAGCAAGGAGGCTGCCATGACTCGAGCGCGTTATTCTCAAGTGTCTCTTGATGAAACCCCGTATTACCACTGCATCTGCCGCTGTGTGCGGCGGGCTTTTCTGTGTGGCAAGGACCATTATTCCGGGCAGGACTATGAGCATCGCCGCGAGTGGGTGGTGGAGCGGTTGGCGATACTGGTCGAAGTGTTCGCCATCGACCTGTGTGCCTATGCGGTGATGTCGAATCACTATCATGTCGTGCTGAAAGTGGATCGTGAGCGTGCTGCGGACTGGTCAGACAGGGAGGTGGCGGAACGTTGGATGCAGCTGTTCTCCGGGCACTTACTGGTTAAACGTTGGTTGAGAGACGAAGCCAGTGAGGCAGAAACGATGAAAGCGCTGGAGATCGTCGCCGACTGGCGCGAGCGACTGTTCGACCTTGGCTGGTTTATGAAATGCCTGAACGAATATCTGGCCCGTCGTGCCAATGAGGAAGATTGCTGCAAGGGCCGGTTCTGGGAAAGTCGTTATAAGTGTCAGGCCTTGCTGGATGAGAAGGCGCTACTCAGCTGCATGGCCTATGTGGATTTGAACCCCGTTAGAGCGTCCATGGCAACGACTCCGGAAAGCGCTGATTACACTTCTGTGCAGCAACGTAGTGAGGAGATGGTAGCCGGGAACAAGGTTCCTAATAAACCCAGGCTTTTGCCATTTGTTGAGTCAGGTAATGTTGAAAATGACGATGCTGAATCGTTGTGTCGATTTCGGTTGATGGATTACCTCCAGCTCGTGGATGCGACAGGGCGAGTTGTGCGGGCGGATAAGCGTGGGGCGATTTCTGGTCACGCGGCGGATGTGCTTGAGAGGCTTGGCATTGATCAGCAAGCCTGGCTTCGCCATATGAAGCCCAGAAAGCAGCGTCGCCCTGTGGCTCTGGGGGCACTGACTAAAGTAAAGGCTTTTGCCGAGGCGACAGGGCGTTCCTGGGTGTCGGGGCAGCGTGCTTGGCTCGCTTGAGCCTGCATTATGGTATGACTATAAATTTATACGTGTCCCGGATCTCCGCTATGGGCCTTGCCGAGGAACTTTGAGATGTATTAATTGACTGAAAAGGTATGGCTAACTGGCTTGCCGTTCCGCTGAATTGCGGTCGGTACTGCCTCCTTATTTCTAACCCTGAAGAGGAAACAACCATGCGTATTGTTCTTGTTTCATCATTGCTTGCCCTGAGTGCCGCTGCTGTTGCGGGGCCTGAGTGCCAGGAAAAAGATCGTGCAAAATGGATGGATAAGGATGCGTTCGAGCAGCAGTTGGTTGACGATGGCTACAAGGTCAAGGTATTCAAGATCACTGATGGCGATTGTTACGAGCTGTATGGCTGGAATGAAGAAGGCAAGAAAGTCGAGATTTACTACGATCCGGTGACTGGCGAAACACTGAAGACCGAGATCGAGGAATAATTCGTATGGCCACTGTTCAGGTCTGGGATCCGCTGATCCGGATTTTTCACTGGGCGGTGGCCATTGTCTTTGTTGCCAACTATTTTTTTAATGAAAAAGGCGGCGATCTCCACGTTGCGTTGGGCTATACCGCAGCGGGTATGTTGACGTTTCGGTTCGTCTGGGGGTTTGTGAGCCGTGGTGCTGCACGCTGGTCTGATTTTTTTCCTACACCTTCACGGCTGGTTTCACACAGTCGCAGTCTGCTGCGCGGTGAGGGTTACCGTCGGCTAGGCCATACGCCGCTTGGTGCTGTGGTGATGATTCTGATGATGTCTTGCCTGGCAGGGCTTGCAACCACCGGATACATGATGGAAGAAACAGACATGTTCTGGGGTGTGGAGTGGGTTAAGGATCTGCACTGGGGTTTCGCCACGACATTACTGGGGTTGGTTATTGTGCACATCCTGGGGGCGTTGTATGAAAGCTATCGCCTGAAGGAAAACCTGCCGTTGTCCATGATCACGGGGCGTCGTCGCCGTTGATCCGGATGCGGGGACAGGTCTCGTCCCGTGCTAATATCGCCCTATAAATTTATGCGTGTCCCGGATCTCTCTGGGTGAGCGCATCGAGACGCTGGAAGCGGCCGGTATCTTCGCCGGTACAGATTGGGCGGAGCCGCACATTCTGGTCCCCGGGTTCACTACCCAGTCGCTGCAAAGCGCCCAGGCTGAGCTGGTGGTGATCGAGGCTCTGAGCGAGCTGCGCATGCTGGCGGTGGCCTGTGGGGACTACCGTCACACCCTGATTTCCGCCGAGCAGGCCCACCATTTTCTCACCCAGGTGCTGGCACTCAATTTGGCCATGCTGTTTTCGCCGCCTTCCGAGGCACAGCGTGAAACCCAGGGGCGCCTGGCGATTCTGCCGCAGAATCTGTTGCAGCATCTGGCGGAGCGCATCGGCTATGAGCATATCGTCGACAAGCTGATTGAAGAGATCTGGCGGATTCTTAATCAGCGCCCCATCCAGACCGAGCCGGTCAAACAGATGGTCACGCAGATCGCCATTTGCCAGATCAATCCGGATATCGATCTGGGCAGCAGCGGGCAGGGGGCGGACCGGCTGGTAAGCAGCCTGTTCGGCCCGACCCGGGCCTGCCGTGAAGACCCGGGCGTGGAAACCTACCGGGAGCGGCTGGCCAGCATGGATGCTACGGCCTTACAGGGCGAGGCCACCGGGTTTGCCCGGGCCATGCACGATACCGGGCTGGTGTCGCCCTATCACCCGGTGTTGCTGCGCCATTTGCTGGATCAGGGCGATCACCTGGTGGCGGAGGCCATGGGCCTTTCCTCCACCGGGCGCGATTGCCTGCTCTGTTATCGGCAGCTGGTGCAGGCGTTGATTGAAGCGGCGGTGCATCCGCAAACCGCCCAGGCCATTTATGGCCTGGCGCTGGTGCTGGAGCGGGGCATTCTCTATCAGCCGCCGGTGGCGCCGGCGCTGTGGCGGCAACTGGGCCTAGTTCTGTCAGACAGGTCGTGCCAGCGCCTGACACTGGCTTTCGGGGATCAGGTGCCGCCGCAGGCGCATCTGATCGAAGGCGTGCTGTGCATGCTGGGGCTGCCACTGGGGGTAGGACAGGGCAATAATCCCACCTGCCAGTCCGCCCGTGCTCTGTCGATGTGGTCGTACAACGATCCGGACTACCTTCTGCAAATGGTGACCTGGGCGGCCCGCGACGATGAAATCATCATGCATTTCGAGGGCCAGCGGATTTCCTTCAGCGAGAGCGTTGGCGGTGTGGCCAGCAGCCTGCCCATGGACCTGGACCCGGTGTCTCTGCTGGTGGTGCCTCACCTGGACCGAATTTATGCGGAAATGGGCCGTCGCTGTATCGAACGTGAGGGTGACCCCCACCGTTGGGTGAACCCGGAGTTTCATGGCTGGTGGTCCGGCCGCGGTTTTCGTATCAATGTGGATGTGGAAACCGGAAAGCTGTGGGAGTTGGATGATTTTCTGCGTCATTTCTATGCGGCCTACCACCCCTATTACAACGGCAATCAGCCCCTGATACACCCCCAGCCTGCAGGTGTCGCTGTCACCGACAGCGCCGCCCGTTTTATCGGCTGGCATGCCATCAGTATCTTGCGGGTGGCGCTGGACCCTCAGGATGTCATGCGGGTGTATTTCTATAACCCCAACAACGACAGCGGTCAGGACTGGGGGGACGGCGTGGTGGTCAGCACCGCAGGCCATGGCGAACGTTTTGGTGAGGCGTCACTACCGTTCGAGCAGTTTGCGTCGCGGCTTTACATCTTTCACTTTGATCCGCTGGAGCGAGGTGAGCTGGCGCAGGTTGAGCAGCAGCAACTGGATGAAGTCGGTGGCTATCTGCAACGCAGCTGGGGCGCGGATCGTTTGCCAGAGGGCGGGCTGCAAGCCAGCGAAGGATCGCCGGGGCCGGGCTGATCATGGCCTGAATGCCGGTACCGAAACAGTTGGTTGCTGTTCCGGTACGGGGTGTTGATTCCGTAGGCGCAAGACGTTGTCAGATCTTTCTCGAATGCACTTATCCGTGTTCCGTGTCCGGGCTACCCCACCCGGCTCTTCCCCCGAATCATGTCCACCGCTTTCTCCGCAATCATCATGACCGGTGCATTGGTGTTTCCGCCGATCAGTGTCGGCATGATGGAGGCATCAATGACGCGCAACCCGTCGATGCCGTGAACGCGCAGTTGTGGGTCCACTACTGCCGCTTCATCGGTGCCCATCTTGCAGGAGCCCACCGGGTGGTAAACGGTGTCGGTGCGTTGCCGGATCACTTCGCGAATTTCTTCATCGCTGTTCACGTTCTCGGTGAACATATCCTTTTTCATCCAGCGTTTGAGTGACGGGGCTTCCATGATGTTCCGGGTAATCTTGTAGCCGGCGACCATGTCTTCCATGTCTTGTGGGTCGTCCAGGAAGGCCGGGTCGATGAGCGGCAGGTCGTCCGGATTGGCGCTGGCCAGTTGCACGCTGCCACTGCTGCGGGGGCGTAACAGGCAGACATGGCAGGAGTAGCCCTGGGTGTAATGTTTCTTGCGACCGTGATCGTCCACCAGGGCAGTCACCATGTGCAGCTGCAGATCCGGCGCGGAGAGCGTCGGTTGTGTTTTCAGGAAGGCGCCGGCTTCCGCAAAGTTGGACGTCCACAGTCCGCGCCGTTCCTTGCGGTAGGTGCGCATGGCCATCAGGGCTCGCCACATGCCACCCGGTGAGAGGCCAAAGGTAGCAGTGCTGTCGGTGGTGTAACCGAAAATGAAGTCCGGGTGATCCTGCAGATTCTTGCCGACACCGGGCAGGTGGTGCACCACGGGGATGCCATGTTGTTTGAGTTCGCCGGAATCGCCCACCCCGGATAGCATCAGCAGCTGGGGGGACTGGAAGGCGCCGGCGCAAAGCAGCACTTCCTTGCGAGCGCGGAGGGTGCGCAGCTGTTTACCCTGCTTGAATTCCACACCGACGGCGCGTTTGCCCTCGAACACAATACGCTGCACCTGGGCCAGGGTTTCCACGGTCAGATTGCTGCGATCCAGGTGAGGGAACAGGTAGGCCCGGGCGCTGCTCCAGCGCTCGCCGTCTTTCTGGGTGACCTGATAGACCCCGGCGCCTTCCTGCTCGGCGCCGTTGAAGTCATCGGTAATGGGAATGTCGCATTCTCTGGCGGCATCCAGAAAGTAGCTCTGGAAAGGGTTGCCGGTGCGGCTGTCGCTTACCCAGAGTGGGCCATCGGTGCCATGGTATTCGTTGTCGATGCGTTCATTGTGCTCACTGAGCCGGAAGTAGGGGAGCACATCCTGATAGGACCAGCCGTCATTGCCCTGTGCCGCCCAGTGGTCGTAGTCCTCGCGGTGGCCGCGGATATAGACCATGGCATTGATGGCTGATGAGCCCCCCAGGCATTTACCCCGGGGTTGAAAGCCCTGTCGACCGTTGAGCCCTTTCTGGGGGACGGTCTCCATGACCCAGTTATTGATGGGCTTGGAGAGCATGGCCACGGCGCCGGAGGGGACATTGACCAGCAAGCCGTCCCCCTGGCCGCCGGCTTCCAGCAAGCAGACGCGGGTGTCCGGGTCTTCACTCAGCCGCCCGGCCAGGGCGCACCCTGCGGAGCCGCCGCCGATAATGAGATAATCGAATTCGTTTTCCACGATAGCTTCCCTTTTATTGTTTATTTTCGCGGTGCGGAACGACGACAGCATCGGCTTTACCGGTTTGTCGCGGGCGTAATGATTCTGGCCTCGCTGAACACGCAAGGCGTTTTCAGAGGCGCCCTGGCAGGTTAGCACTGGTTTTTTGTGGCAGTAAGTACTGTTTTTGTCAGCCACGGACAGGTAGGTTGAGCCACTTGAACGGGATTTGTTGATGGCGGTGGAGTCATAATGATTAATACCAAGATGCACAAGGCGGTTTACGGTCTGGCTGAGCAGCTGATGGAGGCTGACAGAAAAGGGCATAAAGACAATTTTGATTCGTTGTATGCCCAGCTACAGGCGATGTGTGTCGACAACGAAAAAACCGATAAAGATCATCCTGAGCAATGGGAAACCCTGGCTGACTTCACTGAAGAACTGGACGTGGCGTTGAGTCTGTACGAAAAGGCGCTGGGCAAAGCCCGTGATATGAACGCGAAGGACTATCTTTCATCAATCGCGTTTTCCATGGCGACGTTGCAAGTCGAGTTGGGTAAAACCGATGCGGCGATTCAGAGCCTGACGGATGCCAAGGTCAGCGCCAACAAGATTGAAGATAAAGAACTCAAAGCCGACATTGATGAATTGCTGGAGAGTTTGCAGGATTGTTAGCAGCAGGGTCGTCTCGGTGAAGTGTCTGCTGGGGGGATAGAAAAACGCCGCGCTTATGCGCGGCGTTTTTTTGTGCTGTCGGCGGTGCCGGTATTGGCCACAGTCCCTGCCCGCACTTTGCTGGAAACGTAATTGGCGGGCGGCTCTTCATAGAGGCTCTGGTAGCTGAGATTGACGATGGATTCCGATGTTTTTGGCAGCAGGTAGTACATGGCCAGTGCGCCCTTGCCGAACACGCCCAGCTTGCGTTTGTCCTGGGTCACGATCATGTCCAACATCCAGTTTACGGCGGTTTCCGGCGACATGACCGGCATGTATTTATAGATCTTGGTCGGTGCAATCATGGGGGTGCGCACCAGCGGATAATTCAGCGAGGAAAAGCGCACCTTGGTGTGGGCGTATTCATTGGCTGCCACCCAGGTCCAGCCTTCCAGTGCCCACTTGGAGGCCAGGTAGGCGGAGAAACGTGCCGGATTGGCCTGCACGCCCACGGTGGAAACATTGATGATGTGCCCTTCGTTGCGCGCTTCCATGCCGGGTAACAGATTCATGGCCAGCCGGATGGAGGCCAGATAGTTGAGCTGCATGGTCCGTTCATAATCGTGGAAGCGGCCCACGGTGAACTTGATGGAGCGGCGAATGGAGCGCCCGGCGTTGTTAATCAAAACGTCTACCTGGCCATGGTCCTGCAACGCTTGCTCACAGATACGGTCGCATTCTTCCAGGTTGGACAGGTCGCCGGGATAAACGCACGCCTTACCGCCGCGCTGATGAATGGCGTGGGCGATCGCCTCCAGCTTCTCCTGATTGCGGGCCACCAAAAGCACAGTGGCGCCGGCGTCAGCCAGCTTGTCTGCCACCAGGGCGCCGATGCCGGAGCTGGCACCGGTGAGCAGAATGACCTTGCCATTGACCCGTTGCTGCAATGCTCTGCTGGGCGCAACGGCACGCTTGAGATGCCAGGCCCAGTGATCCCGTAGCCGGTTTACGTAAGGCAGGACTTTGGGGGTTCTGAATTTCACGGCATTGGACATGGTGGGCTCTCGACTTGATTGGTCTCAGGGACTAATGCATCCAGTGTAACCTGAGCATATACTCGGAAATACTCGGGTTTATCCGTTGGCAAGGTGTTAGGTTGTATGGGGCAGATTCGCTGGAAAGTCTCTGATTTTACTGTCAAAAAAGAGCCCAGGCAGGCCCGCTCGAAAGCCTCGGTACAGGCGATGGTGCAGGCATGTGCTCGGATTTTGGAGCGCCGGGGATACGCTGGCTTGAGCACCAATGCCATTGCGGAAGTGGCGGGGGTCAGCATCGGGTCGGTGTATGAGTACTTTCCCGGCAAAGATGCCATTGTGGCGAGGTTGGTGCAGGACATGGTGGCAGAGGTCAGGGCCATGCTGGAAGGTCGGTTGGCGCTGACAGACAGCCGCAATGACTTAAACAGCGCCATGCGATATTTTCTGGGCGCGATTTACAGGCTAATGCGCAAGCATCGAGAGTTGTTGCGGGTGTTGGTTTTCCAGGTGCCTTACCTGCACCAGTTGCCGGCCACCCGGCAGTTGGAAATCGAATTACAGCAGGTCTTGATGGCAGGGCTGGATTATACGCGGGAGCAATACGCCTTGAACGCCCAGCCGCACACCTTGTACCTGATGACCACTTCCGTTGCCGGCACGCTGATGCATCTGGTGCTGGTGGCCCCGCCAGCCATGGAGCCGGAAGGCATACTGGATGCACTGGCAGAAAAAATGACAGCCTGGCTGGTTGAGGGTTGAGCATTTTTTTATCCAGTCTGTACACATTAATAATAAGCGATTGAGTGAAACCGGGAGCCCGATGAAAACAGTGTTGATCCTCGTGGATGTGCAGAATGTGTACTACACGACACGGCAGGCCTTTAACCGCCGATTTGATTACAACCAGTTCTGGTCGACAGTGACAGCAGAGGGGCAGGTGGTGAAAGCGATTGCGTATGCCATTGATCGGGGTGATAAAAAGCAGCGTGAGTTCCAGAACATTCTTCGTGCTATCGGTTTTGAAGTGAAACTAAAACCGTTTATTCAGCGCTCTGATGGCTCCGCCAAAGGCGACTGGGATGTGGGCATCGCGATTGATGCGCTGGAATATGCTGCGGAGGTGGACAGCGTGGTGCTGGTCTCCGGAGACGGTGATTTCGATCTTCTGGTGGATAAGTTGCGAGTGGACAAGGGCAAGCATGTCGACGTCTATGGCGTCGCGCCACTGACCGCGGATTCATTGGCCCGTGCGGCGAGCCGGTTTGTTCCCATTGAGGGGGACCTTTTACTGTAATCGCGTTTTGACGGGGCAGTGTGGTTATCGGTGGTTGTCGCTTTACGCAATTTGCTACCCTGTGCCGCTCACGTGCCAGGAGAGATTGATGTCAGAAGCCGCCCTTGAAGCCTTATCCGATATGATCACGGAAGCGCATACGCGCATCCAGCAGACCTACGAGCATATTAATCCAGTGGTGGGTGTGCGCCGTGGCATGCGTGATGTGGGTATTCCTGCCGATGCCATGACCATTGATTGCCTGCAGACACGGGGACGCATTGTTCTGATACTGCATGATGAGCAGCCCGGTGTGCTTCTTTATCAGTTTGGCACTATTGATGAGGACGCCGGCGAGGAGTTTCAGCGCATGGATCTGGCCGAGGTGAATGCGGAAACGTTATTTACCTGGATGCAGGGTTACTTTTCCGCCTGAGTCAGTCGGCAGGCGTTGGGGCCATTTACCAGCGTCAGTATTCCCCCAGCGTCAGTATTCCCCCAGCGTCAGAAAGGGCACCAGTGTCACCAGTATTAATATCGTGACGGCGATCAGCACACCCAGCGCGCGGCCGGGCTGATCGCGCAAGCGGCCACCCAGCGTTGGTGCGGTGCCATCCCGCTGGGCCTCCTCGAAGCGTTCCCTTTCCCGCCGGGTGCGTTGCTGCTGATAGTCTTCCATTAGCGCCTTGGCGCGCTCCCGGTCTGTCGGGTTGGTGAGCCAGATGCCCCCGGAAGAAATGCCCCACAAGCTCGGTGTCGTTTCGTAGAACGGGATCTGCTGCTCATTCAACAAAGTGCGCACTTCCTCGGCCTCGTCGTCCGGTACCTGGCGCAAATTCAGCAGTAGTGTGGTCATGGCGTATCACCGTTGGTGGGGCGTGGTCGTTGCTGTCTGTCTCGGTGGCCATTATCGCATTTTCCCGCGCGTTTTTGCTTTCTTCCTGTCAGGGCTCCCTAGTACAGGATGAAGTGGCTGGCCCAGCCGCCGATATACAGGCCCACGCCGAACACGCCATGGTTGAGCAGGCTTTGCAGCCGGGCCTTGTTCGGTGCCGGGGTGCGCGAGGCGGCGATGCCTGCCCCCATGCCCGGCTGCATGAGCAGGAAAGGGGCCGCCACGGTAACCAGGCCGATGAGTATGGGTAGCCCGGCAGTAGGGTGGTTGATCCATGCCTGCCCTCCCGTGGCCAGTAGCAGGCTCGCAAAGACAATGCCGATCAGGTAGTGCGCCAGCCATCCGCCGACGGTTTCTCCTGCTACCGGTGGGGATTGAGTGATCGGGTTGTGCCGGAATTGGCCGTGGCGCATATGCAGTATCCATCGCCCGACCAGCCCGTAGTTGGGGGCGGCAATGGCGAAGGCCCGTTGACGTAGTACGCCCCAGCCATCCATGACCAGGGTGGCGGTGATCCCGGTGATCAGGACAGCGAGAAAACAGGTGGTGGTAGTGGCCATTTCAGGTGCCTCGTTGAGAGTGTGGTGGTAACGTACTTCTTCAAGTCAACTTGAGGTCAAGGCCGTGCTGGATATTTCAGAAGTGGCGCAGCGTGCTGGATTGCCTGCATCGACCCTGCGCTATTACGAAGAGAAGGGATTGATCATGTCCACGGGCCGGCGGGGGATAAAACGCCTGTTCGCGCCTGTGGTGCTGGATCAACTGGCGTTGATTGCGCTGGGTCGGGCAGCGGGGTTTTCACTCGACGAAATCGGCGCCATGTTTGATGCCCGTGGCGAGCCACAGATTGACCGTCAAACCCTGGTAGACCGGGCGGATTCGCTGGACGTCACGATTCGCCGGTTGTCTGCCATGCGGGACGGGCTGCGGCATGCGGCAAAGTGTCAGGCTCCCAGCCACCTGGAGTGCCCACAGTTTCGGCGCCTGATGACGGTGGCATTGGCCAGGAAGAAGGGAGAAAAAGCGCGCGGGTCTGCGGGTGCGGGTCGGTTCGGAAAACCGTGATGGTTCTGGCGTTGAGCAGCAAGCATACATTGATGTCACCAGGGTGGTGAGTATAGATAGAAAAGAACGATCCCGCAGAATGCAGTATTCCAGTAACCGTGGAGGCGCTCGGCATACGGTGCGCTATGTGGAAAGCAAGGGAGCCTCTGAATAACTCCTTGCGTACTCAGCGTGGCCTGAAGGGTGCAGCTGTTGTGTTTTGTCGCGACGGTCAGGGTGGTTCCCTTTCCTAGCGGCAAAGCGCAGCAGATGGGCCCTTCAGGCCTCGCCCTCCGGGTCTTCCAAGCTGGCCCGCACTCGTTGTTGCGCTTTTTTGATGGATGGACATACACCTTCAAAAGCGCGCCTAGATTGCGAACCAGCCTGAAAGACTGAGCATGCAAGGAGTTATTCAGAGGCTCCCTGGGCACCACCGGAAGGCGAGTGCATGCTTTGTGTCGGCTCGCTGGCCGACGCTGAGCCGGTGCAATGGGTGGGGCCGGTGAGCGACCCGCGCCCTTTGCTCATGCAATGGTCGCGACGCCGCCTGTAGTGTCATTGTCGGGTGTTTTCTTGAGTGCTAATGCTGGCTTCCCCGGCCTTGTCACCAGAAATAAAATACCGCGCCCACTGCCACTGACGTCAGTGATCGCTCATCGATGATCGGGCTGTCTGTAATGCCCTCACCGAGATAGTCCTCTTTTACCACCGCCAACAGGTGCCAGTGCTTTCCCGGCGTCCAGATTCCGGTCAGGGCCGCCTGATAGTTCAATGAACTGTGCTCGCCATAAGCGGGGCGCCCCGGCGCTGTTTCGTCATCCGCCACACCGTAGAAATGTTCGACCAGTCGGCCGTCCTGCCATACCAGCCCCAATGATGGCGCGATGGTGAAGTCTCCCCAGTTGAATCCCCGGCTGACGGTCAGATTTGCTTCTGTGCCATCGCTTTCCCCGCCGACGTCTTTTAGGGCGTTGGCGGCTATCTGAAACAGCGCATGTTGGTATTGATAGGATACGCCGGCAAAGACGGTGCGGTGGGTGGTATCAATGCCATTGAGTTCACCGTCATCGGCAAAGCTGGCTTTCACTTCATAAAAGCGGGGTGTCAGCAGCAGCCCAAAGACGCTGTTATCGTTTTTGAAAAGATCCAGCCCCGCATCAAGGCCTTCCACGCTAAAGCGCTTATAACGAATGGAGAAATAAGGAAGCCCTTCGTCCTGGCGGTCGACGCCAACAAAGGGGCGTTCGGTTATCGAGGTGGTGGCGCCGATGCCGAAGTGACTGGTGTCGTCCAGCGGTGCCCGTGATAGCGGGGTATTGATGGCCGTGGGAGCTGCTGAAACGGCAGCACTGGCACTCATAAGAAAAAGCAGACAGGAAAAGCGTTTCAATGTGCCAAGCGGGGCTTGTCGAATAGTGATCATGGTGACTCCGGGAAAGACGTTGAATTATTTTTTTGCGAAAGAAAGCCGCCCACAGCTTGTACGGGATGTGGGTCGGTGAGTTGACTGATCCAGACCACCAGCCCTGTTTGTTTCTGCCCTTTATCGGGTGGAGCGGGAAGTGGCAGCGTTAGCGAGGCCGTTGGCATTGGCTGATGACTCCAGTGCAGCACCACGAAATCATGCTTCAGGGTTTTTCCCCTGTTTTCGCCTCGACGGATCGAGGACTGCAGGCCGGAGCCAATCCAGGCCACGTTCAGGTTGGCGTTATCAGGCAGGGTGCCGTTGAAAGTGGCGTGGAGGGTATGGTTGGCATAGCGAATGGACAGATTTCCCACTTCTTCATGAGACAGCGCGCGCTGCCAGTGGCGGTTGCGCTGGAAGAAGCCGCGCCATTCCTTGCCATTGATAAAGAAGCCGGGCGTGTAGACGCGACCGGATTCGTGCAGCTGGGCATAGCGCCGCTGGCGGTTACTGTAATCCGGGCTGGCATAGGGATCGGCCCAGCCGATGTAATCCCAGTAGTCCACATGAAACGCCAGTGGGATAAAGGTTGTGAACGCCTCTTCCTGCTCTCCCAGCGAGGCCAGGAAGCGATCAGCGGGTGGGCAGCTGCTACATCCTTCCGAGGTGAAAAGCTCAATCAGTGACACCTTCTTTTCGCCGCTGTTCAGGATCAATGGTGTGCTGTCGGCATACAGCGGTGCAGAAAGCAGCAGCAGAGCCAGACAAAAAAATGAACGCATAACGAGCCTTTGCGCGTGTTCAGTTATTGCTTCGATGCGCAGGAGCCGTGTTCGTTACAGATGGTGGCAGGGTGTAATGGGGTGACTGTCTGCCACGGGAAACCCGTGGCGGGATGGATGTATTAAAGAAAAGGAAAAACGGAAAGAAGGGGCCCGCATCCGTAAGAGAATGGAGAATAACAGCCCATGACGTTCAGGCACTCTTCCTTTGCGCCGGTTTGTCAAAACCGTTCAGTCCTTCCAAAAACAGCAGTTGCTGGCGGATCACGCCGCTGAATGTCGGCTCGAAATAGGGCTCGAAGTGGTTGGCGTCAATGCTGGCGATGGTCAGGTTGGGATTGTTGACGCCGCGGATGGCGCTTTCCACAAAGGGGGCGACAGAATCCTGGCTGGCGCCCAGCAACAGGGTGGGAATGCGGATGTTCTTGAGACGCTTGAAAGGTCGGTAGGGCCCCATGGTCATCATGGAGCGGGCCGCCACGCGGTTGTCGTAGCGACGGCCGATGCTGGTTTCGGCCAGTTGCAGTGCCTTGCCGGCATCGTCCCGGTCCATGGAGGAAAACGCTCCGGGCTCACTGACCACAGGCAGATAGATAGGCTGGCCCGGCTTGAGCAGGTCGGCCATGGCGTAGAGCCCAAAGCGTAGCAGTCGTGGCAAGGGGACGGCGCGCACCGCGGCCATGCCATCAAGCATGGGGACCTGGGCAATGGCCCCGGCCAGTTCCGGGTGTTCGGCGGCCAGCTCCACCACATGGCCGCCACCAAAGGACGAGCCCCACAGCACGATGCGACGGGGATCGATGCCCGGCTGGCTTTTCAGGAAGGCCAGGGCGGCGTCGCCGTCGGCTACCCGCTGGCGGGCGGAAATGACGTGTCGCGGCAGGCCGGCACTATCGCCCCAGCCGCGATAATCAAAGGTCATCACCGCGTAGCCAGCGCGGGTAAATTCCTCATAGTAGGACACCGTTAGCGCATCCTGAATCCCGCCCCAGCCGTGCAGCATTAGGATAGCTGGCAGTGTTTCTGCCGTGGCCTTCGCTGGCCGGTGCAGGGTGGCTGCACACCAGGTCCCGCTAGAGTAAAAACCGGTTCGCTGGCTGTCACAGGTCAGGTCCTGGGGGCTATGTCGCAGGGTATCCATGGTCGGGCTCCAGTTATCTTGTATGGTATTCAAGAGCAAAGACTAGCATTCTTGAATACCATACAAGATGACCGGACCGACTGTGGGAGAAGGCCCCTTGGCCAAGAATAAGCGCGATATTGATCTGAAGGTAAAGCAGGACGAACTGGAGAGCACAGCAGCCAGGCTGTTCTTGTCGCTGGGCTACGATGGTACGTCCATGAGCCGTATTGCCAGGGAGCTTGGGGTCGCCCCGAATACCCTGTACTGGTATTACGCCAGCAAGGATGAACTGTTGGTGGCTGTACTCAACCGGCAGATGTCGCAGACCCTCGTTCACCTGCCGACCATCGTGGATGAACCCTTGAAGGACAAGATGGCCTGGGCGTTGCGGGAATTCGAACAGAGCCGCGAACTGGTCACCACGGTGCATGCCCGGCTGGAACAGTCCGCGGTGATCCGGGAATGGCATGACCAGTTTCACCGCTTTGTGGAGGCGGCGGTGATCCATACCCTGAAAGCGGACGGTGTGGCGCAGGAGCGCGCGACCATGCTGGCCACAGTGGGCACCTTTCTGGTGGAAGGGTTGTTGGCCCACCCTCACAGTAAGCGTCAGCGTGAGGCTATCCTGCAGTGGTTTGCTGACAGCGCCTTGCCTGCGTAGCCGTGGTGCCCGCTGGATTGTCCTCTGCGCACTCCTCATGAGGCATACCGAGTTAGCTGTCTTCTCGGCGCAGGTGTTGCTCTTGGCTCTGATCGCCTCTCAATCGTCTTGGTCTGCCACCTTTATTTGCTGCCTTCAGGAGGAGCATACTTCTGTAAGAAAAATATAAAACGGGGAAGGACACCATGAAAAGGAACTTCACGGCCTGCCTGCTGGGCGGAATGCTGTATGCGGTCTTATCCGGCTGCGCCACACATGAAACACCGGACCGGTTATCCCGGATCACCGGCGTGTCCGGGGACAAGGCGGTCACCGCAGAGGATCAACAAGGTTATTTGCGCAGCCGTTTCTGTCAGGAGCTGCTACTGCGCTTTGGTGTAAAAAGCTACGAGGGCGGCGGTCGCACCGATGCCTTGCAGCGCTGTCTTGATGACACGGCGTCTGCAACCCCTTATCCCAGGGATGCCTTTTCGATCGCGTTGTCAGGAGGTGGGGCCCGTTCGGCTTCGTTTTCCATGGGCGTTTTGAAGGCGCTCAATCACAGTGGTTTATTGGAAGAAGCGGATGCCATTTCATCGGTTTCCGGTGGTGGCTATACCTCCTACTGGCTGATGTCGCAGCGTTTCTACGGGACCATGTACGCGGAAAATCTGGATGGAAGCCTGGCAGAAAAACTTCCCGCTACTAACCGGGATTATTACGCCAACGTATTGAAAGGCATGGCGGGTTCCGCCGATGTGGCGGCCACGCCGTTTTGTCAACTGGTGGCAAGCAAGCACCAGGATGAGCAGAATGTGGACAATCTGTCTCCGCTTTTTCTGTCGCGAACTGATGGCAGCATCCTGGCGGATGACGCCTATCAGCGCCATATCGCGGCCCAGTCTGACATTATCAACTATTCCAGTAATGGTGCCGTACAGGCCCTCGAGAGCGGTGGGTTGGTTGCATCCCATGTGGTGTCGTTGCCTTTCTACTGGGTTACGGATGGTTTTCTGAATCTGCGACTGATCAATGGTTCGGTGTTTACCAATGCCTATAGAAAAGGGCTGGAGCGGGCTTACGGCCTGGCACCCAATGCCGACCATGACGAGTACGTTGACTATTTCGAGCATGAACCGGATCAGTTCATGAATGCCCAAAATGGCAGCGTGCTGTTTTGGCGCAAGGCATCCCAGACAGAGGAGCTACATTTTAGCCATCTGCGGGAGTTTGCGCTGGCCTATAACAGCTGTGCGGATGCCCTGGTCGATGCCGGTCAAGCGGTGCCGCCATTGTCTCTGCCAATTATCAATACCAAGCTGATCCGGCCGTACAGTTTTATTGATGATGACGAAAATTATGATATGGCCTCACTGGAGAAAAGTGTCTTTACCTTCTCACCGGTTCAATGGGGGTCGGCCCATACCAGTTACCAGCCAGAGCAACAGCTGCTGGCCCCGATTTCCTTTTCGAAAGCGGTGGCTACATCCGGGGCGGCAGTGGATGAGGGGGCCAGACAGTTGCGGGGGCTGGGAGACTTTTTTGTGTCTGCGGCCAACATGAATCTCGGCTATGAGATGCGCAACCCGGCCACCCAGGAAGGCCCTATGGGGAGTGCCTGGTTCTGGACCTACAAGCTGTTGGGTGGTTTCCCCTTGAAGTTCGTCGTGCCGGAGGATTACCACGCTACACTCCGTATTAGTGATGGCGGCCATGCCGAGAACCTTGGTCTGTATTCCCTGATTGAGCGCGGTACCCGGCGGATTGTAGTGGTGGATGCCGAGCATGACCCCGACTATGAATTCGAATCGCTCAAACGTATCCGGGCCAACCTGGATGCCAATTTGGGGATCGAGCTGAAGTGTGCCGAAGACGCGTGCCCCCTGGCAGGTGATTATATTCAGCGCCAGGGCGCTGGTGTGTTTGAGCTGACAGCAACCGGTTTTCCCTGGCAAGAGCCAAGCCAGATCATTTATGTGAAGCTGTCGCTTGATGAAAACAGGCTGGCTGACAATCTGGCCGTGCCGCCCGATCAGGCCTGCCTGACTTCGCTGGCGGATCTGGGGGAGGGGGCGGCCCATTACTCCTGCAATGTGGCCCGCTATTACGACAGTGAATCCGCCCAGCGCAATGCCTTTCCGCAGAACATCACGGCGGATATCTGGTACAGCGAGGAGCAGTACGCAGCTTATCGTGATCTGGCTTATTTTATCGGTGTTACCAAGCTGGCTCCCAGGCTCAATGGCTGGAAAGCGATAATCCAGGCGGAGCGGGAACAGGCCCGGAATCTGGTCGACCAATACCGTGCTGGTCGCCCGGTTTCTCCCTGATGCAGAAAGTCCCGGCCAGGCAGAAGATGGGCCCACATTTGGCGGTTAGTGATTGACGGTTGCTGTTTTCATGGGGCGGGATTACTTCCCGGATCAATGTAAGAAGGTCCCTTGTTGCCGGAGATGATGGAGAGGCAGGTTATACCGTGGCGTATAGCGAGGGTAGACTGGTTAGCCAATCTGGCACGGATCCTGTGGCAGCAATGAAAAGTCATCAAAGCGAGAGTCGGTATGGATGAAATGGAGCAGGCTGAAGACGAATTTGCCCAGAAGGCAATGGTTGAAGCCGTGGAAAACCAGATTGCGGATGGTCACCCCCGTGAGGCGGGGATGGTGATGATGGCATTGACGAAGAATGGTCTGGATCATGATGCCGCGCTGGAGAAAATGGCGGATGTACTGGCCAGCCATGTGGCGCTGACCATGGATGGCGAGACGCCGTTTGATATCAACGCCTATGCGCGGGATCTTCTGCAGCTGGCCAAGGACTGATGCCAGGGGGTTCGTCAGGCTCCAGGCTCTCTGTGCAATGCGGTATGAGGGAAAGACACGGCTCCGTTCATGTCACTCCCTCAATGCCGCGATACATTTTTTAGGTTTATCGCGGCATTGAGGGATCAGCCAGCTTCAGAACTTGTCGCATTATCCCGCCCTGGCAACCACTGGACGCCGGATGTCCGCTAGCTGTACGCCCCAGCCGAGTAAGTCAGCTCATAGCTGTGGCTGTAGATTTCCAGAATGTTGCCGAACGGGTCTTCCATGTAGACCATGCGATACGGTTTTTCGCCCGGGAAATATTCTCGCACGGGCATCCGTTGTTTGCCGCCGGCAGCAACGATCTTCTCTGCCAGGCCTTCCACGTCCGGATCCTGCACGCAGAAGTGGAAGACCCCGGTTTTCCAGTATTCAAAATTGTTTTCCGGCTTTTCCGCATTGTTGAACTGAAAAATCTCCACACCGATACGGTCGCCAGTGGAAAGGTGGGCAATGCGTAATGACGACCAGCCAGCACCGAACACATCGGTACACATGACGCCGACGGCGCTGTCATCTTCGCTGATGGTGGTGGGGGGCATGATCAAATACCAGCCGAGCACCTCCGTGTAAAAACGCACGGCAGCGTCCAGGTCGGTGACGGAAAGACCAATGTGAGAAAAATTGCGTGGGTAAGTCTGGCTCATGGGGGCTCCTCATGGTTGATGGTGATTGCTGTTGTCGAGCATGAGGAAAGCGTACGGGTGTCGTGGTATAAGTTAAACTGGGTGCCGCTTATTGCATTGATAAGGTTTTGTTATGATAAATCCGCAATGGTTGCGTTCATTTGTGGTGCTGGCGGAGCGTGGCAGCTTCACGCGCACGGCGGACCAGCTGGGGCTGACGCAGGCGGCGGTCAGCCAGCATATCCATCATTTGGAAGCGCAGCTGGGGCCGTTGCTGATTCGCCGTCCCCGTCAGGTTGAATTGACCCCGGCAGGCCAGGCGCTGCTGGGCTATTGCGATGATATGGAGCAGGCGGAAAAACGCTTGAATTTGCGGTTGTCAGGGGCGGACGACCGGCAGGGTGAAATCAGCCTGATCACCCCAGGCAGCATTGGCCTGTCGTTGTATCCGCTGCTGCTGGATTTGCAGGCCTCTTATCCGGGGTTGTCTGTGCGCCATCGCTTTGCACCGGATCAGGATGTGCTGGAGGGGGTGCGCAACAATCACTTTGAGTTGGGGCTGGTTACCCTCAAGCCGGATGACCCGCGCCTGGTGGCGTGCCACTTTGCCGATGAGCCGCTGGATTTGGTGGTGCCCGCCACGGCCACAGTAAACAGCTGGGAAGACCTTGAAAGCCTGGGCTTCATTGATCACCCGGATGGACACGCCATGGCATCGCGTCTGCTAAGTCGGGTGTTTCCCGGTAATCGGGGTATTCGCAGTATCGCCTGCAAGGGGTTTGTTAATCAGGTCGGCTTGATTCTGGAGCCGGTGGCGCGTGGCTTTGGGTTTACCGTGATTCCGCGTTATGCCCGTGAAGCCTATGCCCCGGGGGAGGCGATTCGGGTAGTGGAAATGGGTCCGCGTGTGGTCGATGCATTGTGGCTGATTTATCGCGCGGAGTGGCCACTGTCGGCTCGTGCCAGGTTTGTGGCCAGCGAGTTGGCATCCCGTCTAACGGGGGAGACGTTGGTGCTGGTTTAGGGAGGCAGGCAAGGTGGCGCCATGGATAACGCCAGCCTCTACACATCAAACATGTGTCATGCGTCATCCATCATGCTGCTTGCGTCAACGTGGACTTGTGTCGAGTGCACCTTTGCCGCTAACTCCACTATAGTCAGTGGCTGTTGTTTATTCGCCAGGAGCCGCGTCATGTCATCCCAGCCCTACGCCGATATCGGCCATAGCATTACCCGTATCGACACCGCCATGATGCGCGAAGGGCTGGCGGCCTGTTATCTGCTCCAGGGCGGCGACGAGTACGCCGTCATCGAGACGGGCACCCATAACACCGTGCCGATTATCCTTGCCTTGCTCGAGCAGCGGGACATCGAGCGCGGACAGGTCAAATTTGTTATCCCTACCCATGTGCACCTTGATCATGCCGGCGGTGTGGGTGGCTTGATGCAGGCGCTGCCAGCGGCCACCTTACTGGTTCACCCCCGTGGTGCCCGGCACATGATTGACCCTTCGAAACTCAAGGCGGGTGCTACAGCGGTATACGGTGAAGAGGCCTTTGCAAAAGTCTATGGGGATATTATTCCTGTGGACGCGCAGCGCGTGCGGGAAATGCATGAAGGGGACCACGTGATGGTCGGCGAGCGGCGTCTGGATTTTTACGATACCCCGGGCCATGCCCGCCACCATTTCTGTGTCTATGACTCCCTGTCTGCCGGTATTTTTACCGGTGATACCTTTGGGCTGTCTTACCCGCCCCTGACGACCGAGCAAGGCCCTTTCATCTTGCCCACCACCACGCCGGTGCAATTCGATCCGCAGGCGTTGAAAGCGTCCATTCGCAAGTTGTTGGCGCTGAATCCCCGGCGCATGTTTCTGACTCATTATGGGGCCATGGATACGCCCCAGGAGCCCGGCGAACGTTTGCTGGCGATGGTGGATGATTACGTGGCGCTGGCAGAAGCCGCCGCTCCCGGCGATAACGCTACGTTGCTGCCGCGACTGGAATCTGCCATGCAGGAGTATCTGTTTGCCAAGGCTCGCGACCATGGTGTCGCCCTGTCGGAGGATGAACTGCAGGATGCGCTCGGGTTTGATATCAACCTGAACAGTCAGGGCCTGCTGGTATGGCTTCAGCAGCAAAAAGGGTAAGCCCTGGCGAACCAAACCCGGCCAGGTGCGTCCAACGGTTTTTCCAGGGAGAACAACGATGACATTCATTCGATGCAGTGCGTTATGCGGGGTGCTGCTGGTCAGCGCGGCCCAGGCCGAACCGGTAACCCCGTTGCCGCAGCTGGAAGCCTACACGGTGCCGGAGGCCTGGCTGCAGCCCATGGCGCCACTGCAGATTGCCGATAACGTCTGGCAGATCGGTACCGACGAGCTGACCTCGCTGCTGCTGAAAACCCGCGACGGCGCCATCCTCATTGATGGCGGGATGCCCCAGAGTGCCGAGCATCTGCTGGCCAACATGGAGGCTGTGGGGGTGGCGCCGCAGACCCTGAAGTGGATTCTGGTCAGCCATGGCCACGGTGACCATGCCGGCTCGCTGGCGGCGATCAAACAGGCCACCGGTGCCCGGCTGGTGGCCAACGCTGAAACCGCCATGCTGATGGCGGACGGTGGCGCCAACGATATTCATTTTGGTGACGATATCCTTTATCCGCCAGTGCGGGTGGACCGGCAGCTTCAGGACGGCGAACAGGTCTCTCTGGGCAACCTCACACTCACCGCCCATTTCATTCCGGGCCATACCCCCGGCAGCATGGCCTGGACCTGGCAGAGTATGCGAGACGGAGAAAAGGTGGATATTGCCTACGTGGACAGCCTGACAGCCCCGGGCTATCAGCTAGTGGATAACCCGCGCTATCCCCATATCGTTGAGGCTTTCACCGGCACCTTCAAAACCGTGAAGCAATTACCTTGCGACCTGTTGCTGACGCCGCATCCCGGTGCCAGTGGTTGGGATTATACCGATGTCACTCAGTCGACACGGATGGATTGTGCCGACTATGCGAAGAAAGCGGAAAAAACGTTACGTGAGCAACGCAAGGCCCAGCAAGCCGATTGATTCATTCAGCTGAAGGAATCAATCGGCTGATTGCCCTTGTTCACACCGGGCCGGCTGGCCATAGTGTCTGCAATAGTAGTTGCACTCATTCTGTTTGGAGCCAACATGTCTGACGATACCTACACGCCACCCCGGGTCTGGAAATGGGACAAGGAAAGCGGTGGCAAGTTTGCCAATATTAATCGCCCCATTGCCGGCCCCACACACGACAAGACATTGTCGATCGGTGAGCACCCCTTGCAGGTGTATTCCCTGGCCACGCCCAACGGGGTGAAGGTCACGGTGATGCTGGAGGAGCTGCTTGAGAAAGGTCACCAGGGGGCTGAGTACGATGCCTGGTTGATCAATATTCAGGATGGCGATCAGTTTGGTAGCGGTTTTGTGGACGTGAACCCCAACTCCAAGATTCCCGCACTGATGGACCATAGCGTGAACCCGCCCCAGCGAGTGTTCGAGTCCGGCAGCATTCTGCTTTACTTGGCGGAAAAGTTCGGTGAGTTTTTGCCCCGGGACCCGGCAGCCCGCACCGAAACCCTGAACTGGTTATTCTGGCAAATGGGCAGTGCGCCGATGCTGGGGGGTGGCTTTGGCCACTTCTATGCTTACGCACCGGAAAAATACCAATACCCTATCGATCGCTACACCATGGAAATCAAGCGGCAGCTTGATGTGCTGGATCGCAGGCTGGCGGATAACGCGTACCTGGCGGGTGATGAATACACCATTGCGGATATGGCTGTGTGGCCCTGGTATGGCGCGCTGGTTACCAACAAGGTGTATGAAGCGGCGGAGTTTATCGAAGCCCATACGTACACCAATGTATTGCGTTGGACCCACCAGATTGCCGAGCGCCCGGCCGTGAAGCGTGGCCGCATGGTGAACCGGGCCTGGGGTGATCCGGCCAGCCAGCTGCTTGAGCGTCACGATGCCAGTGACTTTGATACTGCCACAGAAGACAAGAAGTAAACCGTACTGGTGATGATGGGTCGCCCCTGTAACGCCTCATGCCCAGGCCTTTCAGGGGCGATTGCTTATAGCGGGTTCAGGAATATCCGGTTTTCCCCTTGCGCAAGATCCACGCGCCTTCCGTCGGTGAATTCGAGTGTGCTACTGCCATCGCTCTCGATGTCCAGATTTATGGCACCTTCCAGGCAGCTATCGGATACATCGATCGTCAGGCGATGAATATTCTCCAGGGAGCCGGACAATGTATCGCTGCCTGGTAGCAGCGAGCCACTGGTCAGGGTGCGTTGAGTGCTTGCCCAGGGTATCGGGTAGGTTCCAGTTCCGCTGATGAACTGGCTGTCGACTTGCGGGGTTCCGCATCCATCGCTACGCAGAGCAATCTGGCTAGGTTTGGTAGAGCGGTTGGCAATGTTGCTCACCCAGTAGGCGCGGTTGTGATCGATGTTGTACTCGGGGTAGGCCTGAGCAGGATCATAGTAGTAAGTGACCGTATCCGGGCGGGTAGCCACAGAACGGTTGGCGCTGTAGTCGGCCATTTTCTGCCATTCATCCAGCAGGAGATACGTCAGGTGCTCTGCGGGTACGTGCAGATAAAAGACGAAGTCAGACTGCCCAGCGATAAATTTTTCCTGCAGAGCCAGCGCGGTGGTTACATGCACCAGTTCATCCGCTGCACTGTAGCTGTTGGCCATGGGTATGTGTTCCAGGTTGCCCAGGTAATCCAGCACATTATCGCTGGCGCCGATGCTGACAGTTTCCTGCAGTTCGTGGAGTAAAGTTAGCGGCGTTTCCAGCAGCTCAAGGCCGGTAAGATCGGCTAGGGAACCCAGGAGAGTTCGCTCCAGTGGCAGGTTTAGCAAACTGCCCGTGAAGCCTACCCAGTTGATGCCAGCGGCATAATCCTGCGGATACAATGAGGCCATTCGCAGGGTGCCGTAGCCGCCCATGGAGTAGCCGCTCACCAGCACTTTCTTATCATCGATGGGGTAATGTTCTTTCACATCCGCCTGAACATCCAGAATATCCCGCTCAGAGATTCCTGAATAAAAACCATATGGGCCACGGCCGAGCGGGGCGGCAAGAATGCGGTTGTTGTTTTCAGCAAATGCCGTCTGAAAATTTTTCTGGTTGATCTGGCTGGCGTGGTTGGCTTCGCAGCCGTGAAGGACAAGTTGCAATTCGTGAGGCCCGGGGTGATCAGGAACATAAAAACCATACGGCTGATATTTCCCCAGATAATTGAATTTTTGTGCGCAAAAAATAGAGGGGTTGGTCTGGCGGCCAGGCACGCCTGGCAGAGACACCCCTTCGCCTGGTGGGAGGGTGTATTGAGAGGTGTAAACACGTTGCTGGAAGCCGGTAACCGGGTCTGCAGGGCGAGTTGCCCTGGCCGCAAGATCATTGCGTGAAACCACCTGTCCGAAAACAGAAATATCACCACTGCCCAGCACTCGGGCCTGATGGTCTTCCCAGAAGTTACCGGCATCCGGAAGAAGCGGTTCAGGGAGAATACCGGCCCGTGCTGATTCATTGGGGCCGCGAAACGCCACATTCATCACTGTGCCGTCACGCTGTGCCACTACGGCTTGAACACGCCACTGTTCGGTCTGCGGTGCGGGAATATTCCCTGTAATAACGTTGTTTATCGGGTCACCTTCCTCGAACGTGTGAATTACCTCCCAACCATCACTATGAATACCCAGGCCCGGCCAGACGCCGCCCCCAGTGCTGCTGTCATTGTCGGTATCAATGGCGATAGCCGCGATGCTGTCGTCGCTGCTGTAGAGGGTATTTAACTCAAAGCGTACAGATAAGCTGTCACCTTCCAGCGACATGGCGAGGGAGACCAGATCTGCGGTATTTTCCATGCCGACGGGATAGCTCTGGTCTCCCGCTGTGGGAGAGAGTAGCCCTGGCGTGTTGGCTAATGGATTGAATATGCTGCCGCCTTGCGACAAAAGATTGAGTACGGTTAACGGTGACAGTCCTATCAGACCCATATCTGCACCATAATCATCGTAGACGTAATCCCGATAAATCAACGTGCCGTCGCACAGCTCAGTGGTACCGGCTACCCAGCTGTTTCGTTGGCAGTCCACAGGCATAACCATGGGCGGGGAAGGTTGATTCGGCGTTGGTTGTGGTGTGGTTCCGGGGTTTTGCGAAACAGCGTTCGAGCTGTCACCGCCACAGGCAATAAGAAGAAAAGAAAGGCTGGTGAGTACAAGGATGTTTTTCTGCATACGCATGGTCCGCCTGTTAGTGGCAGCGCCAGGGGCATATTGAGCGGGGCTGTTGTTGAATACAGCTTTACTGGTTCGAGGTAGGGGGCGCTGTGACGTCTCGAGTACCAAGGGGTGTCGCCGCTATTGCTGCCCGGTTACTGGCAATGGCTACATTGCTGCCGGAATATTATTTTGAAGTACACGATTCTATTCTGGTGTATAGAAAACGTTTTCATAGCGGAGTCTTGCGATGTTTTGTAAGAGTTTTGTTTTGAGGCTCAGGGTCGTCAGAGCGTTTGCGGAACCGCACAAGAGGCGTCAGGTGCCGCAAAAGGTCTGAAACACTTGCTCACCGGGTGCGGCTGATTGCCGATAAGGATCGTTACTGTCCCGGTCCGCATAAGGTTCGGCCAATGCATCTAATAACGCACGGGTTGGCGCCATATCGTTATCGTCGCTGGCGGCATTCAGCGCCTGTTCCACCAGATGATTGCGCGGTATCACCGCCGGGTTGTGATTACGCATCAGGCACAGTGATGACGCCAGGGGTTTGCTGTTGCGGGCCAGCCTCGCCCGCCACTGTTGGTGCCACTGCTGGAAGCTTTCATTCTGGTATTGCTCCCCGTCAGGCAGGCCGTCGTTGATCAGGTCACGGAACGTATTGGTGTAGTCCGCGTTCTGCGCCTGCATCCAGGTGAGTAAATTGGCAATCAGCTTGTCGTCCTCAGCTTCGCTTCCGAACAATCCCAGTTTCTTGTTCATCATGGCGCGCCATTTTTCTTCGTAACGCTGGCTGAATGACTTCAGCGACGCGGTGGCTTTTTCGATCGCGGTGTCCGTGTCTTCGTCGATCAAGCCGAGCAGGGTTTCCGCAAAACGGCCCAGGTTCCACTGGGTGATGCTGGGCTGGTTTCCATAGGCATAACGTCCCTGGTGATCGATGGAGCTGAACACCGTGTTTGGGTCAAAGCTGTCCATAAAAGCACAGGGGCCGAAATCAATACTCTCCCCGGACAGGGTCACGTTATCGGTGTTGAGTACGCCGTGAATAAAGCCCACGCGCATCCAGTTGACCACCAGATCTATCTGGCGATCCATCACGGTTTCGAACAGGGCCAGCGCCTTGTTCTCTACCCCCTCCAGGGAGGGGTAATGGCGCGCGATGGTGTAATCCACCAGTTGTTCCAGCAGGGTGGGATCTTGTTGCCCGGCGGCGTATTGGAAGGTGCCTACACGAATATGGGATGTTGCCACCCGGGTCAGGATGGCGCCGGGAAGCAGTGTGTCCCGGTGCACCCGGTCACCGGTGTGGGTGACGGCCAGGCTGCGAGTGGCAGGAATATTCAGGGCGTGTAGCGCTTCACTGATTATGTATTCGCGCAACATGGGGCCAAGGGCCGCGCGCCCGTCGCCACCTCGGGAAAAGAGGGTGCGCCCGGCGCCTTTGAGCTGGATGTCGCGGCGTTGCCCGCTGTCATCAACGTGTTCGCCCAACAGGATAGCGCGGCCATCGCCAAGCATGGTCAGGTTGCCAAACTGGTGGCCCGCATAAGCCTGGGCAATGGGCTCGCTGCCATCCAGTAATGCATTGCCACTGAAAAATTCAGGGTGCGTCGACAAGGCCTCGCTATCGAGCCCAAGTTCCCGGGCCAGTGCATCGTTAAACAGGGCAAAGGCCGGTGTGCTGACCGGCTGTGGCGAGCAATCTGAAAACAGAGGCTCCGGCAGCCGGCGGTAGGTGTTGTCGAAACGAAAGCCGTACGGGCTTGGCATGCAATATCCTGAATGGTGGCAGTGAATGTGACTGCCCACAGGGTATCAGAGTCTGCGCGGCCGGGTGACCTTGCCGATGGCGGTATTGTCCAGATAGTCCGCCCAGGCCTGCAGCATCTCCCGGCGTTTATCCAGGTAGGTTTGACGGTCGGCCGGTTCGTCGCCGGTCTGGTTGAGTAGCTGGGACTGAATTTGCTCTGCCTGATAGCCCAGTTCGCCCAGTGCGGTGGCGGCCAGGGTGCGCAGGTTGTCGGTGGAAACCGGTGTGGTCCGTGTGACTTTTTTCAGTGCCGCAGAAAGGGTGCTGGCACCCAGGTGTTTTTTGCGATCGTGGGTGCCGGGAAAAATGTACTCCTGGCGGCCGGTGATGGGCTCGATTTCCCGCAACAGTTCCACCGCCTGGCGCGGCAAAGGCACGGTAATGATCTTGCTGCCCGTGGGGCTCTCGGTGCTGTTGCGGTGGATGCGCCACTCGCCGGCGTCCAGGTCCATGTCGGACCAGCGTGCGTTGACGATCTCGCTGGGGCGGGCCAGTAACCACACCGTGAGTTTGAGGGCGGCGGTAGTAGTGGTGCGGCTCCACTGGCCGAGAACGCCGCTGGCCAGATCGAGAATCTGCTCACGGGTGCTGAGCAAAAACTCCGGTTCGGTGCCAGAACCAGTGAGCCGGCGGCGCAGGGCTCCAGTTTGCTGGTAGCCCGCCACGCCGGTATCACGGGCATGGGTGTAGATTCGCTTGCCGATGCCCAGAACACGCTTGCCCCTGTCCAGATGCCCCTCGGCGCCGAGGGCGGCCGCCAGGGATTTCAGGTCTTCGGGGGTCACTTCACTGACGACCCGTTTGCCAATGCTGGCAATCAGGTAGTTTTCCATTTGCCGCTTGGTGCGCCGGAATTGTTCTTCGGACACTTCCAGTCGATAGACGCGCTCCAGCCAATCCCGGGCCACCGCTTCAAAGGTTTCCACCGAGGGGCTGAAGACTTCCCGCTTGACGCAACGGCTGATCGGGTCGATGCCATCGGCGATCAGTTCCCGGGCTTCATCGCGCAGCTGGCGGGCAAAGCTCAGGGTGACTTCCGGGCAAGGCCCCAGGGTGATGACTTTGCTGCGGCCGTCGAAACGGTAGCTGAGTTTCCAGGTACGGTTACCATCGGTTTCTACCAACAGGTAGAGCCCCTTGTCGTCATGGAGTTTGTAGTCTTTCTGGAGCGGTTCGGCGTTGCGAACATCCGCGGAAGTCAGGGCCATGGCTCGCTGCAGCTCAGAGTAAAAGTGGGGCGCCGCACAGGCGGTGCTTGTTCCAATAAACTACCCAGCTTTGTGGTGGCGTTCAATTGCTGTTCGGCCAGCGCAATGGCGCCTCAGGGTGAGACTTTGCACCAGCGTGAAATGAAAACGCCGCCAGGGATGCTGGCGGCGTTTTATCGGAGTCGTTTGTTAAAGGCGGTTATTCCACCGGGTTAACACACTCCGCCCGAGAGGGATCCTGCTTGCAGCGAACCTTGAGCAGCAGGGACATCATGTCTTTGCTGTATACCCCTTTCTTGGTCAGCTCGATGCGGGCTTCGCGCATCATTTCGTCATAACGCAGCTTGTCTTTCTCGGGAATGCGAATCCACCAGCGGTCGGCAATTTCATTGCTGGCGTTATCAATCAGCTTCATGGCGCGATCAAACTGGCTGAACATGAAGGCACGGGATTTCTGGCCATAGCCTTCCGGGAATTTATCCTTTTTGAGAATGACCTGGGCGCTCAGCTGGCCCAGTACGTAGTCAAGGATACCGCCATCCGGCGCCATGCCCTTGTACAGTTCCAGTGCGGAGTAACCCATTACCGGGGCAAAGCAGATATCCACGGAACCATTGTTGAAGCGGGTGGAGAAGTTGGTGATATCGGACATGACCGGCGACATGCCGACCCGGGAAGCCATGCTGGCCTGGGCGCTGTCATATTCCAGTACCGCGATGGATTTGCCCGCCAGTTCTTCAACGGTGTCGATTTCCTTGTCTTTCAGGAACAGGAAGGCCGCGCCGAGCGGGGCAACCCCGCCCACTTCATAGGGGCCGGAAACCAGATGCTGATTGACGCTGGGGCTGTTGCTGGCAATCACCGCAATCACTGTTCTCATGGCGTCGTAGCTGGGGATGGCACCAATGGAATCCATGCTGCCGGTGTAGCTGTTGAACTGACGCCCACGAATACCGGTTAGCACGGCGGCATCACATTGCCCGGCTTTCAGGTCTTCAGAGGCAATTTTTTCATCGGTGTAGGGCTTCAGCTCTACATCCACGCCCCACTCGACAGCGGCAGTCTTGTAGTCGCGCATGATGTTGAAGGTGTCACCATTGGCGCCGATGATGTCGAAGACGCAAAAGGTTCGCTTGGTCAGTGCCATGGCATTGCCGCTCAGGGACAACATGGCTGCGGTGGCCAGGGCTACCAGCCCCATTCTTGTTTTCATGGTGTGCTCTCCAGAAAGTGAACTTGCTGGCATGACCAAAACGGATTGCCAGTTTCATGAAGTGCATTTTGTTGGCTAAACCCGGTGGATGCTGTGCATAACGTGTTGTGGACAGGGCGGGGAAATGTTGCAGGTGTATACAAAGTGTTAACACCTGTTGGTTCTTGTCGTTGTCTTCACGTGCGGTGGCGCCTTGCCCGGGCACCTGCATGGACCTTTTGTCTCATTTACCCTGCATCCCCCTGTGCTACTGTCTGGAGGAATGAAACCTCGTCACTGGACGAAAGGAAGGAGTCGCCCCGGTGGAATTTGATCCGTTCCTGTTGGCCCGGCTGCAGTTCGCCGCCAATATCAGCTTTCATATCCTGTTTCCCACTATCACCATCGGCCTGTGCTGGGTGCTGTTCTACTTCCGCTTGCGCTACACCTTCTCCGGTGACAAGGCCTGGGAATATGCCTACTTCTTCTGGGTGAAGATTTTTGCCCTCAGCTTTGCGCTGGGGGTGGTGTCGGGCATCACCATGAGTTTTCAGTTTGGCACCAACTGGCCCGGGTTCATGGAGCGGGCGGGGAATATCGCTGGCCCGTTGCTGGGGTATGAAGTGCTGACGGCCTTTTTTCTGGAAGCCTCATTTCTTGGCATCATGTTGTTCGGGAAAAATCGGGTGTCCAACCGCCTTCACCTGGTGTCCTGTGCGCTGGTGGCAGTGGGCACCAGTTTCTCCGCATTCTGGATTCTCAGCCTGAATTCCTGGATGCAGACTCCTACCGGGTTCCGCCTGGAAGACGGCGTATTCTTTGTGGAGAGCTGGAGGGAAGTGATTTTCAATCCATCGTTCCCCTATCGCCTTGCGCATATGTTCAACGCGTCTTTGCTGACGGCGGCGTTCCTGATTATGGGGATCAGTGCCTGGCGAGCCATGCGAGGGGTGGATGGTCCGGCCACCTGGAAAGTGATGCGCACCGGTGCATTGATGGCAGCAGTGCTGGCGCCCCTGCAAGTCTGGATAGGCGACCTTCATGGCCTGAATACCCTGGAGCACCAGCCAGCCAAAATTGCCGCCATGGAAGGGGTGTGGGAGACCGAGCGCAATGCTCCACTGACCCTGTTTGGTTTTCCCGATGAGGAACAGCGCACTACCCATATGGCCATTAAAGTGCCTGGGCTGGCCAGCCTGATTCTTACCCACGAATGGGACGGTGAGCTGAAAGGACTGAATGAGTTTGACGGTGATCACCCGCCAGTGGCACCGGTGTTTTGGGCCTTCCGGGTTATGGTGGGAATCGGCGTGCTGATGGTTCTGGTGGGCTGGTGGTCTGTCTGGAAATTGTTTCGCGGCCCGCGTGAAAGTCGGGACGGTAACGTGTGGTTGTTGCGAGCTCTGTCGGTGATGACCTTCTCCGGCTGGGTGGCGGTATTGGCCGGGTGGTATGTGACGGAAATTGGCCGTCAGCCCTGGGTGGTCAGCGGCCTGCTCCGTACAGCCGACGTGGTGGCCGATCACAGTAGCGCGACGGTGGCGGGTACCTTGTTTGGCTATGTGCTGCTGTACCTGTTTCTGCTGGTGTCCTATATCGCGGCGCTGCGTTACATGGCGACCAAGCCCGCCCGCTCCTTGTCATTGAGCCCACAGCAACGGGCCATGGAGGCTGAGCTGGATGACGATGAACATGCAGAAGGAGAGAGATAATGGATCTTGGATACTGGCTTCCGCTGTTCTTTGCCGGCGCCATGGGGCTGGCACTGCTGATTTATGTCGTTCTGGATGGCTATGACCTGGGTATCGGTTTGCTGTTGCCATTCGCCAACGAGGAAGAAAAGGACGTGATGGTGGCCTCGATCGGGCCGTTCTGGGATGCCAACGAAACCTGGATTGTTCTGGGTGTGGGTATTTTGTTGATTGCGTTCCCGCAGGCCCACGGGCTGGTACTGACCGCATTGTATTTGCCGGTGACGCTGATGCTGATGGGACTGATACTGCGTGGCGTCTCGTTCGATTTTCGCGTTAAGGCGGGCGACAAGCACAAGGCAAAATGGAACGCGCTGTTTGCGCTGGGGTCCCTGGTGGCTTCAGTGTCCCAGGGCTGGATGCTTGGCGCTTTCGTTACCGGCCTTACCGGGGATGCCACCAACACCTTGTTCGCCGCTTTGATAGCGTTGGCCCTGCCTGCGCTTTATATCATGCTGGGTGCTTCCTGGTTGCTGATCAAAACCGAAGGAGCCTTATTCGATAAAGCGGTGCGCTGGGGGCGCCTGGCAGTTTTGCCCATGGGGGCATTCCTGTTGCTGATCTCCATTGCCACGCCCCTGGTCAGCTCTACCATTGCGGCTAAATGGTTCACCTTGCCCAGTGCCATCGGTTTGATGCCCATTCCGATTGCCACGGCGTTGGCCTATGCCGGCCTGATTTGGGTTTTCAACAGTCGGCAGATTCTGGATAACGGCTATGGTTGGCTGGCGTTCCTGTCATTGATTGTCATGTGTGTGCTGGCCAGTATCGGGCTGGCTTACAGCCTGTTTCCGGATATCGTGCTGGGGCGGCTGTCAATCTGGGAGTCCGCATCAGCCACGGAATCGTTATTGTTCACCTTTTGGGGAACAGTCATCACCCTGCCGATGATTCTTTGCTATACGTTTTTCATCTACCGGGTGTTTCGTGGCAAGGCCACAGACCTGAGCTACGAATAAAAAAGGTCCAAGCGAAGAGCTGCCCTTATAAAAAAGGGGCGCCAACCGGCGCCCCTTTTTTGTCTGTTTTTACTGCAACAGATCCAATAGGGCTTTTGCTCCGGCTTCCGATGATGCCGGGTTCTGCCCGGTCACCAGATTGCCATCGGTGACCACATGGCTGGCCCAATCGTCGCCTTTTTCATAGACGCCGCCATTGGCCTTGAGCATGTCTTCCACCAGAAAGGGAACGATATCGGTGAGCTGCACACCGTCTTCTTCACCATTGGTGAAACCAGTGACGGCACGGCCTTTGACCAGCGGTTCGCCGTTATGGCGAGTGTGCCGAAATACGGCGGGGGCATGGCAGACAGCGCCGATGGGTTTTCCGCTGTTGTTGAAAGCTTCAATCAAGGCAATGGAGTGGGTATCTTCGGCCAGGTCCCAGAGCGGGCCATGGCCGCCGGGATAGAAGACGGCATCAAACGCCTGGGTATCCACCTCGGCCAGGGGCCGGGTGTTGGCCAGGGCGGCTTTGGCATCGTCATCTTGATTGAAGCGATCGGTGGCAGCGGTTTGTGCCTCCGGTGAGTCACTTTTGGGATCCAGCGGCGGCTGGCCGCCTTTGGGGGAGGCGAGGGTGATCTGCGCGCCAGCATCCTTGAAAACATAGTAAGGCGCGGCGAATTCTTCCAGCCAGAAACCGGTCTTGTGGCCGGTGTCGCCCAGCTGGTCGTGGGAGGTGAGAATCATCAGAATATTCATGGTTGCTCTCCGTCAGTTTCATGTCAGTGCCACCCCGAAGCCGGGGTGGAGTTGCGCAAGAGTGGAGTGGTTAGAGGCTGGCGTGCAGCACCCGCCGGCATACGTCGGGGGTGACGTCGTTGTGTTCGCCCAGCGCGGTCATGCCGTGTTCCTCGAGGCTCTTGATCAGCGGTTCGATATGCTCTTCAGCCAATTGGTAATCCCCGAGACGGGTCTTTACGCCCAGGCTTTCGAAGAAAGCACGGGTTTTTTCGATCGCTGCCCGGGCCTGATCTGACTCGCTGCCTTCATTGATGGACCAGACCCGTTGTGCGTACTGCACCAGCTTGCCGTGCTTGGCGTCCTTGCGTTCTGTCAGCATGGCAGGGAGCACAATGGCCAGGGTCTGCGCATGGTCCAGGCCATGCAGGGCAGTGAGTTCATGGCCCAGCATGTGTGTGGCCCAGTCCTGGGGAACGCCGGCACCAATCAGACCATTGAGCGCCAGGGTAGCGACCCACATCAGATTGGCGCGCACCGAATAGTTTTCCGGGTCGCTCAGGGCCTGCGGACCGATGTCGATCAGGGTTTGCAGTAAGCCTTCCGCGAAGCGGTCCTGTACCGGGGCACTGGCCGGGTACGTTAGGTACTGCTCGACAATATGGACGAAGGCATCGACCACGCCGTTTGCGACCTGCCGGGGGGGCAGGGTGAAGCTTTTGGTGGGGTCCAGTACGGAAAATTGCGGGAACACATGCTCGCTGTGGAACGGTAACTTGGCTTGCAGGGACTTGCGTGTGACCACGGCGCCCTTGTTCATTTCCGAGCCGGTGGCGGGCAAGGTCAGCACCGAGCCGAATGGCAGTGCGCGGTGAATATTGGTGCCGCCCTTGAGCAGGATGTCCCAGGCATCGCCGTCGAATACGGAGGCTGCGGCGACAAACTTGGTGCCGTCGATGACGGACCCGCCACCCACCGCCAGCAGGTAATCAATGCCGTCGCGCTGCACCACGGTTACTGCTTCCATCAAGGTTTCAAAGCTGGGGTTGGGTTCAATGCCGCCAAACAATTGTACTTGGCGCTCGCCCAGTGCGGCTTCGACTTCGCTCAGGGTGCCGGTGCGGCGGGCACTGTCGCCGCCAAACAGAATCAGGACCTTGGCGTTGGCGGGCACCAGGGTGTCGAGAGCGGCAATTTTCCCTTCGCCGAAGGCAATGCGGGTGGGGTTGTAGAAATCGAAGTTGTTCATGGTGCGGTATCCTTGATTGATGGCTCTTGATTCGGTTGATGGTTTTTAAATAGACCGGTCGTCTAGAGTTCATGGGTAAAAAAGCCCGCTTAATAGCGGGCACAGTTGTGTTCAGTGTGGCTGTGTCAGCGTGCGAGCATGCTCTGGGTCAGCGTCATGGCCTGATTCATGGGCTGCGCATTGCGATGCAGCTTGGTCAGCAGGCTGGCGCCCAGCCATAGCTGGTACAGGTTGCCGGCGGTCTGCTGGGCAGGCTGCGGATGCAGGGAGCCATCGGCAATGGCGGCGTCGATGCAGTTGGCAATGCGTGCCATGACTTGCTCGGTACCATCACGCAGGGTGATGCGCATGGCTTCGGACAGGTCGGCCACTTCGGCGCTCAGCTTGACCACCAAGCAATCGCGCAGGCCGGCGGGGCCGCAGTAGTTTTCCTGCCAGTCCTGCCAGTACTGCATCAGCCGACTGATGGCCGGGGTGTCGTCATCGGCGAAGCGGGCATCCAGGTCTTGTACGTAGCTGGCAAAATAATCTTCCAGCAACGCCTGACCAAATTGCTCTTTGGACTGAAAGTAGTGGTAGAACGAGCCTTTCGGCACGCCGGCAGCTTGCAGGATCGCACTCAAGCCGACGGAGCTGAAACCGCGTGCAGCCAGAATATCGCGCCCCGTATCCAGCAGGTGCTGGCGGGTGTCGCGGTGTTTATCCGGCTGATTGATGGCGGTTTGTGTATTCATGGGCGGCACTCTAACACCAGATTAGACCGGTCGTCTAGTTTTGCGACAGTACCGCAGGTTTATCCAGAAACAGGGCGGTGCGGATCAGGTCCACATAGATCTGCTCCTTGCCGCCATGGCTGAGCAATGACAGGACCTCGCCGTTATTCAGGTTCAACTGAATCTGGCTGTTCAGGAAGCTGCGTTCGCCAGTGCTCAGTATCTGGTTGAGCTGAATGGATTCCACTTCCCTGAACGCAATGGTCCGGGGGCCATCGGGCAGCGTGATGATCTGTTCGCGACGATCCATCCTGGCCTGGCTGGTACTGGATGCCAGCAGGTACAGGCCCACCAAAGTGAACGGGATCGACAGCATCAGGCTTTGCATCATGCCGCCCCATTCCAGTTGCTGAAATGGGGTGTGGGCAACCATTAGCGCGTCGTAAAGGAAATACAGCTCCACCATCAGCCCGCCTTGTGGTGCGATGATAAAGCTCAGCCCCATGGCGCTGAGTATGCCGCTGCGCTTTACCTGTAGCCGGTGGGCCTTCACGGCCCGGATGCGCCCGGTCACAAAGTTGCTGGCATTGCGGGTAGGGGCCGTCACGTTGCGGTGCGCGCCGGGATCCAGCCTGAGTGAGGGAATGTCCTCCGGGCGGCTGGCCAGCCAGCGCTGCTCTTCCTTGTTGAGGGCATTACCGGAGCGAGTGACAATGCCTAGCCCCAGGCCGGCCAGTGCAATGAATAGCACCAGGTTGCCGACCCAGGTGCGCAGGAAGCTGCGTTGCAGCCGGGAAACGCCGGACTGCTGGGTGACCAGTATCTTGTCCAGGCCGCTGCGGGTCTTTTCCAGGTGGGCAATCAACCAGCGGTCGTGGTCACTGAGCGAGGGTTTGGCCTGGGTTTGCGCAATGCGGTCGCTGAGTTCCTGCTGCTTTTGTTGTTGCTTGAGCAGGTTTTCCTGCATGCGGGTAACGGCCTCCTGGTGCATGCGCCAGTGGTCCTGGGCGGTGGAGATGGCGCCACCCATAACAAGGGCAACAAAGGCGGCAATCAGTAAACCGTAAATCCATTTCATTATCAGCGGGTCCGTCGGCGGTCAGGCACACAAAGAGCAAAGAGTTGCGTATATTACAGGGTTGCCGGCGCAAGAGTAGCGCAATAGGCGCTTGACCTGACTACGCGCGGGTATGAGGCTTGCGCCACACTGTTCCTTTTTATTCAGGGTATTTTCATGTCCGAACTGATTTTGCACCACTACACGCTGTCTCCCTTTTCCGAAAAGGCCCGCGCCATGTTTGGTTATGCCGGGCTGGAGTGGCAATCGGTCACCGTGGCGGAAATGCCTCCGCGGCCGAAATTGGCGCCGCTGGCCAGTGGCTACCGGAAAATTCCGGTGGCGCAGATTGGCGCTGATGTCTTCTGTGATACCCGCACACTCAGCCGCGAAATCGCCCGGTTGGCAAACAAGCCTGAGCTGGTGGTGGAGAATTGCAGTGAAGAGGTGCAGGCCTTTGTTAGTGAAGTGGACTTGCAGATTTTCCTGGCCTCTATTGTTACGGCGGGCAATTTCACCCTGTTGCGCCGGGTGCTGAAAGAATCGTCGCTGCTGGATTTGGGGCGCCTGCTGCTGGACCGGATAAAGATGGGCAGCAAGTCGAAAGTGAAAGCCGACAGCCCCCGGGAGATGCGCCGCAAGGTGGCGGCACATCTGGACCATATGGAAACCCTGCTGACGCAGAACTTTCTGTTTGGCGATGCCCCCAATGCCGGTGATTTTTCCGCGTACCACAGCTTGTGGTTCCGCCGTGACCTGGCCGGGCGAAATATTGCGGGCAGCCACCCGAAAGTGGAGGCCTGGATGAATCGCATGCAGGCCTTCGGGCAGGGCACGCGCAAGGATATCAGTGCGGACGACGCACTGGAGATTGCTCGCCAGGCTGCACCCCGCGATCTGCCTGCTCAGGTTGAGCAAGAACCATTGTTGGGGCAACCGGTGCGTGTGGCGCCGTCAGACTATGGCCGTGAACCGGTGTTCGGGGAGCTGTGTTATTGCGATGCCAGTACGCTGGTGGTGCGTCGCGATGATCCTGTGGTGGGGCAGATTCAGGTGCACTTTCCCCGCGACGGGTTTGTTTTTTCGAAAGCAGACTGACGGGAACATAATGAGCCAACCGAATAATCCGTTGCATGGCGTCACCCTGGAAACCGTGGTGACGCAACTGGTTGAACACTATGGCTGGGAAGAGCTGGGGGATCGTATTCGCATCAATTGCTTCATCAGCGATCCGTCAGTGAAATCCAGCCTGAAGTTTCTGCGCAAGACGCCCTGGGCCAGAGAGAAGGTGGAAGCGTTATTCGTGGATACCTTTTCGCAATGAATCCCTTCGGCCGGGGGCAAAACGTAGGTCGAATTAGCCTAATGGCGTAATCCGACATTAGGCTTTTTACCGATTGGCGCGGGCAAATGTCGGGTTACGGCTACGCCTCTCTGTGCCCTTGGGTAAACCCGACCTACAAAATGCCTCATGCCGCATGATTGCAGCATGGGATTCGGCCTGTTTTGCTGACGCACAGAAACCAATCGAAAGCGTGCAGTATCAATTAAAGCAGGGCCCTTTTAGTCAGCGTAGCCTGCAGATCCTGATCCAGCCCTTCCAGGTTGATATGAAAGGTATCGACCAGAAGCCGGACCATTGTCTGTGGGTCAGTAATATCCTGCTTGTCACTGCGTCCGTCCGGGTAGCGAATCGTATAGAGCCCGCTCAATAGTGTGTGGCGGCGATCCACGTCGGTGCGTACGGCAATCAGGTTGTTGACGAATTTTGACGCCGGGTGGCAGGCCACATACCAGTTAGCCATGTCGAAATCGATGGGCCACTGCGTCATCAGGTCGAACCGGTACAGCAGCCGCCAACTGCTGCCCAGCTGTACCTCAATCCGGTAATGATTGTTCTCGGGAAGCACACGAAAATGCTCCAGCGGAGTGCTCTGGGCTGCCGGATTGTGCAGTTTTAATGGGGCCGTGGGAGTCATCCCGCCAAATCCCACGTCGCTCAGGTAGTCCTCATCGTCGATGGTCACCAGCAACAGCATATGTGAGCGTGGTGGCTGCGCGTCCTCGGGTTGGTTCCAGTAGACACGTGCGGTAATCCCGCGCACGGTGAAGCCCAGTTCCGTGAGCACAGCCATGAATAACAGGTTGTTCTCAAAGCAGTAGCCTCCCCGCCCTTGCTGCACCAGCTTGCGTTCCAGGCTGGCCAGATCCAGCGGCACAGGCTTGCCCAGCAGAGGGCTCAGGTTTTCAAAAGCAATATGCAGCAGGTGGCATTGTTGCAGGGCGCGCAGCGTGGCCAGGGTGGGTGTGCGTTCTCCGGTATAACCGACACGTTGGCAATAGGCATCCAGATCAAGAGGCATGGCAGGCTCCAGGTTCGTCAGCAGGAAAAGGGAGAATAGGGCCTCAACCCAGGTTGAGGTAAAGGGAAAAATGCATGTTGATCCGGCGCTGTCGCGAAAGCGCTTCGTATGCCGTGAGCCTGATCAAATTATCGCCGCTTTCCGACCATTGGTAGCAATGGCTGCATCAGCGAGGCCCGTGGTGGCTCACGGGGTGACATAATTCCGTTATGGGTGTGGACTGGGTCACAGTTGCTTATGCGAAAAGCCGCTTCGAGATCACCGGCAATTTACCGATTGCTCGACTGGAGTGACAGCGACAAATGCATGTTGCTGTCGGTGATGCTGTCTGTCTACATGCTTCTCTATCTGGTCTGGCACCTGGTTACCGCGTTCTTCACTGACTTCGGTGAGCACTATGTTTCCCGCACAGGGGCTCAGCAGTTTACCGGGGTGTTGTTGTTCAATGTGAGCGGCTATCTGGTGATGATTGCCTGGGCCGCCGTGTTGCGTAAAAAACGGCGCCAGTCCCGGCTTTTTGTGCACTGCTTTGTGCAGTTTTTTGGCTTCAGCTTTCTGCTGTTGGCCCTGATGTTAGGGCTGTATAGCCCGATGACGGGAATGGTGCTGCTCGGCTCACCCCTGGTGGGATTCATCCTGTTTGGCTTCCAGCCTGTGGTGTGGGGTTTCACGGTGGGCACGCTGATGGTGTTGTTGCTGGCCTGGCTGTCTGCCAGCGGTTATGACACTTACGCGTTGTATTTCCGTGCCGACCCCACAGCCAAGGATTCCCTGTCCTATTACTGGATTGCCAGCACCGTGGCTTTTGCGGTGCCTTTTGTAACGGCGGTACTGACGCTGGTGTCCCTGCTGCTGCGCCGCTGGGTATCCCGTGAAGCCCAGGTGCGGGCCATGGCGGTGCAGGATCCGCTCACCGGGCTGGCAAACCGGCGTGCGCTGTTTGATCAGTTTGCCCATGAAATTGCCCGGGCCCGGCGCGCCGGGGAAGACCTGTCGGTGTGTGTACTCGATCTGGATCATTTCAAGCAGATCAATGATCGCCATGGCCATGCTGCGGGGGATACCGTACTGGTGCGGGTGGCGGAGCGGCTGCGGCAGACCCTGCGGGAAACCGATCGCATCGGCCGCATTGGTGGCGAAGAGTTTGTGTTGGTGCTGCCCGCGACCGGCCGGATGGGTGCGAAGAATGTGGTGGAGCGCTGTCGCGCGGTACTGTACGACACTCCCATCGTTCTGGACGATGGCACTGCGCTGACAGTCAGTGCCAGCTTTGGCGTGGTTGTCGCTGTTCCGGGCATGGAGACAACGGAATCCCAGCTGGTGTCCCGAGCGGACGAAGCCCTGTACCAGGCCAAGCAGCAGGGCCGCAACCGGGTAGAATTCTGGTCGGCAGTCACCAGCGCCACGGCCCGAGCCTGTCCCTGATTAACCATTTCCTGTCGCGCATTGGCCGGGTGTCTTTGCGCCGTCTTCCCTATTGTTGCTCTTCACGCTGGCGCCAGTGCGCGCACTATTTCGTTCTATTCAATAACAACACCGCGGCGGAGTACCATGCAGCAATACGTCTACGATATCGTGATCAACCATGGGCAGTTCTTTGATGGCAGTTGCCGGGACGGGGTGATTCGTCATTTGGGAATCCGGGATGGGCGGGTTGTCACTATCAGCGACGTGCCCTTGCCGTTACACGCTGCGCCCAGAGTGTATGACGCCACCGGGCAGTGGGTGACGCCGGGCTTTATCGAAACCCATAGCCATTACGATGCCGAGGTTATTGCCACCCCGTCCTTGAAAGAGTCCGTGCGGCACGGTGTCACTTCGGTGCTGATTGGTTCCTGCTCCATCAGCATGATCAATGCCCAGCCGGAAGATTGTTCGGACCTGTTCACCCGGGTGGAGGCGGTGCCCCGGGAAGCGGTGCTGCCAATTCTGGAAGAGAAAAAAAGCTGGCGCGATGCCGCCGGGTATCGCGCCTTTTATGATAAGCAGCCACTGGGTCCCAATGTGGGTTCCTTTGTCGGGCACTCCGATATCCGTGTGGCAGTAATGGGCCTGGAGCGGGCGACGTCCCCGGAAAAACCCAGTGAAGAAGAACTGCAACAGATGGAGTGTTTGCTGGAAGACGCTCTGGATGCAGGCTGTATCGGACTGTCATTGATGACCACCCGGCTGGACAAGGTGGATGGCGACCGCGCCTGGTCCCGCCCCTTGCCCTCCACCTATGCCCGCTGGGGGGAGTTCAAACGGTTATTCCGCATTCTTCGGCGCCGTAATGCGGTGATGCAGGGTGCGCCGGATGCGGTGAAAAAAGTGAATGTGCTGCGTTTCTTGTGGCAGGCCCATGGGCTCTTCCGGCGCCCCATGAAGTGCTCCATGCTCACCGCGCTGGATCTCAAGTCCAACCCCTGGTTGAACGTGGTGACCCGGTTGAGTGGCTTTCTGGCTAACCGGGTACTGCGGGGGAATTTTCGCTGGCAGACGCTGCCCGCGCCATTCACCTTGCACCTCAGTGGTTTGAACGTGAATGCGTTCGAGGAGTTTTCATCCGGCGAGTTGCTGCGCGACTACAAGGATGAAGAGGCCATGTACGCGAAGGTGGATGAGCCCGCTTTCCGCAAGCTGTTCAAGAAGCACGTCAATGCCCTGTTCACCAAAGGGCTATGGCATAGAGACTTTAGCGACTGCTGGGTGGTGGATTGCCCGGATGCATCGTTGATTGGAAAGAATTTCGAGGAAATTGGTGCCGCCGAAGGCAAGGATGCGGTGGATGCCTACTTTGATCTGGCTGTGCAGTATCGCAATGATCTGCGCTGGAAAACCAATTACGGCAATCATCGGCCAGAGATCATGCACAAGCTGTTGGCGAGCCCGTATACCCATGTGGGGTTCGCCGATTCCGGCGCGCACCTTGAATCCATCGCCCAATACAACTTTCCGCTGCGGCTACTGAAATATGTGCGCGATGCAGACGAAGCTGGCTTGCCGTTTATGAGTGTGGCAGAAGGAGTGAATGCGGTGACCGCCGACCTGGCGGACTGGTTTGGCCTGCGTGCGGGGCGCCTGCGTGTGGGAGCCCGCGCGGATGTGGTGATCGTGAACCCGGAAGGGTTGACCGACGAGCTGGACGAGGTGAGTTGGGCACCACTGGAAGGCACCTCCCTGAACCGCCTGGTCAAGCGCAACGATGAAGCCGTAACGGCGACTATCATTAATGGCCGGGTGGCCTATGACCGTGTTCAGGGGTTCGATGAGCGCCTGGGGCACGAGCGGGGGTTCGGCGCCTTCTTACCCGGTCGTGATGTCTTTAACGCAGATAGAGCTTGGGGTTTGGAAGCGGAGTTTATTTAATTAAGGTCTGGGTGATATCCAAATGACATCATTTTAGTCGTCTAGGCTAAAGGCTATACTGCCTTAATAACAAAAAAATGGCATAAAAAGGAATTGTTATGGATAACAAAATAAAATATATCGCCGCTGTGTTCGCTGTCGCGCTACCAATCTCGTCATTTGCTGCTTTGGAGGATTACGTTCTGAGACGTTTACCTGCGAGTATAGGCAATGAATTTTTAAATCCGGCGGGAAATCTTAGACAATTTGTTCCAACGAGTGTGAATGATTCAGGATTACTTTCAGGGTTCCGTTTAACACATGTTCCTGAGAATGATGGTGGGAACGCGGGCGTCGTTGGAGAGGTTAGCTATATTTATGATCTGAAGTCGAGGTCGTACCTTGCGAAGGTTGTCAATGATATAAGCATTGTTTTCATAGGGGATGATAATTATATAGGAAAACGACTTACGCGGGATGGAAGCAACCGCTGGCAAACGTTGCGGTGTCCAATTTCTGGGCTTGTCCAAAATCAAAATGACACGTGGGATAACCCCGGTTGTCAATTGATAGATAATGATTTAATCGATGACTTTACTGTCCTTGAGAATTTTGGGTTCAGGTCAGAGCTTTATCAGTTCGCAAATATCACAACGTTGCCAACATTTATTGGGAATGTGGCGACTGGTCAAGGTAGTGTTTTTGTTGCGGATATCCCGGATCAGCAAGATACGCATCCAAATGGGGATGAAGCGTCGTTTTACTTTTCAGATGGAGCATCCTACAAATTCGTTATCAATAATGCTCCGGTTAATAGTTTGACTGATGGGGCTTACCGGCTGGTGCAGAGTGGCTCTGACGTGAAACTGCTGTCGGCGAAATTTGATGGCTCCAGTCAGGCCAACCCTGCTGTGTATCGCACTTATATAGTTTCTTCATCCGGGTTCGAACTGGAGTCAGAAACGTATGCAGGGACCACAGACAGCACTGGCTATGTGGCTACTCCTTTGGCCGTATCTGTACAAGGAGGTGTGATTAATACTGCGGGATATTGCGCTGATTTTGACTCCTGCTCTTCTCCGAGCATTGGGATAGATATGTGGGCAGAATTTTCCAGTATTAATTTTACCGGATCATCAGGAAGTGCACCTGATATAACGGGATCATTTTTGGGAAGCAATGGGATGTACTCGGTTCTAGGTTGTGAGCAGGGAGAGCAGGCACCATGCGTTAAAGCTTATGTAATGGATGTGAATGACGGAGATCCGAAATTCGAGTCGCCCTTTCAATATTCAGAGCAAAAGTTTTCTGAAGTGGCAGTAACAAGCCATCTTTTTTCCCATAAGCTTGGGGTTTCCCCTGTGTCCTCGCTTCCGCAAAGGCTGCATATGAGCCCAAACGGAAAATATATTGTTGCCGTGACACGTCTTAATAATGGTCAGATCGCAAGATACTCGTTCATCAAAAACTGATGCTGTGCCCGTGTCATGGAAATGCCCTGTTAATGCAGGGCATTTTTGTATGTGCTATCGAATATCAATTGATTTAACGAAGCAAGCTGTTCACTGCCTGGGCAAACTGCACCGGGGAATCCTCTTGCAGGAAATGCCCGCCCACCAGCGTTTGATGCGGCTGCCCCTGGGCGCCGGGAATGCGCTCCTGCATGTACTTGTCCCCGCCACGGGTAATCGGGTCACCGTTGCTGAAGGTGGTCAGGAATGGCTTTTGCCATTGCTCCAGAATATTCCAGGCCGCCCGGTTGGCGTCGCTGGCCGGATCGTGCGGGCTCACTGGCACCAGTTTGGGAAAGGCTCGTGCGCCGGCCTTGAATTTTTTATTGGGGAACGGCGCGTCGTAAGCCCGGCGTTCATCTGGCCCTAATGTCTTGAAAGTGCCGCTGCCGATAATCCGGGCGATGGGAAAAACGGGGCTGTAGATGGCGAAATTCTTCCAGAGATGAAAGGCCTTCGGCACCGATTGGTCACCAGTGGGCAACATGCCGTTGCCCACCACAATGGCGCGAAAGCGGGATTCGTTTTCTGCGGCCAGCCGCAGGCCAATCAACGACCCCCAATCCTGGCACACCAGGGTGATCTCGTTGAGATCCAGCTGGTCGAGCAGCGATTTCACCCAATCCATGTGGCTCTGGTAGCTGTAGGCATTGATGTCGGTGGGCTTGTCGGATTTGCCAAAGCCGATCAGATCCGGGGCGATCACGCGATGGCCTGCAGCGGCGCAGATGGGAATCATGTGCCGGTACAGGTAGGACCAGGACGGCTCCCCGTGCAGCATCAGCACCGGTTTGCCGTCGGCCGGCCCCTCATCCACGTAATGCATGCGTAATCCGCCCACATCCACGTAGTTTGGTTCGAAGGGGTAGTCGAGCAGGCGTTCGAAGCGGGAATCCGGAGTGCGCAGGTAGTTCATGGCCGATCCTTGTCAGTACTGGTATCGAGGTATGGGTAAGGAATACCAGTAGATGTCCGGATCGGCCATGTCGTTACAGGACAGTCGGCGTTGTGTGACAGGGTCTTTCGCGATGCAAGCATCGCTTCCCACTGTCGAGCTGGCGTTTTTCAGAGCTTCCTTAGCGTACGGCCCTACTCATCCCAAAGGTTCGCCATTGTGTAATCGCTGCCCGGCTGCGCCCAGAATCCGCCGTCCACGTAGCGGCGATGCTTGTCCAACGCGCTGATGGCGTCCATGTCTGCGTCACTGAGTGACAGCTCTGCGGCGGCCAGGTTTTGTTTCAGGCGTTCCGGGTTCACCGATTTGGGGATCACCACAGTATTGCGGTGCAGTGCCCAGCTGATCAGCACCTGTGCCGGGCTGGCGCCGTGGTGATCCGCGATCTCGCGGATTACCGGTTCTTCCAGCAGTACCGGCTCGTCCTCGGCTTTCAGGCCGGCGGGGCGATCGAAGGAACCCAGTGGGGAATAGGCGGTGAGGTGAATGCCTTGCTGTTGGCAGAACGCCAGCATCTCCTTCTGTTGCAGGTAGGGATGCAATTCAATCTGGTTCATGGCGGGTTTGTAGCGGGCCTTGCCAATCAGGTCCTGCAGCTTTTTCACGCTGAAATTCGACACGCCGATTTGCCGGGTCAGGTTGTTGTCCACCAGCGCTTCCATAGCCGCCCAGGTGGTTTCCACCGGCAGCTCCTTCAGAGACACCATGTCGTCTGCGGATTTCGGGAAGGGCACACCGGGCTTCAGGGCCACTGGCCAGTGCATCAGGTAAAGATCCAGATAGTCCAGTTGCAGGTTGCGAAGGGTAGTTTCCAGTGCGGGCTGTACATCTTCCGGGGCATGGTCACTGTTCCACAGCTTGGAGGTAATCCACAGCTCTTCGCGGGTTACCGTGCCGGCGGCGAACACATCGTTCAGGGCCTTGCCAATCTCGTCTTCGTTGCCGTAAATGTGAGCGCAGTCGATATGGCGGTAACCGGCCTCAATGGCGCTTTTCACCGCGTTGTAGACTTCACCGGGTTCGGATTTCCAGGTGCCCAGGCCCAGCATGGGCAGGGTGTCGCCATTATCGAACGTCAGCGTTTTCATGGTCTGCTCCTGTAAAACGTGCGGATTCCGGTTGGCGGGGAAGCCAACACGGGAAACAATTTGCCATCCTACTACTGGGACTTTCCCCGGCGCCGTTGGGTTCCTGTCGAATCCTTGCTCGATTCTCCAGTAGGGGCACTTTTCCTGATTCTAGGCTCCAGCGGTTTCCCTGCTTGAGCCGCCCCCGGCATTTCGCTACTGTGGCCGACCGGCGTTGGCCGCCCTCATTATCGGCAGTGCCTTTTCTCACTGCCCCTGCTTTTGGAAAACTCTATGTGGATCAAGAACCTGACTGTTTTTGTGGGCGAAGAAGCCTTTCCCTGTTCCGTGGCCGAACTGGATGAGATTCTGGACCAGAACCGCTGCCAGCCCTGTGGTTCGCAAACCGAGCGCACCGAAGGCTTTGTGCCGCCGCTCAAGGGGCAGGACCCCATGGCCTACGCGGTGGACGGGTTTATTTTCTGTACCTATCAGGAAACCGCCCGCCTGTTGCCCGGGCCGGTGATCAAGGAGCTGCTGGACGAGAAGGTGGAGCACATCCAGCAGGAAGAAGGCCGCAAGGTAGGGCGCAAGGAAAAGGCGGATTTGAAAGAGCAGATTACCTTTGAGCTGATGCCGCGGGCATTTACCCGCTCGCGTCGCACTTCGCTGCTGATCGATACTGAACGCAAGCGGGTGATGGTGGATTCTTCCTCCGCCAGCCGCGGCGAAGAAGTGATCGCCTGCCTGCGTAAAGCCATCGGCTCCCTGCCCGTGGCGTACCCGGCGCCGAATTCTGCTCCTTACACCAGTTTCAGTAACTGGCTGCGTGATACCAAGCTGTTGCCGGAAGGCTTCACCCTGGGTGACCGTTGCGAACTGAAAGGCATCAAGGACGAAGGCGCCGCGGTGAAGTTCACCGCCGTGGATCTGGGTCAGGAAGAAATTCTTGCGCACCTGGAAACCGGCATGGTCGCTACCCGCATCAATCTGGCGTGGCAGGATTCGCTGGAACTGGATATCAATGAAAAGCTGGAGATCAAGCGCATCAAACCGCTGGATCTATTGCAGGAAAATATCGATGCGCTGGATGCGGACGATGCGGTGGCAGAGTTGCAGGCGCGCATCAGTTTGCAGGGCAAGGTGCTGCGCGAAGCCATCGACAGCCTGTACGGCTATTTTGAAGTTTAAAGAGACGCATCACGCGGCATGCATCACGTAACAACGCGAAAGGTGTGATCTTTTTCAGTAAAGCCGTGCCCGCGCTAAAGGTGTCAGCGCGGGCACAGTCTTTCAACATCTGCGAGAGTTGAACCGCGTTGTTGCGTGCAGCGTGAGGCATGCTGCGCTAGTCATTAATATCCTCATCGTCCTGCTGATCCTTGTCCATCTTCACCGGTGAGTTCTTATCGCACTGGGGTGAATGCTGGAAGGTCTGGGTCACGTCCAGATAGCCCAGGTGGGAAATGGTGCGGCGGCCCAACAGGATCGGGTAAATCATGTCCGAGCGGTCGTTCAGAGTGAACTGCTCCTCGTACACGGTATTGCCCATGCAGATTTTCATCAGCACCACCGGGCGACGCTCCGTGCCACCAGCGCCGCGAATCAGCACCTTGCGGTAACGCGGTTTCTCAAAGTTTTTTTCCACTTTTTTACCGGTGGCTTCGTCCACCACATCCACGGTAAAGCGGACCCAGTCCTCACCATCCTTTTCGAACACCTCCACATCCGTGGCATGCAGTGAAGAGGTAAGTGCACCGCTGTCCAGCTTGGTCTTCAATTCCACACCCCAGGGCACCAGGGTGGATTTTTCCACCCAGCCAAACACTGTGGGGCTGTCCGGTGATTTGGCCATGGCCATGCCAGTGCTGCTCAGCAGTGACGCAGTAATGAAAGCGATGAGTCCTTTTTTCATGGGCGCTCCTTGATGGTGAAAGCCTTGTGCGTAAAAGGGTGGGTGCTGCGAACACCCTGTTGGCAGGGTATGACTGTAATCGCCGCTGACCGTTCCCCGGCGAATCATTGACTCTCTGGCTGCTATCGGTCGCCAGTCAGCCATCCCGGCCCCTCATTTACAGGTTACCATTGTTCCATAATGCGCCGTTGCTCAAGGCGCCGGAAAAGGGCCGGAGGGCCAGTGATGACATCAACTATTGCACCGCCATCAATCAAGTTGCTGCTGGGTGAAAGCCGCGCCGCGTGGGCCTATGGCCGTTATCTTCTGCGGGGGCTGGGCCATCGGCAGCTGCCGCTGGGCAAGGGCCAGCCAGTGCTTGTGTTGCCCGGTTTTGGCGCCAGTGACGTGAGTACGCGGCCACTGCGCCGGGCGTTAAGCAAGCTGGGCTATAACGTCTACGGTTGGGCCCAGGGCACCAATACGGGCATCAACAGCAAACGTAAAAACCTGTTAGTTACTCACCTGCAGGCGATCAGTGCTCGCCACGGGCAACCGGTGGCGCTGGTGGGCTGGAGCCTGGGCGGGGTGTTTGCCCGGGAGCTGGCGCGGGCCTTTCCCGATCAAGTGAGTCAGGTGTTTACCCTGGGCAGCCCCATCAATGGCGACCCGGAAGCCAACAACGTCTCCACGATCTTCAACCTGTTTAACCCGAACCGCCCGCCGGCGGACCGGGAGGCCTTTAACCAGCGTATCGCGGCGCCGCCGGTACCCTGTACCGCCATTTTCACCCGGCAAGACGGTATCGTGGCCTGGCAATGCAGCCAGGAAGAAGAAGGACCGCTGACTGAAAATGTGGAAGTGCAGGGCACCCACGTGGGCCTGCCCTGGAACCCGCAGGTGCTGGCAGCCATTGCCGAGCGCCTGGCGCGAAGCCCATTACCGGGAGATCTGCCATGAGCGCACTACAGCCTGGCCGCTATCGGCACTTCAAGGGTAACGAATACCAGGTGATCGGCCTGGCCACCCATTCCGAAACCGGCGAAACCGTGGTGGTCTATCATCCGCTCTACGGCGATCAGGCCCTGTGGGTGCGGCCCCTGGCCATGTTCAGCGAGACTGTGGACCGGGACGGCAAGGTGCAGCCCCGCTTCGCGAGGATAGGCGATTAGCGTCAGGCTTTAAGCATTTGGCGTCCGTTAACTTTGAACTTTCAACTCCACTGGATGCTACAATGGCGGCCTTATTCATGGAGTTAGCCTGTTATGTCTTCGTTTGCCGACCTGAATCTGCATGAGCGCCTGATCAAGGCCCTTGGCGAGCTGGAAATCACCACCCCGACCCCCGTGCAGACGGCAGCGATTCCGGCGGCGCTGGAAGGCCGTGATTTACGTGTGGTGGCCCGCACCGGCAGCGGTAAAACGGCGGCTTTCCTGCTGCCCATGCTGCACCAGCTGCTCCAGTATTCCCGTCCGCGTACCGACACCCGTGCCCTGATCCTGCTGCCCACCCGCGAGCTGGCCCAACAGACCCTCAAGCAGGTGGAGGCCCTGGGCCGTTACACCTTTATCAAGGCAGAGCTGTTGACCGGCGGCGAAGACTTCAAAGTGCAGGCCGCAAAAATGCGCAAGAACCCGGAAATCCTGATTGGCACCCCGGGGCGCCTGATCGAGCACCTGGACGCAGGCAACCTGCTTCTGCAGGACCTGGAAATGCTGGTGCTGGATGAGTCCGACCGCATGCTCGACATGGGCTTCAACGATGACGTGCTGCGCCTGGCCGCGGAATGCCGGGCCGAGCGGCAGACCCTGCTGTTCTCCGCCACCACGGGCGGTAACGCCATGGAAAACATGATCAGCAGCGTGCTTCGTGATCCCAAATCGCTGGTGCTCGATTCCGTGCGTGACCTGAACGAGTCCGTCAGCCAGCAGATCATTACTGCCGATGACGTGAAGCACAAAGAGCGCCTGGTGCAATGGCTGCTGGCCAATGAAACCTACGAAAAGGCCGTGGTGTTCACCAACACCCGCGAGCAGGCCGATCGCCTTGGCGGGGTGCTGGTGGCCTCCAACCTGAAAGTGTTTGTGCTGCACGGCGAGAAAGATCAGAAAGATCGCAAGCTGGCCATGGATCGCCTCAAGGCCGGTGCCGTGAAAGTGCTGGTCGCCACCGATGTGGCCGCCCGTGGCATTCACGTGGACAACCTGGATCTGGTGATCAACTTCGACATGCCCCGCAGCGGTGACGAGTACGTGCATCGTATTGGTCGCACCGGCCGGGTAGGAGGTGAAGGCACCGCCATTTCCCTGATCGCCGCCCACGAATGGAATCTGATGGCCGGCATTCAACGCTACCTGCGTCAGAACTTTGAATACCGTCTGGTGGAAGCCCTGCGTGGCAACTTCCTGGGGCCGAAAAACCTGAAGTCCAACGGCAAGGCCGCCGGCAACAAAAAGAAAAAAATGAAGAAAAAAGAAGATGCCAAGAAAGGCATCAAGAAATCCGGCGCCAAGAAGAAAACCGCCAAACCCAAACGCAACGCCAAACCGCCGACCCAGGACACCAAGGGCGGCTTCGCCACAGTGAAGCGCAAGAAGACCCCCGGGCCTCTGGATTGAGAGACGCTGCACGCAACACGCTGCAGGCAACAACACGATCAAGGCCTGTAGTGATATAAACCCAAGAGGCCGCGCCGAAATATTCAGCGCGGCCTCTTGGGTTTCAACACCTGAATCACCCTGCTCGCGTTGTTGCGTGAAGCGTGGCGCATGAGGCGTCTCTTTAAAACTCCGTAAAATCCCTGCCCCTTTCACGTTCTTTCGCTGTCTTTGCCGTCATTCTGGTACGGTTATTCTCAGGAGGTGGCCGTGCCGGAACACAGGGACGTGGAGTCGATGTCTGCTGATACACTGCAGTGCCCGGATTGCGGCACTCAGCTTGCCGTGCCTTCCCGCCGTGCCCGGGGTGCCTGGCGCTGCCCCTGTTGTGATTCCCGGTTGAGTGGTGCCTGGACGTTGCGTCCTGATTCCCTGTTCGCGCTTACCGTGGCGACTGCGGTGTTGTGGTTGCCGGCCCTGATCCTGCCGTTGATGCGCCTGGAAAACCTCGGCCTGGACCGTGAGGCCAGCCTGCTGGATTGTGTGCTGCGGCTCATGGAGGGCGTTTACTTTCCCGTCGGGGTTTTGCTGCTGTTTACCCTGGTGCTCATGCCCCTGCTGAATTTGCTATCCGCAGGGCGCCTGTTGTGGGCCGCCCGTGGCCATACGCCGTCGACGGCGCTGCCGGATCCCTTCTGGATGAAGATTTACCGGCAAAGCCGGGAGTGGGCCATGACGGATATTTTTCTGCTCGGCATTCTTATCGCCATGACCAAACTCGGTGACATGGCCACCGTGACCCCCGGCCCCGGCCTGTTTTGTCTGGTGGTGGCAGTGTTGTTGCGTTTGATCGTGGAAACCCTGGCACAGCCGGATCAGTTGCAGCGGTTACTGGAGGCGCGCAATGGCGATTAATGCGCCCTCGAAGCAGCAGCGTGCTCTGGCCTGGTCATTACTTGCGGCGGCCATCGTCTGGTTGGTGCCGGCCAATCTGCTGCCGATCATGGCCGTGACTGAAACCGGGCGCGGCAAGGCCAGCACCATTGCCGATGGCATCTGGCAACTGTTCGAGGCAGGGATGCCGGGTATTGCCATCATTGTTTTTGTGGCCAGCCTGCTGGTGCCGCTGTTCAAAGTACTGGTGCTGGCGGTGATCTACTGGCGCGCGCCGCGCGAAAGCAATCCGTTGATCAGCACCCGGGCGTACCGGCTGGTGTACTGGATTGGTCGCTGGTCCATGCTGGATGTCTTTGTGGTGGCCCTGCTCGCCGCCGTGGTGGAATTCGGCAACCTGGCCCGGGTGGAACCCGGCCCGGGCATTATCGCCTTTGCCCTCGCCGTGGTGCTGACCATGTTGTCCGCCCACGCCTTTTCTCCCCAACAATTATGGATTCAAGACCCTGACGGAGCGGACCATGGACACGCCTGAAGTGAAACATTCCCGTTGGCCTTCCCCTATCTGGCTGGTGCCTCTGATCAGCCTGTTGGTGGCCGGCTGGCTACTGTACGACCAGCTGTTGCAGCGCGACGTACAGATTGAAATCACCTTTGAAAACGGCTCGGGCATCAAGCCGGGGGTAGATCTTCGTTACCGGGGTGTGCCAGTGGGCAGTGTGGATGAAATCGTACTTAGCGATGACCTGAAACACGTGACCGTTCATGCCAGCCTGAACCGGGATGCGGAAAAACTGGCCCGGGAGAAAAGCCGTTTCTGGATTGTGGAGCCGGAGCTGGGCATCGCCGGTGCCCGTAATCTGGATACGCTGGTGTCAGGTAAATACATCGCCGTGGAACCCGGTGGGGGAGAATCAAAAAAAGAATTCGATGGGCTGGAAACACCGCCAGAGCAACAACCGAACCTGGGCTTGAAGATAACCCTGGTGGCCGATCACTTGGGCTCCCTGAAAAAAGGCCGCAAGATCTACTACCGGGATTTGCAGGTGGGCACCATCGGTGAAAGCGAACTGAGCGAAGGGGGCCGCTTTGTGGAAATTCAGGCCATCATCGAACCGAAATACGCCAAGCTGGTTCGCAGCAACACACGCTTCTGGAACAGCTCCGGGCTCACCGTGGACATCGGGTTATTTAAAGGTGCAGAAGTGCAGGCCAGCTCCCTGGAAAATTTACTCCGTGGCGGCATCAGCTTCGCCACCCCTCCCGAAGCGGGTCCGCTGGCAAAAGCGGGGGAGCGGTTTGATCTGTACAAACAACCGGAAGACGACTGGCGCGAATGGGCGCCGATCATGAAGTGGAAGTGATCGCAGCACGCAACACGTTTCACGCGACAACACGGAACAGGGTTTTAAGTGTTTGAAACGCAAGAGGCCGCGTCCAGAAATGGAACGCGGCCTCTTGCGTTAATAATCGCTCAGGGCTGCATCGCGTTGTTGCGTGAAGCGTGTCGCGTGCAGCCTCTCTTCTTACATTATTTTTCCGACCATTTTTAATGGCAGGTTCCGCATGGCGAAGCCCAGTGGGCCCCAGGGCCAGCCGGGAACGGAGGCGTTTTTGCTCTCTTTCTCGATGGCTTTTACCAGTGCCTTGCAGCCGGTTTCGGTGTCCACCAGGAACGGGGTGTTTTTCACTTTTTCGTTGATCTCGGAACGGATGAAACCGGGGAAGATCGTGGATACCTTGATCGGTGAATCCTGCAGTTCCACTTGCAGGCCTTCGGCCAGCATGGCCACACCGGCCTTGGTGGCGGCGTAGGTGGTCAGGTTTTTCTTCATGCCGCGCATGGCGCTGATGGAAGAAATCATCACCAGGTGACCGCTGTTCTGGGCGCGGAAAATTTCCATGGCCGCTTCGGTCTGTGCCAAGGCGGCCACGAAGTTGGTTTCGGCGGTCTGGCGGTTGGCGTAGAAATAGCCGGTGCCCAGGGGCTGGCCCTTGCCCATGCCGGCGTTGATGATGATGCGGTCGATGCCGGCCAGTTCCGTGCGGAAGGCATCAAACACCGCAAACACCTGATCGTAGTCGTTCACGTCCAGCGGCTTGATCAGCACCTTGATACCGGGATGCTTTTCTTCCAGCTCGGCCTTCAATGTTTCCAGCCGATCCATGCGCCGGGCACACAACGCCAGGTTGCGCCCCATGGCCGCAAACAGACGCGCCATACCTTCGCCCAGGCCGGAGCTGGCACCGGTGATTAGAATATTCTTGCGTGTCGGCATTTTATCCCCTTGCTAATGGCTACTGTAGGAACGCCACTTGAGGCGCGATTTCCGTGCGCGTGGAATCGCGCCGCCAGCGACGCTCCTACAGGAAAGGCTATCGATACGTCACCTGCTCGCTGGGCAGGTGCAGGTGTTCGTTCACTGACACTAGCCGCAACTTGCCGGCATTCACAAGTATGCGGGTCACGCTGGTGTTAATCAGGGTGCGGTTCCAGGTGATCAGGGCCTCGTCGGTGAGGCCCATCAGCCGCTGGATGATCACGCTGATGGCGCCGCCGGAGGTGAACACCAGGGCGCTGTCGCCACTGCTCAGGCTGTTGCCCAGGCTATAGGTGCTGGCCAGCACGCGCTCGCGGAAGGCGGGCCAGCTTTCGCTGTAATCGCCGTCGCCGGTTTGCCAGCGGCGCAGGGCCTGCTCGAAGCGGGCCTGGAATACTTTGCGCGGATGGTCCTGCTCGGCCAGCCACTGGGTCAGCGCCGCCCGGTCGGTGGCCAGGGGCCAGTCCACGGCTAGCAGCTCGCTGTGGTTGTATTCGTTGAAGCCGGTATCCGTGTGCCACTCTTTGGGCAAGCCCAGCTCGCCCAGCGTAGCCTCTGCCGTTTCCCGGTGGCGGCGCATGGTGCCGCAGATAGCCCGGGGAAAACCCAGCGACTGGTTCTGCAGGGCGCGGCCGAGAACACGGCTTTGCTCCCAGCCCACATCGGAAAGCTGGTCGTAATCTTCCTTGCCGAAGCTGGCCTGTCCGTGGCGAATAAGGTAAATCACCGGCATAGATCAGTGCTCTTTTTTCTGTTCGCTTTGTTCCAGCTTGCGCTGCAGCCGCACCGCGCCTTTCAGCATGATTCGGTTGAACACGAAGGGCATAAACCGTTTCATCCAGTACGCACGGCGGCCGCTCTTGTGAGGCAGCAGGAAAAACTGCTGTTTGGCCACCGCCTGCTTGATCATTTCGGCAATCTGGTCGGCGGTGAGCTCGTCACTGGAAAGCAGCTTGTCCACGGTTTCGATCATGCCCGGTTCCGGTGTGCGCATGGACTCGTGCAGATTGGTGCGGAAAAAGCCCGGGCACACTACGGTGGTATGAATGCCATAGGGCGCCAGTTCGAAACGCAGGGTTTCCGACAGGGAAATGACGCCGGCCTTGGTCACGTTATAGCTGCCCATCACCGGCGCGTGCAGCAGCCCGGCCAGGGAGGCGATATTGACGATATGGCCGTGGCCCTGGCGCTTCATCATCGGCACGAACACCTTGCAGCCGCGTACCACGCCTTTCACGTTGATATCGAAAATCCAGTCCCAGTCGGCCATGTCACCGCGGTCAATGCGGGCAGCACCGGCCACCCCGGCATTGTTGACCAGTACGTCCAGCCCGCCCCAGTTCTGCTCCAGCCATTCGCGGGAATTATTGAAGCTGGCGGCGTCGCGCACATCCAGATACTGGAACTGCAATTCGCCGGGTAGATCTTTCAGCGCGGCCAGGGTTTCGGCGGCCCGTTCCTGGTTCACGTCACCGATCAGCACCCGTGCGCCCGCGCGCAGCCAGGCTTCGGCCATGGCGCGGCCAAGCCCGGACGCGCCGCCGGTAATCAGGATGCGTTGCGGGGTCTGACTCATGGTGTGTCCTGTTGTCATGGTGATTTCGGTCGCGGATTGTGCATTAGTCGGCATCAGGGGTCTTATCCATTGACCGATGCTAGTGATGGCGCTTCAATAAATCCAATGAATCCTCGCAATGACCAATGATAAACGCCATGCATGTTTCACGCTTCGATCTCAATCTTTTCGTGGTCTTCGATGCCATCTATACCGAGGGCTCCCTGACCCGCGCCGCCAAGGTACTCAACCTCACCCAGCCGGCGGTTAGCCACGCACTGGGGCGCCTGCGCGACCGCCTGGGTGACCCACTGTTTGTCCGCCAGGGCAGCCGCATGGTGCCCACCGCCAGGGCGCGGGCCATGGTCAGCCCGGTGCGTCATGCCCTGGGCGGGTTCCAGCGTTGTCTGAGCGAAGAGGGTGGTTTCGATGCCAGCGAGGCGGAGCGCACCTTTGTGCTGGGCCTGCGTGATGGCCTGGAAGGGCGCTTGCTGCCGGCACTGATGAGCCAGTTTATGGATGAGGCGCCGGGGGTGAAGTTGCAGTCGCTCACCGTGAGCCGCCGGCAAATGGCCACCGAGCTGGCCAGCGGCCGGCTGGATCTGGCCTGCGATGTGATGCTGGCGCTGCCGGAAGCCATCGAACACCAGGCCGTATTGCACGGCCCGCTGGTGGTGATGATGCGCGACTCTCACCCGCTGGCCGAAGGCATGGATCTGCCGGCCTACCTGGCCGCCCAGCATGTGCTGGTATCGTCCCGGCGCGAAGGGCCGGGGCTGGAAGATTTCGGCCTGGCCCGCCAGGGCTACCGGCGCCATATCCGCTTGCGCTGTCAGCATTATCAGGCGGCGCTCAGCACCGTGCAGCAAACCGACCTGCTGCTCACCATGCCCGCCAGCCTGGCCGGGCAGCTGCGGCGCCAGGGGCTGGTGCTCAAGCCGTTCCCCGGCGAACTGCCGGGGCTGGAAATGCACCTTTACTGGCATCGCGACCAGAGCGCCGACCCGGCCCACAGCTGGTTGCGCCAGCGGGTTCTGGCCCAGCTGCAAACCATGCAGAATGAAATCCAGCTCAGTGCGCCTTCGTTGTAGGTTCCATGTCGGGTTACGGCTACGCCTAACACGACCTACCTGAAGCGTGGTTTGGTAGGTCGAATTTACCCGAGGGCACAGAGAGCCTAAAAGGCGTAATCCGACACACCCTCACGATGCCCGCAAACGCGACGCCGTTCCTGCTTTGAAACATTTTTATAAGGTTCCGTTTATTGCTTCTCTTGCAGGCTTGCTAGTGTCAAAAGGCGCTACAACGTTTGCAAAACTTATAAAAAGTGAAATAAGGGAGAGTAATGAAACATTCAATCAGCAAGTGGCTGCCGGGTGCCCTGGCAGTAACCGCCTTGTTCGGGTGTCAGTCCGATCTGCCACCGCCACCTCCGGCCGAAGCCATCTGGTTTAATGGCCCGGTCATAACGGTCGACGATAACGCTCCCGAGGCCCGCGCCGTTGCGGTGCGTGATGGGCGCATTGTGGCGGTGGGCGAAAAAGACGCGGTGCTGAGTTATCAGGGGGACAGCACCACCATGCATGACCTGCAGGGCAAGACGCTGCTGCCCGGTTTTGTGGATGCCCATGGCCATGTGTCCTTTGTCGGTTTTCAGGCCATGAGCGCCAACCTGTTGCCGCCGCCGGATGGTGGCATCAGCAGTGTGCCGGAGCTGGTGGATACCTTGCAGGCCTTCGCCAAAACCTCGGAACTGAGCAAGCAGTTCGGCATCATTTATGGTTTCGGTTACGACGATTCCCAGCTGGCGGAGAAGCGCCATCCCAGCCGCGCAGAGCTGGATCAGGTCAGTGCCGATACGCCGGTATTGATCGTGCACCAGAGCGCCCACTTTGGGGTGCTCAACAGCGCCGCGCTGAAAAAAATCGGCATCACCGCCGACAGCCCCAACCCGCCCGGCGGCGTCATCGTGAAAGACCCGAAAACCGGCGAGCCCACTGGCCTGCTGGAAGAAAATGCCTTCTTTATGGCACTGGGAAAGTTGTTCCCGAAAATGAACGGCGAGCAAGCCGTGGCCATGCTCAAGGAAGGCGAGCGGCTGTACACCCGCTTCGGCTACACCACCCTGCAGGATGGCCGCAGCTCGCCGCAGCACGTGAAGGTGGCCATGGGCGCCGCCCAGGCCGGCGTGCTGAAAGCGGATATCGTGTCCTACCCGGATATTCTCAATGAGGGTGTGGACGAACTGATGGTGCCGCCGTTCTACCACAACGTGGACAGCACACCGCAGTACCATAACCATTTTCGCATCGGCGGCATCAAGCTGACCCTGGACGGTTCCCCCCAGGGCAAAACCGCCTGGCTAACCGAACCCTACTACCAGCCGCCCCACGGCAAGGGCGATGACTATGCCGGCTACGGCGTGGTCAAGGATGACAAGGTGGTGGAGGTGTACACCAAGGCCCTGGAAAACGGCTGGCAAACGCTGACCCACGCCAATGGCGACCGGGCCATCGACCAGATGATCATGGGCTGGGAAAAAGCGGAAGCGGCGGTGCCCGGTGTGGATGTGCGCCCGGTGCTGATCCACGGCCAGACCCTGCGAAAGGATCAGGTTGCCGAACTGAAAACCCTGGGCATCTTCCCGTCCCTGTTCCCCATGCACACCTTCTACTGGGGTGACTGGCACCGCGATTCCGTGCTCGGCCCGGAGCGGGCGGAAAACATTTCGCCCACCGGCTGGGTGCAAGAAGCGGGCATGCGGTTCACCACCCACCACGATGCCCCGGTAGCGTTACCCAACGCCATGCGCGTGCTGGATGCCACGGTGAATCGCACCACCCGCAGTGGCAAGGTGCTGGGTGAAGCGCAGAAGGTCAGTGTGATGACGGCGCTCAAGGCGATGACACTCTGGTCTGCCTATCAGCACTTTGAAGAAGCCAGCAAGGGCTCCATCGAAGTGGGTAAGCTGGCGGACTTTGCGGTGTTGTCGGAGAACCCGCTGGAAGTGGCGCCGCAAACACTGCACTCACTCACCGTGCTGGAAACCATCAAGGAAGGGGAATCCATTTATCAGCGCAGCGAGGATAGTGCTGCCGCTGTGCGGGCGCCGCCGCTGGGCGTGTCCATGGCGCAGGCGCAATGGCCGGCAAGTCATGGCCATTACGGTGCCGATGGCTGCTTCGGCCCGGCTCTGGAGCACATCTTCCATGCGCTTAACGGTACCGAGCACTGAGGGTTCTTGGCAGCGCTCAATGTCGGGTTACGGCTGCGCCTAACACGACCTACATGAACGTGGTTTGGTAGGTCGAATTAGCCTGAAAGGCGTAATCCGACAAACCCTCTTAACCCGCCTTGGTCGGCAATAATTGCCCGGCCCAGTGCGGGTTTTCTTCCAGCCGAATGTCCTGCGCTTCCACGCTGTCACCGCAATGGCCGCATTGCAGTTTGGCCTCCAGCGGTTCGCCGCATTGGCGATGCACGCGCACCAGTGGTGGGCCGGCATCACCGGCCAGGTATTTGTCGCCCCATTGGGCCAGGTGGGCAATCACCGGGTAGAGGTCGCGGCCCATGGGGGTCAGCCGGTATTCGTGGCGCAGGGGGCGTTCCTGGTAGGCCACTTTTTCCAGTACCCCGCCATCGGCGAGCTTGCGCAGCCGGTCGCTGAGTACATGGCGGGTGACGCCCAGCCGTTGCTGGAAATCATCAAAACGGCGCACCCCGAGAAAGCAGTCGCGCAGCACCAGCAGCGTCCAGTTATCGCCAATAATGGCCAGCGAACGGGCCAGTGAGCAGGGCTGTTGATCGATGTCTTGCCAGCGCATAGTAAACCTCCGGGAACATTTTCTGATCATACCCGCTTGACGGGTTCCCAAAAAGAACCGACTATCAGTTCCTAATTGGAACTAACTGTTTGCAGAACGAACCTGTTGGAGGCCCCATGCCAGAATCCGCCGTAGTGGTAATCGGTGCCGGTGATGCCACCGGTGGCGCCATCGCCAAACGCTTTGCCCGCGAAGGCTACACCGTCTGCGTCACCCGCCGTAATGAAGAGGCGTTGACGCCGCTGGTGCAGGAGATCGAAGCCGCCGGCGGCAAGGCTCGCCCGTTCGGTTGCGATGCCCGCGATGAAGAGCAGATGGTGGCGCTGTTCGACACCATCGAAAATGAGGTCGGCCCGGTGGAAGTGGTGGTGTTCAACATCGGCGCCAACGTGTTCTTCTCCATCCGTGAAACCACTGCCCGGGTATATCGCAAGGTCTGGGAGATGGCCGCCTTCGCCGGTTTCCTGGCGGGCCGCGAAGCCGCCCGCGTGATGGTGCCGCGCAACAAGGGCACCATCATCTTCACCGGTGCCACTGCGTCACTGCGTGGCGGCAAGGGCTTCTCCGCCTTCGCCGGCGCCAAGTTTGCGCTGCGTGCGCTGGCGCAAAGTATGGCCCGGGAGTTGGGGCCGGAAGGCATCCACGTGGTCCACCCGATCATCGATGGCGCCATCGACACCGCCTTTATCCGCGACAACTTCCCGGCCAAGTATGCCCAGAAAGAACAGGATGGCATTCTCAACCCGGAACACATCGCCGACGCTTACTGGATGCTCCACCAACAACCCCGCGACGCCTGGACCCACGAAATCGACCTGCGCCCGTGGATGGAGACGTTTTGAGAGACGCAACACGCGACACGCAACACGTTTTTTGTGGGAAGTGATGCTTGCATCACGAAGGGGCCTGCCCGGAAATTCGGCATGCAAGCATGCTCTCCCACACAAACTCAAAACCCTGCCGTAGGAGCGTAGCGTAGCGAAGCAACGCCCGCAGGGCGGCCCCGAAGGGGTGAGCGCAGCGAATAACGTCGCTCGCGGCGCGATAACCCAACGTCTGGAATCGCGCCGCCAGCGACGCTCCTACGAAACCCTTTGAAAGGACAAAACCAATGAGTAAAAAAATCGAATTTCTCTTCGACGTGGGTAGCCCCACTGCCTACCTGGCCTGGAGTCAGCTGCCTGTCATTTGTGAGCGCACCGGCGCCGAACTTGTGTATGTGCCCGTCCTGCTGGGCGGCATCTTCAAGGCCACCGGCAACAACCCGCCCGGTGCCGTGCCTGCCAAAGGCATGTACATGATGCGCGACCTGGCCCGCTACTCCGCGCGCTACCAGGTGCCGCTCACCATGAACCCGCACTTCCCGGTGAACACCATCACCCCCATGCGCATCATCACCGCCGCCATCGGCACCCCGGAACAGGATGCCGTGATCACCGCCCTCTACAACGCCATGTGGCGCGAGCCCTGCAAACTGTCCGAGCCGGAAGAAATCACCCGCGTCCTTACCGCCGCGGGCCTGGATGCACAAGCCTGGCTGGACAAAGCCGCTAGCGACGAAGTGAAAGAACAACTTAAAACCAACACCGAGGCCGCCATCAAACGCGGCGTGTTCGGCGCGCCAACCATGTTCGTGGGCAATGAAATGTTCTTCGGGCAAGACCGGCTGGATTTTGTCGAGGAAGAAGTCAAAAAATAGCTACGAGCTACAAGACAAAGAAAAGCCCGGGGCGCGCGTGACGTGTTCCGGGCTTTTGTCTTTTCGTGATGGGCAGGCGTGTTTGCTATGTGTGTTGCGCTGCGATCTTGTGTAGATTCAGGGTCTTAAAAAGAGACTAACGCGAGGGAGCGCGCTATGGCGGATCTTGTCCTTGCCACCTATGACTGGGTGCCCAACATGCCACGGGGCTACGTGCGTGATCTGCGCGTGCGCTGGGCGCTGGAAGAGGCCGGGTTGCCGTATCAGGTGCAGAGTGTTCCGTTTTACGAACGGGGAGCCGAGCACTTTGCGCATCAGCCCTTCGGGCAGGTGCCCTGGCTCACCGATGGCGATCTCTCGCTGTTCGAAAGCGGTGCCATCCTCCTGCATTTGGCAGAGCGCAGTGAATCGCTGATGCCAACAGATCCGAACGCCCGCAGCGCGGTCATCAGCTGGCTGTTCGCTGCGCTCAATTCCGTGGAAGCCGCCAGCCTGCCCTGGTCCCTCTATCACTTCGCCGGCGATAACCAGCCAACCCCGGGCCGGCAACACCTGGATGCTTTCCTCGCCGCCCGTCTCCAGCAGATGGAAACTACACTCACCGGCCGCGAATGGCTCACCGATACCTTTAGCGTCGCCGATATCCTCATGGCCGACGTACTGCGCCTGGTAGACCGCTTCGACGGCCTGGCAGACCACCCGGCCTGCCGGGCCTATATCACCCGTGCCACCGCCCGCCCGGCCTTTATCAAGGCCCACGCCGACCAGATGGCCCACTTCGCCGCCGCTGACAAGGCCGAGGGCCAGCCGTAACAGACTTTTCCCCATGTGCATTTATTTGTGCGGGTGGATTGTGTAGATTCGGAACTGGATCACAAATAAAGATCGGTCAGCCAGGGTGGCATGGCCTGCGAAAGCGAATCGGGGGAAGGGATGCCTGTCTGTTTATCTTTTTGAATTAAAATATTAGTTGATAAAAATATATCGCGAACTGTGAGTTGTGCAAAGCAGGAGTGCGAGGGGTGGGTATCCCGCTTTCTATATTGCAATTAAGGTTTGTGAGAAGTAAGTGTCTTGGACCCGTACGTAAGTCGTTCCTGTACCTATAGATGAACCAGATTGCGGGCTGAATATGGAGTTATGAATGACCGAAGATAAGGCCAGAATGGCCATGCCAGAAATATTTCCTGTAGAAAAAATAAAAAATTTGAATTTTGGTAGTGCTGATGGTCACAGAGATGATCTCATAGAGGATACTTTCGTAAAAACATATTCTGTTGAGTTATTTGAAAGAGACAATCATTCACTTGTGGTCGGGCCGTTTGGGTCAGGAAAAAGTACGATATTTAAGTTGTTAAAGTTAAAGAGTGATGTTTTTCCTGTTTATTTAAGTCATTTGGTCGTCGCAATAGAAGAACAGGTTTCTTTTGTTGCTCTTAGGAATCTTGTTTCTTCATTTTTTTCAGAGATAGATGAAAATAGAATTTATCAATTGATTTGGAAGTTCCATATTTTGACTCGCTTAGCTGAAGAGATTTCTAAAGAGTCTAACTTTCCGAGAACAGATAATGAAAAATACATCAATAACTACTTGGGTAGAGTTGGTGGGAAGGGGTATTACTCAACTGTTGTTGATAAGTTGAAATCAATTATGACCTCTTTTGCGTTTAAGTTTGAAGCAAAGATAGGGGAGAATCCAATAACTATTGAGGCGCAAGGGAAAAATAAAGAAGAGCTGGAGAGGCTTTCAGTAAACCTTGATGAGCTTCAGGAAAGAATTAACTCGGCAGTGGCGGAAAGGGGGTATTCTAAGGCGACAGTTGCTATAGATAAGCTTGATAAGTTCGTTGCGGGAGAAGAATATGAAGTCCAAAGGCTTTATATCGAAAGCCTTTTGGAGGTGGAGGATGATCTCCGCTCCCTTGATCATATTCAATGCAAAATATTTGTCAGGGAGGACTTGTTCTCAAGACTTGATTTTACGTCGCTGGGTTACGATAAAGTGCAAGATAATACGATTAGACTCAAATGGAGCAATGAAGAGTCTTTCCGGTTTGTGGCGATACGAATAGCGGTTGCATTAAGAAAAGAGGGGATAACAAATATATCTGAAATAATGCAGTCCACTGATCTTTCTGCCTTTCGTATTGGTAGGTTTGATAGGTTTGAAATTAAATATGGGAGATCAAGAATTGCGGCGTTAATAATTAAGATAGTAAAAAAAATAAGGCCTATATATAAAGAGCGAGAGATGAGCCTTTACGGGAAATTTGATCGAGCGATTATAACAAAAGTATTTCCTAGAGAGGTGTCGCACATAACTGAAAATGGTGTGAAGGAGGATGTGAGTATATTTGATTATCTGTCAACGCACTTTCTTGATGGGAATGATGTTTGCACGCCTCGCTATCTTTTGATTTTTTTAAAAGAGGTAAGAGATATAACGGCTTTGTACTACGAAGATAACCCGGATGAAATAGCTTCTTTGGAAATGAATGGTGGTGACTGGGAGTGGAATCTTTTTAAAAAAGGGTGTGTTGAGAGGGCGTACTATTTATCCAAAGAAAAGTATTTGCGGAATATTACTAGTATTGACGATAGTTGGAGAGGGTTGATAGTTCTTCTTTTGGAGAGAAAAGGGCGAAAGACAAAATTTAATCATAAATGGGTTAATGCTAACTTCGACGAAGTTTCTGAAGATGTAGCGGCTGAGCTTCTTGCTTTTCTTCATGTGGTCGGTTTCTTAAGAGTTAGCCATCACCATGCCGACATTAAAAAAAGAGAATTTGAATTGCCAATATTATACAGGTCAACCCCCAAGGATCGAGCTGCCTGAAAAGCTTTCGAGCGCGGAATGCTAGCGCAGGCGAGAGGATCATAGGCGAGAGGGTCAGACCTCACATTTCATCAACCTCCATGGCATTTTGGTGTGATTCTAGGAAAGGGGGGCATTCGTTGGTAGCCCAAATAGCATGCAGATGCATTTTTCTGGTGAGGTGTGTGAAAAGTGAGGTCTGACCCTCCTTGGGCTCTCCTTGGACCTTGATCTTGAGATTGCTCTTCTGGATTCTTTTGGCAATGCAGAGGGGCTTTCTGGTTTGGTGCTGGACTATAGCGATAGTCAGTAAATCGGTTCTCCAAAATAAGTCGTTGTTCAGAGTGAAGCAGGGGGTAAAGTGAAGTTATTAATGGGACTGCTTTTCTTGTTTATTTTGGTGGGTTGTGGTGATGGGGTGGAAGTCGAGAGAGACGCTTACTCTGATCCTGATAAGGTGTTCGATGAAGCCTTGCAGGCCCATAAAGACGGTAAATACGAGGAGGCGCTGAGAAAACATATCTGGTTTCATCAATATGCGCTTGATTACCAGTCCTCTTTATATGGAGTTAGATTGTCATATGCCTTGAGCGACTGGCGCTGTTTGGGCACTAGGTACCCTGATGCGTTAGTCGCTTTGGAATACTTTGTTGATAAGGCAGAGGATGAAATCAAAGATGGTGGCGATATTCACTCTATCTTTCATGATTTTGAATCTATCAATGAGGTTCTCGGCAATGAGGAGCGAACAATCGCTCTCTTTGAGTGGCTAGACAGAAATGATGAGCGTTTGGCGGAGAAGGTTTCCAATTTGGCTCGTCAGGCATTAATAGATGCTGAGAAGTACACCCTGGTCGGGAAATATCTTGACTCAGAGAGAGAGCTGGATATGCAGCTGATGCAGCTGGACGTTGTAAGTAACTTTGATGTTCCGGGTGCTAAGGATGGCGAAATGGAAGCCTATGCGTATGAAACTTTTTCTGAAGAGATCCAAACTATGGTCGCGATTCTGGCGAAGAATGGCCGCCTTGATGAGATCGAGAGGGTGTCGAGAAAAGTCGAAGAGAAGTGGGATAATGAGGACTTTAGAGCGCAATTGGAACTAGCCCGGCGTGGGGTTTTCCTAGAGCGAAAAAAGAACAACAGTGCCTGCTGTTGCCAGAGTGAATGTGATGATAGTGAATAATCGATGGTGGCGCCCTTCCCTTGGCCGGGTAGGGGCGCCACTTCGGTGACGGGTTATTATTTTTTGATGGCGGTTTGCATAAACGGCGGCAAAACCAACGCCCCCTTATGAATCGCCGCTGAATAATACCGCGTATCAAACCCTTTGCCGGTGGCATCCGTTTCCCGGAATTCACTTACATCCGTGTTCTTACCCGCCAGGGTGCAGCTCCACCAGCCGCTGGGGTACACCGGCTGCGGGAAGGGAAGGGTCTGGGTGGTGGTGAAGCCCGCTTCGCGCATGTTGGCGTGCAGATCCTTGATGATGGTGTCGCTGTGCAGCAGCGGGGATTCGGATTGCTGCACGATGATGCCGCCGTCGGCCAGCACGCGGTGGCAATCGCGGAAGAAGTCGGCCTTGAACAGGCCTTCTGCCGGGCCCACCGGGTCGGTGGAATCCACGATGATCACGTCCACGCTGCCGTCTTCACAATCGCGCATGTATTGCACGCCGTCTTCGAACAGCAGTTCGGCACGGCTGTCGCCGTTGGACTCGCACAGTTCCGGGAAGTATTTCTCGGAGTAGCGGGTGACCATTTCATCGATGTCGATCTGGGTGGCTTTTTCCACGCTGGGATGGCGTAGCACTTCACGCAGGGTGCCGCAGTCGCCGCCGCCGATGATGATGACGCGCTTGGGGTTGGCGTGGCTGAACAGCACCGGGTGCGACATCATCTCGTGGTAGAGGAAGTTGTCGCGGGTGGAGAGCATGGTGGCGCCATCAATGGTCATCAGGTAGCCGAAGGTGTCGGTTTCCCACATCTCGATGTGCTGATACTCGGTCTGCACTTCTTCCAGCTTCTGTTTGAGGCGAAGGCCGAAGGCGGTGCCGGCGGTGTCGAAGTGCTCGTAAAACCAGTTGTCTTTGGTGCTGCTCATGGTGGTTCCCGGTGGAGTGGTGTGGGCGGAGTGATGGTCCTTCGTCATGCAAGCATGAGTTATTCGCTGCGCTCACCCTTCGGGTCGCTTGCAGCGCTACTCCGCTTCGCTACGTTCCCACAAGAGACCGTGCCACCGCGATGGAGGGTGTTTGTGGGAAGCGATGCTCGCATCGCGAATGAGTTGCCACTCAAGGCTGGATTGTAAGACCTCCGGCCTCACTGTCAAAGCATGAAAAATGGGTGCTAGCGCCGCCTTCGGGCAGGCATAATGGCGGCAGTTAACCGCATGATGGCGTGCCCGCGTGTTGCGTGCAGGCGTATTTTTCAGGACCCGTAATGACCGACAACTCTCCCGTACCCGCCAGCGACATCTATAACGTGGATCGCTGGGGCGACAGCTACTTCCGTATCGACGACCAGGGCCAGCTGTGTGTGCGGCCCAATGGCGAGCAGGGCGGCCAGGCCACGCTGGAAGCGGTGCTGGAGAATTGCCGGGCGGCCGGGTTGCGAGCGCCGGTGCTGGCACGCTTTTCCGGGATTCTGCGCCAGCGGGTGAAGCTGCTGGCCGGGGCCTTCCGTGAGGCCATCGAGAGCCACCAGTACCAGGGCGACTACACGCCGGTGTACCCGATCAAGGTGAACCAGCAGCGCCGGGTGGTGCACGAGATTCTGCGCGCCCGTGATGAGGGTGAGCGAGTGGGCCTGGAGGCGGGCTCCAAGCCGGAGCTGCTGGCCGTGCTGGCGCTGTCCAACCCGGGCGATACCATCGTCTGTAACGGCTACAAAGACGCGGAATACCTGCGCCTGGCGCTGATGGGCGAGAAGCTGGGCTTCCATGTACAAATTGTGGTGGAGAAGATGTCCGAGCTGCCGGCGCTGTTGGCGCTGGCGGATGAGCTGGGCGTGTCGCCGCGCATTGGCCTGCGGGTGCGGCTGATGAGCATCAGCAAGGGCAACTGGCAGAACACCGGTGGCGAGAAGTCCAAGTTCGGCCTGAGTGCGCCGCAGCTGATGGCGGCCATCGAGCATTGCCGCGCCGCCGGGCGGCTGGACTGCGTGAAGCTGCTGCATTTCCACCTGGGCTCCCAGGTGGCGAATATTCAGGATATTAAAGCCGGCATGCGCGAAGCGGCCCGTTATTACACCGAGATGCGCGCCCTGGGCGCGGCAGTGGAAACCGTGGATGTGGGCGGTGGCCTGGGGGTGGACTATGAAGGCACCCATTCCCGTTCCTATTGCTCCATGAACTATGGCGTGGCCGACTATGCCCGCCATATTGTGCAGACCCTGCAACAGCAGTGCGCGGAACACGGTGTGCCGGAGCCCGATATTATTTCCGAATCCGGCCGCGCGCTGACCGCCCACCATGCGGTGTTGCTGGTGAATATCACCGACCAGGAACAGATGGCGCCGGTGGCGGTGGAGGCGCCCACTGCGGATGATGCGGCGGAACTGCATCAACTGTGGGAACTACAACAGGCCCTGGCCGGTGAGCCGGGCAATCTGCTGGAGCGCTTCTCGGAAGTGACCGGCGCCTGGCAGGACATTCACCAGCGCTATATCGCCGGCGATCTGGGCCTGGCCACCCGCGCCCGTGGTGAGCAGCTGTATATCAACTGCCTGCTGGCCCTGCGCGGTCGCCTGAACCCGCTGCGCAAGCAGCAGCGCGAGCTGCTCGACAGCCTCAACGAAACCCTGGCGGACAAGCTGTTCGTGAACTTCTCCGTGTTCCAGTCGGTGCCGGATGTGTGGGGCATCAATCAGGTGTTCCCGGTGCTGCCGCTGTCCGGTCTGGACAAGCCCGCCACCCGCCGGGCGGTGATTCAGGACATTACCTGCGACTCCGATGGCCGCATCGACCAGTTCGTGGATGGCGAAGGGGTGGAAGCCACCTTGCCGCTGCCGGAACAGCTCAACGGCCACCTGGGCATTTTCATGGTGGGCGCGTACCAGGAAATTCTTGGCGACATGCACAACCTGTTCGGCGACACGGATTCCGTGGATGTGGACGTGGACGACAACGGCAACATCGTGCTCGACCATGCCATTCACGGCGATACGGTGAGCTCGGTGCTACGCTACGTGAACTACGATACCGACAAGCTGCTGGCGTCCCTGGAGCAGCACTGCCGCCAGGCGCACTTGAATAATGCCGAGCAGGAAGGCTTTATCGAGCTGGTACGCGAGGGTCTGGCAGGGTATACGTATTTAGAGTAACGAAACGCGGTTCATGTAGGAGTTCCCTTCCAGGGGACGAACCTCGCGAAGCGAGGCGACAGAGGATTCAGGGATTCCGCAATGCCATGAATGAAACCGTCGAGTGCGGTAAGGCCTGATCGCCCTGCGGGCGATTTCCTTGCTGCGCAAGGTTCGTCCCCTGGAAGGGAACTCCTACAGGTGCTTCGTCGCTCACAACAAAATTTCAGCCAGCAAGGAGAGCACCATGCGTTATGAACTCTGTGCCAGCCAGGATCTACCGGAAGGACAAAGCCGTGCCATGAAGGCGGGGGACACCAAGTTGGTGGTGTATCACCTGAGCGATGGTTTCTACGCCACCCAGGCGCGCTGCACCCATATGTTTGCCTCACTGGGCAAAGGCAAGATTCTCAAGGACCAATGTGTGCAGTGTCCGCTGCACCGGGCGAAGTTTGATATCCGCACCGGTGAAGTCTCCGAGTGGGCAAACTTCCCGCCGGGGGTGCAGATGCTGAATGTGGTGCGGGGCGAGAAAGCCCTGGAAACCTGGCCGGTAACCGAAGAAGACGGCCAGCTGTACGTGGAGATCTAATGGCAAACCCGAGTAAAGCGCAGCAGGAAGCCGCGCTGGCGCGGCTGGAAAAATTCAGTCGCTTCACTGATAGCAGTATTGGCATTCCCTTTACCAAGTTCCAGATTGGCGCCGAAGCGATCATTGGCCTGGTGCCGATCGTTGGTGATGCGGCCGGCCTGGTACTGGGCAGTTATGTGGTGGTGGAAGCTCACCGCGCCGGCGCCAGCAAGGGTGTGAAGCTGCGCATGCTGCGCAATATGGGCATCGACTTTGTGGGTGGCTTGCTGCCGGTGGTGGGCGATGCCTTTGATGCCATCTACAAGGCCAATACCCGCAACACCAAACTGCTGAAGAATTATCTGGAAAAGCAGCTGGAAGTGGAGCCGCCGCCCCCGCCGTTCCCATGGTGGACGCTGGTCTGGCTGACGGTGCTGTTCGCAGTAATCACCGGTGGATTGACCCTGATTCTGTAACCGGGAACCGGCGCGCCCGCGCCGGATAGCCCCCTTTTTCGGTTCATCGCGGAATTGAGTGATCATCCGGCTTCAGGACTTGTCTCATTATCCCGCCTTGGCAGCCGCTGGACGCCGGATGCCCGACGAAGGACGCTTGCATTCAAAACCTGAAAACCTTTGCCGCCATACTCTCTGTGCAAAATGCATTACCCGATTATTGCCATCATTGATGGCCCTGACAGTTCCTCAAAATACCTCTCAAAAGAGATGCCGGGATAACGACAGCCTCTCAGGCGATGGCGGTTTACGTCAGGCATCCGGCGTCCAGCGTTTGGCAAAGTGCCGGGTATTCGGGATAAGCCAGGCAGATGGCGGGAAACGTGTTAGTCACTCTAATCCGCGAAGAACCTTTTTCCTGCCCGAATGACCGGTGGCGGGCAAAGCTGTCCGACAATAATTGGCCCGAAATAACCGTATTTGTGTGCGCTTACTTACCCTGCAAGCGTTTATTTATAGCATTTCCCCGTTTTGCTGCTCCCGTTGTGTAGGCCGGTTTCTGCAAACAGAGCAATCCGAATTGAATCCGAACAAGCATTCGCTTTATTGTGCCATCAGTTAATGTAACGGTTGGTGGGGTAAGCAATGTGCTGCCTGCTTCTGCCTCCCCCTTTTTGTATTGGCTGGCGTTGGCCTTACGTGGACAGGTGACCTTTATGAGTACTGCAACCATTCATCAATACGCGCCGAAAACCGCCGGGAAAGCTCCCGAGGTGCCCATCCGGCATATGGATTTCAAATTTGATGCCAAGGATCTCGACACCACCTTCTTTAAAGATACGGAGTTTGCCACTGCGTACTTTCAGGCGCTGTCTATCTTCCTGACCTTTGGCGAAGAGCTGGTGATCGACACGGCCCGTTACCACCGCCAGTTTCTCAAGGACCCGGTGCTGAAGCAGCGGGTGACGGCGTTGATTGGCCAGGAAGCCATTCACTCCAAAATGCACGACGAGTTTAACGACACCCTCGCCGAGCACCGTTACCCGGTGGCGCTGTACCGCTTCCTGGCGGACAACGTGTTCGAGTATGGCTTCAAGAAACTGCCCAACCGCATGCAGCTGTCCCTGATGGCCGGGATTGAGCATTTCACGGCGGTGCTGGCGGAATACATGATGAAGAATGAAGCCGTCTTCTACGAAACCGGTGATGAAAAGCAGCGTGCCCTGTGGATGTGGCACATGCTGGAAGAGTCCGAGCACAAGGACATTGCCTATGATGTCTACGAGACCCTGTCCGGTAACTACCCGCTGCGGGTGAGTGGCTTTGCTCTGGCGGCTTTTACCATCATGTTCCTGGTGCCGCTGGGCGGCGCCGCCATTCCGGTGTATCGCAAGCCGACCAAGCTGTTGAGCCTGCGTTTCTGGAAAGACGTGAAAACCAGCCTGGTGTTTCTGGCCGGCCCGAAAGAGGGTGTTTACGGCAGCACGGTTAAGCACATTCTGGATTACATGCGTCGCGACTTTCATCCCAACGACCACGACACCACGGCCTACCTTGAGTATTACAAGGAGAAGCTGCTGAACCCGAAGACGGGTCTGTTATCGCCGTATCTGGTCAAGGAATTCGTGCCGAAACTGCGCGCCTGATTTTCGTGGCACGCCCGGTTCGGGCCGTGCCGTCGATAACCTGTTGAGATAATCAAGATGATGACTTTTTTGAAGCAGCGTTTTGCCAAACCCAGCAAGAACGCCTATGCGGTAGTTACCGGTGCCGGTAGTGGTATCGGCCGGAGTTTTGCACTGGAACTGGCCAAGCGTGGCGGTGCCGTGGTGTGTGCGGATGTGAATCTGGAAGCGGCCCAGGAAACCGTGGCGTTATTGGAAGCCCAGGGCGCCAAAGGCTTTGCCATTCACTGTGATGTGGGTGAGGCGGAACAGGTTAAAAAGCTGGCTGAGGAATCTGAAGCCTTGCTGGGACACCCGGTGACCATGGTCATCAATAACGCCGGCGTGGGCCTGGGGGGCAAGTTCGATGAGCTGAGCCTGGATGACTGGAAGTGGTGCATGCACGTGAACCTGTGGGGCGTGATCCATGGCTGCCACTACTTTGTGCCCGGTTTCAAGAAGCAGGGACGCGGCGCCATTATCAATGTGGCATCGGCGGCGTCGTACACGGCGGCACCGGAAATGAGTGCCTATAACGTGACCAAGGCCGGTGTGCGTGCTCTGTCCGAAACCCTGTTCTCGGAACTGGCCAGGGACAACATTCGCGTGAATGTGCTGTGCCCGACGCTGGTGCCGACCAACATCATCAAGAACGGCCGCATCCCCGGCCGTTACTCCAAGCTGGCGGACCATGCGTTGATGAACTACGCCATGACCACCAGTGACGATGTGGCCAAGCTGACCCTGAACCGTCTGGACAAGGGCGAGCTGTACACCACGCCCCAGGTTGACGCCAAGCTGTTCTGGATGATGAAGCGGGCGTCGCCGAACTTTTACGCCAAGTTCCTGGGTTTTTCTTACCGCTTTGTCAGTAACAAGGGGGCATAACCATGGCCGCTGCAAAAAAGAGCAAGACCACTGCGCGCAAGGCGACGGCAGAAAAAATTCATGATTCCTTTATCGTCGGTGCCGGCATTTCCGGTATTGCTGCAGCGATCAAGCTGAAAAGGGAAGGCTATAACGACTTCAAGATTATCGAGAAGGCCGATCGTGTGGGCGGCACCTGGCGGGAAAATACCTACCCGGGCTGTGGTTGTGATGTGCCATCCTCGCTGTATTCCTATTCGTTTGCGCTGAGCAGCAAGTGGAGCCACCTGTTTGCCAAACAGCCGGAAATTCTCGACTACCTGGAAGACGTGAGCGCCAAGTTTGGCATCACCCGGTTGATTGAATTCAATACGTCGCTGGACGGCGCCACCTGGGATGAAAGCCGCCACCTCTGGGTGCTGGATACGTCCAGCGGCCAGTACCTGGCGCGGACCGTGATTTTTGCCACCGGGCCGATTACAGAGTCCAAGATTCCTGCGCTGCCCGGGCTGGAAAGTTTCACCGGCGAGATGTTCCATTCCGCCAAGTGGAATCACGATTACGACCTGACCGGCAAGCGGGTGGCGGTGATTGGTACCGGCGCCTCGGCGATTCAGTTTGTGCCACAGATTCAGCCCAAGGTAAAAGAGCTGTTCGTATTCCAGCGCACTGCGCCCTGGGTGCTGCCCAAGCCGGATCTGCCGCTGGGTGACAGAAGCAAGCGCACCATCGAAGCGTTGCCGGTGATTCAGCGTGGCTGGCGCAAGGCGGTGGCCACGTCCCTGAATGCCATCAACTTTGGCCTGCGTAACCCCGGCGTTTTGAAGCCCATCAGCACGGCGGCAAAGCAATTGTTGCGTGTGCAGATTAGTGACAAGGCGTTGCGCAAGGCGGTCACCCCGGACTTCACTCTGGGTTGCAAGCGCATCCTGTTTGCCAACGATTACTACCCGGCCCTGCAGGCGGATAACGCCAACCTGATTCCCCACGGCCTGGTGGAAGTGGATGGCAACACGGTTGTCGCCGCTAACGGTGAGCGCCATGAAGTGGATGTGATTATCTGGGGCACCGGCTTTGACGTGTCGCACCCGCCGATTGGCAGCAAGGTGGTGAATGCCAACGGTGATCGGTTGTCGGACCTGTGGAAAGACAGTTCACCGGAAGCATATCTGGGCGCGACCCTGGAAAATACGCCGAATGCCTTCCTGGTGCTGGGGCCGAACGTTCTGGTGTACGACTCCTTTATCGGCCTGGCCGAGGCACAGCTCGACTACATCATCGATGGGCTGAAAAAAGTGAAGGCCAATGATATTGGCAAAATCACCATTCGCCCGGATGTGCTCAAGCAGCACAACGACAAGGTGCAGAAGCACCTGAAAGGCACGGTGTTCAACAGCGGTGGCTGCAAGAGCTACTACCTGGACCAGAACGGCCGTAACTTTGCCGCCTGGCCCTGGTCGCTGGCTGAGCTGAAGAAAAAGCTGAGTGCCTTTGAGCTGGATGACTATGAAGTGACGTACCGGAATGAAGAGGTGCTGCGCAAGGCATCCTGACAAGACGGTACGGGTAAAAAGAAAACGCACGGTCTTCGGGTCGTGCGTTTTTTTATGAGTGCGATGTCGGATTACGGCCTTCGGCCTAATTCGACCTACGGATGAAGCATGGGGATTGGTAGGTCGGATTAGCCTGAAAGGCGTAATCCGACATCTTGATTTCAATGCATGGCCTGCCCGAGCTTTTCCAGATACTGGCGCATGCCGCTGAGTAGCGGTTCGTCCAGTTGTTCGGTTTGCTCCTGCATGTGATTGAGCCATTGCCCCTGGTGGTCGTTGTGGTGCCACTGGTGGTAGCAATACACGTGTAGCAGGAAAGCCTGCAGGAAAGCGGGTTTTTCCAGGTCTTCCTCGTTGGCCAATGGAATGCGCGGGAACAGTTCGTGGAGCTTGCGGGCAAAGGCGCCGGAGGCCATGCCGATCTGTTGGCCCTGGGGGTTATGCACCGGGGTGCTCAGGTACCCGCAACTGGGCGAGCGCGCTTTCAGCACAAACCCACTCAACGGTTGTTGCAGGGTGGCGGCCACGTTTTCCAGGGCGTCGGTGACATCCTGCTGTGGCTGGTCCACGCCCCGCACCCGCAGGCGGTCGTCGAGCTGCACCACCTGAATGGGCGGGCGCGGCACGGGCAGGCCAATGGCCACTTCCGGGCAGGTTTCCCGAAAGCGCAGCAAGGGCCCTAGCTGGTGGACCAGAATGGCGTTGTGTTTGTGGTCGCCGTCGTAGCGCACTTTCTGGCCGGTGAGGCAGGCGCTGACGCCGACAACGGGTTTTTCCCATTCTTGCTGCGGCAGGTCGAAGCCCATTTTTTCCAGCAAATCCGTTAGCATGGCAGGTCTCCCTTCTTCCCCAAAGGTGACAGGTTATGCAAGGCGTTTTTCTGGATACCGATACCCTGGTTCCCGACGAGCTGGACTTCACCGCCTTCGACGACATGCTGTCGTGGACGCTCTACCCGCAAACCCGCTCGGACCAGCGTGTGGCCCGGCTGGACGGTGCGCAGGTGGTGGTGACCAACAAGGTGGTGCTCGATGCCGCCACGCTGAAAGCCTGCCCGTCCCTCAAGCTTATCTGCATTTGTGCCACCGGTACCAATAATGTGGATCTGGATGCTGCCGCAGCCCAGGGCATTACCGTCTGCAATGTGACCGGCTATGCCCGCGCGTCGGTGGCTCAGCATACGATGGCGCTGTTGTTGTCGCTGGCGGCCCGACTGGTTCCCTACCATGAGGATGTGCGTTCGGGGCGGTGGAGTCAGGCGCCCCAGTTCTGCCTGCTTGACCATCCAATGACGGAATTGGCAGGGAAAACCTTTGGGGTGATTGGGTATGGGGATCTGGGGCGTGAAGCCGCCCGCCTGGCGGAGGCCTTCGGTATGACGGTGCAGATTGCCGAATCGTTTCAGGCCCAGGGCAATCAGTCCGGGCGGGTGCCGATGGCGTCGTTGTTGCCGGCGGCGGATGTGATCAGCCTGCATTGCCCGTTAACGCCGCAGACTGACAAGTTGGTGGATGCGGCGTTCCTGTCGCAGATGAAACCCGGCGCGTTGCTGCTGAATACTGCTCGCGGTGGTCTGATTGATGAGCTGGCGTTGGCCGACGCGCTACGCAGTGGCCAGCTCGGTGGCGCGGGTCTGGATGTGCTCAGCAGCGAGCCGCCCGCGGCGGACCATCCTTTGCTTGCGGACGGCATCCCCAATCTGCTGATTACCCCGCACAACGCCTGGGGCACCCGCGAATCCCGGCAACGGGTGCTGGAGGGCGTGGTAGAAAATATTCGTCAGTGGCAGGCAGGCTCGCCGATCAATGTGGTGAGTTGAAAGTTCAAAGTGGAAAGTTTAAAAGCGCGGGGCGGCCCTTCATGTCGTAGACTGTCGTGCCCGCGTACAGCGCGGAGTAAGGCGCCAGCCGTTCCTCTTCGCCTTTTCTTCGCGTTTAAACTTTGAACTTTCAACTTTGAACTCGCTCCTGCCTTTAACGCTTTTTCTTTAACCGGTTGGCGAGCATTTTATCCATGCCGCGAAACAGGGGTTGGGGCAGGCGCGTTACCGGCCCTGGTGCGGCGGCAAGCAGGACGCTGCCAAGCTTGCCCATGGGGCGGGCGATACGCGCCGGGCGTTTTTCACAGGCTTCCACAATCCAGCCCGCGGCTTTTTCCACGTGCATCATCGGCATGTATTTATAAATAGCCGTGCGCGAGGACATGGGGGTGCGCACCATGGGGAAGTAGACCACGGTGGTGCTGATGCCTTGATGGCCCATCTCCGCTTCCAGTGAGCGGGTGAAAGATTCCAGTGCGCTCTTGCTGGCCAGGTAGGCGGAGAACAGCGGGATCGGAATCTGCGTGGACAGGCTGGAAATATTCACCACATGGCCGTGGCCCTGCTGCACAAAGCGGGGCAGGAATTGCAGGGTCATGGCCACGGCGCCGATATAGTTCAGCTGCACAGTGCGCTGATAATCATGCAGGCGGTCGAAAGACTGCTCGATGGGGCGGCGAATGGAGTGGGCGGCGTTGTTCACCAGCGCATCAATGCGGGGGTGCTCATCGAGAATGCGTGCCGCGCAGGCTTCAATGGCCGTGTTGTCGCTGAGGTCGCAGGGGTAGATAAAGGCGGTGCCACCCTGGGCCTCAATCGCCTGCTGAACCTCTTTTAGCTGTTCCTCGCGGCGAGCCACCAGGCACAGCGTGGCACCTTTTCTTGCCATGATCCTGGCCGCTTCCGCGCCGATGCCACTGGAGGCGCCGGTGAGTACAATGGTCTGGCCTTTGAGTTTCATGCATGCCCCTTGAATGCTGTGCGGTAAAAATACAGACCGTCGAGTCTGCCGTGTTCGGCATTAGGGGCCAAGGTCTAAAGGGGACGAAGATGTGGTTTCAGGACATTGTCACGTTGCCGGCGCAACGGCGCGGTTGTCACCTGGTGACGGGGGACGTGGTGGCCGCCTTGCCGGTGCTGGCTGAGATCGAGGTGGGGTTGCTGCATCTGTTTATTCAGCATACCTCCGCCTCGCTGACTATCAATGAAAATGCGGACCCGGATGTGCGCGGTGATCTTGAGCGGCACCTGAATGTGATGGTGCCGGAGAACGCGCCGTACTATGAGCATACGCTGGAAGGGCCGGACGATATGCCCGCGCATATCAAGAGCGTGCTGATCGGCCCGTCGCTGACGATCCCAATTCAGGCCGGGCGGCTGGCGCTGGGCACCTGGCAGGGCATTTATCTGTGCGAACACCGCGACCACGGTGGTGCAAGGCGGGTCGTGGCGACGATTCAGGGGGAGTAAGGGGGCGGGCGTTGTTACAACGACATCTACAAGGCCGCTGTAGGAGTGCCACTTGAGGCGCGAACCTTGCAAAGCAAGGGATCGTTCAAAGGGCAATCATGGCTTGCCGAACCTGACAGGTTTCTCAAGATAGGCTTGGCATTCTCTAAAAGTTTTGTCGCCTCGCTGCGCTCGGTTCGCGCCTCAAGTGGCACTCCTACAGCGGCTTCGTATCGGGTGACGGAAATGGCGTTACGCCATTTCCGCTATCCGGTGGCCGGTTATTCCGCAATCCATTGCAGGAATTCGCGGCGTTCTTCTGCGGTGGCCTGTTTCCACTGGGCTTTCAGGGTGTCCAGGTAGTTGGCTTCCGGGGCCACGGTGGTGCTCTTTTTTGCGCTGGCAGCGGTGGCGCCGGCGGCAGCACCTGCTGCGGCCTGGGGGGCTACGCTATTGGTGCTGGCGGTGGTCACTTCTTCGCCGGCGATGGGGGCCAGAAAGCCGCGGTTGAGGATCAGCCCGGATTCCTGGGCGTCCACTCGCTCACCGGTCTTGCTGTTTGCTACCCAGCCGCTGAAGCTGTCTTCCATGGCGCGGGCCTGCTCCACGTCTTGTGGCTGGTTGAAGCCCAGCTGCCATTGATCGCCGGCCTTGCCGTCGATGACAAAGTTGGCCGGATTACTTTTCACGATTTCATGGTTGTCCGCATCCAGCTGCCACAGCTCCTTGTAGTAAGCGAGAATCTCATAGCGGCCGGGGGCCAGTTTCAGTTCCTTGAAATCGGTGGCGAAGAAGGTGTTCACGCCTTCCACTTCCTTGCCGTTGATGGTGAACACTTCAATTTCGCTGGGCACCTTCACGGTGAGCACCTGGCTGTCGGCTTTGGCCGGGCCGTCGTACAGCTGGACTACCGGGCTGCGGGCGCAGGCGGCGAGAAACAGGGTGCAGAGGGTGAGGGTAAGCAGGCGCAGGGACAACATGACTTCTCCTTGGGAGCGGGTTGAGGGGCGCGAGCCGGCCAGTCTGGCCGGCATCTATGTCATTTATGTGACAGGTAGGCCGGGCGGGTATCAAAAGCCCCAGGTGTCGATCTTGCCGGGGGGCTGGTTGCGGTTCAGGGCGCTCAGGCCCCGGGCGCATCGTACGATCCACCAGATGGTGATCACCACCATTAGCAGCCAGCCAATCAGGGCCAGGGTGGTGATGCCGGCAATGAACCAGTACAGCAAGCCGATCCAGAAGGTGCGGTACTGGAAACGGAAGTGTTCGCGCAGTGGTGGTGAGGCGTCGCCGGCATGAAGGTGGGCGATGATGACGCCGACGATGGCTGTGAGCCCGCCGGTGATCAGGCCGACCAGGTGCAGGACGTAGACGACACGTGCCAGGCTGGCGGTGCTGGTGTGACTCATTGTTGGGCCTCCTTGCTGACGGGGGCACCCTTGGCGGGAGCCGGACTGCCGGTGGCATTACAGGCCTGGGTGCAGGCCTCCAGGGTTTCAAACGGCACGCTACCCTTGCAGCCGCCCCAGATAAAGGTCTGGCAGCTGCCGGTGTCGGCATCGTAGTAATAGCGCTGGAATGCGGCTTTGCACATGCCGGATTCCGGCGGCTGGGAGCAGGCATCCGGGAGTGTGGCGGTGCCGGGTTCCTGATTGTTCTGGCAGCCACTGAGCAGGGCGGCTGCGGCAATCAAGGCGGTAATGAGGGGAAGCAGCAGGGTTCGCATGGCAGTTCCTTTGTGGGTTTCCGGTTTCCTCTGTGGGGCCGGGCATTCTCCGTTGCTGCTACTTTACCGGACTCTGAAAGCGGCGGTAACCGGTTCATGTTCTTGGTAGAAAATCTGCACTATGCTGTTGCTATCAAGGTGTTGCAGAGGGGGGAGACCGGTGAGACAAGGATTGCGGATTATCAGCCTGGTGGGTGGGCTGCTGGCGGCGCCGGCCTGGGCGCAGGATGCTCAATACATGTTCCTGCAGGCCGGCAAGCTGCAGCTGAACGATGAGGACACCACGGTGACCGCCAATGGCACCACGCTGGATGGGGACTACGATGATTTGCCGTTCTTCACCGGCGGGGTGCAGAAAATTCTGGGAGGCGGCGATCGTTTCCGTTACGGCTATGAAGGCGGTGCGGTGATCAGCTGGCAGAACGATTCGGTGAGCTATTCCGGGGTGGTGAATGGCGGCGCCACCGTGAACGTCAAGGTGGAGAATGAGATGTTCCTGTTCGGCACCCTGCTGGGTGGCTACGGGGATATCAATTTCAGTGATCGCGCGCGGCTGTTTGTCTCCGGTGGCCCCATGTTGCTGATGGGCTCCCTGAAGCAGGAACAGGAAAAGCCTTATCCCCAGCCGCTGAGTACGGCGGTGGTGGTGAACGGGGATGACCGGGATTTCAGTTTTGGCTATGGGGCTTACGCCTCGCTGGGGCTGATCTTTTCCGTGGGTGGCAATTCGGAGTTCGGAGTTGTGGTGCGCGAGCAGACCGTAGAGATGGATTTCAACGATGCCATCGCGGATTTCCCCTACGATGGCACCCAGTACATGCTGAGTTTTGGCTACAGGATGTAGCGACGCGCTTGCTCGGCTCCCTGGCGGTCGCTACGGAGCCGTTGTAGGAGCGCCGTTTAGGGCGCGAACCGCACATCGTCTGCAGCTCGCTCTATCTTTTCTGCCCCATCAAGACCGCCTATCAAAAATGGAGTTTGAAAGCTTGTCGCCTCGCTGCGCTCGATTCGTCCCCTGGAAGGGAACTCCTACAGGGGGCGAATCGAGCGCAGCGAGAATGTTTTGTGCCGGGCGGGCCAAAGGGGGCACGAGCCGAGCGTTGTGACCGTTAATCTGCCCGCATGTGTTTTTGATCCCGGGGCAGGGTATCGCCGCGCAGGCGGATCACGGCTTTTTGCAGCAGCAGGTTGTTGGGCAGGGTGTAACGGTGGCCCAGCTCATCCTGAATGGTGATGAAGATCAGTCCCATGTGACGAATCTGCCCGGTGACGGTGTTGTCGCCGTCCAGCAGGCGAATGCGGTCGCCCACTCTGTAGGGGGCGCTGAAGAACAGAATGATGGCCGCGGTGGCGTTGCTGAGCATGGACCAGCTGGCAAACAGCGCCACGCCGAGCAGTGCCATCAGCGAGGTGGCAAATACCATCAGGCCGTCGCCTTTCAATCCCCACAACACGCCAATGGCGATCAGGCTGATGATAAGACAGGCGCTGTTGATGACCACCGCTGTCTGGAATATGCGGGCGCGGGAGTAATTGCGGCGGCGACCCAGCCGCTTGGTGATGCCGCGCAGCAGGATGGACAGGGCCCAACCCAGAATCGCGATGACGACGGTGAGCCCCCATTTCATGACTACTGAATCCATGTTCTATCCGTGCTTGCCTGAAACAAAGGGGTTGTGGGTGCGTTCGTGGCCGATGGTGGACATGGGCCCGTGCCCGGGAATAAAGGAGACGTCGTCATCCAGGGTCAGCAGCTGCTCCTTGATGGCGGTGATCAGGGTGTCGAAATCCCCCTTGGGGAAATCGGTACGACCAATGGAACCGTTGAACAGCACATCACCCACCACGGCCAGTTTGCTTTCACGCTGATAGAACACGACGTGCCCGGGGGTGTGGCCGGGGCAATGGCGTACTTCCAGCTGGGTGCTGCCCACGGTGACGGTATCGCCGCCTTCCAGCCAGCGGTTCGGGGTGAACGGCGGCGAAGGCGCAAAGCCCATCATCTGCGCCTGCTGGGGCAGCATGTCGATCCAGAACTGGTCATCGCGGTGCGGGCCTTCAATGGGCAACCCCAAGGTTTCGGCCAGCTCGGCCACGGCGCCCACATGGTCCAGATGGGCGTGGGTCACCAGGATCTTCTCCGGGGTGCCGCCCACCTGCTTCAGGGTTGCCAGTATCTGGTTCAGGTCACCGCCCGGGTCGACGATGGCCACCTTGTCGGTGGCTTCGCACTTCAGGAAAGAGCAGTTCTGCTGAAACTGGGTGACCGGCAGGATGGCGTATTTCATGGCTGTCTGTGCGGTGGAAAATGAGCCCGCAGTATAGCGTTAATCCGCCGGGGGATTCATTCCCCTGCGGGCAATGGGCAAGGGTAAATATTGGCAAATTCTGACGTAGTGACGGTTTGCGGATGACGTCTTGGTGGTATTTTAACGGTCTACATAACTCACTAAGGAAGGGAATCATGGATATGGAGCAAATCCAGCCGTATCTGGACAAGGCGATCGAGCTGAGCATGGCCTATCTGCCGAAGGTGGTGCTGGCGGTGGTTACGCTGGTGGTCGGCTTCTGGATCATCAAGCGGGTGATCAAGGGCATGAACCGGGTACTGGGCCACAAGGCGGTGGACGACACCCTGCAGAAGTTCATGACCAGCTTTATCGACGTGCTGCTGAAAATCCTGTTGCTGGTGGCCGTGGCAGGTATGGTCGGGGTGGAGACCACCTCGTTTATTGCCATGCTCGGTGCCATTGGCCTGGCGGTGGGGCTGGCGCTGCAGGGCAGCCTGGGCAACTTTGCCGGCGGGGTGCTAATCCTGTTCTTCAAGCCGTACCGTTTGGGGGACATTATCGAGGCGCAGGGATATACCGGAAGGGTGTGGGATATCCAGATTTTCAACACCATCCTGATTACCTATGACAACCAGCGCATCGTGATTCCCAACGGTCTCATGTCCAACGGCTGCATCAAGAATATTTTTGTGGAGCCGCAGCGGCGGGTGGATATCGAATTTGGTATCAGTTACGGCGACAGCATTGAGCAGGCCCGGGCCGCGATCCAGTCGGTCATTGATAATGACGACCGTATCCTCAGCGGTGAGCAATTCGACCCGAATATTTTTGTCTCCGCCCATGCGGACAGCAGCATCAATATGCTGACGCGGGTGTGGGTGAATTCGGAGGATTACTGGCCGGTGTATTTTGGTTTGTTCGAGCAGGTGAAATACGCCTTCGACAAGGCCGGCATCACCATCCCATTCCCGCAGCGGGATGTGCATTTGTTTCAGCAATCATAAAGGCAGCTTCGAGCTACGAGCTGTCAGCTTTGAGTAAAAACTCGTAGCTGGTAGCTGGTAGCTCGTAGCTGTAGGCGAAGCCGTGCTGATTTATCGCTTCTCCAGTACCACCGGTAACCCATCCTTCGGCATGATCAGCGGTACCTGTTGGGTGGGCAGTTCATAGCCGGGTTTGACGCTGACACGGTAACGTTTCAGAAACTGGAACAGGAAGGTCTTGGTTTGCAGTTCGGCGAAGTTCAGCCCCAGGCATTTGTGGTGGCCGCCGCCGAAGGGAACCCACTGGTAAAAGTGCTTCTTGTGTTCGGCACGTTTGTCGCTGAAGCGTTCTGGATCGAAGGTGGTCGGGTTGCTCCAGTATTCTTCCATGTAATGGGTGTAGAGCGTGGACACGTTGACCAGGGTGTTTTTGGGCAGGGTGTAGCCCTGGTATTCCACATCCTTGACGGTGCGGCGGGGGAAGGTGGTCAGTGCCGGGCGCATACGCAGGGTCTCGCGGAATACCCAGCCGGTTTTTTCCATTTTCCCCAGGTCGTCATAGTCCAGGGTGTCCTTGCCCAGCCCTTCCATTTCGTTGACCAGCACATCCTGCCAGTGAGGGTGTTTGGCCAGCATGTAGATAATGGAGCACAGGGTGCTGGTAGTGGTGTCGTGGGCGGCGAACAACAGGAAGATCATGTGGTTCATCACGTCCTGATCGGAAAGGCCGCCTTCCTCGTCTGCCGCCTTGCACAGTTCGCTGAAAAAATCCGGGGTATCGCTGGCGCGTTTCTGCGGGATAAGTCCGGTGACAAAATTCTCCAGATAGCGGCGGCCCTTCATGCCCCGGTGCCACAGCAGGCCGGGGATCGGCAGGCGCACAACCGCCAGGGAGGCGTCGGTGGCGTCGATAAAAGACTGGTTTACCTTGTCGGATTCCGGGCCCATTTCCAGGCCAAAAAAGATCTGTGCGCCCACGTCCAGTAACAGGGATTTGATATGGTCCAGAAAACGCAGTTCTTCGCCGGTGGGCCAGTTGTCCAGCTCGCTGCCGATGTGGCTGTTCATGCGGTCCAGGTAGCTGGCCAGGGCAGGTTTCTTGAAGGCCTGCTGCATGATGCGCCGGTGAAATTTATGGTCGGCAAAATCACGCAGCATTAGCCCGTCGGTAAACAGTTTTTCCAGAATCGGGTTCCAGGCGGCACGGCTGGAGAAGGCATGCTCAGGATCCTTGAGCACGAATTCGTTGGCGTCCGGGCCGAGCAGAGTCACACCACGCTGAAACAGTACCGAGCCTTTGAAGACCAGCCCGTGCTGCGCGGCGTGCTCGGTGACCATCTTTTGATAGTCCTTCAGGAACGGCACGGTATGCCCGAGTAACGGCCAGCCATAGTCACCGGGAATATCCTCCAGCTTGCGCTGGGGCATCCGTGGCAGTTGTGCGGCCTCTTGCTGGGCGACTTCCATACGGTTCATGACGGTTCTCCGATAAACACCTTGTATTGACCCGTTTCCATGGTCTCTGCGCGGCGCCTGGCACAAGCCTTCACTACCACAGAACACCTTCTTTAATCGGAAGTAGACCAACTACATCTCTCTTGCAGAAAATGTCCTGTGGCAGCAAATTCATGCGCCATGCATCCACGCAGAGACCATGGAAACGGGTCCATTGAATCTACCCCCGGGATGTAATGCAGAACAGGGGCTGTCGGCAACGGTCAATCGGTGCTGTTCTGTCCAGCCCGGGGCGGTGAGCGTGGTAGTATTAGGCCATCTGAAAGGAGAGAGTCTATGTCCAAGCCTGCGGCGCAATTCGAGCCTCTGGCCGTGGCGGTGTTGACCGTCAGCGATACCCGAACCCCGGAAACCGATACCTCTGGCGACCTGTTGGTGCAGCGCCTGGAAGGCGCGGGCCATACCCTGGCCGCTCGCCAGATCGTCAAGGACGATGTATACCAGCTGCGCAAGGTGGTATCGGACTGGATTGCCGACGAGAACATCCAGATTATTCTCACCACCGGTGGGACCGGATTCTCCGGGCGAGACTCTACCCCGGAGGCGTTGTCGATCCTGTTCGACAAACAGATTGAAGGGTTTGGTGAGCTGTTTCGTCAGGTGAGCTTGGAGGATATTGGCTCTTCCACTATCCAGTCCCGTTGCCTGGCCGGGCTGGCCAATCGCACGGTGATTTTCTGTCTGCCCGGTTCCAACAATGCCTGCGCCACCGGTTGGGACCGCATCATTCAGGAGCAGCTGGATGCCCGCCACCGTCCCTGTAATTTTGTGGCCCAGGTACGCCGATAGCTCTCTCGCCGCGACGACACCATGGAGGAAACGTGCAGGAATCCAAACAGACATTGATGCCGGTGGCAGAGGCGTTGGCGCGCCTGCTGGATTCGGCGCGTCCCTTCCGGGCGGTCCGGGCGGTCCGGGAGATCCCGCTGGCGGATTGTCAGGGGCAATACCTGGCTGAGGCGGTGACTTCCCGGGTGGATGTGCCGGCGTTTGATAACGCCGCCGTGGATGGTGTGGCGCTGCGCCATGCGGACCTGGACGAGCCGGGGCTGACCCGGCCCATGCCGCTGCGGGTGGCGGCGGGGGATGCACCGGCCACCCTGGCGCCGGGGCAGGTGGCGCGGATATTTACCGGGGCGCCGGTTCCTGCCGGGGCCGATACCGTGTTGATGCAGGAGGACTGTGAGATCGCGGAAACCCGGGTACGGTTGCCGGGCAAGGACACGGTTACTGCCGGACAGAATATACGCCCGGCGGGGCAGGATGCCCGTCGCGACGACGTGGTGATGGAACGGGGCGACAGGCTGACACCGCAAGCGGTGGGTCTTATTGCTTCGGTGGGGATCGCCACGGTAAAAGTGAATACACCCCGGGTGTTGATTCTGACCAGCGGTGATGAAATCCAGTCGCCGGAAGAGACGCCGCTACCGGGGAAAATTTTCGACAGTAATGGGCCGCAACTGACGCAGCTGTTGCTGCAAAGCGGGTTTGTGAATGTACAGCGTGAGCACCTGCCCGATGATCCGGCCATTATTCGCAATACCCTCACTCGGGTTCTCACCGGTTCAGCGCAGCGCCCGGATGTGATTATTTCCACCGGCGGCGTGTCCGTGGGTGAAGAGGATCATTTGCGTGCGGTGCTGGCGGAGCATGGTGAACTGGATTTCTGGCGGTTGGCGATCAAGCCGGGCAAGCCGTTCACTTACGGGCGTATTGATGACATTCCGTTTTTTGGCTTGCCGGGCAACCCGTCGGCGGTGCTGGTGTGTTATCTGATGCTGGTTTTACCCGCCCTGCGTCGTTCTTGCGGTGCTGATGCGGTGCTGCCAACCGCCATGCCGTTACCCGTGGATTTCACCATTAAAAAACCGGCCAAGCGGCAGGAGTATCTGCGCGTGCGGTGTGTGTATGAATCCGGCCAGCTGACCCTGAAAAAGCATCCCAACCAGAGCTCCGGCATGCTCAGTTCTGCTGTGTGGGCCGACGGCCTGGCAGTGGTGCCGGTGGGCGGCACGGTATCGCCGGGCGATACGTTATCGTTTTTATCGTTTTCCGGGTTGCTGGGCGGATAGACGCGAGAAACCTGTTACCGGGCAGAGATGGCCAAAAACCATTGCTGTCACCTGCGCCCGGTTCGGGGCTATGAAATCCGCTATACTGCGCGCCCAACAAAGGAGTGTTACATGACCCTGGAATCCTCGTTGCTTGCCCGCGCCAATTCGTGTTGTGAATTGTGTGGCGCGGGTAATGCCCTGGCAGTGTATGCGGTGCCGCCGGAATCGGATGGCACCGCCGAGCAGAGTGTGCTGCTGTGTGAAACCTGCCAGACCCAGCTGGACAACCCGGGTAATGAAGACGCCAACCACTGGCGCTGCCTGAACGACAGCATGTGGAGCCCGGTGCCGGCGGTGCAAGTGTTGGCGTGGCGTATGCTGACGCGCTTGCAGGCAGAGGGGTGGCCGCAGGATCTGCTGGATATGTTGTATCTGGATGACGATACCCTGGCCTGGGCCCAGGCGACCGGTGAAGGCCAGACGGAAGAAGCGCGGGAATTGCATCGCGACAGTAATGGTGCCGTGCTGGAAGTCGGTGATTCGGTCACGCTGATCAAGGACCTGAATGTGAAGGGGGCCAATTTCACCGCCAAGCGTGGCACCGCGGTGCGCAATATTTCCCTGGTTCAGGATAACCCCGAGCACATCGAAGGCCGGGTAGAGGGTCAGCGGATTGTGATTCTGACCCAGTTTGTGAAGAAAAACTGATGCCGCACAGTCTGATTCTCGGCGGCATTCGTTCCGGTAAAAGTTCACTGGCAGAAAAACGGGTTACCGAGCAAAACGATCCGGTGGTCTATGTGGCCACGGCCACAGCGGGCGACGGTGAAATGAGCGACCGCATTCGCCGCCATCGCATGCGACGCCCGGCGAGCTGGGGGCTAGTGGAAGAGCCGCTGCATCTGGGCGCCTTGCTTAACCGCCAGGCCACGTTGTCACCGGCTCCCTGTGTCTTGATCGATTGCATGAGCCTGTGGGTGAGTAATTTGCTGCATGCCGGGGACGCGGCGTTTGTCCGGGAGCGGGATAGTTTGCTTGGGGCGCTGGGGCAGTACCCCGGTAATGTGGTGATCGTCAGCAATGAAGTGGGGCTGGGGACCATTGGCATGGACCCGTTAACCCGTCGCTTTGCCGATGAGCTGGGCTGGCTGAATCAGTCACTGGCAAAAAAATGCGATACGGTGCTGCTGTCAGTGGCGGGGCTTACGCAGACGTTGAAGGGCTAGACTTTTCTGTAGGAACGTAGCGTAGCGAAGTAACGACCGCAGGTCGGCCCGAAGGGTGAGCGAAGCGAATACGCCACTTGAGGCGCGAACAACACAGTTTTGAGTTACGAGTAGCGAGTCTCGAAAATCAAAACCCGGAAAGGTTTTGGTTTTTATTGTTTTTCGCAACTCGTCACTCGCTGACGCTCGGTTCGCGCCTCAAGTGGCGCTCCTACAAAAAATGCTAGCCGTGTGATAGCAGGCAGCTCAAGGTTCCAAATTCGGTTTGATCCAGTCGTATTTTCGAGCGACAGGCGTAGGACACCTGGAAGCCGGCCATGGCTTTGCTGGGTGCCATGCTCAGTACGTGGGCCAGCACCATGCGAATCACGCCGCCGTGACAAACCAGAAGCACCCGCTGGCCTTTCAGCGTTTCCTGCCATAGCGTCCAGGCTTCACCAATGCGTTGATGAAAATCTTGAACGGTTTCCGCATTACTCGGTGGATGGCTTTCTGCATCGCGCCAGAAATTGGCCTGATGATCGCCGTATTCCTGCGCCACCTGTTCACGGGTTTTGCCTTCCCAGTCGCCGAAGCTGATTTCCTTGAAATCGTGAGCGACAGTGATCGGTACATTCTTTTCCCTGGCTAGAGCGGTGGCAAATTCCCGGCAGCGTAACAGCGGCGAGGTGAGGATGTGGTCCCACTGATCCTCCGCCTGGATGGCGTCACGCATTTGCTGCCAGCCCAGCTCGCTCAGGGGGTCGTCCTTGTGGCCCCGATACATCTGACCGCCAGCCGGTTCACCATGGCGAATCAAGTCAAAAAACGTGGTGCTCATTGGTATCTATTCCTGCTCACGTAGGTCGTATTAGGCGTAGCCGTAATCCGACAATTTATCCGTTCTGATTACTCACACTGGCATCGGCAAAGGTGGCCATCCGGTTATGCAGCGCGCAGGCACTGCGTAATAACGGTACCGCTACAGCCGCACCACTGCCTTCGCCTAATCGCAAGGACAAATCCAGCAACGGCTTGGCATCCAATGCTTGCAGCAGGCGCTGATGTCCGGGCTCCTGTGACTGATGAGCGAACAGCAGCCAGTCCCGTAATTCCGGGCGGAGTCGGCAGGCGGCGAGGGCCGCAGTGGAGACAATAAAACCATCCACCAATACCGGGATGCCACGGACCGCGCAGCCAATAAAGGCGCCGGCCAGAGCGGCGATTTCAAAGCCGCCCAATGAGGCCAGTGTCGCCAATGGGTCGGATTGTTTGCCGTGGCGGGCCAGCGCCTGCGTAATCACGTCGATCTTGTGGGACACCCCTTCCGGTGTCAGCCCGGTGCCGGGTCCGGCGAGGACGGCCGCGTTTTCGTCCAGCAGCGCACAGGCCAGGGCGGTGGCGCTGGTGGTATTGCCAATCCCCATTTCGCCGCCAATAAACAGGTGAGCGTTACGCTCGGCGGCCCGTTGGGCGGCGCGATCTCCGGCGGCGAGAGCGGCCTGTAGCTGGGTGTCGGACATGGCCGCTTGTCGAGCCAGGTTGCGGGTGCCCGGGGCGATCTGTTCATCAATAACGCCGTCGCTAATGGGGGGTGGCGCGACGGTGCCCAGGTTGATGACGTCCAGATCGGCGTTCAGTTGTTCGGCCATAACACTGATGGCGGCCCCGCCAGTGACAAAGTTGGCAATCATCTGCCCGGTGACCACTTGAGGAAAGGCGGAAACGCCTTCTTCGCAGACGCCATGGTCGGCGGCAAAAACGGCCATGCTTACTTGTTCTGCCTGGGGCTGGTCCGTGGCCTGCAAGCTGGCCAGCTGGACGGCCAAAGACTCCAGGCGGCCCAGGGAACCGGCAGGTTTGGTGAGCTGGGTCTGGCGGTGCAGGGCGGTTTGCCGATGGCTATCGCTGGGGGCGGTAATCGGCTGTTGCCAAGGCAAAGGCGTGCTCACGGTCGTCTCCGGTAGGGGCGGCACAGGGCCGGAAAGCGGCAAATCCTCTGCCCCGCAACCGGGAGTGTCAAGTACACTGCCCCGCATCGATGCCGGACAATGACACTGAAATCATGCTTTCTTTTTCCCTGATTAGCGCTGCGGTGGCGGCGGTTTTGCTGGATGCGCTGGTCGGCGAACCGCGTCGCGGGCATCCGCTGGTGATGTTTGGCCGGTTGGCGTCCCGGCTGGAGTCGCGCTGGAATGTGGGCGCCTCAGGCGGTGTGCTCCATGGGGTTGCTGCGCTGTGTCTGTTGGTGGTGCCCGTGGTGTTGCTGATTGTGTTGCTATTGGTGGTACTGCCGGGATGGATCGGCTGGCTGTTGCAGGTGGTGGGGCTGTGGCTAGTGATTGGCGCGCGCAGTCTGGCCGACCATGGCCGTGCGGTCGCCGCACCGTTACGGGCGCAGAATTTGCCCTTGGCCAGAGAGCAGGTGGCGCGAATTGTCAGTCGCGACACGCAAGCGCTGGATGCCAACGGGGTGGCTCGAGCGGCCACCGAATCCATGCTGGAGAATGGCGCCGATGCGGTATTCGCCAGCCTGTTCTGGTTTGTGCTGGCGGGGTTGCCCGGGGCGGTGCTGCACCGGTTAGTGAATACGCTGGATGCCATGTGGGGTTATCGCACGGCCCGTTTCGAGCGCTTCGGTAAAGCGGCTGCGCGACTGGATGACGCGCTTGCCTGGTTGCCTTCGAGATTAACGGCGTTGAGTTATGCGCTGGTGGGCGGGTTGAACGGCCGTTGCCGTTTGGCGTTGCGCTGCTGGCTGCAACAAGCTGCTGCCTGTGACAGCCCCAATGCGGGCCCGGTGATGGCCGCGGGTGCCGGGGCGTTGGGGGTGCAGCTGGGTGGCGGGGCGCCGTATCACGGCGGCTGGAAAGACAAACCGTTGCTGGGCGAAGGCCGCACAGCAGATGCGAACAGTATCGACGCGGCCATTGTGCTGGTGCGGCGTAGCCTGGTGCTATGGCTGGTGGTGCTTATCGCGGGGGCGCTGTTGTGAGTGTATTGCCGGAAGGGCTGGAACACGGTGGGCGCCTGAATCAGGCCGCCCGGCAATGGGGGATTCCGCGCAGCGACTGGCTGGATCTATCCACTGGCATCAGCCCGTATGGTTACCCGGTGCCGAGCATTCCTGAGGCGGTCTGGCAGCGTCTCCCGGAGGACGATGATGGCCTGGACGCGGTGGCTCGTGACTGGCTGGGCTTGCCCGCGGGTGCCGGTTGCCTGCCGGTGGCGGGTAGCCAGGCTGCGCTGCAAACCTTGCCGGCCCTGCGATCGCCCTGTCGGGTGGGCGTTGTGGCACCGGCCTACGCCGAGCACGCCCGCGCCTGGCAACGGGGTGGCCATGAGGTGGTGTTGCTGGCCGTGGACGAGGTTGAGAAAGCACTGACAGGTCTGGACGTGCTGGTATGCGTGAATCCCAATAATCCAACCGGAGCCCTGTTGCCGGCCGCCACGCTGCGGCGCTGGCACCAGCAGCTGGCCACCCGCGGTGGTTGGCTGGTGGTGGATGAAGCCTTTCTGGATGCCAGCATGGGGGAGTCATTGGCGATGGATGCGCACCTGACTGGCCTGGTTGTGTTGCGCTCCCTGGGAAAGTTTTTTGGCCTTGCCGGATTACGCGCCGGGCTGATGGTCGCCGAACCCGCGCTGTGCCACGCCTTGCAGCAGGCATTGGGCCCCTGGGCCATGAGCCACCCGGCGCGGTATGTGATGGCGCAGGCGATTCAGGATCAGGCCTGGCAGCAACAGCAGCGCGAGCGGTTGCGTGAGGATCGCCAGCGCCTGGATGGGTTGCTGAACGATGCAGGGTTGTCTCCCCGGGGAGACAGCCATTTGTTTGCCTGGTGTCCCGGCGACCAGTCGCAGGTGCACTTCGAGGCACTGGCAAGGCAGGGCGTTCTGGTGCGGTATTTTGCCGAGCCGCAAGCCCTGCGGTTTGGCCTGGCAGGGAGTGAGGCGCAATGGGATCGTTTGTGCGCTGGCTTGAGGTTTTGCTCAAGCCAACGTGAGTTCCTTTCATGAAGCCTTTTTGTGTTTGCTTGTTCCCCCCGCCATTGGTATTTTCGCGCCACCTTTCGGTGCCTTCCCTGAACACAGGGCGGGTTAAACGGGAAGTCGGTGAGAGCCTCAGGCGCTAAATCCGACGCTGCCCCCGCAACGGTGATTGAGTAAACGACAGTCGAAACGCCACTGTGCTTTTGCATGGGAAGGCGACTGTCGAGAGGTTGTCCCTCGCTCATCAGCCCGGAGACCGGCCGAAGGTAAGGAAGTTCTCTGCGACTTCCAACCAGGCGTTGCGGTGGGCGATGGCGGGGTGTGTTGGCGCGATGGCGCCTGTCTCCCTGTGCTTGTTCTGCTGCGGCTAAATCCAGGCCGTGCGGGTGGGCACGGCAGAGGGGGATCTTCCAATGTTGTTTCGTTCCGTTGCGGCCTGCGCCGCGATGTCTTTGTCTGTGTGGCCGCTGTTTGCCTACGCCGAGCCCGCACAGCCCGATCATTCTGCCGCCCTGCGCGTTTCCATGCTCGATCCGGTGGTGGTCACGCCGACGCTGACCAGCCGCACCACGGAGGCCTCGTTGTCGTCGGTGACGGTGATCGATGAAAAGCAATTGCGTGAGCGCCAGCCGCAAGACATGACCGAGATGCTGCGCGGGCAACCCGGCGTGGATATCACTGGTAACGGTGCCTTCGGGAAGGCAACCAGTGTGTACCTGCGGGGCACCGGTAGCAGTTCCACATTGCTGATGGTCGATGGGGTGCGGTTGCGTTCCGCCACCGCCGGTAGCCCTTCGTGGCAGTTTTTGCCCACCACGCTGATTGACCGTATCGAAATCGTGCGCGGCCCCCGTGGCAGCCTGTATGGCGCCGATGCGGTGGGCGGTGTGGTGCAGGTCTTTACCCCGGGAGCCCGCAATCTGAGCAATGAGCAAAGCGGCTGGATGGAATTGGGCGGGGGTTCCTTCAACAGTCGCCGGGTCGCCGCCGGCGCCCAGGGCGAGCAGGATGGCACGCGCTATAACGTGGCCGTGGACCGCTTCGATACCGATGGCACGGAAATCCGTGAGGGCAGCGAAGATCGCGGTTACGACAATACGTCTGCGGTAGCTCGCCTGACCCACCGTTTTGATAACGACGCGGAAATCGGCGTGTTCGGTTTTCGCGCGGCGGGCAGTACCGAATTTGAAGGCAGTACCCCCGAGCAGGAAAAAGTGACTGACTACGCCATGCAGATTGCCGGTGTGAAAGGGCAGCTGTGGGTGACGGAAAACTGGCTGAGCAAACTGATTCTCAGCGATGCCCGTGACGACAATGAAAACTTCACCGACGGGGACCGGGACAGCATCTTCAACACCCGCAGCCGGGCGGCGAACTGGCAGAACGTTTTTGCGCTGGGGGACCACCAGCTGGTGGTGGGTGCCGATTACCTGCAGGATCTGGTGGACAGCACGACCCTGTATCTGGAAGACGAACGTGAAAACACCGCCGGTTTTGCCCAGCTGTTGCTGAACTTTGGTGACGTCGATGTGCAGGCCAGCGGTCGCTACGATGACAACGAAGCCTACGGCAGTGAAACCACCGGAGGCCTGGCGCTGGGCTACAAGCTGGATAGTCACCACCGGCTCCGGGCCAGCTATGGCACCGCCTTCCGTGCGCCCACCTTCAATGATCTGTACTTCCCGGGCTTTGGTAATGATCAACTGGACCCGGAAAGCTCAAAAAGCACAGAAGTGGGGGCAAGAGGCCAGTATCAGCACTGGTTCTGGGACATCGCCGCCTACCAGACGGAAGTGGATGACCTGATTGCCTATGCCTTGCAAGGAGGGCGGTACGCACCGTTCAATGTGAACCGGGCACGTATTCGTGGTGCCGAAGTGGCCGTTGGCATGGAGATCAACCAGTGGCGTGCCGGCGCGGCCTTTACGGCCCAGGATCCGGAAGACCGGGACACCGGTTTGGTGCTGCAGCGTCAGTCCCAGCGCAGTTTCCGTTTTGACCTGGACCGGGCCGTGGGCGAGTTTTCCCTGGGCGGCAGTGTGGTCTTGCAGGGACACCGTTATAACGATGCCGATAACGACGTGCGGCTGTCCGGATTCGGTCTGCTGGATCTGCGGGCGGGCTGGGATTTCGCACCCAACTGGTCCACACGCCTGGCGGTGAAAAACGTGCTCGACAAGGAATACACCACCGCGCAGAACTTTGGTGGCTGGAACTATATGAACGCAGGGCGTTCGGTAATGTTGAGCCTGCGCTACGATAGGTAGTGCAGGGAACATCAGATGGAGTGAGTGGATGCGCGTTTTACGCTGGGGGTTATTGCTGCCAATGCTGGCCCTGTTTCACACGGCCATGGCGGCAGTGTGTGTCACCGACGATACCCAGCGTGAACTTTGCCTGGAAAAACCGGCCAGCCGCATTATCGCCTTGTCTCCGGGAGCCACCGAACTGCTGTTTGCGGCCGGGGCCGGTGAGCAGATGGTGGGGGCGGTAAGCTTCAGCGATTACCCTCCAGCGGCGAAAAAATTACCGCGGGTGGGGAGTTACAAACGTTTGGATCTGGAGGCGGTGCTGTCGCTGGAACCGGATCTGATTGTGGCCTGGCACAGTGGCAATCCATTGCCCCAGGTGGAACGTCTGCAGGCCCTGGGTTTACCGGTGTATTACAGCGAACCTCGCCGGTTTGCCGATGTGAGCACCACGCTGGAACGGTTTGCCCGGCTGGCCGGGACGGAACAGGTTGGCCAGGGCGCGGCGGATGCTTTCCGCGCCGGCATTGATGCACTGCGTGAACGTTACGCGGATGCGGCGAAAGTCAGCGTGTTCTATCAGGTGTGGGAAGAGCCGTTGATGACGGTGAACCGCGAGCATCTGATCAGTGAGGCCATCCAGGTATGCGGCGGGGTCAATGTGTTCGCCGATCTGCCCACGCTGGCGCCGCGTATCAGCAAGGAGTCGGTGCTGGAGAAAAACCCGCAGGCCATCGTTGCGGGGGGCATGGGCGAAGATGATCCTGGCTGGCTGGATCCCTGGCGGCAGTTTGCCACCCTGCAGGCGGTGAAAAACGACAATCTGTTTTTTGTTTCGCCCTCCACATTGCAGCGGCCCACGCCGCAAATGCTGACCGGTGCCCGTACCCTGTGCCGGCATCTGGATTCTGCCCGTGCCCGCCAGTAAGCAGCGGGCGCTTCCCGCCCTGTTGGGGCTGACGGGTTTGGGGCTGCTGGCATTGTTGCTGTCGGTGGCAGTGGGCAGTGTGTCGATTTCGCTACAGGACCTGTGGGCGGTGGCGACCGGTGGCGGCAGTGAACTGTACCGGGAACTGATCGTGTCGTTGCGTGCCCCCCGTGCGCTGGCGGCCTTTTCTACCGGGGGGCTGCTGGCGTTGGCCGGGGCCCTGATGCAGGTGCTGTTGCGCAATCCGCTGGCGGATCCTTATGTGCTGGGTATTTCCGGTGGTGCGGCTGTTGGTGCGCTGGGAGCCATGTTGATTGGGGGTGGGCTGGCGCTGGTGTCCGGCTCAGCCTTTGCTGGCGCCCTGTTGTCCACCCTGCTGGTGTTTGGCCTGGCGCAAGGTGGCGGTGGCTGGACCCCGACGCGACTGTTGCTGACCGGCGTGGTGGTGGCTGCTGGTTGGGGCGCAGTAATTACGTTCATGTTGACCATGAGCCCGGCGGATCGACTGCCGGGCATGCTGTATTGGCTGATGGGCGATTTGAGTTACGCCCGTGCGCCCTATGGTGCCTGGCTGGTATTGGTTCCGGCGCTGCTGCTCACGTTGCCGTTGGGGCGCAGCCTTAATGTGCTGGCGCGGGGGCCGTTGCAGGCGGCTGCGTTGGGCATTGCGGTAAAGCCGCTGGAGTGGCTGGTGTATATCCTCGCCAGCCTGCTGACCGCGGTGGCGGTGACCACGGCCGGTAGCGTGGGCTTTGTTGGATTGATTGTGCCGCACATGCTGCGGCTGCTACTGGGCAATGACCAGCGCATCATCCTGCCGGCCAGTGTGCTGGCCGGCGGTACCCTGCTGACCGTGGCCGATACCCTGGCGCGCACGGTGATGGCGCCGGAACAGTTGCCAGTGGGGGTAATTACTGCCCTGTTGGGGGTGCCCACTTTCCTGTTTTTGCTGCATCGAAACCGCTGATGGACTGGCAAAGGCATTGCCCGGAACCTGTGACACCAAACGGAGAGCGCCATGGCGGTGCTGGACATTGAAAATCTGATTGTCGATATCCCGGGTCGTGCGGATGGTGAGCCTCTTAGTTTGCAGGTGAAATCCGGCCAGCGTTGGGGCGTATTGGGACCGAACGGGGCGGGCAAAACGTCGTTGCTGCATACCCTGGCGGGTTTGCGGCCACCGCGGCGTGGTCGGGTGAGTCTCAATGGTTCGCTGCTGGCAAGCCTGTCGCGCCGGGACGTGGCCCGGCAGGTAGCGGTAGTGTTCCAGGAGCGCCAGGACAGCTTCCCCGCCACGGTGATGGAAACGGTTTTGATTGGTCGCCATCCTTTTTTGGCTGCCTGGCAACGCGAGAGCGCCGAGGATATTCGTTTCGCTCAAGAGGCTTTGTCTGCGTTGTCGCTGAACCTGCTCAAGGATCGCCTGGTGAGTACCTTGTCCGGCGGCGAGCGGCAGCGGGTGTCCATCGCCACGGCGCTGACCCAGCAACCAACGATCTGGCTGGCGGATGAGCCCACCAATCACCTGGATTTACATCATCAAGTGGCCGTTATGGAACTGTTGAATCAACAGGCCGATAACGGCGCGGCGGTGTTTATGTGCCTGCACGATCTGAACCTGGCCGCCCGCTGGTGTGATCACCTGCTACTGCTCTATCCGGACGGCGAGCTGTGCTTCGGCCCGGCGCCCGCCATGCTGGTGCCGGCGGCGCTGGAACGTCTTTACGATCAGAAGCTGGTGGTGGCACAAGTGAATGGTGCGCCGGTGTTTGTCCCTGGCTAGCGCATCCGGCGTGGCTGGAAAATCAAACGAGAATGAGTTCTACGATGGCAACCTTACTGAATGCCACGGTGCCGGCGGCGCTGATTAGCGCACCGGGTTCCGGGCAGGGTAAATCCCTGATTACCGCAGCGCTGGCAAGGCTGCACCGCAATGCGGGGCGCCGGGTTCGCGTGTTCAAGTTCGGCCCGGACTATCTGGATCCGATGATTCTGGAGCAGGCCAGCGGTGCGCCGGTGTACCAGTTACAACCGTGGATGACCGGGGAGGATGAATGCCGCTGGCGGTTGGCGCAGGCCGCGCAAGAGGCTGATCTGATTCTGGTAGAGGGTGCCATGGGGCTATTCGACGGCACGCCATCCAGTGCGGATCTGGCGGTGCTGGCGGGTATACCCGCCTTGCCGGTAATCGACGCCTGGGGCATGGCGCAAACGTTCGGTGCCGTCGCGTTGGGGCTGGCCAGTTATCGCGATGACCTGATGGTAAATGAAGTGATCGCCAACCGGGTGGCCAGCCAGCGCCATGGTGACCTGGTACGTGAAGGGATGCCGGCGGGGCTGACCTTGCTGGGCTCGGTGCCACGGCACGCGGCCATGACTCTGCCCGAGCGACATCTGGGATTGGTGCAGGCCAGTGAGTTGGCGGATCTGGATGCGCGTCTGGATGAGGCGGCGGCAGTATTACAGGAGGCGGGGCTGGACCGGTTACCGCAGCCGGTGAGCTTTTCCGCAGCGGCGCCTGAGCCGTTGCCGCTCCTGCTGGAAGGTTGCCATATCGGTGTTGCCCGTGATGCCGCGTTTGCGTTTATTTATCCCGCCAATCTGGATGTGCTTCGTCAGATGGGGGCAACCCTGACGTTCTTTTCCCCATTGCAGGATGCGGCACTGCCTGAAGTAGATGCGCTATGGCTGCCGGGCGGTTACCCGGAACTGCACGGGGAAGCGTTGGCCATGAATACGCTCATGGGCGACGCCATTCGCGACCACCACGCTGCTGGCAAACCGATTCTGGCCGAGTGCGGCGGCTTGATGAGTTGCATGGCAACCCTGATCGATGGTGATGAAAAACGCCATGCCGGTTTCGGGCTGTTGCCGGGTGAAGCGACGCTGACGAAAAAACTGCAGGGGCTGGGCATGCAGTCGCTGGCCACTCCACAGGGGGAGCTGCGCGGGCATACCTTCCACCATGGCTGTTTGTCGACGCCGTTAACGCCCACTGTTTTCAGCCAGAAACAAACCGGTACGGAAGGCGAGCCGGTCTATCAGGACCAGGGCCTGGTGGCGAGTTTCTTCCACGGCTATTTTCCGTCGGCCCCGCAAGTGGTGGCGGATATCTTTAACGGCCACTTTCGAGCTGAAGCGATTTTTTCCGATCAGGATTCCCTTTCCCGCGCAGGAGACGACCATGCGTAACGATGCGAAAACCCCCGAACGCCATGCCTGGCGGATGGCAAAAAAACAGGAAATCATGCGCGACCGTATCGCCAATGCCGACAAAGAGCAGGGCATCCTGCTGGTGTTGACCGGGCCGGGCAAGGGCAAAAGCAGTTCCGGTTTCGGGATGGTGGCGCGGGCGTTGGGCCATGGCATGAAAGTGGGCGTGGTGCAGTTTATTAAAGGTGCCTTCAGTACCGGCGAAGAAGCATTTTTCCGAGAACTTCCCAATGTGGACTATCACGTGATGGGCGAAGGCTATACCTGGGATACCCAGGATCGGGAGCGTGACGTGGCGGCCGCCAATGCCGCCTGGGATATCGCCAGTGCCATGCTCCAGGACGATAGCTACCACATGGTGCTGCTGGATGAACTCAATATCGCATTACGCTACGAATACCTTGATCTGGATCGGGTGCTGGACGACCTGCAAAATCGCCCGGCCATGCAGCACGCCGTGGTCACCGGTCGCTATGCGCCGAAGGAACTGATTGAACTGGCGGATACAGTGACCGAGATGAAAGTGGTGAAGCATGCGTTCAAGGATCTGGGAGTGAAAGCGCAGAAGGGAGTCGAACTTTAATTAATAGTTAATAGTTAATAGTTAATAATGAATAATTAATAGCGAAACCAGGTAAGCCGAAGGGGAGGGGCTGTGAGGAAAGCTACAAGCTACAAGCTACAAGCTGCAACGCGAGAGAGGTGTTGCAAGCAGGTATGCCATGCCACGCGAATAACCTCTAGCGTTTGCGACGCGGCGATAGTGCTGCAGTCTTCTTCATGGTGTTCTTCATGTTGTAGCTTGCGGCTTGAGGCTTGTCGCTCATGATTGCGCTAATGGTGCAGGGCTGCACCTCCGATGCAGGAAAGAGCACGGTGGTGGCGGCGTTGTGTCGGTGGTTTGCCCGGCGCGGTTATTCGGTGGCGCCGTTCAAGCCGCAGAACATGGCGTTGAACAGTGCGGTGACCGTGGACGGGGGCGAGATCGGCCGATCCACGGCGTTGCAGGCACTGGCCTGCGGGGTGGAGCCACACAGTGATATGAACCCGGTGTTGCTCAAGCCGCAGACCGACATGGGCGCGCAGGTCATTATCCGCGGCCAGGTGCTGGGCAATATGCAGGCGCTGGATTACCACGCCTACAAGGAAACCGCCCGGGAGGCGGTGCTGGCGGCCTGGCAGGATTTGTCTTCCCGGTTTGATGTGATCATCGCCGAAGGCGCGGGCAGCCCGGCGGAAATCAATCTGCGCGATAACGACATTGCCAATATGGGCTTTGCCGAAATGGTGGATTGCCCGGTAATCCTGGTGGCGGACATTGATCGCGGCGGTGTCTTTGCGCACCTCACCGGTACGCTGGATCTTTTGTCGAAAAGCGAACAGCAGCGCACCCTGGGGTTTGTCATCAACCGTTTCCGGGGCGATATTTCCTTGCTGCAAGGCGGCCTGGACTGGCTGGAAGCGCGCACCGGCAAACCGGTGTTCGGAGTGTTGCCCTATCTCCATGGCCTGACCCTGGATGCGGAAGACGCGGTGGATGAACAGGGCGAACACGAAAGGGATGCGCTCAATGTGGTTGTCCCGCTATTGCCGCGTATGAGTAACCACAATGATTTTGATCCCCTGCGTCTACATCCGCAGGTCAACCTGCGTTTTGTGAAAATGGGCGAGCCCTGGCCGGCGGCGGATCTGGTGATCCTCCCCGGCAGCAAGGCCACCCGTGCGGACCTGGCTTTCCTGCGTGAACAGGGGTGGGACAAACAGATCGAAAAGCATCTGCGTTACGGCGGCAAGGTGCTGGGTATTTGCGGTGGCTTTCAGATGCTCGGCGAACGGATTGATGACCCCCAGGGGCTGGAGAGTGACCCCGGTAGCAGCCAGGGGCTGGGCTGGCTGGCCATGAGTACCGAGTTAATAGCGGGCAAGCAGCTTGCCAACACAAAGGGGAAACTGCTGGCCTCAGGTTCACCTGTTCAAGGTTACGAGATTCATAACGGCATTACCCGCGGAGAGGCTCTGAGCTGCCCCATGCTGATGCTGGGTGACCGATACGATGGGGCCATGAGTGAGGATGGCCAGGTGATGGGTTGTTACCTGCACGGTTTGTTTGATGTGGCAGACAGTGGCAACGCCATCCTTGCCTGGGCCGGTCTGCACGATAATCGCAGCGTAGATTATGCCGCTCACCGGGAGCAGCAACTGGACCGGCTTGCCGATATGGTGGGGAGCCATATGGACATGACGATATTGCAGGAAACCATCTCAAAGGCGGACTAGGCTGTCCCCCTCCCTCCTTCAGGCTGCAGTCCTGACCATGAAGCAGAGCATTACGCTCAAGCCGTTCGTCTTTTGCTTTTCGTGAACTGGCTCTCTGTTCAGGGCTATTCACGGTGATTCACTGCATTGAAATAACCGTGCTGGATGCTGGGATCCTTGTTGCATACCTTCCGGCTAGCGCCGGTATTCCCTGGCTATCAGGCTGGCTGGAGGGCGCAAATATCAAATCTTTACACCCTGAATACCTTTCGGGATGATGGATTTTCAGGTGGGCATATGGGTACAGCTATTGCCGGACCTTGATCAAGGACTCTCCAACAAGGAATGCTGTTATGAAAAGCGTACTGCTCTACTCCAGTCTCACAGCCTGCCTGATGCTTGCAGGCTGTGGTGATGAAGGCGAACAATCCGCCGGGCAACAGAAAGAGGCCGGCCAACCGGCGGTAGCGGAAAAGGCGCCGCAGAAAAAATCTGACAAGGCTCCGTCAGAGAAAGAAGGCCCCAAGCCCGCTGAAGCCGCCACCAAGGAAAGTAATCAGGCGCTGAAAGACTATCTGCCTTTCTCGGATAACACCTCCTTTGAGCTGGCCAACAAGGGTTTTATCGCTCCGTTGCCGCAAGCCATGATCAAGGGTGAAGACGGCAACCTGATCTGGGATCCGGCCAAGTACGATTTCATCAAGGAAGGCGCCGATGCACCGGACACCGTCAACCCCAGCCTGTGGCGCCAGTCCCAGCTGCTGAATATTTCCGGCCTGTTCGAAGTCACTGAGGGCATTTATCAGGTGCGTAATCAGGACCTGTCCAACATGACCATCGTGGAAGGTGACAAGGGCCTGACTATCATGGATCCGCTGATCTCTGCGGAAACAGCCAGGGTGGCTCTGGATCTCTACTATGAGCACCGGCCGGAAAAACCGGTCGTGGCGGTGATCTATACCCATAGCCATGTGGATCATTACGGTGGCGTGCGTGGTGTGGTTGACGAAGCCGATGTGAAAGCCGGCAAGGTAGAAATTTATGCTCCGGTGGGGTTCCTTGAGGCTGCCGTTGCCGAGAATGTCATGGCCGGTAACGTCATGAGCCGTCGTGCCAGCTACATGTATGGCAACCTGCTGCCGCCCAGCGAGGAAGGCCAGGTTGGCGCCGGTCTGGGCTCCACGACCTCTGCCGGTACGGTGACCCTGATCCCGCCCACCACGATCATTGAGAAGACCGGTGAAGTGCACAAGATTGACGGGCTGACTTATGAATTCCTCTATGCGCCGGGCTCCGAGGCGCCATCAGAGATGCTCTACTACATCAAGGAAAAGAAGGCGCTGAACACGGCCGAAGATTCCTCCCATACCCTGCATAACACCTACTCGCTGCGTGGCGCCAAGATCCGCGATCCGCTGGCCTGGTCCAAGTACCTGAACCAGGCGCTGGACATGTGGGGCGACGAGGTGGAAGTCATGTACGCCATGCACCACTGGCCGGTGTGGGGGCAGGACAAGGTAAACGAACACATTGCCTTGCAGCGCGATATGTATCGCTTCATCAATGATGAAACCCTGCGCATGGCCAATCAGGGCTACACCATGTTGGAGATTGCCGAGCAGATCAAAGTGCCCGATGCCATCGCCAAGAACTTTTCCAACCGCGGTTACTACGGCTCCATCAGCCACAACGTGAAGGCCACCTATGTTATGTACCTGGGCTGGTTTATCGGCAACCCGGCGACCCTGCACGAACTGCCTCCGGCGGATGCGGCCGAGCGTTACGTGGAGATGATGGGCGGTGTGGATGCGTTGCTGGACAAGGCCCGTGACTACTTTGAAAAAGGGGAGTATCGCTGGGTGGCGGAAGTGGTCAATCATGCCGTCTTCGCCGACCCGGATAACCAGGAAGCCAAGAACCTGCAAGCCGACGCGCTGGAGCAGATGGGGTATCAGGCAGAAAGTGGTCCGTGGCGTAACTTCTACCTGAGCGGCGCCCAGGAACTGCGCAATGGTGTGGCGCAATTGCCGACGCCCAATACCGCCAGCCCGGACACCGTTCGTGCCATGGACCTGGGCCTGTTCTTCGATTTCCTGGCCGTGCGCTTGAACAGCGACAAGGCCGAAGGCAAGCATATCAAGCTCAACTTCGACTTTACCGACATCGAGCAACAGTATGCGGTGGAAATGGTGCATGGGGTGTTGAATCACACCGAAGGTCGCCAGTTTGACGAGGCGGATGCCACCGTTTCACTGAGCCGTGAGACACTGGATGCATTCATGCTTCAGCAGATCACCCTGGAAGAAGCCATGGAGAAGGGCGATGTGACGGTCTCCGGAGAGCAGGGCGCACTGAATGAAATGATGTCCTGCCTGGATGACTTCGAGTTCTGGTTCAACATCGTAACGCCATAGCGATGATTGAGAACGTGCAAGAGACATGCGCGTGAAGTAGCAGAGACGCCCGATTTCCGTGTCACCGGAGTCGGGCGTTTTTATTTATGCGAAAGCTGGAAGGGAAAAGAGTGTCTTGTGGTCGTGATTTTCAGGTATGAGTTCGCTGCCACCGACTGTTGGCGTGATTTAAAGTAAGGAGAATGATATGAAATGGAACGGTTCGGGTGCTCTGCTGGGAGCGGGTTTCTTTCTTGTTCTGGCCGGCCTTGCCGGATGCTCGCAGGGGGAAGAAAAAACCGTGCCTTTGGGGAAAGCCACCTTGCATGGCGATGAAGTGATCGATACGCCCATTGGCAATATCGAACTGGTTGACAGTTACTTCGATGAAGATGCCTCTCAGCGTTTGTACGATGAAATGGATTTGCAGCGTGCGTCCCAGGCATATATCTGGAGCACCCCCATGGTCAGCGTGGTAGCCCAGAAAAAAGGGCTGGTGGATGCCTACGGGCTGGACTCAGAGCACGATATTGTTGTGTTGAGTTCGCTCAAGGAAAAGCGCGGTATCGTTACCGGGAACCTGACCGTTCCCTACATGTTTGGCTACGTAGACCTGAAAGCGGGCCCGGTGGTGTTTGATTACCCGGCGGGTGCAACCGCAAGCGGGTTTGTGGATGTTTGGCAGCGAACGGTAACGGATATCGGGCAGACCGGTCCGGAGAAAGCCCAGGGCGGCACCTTTATTATCGTTGGGCCAGAAGATGATGTCAGTCAGTACGAGAAAGAGGGTGTCTACACTTTCCAGAGTGTTTCCAACTTTCTGGTCATTGCCTTGCGAATCCTCGATCCTGATCCCGAGTACATGAAAACCTTCAAATCGGAATTCAAGATGGGGCGGGTTGGCGAAACCCTGAAACCGTTCAATTACATCGAGAACAAGGATGTGGAGTGGAGCGGAACGGCCCCGCGTGGCATGGCCTACTGGGAATCCCTAGCAGACATTATCAATCATGAGCCGGTGCGAAAAATCGACAAGGCCTGGACGGCAATGCTGAAACCCCTGGGAATAGAAAAAGGGCAGCCGTTCAATCCCACGGAGCGGCAGAAAGAGATCTTGCTCAAAGGGGCTGCGCTGGGTGAATTGATGGCGCGCAACATCCAGATTACGCCGCGTTACACCAAGCCCTGGTGGGATGGCACTTACTGGTACAAAAGCTATGACTTTTCCGTGCCGCAGGAAACCGAGACGCGAGTTGAGCTGGATGAACGAACCACGTGGTTCTATGAGGCGGTCTACAGTTCCAAGGGGATGGTGAACCCGCCGGTAGGGGCCGGGCAGGTTTACATGACCACCAAGCGAGACAGTGAAGGTAATCTTCTGCGTGCCGACAAGACCTATAAAGTGACAGTGCCGAAGGATGTGCCGGTCAAGCAGTTCTGGTCGGTGACCCTGTATAGCGAAAACACCCGTCGCCCCTACGACAATGGTGGAACCGAGCTCAAGGATGTGACCCTGGGAAGCCGCAGTGAGCAGTTGCAGTATAACGACGATGGCTCTGTGGACATCTACGTCGGTGCCAAGGCCCCGGCAGGCAAGGAAAGCAACTATCTCAAGACTGTCGGAGATGATGGCTGGTTCGTCTACTTCCGCCTCTATGCGCCGTTGCAACCGTTCTTTGACAAGACCTTCCAGTTGCCGGATTTTGAAGTTGTGGATGTAGATTGAAATATGGGCGGAATAGCGCAGTCGTCATGCGGCAATGTGCGTCGTTAAACAAGGCGGGGTCTTTTCAGGTGTGAACGCCGTTTCTTTTTATGAGTGAGGCTCTTTACTTTGTAAAATGGCATGGCAAGACTGGGAACCGGGCCGTCGTCGGGGATTGAGATGACGGCGGCGGTCTCATATTGGGGGAATGGTAGTTCTTTCAATGTGATGACGCGTTATGGCGACTTAACATAACAAGGAGCATTTGATGCACAAGGACGCCGTGCATGCCGGGCAGGCTGCGTATACCCCCTTTACCCTTTCGCTTTATGACAAGGCGGTGCTGGGGGTTTCCTGCCGCTGGTTGTGGCGTTGCCCTGCGTCTCGCCTTCTGGGCCATTATCAGGCCAATATCACGGATAACCATCTTGATGTGGGAGTGGGAAGCGGTTACTTCCTCGACAAGGTGCGTTTCCCTTCTTCATCCCCGCGTCTGGCGTTGATGGATCTCAACACCGATAGCCTGGCCTTTTGCGCGCGCCGGGTTGCCCGGTATCAGCCTGATGTGCTGCAACGCAATGTGCTGACGCCCATTGATTTTGACGGCCCGCGGTTTGATTCCCTGGCCATGAACCTGTTGTTCCATTGCCTGCCTGGCAGCTTGCCTGAAAAAGTCGTGGCACTGGATCATCTTTTGCCGCTATTGAATCCTGGAGCACGGGTGTTTGGTGCCACTCTGTTGCAAGGGGATGTATCCCGTTCTTTGCCGGCCAAAGGGCTGATGTCGCTGTATAACGCCAAGGGTATTTTTTCCAACCGGGATGACAGTGTGGTAGCCCTGCGTGAAGCGCTGGCGTCACGCCTGGATGATGTTCATGTGGAGGTGCAAGGTTGTGCGGGGCTTTTCCACGGTCGAGTAAGAAAAACGCTGCCATAACAGGGTGGTGGGTGCACAGAACAAAGGGCTTGGTCATTTTGTTTCAAGGAGAAGAATATGCTGAAGAAAATCAATGTGATTGGGGGTGGCCTCTTGCTTGCGCTGACGGCTCCCGCCACGGCACAGGAGGGATCCAGTGCCGCGGCCCAGGCCAATAATCCACTGGCCAATATGACGGCTTTCAATATTCAGGATTACTACATCGGTGAGCTCACGGAATCCGATGACTCTGCCAATCAGGCCTGGCTGCGTTTTGCCAAGCCTTTCTCGGTGGGGGATTCCAACTGGATCATGCGGGCGTCTCTGCCGATCAATACCTTCCCGACGCCCCCACGGGGGGAGAAGGAGACCGGTGTCGGCGATCTGAATATGTTTGCCGCTTACCTGATTGATACCGGTAATCCGGCAGTGAGTTTCGGGATCGGCCCCCAGATAACGGCGCCGACGGCAGGAAAAGACGAGCTCGGCAGCGAGAAATGGTCTGCCGGTTTTGCCAATGTGCTGTTTAACGCGAATTCCCCCAAGTTGCAGTACGGCTATCTGCTGACCTGGCAGGAAAGCTTCGCCGGTGATGATGCGCGTGATGATGTGAACATGGCGGCCTTCCAGCCGTTTGCCATGTATCAGCTGGGCGGCGGCAAGTACCTGCGTTCGGCGCCGATCTGGGTATTCGATCTTGAAGATGGCGACTACAGCATGCCCTTGGGGATTGGTATAGGCCAGGTCATCAAGAAGGACAAGACGGTCTATAACGTCTTCGTCGAACCCCAGTTTTCCGTGGCGGATGAAGGCCCGGGGCAGCCCGAGTGGCAGATTTACCTTGGCTTTAACATGCAGTTTCTGGACTGAGGGTTTCCTGGTGCCTGACAGGCAGGCGGTTTAGCAGGCGCACTTACGAACGATCCTGATGCGCAGTATCAGGATTTTGTGCCAAAGGAGCAGAAAATGAATATGAAAACGGTTTTCGGTTTGTCCATCGCTTTTCTGATTGTGGGGTTGGTGGGTTGTAATGACCGGGATGCAGCGTCCACAGAAAAAACGGAAAACGCTGAAAAGATTCAGTCCGGATCTGATACGGCGTCACTGGATACCGGCGTGGGTAAAAATGGCATGGCACTGGCCAGCAGCCCGGCCTTTGAGGCCAGCGGCGGTGAAATGGCTACCATGGAAAACGTGGTGCGTGCAGAAACTGCAAAATACCTGGCGGCAGAAACCCTGCAGAGTGGCCCCAATACTTTCCGTCATGAACGCCAGGGCATTGATCTGGACAACCAGACGGTGATTCGTTCCAACTTCGATGCCATCTATTCCTATGGCGTGTTCGATATCTCTGATGGCTTGACCATTACGATTCCGGACTATGACCTGCTGCAACTGGTTCAGGTGCTGGATGAAAACTCGGTGACCATCGGTGTGGCTTATCCCGGCGATACGCTGACCCTGAACAAAAGAGATGTGTCCTACGGTGATCATGTCTACCTTTTCATGCGCACCCAGCCGCGCAGTTATGATGAAAAAGGCATGGAAGAAATGCGCCAGCGGCAGGATGCCGTAACGGTCAAAGCCGGTTCAGCAAAACCCTATGTATCGGAAGTGAAATATGATGTGGAATCCTTCAACAAACTGCGGGGGGAGCTGATCACCCGGGCGGTAACGGAAGGAGTGATCGAAGAAGGCTTTATTGATGACATCGAGGATATCAAGACACCGCAGTATCAGATGATCAATCTGGCTGGATGGGCGGGGCTACCGGCCAAGCACGCCTATTATTTTGTGGTGCTGCCCGGTGATGAGGGCGCAAAAAAGGGTGAGCCCAGCAGTGTCACCTTTATGCCGCCCAATCTGCGTTACGAGGATTCGGGTTACTGGTCGATCACCATCTACGATGAAAAAGGCTGGGTGGTGACGGAGCCTTTCAATACCAACAGTAACAAGGCGGAGAAAAATGCTGACGGCTCTATCACCCTCAACTTCAATGGCGCAGAGGGTGTAAAGAACAACATCCAGGTGAAGGAAAACTGGAACGCCCTGTTCCGCTGCTACCTGCCGGTATCCGTGGAGGAAATGGTGGAATACCGGAAGCATTTCACCAGCCAGAACAAGGTGCTTGCCGTCGATTCCTGACGTTGTTTGAGGCGGCCTAGCGCATGGGGTGGACGATGAGTCGTTCGCCCCAGAGCTCTGAGAGCTGCCGGTGAGCCAGGGATGGTTCGGCGCTGCTCCAGAACGTGGCGCTGCCTGCTTGTGGGCTATCGGATAGCAAATTGTGCATCTGCAGTCGCCGCACGGTTTCGCGGGCTACCGCCATATCGGTATTAACCACTTCCACGTGGGCCCCCGCTGCCCGGCGAATCAGCGGCGCCAGAAACGCATAGTGGGTGCAGCCCAGGACGATATGATCCGCCCCCTTCTGGATCAGTGGCTGCACATAGCGGGCGACCAGGGTTTGGGTCGCTTCGCTGTCCAGCTCCAGCGCTTCGATCTGTTCAACCAGCCCGGGACAGGGCTGGATTTCCACGCGCACGTTTTCCGAAAACAGCCGGCTCAGGTTGTTGAACGACTCACTCTTCAGCGTCTGGCTGGTGGCCAGCACCCCGATAACGCCACTCTTGCTTTGCAGGGCCGCCGGTTTGATACCTGGCTCGACGCCGATGATGGGCAGGGTGTAATCGGCACGCAGCTGCCGGATGGCAGAGACGGTAGCGGTATTGCAGGCGACCACGATGGCTTTCGCCTCGTTTTCCATGAGAAACCGGGTAATGGCATCGGAGCGCTGCTGAATGTAGTGCTCTGATTTTTCGCCGTAGGGCGCGTGGATGGAGTCCGCCACGTAGAGCAGGTTTTCGTTGGGCAGCAGTTCGCGAATACGGCGGGCGATAGACAAGCCGCCGATGCCGGAGTCAAAAATGCCAATGGGGCCGGGGTGGGTCATACGACTATTCGGATGGAAACGAAGGCCCAAGGATATACCAAGACGGACAGGTATAGGAGCGTGCGCCTGGGTCAGGTGTGGTCAATGAAGGCCGCTGCAGCCGCAAAATGGCATAAAAAAAGGCTCCCGAAGGAGCCTTTTTCTTGCGAGCCGTCAGCGATCAGTGATCGTGACCTTCCGGACCATGTACATGGCCGTGCTCTTTTTCTTCGTCGGACGCTTCGCGTACGTCGGTCACTTCCACGGCGAAGTTCAGGGTTTCACCTGCCAGCGGGTGGTTGCCATCGACGGTCACTTCATCGCCTTCAACGGCGGTGATGGTGAAGACGCGCTGACCGGCTTCGGTTTGCGCCTGGAACTGCATGCCCGGCTGCAGGTTGTCTTCGTTGCCTTCAAAGGCGGTTTTCGGCACTTGCTGAATCAGCTGCTCGTGACGCTCGCCGTAGCCTTCTTCCGGAGTCACGGTGACGTCCAGCTTGTCGCCGGCGGCCTTGCCGACCAGAGCGTTTTCCAGGCCCGGAATGATGTTGCCGGCGCCGTGCAGGTACGCCAGGGGCTCGCCACGCTCGACGGAAGAATCGATGGTTTCACCGGCGTTGTTGGTCAGGGTGTAGTGGATGGACACTACGGCATTTTCAGAAATTTGCATGGAAACCCTTTAGGGGTAGATGAATTCGGAATAAGAGGCGTGGCGGTCATGACGTTTTTCATGGCCTGATCGCGCCCTGTATTCAGGTCGGCGAACATTCTAACAAGACCGGCAAGGGCCTGACCAACCGGAGCCGGGCTGGCCCGACAGGCGTAAGGGGGGCTGATTGTCCGGGTTGGCCCCGCATTTGCTACAGTACCGGCATGAATGCTGATGCTTCCACTGACAATCCGGTACTGCAGGACCGCTTCGGGCGGACCATTGATTACGTGCGCTTGTCGGTGACGGACCGCTGTGATTTCCGCTGTGTGTACTGCATGGCGGAGGATATGACCTTTGTTCCCCGCGCCCAGGTGCTGACCCTGGAAGAGATGGGGCGGCTGGCACGGGTGCTGGTGCAGCTGGGGGTAAAGCGCATTCGCCTGACCGGTGGGGAGCCCCTGGTGCGCCGGGATGTGGCGCGGTTAGTGCACGATATTGGTGCCATTGACGGCCTGCGTGAACTGAATATGACCACCAATGGCGCTGGCTTGCCCCGCCACGCGCAGGCTCTGAAGGCGGGGGGGGTGGATCGGCTCAATATCAGCCTGGATTCCCTGGACCCGCAGCGCTTCCGCGCCCTCACGCGCACCGGCGATTTGCACAAGGTACTGGCGGGGATCGAGGCGGCCCGCCATGCCGGCTTCCGCCGCATCAAGCTGAACAGCGTGATCCTGCGGGGGCGCAATCAGGATGAGGTGCCGGCGCTGGTGGATTTTGCTATTGAGAAGGGGCTGGATATCTCCTTTATCGAGGAAATGCCGTTGGGGGCCATCAGCGAACATGACCGGGCGTTGGAGTTCGTCTCCTCCGAGGCGCTGCGCGACCAGCTCTCCCGGCGACTGACGCTGGTGCCCATGGCAGAAAAAACCGGCGGGCCATCCCGTTACTGGCAGGTGCCGGGCAGTGACAGCCGCATCGGGTTTATTTCTCCTCACTCACAAAACTTTTGCCATTTGTGTAACCGGGTGAGAATTACCGCCGAAGGCCGTATGCTTCTGTGCCTGGGCCACGAACACAGTGTGGACCTGCGTGCGGTACTGCGGGCGCACCCCACGGATGATGCCCCCCTGCGCCAGGCGATCATTGATGCCATGGCCATCAAGCCGGAGCGGCACGACTTTAATCTGGCCCCGGGTGAGCAACTGGTACGATTTATGAATATGACCGGTGGTTAAGGCGGCGTGTTAGCGTGCCGCGTGTAGCATGATTGCGTAAAAAAGCGAGAGACCATGAAATCCCTACCTGAACTGTTTTCCAACAATGAAAAATGGCGCCACGAAATCGAAGAGCGCCACCCCGGCTTCTTCAAGGCGCTGGGTGAACAGCAGAACCCGGAATATCTGTGGATCGGTTGTGCCGATTCCCGGGTGCCAGCCAACGAAGTGGTAGGCATGATGCCCGGTGAGCTGTTTGTTCATCGCAATGTGGCGAACCTGGTCAACCACACTGACCTGAACCTGCTGTCAGTGCTGCAATTCGCCGTGGATGTCTTGAAGGTGAAGCACATCATGGTGGTGGGTCATTACGGTTGTGGTGGTATCAAGGCGGCCATGGAAGATGTGCCCCATGGCCTGATCGACAACTGGCTGCGGCAGGTGCGCGAATTGTACCTGCGCAATCGCAAGAACCTGGCCGAGCTGCCGGATGACCAGGCGCGGGTGGACAAAATGTGTGAGCTGAATGTGGCTCGCCAGGTCATCAATGTGTCCAACACCACCGTGGTTCAGGAAGCCTGGCGTCGCGATCAGCCGTTGACCATTCACGGCTGGATTTACGGTATCGGTGATGGTCACCTGCGGGACCTGGATATCCAGATTCAGAATAATGGCGAGCTGCGCAGCTTGGAAACGGACGAGTACGACAACTGCTCCGGTTAGGTGAGTGCCCTTGGTCGCTGTAACGAAATGATCAAGGGCACGGTTACCGTTGACGATGGTTTTCAGTGATGATGGCCAGCACCGCCGTGCCCTTGGCTGGCGGGTGCTGTGCCTGAGTCGTCCAGTAGTGCCTGCCAATCGTTTTCGCTCAGTGAGGGCAGGGCGCTGAGTAACGCCACCATGTCCCACAGGCTTTGCTCGTTGTGGCTTTTTCCCCAAGCGGGCATGCCGCTCATTTTGATGCCGTGCTTGATGACCCAATAGGCGCCTTTCGGATCATGAATCCCGTGTTCCGCCAATGCTGGCGGTTGCGGATACATGCCTTCACGCAGTTCGCTCTCCTCGATTCCCGGCGCCAGGTGGCAGCCCACGCACATGGCCTGGTAGTGCTCTGCGCCCCGACCAATTCGTTGCGGATCATCCAGGTCGTTGGGCACCGGAATATGTTTTGCTCGCAGGTCAATGGAGCGGTGGCGAGCGGTACCGATGATTTTCTCGGTCACGCTCCAGTGCGGTTCGTCGGCCGCAAAATTGTAGCTGCCTGTGGCAATGACGATGCCGATGATGGCGGTGGCAAGCAGCGCGATAACGAGCAGAGTGCTAACGGTTTTCATCGTGTTCTCCCTGACAATGAAAGAATTGGTGGATGCGCCGGCCATGGCGGCCGGGCACATCCGTGGCAAGATCAGAACCAGAAACGGATGCCCGCAACAACGGTGCCTTCTTCCGTTTTCCCGCCGGCTGCCCGTGTCATGTCCGCCGTGTCGCCGTACTGTTTTTCCCAGTTGACCCCGATATAGGGCGCAATTTCCCGGCGAATTTCATAGCGCAGGCGCAGGCCGGCTTCCAGGCTGGCAAGCCCGTCGCCGATACCCAGTTCCGGGTCGTCCTTGCCATAGAGGTTGGCTTCGATCTCCGGAACCAGTATCCACTTTTGCGTCAGTAGCAACTCGTACTCGGCTTCCAGGCGCAGGTTGGTCAGCCCCTCTTCGCCGATAAACAGGTTGGCGTCCACTTCGAAGAGGTAGGGCGCGACGCCCTGAACACCGATGCTGGCCCAGTCCCGGTTGGGATCGTCCGGTTGCCAGTCTCGTCGTACGCCCAGCTGCCAGTCCCAGAAGGGAGCAAAAGCCCGGTTCCAGGCAAGGCGGGTTTCTGCTCCCTCGGTACTGGCGTCCTCACCGTCGTGCTCCGGATCCATTAACCGTTCGCCTTCGGTGCTGAAGTACAGCTTGTTCAGGTCGCCGCCATGCCAGCCGCTGGCTTCCCAGGCCATGACGGTGCCTTCGTCGCTGTCACGGACTTCCAGCTGGTCGACGATGACACGGGTAAAACGCGGTTCGTTTTTATTCATGGCCAGGGCTGGCGAGGTGGCCGCCAGTGTGATGCTGCCTGCCAGAAGCGTCATCAATGTTTTCATGAGCGGTGCCCTCCATGATCTTTGCCATGTGTGTCGTGCAGGCCCGGTGTCTGTGTGCCTGGCATGGAAGGGGTGGTGCTGCCATCAACGACGCGCACTTCCCGGAACATGCCTGCCTCCATGTGATAGAGCAGGTGGCAGTGATAGGCCCAGCGACCGAGGGCATCGGCGCGCACCAGATAGCTGAGTTTTTCGCCGGGTTTGACGGTGATGGTGTGCTTGCGCAGCAGTTTCCCGTTACCCAGTTCCAGATCACTCCATAGGCCGTGCAAGTGAATGGGGTGGGTCATCATGGTGTCGTTCACCAGGGTGATGCGCACCCGCTCGTGGTGGAACAGTTCCAGCGGTACGGAATCGGCAAACTTGATGCCGTTAAAACTCCACATGTACCGGTCCATGTTGCCGGTCAGATGCAGCACGATTTCCCGGTCCGCTTGAAGGCTGTCGATGGGGTTGTCGGGAGTGCTGCCGAGGGTTTCCATGTCGGCATAGGTGAGCACTTTCCAGGGCCGGTCACGCAGGCCAATGCCGGGGTCGGCCAGCATGTCGCCGGGCGCCATGGCGCGCATGTCGACGCCGGGGCCAAATTCACTGGCAGGATGTTCAATGGCGCTGTCGCGTGGCGGCAGGTCCGGGTTGTTGCTGTCCACGGCAAAGGGAACCGGGCGGGCAGGGGATGTGCCGTGGTGTTTCATATCCCCCATTTTCATGCCGTCATGGTCCATGTCGCCATGACTCATGGATTGATGCCCCATGGATTGATGACCCGACGCTTGATGGTCCATGGCGCCCATGCCCATTTCGGTGTGGCCCAGTGGCGGGGGCGCGTCCATGTCCGGCACCGCAGCGGAGAGGGCGGCATCCGGTGTTAGCGTGCCGCGTACGAAGCCGCTGCGGTCGATGCTCTGGGCGAACAGGGTGTAGGCCTGATCGGCTTTCGGGGCCACGATCACATCCAGAGTTTCTGCCACGCCCAGTCGGCATTCATGGAAATCCACCGGGTTTACCGGTTGGCCGTCCATGGCGACCACGGTCATGTCGAGGCCGGGAATGCGAATGTCGAAGAAGGTCATGGCACTGGCGTTGATGAAGCGCAGGCGGATACGCTCGCGGGGTTTGAATCGGCAGGTCCAGTTGTTGGCGGGGCTTTGCCCGTTCATCAGGTAGGTATAGGTGTAGCCGGTCACGTCCGCCAGGTCGCTCTGGCTCATGCGCATGCTGTTCCACATGTGCCGGTCCTTGAGCGTTTCGATCACCCCTTTGTCGCGAAAATCGCTCAGCGTGTCGAATACGGTGCGTTCATTGAAATTGTAGTAATGGCTGAGTTTTTTCAGTGTGGCGTAAATATGCTGAGGATCTTCATCGCTCCAGTCAGAGAGCAGAATCACTTCGTCACGGTCCGCGTGATAACGCGCTTCGGTGTGTGTGGTCGCTTCGCGTGGGTCAATCACGATGGCGCCATAAATTCCGGTTTGTTCCTGAAAGCCGGAATGGCTGTGATACCAGTAGGTGCCACTTTGTTTCACGGTAAAGCGATAGGTAAAGGTTTCGCCGGGGGCGATGCCATCGAAGGACAATCCCGGCACGCCGTCCATCTGGAAGGGCAGCAGAATGCCGTGCCAGTGTATGGAGCTGGTTTCAGGCAACAGGTTGGTCACCTTGAGGGTGATGGTGTCACCTTCTTTCCAGCGCAGGGTCGGGCCGGGAATGCCGCCATTAATGGTGGTGGCCGGGCGGGTCTTACCGGTGATATTGACGTCGGTTCCGCCCAGCGTCAGGTGAAAAGTATCACCGGTGAGGGTCGGGGCGCCGGTATGGCCCTGGCTGGCCAGTAGTTGACGGGCGTTGAGGCCAAGCCCCAGCCCGGCGGCACCCAGTGCCAGGCCCTGCACGAAACGACGTCGTGGCAGGGAAATCTGCGATTGCTTTTTCATTGGAATACTCCTGTTTGTTTGAGAAAAAAATCAGCTCAAACAGACAGGGACGGTGGGCGTAACGGCAGGCGGTGGATGCCGGCGTGAATCGTTGTAATGAGGGAATCTGTGCCGGGGGGCGAGGGGATACAGGCATTTGCCACGAAGGCAGTGTCACTGGCAGCGGTGATCTGGCACAGGGTGATGCATTGGCAGCTGTCGCTGCCTTCGCAGGCCTGCATCTGCGCCATGTCGTGGCCGGCGGTCATGTCACCGTCGGGCGTGTCGGCAGAGTGGTGACAGTGTGTCATGGAGGAGGGCGTCATGGGGCTGTCGGTAGCCGTGGACATGGCCATGGTGAGTGTATTGGCAGACAGCAAGCTGCTCACCACCATCAGGGTGGTGGCGAGCAAGGTGGCGATCATCGCCCGGCATTGTCTTCTCGATACACGTGACATACTTGCATTATTGACCTTGGGGTAACCCCAAGGTCAAGCGGTTCGGATCAGTAAATTGATGACCATACTGGCGGCGATGATCACCAGTAGCACGGCGGTGGCTCGCTCCACCCAGTGGTGGTGGTCGCGTAACCAGGGCAGAAAGCGGCTGCGTCCCAGCAGGATGGCCACCAGCACATACCAGCCGCCATCGATAAACATGGCGGTGAGTACGATTTGGGCCCGGGCGAGGTGGCTCATGTCCGCTTCAAGAAACTGGCTGAACACGGCGAGGAAAAACAGGGCCACCTTGGGGTTGAGGAAAGCCACCATGAATCCGTCCCAGGCGGCGCCGTGAAGCACGCTTTTGCGCTCGCCTGAATCGGCGGGGGGCAGCGGCGCCCGGCCTGCCTGCCAGCTTTTCCAGGCCATCCACAACAGGAACAGGGCCCCGGCCATGGAAAAAAGCTGCTCCAGTACCGGGTAGCGGTGGAACAGGATGGCCATACCGGTGACGGTGGCCGCCGCCCAGATGCCGATGCCAAGGGCGTGGGTCACGCCTGCGATCGCGCCGGCCCGGTGGCCTCCGTGTAGGGTGTGGCGGGTCACCACCGCCAGGCTGATGCCGGGGGCCATGGCCCCCAGGGCACAGATGCTGGCCAGCAACAGCCAGTCGTGGAAGGGAAGCATTCAGGGTCTCGTTATGCGCAAAGCAGACACTTTAGCGGGTTGCCATGACAGGTTGAAGCGTTGCCAGGATGCGAGTGTTGAGTAACGAGTTTCGAAAGCTGATTTTGACTTTCGCCACTCGTTACTCGCCACTGGGCTTTAATTCCCGGGATGATGGCTGAAGACCTCGGTGCCGTTTTCATCGAACAGCAGCACGTCGTAGGCGTCTTTGCGGTCGCCCATTTCCATGCCGGGGGAGCCTGCGGGCATGCCGGGAACGGTGAGGCCTTTGCCTTCGGGGCGTTCTTCCAGCAGGCGGTCCACGTCGCTGGCGGGGACATGGCCTTCAATGGCGTAGCCGTCGATAAAGGCCGTATGGCAGGACCCGGTGCCGGGCAGGATGCCGGCTTTTTCCTTGATGGATTGCAGGTTCTGCTGCTCGTGGACATTAGCGGTGTAACCGTTAGCTTCCATGTGCTCAACCCAGGCGCCGCAGCAGCCACAGGTGGGGGATTTATACACTTCCAGTACCTTGTCGGTGGTGGCTGCCACCTTGGCGGGCGGTTGGTTGGCAGAGGGGGTTTCTGCCGGCGTCGTTACTTCTTCGCCACAGGCAGTCATCAATAGGGTAGTTAAAACAATCAGTATTTTTTTCACAGCAAGTCCTCATCATTGTTTGCGTGTTGCGTGTTGCGTGTTGCGTGTTGCGTGTTGCGGTCAGTCTACAATCAGTGTGCCCTGATACATCTGCATTTGGCAGGTGAAGCGGTGCTTCCCGGCGGGCAGGTTATCCAGTGTCAGGGTGGTGGTTTTTCCGGTTTCCAGAAATGCACTGGTATCCAGTCCCTGAAAGATTACCTGTTCGGCGCAGGGGGATGGATCGCGACGATCGAAATGCAGTGTCAGGGACTGTCCGGTGTTGGCGCGAATGGAGGCCGGAGTGTAGACCCCGTCTTCGACAATGATGGTGACTTCCTGAGTGGCGGCCTGTGCGGTGCTTTTGCGGTGCGATAGCCAGAACCACCAGACCACCAGTGCCATCAAAACAAGACCGACAAGATTGACGAAAAGGCTCATGGTGTCGCCTCCCGGGGTTTGCGAACGGTGAGTATCAGCGATTGTTTGTGCATGGTATCGCCGAGCACATCGACGCTGTCTTCGGCGAAGGTGCTCAGCGAGGCATCGGTAAAGCCGGCCTGTTCCAGGGCCTGTTGTAGCTCGGGGCCGTGATAGGTGGAAAAACCGTGCTGGAACACTGGCAGGCTGGCCATGCTGTTGTGATCACGCAAACCCAGCACCAGGGTGCCGCCGGGGCGCAGCAATAGAAACAGGGCCTGCAGGGCCGGTGCCAGCGGTTGCCAGAAGTAAACCACGTTTACGGCGACAATGCGGTCCATGCTGGTGGGGGCGAGCGGTGCTTGCGTCAGTTCGCCGTGGATAAAGGCGGCGCGGGTTTCGCCCAGGTAGCGTTCCCGGGCGAGCAGCACCATGTCGCGGGACGCATCCAGTCCGGTGTAGTGCAGGTTGTCTGCCTGGCCCAACAGGCTGGGCAGGTGGCCGGCGGCGCCGGGGCCGATTTCCAGAATGCAATCTCCGTCCCCGGGGGCTAGCGCGTCATAGGCGGCAAGAATCACCGGGCTGTTACGGTCATCCATGTTGCCTGCCACCTTGTTGCCATCCTCGCCCTGGGGGTGGCGCAGTTGTGCGGCCAGTTGTTCTGGGGTCATGCGTTGCTCTCTTTGTCTGGTTTTGCGTTGCGACGTCCGGGTTTGAAAAACCGCAACCGGTTGGCGTTGGTAACTACGGTAACCGAGCTAAGCGACATGGCGGCGCCGGCGATCACCGGGCTGAGCAAGTTGCCGGTGAGCGGATAGAGGATGCCGGCGGCCACCGGCACGCCCAGGCTGTTATAGACAAAGGCGCCAAACAGGTTCTGTTTGATGTTACGCACCGTGGCCGAGGAAATGGCCATGGCATCGGCCACGCCGTGCAATGAGCCCCCCATCAAGGTGATGGCAGCGGATTCGATGGCCACGTCGGTGCCGGTGCCAATGGCAAAGCCCACATCGGCCTGGGCCAGAGCAGGGGCATCGTTAATGCCATCGCCGACCATGGCCACGGTGCGGCCTTCTTTCTGCAGGGCGGCCACTTTTTTCGCCTTGTCTTCCGGCAGCACTTCCGCCATCACTTCATCCACGCCAGCCTGTTTGGCAATGGCGTTGGCACTGGCGGTAATGTCGCCGGTAATCATGATGACCTTTAGTCCCTGTTCCTTAAGCCGGGTGATAGCGGCTTTGGAGTCGTCTTTAATGCGATCCGCGACACCGATGATGCCGAGCAGGGTTTGCTGCTCCGACAAGAACAGTGGCGTGGCGCCTTTGTCGGTGAGGGACGTGCTGTCGAGGTTGATGTTCACCCCTTCATTCTCCAACCAGCGGCGATTGCCCAGTCGATACGTTTTGCCATTGAGGGTGGCAGTGACTCCCTTGCCGTTCAGGGCCTGGAATTGAGTGACGTCGTCCAGCGATAGTTCTCGCTGTTTGCTCTCGTTGAGAATCGCCGTGGCCAGGGGGTGCTCAGAGCCGCTTTCCAGGCTGGCCGCAAGTTTGAGCACGGTGTCTTCCTGTTGCCCCTCTGCGCAGATGATATCGGTGACGGCAGGCTTGCCTTCGGTGATGGTGCCAGTCTTGTCGAGGACGATGGTGTCCAGCTGGCTGCTGGTCTGCAGGGCTTCGCCCTGACGAATCAGAATGCCGTTCTCGGCGGCCTTGCCAACACCCACCATCACGGACATGGGCGTGGCCAGGCCGAGGGCACAGGGGCAGGCGATGATCAGCACGGTGGTGGCGCTGATCAGCATATGCGTCAGGCGTGGCTCCGGGCCCACGTTGAACCACACCAGCGCAGCGGCAATGGCGATCAACATGATGGTGGGAACAAAAATCGCTGACACCTGATCGGCAAGGCGGCCAATCGGTGGCTTGCTGCCCTGGGCTTTTTTCACCAGTGCGACAATTTGTGAAAGGGCGGTGTCCTTGCCCACGGCGGTGGCCGCGTAGAGTAGCGTGCCGCCTTCGTTAAGTGTGCCGGCACTGACGGTATCGCCTGTGCTTTTGTTCACTGGCATGGGCTCGCCGGTGAGCATGGATTCATCAATGCGGCTCTCGCCTTCTTTCACGGTGCCGTCCACGGCGATCTTTTCGCCGGGCCGAACGCGCAGAAGGTCGCCGGTTTGGACCTGTTCTACCGGGATATCCTGTTCCGTTTTTTCCTGATTCGGGCCTTCGCGGACAACCCGTGCGGTTTTGGCGCCCAGATCCAGCAGCCGTTTTACCGCCGCACTGGTTTTGCCGCGGGCGCGTACTTCCAGGGCCTGGCCAAGATTGATCAGGCCGATGATCATGGCGCTGGCTTCGAAATACACATGCCGGGCGGCTTCCGGCAGGGCGCCGGGCAGCAGGACGACCACCATGGAATAGAGCCAGGCGGCGCCGGTGCCCAGTGCAATCAGGGTGTCCATGTTGGCGTTGTGGTTACGGAACGCCTTCCATGCGCCGACAAAAAAGTGGCGCCCGGCGGTGGCCAGCACCGCCAGGGTAAGCAGGCCGATACCCAGCCAGATCCGCTGACTGGTTTGCCCGGCGCGGACCATCATGTCGCCGCCCAGCAGGCCCCAGGCCATCAACGGGACACCCAGGCCAAGCCCGAGCCCCATGTGGCGAAGAAGGGTGTGGTAGTGGGCCTGTTCGCGGGCTTCCTGCTGTTCCTGTTGGTCTGCGCTGTTATCGAGAAGCTCGGCTCCATAACCGGCATCGCTCACTGCGTTAATCAGCGCGCGGGTGCTGGCGGTACCGGTAACCTGGGCGGTTCGGTCGGCAAAATTCATGTCCGCGTTGTCCACGCCGGGGGTGTTGCGCAGAGCGCTTTCGATGGTGCGCACACAGGAGGCGCAGGTCGCCCCGCTGATGCTCAGCTGTACGGATTGCGCGGCTGTGGTGTTTGGTTCATTCGCTTTGTCGTGGCCGTGTGCGGGGGGGGCGTGCGAATCGTCGTCGGCGCCGTAACCCGCCTGCACCAGTGCGTCCTGAAGCGTGCTTCTGGAAGCGTTGCCGGTCACGGACACCTGTTGGGATGGCAGGTCCACGACCACACTTTCCACGCCGCTAATCGATTCCAGCGCGGTGGTGATGGTGCGGCTGCATCCCTGGCAGGTGGCGCCGCTGATGGGCAGGGTCTGGGTGCGCGTTTGCGTCGGCATGGTGGCTCCTGTGAAGCAATCTGATGCCAAAGGGATATTTCAGCATACATTGTTAAACCTGCGGGTAACCCCAAGGTCAACACCCATGCTATAAATTGCTGGCTACATTGAAAATTTTTATAAAAACGTCATAAAAACGGAACCATCACAATGCAGAGCGCTCAATAAGAACACATAGTGTGGCCATCTTGGATGCCGAATTTTTCGATATCAGTGAGGACGATTTATGTTTAAGAAAACATTGCTTGTGTCAGGTATTGCTCTGGCGGTTTCCGCCCCGGCCTTGGCAGCACAACAAACCACAGCCGTGCGTGATAACGGTTTTTCTTACAGCTACGGTCAGCTGGCCTACGATCGCTGGGACCTGGATAATGATGTGGATGTCGATTCGCTGAGTGCGGAAGGGTCATTTGCTTTGGACGAGCACCTGTTCCTGCGCGGCAGCTTGGGTTTCTTTGATGGGGACTATGGCCGTAATGGCGATCTCGACGGTAGCCAAATTTCTGGTGGTATCGGTTTCCACACCCCGCTGCAGCGCGGTCTGGATTTCGTCACCAGCGCCGACATTATTTACGATGATCGTGATTATGATCCGGGCAACAACGACGATGAGATCGGTTTCGAGGTGCGTGGTGGTGTGCGTCATGCCACTACCGAAAAACTGGAACTGTCCGGTGGTCTGGCCTACCAGGACCTCTACGATGATGATCTGGGTGTTTATGGCCAGGGTCTGTTCAAGGTGAGCCAGGCGGTGGATCTGGGTGCGCGCGTCATCGTTGGTGGTGATCGTGATACCTACGGCGTCTTCGGTCGCTACAACTTCTAAGGCGTTTGTCTGGAAGTAAAAAGCCCCGCCGGGTGAGAGCCCGGCGGGGCTTTTTTGTGTTTGGCGTATGCCCTGCTTGTCCGCCTTCTTGGGTCGACGTTACCCAGGGGCGCAAGACCTTAAGCCGAATAATGTCGGATTACGCCTTTCAGGCTCTCTGTGCCCTTGGGTAAATTCGAGCTGCCCTTGCCGGCGCCAGCTTACCGGCGGGTGATGCTCACTGTGGTGAGCCAGGCTTTAATCGGGGCCCAGCCTTTCTCTTCGCTTTGCTTGATTGAGCCGGCAATGCCGGGGTTGATCTGGTCCCAGCGGGCGAGGACCGCAGGGTCCATGGTCTGTACGGCGTTGAGCAGCTCGGTTTTATTAACGGTGGTGCTCAGTGCGGGGATCAGCAGCCCGTCTTCCTGCTCACTGGCCGGGTCGGTCAGTTGCTGCCAGTGCGCCAGGGTCTCCATCAGGCCGCATTGCAGTGCCAGCTCGTTCAGGGGACGGCTCAGTGACAGCTGTTGATGGTCCGCCAGCAGTTGTTCGCCCGCCAGTTTCAGGTATTGGCGACGGCGGGCGGGGGTGTCTTCCTCTCCCGTGAATGCTGTCAGTGCTTTGGGGGTGTCGGTGGTGCCGTTGAGTGCCACGGCCAGGGCGGCAAAACCGAGGCTGGCTTCCGCCGGGTCGGTGGCGCCGTGTTGGCGGCGCAGGTTCTGGCGGGTCAGCTCCAGGTACGGATCACTGATCAGCCCGGATTCCGGCCACTCGGGCAGGGCATCCAGATAGCCGGGGTACAGCGGCCAGCTGTCCAGCCGTGACAGAATCGCCTGCCGGTTGGCGCTCCCGTCCTGCTGGCAGGCACGGCTGGCCAGCAGCAGGTACTGGTTGGCAAAACGCTGGTACCACTGCGCCAGGGCATCGCGTAGTGCGGTCAGGTTGTCGGCATTGGGGCTTTGCTCGAACCGGGTCAGGGCCTGTTGCCATGCCGTTGCGGCGGCCGTGAAACGCTCGTCGGCCTGCTGCTGCCACTCTGCGGCGGGAATGTCTGTCAGGGTGTGGGCACTGGCAGGCCCGGGGGCGGCCTCGGTGTCGTCTTTGCTGCCGATGTCGCAGGCCAGTAACAGGCCTGCCAGTAATGCCATAAGGAAAAAACGCATAAACAATTCCGGTTAGCGCAGGCTGATCACGGGCCAGCCCTGTTCCCGGGCTTCGCGCTCAAGGGCGCTGTCCGGGTCCACGGCGACCGGGTTGTCTACTTTGCGCAGCAATGGCAGATCGTTGTGGGAGTCGCTGTAGAACCAGCTGTTCTCCAGGGTTTCATCGTTGGCGTTCAGCCATTCGGCCAGCCGCTCCACTTTACCCTCGCGGTAGCTGGGCGTGCCGGCCACGTCGCCGGTATAGCGCTCGCGGCGGCATTCTGCGACGGTGGCAATCAGGTGATCCACGCCAAGGCGATCCGCCAGGGGGGCGGTCACAAAGTCATTGGTGGCGGTAATGATCATCAGGGTGTGGCCCTGGTCACGGTGCTTTTGCAGCAGGGCTTCGGCCTTGGGCAGCCACATGCTGTCGAGCTTTTCTGCCAGGAACTGTTCGCGCCAGAAATGCAGCTGGGCCATGTCGTTATCAGCCAGTACCTTCAGGGAAAAGCGCAGGTAGGCCATGATGTCGAGGCGGCCATTCTGGTAATCCACGTAAAACTGGTCGTTGGTTTCCTTGTAGAGCTGCTGGTCAACAATGCCTTTCTCTACCAGCCAGTCTCCCCACAGGTGGTCGGAATCGCAGCCGATAAGGGTGTTGTCCAGGTCGAAAATCGCGAGCGTCATGGCCTCTCCTTACGTGAAGGGGCCATTTTATGCGAAGCGGATGACAAGTCATACCGGTGGATTCATCACGCTCCAGGTTTGTTTTGGTGCGTTTGTTGCACGGTTGTGCATTGATCGCAGGTTGCCCGGCAAGGTTTAATGGGCTGACAAGGAGCCAGAATTCACGATTGCGCGTGGATTCGAAGAGACAACATGACAGGCATTATTGATGACAAAGGGTTCCGGCTGAATGTCGGGATCATTATTGCCGGCCAGGATGGCCGGGTATTTTGGGGTCGCCGGGTGGGCAACCGTGATGCCTGGCAATTTCCGCAGGGCGGCATGATGCCGGGGGAGACCCCGGAAGAAACGCTGTTTCGCGAGCTGGAAGAAGAGGTGGGCCTGCTGCCGGAGCATGTGGACATTATTGCCAGTACCGAAGGCTGGCTGACCTATCGTCTGCCCCGGCGGTTTTTGCGCCGCCCCCGTAATCGCCCGCATTGCATTGGCCAGCGGCAGAAATGGTTTTTGTTGCAGCTGACGGCGGAGGAGCAGGCTATTGACCTGTTCGCCAGCGATAGTCCGGAGTTCAAGGACTGGCGCTGGGTTAATTACTGGTATCCGATTCGCAAGGTGGTGCATTTCAAGCGCGGGGTCTATGCCCGCGCCTTGCGTGAACTGGCTCCGGCCCTGAAGAAAGGGGCGCCAGGCGCGCGTTCCCCAACCCCGTCTACCTCTGGAGACTCGTCCGATGCTTGAGACCCTGCGGCGTATTGTTCAGGAAGTGAACAACGCGGCGGACATCCCCAGCGCGCTGGATTTGATGGCCAAGCGGGTACGCGATGCCATGGGCACGGAAGTGTGCTCCATCTATCTGCGCGACGAGGAAGAGCAGCGCTATATGCTGATGGCCTCGGAAGGGTTGAAGCAGGAAGCCGTGGGCAAGGTGAGTCTGGGCCTGTCGGAGGGGTTGGTGGGGCAGGTGGGCCTGCGCGAAGAGCCCATCAATCTGGAAGACGCCTTTACCCACCCCAAATTCCATTATCTGGCAGAAACCGGGGAAGATGCCTTCCATGCTTTCCTGGGTGTGCCGGTGATGCACCACGGCAAGGTGCTGGGCGTCATGGTGGTCCAGCAGCGCGATGTACGCCGTTTCGATCAGAGCGAAGAAGCCTTTCTGGTGACGATCTCCGCCCAGCTGTCGGCGGTCATTGCCCATGCCCATGCCTCGGGTGTGCTGTTCGACCAGTTGGGTGGCAGCGGCGATCTGCCCAGTTTCTATGACGGCCTGCCCGGTTGCCCCGGGGCGGCCATTGGCCATGGCGTGTTGCTGTTTCCGGAAGCGGACCTGGCCTCCGTGCCGGATCGGGCCGTTGCTGATGTGAGCGACGAAATTTCCCGGCTGGACGATGCGCTGGTGCGCGTGCGTCAGGAAATCCGTGATTTGGCCGAGCGGGCCTCTCGCTCGCTGGGGGCTGAAGAGCAAGCGTTGTTTGATGTCTATCTGCGCATGCTGGATCGCCACGCCCTGCCGGCGGAAGTGATCGCCCAGATCCGCGAAGGGCAGTGGGCCCAGGGCGCCTTGCGCACGGTGGTCGACGCCCATGTGCGTAATTTCGAAATGATGGATGACCCCTACCTGCGTGAGCGGGCGGCGGATGTGCGTGATCTGGGGCGCCGGGTGCTGGCCCAGCTGCAGAGCCAGACCCGGCGTCATGTCATCTTTCCCGACGAATGTATTTTACTCGGCGAAGATATTTCCGCGCCCATGCTGATGGAAGTGCCCCGTGAGCGGGTCCGCGGCATTGTCACTACCCGTGGCTCACGGAATTCGCACATGGCCATTGTGGCCCGTGCCATGGGTATTCCCACCGTCGTGGGCGCACAGAATTTGCCCCTCAAGCAAATGGACGACAAGGAAATCATCGTCGATGGTTTCCGGGGCCGGGTGGTGGCCAATGCCTCGCCGGAACTGAAACTGCAGTTCCAGGAAATTATTGCCGAGGAAGAGAGCCTTCAGGCCGGCCTGGAAAAGCTGCGCGATGAGCCTGCGGAAACACTTGATGGCTCGCGGATCAAGTTACAGGTGAATACCGGGCTGATGACCGATATCAACCGGTCACTGGAGCGGGGTGCCGAAGGGGTGGGCCTGTACCGGACGGAAATCCCGTTTATGGTCCGCGACCGTTTCCCGTCGGAAGAAGAGCAGCGGGTGATTTACCGCGAGCAGCTGGCGGCATTTGCTCCGCATTCGGTGACCATGCGCACCCTGGATATCGGCGGCGATAAATCCCTGAGCTATTTCCCTATTGAAGATGAAAACCCCTTCCTGGGCTGGCGCGGTATTCGTGTCACCCTGGACCACCCGGAAATTTTCATGGTGCAGGTGCGCGCCATGATTAAGGCCAGCGAGGGGCTGAATAATCTGCGCATCATGCTGCCCATGATCACCAGCGTGATCGAGGCGGAAGAAGCGCAGCACCTGATTCACCGTGCCTGGCTGGAAGTGCGTGATGAAGGGCTGGATGTGTCCATGCCGCCGGTGGGCGTGATGATCGAAGTGCCGGCGTCGGTATATCAGGCCCGGGCACTGGCTCAGCGGGTGGATTTTCTTTCCGTCGGCACCAATGATCTCACCCAGTATCTGCTCGCGGTGGACCGTAACAATCGCCAGGTGGCGGCGCTTTATAACTCCTATCACCCGGCGGTGCTGCATGCGCTGCTGCACGTGGTGGAGCAGGCTCGCGAGGAAGATACCCCGGTGTCGGTCTGTGGCGAGATGGCAGGGGAGCCCAGTGCAGCCCTGCTATTGATGGCCATGGGCGTGGATGTGCTCTCCATGAATGCGTCCAACCTGTTGAAGGTAAAAGCCGCTATTCGTCAGGTAAATATCAGCTTTGTCCGACGTCTTCTCAATGAAGTGCTGGCCATGGATAACGGTGAGGTGATCGCCTCTTACGTGGACTTGCAGCTCACCAAGGCCGGGCTGGGTGACCTGTTGCGAAATCGTAAGGTATTGTCCTGACACACAGAGGGTGTCGGCGTTAAAAATAAAAGGTTCATCGCGGACTTGAGTGATACGTCGGCTTCAGGACTTGTTTCATTATCCCGCCCTGGCAACGGCTGGACGCCGGATGCCCGACGCCGGACGGTGACTTCAAAATCTGAAAACCTTGGCCGCCATGTTCTCTGCAAAGTGCTGGGTATTCGCGATAAAAGCATAAGACGGCGTGAAGCGTGTTATTCACTCTAATACGTGATGAAGCAAATAAAAAACTTATCGGGAGAGAGTCATGAAGCGCGCGTTCTTGTTGATCGTGGTGGCGTTGCTTGTGTTGCTGGCGGTGCTGTTGTTCAACACCTTGAAGGTAAAAGCGCCCAACGAAACGGTTATCCCTCTGCCGGTTTTTGAATCTGCATTGAACGAATCCGAGATGACCGCACGTCTCTCCCGTGCCCTGCGATTTGCTACCTTGCCGGATCAGCCACACGCCTTTGACGGCTTCCATGATTTTCTGCGCCAGTCTTTCCCGTTGAGCCATGACGCTCTCTCACTGAAAACCTTCGGTCACAGCCTGCTTTATCACTGGGATTCCGGGAATGACTGTGCGCCTGTCTTGCTGTTGGCCCATCAGGATGTGGTGCCGGTGTCGTCCCCGGATGCCTGGGAACACCCGCCTTTCGCCGGCGTGGTGGATTCACAGTTTGTCTGGGGCCGTGGCGCCATGGATGACAAGGGCAGCCTGATGGCGATCCTGGAAGCCACCGAAGCCTTGTTGGCGGATGGGCGTGCACCGGCCTGTGATGTGTGGCTGGCGTTCGGTCACGATGAAGAAACCGGTGGCAGTGAAGGCGCCAGCCGCATGGCGGACTGGATGGCAGAGCAGGGCCTGCGATTTGGCATGGTGCTGGACGAAGGCGGCATGATGCTGCCCGGCAGCACCCTGGGCATTGAGCAGCCGGTGGCGCTGATCGGCATTGCCGAGAAAGGCTACATGACCGTGACCCTGGAAGCCCGCGCGGAACCGGGGCATTCCTCCCGTCCGCCTGCGAAAACGGCGGTGGGGGATCTGGCCAACGCTATTGCGGCCTTGCAGGACAATCCCCGTCCTGCCGGATTGAGTGAGCCCACCCGGAAAATGCTGCAGCAGGTAGCGCCGTATCAGCCGTTTGCCAAGCGAATGGTGTTTGCCAATTTGTGGTTGTTTGAGCCATTAATCGTTAAACAGTTAGCCGGAAAACCGGAAACCAATGCCCTGGTTCGCACCACCATGTCGCCGACGCTGTTGCGTGCCGGGGTCAAGGATAATGTGCTTCCCGCCACTGCCGAAGCGACCATCAACTTCCGCCTGGCGCCGGGGGAAAGCCGTGAATCCTTGCTGGCCTATCTGGAAGAGCAGTTGCCGGATTCGATCACCGTGACGCCCCTGGACACCTTTCTGTCTGACCCGTCACCGACCAGCGAGATTCCTTCCCCTGCCTTTGAGCGTCTGGCGGGCCTTGCCCGGTCTTTGCCGGAGCAGCCGGTGGTGGTGCCTTTCCTGCTGATCGCCGGTACGGATGCGCGCCATTATCAGCCCGTGTCCGATCAGATTTTCCGCTTTATGCCTGTTGCCCTGAGCCAGGACGACTTGCCACGCTTCCATGGCCACAACGAACGCCTGTCCAGAGAGCAGTATCCGCGGATGGTGCGCTTTTATGCTGGGGTGATGTTGGGCGAGGAGTAAGGGCTGGCCGGCTTTCGGTCGGCCGACAACAAGGTTTTCTCTGACAGCGGCTAAGCGTTGCTGAAACTGCGATTCGGGTGGCCGGCGGGGTGACCGTCCGGCTGCCACACTTGCTCCAGCATTTGCGGGCCCTGTTCCCGGTCCAGAATCACCGCGCTGCTGGCGCGGGTACCGTAGGTTTCCGACTGGATAAAGACCGGGGCCACCAGCCGTTCAAGTTCCACCCCGACGCCGGTGTCAGGCAGTTCGCTGTCGCTGGGTTGATAATGGTCGTTAACCACCTGCAGTAGCTGCTGCAGGTTTCCGCCTGCGGCGATGGCGTCGGCCAGGTTCTGTTTGGCCCGCTCCACCTTGGGCCAGGGGTCGTCCAGCAGGCCATTGCTGAGGCCGTGAATCCCGGGCTGGACCGCCTGCGGCGCCGCGCCACGGTTGCCCAGATACCACAGGCTGTCGCGGGTGGTGTCTGCGCTTACCGTGCCCACCAGCAGGTTGAAGGCGCCGTAGTGATGCTGCTCTTCTGCGAGGGTGTGGCTGAACTGTTTCGGGCTTTGTTGCCCTTCCAGAAAAGCGAAGGGCAGCAGGCCCCGGGAGCGTTCGCCGCGCTGGCGGCCGGTGATCGGCTCGCGGTAATTGGTGACCACGGCGAAGCGGCCATTACGGTGGATGCCAAGCCAGGTGCCGCCGGCCGTCAGGTCCAGCCCGCAGAAGATATCCCCGCGCCAGCGCGCCGCTTCCGCCGGCCGCGCATGAAATTCATCCCGATTGGCGGCTACTTTTAATGGCGTGTTTGATTCAGGCTGCCAGTCGAGCAAGACAATACACATTCACTTTTTCCAGGCTGTTCATTGCGGTTAGCGTGGGACGTGTTGCGTCCAGCGTGTCGCGTTACTCCGTGCTAGCATACCTGCCTTGCCACGAGTTGTGTTGGAGAGGTTGTGCTGGAACTGTTTCTGATCTGTCTGGGCGTGGGTGTGGGCGCCGGGCTGCTGGCGGGGGCGCTGGGGTTGGGTGGTGGTGTGGTCATCGTGCCGGCCCTGATTTTCCTGTTTCACGGGCTGGGTTTTCCTGACGACCTGGTCGCCAAAATGGCGGTGGCCACGTCCTTGAGCACCATCATCATTACCTCTATCAGCGCCGTGCGCACTCATCACAAGGCCGGTTTCGTGCGCTGGCCGGTGGCATTACGTCTGGGCGTGGGAATTGTACTCGGTGCCTTTGCGGGGGCGTTTATCGCCGATGCCATGGATGGGGAACTGTTGGCCCGTCTGTTCGGTCTGTTTGCCATGCTGATTGCCCTGCAGATGTTGCTGGCCGGTCGCAAGGTGCTGGATGAAAGCCTGCCACAGCGGGTGCCCGGTGCGCCGGGACTGGGCCTGGCCGGGTTGCTGATTGGTACTGGCTCTGCGATTTTCGGTATCGGCGGTGGCTCGTTGACGGTGCCGTTTCTGAGCTGGTGCCGGTTGAAAATGCAGGAAGCGGTGGCCATTTCCTCCGCCTGTGGGCTACCCATTGCCATTGCCGGCACGCTGGGGTTTGCGGTGGCCGGCTGGAATGAGCAGCACTTGCCGGATGGCGCCCTGGGCTATGTGTTTTTGCCCGCCACAGCCGGTATAGTGCTCACCAGCTTCCCGTTTGCGCGCCTGAGTGCGCGGCTCAGCCACCGGCTGCCGTCCGCCACCTTGAAAAAGGTCTTCGCTCTGGTGCTTTTTGTGCTTGGCCTTAAACTGGCTTTTGGATAACAACCTATGGAATTCCCGCAGATCGACCCGGTGGCGTTCGCCATTGGCCCCCTGAAAGTGCACTGGTACGGCCTGATGTACATGTTCGGTTTTGCCGCCGCCTGGTTGCTGGGCATGTACCGGGCCAAACAACCGCATTCCGGCTGGACCAAGGATCAGGTGGGCGATCTGGTGTTTTACGGCGCCATGGGCGTGATCGTCGGTGGCCGGCTGGGCTACGTGTTCTTCTATAATATCGACAAGTTCCTGGCCGATCCGCTGTGGCTGTTTGCGGTGTGGACCGGGGGCATGAGTTTCCACGGTGGCGCCATCGGGGTGCTGGTGGCCTTCTGGCTGTTCGCGCGGAAAACCGGCAAACGGTATTTTCAGGTGGCGGACTTCATGGTGCCCATGGTGCCCATCGGGCTGGCCACAGGCCGCTTCGGTAATTTCATGAATGCCGAGCTGTGGGGCCGCGCCAGTGATGCCCCCTGGGCCACGGTGTTCCCCACCGACCCGCTGCAGATCGCGCGACATCCTTCCCAGCTGTACGAGATGCTGCTGGAGGGCGTGCTGTTGTTTCTGGTGTTGTGGATCTATTCGGCCAAACCTCGCCCGGCGGGGGCGGTGACGGCCCTGTTCGGTATCGGTTATGGCTGCGCGCGCACCTTTGTGGAATTCTTCCGGGAGCCGGACGCCCACATCGGTTATCTGGCTGGCGGCTGGTTAACCATGGGCATGTTGCTGAGCATTCCGATGATTATTCTCGGTATTGCCATGCTGGTTTGGGCGTATCGAAACGATGAGCGAGGAGTGAAGTCATGAAGCAATATCTTGATCTGCTTCGTCACGTCCGCGAGAACGGCACCTACAAGGAAGACCGTACCGGTACCGGCACCTATGCGGTGTTTGGCTATCAGATGCGTTACGACCTGAGCCAGGGTTTCCCCATGCTCACCACCAAGAAACTGCACCTGCGCTCGATTATTCACGAGCTGCTGTGGTTCCTGTCCGGTGACACCAATATCCGTTACTTGAAAGAAAACGGGGTATCCATCTGGGATGGCTGGGCGACCCCTGAGGGCGAGCTGGGCCCGGTTTATGGTGAGCAGTGGCGCAGCTGGAAAACCCCGGACGGCGGGGTGATTGACCAGATCAGCGAGGTGCTGGAAGAAATCAAGCGCAACCCGGACTCTCGACGCCTGGTGGTCAGCGCCTGGAACCCGGCGGTATTGCCGGATCCGTCTATCTCGCCGGATGCCAATGCGGCGGCGGGCAAGCAAGCGCTGCCGCCGTGCCACTGCCTGTTTCAGTTCTATGTAGCCGACGGAAAACTGAGCTGTCAGCTGTATCAGCGCAGCGGTGATATCTTCCTCGGCGTGCCGTTCAATATTGCTTCCTATGCGCTGTTGACGTTGATGATGGCCCAGGTGTGTGACCTGCAGCCGGGCGATTTCGTGCATACCCTGGGTGATGCGCACCTGTACTCCAACCATCTGGAGCAGGCTGACACCCAACTGGCCCGCACGCCTGGTTCGCTGCCGACGATGACGCTGAATCCGGCGGTGAAGGATCTGTTCGCTTTCACTTTTGACGATTTCACCGTCAGCAATTACGAACCCGCCGCGCACATCAAGGCGCCGGTGGCGATTTAAGAAACGCCTCACGCTTCACGCAACACGCCAGCACGCGTGATGCATGAAGCGTGTTGCCTGCTGCGAGGTTTAAATGTCCATTCGTCTTTCCATGATGGTCGCCAAGGCCAGCAACAATGTCATCGGCCGGAATAACAAGCTGCCCTGGTATCTGCCCAATGACCTCAAATACTTCAAGCAGGTGACGTTCGGCAAGCCGGTGATCATGGGCCGCAAGACCTGGGAGTCACTGAAAGGGCCGTTGCCCGGGCGCACCAACATCGTGATTACCCGCCAGCCGGATTATCTGGCCGAGGGTGCCAAGGTGGTGGCCACCGTGGAGGACGCCATCACCATGGCGGAAAACGTGGCGTTTATTGAAGGCCAGGAAGAAGCGGTGATCATGGGCGGGGCGGAAATTTATGCGCTGGCGCTCCCGCAGACCGAGAGGCTCTACCTCACCGAGGTTCACGCTGACGTGGAGGGAGATACGTTTTTCCCGGCATACGCCACGGCTGAGTGGCAAGAAATCGGCCGTGAAGATTTCGCGGCAGAAGGCCCGAATCCCTACGATTATTCCTTCGTGGTGTACGAGCGGAAATGAGTTCAACGTTGAAAGTGTAAAGTTCAAACGCGCTGAAGGTTAGGGTGCACTCCTAACCGAAAGAGGCCGCGTCCAGAATCAGGACGTGGCCTTTTTGTTTTTGGGCTTACCCTTTTCAGGAAAACGTCCTCTTTCGCTCGCAGCCATACAGACCGGACTCTATTTCCTTTTCAACTTTTCAACTTTTCACTTTGAACTTTCAACTGATGTTACGCGGGCAGGGCGATTGTCGTGCAGTACCAGCCTGGCCCGCGTTGCAGCTTGGCTTTTACTGCCGCGGTTCGATCAGAACCTCACTCCGCACCGATTGGGCGATAAAGCACTTTTCGTGGGCGCGCTGGTGCAGAGCCTGAATCTTGGCAGCGTCCGGTTGTTCGCCATTAAAGGTGGCTAGCGGTTGCAGCACCATGGTCTGCATATAAATCTTGGCTTGATCGTTTTGCCCGAGTACGCCTTGGGGGTCGTCATCGTAACTGGCCACCGACAGCCCTTCGCGGGCCGCTTCGGTGAGGAACGAGAGCAAGTGGCAGCTGGCCAGGGCGGCCAGGAAGGCTTCTTCCGGTTCCATGAATTCCTGGTGGCCGTGGTGGCCATCGACCACGCGCACTTCATTGCCGTCTGCAAGATGCCAGAGGTAATGTTCCCGATCGCCGTGGGCGGTCCAGCTTAAATGCATGGTGTGTTGTGACACGAAATTTCCCCGGTTGATCCGTCATTAGCAGGCTGTTGTGAACCCCTTTGGGGCAGTATGCCATCAAAAGAGCCACTTGCCATGACGTCTTGGGTCCAGTGTTGCTATCTCGCTGTCAGGCGGTGCCGGAGGGGCCGCTGGGTTGGCTTAATGACCAGTAGCGGAATACCGCAATATTCACCAGTGCGCTCATTAGCGATACTGGCAGGGCGGCCAGCAAGGAGGCGGCGGTGGTATGGCTGACCACCCCGAGGATGGCACTGGCCACCAGGCTACTCATCATCAGATACGCCAGGAATACCAGTACCAGCACCAGCAGCAGCGGCCATTGTTGGGACTGTGTCATCTGGAAGGACTGGCGCAGGGCTGCTATGGGGTTCTGTTGCTTGAGTACTACCAGCAGGGGGGCGTAACACAGGCGGGTATAGACCCACGCCGCCGGGAAGAACAGGGCCATCCAGCCCAGTGACACACCAATGGCCATCAGTGCATAGCTGAGCAGCAAGGGCGGATAAACCAGTAACGCCGGGGCGGTGCAAGCGAGCAGGCCGCGTGGTTTGCCGTTGCTGATGGCGGACAGCTGTACATAGAGCGCGCCTTCGGCCAGCGGGCGAACCAGCAGAATAATGGCCAGGCTGATGCCGCTGAATTGCAGGGCGGCCCCTTCGGTTTCCGGCAGCACGAAGGATGGGCCGAAAATCCACTGGGTAGCTTCGGTGATCAGGGCAAAGGGGGCAGTGACCAGAAACAGCGGGCCAAGGTGCCGCCACCAGAAGAGGAGAATTTCGCGAAAACGGTGTCCGATCATGGTGAGCCATCAATTCAGTCGACGGCGCAACCATACGACAGCGCTGCTTCCATTTCCAGAACGCAGCGCCATCCCGGGGCTACCACCAGTATTTTCCCCAGTTTTCCGGGTTGGCCCAGAAGCGCGGGTTATTCCACTTGCGTTCGAAATTGTAGTTATCCAGGTCGTAGCTATAGATGTTCAGCTCGCGACCGTCTTCAGCAAAATGCCCCTGCTCACGACAGCCCAGTGCCAGAAAACCGTTGGCCGGCCAACGCAATTTTTGCGGGGCCAGGGTGGGTTGATACACGGCCACCATGGAGTCGGTATGCAGGTTGCGGAGCAACCCCATCAGTGCCTCGCCGTCATGCTGGGGCATGTATTCCAGCTGATCCGCCACGATGGCGATATCCACCCGGTTAATGTCATCCAGGGCGGGGAACGGGTTCTGTTCCTGAATTTCTACCAGAGTGCAGTTGTGGTCTTTGCACCACTGGGCAACGACAGGGATGGGGTTGAGACTGACAGTGAGAATGGAGGTGGGCTGGTGGCTATCAAGAATAGCGGCCAGACGTTCCTGTGGAGATTCGGTCATGGAGTGTGCCGTCGCAATATTCATGATTTCAGTCTAACGCCAATGTGGGTGGCTTTCGATAGGGGGTTGGGTAGCGTTTTGCAGTTTTTGATGCATTGCCGTTATGGCTTCCTGGGTGGTCTGCAGGGGTGTGTTTTGGGCAGGGTGCCGGGAGAGTTTGACCGGTGCGCCATCGGGCAGGGCCACTGAAATGAGATCTTCATCAGAAAATAAAAAACAGGCGTTGACGACTGTCTAATCAATAATGATAATGATTCTCATATACGAAAAGGAGGTCAGCATGTCTCAGGTAAAGAAAAACGTTGCCACTACCACGCGCCAGGTTGCCATCAATGCGGAGAGCTGTGTGGCAAGTGGTTTGCTGCTTAACCATCAGGGCAAGTTGTGGATCGAGCATGCCGGGGAGCGTTACCAGCTGCGCCGTACGTCCAACAACAAGTTGATACTTACCAAGTGACGCGGCATGCAACACGCTCCACGCAACAACACGCAGAAAGCGCTTCTGGTTTTCAAGGTCCCAATCCCGCGCAAAAACGTGAGCGCGGGGCAAGGCGTTTAAAAACCGACAATCAACGAATCGCGTTGTTGCGTGGAGCGTGTTGCGTGCCGCGTCTCATCTTTCTCCCTGACGTGGATCGCCAGCCGCAGCCAGCTTTCCACACCTAATTTAAGGCTCTTCGGCATGCAGCATGCCACCTGCCGCAACGCGCAGGATCTGTTGTCATTAGGTTGTCTGCCAGCCGAGCCCACTCTTTCGGCGCGGCAGCAAGCGGCAATAGTCATGACCCTGTGACCGCGTTGTGGCGAGAAGCATGTTGCCTGCTGCGCTATTTTTTGGAGGCAGTATGGCTGTCATGGCATGGCCCGCGGCCCCGGCAACATCCCCTCTGTTGAGGCAGTGTGGTGCAGCGCTCGGTGACCGGGTGTTGCGGTTGCAGGATGAACCGCTGGCAATTCTCAAAGCGCTGTACCGGTTGGGTTCACTGGTGGTAACCACGTTCTCCAGTGGCTCGCGCATTTCCCAGAACATGCATTACCCGACCCTTCAGGACGGCGAGTCCGGGGTGCCCGGTGAATGGTGGCTGGAGTCGGTGGGGGAGCGCTGCCGGCTGCGCCAGAGCTTGCAGGTCGGCCAGTGGCATTCGGTGCTTGCGGTGCTGGAACCCACAGGTGCCTTGCCGGCCCGCAGCCTGGTGTTCTTTGACCGTCATGGGCAGCCGCTACAGCAAATGGCGGTGGCGCCGGACAGTGGCGGGTTGGCGTTCGAGGAACTGGTGTGCGCCATGCTTCACCCGGACCAGCAAACGCTCAATCTGCCGGCGGTGTTGCCGTGTGGTGTGGGCGGTGAACTTGGGTCGCTCAGCCAGTTGGAACGCGACTGGGCGAGCAGCACGGATGACGAAGATTTTGCCGGCTTGTTGCAGCGCTGCGATCAACAGCGCGACGTCTTGTATCGTTCGGTGCGCGACAGCTTTGCCTGCCAGGTAAGGCCGGAAACGTTGCCAGCGGTGTTGGCGGAAGCGGCTGTTCGAGACACGGTAACAACCTTGTGCGTGGGTAATCAGGGGGTGCGCCTGTGCATGACTGCGCCCTGGTCGTCGCCGCGCTGGCAGGGCAGCCATTGCCATCTGGCCCATAACGGCGCGTTGGTGTCGCTGGACATGGCAAAGATGGACAGCCTGTGGCGTCTGCGCAAGCCCGGTGATGGGCAGGTGGTTACCGCCCTTGAAGCCCTGGATGATCGAGGTCAGTGGTTGTGGACCCTGTCCGCCGGTGACGAGGAAAGCCAGTGGCGGGCGCTATTGAAAGATAGTGTTATTCGCTAGCGACGAGCGACGGGATTGGGAAAAGTAGAAACGTTTTACGCCGTTACGTTTCTACGGTGCTGCTGCCGCATGGCAGACGCTGAAGCATCAGGTTGAAGCGAGGCAGAGCTGTCGTCAGCTCGCGCCGGGCAGTCTGTCAGGTCACTCAAAACTGATCATCGAATTGCTTGATCAGATTGATGATTCCGGTCACGTCCTGCTCCATGCCTTTCAGGGCTTCCTCTGCCATGGGGGCAATATCGCATTGTCCGGGCAGGGGATGGTCCGCTTCCAGAATGGCCCGGAAACGGGCGATAAAGACCCACTGTAGCCACTCGCTGAAATTCATGGTGTCAGCAAAAAATGGCGTGCCGCTATCGAAAGCCGATGGCGCCGGCGGCTGCGTGGCCCACAGACCTTGCTGGTCCAGTTCCGTTTGCAGGTCATCGAGTAACGAGGAAAGTTGGGCGCGTTGGCTCATGGGGGAAATCATCCGCGGTCAGTCGTCGAAGAGCGGCACCAGATCCGGTAGCTCATGCAGGTTGTGGATATGGTGATGGGGGCGGTCCAGTTCAACCGGCCAGGCCAGATCGATGAGGTTGGCCCAGACGGCATGCATGCCGTGTTCGCGGGCAGCGTGCACATCTTCCAGCGGGTGGTCACCCACGTGGACGGCCTGGTGGGCTTGAACCCCGGCGGATTCCAGCGCGGCATGGAACATGTCCGGGGCGGGTTTGCGCTTGCCGATGGTTTCCGCAGAGTGATGAAACGCGAACAGTTCGGCGATGCCGATCTGGCGCAGGTCGGCGTTGCCGTTGGTCAGCGCGCCCAGGGTGTAGCTGTCGGCGAGTTGCTCCAGTACCTCCCGGGCACCGGGGAAAAACGATACCTGGTTTCGGGCCTGATGAAAGACCGCGAAGGCGTCCAGGGCGATCTTGCGGGCCTCGGCGTTACTGAACCCGGCGTCCAAGAAGGCCCGGGTCATGGCGTCCTGGCGTAGCGCGGTCAGGTTGTCCAGGTAGCCGGGGTTTTCCTTGAGCAGGGTGGTGCGCACCATGCGTACCCGCTCCGCGTTGAGGGCGCGGGCGGCATCCGGGTGGCGGTCAGCGATCCAGTCGCTACAGGCTTTCTCGGCCTTGCGGATCACCTCATCCACAGGCCACAGCGTGTTGTCCAGATCGAAGGTAATCAGCTTGAGTGTACTCATGGGCGGTAGTTTATCGTAAAACCGCTAATGGCAGCACACCGGGTTGCTTGTGTCAGAGATGGGGCGGGTGCCCGGGATTATTCGTCTTCGTCCTTGCGGCGCTGGGCCCTTGGATGGGCGCCATCGTAGACCTGGGCCAGATGCTGGAAGTCCAGATGGGTGTAGACCTGGGTGGTGGCCAGATCGGCATGGCCGAGCAGTTCCTGTACCGCACGCAGGTCGCCGGAGGATTCCAGCAGGTGGGTCGCGAAGGAGTGGCGTAATTTGTGCGGGTGAAGATGGTCGTCGAGGCCCCGTTCCAGGGCGTGTCGCTTGAGCCGTTGCTGCACGCTGGAAGGTGACAGGCGACGGCCGTTCTTGCTGATGAACAGGGCGGTCTGCTCGCCGCTTTTAATTAGCAGGGGGCGTACTTTCAGCCAGCGGCGTACGGCGGTGAGGGCGGGTTTGCCCACCGGCAGCTGGCGGGTCTTGTTGCCTTTACCGGTGACCAGTAGCTGGCCGTCGCGCAGGTCGATGCTGTCCAGATTCAGGCTCAGCAGTTCCGCCAGTCGCAGGCCGCAGGCGTAGAGCAGTTCCATCATGGCCTGGTCGCGCAGGGCCAGCGGTTCGCTGCTGTGGGTGCCGGCATCCAGCAGGTGGCTGACCTGATCCGCGTCCAGCGCCTTGGGCAGGCGTTTGCCGCTTTTCGGGGCGCGGATATCCATGGCCGGGTTGTCACGGGCCAGCCCTTCGCGCATCAGGTAGCGGAAAAACGTGCGCAGGGTGGAGAGCATGCGCTGGATGGTTTTGCCGCTTTTCCCCTTGCGGTGGAGCGCGGCCGCTAGGCTGCGAATGTCGTGCACGGTGAGGGCATCCCAGGGCTGGGTGCCCAGGACTTTTCGTGCCTCGACCAGGTCGCGCTGATAGCTGCTGACGGTGTGTGGGGAAAGGCGGCGCTCGCTGGCCAGATGGGTCAGGAAGGCGTTAACCGTTGGCGCTGTGCCAGTGCTGTCGCTGTCCACGGTTAACGGTCCTCGTTCAGCTGATATCGCTGGTTTTCTTGGCTGCCTGATGGGGGTATTGGCGCACGACTTCGTGGAGCCGGCGGCTCAGCACCTGGCCAATATGGGTAATGAACAGGGTGCCCAGGGAGCTGCGGAAGTGCATGGCGCTTTTGCTGCCAATGGCCAGCAGGCCCAGGCGACCCTGGTATTCCAGCGGCACCATGGCGGCGGAGCGAATGTCGGTGGCATTGTCCTGGAACAGGGCTTCCATTTCTTCCGTGCGCATGGCACCGCACACAGCTTTGCCGCTGCGCAGAAGATGGTTGAGCGCGCTGGGCAGGGCGTCGCTGTCCACGCAGCGGATCTGGTTGCGCAGGTCACCCAGAATGGGCACTTCCCGGTCGTACAGCATTAGCGCCACCTGATCACAGTGAAAGTCCGTGCTCAGGCTGGTGAGGAGATTGCGGAACAGTTTTTCCGCGCCGCGGGCTTCCAGCAGCGACAGGGTCAGGCGGCGAGTCTTGTCGAACAGGTGATCATTTTCCCGGGCCACATCCAGCAGGCCGTTGAGCCGGTCGCGCAGCTCGGTATTGCGCTCGCGCAGAATCGACGCCTGGCGCTCCAGCAGCGATACCGCCTGGCCTTTGGAATCGGGCAGGCGTAACAGTTCCAGCAGCTCCGGGCGATGCTGAAAGAAATCGGCATGTTCTCGCAGGTAGGCGGCGACCTGGTCGGCGCTGGCTGGGGTCTGATCCGTCATCAATCCTGTCCTTTGTCATCATTCGGGTCAGTCGGCACTGACATCGCCGGTGTTCGTAATCGCCTGCTAAAGAGTGATTTCAATAGCGCCATCATAGACATGGCTGGCGGGGCCTGTCATCTGGATGCCACCCTGGCCATCGTAGCAGACTTGCAGCGTACCGCCCGGCAGGTGCACGGTGACGGCGGCATCCAGCCAGCCCCGACGCTGGCCGATGGCCACAGCGGCACAGGCGCCGGACCCGCAGGCCAGGGTTTCGCCGGCGCCCCGTTCGTAGACGCGCAGGCGGATTTCGTTGCGGCTGACGATCTGCATAAAGCCCACGTTCACCCGCTCGGGGAATTGCTCATGGCTTTCCAGCAGCGGGCCGACGCTCTCTACTGGCGCGTTATCCACGTTTTCTACCAGCAGGGTGCAGTGGGGGTTGCCCAGGCCAACCGCGCCCACTTCCCAGGCTTGCGTGCCGGATACCAGGAAATAGCTGTCCGCTTCGGCTTTAGCGGTCATGGGGATGGCGTCTGGTGCCCAGCGAGGCGCGCCCATGTCCACGGTGACCTGCTCATCGTCGGTGACGGTGAGGGTCATCTGGCCGGCGGCGGTTTCCACCTGTATTTCACGCTTGTCCGTGAGCCCCTGTTCGCGCACAAACCGGGCAAAGCAGCGGGCGCCGTTGCCGCACTGGCTGACTTCGGAGCCGTCGGCATTGAGGATGCGGTAGCGGAAATCGGCGTCAGCGGAACGGGAGGGTTGCACGATCAGCATCTGATCGAAGCCCACGCCAAAATTGCGGTCGCCCAAGCGGCGTATTTCATCCGCAGGCAGGGGCAGGCCGGTTTCCGGTAATGTCTGGCGAATGCCGTCGATGACCATGAAATCGTTGCCCAGGCCGTGCATTTTGGTAAAGCGCAGGTTCATACCGCTGTCCGGTGAAGTCGTAATTAAAGGTCTATTGTACGGCCTCCCGGGGCTGAAATCAGTGCCTTGGGCGGTGCAAAATGTCTATGGGGCTGATTCTTTCCGGCGATACGCGGAATGAATTGCGGGTCTGCTGCGAATGCTGGCGCCGGTTGTGCGGTTTCAGGCGTGGGGCATTCAGTGCCTTGCAAAAGACACAATCCATCAAAAAACAGACCCTACGCCGGCCGAGCAAGGTACAATTGTCCATTGATCGTGGCGAATCAGTCGTCGCGAATCCGCCGTGAGGCGTTTTTCATTCCCAGTTCAGGTGTCCGTCATGCTTTCCTACCGTCACAGTTACCACGCCGGCAATTTTGCGGATGTGCTCAAGCACATTGTGCAGGTGGCAATCATTGAATACCTGAAGAAGAAGGACAAACCCTTCACCGTGCACGACACCCACGCCGGTGCAGGCCGTTATGCCATCGCCAGCGAGCATATGCAGAAGACCGGTGAGTACCAGGACGGCATTGCCAAACTGTTTGGCAAGCGCACCGGGGTGGGGGTGATTGACCAGTACGTGTCACTGGTGGAAAAGCTGAACCCGGTGGGGCGGCTGACCGATTATCCCGGTTCGCCGCAGATCAGTGCCCGCCTGCTGCGTGAGCAGGATGTGCTGCAATGCACTGAGCTGCACACCACCGACTTTGCCCTGCTCAAGCGTGAGTTTGCCGACGACAAGCGCGTGCAGGTGCTCAAGGAAGATGCCTGGCAGGGGCTCAAGGCATTGTTGCCACCGCAGCACCGGCGTGGTCTGGTATTGATCGATCCGTCCTACGAGATGGAAGCGGATTACAACGGCGTGCTGCCTGCGGTGCAAATGGCCATGGAGAAATTTGCCACCGCCACCTATGCCATCTGGTACCCGGTGCTGGACCGCAACCGCACAGAAAGCTTTATCCGCCGTTTCGTGAAAGCGGGGATTCCCAACCTGTTGCGGGTGGAGTGTTGCGTGCGCCCGGATGCTTCCGGCCGTGGCATGACCGGCACCGGCATGCTGATCATCAACCCGCCTTACACGCTGGCCCAGCACATGGCTCAGGCCATGCCGTTATTAAAAGACGCGCTCTGCGATACCAACGGCCATACGTTGGTGAAAATGCTCACCGGTGAAACGCCGGAATGACCGTGGTTCTGCGAGACGCCCGGCGTGGGGATGTGGCGGACCTGTTGCGTCTTATCCGTGATCTGGCGCGCTACGAAAAAGCCGAAGATCAGGTGGAGGCCGATGTACCGCAATTGGCCGCTACCCTGTTCGGTGAAGGGGCAACGGCCCATGCCATGGTGGCCGAGCAAGATGGCCTGATCGTTGGGCTGGCCATCTACTTCTTCAATTACTCTACCTGGCAAGGTCGCAACGGCCTGTATCTGGAAGACCTGTTCGTGGAGCCGGAGCAACGCGGGGCGGGGATCGGCAAAGCCCTGCTGGCTCGGCTGGCGGCCCTGGCCGTGGATCGTGATTGCGGGCGTTTCGAGTGGAGTGTGCTGGACTGGAATACGCCAGCCATCGATTTCTATGAAAGCCTGGGTGCACGCCCTCAGTCAGAGTGGGTGCGCTATCGTCTGGAAGGCGATGCCCTGAAGGCGCTGGCGAATACCGCCTGAAGGGCCATCTTGTTGGTGCTAGCGGTGCCTGTCGTGTGGCTGTTTTCGGCTGCCGTTTGCCGGGCGCAACTCCGACGACCGGTGATGCCGGCCTGTCGCTGCGCTGGTAGACTGCGCCGCTTTCTGTACGGGCGGTAAGTGCTTACTTGCTACCTCACGTATAACCGAACGCTCTGTCGCCCACTGTTGCCGCCATGACTGAATCCCGACACCGCCGTCCCTCCCTGTTTGATGCCTTGCTGCCGATTGTGGTGTTGGTGGGCCTGCTGGCGGCGGCGGTGTACCTGTACGGTGACAGCGCGTCTTCCGGGCCCAACCAGATTGCCCTGTTGTTCTGCGCCGGCCTGGCCTCATTGATCGCGTTCAAGAACGGTCTGACCTGGCGGGAAATCGAAACCGCCATGATTCAGGGTATCTCGGTGGCGCTGGGCGCCATCCTGATTCTGCTGATGGTCGGCGCTTTGATTGGCACCTGGCGGTTGGCGGGCATTGTGCCGTCGCTGATCTATTTTGGCCTGGAGCTGATGAACCCGTCGCTGTTCTACGCGGCGGCCTGCCTGATCTGCGCGATTATCGCCCTGAGTATCGGTTCCAGCTGGACCGTGGCGGCCACCGTGGGCGTGGCGCTCATCGGCGTGGCCAGTGGGCTCGGGCTGTCCCTGCCGGTGGCGGCCGGGGCGGTGGTGTCGGGAGCCTATTTCGGGGACAAGATTTCGCCCCTGTCCGAAACCACCAACCTGGCGCCGGCGGTGGCCGGTTCCGAACTGTTCGAGCACATTCGTCTGATGCTGTGGACCACGGTGCCGTCCATTGTCATCGCCTTGCTGATCTTTTTGGTGATGGGGCTGAATACGGACATTCCCGACACCGGTGTGGATCGCATTGCGCCGTTACTGGCAGGGCTGGAAAGCCAGTTCCATATTTCCATCATTCACTTGCTGCCGCTGGGGCTGCTGTTGTTCATGGCGCTCAAGCGCATGCCGGCGCTGCCTGCCATTTTCATTGGCGCGCTGGTGGGCGGTGTCTGGGCGTTGCTGTTTCAGCAAGAGGCCATCGCCGTGCAGGCGGGGGTAGCCAACCCGGACTGGACGCTGACCCTGCAGGTGATCTGGCAGACTTTCTTTGCCGGGGTTTCGGTGGATGCCGGTGATGCTGCTCTCAATGACCTGCTCTCCGGCGGTGGCATGGCCTCCATGATGAACACGGTCTGGCTGATCATGTGTGCCATGACGTTTGGCGCGGTCATGGAAAAAGCCGGGCTGCTGGCACGTTTGATCGAGGGGCTGCTGGGGATGGTGAAGGGCGCTGCCGGGTTGATCACCGCGACCCTGGCGACCTGCTTTGGCAGCAATATCCTCACCGCCGATCAGTACATCTCCATCATCATGCCCGGGCGCATGTTCCGCGAAGCTTATGAGAAAAAAGGGCTGGCCCCGGTGAACCTGTCCCGTGCGCTGGAAGATGGCGGCACCATCACCAGCCCGCTGATTCCCTGGAATACCTGTGGGGCCTATATGCAGTCGGTACTGCTGGTGCCGGTGACTGATTATCTCTTCTACGCGTTCTTCAATCTGATCAATCCGGTACTGGCGCTGGTTTATGCGTGGCTGGGGATCAAGGTGCTCAGGCTGGAACCGCCTGTGGCGAGGGCTGCGCAGGAATAACGGGGCAGCGCCCTGCAGGGCGGCGTTACTCTTCGTTGAGCAGCAGGATCAGGGTGCCGCCGCGCAACACGCTGCCGTAGTTCAGGTTGATGCCGATGCCGATGTTGTCCACGAAGGGAATGTTCGCCTTGCGCAGATCCAGTAGCCAGCCGACACCCGCCTCGTAGTAATAGTGGTTGCCCAGCGAATCCCCAAGGTCACCGCCCAGATCATAGCGCGTCGCCTGCATCCACACGTTCTGGCCGGGCAGGAATCGAGTGAGATAGGGATGGCGCCAGCGGGCGCCATTGGACCAGTACCAGGCCTCGGGCTGAACTTCATGGGCGGGGTTGCTGGTGTCAAAGGTGCGTCCGCGCATGTAGTGGATATCGCTGATCAGTTTCACCTCTGCGCCACGGCCGCCCACGTACCAGGTGGCGCGGAGGTGGGGTTCGGCTTGCCAGGCGTTGGCGGTGTAGTTGGTCAGCAGGCCATCCGTCAGTGGTGCCAGCGCCTGTGATTCCGGTGTGTTGAAGTCGGTATCGTTGTTGTAGCGCTGCCAGTGCATGTTCAGCCCGGCGGCCAGGCCAATATGATCATTGGCCCTGTGCCTGAGTTCTCCGCCCAGGGTCAGGGTCGTCACATCGCTGACAATAGTGTCCTTGGCGCTCCTGTTGGAACTGACGATTTGTGTTTCCTGTTTCTGGCCGAGAAAAGAGGCTTTGGCGCCCAGCACCAGGGTGTTGCTGCCTTCCCCTAATGGGGTGCTCCAGGTATAGGGCAGGGACAGGGTGCTGATTCGCTGGCGGAGTTCCTGAGCCTCAAGACCGCCCAGGTTGTCATCTTCCAGCCCGACGAAGCTGTTGGGGTCGAAATCCCAGAAACCGAAACGCACGGCATTGCCTCCGGTGAGGAGAATGGCGGTGGTATAGCTTTCTGCCAGACTCAGGCGGATGACCCTTTCCAGCGGCGTGGCGGCAATGGCAGGCAGGCAAAAGCTGCTCAGGATTATGGTGATGCACAGTCGTTGAAGCATGGCGATATCGGCAAGTGGGCTCAGGGAGAGTTAAGCATAAAACGTGCCTTGGCACTGTTACCGTTTGACGGGGCGCAAGGCGTTGCCGGCGCGAGTGCCGGGCCAACAAAAAGGCCGCGCCGGATGTCCGGACGCGGCCTTTTCGTTTATCTCAATACCTCAATGAACGGCATGCAGTCAGTTGTTTCTCCTCAAGGAAGCAGCGATTCCTGCTTCAGCTGATCGTCATAGGTTTCCCGTTGGCGCACCACAAAGGCCTGGTCGCCATCCACCATGATTTCGGCGGGGCGGTTGCGGCTGTTGTAGTTGCTGGCCATGGCAAAGCCATAGGCACCGGCGCTGCGCACGGCCAGCAGGTCGCCGGTTTCCAGGGACAGGGCGCGGTCCTTGCCGAGGAAATCGCCGGTTTCGCACACCGGGCCAACGATGTCCCACTCGCGGCAATCGGCGTCGTGGGGTTTTACCGGGACAATGTTCTGCCAGGCGGAGTACAGGCTGGGACGGATCAGGTCGTTCATGGCGCCGTCGACAATGGCGAAGTTCTTGTGCTCGGTGGGCTTGAGGAACAGCACCTGGGTAATGAACAGGCCGGCGTTGGCGGCAATGGAGCGGCCCGGTTCAATGTGCACGGGCAATTCGCCGGGAATGTGCTTGAGCAGGGCCTGCACATACGCTGAACGGTCCGGCGGGGTTTCGTCGTCGTAGGTGACGCCCAGGCCGCCGCCCAGATCCAGATGATGGATTTCGATGCCGTGTTCCTGCAGCTGGGCCAGCAGCTTCAATACCCGCTCCAGCGCATCTTCAAAGGGCGCAAGCTTGGTGAGCTGGCTGCCGATGTGGCAGTCGATACCGAGAATCCGGATGTGCGGCAATTCGGCGGCGCGCTGATACAGGGCCGGCGCCTTGGTGATGTCCACGCCGAACTTGTTGTCTTTCAGGCCGGTGGAAATGTAGGGGTGGGTCTGGGCGTCCACGTCCGGGTTCACCCGAATGGCGATGGGCGCTTCGCGGTCCAGTTCGCCGGCTACCAGATTCAGCAGCTCCAGCTCGGCGGCGGATTCCACATTGAAACAATGAATGTTGGCTTTCAGGGCATCGGCCATTTCATCGGCGGTTTTGCCCACGCCGGAAAAGACAATCTTGTCCGGATCGCCACCGGCGCGTAGCACTCGTTCCAGTTCGCCCCCGGAGACGATATCGAACCCCGCTCCACAACGAGCCAGTACATTCAGCACCGCCAGGTTGGAGTTGGCTTTCACCGCGTAACACACCTGATGAGGGTGGTCGCCGAAGGCTTCATCGAAGGCCAGATAATGACGCTCCAGAGCCGCCCGGGAATACAGGTAGAGCGGCGTGCCGAAGCGATCCGCCAGTTGCTCTACGGGAAGTTCTTCGGCGAACAATTCACCGTCGCGGTACTGAAAGGGGTCCATGATTATTCCTGTCCGGACGCGTTGGCGTCGTCTTCGTCTTGGGTGTCGTCACTGTCAGTGGCGTCGGCTTGCGCCGCCTGGGCGTTGCCGGCCGGCGCGGCGGCGTTGCGTTCCTGATCAAAATACAGCGGGCCTTTCTGGCCGCAGCCGGCCAGGAGCAGGAACAGTAACAGGCTGAATGGGCGCATGGGGTACTCCGTTTGCTGGGGTGTGAGTATAACGGTTCGTGACTCTGGAGGTAATGCGGGGGCGATGTGAAATCCGGTGATGGCGATGTCCGATAACGCCGCTTGAGAAAAAAACGGTCCGGTTTACTATCTGTGGATAGTCTGCCCCGCGTGGACGCATTTCTGCTGATCTTTTCGCCCCTTTCTCGTACTTGCCCTGCCTGCGCCTGGATACCCCGGCATGCGGGCGGGCGTGTATGCGTGGGGCATTTCTGAATGATTGACCCTGTAAGGAGAAAGCCATGGCGTTACCGGCCATTACCGTTTCACGTTTGGATGTTGCGCGCCTGGAAGCATTGTTAGCGACCGCCCATGGCGAGGTGGCCGAAGGCCTGGAAGAGGAACTGTTGCGAGCCACGGTGGTGGCGCCCGAGGCAATGCCGGCGGATGTGGTCACCATGAATTCGCGGATTCGCTGCCGGGAGCAGGCCCGTGGTCGGGAAATGAGCCTGACATTGGTGTACCCACAGGATAACGGTCCGGAGCGGGTGTCGATACTGGCGCCGGTGGGGGCGGCGTTGCTGGGGTTGTCGGTGGGGCAGAGCATTGACTGGCCGGCGCCCAACGGCAAGATCTTGAAACTGGAAATCCTGGCTGTTGAATATCAGCCGGAAGCCAATGGTGAGGATCTGGAGTAGCGCCGGGATGGGACTGCTGCCGGGCGTGCTACGGCTGCGCAAGCCGGTTGCCTGGAACGAAAACGCCGCCGGCTCTCTGGAGCCGGCGGCGTTTTTTATCGTACGGCGCCTTCCGAAGAAAGCGCTTGTTGCGGCGCTTACTGGCCGGTGTTGTCCAGCGCCTCGCGGGCACGACCGACGGCCGCCCGTACCTGGTCCGGCGCGGTGCCGCCGATGTGGTTACGGGCGCTCACCGAGCCTTCCAGGGTCAGCACGTCGAACACGTCATCGTCGATCTGGTCGCTAAACTGCTTCAACTCGGACAGGGTCATGTCGCCCAGATCCTTCTTCTTTTCCACGCCATAGGCCACGGCCTTGCCGACGATCTCGTGGGAGTCGCGGAAAGCGATGCCCTTGCGGACCAGATAGTCGGCCAGGTCGGTGGCGGTGGCGAAGCCACGGCGGGCCGCCTCGCGCATCACTTCACGATTAGGCTCCAGGGACGGGATCATGTCGCCGAAGGCGCGCAGGCTGCCTTTGAGGGTGTCCACGGCGTCGTACAACGGTTCCTTGTCTTCCTGATTGTCCTTGTTGTAGGCCAGCGGCTGGCTTTTCATCAGGGTCAGCAGGCTGATCAGGTGGCCGTTGACGCGGCCGGTCTTGCCGCGCACCAGCTCGGGCACGTCCGGGTTTTTCTTCTGCGGCATGATGGAGCTGCCGGTGCAGAAGCGGTCGGGCAGGTTGATGAAGTTGAACTGGGCGCTGGTCCACAGCACCAGCTCTTCGCTGATCCGTGACAGGTGGGTCATGGTCAGAGCGGCCAGGGCGCAGAATTCAATGGCGAAATCCCGGTCGCTCACCGCGTCCAGCGAGTTTTCGCAGACGCCGTCGAAGCCGAGCAGCTCGCAGGTGCGCTCGCGGTTGATCGGGTAGGTGGTGCCGGCCAGGGCGGCGGCGCCCAGGGGCATGCGGTTGACCCGCTTGCGGCAATCCAGCAGGCGCTCGCGATCACGCTTGAGCATTTCGAACCAGGCCAGCAGGTGGTGCCCGAAGGTCACTGGCTGGGCGGTCTGCAGGTGAGTAAAACCGGGCATGATGGTGGCCGCTTCGCGCTCAGCCAGGTCCAGCAGACCGACCATCAGGTGCAGGTATTGCTCTTCCAGAATCAGTAGCTCGTCACGCAGCCACAGGCGGATATCGGTGGCCACCTGGTCGTTACGGCTGCGGCCGGTGTGCAGCTTCTTGCCGGTGATGCCGATCTTGTCGGTGAGCCGGGCCTCGATGTTCATGTGCACATCTTCCAGGGCCACGGACCACTCGAACTCGCCGTTCTCGATTTCCAGCTGGATTTCACGCAGCCCCTGGATAATGGCATCGCGCTCTTCATCGGTGAGCACGCCCACTTCGGCCAGCATCGTGGCATGGGCTTGGGAGCCGTAGATGTCCTGACGGTACATGCGGCGGTCGAAGTTCACACTGGCAGTGAATTCCTGCACGAACTGGTCGGTGGACTCGCTGAAGCGGCCACCCCAGAGTTTGTTCTGCTGCTTGTCAGTCATCGTACTTGCTCAACGCTTGGTTTGCGGGGGGGCGCAAGTATAGCAGGGAGACACTATTCCTTGGGAGTGGCGGTTGGTTCAGGTATAACATCTTAATAATTAGTTCTTTTTCCGTATAAAGGGGATCGCCTGTGGCCATGGACGTGCCGGCCAATAACAGTTTCCTGCCCGACCTGTGCAGCACCCGTGCCGTGCTGGTGGTGGTGGTGGTGGCCGAGCTGATGGCACTGGTGGTGACGCTGGTGGCCACTTACTACGACGATTTCAGCGTTGGCCGGTTGGCGATTACCTCCCTGTTTGTACAGTGGGTGGGGCTGAGCTCTGCGGCGTTGATTTGCCAGCTGCGCAATCGGCTGAATCGTCTGCCGCCTGCCTGGACATCCACCGTGGTGGTGCTGCTGGTGGTGGCCGATACGTTATTGTTCAGCGTTCTGGCCCGGCTGATCATGGCCTGGGTTAGCGGCGGCGCGCTGGAAACGGGATTGTGGTCGGCAGATATTCCGGTAAATGGCCTGATTGCGGCGATTATCGCCGGGCTGGTGATGCGCTATTTCTATGTGCAGGAGCAGCTGCGCCAGAAAGGCCAGGCGGAGCTGCAGGCGCGTATTCAGGCCCTGCAGTCACGGATTCGCCCGCATTTTCTGTTCAATTCCATGAACATCATCGCCAGCCTGATCGCGGTGGACCCGGACGGGGCCGAGCAGGTGGTGGAAGACTTGTCGGTGCTGTTTCGCGCCAGCCTCAAGAACAGCGGGAATGAAGCCTCTCTGGAAGAGGAACTGGAGCTGTGTCAGCGCTATATTCACATTGAACAGCTACGCATGGGCGAGCGGCTGCAGGTGGAATGGGATATCCAGGTAGACGCAAAATCCCTGAAGATTCCGTTATTAACCTTGCAACCCTTGCTTGAAAATGCCATTTATCATGGCATACAGCCATTATCGGCGGGGGGGATGGTGACGATTCGTGCCCTCGCGCACAATGGCAACCTGGTGCTGTCGGTGAGCAATCCCAAGCCGGAAGGCGACGGGCATCACAAAGGCAACCGCATGGCACTGGAAAATATACGTCACCGGCTGGAAGCCCTGTACGGTGACGAGGTGGCGGTGGAATCCCGCCCGGAACAAAAAGAATACGAGATCGAAATTCGATATCCGCTGCAATAAAAAGGATGGGACTTATGCGGGTACTTGTCTGCGATGACGAGCAACTGGCTCGGGACCGGCTCAAGAGGCTGGTCGATAAAATCGAGAATGCCGAGGTGGTGGCAGAGGCGGCCAATGGCCGTGAAGCCATCATTGAAGCCCAGTCCTGCAAGCCGGACGTGGTGCTGATGGATATCCGCATGCCGGAAATGGATGGCATGGAAGCAGCGGAGCATCTGGGCAAGATGGATAATCCGCCGGCCGTGATCTTCTGTACGGCCTATGACGAGCATGCCTTGCAGGCGTTTCGGGTCCACGCAGTGGATTACCTGCTCAAGCCCGTCAATGCGGCCGACCTGACGACGGCGCTGACCAAGGCGAAAACGCTTAACCGTGTGCAACTGGCGGAGATCAGCGATGAGGTGAGCGAAGACAAGCCTCGCCGTCGCGGCCATATCAGCGCCCGTACCCACCGGGGGCTGGAGCTGGTGCCGGTGGATGATGTGCGCTATTTCCTGGCGGATCAAAAATACGTGACCGTGTGTTTCAGTGAAGGCGAAGTGCTGATCGACGAAACCCTGAAAGAGCTGGAAACCGAATTCGGCGACCAGTTTGTACGTATTCACCGCAATGCGCTGGTGGCGCTTCGGTACATCGAGGGCATGGAAATGGCCACCGCCGGGCACCATCAGGTCCGTCTGCGCGGGGTGGATGAACGGTTGACTGTGAGCCGCCGCCATGTGGCGGGCTTGCGGCGGGTGCTGCAAAGCCTGTAACGGGCGTCGGGGTAATTAACAAGGTCCGGGCCGCGTGCTAGCCTTGGGCCTGCTGCATTGCACGAAAAGTGAACGATAACGAATAACAAAAACAGGATCTCTGTAATGAAAAAGACTCTGCTTCTTCTGGTCAGCGCGGTTGTGCTCAGCGGCTGTGCCAGTGCCACCATGCCGGTTACCGGCTTCCTGTACGGCAACGTGAAGGCGCCCATGGCGGCCACCGCTTCTTCGGAAAAACCGACCCGTGTAGGCCGCGCCAGCGCTCGCTCCATCCTCGGTGTGATCGCCTCCGGTGATGCCAGTATCCAGACCGCTGCCCGCAATGGCGGGATCACCGAAATCCACCACGTGGACTATGAATCCCAGAACTTCTTTGGGGTGCTGGCGGAATTTACCGTGGTGGTCTACGGGAATTAAGTTGAAAGTGTAAAGTTCAAAGTTGAAACGCGGGCCTGCACCAGGTTGGGCCTGCTCTCGAAGCCGCGTCCAGACTATGGGCGCGGCTTCGACGTTTCTGAATCCGACTACTCTGCCCGCGCTTTTAAACTTTGAACTTTTCACTTTTAACTCCTCGTCTCGGCCCCCGCGCGCCTTTGCTGTAGACTAAGCCCACTTTTTAACTGAACAACAGGATGCCCCATGTCCCGCGAAATCTTGCGTATCGCTACCCGTTCCAGCCCGCTGGCTATCTGGCAGGCCGAGTATGTTCAGCAGCGTCTGGAAAGCCTGCATGAAGGGTTGGCGGTGGAGCTGGTGCGGATCAAGACCCAGGGGGACAAGATTCTGGATACCCCGCTGGCCAAGATCGGTGGCAAGGGCCTGTTCGTGAAAGAGCTGGAAGAGGCGATGATGGACGGGCGCGCGGACATTGCCGTGCACTCCATGAAGGATGTGCCCATGGAGCTGCCGGAAGGGTTTGCCCTGCCGGTGATCTGTGAACGCGAAGACCCCCGGGATGCGTTTGTTTCCAATACATTCGATAGCCTGTCGTCTTTGCCCCATGGCGCTTGCGTGGGCACCTCCAGCCTGCGCCGCCAGGCCCAAGTAAAAGCCAATCGCCCGGATCTGGTGGTGAAAAGCCTGCGCGGTAATGTGCAAACCCGGCTGGGCAAATTGGATGCCGGCGAATTCGACGCCATTATCCTCGCTGCCGCGGGCCTCAAGCGCCTGGAAATGCACGACCGCATTCGCTATGAAATGCCGCCGGAAGAATCGCTCCCCGCCGTAGGGCAGGGCGCGGTGGGTATCGAATGCCGCGAAGCGGATACGCGCACCATTGATCTGCTCTCACCGCTGAGTGATGTGGATACCTGGGATCGCGTTGTGGCCGAGCGGGCCATGAACCGCCGCCTGGAAGGGGGCTGCCAGGTCCCCATCGCGGGTTTTGCGTTGCTGGAAGATGGTCAGTTGTGGCTGCGCGGCCTGGTGGCAGAGGAAGATGGTAGCCGGGTGTTGCGGGCGGAAGGCTCGGCGCCGCGCGCCAAGGGTGCCGAATTGGGTATCGATATTGCCGAACAGCTGTTGGCGCAGGGTGCGGATGCCATTTTGAAGGCTCTGTACGCACGCCAATGACCCAGCAAGGACGGCAGCAACAGGTCGTCGTGACCCGCCCCGCGGGCCAGCAGCAACGGCTGATGGCCCTGCTCGCGGAGGCGGGCTACCAGCCTCTTCACCAGCCGGCACTGACAATAGAGCCGGTGCCGGTGGATGGCGCTATGCAACGCACCCTGATGGAACTGGATCGTTACCACGCGGTATTTTTTGCCAGCGTGAATGCCGCCCGGTTGGCCCTGTCGGCCATGGCGGACCTGTGGCCCCAGTGGCCGGTGGGAGTGCACTGGCTGGCGGTTGGTCGGGCCACGGCGGCGGAGTTGGCGTCCTGGCATCTGCCTGCCACGGTGCCAGAGCATGGCTTCAATTCCGAAGCAGTGCTGGCGCTGCCTTGCCTGCAACAGCTGCACGAAAAACAGGTCCTGATCTGTCGGGGCGACAGCGGCCGCGAATTGTTGGCGCAAAGCCTGGAAGCACGTGGTGCCCGTGTCGATGCACTGGCTTTCTATCGGCGCCATGGGATCAGCGGCATCACCCTTTCGATGCAAGCTGACTGGGTAATGGTTACCAGTGTGCAGGGTTGGCAGGCGTTACAGTCAGCCCTGCCCGCCGGGTGCGGCGTGGTGGCGGCTGGAGCGCGGGTGGCCGCGGCGGTGCAGGCCTGTCACGCCGGTCCTGTGCGGGTGGCGGCCAGCGCCCATGACGAGGATATGCTGGCGGCCTTGATGGATGGGGGCGGCGGTTAAGGCGAACCTGAATTCTCTCTGTGTCTATGCGATTGCCGGCCTGGCTGCGAATCTCCCTTTTTACTGCACACGCAACGCCTGAAACCGGCGTGTCACGCCATTCCGCGTAGAACTTTTTACCCGATCTAACCGTTAATGATTGGACAGCAATGGGCGCTCACTTTAAGGTTTTTGCAATGATATCGGGTATCGCCACACCGAGGGCGCAGGGGGTTCGAGACTCGCGCACGCCTCGCTATGACAACAACGGAGCTGACATGACGCAGGATCGTCCTTTTTCCCGCCAGGCAGGAGTAAGCCTTTTGACTGTGCTGCTGGTACTGGTGGTGCTGGCCGCACTCGGGGCAGCGGGCTGGTGGGGGTGGCAGGAGTTTTCCCGGCTGAAGAGTGAAAAGAGCAGCCTGGCGGATCAAGTGACGACCGTGAAAGGCGAGTTGGCCAGCCAGCGCGCCCAGGTTCAGTCTGCCCTGTCCAGTCTGGAAAAAGAGCAGGCCAAACTGGCGGCACAGATGACCAAGGATCGTGCTGCGTTGACTGACTTGAAAAGTGGTGGCCAGCGCCTGTGGCTGATCAATGAAGCACGTGCCCTGGCGAGCCTGGCCAGCCAGCGTCTGTTGCTCACCCAGGATGCCCTGGCCGCGCGCCGCTTGTTGAAAGCGGCGGACGAAACACTGGCCCGCCTGGATGACCCCGCCGTGTTACCGGCCCGCAAGGCGCTGGCTCTGGACATGGAAACCCTCAGTGGGGCCAGCCAGGTGGACGTGCAGGGCATGGTGTTGCGCCTGGGGGCCTTGCGGGAGCTGGTCGCTGAGTTGGCGGTACCCGCAGAAGCGTCGCCACCGGAGCGTGATACCCCGGATGTAGATCAACCCTGGTGGCAAGATGTGCTGGACCGGATGCCGGTGACCGTGCGTCGTCACGAAGGGGCGGTGCCGCTGCCGTTGTCGGGTGAGCAGGCCTCGCTGGTGCGTCTGACTTTGGATGGCAGCCTGCAGCAGGCGCAGCTGGCGCTGATGCAGGGCCGTGCCGATGCCTATGGTCAAGCCGTCGAAAATGCCCGGAGCACGCTGAAACAATGGTTCCGGGACGATGATCCCCGTGCAGCACAAATGCAGGCAACCCTGAAAGAAATGGGCGGTGCCAGTGTGGCCCAGGCCCTGCCGCAGATCGGGAATGGTCTGGCGGCCATCGAGGCCTTGAAACGCAAGGAGGGCGGCGCATGAAGAAAGTCGTCCTGCTGATTATTATCGCCCTGGTTGCCGCGCTGGCGCTGGGGCGCTGGATGGCAGCGGATTCCGGTTATGTGCTGATCATCCGTGACTCCGTGTCCGTGGATACCACCCTGGGGTTTGTGGTGCTGATGGCTCTGCTTGGCGCGGTGGCGTTGGTGGTGCTGACCTTGCTGGGCAACGCGGCCTGGAATGCCATGGAGCCGGTGCGGGCCACCCGACGCTGGAAAAAAGCGGTGGCGGAGCGTCGCTTGCGCAGTGGTTTCCTGCAGCTGGTGGATGGCGAACAGGAAAAAGCCGAGCGCTTGCTGGTGGCCGCCGGTGAAGACGGTGACTGGCCGTTGGTGGCCTGGTTGCTGGCGGCGGAAGCGGCCCAGGAACAGGACAAGGTAGAGGCATCGCAGCATTATCTTGAACAGGCCAGCACCGACCGGCGGGGACGCCTGGTCGCCGGCCTGATGAAAGCGCGCTTCGCTCTGGACGACGGCTACCCGGAGCAGGCACGCAGCGAGCTGAAAGTGCTGGCGGATATGGCTCCGCGCAACAAGCGTATTCTCAATACCTACGCTGAGGTGCTGGAAAGCCAGAAAGACTGGCAGGCTCTGTGTGCGCTGATGCCGCGTCTGAAACGGGCCTTTGGCGAGGCGAATCAGGCCCGTCGTGAGCGCCGGGCCTGGCTGGCCTGGTTGCAGGAAACCGCCCGCAAGCCTGGCTTCAACGATGCCGATAGTCGCCGGGATGAATTGCGCAAACTCTGGAAAGATGTGCCGGTTCACCTGAAAAACGATCCGGCCATGGTGGCACGCTATGCCGGCTTTCTGGCCCAGCTGGGTGGTGGCCGTGGTGCCTTGAATCTGGTCCGTGAGCAACTGGGTAACCAGTGGGATGACCGCTTGCCGCCGGTGCTGGAAGCCATCGACGACATTCCCCCGGACGACCTGCTACAGGTACTGGAAAAGTGGCTGGTGGAACGGCCGGGCAATGCGTCGGTATTGATTACCGCTGGTCGCGTCGCGTTGAAAGCGCGTCTGTGGGGTAAGGCTCAGGGCTTTTTCGAGGCCGCGGCCAACTCCAGCCAGAGTGCCACGGCGCTGGCAGAACTGGCGCGCCTGTACCGGGCGCTGGGAGATTCCAGCAAGGCCATGTCTGCCTTCGATCGCCGTATGGCACAGCTGGAAGGCAGCCTGCCGGCCTTGCCGTTACCTGATAAAAGCGTGCAGTAGTGTTGAATGTCGTTTTGTCGGGTTACGCCGCTACGCGGCTAGCACGACCTACAAAAACCGCAGCACCTTGTAGGTCGTATTAGGCCGAAGGCCGTAATCCGACAACGCATTAGGGGATGCAGGCAAGCCCCCCTTCAATCCATGGCGGTGGCAATCTCTGCCGCCACTGCCTGCCAGCCCTGATCCAGCGTTCTTACCAGATTCGCATAGCCGCCGTTGTCCAGCGCGGCTTCCCATTGAATGCGCCCCTGTGTTGCTTCTCCATTGTTTCCAGTCAGTGTCCAGTGGCCGGTGATGACGGCGGAATCCCTGTCTTTGCCTTGCAGGCCCTGAAAACGGGTCAGCTCCACGGTGAGCGTCTTTTTGTCTCCGCTGGGCATGCGGGCTTCCAGGGAACGTTGTAATTGCGTGGCCAACGGTTCGGCCCAGCGATGGTGGCGGCCCACCTGTATCTCGCTGTCACTGAGTTGCATGACAATGCCGCCCCGGTTCAGGTAACTGGCCAGCTGTACCTTGATGGTCAGCGGTGAATGCGCGGCCCCGGTGGCGGAGGGCAACAGGTAGCCCGGTGGCGATGTGGCGGGGGCGTGGCTACAGCCCCACAGGCCGGTGAGAATGGCGGCGATGGCTAGCAGGCGGATCATTGTGCACCTCGGGGTTGGGTGTCGGTGGCCGGGTGGCGCTGGAAGATCAGCGCGTTGGGCTGCTCATTCAAGGTATCGAGTAACGGCTCGGCGTCATCCAGCAGGCGATTGAGTTTCTGCAGGGTGCCTTGCAGTTCCCGGTAGCCATCGCCGCCAGCCTGCCAGCCCTGCAGGGTGCTTTCCAGCGCATTCAGGTTGTCGGAAATCTGCTGGGGCAGCGCATTGAGAGCGGGATCATCCAGCAGGTTTTCGATGCGGCCGGTCACGCCGGACAGGTGTTTCAGGTTGCTGTTGAGGTTGTTGGCCATGTCCTGCATGGGAAGACCATTCAGGGTTTTCAGCAGGGCGTGGAGTTGATCTTCCAGCTTGCTCAGCCCACCGCTGTCCACGGAGGGAAGGACCGGTACGGAGCGGTAGGTGAGGGCGGTGTCGGTTGCGGTGACGTTCTTGTGGAACTCGAGATCAACAAACAGGGAACCGGTCAGCAGGTTGCCGGCTTTCAGGCTGGCGCGCAGGCCGTTATCCACCATCTGGCGGATTTCACTTTCCCACGAGGGCAATGCAATCGCGGATTGATGGGTGACCCGCTGTGGTTCCAGACGGATCAGTACCGGAATCGGGCTGTCGGTCATGGCGTTGGGGCCTTCGGCGCCAAAGGCCCAGGGGACCTGCTCCACCGTGCCGATACGGATGCCGCGGTATTCGACGGGGGCCCCGGCTTGCAGGCCGCGCACGCTGCGTTCAACCAGCAGCACATAATCCAGTGTCTGGGTGTAGAGTGCCCGCCTGGCGCTTTCCTGGTTGTCATGCAGCACGAACTGGTGGTCGTCTTCCACGGGTGCGCCCGTGCTCATGTTGGGGTCCGGTACGGAGAAGGAAATGCCACCGCCAAGCAGGGCTTCCAGTGAGCTGAGTTGTGCCTGGAAGCCGCGGGCATCCAGCTGAAAGCCGATGCCGGAAACCTTCCAGAAGCGGCTGCTGTCGCTGACCAGTACATCGTAGGGTTTTTCAATGAACAGGCGGTGGCGAAACAGTTCGGCATCGGGGTCGAAGGTGGTGTCCACCACGCGGCCCACTTTCAGGCTGCGGAAACTCACCGGGTCGCCGTTGTTGATGTTGGTGCCCGGTTCGCTGATCAGTTTCAGGAACAGGCCGTCGCCGGTTTTCTCCGGCGGTGGCGAATTTTCTACGGTAAAGGTTTTGGCCTTCTTGCTGCTGTTGCCGGGCAACAATTCGATATAGGCACCGGACAGGACGGTGCTCAAGCCGCTGACACCCTCGCGCCCGACTCGGGGTTTGACCACCCAGAATTGCGTGTCGCTGTTGAGCATGCGCTCGGTGTCGGCCTGCATCTGCACGCTGAGTAGGGTGTGGCTCAGGTCTTCGGACAGGCTGACGCTTTCTACTACACCCACTTGTACATTACGCATTTTGACGGCGGTTTTACCGGCGTTGATGCCTTCCGCATCTTCCAGTTCCAGGGTAATGACTGGGCCCTGGCTGGAGAGGTAGCTGAACACCAGCCACAGGCCGATCAGTGCGGCCATCAACGGAATCAGCCAGACAGCAGATAACCGCGGGCGACGATGTGACGGTGGCGAATCGGCCTGGTTCAAGAGGATTTCTCCGGTTCGAGAGTGGGGGGCAGGCGTTGTTCTGCGCGTTGTTTTGAGTATTGCTGCAGCTGTTGTTGTCGGTCCCAGATCAGGCGGGGATCAAACTGGTGTGCGGCGAGCATGGTGAAAATCACCACGGCAGAAAACGCCAGCCCACCCACACCGGGTGTGACCGTAAGAATATTGCCCATCTGAAACAGGGCGACAATGATGGCCACCACAAAGACGTCAATCATGGACCAGCGGCCAATCCACTCGGTGAGTCGATAGAGCTTCATCTGGCTGGTCATGTCCAATGCCTGTCGCTGGCGGGCAGCGATGCACAGCCAGCCAAGGGCGAGGATCTTGCCGAAGGGGACCAGCACACTGGCGGTGAAGATGATCAGGGCGATGGGCCAGTCGCCGTGGCGCAGAAACAGCATGACCCCGGCAATGATGGTGGACGGCTCGGTCTTGCCCAGGCTGGTGGTGATCATGATCGGGAACAGGTGCGCCGGAAAGCAGCAGAGAATGGCGGTGACCAGCAATGCCCAGACCCGCTGCAGGCTGAAGGGATGGCGCTCATGGAGAAAGCTGTGGCAGTGATGACAGCGGTGGGATTGTCCCAGCGGTTGCAGCTGCCCGCACCATTGGCAGCCAATCAGGCCCTGGCGCTGGGCGGTGTCGCCGGCTTGCGCCTGCGCTGGCTGTTGCAGGTCGCCGAGCAGTCGCTGCCACAGGCCGATAGTGTTCATGCGGGTGACGGTGATCAGCAGGATCAAGGCGAACCCGGAAAAGGTCCAGAAGGCGGACAGCAGTTGAATATGGGCCATGGCGATGATCTTCACCAGGCTGACCAGGGCGGCGATGGCGAAGACATCCGCCATCATCCAGGGCTGCATGCGTGGCAGCCAGCGGGCCAGAAACAGGCTGCCGGGCAAGCGCCCGGGGCTGGCCAGGCTCATATGAATCCAGCACACCGACAGCAGGTATAGCCCCGGGATCACAATGATAGTGGCGATCACGATAGCGGCCAGGGCCGGGTGGTGATAAATCGCCAGCTCGTAGGCCGCGTCGGTGACGGTCATGGCCCGTTCAATGCCATTCTTCTCGAAGCCCAGATAGGGAAACAGTAAGGACAACGTCAGCAGCAGCAGGGCGGTGAACGCCAGGGCAGGGGTGAGCTGGTCGTTTTGCGCCGGCCGCATCAGCGGGTGCTGGCAGCGGGGGCACTGCAGCCACTGGCCGTCCCGGTGAATCACTACCTCGGAAACCAGGTCGCACTCGTGGCAAGGCAGCAGTAGCACTTGACCGTCGTGAGCCGAGGAGGGGGAGTCTGCCATCGTATCCTTTCCCTGGGGTGTAGCTTCAAGCTACAAGCTACAACGCGAGCCGGGTTGTTGCCAGCCCGGCAGCATTTTGGCTGCGATTTGTGCTGGATCCTGGCTTTGTCTGAGCAGCCAGACTTGTAGCGCGTGGCGAGGCCCTTTCCGGTTAGCGTTGGACTTAATTCGTGTTGCCGCTTGTAGCTTGAAGCTTGCAGCTAATCCCGTGGCGCGTAATCAAACACGTCGCAGTGGATGTTGCTGGCGGGAACGCCTTCGGCGACCAGTGCATCGAAAACCGCCCAGCCCATGGGCGGGGAACCGCCCAGAAAGAACAGGGGCAAATCCGGTTCGCTGAGCGCTTCCAGTGCGGCTTCATGGACCAGCCCTTCGGCGTGGTCCGGGTGGCGGATGTCCGACAGGGAGGTGACGAAATCGAAGTCGGCCAGGGCGCCCTGCCATTGGGCCGGCAGGTGGGGCAGATACAGGTCAGCGTCGGTTCGTGCGCCCCAGAACAGCCGCACGGGCTGGGTGAAATTCAGCGCGATCAGGCGTTCGATCATGGCTTTCACCGGCGCGAAGCCTGTGGAACCGCAGATAAACCACACCGGCTGATCCGGTGCGCTGTCGATAAAACGCAGGCCGGCGGGCAGGGTCGTGCTGACGGTGCTGTCTGCCTGCAGGCTGGCCATGATGTCCTGGGCGGCACTGTTGTCATCGCCATGGCGAACGTGCAGCTCAATATCGCGGCCATCGCAATGGTTGGCGATGGAAAAGGGATAGCTTTCGCCGTGCAGGTTCAGCATCAGATACTGGCCTGCATGCCACTGGATTTTCTTGCCGGCGGGCAGGCGCAGCCAGACTCGACTGACGTCATGGTTGAGCGCGTCGATCTGCTGGATCTGGCAATGAATCTGGTGGACCGGCAATTCACCGGGCGCGGTTACCTCGGGCACATCTATCTCGCAGTCGCTGAGTGGCAGGGCGACGCAGTATAACACCTGGGAGCTACTGGCATCGCCCGCGTGAATGGTGCGGTTTTTCTGTCGCACCTGTCCATGACTGAGCTGACCGATACAGCGCTCACACACGCCATTGCGGCAGGCAATGGGGAAGCCGAAACCGGCCTGCTGGCCGGCGTCGACGATGCTCTGGTCGGTGCGGCAGGGGAAATGGCCCTTGCCACTGACGGTGATGGTGAAGGTCTGGGGCATGGAAACGTTGCGAGTTACGAGTATCGAGAAGCGAAGATCTACAATCGCTGTTGCCGGTTGTGGTTTTGCCTTTCGAAACTCAATACTCGTAACTCGCCACTGTTTTAACTGCCTACGCCCACAAACAGGGCCACAATACACCCCATGCCAAAGGCCCAAACCAGGGTGCGGGCGCTGGCCCAGTCCGCCACATAGCAGACGGTGAAGAGGATGCGGCTGGCGACGAAGGCCACGGCGATACCATCAATGGTGCCCTGCGGAGACGTGGCCGCCAGGTGGGCGATGATCACCGCAGCGGCAAAGGCCGGGGTGACTTCAAAACCGTTCTGCTGCGCCCAGTGCGCGCGTTTGCGGCTGCCTTCCAGGGTTTCCAGGAACTCGCGGGGGTTGTGATTCTGTCTGGGGCCGAATCCGCCCTGAAATTTGGCGATGCCGGTGGACAGATAAGGCAGGAACATGGCGGCAAGCACGCACCAATAGGCAATGGTCATAGTGATTCTCCTTGGTTATTTATAGGGCTCTGGGGCTGGGACGCGGCAGAAGAGTCAGTTGAAAGTTCAAAGTTTAAAGTTCAAAAGCGCGGGAGGGCTCTGGTGTTAGCTCTGATGCTTTGCCGCGAGTCGTGTCATGCAGCGCGGAACACGAGAGCAGGGAATCGCCAGGCGCTTTCTTCGCGTTTCAACTTTAAACTTTGAACCTTCAACTCAACTCAACTCAGCCAGGTCCGCCGGCGAACCCTTCAGCGGCATGCTGCATCAGTCGTCGTCATGCTGGAGTGAGGCTAGCAGCCTCTGCTCGATAATCGCAAAACGATCCTGCCCCCATATCATGTCATCTTGGGTCATAAAACTGGGCACGCCCCAACTGCCTGCGGCCATCATGGCGTTGCGATTGTCCTCAGCAAGATCGCGCCAGCTATCGTCATCCAGCCAGCGGCGGGCCCGGTTCCAGTCCAGGCCGGCGTTTTCCACCAGAAACTTCAGGCCATTATCGCTGGCGGCGTTGATGCCCTGGCTCCAGATTCCGGTAGCAGCGGCGCGCAACCATTCGCGCAGGCGACCTTCTTTTTCGGCAAAGGGCCAGATCGCCATGCAGCGCTCCACGCCGGCACCCACCGGGTCGCAGACCTTGCCGAACGGCACCGCGTGCAGGCGGGCTTCCCGGGCAGCGTCCTTGAGGATATAGAAACGCTTGGCTTTGGGGACCGTGAGCCCGCGCATCACCATGGGCAGCACCGGGCGGATTTTCAGGTCCAGCCCGTAGTGGTCGGCCAGCGCATAGGTGCGCGCCAGGGCGATGTAGGAATAGGGGCTGCGGAAGGAAAAATACAGCGCCAGCGGGGTGCCTTTGAGGGCTTCCGGAGTGTCTTTCAGGCGGGCCCGTTTGGCGCGGCCGTAGGGTAATGGCCAGTCGGCGCCGCCCAGCCCCAGTTCGTTGAGGCGGTGGCCCAGATGATCCAGCCGTTCCACGCTCCAGTACCATTCGCCGGCGTAGTGCAGGGTGCCAGTGAGATAGTGGCCGTCTTTCAGGAACTGGTCCCGGCGGGCTTCCAGCGATAGCTGGGCCCGATCGGCAGCCTGTTGGCCATACTCGCTGAGCAGGGTTTCCAGCTTGTCGTGATCATTGCGCCACAGGGCATCGGCCAGGGCGGCGGCCAGGCTCCAGAAGCGCTCGTCGCCTTCGTGTTTCAGCAGGCAGCGGGTGGCGGCCAGGCTGACTTCGCGGGGAGGCAGCTGCCAGTCTTTTGGGAAGTCCAGCCCGTGCAGGTCGGCCAGCTTGACCGCGTCACGGGGGGCGAGCTCCGCGAGCATGTCGGCGGCGGGGTACATTTGCTGATCCAGGTACAGCATTACCCGTGGGGTGACGGTGATGCCGAAGTGCTGGGCAAAGCGCGGCATTACCTGCGCCATGAGCACCGAATAGGGATCATCAATGCGGAAGTAGAAGGTGGCCTGGTGGGGTTGGCGGCGCAATATGCGGCGCCACTCCAATAGTTTGCGGCGTAACTGTTGCAGGCCTTCACTGGTGATCAGGCGGGCAAACAGGGGCATCAGTTTGTGTTTGAGGCTCATGCGAATGATGGCTCCTTTGGCATGGCGCATTGTTGGCCAGACTGTCGACTATAGCTTAAGCCATCCAGCTGTTTCCGTGAAAAGGGGTAAAAAACGCAGCAATCCTTGCGTGTCAGCAAGCCAAGGGCTGCCGGGTAGGAGCGTCGCTGGCGGCGCGATAGACCTGCCTCAGAAGCGAGTCAGGAGTTTCGAGTTACGAAAACCGTTCCGCGCGGAATACGTTTTTGCTCTACGAAACTCGCTTCTCGCAACTCGACACAACGTTGATCGCGCCGCCAGCGACGCTCCTACGGCAAGTTCTGAGTCATCGGGTTGCGATTGCGAGGCACAAAAAAGGCGGCCTCATTTGAATGGGGCCGCCTCTTTATTTGCTTCGCGCTTTATTCGCCGATCTGGCTCAGGTCACGCACCGCGCCGCGGTCGGCGCTGGTGGTGAGGGCCGCGTACGCTTTCAGGGCGGTGGAGACCCGGCGTGGACGGATTTCCTTGGGTTTGAAGGCCAGCTTGCCACGGTTTTCCATGTGGGTGCGGCGATGCGCCAGCTCTTCATCGCTGATATCCAGACGGATGGTGCGGTTGGGGATATCGATATCGATGGTGTCGCCTTCATTCACCAGGGCAATGGCGCCGCCTTCTGCCGCTTCCGGAGAGGCGTGGCCGATGGACAGGCCGGAGGTGCCGCCGGAAAAGCGGCCATCAGTCAGCAATGCGCATTCCTTGCCCAACCCTTTGGATTTCAGGTAGCTGGTGGGGTAGAGCATTTCCTGCATGCCCGGGCCGCCTTTGGGGCCTTCGTAGCGAATCACCACCACGTCGCCGGCAACGATCTGATCACCAAGGATGGCGCGTACCGCAGAGTCCTGGGATTCGAAGACCCGGGCGCGGCCGGTGAACTTGAGGATGGAATCGTCCACCCCGGCGGTTTTCACGATGCAGCCGCGCTCGGCGATGTTGCCGTACAGCACGGCCAGGCCGCCGTCCTTGCTGTAGGCGTTTTCGTAGTTGCGGATGCAGCCGTTTTCGCGGTCGTCATCCAGGCTGTCCCAACGGGTTTCCTGGCTGAAGGCGGTCTGGGTGGGGATGCCTGCCGGCCCGGCGGTGAACATCTTTTTCACGCCTTCATCCTGGGTGCGAATGATGTCGTAATGCTCCAGGGCCTCGGCCACGGACGCTGAATGCACCATGGGGATATCCCGGTTGAGCAGGCCGGCCCGGTCCAGTTCGCCGAGAATGCCCATGACGCCACCGGCGCGGTGCACATCTTCCATGTGGTATTTCTGGGTGGCCGGGGCCACTTTCGACAGGCACGGCACCTTGCGGCTGAGGCGGTCGATGTCTTCCATGGTGAAATCCACTTCACCTTCCAGCGCCGCTGCCAGCAAGTGCAGTACGGTGTTGGTGGACCCGCCCATGGCGATGTCCAGGCTCATGGCGTTTTCGAACGCTTTCACCGAGGCGATATTGCGTGGCAGCAAAGCGTCTTCGTCCTGCTCGTAATAGCGCCGGGTGATATCCACGATGCGGCGACCGGCTTCCAGGAACAACTCGCGACGGTCGGCATGGGTGGCCAGCAGAGAACCGTTACCGGGCAGGGACAGGCCCAGCGCTTCGGTCAGGCAGTTCATGGAGTTGGCGGTGAACATGCCGGAGCAGGAGCCGCAGGTGGGGCAGGCGGAGCGCTCGACTTCATTCAGGGTTTCCTCGTCCACGCTGTCATCGGCGGCCATGACCATGGCGTCCACCAGATCCAGCTTGCCCTCGGCCAGTTTGGTCTTGCCCGCTTCCATGGGGCCGCCGGACACGAAGATCACCGGAATATTCAGACGCATGGAAGCCATCAGCATGCCGGGGGTGATCTTGTCGCAGTTGGAGATGCAGACAATGGCGTCGGCGCAGTGGGCGTTGACCATGTATTCCACGGAGTCGGCAATGATGTCGCGGCTGGGCAGGGAATAGAGCATGCCGTCGTGGCCCATGGCGATGCCGTCATCCACCGCAATGGTGTTGAATTCCTTGGCGATGCCCCCGGCCTTCTCCACTTCACCGGCCACCAGCTGGCCCATGTCCTTCAGGTGCACGTGCCCGGGCACGAACTGGGTAAAGGAGTTGGCGATAGCAATAATCGGCTTACCGAAGTCCCCGTCCTTCATGCCCGTGGCGCGCCAAAGGGCACGGGCGCCGGCCATGTTACGGCCATGGGTGGTGGTACGGGAGCGATACTGCGGCATGGGAACCTCGTAATGGTCAATAGCGGGACATAAGCCCGGCATTGTAACCCAGAGAGGGGTCGGGCTGTAGGGATTCGGTCGGCCTTCGAGCCAAGCTGTAGGAGCGCCAGTTATTCGCTCTGCTCACCCCTTCGGGGCCGCCTTGCCGGCGTTCCTTCGCTTCGCTCGGTGAGGCGCGAAAATGGCGTTTCGAGTTGCGAGAAGCGAGTTTCGAAAGGCAAAACCCTCAGTGGGCTCGTCTTTCCGGTTTTCGTGACTTGAAACTCGTTACTCGCTTCCACGGTTTCTCCGTGGGCGGTCTCCGGGGCAGGCGAAAGTGCTTGTGATAGCACAGGGCGGCAAAGCGACGTTTTGCACCCGCGCGCCAGTTGAGCATGTAGGAGATGGCTTACAGATTCTTGTAAGTTGCTGAGATAGAGTGAATTTTCCCGTTAAACGCGAAGGCCTGAGAGAAAACGCTATGGGAGAGGCTTCCGGCTTGCGGCCACAACATTAAGCATTCTGGCTTTCCTTTGGAGTCGCCTAGCCTTTATGAGGTGTTTGTGAGGAAGAATGGAAGCGTTAAAGCGGAGAGGAAATATTTGGCGTTTGGACAGTGGTATTGGTCCGGGCAAACGAAGAAGTCAACATATTGAATCATGCGATCAGTCTTAGCTTGGTAACATGCTGAGAAATAGGGTTTTCTTTTTCGTTATACGAATTCGATAACTATGATATGAAGCCGGCGCGTTCATTGGATATTCGAGCCGTCTTCCTAATACCTGTTACACCTCTTAATGAGATTGTATGGACACTAAGAAATTACGAATTAAGTACAACAATGACTGGCCAAAATCCTTTGATTTTCCTGTGGAGGAGGCATTTCTGAATAGGCTTCGTTCCAAGGGGCTTCAACAGGCATTAGTCTCTTGTGATTTAGGCTTTTCGGATGATTACCAATTTCAATTTTATCTAGGTTATCTGATTGATGCTCTTGATATGCTTCCTAAACGTCCTGATCTAGCATTTGATCATGTCTGGAAAGCGTTAGACTCCGAATTTTTCCTTGTACAGCAAGAGATAGGAAACCAAAACTGTTCGCGATTTGACGGGTTCGTTGATCGTATTCTGAATGATGAAAAATCTTCAGCAGTATTTCTAAGTTATCTGCCTCTCATTCCGTACCAGACATGCGAGTATGCTGCGAAAAGAGTTATCGAGGAATCTAACGAAGCTGATAATCATGCCAAAACATTATTCTCTAGGGCTAAGAATTCGCTCGGGTCTAGTTTCGTAGAAAAATTTGTAGCTAAATATCCACCAGGCGTAAATGGCAAGCCTGCACCAGCCGATCAAAGAAAGTCCGGCCGGCTATTAAAGTTAATTTTTAGCGGTAATGAAGTTTATCTTGCTGGCGATAAATTTTTATTTTCAGATGAGGAGCTGTCAAAGTTTCTTATAAAAGTAGTCTTGGCTAACTCTAGAAATGAGAGGTTTCATGGTGGAGTTTTTCCGCCATTCAGAAGTAGTTCAGCAAAATTGGCCACATATGCCCATGCTTATTACTTGCTACACATTTCATATGCGCTGCTGCTTGATGTCTTCCTATATAGAGATCATGGCGTCGTTCAATCGAATGACGTTGTTTCGATTATGAACGACAACTCTACAATATTTAGCCTCCTCTTTGGTGAGCTGGGCTAGGTGTAACAAGTCAAAAAACTCGGACGCAGCAAAGCTGCGCCGGTGTTTGAGGCGTTAGAAATATATGCAGCTATTACTTAGAGAATCACTTGTTGTCTATTCAATGATCCGGGACGAGATAAAAAACGTTCTGGATCATGAGGGCGTCTATGACGAAGGCTACCGTAACTTCGCATTAGCGCAGCTTCATTATTATTCAGAACGATGCCAGTCACTGAACGTGCTGCTTCAGAAGTGGAAGCTTTGGGACTCCGATATCGTAATGAGGGCTGCGCTTGAGTGCGCGACACGGTTCATTTTTGTGAGCTCGGCGCGTAAAAAAGAACGGCCGGAATTAATCTATGAATATAGTGTGGCCCTAAATGAGATTGCTGATATTCAGCGATCGGAGAAGGCGAAGCAATTTGTAGATGCTAATAAAGATGCCGACTCTCTAATATTGATTGGAGGGGTGATTTTGTCAGGGGAGCGAGAAGAAGAGCTTCGGTTGCGTTGGCCAAAATCAAAGCGCAACCCCATTAAGCAAAAGTGGTCGTTTACGGAAATCGTCAGGAAACTCACCGAGTTTCACGAACCGGGATTAGATCTCCGAGGGTATAAAAGTCTATTGCATAGTTATGGCCTAAGTAGTCATTTGATTCATGCAGATCAAACGGCAATTGACGTCGTTTGGGATAGGGCGCACAGAGAGCCAGCAGTCCGAATTGCACAGGAGAGGGCGCATTATGCTCGTTTGGCTACCACTCAGACAGCAATACTATTTCTGTGTTGGCGTGCTCTTGTTTATGCAACGGGAATCGATTCGAGGAACCAAGATGTGGTTGAGGCCTTGGTGCAAGTGGAAAAGAAGGCAGAGGTGTTCCACGAAGAGTTTGCTCGCACTCAAGATGCCTTCTATGACGAGCACGATGCATCAAATGTCTAACCAAGGGCTCCAAGGGACACTCCGTGCCCCTGAGCTAGGTTGTTAGCTAAAGCCCCTTCACAAACACCTTCGAATTCCGCTGCCAGTTATACAGCGACTGCCGGGCGCCGGGCAGTGCATCGACGCCCGCCGCTTCAAACCCCTGTTGCTGGAACCAGTGCGCGGTGAGCGTGGTGAGCACGAACAAGCTGTGCAGGCCCTGTTCCCGTGCCCGCCGTTCCAGGTAGGCGAGTACCTGGGCGCCCCGTTCGCCTTTGCGGTAGCTGGAGTGAACGGCGACGCAGGCCAGTTCGCCGGTCTTGTCCTCGGGGAAGGGGTAGAGGGCGGCGCAGGCGATGACCATGCCGTCGCGTTCGATGATGGCGAAGCGCTGGATTTCGTTTTCCAGTAGCTCTCTTGACCGGCGCACCAGGGTGCCGTCTTCTTCCAATGGTTCGATCAATTCGAGAATGCCGCCCACGTCTTCAATGCGCGCGCCACGGATGGTTTCGTAGTTTTCCCTCGTCACCAGGGTGCCACAGCCGTCGCGGGTGAACAGTTCCTTGATCAGTGCGCCGTCCACCTGGGCGTCGAGCAGGTGGGCCCGGGCCACGCCATTGCTGGCGGCATGGCAGGCGGCGGTGAGTTGCCGGTCCACGCCGTTATCTTCGTACTGATCGCCGGCCAGTAGTTTGCCGGCTTGCTGGGGGCTGAGTTCGCGCACCAGGTTGCCTTGCGTATCGGCCAGGCGCAGGTGCTCGCCCATGATGATGAGCTTGTCGGCGCCCAGGGCGATGGCGGCAGTGGAGGCCACTTCTTCCGCGTTGACGTTGAACAGTTCGCCGGTGGGCGAGCCGCCAACCGGCGAGAGGAGCACCACGTTGCCGTTGCCTAGTTGCTGGCGAATGGCATCCACGTCGATGCGCCGCACTTCACCAGTGTGTTGGTAATCGAAGCCACCGCGTACGCCTACCGGTTTGGCCACTACGAAGTTGCCGCTGACCAGACGGATGCTGGCGTTATGCATGGGCGAGTTGGCCAGCCCCATGGAGAACAGGCCTTCCAGCTTCAGGCGCAATGCGCCGACTGCCGCCATGACGCTATCCAGCGCGGCGCTGTCGGTGATGCGCATGTGCTGCTCAAAGGTGGATTCAATATCGGATTCCGCCAGCCGGGCCGATATTTGTGGCCTGGCGCCATGCACGAGCACCAGTTTGATTCCCAGGCTATTCAGCAGTGCCAGATCGTGAATCAGGGCAGGCAGGCGCGGGCCGTCCAGCAGCTCCCCGGACAGCATGACCACAAAGGTTCGGCCCCGGTGCGCATTGATATACGGGGACGAATTGCGGAACCAGTGAACCTGGCTGTCGGTGTTCGGGATTGTGCTAGTGGACACGGGCGTCTCGGCTCTAAGTGACTGACAGGCCAGTATAGCCAGCAGATCGCGCCGGATGCCAGATGCCGGGCGCATGAGGCGAAACAAAAACGCCGCCCCGAAGGGCGGCGTTAGCGTGTTGCCTGCTGCGTGAAGCGTGCGGCGTCTCTCTATGCCCCAAACAGTCCCTTGAAGAAGTAGAAGAACAGGATCGATAGCAAGGCGCCGGCGGGCAGGGTAACGACCCAGGAGGTGAAGATGGTGCTCACCACCCGCAAATTGAGAGAGCCAATGCCCCGGGCCATGCCTACGCCCAGTACCGCCCCGACCAGGGTGTGGGTGGTAGAGATGGGCAGGCCGGTGCCGGAAGCCAGGATCACGGTGCCGGCAGCGCCGAGCTCGGCGGCAAAGCCCCGGCTGGGGGTAAGCTCGGTGATGTTTTTGCCCACCGTGGCCATGACCCGGGCGCCGAGAATGGCCAGCCCGAAGACGATGCCCATGGCGCCGACCAGCAGGATCCAGCCTGGCATGGCGGCTTCCCCGCCGATCATGCCTTCGTTGACGATGACGCTGTTGATGGCAGCCAGCGGCCCTACCGCGTTGGCCACATCATTGGAGCCGTGGGCAAACGCCATGGCACAGGCGGTAAAAATCATCAGTACCGCAAAGATGCGCTCCACGGAGTGAAAGCGGAAATTCTTGTCGGCTTCCGGGTCCGGTTGAATGCGGCTGAGGAAGGCGGCGCCGATCAGGGCGACGATCAGCCCGCCAACGGCAGACCAGCCCAGGCTGGCGGCATAGCTGATGTCCAGGCCGATATGCTTGAGGCCTTTCAGCAAGGTGACGGCGCTAATCGCGAAGCCCACCAGGAACATATAGAAGGGCACAACCCGCTTGGCTCGCTGGAAGGGGTCGTCCTGGCTGAGAACCAGTTTCTGTACGCTCTTGATCAGGGCGAAGGAGATAAAGCCGGCCAGTAGGGGCGAAGTGACCCAGCTGGCGACGATGTTGCCCACCTTGCTCCAGTTAACCGCATCCACGCCCACGCCTACGGCGGCAAAGCCGACAATGGCGCCGACGATGGAGTGGGTGGTAGAAACCGGCCAGCCGAACCAGGAGGCCACAATCAGCCAGATGCCGGCGGCCAGTAGCGCGGACATCATCCCGTAGACCAGATAGTGGGGGAATTCCGAAAAGACGCCGGCATCCACGATCCCCTTGCGGACCGTGGCGGTCACTTCGCCGCCGGCCAGGTAGGCACCAAAGAATTCAAAGACGATGGCGATCATTACCGCCTGTTTCACGGTCAGGGCGCCGGAACCCACCGAGGTGCCCATGGCGTTGGCCACATCGTTGGCACCTACGCCCCAGGCCATCAGGAAACCGAAGGCCCCAGCCAGCAGCAGCATCATGTAGCTATGCTCTAACATCCACTCCATAAGAACTCTCCTAGCGTGCGACCAACATCTGCAGGCGGCCGCCCACTTTCTGGGCGCGATCAGCCAGATCGCCTACCCATTCGATGATCTTGTAGAGAAAAATGACATCCACCGGGGGCAGTTCGCTTTCCAGCTTGAACAGGGTGGAGCGGATGGTGATCTGCTGCTCGTCGTTGTTGCGCTCCAGCCGGTCCAGCTCTTCGATGAGCTCTTCCACGATCTGGACTTCACGGCCACTGAAGCCGGTTTCGATGAGCTCATCCAGTTCGTTGATGGCTTTCTGGGCCTGGGCAGAGGTGTCGATGGCACCTTGCACATAACTCAGCATGACATCAGCCAGTACCGCTGGAATCGTCATCTGCCGGCCCAGCATCAGCCCGGAGATGTCCTTGGCCTTGTTGGCCACCTTGTCCTGCACGCTGATCAGGTCGAGAAGGTCGGTGCGGGGCATGGGCAGGAACAGGCTTTTGGGCAGATTCAGCCGGAACTCTTTTTTCAGCTCGTCGGCCTGGTTCTCCAGCTCCGCGATGCGCTTGCGTGCTGCGCGGGCCTTGTCCCAGTCGTTATCGGTCACGGCGGCGAAGAAGTCCGCCAGGGTGCGGGCACAGTCGTGAACGGTGTCGTAGTGTTGTTGCAGGGGTTTGATTGGCGAGCGGCCGAACAGGCCGGCAATGGAGCTTCCAAAGGACATAGGCGCCTCGGGTCCAAGTTTTAGGGTTGGAAACAGCTTCCCATCATGCCGCTATTCGCTGCTGGCGGGTAGCGGCGGCGGGACGGTGACAACGATGTCACAGTTCCGTCATGAATTGGGTCGCGAGTATAGAGAAAGCGGACGGGGCTGTCAGGGGTTCAGTGTTAGGGTTACAGTAAAGAGGCTGATAGGCCGCCTTGGTCTACGCCAGAATAATGAGATGACTCCGGTTCACCGGGGCTGTATGCATGTTCCTGCGTTGTGGTGCGGGCACTGGCCGCGTGCTGTGAAGAATCTGGGAGAGTAGAGAGAGTGACGAAAGTAAGCGTTAACGCCCCCGCTGATCCCGCCAAGCTGGACGGGCTGCTGATTGATGTGCGCTGGTTGATGCGCGAATTGCTGGATGAGGGGCGCGTCAGCCAGGAAGATTTCAACGTCATCTCTACCACGCCGCGCGAGAAGAAAGAGCTGAACTGGCACGCCATCCAGGTGTTGGCCAAATACCGCCTCACGGACCGGACCGATACCCATCAGTTGCTGGATGTGGATTTTCTGACCCAGTGGCTGTCGGCCAAGAGTGGTTTGCCGGTGTACAACATTGATCCGCTCAAGGTGCATGTGGATCAGGTCACCAATGTGATGAGCTACGCTTTCGCCGAGCGCCACGGCATCGTGGCGGTGGAAGTGCATCGTGACAAGGTGGTGGTGGCCTGCGATCAGCCGTTCGTACGTGACTGGCAGCCGCATTTGCAGCAGGTGTTGCGCGATCGTGAGCTGGAAGTGGTGTTGGTCAATCCGGAGCAGATGCGCCGTTACCGGATCGAGTTCTATAACCTGAGCCGCTCCATCGCCGGTGCGGCCGGTAATACCGGGCAGGAAATGTCGGGGATTACCAACTTCGAGCAATTGCTGGAAGTGGGCAAGGGGCATCACGACGCTGACGACCAGCATATCGTCAATATTGTGGACTGGATTCTGCAGTACGCGTTCTCCCAGCGAGCCAGTGATATCCATCTGGAGCCACGCCGGGAAACCGGCAAGATGCGCTTCCGCATCGATGGTGTCTTGCACGATGTGTACGAGTTGCCGGCGGCCATCATGGCGGCGGTGACCAGCCGTTTGAAAATCCTTAGCCGCCTGAACGTGGCGGAAAAGCGCAAGCCCCAGGATGGGCGACTGAAGACCAAGTCGCCGGAAGGGGATGAGATCGAACTGCGTATCTCCACGCTGCCCACCGCGTTTGGGGAAAAGATGGTGATGCGGGTGTTCGATCCGGACGTGCTGGTGCGCAGCTTCGAGCAGCTGGGCTTTACCAAAGAGGATCACGATACCTGGAACAAGATGACCAGCCACCCCCATGGCATCATCTTCGTGACCGGCCCTACTGGTTCGGGGAAAACCACCACGCTGTATTCCACCCTCAAGCAGCTGGCCACCAGCGAGGTGAATGTCTGCACTATTGAGGACCCCATCGAAATGGTGGAGCCCAGCTTCAATCAAATGCAGATTCAGGCCAATATCGATGTGGATTTTGCCCAGGGGGTAAAGGCCATGCTGCGTCAGGATCCGGATATCATCATGATCGGTGAGATTCGCGACCTGCAAACCGCCGACATGGCCATTCAGGCGGCGCTTACCGGCCACCTGGTGCTGTCGACCTTGCACACCAATGATGCGCCGTCCTCGGTGACCCGTCTGATTGACCTGGGCGTGCCGCCCTACATGATCAGTGCCACGGTGCTGGGGGTGATGGCGCAGCGGCTGGTGCGGACCCTGTGCCCGAACTGCAAGGCGCCCAGTGAAACGGACCCACAGGCCTGGGACGAGTTGGTGCGTCCCTTCAAGATGAAAATGCCGGAGACTCTCTATCAGCCGGTGGGCTGCCTGGAATGCCGGGGGACCGGCTACCGGGGCCGTATGGGGGTGTATGAAACCATGCCGCTGCGCACCACTCTGAAGAATCACATCACCCGTGGCGCAGACCTGGAAACTCTCACCCGGGCGGCGCTGAAATCGGGCATGAAACCCTTGCGTATCAGCGGTGCCATGAAAGTGGCGAAAGGCTTGACCACCATTGAAGAGGTGATGCGGGTGACGCCATCCCAGGATATCCTGATGGGGTGAGCGGAAGCCTGGCGTTTAAATCCGGAATCCTTGTCAGGCGTCAGGCGTCAGGCGTCAGGCGTCAGGCGTTGTGCTTGTAGCTTTCCCTTCGCCGTACGACAATAGCCGCCCATGAATGAACCCCAATATCACTCCCTGCCGGATGAACTGTCGGTGCTGGTCAGCCAGCACTGGATGCACTTTGTTGAATCCGGCCACCGTATCCCCGACGCTCTGTTGGCCGACTTGCCCCGTGTATGGGCGGGCTCTGACTACGTGGCGGCCCAGTTCCAGCGCGATCCGGGGCTGGGGGAGTGGCTGCTGACCAGTGACCTGAGCCAGGCGCTGGCGGCGTCGTCCCTGAAAGAGGAAATCCGCACTTTGCTGGCGCAATGTGACAGCGAGGACGACCTCAAGCGGGCCCTGCGCCGCCTGCGCCATCGTCATATGGTGCGCATTGTCTGGCGGGATCTGGCCCGGATTGGTGATTACCACAGTGCCGTGGCGGACCTGTCGTTGCTGGCGGACACCCTCATCGACGAGGCGCTGTCGGTGCTGTACGGCTGGGCCTGTGAGCGCAGTGGTGCACCGCTGGACCCGGACGGTAACCCGGTCAGGCTTGTTGTGCTGGCCATGGGCAAGCTGGGTGCCCACGAGCTGAACCTGTCTTCCGATATCGACCTGATTTTTGCTTACGAGCATGAGGGTGAAATCGAAGGCGAGCGCCGTGCGTTGACCCACCATCAGTTCTTTGTGCGCCTGGGCCAGCAACTGATCAAGGCGCTGGACCAGACCACCGCTGACGGCTTTGTCTTCCGCGTGGACATGCGCCTGCGCCCCTGGGGCAAGAGTGGCGTGCTGGCCATCGGCTTTGATGCCATGGAGGGTTACTACGAGACCCAGGGCCGTGAATGGGAGCGTTATGCGCTGATCAAGATGCGCCCCATGGCCGGCGATCTGCAGGCCGGTGATCGCCTGATCAAGCGCTTGAATCCCTTCGTTTATCGCCGCTATATCGACTACGGCGCCTTCCAGTCCCTGCGGGAAATGAAGTCCCTGATCGAGCGGGAAGTGAACCGCAAGGGCATGCAGGCGGATGTGAAGCTGGGCGCCGGTGGCATTCGTGAAGTGGAATTTATTGTGCAGGCGTTTCAGCTGATCCGTGGTGGCCAGCTGCCGGCCCTGCGTGAGCCAAACCTGATCAAGGTGTTGCCGCAACTGGTGGCGCTGGAGCTGCTGCCCGAGGATGTGGCTGACGAGCTTACCGAAGCCTACCTGTTCCTGCGGGATGTGGAGCACCGCCTGCAGGCGGTGGCAGATAAACAGACCCAGCGCCTGCCGGATGACGAGCTGGGCTGGCAGCGGCTTACCTTTGCCATGGGCTTTTCCGCCCGGGCTGCCTTTGAGCGCAAGCTGCGCCGTTATCGGGAAAGTGTGCGCCACCATTTCAGTCAGGTGATTGCCGACCCGGAGCAGGAAACCGATGCCGCCCAGGGGGCGGATCAGGAGCTGCTGGACCTGTGGCTGGGCGAGCTGGAAGACGATGCTGCCGTGGCTCAGCTCGGTGCCATTGGGGTGCAGGATGCGCAGGCCGTGTATGCCCGGCTGGATGTATTCCGCAACAGCCGGGCGGTGGAAAATATGCAGACCATCAGCCGTGAGCGACTGGACCGGTTGATGCCGCTGATGCTCGAGGCCCTGGGGTACCAGGGGCATGGCGAAACCACCGCCACGCGTTTGATCGCCTTCGTGGAAGCGGTGCTGCGGCGCAGTGCCTACATTGCGCTGCTGGTGGAAAACCCCAGTGCGTTGACCCAGCTGGTGAAGTTGTCTGGCGCCAGCCCCTGGATCGCCGAGCGACTCACCCGCCACCCGGTATTGCTCGACGAACTTCTCGACGTGCGCACCCTTTACTCGCCGCCGGAGCGGGCAGAGCTGGATGACGAGCTGCGTCAGCAGCTGTTGCGGGTTGCGGAGGACGATCTGGAACAGCAGATGGAGGTGCTGCGTAACTTCAAGCAGGCTCACCTGCTGCGGGTGGCCGCGTCGGAAGTGACTGAAGTGCTGCCCTTGATGAAGGTAAGCGATTACCTGACCTGGCTTGCCGAGAGCATTCTTAATCAGGTGGTGATGCTGGCCTGGGAGCCCATGGTGGAACGCCACGGTCGCCCGTCGCGGGATGACGGCCAGCCCTGCAGTCCGGATTTTGTGGTGGTGGGCTACGGCAAGCTGGGGGGCATCGAGCTGGGGCATAACTCAGACCTGGATCTGGTGTTCCTGCACGATGCAGCCAGTGGCGGCATGACCGACGGGGACAAGTCTGTTTCCAACGAGCAGTTTTATGCCCGCCTGGGGCAGCGCATCGTGCATATCATCGGCACGCGTACCATGAGCGGCCAGCTTTATGAGGTGGATACGCGTTTGCGTCCGTCCGGTAGCGCCGGCCTGTTGGTGAGCTCCATGGATGCGTTCGAAAAATACCAGCGCAACGATGCCTGGACCTGGGAGCATCAGGCGCTGGTCCGCGCCCGGGTCGTGGCTGGCTGCAGCCGTGCCCGTAATCGCTTTAACGATATTCGCCATCAGGTGCTGTGCGATTCACGTCCGCAGGAGAAACTGCGCGAGGATGTGCTGGCCATGCGCACCAAGATGGTGGATCACCTGGCCGACAAAAGCCCGGACACTTTTCACCTCAAGCAGGATCCGGGAGGTATCGTTGATATCGAATTTATGGTGCAATACGGGGTTCTGAGATGGGCCTCCTCCCACGGTGAACTCACCCGCTTCACCGATAATGTGCGCTTGCTGGAAACACTGGCCGCATTGGACATTATGTCGGCTCAGGATGCCGGCCTGCTGCGGGAAGCCTACCTGGCTTACCGGTCCGCGGCTCATCGCGCCTCGTTGCGCAAAGAGAAATCCATTGTCGACGACACCCAATTCCGCGATTTGCGTGAAGGCGTGCGAACGATCTGGAAGCATTGGTTCGACCTGTAGGGCGTTCGCTCAAAGGTCCTTAGTTCTGGGAGTATCACTGCCATGTCGATGGCTGTAAGAGACGGTTTTATCTGGTTGGATGGCGAGCTGGTTCCCTGGCAGGAGGCCAAGGTCCACGTACTGACGCACACTCTGCATTATGGCATGGGCGTGTTCGAAGGCGTGCGGGCCTACGAAACGGATCGCGGGCCGGCAGTGTTTCGGCTGCAGGATCACACTGACCGGTTTTTCAACAGTGCGCATATCCTCAACATGAAGCTGCCCTATACCAAGGAGCAGATCAATGAGGCGCATCTGTCGGCGATTCGCGAAAATAATCTGCCCCACGCCTACCTGCGCCCGATGGCGTTTTACGGCAGTGAAGGCATGGGCCTGCGTGCCCACAACCTGAAAGTGCACGTGATGGTGGCTGCCTGGGAATGGCCATCCTACATGTCGCCGGAGGCGCTGGAGCTGGGCATCAAGGTGCGCACCTCAAGCTACACGCGTCACCACGTGAACATCACCATGTGCAAGGCAAAAGCCAACGGCAACTACATGAACTCCATGTTGGCGCTGAACGAAGCGCTATCCGGCGGCGCCGATGAGGCCTTGCTGCTGGATAACGAAGGTTATGTGGCGGAAGGCTCCGGTGAGAATGTGTTCCTGGTTCGCGACGGTATCATTTACACCCCGGAACTGACCTCTTGCCTGGATGGCATTACCCGCAAAACCATCATGCAACTGGCAGAAGAGCGTGGTTATCCGGTGCGCGAGAAGCGTATCACCCGTGACGAGCTCTACATTGCCGACGAAGCTTTCTTCACCGGCACCGCCGCTGAAGTCATGCCGATTCGCGAACTGGATGGCCGCATTATCGGTGCCGGCAAGCGTGGCCCGGTCACCGAGCAATTGCAGGCGGTGTATTTCGATCTGGTGCGCGGCAAGCTGGATGACGACTACGGAGACTGGCTCACTTACGTGAGCTAAACAGGCGGATGCCGGCTACCTTGACCGACTCGCCCTCCGCCATCCTTGTCGTCGGCCCGTCCTGGGTCGGCGACATGGTGATGGCGCAAACGCTGTTTTCCGAACTGCGTCATCAATACCCCGATTGTGCTATCGATGTGCTGGCGCCGACCTGGTGCCGGCCGCTGCTGTCACGCATGCCTGAAGTGCGTGAGGCGCTGGCGTTGCCGTTTGACCATGGCGATTTGCGTCTTGGTGAGCGGCACGCACTGGGGAAATCCCTGCGCGGCCACTATCAGCAAAGTTATGTGCTGCCCAATTCGCTCAAGTCTGCGCTGGTGCCGTTTTCGGCGAAGATCCCGGTGCGCACCGGCTGGCGCGGCGAAATGCGCTATGGGCTGCTCAACGATGTGCGCAAACTGGACAAGGAACGCTACCCCTTGATGGTGCAGCGTTTTGTGGCGCTGGCGTTGCCGGAAGGGGCACCGGTTCCGGGGCTGGACGAGATTACCGCCCCGCACTTGCAGGTCAGTGACGATTCGCGCAATGGGGCCATGGCAGCGCATAATCTGAACCTGGACCGCCCGGTGCTGGGACTGTGTCCCGGGGCTGAATTCGGGCCGGCCAAGCGCTGGCCAGAGCATCACTATGCCGCGGTGGCCCAGCACTGGATCGAGCGTGGCGGGCAGGTATGGATCTTTGGTTCCGGGAAAGACCAGCCCGTGGCCGATGTGATCGTCGGAGCGCTGGCGAACGGCGCCGATGAGCATGCGGTGGTGCTGGCAGGGAATACGTCCCTGGAGCAGGCCGTGGACCTGCTCTCGGCCACCATGGCGGTGGTCAGCAATGATTCTGGCCTGATGCATATTGCGGCCGCCCTGAAGCGGCCACTGGTGGCCGTCTACGGCTCAACGTCCCCTGGCTTTACGCCGCCCCTGGGCGACCGGGTGGCAGTGGTACGATTGGGGCTGGAGTGCAGCCCCTGTTTCGAGCGTGAATGCCCGCTGGGCCACCTGAACTGCTTGCGCCAGCTGCCACCCTCGCAGGTTATTGAGGCTCTGGGGCAATTGGTTGGAGATGAGTGATAGAAACGGAATTGAGCGCCAGTTATTTCCACCCCCACTGGCGACAGGCTTTACAAGGATGTGGCCTCACAACCATTGATGATTGGTTGGCTCTGGACAGAATTCTGGTCGACAAACCGAATCGGAGGGGGGGCGGGCTGAGCCAGGTTTTTAGTGCTGTGGTCACCGATCCCGACGGTGTTGAGAAAAGGGTGTATATCAAACACCAGCGCAACTACGTGCGGCGCAGTGTGAGACACCCATTTCGCGGCCAGGCAACACTGTACCAGGAGTACAAGGCCATGATGCGTTGCTGGCAGATGGGGGTGCCCGTGGTAGAACCGTTGTTTTTTTCTGCGAACAATGTGAGCGGGGACAGGGAAGCCATGCTGGTGAGTCTGGGCCTGGAGAACTTTCAAAGTCTGGATCGTGCGCCTTTGCACCAGCTGCCTCTGGGGCGTCGATTGGCGTTGATTCGGGATGTGGCCGCCGCGGTTCGGTTGCTGCATGAGCAGGGTCTGGCTCATCAAAATTTGTATCCCAAGCATGTTTTCGTTGCCTGGTCTGAGTTGCTGCAGCGGTATGACGCCCGGTTTATCGACCTGGAACGTTGCCGGCCGCACTATCAACATTGGCGCCCGCGTGTGCGGGATCTCGAAAGTTTGGCGAGGCGAACAAAAGGGTTGTCTGACCGTGACAAGCTGAGATTTCTGCGGGAATACCTTGCTCAACCCCTGGGTGGTGCTGCTGGACGCTCACTTCTGGATCGGTTGGAGCGAAAGTTTAAAGACAAGGTAGGTCGCTAATTCATGCGCGTGCTTCTGATCAAGACCTCCTCAATGGGGGATGTGATCCACACCCTGCCGGCGCTCACCGATGCCCGGGCTGCCATTCCTGATCTGCAGGTGGACTGGGTGGTGGAAGACAGTTTTGCCGATCTGGCCCGCCGCCACCCTGCCGTTCACACTGTCTTTCCCTGTGCCCTGCGCCGCTGGCGTAAGCATCCCATCAAGGCGCGCCGCTCCGGGGAGTGGGCGGCTTTCAAGTCCGCCGTTCAGTCAACCTCCTATGATGCGGTGATTGATGCCCAGGGCCTGCTGAAAAGCGCGTTTATTACGCGCCTTTCCCGTGGTCCCAAATTCGGCCTGGATAAGCACTCTGCGCGGGAAGGGTTGTCGGCCAGAGTACTGGATCATCCGCTCCCCGTGGCCCGTGGTCAGCACGCCATTAAGCGGGTTCGCCAATTGTTTTCCCAGGCTCTGGGTTACACCCTTCCCGATGCTGCGCCAGACTATGGCCTGCCCCGTGAGCATGTGCCAACGCCCTTGAGTGAGCCGGCAGAACTGGTGTTCTGTCATGGCACTACCTGGCCCACCAAACATTATCCGGAAGCCTTCTGGCGTCAGCTCCTCGAGCTGGCCAGCAGCGAGGGCCACCGTGTCCATCTGCCCTGGGGTAATGACGAAGAAAAGGCTCGCGCCGAGCGGTTGGCCGCGGGGCTGGAGCGCGTTTGTGTGTTGCCCAAAATGGGGCTGGATGCGCTGACCGACAAGCTATTGAGCTGGGATGCCTTTATCGCCGTGGATACCGGGCTGGCACACCTGGCCGCCGCTGCCGGCTTGCCGGGTGTGGCTCTGTATGGTCCTACGGACCCGATGCTGACCGGGGTGCAAGGCCTGCGTGCTTCGTCGCTGGCGGCGGATTTTCCCTGCGCGCCCTGCGTGCAGGAGAAGTGCACTTACCGTGGAGAGCTGGGTAAGGGGGTGGAACCGCCCTGTTTCAGTACCTTGAAGCCGGCTGCGGTCTGGCGGGCGTTGCGGAGGCAGAATCCGTGAAGCTGGCGATGGTGCTCTATCACTATTTTCCCTGGGGTGGCTTGCAGCGGGACTTTGCCCGCATTGCCCGTGAGGCGGTGTCCCGAGGTCATGACGTTGAGGCCCTGGTCAGTGACTGGCAGGGGGATTCCATTGAGGGTGTGGGCCTTCATGTCCTGCCTGTGTCCGGGCGAAGCAATCATGGTCGCATGGCCAGCTTTGCGGCCGCGGTACAGCGGGCGGTCGAAGCCGGGGGTTATGACCGGGTGCTGGGTTTTAACCGCCTTCCCGGGCTGGATGTGTATTTTGCTGCCGACAGTTGCTTCGCTGCGCACGTGGCGGACAAATTCCCCTTAGTGCGTTGGCTGCCTCGTTATGCTGCCTATCTCAAGCTGGAAGAGCAGGTAACGGCGGCCACGGGCCCCCATTTGCTGTTTCTCAATGACGATCAGCGGGATCAATACCTGAATTATTACCCTCTGCCTGCTTCCCGCTATCAGGTGCTGCCGCCCGGCATTGAGCCGGATCGGCGCCGCCCGGAGAATCATGAGGAACTCAGAAACCGGATTCGTCGCGAGCTGGCTGTTGCGGAGAACGAGTCGCTGATCCTCTTCCTGGGGTCCGGTTTCAAGGTCAAGGGCCTGGATCGGGTGCTGGCGGCGTTTACGAAATTGCCTGATAGCACGAAGTTGATGATCGTCGGGAACGACGATGCCGAGCCATACCTGCGTGGCTTGGACGAAGCCATCCGGAACAGGGTTGTCGTGTTGGGCCCCCGTGACGATGTGCCAGCACTTATGCAAGCCGCAGATTTGCTGTTGCATCCAGCCTACCGGGAATCCGCGGGCATGGTGTTGATAGAAGCCACCGTGGCCGGTCTACCGGTATTGACGACGGACACCTGCGGTTATGCCCGTTATGTGAAGGAGGCGGGTTCCGGAGAAGTGATCACGTCGCCGTTTAGCCAGCGTGATCTCAACCAGACGCTACAGAAAATGATAGGCACTGTGCCGGGGGGATGGCAGGCGGCGGGGCTGGAGTATGGCTCCTCGCCAGCGCTTTATCGTCTGGCGCAGAACGTAGTCGATGCCGTGGAGGTTGGCCGGTGAAACTGTTTTTGCGCGAGGATATTGATGTCCTTTGGGGTGAGGGTGATCCCTTTGCTCAGGCTGCCCGGCAGGATGGTGAGATTTTCCGGGCCCGTGAGGGACGGAGGACACTTCGCTTTCATGGTGATGGACGCAGCTATTTTCTCAAATACCACGGTGGTATCGGCTGGAAAGAAATCTTCAAAAATCTCACCCAGGGTAAATTGCCGGTGCTGGGCGCCATGGATGAAGTAAGAGCCATTGATGCGGTTCGTGCCGCTGGGCTGGACACCATGACCGTGGCGGCGTTTGGAAGTCGCGGTGTCAATCCGGCGTCGATTGAATCGTTTATCGTTACCGATGATCTTACCGAAACGCTGAGTCTGGAAGATGTGGGGGAGCGCTGGGTGCAAGCCGGTGAGGTGCCGACGCAGTTCAAGCGTGCCCTGATTGAGAGGGTTGCGGATATTGCCCGGATCATGCATCAGGCCGGTATCAACCACCGGGATTTCTATCTTGCGCACTTTCTCATGCCCGAGGAGGATGTGCAGCAGCAAGTGGCAACTGGGCGCATGTATCTTATCGACCTTCATCGCTCTCAGGTTCGCAGCAAAGTGCCGCGGCGCTGGCAGATAAAGGATCTGGGCGGGCTGTACTTCTCTACTGCCCGCTTCGGCATGACGCGGCGGGATATGTTGCGTTTCATTCGGGCTTATTCCGGTTTGCCATTACGTCAGGCTCTGGAGGATGTGTCGCTCTGGGACGCTGCGCGTCGCGAGGCGGAAAAAATCTATCGTCGCTATTTTGAGGTAGAACCCCGGCTTCCCCTGCAGTTCAACGAGCACCCGGGGAAAGATATCTGATGGCGGTAGCACCTGAGGTTTCTGTGGAAATGTTGCTGGCGACCCGCACGTTGGGGCTGCCCGCGACCCTGATAGTGGGAGAGTCGACAGTTCGGGTGGAAAAACTGCTGCGATTTATGCCTTCAAGGCGAGCCATTTATGCCGGGCAGACTGCAGCGGGAAAGCGGGTCGTGATAAAGCTTTTTTCGCAGGCCCCGCGATCCATGAAGGAATTCAGTCGTGAAAAGCGTGTTCTGGAGGATCTGCGGCAACGGGGGATTCCCGCCCCCGATATTCTGGCCGCCCAAGAGGGAGATCAGGGGGCGATGTTGCTGCTCGAGCATCTGGGCGAGCGCTCTGCTGGCATCGTTCTGAATGAGACGGATGAAGCCGGGCATCAGGTCTTGCTGCAGTCTCTGGTGGAGCTGACTGCCCGGATGCATAAGGCCGGGGTGCTGCAGCGGGATATCCATCTGAACAATTTTATTCAGCATGGTGATGACTGGTACGTGATTGATGCGGGTGATATCCAGGTGTCGGAAGGCCAGCCCTCCGCCCGCGATGCTTTGGAGAATCTTGCCCTGCTTCTGGCCCAGTTTCCGCCTTTGTCTTTGCCCTCGGCTGACAGGGTTGCCCGTTGTTATGGCGGTATTTTCAGTGCCGGAGACATTGCCCGGAAGCTGGCGGGGGCTCGTGACAAACGCTTGCGCAAGCTGGTCAAAAAATCCTTGCGCGACTGTACCGAGTTTGCGGAGCTTCATGTGCCAGGCCTTACGGGTATGTGCCGACGTGGCGACCTGGAAAAAGTGAAGGGCTTGCTGGAGAGGGGATTGGATAACACCTTGCCCGGCAGTGAGAGCCTCAAGGATGGGAACAGTGCCACGGTATGGCGTGCCGATATCGGCGCAGAGCCCGTGGTGATCAAGCGCTATAACCTGAAAAATTTTGCCAAGAGACTGGCCAGGCAGTTTCGCAGCCGGGCACGGAATTCCTGGATGAATGCGAGCTATTTGGCGCTTGTGCATGTTCGCACTCCTCGGGCATTGTGCTTTGTATCGGAGAAGAATGCGGGGCTAACAGGTAGAGAATATCTTGTCTGTGAACATGTAAATGGGCGCATGCTGCCTGAGATCTGTGAAGAGGGTGGGCCGTTCCGGGAGAAAGCGCTCAGGCAGATGGCCGACTTTTTCGCAACCATGCTGTTGATGCGTTTCAGCCATGGGGATAGCAAGTACACTAATTTTCTTTTTGTTGATGGTGTCCTGCAGGTTATCGATCTGGATGGCATGGTGCGCTTCCCGGGGGGCGCAGCACTGCCTCAGGATCTGGAGGCACAGCGTAGGCGGTTGTTTGAGAGCTGGAAGCCCCGTGAGGCACTGGCAGCAGGGGCAGAACAGGAATTCGAAAGTTATTATCAGGCCCGACTGAAATTGATTGAGAGCTGGTTATGAAGACCCTGATTGTGTCCACCGATGGCAAGTTGATGGTGACGCGCCCGCTGTGGGAGGCGGCCCGGGAAGTGTTTGACTTCGACCATGTGGAAGTGACCCGGGAGCACGGTCTTGAGGCGTATTTCAATGAGGCAGATTTCAGCGGTTACGACAGGGTTATCGCAGACACAAACCTGCGTCGTCTTGGTAAACGCTACCAGTGTCTGAAGCGAGCCCCCGGGCTGGTCGTGTTTGATCACGATGTGTGTCAGAACAATGTGTCTTCCAGTGAATGGTACAAACGCTATCCTTCTGTGCTGCGAGATATCGGTGAGGTCCGGATTATTGTGTCTGGATCGCAACTGGCGAGCCAGTTACAAAGCGAAGGCATTGATGCCTGCTATTTGCCCAAGGGTTATGACAACAAGGTCATTGCCGATCTCGGTATCCCGCGAACAGAGGCTGCCGCTTTCGTGGGCAGGGTGAAGAACAAGGTATACAAGAAACGCAAACGGTTCCTGCTGCGCCAAGAGAAACTGGGGCGGGTGGCGTTGTTGCGTGCGGACCCTGGTGAACCCTATAACCGTTTGCTTAACCAGATCCGCTGTTTTGTCAGCGCGGATATCGGTTTCGGCGAGTATATGATCAAGAATTTTGAAGCCATGGCAGTAGGCTGTTTGCTGGTTGCCTGGCGCCAGCCCGAGCAGGAGCAGGCTGCACTGGGTTTTGTCGAAGGTGAAAATGTGGTCCTGTATGACAGCGAGCAAGAGCTGGAGAAGAAGCTTGCCTGGCTGGCGTCAGATTCTCCGGCAGCAGAGCGTATAGCTCGTGCAGGGCAGGCGTTGGTGACAAAGCAGCATCGCTGGGTCGACCGGGCGGCAGCATTTCCAGAGCTGCTTTCGGCAGAGATTCAGCCGGCCCCTCCGATCACCTGGCGTGACCGGTTAAAGATCCTGGGAGCAGGTAAATGAATGCGATCAATCTCCATGTGGTGGGCTGTCCGCGCAGTGGCACGACATTGATGGCGGAAATGCTGGTGGCCTGCTACCCCCATCAGGGTCACTCTGATCATGAAGAAACCATTTTCAAGGTGGCGCCCCATGAACAGGGGTTGCGCCTTTCTAAGAAGCCCAATGACGTGTTGTGGATGGCACCGCTGCTTGAGCGTGATCCCGCCTTGCATGTGATCGCCATGTTGCGCGATCCCCGCTCGGTGATTTGCAGCATGCACAAGGCCTGGCCAGGCATGTACTTTTGCAATTATCCGGTATGGAAGCGGGCGGAGAAAGGTGCGGCGGCGATTGCCGAACATCCTCGTGTATTGTTGCTGCGTTATGAAGATCTGGTCCGTGATCCCATGAAGGTACAGGCGCAAATAGAAGCGCGATTCCCCTTTTTGTCGCGAGCGCACGATTTCAATCGTTTTCATGAAGTTGCCCGAGCCGGTGAGGATGCGCAGAACGCGCTCGGTGGCGTACGTGAGGTGGATCAATCCAGGATTGCTGGTTGGAAAGAACACTTGCCACGTCTCAAGCAGCAGGTGGAACGTTATCCTCAACTGCTGGCGGATCTGGTCGAGCATGGTTACGAAGAAGACAACCAGTGGAAGGAATGCCTTGAGGGTATCGAAGCGAACGACTTTCCCTGTCGGTATTCGGATTCTTCGGAATTCTGGAAACATCTTGAGCAAAAGCTTCGTTTTGTGGGCAAGCGGCGCCGTTATTTCAAGGCAAGGGGGTTGTAGTCATGCAGCAGTGGCGGGAGTTTCTGTTTCTGGGGCTGGCAAATCATCTTCCGCGGTTGAAGTTCAGTGACAAGATTCGCTGGCTACTGCTCAAGGCCGCTGGCATGGATATGCAGGGCCGTTCGACGGTGTATGGACCTGTGACGCTTCGTCCCATCGGAGGGGCCGGGAAGGTGCATATTGGCAAGGGCTGCTTCATTAATACCGAGGTGCGGTTTGCTTGTCCGAAAGCGTCGATAACACTGGGAGAGCGGTGTCGTATCGGGCCGCGTGTATGTTTCGAGGGCGCGCAACATAGCCTTTATCTGAATGAAAAGGGTCGCCGCGGTACTACCGGTGCGCCCATTACTATTGGCAGGGATGTGTGGATCGGTGCTGGCGCGATAATTACTGCGGGCGTCGAAATCGGTGATGGTGCCGTTGTGGCAGCGGGAGCGGTGGTCAATCGTCCGGTTCCGGCGCTGACGTTAGTCGGTGGCGTTCCCGCTCGAGTCATCAAGGCGCTTCACCAGGGAGAGTCGTCCTAAAGGCTTTTGCGTGGCCAGCGGTATCGCTGCCCCAGCTCTCTCAGATAGAGCTCCAGCCGGCGTAAAATCTGAGTGTTATCTTTTTTCTTGTGTTTGCGCTTCTTGTTTTTTTGCCGTCCGACTTCCAGGTTGGAATGGCACGATTGAATTTCACAAAGGCCGGCCGCCTGAGGAACCACGGCATACATATCCAGGTCTTTTCTGATCCAGCCCCCGGAAACAAAATCATCGGCGGGTAAGTAAAATGTTTCGCTCATATCCAGTAGTTTTTGTGCCCCTTCAGGGGTGACCATGTAGGCTGCCAGGCAGTATGCACGTCGATTGGCAAATTTCGCTAATCGGAATGTATCGTCCAATCGTTGCTGTTGCCAGACAGAAGGCACGCATTTGGAGTAATAGAGCATGGCCAATTCCCAGTTCATAGAACGCAGGGAAAGTTGTTCGCAGACATTGCAAGAATCTTGATCCAGCTTCGCATCTCCTTCCAGTATGAGGGATGGCGAATCTGCCTCGGCGGCCACTTTCCAGGCATTGCGATGGCTGACGAAGCAGCCGATCTCTCCTGCGCTTAAGTTGCGACCAAGTGTTTTGACGGATTTTTTATAATCAAAGCCTACTCGGTCCCAGTCGTTTTGTTCTACGGGAGGGGAAGTCTCTGTGAATGAAAAATCTAGCTCTAGCGATGACAGCATGCCTTGAATGTGCGTTCGCCGCTCAGTTTCTTTTGGCTGAGCAATAACGAGCACTTTATATTCTTGTTTATTTATGGGCATTGGGTCGCTCTGCTGCTTTGTTGTCTGCAATTAGCAGTATAAAAATTGGTAGCCAGGTGTATAGCCAGAAGCTGTTCGGGGACCTGAGTGGGTAGACTCCTTCGAAGAATTGAGTCACCAGACCAAAAATGAGAAGACATAACCAGATAGTGTTATTTTTGGAAATGACCAAATTTCGCCGGAAAATAATGAGGAGCAAAGAGAGGTATGCAAGTAGTGCGAGCAGCCCTCCTCTTAAAAGTAGTGAAAAATAAAGGCTGTGTGGCTCAAGTTTCACTTGTTGTATTTCTGAAAATACAGTGATGCTGCCGGAAAGACCACTGCCCCAAAGCCAGCTGTGATCCGGATAGTGTGAGAGAAACTCCCCCCATAAAGAGGGTCTTTTACTGAGTAATTGTTCTGCATTAAGAAAATCGGTTGCCATAAGGAAAACCAGAAATGCGGCGGCTATCGCGCTAATAATTATATAGACCATGGCAAGTCGAAGGCGCTCCCTTTCAAGCAAGACCAAGAGCGGCAGGGCGATGGCGAGCCCCAGCATGGCGGATCGGCTATTGGCAAGATAGATGGCTGCCAGGAAAGGGACGGCTAGAAGGGCTGCCGCGAGTTTTGGCCGATCCATGAATGATTTGGCTAGAAGTATGAGTCCCACTGAAAGTGCCAGACCCGTTTCGTTTGGGTTGTCACCCAGGGTGCCGTAGCCAGTGTTGCCCTCAGTCATCAATCCTCGTTGTATGAGTACAAAATAGAATAGCCCTAATGCAATAATGCTGCTTAGCAGTAGCAGTGTGATGATCCTGCTTACTTCGGAGGGGTGGAATAAGGTGAAATGGCGAATGGCGATAGCTAAAGACATTACAAAGATGATGTGTTTGAGGTTCTTCCTGAGCGTGTCGAGGACTTCAGTGGGAGCCCACAGCGAGGGAATATATAAAATGATTATAACAATAAGTATGCCAAGGAGGATTTTATCATTTTCGATAAAGTAACGTTTGAAGTGCCAAATTGAAAAATAAAAAGCAGGAAGAATTGTTCCAATATAGAGGGTCAGATATTGGGCTTTGCTTGAGGGTGCAAGAAAGAAACCGCATAGATATAGAAGCAACCCTCCGGTTAGCCAGCAGGAAAAGAAACGATCTATACGTGTCATGGCAGGATTGGTCATTAATAACGCTTCGGCTGGCCAGCGGGCTGATGCTTGAACCGCTTGTGCACCCATAGATACTGCTCCGGGCACTTGCGTACATAGCCTTCGATGGTGCTATTGATGCGAGCGGTGTCCTGTTCATCGTCCCCGCAGGGGAAGTTTTCCAGCGCCGGGCCGAATTCGATTTCGTAGCGACCACCGGGTAAGCGATAGTGAGCGCAAGGGATGACTGCGGCCTTGCCCATGCGGGCGATGCGGCTGGTGGCGGTAATGGTGGCGGCGGGAACGCCGAAGAAGGGCACATAGACCGCATGGGCAGTGCCATAGTCCTGATCCGGGGCGTACCAGACAACTCTTCCGTTTCTCAGCAGGCGCACGATTTGGCGGATATCCATGCGATCGACGATCCCTTCCACGTATTTTTGGCGGCCTTTGTTAATCAGGCGGTCAATCACCGGGTTGTCGTTGGGGCGGTAGACTGCATTAATATCCAGGGCGTAGCTCAGTAGGCGCGAGCCCACATCCACACTGTTAAAATGCATGCCCAGCAATAACACCCCTTGCCCCGCCGCTTGAGCACTCCTGATGTGCTCGATGCCTGTGATGGTCAGTCGTTCGCCCAGCTTGATACGGTGGTTGCTGAAGCTGCCGGCCATTTCCAGAATGGCTTCACCGGTGCTGATCATGCAGCGGCGGGCCAATGCTTCCTGCTCTTGGGGGGGGAATTCAGGAAAACAAAGCCGGATGTTGGTTTGCACAACATGACGGCGTTTTTTTGCCAGATGCCAGGCGAGACGGCCAAGGCCTCGTCCTGCGGCGAGCAGCAGATTCCAGGGCAACTGCCCGATCAGCCAGAAAATGCCTGCCCCCAGCCAGCTAGGGTAGAGACGAGGGTCGGAAAGCCGTGAGGGCCGGTTGGTGCGTTTTCCCATGAGGCTCTCAGCGGCTGTTCGGACGGATGGCGGGGCGCTCACTGAGGCGGGCCAGCAAGAGCGCTAACGGTAGCCACAGGCTGAGCCAGCTGGCCTGGAACGGCACCAGTAAATAGGCGCCGGCCGCGTAAGTCATGCACAGGCCGGGCACCACAGCAATGGTGTAGGCCGCATTGTCATGCCAGTTGATCTGGCGCTGCAGCAGCGCGGTAAACGGGCTCACCCAGCTGGCGACAAACAGCACCAGGCCGATCAGCCCCAGGCCGTGGATCAGCAGCAAAAAAATATTGCGCGGATGGGCAAGCGTCAGCAAATGGCTGTCGTTCCGTCCCAGCACGCCATTCAGCGTTTCGTGGTTCAGCCCATTGCCGATCAGTGGGTGAGCAAAATAATTACTCACCGTCACGCTGTGGCTGCCCTGCAGCATCAGGTAGAAGGCGGCGGCCAGCGGGATCAGGCTGAGCCAACGGCGAGAGCCCCGGCTGATCAGCCAGGCGACAGCAAACAGGAGGCTCATCAATCCCAGCGGCAAAGACGTCAGGCATAAAAAGCCGAAGCCGACACCCGCGCCGACCAGGCGGCGACCGCCTTTGCCGGATGCGCCTTCTTCCATGCCCTGTGCCAGCAGGATAAAGGTCGGTGCCACCATGGCCATCAGCGCCAGGGAGGGATCAAGGGAGGGCATGCGGAAAATCAGGTTGGCAGGCTCACTGAAGAGAGGGCTGCTGAACGGCTGGGTGGTGTAATAGCTGACCATTACCACCGTGGCCACCACCATGGCGCACAGGGCACCGTTGGCCATGGCTTGCTTGAAGGTGTTACGGAAATAGAGGTGCAACCAGCGGAACAGGCCCACCATGACCACGATTTGCACCACGCCGCGCACCGTCCGCGAGGAGTTGGGTTCCTCCGCCCAGGCCAGGCTGAGCAGGGCCCAGGCGAGTAATAGATAGAGCGGAACCAGAAAGGGCGAGGTCATCAGCCGGTGGTCGCCACTGACCACCGCGCGGGTAAGCAGGGTCAGCCCGGGCAGAAAGAACAGCACATCAAGCACGTTGAGCAGGCCGATGCGGGAGTTGAACAGGAATACGCCGCTGAACATCACCGCAAATGACAATGTCAGCCACCAGCGTAACCAGCGACCTTGCATGATGTTGGGGGGCAGTGGCGGCATAGGGTGTCCTGTTGCTCCGAAATTGGCCAAGAGTTGCTGAATGATACCCTGACAGCGTGGCGATGCGTAATTGTTGTACCCGGTCAGCAGGTAGCGGCGTGCCGCGAAGTGTACTGTCAGAACCTGTTTGCCTCCACCGCTATGCTACAATTGCGGGCAATTCGGCTCTGTTGTCTTTTGGAGACATTGATGCAAAACCCGCAAATTCCCTCTTTTGCCCAGGCCCGCGTTCTGGTGGCTGGCGATGTCATGCTTGATCGTTACTGGCACGGCCCAACCGGCCGTATTTCGCCGGAAGCGCCGGTGCCGGTGGTGCGCGTTACCGAGCTGGAAGACCGCCCCGGTGGTGCCGCCAACGTGGCATTGAACATGGCCGCCCTCGGTGCCCGTGCAGAGCTGGTTGGGGTGACGGGCCGCGATGAAGCTGCCTCGATTCTGGAAGAGCGGCTGGCGGCGGCGGAAGTGGGTTGTCATTTCCAGAAAGTGGACGGGTTGCCCACGATTACCAAATTGCGGGTGATTAGTCGTCAGCAACAACTGCTGCGGCTGGATTTTGAAGAAGCGTTCCACAACCAGGACCCGGCGCCGTTTGCCGAGCAGGTAAAGCAGCAGCTGTCTCACTGTGGTGCGCTGGTGTTGTCGGATTATGCCAAAGGCGCCCTGCGTGACTGTCCTGGTCTGATTGCGCTAGCCCGCGAAGCGGGTGTGCCGGTGTTGGTGGATCCCAAGGGTACCGACTTTGAGCCCTATCGCGGGGCGACCCTGCTGACACCGAACCTGAGTGAGTTTGAAGCGGTGGTGGGGGCAGTAAAGGATGAGCAGGACCTGATTGAAAAGGGGCAGCAGCTGATCCGTGATCTGGATCTGCAAGCCATGCTGGTCACGCGCAGCGAGAAGGGCATGACCTTGCTGCGTGATGGCTTGCCGGAGCTGCACCTGCCGGCCCGGGCCCGGGAAGTATTTGATGTGACCGGCGCCGGCGATACGGTGATTTCCGTGCTGGCGGTATCGTTGGCGGCTGGTGCTGCCATGGAAGATGCGGTGGCGCTGGCCAATATTGCCGCCGGTATCGTGGTCGGCAAACTGGGCACCGCTGTGGTGTCTGCGCCGGAACTGCGCCGTGCGGTGCACCAGGAAGGAGGCTTGGGCCGTGGTGTGATGACCGAAGCGCAGTTGCTGATCGCCATCGAGGATGCCCGTGCCCAGGGTGAGAAAATTGTCTTCACCAATGGCTGCTTCGACATCATTCATGCCGGCCACGTGGGCTATCTGGATACGGCTCGTCGGCAAGGGGATCGCCTGGTGCTGGCGGTTAACGGTGATGAATCGATTCGCCGCTTGAAAGGGCCGGGCCGGCCGATTAATCCGCTTGAGCGTCGCATGGCGGTGCTGGCCGCGCTGGAAGCGGTGGACTGGGTGGTGGCGTTCGATACGGATACACCGGAGCCGCTGCTGGAATCCATCAAGCCGGATGTGCTGGTGAAAGGCGGTGATTACAGCGTGGATCAGGTGGTGGGCCACGAGTTTGTGAAAGGCTACGGCGGCGAGGTGAAGGTGCTCGATTTTATCGATGACATTTCTACCACCAAGATCGTTGAGCGAATCCGAAAAGACAATGAATAATTAATAATGAATAGTTAATAACGTCGCGAAATCAGTGCTGTGCCGCGTTGAAACGTATGAGGCCGCGCCCATGGTCTGGGCGCGGCCTCATACGCTTGAAAGAGTGATAAAAGCTGCTCGCGCAGCTATTCATTATTAACTATTCATTCCGTTCCTGTCTCTACGATGGCGGGCAGGCGTTACGCCCGTCCATCGCTCAAAAGCCCGAACGAAGGCGGCGGACTCGCTGTAGCCGAGCAGTTCGGCAATCTCCGCCACGCTCCGCTCTGAATCCCTCAGATAGCGCCGGGCCTTGTCTTCCCGAACCTGGTCCATGATGCCCTGAAAAGGGCGATTTTCCTTGCTGAGTTGGCGTCGGAAAGTGCGTTCGGGAATACCGAAGGCCTGGGCGACTTGTTCGGCGGTGGGGAAGCTTCGTACAAACAGATTCAGGTACGCCGCGACGCGACCGCCGAGGTCAGCGGTGGGCGCTTCGCGGCGGGCCAGCATGGCATCACATTGTTCGCGATACATGTCCTGGGCCATCTTGTTATAGCCGGGCATGCGGATGCCCATGTCCTGGTTGCGAATCACCGCCTTGCAATGGGGTTGGTCGTAACGGATCGGGCAGCCGAAATAGTCCTCAAAAGCCTCTGCATGGGCCGGGCGCGGGTAGGGCATCCACACCTCCACCGGTTTCAGGTCAAGATTGAGCTGGGTCTGGATGTCGTTGATCAGCTTGAAGGTGCCCACCATGTCCCGGTCGATCAGAATACGGCTCACTTCAGGTGGTAGAGGAATCGGGTACAGCTCCAGTGCGGTCGTCTGTTCGCCGGGCACCAGTGCGATTTCGCCGTACAAATAGGTCAGGGCCTGGTATTTCACCCCGAACTGGAATCCCTGGAACGCCGTTTCACTGGTCATCAGCAGCATGGCCAGCTGCCCGTAGCCGGCAAAGCCGAAACGGCTGCCCATATCGAAGCCCAGCATGGGGTCGTTTACCCGGGGCAGCAGCTCGGTAAAGATGAGTAGCTCCCGGTCCCGGCCGATTTCGCTGTTGGGATCCAGCTTGCCCGGGTCCAGCCCGTGGCGGGCGAGCACTGGGCCACAGTCGATTCCCTTCTCGGTCTCGAGCAGGTCGATGGTGTAGATCAGTGCAAGAATCGAGCGTTCAGACATGGCCGGAATTATCAATTTTTAGTCAGGTTAACACGTATTCACTGGGCGCTGACAAGGCTAGAGTGCATGCATTGATAGATGCATCGGCATCCCAAGGAGAATACCTATGACAAGTCAGGCCCGTATCAATGTGAAAACCCGTCGCGTCAAAGTGGCCATCGTTGGTGGTGGCTTTGGTGGCATCTGTATGGCCATCAAGCTGCGCGAAGCCGGGATTGATGACTTTGTGCTGCTGGAAAAAGGCAGCGGCATGGGGGGCACCTGGTATCACAACAGCTACCCCGGGGCGGCTTGTGATGTGCAGTCGCACATGTACTCCTTCTCTTTCGAGGGGAATCCGGACTGGAGCCATCGCTACAGTGGCCAGCAGGAAATCCACAATTACATTCAGGGCGTGACCGACAAGCACGGCCTGCGTCAGTACACCCGTTTCAACAGCGAAGTGACCGGCGCCCATTTTGATGACAAGGCGGCCCTGTGGACGCTGGATATGGCCGATGGGTCTCAGGTGGTTTGTCAGCACTGGGTGCTGGCCAGCGGCCCCTTGCACGTGCCGTCTTTTCCTGACTTCAAGGGAATGGAAAACTTCAAAGGCAAGATCATCCACTCCGCCCAGTGGGATCATGACTATGACATGGACGGCAAGAAGGTGGTGTCCATCGGTACCGGCGCCAGCGCCATTCAGTATGTGCCCCACGTGGCTAAAGAAGCGGGCCAGCTGACGGTGGTACAGCGCACGCCGCCGTGGATCATTCCCCGCGATGAGCGCGCCTATTCCGGCCTGAGCAAGTGGATGTTCCGCCGCTTCCCGGCCCTGCGCAAGCTGCACCGTCTGCGTCTGTATCTGAGCAATGAAGCGCGGGTGGTGCCGATCTTCAATCCGCGCCTGGCCAAGCTGGCCGAGCCGGCCCTGAAAGCGTTTATTCATTACCAGGTGAAAGACAAGGCCACGGCCCGCAAGTTGGTGCCAAGCTACACGCTGGGCTGTAAACGCATCCTGATTTCCAACAACTATTACCCCACCTTCAATCGCGACAATGTGTCGCTGGTCACCGAAGGCGTGAAGGAAATTCGTGAAAACAGCATCGTGTTCAGCGATGGCAGTGAGCAGCAGGCCGACTGCCTGGTACTGGGTACCGGCTTTATCGTGGATCCGCGTATTTACATGAAGGATTTCGACATTACCGGGTTACCGGGGCACCGATTGCAGGACGACTGGAAAGCAGGATCGGAAGCCTATCTGGGCACCACGGTCAGCGGTTACCCGAACATGTTCCAGCTGGTGGGGCCAAACACTGGCCTGGGCCACAACTCCATTATCTTCATGATCGAGAGTCAGGTGCGCTACATCATGGATGCCATTACCAAGCTGGATAAGCGCGGTGATGCCTGGCTGGATGTGAAGCAGGACGTGCAGGATCGCTATAACGACAAACTGCAGGAAGAACTGAAAGGCACGGTATGGCAGAACGGTGGTTGCATGAGCTGGTACCAGCAGGCCGATGGCCGCAATACCGCCCTGTGGCCCCATGCCACTTTCCAGTTTATGGCGCGCACCTGGACGGTGAGCATGAAGGATTACCACTGGCAGACGGCGGTTGAGAGCGTGCCCGTGAAAGAGGCGGCTGTTGGCTGACAAAGGCCGTCTCGAGTTGCGAGAAGCGAGTTTCGACAGGCAAAACCAGAAAATAATGAGGTCAGGTTTTCGCTACTCGAAACGCGTGGCTCGCTTCTGAATTACTGTGGTTCGCATTTCGCCGGTGTGGCTTTCTGGTACAGCGGTAGCGCCACCTGCATTTTTTCTTCCAGTGCGCCGATCCGGCTGCCGGGATTGGGGTGGGTGGACAGGAACTCCGGGGGCTGTCCGCTCCCGGTGGCGGCCATGTTCCTCCAAAGCTGCACGCTTTCGCGCGGGTCAAAACCGGCGCTGGCCATCAACTCCAGCCCCATCAAATCCGCTTCTTCTTCATGGGCCCGGCTGAAGGGCAGGGCAATGCCCAGCTGTGCGCCCATGCCCAGCGCCTGAATAATGCGCTCTGAATCTGCATCCCCTTCGCTGAACATGCCGACCAGAAACAGCACCGTGCGGATTCCTAACTGCTGGGTCAGCCGCTCGTTACTGTGTCGTGCCAGCACATGGCCCACCTCGTGGCCAATCACGGCCGCCAGTTGGTCATCGCTGGTGGCCACCGCCAGCAGGCCTTCGTTGACGCCTATCTTGCCACCAGGCAAGGCAAAGGCGTTGGGGCTCGGGTCGGCAAAGACCACGATTTCCCAGCGCTGGGGTAGCGCGTTGCCGGGAAACCGGTTGGCTAGATGGGCGAGTATCTGTGTGGCGACGCACTGTACTTCCCGGTTGGCAGCCTCGTCGTCGCTCACCGGAGTCTGCTGCTGCATTTGCAGAAACGTCTGCCGGCCAAAATCCGCCATCATGGTGTCCGGCATCAGGGCCAGCTGGTCCCGCCCGGTGGGCGTCTGGTCGCAACCGGCGAACAGCATCAGTGACAGAATAAATACAATAAAACGGTACACGTGACAGAGCCTGTCTGGAGTGCGAGAGATGTGTGCACGTTAGCGCAGAAGGTCAGGCGAGGGTAGAGGCCGGTTCGCGGCTTGATGGGGGAAATGCGCAACCAGTGGCCATAAAAAAAGCCCCGCTCTTGTGAGCGGGGCTTTCTTGTATGGTGCCCGGAGGCGGAATCGAACCACCGACACGGGGATTTTCAATCCCCTGCTCTACCGACTGAGCTATCCGGGCAATCAGGGCGCGTATTAAAGCGGCTTGGGCCGGAGGCGTCAAGCCGTGGGCGTTTATTTGTTCGCATCGTGAGCAGGTGGCACGTATCCCTCTGCTTTTTCGTAGTTTTCGTTGTTCAGAAAACGATCACGCTGTTCGTCCAGGAAGGCGCGTGCCTGTGGGTCCATCACGTTCAGGTGCTTTTCGTTGATCAGCATGGTCTGTTCGTGCAGCCATTCCTGCCAGGCCTTTTTCGAGACTGTCTCGAAGATATCCTGCCCCTTGGGGCCGGGGAACGGGGGGCGGTCGAGGCCGTCCAGTTCAGTCTGGTATTTGCGGCACATTACCGTGCGGCTCATGGCAACTCCGTAGGCGGGTACATGTGAGGTGGACTATAACATGCGTGACTGGCGTGGGGCGTCGAGACCCGCCAGCAGTTTCTTCACCGGTGCGGCCAGGCCCAGCGTGCCGGGAGACTGCGGGTCCACCCAGCGACCGTCACTGTCACGGGTGCCGGCTGGGTCCACGGCCACTTCCAGCGGGACGATGTCCAGATGATAGTGGCTGAAGGTGTGCCGGAACGGATCCAGTGGCTGGCTATCAGCACGGGCATCGAACGCACGGACTTTCAGGGCGTCGTCCATCTGTGACTCATCGTCGGTTTGTGGAAAGCACCACAAGCCGCCCCAGATGCCTTGCTGGGGCCGCTGTTCCAGCCAGACCCGGCCGTTACGGTCGCGCAGGATAAGCATGACGGTGGTGCGTACTGGCAGGGCCTTTTTCGGTTTCTTGCCGGGGTAATCCTGTGGGTTACCGTTGGCGTGGGCTTCGCACCCGCGGTTTACCGGGCAGCTAGCGCAGTCGGGGTTGCCCCGGCGACACAGGGTGGCGCCCAGGTCCATGATCGCCTGGGTGTAGTCCGCCAGCCGTGCGTGAGGCGTGTAGTGTTCAGACAGCTCCCAGAGTCGGCTTTCGACCGGTTTTTTGCCCGGCCAGCCGGGCACCGCATGCAGCCGGGCGAGCACCCGTTTCACATTGCCATCGAGAATCGGTGCGCGCACGCCGCGGCTCTGGGCAAGAATGGCGCCGGCGGTGGAGGGGCCAATGCCGGGTAGCGTGGCCACTTCCTCAACGGTGTCCGGGAATTCGCCCTGATAGTTCTCCAGCAGTTGTTGGGCGCATTTATGGAGGTTGCGGGCGCGGGCGTAGTAACCGAGCCCGGTCCACAGGTGCAGTACCTCATCCTGCTCCGCCAGTGCCAGTGTTTTGACATCCGGGAAGCGCGCCATAAACCGCTTGAAGTAGGGAATGACCGTGCTGACCTGGGTCTGTTGCAGCATGATTTCCGACACCCACACCTGATAGGGCGTGCGCGGGTGCTGCCAGGGCAGATCCTGGCGGCCATGTTGGTCGTACCAGTCGAGTAGAGCCTGGCTGAAGTCTTGCGGGGTGAGGGATGTGCTGGGCATGACACTCCGGACAAAAAACGGCGGAAATGAGCAAACGCTCATTTCCGCCTGCGTGTCGCTTGCTGCGTGAAGCCTGCAGCGTCTCTTAATTAAACAGCTTCTTGAGGCCGTCCTGCAGCTGCTTGTTCACTTCTTCCTTGGCTTTCTTCTGGGCGGCATCCTTGAGCACTTCTTCGGTGGTGTCGCCTTCGCCTTCAATGCCGAACTTTTCTTTCAGCTTGTCTTTGGTGGCGTTGGCGGCGACCTGTTTGCCGATGTCCTTGAAGCCATCCTTGTCCGGGCCACACCATTTGGCGGGGCTGCCACCCAGGTTGCCTTCGCAACGCAGCGGCCAGGTGGTGCCGGTCAGGTATTTGGAGGTGCCCAGTTCCGGCGATTGCATGCCGATCTTCAGGTCGAAGTCCTGGTTGAGGATGTTCATCCAGCCATTACCGGTGATTTCCCCTTTTTGCAGTACCGCAGAGAGGCTGTCCAGATACGCCACGTTCTTGTCCAGCCGCGCCTTGGATTTCAGGTCGAGAATCTTGGTGTCCTCGGACAGGGCGCTGGGCAGTTTGCCGGATTCCTGGCTGGGAATCAGGGCGGTGGCCAGGCCCTGGAACTGGCCGAGCATGTCATTCACGCCGCCAACCAGGGTGCTGTACAGATTCAGGCCGCGCACGGTGGTGTCGGCCAGGGACAGATCGATGGTGCCTTTGGCGGAGTTCATCAGTGCTTTTTCGCTGTTGCCGCTGGCGCTATAGCTGCCGTTCATGTCGAACACCCCTTTGGCCAGATCATCCTCCAGTGCCATTTGTACCAGCGGTTGAATCTGAACGCTGGAGACGGTGTTGCTGGCGGTGATTTTCGGGGTGCTGCCGGAGGCATCCAGTTTGGCTTTGGCGCTGAAGCTGCCGCCCAGGGTGCTGCCGCTGGCGCGGGTCAGCTGCAAGACACCGTTCTTGGCGCTGACGGCAAATTTCATGTCGCTGGCGGTAATGCTGTCGTATTTTACGGTGCCAATGGCCAGTTTGCCGTCCACCAGCAGTGGCCGCAGGGTGTCCACCGGGATCAGCTCGTCACTGGACAGGCTGGCGGTTCCGCCGGTTTTGCCGCCGCCGGCTGCGGCGGTTTCGGTATCGCCACTGGCAGGCGGCATGTAGCCGTCCAGGGTGATCTTGTCGAGCACCAGGTCAAAGATGATCTTGCCACTTTCCAGGCTGGCCAGGCCGGCGCTGCCGCTGAGGGTGCTGTCATCCAGGGTCAGGGTCAGCGGGCTGGCCATGACGCTGCCGGGCTCGCCGCCGAGGGTGGCGTCCAGGGCAATCTTGCTCAGTGCCTGGCTGTCGGTGGTTTCGATGGGCGCTTCGCCAATCGCTTCCAGCACCTTGTTGGCATCGAAGGGCGCGGTGGCCAGCTTGCCGCTGAGCTGCATGTCGCCGGTGAGGGCGCTAATGTCCACGTTGCCTTTGGTCTCGGTGCCGGCGGCTTGCAGCAGCAGGTCCTTGATGGAGACGGTGTCCTCGTTCAGGTTTACATCCAGATTCTGTTCCAGATGCACATCCACCGGCATGGTGGTGGCGCCGGCGATATTGGCATCCAGTGTCATCGGGTTGAGGACGAAATGGTTATTGTCGATATCGGCGGCCAGTACCGTGTCCAGATTCATGTCCACGCGCATGTCGCTCTGGTCCTGATAGCGCAGGGACATCTGCAGCGGGAAGGGTTCATCCAGGTTCACGTCCTGGGCATTCAGATTAAAGTGCTCGACGACGATGTCGGTGCCATCGGCGGTGCTGCGGTAGCGAACCTTGCCGTCGCTGACCACGACTTTTGGAATGGTCAGCGGAATGTCCAGGCTGCTGCTGCCCTCGTCTTCGGCCGCCGGTTCTTCTTCAGCGGCGGTGTCTTCTGCCGGCGTCTGCGGGCCAATCTGCTCCCAGTTGGCGCCGTCCGGACCGTCCACCAGGTTTACATTCAGGCCGGCCAGGGTGATGCCGTCCATTTCCACCTGGCCGTACAGCAACGGTAATACGGCAACGCTGACGCTGGCTTCGTCGAGGGCGGCGAACAGCTCTTCGTCATCGGCAATGCGGGCTTCGGTGCGGCCAAGACTCACGCCCAGCGAGGGCCAGAATTGCCAGGCTAGGTCACCCTGAATGTCCAGTGTCAGGTTCGCCTGTTCTTGTGCCTGTTTCTCGATTTCCGGCTTGAACTCGTTGGGATCAATCACCTGCGTGATCACAAAAACAGCAATAGCTAATAGCACAATGATGGCAAACAAAGTGATCAGCAAAATTTTTAACAGGCGTCCCATGTAGCACTCCTTGCGCGTTGGTCGTTGGACCGTGATTATAGCAGTGGGGATTCACTGACCATACCGTAGCATTATTCGTGATTGTTATTGTGACGTTAGGGGAAGAGCGTTTGCGAAAGTTCCATGTTGTTGTCTTGATGGTGCTGCTGTTGGCGGGGGGCATGGTGCGTGCCGAGCCCATTGCACTGGTTTCGGCGGGGGATAGCGTTCAGTTGGGGGCCCGGGTGGACGTGCTGGAGGACCCGGAAGGCAACTGGACCTTGAGCCAGATCCGCGACCAGTTTGCCAGTCGTTTTCGCCAAAGTGACAGCAACACCCTGAATTTCGGTTTTACCAAAAGCACGATCTGGCTGCGTTTTCAGCTGGATGCCAGCCAGATGGATGGGCGGAGCTGGTTCCTGGTGGAGCGCTATCCGATTCTCGATGAGCTGACCCTGTTCGTGCCGCAGCCGGGTGGCGAGTTCCGGGAATACGCGGTGGGGGATACACGCCCCTTTGGGCGGCGGCCCATGGACCACCGCTCTTTTGTGTTCAATCTGGAATCGCTGCCAGACGGGGTGAGTGAGTACTATCTGAAGGTGCGCGGCAAGGGCGCATTGAACATGATGCCCATGCTCTACAGTGCCAAGGGGCTGGTGGAGTACACCTATCTGGAGCAGTTGCTGCAGGGGCTGTTCTACGGTTCGTTGACCATCATGTTGATTTACAACCTGCTGCTGTTTCTGTCCCTGCGTGACAATGTGCACCTGCACTTTGTGGTGTTTCTGACCGGGGTGCTATTTTTCAATATCTGCGTCAGCGGCTTTGGATTGCAGTATCTGTGGCCGGAGACCCCCAAGATCAATGAATATTTCTGGCTGACCACCTATACCTGCGGGCTCTCGCTGGCGCTGTACTCACGGCAGTTTCTGCAGTTGGCCCAGCGGTTTCCGCGCTATGACCGATTGCTCAAGCATTACCTGATCCTGATCGGGCTGGCGTTTCTGCTGCAGTGGGTGATCCCGCCGCCGTATTCCTATCACCTGTCCACGGTGGTGGTGATGATGACGGTGGTGCTGTTCAGCTGGCTGGGTTGGGTGGTGTGGCGCCAGGGCTTCCGGGTGGCGCGGTTGTATGTGCTGGCCTGGTCCGTATTTCTGCTGACAGTGTTCCTGTATGCCATCGGCAATCTGGGCTTGATTCCCTACAGCGTGATTGTTCCTTACCTGCCGCATTTCGGCGCCCTGTGGGTGGTGGTGATGCTGTCACTGGCACTGGGCGACCGGATCCGGTTTCTGGAAAGTGAGCGCAAGCAGTTGTCGGTGGAGGCGCAGCAGAACCTGGAGCGACACCTGGCGGATATCGAACAGATGAACCAGGACAAATCCATGTTCCTGCAGTACATCAGCCATGAGTTGAATACGCCGATCAACTGGATTGGCGCGGCCGATTCACTGGGGCAATCCGGGCAGGGGCCGGGTGAGAAAGAGGTGGATGTGTGGGCCATGGTGCGCAAGGGGCAGCGGCGCCTCACGGGGATCGTCAGCACCTCACTGCGGTATTTTGATCTCTCCGACCGCCACCAGCCGCCGTTGCAGGCCAGCTGTCAGCCCATGTGGATGTTCGACGCCATTTTGCGTGACCAGGCGGCGCGGATAGAGACTTGCGGTGTGGCGGTGCGTAACCGGATTTCACCGAATTTGCAGGTGCGAGCCTGTGAAGGGGAGTTGCGTGAAGTGCTGACCATGGCGCTGGATAATGCGCTGCGCTTCAGTGCCGAAGGCGATAGCGTGGAAGTCAGCAGCACCGTGGATGTGCCGGCGGGCCATGCCGAACTCTGTATTCGTGATGAAGGCAGGGGTGCTACCGCGGAGCAGCTGGAGCACATCCTCGAACCATTCTTCGTGATGGGATCACGTCACCATGAAGAAGGTTTTGGCCTGTCCCTGGCCATGGCGCGGGTGATGGTTGAGCAGGTGGGCGGTTCTCTGTGGGCGGAAAGCGCCGGACCCGGGCGGGGGTTTGCGCTGCATATCCGGCTGCCACTGGCTCAGTTATAGGCCTGGCTGCTGCTGGCAGTGTTCGGGCAGGGTGAGCGTTTCTCCCAGCTGCTGGCCGATCAGGCGCAGAAAGTCCTTGCCCACGCCGCGCCCCTGAGTGGCGGGATGTACGACCATCCAGGCCAGCTGCGGCTGGTTTTCTTCTATCAGGGCGATAGCCACGCGCTGCCCATTGAAGTGGGCAGCGAACAGCCGCCCTTGCCCGCCAGCCACCGCATCGGCCAGCTTCTGGCGGTATTGCGGGGCATCACGCAGTACCTTGGCAAAGGCTTCGCACTGGGTTTCCGTAAGGGCATGGGCTTCTACGCTGATGGGCATCGACGCTCTCCGCTGGTTAGCTTCTGTTGGGGTGCGTATAATAGCCGGTCCAATGCCTGGGAGGTATAGATGAGCAAGCGAAGCGCTACCGTAGAGCGCAACACCCTGGAAACCCAGATTCAAGCCACCATCAATCTGGATGGCACCGGTCAGTGCAAACTGGATACCGGGTTGCCGTTCCTTGAGCACATGCTGGATCAGGTGGCACGTCATGGTTTGGTCGATCTGGACATCAAGGCCAAGGGTGACCTGCACATCGATGCCCACCACACGGTGGAAGATATCGGCATCACGCTGGGCCAGGCCTTCGCCAAGGCCATCGGTGACAAGAAAGGGGTGCGCCGTTACGGTCACGCCTACGTGCCTCTGGACGAAGCCCTGTCACGGGTGGTGCTGGACCTGTCCGGCCGTCCGGGCCTGGAAATGTTTGTGGACTTCACCCGGGGCAGCATCGGTGGCTTCGACGTGGACCTGTTCTACGAGTTTTTCCAGGGCTTCGTGAACCACGCCATGATTACCCTGCATATCGATAACCTGCGCGGCAAGAACGCCCACCATCAGGCTGAGACCGTGTTCAAGGCCTTTGGCCGCGCGCTGCGTATGGCGGTGGAGCCGGACCCGCGTATGGACGGCATTACCCCGTCCACCAAAGGTACCCTCAGCGAAAGCGAGTAACCGTACAGCACAGGCTCCCGAATATGAGTGAAGTCGTTGCCGTTATTGATTACGGCATGGGTAACCTGCACTCCGCAGGCAAGGCACTGGAAAAGGTCGCCAATGGCCAAACCATCATCATCACCGGCGACCCGGATCAGGTCCGGGCGGCGGACCGGGTGGTCTTTCCTGGTGTGGGCGCCATTCGTGACTGCATCGCCGTTCTGAAAGACACCGGCCTGGATCAGGCGATCCGGGATGTGGCGAAAGCCGGCAAGCCATTGCTGGGGATCTGCGTGGGCATGCAGGCGATGATGGCCCGCAGTGAAGAAAATAACGGCGTGGATTGCCTGGGCATTTTCGATGGGCAGGTCACCTTTTTCGGTGAGCAGTTCAGCGATACGGGCGCCCGCCTGAAAGTGCCGCACATGGGCTGGAACCAGGTGCAGCAGGGCATGGCGCACCCCATGTGGGCGGGGATCGATAACCATGCCCGCTTTTACTTCGTGCACAGTTACTGTGTCACCGGCCTGCCCGACGAAGCGGTAGCCGGGCGTTGCGACTACGGCCTGAGCTTTGCCGCTGCCGCAGTCCAGGGCAATGTGTTTGCCGTGCAGTTCCACCCGGAAAAAAGTGCTGACGCCGGTCTGACGCTGCTGGAAAATTTCCTGCGCTGGCAGCCATAAGCAGACGCTACACGCGGTACGCAACAGGCTTGCACGGCCCGCCTTCTCCCGGCCGGGGGAAGGCGGGTTTCCATGAATTTGATAAAGAGATTCTGATGTTACTGATTCCCGCCATCGACCTGAAAGACGGTAAATGTGTACGCCTCAAGCAGGGCCGTATGGAAGACGACACCGTGTTCTCCGACGACCCGGTTGCCGTTGCCAGCCATTGGGTGGAACGTGGCGCTCGCCGCTTGCACCTGGTCGACCTGAACGGGGCCTTTGCCGGTGAGCCGGTGAACGGCGAGATCGTCAAGGCGATTGCCAAGGCCCACCCGGACCTGCCGATCCAGATTGGTGGCGGTATCCGTAGCCCGGAAATTATTCAGGCCTACCTGGATGCGGGGGTGCAGTGGGTGATCATCGGCACCAAGGCGGTGAATGAGCCGGCATTCGTCAAAGCCATGTGTGAACAGTTCCCTGGCCACATCATTGTGGGCCTGGACGCCAAAGACGGCAAAGTGGCCACCGATGGCTGGGCGAACGTGACCGATGTGGATGTGATCGATCTGGCGAAACAGTTCGAGAACGACGGCGTGTCCGCCATTGTTTACACCGATATCAGCCGCGATGGCATGCTGCAGGGCGTGAATGTGGATGCCACCGTGAGACTGGCCCAGTCCATGTCGATTCCGGTGATCGCCTCCGGCGGCATTACCAATCTGGATGACGTGCGCAACCTGTGTGCGGTGGCTGACCAGGGTATCAGTGGTGCCATTACCGGCCGTGCCATCTACGAAAACACCCTGGACTTTGCCGAAGGCCAGGCGCTGTCTGATGAGTTGAGCGGCGCCTGAGCGCCGGGGACGTATTATGGGTTTAGCCAAACGCATTATTCCGTGTCTGGATGTGGATGCCGGCCGCGTGGTCAAAGGCGTGCAGTTCGTGGATATCCGCGATGCCGGTGACCCGGTGGAAATTGCCAAGCGCTATAACGATGCCGGTGCAGATGAAATTACCTTTCTGGATATCACCGCCAGCCATCAGGAGCGCGATACCACGCTGCACACAGTGGAGCAGATCGCCAGCCAGGTGTTTATTCCGCTTACCGTGGGTGGCGGCGTGCGTGCGCTGGAAGATATTCGTAACCTGCTGAATGCCGGTGCGGACAAGGTGGCGATCAACTCGGCGGCGGTACATAACCCGGAGTTTGTCCGTGAAGCGGCGGAGCGGTTTGGTTCCCAGTGTATTGTGGTGGCCATCGACGCGAAAAAAGTCAGCGCGGAAAGCGACACCAATCGCTGGGAAATCTTCACCCACGGTGGCCGCAAACCCACGGGCCTGGATGCGGTGGAGTGGGCGCGCAAAATGACCGACTACGGTGCCGGTGAAATCCTGCTGACCAGCATGGATCGTGATGGCACCAAGAACGGTTTTGACATCGCGCTGACCCGTGCCATCTCCGATGCGGTGCCGGTGCCGGTGATCGCCTCGGGCGGGGTCGGCAACCTGCAGCATCTGGTGGACGGTGTGCAGCAGGGCGGCGCCGATGCGGTGCTGGCGGCGTCGATTTTCCACTTTGGCGAATATTCGGTGCAGCAGGCCAAGGAATTCATGCAGTCGGCCGGCGTGGAAATGCGCCTGGGCTGATCATCTCCCGGCCTTCTTTCGGTTGGATTAACCTCCTGTCACAACTTTAGCCGTTACGTACTGGCTATAAATGGAACCCTGTTTTACTCTCGAGGTTTTGGGGGCGCTGCCCCCGTTGAAAGACCATAAAAAAATCACGGGAGAGTTGTAATGGGTTCAGGTGCGTTGATTGATATCGGGCTGCCGTTATCGTTGTTTTTGATCATGGTGGGAATGGGCATGACCCTGACCCCCAAAGATTTCCGCGAAGTTGTTGTTGCCCCGCGTGGCACCTTCTATGGCCTGGTTTGCCAGATACTCCTGCTCCCGCTCATCGCCCTGGGCGTGGCACTGGCGCTGGATCTGTCGCCGGCGCTGGCGGTGGGCCTTATCGTGATTGCCGCCTGCCCGGGCGGCACCACCTCCAATCTGTTTGTCTATCTGGGGCGCGGTGATGTGGCCCTGTCCATTGTGCTGACCGTGCTTGCCAGCCTGATCACCATTGTCACGCTGCCTGCGTTTACTGGCTGGGCCCTGGAGCGTTTTCAGGACACCGCCAGGGCGCTGGAACTGCCCGTGATGCGCACCATCATTACCCTGTTCGTGATTATCCTGTTGCCGGTGGCCATCGGTATGGCTATTCGTCACTTCCGCCAGCACTGGGCGGAAAAGGGCGAAAAGGCCGTGGGGCTGCTGGGGCTGGCGGTGATGGTGGCGGTGATTGCGCTATTGCTGGTGGAGCTGGGCGATGAAGCTCTGGTGCTGTTCAAGCAGGCTGGTGTGTCCGCCATTATTCTCAATCTGGCCGGTATTGTTCTGGGCATGGTGGGTGGCCGGGTGATCGGCTTGAGCCGGGATCAGGCATTCACTGTGGCCATCGAGCTGGGTATCAAGAACGGTACGCTGGGGTTGATGGTGACCTTGACCCTGCTGCATTCCGAGGCCATGTCTGTGCCGTCTGCGGTTTACGGTGTGCTGATGTTTGCTTTCGGTTTCCTGATGATCGGTTACGCCAAACTTACCGGTATCGGCAAAAACCGGGATCAGGACCCGGCGTGAGCTTCGCTCCCGGTGGTGGCTGTGGTCACTGCCGGGGTGCTCAATAGCGTGGACACCGGCACTACCTCAATGCCGGTGTCTTGCATCAAGGGCAGTACCTGCTGCAGGTAGTGCACGGTTTCCGGGTACGGGTGGCCGATGGCAATCGCCTGGCCGCGTTGCCGGGCCAGCCGGATCAGCCGGTTGAACTGCTCATTGATGCTGACCAGATTGCGTTCATTATCCAGAAAGACATCGCGCCCGGCGTGGGAAAGCCCCACCTGCCGGGCCACCTGCTGTGCCACGGAATGACTGCTGGTGCGGCTGTCCACAAAGAATAGCTGGTGTGCCTTCAATTCCGTCATCAGCCAGCCCATGGGCTGTTGCTGTTCGGTAAGCGCGCTGCCCATATGGTTGTTCAGGCCGCGGGCCTGGGGAATCTGGCTCAGGGCTTGGCGCACCGCATCCAGCAGCTGAGGCTCATCCATCCCGTCCCGCAGGCCGCCTTGATCAAGGATCTGATGGCGTTGCGCGGCCATGGGCATGTGCACCAGCACTTCCTTGCCGGCCAGGCTGGCCCGCTCCGCCAGTCGGCGGGCATGGGGGGAAAAGGGGATCACCGCGCAGGTGACCGGCGCGGGCAGGTCCACAATGGCCTGGCCGTGTTGCCGGCTGTAGCCCAGGTCATCAATGATGATGGCAATGCGTGGTGCGGCCAGCGCGCTGGCGCTCAACAGCAGCCCCGGGAGCAGCCACCCCAGGGCCAGTAACCGGCCTGTCATCAAGGCTGGTCGGGCTGTGAGGCGTGGGCGGGGCGCTGAGTGAGGACGACGCCTTTGAGGATGGAGAGCGCCTGCGCCAGCGGGTAATCGTCCTCGGCCAGGGAGCTGCGTTTCTTCTCTTTCTCGCTGTCGCCGTTTTCATTGTCCAGGTGGCGAGGCAAGTCTGCTTCACGCAGGTGCATGTCTTCGCGTACTTCGATCTTGGTGACCACATCCACGGCAATGTCGGGTTCAATCCCTTCTGCCTGAATGGAGCGCCCCTTTGGGGTGTAATAACGGGCGGTGGTGAGTTTCAGGGCGCGGTCCTTGCTCAACGGCAATACCGTTTGTACGGAGCCTTTGCCGAAGGTGCGGTTGCCCACCACGATGGCGCGTTCCTGGTCCTGCAGGGCGCCGGCCACGATTTCCGAGGCGGAGGCGCTGCCGCCGTTGACCAGCACCACCAGCGGTTTGCCGTTCAGGGCATCGCCGGCGCTGGCATCAAAGTCGTTTCGGCTCGCCTTGTCGCGGCCCTGGGTGTACACCACCAGGCCGGCATCCAGGAACAGGTCGGTGACTTCCACGGCGCCGTTGAGCACGCCGCCGGGGTTATTGCGCAGATCGAGAATCAGGCCGTTAAGAGCGGTGTCCTTGTTGAGCTTGTCCAGCGCTTTGCGGGCGTCGTCACCGGTGTTGTTCTGGAACTGGGAAATGCGCAGGTAGCCCAGGCCCGGTTCCAGCATTTTGGATTTCACGCTGTGGGTCTGGATGCGGTCGCGTTCGAGGCTTACCTGGCGGGGTTTTTCGTCGCCTTCGCTAAGGACCATCAAATCGATTTTGGTGCCGATTTCCCCGCGCATCAGCTCTACGGCTTCGCCCAGGGTCAGCCCTTTTACAAAGGTATCGTCGATCTTGAGGATCAGGTCGCCCGCGAGAATGCCGGCGTTGCTGGCGGGCGAGTCATCCACCGGGGTGACCACTTTGACAAAGCCGTCTTCCATGGTGACTTCGATGCCCAGGCCGCCGAATTCGCCGGTGGTGGTCACCTGCAGGTCGTCAAACTGGTCCGGGGTCAGGTAGTTGGAGTGCGGGTCCAGATCGTGGAGCATGCCGCGGATGGCGGCTTCCAGCAGTTCACGGTCATCCACGTCTTCAATGTAGGCCGCACGGATGCGTTCCATGACCTCGGCAAAGGCGCGCAGCTCGTCCACCGGGACGCCTTGCTGGCGGGCCTGCTCATCAAGGGCAGGGTCCTGGGCGTGAAGTGCGGTGAGCGGGCTCAGGGCAAGCAGGCCGGTGAGCGCGACAGAACGGAGCGTGGGCAGGATGGTTGTTGGCATTCAGGATCCCCGGCGGGCACAGAAAAAAGGTGTGCGCGTTTCAAAGTTCATCATCAATTTTGCGCCAATGGCGGCAGTGTAACACGCTGATTGCACCAGCGTGTGGGGTTCACAGCCTTGCCCCGGTGGCGTATCTCGAAGTAGAGACCGTTGGTCCGGTTGCCGCCGGAATTGCCGGCCAGGGCCAGGCTGTCACCGGCGGACACCCATTCGCCGACCTCGCGTAACAGGCTCTGGTTGTAGCCGTAAAGAGTCAGGTAGCCGTTGCCGTGATCAACAATGGTTAGCAGGCCATAACCGCGCAGCCAGTCGGCAAACACCACGCGGCCGGCATGGATCGCCCGGACCGGGGTGCCCGGGGCAGCATTGAAAATGACGCCTTGCCAACGTAGCGCCCCTTCCCGGCGGCTGTTATAGCCGGTGGAAATGCGCGCCTCCACGGGCCAGGGGAGTTTGCCGGCCAGATTGCCGAAGGGCTTGCCGCCCAGGTCGGCAGGGATGTCATTGAGGCTGCGCTGCATGTCTGCCAGCAGCTTTTGCAGGCGCTGCTGATCTGCCTTGAGCTGGTTAAGATTGCTGCCACGATCATCCAGTGAGCGGTTCAGTGATGCCAGTGTGGCCTGGCGCTCTTTCTGGGCGTCTTGCAGTTTGTCTGCATGGCGTTGCACGTCGGTGCGTTTTTCCAGCAGCACCTGGCGGGCCTTCTCTACCCGCAGGGCAATCGCCTTGAGTTCATCAAGCTCACCGTTGACGGCCTTGAGGCGGTTGCTGCGGGCGCGCTGATAATATTCCTGGTAGCGCAGCAGGCGGGCGATCTGGTCGGGCTGTTCCTGGTTGAGCAGCAGTTTGATGCGTTCCTGGCGGCCGGCCTGATAACTGGCGCGCACGGTTTTGCCCAGCCAGTCCAGCTGGGTGCGCTTTTCTGCGGCCAGCACTGCCTGTTCTGCCTCCAGGCCGTCGAGGCGTTGCCGGGCGGTGCTTGCCTTTTTTTCCAGGTTCCGTTGTTCCCGGGTCAGCCGGCTGATGCGCAGTTCCGCCTCGCGCAGGCTGGCCTGCACGGAATCACGTTCGCGCAATTCGCGGCTCTGGGCCTCGCTCAATTCGCTGATGCGGGATTTGAGCTTCTCCAGCTGGGCCTTGCTGGGCGCGGTGTCCGCCACCCCGCTAACAGGGAGCAGGGCCGGGAGCAGTAGAAGCAGCAGTAATCGTCGGGTCATGGCGAGGTTTTACCTTAACGGCCCGGGGATGTGTATACTTGGCGCCGATTTTCCTTCGGCTTTCTTTCCCGGGGGAAACAGTGGCGCCGCACCATTGGCGCCGATTAGAGCCAACGCTAATGATCCGGGGTTTCCATGGGCAATCTGATTGAATTCGCCAGCAACCATTATATTCTGGTGTCCGCCTTTTTCCTGTTGTGGGCACTGTTTTTTGTGCTTGAGTCCCGCCGCGGCGGCCAGTCGCTAACGCCGCAGTTGGCCACCAACATGGTGAACCAGAAGGATGCGGTGATCGTGGATCTGCGCGACAGCGATGAGTTCCGCACCGGGCATATTGCCGGTAGCATCAATATTCCCGCCGGGCAGGCGCTTGATCGTATTGCAGAGCTGGAAAAATACAAGGACAAACCCCTCATCCTGACTTGTGATATGGGGGCAAAGGCCTCACATCTGGGGCGGCAACTGCGCACCAAGGGCTTTTCTGATCTGTATCGCATTCAGGGTGGCCTGAACGCCTGGCGATCAGCCAGCCTGCCGGTGGTCAAAGAGTAAGCAGGAGGCAGAGATGGCCAAAGTCGAACTGTATACCACTGCCTGGTGCCCGTTTTGCGTGCGTGCCAAGCAGCTGCTGAACAGCAAGAATGTGGCGTTCGAGGATACCGATGTGGATCGCGAGCCCCAGCAGCGTGCAGTCATGATGCAGCGCGGCGGTGCCCGCACGGTGCCGCAGATTTTCATTAATGATCACGCCATCGGTGGCTGTGATGAACTTTTTGCTCTGGAGCGGGCGGGGGAGCTCGATGCTCTGCTCGGAGCAGGCCAGTAACAGGAGAAGAACATGGCTGATGAACAGCAACAGGTTTTCCAACTGCAGCGTATTTACCTGAAAGACACGTCCTTCGAGTGCCCGGGTGCACCGGAAGTGTTCCTGCAGGAATGGAAACCCAAGGTGAACGTGCAGCTGAACAACAGCGCCCGCCGTGTTGGTGAAGGCGATGAGTTCGAAGTGGAAATCACCGTGACGGTGACCGCCAAGGACGAAGCCGAAGAAAAGACGTTCTATCTGGTGGAAGTGAAGCAGGCCGGTATCTTTACCGTGAAAGGCATCGAAGGCGAAGAGCGGGCGCAATTGCTCGGCGCGTATTGCCCGAATCTGCTGTTCCCGTATGTCCGTGAAGTGGTGTCGGACCTGGTGGCCAAGGGGTCATTCCCGCAGATGGTGCTGCAGCCGATCAACTTCGATGCGCTGTATCAGCAGCAGCGTCAGCAGCAACAGGAAAATGCTGCGGCGGCGGGCGAGACCGTTCAGTAAACTGCAATTAATGGTTAATAACGGATAATTGAAAGCTGCGCGTGCAGCGTTTGTTATGCCGGAACGCAAGAGGCCGCGCCCAGAGTATGGGCGCGGCCTCTTGCATTTCAATACGGACAAAATCTATCCCGTGACGTTATTAATTATTCATTATTAACTATTAATTGCACCTTCGTATCCCAGCTGTCGCCATGCTTCATAGAGCGTTACGGCAACGGCGTTGCTGAGATTGAGGCTGCGGCTATTCGCCACCATGGGCAGGCGCAATCTCTGTGTTGGCGGCAGACTTTCCAGAATGGGGTCCGGCAGGCCGCGGGTTTCCGGCCCGAATAACAGAACATCTCCGTCCTGAAAACAGGCTTCGCTATGGGGGCGGCTACCCTTGGTGGTCATGGCGAACAGCCGCTGGCCGGCGACACTTTCCTGAAACGCGGCAAAATCCCGATGCAGCTGTAATGCGGCGAACTCGCTGTAGTCGAGGCCGGCGCGGCGCAGTTTCTTCTCTTCCAGGGAAAACCCCAATGGCTCAATCAGATGCAACTGGGCGCCGGTGTTGGCGGCCAGGCGGATAATGTTGCCGGTGTTGGGGGGGATTTCCGGCTCGAACAGGGCGATATGCAGCATGTCGGGTTTTGCCTTGGCGGGGTGGGCGTGGTACTGATCAGAACTACGATAAGCGCTACGACAAGAATAACAGGACATGGATGATGATGTGGAAACGCGGGACCTTGGTGTTGTTGTTTTTACTGGCCGGTTGCAATGAGCCTTCGCCGCAGGACAAGCCGGGGCAGCTCCTGTATGTGGCGCCCTATGGCTCGGCATGTATTGGTGTCGGCGTGATGGAGTGTTTGCGGGTCAAGCATGAGGCCGATGCCAATTGGGAGCTATTCTATAACCACGTAGAGGGCTTTACTTACGAAGAGGGATTTCAGTACACCTTGCGAGTGAAGGTCGAAAACGTGGAATCGCCACCGGCGGATGGCAGCAGCTTGCGCTATACACTGCTGGAAGTGGTGGAGAAAACTCCGGTGAACCCGTAACGAGAGGAGAGGGCTGGTGAAGTGTGTGTTTCAGGCACGGCACATGATTGAAGCCCATATGCTGGCCAACCTGCTGGACCAGGTGGGCATCATGGCCCAGGTGCATGGCGATATGTTGCAGGGCGGCATGGGTGAGCTGCCGGCGGCGGGCCTGGCGACAGTATGGGTGGCCGCCAACGATGAAACACGGGCCCGGGAAGTGATTGCTGAGTTCGAGGCCAGCCAGCCGGCAGATCGGGGAGAGGGGGCGCCCACTACCGGTGCAGCGCCGCTGGCCGGGCAGGGATTTATGGCGGGTTTGATAGTGGGGCTGGTGATCGGTGCGGTGCTGGTGTTGATGCTATTGCGTTAAAGTCGCGTTGGCGGTGCACCCACCGGACACAAAAAGCGCCACGTTTTTAGGCGTGGCGCTTGATGCGTGCAGCGTGTTGCGTCTCTTAATTACCGCCCGGCGCGCTTGCGCTCGGTTTCGGTGAGCAGCTTCTTGCGAATACGCAGGGAGTTGGGGGTCACTTCCACCAGCTCGTCGTCTTCGATGAAGTCCAGCGCCTGTTCCAGGCTGAAACGGATCGGCGGGGTGAGAACGATGTTCTCATCGGTGCCGGAGGCGCGCATGTTGGTCAGCTGCTTGCCCTTGGTGGGGTTGACCACCAGGTCGTTGCCACGGCTGTGGATGCCGATGATTTGGCCTTCGTACACATCCACGTTCGGGTCGATCAGCATGCGGCCACGTTCCTGCAGGTTGAACAGGGCGAAGCCCAGCACCTTGCCTTTCACCATGGATACCAGCACACCGTTGATGCGCTTGGCCATGTCGCCGGCCTTGTGCTCGCCGTAGTGGCTGAAGGTGCTGTTGAGGATGCCGGTACCGGAAGTCAGGGTCAGGAACTGGCTGCGGAAGCCGATCAGGCCACGGCTGGGGACCAGAAATTCCAGGCGAACCCGGCCTTTGCCGTCCGGTTCCATGTTGGTCATCTCGGCCTTACGCAGACCCAGATGCTCCATGATGGCGCCCTGATGCTGTTCTTCCACGTCGGCCACAACGGTTTCGTAGGGTTCCTGCTTCACGCCGTCTTCTTCACGGATGATTACCTGCGGGCGGCCTACGGCCAGCTCGAAGCCTTCACGACGCATGTTCTCGATCAGTACCGACAGGTGCAGCTCGCCACGGCCGGAGACGCGGAACTGGTCGGCGCTGCCGGTTTCTTCCACGCGCAGGGCCACGTTGTGCTTGAGTTCGGCTTCCAGGCGCTCACGGATCTGGCGGCTGGTAACGAACTTGCCGTCCTGGCCGGCAAACGGTGAGGTGTTCACGTGGAAGAACATGCTGACGGTGGGTTCGTCCACGCTCAGCGGGGTCAGCGCTTCCACATTCAGCGGATCACACAGGGTGTCGGAAATGTTCAGCGGATCCAGGCCGGTGATGCAGACGATTTCGCCAGCGGACGCGGTGGTGGCATCGACACGCTCCAGGCCGTGGTAGCCCATGATGGTGAGGATCTTGCCGTTACGGACATTGCCGTCGGCGCCGATCACTTTCACCGGGCTGTTGGCCTTGATGTTGCCGCGCTTGACCCGGCCAATACCGACGATGCCCAGGTAGCTGTTGTAGTCCAGAGAGGAAATCTGCATCTGGAAAGGGCCGTCCGCATCCACGTTCGGGTAATCCACTTTGTCGACGATGGCCTGCAGCAGCGGGGTCATGTCGTCGGCCAGATCATCCGCGTCCAGGCCGGCAATGCCGTTCAGGGCAGAGGCATAGATGACCGGGAAGTCCAGTTGCTCGTCGGTGGCGCCCAGGTTGTCGAACAGGTCGAAGACCTGATCCATTACCCAGTCCGGGCGAGCGCCAGGACGGTCGATCTTGTTGATCACGACAATTGGGCGAAGGCCGGCGGCGAACGCTTTCTGGGTCACGAAGCGGGTTTGCGGCATGGGGCCGTCCACTGCGTCTACAAGCAGCAGCACGGAATCCACCATGGACATGACCCGCTCTACCTCACCGCCGAAGTCGGCGTGGCCGGGGGTGTCCACGATGTTGATGCGATAGTCATTCCACTGGATGGCGGTGTTCTTGGACAGAATGGTAATGCCCCGCTCTTTCTCCAGATCGTTGGAGTCCATGACCCGTTCGATGTCGCCGGCGCGATCTCCCAGGGTGCCAGACTGTTGCAGCAGCTTGTCCACCAGGGTGGTCTTGCCGTGGTCAACGTGGGCGATGATGGCGATATTGCGCAGACGTTCAATCACTAGTGATGCTCCAAATATGGTGGGCGAAACCGTGCCAGCGGTTTCGCAGGGGCGCGCATTATAGCAGCGTAGCGTGTGGGTGATAGCCCGCCGGTCAGCCTTTATCGTAAGATTGGCAATTGTGAACAAGTTCAAAATTTCACGGTTGAGCCTGCGAGAGGCCCGATGATCGCCTAGAATGGCGCAACCATTTTCCGGGGGACCGGTCAGAGGCTGGGTCGGAAATCCCGAGATCAGGCTGTAATGCTTTTACAATCAGGTTGTTATAATGCGCACATTCCTTGCTTTGCTGTTGGTGCTGGCACCCTTGGTGGTGGTGGCTGACGACTCATCCGGCAAGATGATTTATGGCTTGCACGAGAAAGTGCACATCAAGGAGTTGGGCATTACGGTACCTGCCAAGCTGGATACGGGGGCGGATTCTGCCTCCCTGAGCGCCCGTTACATTCGTACTTTTGAGCAGGATGGCGTGGAAATGGTCGAGTTCGACCTGTCCATCGACCGCGATGACCGGGAAGATTGGGGTATTACCGCGGAACAATGGGATGATGTGGAGCTGCCACTGTCAGGGCATGTGCGCATCAAGCGACGGGCAGAAAGTGTGTCGCCGGGTGAGCGGGACTATAGCCGTCGTCCGGTGGTAACCCTGACGGTTTGTATGGGCAACCGCCAGGAGCAGATTGAAGTTAACCTGACAGACCGCAGCGAGTTTCGTTATCCGTTGCTGATGGGTTCCGAGGCGCTGCAAGGCCTGGGCGCATTGGTGGATCCGTCGCTATCAATGGCGGTGGGCGAACCCGGTTGTCAGGCCAGTGAAGACAATAGTGAAGACAAGGTTGTCGAGAGCGACGACGAGACGATGGAGGCTGCCGAGGCGCTATAATGGGTTCTGTGAAGTTGCAAGCGCGGCTGCTTGCCGTTTTCCTGCTTTTGTTGGGGGGCGGCAGTATCGCTTACCAGCTGTTGGTACAAAATGTGCCGCTCAGCCAGGACGAGAAGGACCCGGTGTGGGTCGTTGATGCCCAGGTGTCTTTTTCGGCCAAGGCCAACAAGCCCGTCAAGGTGCGCATGTTCGTGCCGCCGCTGGGAGTGGGCTATACCACCCTCAATGAAAGTTTTATCTCCAACAATTACGGCGTGAACGTGAATGTGGAGAAAGGCAACCGGCAGGTGACCTGGTCGTCCCGTCGCGCCGAAGGCAACCAGTACCTCTATTACCGCCTCATGCTCACGCCGCGTTATGCGGATGCCCCGGAAAATGATCCCGGCCCCCAATTCCGCCCGGCCCCGACACTGGATGGCCCGGACAAGCTGGCAGCCGACGCGTTGCTGGAGCCGATTCGCCAGCACTCGGCGGATGTGGAAACCTTTATCAGCGAGACCATCAAGCGGGTCAACGAGCTGGAAAACGATAATGTCCAGCTGCTGCTGGGCAGCGATGTGAGTCCGGAGAATCGGGCCAGCGTGATCGACTTGCTGCTGGCGGTGGCGCATATCCCGGCCGAGCCAGTGCATACCCTGCGTTTGGCGGAAACCCAGGAGCAACAGCCGGAGCTGTGGCTGCGCAGCTTTAACGGCAAGAAATGGCTGTACTTCAATCCGCTCAATGGCCAGCAAGGCCTGCCGGAGGATCGCCTGGTCTGGTGGAGTGGGCCCGGGCCGCTGCTGAATATCGAGGGCGGCAAGTCTGCGGACGTGAGCTTCAGCGTGCATGAGAACGAAATGAGCGCGTTGCAGCTGGCCCAGTCCCTGCGGTTGAAAGACGTAAGCAGTTTTATCGATTTCTCCCTTTACGAATTGCCCTTACCTGCCCAGCAGCTGTACCGCATCCTGGTGATGATCCCGGTGGGCGTCATGTTGGTGCTGTTTATTCGTTCGCTGATCGGCATGGAAACCCTGGGGACCTTTACCCCGGTGCTGATCGCCCTGGCATTCCGTGAGACGCAGGTGGTCTGGGGGGTATTGCTGTTTACCTCCATCACCGCCATCGGGTTGTCGGTGCGCTCCTATCTCGAACATCTGAAATTACAGTTATTACCCCGGCTTTCCGTGGTGCTGACCTTTGTGGTGATCGCCATGGCCTTGATCAGCCTGCTGGGCTACAAGCTGGGCATGGGCTCGGGCCTGTCGGTGGCGCTGTTCCCCATGGTGATCCTGACCATGGTGATCGAGCGGACCTCCATCGTCTGGGAAGAGCGCGGCGGCACCCAGTCGCTGAAAGTGGCGCTGGGCACGCTGGTGGCGGCCATCTTCTGTCACCTGCTGATGGTGTGGCAGCCGCTGGTGTATTTCGTGTTCACCTTCCCGGGCGTGTTGCTGTGCCTGGCCGCAATCATGGTGCTGATGGGGCACTACCGGGGCTATCGCCTCACCGAGCTGTTGCGGTTCCGTGCCATGGTGGACGGGGATAAACGCTGATGTTCTGGTCGAAAACCCGCAAGGCCCTGCGCGCCCGTGGCGTGATGGGCATTAACCAGCGCAATGGCGATTACATCCTGCGTTATAACAAGCGCAGCCTGTACCCGCTGGTGGACGACAAGATTCAGACCAAGCAAATGGCGCTGGATGCGGGAATTCGGGTGCCGCACATGTACGGCACCATCGCCACCGAGCAGGGTATCAGCACCTTGCACCGGGTAGTGGAGCAGCACCGGGATTTCGTGATCAAGCCCGCGCAAGGGGCCGGCGGCGACGGCATCATGGTGATTGCCGATCGCTTCGAGGATTATTTCCGCTCCGCTTCCGGACGCATCATTACCACCGAAGAGCTGGAGCACCATATCTCCGGGATCATTTCCGGTATCTATTCCTTGGGCGGTCATCGCGACCAGGCACTGATCGAATACCGGGTGCGTTCTACTGAGCTGTTCAACCGGATCAGCTTCGAAGGGGTGCCGGATATCCGCATCATCGTGCTCAAGGGTTACCCGGTGGCGGCCATGTTGCGCTTGCCCACCCGGCAATCCCAGGGCAAGGCGAACCTGCACCAGGGCGCCATCGGCGTGGGCCTGGATCTGGCGTCCGGGGTCACTCTGGATGGCACCTGGCACAACCTGAAAATCGAACGTCACCCGGATACCGCCAATCCGGTGGCCGGGCTGACCGTGCCGGACTGGCAGGAATGCCTGGAGCTGGCGGCCCGTTGCTACGACCTGACCGGGTTGGGCTATCTGGGGGTGGATCTGGTGATGGACCACGAGCATGGTCCGATGATGCTGGAGCTGAATGCCCGTCCGGGTCTGAATATCCAGATCGCCATGGATGACGGCTTGCTGCGCCGTTGTCAGATTATCGAGAAACAGCTCGAGGCCCTGAAAGACGAAACCCGTCCGGTGGCCGAACGCGTGGCCTTCGCAAAACAGCAATTTGCGGTGGCCGGCCCGGTGCCGGCGGAAGAAGAATAAAGGCCGGCAAGCGGCAAGCCTGTCGCTTGCTGCCTTCGTCAGCCGCTTTCAGCGAATCCCTTTCCCCTGTTGGGTGCCCTGCCAGAGTAGTGTGATCAATGGATCCTGTGGGTCCCCCAGCACACTGTAAAAGCGGTACTCCGCTTGCATCGTCCCGTTATCATCCTGCAGATCAATGGTGGCCAGGCCGTGGGTGGCGCGGGTGAAGCGTTGCTGCTTGCTGGGAGGGCCCAGGTCGTTGTTGATGCTGGCGGCCCCGGAAATCAGCTGACGGGTGCCCTGGTATTCCCCCTCATCGGACAGCACGTGGTCATGACCGCCCACCAGCAGGTCCAGGTGGCCGAGCAGCTTTGGTTTGAGTGACAGGTTGATCATCTCGCCGGCATCACCGTGGGAGCCGGTGCTGAACATGGGGTGGTGGGCAAAACCCAGGCTGAAGCGGCAGCCATGCTGGCGGGCCGTTTCCTTGGCCTGTTCCAGCCAGCTGCCCTGGCGGCGGAAGTAATACCATTTTTCGAACCAGGTGGTTTCCAGGCTGAAGGCGCAAGCGTCCGGCCATTGTTCAAAATAGTAGAAGTGGGGAAAGTGGACTTGTGGGTAGCGCCGCGCCACCTCCAGCCAGGCCTCGCCGCTGCCTTTCCAGTCATGATTGCCCAGCACCAGATAGAAGGGAATGCCCGCGTCCATGGCCGGTTTCATGGGGGTGAGGAAGCGGCTTTCCAGCAAGGGATCGTCGGCACTGGTGATGCCGTCCGGATAGACAAGATCCCCCAGGTAGCGCACCTGGTCACATTCCAGGTGCACCAGCGCCTGACCCACGGCCATGGACGGGGCATTGCCCCAGCCGCCATCGCCCACAGCGCAGATTCGCTGCCCGGCCAGGGGCTCCTGATGAACCAGCCAGGGGCCGTGGGGCGTATGCCACCACCAGCCCAGTGCGGCAGCGATCAGGGAAAACAGCGACGCCATCAGCAGCCAGCGAAGTCTTGAGCGCATAAAGCAAAGCAATTTCAATCACATGGGGTGCCGAGTGTGGCGGACCGGCATGACGGTGAAGTGACAGCCGGTGGGTGCGGCGGCCATCGGGAGGATGCGCCCTTGGCCCGCGATTGCTATACTGCGCCGCCCAATTTTTGAGCTGTCCCCACAGCAATGCAGGTTTTTCGATGACAGAGGCAAGCCAACCAATCAAGCGCCGCGCCATTGCTCTGGTGTCCGGTGGACTGGACTCCATGCTGGCGGTGAAAGTCATGCAGGAGCAGGGCATCGAGGTGGAGGGCGTCAACTTCTACACCGGCTTCTGTGTGGAAGGGCATACCCATGCCATCCGCAAAAAGGACAAGGACAAGGAAAAGCGCAACAACGCCTTGTGGGTCGCCGAGCAGCTGGGCATCAAGATGCACATCATTGATATCTCCGAGGAGTACAAGGATGTGGTGCTTAACCCCAAACATGGTTACGGCGCCAACCTGAATCCCTGCCTGGACTGCAAGATCTTCATGGTCAACCAGGCCACGCTGATGATTAACAAGGCCCGTGAGCTGGCGGGTGACCGGGGCTTCGATTTTATTGTTACCGGTGAGGTAATTGGCCAGCGCCCGAAGAGCCAGCGCAAGGAAACCATGCCGATCATCAGCCAGGAGTCCGGTGCGGATGATCGCCTGCTGCGCCCCCTTTGTGCCCAGAACCTGCCGCCTACCCTGCCCGAGCGAGAAGGCTGGGTGAATCGCGATGAGCTGCACGATTTTTCCGGGCGCAATCGCAAGCCGCAGATGGCGCTGGCTGCCAAGTTCGGGCTGGATGACTTTGCCCAGCCCGCTGGCGGCTGCTGTTTCCTGACCGATGAATCCTATTCCAACAAGCTGGCCGACCTGTGGAAGGCCCGCAACGAGCGTCGCTACGAGCTGGATGACATCATGCTGCTGAAAGTGGGTCGTCACCTGCGTCCGCAGCCCCATTACAAGCTGATCATCAGCCGTGAAGAAGGCGAAAACCGCTTTCTGGAAGGTTATCGCTACCAGTTCACCAGCCTTACTACGGTGAGCTGCCCAGGGCCGTTGGCCCTGGTGGATGGTGAGTTCGGCAGCGATGCGGAGCTGGAACAGGCTGCCGCCATTGTGGCCCGTTACTCCAAGGGGCGGGTTGAAGAGGCTGTGACCCTGGAAGTGCGCAGCCCTGACGGGGTCGCGCGGGAGATTACCGTGGCGCCGGCGCAGCCGGATGCGGTACTGGCCAGCTGGAATGTGGGCTGAAGACAGCGACGAGCTGCTAGGGAACCTCTGAATAACTCCTTGCGTACTCAGTCTTTCAGGCTGGTTCGCAATCTATACCCCATTCGGGGCACAGAGGGCGCGCTTTTGAAGGTGTATGTCCATCCATCGAAAAAGCGCAACAACGAGTGCGGGCCAGCCTGGAAGACCCGAAGGGCGAGGCCTGAAGCGCACATCTGCGGCGCCTTGCCTCTCGGAAAGGGAACCACTCTGACCATCGAGCCAAGACGCAACAGCTGCACGCTTCAGACCACGCTGAGCATGCAAGGAGTTATTCAGAGGTTCCCTGGCTGCGAGAAAAACAAAAAAGTGCTGCCGAGGTTGCGCTTTATTTGGGGCGCGGCCCCATCTTTTAGAAGCTAGAAGCTAGAAGCTAGAAGCTAGAAGCTAGAAGCTAAGGATACCTTGATGAGCGACACCCCGATTGAACTGGATGTGCGTCGGTTGCTGTGCCCCATGCCGGTGATCAAGACCCAGAACAAGGTAAGAACCCTGGCCACCGGCGACACGCTGAAAGTGGTCTGCACCGACCCCGGCGCGTTGAGCGATATCCCGGCCTGGTGCCGGATTAACGGCCACGAGGTGCTGGAAATGGGCGAGCAGGGCAACGAGGTTTTTGTGGTGCTGCGAGTGGGCGAAGATAACGGTGCACTGTTTTAGTGCTTTGCACTTATTGAGTGCACCGTTGCTGTGCACCAAAATGAATCATCTTCCCTGGTTTTTGCGATTTAGGCGGGGAATGCGCTAAAAAAGGGCTGGCACGGTATTTGCCTCCCTATTGGCAAAGCTGGCCCAGTGGCCGAGAATACCGGCTCTTTGTGTTGCGATTACCCAGAGTGGCACGACGAGTCAGAGACAAACCCGCTGTTCCTTAGGAGGACGCACGATAATGTCTGTTAAGACCCTCAAACTGATCAAAGAAAACGATGTGAAATGGGTGGACCTGCGCTTCACCGATAGCTCTGGCAAGGAGCAGCACGTCACCCTTCCGGTTGGCGAAATCGATGAAGATTTCTTCCAGGACGGCAAAATGTTTGATGGCTCCTCCATCGCTGGTTGGAAGGGCATCAACGAATCCGACATGGTAATGATGCCGGATGACGAGTCCGCCGTAATGGACCCGTTCACCGACGTGGCTACCCTGAACCTGCGCTGCGACATTCTTGAGCCGACCACCATGCAAGGTTACGAGCGCGACCCGCGTTCCGTTGCCCGTCGTGCCGAGGAATACCTGAAGTCTACCGGCATCGCAGACACCGCTCTGTTCGGTCCTGAGCCTGAGTTTTTCGTATTTGATTCCGTGCAGTGGAAATCCGACATGCAGGGTTCCATGTACAACATCCACTCTGAAGAAGCTGCGTGGGTGTCCCACGAAGACTTCGAAGGCGGCAACATCGGTCACCGTCCGGGCGTGAAAGGTGGTTACTTCCCGGTTCCGCCGGTAGACAGCCTGCACGATCTGCGTGGCGCCATGTGTTCTGCCATGGAGTCCATGGGGCTGAAAATCGAAGTGCATCACCACGAAGTGGGCACCGCGGGCCAGTGTGAAATCGGCGTTGGCGCCAACACCCTGACCGCCAAGGCGGACGAAGTACAGATCCTCAAGTACTGCGTACACAATGTGGCACATGCCTACGGCAAAACCGCTACCTTCATGCCCAAGCCGCTGATCGGTGATAACGGCTCCGGTATGCACGTGCACGTGTCCCTGGGCAAAGACGGCAAAAACCTGTTTGCCGGTGACGGCTATGCTGGCCTGTCTGACGAAGCGCTGTATTTCATCGGCGGTATCATCAAACACGCCCGCGCCCTGAACGCATTCACCAATGCTTCCACCAACGCCTACAAGCGTCTGGTGCCCGGTTTTGAAGCGCCGGTAATGCTGGCCTACTCTGCTCGCAACCGTTCTGCGTCCATCCGCATTCCGTTTGTGAACAGCGCCAAGGCCCGTCGTGTGGAAGCGCGCTTCCCTGATCCGTCTGCGAACCCGTACCTGTGTTTCGCATCCCTGCTGATGGCTGGTCTGGACGGCATCAAGAACAAGATGCACCCTGGCGATGCCATGGACAAGGATCTGTACGATCTGCCGGCTGAAGAAGCCAAAGACATCCCCACCGTGGCTCACACCCTGACCATGGCGCTGGATTGTCTGGAAGAAGACATGGACTTCCTGACCGAAGGCGACGTGTTCACCAAGGATATGCTGGATGGCTACATCGCACTCAAGCGTGCCGAGGTTGAGCGTTTGAACATGACCCCGCACCCGGTTGAGTTCGACATGTACTACTCTTGCTAATGCCTTTCGGCACCTAGCAGAAAAGGGCCCCCGCTTGTCGGGGGCTTTTTTTTGCCTGTGAAAAGGCGGCCATTTTGTGCACTTACCCCTTTTCTGAAGGGGCGAGTCAGGCCAGAATCAAGGACAGTCATATGGAGATAACAATGAAAAAGTCGCTGATTGCGTTTGTTGCCCTGGGGTTGGTGTCTGGACTGAGCCTGGCGGCCACAGCGGAAGAGGAAGAGGGTGCCGGCCGGGTAGACGCCGCTGATGCGCCGGCGTCAAAGATTTACCGGACCACCGATGAAAAAGGCAATGTGGTATTCACGGATCAGCCCGGAGAGAACAGCCGCTCCGAGGAAGTGAAACTGAAAACCACCAATACAGTGCCAATCAAGAAGGTGGAAATACCGGAGGCGGTGTCGGCGCCAGAGGAAGAGGCGGCGGACCCCGCGGTGAAGGAGTACACATCGCTGACCATTACGTCCCCGGAAAGCGGCTCGACGCTGCGTAACCCGACCGATGCCGTGTATGTATCCGTGAATCTGCAGCCCGGGCTGCAACCCGGCGATAGCCTGGTGTTGCTGGATAATGGCGCGGAGCAGCCCGCCCTGCAGCTGGATGCGCCGGAACGCGGGGTGCATAACCTGATCGTGAAAGTGGTGAGCGAGGAGGGCGAAACCCGCATCACCTCCGAGCCGGTGGAAGTGTACATTCACCGCAGCACGGTCAGTGATTTCCGCAATTTCCCCGGTGGCGGGAGTAACGGTGGTGCTGCGCAAGTCGGTGGTGCAGCGGACCGTGGCGGTTCGGCCAATGTGGGAGGCAGTGCGTCAACCGGGGGCGCTGCCAGCGTAGGTGGTGGTGCAGATCGGGGCACCGCTGCCCAGCCGGCAAAACCGAATCGGAGCATCCGTAGCAACTAACAATGCACCCTAATGGTGCATTTCGCCCCTCCTTCCCTTTAAACTCATCAATAGCAGGCTTTTACGCCTGTGCTGCAGGCCGCTGATACCCGCTTTGTCGGGCTGATCTACAGGTGGCCTGATAATTGCTTATGCCCTGTTATGGGCCAATTTCTGATGGGTGACATTACGTTGCACAAACGACTACTGGATCACCTGCGTACCGCAGTGATCATGCTGGACGATGCCTTGTGCGTGCGCTACCTGAACCCGGCGGCGGAAATGTTGCTGGCGACCAGTACCAGCCGTGCCGTTGGTCAGCCTCTGCCCGATTACTTTTTCGATGATGAAGAAGCCCGCCTCGCCATTCAGCAGTGCATTGATGATGAGCACCCTTTCACCCAGCGTGAAGCGCGGCTGTCGGTGGCGCCGGGCCATGAAATCATGGTGGATTATTCGGTCAGCCCGATTAACGAGCCGGGTCAGCCGTTGTGTCTGCTGATGGAAATGCAGTCGCTGGATCGCTTGCTGCGGATCAGTCGTGAAGAAGCGCTGATTCATGCGCACCAGGCTACCCGGGCCCTGGTGCGAGGTGTGGCCCATGAAATCAAGAATCCGCTGGGTGGCATCCGCGGTGCGGCCCAGTTGCTGGAGCGGGCGCTGCCTGACCCGGAGCTTACCGAGTACACCAAGGTCATTATCGATGAAGCCGACCGGCTGCGGTCGGTGGCGGACCGCATGCTCGGCCCGCGCAAGCCGCCCGAGTTCCGCGCCGTGAATGTGCACGAGTGCCTGGAGCATGTGCGCCAGTTGCTGCTGGCGGAATACCCCAAAGGCGTGGCGATCTGGCGCGATTACGACATCAGCTTGCCGGATGTGATCGCCGACCGGGACCAGCTGATTCAGGTATTACTGAACCTGATCCGCAACGCCACCCAGGCGTTGCTGGAATCGAAGACGCCGGCACCGCGCATCACCATGCGTACCCGGGTGTTGCGCCAGTTCACCATTGGCGCCCAGCGTCACCGGTTGGTGCTGCGTATGGACATTATCGATAACGGCCCGGGCATTGCCGAGGATGTGCAGGAAACCCTGTTCTATCCCATGGTCAGTGGCCGTGCCAGCGGCACCGGCCTGGGGCTTTCCATTGCGCAGTCCATCATCAGCCAGCATCAGGGGTTGATTGAGTGCGAGAGCCAGCCGGGCGAAACCGTGTTTAGCATCCTGCTGCCCATGGAGCAGCTGGATGAAACAGAGAAACCGACATAGCGTTAATTGCGCTGCTTTGAACAGAGCGACGCCATACAAGCCGGCCGCTGATTGCGGTGGCGATGGAAACAACAGGAGTAGCAGGTCATGAGTGTCAGTATTTGGGTTGTGGATGATGACCGCTCCATTCGCTGGGTGTTGGAAAAGGCGCTGGGCCAGGAAGGCTACGCGGTGACCTGCTTTGAAGATGCGGATGAAGCGCTCAATACCCTGGAGCAGGGCGGGCAGGAGCCGGAAGTGCTGATCAGCGACGTGCGCATGCCCGGCACGGATGGGTTGCGGATGCTGAAAATTTTGCAGCGCAAGAATCCGGATCTGCCGGTGATCATCATGACGGCGCATTCCGATCTGGATTCCGCCGTGGCCTCCTACCAGGGGGGCGCGTTTGAATACCTGCCCAAACCGTTTGATGTGGATGAGGCGGTGGCGCTGGTACGCCGGGCCATCAAGCATCGGGAAGAGTCCCGTGGCGACTTTCCTGAACCGGTTGAAGAGGCGCCCACCGAGATTATCGGTGAAGCCCCGGCCATGCAGGAGGTGTTTCGTGCCATTGGCCGGTTGAGTCACTCCAATGTGACGGTGTTGATCAATGGTCAGTCCGGTACCGGTAAGGAGCTGGTGGCTCGCGCCTTGCACCGCCATTCCATGCGGCGCGAGAAAAACTTCGTTGCCCTGAACATGGCGGCGATTCCCAAAGACCTGATCGAATCGGAGCTGTTCGGCCATGAAAAGGGGGCCTTCACCGGCGCCAATAATCAGCGTGTGGGGCGCTTTGAGCAGGCCAATGGCGGCACCTTGTTTCTCGATGAAATCGGCGACATGCCACTGGAAGCCCAGACCCGTTTGTTGCGGGTACTTCAGGAAAGTGAATTCTATCGCGTGGGCGGGACCACGCCGATTCACGTGGACGTGCGCATTATTGCCGCTACTCACCAGGATCTGGAAAAGCTGGTGAAAGAAGGCGATTTTCGCGAGGATTTGTTTCACCGCCTTAACGTTATTCGTATCCATATTCCGCGCATGGCGGAGCGCCGTGAAGATATTCCCCGCCTGGCCAATTACTTTCTGCAGCGTGCCGGCAGTGAGCTGGGGGTGGAGCCGAAAATCCTGCACAAGGACACGGAGAAATACCTGTCTGCGCAAACCTGGCCGGGCAATGTACGGCAGTTGGAAAATACCTGTCGCTGGCTGACCGTGATGGCATCCGGCCGGGAAGTGCTGGTGGATGATCTGCCTCCGGAGCTGAAAGAAACCGGTGCCGCGAAAGGCACGGATGTCAGCGGTGACTGGCTCAAATCCCTTCGCAACTGGGCTGACAGGGCGCTGTCTCAGGGCGAGCGCAGTATCCTTGAGCAAGCGGTGCCGGGCTTTGAGCGCACCATGATCGAAGTGGCTTTGCAGCACACCGGCGGACGCAAGCGTGACGCAGCGGCGCTGCTGGGCTGGGGGCGCAACACCCTGACACGCAAGATCAAGGAACTGGATATGGAAAGCCAGCTTGGAAGTGATGACGACTGATGGAAGTAATTAATAGTTAATAATGAATAATTAATAACTGCGCGAAAGCGCATTGTTTCGATCTGAAACGCAAGAGGCCGCGCCCAATACTGGGTGCGGCCTCTTTGCTTTCTGAAAAGACTAACCAGAAACGCGTAGCTATTAATTAATCAGACTCTCAATCTTCCAGCCGCCGTCCTGGATCCAATGGCTGTCCACCTGGTAGCTGTCGGCATCATCCGGCAGCACATTTTTTCCGCCCCAGGCCAGAGCGGTAAATTGCACCCGGGCCTGCTTTTGTGTCACCGGGTCCAGATCAATCTGGATGCGGGTAAAGGTGAGGTTGCGGTTCGGGTAGCGAAAGAAAATGCCCACCAGGGTGCGGTGAATGTCCTTGCGCTGCAGGATTCTGCCGCGCCGTTCAATGGCCACATTATCGCTCAGCCTATCCATCACTGTACCCGTGTCGCCGTCTTCGATGGCAGTTTCGATTTCAGCAAGAGCATCCTTGATGGCCTGCTCAGGGGGCGTGTTGTCACAAGCTGCCAGCAGCCCTTGCAGCATAATCAACAACAGGTATGCTGAAATTCTTCTTCCTGTCAGAACCTGACTCATGGCGTTATTTCCTTTTCTCGAGCCGTATCGACAATGCTACCTCCCGGTTGGGCAGGGGCATCAGTTATATGTGGAAGAGAGTGGTAATCCGCAGGGCATTCCCGTGGTGGTGTTGCATGGTGGCCCCGGTGGCGGTTGCTCTCCAGCATTGCGGCGTTTTTTCGACCCGCAACGGTTTCGGATTATTCTGTTTGATCAGCGTGGGGCCGGTCAAAGCCGGCCGCTGGCGTCCATTGATGATAATACCTTGAGCCATTTGCTGGCAGATCTCGAACAGATTCGACAGGCGTTACACGTCGAACGCTGGATGGTCTTTGGCGGTTCCTGGGGCGCCACTCTGGCGCTGGCTTATCTAGCGGCGTTTCCACAGCACATTATCGGCATGGTGCTGCGTGGTATTTTTCTGTGTCGTCGCCAGGATCGCGACTGGCTTTATACCGAAGCCGGGGCAGCCAGGATGTTCCCGCAGGCCTGGCAAGCCTTCCAGCAGCAAGCGCCGCCGGGCAGTGGCAGCTTGCTGGAGCGTTACTATCAGGGGCTGCAAGGCGAGCACGCTCGCCGTTATGCCCGGGCCTGGTGTAATTGGGAATCCACCCTGGCACTGATGCCGACCCAGCCACCGGGGCCGGGCAGTGATGACGAGTTATGCATGGCTCGCCAGGAAACCCATTATTTCCTTGCTGATGGCTTTGTGGCGCAACCGTTGCTGGAGGCTTGCGCCGGCAGTGTCGTGCCGGTGGAAATTGTGCATGGCAGCCGGGATTTTGTCTGCCCGCCGGAGCAGGCGCTGGCGTTGCATCAGGTGTTGCCAAACAGCGTGCTCAACTGGGTCGAGCAAGGCGGTCATTCTTCTATGGATCCGGGCGTGGCCCAGGCGCTGGTGGCAAGTGTGGGCCGAATGATGGAGCGCATCCTTGGCGCGAAATGAAAACGGTAGATTGTGAATTGAGCTTGGGGAGAATGCGCGGTAGCGTTCATTCCTGTTACGGAAAATCGTTCAAGGAGAAAATAATGAAGAAAGGGTTGTTGGTGATGGTATGCGCGATGGCGATGGTAGCGTGTACCAGTGCGCCCATTATGGATCTGAATGACCGCACTATCCCGCAGACACAAGCAGGGGAAACATTAAGCTTGGAGCAGGTTCAGGCGGCGATCATGAAAGGCAGCATCCAGAAAGGGTGGGTGCCCAGCGTGGTTAAACCCGGGTTAGTGGAAGCGTCCATTCAGGTGCGTACGCACCAGGCCGTGGTGTCTATTCCTTACACGCAGGGGGATTACGACATCATCTACAAGAGCAGTCAGAATCTGGATGAGAGCGGTGGCAAGATTCATCGCAACTACAACCGTTGGGTCGTTAACCTGTCGGCTTCCATTCAGGAAGAGTTGCTGGATGAAGCTTATTGATCGGTGTTAGTCGGTGCCGGATACCTGTTTTGGTTCTTTCCTTTTTCTCAGGTTATCCGGCATCCGCTGTTCTATTCACTCCAGCGGCGAAAAATCAGTGAAGTATTGATGCCGCCAAAAGCAAAATTGTTGCTCATGACATAGTCGCAATCCAGCGTACGGCCTTCACCGCATATGTAATCCAGTTCGCCGCACTCCGAGTCCACTTCTTCCAGGTTGGCGTTAGGGTGGAACCAGCCGCTGTTCATCATTTCGATGGAGGTCCAGGCTTCCAGCGCCCCGCAGGCCCCCAGGGTATGGCCGGTAAAACTCTTTAACGTGCTGATCGGCATGCGTGGCCCGAACAGCGACGCGGTGGCCTGGCTTTCCGCCACATCGCCCCGACTGGTAGCAGTGCCGTGAGCGCTGACATAACCAATTTTCTCTGGGTGCAGTTCGGCGCTCTCCAGTGCGAGCACCATGGCCTGTTTCATGGTGGCGTGATTGGGCTGGGTTACATGGCGGCCATCGCTGTTGGTGCCAAAGCCGACCAGCTCGGCAAGAATTGGCGCGCCTCGCTGTTCGGCGTGCTCAAGGGATTCCAGAATCAGCGTGCAGGCTCCTTCGCCAATGACCAGGCCGTCCCGGTCGCGATCGAAGGGGCGCGGCGAGCGTGATGGGTGGTCGTTGTCCTGGCTGGCAGCAAACAGGGTGTCGAACACGGCTGCCTGGGTGGGGCACAGTTCTTCGGCACCGCCAGCGATCATCACGTCTTGCAGGCCGAAACGAATGGCTTCCCAGGCATAACCGATGCCCTGGCTGCCAGATGTGCAGGCACTGCTGGTGGTGTGTACCCGGCCTTGCAGGCCGAAGTAGACGCCGATATTCACTGCCGTGGTGTGGGCCATCATCTTCAGATAAGAGTTGGCATTCAGCCCCTGGGTAGAACGATGAATCAGCATGCCGCCGAAGTCGGCCACGGCCGCCGTGCTGCCTGCCGAGCTGCCGTAGGCGACCCCGGTGCGGCCATTTTTCAGAACCGGGTCGCCGAGCAGGCCGGCACGCTCCAGTGCCTGTTCACTGACGTGGGTGGCCATCTGTGCCACGCGGCCCATGGAGCGGGTTTTCTTGCGGTCGAAATGGGCCGGCGGGTGAAACATGGCGGGCGCGCCCAGTTGAGTACCCAGCCCTTCGTAGTGTACCCAGTCCGGCATTTGCCGAATGCCAGTGCGCCCGGCCTTGAGGTTGCCCTGCAGGCTGTCCCAGTCGTTTCCAATCGGGGAAATGCCGGCAACACCGGTAACCACCACACGACGCATTTCTGTTCTCCATTCTTTCCTGCTGGCCTTGAGGGCGGCCATGTTAGCACAGCCCTTGTGGGGCGTTTTTTGCGTCTGTCAGCACAGGCCGCCGTTCACGGATATCACCTGGCGGGTGATGTAGCCGGCGTCCTCGGAGAGCAGAAATGCCACCGTGGCGGCCACTTCTTCCGGGCGGCCCACGCGCCGGGCGGGGATCATTTTTTTGATTTCATCCATGGGCAGCTCATCGGTCATATCGGTTTCGATCAGCCCGGGAGCCACACAGTTGACGGTGATGTTGCGCTTGCCGAGCTCCACGGCCAGTGCCTTGGCGGCACCGATCAGGCCCGCCTTGGCAGCACTGTAGTTGACCTGGCCACGATTGCCGATGATCCCCGACACGGATGACAGCACCACGATGCGGCCGGGTTTACGTCGCCGGATCATGGGCATGGTGAGCGGCTGGAGCACATTATAAAAACCGTCCAGATTGGTATGTACCACGCTGTCCCATTCCTCGTCGGTGAGCGCCGGGAAGGCGTTGTCGGCACTGAGCCCGGCGTTGCAGACGACGCCGTAGTACGCACCGTGGGAGTCCACGTCATCAAGTAGTGCCTGACGGGCGCCGCTGCGGTCGGCCAGGTCGAACGCCAGGGTGCGTGCTTGCCCGCCCAGCTGGCGGACTTGTTCGGCGACCTGGTCGGCCAGTTCGGCCTGGCTACGGTAATGCACCACCAGGTCGTAACCTTGCTCGGCCAGGCGCAGGCAGATGGCTTTGCCAATGCCGCGGCTGGCGCCGGTAACCAGAACGGTGGGGCGGGAAAGATCAGTCATTGTTGTCTCGCAAAAATGCATCGCTATCGGTGGGCTGATAAAGGTTAAGGCGGGCGCTGGCCTGAATGCTTTGAGAGTGAGTGTCGTCACCACTCAGGTGGCATTCGAAGACGGCCATGCCGCTGTCATCCTGAAGAATTCTTTTCACTGTCACGGTGAGTACGCTGCCCACGGGAAAGCTAGGGCGGTTGAATTCGACCCGACGGCTACCCAGCAAGAAGCCGAGGGGAATGGTTTCCCCCTTGTGGTAGGGCGTTAGCCCGGCAAAAGCGGCTACCGCCTGGGCCATGTATTCCATGCTTACCCAGGCTGGCACGGTGTCGCCCTGATTGTATAAACCGTCAGCGGTGACCTGCGCCATGGCCGTGAGAGATTCATCATCGGCAGCCACAATGCGGTCCAGCAGCACCAGGGGGCCGCTGTGGGGAAGCAGTTCGGCCACCGGGGGAAATTCACCGGGCTGCTGCACTGGGGAGTTCATGGGCAGGCCTCCAGAATCAGTGACAGATTGTTGCCGCCGAACGCAAAGGCGTTGCTCAGACAGCGCCGCGGTGCCGTGGCCGGCTGGTTGTTGTCCAGCAGAGTAATAGGGGGAAGCGCCGGGTCACGCTGACCGTCGTAGCAATGGGGTGGCAAGGCGGGTCGTTCAGCGGTGAGCGTCAGCCAGCACAGTGCGGCTTCGATGGCTGCTGCTGCTCCCAGGCAGTGGCCGGTGAGAGCCTTGGTGGCACTGCAGGGAACCCGTTCTGAGAACACCTCATACACGGCCCTGGCCTCCATGATGTCGTTCTGGGCGGTGGCCGTGCCGTGCAGGTTCAGATAGTCGATGTCGCCGGGAGCGAGTCGGGCATCATTTAGCGCGGCGGTCATGGCGGCAACGGCGCCCCGTCCTTGCGGGTCGGGGCCGGAAATATGGTGAGCGTCGGAGCTGGCACCCACGCCGCTCAGTCGCACCGGCCCCGGCGTGGCCGACAGCAGAAACAGGGCGGCGCCCTCACCGATGTTGATGCCGTCACGGTGTTCGCTGAATGGGTTGCACGGTGCTGCACTGACCGCACCGAGGCTGCTGAAACCTTGCAAGGTGAGGCTGCAGAGGCTGTCGGCGCCGCCAGCGATGACCACATCGCACACCCCTTTGCGAATCAGGCTACGGCCGGTGGCCAATGCACGGCCGCTGGAGGAGCAGGCGGTGGACAGGGTGAGCGCGGGCCCAGTAATACCCAGCAGGCGGGCGATAAAGTCGGCGCCATTGCCCAGCTCCTGCTGTTGATAATGGTAGTGGCCGGGCGCTTCTTGCTGCGAACGCCAGGCGGCCATGGCCTGCTCGCCGTTATCGACCCCGGAGGTGCTGGTGCCCAGCACCACGCCAATGCGCTCGGGGGCGACCGATTCGGTGAGTGCTTCGAGCTGAGGGCGAAGCTGGTTCAGCGCGGCCATCAGCAGCTGGTTATTGCGACATTGAAAACGCGCCAGCATCGCCGGTATCTCCGGCAGTGCGGCGTGTACCCGGCCCACCGGGCTGGGGTGCTGTGGGTGCCACTGGTCGCTGAGTTGCAGGCCGCTGCGATCGCCGGCAAGCAGGCGCTGACGCACCGTTTCCTGGTCGTTGCCCAGGGCGCAGAGAAGGCCAACCTGATTGAGGTATACGTCTGTCATGGTGTTGCGTCTGGGCTCAAGGGCGTCAGGGTTAGTTGGTAACGGTAACGCAGGTTGTTCAGTGCTGAAGGCGTTTGCCAGGGGCTGCCCTGATAGTGCACCTGTGTTACCGGCTGATCGTTATGGTACAGGGTGCGAGAATCCCCTTCGACGCCCAGTGACCAGGCGGTGGGCAGCGTGGCCTGGATGGCGCTGACCGGCCAGAAAATTAGCTGGATATCCGCCATGACCTGCTTGGCCGGAAAGGTATCTGGCAGCAGCGCGGAACGGTGAACGGTAAGGCCTTGTGCGTTCTGGCGCATCTGTACCAGCACCAGCCCGGCTTCATTCAGCGCGACTACCCGGGTTTCTCCGTTGCCGGTTTCCAGTACACAACGCAGGCGAAGCTGCTTGTCGCCCCGGGTCAGGGTAAGCAGGTGCTCAAGGTGATGCTCGCTGTGCAATGGAGCGGCCAACGGTGGTGCCGCTGGTGCCAGCAGTTGGCAGCCACCGAGCAGGGTGAGCAGGGTGAGCAGAAACAGTATTAGCGTGAATCGGCACATATTTCTGCCAGTGCGGTCAGTCGCCGTTGATGGTGTTGTACATAGGGATTGTTCTGGTCCCAGGCGTAGCCGGCCAGAATGGAGCAGATCATTCGTTTAATCTCGTCTGGCGGGTTGGGATGGAACACCACGTTCTGGAAGCGCCCGTCGTACCAGCCGCTCACGTAGCTGCGGAAGGTATCCACGCCCTGTTGTAGCGGGCGGGCGAAGTCCCGCTCCCAGTCGGTGGCTTCACCGCGCAGCTGTCGGTCCAATACGCTGGCGGCCAGGCTGGCGGAGTGCATGGCGATGGTGACGCCGGAGGAAAAGACTGGGTCCAGAAACTCCCCGGCGTTGCCGAGCAGGGCGTAGCCCTCCCCGTGCAGGCTGCGAACCGATGCAGAATAGCCGCCCTGACGACGGGCCGGCATGCGCAAGGTGGCGCGGGAAAGCAGCGCGGCCAGTCGGGTATCACCCGCCACGGCGGCGTTCAGGCAGTCGCTGTTGTTTTCCGGCAGGCCGGCAAAAAAATCGTCCGGGCCGACCACGCCAAGCGAGGCTTTGCCGTTGGGGAACGGAATCAACCAGAACCAGACGTCCTGACGTTGCTGGTGCACGGTGATCAGGATCTTGTCGCGGTCGAAATGCGGGTCGTCGATATGATCATCGATATGGCTGAAGACGGCTGTGCGGCGGGGAAAGCTGCTGGGCTTTTCCAGATCCAGCAGTCGTGGCAGCACGCGGCCGAAACCGCTGGCATCGAGAACAAAGCGGGCGCGTAGTGTCTGCTGTTGGCCGTCTTCATGCTGCAGGGTGGCGGTGATGCCTGCTGCGGCCGTTTCGATGGCGGCCAGTGAGCAGCCAAAGGTGATCGGCACGCCCTGTTGTTGTGCCTGATCGGCCAGCAGGGTGTCAAAGCGGTCGCGCTCGACCTGATAGGTATAGCCCCAGCCGGGGGTGAACTGTTCATCAAAACGAAACTGGGTGGAGCGTTCCCCCCAGGCAAATGCCGCGCCATCCTTTTTCTGGAAACCGGCCGCTTCAACCGCTTCCAGCATACCTGCCTGTTGCAGGTATTCCATGCATTGGGGGAGCAGGCTTTCCCCGATGGAAAACCGGGGGAAGTGCTGCTTTTCCACCACTGCCACGCGATGGCCGGCTCGCTTCAGCAGTGTGCTGGCGATGGTGCCGGCGGGTCCGGCGCCGATAACAAGAACATCAGTGTCGGTCATGGGAAAATCCGTTCTCCGTGGAGGGTGGCAAGGGGGGTGAGCTGGCAGTAAACAACGGGGCTAGCAAGGCGGCGGCCACAATACCGACAAAGACGCTGAAGCCAAAGTCGTGCACGACCTGGGTATCGCTCAGCCCCAGCAGACCGAAGCTTAACGAGGTGGTGGTGGCGGAAAACAGTACCGCCAGGGTGGCGGTGGGAGTATGGCCATCCTGTTGGTAGAAAATGGCGTAGTCGATGCCGATGCCCAGTATCAGAAACAGGGCGAGCACATGAATCAGGCCATAGTGGCCGGTGAGCCAGCCCAGGGTGCCCAGTACCACCAGGCTGGCCAGCGCCGGTACGGCCAGCAGCCGCAGGGCAAACATCGGTCCCCGGGCCAGGGTGAGCAGCGTCGCGCTGAGAGCGTAAGCGGCGATTAGTAGCAGGTGCAGGTGGTCGCGCAGGCTGCCCATGAGACGACTAATGCTACTGGCATCGTCGATCAGGGTGATGCCCTGATCCGGTGCGTTGAAGGTGGTGAGCGGTGTTTCATGCGACGCGCCCACGTTGCCGCGGACCAGTACCAGGCTGCGGCAACCTTCATTGTCACAGCCGTGCCACAGTTGAGACAGGGCCGGGTTGTTCAGCCGTTGTAGCCAGTCGGGCAGCGACAGGGGCGTTACCGGCTGGTCGAAATCAGCCTGCACTTTTTGCCGGGCAGCGTCGGTCATGCCCACGGTGTCACTGAAGCGGGCAAACCGGGAATGCTGGAAAATACCTTCGGCCAATGCGGCGTGAGTGGTGCGTTGTTGTTGTGCTGGAGTCCAGTAGCTGGACAGCGCTTCGTTGTCGATATGGGCAGCCTCAAGCGCGTCGTGGAGCTGTTGCTCCCGTTGCCACCAGTGCTGCATGTCGCGGCCGTGCACCACGAAATAGGCGCCGGGAGCGTTGCCGGTAATCTGGGCAAGCTGCTCCTGCATGATCTGCAGGTGAGCGGGAGGTGTCTGATAGTCATGCACATTGTCGCTGGGAGTGAGCCGCAGCATGCCGGCGACAATAGCCGCCCCGATGAGTAGGGCGGGCCAGCGAAAACGCAGAACCAGGCGTTGCCAGTGGCTCATGGCCAGGTGCAGGCGCGGGACCCATGACGCCAGAGTGGTGCCGGGCTGGCGGCTCAGTGCCGGGAATAGCAGCATCACGGTGAGCCAGGCCATGATCAGGCCACTGATAGAAAACACGGCTACCTGCTGCAGCCCGGGAAATTGTGCCCAGGCCATGGCGGAGTAGCCCAGTACGCTGCTGAGCAGGGCCAGCCCCAGCGGGGCCAGCAGGCGGTTGCGGACCAGGGTGGGTGAGGCGTCGGGTTGACCGCGTAGATGACAGAAATAATGAATACTGTAATCCACCGACACGCCGATCAGGCTGGCGCCGAACACCAGCGCCAATAGATGTAAATCACCGAATAACCAAAGGCTGGCGGCCAGCCCCCAGAGGATACCGCTGGCAATGCTGACCAGGGCCAGCAGCAGGGGGCGCAGGCTGGCAAATATCAGCACAAACAGCAGTACGATACAGATCAGTGAAAACAGGCCGACTGTGCGGATTTCCTGCTCCGCACTGACTGCGCCGGCGGCGGCGTAAAAAGGAATGCCGGTGAACAGCGTGCCGGGAAAATCCTGTTGAATCTGGTGGTGGAAAGCACTCAGTTGTTTTTGTTGATCGATGGCAAAACTGTCGTGGCGAGTGCTGGCCAGGCTCATGCCCCAGTAGCGGTCGTTATGGGAGAGAATGGCAATGCCATTGTGAAGTTCCGCGTTATTGCGCGACAGAGACGCCAGGTAGCGCTCGAACAGAAACAGAGGGTCTGCCTGCCACTGCTGACTGGAGGCGCCGGAGGGGCGATAGAGCCGGGCCAGGGCTCGCTGGATCAAGGCGTCTGGTTGTGAGAGGGCGGCCTGCCTATCGGCGGGGGTGAGCAGCTGATACCGGTATGGGGCCAACTGCCGGTAGCGTTGCTGCAATTCCTGCTCGGAAAACGTCGGGCCGATCTCCTGGAACAGGGCGCTATCGTTGAGTGTCTGGCGTAGTCGTTTGGTGTGCCGGGCGGCGTCGGCGGGGCTGCCGCCGGGAGTTAGCCACAGCGTTTTTGATGACAGCGTTTGCCGGTAGCGGTCACTGGCCTGCCGGGCCGCTGCGGGTACCGTGTCCTGTGGCAGCATGGCGAGCAGATTGCTGTTCAACCAGTGGGGCGAGCGCAATCCGGAGGCGGCCAGAGCGACACCAAGCAGAATCAGCAGGGACCACAGCGCTACGCCCAATGGTCGGTTCAGGCGAAAACGGGAAAGGAAATCAGGGGCGCGCAAGCCTCTGCTCCTCACCGGCTGTGGGTGTGTCGGTGAGCTGGATGTGGCTCAGTGTGGTCACGCTGTAATCGCCGTTGGGGTAGTCCAGACGAAACTGTTCCGGGCTGCGTCCGCCCGAGACGGACAGCGCGTGAAGCACTTTTTTGAGGGTGGCGTTACGCGGTTGCAGTGTCAGGGTCCACTGCTCCGGCTCGCCGCTGACCTCCATTTCAAACACGTTTTGCAATGCGGAGAAATCACCGGACAGCACCATCATCAGCCGCCGGGAAAAGGCTTCGCCGCCGGGCAAGCTATCGGCCTGGCCGTTACTGTAGAGGGTGCCGTCAATCAGTTTCAGATCGCTGGTAAAGGGCGTTTTCATTTGCCATTGCAGCCCGTGGCCCTTGATCAAGAGCAGCGAACCGGTGGAAACCAACGGCCGTGACAGCATGGTCAGGTGTTGCTGTTGGCGGAAATCCGCCTTCAATACCGGGGCCGGGTCCAATTGTTGCTCGATATCTGCCAGGGTCAGGGCGTGGGCGAACAGCGGCAGAACCAGTATGAGTGCAGCTATTCGTTGCAGGCTACTGCGGCTCATTTTTTCTCCTCTTCTTCCTCGCCTTCCACTCCCAGCCGTTCCAGCAGAATGGGGGGACTGACATAGAGCATTTCTTCACTGGCCATGTCCACAGCTACTTGAATGCTGTGACCACGGGTTAGCCGTTGGCCGTTTTCATCGCTGATCAGGTAGCTGATCTTCAGCCGGTTTTCCCACTCACGTACGGTGGCGGTGACGGTGATGGTCTGACCAAAACGGGCCGGGCGGGCGTAGCGCAGGTGCAGATCGATGACCGGCCAGGCGTAGCCGGAATTGCGCATTTGCGGGTAGTTGTAATTGAACTGATCCAGCAGTGCGCAGCGGGCCACCTCAAAGTACTTCACATAGTGGCCATGCCAGGCCACTTCCATCATGTCCACATCGTGGAAGGGCACCTCGATCTGGATGCTGTGTTGCAGGCGCTTACTCGCTGGGGTCGGCATACAAGCTCCAGTGTTGTTGGCGGATGCGGCTGAGTAGCTGCCGTAGTTCCGGCTCCAGGGCCCGGTCTTCGTTGACGTGGGCGCTGTCTTCGCGCACCGCCAGCAGGGTGTCGCGCAGGGCTGGCGGCAGGCTGTAGATGTCACGACCATCACGGGCCAGGCGCAGCTCCACCGCCTGGCAGCTGGCCAGCAGCCCGGCGGCGGCCACCTGCTCGGTGAGTTCCAGTACACGCAGGGCGTCGCGGGCGGCGGTGGTACCCATGCTTACCTTGTCCTGGTTATGGCATTCGGTGGAGCGGGAAAAGCTGGTGGCGGGCATGGTCAGTTTCAGCGCCTCAGCGGTCCATGACGAAGCGCCGATCTGTACCGCCTTGAAACCATGGTTCAGGCAGGCGCCGGGACCATCGCTGCCGGACAGGTTGGCGGGCAGGCCGTGGTTGAATTTCACGTCCACCAGCTGTGCCAGCTGCCGGTCCAGCAGGTCGGCAACGCTGGCGGTGGCAATCTTCAGGCTGTCCATGGCCTGGCCGATGTGACCACCGTAAAAGTGCCCGCCGTGGAGCACCCGCTCGTTGTCGCCGTCGATAATGGGGTTGTCATTGGCACTGTTCAGTTCCACTTCCACAAAGCTGCGCAGCTGGCTCAGGGTGTCGCTGAGTACCCCCAGCACATGGGGGGCACAGCGCAGGGAATAGCGATCCTGCAGCCGTGCTTCGTGGCTGGGCGCGTCGCTGGCTTGCAGGTCGTCGCGCAGGCGGCGGGCTGCGAGCTGGGAGCCCGGATGTGGCTTCACCGAAAACAGCACTTCATCAAAGTGATAGGCGTTGCCTTGAATGGCGAGGCTGGCCAGGGCGGTGATGCGGGTGCCCAGGGAAACCAGATAGTTGGCCCGGTCGAAGGCGAGGCAGGCGAGGCCGGTCATCACGGCGGTGCCATTCATGACCGCCAGGCCCTCCTTGGGGCGCAGGGTCAGGGGCGTGAGATGGCGCTCGGCAAAGACATCGGATGCTTCGCGAATGTGCTCACCCTGCCGCAGCTGGCGCTGCCCGGCCAGAGCGGCGGCGACATAGGAGAGCGGTGTCAGGTCGCCGCTGGCCCCCACGGATCCTTCCTGGGGAATGAGTGGCAGCAGGTCTTCGTCGAGCAGCCGGTGCAGTTGCTGAAGCAGCTCATAGCGTACCCCGGAATAACCGCGGCACAGGCTGGTAAGGCGGGCGGCGAGAATGGCGCGGGTGCTTTGCGCATCAAAATGCGCGCCCAAGCCGCAGCCATGAAAGGTAAAGATTTTTTCTGACAGCTGCCCGGTGAGGGGCTCAGGAATGGCGGTGGTGCAAGAGTCGCCGTAGCCGGTGGTGACGCCGTAGATGACCCCTTCGCGGGCCAGCAGGCGTTCCAGAAACCGCGCGCCGCGATCAATGCGCTGCTGGAATTCGCCGCTGCCCAGCTGGCTGCTGGCCTGTCGACGGGAAAGTTGGCAAACCTGTTCCAGGGTCACCGGGGCGCCATCAAAGGTAACGGTTGTGGTGGGCGGTTGAGTCACGGTCAGAGGGTATCCTGATGCCAGAAGTCGTAGAAGTTGAACCATTGCAGCGGGTAGCGCAGGCACTGTGTTTCCAATTGCGCCGCGTAATCCTGAATATAGCCAGTCATGGCGGTGTTGCGGTCACGGCGGGGCAGGATGATACGGTCGGCCAGAGGCCGGAATTCGATCTGGAAACGGTTTTTTTCACGGGTGCAGAACAGCGTTAGCACCGGGCATTTGAGCAGGCTGGCGAGGATGAAAGGCCCTTGCGGGAAGGGGGCATCTTCTCCCAGGAAGCGGACAGGCACGGTACGCTGGCCGCCGCTGAGCGGCACCCGGTCACCCATGATGACCACCAGCTCGCCGGCATCCACCCGTTGCTGTAGCAGTATCGCGGTGGCCGGGCTCAGTTCACTGACCTGAATCAGCGCTAGGTTCACGTTGTCGCTGATTTCGCCCAACAGGCGATTGAATTTTTCCGCGTGGCGGGTGTGTACCAGCACGTTCAGGCGGATGTCGTCGCGCATTTGCGACATGGCACGGCACACGTCCATATTGCCCAGGTGGGCGCCGATCAGCACGCCGCCGCGGCCGGTGTCGAGGATGCGTTCCAGTGGGCTGCGGTCGGGAATGTGGACGTGTTCGAAGGTGATGTCGCCGCGCCAGGCGGCAAATTTATCCACCACAGCGGCGCCAAACTGCATGAAGTGGCGCAGGCTGGTACGACGGTCGGCAATCACTGTGCTGTTGGGATGCTGCGCGATGCGTTGCAGGTAAGCGGTGCTGGCGGCGCGGGCCTTGCCGTGGCTGAGCCAGTAATAGAGCACCACGACGTTGACCAGAAACAGGCACACGGCGCGGCCCAGCAAACCGTAGGTGGCCAGGATCAGACGCATGCCCCAGAACACGCCGCGCTCTTCAAAATGAAACCAGGTCTTGTTGTTACTCATGTCAGCCGCCGTCCCGGAACACGTCGCTGCAGAATCCATGGCAGGCGCACTAGCATGCCGAAAAAAAGGCGGGCGTGCATTTTGCTGATCAGCAGATTGTCTTTCAGCATTCGAAAATGAGAGAGCCCGTTTTCCGGGTACTGGACGGCCGTGGGCAGGTTGATGATAGGGGTGCCCTGCCAGTGAAGGCGGACCAGAATTTCACAGTCGAATTCCATGCGTTTGCCCAGGGCCGCGCGGTTGATGATCGCCAGGGTGGAAGCCAGCGGGTACACCCGGAAGCCACACATGGAATCGCGAATATCCAGCGACAGCGTGTTGATCCAGACCCACACATGGGTCAGGTAGCGGCCATACAGACGGCCCTTGGGCACGGAGTCATCGTACTGCGGTGTGCCGGTGATCAGTGCTTCCGGGTTGCGCTGGGCGGCATCGAGAAAACGGGGCAGGTCGGCGCTGCGGTGCTGGCCATCGGCATCGATTTGCAGGGCGTGACTGAAACCCAATAGCTGAGCCTGGCGCAGGCCGTCCATGACGGCGGCGCCTTTGCCTCCATTCTCCGTGCGCGTGTAGAGGGTGATGCGTTCGGGGTGGTCGTTGCTCAGCTGTCGCAGGATGCGGGCGGTGTCCGCACCGCTGCCGTCATCTACTAATATTACCGGCAGCCCGAACGGTTCAAGCTGTGCCAGTACATTGGCCAGGGTGGCGCCGTGATTGAATACCGGGATTACGATGCAGGTGTTCATGACGGAGTGTCCTGGTGGAACACCAGCCGACCGCTGCTGTGTGGGCGGTCATCGTCCAGGCCGCGAAAAGCGAACAGCAGTTTGCCACTGTCCGGTTTCCATTCCAGTTTCAGTTGCACCGGGTTGCCGGGGGTAATCAGGTTGTTGAACTTGATGACTTCCAGGTGGCTGAGGGTACTGGGCAGCGAAAAGTGCTGCCGGCCAAAGCCTTCGGCCCAGTCGATTTGCACCACGCCGGGAAGCACACCCTGCTGCGCAAAGTGGCCGCTGAACCAGGGCAGGTCGTGGGCGATAGGCAATGTCAGGGCGACGGTGTTACCCGTGTGTTCCTGCTGCGCTGGGGTCGGTAACAGGGACTGGCTGTTACTGAAAAGAGCATGTAGCTGGGCCAGCGGGCGTTTGCCCTGGGCGGTTTCCGGCAAGCGTGTCACAAAGCGCCAGCGGCGAGGCAGGCCCACGGCATCCACGTGCGGAGCCAGGTGCGCGCGCAAGGTCAGGCTGAGCGCGCGCCGCCCCTGCTCAGCCAGGACCCGACTGCCTGCGGGGGTCAACACCACGATGGCGCCCAGTCGCTGGTCGGGTAGTGCAATGACCTCCGACTCGGCCACCCACTCGGCGCTGTTCAGAGTGCTGCGCAGGGTATTGAGCGAGAGGCGCTTGCCTTCAATTTTCACGATGCTGTCCTTGCGGGGACCAAGCCGGAAACGGCCGTCGGGTTCTGCGTCTATCTGGTCGTCCAGCGAGCAGGGCTGGTCATCCGGCAGGTGGGGTGAGCACAGGGTGGTGCCGCCGGGTTCTGCCTGTAAACGGATGCCGGGCAACGGTGTCCAGCTATCGCTTTCCGGTTGCTGGACGCGCCAGGCGATGCCGCCGGTTTCGCTGGAGCCATAGACCTCCGTTACCGGCTGCCCGTGTTGTTGTGCCATCTGCAGGGCGATGTCGCGGGGCAGTGGGCCGCCGGAGGAAAAAATCGCCTGCAGCGGTGGGGTGTTATGCCAGGGCAAGTCGTGGCGCAGCCGTTTCAGGTGCGCGGGGCTGGCCACCCAAACGGTGGGTTGCGACTGGGCGCGGGTGAGCAGGCTGAGCGGGTCCTGTAGTCGTTCGCTGACCAATGGGCGGCCGCTGGCAAGGGGCCACAGCAGCCGGAACAACAAGCCATAGATGTGCTGGTGGCTGACGGTGCCGGCGAATACGGTGTCGGTGGTGAGCCGGTGGCCAAAGGCTTGTTCCAGGGTGTCCAGCTCATTGAGGAGCTGGCGATATTGTTTGTGAATCGCCTTGGGTTCGCCGCTGGAACCGGAGGTGAAAATCACCAGTTCAGCTTCCGGGCGGGTGACGTCGAGTGCATAGCGGTTGCCGCTGGGCAGGGCGGTGGGCGTTTGCCATTCGCCCAATAGCCCCTGGCAGTGATTGGCCAGCGCCGTTTCCGTGGCGGGTAAATTGTTGCCAGGCAGCCAGGCGCCGCGGCCGGTTTGCCACAGGGCCAGTAATGCCACCAGCGTCGGATAGGCATGGGTGTGGAATACCGCCCAGCGGTGTGCCGGGTGGAGGGCCAGCTGGCCACTCAGTGCCGCCACATCCGCACGTAGCTGTTCGCCCCGGATGGGCTGGTTCTGGTGCCAGCCTATCAGGTGGTCATCGGCTAATTGGGGGAACAGGTGAGTGAGCGTCATCATGGCGGTGTCACAGGGCGGACTGTTTTCGAACATGGAGGCGCAGCAGGAATTCACCGCCGAACAGAAGCCCCATCAGCAGGTAGCTGATCAGGCCGTTGTACAGGGTCCAGATGGCAATGCTGCTGTACAGGGCGGTGTAGGCGGCGATGCTGCCGTTGAGCACAAAAAAACCACACCATAGCTGGGTCACTCGGCGAGTATAGTGCACCCCGCTGGGGGGCAAGTCTGGCTCTTTCAGGCGTGCCAGCCGCTCAATTAACGAGGGCGGAGACAGCAAGGTCCAGCTGAACAGGCCGAGCATGACCAGGTTCACCAGCACCGGATAGAGCCGCAGTGTGGTCAGGTCATCACGCCAGATAGCCACCGCGCTGAAGACCAGCAACACCATGCCCACCGGCAGGAAGCGGCGCTGACGGTCGGCCAGCAAGCGCAGGCCGATAATGGCGGCCAGGGCGGCGGCCGTAATGCGTGGCGAAACGTGCTGCAGCCCATAGTAAACCGCCAGCGGGTAGGCCACGGTAAGGACGATCAGCAGTGTCAGCAAGGCGCCGCGCAGCATTCAGTCTTCCAGCAGTTTCTGTACGGCGATCACCACGTCATGGATGGTACGCACGCTTTTGAAATCTTCCGGTTTTACCTTGCGGCCGGTGACTTCCTTGATTTTCACCACCAGGTCGACCGCGTCGATGCTGTCGATGTCCAGATCGTCATAGAGCTTGGCGTCCGGCTGGATTTGCTCGGCTTCCAGTTCAAACATGTCGACCAGAATGTCGCGCACCAGCGGAAAAATATCATCGTAGTTCTGCATGGCTATCACCGGTTCTCTTGTACAAAAGCCGCCAGCGCCTTAATGCTGGCAAAATGCTGACGGGTTTCTTCATTGTCCGCATCCATTTTTACGTCGTAGGTCTTGGCAATGGCCAGCCCCAGTTCCAGCGCGTCGATGGAGTCCAGCCCCAGGCCTTCGCCAAACAGCGGCGCCTCGCTGTCGATGTCTGCAGTGGTTATATCCTCAAGATCCAGTGTGCTGATAATCAGCGCCTTGAGTTCGTGTTCCAGGGTGTCGCTCATCGGCGTTGATCTCCTCGTTGAAGTACTGTTCCAGAAAACGGGTCAGGCGGCGTACCGCCAGTGGTGAGGCGCCGTCATTTTTGAACGGTGCCAGTGCGATATCGTCCTGCACTTGCAGGTCCATGGTGAAGCGCCGCTCCGGTATCCGGTACCAGGGCTCCGCTTTGGTCAGGGTGGTGGGCGTGCAACGAATGGCCACCGGGGTCAGTCGGCAGTTGGCACGCAGGGCGATATTGGCGGTGCCGCGTTGAAACCGCAGTGGCTCGCCGGGGCGGGTGCGGGTGCCCTCCGGGAAGATCACCATGGTGCCGCCGGCGTTGAGCCAGTCCACGGCCTCGTTGATCATGGTTTCCGGGTCTTTGTTGCTGATAAATCCGGCGCCGGTGACCGGCCCCCAGGTGAAGGGGTTGTTGAACAGTTGGTGTTTGACGATGCAGTTGGCGTGGGGAATCCGACTGATCAGGCAGACCACATCAATCAGGCTGGGGTGGTTGGCAATCACCAGCTGCCCCGGCTGGTTCAGTTTATTTTCGCCCTGCACGTGAAGACGCATTACCCCGAGCGTTTGCATGAGCCAGATATGCAGACGAAAGGCGGTGTGGACAATGGCCTGCCCACGATGAGCCCGCTGCTGTGCGGAGCCTGGCAATAGCCGGCTCAGTGTCATTAGCAGGGCGATCACCAGCCCACCGATGCCGAAGCCTGCGAAGCTCAGGGCGGTGCTGATCAGACGCAGGCCTTTGGGTAGGCCCGGGGCTTGTTGTTGCTGGGTCGGATTCATAGCTGCTCCAACTGCCAGCCGGTGCGCGCGCCGGGCAGGGGAATGTGCGTGTCGCCCCGGGCCAGGGCGCGTGCCAGCTGTGGGCCCTGTGCCACCGTGTCAGCGCTGGTCGAACCACGGCTGAGCCGAAAGCGGGGGCCGTCGCCTCCCAGGAGCAGGGCGATGGCCCAGGTAAAGGGTTCGCTGGCACAGTAAGGCTGATAGTAGTTTGGCAGCGGACCATCGTAGATCAGCACCAGCACAGGGCTGTTGTGTTGTTGCAGGCAGGCGGCTTCCAGGAGGGCCGTGCCCAGCCCTTGCTCGCCCAGGGCCACGCTGCTCACCTGTTGCTGATTGCCCAAGGCAATACTCAGTTGCCCACCAATGGCATTATGGACTGACAGGCTGAAGGTGGCCGGGGACAAGGGGGCCTGATCGGCCAGGTTTTCGAGCAAAGTCTGGGTGCGGGCAATTTCGCCATGCCGGGAGGCCAGCACTGTGGGCAATGCACTCACGTCGTGTTTCTGGGCGATTTCATTGACTACATGGAAGACGCTGCGGGCAAGAGGAGACAGGCGTCGCCGTTGCAGCGCCGGTAACCAGCTGACATCCGGCTTGCCCTCGCCGGAGGGGTGTTCCGGAGCCCAGCGTGCCCATTGTGACGGGCGGCTTATCCCTGGCGCCCAGGCGGCCCAGTGGCTCAGTGTGATGGTCAGTTCTGGCATGGTTCCCCGACTGCTCGCACCGGGCATCATGCCGGCCCGGTGAAATGAACGAGTAAAAGCAGATAGTTATAATGATTTTCGAATGTCTGCTGTGCCCCGCATTGCCCGTTCCTTGGCGCTGGAGGCGACGTTGCGTCCTCTGGCCGTATGGAAAATGGCCAGAGACGCTTGTCCAATGGGCGATTATACATACCCTTGTTCCTCTAGGCACACAGTCAGAATCCCGTTCAGCAGGCAGGTGAATATGAAAGTTCTTGTCCAGCGATGCCGTGAGGCGCAGGTGGTGGTAGCAGAAGAAACCGTTGGCGCTATTGGTCATGGGGCGTTGCTGCTGGTGGGTATCGAGAAAGGCGATGACGATGCCGTCATCAAGCGCATGGCCGAGCGGGTGTTGAGTTACCGCTTGTTCAGCGATGTGGAAGGAAAAATGAATCTGGATATCCGGGATGTGCAGGGTGGGTTGCTGGTGGTGTCGCAATTTACTCTGGCTGCGGATACCCGTAAGGGGCGTCGCCCCAGTTTTAGCAGTGCCGCGGTGCCGGAGGAAGGGCGACGGCTTTACCTGCAATTTGTTGATGCATTGAAGGAAAAGGGCCTGCCGGTGGCCACGGGGGAGTTCGGGGCGGACATGCAGGTGCATCTGATAAACGATGGACCCGTGACATTTATGTTGTCGGTGTGACGGGCGTGCCGTTATATATATTGCAACGGCATACGCCTTGTTTATGATGAAACCAGCCGCAAAGAATGCGGCGGGGATGCAAGCGGTGTCGTAACGCTGGTTTTTAGTGAGCACGCGCGCTCCCCTAGGGTTTTTAATAAAGACTGGGAGATTTCAGGATGAAAAAGACACTTATCGCTGCCGCTCTGTTGGGCGCTTCTACATCTGCAATGGCTGTGGCACCAGGTGGTCCGGGCTGTGGTTGGGGCAACATGCTGTTTGAAGGTCAATCCGGCATGCCGATGCACCTTCTGGCAACTTTTGTTAACGGTACTACCGGTAACGCTACCTTCGGCATGACCACAGGGACCAACGGTTGTGATACCAGCGGCGCCTTGACCTACAGCGGGCAAAGCCTGCTGGGTATGACTGGCGTAATGGAAGAAGTGGCGCAGGACATGGCTACCGGTGACGGTGAAGCCCTGACTGCTCTGTCTGTTTCCATGGGTATTCAGACTGAAGACCGCGCACGTTTCAACGCGCTGATGCATGAAAACTTCGCGGCGATTTTCCCGAACCAGGACGTGACTGCTGCTGAAGTGATGGCGAGCATCACTGACGTGATGAAACAGGATCAGGCGCTGTCCAAGTACCTGGCCTAATCAGCACAAAAGATCCATCAGAGCCCCGCTTTTGGCGGGGTTTTGTTTTTTGGGCCCTCTTTTCTGACACTTTTGTCGGCTTGTAATTGAGACGGATGAATCCGGATGCGCACTGGTCTTTTCTGTGTGCTGCTGTGCTGGTTTGTGCCGGCGTTTGCTGCAACCCCTTCCCTGTCCGAACTGGCGGAAACGTCCCGCTGGCAGGCGTTATTGCATATCAATCCCGGTGCGACCCTGCGTGACAAGCATCAGAGTTATGTGGATGACGACACTTTTTTTCTCGCCGATTCCGGTAAGACCGATCCGTTAGCCGAGCTTGAGGCGACCGAGCGGGCTCTTCGTGCTGCGGACTCGCCGGCGCGTTGCCGTTTTCCTGCGCGCTATCGTTTTCTGTCCGAGCACCTGGGGTGGCAGCACGAGGCGCCCTTTTCACACTGCGATGACTACAACGAATGGCGCGGCGCGATTCATGCCAAACGCGCGGTGCTGGTTTTTCCCGCAGCCTATTTGAACAGCCCTTCGTCCATGTTCGGACATACCTTGCTAAGGCTGGATCAGGGCGAAGACAGCGCCGTCTGGTTGTCGTGGGCGGTAAACTTTGGCGCGGTTTCAACCGAAGCCGATAATTCTTTCTTTTATATGTATCGCGGTCTGGCGGGGGGCTACCCGGGGCGCTTTGCCCTTGTGCCTTATGTGCAGAAAATCCAGGAATATTCGCACATGGAAAACCGGGACATGTGGGAGTACACCCTGGATCTGGATCAATCGGAACTGGATTGGCTGATTGATCATTTGTGGGAACTGAAAGACATCAATTTTGATTACTACTTTTTTGATGAGAACTGCTCGTTTCGCCTGCTCGAGCTGGTAGAAGTGGCGCGCCCGGGATCCGAATTGCTCAGTGAATTGCGGTTTGCCGAAGTGCCGGTGAATACGGTGCGGGCACTGGATGAGCGCGACATCATTAGCAGCCGCCATTATCGGCCGTCCAAATCCGTGGAGCTGGATAATCTGCGTAAACAGCTGGATGGCGCCCAGCAAAAACTGGCAAGGGCGCTGGCTGAGGACCCAGGCCTGGCTGAATCGCCTGCCTTTAAGGCTGAACCGGAAGCAACCCGGGCGATTATGGCGGCGGTGGCTTATCGCTACATCAGGCTGACTCATCGCAAGGAAGAGCGAACCCCGGAAGTGGCAAAACGCTCTTTTGCTCTACTGACGCTGATGAACAGCCTGCCCGCAGCGCCAGTACCGGAAACCAGGAACCCGGAACCGCCGGAAAAAGGGCATGGCACCCAGATGTTGGGGGTCAGTGGCGGTCAGCGCGAAGGCGAGCAGGATTTCGGCGAGTTGACCTACCGGTTGACCTACCATGATTTGCTCGATAATCAGTATGGCTTCCTGCGCGGGGCGCAGATTGAAGGGCTGGACCTGACCTTGCGCAGCACCGAATCCGGGCAGGTCAAGCTGGAAGAGCTCGATGTGGTGAGCATCCGTTCGCTGGCACCGCGAAACCGCTTTATGAAGCCGCTGAGTTGGTATGTGGAAGGCGGACTGGAGCGTGCCTGGGCGGGGCGCCGCCGGCTGGTGCGCTACATGCAGGGCGGTGCTGGCGGCAGTTGGCTGTGGGGGAACTGGCAGCCGTATCTGTTAACCAGCGTGCGAATGGAGAATAATAGCGAGTTCGGCACCTTCCTGACCCCGGGGGCCGGTCTGGACGCGGGTATTCTGTATCACCGTGGCGACTGGCAGTGGCAGTTAGGCAGTGTGGGGCATTATTTCACCAACGATGAATATCGATCCTCCTCCCAGTTTGCGGTGCAGTGGGCAATGACCCGGCAGCACGGCTTGCGCGCTTCGCTGGAGCGCGAGAACCGGCGGGGTGGTTACGATGACGAGTTCAAACTCCAATGGCGATGGTATTACGATTAAGCGCAGCGTTGCTGCTGAGCCTGCTGCTGGCAGGGTGCAGCAAACTGTTTTTCTACCCCATGTCTCCGTGGGTGCAGAACCCGGAAAACCAGGGGCTGCAGTACGAAGATATTGTACTGATACATCCGCGCGGCATGCGTATCCATGGTTGGTGGCTACCGGCGGCCGATGATGCGCCGGCCCGTGGCACGGTCTATTTCCTGCACGGTAACGCCCAGAATATCAGCACCCATCTGGCGAATGTGCAGTGGCTGCCGGCGCGGGGCTATAACGTCTTCCTGCTGGATTACCGGGGCTACGGCTTGTCGGAAGGCAAGCCGCGGCTGCCGGACGTTTTCGATGATGTGCAACTCGGGCTGGACTGGCTACGCCATGCCCAGCGCACGGACGGTGCGCCGCTGGTGGTGTTTGGGCAGAGTCTGGGGGCTTCCATGGCCGCCAGCGTATTGGGCGAAGAGGGTAATGCCGGGGCGGCAGATTGCGTGATTCTGGAGGCGGCGTTTGCCAGCTATCGGGATATCACCAGCGACGTGATGAAGCGTAGCTGGCTGCTGTGGCCGTTGCGCTGGATGGTGGTGCCCACCATGCCGGACCGTGCGCTGGACCCGGAGGAACGAGTGGCTGACATCGCGCCGACGCCCTTGCTGGTGATGCACAGTGAAGATGACCCGGTGATTCCCTACGCTCACGGCGAGCGGCTGTATGCCGCGGCGGCGCAACCCAAAACCTTCCAGAAACTGCGTGGCGGACACACGGAAAGTGCCCGGGATCCGGCGGTGCAGCAGCGCTTGGTGGATTTCATGCAGGACAATGATTGTGCTGCCGAGGTGACAAAAGCGGAAGAGGTGCCCGAGTCGTCCGGTGAGGGTGAGGAGCCGCCAGCGTTACCTGTACCTGCGCCCATCTCCACGCCGGACAGTGGGTACCGGTTTTAGGCAGGTTGAGTTAATCCTCAGACCATCAACGTTACCCGCTCTGGATGTCGGATTACGCCGCTTCGCGGCTAATTCGACCTACGCGAGTTATTCCGGTCCATCACTCAGCATTAGCCAGGATGGCGTTATGCTGACGGGGCCTGAGCCTGTTTCTTTACCATCCGGGCTGCGAGCAGGCCCATCTCGAACAAAAACCACATGGGGATCGCCAGCAGGGTCTGGCTGATGATGTCCGGTGGTGTCAGCAGCATGCCGATCACGAAACAGCCCACCACCACATAGGCGCGGGCCTTGCTCAGTTTTTCCACCGTGGTGGCTCCGGTGCTAACCAGTAGCACGATGGCAATGGGCAGCTCGAACGCCAGCCCGAAGGCCAGAAACAGCGCCAGCACAAAATCCAGGTAGCTGCTGATGTCCGTGGTCACGGCTACCCCTTCCGGGGCGATGGCGGTGAAGAACTGGAACATCAGCGGGAATACCACGAAATAGGCAAAGGCGGCGCCGCCATAGAACAGCAGGACGCTACTGGCCAGCAGCGGTATCGCCAATTTCTTTTCATGCTTGTACAAACCGGGAGCCACAAAGGCCCAGGCCTGATGGAGAATAAACGGCATGGCGGCGAAGACGCTCAGGTACAGGGTCAGCTTGAATGGCGCCAGGAAGGGCGAGGCCACGCCGGTGGCAATCATGTTGGTGCCGGCAGGCATGGCGTCCATCAGCGGTTTGGCCACCAGGGTGTAGAGCTCGCGGGAAAACGCGAACAGACACAGGAAGACGATAAAAATGACGACCATGGCCTTGAGCAGGCGATTGCGCAGTTCCAGCAGGTGGGCAATCAGCGGCTGGCCGGCGTCGTTGCTGGCATCAGTCATTGCGGGTGGAGTCCTGGGGCTGGTCGTTGGTGCGCTGGCCGGTGTCGGCGTCATCCGCGTTCGGAGCGTCGCTATGGGGCTGTTCGCTGCGCGGTGCCCGTGAGCGGGCAATTTGTTCCGGGCTCAGCAGGCTGTCTTTGGCTTCGCGGATGCTGTCTTCATCCAGCCCCATCTGGCGCATCTGATTTTCCATGCGCTCCTGCATGTCCTGGGTCACGGCTTCACGTTCCAGCTCGTTCTTCAGGTGGTTGAAGGTGGAGCGGGCACGGCCGATCCAGTGGCCGAGGGTGCGGGCGACGGTGGGCAGTCGCTCCGGCCCCAGTACCACCAGGCCGATAATGAAGATCAGGGTGAGTTCGGCAAAGCCGATATCGAACATCGCAACCTCGGTTTAGCAGGATTTGGTCCGGACTGTGTCGCCGAAAAGGCGGCAGGAATCAGGCCTTGTCCTTTTCCTTGTTCTGTTCGGTTTTTTGCTCGGCTTGTTGCTCGTTATCAGGCTGTTCGTCGTCGGCCAGACGTTTCTGGTCCTGCTCGTCTTCGCCATCTTTCATGGCGCTCTTGAAGCCTTTCACCGCGCCGCCCAGATCGCCGCCCATGTTGCGCAGTTTCTTGGTGCCGAACAACAGGACCACGATGGCCAGAAGAATCAGTAACTGCCAAATGCTGATGCCGGAAAACATGGCTTTCTCTCCGAAAAATTAAGGGCCGCGTTAGTGTTTACCGCTACGTGCGGCTTTTTCATCATGGCCGGACAGGCCAAAACGTCGTTGTAATTCTGCCAGAACCTTGTCCGGGTGTTCGCCCAGTTTGGCCAACATCACCAAAGAGTGGAACCATAGATCCGCGGTTTCGCTGATCAGCGCCTGGTTGTCGCCACTGACTTCGGCATCCCGGGCCGCAAGAATGGTTTCCACCGCTTCTTCGCCGACTTTTTCCAGGATCTTGTTCAGGCCCTTGGCGTAGAGGCTGGCCACATAGGAGCTGTCCGGGTCCGCGCCCTTGCGCGATTCGAGTACCTGGTGCAGCTCGCTGAGTATCTCTGACATAGTGTATTCCTTATTGCCCGGGCCCGCAGGGAGCCCAGTTTATCAGGGTGCTGAAAGGGGCCATAGGCACTTTTTTCTTTGCCGTGCCCGCTGTCAGCGGCGCCAGCTCCAGCTTCCCAGGAGTACCGCGGCTCCGGCCAGTGCCCAGCTGTAGGGGTTGGCCAGCCACAGGGCGGCGCCAGCGCAACCGAGCCCGGCGAGGCCGGCAAACAGCTTGTGGCGATGGCGGACCAGTTGTTGTTCGAAACGGGCTTCCAGACGGTCCTGCTGGTAGGGCAGGTCGCGCAGGCTTTCCAGCCCGTCGCGGAGCAGGTCGGGCATGTCCGGGAGCTGGGCGGTCCATTCCGGCAGGCGATTCTGCAGTTTCTTCAGAGTGGCGCTGGGTCCGTATTCGGCCAGCATCCAGGCTTCCAGCAAGGGGCGCCCGGTGTTCCAGATATCCAGCTGCGGGTAAATGCTGCGCCCCAGCCCTTCGATGTGAACCAGGGTTTTCATCAGCAGGATGTACTGCACCGGCATTTCGATATGGTAGGTGCGCGCCATATCAAACAGCTTCATCACCAGAGGGGCGAACTCCAGCTGGTCCAGTTGCGCGGAGCGAACCGGTTCAACAATGTCGATCACCGCCCGCTCAAAGCGGGGGCGATCAATGGGGGCGGTGTTCCAGCCGGCACGGATCACCGCATCGACCAGGGCGCTGTAGTCTTCGCGCATGACCGCCAGCACCATGCGCCCGAGGATGTTCAGATCGTCCTTGGACAGGCGCCCGGCGATGGCGGCGTCCACGGCCATGTACTGGGGCGACTCCGGGTGTTCAGGATTAACGAAAATATTGCCCGGGTGCATGTCCGCATGGAAGAAGTTGAAGCGGAAGACCTGGGCGAAGAAAATTTCCACGCCACGCTCGGCCAGCACTTTCGGGTCGATGCCAGCAGTCTTGATGCGCTGGATATCGTTCACCGGAATACCATGGATGCGATCCATGATGATTACGGTGGGGCTGGACAGCTCAAGATGAATGGCAGGAATGTGCAGCAGCGGACTGAACAGAAAATGCCGGCGCATGGTTTCGCTATTGCGCGCTTCGGCGGCCAGATCCAGTTCGCCGAGGATGATGTCCCGGTAGTCCTGTACCACCCGGGCCGGGCGGAAATAGCGGGCATCACGCCACAGGCGTTCCAGCCAGCGGGCGCCGAAGGCCATTACCTTCAGGTCGCGCTCCACCACCGGGCGAATGGTGGGGCGCAGCACCTTGGCCACGACTTGCTGGCCATTGTGCAGGGTGCCGGCATGGACCTGTGCCACGGAGGCGGCGGCCATGGGGGTGCTGTCGAAGTCGCGGAACACCTGGTCAAAGGGCTGCGGCAGGCTGGCTTCCACTAGTGCTTTTGCCTGCTCGCCATCGAAGGGGGCGACCTGATCCTGCAGGCGGGCGAGGGCGGCGGTCCACTCCGGGGGCAGCATGTCCTGTCGGGTGGCCAGCAGCTGGCCGAATTTGATGAAGATCGGGCCCAGCCGTTCCAGTGCTTTCTGCAGGCGTTCGCCTTCGCTCAGCTGGCCGGTGCCGAGCCAGCTGGCGGGCATCAGGTACTGCAGAATCAGCAAAAGGCCACGCGCCGGGTGGCTGGGCAGCAGGGATATCAGCCGGTAGCGGCAGATCACATGGATCACCACCAGTATGCGGGTAATCGGTGGCATCAGTGTGGTGCGCTCCCGGAATCCTGTGGCGATGAGGGCGAAGAGGATGATGCGGACGGCGCGCGGGTTTTAAGCCGCTGAATGCGGGCATCCAGACGATCCACGTCCATGCGCAGTTCATCCACGTCCTGACCGAATTCATAAACGTCACGGCGGCTGGGAATCAGCCCGGATTCGTTGCCCACATAATCGCCCAGTTGTTCGGTGAGTCGGGTGGCGGCTTGCTTCGCCCAGCCGAACAGACGGCGCGCGCTGTAATCCAGTTGCTGGGCCAGCTCGGAACCGGTGACAGGCTCCAGAATGGCGCCCCAGTCGATCTGCAGGTCGTTGGCGATCTGCTGTAACTCCTGCAGAAAATCGCGGTTGCCGGTGATGTCCACGGGGCCACCGATCACGCCGGGGCGGGTTTTCCAGTTCAGCAGCAGGGAGGCCAGGTCCATGGGGCTGCCTTTCACTGCCACGTCCGGGGTGGCGTCGCTGCGGTGGTAGAGCTCCACGCCGTCTTCCACGATCAGTCCGTAGATGGCCATGGGCGGCAATGTCACCTCAATGGCGATGAGTCGCCCGGCATGTACGGCCAGACGATCGGCGCTGGCCGGATCGGAACGCAGGGCGGTGTTGATAGCTCGTTCCACGGTGGCCAGGGCGGTGGTGGACAGCAGGCCGGGAGAGCGTGACTGGTCTTTCAGGCTCAAAACTTGAATCCTCTGTGCAGGGCCACGATGCCGCCGATCATGTTGAAGTATTCGGTGCGGGCAAAGCCGGCGGTGTCCATCATGCCCTGCAGGGTGTCCTGATCCGGGTGCATGCGAATGGATTCCGCCAGGTACTGGTAGCTGTCGGCGTCGTTGACGATGAGCTTGCCCAGTTTGGGCCAGACGGCAAAGGAGTAGGTGTCGTAGGCCTTGGCCAGATGCTTGTTGGTGGGCGTGGAGAACTCCAGCACCAGCAGGCGGCCGCCGGGTTTCAGCACTCGCAACATGGAGCGCAGGGCTGCGTCCTTGTCGGTGATATTACGCAGGCCGAAGGCAATGGTGATGCAGTGGAAGCTGTTGTCTTCAAAGGGCAGGCACTCCCCATTCACCTGGGTGACCTGGGTGTTGTGGCTGCAGCCGGCATCGAACAGACGGTCGCGGCCCACGTCGAGCATGGCGTCGTTGATGTCCGCCAGTACTACCTGGCCGGTTTCGCCCACCAGCCGGGAAAATTTGATGGCCAGGTCGCCGGTGCCGCCTGCCAGGTCGAGCACCTTGTGGCCCGGTCGAATGCCGGCCAGCTCGATGGTCATGCGCTTGAGAATGCGATGGCTGCCCATGGAAATCAGGTCATTCATCACATCATATTTGCCCGCCACGGAGCGGAATACGCCGGCCACTTTTTGCTGTTTTTCCTGCCATGGCACCTGTTGGTAGCCGAAGTGTGTGACCTTGCTGTCGTCGGACATATCAATTCTCGAAAGGCGATGGGTGACAGGCGAAAACCTTTTCCATGATGGCGTCTTCCCGGGCGGCCAGCTGCTCCAGCAGCAAACCAACGCTGGGGACGGGTTTCATCACCCGGAAACTGCGATCCATGAAATCATACAGGTTCGCAAAGCCCGCCGCATGGGCCGGTTTGCGAACCATTCGGAAGGTGGCGTGGAGCATCCGCGAGCGGATATAGCGATCCAGCCGATGCCCTAGTTCGGCCACCAGCTGCAGCTGCCGTTGGCGGTCGTCGTGATGGCTCGGCTGGCGGAATCCCGCTAGATAGGTGGCTTCATTGATGGGCTGATCGAGCTGATCGCCGAGGATGTCAGTGACCGCTTCGTCCAGTTCCTGGGTAAGGATGGCCGCTTCCAGTGCGGCGGCAGAGGTGGCCATGACCTTGTCGGGCAGCAGTTTCATGGCCTTGGGCAGAGCGCGGCGGATTTCCCGCGCCACCGGCAGCAGCTCGCGGCCACCGTAGACTTCGTCCAACAGGAAGCGGATACCCTCGGCGGTGACCGGGTCATCAAGAAGGTGGGCATGGGTGTGCCGGAGGCGCTCGCCTTGCCAGTCTTGCAGCCGACGCAGTCGCGCCACAAAGACAGTATCGTCGCCGTGCTGGCGCAGGGCAAAAAAACGTTCGAGATAGTGTTGCAGTTGTTCGCCGGCGGTCATGGTGTTCCCTCCGGCGGGGATAATAGCAAAGTGAGGGGCAGGCAGGCACCACGCATCACGCTGGCACGCAAAAGCGTGGTGCGTGCAGCGTGAGGCGTGCTTGCATTTATTTACAGAATATACCGGCTCAGGTCTTCGTCGTCGGCCAGTTCGCCCAGGTAGCGATCCACGGCTTCGGCGTCCAGTACCAATGGCTTGTCGTGGTACTGGGTGGCCAGGGAATCGGCGTCGAAGCTGATTTCTTCCAGCAGTTTTTCCAGCACCGTGTGCAGACGGCGGGCGCCGATGTTTTCGGTGCGCTCGTTGACCTGCCAGGCCACTTCCGCAATGCGGCGGATGCAGTCGTCGGTGATCTCCAGGTTCAGGCCTTCGGTTTCCAGCAGCGCCTTGTATTGCTCGGTGAGCGAGCATTTGGGTTCGGTGAGAATGCGCTGGAAATCGTCCGGGCTCAGCGGGCTCAACTCCACGCGAATCGGCAGGCGGCCCTGCAGTTCGGGGATCAGGTCGCTGGGGCGAGACAGGTGGAAGGCGCCGGAGGCGATAAACAGGATGTGATCGGTTTTTACCATGCCGTACTTGGTGGAGACGGTGGAGCCCTCGATCAGCGGCAGCAGATCGCGCTGTACCCCTTCGCGGGACACGTCGGTGCCGCCGCCTTCGCCGCGCTTGGCGACCTTGTCGATTTCATCGATGAAGACGATGCCGTTGTTCTCCACCACGTCGATGGCCTGCACTTTCAGCTCGTCTTCATTGACGAAACGGGCGGCTTCTTCGTCGCGGATCAGGCGGTAGGCTTCGCGCACCTTGAGTTTCTGGCTCTTGCGTTGCTGGTTGCCGCCCATCTTGGAGAACATCTGCTGCAACTGGCTGGTCATCTCTTCCATGCCGGGGGGCGCCATGATGTCGACGCCGGCGGGCTGGCTGGCCACGTCCACGTCGATTTCCTTGTCGTCCAGCTCCCCTTCGCGCAGTTTTTTGCGAAAGATCTGGCGGGTTTTGCTATCGGTGTTGTCGTTGGTGCTGCCGTCTTCTGCGCGTGCGGCGGGAAGCAGGGCGTCGAGGATGCGCTCTTCGGCGGCATCATCGGCCTGGCTGCCCACACGGGCGATTTCCTTGTCGCGCAGCAGTTTGATGGCCATTTCCATCAGATCTCGGATGATGGATTCCACATCGCGGCCCACATAGCCCACTTCGGTGAACTTGGTGGCTTCCACCTTGATAAAGGGGGCGTCGGCCAGTTTTGCCAGACGGCGGGCGATTTCGGTTTTGCCCACGCCGGTGGGACCAATCATCAGAATGTTCTTGGGAGCCACTTCCGCGCGCATTTCGGCGGGCAGCTGCATGCGGCGCCAGCGGGTACGCAGCGCCAGAGCAACGGCTTTCTTGGCCGCGTCCTGACCGACGATGTGGCGATTGAGTTCGGAAACAATGTCTTTGGGTGTCAGGGAAGCCATGATTAACCGTCCAGCTCTTCGAAGGTGTGGTTGTGATTGGTGTAAATACAGATGTCGCCGGCAATGGTGAGCGCCTTGGCGACGATATCGCGGGCCGGCAGGTCGGTATTATCCAGCAGGGCGGTGGCGGCGGATTGAGCAAAGGGGCCGCCGGAGCCGATGGCGATCAGGCCATCTTTTTCCGGCTCGATCACGTCACCGTTGCCGGTGATGATCAGCGAGCTTTCCTTGTCGGCTACCGCCAGCAGGGCTTCGAGGCGGCGCAGGGCGCGGTCGGTGCGCCAGTCCTTGGCCAGCTCCACGGCGGCGCGCACCAAATGGCCCTGGTGTTTTTCCAGCTGGGCTTCGAAACGTTCAAACAGGGTAAAGGCGTCGGCGGTGCCGCCAGCGAAACCGGCAATCACCTTGCCGTGAAAAAGCCGACGAACCTTGCGGGCGTTGCCCTTCATGACAGTGTTGCCCAGGCTGACCTGGCCATCGCCGCCGATGACGACGTTGTTGCCTCGGCGAACAGAAACAATGGTAGTGCCGCGATACTGCTCCACGGTAATTCTCCTTTTTACGCGTAGAGAAGGAGGTATGGGCGCAGGTGGGGGATTTCAAGGAGGAAAAGCAGGATGCTTGATGCCTAATGCCTGACGCGGGGTTGCATCAGGCGTTGGGCGTTATGCATCAGGCGTTTTATTTTTTCATCTTGATCGGCAGGGTCTCGATGCCGTTGCCGGCCAGTTGGTCCTGGGCGCGGTGCATGGCGTTGAGGTTGTTGTAGGGGCCGATCATGACCCGGTGCCAGCTGTCGCCGCTGTCCAGATTGACCGACTGAATGCTGGCCTCGAAGCCTTTCAGGATCAGTTCGGCCCGGCGGCGGTCCGCATCTTCGTTGCGACGGAAGCTGCCGGCCTGCAGCAGGTATTTTTCGTTGTTGCGGGTGCTGGTTTCCGGCTTGCGGGTATTGGCCGGTTTGGTGGTGTCCGGTTTGCGGGTGGAGGTGTTGCCGCTGTCGGTTTCGTTCTGCGGCACGATCACTTCCATCTTCGGCAGCACCGCGTAGAAATCGAACTGGGGTGAATCCTCCCCGGGTTCGTTCTTGGGTTCTGTTTTGGGGTCGGGCTTTGCTTGAGCCGGTTTGCCGTTGCTGCTGGCCACCGGCGTGCTGCCGCCCTGCTGCATCTGGGTTTTGCCCAGGTGGAACAGGAAGGCCACAAACAGGCCAACCATCAAGCCGGTAAACAGCCATACCCAGCCGGGCACCTGGCGTTGGGTTTTCTTCTTGCGGGCGGGGCCGCGGCTGGCGCCGCGCCGGGTGTTCTTCGCCATTACATGCGCTCCAGTGGGCTCAGGCCCAGCAGTTCCATGCCGTGTTTGAGGGTGCGTGCGGTGAGGGCGGCGAGCTTCAGGCGGCTGTTACGGATGCCTTCGTCTTCACTGCTGAGGATCGGGCAGTGCTCGTAGAAGCTGGAAAACAGCCCGGCCACATCGTACAGGTAAGTGCTGAGCAAGTGCGGCTGGCCCTTGTCTGCCACGTTCTGAAGGACTTCAGCAAATTGCACCAGCCGTGCGGCGAGGGCCTGCTCTGCGTCTTCGTTGAGCAGGAAGTCACCGCTCACACTGGCCATGTCGCGTTCGGCCTTGCGGAATACGCTGGCCACACGGGTGTAGGCGTACAACAGGTAAGGCGCGGTGTTGCCTTCAAAGCTGAGCATCTGTTCGAAGTTGAAGATGTAGTCGCTGCTGCGGTTCTTCGACAGGTCGGCGTATTTCACTGCGCCGATGCCCACCGAGCGGGCGATGGTGCGTAGTTCGTCCTCATCCAGCTGCGGGTTCTTTTCCTGTACCAGCGCAAAGGCCCGTTGCTCGGCTTCGTCCAACAGATCCACCAGTTTGACGGTGCCGCCGTCGCGGGTCTTGAACGGGCGCCCATCCGGGCCGTTCATGGTGCCAAAGCCCATGTGCGCCAGCTCGGTCCGTTCGGGGACAAAGCCGGCCAGCTTTGCCAGGGTAAACATTTGCTGAAAATGCAGCGCCTGGCGCTGATCGACAAAGTACAGCATGCGATCGGCCTGCAGGGTGCCGGCGCGGTAGCGCAGGGCCGCCAGGTCGCTGGTGGCGTAGAGATAACCGCCGTCGGCTTTGCGCACAATAACGGGTAGAGGTTCGCCTTCCTTGTTCTTGAAGGCGTCCATGAAGACGCATTGGGCGCCCTGGCTTTCACTGAGCAGGCCTTTGCTGTCCAGGTCGGCGACGACCTGGGCCAGGTCATCGTTGTAGGCGCTTTCGCCGCGCACGTCCGAAGGGGTCAGGCTGACGCCGAGGCGGTCGTAAATGGCCTGGCAGTGGCTCAGGGATACCTGGTTGAATTCTGCCCACAAATTCAGGCAGTAATCGTCGCCGGACTGCAGTTTTACCACCAGGGCGCGGGCGCGGTCGGCGAAGGTGTCGGATTCGTCGAAGCGTTGTTTGGCGGCCCGGTAAAAGGTTTCCAGGTTGGCCAGCTCGCGGCTTAGCTCGCGCTCGCCTTCTTCGGCTTTCTGTTCTTCCAGGTAGGCCAGCAGCATGCCGAACTGGGTGCCCCAGTCGCCCACGTGGTTTTGGCGAATCACGGTGTGACCGAGAAACTCCAGGGTGCGCACCACGGCGTCGCCGATGATGGTGGAGCGCAGGTGGCCCACGTGCATTTCTTTGGCCAGGTTGGGAGAGGAGTAGTCCACCACCACGGTCTGGGGCTGCTCTGGCCGGCTAATACCGAGAAAGTCGTCGGCCAGGGCGGATTCCAGCAAGCCGGTGAGCCAGTCATCTGCCTGGAAGAAATTGATAAACCCGGGTCCGGCAATGTCCACCTTGGCCACGGCGCTGTCGCTGGGCAGGGCGGCGATCAGCTTTTCTGCCAGATCGCGGGGCTTCATGCCGGCGGGTTTGGCCAGCATCAGCGCGATGTTGGTGGCAAAGTCGCCGTGGCTCTTGTCCTTGGTGCGGTCGATTTGCACCGGACGCTTGGCGTCAGCGGGCAGGGTGCCGTCGTCGATCAGGGTATCCAGGGCGCTTTCAATAAGGGGTATCAGGCGTTCTTTCATGACATTCTTTTGTGGAGGGCTCTGGGCCGTTTGACTGGCCGGCGATTGTACGGGAAAAGGCGAAGATACGCAGCAGGCTTCACGCAACACGCACCATGCGGGGCTCCGGTGTGTGGCATTAAGCGTGCTGCGTGCGGCGTTCCTACAGCATGTCGATGGGGTCCACATCCAGGTGCCAGCGGCATTGGCGCCCTTCGGGCAGTTTGCGGGCTTGCTCCAGGATCAGGTTCAGCGCCTGGTGTAGTGGCGCTCGCTGGGCGCATTGCAGCAGCAGCTGGGTGCGGAAGCGCCCGGCGCGTTTTTCCATGGGGGCAGGGATTGGGCCGAGAATGTGGACGTCGGGCGGCACGGCAATGGTGCTGAGTTGCTGCAGGAAGTTCATGGCAGTGCCCATGGCCATGGCTTCGCAGCGGAACAGGGCCAGGTGGCCATGGGGGGGCAGGCCGGCCATTTGCCGCTCTTCCAGCAAGGTGGTGGCCAGTTGTGGGTAGTCGCCACTGGCGGCCAGCTGCAACAGGTGGTGGTCCGGGTGGCGGCTTTGCAGGATGACCCGGCCCTGGCCTTCGCGGCCGCTGCGTCCGGCTACCTGCAATAGTAGCTGGGCGGCTTGTTCCGGGCCGCGGAAGTCGGCGCTGAGAAAGCCCGCGTCCATGTCCAGAATCACTACCAGTGTCAGCTTGGGGAAGTGGTGTCCCTTGGCCAGCATCTGGGTGCCGACCATGACGGCGGGTTCGCCTTTCTGGATCTGCGCCAGATGTGCATCCAGGGCGCCTTTGCGGCGGGTGGCGTCCCGGTCGATGCGAATCACCGGCACCGGCAGGGATTGTTCCAGCAGTTCGGTGAGCTTTTCGGTGCCGCTGCCGGCTTCCTGGATGGCGCTGGAGCCGCAGTCCGGGCAGCGGCTGGGGACGCGCTGTTGATAGCCGCAGTGATGACAGCGCAGGGCGCGGTCGCTGCGATGCCAGGTAAGAAAGCTGTCGCAGCGTTTGCATTCCGCCTGCCAGCCGCAGTCGTGGCAGAGAATCATCGGTGCGTAGCCGCGGCGGTTGATGAACACCAGTCCCTGATTGCCGGCCTCCACGCATTGTTTCAGTGCCTCCAGTGACAGGGGCAGTAGTGGGTTGCCCGGGGCGGCCAGCCGGGCATCGACGACCTCAATGGGTGGGCGGCTCTGGTCGGTGGCCCGCTGGGATAGCTTGAGCCACTGGAAACGGCCTTCCCGGGCCAGGTGCAGGGTTTCCAGGGCCGGGGTGGCGCTGCCCAGAATGACCGGGATGTTTAGCTGCTGGGCGCGCCAGGTGGCCAGGTCCCGGGCGTGGTAGCGAAAGCCGTCCTGCTGTTTCAGGGAGCTGTCGTGGGCCTCATCCACAATAATCAGGGCGGGATTGAGCATGGGGGTAAAGATGGCGGAGCGGGTGCCGATGATGATGCGCGCCTGGCCTTCCCGGGCCGCCAGCCAGTTATCCAGCCGTTCCCGGTCGGTGAGCCCGGAGTGCAGGGTGACCACCGGGACGGCGAAGCGCTGCTTGAAGCGTTGTACTGTCTGTGGGGTCAGGCCGATTTCTGGCACCAGCACCATGACTTGCTTGCCGGCGGCCAGCAGTGGCGCCATGGCTTGCAGGTAGACTTCCGTTTTGCCGCTGCCGGTGATGCCGTCGAGGAGGAAAGGGGTGAAGCCGTCGGCATCCTGAATCGCCTGAATGGCGGCGCGTTGCTCGGCGTTGGCTGCCAGTGGTGCCTGCGCAAGGGTTTCTCGTGCGACCTCCGGGCGGGTGTCCACTTGAATTTGCTCGGCCCAGCCCTTTTCGCGCAGGCTGCTCAGGGCGGACGGGCTTACCTCCAGTGCCGCCAGCATGGCGCTGCTCAGCCCCTGAGGGTGCTCACGCAAAATGCGCAGGGCGTCCCGCTGGCGCGGCGCGCGGCTGACCTGGTCGTCGCTGACGTGTTGCCCGCGTTCGGTGATCTGCCAGCGTTTTTCCAGGCTGGCCTGGGCCTCATTGCCCTGGCGTAACAGGGTGGGCAGGGCGTAATTGAGCACTTCACCCAGCGGGTGATGGTAATAGCGGGCCGCGCGCTCGCAGAGTTGGTAGAGCTCGTCGGGCATCACCGGTTCGTCGTCGAGTACCGCCTGCACAGGCTTGAGTTTCGGGTAATCACTGGGGGCGTGGCCGTGTACGAGGCCGACCAGGGTGCGTCGACCAAAGGGGACTTTGACCCGGCTGCCCCGGGGGGGCACCACGGTGCCGTGCAGAACATAGTCAAAACACCCGGGCAGGGGCACGGGCAGGGCAATTTGCAGGGTGTTTTTCGGTGACACGGAATTTCCTGGAGCCAGCGGCGGCTTTGCGCTTGCGGAATGGGGACAAGCTGTTATGATTCGCCTTCTTTTTCCCAGGCGCAAGCCGTGTGGTGCCTGTCGTAGAGGCCGGTAGCGACACAAAATGGAGCTTAGCAATGAAACCAGAGATTCATCCCGATTACCAGACAGCGACCTATTCCTGTAGCTGTGGCAACGTTATCGAGTCCCGTTCCACCAAGGGTGGCGCCATGGACCTGGACGTTTGTTCTGCCTGTCACCCGTTCTACACTGGCAAGCAGAAGCAGGCCGACAGCGGTGGCCAGATCGACAAGTTCAAGCAGCGCTTTGGCATGATGCGCAGCAAGAAGGACTGATACGGCGTCTTCACAGCGCCTATTGTAAAAAGCACCCTGCCGGGTGCTTTTTACGTTAAGTACTTGCGTACACACTGTATATCCCAACTAGGGAAGCGGAGACCAGCATGTCCGAGGATTTAAAAGCGGCGGCCCTGGAATACCACGCCAAACCGCGGCCAGGGAAAATCAGCGTCGAGGTGACCAAGCCGGCGGCGACCAGTCGAGATCTGAGCCTGGCGTATAGCCCGGGTGTGGCGGAGCCGGTGCGTGAAATCGCCCGGGAGCCGGAGCTGGCTTACCGCTTTACCTCCAAGGGCAACCTGGTGGCGGTTATCAGCGATGGCACCGCGATTCTCGGCCTGGGTAATCTGGGCGCGCTGGCCTCCAAGCCGGTGATGGAAGGCAAGGGGATTCTGTTCAAGCTGTTTGCCGGTATCGATGTGTTCGATATCGAGGTGGACGCAGAAGATTCCCAGGCCTTTATCGATACGGTGATGCGTATCCATCGCACCTTTGGTGGTATCAATCTGGAAGATATCCGTGCGCCGGAATGTTTCGAGATCGAGCGGATCCTCAAAGAGCAGTGTGATGTGCCGGTGTTCCATGATGACCAGCACGGTACCGCCATTGTGGTATGTGCCGGTCTGATCAACGCGCTGGAAATCCAGAGCAAGCGTATCGAAGACATCAAGGTCGTTTGTGTGGGTGCTGGCGCGGCCGGTGTGGCGTCCGTTCGCCTGCTGATCGAAATGGGCGCGCGCAAGGAAAATATCCTGGTGCTGGACCGCAAGGGCGTGATTCACAGCCGTCGCGATGACCTGAACCAGTACAAGGCGGCGCTGGCCAACGATACTGACAAGCGCACCCTGGACGATGCGGTTGAAGACGCAGATGTGTTCATCGGTGTTTCCGGCCCGGACATGCTTACCCCGGAAATGGTCAAGAAAATGGCGCCCAAGCCGATCATTTTCGCGCTGGCCAACCCGGACCCGGAAATTCGCCCGGAAGTGGCCAAGGCGGCGCGTTCGGATGCGATTGTGGCGACCGGTCGTTCGGATTTCCCCAATCAGGTGAATAATGTGCTGTGTTTCCCGTACATGTTCCGCGGGGCCCTGGATGTGCGTTCTACCTCCATCACCGAGGAAATGAAGATCGCCGCAGTGCATGCCATCGCCGAGCTGGTGCGCACCGCGCCCCCGCAGGAGGTGTTGGATGCCTACGGTGGTGAGCCGCTGACCTTTGGTGCGGACTACATTATTCCCAAGCCGAACGATCCGCGTTTGCTGGGCAAGGTGTCTGCGGCTGTGGCCCGGGCGGCGGTGGATTGCGGTGTGGCCCGTAAGGGTTACCCGTCACACTACCCGTTGAACTCGCTGGACGAGATCTTCCCGGAGTTGTAACAAGAAACGCCAGCCATAAAAAACCCGCCGAGAGGCGGTTTTTTTTATGGCTGCAAGCATCATGCAACACGCTTCACGCCTTTCCGTGTTGCATGTTGCATGTTGCGTCTCTTTAAAATATCTGCTCCGGTGCGCTGTGCCCGCCTGGCCCTCTTGCCGGTTCCATGTCGGGGACCTGGCTGCGGATAAAGTACTCGCGAATGGAGTCCGGGTTCTCCGGCCGGGCTTGCAGGCCGCTGTCCGGGTCGATACGCACGGTGGCGATGCCGGAGGGTTGTTCCAGCTGGCGGTTGGGCACACCTTCCAGTGCCGGACCCATGTAATCCATCCAGATGGGCAGGGCGGCCTTGCCGCCATACTCACCCCAGCCCAGTGAAGCGGGATTGTCGAAGCCGACCCAGACGGTGGCGACCAGGTCTGGCGAGTAGCCGGAGAACCAGGCGTCTACCTGATCGTTGGTGGTCCCGGTCTTGCCGGCCAGGTCCCGGCGGCCCAGGCCGTTAGCCTGGTGGCCGGTGCCGCGGCGCACCACGTCTTGCAGTATGGAGTTCATCAGCCAGGCAATGCGGGCGTCGATTGCGCGCGGGGCCATGACCGGCGGTGGTTGGTGAGGCTGGGGGGTGCTTTCATCGCTATCGGCTGTGTCGACAGGGTCGACTTCGGCCATGTCGGTTTGGGCGTCGTTATCGGTTTGCGGTGGCCGGCAGGGGCTTTCGCAGAAAATCACCTCCGGAGCTTTCCAGAGCACGTCCCCGTTGTCCTTTTCGATCTGCACGATGCTCCAGGGGGCTACCCGGTAGCCGCCGTTGGCAAAGATGCTGTAGGCCGAGGCGATGTCCATGGGGGTCACGCTGGCGCTCCCCAATGCCAGGGACAGGTCGCGCTGGAATTTGTCCGCCGGCAGGCCGAAGCGCTTCAGGGTGCCCATGGCCTGGCTGATGCCGATCTGGCGCAGGATGCGGATGGAGACCAGGTTCAGCGAGCGGTACAGGGCTTCGCGCATGCGGGTGGGGCCATAAAACTTGCCGCTGGCTCCGGTGGGGCGCCAGGCGGTTTCCAGTTTGTCGTCATCAAAGACCACCGGAGCGTCGTTGATGATGGAGGCCGGGGTGAAACCGTTTTCCATGGCGGAGGTGTAGATGAACGGCTTGAACACGGAGCCGGCCTGGCGCTCGCTCTGTACGGCTCGGTTGAAGTTGGAGGTAGAGAAGCTGTAGCCCCCTTGCAGGGCGACGATGGCGCCGTTGGACGGGTCCAGTGAAATCAGTGCGGACTGGGCCTTGGGCAGTTGGGCCAGGCGCCAGTGGCGCTCGTCGCCACTACCGGCGGGGCGGACGTAGATGACGTCCCCTTTGCTGAGGACATCGCCGGCCCGGGTGGGCTCCTTGCCTACATATTTGTTGTTGAGCTGGGGGCGGGCCCAGCGAATATCATTCCAGGCAAGCGGGCTGCGCTTGCCGTCCCGGAACAGGATTTCCGCGTCCTTATCGCCCACGGCGGTAACGATGGCCGGCTGCAGGGGGCCGATGCGGCGCTGGTCCTTGATGCGTTCTGCCCAGGCGGCGACATCCGGGTCAAGACCGGTGATGGTCTTTTCCAGTTCAGCCTCTTCGGCAACGACGGGTTTGTCGGTGCTGTCTTCTGGGGGCTTTTCGCTGTCCGCGTCGGAGGGCGAGGGCAGGGCCGGGGCGTCGCTGATGTCCAGTTGTGCCAGTGGGCCGCGGTAGCCGTGGCGCTCGTCATAACTGTGCAGGCCGTTGCGCAGGGCGTTGACCGCAGCCTGCTGGCGCTTGCTGTCTACCGTGGTGATGATGCGGATGCCGTCGGTGTAGATGTTGGCGTCCACCAGTTCCATAGCCTGCAAGCGGGCCATTTCGCCCAGATAGGCGGCGTCCACCTCTGGTGAGGCGGCATGGAAGCGGGCGCTGACTGGTGCTGCCTGGGCCAGCTCGCGCTGCTCGGCGGTGAGGGCGCCGGTCTCTTCCATGCGATGCAGAATCCAGTTGCGTCGCACCTGGGCGCGCTGGGGGTTGGTGATCGGGTTATAGGCCGAAGGGGCTTTCGGTAGCCCGGCAATCATGGCCCATTGGGGCAGGCTGAGTTCGCCCACGGACTTGCCGTAATAGACCTGGGAGGCCGCTTCGGCGCCGTACGCCCGGTGCCCCAGGTAGATCTTGTTTAGATAAAGCTCAAGGATTTCCTCCTTGCTGAGGACCCGTTCAATCTGGATGGCGAGCACGATTTCGTTGAATTTGCGCAGAAAACGCTGCTCCCGGTCCAGGAAGAAGTTGCGGGCCACCTGCATGGTGATGGTAGAGCCCCCGGAGCGGATCTCCCGGTAGCGGGCCAATTCCACAAAGGCGCGCAGCAGGCCTTTCAGGTCCACGCCGTTGTGGCGAAAGAAGCGTTCATCTTCCGCCGCCAGTACCGCCTGGATCAGCGGTTCCGGCAGTTCGTCGTAAGTCACTGGCTGGCGGCGTTTCTCCCCGTATTCTGCGATCAACTTCATGTCGCGGCTGTAGATGCGCAGGGGGATCTGGTATTCCACCTCGCGAATCTGGCTTGCCGGGGGCAGCTGGGGAGCCAGATAGAGGTAGCAGGCGGCGAGCGCCGTCAGGCCGCCACCGGCGCCGGCAATAAGGAGTAACAGCAGGTATCGGATCCAGGAGGGTAAACGCATGTTTTCGGCAACTACTGGCTGGGATCGGTAGAAAGGCCTAGCCGGCCCGTGAAGTGGGTCATTATATGGTGGAATGCTTGTTGTGATCTAATATCTGTTCTGCTATTACTAACTCCTAAAGTAATTCGACATAAAAAACGTGTAAGTGTATCTTTAGCAAGAAAAAACACTTCAATAATAACCAGACGGGACGACGACAGTGCTGCCTTTCCTCAGAAAAAAGGCCCAGACACTACTGGGGATCGACATCAGCTCCACGGCGGTCAAGCTGCTGGAACTGTCCAAATCAGGGGGCCGCTACAAGGTCGAGAGCTATGGGGTTGAGCCCCTGCCGGCCAATGCGGTTGTCGAGAAAAACATCAGCGACGTGGAAGGTGTGGGCGATGCCATTGCCCGCCTGGTCAGCCGTGCGCGCCCCGGGGTGAAAACCGCGGCGGTGGCGGTGTCCGGTTCCGCGGTGATCACCAAGCTTATCGAAATGGATGCGGATCTGGACGAGGATGCATTGGAAATGCAGCTCAAGTCCGAGGCCGATCAATATATTCCTTACCCTATGGATGAAGTCCGCATGGACTTTCAGGTCGTGGGGCCGGTGGAAAATAACGATGAGCGGGTGGAGGTGCTGGTTGCGGCTTCGCGTACCGAAAACGTGGAGATGCGTACCGATGCACTGGAAATTGGTGGCCTGCAACCGAAAGCGGTGGATGTGGAAGCGTACGCCATGGAGCGGGCTTTCCAGTTGATCCAGGCCGGTTTGCCGAACTCGGATGAGCTGGAAACCGTGGCGGTCTTCGATATCGGCGCCACCATGACCACGCTGAACGTGTTCCATCAGGGGCGCAGTGTGTATACCCGCGAACAGCTCTTCGGCGGCAAGCAGCTTACCGAGGAGATCCAGCGCCGCTACGGTATCTCCATGGAAGAAGCCGGTCTTGCCAAGAAAACCGGCGAACTGCCCGATGATTACGAAAGCGAAGTGCTTCAGCCTTTCAAGGACGCCATTGTCCAGCAGGTGAACCGCTCCCTGCAGTTTTTCTATGGCTCCACCCAGTTCAATGAAGTGGATTACATCCTGCTGGCAGGGGGCTCTGCCTCGATCGCCGATCTGGGCGATTTGATTCAGGAAAAAGTGGGGGCGGGCTGCTCTGTGGCCAATCCGTTCAGTGACATGGCGCTGGCAAACAAGGTGAGTGCCTCTGCCATTGCCAATGATGCCCCGGCATTGATGATTGCCTGCGGCCTGGCATTGAGGAGCTTTGACCAATGACAACAACAATTAACCTGTTGCCCTGGCGCGAAGAGCGCCGCAAACAGCGCCAGCAGGAATTCGTCATGATGTTGGTTCTCGCGGCGATTGTGGGGGGGGGCATTTTCTGGATGTGGAAAGGGTATGTGGATCAGCAAATTACCGATCAGCGCGCCCGCAATAGCCATATCCAGACTCGTTCGGCTGAGCTGGATGAAAAGATCAAAGAGATTAAGGACCTGAAATCTCGCCGTGATGAGTTGGTGGCGCGAATGGAGGTTATTCAGAACCTGCAGGGCAACCGGCCGACCATCGTGTATGTGTTTGATGAATTGGTGAAGACGCTGCCGGATGGTGTTTTCTACAACGAAATCAAGCGGGTTGGCGACCTCTATACCATTGATGGCGTGGCCGAAAGCAACAATCGGATTTCCCGTCTGATGCGCAACCTGGGTGACTCATCCTGGTTCCAGAGTGCGAATCTGCAAAATGTGACGGCGCTTGAAGATGGCTCTCAGGCCAACAGCTTCACATTAACCGTCAAGCAGGCCTCTCTGAACAGCAATAAAGAGGGAGAAAAACAATGAAAGCCTCTGAGCTGAAAAATCTGGATCTGGGCGAGTTGATGGATGAACTCAACAGCCTGGATTTTGAGAATGTGGGGGGCTGGCCTACGCCAATAAAAATTGGGGCGGCCATTCTTGTGCTGGTTGTTGTTGTCGTTCTTGGTTATTTCCTGTCGATCAGTGATGCCAATCAGACGCTTGAGCAGCAAAGAAGAGAAGAAGCGACCTTGCTGCAAGGGTATGAAAAGAAAGCGTTTGAGGCCCACAATCTTGATCAGTTTCGTAAGCAGTTGGCAGAAATGGAGCAGACCTTTGGGGCCTTGCTCAAGCAGCTGCCCAAGGATACCGAGGTGCCCGGCTTGCTTGAGGATATTACCCATACGGGTCTGGGGAGTGGGTTGGAGTTTGAAAACATCGAGCTGAGGAATGAAATTGAAAAGGAGTTCTACGCAGAACTTCCAATCAATATTCAGGTGATCGGTGACTACCATGGTTTTGGTTCATTCGTGTCCGGTGTGGCGTCGCTGCCTCGTATTGTGACGCTGCATGATTTTACGGTGACGCGGCCATCGGATAGTAATCAAGAGTTGGCTGCCCTGGGGCTGCTGAGAATGGACATTACGGCCAAGACTTACCGTTATTCCAGTAAGGATGGCGCTGCGGGTGGCGCGAATTCTTCTGGCAAGAATAAATAAGGGGGCGTGAGATAATGAAAAAAATAGTCTTTCTTTCTGTTGCTTGCGTCGCCTTGTTCGGGCTTGCCGGGTGCGGTTCCAGTGCGAATCTGTCAGAACTGGATGCACGTCTCCAGGAAATCAAGGCAAGGCCTCGGGGACGGATTGAGCCGCCACCTGAATTCAAGCCTATTGCTTCTTATTCGTATGCGGCCCACAAGCTTCGCTCTCCATTTAGTCCGCCGCAGGATCAGGAGCTGCTGGTCGTGCCGGATGGTCGAAAGGTAGAGCCGGATATGGGGCGCCCGAAAGAATACCTGGAGCGGTTCTCGCTGGATACGCTGAGAATGGTTGGGACCATTAGCAAGCCTGGTGAGCCGCTCCAGGCGCTTGTTGCTGACCCTTCGGGCGCGGTAACTCGGGTCAAGCCGGGTAGCCATATGGGGAAGAATTTTGGCTTGGTCAAGCAGGTTAATGAAGCCAAGGTGAGTTTGATTGAAATCGTACCGGATGGTCGAGATGGCTGGGTGGAACGCGCCAGTAACGTCTCGATTTCCGAATAATAGTCGCTGGGGACCCAGTTATGAAATGTGCAAAATTGACAATAAAAAAGAGCGCTTCCCGGCGTCTGGCGGGGCTGTTTTCTGTAGGGGTGCTGTCGGTTCTCTCTATGGTCGCAGGCGCAGATACGCTGAAGTCGATCGAAGCAAACTCCCTGTCCGGTGACGGCATGGAAGTGCGCCTGAAGTTTGAAGGGGGGGTGCCGGAAGTAAAGGGATACAGTATTGAGCAGCCTGCTCGAATTGCTCTGGACCTTGTTGGCGCCGATACGGATATCGCTGGCAAGCGGCAAAATCTCGGTTCGGGTAATGCCCGCAGCGTGACTATCGTTGAAGCAAAAGACCGAACACGACTGATTTTTAATCTGGAATCGTTGACCGGGTACTCTACCCGTGCCGAAGGGGATGATCTGGTCGTTCTCCTGGGTAACGATCAGGTGGATAAGCAGAATCAGGCGACCCAAGGAGATGATTACACTGGCGAAGCAGCTGTAACCGGTGTTGATTTTCGGCGTGGTGATAGCGGCGAAGGTCGTGTGATTATCAAGCTGTCAGAGCCTTCTATTCCCGTTGATGTGAAAGAAGAGGGCGGCAAGATTGTGGCCCGATTTGTGGGCGCAGGTGTGCCCAATGAGCTGGTGCGGAAACTGGATGTGACCGATTTTGCGACGCCGGTCAAGATGGTGGAGACCCAGTCAGCCGAGGGTAGCACCATGGTGGTTATTGAGCCGACCGGGGTGTGGGAGTATCTGGCCTACCAGGCGGATAACGAGTTCAGCATTAATGTTAAGCCGGTCAGCAAGGCAGAAGCGGCGAGAAAGAAAAAAGACGCTTTTGAGTACACCGGCGAAAAGTTGTCCCTGAATTTCCAGGATATTGAAGTGCGTTCGGTGCTTCAGCTGATCGCCGATTTTACCGGCTTGAACCTGGTGGCATCTGATACGGTTGATGGCCGTATCACTCTGCGTTTGCAGAATGTGCCCTGGGATCAGGCACTGGAATTGATTCTGAAAACCAAGGGGCTGGATAAGCGCCAGGTGGGTAACGTTCTGTTGGTTGCGCCTGCGGATGAAATTGCGGCCCGTGAGCAGCTGGAGCTGGAAAGCCAGAAGAAAATTGAAGCATTGGCGCCCCTGCGCACCCAGTACATCAATATCAATTATGCCAACGCCTCGGAGCTGAAAGGGTTGATTGCCAATGCTGGCGGTAAAGGTGAGGCGCTGGTTTCCAGTCGTGGCTCTGTGGTTGTCGATCAGCGGACCAATACGCTGATTGTTCAGGATACCCAGGCAAAGCTGGAGGAAATTCGTGAGTTGATTGATCAGCTGGATGTTCCTGTTCAGCAGGTGCTTATCGAAGCCCGCGTTGTTGTAGCAACCAACGACGTAACGGATGAGTTTGGCGTCCGCTGGGGCGGGCTGGGCTTCAATGCGGAGTCCATGCTGCAGGATCAGCGTACCTACGGTGTCTCGGGTCGCCTGCAGTCCTTGCGTAATCTGCATCAGACCAATATTGATGGGGCAGCCTTTGCGGCCAGTCCCGCTATTGACCCCGATGACGTGGATTTCGGTCCTGATGATTATTTATTTGAAGATATCGAGAACGATGACGATTTGATTGTCGATCTGGGGGTGGATTCTGCCAATGCCTCGCGATTTGCAGTCGGCTTCACCTCTCTTGCCTCCGGCCTGATCGAACTTGAGCTTTCCGCGCTGGAAGCGGAAGGCCATGGTGAGCTGGTGGCTACTCCGAAGGTGCTGACGGCAGATCAGCAGCCTGCGGTGATCGCATCCGGTCAGCAGGTGCCTTTTGAGGTGGCCACGTCCTCGGGCGCTACGTCCATCGACTTTGTGGAAGCGGAGCTGCGCCTTGAGGTAACACCGCATATCACGCCAGATGGCAATATCATCATGACGCTGAAAGTGAACAATGACTCCTTTAGTTCAGACGGTTCCGCGGCGATCAACACCAACCGGGTGGAAACCTCCGTGCTGGTCAATGATGGCGAGACGGTGGTGCTTGGTGGTATCTTCCAGCAGGAGAAGATCAATTCCGTGACCAAGACGCCTTTCCTGGGTGACTTGCCGTGGATTGGTAACCTGTTCAGGAAGACCGTGAATCGTGATAACAAGCAGGAGCTGCTGATCTTTATTACGCCACGGTTGATGAAGGATGCTTTGGCTAATCGGTGATCAAGACTAATTCTATTGTTCCTTTGATTCTTGTCGGGCCCATGGGTGCAGGTAAAAGCACCCTGGGCCGGCATCTTGCCCAGCTGCTGGATCGCCCGTTTTTCGACTCAGATCGTGTGATTGAGGAGAAGACCGGGGCGGACATTCCCTGGATCTTCGATATGGAAGGTGAAGCGGGATTCCGGCGACGAGAGCAGGATGTTATCGACGAATTGACCCGGGAGTCCGGCATCGTGCTGGCGACCGGGGGCGGGGTTGTGGTGACCCCGGAAAATCGCACCTTTCTCCATGAGCGCGGTTGTGTGGTCTACCTGTGGACGCCGGTAGACATTCAGCTGGCGCGCACCCGCAATGACAAAGGCCGTCCGCTGCTGCAAACGGCAGACCCCAGGGCGCGGCTTGAGACCCTGTTCGCTGAGCGCGACCCGCTCTACCGGCAGGTGGCTCACCATGTCGTCTCGACCGCATCCGGCAACCTGAAAAAGGTCGCCGATGACGTGCTCGCTTGTTTGGACTCTCACCCACAAGGATAATGCAGGCAATTGTCGGGCTGCTGTCGGCCTGTTTTGCTGAATTGTTTTTGTGGGAGCTGTAATGCGCACACTTCAGGTGGCCCTGGCCGAGCGGAGTTACCCTATTCATATCGGGGCCGGCTTGCTGTCGTCTTTCCCTCTGGCCGAGCAGGTGCGCGGCAATCAGGTGATGATCATCACCAATGAAACGATCGCCCCGCTGTATCTGGCGTCGCTGGAAGCGCAATTCTCCGCGATCCAGTGCGATACATTGATTCTCCCCGACGGTGAGAAATACAAAACCCTGGAAACCCTGGAAACGATTTTTGATGCCCTGATGGCCAAGCGTCATTCGCGCACGACCACGTTGATCGCGCTGGGTGGCGGTGTGGTCGGCGACATGGTGGGCTTTGCGGCGGCCTGTTATCAGCGTGGTGTGGATTTTATTCAGGTGCCGACCACGTTGCTGGCACAGGTGGACTCGTCCGTGGGGGGCAAGACGGCGGTAAATCACCCCCGTGGCAAGAACATGATTGGCGCCTTTCATCAGCCGAGACTTGTGCTGATCGATACCGACGTTCTCAGTACTCTGCCGGAGCGGGAGCTGGCTGCCGGTTACGCGGAAGTCGTCAAATATGGCCTGATCCGTGATCCGGATTTCTACCAGTGGCTGGAAACCAATAACAGCAAGCTGTTGTCCAGAGAAGAGTCGGCAATCTCCGAGGCCATCTTCCGTAGCTGCGAGAACAAGGCGCAGGTGGTGGCGGATGATGAAACCGAACAGGGCAATCGTGCCTTGTTGAATCTGGGGCATACCTTCGGGCACGCGATCGAGACGGCGACTGGTTACAGTCAGTGGCTGCATGGCGAAGCGGTAGCCGTGGGTATGCTGATGGCGATCCGGATGTCGGCCGAGCTGGGTTGGGTGCCGGATACGCTGGAGCCGGACGTGGTGGCGCTATTGTCTGCCTGGGGGTTGCCGGTGGCAGTCCCGGCAGAGATGACGCCGGAACAGTTTGTCGATCTGATGGCCATGGACAAGAAGGTTTATAACGGCCAGTTGCGCCTTGTGCTGTTGCGCGCGCTGGGTAAGGCTGTGGTAACAGCCGACTATGATGAAGCGGCATTGCAAAAAACGCTGGAGGCTTTTTGTGGAGCATGATGACGAACGTTTCTATAGCGGGGCCTCGCGAGGGGATTTCCTGGATGCCATGACCGCCCATGCCGGGCTGGGCTCGGTAGTGGCTATAGAGGGCGATACGGGCAGCGGTGTGTCTACTCTGCTCGGGCAGGCAGTGATGGCGCTGCTGGCCGACATGGAAGTGGTTCGCATCGATGGCAGTGAGCCCCATGATGCCAATGTGGTGGTTGATGCGTTGTTGCGTCATTTTGATATCGACCGCGCCGAGCTGCCCCAGGTGCTCCGTGACACCTTGAGCAACGGTCGCCTGGTGGTGGTGGTGGATAACAGCGAAGACGTGCGGGCGGATGCGCTGACCACCATGGCTGCCCTCAAGCAGAAGCTGGGCGCGCGGTTGTGCTACCTGTTCGGGGGGCTGCCGGGCACCGTTGAGGCGCTCAAGTCCGTGGACTTTACCGTGGATGACGTGCTGGATCTGCCGACACTGAATGCCGATGACGTGCAGGACTTTGCCTGGTTTGTTGTCGGTGAGGAGCTGGATGAGGATGAATCAGAGCGGCTGGCGCACCGTAGTGAGGGGTTGCCGGGTGCCCTGCTGGGGCTGTTGCAGGGTACCCGGGACTCCGCTGCAGCGGTGCCGGTGGGGGCTGCCACGCACAGCCAGGGCAGCGCCGCTGAAGCGGGCGAGACCGATGACGAAATGAGTGATATGCCGGGTTTTTCCGCGCGCTCCAGCGATGATGAAGATGACGATGATCAAGTTGATGCCGAAGCGCCTGTGTCGCCGGCTGATACGGCGCCAGCGTCCCGTACCACTGCGCCCTGGCGTCACGGGGCGGCTGTTGTGGGTCTGTTGTTGGTGGTAATCCTCTTGTGGTCAGTGCTTTCTGGCGGTGATGATGAGGATGCGGCGCAGGATTCCCGCGAGTTGGCTTTGCCCGTGCCGGAGTCGGTGCCGTCGAAACAGCAAGAGGTTGCGCCCCAGGAGCCCGGGGTTACACCGCTGAAGCCGACCATGGAGCCGGTGGCGCGTCTCGAGGATATCGGGGCGGAGCCGGAAGACGAAGAAAGCAAGGTTGAGGCTGCGCCGAACAGCAATGTACAGCTGGCGCCAGTGACCGACCCGGTGATGCAGTCGTCACCGGCCCAGGCGCAACAGGAGATTGCGGTAGCGCCGGCCCCCGACAAGCCGGCCGACTCTGCGCCGTCAGAGCCAGAGTCGGAGGAGGGCAAGGCAGCTTCGCCATCCGCGCAGGAAAAGCCGACGACCGAAACCTCGGGGTATAATCAGGCGGCCTGGCTCGCGGCGCTGGATGACAGTCGCTGGTTTCTGCAGATTACCGCCACCAGCCAGGAAGCCAATGCCCGTGCGGTGCTGGACCAGCTGGATCGTAAAGGCGCCTATTATCCGGCCAAACGGAATGGAAAAACCGTGTTTCTGGTGCTCGCCGGGGACTATTCCAGCCGTCAGGCAGCGCTTGATGCAAAGTCGACGTTGCCGGCAAAGTTACGCTCAGCGGGGCCTTTTCCTCGCAAGATGGGCGATGTTCGCGGCGAACTTTAAGCATGAAAAAGCGCCTTGGGTGACTGTTCAATTTGTCGCCCAAGCGCGCAATGTGTAGAATGCATATCCCTTTTTTGCCGTCACCATTTTCTTGACGCCATTTGCCTTCTGTAAGTCTCTGAATTTCAAGAGGAAAGGTTTTCATGCAGCAGAACTCAACGCTGGTGCGGGGGCTCACTGAGCCCGGAGAATTCCGGGACAACTGTGGTTTTGGTCTGATTGCCCATATGGAGGGCCAGGCCAGCCACGAGCTTCTGCAAACTGCTATTGAAGCACTTACGTGCATGACACACCGGGGCGGCATTAATGCCGACGGAAAAACCGGTGATGGCTGCGGTCTGTTGCTTAAGAAACCCGATTCTTTCTTCCGCAAGGTCGCGGAAGAGCAATCCATTACGTTGCCGGATAACTACGGCGTGGGGATGGTATTTACCCACCCGGACGCGGATCAGTCCGAGCAACAGAAAAGCGCTATCAATGCGGCCCTGGAGGCCCAGGGTGTTGCGGTGCTCGGCTGGCGCGAAGTGCCCACCGACCCGTCCTGCCTGGGTGATCTGGCGCGTGCGTCCCTGCCGGGGTTCTGGCAGGTGATGGTGGCGGCAGACGGCAACTCCGAGCAGGAGCTGAACCGTCGGTTGTTCTTTGCCCGTCGCCATGCGGAAAAAGCCATCGAGAACGACGGCTACTTCTACATCTGTTCCCTGTCCGCCTCGGTGATGTCTTACAAAGGCCTGATGATGCCGGTGGATCTGCCGGTGTTCTTCCCGGACCTGGGCGACAGTGCCATGGAAACGGCGATTGTCGTTTTCCACCAGCGCTTTTCTACCAACACGCTGCCCCAGTGGCCGCTGGCCCAGCCGTTCCGTTACCTGGCCCATAACGGTGAAATCAACACCGTGCAGGGCAATCGTAACTGGGCACTGGCGCGGGAAAACAAGTTCCAGAATGAGCTGCTTCCGGGCCTGGAAGAGTTGAGCCCACTGGTTAACCGTACCGGTTCGGATTCCTCCAGCATGGATAACATGTTGGAAATTCTATTGGCTGGCGGCATGGACCTGTTCCGCGCTGTGCGCATGATGATTCCGCCTGCCTGGCAGAACGTGGAAACCATGGATGCCGATCTGCGTGCCTTCTACGAATATAACTCCATGCACATGGAGCCGTGGGATGGGCCGGCCGGTCTGGTAATGACGGACGGCCGTTATGCTGTCTGTATGCTCGACCGCAACGGTCTGCGCCCGGCTCGCTGGGTGGTGACCAAGAACGGCTTTATTACCCTGGCCTCGGAAATCGGTGTGTACAGCTACAAGCCGGAAGACGTAGTGGCCAAGGGCCGTGTCGGGCCGGGCCAGATTCTGGCCATCGACACCGAAACCGGTGAAGTCCTGCACACCAAGGACATCGATAACCGCCTGAAAGTCCGTCACCCCTACCGTGACTGGCTGAAGAGCAATGCCCTGCGCATCGAAGCGGACTACGACCACGAAGTGGGCCGCACCGATGAGGTGGACCCGCAGGATCTGCTCAGCTACCAGAAATTTTTCCAGATCAGCTTTGAAGAGCGCGATCAGGTGCTGCGCCCGTTGGCAGAATCCGGTCAGGAAGCCACCGGTTCCATGGGTGACGATACCCCCATGGCGGTGTTGTCCCGTCGCGAGCGCTCCCTGTTCGACTACTTCCGTCAGCAGTTTGCCCAGGTGACCAATCCGCCCATCGATCCGCTGCGTGAAGCGATCGTGATGAGCCTGGAAACCTGTGTAGGCGCCGAGCGCAATGTGTTCGAAGAGACCGCTGACCATGCCGACCGGGCCATTCTGTCTACCCCGGTATTGTCGCACTCCAAGTTCACCAACCTGATCAACATCGAGCGTCCGGGTTACCAGACGGCCAAGCTTAGCCTGCACTACGACGCCGAAACCGGCCTCAAGCAGGCGGTGCTGGATCTGTGTGAGCAGGCGGCAAAGGCCGTTCGTGATGGCAGCGCAATCCTGGTGCTGACGGACCATGGCATCGCCCAGGATAAACTGACTATCCATGCTGCTATGGCCACCGGCGCGGTACACCATTCCCTGACCGAAAAAGGTCTGCGCTCCGACGCCAACATCATCGTGGAAACCGCCACGGTGCGTGATTCCCATCACTTCGCCGTGTTGTTCGGTTTCGGTGCTACCGCGGTGTACCCGTACCTGGCCTACGATGTGATCGCCGACATGGTGCGTTCCGGCGAGCTGCTGGGCGACGCGGTGGAGCTGCAGAAGAACTTCCGCAAGGGCATCAACAAGGGGTTGATGAAGATTCTCTCCAAGATGGGGATCTCCACTATTACCTCTTACCGGGGCGCCCAGCTGTTTGAAGCCATCGGTATCAACAGTGACGTCGTAGAGGTGTGTTTCCGTGGCGTGCCCAGCCGGATTCAGGGTGCGGGCTTCGAGGATTTCCAGGAAGACCAGCAAAACCTGGCCAAGGACGCCTGGAAGCAGCGCAAGCCCATCGATGCTGGCGGTATCCTCAAGTATATCCACGGCAAGGAATATCACGCCTTCAACCCGGACGTGATCTACGCCCTGCACCGTGCCACCCAGGACAGCGACTACGACGCGTACAAGGAGTACGCCGAACTGGTCAACAAGCGTCCGGTGGCCACGTTGCGCGACCTGTTTGCCCTGCGTGATGACGTGGATGCCATCGATGTGGATCAGGTGGAGCCGCTGGAAAATATCCTGCTGCGCTTTGATTCCGCGGGCATGTCTCTGGGCGCGTTGAGCCCGGAAGCCCATGAAGCCATTGCCACGGCAATGAACCGTCTGGGTGGTCGTTCCAACTCAGGCGAGGGCGGGGAAGACCCGGCCCGCTTTGGCACCGAGCGTGTGTCCAAGATCAAGCAGATTGCCTCTGGCCGTTTCGGTGTGACCCCGCATTACCTGGTCAACGCCGAAGTGCTGCAGATCAAGGTGGCTCAGGGTGCCAAGCCTGGTGAAGGTGGCCAGCTGCCCGGTGGCAAGGTGAATGCGCTGATTGCGCGCCTGCGTCACTCCGTGCCCGGTGTGACCCTGATTTCACCGCCGCCGCACCATGACATCTACTCCATTGAGGATCTGTCCCAGCTGATCTTTGACCTCAAGCAGGTCAATCCGGATGCCCAGGTGTCTGTGAAGCTGGTGTCCGAACCCGGTGTCGGTACGGTGGCGTCCGGTGTGGCCAAAGCCTACGCGGATCTGATCACCATTTCCGGTTACGACGGTGGCACCGCGGCCAGCCCGCTGACCTCCATCCGCTATGCTGGCTCTCCCTGGGAGCTGGGTTTGGCGGAAGCGCATCAGGCGCTGCGGGGTAACGACCTGCGCGACAAGATTCGCCTGCAGACCGATGGTGGTCTGAAGACCGGCCTGGATGTGATCAAGGCGGCGATTCTGGGTGCCGAGTCCTTCGGTTTCGGTACTGTGCCGATGATCGTACTGGGCTGTAAGTACCTGCGTATCTGTCATCTGAACAACTGCGCCACCGGTGTGGCGACCCAGCGTGAAGATCTGCGTAAGGAGCACTTCATTGGTGCGCCGGAACTGCTGATCAACTACTTCACCTTTGTGGCTCAGGAAGTGCGTGAGTTGCTGGCGCTGCTGGGTGTGAAAAGCATCCCCGAGCTGATCGGCCGTACCGACCTGCTGAAGGTGCTGGAAGGTGAAACCGCGCGCCAGGGCAAGCTGGACCTGACCCCGATTCTGCGCAATGACCTGGTGCCGGCGGACAAGCCGACCCATTGTCAGGTGACCCGCAACGAGCCGTTCGACAAGGCCGTGCTGAGCCAGAAGATGGTGGACGACATGGGTACCGCCATCGAGAGCAAATCCGGTGGCTCGTTCCATTACGAGATCACCAACTGTGACCGCTCCGTGGGCGCGCGCGTGTCCGGTGAGATTGCCAAGCAGCACGGCAATCTGGGCATGGAGACAGCGCCGATCAAGGTTCGCTTTACCGGTACTGCCGGGCAGAGCTTCGGTGTGTTCAACGCTGGCGGTCTGCACATGTATATTGAAGGCGACGCCAACGATTACGTGGGCAAAGGCATGGCCGGCGGTAAGCTGGTGATTCGCCCGCCCAATGGCAGCCCGTTCAAGAGTCAGGAAACCGCCATCATCGGTAATACCTGCCTCTACGGTGCCACCGGCGGCAAGCTGTACGCCGCCGGCACCGCTGGTGAGCGTTTCGGGGTGCGTAACTCCGGGGCCCATGCCATCGTGGAAGGCGCTGGCGATCATTGCTGTGAGTACATGACCGGTGGTTCCATCACCGTGCTGGGCCGCACCGGGCACAACTTCGGTGCGGGTATGACCGGCGGTTTTGCGTTCGTCCTGGACGAAGACAATGATTTCTTCGACCGCATCAACCCGGAGCTGATCGAGTTGCATCGCATCAGTTCCGAAGCCACCGAGTCTCACCGCAGTCACCTGCGCGGCGTAATCGCAGATTACGTGGAAGAGACCGGCAGCGAATGGGGCCAGTACATTCTGGACAACTTTGATGCCATGAGCCGCAAGTTCTGGTTGGTTAAGCCCAAGGCCGCAAGCCTGGAAAACCTGCTGCAGAGCACGCGCGCCAATCCGGCATAACGGGGGATACCATGGCTGAACGTTTGAGCAATAATTTCCAGTTTCTCGACGTGCCCCGGCACGATCCGAAGAAAAAGGACATTGAAGACCGCAAGCACAAGTACGAGGAAATCTACTACCCGTTTGAAACCCGGGAAGTGGAGCATCAGGCACACCGCTGCCTGCATTGCGGTAACCCGTACTGTGAATGGAAGTGTCCGGTCCATAACTACATCCCCAACTGGTTGAAGCTGATCAGCGAAGGCAACCTGTTGGAAGCGGTGGAGCTGAGTCACCAGACCAACTCCCTGCCGGAGGTCTGTGGCCGGGTATGCCCGCAGGATCGTCTGTGTGAAGGGGCCTGTACCCTGAACGACGGTTTTGGTGCGGTGACCATTGGTGCCACCGAGAAGTACATCACCGATACGGCGCTGGCCATGGGCTGGCGTCCGGATATGTCCAAGGTGGTGTGGACCGACAAGAAAGTGGCGGTGATCGGTGCGGGGCCTGCCGGTATTGGCTGTGCCGACGTGCTGGTACGCAGCGGTGTGAAGCCGGTGGTATTCGATCGTTACGAGGAAATCGGTGGTCTGCTGACCTTCGGTATTCCCGAGTTCAAGCTGGAAAAACCGGTCATGGCCAAGCGCCGTGAAGTGTTTGAAGGCATGGGCATAGAATTCCGCTTGGGCGTGGAAGTCGGCAAGGACATCACCATCGATGAGCTGCTCGACGAATACGATGCGGTCTTCATGGGTATGGGCACTTATACCTATATGAAAGGCGGCTTCCCGGGTGAAGAGCTGGAGGGCGTGTTTGAAGCGCTGCCGTTCCTGATCTCCAACGCCAACCGCAACCTGGGCTTTGAAAAAGACGAAGCCGACTTCATCAACATGCAGGGCAAGCGTGTGGTGGTGCTGGGTGGTGGTGATACCGCCATGGATTGTAACCGCACCTCTATCCGTCAGCAGGCAGAAAGCGTCAGCTGTGCTTACCGTCGCGATGAAGAAAACATGCCGGGTTCACGCAAGGAAGTGACCAACGCCAGAGAAGAGGGCGTGCAGTTCCTGTTCAACCGTCAGCCCATTGAAGTGGTGGGTGAAGATGGCAAGGTTGTTGGCGTCAAGGTAGTGGAAACCAAGCTGGGCGAGGCGGATAACAATGGCCGCCGCCGCCCTGAGCCGATCCCGGGCAGCGAAGAAATTCTGCCAGCGGATGCGGTGATCGTGGCGTTCGGTTTCCGCCCCAGCCCGGCGGACTGGTTTGATGCGAAGAGCATCAACACCGATGATTCCGGCCGTGTTATGGCGATCGAGGAGCAAGCTTTCCCGTTCCAGACCAGCAATGAAAAGATCTTTGCCGGTGGTGACATGGTGCGTGGTTCCGACCTGGTGGTGACCGCCATCTGGGAAGGCCGTGAAGCGGCCAAAGGGATTCTTGATTACCTGGATGTTTAATCACGCCTAAGGCTGGACGCCTGACGCCAGACGCTTTAAAACAGTAGTGCCAGAAATGTTGCGGCTCCGCAGAGACTCTTTGCGGAGCCGCAATGCTATCAGAAGCGGGTTGAGCGTCCGGCCTCAGGCATAGGGCGTCCCGCCAGGATTTAGGACTGACAATGACTTTCGTTCCCCTGCAAAACGATCGCTTCCTCCGTGCCTTGAACCGTGAGTCGGTAGACCGCACGCCCATCTGGATGATGCGCCAGGCGGGTCGCTATCTGCCGGAATACCGGGCTGCCCGTGAACATGCCGGGTCCTTCATGGACCTGTGCAGGAATGCGGATCTGGCCTGCGAAGTCACGTTGCAGCCGCTGGAGCGTTACCCGCTGGATGCGGCAATCCTGTTCTCCGACATCCTGACCATCCCCGATGCCATGGGGCTGGGTTTGTACTTCGAAACCGGAGAAGGACCGAAATTCAGGAAAGTGGTGCGTACTGAGGCGGACGTGGCCGCCTTGCCGATACCTGATGCGGAAACCGATCTGGGTTACGTGATGAAGGCGGTGAGCACCATTCGTGGTGCCCTGAACGGCCGCGTTCCCCTGATCGGCTTTTCCGGGAGCCCCTGGACGCTGGCCACCTACATGGTGGAGGGCGGCTCCAGCAAGGATTTCCGCCACCTCAAGGCCATGGTCTACAGCCAGCCGGAAGTCGCCCATGCCCTGCTGGACAAGTTGGCACAGTCGGTGACGTCCTATTTGAATGCGCAAATACGCCATGGTGCCCAGGTCGTGCAGATTTTTGATACCTGGGGCGGAGCCCTGTCTGCCGAGGCGTACCAGCAGTTCTCCCTGAAATACATGAAGCAGATTGTTGATGGCCTGATCCGCGATCATGAGGGCCGCAAGGTGCCGGTCATTCTCTTCACCAAGAACGGTGGGCTATGGCTGGAATCCATGGCGGAGTCGGGTTGCGATGCGCTGGGCCTGGACTGGACCATCAATATTGGTGAGGCTCGCCGCCGTGTGGGTGACAAGGTGGCCTTGCAGGGCAACATGGACCCGGCGGTGCTGTACGCATCTCCTGAGGCTATTCGCGCCGAAGTAAAACGTATCCTCAATGATTTTGGTGATCACCCCGGGCATATTTTCAATCTGGGGCATGGCATTACACCGCAGGTGGATCCGGAGCACGCCAGGGTCTTTATTGAGGCGGTGGTGGAGTTGAGTCAGAAGTCATAACGCATAACGCATGACGCCAGACGCCAGACGTCGGATGCTGAAAACAAAAAATAACGCGTCGCCATGCTGGTGCCACTGAGGGGTTGCCACAGGTCGCGCTGGACAAGTTTGTAAGGGAAGCAAAGGGGGGGAAGGGATGCGTATTGTTATTACGGCTATGTTGTTGGCGCTGGGGGCGCCGGCTATGGCCATGTCGCTGGCGCTGGCCAAGGTGGAACGGGCCGGGCAGGGTGAAACCGAGCAGCAGGTCTGTGGTCGTGCCTTGCAGTTGATGACTGAAGAGCTTCACGTCAGCTTGCTCAGTGTGATTGCGGCCACCGATGAGTATCGGCAGCGTCAGCAGGCATACAAGAAACAGGACCGGCCGGAATCGTTGCTCCGGGACGCCTACCTCACCCAGCTGCAAACGGAAACACCGTCACTGCAGGGGCAGCGCTGGACGGGCAGTCGCTGCTCCCTGCGTGCCCGCTATGAGGGGGATATCGATGCCCTTGCCCGGCGTGTCGTCATTCCTGAAACGCCGGCCTCACCCAGTGAACCCGAAGATGCGCCGCCGCCGGGAATTGACCCGAAAACCTGGGAATTATTCAGCAGCAGCCGAGACCGTTCCGAGCTGGCCCAGACATTCAGCACGGTCAATGCCTTGCGCATGCATATGACAGAATATTATCTGTCCGGTGGCACCTGGCCAGACAGCCTGACGGATATGGGGGTGGCCCAGGAGCAGGTGACTGGCAAACGCATAAAGCGGGCGTATCTACTGGATGGTGGCATGTTGAAACTGGAGCTGGCGGGCCGCCTGGATGGCCATCAGCTAACCACCTGGCCGGTGGAAGGGGGCATGCAGCGTATTGAGTGGGAGTGCTCTACCACGGTGAATCTGGGGCCGCACGGATTCTGTACCTACGCTGAGTGAGCTACAAGCTTGGACAGGGAAGCCGGAAAAGTTCCCTGGATTTCCCTTTTCAACTTTGAACTTTCAACTAAATTCCGCGGACAAGGCGGCCACCGTGTGGCGCGCCCCAACCCGCGTTGTAGCTTGAGGCTTGTGGTTCTTCTTAACTGCCGATCTTTCTTAGCTGGTAGACGTTGTGGGTGATGGCAACCACTTCGCCATTGGCATCCTTGATTTCAACGTCCCATTCAAAATCACATTTCCCCACTTCTTCAGTGGTGCTCTCGATGCGTGCGATTTCTTCTTCGCTCAGGGTGACTTCCACGGTGACGTCGGTGGTGGCTGGGCGACGGAAGCGAATCGACATGTCCTTGACGATGGGATAGAAGCGCTTGGTGTCGAAGGAGGTCAGGTAAATGGTGCCGCCGGGCAATTCGGCAATGGTGTAGAGCGCCCCTGCGTACATGATGCCAACATGGTTAAGGTTGGGTTTGAGTGGCATCAGCATCTTGCAGTAACCGCGCTCCACTTCCAGTGTCTGCACTTCGCAGCGTTCCACAAAGGGAAAGGTTTTGTCGCTGGCGGTTTTGATAAGGGTTTTCTGTTCTTCGCTCAGGGCCATGCTGTTATCTCCTTGGTTACAGGTGATGCTAGCAAAGGCTCCATGGCTGCCCCCAAACCGTTTTGTTCATAGTGCTGATGCAAATGGTCAGGTGCTGCCAGGTTTTACAGGAGAGCGTCTGTCTTGGCGGCGCAGATAAAATCGTTGCGGTGAAGTCCGCGGATTTTATGGGTCCACCAGGTGACGGTGACCTTGCCATATTCGGTGAGAATGGCGGGGTGGTGACCTTCCTGTTCCGCCAGATCGCCCACCCGATGGGTGAAATCCAGCGCCTGGACGAAATTCTTGAAGGTGAAGTGCCGTTGCAGTTTCTCGATGCCGTCTTCTTCCACCAGCATCCAGTCGGGTACTTGCGGGTGTAGCTCTTTACGGTCCTGGTCACTGACCAGGGGAGAGTCGGCGCGGCAGGCCTCACATTGTTGTGTTTTCAGGGTGCTCATGGCGATCAATCCAATCTGGCTAATGGATGACAGAATCGGTTACCCCGATTGTCAGTGATCCATTAGCCATTATCAATTCAGCCCTGTGCGGGTTCGCACAAACGCACCGGGCCGCCATCCGTGCCGCCGGGAGCCATCTTTTTCAGGACGCGGCGCAACTTTTCCATGTCGGTGTCATCGCGAACCCGGCCGGGGATTTCCATCCCGGCCGCCAGGTTCAGCAGCACGGCCTTCATCTTTTCCGGCATCAGCACGGGCTGGCGGTGCTGCAGTACATAGATCAGGTCGCCCCGCTTGAACAGCATGAAGCCGTAGTAGTAGGTGCCGCTTTCCGCCTCGTCATCTTTCACCTTGGCCGCATCCACATTGATGCCAATGATGGCGAACAACGCCTTCGGGTCCGCATCGTCCAGGAATTCCCGGTAGGAGGCTTCAGCGCTGGTGATCATGGGGGCCTTGGCAACCACTTCACGCAGGTAACTGTTGAGGCTGAGATTGAGCAGTGTCAGGTCCGAGGCGAAGCGGGGGGCTTCGATCATCGGGTGATTTTCCACGTTCAGGTAATCCACCCGGAACAGGCGGCCACTGCCGTCCCAGAAGGTGGTGGAGCCCCCGTTGCGGTCACAGCGCTCATCCAGCACCACTTCGCCACGGAAAGTGTTGATACCAAGATCAAGGATGTAGGCGCCGGCCGGTGAAAAGTAGTAATCGCCCTGGCGTTCCCCTTGCAGGCCCTGGCAGGCAACAAGGAACAAACTCAAGGACAACGCGGCAGTTTTGATTATTTTCATTATTCGCCCCGGATATAAAAAAGCACACTGATCATAGCATACCCGTTGCATAGTGCAGCGATTAACCGCTTTTAGAGGATTGGCGCGTTTTCCACCGTGATGACCACTTTCTGGGGGCTGGCCTTGCGGCTTCGGTTGTAGTGCCAGGTGGCCTTGTGGGGTTTGTCGAAGGCGCGGGCGGAAAGCTCGGTGAGTGGGGCTTCACAGGCCTCAATCCTGCTGGCGGCGTCATTGAAGGCAGCCAGCAGCTGGGGGTTGAGCGGGGCTTGCTGACGGCTCACGGCAGCACTGCACTGGCTGCCTTCGTCCACACTCAGGTAATTGACCGCCGGGGAAATCAGCACAAATTGCTTGAGTTGACGCTGACTGGCGTCGACCACTTCGATGCACTGGTGTACCCAGTAGTAATAGCAGTCCTGGGCACGGGCGGCAGCCGCAGACAGCATGATCAGAGAGAGAATCAGGCCACGTATCATGAGGGAAGTCCTTCTCCTTGGCGCTGCTGGCGGGCGGGTTCCCACTGCAATAGCACGTTTTCGGTAATCAGGTGATCCGGAATCCGGTCGCGGATTTTTGCGTGCAGGGCCGGCAGTTCGCTCCAGTGCAGGCCGGGCAGCATGTGATGGGCTGTGTGGTAGCCCAGGTTCCAGGACGGCAGGTTATAGCGTTTCAGTTCCACATTGCGCGACGCGTGGAAGTGGTCTTCATAGCCGGTGCCGGCGTGTTGTCCGTAGGTGTTGTCCAGCAACATGAACAGCATGCTGATCATGGGAATCAGGAAGACGATAAAGGCGTTGCGCGGGTCCAGCATGAAGGCGGCGACCAGCGGGATATTGGCGAGCAACAGCAAGCGCAGAAAGCGACGGTACAGTGCCGGGTGCTGGCGGCCGATGCGGTGGATTTCCGGGTAGATGCGCAGGGTGTTGATCAGCACATAGCGCCAGCGCGGCATCAGGCTGCCGTCAGCCTGTTGCCAGGGGGACGGGTCGTTGTCCGGATCCAGATAGAGCTGGTGATGGCCAATGTTGTGATGCAGCGTCCAGCTCAAGGGGCTGGTGCCGGTCTGCAGGTACAGGACCATTTCAAACAGCCGGTTGAGCGGGCGCTTGACGAAGGTGTTCACGTGGTGGTGGTTGTGGCAGATGGCGCCGCAGGACACCTGCACCGGCAGCAGGGCCAGCATGCCCAGCCAGGTGGCCAGCCCATGGCTGAAGAAGAACAGGCCAAGCTGGATACCGAATACCGCTAACACCAGAGCAACGGCGAGCCGGTCTGCCCTATAGCGTACTTTCATGAGGTCACCCTGGGCCCGGCGGCGCATCTCAAAAGCGGTACATACGTACTACTCTAAAAAGGCGGTTTGGCGGGCCTTACTACGAATAATGAATGAGTGTAGTCAGGGGAGATTGTGTGATGAAGACCACAAAAACCATCACGCAAGGCGCAATGGTCAATATGCTTACACTGGCGGTAGTCAATTGCTTACATAGGGTGCGAGCTGTGGCTGGCCGGGCACCAGCCACAGGCCCGGTGGCGGGCTACACGCGGCCCAGCAGGTCCCTCGCGATGGCGATAATCTGCATTTCATCGGTGCCAGCATAAATCTGCAGAATTTTGGCATCGCGCATCAACTGTTCCACGCGGGACTCGCGCATGTAGCCGTAGCCGCCGTGGATCTGCACCGCTTCAGTGGCCACTTCCATGGCCACCTGGGCGGCGTAGAGCTTCATGGCGGACGCCTCGGCCAGCGTCATCTGGGCGCCCTCGGCGGTCATCTCGATATAGCGGAATACCATGTTTTGCAGGTTGGTGCGTGCCACTTCCATCTTGGCCAGTTTCAGCTGGATCAGCTGGTTCTGGCCGATAGCACGGCCGAACTGAACCCGGTCGCTGGCGTACTGGGTGCTCAGCTGCAGGGCGCGCTCCACCATGCCCAGAGCCATGGCCGCTACCCCGGCCCGTTCCTGCATGAAGGTGCCTTTGGCGCCGCTGCGGCCGTAGCTGTCTTCGCTGCCGCCCAGCAGGCGTTCCGGGCCCGCTTTCACATCGGACAGGAACAGCTCGCCGGTGGGGGAAGAGCCAATGCCCATTTTCTTGAAGGGTTTGGACTGCTCCAGGCCTTCCATGCCGCTATCGAGAATAAAGGAGACAATTTTGCGCTGATCCGCCGGCACGCCTTCTTCATCCAGTTTACAGATCAGGATGATGGTGTCGGCGTAGGGACCGTTGGTGATCCAGGTCTTGCTACCGTTGATGATGTAGCCGCCGTTGCCGTCGCGCTTGGCCAGGGTTTTCATCTGCCCAAAGGCATCGGAACCCGCATTGGGTTCGGAAATGGCCCAGGCGCCCACTTTTTCCAGGGTCAGCAGGGGCAGAGCCCAGCGTTCTTTCTGCTCGGTGGTGCCCTTGCTCATGATGGCGCCACCGCCCAGGCCCATGGAAACGCCCATGGCGGTGACCAGGCCCTGGGCATGTTTGCACAGTTCAATAATGGGGATCATGCGCATGGCGGCTTCTTCCCCGGCCATGGCGGAGGGGCCTTCCTTCTTCTTTTTCTCTTCGACGGTGTCGCCGGCCGCGATGGCTTTCTCACGGGCAATTTGCTTGTCGAATGATTGCTTGGCCATCACATCCATGCCGAAGGTTTTGATCATCTTGCGCAGGATGTCGTAGGGGGGAACGCCGTTATATTCGATATCGTCCAGCTGCGGCACGACTTCCTTTTCCACAAAGTCGCGTACCATTTTCTGGATCATCTGCTGTTGTTCGGACCACTGGATCATCGGGCTGTCCTGTTGGGTAAAAATTCAATCAACAGTAACAAGCTCGATGGTGGCGGCGCATTGATCAAAAAGAACGGAATCATTGACGCTGGATGTCAGGGTGCTGATTGAGCCGTGATACAGGGTTGCGGGTCGAAGCGCACGTGCATGGTCAGGGCACCCGGGCCTGCGCTGCTGGCGGCGGCTTCGATATCCTGGGGACGTAGCCGGGGGTGAGTGCCGGCGAAAAATTTCTGCGCTGCCCTGGCATTCAGGGTGCGGTCGCGGGCCGCCTCATAGGTGATGCCGTCTCCGCCCAGCAGATGACGGATATACTCGGCGCAGGCCACGTCTTCATCGCCGGTGGGGTGAGAGGCGACCAGCACCACGGTGGGCGGGTTCTGTTTGCGCAAATAGTTGGCGGTGGCCTCCGCATTGACCAGCCCGGCCACCAGCACCTCACGGCTGTCACGGGCACGCAGGGTGGCGGCCACGCCGTTGGTGGTGCGCAGAATCAGTTCTTTGTCCTGCAGCTCGGCCTGATCGATTTCCCAGGGGGAATTACCAAAATCAAAGCCGGGAATTGGCAGTGCCTCTACTTCTCCGGCCAGCAAGGCGTCAGGCAGGTGTTCGTCGCGCAGCGCAAAGGCTTGCTCGGCGCTGGCCACCGGCCAGATACAGCGAAGGCCTTTGCGAAAGGCGTGATGGCTGGTGGTGAACGCGCGAATCACGTCGATCACCACGGTAATGCCATGAATGTTGTGCGGCGGGTTGTGCCCCTGGGCAATGTGTATGTCCATGGTGTTCCTTGCCGGGGCCGGCCTGGTCAGTCGTTAATCCATCAACGGATCAGAATAACAGGCCAATGCCCCAGGTTGCGTTATCGAAAATTTCGTCTTCGTCGTCCAGGTACTGCTCCACGGCGATGGTGAACGTGAGCCGGTCACCCAGAGTCAGGCGGTCCTTGGGGGTGCGCTTGCCGGTGAAGAAATCAATCACCGAACGGTAGTTGAAGTCGGAGCGGTAGCGCAGCAGGTCGCCTTCTGAGCCGTAACCATACTGAACCTGAATAATGCGGCCAAAGCCCACCCCGGCATAGGCATTGTTAACACGTTCGCCGTCCGCAGCGGAGAGGTCATCGTCGCCGGAGTCGCGGCGAATGGGCGAATCGCCAAATTTCTTGGTGCCGACGCCGGCATTCAACGCCACGCTGGTGTAATTGGCATCGACAAAAAAACCGGTGCCGATATTTTCCGTCGGGTCCACCCGGCCCACGGACACCACGGTGCCGCGCATCAGGGTGACGCCGCTATAACGGTCTTCGGCCTGAACACTGGAACAGCCCAGAGCCAGCAGGGCCAGGGTGATTATTATTCTTGTCATGTGATTCCCTCCGTGAACAAGCCGTTATTATGCCTAAAGGTGGCTATGGGGCCTAGGGAGCCTCTGAAAACTCCTTACGTGCTCAGCGTGGTCTGAAGCGTGCAGCTGTTGAGTCTTGTTTCGACAGGCAGGGTGACTCCCTTTCCTAGAGGCAAGGTGCAGCAGATGGGCGCTTCAGACCACGCCCTTCGGGTCTTCCAGGCTGGCCCGCACTCGTTGTTGCATTTTTTCGGCAGGCAACCAGCATGCTTTCAAAAGTGCGCCTAGATTGCGAACCAGCCTGAAAGACTGAGCATGCAAGGAGTTTTCAGAGGCTCCCTGGCAGCCCGCTGAAAAACGCAGCGCGTTCCTTGGCAAGGAGGGGTTGGACGGTGCCTGTCAGGCCAACGGCGGGGGCAGTGTGCGCGCCAGGGTCCATACCCGCACGTCCTCGGCGCCGTGATCAAGCAGGCATTGTGCCGCTGCGCGGGCAGAGCTGCCGGTGGTCATGACATCATCCACCAGGATCAGTCGCAGTCCGGTGACAGGGTGCTGACAGTGAAATGCCTGGCGCAGATTGCGTTGCCGCTGTCGGCGGTTCAGCCCTTGCTGGCTGGCAGTGGCCCGTTGACGTACCAGTGCTGGCAGCACGGGGCGTTGCCAGTATTGCCCCATCAGTCTGGCAAGGTGGTCCCCCTGATCGAAGCCGCGGCGCCATCGCCGTCGCCAATGGACCGGCAGCGGGCACACGGCATCGGTATCCGCCCATGGCAGGGGCGTCTCTGCCAATAGTGGGGCCAGGGCCCGCTCTACCGTCAGGTCAGCCCGGTGCTTGTAGCGTGTGATGAGGGCGTCTATCGGGAAGGTGTATTGCAGGGGCGCCTGGCTGGCGGAAAACGGCGGTGGCTGGCGAATACAGCGCCCACACAGTGGCGGCACAGAATCCGCCTCGACGGGTTGTTCATTGCCGTGGGGGAGCCCGCAACGGCAAACCGGTACACTCAGCCGGGCCAGCAGGTGCAGGCAATCAACGCACAAGGCCCCACTTTCTGATTGGCCGCAGAGAGTACAGGGTGAGGGGTTGATGTGGTTAAAAAGTAGGCTGCAGTAAACTTTTGTTGCGGCTTTCAGGTTGACAGGTGCCATGGGGCTCCTTAGCCTGCTGACGTTACCCGAGGAGAATGAAGCATGCCCGCCATCGCCAGCACCGCCCAATCGCCATCCACGGACATGGCTGTACGCCATGACTGGAAACGCAGTGAGATCGACGCCCTGTTTGCCCTGCCGTTCAACGACTTGATCTTCCAGGCGGCGGCGCTGCACCGGGCCCATTTCGATCCCAATGCGGTGCAGGTAAGCACCCTGCTGTCGATCAAGACCGGCGCCTGTCCGGAAGACTGCAAATACTGCTCCCAGTCCGGTCACTACAACACCGAGCTGGAAAAAGAGAAATTGCTGGAAGTGTCCCGTGTGGTGGAAGAGGCCAAGGCTGCCCGGCAGAACGGGGCGTCCCGGTTTTGCATGGGCGCCGCCTGGCGCAGCCCCCGCGACAAGGACATGCCCTATGTGCTGGACATGATCCGTCAGGTCAAAGACCTGGGCATGGAAACCTGCATGACCCTGGGTATGCTCGATGAAGGTCAGGCGGGGGCGCTGGCCGAGGCCGGCCTGGATTACTACAACCACAATCTGGACACCTCGCCGGAATACTACGGCCAGGTGATCACCACTCGCACCTACAATGATCGCCTGTCCACCCTGGCCAATGTGCGCGACGCGGGCATGAAGGTGTGCTGCGGGGGTATCGTCGGCATGGGCGAGGAGCGCAATGACCGGGTGGGCCTGCTTCAGCAGTTGGCTAACCTGCCGCACCACCCGGAATCCGTCCCCATCAACATGCTGGTAAAGATTGAAGGCACGCCGCTGGCGGATGTGGACGATCTGGACCCCTTCGAATTTGTGCGGACCGTGGCGGTGGCCCGGATCCTGATGCCGCAATCCTATGTGCGGCTGTCTGCGGGTCGTCAGGAAATGAACGACGAAGCTCAGGCGCTGTGCTTCATGGCCGGTGCCAACTCCATTTTCTATGGCGAACGTTTGCTGACCACCGATAACCCGGAAGCCAACCACGACCAGCGTCTGTTCAAGCGGCTGGGGATTCACCCGCTGGATCCGCGCCACGAAGCATCCGACGAAGCCCATGAAGAAGCCATCCAGGCGCAGGTGTCCGAGCAGCAAGCGGAGGAAGCCGGGCTTTTCTATAACGCCCTGGACAGTAAGCGGGCCGCGAAGCATGTGCTGGACAAGGACACCGGTCGGCCCACCGCCACCGAGCACTGAGGCTCGCCTGTGGGCTTTGATCTGGCCGCCGATCTGGCGGCCCGCCGTGAGCAGCACCGCTATCGCCAGCCGCAAATCATGGACGGCCCCTGTGGCCGGCATGCGGTTGTGGGCGGTCAGCAGTACCTGAATTTCTGCAGTAACGATTACCTTGGCCTGGCCAACGATGCGGATGTTATCGAGGCGTTCCGGCAGGGGGCACGGGACTGGGGCGTAGGCAGTGGTGCGTCGCATCTGGTTTGCGGTCATCAACGTCCGCATCAGGATCTGGAAGAGGCGCTGGCCGAGCACACTGGCCGTGAACGCGCGCTGCTGTTTTCCACCGGTTACATGGCCAATCTGGGCGTCATGTCCGCCTTGCTGGGCAAGCGCGATGCCGTATTCGAAGATCGCCTCAATCATGCGTCGCTATTGGACGGCGGCCTGCTCAGCGGGGCCCGCTTCCGGCGCTTTGCCCACAATGATGCCGATGCCTTGAGCCGTCAGCTGCATCGTAGCGATGCCCGTCGCAAACTGGTGGTGGCCGATGGCATCTTCAGCATGGATGGTGATGAAGCGCCGCTGGCGGCCTACGCCGATGCCTGTGACGCTCACGATGCCTGGCTGATGGTGGACGATGCCCACGGCCTTGGCGTGCTCGACCCGCAAGGGCGAGGCTCCTTGTTTGCCCAGGGGGTTAACCCGCGTACCCAGATCCTCATGGGAACGCTTGGCAAGGGGCTGGGTACTGGCGGCGCTTTTGTGGCTGGCAGCCATGACTTGATCGAAACCTTGATACAGTTTGCCCGCACGTTTATCTATACCACCGCCATGCCGGCCGCGGTGGCGGTGGCCACACGGGTCAGTCTCCACAAGTCCCGTGAGGAAAACTGGCGCAGGGATAAGCTGGCAGAACTGATTGCCCGTTTTCGACACGGTGCCAGTGAGCTGGGCTACACCCTGATGCCGTCGCGCACACCGATCCAGCCATTGCTGATCGGCAGTGATGCCGACGCCATGGCACTCAGTGGTGCGCTCCGGGAAAAGGGCTTGCTGATCACGGCCATTCGCCCGCCCACGGTGCCGGAAGGTGAGGCTCGCTTACGGGTGACACTGTCGGCCGCCCATGAGCTTGAGGATGTGGATGCGTTGCTGCTGGCGCTGGCGAACGCCTGACCCGTTATTGGATTTTATTGTGCCGGGCGCTCTGCGCCAGGCATCAAGTTGACCAGGATTGCTATGCCCAAACTGATTCCCTTTCACAATACCTACAAAGCCACGGGTGTGAATGATGACGAGGCGCAGGACATCGTTCTGATTCATGGCTGGGGGCTGCATGCCATTGTCTTTGACGACATTGTGCCGGCCTTGCTGGAACGGTTCCGGGTCACCGTGGTGGACCTGCCCGGCATGGGGCAGAGTCCCATGCCCAACGGGGACTACACCCTGGATTTTCTCGCGGACGAAGTGCTGGCGATCATGCCGGAGCGGGCCCACGTGCTGGGCTGGTCGCTGGGCGGGCTGGTGGCGTTGGCCATGGCCGGGAAAGCGGCGCAAAGGGTGCAGTCGGTAGTCACGGTGGCCACCTCGCCGCGGTTTACGACCGGTGTGGGCTGGGATACGGCTATGAAGCCGGACATTCTCGGCAAGTTTGCCGAGATGTTCGACGAAGATAATGAAGGCACTTTGGTGCGTTTTCTCGCATTAAACTGCAAGGGCAGTGCAGCCATGCGCGAGGATACGGCGCGGCTCAAGGAAATCCTTTATTTCTGTGGGCTGCCCGCGCCGAAAGCCTTGCGCAGTGGTCTCGACATTCTGCGCGAGGCAGACATGCGAGCCGTGTTGCCGGAACTGGCCATGCCGGTGTTGATGGTCTTTGGCGAGAACGATCATATCGTCCCGGCGGCGGCCATGGCGGCCAGCGAACCGCTGATTCATCACGGCCGCACTGCCCTGATTGAGCAGGTGGCTCATGTGCCTTTCCTGTCGGCACCGGAGACGTTTACGAGAGCGGTTTATGACTTCTATCGCGAATATCAACTGGTCGCTTGAGATGGCAGCTTCCGCTCTGGATAAACATGCGGTCAGCGACCACTTCAGCCGGGCGGCGCACAGCTATGACGAGCATGCGATTTTGCAGCTGGCGGTGGGCCGTTCGCTGGTGCAGCGGTTGCCGCAGCGGTTGCCAGTGAATGCAGCGCTGGACCTGGGATGTGCCACGGCACCTTTTGCCCGGGCCCAGCAGCAAGTGTTGCCTGAGGCTCATTGGCAGGCGGTGGACCTGTCGCGTGCCATGCTGCACGAAGCCGCAGAGCGTGGGCGGTTTAATGAGCGCTATCAGCCTCTCTGTGCCGATGCGGAACAGTTGCCGGTGAGCGACGCCTCCCAGGGGTTGGTATTCAGTTGTTTTGCCCTGCAATGGTGTGATCCCCATGCGGTCCTGAAAGAGGTTGGCCGGGTGTTGTCTCCCGGGGGGCGCTTGTTGCTGGCGGTGCCGTTGGCAGGTTCCCTGCACGAATTGCAGCAGAGCTGGCAGGCGGTTAATCGACGCCCCCACGTGAACGCCTTGCCGGGGTTTGACGACTGGCAGAGCGCTGCCCTGCAGGCGGGCTTTGTCGATGCTGAGCTGCAGCAACAGGTGATGGTGGAATACTATGATTCGGTCAAGGCCATTGCCCGTCGGCTCAAGGCCACCGGCGCGGATCATGTCAGCGGCGCCTCCGGTCTGACCGGCAAGAATGCCTGGCAGGCCATGGTGAAAGAATATGAAACCCGGCGAACGCAACAGGGCCTGCCGTTGACCTGGAATGTATTGTTCCTGGAAGCGGAGAAGCGTTGAGTTGAAAGTTTAAAGTTCAAAGTTAAAAAGCGCGCCAAAGGTTGTTGGGTTTTGAGGTCTTTGAATCCGCGCACAAACCTGCAGGCGCGGGTATGGCGTTTCTGTTACTGATGCAGTATCCGCGTTTCAACTTTGAACTTTAAACTTTCAACTGATCCCGAAAATGGCTCCCAAACTTTGAGCAGAGATCCCATGGATAATCAAAAACCACCGCTCCCCGCCCTCAAGGGCATCTTCTTTGTCACCGGCACCGATACTGAAGTCGGCAAGACCTGGGTGAGCTGTCGCCTGTTGGAGCGGGCCCGGGAAGCCGGGTTGAGTTGCTATGGGCTCAAGCCGGTTGCTGCAGGCTGTGACGAGACACCGGATGGCTGGCGCAATGAAGATGCCCTGCAGTTGATGGCGGCCAGTTCAGTGAAGCTGCCCTACGAGATGGTTAACCCGGTGGCCTTCAGGGCGCCGATAGCGCCACATATCGCTGCCCAGCAAGAGGGAAAAGATATCAGCCTGTCCCGGCTGGTGGGATATGTGCGGGGTGCCTTGAGTGCCCACCCGGCGGACTTGATTCTGATTGAGGGCGCCGGCGGATGGCGTGTGCCGCTCAACAGTCGAGAGATGTTGTCCGGGCTGGCCAAGGAGCTGGATGTGCCGGTGATTCAGGTTGTCGGCATGAAGCTGGGCTGTATCAATCATGCCCTGCTGACCGCAGAGGCTATCGAAAAGGATGGGCTTCGCTATGCCGGCACCATGGCGAACTGTTTTGGCGAGATGGACGTGCAGGAAGAGAACCTGTTGACTCTGCGTCAGCATTTGCCCGGTGCCTTTGCGCTGGTTTGACCGGTTAAATCATCGAAATATCCTTGTTCTTTCGCCGTTTTGTCACCTTTAACTGGGCGGTTACAGGGGGCTACATAGCACTACAGTGCAACTACCCAAGGCCCACTGTTTCCGTGCAATTTCCTGCCTAATCTTGACGTGCTGTTGCCGTAGGGCGATGGCCTTTATGGTTAGGGGGAATCTTCATGGATCGCAAACGACGTACCCTGGTGCAAGCGCTGGGCGCGAGTGGCGCGCTGTCACTGGCGGGTTGTGGTGGTGGTAGCAGTTCATCAGCCGCTCCGCCGATCAATACGCCCACACCCAATCTACCGGAAGAACCGGATACGCCGGACGCCTTGCCTGGCGTTTCGTTCCTGCACGGTGTGGCATCCGGGGATCCACTCTCCGACCGGGTCATCCTGTGGACACGGGTGACTCCGGATCTGGATAGCGGTGAGGATGTGGCCGTCACTATTACGGTGGCCCGCGACCTGGCCATGTTGCAGACCGTGGCCAGCTATACCGCCACCGCCAGTGCAGCAAGCGACTACTGCGTGAAGCAGGATGCCACCGGTCTGCAACCGGACAGCTGGTATTACTATCAGTTTTCGGTGGGTGATCAAGTCTCCCCTGTGGGGCGGACCCGCACCTTCCCCGCATCGGAAACGTTTATCGACCGGGCCCGTTTTGCGGTGGTTTCCTGCTCCAACTATCCCTACGGATTTTTCTCCGTATACCGGGCCGTGGCCAATCATGCGGATCTGGATTTTGTCTTGCACCTTGGTGATTACCTGTACGAGTACGGGGCTGGCGAGTACGGTGATTTCCCCGAGCGCGATCCGCAGCCTCCCCACGAAATGATCACCCTGGCGGATTATCGTCAACGCCATGCGCAGTATAAAACCGATGAAGATCTGCAAGCGGTGCATCAGCAATTCCCGATGATTGCTGTCTGGGATGACCACGAATCCACCGACAACAGCTACAGCGACGGGGCGGGCAATCATGATCCGCTGACCGAAGGAGATTGGGCTGCCCGCAAACAGATTTCCCAGCAGGCCTACTTCGAATGGTTGCCGATCCGGCCCCGTGAGCCAGGTAATCACAGTGTGATCTACCGCAACTTTTCCTTCGGTGACCTGATTGATCTGACCATGCTGGATACCCGGCTGGAAGGTCGCGATGAGCAGTTGACCATACCCGCCGATCCGGGCCGTAACGACGAAGATCGACACCTGATCAGCGAGCAGCAGATGGACTTTTTGCTCAACAGCTTGAGTGAATCGAACAGCCAGTGGCGCTTCATTGGTCAGCAGGTGATGTTTGCGCAACTCAATATTGCCGAGATTCCTTCGCTGAGCGAACGCCATGCGCAACTGCGTGGCAATCTGTCTGCCATCAACATGGATCAGTGGGATGGCTACGCGGCGGATCGGCTGAAAATTCTGAACCACATCGACGATAACGATATCGACAATGTGGTGATTCTCACCGGCGACATCCACACTTCCTGGGCCAGCGAAATTTACCGCAATCCCGGCACCCTGTTGGGCGATCTGTTCGACAAGGCGTTGGCGGCAGAATTTGTCACCCCGGCGGTGACCAGCCCTGGTTTTCCGGAAGGCGTGGCAGAGCTTGCCGGCGTGGTGATTCCGGTGGCCAATCCGCATATCCGTTATGTGGAAGCCAAATCCCGCGGCTTCATTCTGGTGGATGTCACCCGCCAGCGTGCCCAGGGTGAGTTCTATTACGCGCAAAGCATTGAGTCCTACGATTTGCGTGGACAGATCAATACCGCAAAAACCAAGGTGGTGACGGTAAAAAGTGGCGACAGTCGCATTATCGAAGACCAGCCATTATCCCGACCGCGCACGTTGCGCACCGCATTTTCCCATCCCCCCGTGCTGAATAATGAAGAGGTGATCTCATGAGCGCTTACTGGAAGCTGTTACCCCTGGTGGCGGCGATTACCCTGACGGCCTGTGGTGGAGGAAGCTCCTCCGGTGGTGGCGTGAATGCCGGTGCCGATGGCGGCAATGTGGAAACCCCCAATGGCCCCGGTGATGGTGGTGAAGGTGAAGGTGAAGGGGAAGGGGAAGGCGACGGCGGTGAAACCGGCGCTAACCCGCCAGCGGCGGTACGCTTTATTGTGATCGGCGATTCCGGCAGCGGTTCTGCGGGTCAGTATGCCGTGGGGCAGGCGATAGCCGATGTCTGTGATGGCAAGGATGAATTTGTCGGTGACATGGCCTTTGTAGGGTGCGATCTGGTGGTCGGGCTGGGCGACAATATTTATGAGTCCGGGGTCACCAGCGTGGATGATCCCCAGTTTGCGGAAAAATTCGAAAAACCGTTTGAACCGGTCCAGCTGCCGTTCTACATGGTGCTGGGTAACCACGACAATACCGGTTACGTGGGAGGCGACGGGGCGGGCAATGCCCGCGGCGAATTCCAGGTGGATTACTCCTATTTCGATGGTCGCCTGTCCGACCGCTGGAATATGCCGGATCGTTATTTCAAACACAGTGCGGGCAATACCTCTCAGGGGGAGCGCCCTCTGGTGGATTTCTTTGCACTGGATTCCAATCCCATCGCCGGCGGTTTTGCCGACCCGGATATTGCCTACGCGTATCACACCTATGGTGTGGATCAGCGTAACTGGGCTGTGAATGCCATCGCTGGCTCCAATGCGGTATTCCGCATCGGCATGGCGCACCATCCGTACTTGTCCAATGGTAGCCACGGTAACGCGGGCAACTACGATGGCGTACCCAGTGAACTGTTACCGGTGCTGGCCGGCGAGCGCTGGAAGGCGTTCATGGAAGAAGCGGTCTGCGACCAGACCGATTTTTTCTTCGCCGGTCATGACCACGATTTACAGGTGCTCAATGCCGTGCCGTCCTGTGGGCGCACGGAATTTGTGGTGAGCGGTGCCGCCGGCAAGACTCGCTCCATTGATGACCCGGAACGTAACGCCGCCCGTTTTCAGCAGGGCGATACCTACGGCTTTTTCTGGATGAAGGCGGTAGAAGCGAATGCCGAAACCATGGCCCCGGCTCAGCTCTGCATCGAAGCCTATACGGTGGACCCGGAAGCGGAAGGCCTGGGTGTGATCAGTGGCGGTGAGCTGACGCCGGCCTACACCCATTGTTATGAAAAGCAGCCCATGGTGCTGCTCAGTGGCAACAACGATTTCTCCGGTCAGCCGCTGGGTGATGGTGCATTGCCGTTGCCGCTGCCGGATGGTTTCGATGCGGACTTCACCGGCCCGTTGAAAGAACTGCGCGAGACCTTGGTGTCCGGCTTTACCGAAGTGGGGGCGAACCTGCCGGAAGAACAGCGTCAGGTGTTCGACCAGATCATTGCCGGTACCGACATCCTGTTCAATGCCATGGACGCGGCAACCGCGGCGATCCTGGAAGGCGACAGCAGTGAAATGACACAATCGGTACAGGCGGTGCTGGCGGCTTCGGAGCAGTTGCAGGCCATCGATACCAGTGGCCTGCCGGCACCCTTTGACCAGCTTGGCAGCGCCTTTGATGCGCTGGCCGCCGGCGTCGGTACGGGTAGCGGCGATGTGGGCCAGGGCGGTGACGGCAGTACTGTGGATGATGTTGCCTTTATTGCTGCACCGCTGGTGTCTTTGTCGCGCAACTTGAACAATATTCTTGATGGCGTTGAGGAGCAGGTGCCTGGTGAAGTGCCGGTGTTTGCCGGGCTCACTTCTGTGCTTTCTACCGTATCGTTGGGCCTTGCCAATACGCTGGAGCAGTTGGTGATGCTGGATACCAGTGCCACCGGTGAGCAACTGCTTGGCACGGTGCAGGGCACCCTGGAAAATCTGGTGAATGATGTGTTGTGGCTTAACCAGATCCCCGGTGCAGAGGATTACACCACCTTGCCCGGTGATGCCTTGTCATCGGTGTTGCTCACGGTGGTCCGTGAAGTCACGGAGCAGCTGGATGAGCGGTTGTTGAGCCCGCTGGCTCCCTTGCTGGATTTGTTGTCGCCGATCACTGGCTTGTTGGCGGGTTTGTTCGACGGCCTGTAACCGGAAGCAGAAAACGCATTCCCACAACAACAAAGGCAGATCCATTTTTTGACAATGACGCAGTCCGGAGACGGGCTGCGTTTTCTTTTTTTCGGCTCCAGGCAAATGCCATTATTAAAGGGTTAATTAAAAGAGTGCGCTTGGCGTCACACTGCGCGGCGGGGTGTGGTGGCCTGTGTGCCGACAGGGACGCCCAGGGCCGATAGCGTATCCATCACCTGATTCACAGTAATGCGCTGCAGGCAGGGGTAGCTGTCCTGCACGCAGCTGCTGCGCTCGCATTCCGCAGCGCAGGCTTGCCAGCGCAATACGCGGGCGAGGGGTGAGAGTGGGTGCCAGAGGCTGTCGTTGGTGGGGCCGAAGAGACCGACGGTGGGAATGCCGCAGGCGGCCGCCAAATGCATGGGGCCACTGTCGTTACCCACATAGGCCCGGCTGTGTTGCAGCAATGCGATGAGTTCCGACAGGTTGAGTTGATCACACAGGTCCAGCACCGGTTCGCAGAGAAAGGATTGCACGCGGGCGATTTGCACACGGTCCTTGTGCCCGGCCCCGACCAGGATGGGAGTGAGCCCGGCCCGGCGCGCCTGTTGGCACAGGGAGGCGAATTGTTCCGCGTGCCACATCTTGTAAGTCTTGGTTGCGCCCACATGCAGGATCAGGCGGGTGTCACCGGCGTGCATGGGCAACAAGGCACGGATGCGCGCGTTGCTGTCCGGGCATTCGGTGAGCGGCAGATAATGCGCTGGCGCGGTTGCCGCGGGTTGGCTCAGGCTGGCGTAGCCGTACCAGCGGTGGCCTTGCCAGTCCGGTTCCAGCGGCTTGTTATAAAACCAGTGGCCATGGCGGCGCGGTGGGCCAATGCGTGTTGTCGCACCGGACAGTCGGCTCAGCGTGGCGGATTTCTGTTCGCCTTCAATGTCCACGCAGTGCTCTGCGCGAAAGCGTCGCATGGCATGAACAAACATCAGGTAGTGCTTTATCCGTTGCCATAAAGGCCGGGATGAAGAGAGCGCCTGTTCCGGATAAAAGAGAAGCCGTGTTTCGCCGGGTAAACTTTGCGCCACCAATGCTTGGTAACGCGCATCAACCACCAACAAGGCATCCGGATGTGTCGATAGCATGGCGCGTAAATGCGGCAGGGCAATCAGCAGATTACCCATGTGACTGCAAGGAAAAAGAATCAACAGGCGAGGCATGAAAGCGAACACAGTTGTCAGCGGAAACTGCTTTCAGACTAGGCGGTAAGGATGACGGTTATATGACGAGTTGCGAGTTGCGAGTTGCGAGTTGCGAGTTGCGAGTTGCGAGTTGCGAGTTGCGAGTTGCGAAAAACAGATAGGTAAAGCCAGAAAAGTTCCTTGGGCTTGACAGGTTTCAGGAAACATTGCGGGTAGACCTGGATTCCTGTCGCCTCGCTCCGCTCGGTTCGCCCCTCAAGTTGGGCTCCTACAGTAGGGCCAACGGAGAGGCTGGTGTCGCTCCGGTTTTCCTTTTCAACTTTCAACTTTGAACTGGTTCCCGCGGGCAGAGCGGCCACCGTGAGGCACCGCGCCTAACCCGAGTTGTCGCTAGTCACTAGTAGCTCGTCGCTGCTTTTAATCCCGCTCGATCAACCAGTCCGCAATGCGTCCCCAGCTCTGTTTCTGCGCGGCGGCACTGCCCAGGATGCCCATGTGGCCACCCTCAATGGTGACAAAGGTTTTATCCTTGCTGCGAATCAATGGCTTCATGGCCTGGCTGCATTCCGGGGTGACGATGGGATCGTTGGCGCCGGTAATGTTGAGCACGTTGGCGGTCACCCGGTTCAGGTGCCCGTCAGTTCCCTCCATGGGGAGTTGGCCATGGGCGACCACGTTGTCCGTCCACAGGTAGCGGATGATGTCCTGAATCACGCCGCCGGGGTAGGCCACCATGTCGTCCAGAAAGGCGCCGTTGGTGGCGTGGGAGGCGACGAAGTCCCGGTCGTGCAGGTTCTTCATCAGGCTCCAGTAGCCTTGCAGGCTGCCAATGGGGTTGGTCAGCTTGAAGGCCAGGCTGTTTACCCAGCCCGGTGAACGCAACAGATCCGCAGGCACATTATGGATGCGCAGACCGGTGTGTTTGCGAATCCACTTGGCCCGGCGGCTCAGGGCCCGGTATTGGCCGCCCAGGGCGCCGTTGCGGTGATAATCCGTAGGCGCGCCGACTAGCACCAGGTTCTTGATGTCCGGGTCATTGCCCAGGGCGGTGTAGCACAGGCTGAACAGCCCGCCGAAGCTCCAGCCGTGCAGACTCAGTTTTTGCTGGCCACTGTGCTGGCGGACCTGCACCAGCAGTTTGGGTAAATAGTCCGCAAAGTAGCTGCTCAGGCTCAGGTGGTTGTGGTGGCGACCGGGCCGGCCCCAGTCGACCATGTACAGCTCGAACCCGCGGGCGCGCAGGTAGCGCACCAGGCTGCGCTGGGGGAACAGATCGTAGATCAGCATGTTCACTGCCAGCGGTGCTACCAGTACCAGCGGGGTGCGCTGGGAGGTCTGGCTGACCGGGGTCACCGTGCCGTCGGACAGGGGAATGGCGTTTTCCGTCAACGGTGGGTAGTAGCGCAGTTTCACCAGGCCATCGTCGAACAGGGTGTCGTAGGGCGTCTGTTCGGCCTGGCTTAATTGCCGGGCATCGAACAGGCGGGCGCGGCCATTGTCCAGGCGCTGTCGCCAGGGGCGGGTCCGGGTTTGAACGGCCTGTTGCAGTGTGTCAGTGAGCATGAAGTCTACCGGCTATGGATCAACGGCCGGTTATTGTAGGGAAGATGCGGGCGGGCGCAGTTGCCGTGCGGACCGTGATGCCTGTCAGGGGGGATACCCGCCCCGATTTGCCGCAATTCTGGTCATTGCGGCGGGGCGGAGGATGTGCTGGCCTGTGTGCTGCTTAGTGAGCGTAAGCACCCAGTTTGCCGAGTACCTGTACCTGGCTGCCGGCTTTCAGATTGTCGGCAAACCCGGCTTTTCCTTCCGGGAACAGCATGACCACGGTGGAACCCAGCAGGAAGCGCCCTAATTCATCCCCTTTTTGCAGGGTGATGGGGGCGGTGCGCAGGTAGTCGGTGGTGACCACCTGCTTGGGTAGCGGCGTCACCTGACCGCTGAAGACGGTTTCAATGCCGGCGACGATCATGGCACCCACCAGAATCACCGCCATGGGGCCCTGTTCGGTATCAAAGATGCACACCAGCCGTTCGTTGCGGGCAAACAGGTTGGGCACGCCGTTGGCCGTGGCTTCGTTTACCGAGAACAGGTCGCCGGGCACGTAGCGGGTTTCGCGCAGGGTGCCGGTAAAGGGCATGTGCACCCGGTGGTAGTCACGGGGCGACAGGTAAATGGTGGCGAACTGACCGTTGGTAAATTCGCTGGCCAGCGCGCTGTCACCGCCGAGCAGGTCATACAGGGAGTAATCGTGACCCTTGGCCTGGAAGATCTGGTTGGCACGAATGGCGCCAAGCTGGCTTACCGCACCGTCTGCCGGGCAGGCAATCTCGTTATCGCCGCTGGCTTCCAGTGGGCGGGCGTCGGCTTTCAGCGCCCGGGTAAAAAAGGCATTGAAAGAGGGAAACTGATCCGCGTCTTCAATTTGTGCTTCGGACAGGTCAATACCGAACCGTTTCATGAACAGGTTGATAAAGGTGGTCTTGATCCACGGCACTTCGCTGCGGGCCAGCATGCCCACCAGTCGGGACAGGCCGTGCTGGGGGACCAGGTACTGAAGGGTAACGAACAGTTTGTCGCGCCAGTTATTCAAGGGGAATCCTTACTCTTTCAGGGAGCCATTGGCCCGGATTATTCGGTTTTCTGCGCGGGAGTATCGGGGTGATTGCCCCACTCGGCCCAGGAGCCGGCGTAGCCGCGCATGCGTTCAAAGCCCAGCAGTTTGCCCACCAGCCAGGAAAAACTGGAGCGGTGGTGGGTCTGGCAGTGGGTAATCACTTCCTTGTCGCCGGTGATGCCCAGGGCGGCCAATTCTGCGCGGATGTCTTCCAGTGGACGCAGGCGCAGGTTGTTCTGCTTGTCCATGGGTTCAGTCCATTCGTGGTGGCGTGCGCCCGGGATGTGCCCCGCCTTCTGGGCGAAGGCGCGTACGCCGTCGAACTCATCCAGGGAGCGGGAATCCCAGATCACCACATCGTCATCCTGATAGTGGGCCAGCAGGTAATCCAGATCCACCTCGGTGAGGGGGGCATGGGTGCCGACTTCATAATCGCTGGGGGTGGGTTCGTGGGCTTCGCTGCTGGTGGGGAGGCCTTCTGCCAGCCAGGCGTGGATGCCCCCGTTCAGGTAGCTGTAGTGCTTGTGGCCGATGACGTCCAGGGTCCACAGCAGGCGCCCGGCCCAGCCGCCGCCTTCGTCGTCATAGGCGATGACATGGGTGTCCGGAGTCAGGCCCAGTTCGGAGAACAGGTCGCTCAGGGCGTCATCGGAAGGGATCATGCCTGGTGCAGGCTGGGCACCGGTCTGCAGTCGCTTGAAGTCCAGATGGATAGCGCCGGGGACATGGGCCTGGACGTAAACGGCCGGTTTGCTCAGGTCGAGGATGAGCAGGTTGCCATCCTCAAGACGGTTGGCGAGTTCGGCGGGTTCGAGCAGCAGTGGCAACATAAGAGGCAATGAATAGTTAATAATGAATAGCGAAACAACTTCGCGCAGCGAAGTCCAATTATTAACTATTCATTATTCATTATTAACGGGTTCACTGATACCTCTCTCGTCCTTCCTCGTCCAGGGTGTCGGCGATCTGGTAGAAATTACTCAGCCGCTCTTCATCGATATCGCCGTTTTCGGCGGCAGTGATCAGCGCGCAGCCGGGCTCATTGCGGTGTGAACAATTGCGGAATTTGCAGTAACCCGCCAGCTCGGAGAGCTCCCGGTAGCCGTGCAGCAGGTCGTCTTCGCCGATATGCCACAGGCCGAATTCGCGAATGCCGGGGGAATCAATCAACTGGCCGCCGGTGGGCAGATGAACCAGCCGGGCGGTGACGGTGGTGTGCTGGCCCAGGCCGGAGTTGCTGGACAGCTCGCCCACCTGCAGGTCCGCTTCCGGCATCACCCCGTTGACCAGTGAGGATTTGCCCACCCCGGACTGCCCGACAAACACGCTGGTCTTGCCTGCCAGGGCTTCATGCAGTGGCGCCAGTCCTTCGCTCTGGTGAGCGCAGACTTCCAGCACCGGATAGCCGAGGCGGCGATACATGTCGGACAGTTCATCCACAAAGGGGCGCAGGGTTTCGTCGATCAGGTCGGCCTTGTTGAGCACCAGGGTGGCGGGGATATTGGACAGCTCGGCGGCCACCAGATAACGGTCCAGCAGGGCGCTTGAGGGTGTGGGAAGCGGCGCGAACACCACCAGCATCTGTTCCACGTTGGCCGCAACCGGCTTCAGGTTGCCGTACAGGTCCGGGCGCTTGAGTACCGTGTCGCGGGGCTCGATGGCGACTACCACACCCAGGCCTTCGCTTTTGGGCGGCTGCCAGATCACCTTGTCGCCAACAACCAGCTGCTCCAGGGTGGCGCGAAAGTGACACCGCCGTGTCTTTCTGTTTTCCCCATTCGGGCCGTCCGCATTTTCCACTTCCACCTGCTGGCCGAAATGGGCAGTGATAAACCCGTGTTGCTCATCGCCAAGATCATCGGCCACCAGGTTCTCCTGCTGGTCGTTACGGCGGTTGGCGCGGTCGCGTTTTTCCGCCTGGATCTTTTCGATGCGCCATTGTTGGCGGCGATTGAGCTTGCGTTTGGCCACGGGTTATTACGGTCCTGTCTTCAGGTAGGCAATCTGGTATGTGAGTAGCGCCATGCTACCATGGAGGCCTAATTCCGCGTAGCAAAGAGATGCCGAGCCCATGACCGACAAGCGCAATAACCTGATCTGGATCGATCTGGAAATGACCGGCCTGAGCCCGGAAAACGATCGCATCATCGAAATCGCCACCATTGTTACCGATGCCGAGTTGAATGTGCTGGCGGAAGGACCGGTGCTGGCGGTGCATCAGAGCGATGCGCTACTGGATGGCATGGACGAATGGAATACCACCCACCATAACAATTCCGGGCTGGTGGCCAGGGTGAAAGCCAGCATGGTGAATGACGCGGCCGCAGAGTCCCAGACCATCGCGTTTCTGGAGCAGTACGTGGAAGCGGGCATGTCGCCCATGTGCGGCAACAGCATCTGCCAGGACCGCCGTTTCCTGGCCAATTATATGCCGCAGCTGGAAGCCTTTTTCCATTACCGCAACCTGGATGTGTCCACCCTGAAAGAGCTGGCGCGCCGCTGGAAACCGGAAATCCTGCCGGGCTTCAGTAAAGAGAACAAACACCTGGCGCTGGATGATATTCGCGAGTCCATCGCCGAGCTGGTGTATTACCGCGAGCATTTTATTAGCGCCTGACCGGCGCCGCTGGCACGCTTCACGCAACACGCTGACATGCAAAACAGGAAAGAAACGCAGAGTGAATAGGCGTGAGCCTGTCTTCGCCCTGCGGAACCCCGGATCCGGAGTGCCTGTAGGAGTGCCTCTCGAGGTGCGAACCGCGCGTCAGCGCGAAAGTTGGCCGAAGCGTTGTCAGGGATTGGCAGCGCCGTGCTGCTCCAGTGCCCACAACACATGCTCGCGCACCGTCTCATCCGGGTAATCCATCCTGGTGTTCAACGCCTGCACGATGTCCTCGGTGGTGGGCGCATTTCCCAGTGCCACGGCAATATTGCGCAGCCATTTCAGATACCCGGCGCGACGAATCGCCGATCCCGCCGTGCGCTCCAGAAATTCTTCTTCGCTCCATGAAAACAGTGAGACCAGGTCACTGTCGCCCAGCCCGTGGCGGGGGTGGAAATCGGTTTCGCCGGTGTGCTGGGAGAAGCGATTCCAGGGACACATGAGCTGGCAGTCGTCGCAGCCGAAAATACGGTTGCCGATGCCTTTGCGGAGGTCTTCCGGAATGCTGCCTTCGTGTTCGATGGTCAGGTAAGAAATGCAGCGCCGGGCATCCAGTTCATAGGGCGCCACAATGGCGTCGGTGGGGCAGACGGTGATGCAGGCTTTGCACTTGCCGCAATGGTCTTCGCCGGGAGTATCCACCGGCAAGGCAATGTCGGTGTAGATCTCGCCCAGAAAGAACCAGCTGCCCGCTTCCCGGTTCAACACCAGAGTGTGCTTGCCCTGCCAGCCCAGCCCGGCTTTCGCCGCCAGCGGTTTTTCCATTACCGGGGCGCTGTCCACAAAAGCCCGAGCCAGCTCGCTGTCCGCCACGGCCTCACGAATGCGCCCGGCCAGAATCGCCAGGCGCTTGCGGATCAGCTTGTGATAGTCACGGCCCAGGGCATAGCGGGACACATAGGCCTTGTCTTTCTGTTGCAGCAACTTCACCGGTTGGGTGTCCGGGGGCAGGTAATCCATGCGCGCGGAAATCACCCGCAGGGTGCCCGGTTCCAGCTCCCCGGGGCGAAAGCGTTTGTTGCCGTGGGCCGACATCCAGTTCATTTGCCCCTGATAACCTTTTGCCAGCCACGCTTTCAACTGCGCTTCTTCGGCGTGCAGATCCGTATCGGCAATACCGATTTGCTGGAAGCCGAGTTCGCGGCCCCATTGCTGGATTTGGGCTTTCAGCTGATTCAGATCCATGACGTTTCGGGGCAACCGGCTCTCGTGCGTATAATGGCGGGAAATGTGTTGTGGCGCCCCGGTAAACGGGGGCGCACGAAATAACGCGAAGGATAACAGGTGACCGAGCTACCTGCTGCTTTATACACCGCGGCGCAGACCCGCGAGCTGGACCGAATGGCCATTGCCGCCGGCACCCCGGGCGCCGATCTGATGGAGCGGGCCGGGCAGGCGGCCTTCGATGCCCTCTGCGAGCGCTGGCCCCAGGCCGGCAAGCTGGCGGTGTTGTGTGGTGGCGGTAACAACGGCGGCGATGGCTATGTGGTGGCGCGGCTGGCCGCCGAGGCCGGCCTGCAGCCGCAGATCTGGTTTACCCGCGCGCCGGATCAGCTCAAGGGCGATGCCCTGACCATGGCACGACGCTGCCAGGCAGCCGGCATTCCCATGCAGCCGCTCACCCACTCGGACCTGCCGCGCTCTGCGGACCTGTTGGTTGATGGCCTGCTGGGTACTGGTCTTAAAGGTCCGTTGCGTGATGACGTGGCCGCGTTGTTGCGCGCCCTGAATGGGCTGTCGCTTCCGGTGCTGGCGCTGGATATTCCTTCGGGACTCAGCGCCGACAGCGGCATGCCGCTGGGGGCAGTATTGCAGGCGGAGATGACCTGTACCTTTATTGGCCTCAAACGCGGTCTGCTCACCGGCGAAGGGCCGTTGCATTGCGGCGCGCTGCGGTTTTTTGATTTGCAGGTGGGGCGGGATGTTTACGCCCAGGTGCAGCCGGACTGCCTTAGCCCCGGCGCCGAGACGCTCCAGCACCGTTTGCCCGCCCGCCGGGTGGATGGCCACAAAGGCCATTACGGCCATGTGCTGGTGATTGGTGGCGACCATGGTTTTGCCGGCGCGCCGGTCATGAGTGCCCAGGCCGCCGCCCGTTGCGGGGCGGGCAAAGTGACGTTGATTACGCGTCCGGCCCATGTGGCGGTGGCGTTGATCCGCCAGCCGGAAATCATGGTGCGCGGTGTGGATCGTCCGGAAGACGCTGTCGCGCTGATGGAGGCGGCCACGGTGATTGCCATTGGCCCCGGGTTGGGGCTGGATGCGTGGGGCCGAGGCTTGCTGGATGCGGCACTGGCAACGGGCAAGCCGATGGTGGTGGACGCGGATGCGCTGACCCTGATCGCCGGGCAGGCCGATATCGGCACGGCGGATTGGGTGCTCACCCCGCACCCGGGTGAGGCGGGCCGGCTGTTGGGTGTGTCCGCTGGCGACATTCAGCAGGACCGATTTGCCGCACTGGACAGTTTGTCTGCCCGCTATGGCGGTACCGTGCTACTCAAGGGGCTGGGTACTCTGGTGCAGGGTGAGCCTGCAGAGGCCGGGCCGGGCCGGGCGCTGATTCGCGATGGCAACCCGGGCATGGCGTCCGGAGGCATGGGCGATGTGCTGACCGGGGTGATTGCCGCCTTGCGGGCCCAGGGGCTGAACGGGTTTGATGCGGCCCGGCTGGGTGCCATGGTGCACGCCCGGGCGGCAGACCATTGTGCGGCGGCGCAGGGTGAGCGGGGTTTGCTGGCCACGGATTTGCTCGGGGCGCTGCGCCAGCAATTGAACCACAGGCTGCAGGGCCATGAATTGCCGCAAGGGGCAGACAAGCAATGAGCCAGGAGTTTTACGATTTACCGGATGAGGCGGCGACCCTGTCGCTGGGCGCGGAGCTGGGCCACCGCCTGGCGGCGGGCGGCTGCGTTTATCTCGAAGGTGACCTGGGCGCGGGGAAAACCACCCTGGTTCGCGGTATGCTCCGTGGCTTGGGGCATGAAGGGGCCGTAAAGAGCCCGACGTACACCATTGTGGAACCCTACGAGATTGCTGGCGTCCATATCTATCACTTTGACCTGTATCGTCTGGCGGATCCGGAAGAGCTGGAGCTGATCGGCGTACGGGATTATTTCGATGCCAGCTCCCTGTGTTTGCTGGAGTGGCCGGAGCGGGGCGCCGGAGTGGTGCCAACGCCGGATTTGACCATTACACTGGCCGTGAATGGCCACGGAAGAAAAGCGACCCTGAAATGGGGTGGTGACTAAACGCCTATGACTAAACGCTTATGACAACACGCATTCACAACAAGAAAACCGTTTCGACCGTTTTGTTCACTCTGGCAGCGTTATGCTGGAGTTCGCTGGCGTTTGCCCAGACCACCATCGATTCCGTGCGCCTGCACCGGGCGCCGGACCACACCCGGATCGTGTTTGATTTGCCGGCGCCGGTGGATCACAAGCTCGACAAGCTGGCCAACCCGGATCGCATTGTGCTCGATCTACAGGATGCGGCGCTGGATTTCGACGTGAAAACGCTGGATTACGACAGCAGCCCCATTGCCAATATCCGGGTGGGCAAACACACGGATAAAACCCGGGTGGTGCTGGACATGAACGAGTCCGTGCGTACCCGCACCAATCTGCTCAAGCCCATCGACCCCCACGGCTGGCGGCTGGTGGTCGACCTGTTCGACAAGGAACTGCAAACCGCCAAGGCCGACAAGCCCAAGCCGCAAAAGCCGGCGGAGCCCAAGGCGCAGCGGCTGATGATTGTGGCCATTGATGCGGGGCACGGCGGGGAAGACCCGGGCGCCCGTGGTCCCAGTGGCGCCTATGAAAAGACCATCGTTCTGCAGATTGCCAAAAAACTGGAGGCGCTTGTTAATGGCAAGGCCGGCATGCGCGCGGTGATGGTGCGCGATGGCGATTACTACGTGCCCCTGGTCGAGCGCCGCAAGATCGCCCGGGAAAAGCACGGTGCGGATGTGTTTGTCTCTATTCACGCGGATGCCTTCACCGACGCCCGCGCCCATGGCGCCTCTGTGTTTGCCCTGTCCAACCGGGGGGCCACCAGTGCCCGGGCCCGCTATCTTGCCAAGATCGCCAACGAGTCTGACCGCGTGGCCGGGGTATATGAAGAAGAGGAAGACGACAGTTCGTTATACAGCGTGCTGGCGGATCTGCAGATGAACGGCTCCATGGCCGGCAGTCTCTATCTGGGGCGTCAGGTGCTGATGGAAATGGGCAAGGTGACCAAGTTGCATGGTGGCCGCGACAAGGTGGAGCAGGCCGGTTTTGCGGTGCTCAAAGAGCCGGAAATGGTCTCCATCCTGGTGGAGACCGGCTTTATCTCGAACCCCACCGAAGAGCGGAATTTGCGCTCCTCGGCGCACCAGACCAAGCTGGCTCGCTCGGTGCTCAATGGCATCGACGCCTATTTCCGTAGCCACCCGGCGCCCAATAGCTGGTACGCGGCCCAGCGCCGTGAGCAGGGTGATGAGTATCGTATTCAGCCCGGTGATACACTGTCGGAAATTGCCCGGCAGTACAGTGTTTCCGAGCAGTCGATCCGTTCGGCCAACGGCATGGATGGCGACCGCATCATGGTCGGCCAGGTACTGAAAATCCCTCGTTCGTGACCTTCCGCTTGCACGCAACAGGCAGCATGCCGGCACGCTGAATTCCAGGCGTGCCGGGTGCCTGGTGGGGCGGGGTCAGATAACTTCCTAAAGGATTTGTTTTGTCCAAGATTCAGCTGCTTGATTCCCGCCTTGCTAACCAGATTGCCGCCGGTGAAGTGGTTGAGCGCCCTGCGTCTGTGCTCAAGGAATTGCTGGAAAATGCGCTGGATGCCGGCTCGGAATCCATCAGCGTGGATGTGGAGCAGGGCGGGGTGAAGCTGGTGCGGGTGCGCGATAACGGTAACGGCATCGAGCGCGATGATTTGCCGCTGGCCCTGTCCCGGCACGCCACCAGCAAAATTCGTGGGCTGGATGATCTGGAGGCCATCGGTACTCTGGGCTTTCGTGGTGAAGCCCTGGCGGCGATCAGCTCCGTTTCCCGGTTAACCCTGGCCAGTAACGTGGAAGGCGAGGCGGAAGGCTGGCAAGTGTCGGTTGAAGGGCGGGATATGGCGCCCACCGTGGCTCCGGCCGGTCATCCCCGTGGCACCACCGTGACCATGCGCGACCTGTTTTTTAATACCCCGGCCCGACGCCGGTTCCTGCGCACTGAAAAAACCGAATTCAATCATCTCGAAGAAGTGTTTCGGCGCATCGCCCTGAGTGAATTCAATACCGCGTTTCGTCTCACCCATAACCAGAAAGTGATTCATCAGCTGCCCGCCGGGCTGGATGACACCCTGCGGGCGGCGCGGGTGGCCAAGCTGTGTGGCAAGGGCTTTATGGAGCAGGCGGTAGCCGTGGATGTGGAGCGCGATGGCTTGCGCTTGCATGGCTGGATGGGGTTGCCCACGTTTTCCCGCTCCCAGGCGGACCTGCAATATTTCTATGTGAATGGCCGGGTGATTCGCGACAAGGTGGTCAGCCACGCGGTGCGCCAGGCGTACGCGGATGTGCTCTACCACGGCCGCCATCCGGCCTATGTGCTGTTTCTGGAGCTGGACCCGGCCATGGTGGATGTGAATGTTCACCCCACCAAGCACGAAGTGCGTTTCCGCGAACAGCGCATGGTGCATGGTTTTCTGTATAGCTCATTGCATCGCGCCATTGCCGGGGTACGTCCTGGGCAGGAGCTGGCCGGTTCCGTGGTCGATGAAGGTGCGCCAGCCGCCGGCATGGATACGGCCATGGCGCCCAGTCAGGGCAATATGTCGCTGACTTCGCCGGCGGGTGCGGGCATGTCTTCCCTGTCTCGCCCGGCCGGGCAGGCCTATCCGCCCACGGGTGGCAGCGCGTTTGGCTATGGCCAGGGCGCCAGTCAGGCGGATGCCTACGGGGCCCTGGTGGGGCAGCAGGTCAGCGAGTCAGCGCCGTCGATGATGCCGCCGGCCAGCGAAGACGAAACCGTTCCCCCGCTGGGCTACGCGGTGGCGCAACTGCACGGCATCTTTATTCTGGCGGAAAACCAGCAAGGTATGGTGGTGGTGGATATGCATGCCGCCCACGAACGGATTACCTATGAGCGGCTCAAGCAGAGCTGGGCGGACGACAAGGTGCGCAGCCAGCCGTTGTTGGTGCCCGTGTCGCTGGCGGTGTCCTCCCGGGAAGCGGATTTCGCCGAGCAACAGCCGGAGGTGTTTTCCCGGCTGGGCTTTGCGGTGGAACGCGCCGGCCCGGAAACCCTGGTGGTGCGCGAAGTGCCGGCCTTGCTGCGCAACGGTGACAGTGAATCCATGGTGCGCGATGTGTTGTCGGACCTGTTGGCGCAAGGCAGCAGTGAGCGCATTGCCCAGAAACTGGATGAACTGCTGTCCACCATGGCCTGCCACGGCAGTGTGCGTGCCAATCGTCGCCTGACGATTCCGGAAATGAACGCCCTGTTGCGCGACATGGAAGCCACTGAGCGTTCCGGCCAGTGCAACCACGGCCGCCCCACCTGGACCCAGATGAGCATCAAGGATCTGGATCGACTGTTTATGCGGGGGCAATGATGAACGCCGGACGCCAGACGCCGGACGCCCAACGTGAAACCGGCTCAGTCCGGCGTCCGGCATCCGGCATCAAGCCTGTTTTTCTTCTCATGGGGCCTACCTGTTCCGGCAAGACGGCGCTGGCTATCGAGGCGGTGCAGTCCCTGCCCATCGAAATCATCAATGTGGACTCGGCGCTGGTCTATCAGGGCTTGAATATTGGTGCTGCCCGCCCCACTGAAGAAGAGCTGGCATTGGCGCCACACCGATTGCTGGGCTTTCGTGATCTGACCGAGCCCTATTCCGCTGCGGATTTTCGCGCCGATGCGCTCAGTCATATCGAAGAGATCCACGCCAACGGCAAGTTGCCGTTGCTGGTGGGCGGCACGGTGCTGTATTTCAAGGCCTTGGTGGAGGGGCTGGCGCCGTTGCCGGAAGCGGACCCGCAGGTGCGGGCGGAGATTGCGGCCCTGGCCGATGCGCAAGGCTGGCCGGCGGTGCATCAGGCGCTGGCCGAGGTGGACCCGGTGACAGCGGCGCGGCTCAAGCCCACGGACCGGCAGCGGTTACAGCGAGCACTGGAAGTGTTTCGCCTCACCGGTCGGCCGTTGTCCGCATTCCACGCGGAGCATCATACAACTGTCATAAAGAACCGGGATGGTTTGAGTCAGTTCAGTGGGTTGCCGTATCCCGTGCTTAGCCTGGCGCTTGCGCCCGGGGACCGGGGCTGGCTGCACGAGCAGATTGCCCTGCGTTTTCGGGCCATGCTCGACGCTGGTTTGCTGGCCGAAGTGGAAGGGCTGCGGCAGCAGCCACAGCTGCATCCGGCGTTACCGGGCATCAGGGCGGTGGGCTACCGCCAGGTGTGGGAATATCTGGACGGCCAATATGACTACGACACCATGGTGGAGCGGGGCATTATCGCCACCCGCCAGCTGGCCAAACGCCAGTTCACCTGGTTGCGAAAATGGCCGGATCTGCAGTGGTTCGACAGTAATGATCTGTCACAGCGAAAGGCGCTGTTTGAGCTGCTTGCGAAGAACTGTAAATCTGTGTTTAGTTAGCCCAGAAAGCATGCGTTTTGGTTTATAATGCAATGACTGCATAGGTTGGCGACGTTGCTTGGGAATGGTGTCGCGGCCATGGATGGGTCGGGACCCGGAACCTTTTGCCTGGGTTGTTGACAAAAATTTGCCCGGTGGCGCACCGGGCGAAGGTAGTGGCCGTTTGGGACGGTTTCGCTGCTTTAACGCGCTGATTGCCCGAAGTGTTGGGCGCTACTTTTTACTGTTATTTCAAGGAGATCTGCCATGTCAAAGGGGCACTCGCTACAAGACCCTTTCCTGAACGCGCTGCGTAAGGAGCGTATTCCGGTATCTATTTTTCTGGTGAACGGAATAAAGCTGCAGGGGCAAATTGAGTCTTTTGACCAATATGTCGTGCTGCTGAAAAATGCAGTCAGCCAGATGGTGTACAAGCACGCGATTTCTACCGTGGTGCCGGCCCGTAACCCGCGCGCAACCGGTAACCCGGCCATGGCCGCAGGGGCAACGGCTGCTCCGGCTGCCGACGAAGGATATGGCAATCAGTAACGCTGTTTGCCGTGCCTGAGTTACACAGAGCCACCTTCGGGTGGCTCTGTGCGTTGTGCCCTGTGCGTATTTCCTGCCTTTCCACCGTCATCCTGGTTTAAACTAGGGCCACCTGTCCCCATATCCGGATCCTATGGAATTATTTGATCGTACAGAGCAAACACGTACCGAAGCTGGTGAGCGGGCGATTTTGGTTCATCTGGAGCTGCCCGATGCCATGGGGCGTGAAGATCTGGACGAATTTCATCACCTGGTCACCTCCAGCGGTGTGCTGCCGGTGGTCGAGTTAACCGGCAAGCGCGACCGCCCGGACCCGGCCCTGTTCATCGGCACCGGCAAAACCGATGAGTTGGCCGCCATGGTGAGCGAGTACAAGGCTGACGTGGTGCTGTTCAATCATGCACTCAGCCCGGGCCAGGAACGTAACCTGGAACGTGTGGTGAAATGCCGGGTGCTGGATCGCACCGGGTTGATTCTCGATATTTTCGCCCAGCGGGCGCGTACCCACGAGGGGCGCTTGCAGGTTGAGCTGGCGCAGTTGCGCCACCTGTCCTCCCGCCTGGTGCGGGGCTGGACGCACCTGGAGCGACAAAAAGGCGGCATCGGCCTGCGTGGCCCGGGTGAGACCCAGCTGGAAACGGACCGCCGTTTATTGCGGGACCGTATTCGCGGTATTGAATCGCGCCTGGACAAGGTCCGTAAGCAGCGTGCTCAAGGCCGCCGGGCGAGACAGCGCTCGGAAACCCCGCTGATTTCCCTGGTGGGCTACACCAATGCGGGGAAATCCACCCTGTTCAATGCCATCACCACCGGGGATGTCTATGTGGCGGACCAGTTGTTCGCCACGCTGGACCCGACCCTGCGCAAGGTGAAGGTGCCGGGCGTCGGCCCCGCCATTCTGGCCGACACCGTGGGCTTTATTCGTCACCTGCCACACCGGTTGGTGCAGGCATTTCGGGCGACCCTGGAAGAAACCGTCAACGCCACCCTGCTGCTGCATGTGACCGATTGCAGCGCGGAAGAGCGGGACAGCAATGTGGCCGCGGTTGACGAAGTGCTGGAAGAGATTGGCGGCGACAAGCTGCCGGTGCTGCATGTCTACAACAAGGTCGATAACCTGGACCAGCCTCCCCGGATTGAGCGCGACGAGCATGGGCAGCCCTGGCGGGTATGGATTTCCGCACAGACCGGTGACGGTTTCGACCTGCTGTTTGAGGCCATCGCAGAGCGGCTGGCGGCGGGCTGGGTGGATTGCTGGGTACGGTTGCCGGCTTCAGCAGGGCGCCTGCGCGCGCGCTTGCACGAGGCCGGTGAGGTGCTGGAAGAGCAGACCGCTACCGACGGCAGCATGTTACTGCGTATCAATGTGAATCGGGTGCACTTCGAACGACTGCTCCGTGAACAGGGATTAAAAGAGGAAGAGCTGGTAATTCCGGCCCCTGCGGTTGCAGGTGACGACACCCCTTCCTACAATTCAGAACGCTCGTCAAACGCGAGTCATCATTAGGCCGGAGCCCATTGGCTTTGGCGGACTGGAGATCTACATGGCGTGGAATGAACCCGGCGGCAACAAGCCGAAGGACCCTTGGGGTGGTGGTGGCGACCAGGGGCCGCCGGACCTGGATGAAGCCCTGAAAAACCTGAAAGACAAGATCAACAATGTTTTCGGCAGCAAAGGCGGCAAGTCCGGCGGTGGCGGAAGCAGCAGTGGCGGCGGGTCTCCCTGGCCGGTGCTGGTCATCGCGCTGGTGATTGTGGCTATCGGCTATGGCCTGATGGGGTTTTTCCAGGTGGATCAGCGCGAACGCGCCGTGGTGCTGCGGTTCGGTAAGTTCGATCGCATCGTGGAGCCGGGCCTGAACTGGCGGGCACCCATTCTGGAGCAATACGAGAAGGTGGACGTGGGGCAGAACCGCCGCTACGAAATCACCGAGGAAATGCTCACCAAGGACACCAACATCGTCAGCGTGACCTTGCAGGTGCAATACCAGGTGCTCGATCCGCGCCCGTTCCTGTTGAAAGTTGCGCAACCGGAAGAAATTCTGGAACACGCCACCAGCTCGGCCTTGCGCCATGTGGTGGGGTCATCTTCCATGGATGATGTGCTCAAGGATAACCGTGAGGCGATCCGGGTTCAGGTGCGTGAACGCCTGGATGATTACCTGACCCGCTACGACACCGGGCTGGTATTGCGTCAGGTGGTACTGGATAAAACCGAAGCACCGGATGCGGTCCGTGATGCTTTTGATGATGTGTCCAAGGCGAAGGAAGACGAAGACCGCTTCAAGAAAGAAGCCGAAGCGTACAGCAATTCAGTGATTCCCCAGGCCCGTGGTGAAGCCCAGCGTATTGAGGAAGAAGCCTTTGCCTACAAGCAGCAGGTGATTGATGAGGCCAAGGGTGATGCCAACCGCTTTACTGATCTGCTCACCGAGTACCGCAAGGCGCCGGACGTGACCCGCGAGCGGCTCTACCTGGAAACCATGACCCAGGTGTTCAGCAACACCAGTAAAGTGCTGGTGGACGTGAACAAGGGCGATAGCCTGATTTACCTGCCGCTGGACAAGTTGATGAAGAACCAGGACGGCAAGGCCAAGGCACAGAGCCAGAACGCGACGTCTTCCGGTTCGACCTCAAGTGCCGGCGCGGATGATGGTGGCAGTGGCCGCAATACCGGCCGCAGCCTGTACAACAACCGCAACCAGGAGCTGCGCTAATGAATAATCGTGGATGGATGGCGCTACTGGCTCTGGGGGTACTGGTCCTTTTGGCGATGGATTCCTTTTTCATTGTTAACCAGACAGAAAAGGCAGTGCTGAAACAGTTTAGCCGGATCGACAAGACCGACATTGAGCCTGGCCTTTACTTCAAATGGCCGATGGTGGAAGAGGTGGTGAAGGTAGACGGGCGTGCGCTGGTTTATGACGTGCGTACCCAATCGTTCCTGACCGCTGAGAAAAAGCTGCTGAACGTGGATGCCTTTGTGATCTGGCGTATCAGCAACGTGCAGCGTTATATCGTTAGCGTCGGCGGCGGGTCCTCCAACCCCCAGGTGATGGAGCGTCGTGCCCGTGAGCTGCTGGATCCCCGTGTCAACGAGGGTCTGCGTAACGAGTTCGCTTCGCGCACCGTGTTCCAGGTGGTGGCTGGTGAAAGTGACGTGGAAAAAGTGGAAGGTGATACCGCTATCCTGCGCGACCCGACCACCGGTGAAACCGTGGAAGTGCCCGTCGACCAGCTGGACGAGTCGGTATTGCGCGACGCGGAAGCGAACAAGACGGAGAGCGATGAATCGCCAGCGAGCAATTTGGCCAATGATCAGCGTGAAGCGCTGATGGACCAGGTGCGTGCAGAGGTGAACAAGTCCACCCTGGAGGATTTGGGTATCGAAGTGGTGGATATCCGGGTGAAGCAGGTGGACTGGCCGGAACAGGTGCGTGGCCGGGTATTCGACCGCATGCGGGCCGAGCGCCAGCGTGATGCCGCTGCGCATCGTTCTCAGGGTCGCGAGGAAGCGGAAAAAATCCGTGCCGCCGCAGACCGTCAACGCACTGAGACATTGGCGCAGTCATACCGCAAGGCCCAGAGTGCCCGCGGTGAAGGGGATGCCCAGGCTGCCGCGATTTACGCACAGGCCTACAATCAGGATCAGGAATTCTTCCGTTTCTACCGTAGCCTGCGAGCCTACAAGGAAAGCTTCGATCAGCCCGAGGATGTGCTGATACTGGAGCCGGACAGTGATTTCTTCCGGTATTTGAAAGGGGCAAGCGGCAGACCCTGAATAGAGGCTCATACCGTTTGTCGTAGAAAACCCGCCGCTGGCGGGTTTTTTATTGCTTGTAAGCTTTTGCTTACAAGCCTGTAAGCCTTTGACTGCGGGCCTTGCGGAGACTTTATGGCTCTATAGTGCCATTTTTTCTTTGCAGTCTTTTTACATTCCCTTCACCCAAAAGCGACATTTTTTGTGCAAAATGCGCAGGCTGTCACAAAGAATTACAGTAACAGGGTTCCGTTATGGGACTTTCGTCACAAAAAATATTTTTATACAGGGGTATGTCGCACGGTGCGATGTATTGAGTGAAGGTCAGGGTGGCCCCCTGATTTATACCGGGAATGTTGCTCATGAAACTGTTCTTTTCGACTTTGATGCTCTTGATGTCCGCTGCTGTCTGGGCGGATGCTCCGTTATCCAGTCAGATGGATTCCTATCTGGTGACCAGTCAAGACGGCAAGGAAGTGGTGGAGGAAGCCGAACAGGCCAGTCCCGGGGATATTGTCGAATACCGCCTGACTTATACCAATAACGGGGACCAGCCGCTTTCCGGTCTGGTTATTACCGGACCGGTTCCGGCCAATACCGTTTATCTAAAAGACAGTGCTGCCACCCAGGTGAGCGCCGATTTCACCGTCAGCATTGATAACGGCGACAGCTTCCAGGCTGAGCCGGTCACCAAAACCGTTACTGGCGAAAATGGCCAGTCCAAGAACGTCGAGGTTTCTCCCAGCGACTACACCCAGGTGCGTTGGCAGCCGAAAGGCAGCCTGCAACCTGACCAGGTGCAGGAATATCGCTACCGGGTGCGGGTGCAGTAGCTCCGGGAGAAGCAGACGCGGGATCGAAAGGTCCCGGGAAGTCTTGTGCGAGCGGCTTGATCGTCAGCGATCGGCCGCATGGGGAGGGGCGGACCGCTTGTGAATAACGAGGGGCCGCTCTCGCAAGGCTTTCGAAACCGAGGGTAATCCAAAACACAATCCATTAAAGGAATGAAGCCATGAAACATGCCTTCAATAAGGGCGTGTTGTCTTCGAAAATGGCCGCATCCCTTGTGTCTGGGGGTCTATTGTTTGCCGCAGGGCAAGCGTGGGCGCTGACTGACGCAGGGACGGACATCAAGAACAAGGCAACCGTTACCTATGAAGATGCCAACGGCAACAGCTACTCCGCACAGTCCAATGAAGCGGTAGTGACCGTTGCAGAAGTCTATGCGGGTACGCTGGAAAATGACGGCAACAAATCCGGTGCGCCGGGTGAAACCGTTTACTTCAGCCACACTCTGAAAAACACCGGTAATGCCACCGATACCTTCACCCTGGACGGGCTGAATGGTGCCGGCGCAGCGGGCAGCTATCAGGTGTTTATCGACGCCAACGGCAATGGTCAGCCTGACGCCGGTGAAAGCGCCGCCACGTCTGTGAGCGTTGATGCTGGTGACCAGGTTGAGCTGATCCTGGCCGTGCCGGTTCCATCCGGAACCGCAGCGGGCGCCACCATCGATGGCACCTTGCTGGCGCGTTCGACCCGGGGCGATGGCAGCTTCGACGCCAATGACGGAGGCCTGGTACAGGATATCGGCACCAACGGCGATGCTGGCACCTATGATTCTGACGGTGTTAACGGCGCAGACGGTAACGATACCAACAGCGACCAGGTGACAGTGACCACCGATGCTGTACTGGTAACCACCAAGGCGGCGTCCGTTGATCTGACTGCCAACACCATTACCTACACCCTGACGGTGAAAAACAACGGTGGCCGTGCGGCAACCGTGGTAGACATCTACGATGCGGTGCCGGCCAATGCCACCTTCGTGGATATCACCACGGTGAATGGTCTGCTGGCCTCCAATGGTGACACCTACGAAGACAATACCGGTACGGACCAGAATATCCCGGCGGATGCGACCACCATGTACACGCCGGCAGCTCTGGCCTCTATTGATGAGCCTGCGGGTGTAGACCTGGACGGCGATGGCACCAGCGGTGAAGCCGGTATCCCCGGTATTCAGCTGACCGATGCCAGCCTGGGCGTGAACACTACCGTATCTGTGGTGTACACCGTCAGCTTTGATCCGGCCGCTGCGGCGGGTACCGAGATCAAGAACACCTTTGCCGCCCAGGGCGACCTGGATGGTGATAACACGCCGGATACCCCGGTGACTTCCAACACGGTAACGACCGTTATCGGTCAGACCTATGCCGTGGATGCGGATGACACCGAAATTGCCCCCGATACCACTGATGATGATGTGTTCAATGTTGCCAGCGCCGCCAGCGGTGCCGTGGTGGACTTCAAGCACACCATCACCAACAACGGTAACGGCGACGACGTGTTTGAACTGAGCGTGGATACTGCGGGCAGCACTTTCCCCGCGGGCACCACTTACAGCTTCTGGAATGCGGCTGGCACAGTGCAAATCACCGATACCAATGGCGATGGCAACCCGGATACCGGTTCCCTGGCGCCAGGTGCAGCGAATGCGCTGAATATTACCGTGAAAGCGGATCTGCCGGCGTCGGCCAGTGGTGCTGGCCCCTATGCCTACACTCTGACCGCCACCTCTGCTGGCGATAGTGCTCAAAGTGATGATACCCAGGGTGTGCTCGCGACCATTAATGCGGCCGCTGTGGATCTTGCCAACAGCGCAACGGCAACCGGCTTGGGTGACAGTGCAGTGGATGCGGATGCCAACACCGGCACACCCACCACCACTAATTCAGCTGCGGCCGGTGCAACCACCAGCTTCAGCCTGTTTGTCGCCAATGAATCCGGTAACCCGCAGTCCTATACGCTGGGTTCCGCACTGCCTTCCGGCTGGACGGTGGTATTCAAGGAAGTGGGTATCGACAACGACGGCAATGGCACCCTGGATAACACCGCCGATGCCGGCTCCGTGGTAACGGCCACCCCGAACCTGCCTGCCAGCGCGGTTTACCACTACACCGCGGAAGTGAAAGTGTCTTCCAGCGTGGCTCAGGCCGAAGCGGACTACACCGGCGGTGATGCGGTTAATACCAACGACAGCGACGGTGATTATCCGGTGACCTTCACAGTGACCTCCGCCTCTGACAGCAACATCAACGACTCCAAATTGGATGCGGTAGACGTTGTTGCCAACCGTGATATCAGCATCACTCCTGACGGTGCCAACCAGGTACAGCCAGGCGGTAATGTGGACTACCCGCACGTGCTTTCCAACGACGGTAACTCCACCGAAACCGTTGAGTTGAGTGCTGCAAATTCCAATGCGCCGGACTGGACCAACACCACCCAGCTGTATGTGGACACCAACAACGACGGTACCCCCGATGCTTACCGTGAGCTGAGCCAGATCGCCGCTCTGGCCACTGCTGGCCAACTGTGGGTGCGTGATCAGGCGGGCAACCCGGTGCAAATCGGTGTGGCGGATGCAGACGGCGATAACGCGCCGGAGCTGACGCTGGAAGCGGGTGAGAAAGTGGAGCTGCAGGTCACTGTGTTCGCGCCGGCCAATGCGCCGCAGGGCACCCAGGACACCCTGACCCTGTCTGCCATCAATGAAGACAACACTGCGGGTGCCGATGCGTCTGCCACCGCCACCGACCTGACTGAAGTGATTCTCGGCCAGGTACGTCTGAACAAGACGGCCGGTGTGGATGCGGATTGTAGCTGTAACGATGCCTCCCCGACCTGGACGCCCGATAGCCCGTTCGCTGCTACCCAGACCACGGAAGTGGAACCTGGTCAGTGTGTGATCTGGAGCCTGACGGCAACCAACGAAGGTGCGGCTACGGCGAAGAACGTGACCATCACCGATGAAACCACCCCGTACACCTCCTTCCTGGCCGCCAAAGATTCTGTGCGTGCCTCGGACAACAACTCGGTGGCCAACTCCGGCACCGCGCCTGTTGTGGAGTGGCTGGTGGGTGATTTGCCAGCGGGTGATAACGCCAATGCACAGTTCTGTGTGCAAGTGAACTAAGCAAGCCCCTCCCGGGCTCTTCCTCTTCTCCCTGTGCGGGGGAAGGGGGAGAGCTTTCTCAGGCGCTGTGCGCAACGTCTGAGAAAGCTCTTAAAAACATGGCCGCCGGGGCGGTCAAAAAAGGTGCTCAAGCACCGCGTGGGAACGACAGGGCATCGTGAATTGAATCGGATCGGGGTTTGGACAATCAGCGCAATGACGCTGCTGGCGATTGCCAGCGGCGCCATTGCGGCTGCCACCTCGGCCGGCACCGTTCTGCGTAACCAAGCCCAGGTCCGCTACCTGAACCCGCTCACCGGGCAGGTGGTAACGCAGAACTCCAATGTGTCCCAGCTTGTTGTGGCGCCATACCGTGATGTGCTGCTGGGTAACAGCAATGCGTTGACGGTGGCCGCCGGTCAGCGCGTTAACCTGCCCCATGTTCTGACCAATACCGGCAATGTGGACGATGACTACAGCCTGACGGCGGTGAACAGTGCCGGCGACGATGGTGATCTGCTGAACTTGCGTCTGTATGAAGATGTGAACGGCAATGGTGTGGTCGATGCCGGTGAACCGGAAATTACCGCGCCGGTGAGCTTGCCTGCCGGCGCGTCACTTTCCCTCGTGGTGGCTGGCACGGTGGCGTCCGGGCAAGGTCAGAATGATGTGCTGAGAGCGTCGGTACTGGCCGAGTCACAAACGGATGTTGATGTGTCCGACTCCCGGCAAGACAGTGTCACGGTGGCCTCCGGTGCCTTCCTGAATCTGACCAAGTCGAGCAGCCAGAGCTGTGATAACCCTGCCCAGGAAGGGCAATCGCTGGACTACAGCATCAGCTATACCAATACCGGCAGCAATGCCCCGGCAGAACGACGTTTCCTGATCAGTGGTCAGGCGGAGCAGGGCGTTATGCTGGAAGATGCCTTGCCGGCGAACGTGCAGTTACGCCCGGGCAGTGCTACCGGTATCTCGCCAATTCAATCTGTCGCGGTGGTGCACCGTTCCGGCGATGCGGATGATGAATGGATCCGCTTTGATCAGTGGTCACCGTCTACACCCGTGGATCGCTTTGGCGTTTTGGTTCCCGCGTCGGCCATGGAATCCAATGAGTCCGGCGGCTTTACGTTCGGTGTGCAGGTTGGCACCGGGTTGACCAGCAATACGCGGATTTATAACCAAGCGGTTGTTGATACCGATGGCGATGGCACGGACGATTTTTCCAGTAATACCGTGTGCAACACCCTGGCGGGCTCGGTTCGCCCGACCCTGGTGTTTGAGCGCCCCACGCCGCAGGTGTCCCGTTCCGGGCAAGCGCCGCGGCACGGCGAAGACAGCGATTTTCAGCTGGCCGATATGTATGCGCTGTTGCCGGCTGAAAACAATCAAGTGCTCACCGATGGCGTCTACCTGCGCCTGAACGCCTCACAGCTTAACGTGTCCCCGACTCAGCGGGAGTTCCTGGAGCGTACTCCCTCCGGTGAGCGCCTGATCATCGTGACGGTGGAGTCGGCCCTGACCGGTGACACCTTGCGCGTAGTCATGCGTGAGACGACGCCGGATTCAGGTGTCTTCCGCAGCATTCGCCCGTTTGTACTCAGCGCGGATGAAAACGGTTATGGCCGCCAGTGCCCCTCCACTGCGAATACCTCCCAGGCGCAGGAATTCGATAGTAATACCACGACAAGCCAGGCGCTGGATGAAGCCTGTGCGCTGCGCAGTGAGGCCCGCGATACCCTGACCGCCCGTTTTCAGATGCCGATTTATGGCCCCACTGGCAATGTGGAGCGTTACGAAGTGGTGTCTGATGTGGCGGCGGTAGACCCGGCCGGCACGGTCTTTGATTCCAGCAACGGTAACCCGGTGGGCGGTGCGCAGGTGATCCTGTACCAGTCCCGGCAAACCTTATCGGCCAGTGGCGCGGGCAGCTGTGCGGACCTGGCGCAAAGCGATTATGAAGTCGGCACAGATCCTTACACCGGCGAAAGCCTGGACGGCGAAAACACCAACACGGTCAACGTGGATAACACCTCGGTGCTGGGCGATTACCAGTACCCCTTTGCCACCCCGGGTCACTGCTATTACCTGGATGTGCTGCCGCCGCCGGGTTACACCTTTCCGTCAGAGGTGTCGGCTGCTGCAGCGGGCAGTTTCTATTCGGATGTGAATGACAGCTCCTACGGCCTGGAAGGTTACCAGGCGCCGGTGGGGCGCAAAGCCGCGCGGGTGGCGGGTAGTAACAACGGGGCGTTCCTGCTGGGCACCTCCAATGTGTTTGTGAACATCCCGCTGGATCCGAGCGCCAATACCGCTGCCGGGATTCTGGTGCTGGACAAGAATGTGGAGAAGGACAGCGCCGCCGTGGGTGATGTGTTGGCCTACAGCATCAACCTGACCAACAATCACACCGATGCGCTTTACGCCGGCAGAATTATCGATCAGCTGCCCTATGGCTTCCGCTATATCAATGACAGCGCCTGGCTGGACGTGGGCGGGCAGCGTGTCGAAATGCCGGACCCGGCGGGCCGCCCCGGCCCGCAGCTGACCTTCCGCCTGGAGCGCGAGCGTAGCAATGGCTCCGTGGTGGCGCTGCCGTTGCAGGCGGGTGAAACGGTGACATTGCACTACGGTTTGCGGTTGTCGGCGGGCGCGGTGGACAGTGACGGCATCAACCGGGCCACGGCCCAGGCCAACACGGCCTCCGGGTTTACCTACCGTTCCAACCAGGACGAAGCCGAAGTCGATATCCGCAACGAAGGCGTGCTGTCAGACAAGGCCATGCTGTTCGGTAAGGTCTATGTGGATGCTGACTGTAATAACCTGCAGAACGATGGCGAGTGGCCCATTGGTGGCGTGAAGCTGTATCTGCAGGACGGCACCTGGGTGATTACCGACGAGAACGGCCAGTACAGTGTCTACGGCCTGAACCCGGGGTTGCATACCATCAAGGTGGATCCGTTGACCTTGCCGGCCGGCGTCAAACTCAAGCCCATCGACAACCGTCATGCGGCGGACCCGGAAAGCCGGTTTGTGGATTTGCGTTCCGGTGAATACCACCGTGCGGATTTTGCCGCCATTTGCCCCACTGGCGATGACGCGAAAGCGCTGGCGGAACAACTCAAAGCCCGCAATGCCTCCATGAACGGTGACTGGATGCTGGATGAAGCGGCGCGCTTTGATCCCCTGCGTCAGCAGACCATCAATCCGATTTTGCGTCAGGCCGACGGCAGCGGCGATTTGGGCAGCGGTGTATATACCCAGACCGGGGATGACGGACTCACCGATGCCTGGGAAAAAGTCTCCCAGTCCCAGGGCGAGAAAACCGACACGGCCGCGGTGCTGCCGGCCAACCCGGAAGCCACCATGCAGAACACCAAGGAAGTGGCTGCCAGCATTACCCGCGAGCAGGCGGAGCAGGGTGCCTGGTTGTGGCCGCGTGGCGGCGTGAGCCGTGATGGCCGTTTTCAGGTGGTGGTGCGTGCCGGCGTGGATCCGGTACTGAGCGTGAATGGCAAGGCAGTGGCCAAGGCGCAATTGGGTGAGCAGGTCGTCAACAAGCGTGAGCGTGCCCAGGTCGTCACCTGGTATGGCGTCGCCCTGGATGAAGGGGAAAACACCTTGAAAGTCAGCACCCGCGACATGTTTGGCAACGAGCGGGTGATGGCAGAAAAAACCGTGGTGCGCCCGGCGGCGCCGCAGTCCATTACCCTGGAAACGGAATCCGATACGCTGCCGGCGGACGGTGGGCGCTCAACCCTGGGTGTGCGTGTTCGTCTCAATGATGCCAAAGGCAACCCGGCGCTGGGCAGCCACTTTGTGACACTGGAAACCGATCGCGGCCAGTGGCTGGAAGAGGATTTGCAGAGCGGTACGCCGGGCCATCAAATCAAACTGGTGGACGGCGTGGCCCTGGCTCATCTGCGCAGCACGGAATACACCGGTCCGGTGCGCCTGCGTGCCACCCTGGACCGTTTCAGTGACAGCATCCAGATCGAACAGATTGCGCCTCTGCGTCCGTTGCTGGCCACGGGTTTTTTACAGGTGCAAAGCCGTGCCGGTGGCTTGCGTGACAACGGCAATGCTCCCACGGATGTGGCCGATGAATTTGACGATGGCGTGGACGGCCGGGCTGCCGTGTTCATGAAAGGTCAGGTCCGCGGCGATGCCCACCTGACCCTGGCCTACGACACCGACAAGGATCTGGACACCGAAGACGAAGTGCGCCGTGATCTGAATCCCGCAGATTACTACCCGATCCCCGGCGATGCGTCTGTGCGTGGCTATGATGCCCGCAGCCGCAGCAAGCTGTATGCGAAACTGGAAAAGGACCGCAGCAGCATCATGTGGGGGGATTATCTCACCGACCCGCAGAACGACTTCTACGATCTGGGCCGTACCCAGCGCACCCTGACCGGGTTGAATGGCGTCTACGATAACGGTCGTGCCCGCTTCCAGGTGTTCGCTGCCCGCCCGGACATGGAGCAAGTGACCGAAGAGCTGCCGGGTAACGGTACCGCGCTGTTGTTCACCTTGAGCAATGATCCGGCCCGTGACAGCGAGACCGTGGAAATCATTGTGCGTGACCGCAACAACCGGGGCCTGGTCATCGAAACCACACCGTTGACCCGCTACGTGGATTACTCGGTGAATTATTTCACCGGTGATATTCGCTTCCACGATGTGGTCCCCACGGTGGATGCCAACCTGAACCCGGTGTTCGTCCGCGTGAGCTATAACGTGGAAGGTGATGCCGAGGAATACAATGTTCTCGGCGCGCGCCTGAACTACGACCTGACCGATCAGCTGCAGCTGGGCGTTAGCCGCACCCAGGATGACCATGAAACCGAAGGTTTCGACCTGACCAGCGTTTCCGCGCAATACAAGCTGGACGAGAACACCCGCATCAATGTGTCTTCCGGCTCCATGGCCCATGAAAACAATGACCCGGAAGGGCGCGCCTACAGCATTAATGGTGAGCGTTTGTGGGTGGATGGTTCGCGTACCGAATTGCGCTGGGCGCGCGCGGAGGCCGGGTTTGATAATCCGTCGGCGGGTATCAGTGCCGCCCGTGAAGAAATGCGTTTGGGGCACGAGCAGATGCTGGCCCGGGATTTTTCCGTGGAAGTGGAAGGCATTCGCTCCAAGCAGCTGGACGGAACGGAAGAGCAGAACAGCCTGGGCGTGATCGGGGAAAAACGTATCGGTGCCACCGCCTTGCGCGGCGGGGTGCGCGGTATCGAGCAGAAGGATGCGCAGGGCAGTGAAGATTTCGGCACCTATATTCTCGGCGCTGACCGGGGCTTTAATCTGCTGGGCAAACCCTTCCAGATTGGTGCGGAATACGAACAGGCTTTCAACGATACCAGCCGCCGTCGTATCGCGGCCGATGCGGACATGCAGCTCACCGAGAAAACCAGCCTCTACAGCCGTTACGAGATCATCAACAGCCTGAATGGCATCAATACGCTGGACGATGACGTGGAAACGCAGCAGTTCACCACCGGTGTGCGTTCTGCGGTCACCCGTAATACGGATGTGTATTCCGAGTACCGTTTGCGCGGTGCCGTGGATGGCCGTGATGTGGCCGCGGCCAATGGTGTGAAGTCGGATATTGAAATTGAACCGGGGCTCACCGTATCGCCGTCCATGGAGTGGATTCAGACACTGGACGGACAGACCAATCAGGACGCCACGGCCTTGTCCGTGGGGGCAGAAGACAAGCGCAATGAAAACCGCCGGACCCTGGGCAGGGTGGAAACCCGTTTTGGTGATGATCGCGAGTACTATGGTCTGAGTGCGGCCAATATCTGGCGAGTCAATACCGACTGGTCTGCGGTGGTACGTGATGACCTGCGCCTGCAGTACTTTGATACTGAAGCCAAGGAAGGCGACAACATTGTCACCCTGGGGATGGCTCGCCGTCCCCGTCGGGATAATCGTCACCACATGCTGTTCATGTACAAATGGAAAGAAGAGTGGGGCGGCAGCGGTGGCAGCGACCGCACTGTGCACCTGTTCTCCACGCACCATAACTATCAGGCCCATGACGACTGGATTTTCTCTGGTCGCCTGGGCGCCAAATGGCAACAAACCGAATTGGGCAATCTGGATGTGGAATCGGATGCCTATGTGGCGGATGGCCGAATTATCTGGGATATCACCCGCCGTTTTGATCTGGATCTGCATGGTGGTGCGATTACCACGGAAGGCGTTAAAGAGCGCCGTTACAGCTACGGCTTTACCGTCAATGCACTGGTGCGCCGTAATCTGCGCATGGGTGTGGGCTATAACTTTACCGGTTTCCGTGACGATGACCTGGACCCGGAAGGCTATAACGCGGAAGGCGTGTTTGTTGGACTGGAATACAAATTCGATGAAGATGATCTGAGCTGGCTGGGCAGTAAAGCCGCCGGGCAGCGCAGTTATCTGGGAGATGCGCGATGAACATGATGAAAGCGCGGTTCGCTCTGCTGATCCTGGCGGGCATGACAACAATGGCCGGCTGTGCCAGCACCGAGTCACTGTATGCACAGTATGATGAACTGTGCCCGGTGGAGGCTCGGGTAACGAGCACCGGCCTGGTGACGGTCACCGGTATTGCTGCTGGCGGCGGAGCAGGCCTGGTGGCCGGTGAAAGCCGTACCCAGGTCTGGGAGCCGGCGGTGTATTTTGGGTTTGACCAGAATGAGCTGGCGGACGCTGAAGCGCGCCGGCTGGAAAGCAATCTGGCGGTGCTGAAACAGTACCCGACTCTGCAGGTGAGCGTGCAGGCGTTCACCGATGAGAAGGGCGCGGCCAGCTATAACCAGAAACTGGCGGCACGTCGTTTGGATAAAGTTGTGCAGTACCTGCGTGATGGGGGCATCAGCAATGGCCGCATCAAGCGTGTCGCTCTGGGCGAAGAGCTGCCTATTCTGCCTGACGCGAATAACGAACAGCGGGTCATCAATCGTCGTGTTGAATTGATGCCGCTGGATGCGCAGAGTCGCCCGTTGGTACTGCGGGCTGATTTTGCCCGCAGTGGCGGCGATGCATTCGTGCCGCCGGCGCCAGTGAAGTAAAGGGGGAGTTGGGGTGAAGACACTGCAACGTACAGGGCTGATGGTGTTGCTGATGCTGGGAGCCAGTGTTCAGGCGGCCACACCTGCGGCAGGCACCGTGATCAAAAACCAGGCGTCGGCGAGTTACCGGGCCTGTCTTGATGATGGCTGTACGGAGCAGGCGGAAGCACAGCGGGTTACCTCCAACCTGGTGCAGACGCTGGTGCAGAACGTTCCGGGTATTGAACTGGTCAGTGATCAGGGCAAGCCAGCAGTGCCCGGTGGGCTGGTGTATTTCTCCCATGTATTGACCAATACCGGTAATGGGCGCGACCAGTATCAGTTGTGTATTACCAATGTGGGTAGCGACATTGATGCCTGGGCCGTTTACGCCGACGGCAACGGCGATGGCCAACCCGATGCGGGCGGTGCCTTGTTTACCCAGACAGACGCGGATGGCTGCTGGGATAATCTGACCCCGGACATGATTTCCGGAGAAACATTTGCGCTGGTGGTGGAAGCTGAATTGTCGGCGGGAACGGTGGCGGGCCAGCAGCCGTCATTGCAGGTTCGTGCGCGTAGTGATGCGGATAACACCCTGCTGGCCATCAATACGGATGAAGCGGATGTCATCGATGGTCCGGTGATTGAAGTGGTCAAGTCATTGAGCCAGCGGGAAGGCCGTTCTCCGGATGGGCCGATCACCGTCACCCTGGATTACCGTAACCCGTCGGACCAGGCGGCCACGGATATCATCATTGAAGATGTGTTGCCGACGGTTTCCGTGGACGGGGTGTCAGCAGGTATGACCTATGTGCCGGATTCCGCTCGCTGGACGTTTACCGGCAACACCCCGCTCACAGACGATGGCGATGATGGTGATCAGGGCAATGCCCCTAACCTGATCCGCTATTGTGCCTACGATACAGATGCTGCTGAACCGGATTGTCAGGATCGGGTGCGGGCGGTGGTGGCGCAATTGCCACCGGGCGGTGTGGGCACTCTCACCTTCGAGGTTACCCTGGATGCGGGCCTGAGTGCCGGCGACCGGGTTCGCAATACCGGCCGTTTCCGCTATTCCAACGAAGCCGGCAATACGGATTTCGGTACGCCGTCTCCGTTCAGTACCAATGCGGTGAGCTACCGGGTTATCGACCGGGCGCTGGCGCCAGCGGTGGTGGCCAACAACAGTGAGAATGACAGCATTACCGGTAGCGATGACGTGAGCGATACCGGTAACCGTGTCGAGATTGCCAGTGCCGGGCAGGGTGGCACCGTGCTGTTCAACAACGTGATCTGGAATACCGGCGATGGTGAAGACCGTTTCGATATCACCATCGATGCCGCCAACGACCGTTCCGGGGCGGCACTAAGCGATCCCTTCCCCCAGGGTACCGTCTTCCAGTTACTCAAGGCGGATGGTGCTACTCCGTTGGTGGATACCGATGGCAACGGGGTGCCTGACACCGGCCCGATTCCGCTGGTCGATCAAGGTGGCCAGTGTCCGGCCCGCTTTGTCCGCGATGCCGGTAATGGTGTGTGCGGCGTGCGCGTTGTCCTGCAGGCCATTCTGCCGCCCAATGCACTGGGTGGGCCCTTCCAGGTCACCAAGGTTGCCAGTTCAGTCACCGATCCCCAGGTGCGCAATGCGGTGACCGACACGCTCATCAGCATTGCGACCAACAGTGTGGACCTCACCAATGATCAGCCGGTTAACGGTAGCGCTCCGGGTGAAGGGCCGGGGCCGGAAGCCTCGCCGGTGCGAAGCTTGTCTGTGGCGCCGGGCAGCCGTGGCACCTTTGTGTTGTACGTGAATAACACCGGGCCGCGGCAGGACAGCTACGACCTGCACGCCAGCAACAGCAATTTCAATCCGGGGCAATTACCCGCGGGGTGGGCTGTGGCTTTTTACCGTGACGGTGGATCGGGTGACTGCAGTGCCAATGGCGTCACTATTACCAATACCGGGCTGGTGCCGGCAGGTAGCCAGCGGCTGGTGTGTGCCCAGGTCACGGTGCCGGAATCGGCCAGCGGGGGCGATACCTTGCCGCTGTATCTGCGTGCGTTGTCGCCGACCAGCAATGCCAGCGACATCAAGCTGGACCAGGTGGTCGTGGTGGCGGGGCCAGCACTTTCACTGCAGCCGGACCAGACCGGGCAAGTGGCGCCGGGCAGCAGCGTGCTCTACAGCCATCAGCTCACCAACACCGGTAATGTGGATTTGACCAATGTGTTGCTCAGTGGCACGCCTGACAGCGCCAGTGACAATGGCTGGTCGATTACCCTCTACGAGGACAGTAATGGCAATGGCCAATGGGATACGGCGGATACCCTGATTGTCGATGGCACGCCTCTGCAGACTGCCGGGGCGGATGGTGTGCTTGCCGTGGGCGAGAGCCTGTCCGTGTTTGCCCGGGTGTTTGCCCCGGCAACGGCCGGTTATGGCATTACCAACCTGAAGACGCTCACCGTCACGGCACAGGGTGCCGGGCAGACGGTGACAGACACTGCGACGGATTCCACCACGACCAGCAATACCGATGTGGCGGTGACCAAGGAGCAGGCGCTGGATGCGGATTGTGATGGTGTCCCCGATGGCCCGGGCAGCTGTACCGCCGATGGTTGTTTCGTGTATACCCGATTCACGGCGGCACCTGGCGAGCAATGCGTGATTTATCGTCTGACGGCGGCCAACACCGGCGCGCAGAGCATGTATGAAGTCACTATTAATGATCGCACCCAGCCGTTCACAACCATGCTGTCTGCTGCCACACGTTGCCAGCTTCCCTCGGGGGATTGCAGCGCTGATGTGGCTGCACCAGCCGAGGGCGGTACCGGTGATGTGTCGGTGAATGTGGGTGAATTAAAAGCGGGCGAAGCTGCCGTTCTTATTTTCGGGTTACGGGTGGAGTAAAACGATGCAGACAACCGGACCGAAAAAGAATAAAGGCAAGCTGGTTGCAGGGTTGCTGGCGACGCAAGCTTTGATTGTCATGCTGTTTGTCGGCCTGTGCCTGGTGAGTGGGACAGCAGACGCGATCAGTTTACCGCTGAATGGTTCGCGGGCAGTTATTAGCGGCAGCGACTGTTCTCAAGCCACATACCGGTTTGGTACATCCGCAAGCTACGACGGTCAGGCGCTGGATGTTCTGGTTCAGGTTCTGCAGGAAGACAATGAGCAGGCCGGGAGTTTTCAGTGCCTGGGGGTGGAAGAGGGGGTACTGTTTGCCAGTTTGCGTGACAAGGATAACGGCGAAAATATCGCCTATCAGGATTTGCGGTTAACGGTCGTTCGTCAAGGAACAACAACGCCGGTTGTTGTGGACCGGCTGATCGTTACCGGGTTCGATCTTGACAGAAACTCGGACAATTCACGCACAGGCAGTGATGACCTTTACTTCAATACCGGTGAAAAAACGCGTTCCTATGTGTCTGTTAATACGGATACCACTGTTTCTTCATCGGCGTCTGGCGGCTATAACACGCGCATAAAAGGGCGGGACACGGACTGCACAGACGGTGCTGCCACCGTCGAACCTGAGTGCCGAGCCAGTGTGGTGTTTTCGGAAACATCCAATGCGTCTTTTCGGGTTCAGAATGATAATGCGTACGGAACAGAAGGGTCGTCGAGTACAACCCGGCGTGTTACCTATTTGTCTCTGCGTGTTGACGATTTCGATGATGTGGTGGACGGCAATACGGATTACGGCGATGCCCCCTCGCCCTATGTGGCTGCCCGACAGGCGGTGAGCAGTTTTCTCGGTTTGGGGGCCGGTTTGGTGGCGGACCATGAAGGCACACAGCAAGCCAGTGCGGGAGCGGATGGTGATGACCTGGACGGGTCGGGAGGGGCGGTTGTCAATTTCGACGATGAAGATGGCGTTACCCTGGCCGGAAGCGCTCTGAATGATCAATCCATTTTTCCGGGGCAGCAAAGCGAACTGTCGGTGACCACATACGGTTCGGGTTACCTGAACGTCTGGTTCGACTGGAACCGGGATGGGGATTTCAGTGATGCCGGCGAGCGCATGGTATCCAATCGCCAGATCACCAATAACGGTGAAACATCCAGCGGCAATAATTCCTCCAATTTCGTTACGGTCACGCCTGTGACCATTAATGTGCCGGGTTCTGCTGCGTCCGGCGTGACTTATGCGCGTTTCAAATTTACCGAATCAACGAACCCCGGAGTGGGGGCGAATGGCGGCAATGGTGAGGTCGAAGATTACCGTCTGAATGTCACCTCCCAAACCTGTGATGCGGCAATCAGCGCAAACCTGTCGCTGAGTGGCAGTGCCACGCGAAATACCTCCAGTAATGAAATTACCCTGACTCAGGATAGTGGCAATCAGTCCGGCTCTGCCTGGTCACAGAACCGCATTAGTCTGCTTTCCCCCTTTACGGTGGAGTTTTCCATCTACCTGGGGACAAAAGACGCCAGTGGTGCGGACGGGATTGCCTTTGCCTTCCAGAATGACGATGCCGGCAGCAGTGCCACCGGTGTGTTTGGTGGTGCCTTGGGGGTGGGCGGTTTGGATCCGGCGGTGGCGGTGGAGTTTGATACCTATAGCAACGGTGGGGGTTACGGCGATATTGCCAATGACCATACGGTTATTTATGACCCGGTGAACTATACCAATACCAATGGCGGAGGAGGTTTGCTGAGTTCCGTGGTGGATCTTGGCAATATTGAGGATGGAGGCTGGCACACGGTGTCACTGGATTGGGACCCGGTCTCCAATCAACTGCAGTACCGTTTTGATGGTGCTTTGGTTGCTGTCGTGAATCGCGACTTTACCTCTCTGGATTTTGCCGGCGACCCGAATGTGTTCTTCGGCTTTACCGGCTCCACCGGGGGCTCCAGTAACCTGCAAAAAGTCTGTGTGATCGATGCTCCTCCCCAGGTGCTGGTTGATTACGGCGATGCGCCGGCCAGTTACCAGAACCCGTCTCATGTTCTGGTCGATGGCATTCAGCTTGGCGCTGATGTGTCAGAGGATGTGGATGGATACGCGGATCCCAATGCCGATGCAGACACCTTTGATGACGGGGTGACCTTTCCTTCCGTACTGCCGAGCATCAACCCGATTTCGGTCAGCGTGGAAGGTGATGGTGGCTATCTGCAGGCCTGGGTGGACTGGAACCAGGATGGGGATTTTGATGATGCCGGAGAGCAGATTGCCGAGGATCTTCAGGACACCGATGGCGATGGGCAGATCGATATTGTTGCCAGTGCGGCAACCGGCACAGTGGATGCCAATGATGTGATCACCCGTTTCCGCTGGTCAACCACGCCCTCCATCGATCCCTATGAAGGTGCGGATGATGGTGAAGTGGAGGACTACCAGGTGTCTACCCGGGCGGTGGTGAGCTGCCCACAGGGTTCCGAGGCCACCGGTGGCGGTATTGCCAGTGGCGGCGCCGGTGATTTTCGTGATGCGATCTATTGGCTGGACTGGTCCTGTGGTGCTCGCAATAACTACCAGGCCGGGGAAATTGTTCGCAAGAGCTGGGTGTTTGGTCCGGTGGAAATTCGCGCCACGCTGGACAACCTGACGGATGCGGTCAATGTCTATAACACCGGCAGCTGGTCTGGCGACCGCCTGGATGATCTTTATCAGGGCGTGAACCCCATCGGGTTGTCCAACACCAACGGGTTGGCGCCAGCGTTTGATATCGATTGGCAGGTTTACCTCAATGGTCAGCGGGTGCCGGCCGACATCATTGCGGCTGATGCGGAAGACACCGATCAGAACGAAAGCCTCACATGGGAAACCGATGGTCAGCCCTGGGAAATTTTCTCGGTGTCGCCTGCGTCGGACTTGAAGGTGCGCTTTGAAAATGCCAATCAGCGCATGGTGTTGACCACCGGCGACTTGCCCATTGGGACCGGCACAATTCTGGGCTTAACCGAAGATGCCCGTCGCACCTCTCATATCGTGAATGGCTCTGGTGTCCAGGCGGTGGCGTTCGGGGTTTTCCTGCAGGTGGATCATGGTGATATTGCCGGTGGTTACCCGCAAAGCGGCGGCCATGTGTCGCGCAGGGACGCCACCGGTGGCAGCAAGCCCCAGACGGATACGGATGTGAATACACTCACCGTAGCCACCTTGCAGCCTGCCGTTCCTTACCTGGGGGATACCGGCCCGGACCCGGAAGATGCCGACCAGAACTCGGCCAACGCGGATGCGGATGGTCCGGAAGAAGACGGTGTCAGTTTTTCCCCACTGATTCCCGGCGGTAACGCGGTGATCTCGATCACTCTGACAGAACAGACTGCAGGCACCAATTTCGTGCAAGGCTGGATCGACTGGAATCGGGATAACGATTTTGACGATGCCAGTGAGCAGGTGGCTCTGAATGTGCGCGACAACGATACCCAGGACAGTAACCCGGCCAACGGCACTATTGAGCTGAGCGTATTCGTTCCGCCCGGTGCCTTTATCGGTGATACCTATGCCCGCTTCCGTCTGTCCAGCACGCCGGACGTGGCTGCTGGCGGTCAGGTGGTGTTCGATGGTGAAGTGGAGGATTACAAGGTCACCGTGGCCTCGGCCAATACGGCGGGGACACTCTCGGGGTGGGTGTTCGAGGATAATGGTACCGGTGCGGTGGCGCATGATGGTGACAAGGGGGATGACGAACCCGGGCTGGCCAATCTGCCTGTGCGTCTCTACCACGATGCGGATGACGATGGTGTGTGCGCACAGACGGATACGGTGCTGGCGGAGACCACTACGGACGGCGATGGGGCCTGGGCATTGACCCCGCCGTTAGCGGATGTGGGCAAGAGCGCCTGCCTGCTGGTTCAGACCCCCAACGGTTATCAATCCATCAGCGAAAGTTCGGGCACCGCTGGTGGCAGCCTGGCGGTCGGTGCCGCCGATGACGACACCATGACCTTGTCGGTGCCCCCCAGTGGCACGGTGTGGAGCGACATCCTGTTTGGGGATGTGGGCTTGCCGGTGCTGGAGCCGGATCGCCAGGGGGTGGTCGATGCGGGCAACAGCCTGTTCTACGATCACCGTTTTAGCGCTCGCACCGCCGGCACCGTGGACTTCACTTTCGGGGCGGCTGACACCGTGCCCGCTGCCCCGGCCTGGACGGATACGCTCTATCGGGACAGTAACTGTAATGGTGTTCTGGACAGCGGTGAGGCCGCTCAGCCAGTCACCGGCGTTGCCGTGCAGGCAGGCGATAGCCTGTGTCTGCTGGTGAAAGTCTTCGCCCCGGCGGATGCGCCGCTGGAGGCGTTGCATACCCGGCCGTTGCAAGCGACCCAGACCTTCACCGGCACCGCGCTGCAGGCCGGTGTGCAGGTGCGCGACACCACCCGCCTTTCTGCCGGTACGTTGTTGCTGCAGAAGCAGGTGCGCAACATTGGCCCGGACGGGGTGCAGGGAACGGCGGATGATGTGGACAGCAGCGATGGCACGGCCAACCAGGCAGCCCCGGGTGATGTGCTGCGTTATCGATTGGTGTTCTCCAACCAGGGCGTGCGGGCGCTGACCGAGGTAACCGTTAACGACAGCACGCCGGCCTTCAGTGCCCTGAATGCGGCCGCGGCCTGCCCGGCTGCGCTGCCGGCGGATTTGTCCGGTTGTAGCCTGAGTGCGCCGGATGGCAGCAATGGGCCGGGTTATGAAGGGGCTCTGCAGTGGCTGTTTTCCGGGCAGTTATTGCCGGGGAATCAAGGAGTTGTCAGCTACGATGTGCGGGTGAGTCCATAGCGGGCAGGTGCTGTTCGATCCATCCGCCGGTAACCTATCTGCCACGGGGAGACCGTGGTAGAATGCCGCAACCGGGCGCGCAGGCTCCCGGTTTTTTTGTGGCTGTCTGGCAGGAACAATGGATTTCAGTTTATTGATCAAGGCGCTATGTCTGGTGTTGATCATAGAAGGCCTTCCGCTGTTTCTGGCGCCTATGCGTGCGCGTCAGGCAGCACTTCAGGTGGCGCGTCTGGATGGTCGCCTGCTGCGAATTATGGGGCTGGTGCTCATGGTATTGGGTGCGGGCCTGTTATTACTGATGCGGTCGTAAATGATGAATCAGGAAGAACAGTGGCTACTGCCCGACGGGGTAGAAGAAGTCCTCCCGGGTCGCGCCCGGGCCATCGAGCAGCTGCGTCGTCAGACGCTGGATCTGTATCAGCGCTGGGGTTATGAACTCGTCTTCCCGCCGTTGATCGAGTTTATGGAATCCCTGCTGAACGGCGGTGGCCGTGATCTGGAGCGGGAAACCTTCAAGATTACCGACCAGCTCACCGGGCGCCTGATGGGGGTCCGTGCGGACATTACTCCGCAGGTGGCGCGTATGGATGCCCACAGTCTGCGCCGCAATGCGCCTTCCCGCCTTTGTTACTGCTCCAGCGCCCTGCGCACCCGTCCGGTGGTGGCGGGTGGCACGCGCCTGCCTTATCAGCTGGGCGTGGAGCTGTTCGGCCATTCCGGCACCGACAGTGACCTGGAAGTGATCTCACTGCTGCTGGAAACGCTGACCCTGTCAGGTGTGGATCAGCATGTGGTGCTGGATCTGGGGCACGTGGGGTTGTTCCGTGGCCTGCTCGACAGCTGCGACTTGAGTGACAGTCAGCAGAGCCAGCTGGAAGACATTTATGTCCGCAAGGCGCGGGTAGAGCTGGACACCTTTATTGCCAGCCATGATATGCCCGCCGCTGCCGGTAAAGCCCTGGCAGCCTTGCCCTGGTTGGCGGGGGGCGTGGACGTGCTGACCGAAGCACGGGCGCTGCTGTCGCCTTTCCCCGGCGCGCTGGCGGCCCTGGATGAACTGGCTGTGCTGGTCGATGTGCTGGGTGCCCGCGGTGTGCAGTTGCACCTGGATCTGGGTGAGCTGCGCGGCTACCACTATCACACCGGTTGCGTGTTTGCGGCGTACCTGCCCGGTGAGAGTGAGCCGGTGGCCAAGGGCGGCCGTTACGATCACATTGGTGAAGTGTTTGGCCGGGCCCGTCCGGCCACCGGTTTCAGTGCAGATTTGAAGATGCTGGCGGAGCGGGCGGAATCCGCCGCGCTCACCGGTATTCTGGCGGAAGGTTCGCTGCAGGATGCGACCTTTGCCACTACGGTTTCCGCGTTGCGTGAGCAGGGTGAGCGCGTAGTGCTGGCCTTGCCCGGCGCCGATAATGATCCGGCCGAGCTGGGTTGCCAGCGTCGCCTGGTCGCCCAGGCAGATGGCTGGGTTGTGACCGACCTTTAAACTGAATTTCCTTTTTCCTGAACAGATGGCAGCAAGCAATCATGGGTAAGAACGTAGTCATTCTCGGCACCCAGTGGGGTGATGAAGGCAAAGGCAAGATCGTCGATCTGCTGACCGATCAGGCCTCACTGGTGGCCCGCTTTCAGGGCGGCCATAACGCCGGCCATACCCTGGTGATCGATGGCAAGAAGACGGTCCTGCACCTGATTCCGTCAGGCATTCTTCGTGAAGATGTGCAGTGCCTGATCGGTAACGGCGTGGTGCTTTCCCTGGAGGCTTTGCTCAAGGAAATCGGTGGCCTGGAAGATCAGGGTGTACCGGTACGCGAGCGCCTGCGTCTGTCGGCGGCCTGCCCGCTGATCCTGCCTGTGCACGTGGCACTGGATCAGGCCCGCGAAGCGGCCCGAGGCAACAAGAAAATCGGCACCACCGGCCGTGGCATCGGCCCTGCCTATGAAGACAAGGTGGCTCGCCGGGGCCTGCGCCTGGGTGATGTGTACCAGCGTGAGTTGTTTGCCGCCAAGCTGGGCGAAGTGATGGATTACCACAACTTCGTTCTGCGCAGCTACTACAATGCCGAGCCGGTGGATTTCCAGAAAACCCTGGATGAAACCCTGCAGCTGGGCGAAGACGTGCGCAGCATGGTCACCGATGTGACTGCCGTGTTGCACGGTGCCCGCGAGCGCGGCGAAAACATCATGTTTGAAGGCGCCCAGGGCACCCTGCTGGATATCGACCACGGTACCTACCCGTACGTGACCAGCTCCAACACCACCGCCGGCGGCACCGCCACCGGCACCGGGTTCGGCCCGCTATACCTGGACTACGTGCTGGGGATCACCAAGGCCTACACCACCCGGGTGGGCAGCGGTCCGTTCCCCACCGAGCTGTTTGACGAAAATGGCCGTTACCTGGCCGAGAAAGGTCACGAGTTCGGTTCCACCACCGGTCGCGCTCGTCGTTGCGGCTGGTTCGATGCTGTAGCGCTGAAGCGTTCTATCCAGATCAACTCCATCACCGGCCTGTGCCTGACCAAGCTGGACGTGCTGGATGGCCTGGAAGAAATCAACATCTGTGTGGGCTATCAGGATGCGGCCGGCAACTCGCTGGAGTGCGCCTGGGATGCGGATAGCTACGAAGAAGTGAAGCCGGTTTACGAAAGTCTGCCGGGCTGGAGTGAATCCACCCTGGGCGTGAAGTCGGAAGACGATCTGCCGGCCAACGCCAAGGCTTACCTGCAGCGCATTGAGGAAATCACCGGCGCGCCCATCGACATTATTTCCACTGGCCCGGACCGGGTGGAAACCATCATCAAGCGGCACCCGTTCGCCTGATCTTTATGCTGTTCCGCCATCGATGCCTGTGGGGGTCGATGGCGGAGTGGTTTATGTTTATTTCCCCTTCCGCTCCGCCCTGATTATTCCTCTCTAATTATTGTCTTTTGATAGACATATCCGTGCATTGAAAATGACACGGTCTGTACCCCTTTTTGTCATTCGTTCTGTCTAGTCTCGTTGACGAACTTTTACCGACCAATGGCTGGCTACTGCAGGCAGGCAACGAAAACAGAAACAGGGAGAATAGAGATGGGGCACCATCCCGTAGAAGACAGTAACCGTTCCGATAACACCTCCATTAATTCTGTGCTGGAGCAGCACGTTTCCCGTCGCCAGATTCTGCGCGGCGGCGCCACTGCGGCCACCGTGGTGGCTGGTGCCAGCCTGGTGGCCTGTGGTGGTGACAGCAGCAATCGCAGCAATGGCGGTGATACGGGTGGCGAGATGCCTGCCGAGCTGGGCTTTGCTTCAGTACCACGGTCACTGGAGGATCGTGTGGTGTTGCCTGATGGCTATCAAGCCAGTGTTCTGATCGCGAAGGGCGATGCATTGTTTTCAGGTATTACGGATTATCAGAACGATGGCAGCGGTGAAGATTTCGACAAGCGTTCTGGTGATGAGCATGACGGCATGGAGTTCTTCGGCTTGGGCGCCGACGGCACCTGGGATCCGAATGCGTCAGAGCGTGGTGTGCTGTGCATGAACCACGAGAACCTGGAAGATAACACGCTGCACGAGAATGGAGTGACAGAGGCTGCCGATAACGGTGGTGCCCGTCCGCAAGTTGAAATTGACCGGGAAATTCTCGCCCACGGTGTGGCGTGCCTGGAAGTTATCAAGCAGGACGGTCAGTGGAGTTACGTAAAAGACTCGGTGTTCAATCGTCGAGTTACCGGCGCCACGGAAGCGGTCATTTCGGGGCCTTGCGCGGGGCTGGATGCACTGAAAACCAAGCTGAGCCCCGCCGGTGACAAGGGATTCGGTACCCTTAATAACTGTGCCAGCGGTCGTACCCCTTGGGGCACCTACCTGACTTGCGAAGAAAACTGGTTTTCATATTTCAATCGCAACGACGCGGCGGATGCACGCAGTGCCACCGAGAATGACCTGTTTGCACGCTATGGCATGGGGTTGGTGAGCAAAGGGTTCTCGTACCGGGAATGGGACACCGTTGCCGGCGACATGTACCAGCGCTTCGATATCAGCGCAACGGGGGCGGCGGCCACCGATGATTTCCGCAATGAGCCGAACACCTTTGGCTATATTGTGGAGGTGGATCCTTTCGACACCGCCAGCAAACCGGTCAAGCGGACCGCCATGGGCCGCTTTGCCCATGAAGGCGCGATCTTCGCTCCCGTCGAAGCCGGCAAGCCGCTGGTGTATTACATGGGCGATGATTCCCGCAACGAATATCTCTACAAGTTTGTCAGTGCCACCAACTGGGACCCGGCTGATGTGGGCATGGGTACGGCTGCTGGCAACAAGTATCTGGATGACGGCAAGCTGTACGTGGCGGTCTTCAACAATGATGGCTCCGGCGAATGGAAAGAGCTGAGCTTTGGGGTGAATGGGCTGGATGCAATGAATCCGCTTTACCCTTTCTCCAGCCAGGGGGATGTGATCCTGGCGACTCGTCTTGCCGCGGACAACGTTGGTGCGACCAAAATGGACCGCCCGGAGTGGGCTGCGGTCAACCCAATGAATGGGGAATGCTACCTGACGCTAACCAACAATAGTGGTAGCAACCGCACCCCTGATACCGTTGATGGCGCCAACCCTCGCACCTATGGCGGCTCGGGCGGTAATCCCAACGGTCATATTATCCGCTGGCGCGAAGAGGGCGGCGATCATGGTGCCACCAGCTTCGATTGGGATGTGTTTTTGTTCGGTGCTCCTGCCGACAAGGATGCTCAGAGTATCAACCTGTCCGGCTTGACCGCAGACAATGATTTCTCCAGTCCGGATGGTTTGTACTTCGATCAACGTGGCCTGCTGTGGATTCAGACCGATGACGGTGCCTACCGCGATACGGTGAACAACCAGATGCTGGTGGCTATACCGGGTGAAGTGGGTGACGGCGGCATGCTGACGTTCACCAATGACTTCGGTGACGAGGAAAATACGACGTTTGTTGGTAAAGACGCGTCGGCGGTGAACCTTCGCCGTTTTCTGGTCGGCCCGAAAGGCTGTGAGATTACCGGTATCACTATGACTCCCGATGCTCGCAGCTTGTTCATTAATGTCCAGCACCCAGGAGAAGGGGGCTCTGCAGGCAACTTCAATACAGATGTGAGCTCCTGGCCAAACCCGAATGGCAATGCCTTGGCGCTGGGTAATGGTGCCAGTCGGCCCCGCTCCGCTACGATCGTGATCACCCGTGAAGACAATGGTGAAATCGCTTTGTAGGTTGCAACCGCGAGACTAAAGCCGTCCACACCCTTGTGGACGGCTTTTCTTGTTGTGGCGCCTGCTTTCTGAAAGGCAAAAGGTGTCACCAAGATAGCGTTATGTTGTCATCCCGAAGTCATGGGAAACCATGACAATGCAAGTCATATCCCATCAGAAAAACGCAGGTAAAATTCATGCTTTCCGGTATTGGTCTCTGGCAACTTCTTATCGTTCTGGCCATCGTTATTATGCTGTTTGGTACCAAGCGTATCCGCAGCCTTGGTTCTGATCTGGGGGGCGCTTTCAAGGGCTTCCGTGATGCGGTAAAGGATGGCGAAAAAAACTTGAAAACTGAGCAGGATGATCAGGCCGCACTGGTATCCAGTGATATGGAAAAACAAAAAGACGCGGTGCGGAGCTGACAGCCATGCTCGACTTCGGTTTCATGGAGATACTGCTGATCTGTGTGATCGCGCTGGTCGTGCTGGGGCCGGAAAAGCTGCCGAGATTGGTGCGAACCCTGGGGCAATGGGTGGGGCGAGGCCGTGGAATGGTAAAAAAAATGCAGCAGCAGCTGGAGAGCGAAGCGCGCAATCTTGATATGAAAGAACGCCGTGAAAAAATCCAGCGTGAGCTTGCATTGTTGCAACATGAGTCTGCCGGGCAGGATGACAGAGCGAAACGGCTACCGGCGAAAAAAGTGGAATCCGCATGAGCACCATGCCGTTGACTCGGCACTTGCTGGAGTTGCGCCAGCGACTACTGCGTTCAGTGGTGGCCATCGTGCTGGTTTTTATTCCCTTGTTCATGTTTGCCGGGGAGATTTACACCAGCCTGGCGCAGCCCCTGATGCAGGCGCTGCCTGAGGGTGGCAGCATGATTGCCACCGATGTGACCGGGCCGTTTCTGGTGCCATTCAAGTTGGCGTTATACCTGAGCATGTTGCTGGCGATGCCGTTTCTGTTGCACCAGTGCTGGAGTTTCGTGTCGCCGGGGCTCTATCGTCGCGAAAAAAAGTTTGCGCGACCGTTATTTTTTTCCAGTGTGTTGTTGTTCTATCTCGGCGCATTCTTTGCCTGGTTCGTGGTAATGCCTTTGTTATTCGCTTTCTTTGTTTCGGTTGCCCCGGAGGGGGTTGCCGTGATGACGGACATCGGCGCCTGGCTTGGCTTTACCATGACTTTTGTGATGGCGTTCGGGATGGCGTTTGAGTTGCCGGTTGTTGTCGTGCTGCTTGTGGCATCCGGTATCACTACGCCGACTGCGTTGTCAGGGGCTCGGTCCTACATTGTGGTGGGCTGCTTTGTTGCCGGCATGCTGCTTACGCCACCGGATATTATCTCGCAGAGCTTGTTGGCTCTTCCCATGTGGTTCCTTTTTGAAGTGGGCCTGCTCTGTTCTCGCTGGGTGCAGCCAATGGCCAATGATGGCGAGGCGCTATCCTGATGTTTGTCGGCGCAGCAAGGGTTGTGAGAGCCATGTGTGGTGGATGGGTTTTGCTAACGTGGGGCTTGCTGGGGATTGCGGCATCCCTTCAGGCGAATTGTCTACCCGGTGATGGTTCGGTGGTGCATGCCCGATATCAGGTTAGTGCCGGGGATGGGCGCTATCTGGTGCAGATGGCATTGCCCTCAGCGCGCCCGGATTGGTTGGTGCCGTTGCTGGGGGGTGAAGAGATCGTGGCGCCTCCTATGGTGGTATATCCTCAACAAGCAGTGCCGCAGGCACCTGTGCTGTTCGCTCAGTTATTGGAAGCAAGGGGGCAGGGACGGGGCAGAGAGATGCTTGAGCGGGCCGGTTTCCAGCTCAAAGACGGTGCTGCTGGCGTTGTGTTGGGCTGCCCGGTGCAAGTCTTTGTCCACGCTTCAGGGGAGGATGTGTTGTGGGTGCCAGCGGTGAGTCTGCCGGTGCGAGTGTCGACCGGGAGAGCCGGAGGCGGGGATGTTCAGTGGCAGCTATCGTATCTTGAGCGCCGCTCCGCACGGTGAGGAGCGGCTGAACATAGCAGGCAGTCTGGCTTGCGGGGTTATTTGCGGCGGGTAATCACAATCAGTGCCACGGTGACGCCGACCACGGCGATGGGGAAAAACAGCAGGTAGCGTTTGCGGCGGGCTTCTTTCTCCCGGTGAGCATCGGCCTGCTGAATGGCCGGGTGGACGGATTCGGTGGCTTGCACCGTATTATCCGGTTTGGCGTAGGTGGCCACGGGGGCCAGGGCCAGGCCACAGGCCAGCACAAGTGCAGCGATCACGGGGCGAAGGAGTGTCATATGGACCTGCGCTATCAGTGATTGGGGGTTGGGCCGGGCCCGAAACGAAAAAGGGCCCCCGTTTGGGAGCCCTCTTTCTTAATTGGTGCCGAGGAGAGGACTTGAACCTCCACGCCCTTGCGAGCACTAGCACCTGAAGCTAGCGTGTCTACCAATTTCACCACCTCGGCTTCGCTATGCGTGGGCTAAATTTATTAGCCGTTCATCGCGAAAGCGGGTGCATTCTAGTATATGATGGGCCAATGTCAAATTCCTTTTCGAAAAAATCTTCGATGACCTCAAAAAAACGCTATAGCGATCCCCATGCCGACCGAGAGGCGGAAAAATACGAGAACCCTGTTCCCAGCCGGGAGCTGATTCTGGATGTGCTCAATGATCAGGGTAAACCCCTGTCGTTTGAGCTGCTGGCTCAGCTGCTGGAAGTGGATGAAGAGGGGGAGGTCGGGCTTGATCGCCGTATCAAGGCCATGCTCCGTGATGCCCAGCTGGTTCAGAACCGCAACGGCAAGGTTGGCGTGGTGTCCAAGATGGACCTGATCGCTGGCCGGGTGCAGGGCCATAAAGATGGCTTTGGCTTTCTTATTCCGGACGACAAGACCCAGGGTGACCTGTTTCTCGCCCCCCGGCAGATGGAAAACGTCATGGACGGCGACCGGGTGCTGGTCAGCAATGCCGGCTATAACCGCTTCGGCAAGAAAGAGGCCCGCATCGTCGAAATCACCGAGCGCGTGGCCACGGAAGTGGTGGGTCGCTATTCCCGGGAAGCCGGGATCAGCTTTATCGAGCCGGAAAACCGCCGGATCACCAAAGAAGTCCTGATCGAGGACAAGAACGGCATCAAGCCCAACCCGGGCGATCATGTCCGTGCCACTATTACCCAGTACCCCAGCCGCGACCACCATGTACTGGTGCGTCTGGAAGAGATTATTGCCACCCCAGATGAAGCCGGCATGGAAGTGGAGGTGGCGCTTCGCCGCTTCGAGATTCCCCATGTCTGGCCGGAAGGGGTGGAGGCCGCCGCCGAAAAATTCGGTGACAAGGTGCCCCATAAGCCCAAGGCCCACCGGGTGGATCTGCGTGATCTGCCGCTGGTTACCATTGATGATGAAACCGCTCGTGATTTCGATGATGCGGTCTATGTAGAGCGTCGCCCCCGCGGTGGCTGGCGTTTGATCGTGGCCATCGCCGATGTGAGCCACTATGTGCAGCCTGGCACCGAGCTGGACCAGGAGGCGGCCAAGCGCGGCAATTCCGTGTATTTCCCCAATCGGGTAATCCCGATGCTGCCGGAGGCGCTGTCCAACGGGTTATGTTCCCTGAACCCCCATGTGGACCGCCTGTGCCTGTACTGTGACATGAAGATTTCCGCCAACGGTCGCCTCACCCGGTTTATTTTCCGTGAAGGGGTGATGCGCTCGCGGCACCGTCTGACCTACAACAAGGTTGGCGCGATCATCGAAGAGCCGGAGTCCGAACTGGCCCAGGACACCGTGGCCAGCCTGGACGATGAGTCCCTGGACATGATCTGGTCGTTCCACGAAATGTTCCTGGCCCTGCGCCGTCGTCGTGCAGAGCGCGGTGCCATCGATTTCGATAGCGATGACACCCGTATTATTTACGACGAGAACAAGAAGATCGAAGCCATCGTGCCGGTGCAGCGCAATGTGGCGCATATCATGATCGAGGAGGCCATGCTGGCCGCCAACATCTGTTCTGCCAAATTGCTGGAAAAAGCCGGTGTGCCGGCGCTTTACCGGAACCACGAGCCGCCCAAGGAAGAGCGCCTGAGCAAGTTGCAGCAGTTCCTGGGTGGGCTGGGCTTGAGTATCGCCTGGTCGGAAGGGGCGGCGCCAAAGCCTTATGTCTTCCAGGACCTGCGCGAAGAAATTCTGGAGCGCCCGGATCGCAACGTGATCCAGACAATGATGTTGCGCACCATGAGCCAGGCCAAGTACGAGGCCGAGAACAAAGGCCACTTTGGTCTGGCCTACAAGGCGTACACCCATTTCACCTCGCCGATCCGTCGTTATCCGGATTTGCTGGTGCACCGGGCTATCCGGTTCCTGATCCGCAGTAACGGCGAGCCGAATCACGTGGATAATCCGGGGGATTTGCCGGAGATTCCACGCCAGAAAATCCTGCCTTACAGCCAGGCGGACATGGTGGCGATTGGTGAGCAGTGCTCCATGACCGAGCGCCGTGCGGATGAAGCTACCCGCGATGTGGTGTCCTGGCTTAAATGTCAGTTCATGGAGGCGCATCTGGGGCAGGTGTTTGAGGGCACCATCAGCGGCGTGGCCAGTTTCGGGTTGTTTGTACAGCTCAATGACCTGCACATCGATGGTCTGGTACATGTGGCCAATCTGGACAGCGATTACTACCACTTCGATGAAGTAAGCCTGACCCTGACCGGTGAAAGCAGTGGTCGTCAGTTTGGCTTGGGTGATGCTGTCACGGTCTGCGTGGCGGCGGTGCACACCGAAGACCGCAAGATTGACCTGCAGCTGGAATCGTTTACCCCCAGCGGTAAAGGTCGCCCCAAAGCCGGCAGCAAGAAAAAGCCGTCCGGCAGAGGCCGGGGCGGGCGCTCGGGGAGTGCCGCAAAGGCAGACTCGGGCACGTCCGAGCGGGAAAAGCTGGCCAAGGGTGATATTCCCAAACCCAAGGCCAAGCGCAAGGGGCCGCCCCGCGGCAAGAAAGCCGCGCGCCGTAGCAAAAAGAGCTAGCCCGCAGGAACGGCGCTTGAGCCGCGAATGGGTTGTCTTGATGGCAATGATTCGCCGCTTAAGCGCCGTTCCTGTGTTTTGATTCCACCTCCACTGCGCATTGCGTGTTTGCGTGATGCGTCCAGCGTGCAGGCGTCGTTATGAATAAACCCCTGATGTATTCCGGCTTTCACGCGGTGGAGGCCTTGTTGCGGCATCGCCCGGAGGCGGTGCTGGAACTGTTTGTGCAAGACACCCGGGTGGACCGGGATGACCCGCGCCTTGCCGCCATGATCCAGGCGGCAAAGGACTTCGGAATTGCCGTGCAACGGGCTCGCCGCGAGGTGCTGGAAAAGCATGCCGGGCCACAGCACCAGGGCATTGTAGCGCGGGCGCGCCCGCGCCGGCCGGCGGACGAGAGTGCGCTGCTGCAGTGGCTGGACGGCAAGCCGGCCAGCCCGCTGTTGCTGATTCTGGAAAATGTCACCGACCCGCATAACCTGGGTGCCTGCCTGCGTAGTGCGGATGCAGCCGGGGTTCAGGCGGTGATCGTGCCGCGCCGCAATGCGGCAGGGCTGACCCCGGTGGCGTGTCGCACCGCGGTGGGCGCGGCGGAGAGCCTGGCCTATTACGAAATCGGTAATCTGGCCAGTTTGCTGGATCAGTTGCGTGATCGCGGCGTGTGGGTGGTGGGCACGGCACTGGAAGAGCGAAGTGAGTCCTTGTTTACCTTTCAGCCCCCGGAATCACTGGCAATTGTAATGGGGGCCGAGGGGAGTGGGCTGAAACGTCTGACCCGTGACAAGTGCGACCAGCTGCTGGAAATCCCCATGGCCGGTGAGGTGCAGAGCCTCAATGTGTCGGTGGCCACGGGTGTGATGTTGTTTCAGGTCAGGGCTCAGCGTAGCTGAGAATGGCTGACGAAATGCTGCCGGTTGAGTTCCGGGGGCGGCAGGTTTGCCCGGCTGGCGGCCATTTCCCGTTGTAGCCGGGTATTCTCCTCCAGTAGTTCCTCAGGAATCTCTTCTTTGGCCGGGTCTGCCGGCACGGGGCGTTCGCCGGTCAATACTTTCTCTGACAGCTGTTGTTGCGGCAATGGCGGCAGCGGAAAACTCAGGTGGGTGGTGCGGTCGTAGCGAATGGGTTCCTGGTAGTTCGGTTGTTTGTAGCCCTGCGCATTGTGCAGGGCGGTATCCAGGTCTTCCGGGCCGGTAACATGGTGCCAGTTTGGTTGTGGCGCTGGTGCAGGAGGGGCAATGGGCTCCCCCCGGGCCAGTTTGGCCTCCAGTTCGCTTTTGTGGCGTTGCCAGGCGAGCAGGTCGGTCACGAACCGGTCCTGGCGCGTGTAGTCGCGAATTTCCGGCCTCGGCCCCAGCGCGCGGGCCAGCGCCTCCTGCGGCGACTCCACCTCCTGGGCGCCCAGCGCTTGCCCGTTCAGGGCCAGCATCATGACACTGATCAGCATAATGGGGGTATGCAGCACGCGCCCGGTCATGGCTACCTCAACCTCCCCTCCACGGTGCCCTCTATAAGGAAGGCTTCGCCGGTGTTATCCAGATACAGGAGCAGATTGCCGCTGCGATACACGCCGCTGAACTGCTGCTGGGTGTTGGCAATAAACGCCGCGCGGCTGGCCTGGCGCTCCTGCTTGGGAAGCAGCTCATAACTGAACTGGACCTCTTGCTGCTGTGCTTCGCCGCCATCGTTGATGCCGTCGAGCTGCATGCCGACAATGGTCATGGGCAGGAACAGTGGTGTGTCAGAGCCTGCGTTCGCCAGCAGGGTACGGATGCGTTCGCTGGCCAGGGAGTCGCCGCCGAGAGGGGGCAGCACAAAGCTTTTCGAGGTGGATCGGTTATACCAGGTGCGATTGCGCTGGTAATCGATCTGCTCAAATTTACCGGTGCGTGCCAGGGCGCTGGACAGGGTCTCCGGTTCGTCAATGACGGTCGGGTCGCTGCTGGCCATGGGCTGGGGCAGGTAGTCGTCGGGGCAGGCGTTGCGGTGGGCCGCCTGGTCTCGCTGGGCCTGCTTGTATTTCATGATCTGCAGCAGGAAATTGCTGTAATCCGGGTAGTCTTCCAGTAGCGGTTTGTCCGGCACCGCCACCGGGCTGCCACAGGGGGACGGTGGCTCCTGGGCGTGAACTGGAGTCAGCAATAAAAAACCGCACAGGCCGGTGGCCAGGGCTCGGATGTACATTGTCGTATCCCATTGTTGTTGTTTTCCCCTGTCTTTTCAGGGGCTTGGGGGTGACGACGCTTTTTGTAAGCGTTTGTAGCGTTTTGTTTTATTTGAGCATACGTCCGTCGCCGGCAGATGGCAATGGATATGCCTTGAGGTTGCCCCCTGCAATGGGATAGAATCGCGCGCTTCCTGCGTCTCCCCGGTTTTTCGGGGCGGGGATGCAGGTCTCCTTGCTTCACCGTGCGTTGATCATGATCACGGCGGGAAGCTGAATTGGCGTCGTGAGGCGTCGCAACCGTAAGGAGCTAACATGCGTCATTACGAAGTTGTGTTCCTGGTTCACCCGGACCAGAGCGAACAGGTCTCTGCCATGGTCGAGCGCTACAGCGCGATCGTGACCGATGGCAAAGGCACTATCCACCGTGTTGAAGATTGGGGCCGTCGTCAGCTGGCTTACCCGATCAACAAGATCCACAAAGCTCACTATGTGATGCTGAACATCGAATGTGACGGCGAGACCCTGGGCGAGCTGGAAAACACTTTCCGCTTTAACGATGCCGTAATCCGTCACCTCGTAATTCGTCGCGACAACGCCGTAACCGAGCCGTCGCCGCTGGCGAAACACGACGAGAAGGAAGGGGCTGCCAGCTAATTTTGGAAAGCAACCACTGCGAACTCACTGGTGTGATCGTCACCTTGGAAAAGGTGGCCCTGACTCCAGCCGGAGTGCCCCGCCAGCGAGTCTGGCTGGAACATCGCTCCCGGCAACTGGAAGACGGACATCCCCGTGAAGTCCAGGCCCGCATCGCCGTGATTCTGGCGGGTGGGATGACCCAGCAGGCCAAGGGCCTGAAAGAGGGTCAGCGAATCAAGGTAACCGGATGCCTCAGTCGCGCCGGTTACAAGGGAGACGCCCGGGACCGTTTGCAATTGCTTGCCCAAACGCTGCAAAGCCTTAACTAAGGATTCGACAGGAGATTATCCAATGGCCCGTTTTTATCGCCGCCGCAAGTTCTGCCGCTTTACCGCGGAAGGTGTTGAGTACATCGATTACAAAGATCTCGACACCCTGAAAGCCTACATCACCGAGACTGGCAAGATCGTGCCCAGCCGTATTACCGGCACCAAGGCACGCTACCAGCGTCAGCTGGCCTCTGCTATCAAGCAGGCTCGCTTCCTGGCGCTGCTGCCGTACTCTGACAGCCACGACAATTAAGCCGAGGGGACCATCATGCAAGTGATCCTGCTGGAAACGATCAAGAACCTGGGCGATTTGGGCGCAGTTGTAGACGTACGTTCCGGTTACGGCCGTAACTTCCTGATCCCGCAAGGTAAAGCGCTGCCTGCTACCAAAGCCAACCTGGCGGAAGTGGAGCAACGTCGCGCCGAGCTGGAAAAGCACGCTGCAGAGCAGCTGGGTGCTGCCCAGGAACGCGCCGAGAAGCTGAACGAAGCCGCAGTTTCCATCGCCGCCAAAGCGGGCGACGAAGGCAAGCTGTTCGGTTCTGTGGGTACCCGCGACATCGCGGAAGCCATTTCCTCTTCCACTGGCGTGGACGTGGAAAAAGCAGAAGTGAAGCTGCCCCACGGTGCACTGCGCACCACCGGTGAGTTCGAAATCGACCTGGCGTTGCACGCCGAGGTAACTGTGACCATCAAACTGGCTGTGGTTCCTGCCGAGTAATCGACAGAACTGACACTCGGTTTGCCCCCGCGGGGGCACGGTGACAGAATCAGGGCATTGTCCGAAACCTGTTTTCAGGTGGGGGCAGTGCCCTTTTTTGTTGAAGGGCAGTGCAAACTTAAAAGCTTAAAGTTGAAACGCGAGTGGAGCCGGTGTGTTCTGGGCGGTAGAAGGCCGTGACCATAGCGTTGTTGCGGCTTATGGCATCTAACGATGGTTAAATGCCTGGATCGCGTTTCAACTTTAAACTTTGGTCTTTCAACTCTATTTTCCCAACACGTTGGCTTATCCATGAATGAACCCATGTCGCTGGACAAACACCTGCCTGAGAACCTGCGTATTCCTCCCAATTCGGTGGAGGCGGAGCAGGCGGTACTGGGCGGTTTGCTACTCAATAACAGCGCCTGGGATGATGTGGCTGAGCGAGTGGGCGCGCGGGATTTCTACCGCAAGGAGCACCGTCTGATTTTCGACGTGATTGCCCAGCTGGTGGAAGAGGAAAACCCCAGTGACCTGGTCACCGTCTCCCAGGCGCTCAATAACCTGGGGCAGCTCGAATCCATCGGCGGCATGACCTATCTGTCGGAGCTGGCCCGAAACACTCCCAGTGCGGCCAACATTACCGCCTATTCGGATATCGTCCGTGAGCGCAGCATCCTGCGGCAGTTGATCAATGTGTCGCACAAGGTGGCGGATAGCGCGTTTAATACCGAAGGGCGTAAATCCCTGGAAATTCTCGATGAGGCCGAGTCCTCCATTTTCGAGATTGCCGAGCAGCAGAAGAAAGGCGATGGCCCCCAGAACATCAAGTCGGTGCTGAAAAAGGCGGTGGACCGCATTGATGAGCTGTACAAAACCAAGAGCTCGCTTACCGGCCTGACCTCCGGCTTTGAAGAGCTGGACAAAATGACCGGTGGCTTGCAGCCCGCCGACATGATCGTGGTCGCCGGCCGTCCTTCCATGGGTAAGACCACCTTCGCCATGAACCTGTGCGAAAACGTGGCGATCAAGAGCAACAAGCCAGTGCTGGTGTTCTCCATGGAGATGCCGGCGGAGTCCATCGTCATGCGGATGCTCTCCTCGCTGGGGCGCATCAATCAGGGCGCGATCCGTTCCGGTAACCTGGAAAAGGATGACTGGCCGCGTATCACCTCGGCCATTCACATGCTCAGTGAGCAGCGCTTCTTTATCGACGACACGCCGGCATTAAGCCCGCTGGAAATGCGCGCCCGTGCCCGCCGGGTGGCCCGCGAATGTGGCGGCGAACTGGGGCTGATCATGGTCGATTACCTGCAGCTGATGCAGGTGCCGGGGGTGGAAAACCGGGTGAACGAAATCTCGGAAATTTCCCGCTCCCTGAAAGGGATCGCCAAGGAGCTGAATTGCCCGGTGCTGGCCCTGTCGCAGTTGAACCGTTCCCTGGAGCAACGACCAAACAAGCGTCCGGTGATGTCGGATCTGCGTGAATCCGGGGCGATTGAGCAGGATGCGGATTTGATCGTCTTCCTGTACCGGGACGAGGTGTACAACAAGGACAGCAATGAGCGCGGTGTGGCCGAAATCATTATCGGCAAGCAGCGTAATGGTCCTATCGGCACCGTGCGGCTGGCCTTCCGCGGCGAGTTCACCCGCTTCGATGACTTGGCGCCGGAATACTATGCCCAGCTGGCGGCAGGGGATGAATAAAACGCTAGACGCTAGACGCCGGATGCCGGATGCGAAGTCCTGTTCTTTAAACGTCAGGCGTCAGGCGTCAGGCGTTTGGCGATATTTTTTATGAGAGGCACCCGAGTCGAAATTCGCCCTTCTGCGCTGGCCCATAATGCGCGCCTGGCCCGGCACCTGGCTGATGGGGCTGAGGTGTTTGCCATGGTCAAGGCCAACGGCTACGGGCATGGCCTGTTGCGGGCGGCGCAGGCCATGCACGAAAACGTGTCGGGCCTGGGGGTGGCGCTGGTGGAAGAGGCGCGTGCGCTTCGAGAGCACGGCATGACCTTGCCGATTCTTGTCGCCGAAGGCTTCTTCGATGCGGAAGAGCTGAAGGAGGCGGAGCGGCTATCCCTTGAAGTGGTCGTGCACTCGCAGTGGCAGGTGGAATTGCTGCTGGCCAGCCCTTGCCCGGTGCGCATCTGGTTGAAAGTGAACACGGGCATGAACCGTCTTGGTTTTCGTCCGGACATTGCTCTGCAGGCAGCGGCGCAGTTGCGCGCAGGGGGAATGGCGCCGGTGGGGGTCATGAGCCATTTTGCCTGTGCGGATGTGAGTCAGGATGCGTATTCCGAAAAACAGCTACTGGTCGCCGGCCAGATAGCCGAGCAATTGATGCTGCCGTTGTCAGCATCCAACTCGGCGGCGCTGTTACGTTACCCCCAGTCCCATGCGCAGCGAGTGCGCCCCGGCATCATGCTGTACGGCTCGTCTCCTTTCGACTGGCAAACGGCCAGCGAGCTGGGCCTGGCGGTCAGTCACCGGTTTACCGCCCGTGTAATTGCCATTAATGCGGTGGAGGCAGGTGAAAGTGTAGGCTACGGCGCGACCTGGACCGCAGCTGAGCCTCGCCAGGTTGCTGTGGTGGCTGTGGGCTATGGCGATGGTTACCCACGCCATGCCCCCAGTGGCACACCGGTGGCTGTGAACGGGAATATCACGGAATTGGTGGGCCGTGTTTCCATGGATATGCTTACCGTTGACGTGACCGGGCTGGATGCCAGTGTGGGCGATGAAGTGGAGCTGTGGGGCGACGTGGTGGACGTGGATGACGTGGCCCGCGCCTGTGGCACCATCAGTTATGAATTATTCTGCCAGATCACCGGTCGACCGGAACGCATCATCGTCTGATTCGACGTCGCTGTAGGAGCGCCACTTGAGGCGCGAACAAAACAGTTGCGAGTTGCGAGAAGCGAGTTTCGAAAACCAAACCTATCAGGCCCGGCAGGTTCCGGTTGTGCTTTTCGCTACTCGAAACTCGTTACTCGTTAACGCTCGTATTCGCACCTCAAGAGGTGTTATTCGCTGCGCTCACCCCTTTGGGGGCCGCACTCCGTGCGTTACTCCGCTGCGCTACGTTCCTGCAGCGGCTTTGTAGATAGCAATACACGAGAAGGACTTGTTTGTGGCCAAGAAAAAAATCGCGTTTGTATGCACGGATTGCGGAGCGGATTTTCCCAAATGGCAGGGACAGTGTCCGGCATGCAATGCCTGGAATACCTTGCAGGAATTTGTCCACGACCCCGCCACGCCATCGTCCAAAGGGGCGGGCAGCCGCGGCGGTTTTTCCGGGCAACTGTCAGAAGTGCAAAACCTCAACGATATTGTGCTGGAAGAAACGCCGCGCATCAGTTCCGGCATGGGCGAACTGGATCGCGTGCTGGGCGGGGGGCTGGTGCCCGGTTCGGCCATTCTGATCGGTGGGCATCCCGGTGCCGGTAAATCCACCTTGCTGCTGCAGACGCTGTGCAAACTTTCGGACACGCAAAGCTGCCTGTATATCACCGGTGAGGAATCCCTGTCCCAGGTGGCCATGCGCGCCGATCGTTTAAAGCTTCCCAAGGAAAAACTGCGCCTGGCGGCGGAAACGGATGTGGAGCAGATTCTGGAACTGGCGCGCAAGGAAATGCCGCGCGTGCTGGTGGTGGATTCCATTCAGGTGATGTTTCTCGCGGCGTTGCAGTCAGCGCCGGGCAGTGTGGCCCAGGTGCGCGAATGCGCCGCCGCCCTGACCCGTTTTGCCAAGCAGACCGGCACCGTACTGCTGCTGGTGGGGCACGTTACCAAAGACGGCACCCTGGCAGGCCCCAAGGTGCTCGAGCATATGATTGATTGCTCACTGATGCTGGAAGGCTCCACGGATTCCCGTTTTCGCACCCTGCGCGGCCTGAAAAACCGTTTCGGGGCGGTGAATGAGCTGGGGGTTTTCGCCATGACTGGCGAGGGCCTGAAAGAAGTGAAGAACCCGTCCGCCATTTTCCTGAATCGGGCTGATGAAATTGCCTCGGGCTCGCTGGTTACCGTGGTCTGGGAAGGCACCAGGCCGTTGCTGGTGGAGTTGCAGGCATTGGTGGACGCCTCCCATTTCGGCAACCCCCGGCGTATCTGTGTGGGGCTGGAAGGGAATCGTTTGGCCATGCTGCTGGCGGTGCTGCATCGCCATGGCGGCATCCAGGTGGGTGATCAGGATGTGTTCATGAATGTGGTGGGTGGCGTGAAAGTCACTGAAACCGCCGCGGATCTGGCCCAGGTGCTGGCTATTGTGTCCAGCTTCCGGGACCGGGCGCTGGAGCGGGAGCTGGTGGTGTTCGGTGAGGTGGGGCTATCCGGTGAAATACGTCCCGTCCCTCAAGGGCAGGAGCGGCTCTATGAAGCGGTGAAGCACGGCTTCAAAAAAGCCATCGTTCCCAAAGCGAACCTGCCAAGAAAGCTGCCCGATGGCGTGGAAATTATCGGCGTGAGCAATGTGGCCGAGGCGTTGGAATACCTTTAGTTAATTGATAATTGATAATTGATAACTCGCGATGCGGGATTATCTTCTCTGAAATTTATAAGGCCGCGCCCATGCTTTGGGCGCGGCCTTATAGGTTTTAGGTCGTGAGGGCATTTCTCGCGACGCTATCAATTATCCATTCTCAATTATCAACTGCACTTCCCGGGTGCAGGGTCAGGCGGTCTCCCTGGGCCCAGCACCAGGCATCGACCACATCGAAAAACAGGCTGATGGCGTTGACGATGAAGACGGCGAGGGTAAAGCCCCATAGTGCCGGTGTCAGGTGATCGTCGCCCCAGCGTCCCGCCAGTTGCCCGAGCAGGGCGATTTCCAGTGGAATCCAGGCCAGCAGATGCACCAGTGACATATCCTTGTTCATGCCACGGTGGTGCCACATGAGGGTCAGGTTGACGGTGAGAACCAGCAGCAGGGCCAGCGCGATGGCCTGGCCGGAGAAGGTATCCAGCAAGAGCAGGCTGGCGCCGTTGAGAGGCATCAGGATGAAGAAGACCCAGCCCTGCAGCCAGCGTGGCAGATTGCGAAACGACAGCCAGATGCTGTGCAGGCGGTGTGTGGTGGTGGCGTGGTAGGCGTCCATGCCTTGGCCCTCCTGATGTTGGTTGGGTTACTGGGAGTTCAGTGACCAGTCATAGGGTAAAAACTGCACCTCCAAGTCCCCGTCGTCCAGTGCCTTTTGGCGGTTGGCAGGTATACCCAGGGTGTCCGCATATTGCAGAAGGTAATGGAACAAGCTGCCGGCGGCGTCTTCAAAATCGCCCTCATACCAATCGAAAATTTTTGAGACTTCCAGGGCGTCCTGCTCGCTGTTGTAGCGATTGCGTTGTTTGTCGCTGAGAAATTGCGTCGTGCTTTCCTCCAGCTGGGCTTCCAGCTGGTCACCGGTGTAGGCGGTGGTCCGCAGGGCAGGGCAGCCGATGGAGGCGCAGTTCACAGCGAAATGAATGCGTGGGTCCATCAGGTTTGGGTTGCCACGGATCATTTCATGTTCCAGTTCATCCAGCGTCCGGGACTCTCCCAGCAAGGAAAAGAATGCCTTGTCCCAGGGGCTGGAAAAAAGACTGCCAATATCGCGAATGGAATCAGGCTGATTTTCACGAAGGATCAGTTCAACGGTAAAGGCGTTGTAGGCGTTGATCAGAAATGCCAGTTTTTCATCGCGGCTGAAGGCGTTGAACTCACCTTGAGTGACCGCCGTTAGGCTGTCCAGATACGACTGCAGGGCCTCATGGTTTTCGGCGATCCCGTCATAATCCACTGCCGTGGCAACGCCGCCGCGCTGGGGTTGTACATGTTGCTGAAGCAGTGTGTTCCAGCGGCTGTGGTCAAACGCCATGACCTGACTACTTAATAAAAGCAGGCTGATCACCATTGCGGATATCCATTGGCGCATGTGGGGCTCCTTGTGCTCTTCAGCGTTCAGTTAAGCATGGAAGGGTGACAACAGGGCGTCAACGTGCCTGTTGTCGTGCCAGCTTGCGGCGTTGTGCCTGCAGGCGAAGCTGGCGTTTTTGCCACCACAGGTAGGTGCCGGTGATAAAGAACAGCAGGGGCGTCAGGCCGCTGATCAGGACGATGATGCGCCCCGGCATGCCCAGGGCGTCACCATTGTGGAGCGGGAATTGCCAGGTCATGAACTGGCTTCCGGCGGCCACATTGGGGGCGTCCCATACCGCCAGTACCTCGCCGCTGTATTGGTCTACCCAGATACGGCTGGCGCCGTAATGCTGCCAGGGTTCTCCGTCCCGGTTGAAAGCCAGCGAATAACTGCCGGTTTCACTGCGGGGGAAATCGAGGCGAATCAGCGGTGCCTGTGGGAAAACGGTGCGGGCAATATCCAGTGATTGCTGCGGGGTAATAGAGGGCGTGCCCGGGCTGTCCGGTAGCGTTGACGAAGGCGAGGGGCGTTTTTCCAGCGGGAGCACGGCGTCGACCATTGCCGCCACCTGGGTCGGGAATATCAGGGTGACCCCGGAAAAGGCGACCACCAGCAGTACCGGGAGAAAATAGATGCCGATGACCTGGTGCAGGTCAAAGTGTAATCGGTAGGTGCCGCCGCCCCGTTTAATGGTCAGGTTGCGACGCCACTTTCCCTTGCGTTTGCCGGTGGGCCACCACAGGTAAACGCCGGTCAGACAGAAACCGAGCAAGCACAGGCCAAGCACGCCAACCACGATCTCGCCAATTTCGCCGGACAACAGGGTGTAATGCAGGCTGTAGATCCAGGTCATCAGGTAGTCGCCCCAGGTGCGAATCGCAAGGACCTCGCCGGTATAGGGCGAGACGCTGACCTGAATCGGGCCGGGTTCTCCCGGCGGTGCAAAGAAACGCAGGGTGTGCGGGCTGCCTGAATCCTGCGCCGGTTCGAGACGCAAGGCCTTTCGGCCCAGCTCCGCCTCGGCGCTGGCAACGATATCGTTGAAGGGAAGCGTCTCGCTGCCCTCGGTCATCAGTTGCGGATTGAGCGACTCATCCAGGCCCTCGTGGAAGACCAGCAAACTGCCGCTAAGGCCGATAACCACCAGCAGCAGCCCGGTGATCAGGCCGGTGTATTTGTGCAGGGTGAACAGGGTGTTGCGCATGCAGGTGTGGATCCTTATACAAAACGGGCAGCCATAGGCTGCCCGTAATGAAACGGCGGTGACGTTCAGAAGTCCAGACTATATCCCAGAGTGTAGGTGCGACCACGGCCCTTGAAGTTGTACTCGTCACTCACGCGGGCGGCCTGGGAGTAGTAGGTGAAGTAGTCTTCATCCGTCAGGTTCTCAATGCCCAGATCCAGTTTGCCCGCGGGTAGCTTGTAGCTGACCATGGCGTCGACCAGGCTGTAGCCGTCAAAGTCCAGGTCCGGGTCATCAAAGCCGCGGCTGAAGAAGTGGCTGACTTGCAGGTAGGATGAGACGGTGCGGCTCCAGCCGGCATTCCAGCTCATCTGTACCGTGTCGGGCGCAATGGTCAGGCCGCTCAGTTCGGTATCGACAACGCCGTTGCCATCGGTGTCGGATTCGCCGTCCTCGTGGGAGTAGGACAGTTTGACGCGGTGGGCGTCGTTAATCTGCATGTGTCCGGACAGTTCCACGCCCTGGATCTCGGTTTTCTCCCGGCTGCCTTCGAAGGTGCCCGTGGCACTGTTGAACGTGAGGCGCTCGCCCAGATCCGAGTTGGACTCGTAGTAGCTCACTTCAAAGCCGTAGCGTGCCCAGTTGAAACGCCCGCCGATTTCCCGGTTGTCGGTGACGATGGGCTGCAGCTGCAGGAGGGTGTCTACGTCCTGGCCGGGGGTGTTGATGCCGCGCAAGACCCGGCCCACATCGGGCATACCAAACCCTTCCGAGTAGCTGCCGTAGAGCTGCGCCCAGTTGGTGAGCTGGTATACCAGCCCGGCGTTGTAGAGGGTTTCGCTGAAATCCGGGCTGCCGCCTTCCACAACCACGTTGTCATTGACCACGTTGGCCCGATCGATGGTGGAGTAAGTGTCCACTTTCAGTTTGGCTTTTTCATAGCGGGCACCGGCATTCAGGTTGAGCTTGTCGGTGAGCTTGAAACGGCCTTGCAGGAAGGGGGCGTAGTTGCGGTACTGGGTTTCCGGTACGTAGGTGCGACCGGTGTGCACCAGATCCTGATTGGTTTCATCCTGCAGCAGATCCAGGCCGGTGGTAATCCCCAGGCGATTGTTGAGCAGGCCGTTACGGGTCAGGGTAAATTTGGCACCGACCTTGTCGGATTCGTTACGGGTCTGGTCGAGCTGACTATTACCGGCACTGTCCACGTAGGGGAAGAACGGGGTGGTGGCAAACTGGGCCCGGAATTGCTGGCCGTACACTTGCACGTCTGCCTTGTTGCCGAACCAGTCTGCATGGCTGTAGGAGAAGCTGGCGGTGGTGACCTTGTTGAAGCCCGGGTCGCCTACCGGGTCGCCCGGGCGGGCGCGGGTGGGGATGCCCTCATCCCGGTCACCCGGCACCGGAACATAATCCCCTTCACCTTCCAGTTCGAAGTGGTTGAGCATCAGTTCGATGTTCTGGTTATCGTCGATCCAGTAGCCGACCCGGCCCATTACGTCATAGCTGGTAGAGTTCTGCAGTTCGCCGGGATAGGCGATGCCGACAAGCTGGTCGTCACCATCATAAAAAACGCCACGCTTTTGCTGGCTGATGGCGCCGAGGTAATCCCAGTCGCCTTTCTGGCCACTGATGCTGTAGTCCACCTTGTGGCCCTGGCCATCGGAATCAAAATCATCGTCGGAAGTCAGGCTGACGGAGGCTTCCTGATTGATGGTGCCGGTGTCGGCGCGGCGGGTAATGTAATTGATGATACCGCCGGTGGCGCCCAGCCCATGCTCGGCACTGGCACCATAAATCACTTCGATGCGCTCCACCATGGACAGGTCAATGGTATAGCTGTCCCGTGCGCTATCGCGTAGCGGGTTGCTCTGGGGGACGCCGTCAATCATGAATAGCGGCGAACGACCACGGAAGCTTTCGCCGGCATTGGAGAGCTTCTGGCGGCTGGGCGAATAAGAGGGAATCAGGTTGCTGAGTACCTGGCCGGGGTCATTGCTGATGGCCAGTTGTTCTTCAATTTCTTCGCGGCTGATGATGAGAACTTTCTGCGGAGTCTCACCAACGGTGGAGTGAGCACGGGTGGCCGACACGGTAATCTGGCCCAGCTCATGGGCGCCAGCGGCTTCTTCGGCCAGGGCAAATGGGGAACACGCAAGGGACAATAACGATACGGGCAAGCCATAACGGCAAAAGCGGAGCACGGCGCTCTCCTTTTTCTTTCAAGGTAGGACGGCCGTGCACCGTAATGATAATGAGAATAATTGTCAATTATGCTTTTGTGGTTAGCGCCGAATGTTGTGAAGCCGCTCTACCCAGCGTAACAGTCCCTCTGGCTTGCGGGCTTTTTTCCATTCCCCGGCAGCAAACTTGTTGGCTTCGGCCATGGTCGGGTAAATGTGGATGGTGCCGAGGATCTTGTTCAGGCCCAGCTTGTGTTTCATGGCCAGTACGTACTCGGCAATCAGCTCCCCGGCGTGCTGGCCGACAATGGTAACGCCGAGAATCCGGTCGCTGCCTGTGGCGGTCAGTACTTTCACAAAACCCAGGTCCGCACTTTCGGCGATAGCCCGGTCCAGATCGTCAATGCCGTAGCGGGTGACCTCGTAATCGATGCCTTGCTCGTTGGCTTCCTGTTCATTCAGCCCGACCCGGGCAACTTCCGGGTCGGTAAAGGTGCACCAGGGGATCACCCGATAGTCCACTTTGAATTTTTTCGCAAAACCAAACAGGGCATTGACCGAGGCATACCATGCCTGGTGAGAGGCGGTATGGGTAAACTGGTAGGGGCCGGCCACATCGCCGCAGGCATAAATATTCGGGAAGCGGCTTTGCAGATGATCGTTGACGGTGATGGTGCCGTTGCCATCGGTGGGCAGCTTTAGCGTTTCCAGTCCCAGCCCTGCGGTGTTGGCTTTGCGCCCCACGGCCAGCAATAGCGTATCGAATACGATCCGCTTTTCCTGTCCGTCCCCCGTGACATACAACACCTTTTCACCCTCTTCCCGGGCAAAGCGCACGGTGGTGTGATCCACCAATACCGTGACGCCGCTCTCTTCCAGGGCGGCGGTGACCAGTGCTGCGGCGTCTTCATCCTCGCGGGGCATCAAGCGCGGGCCTTTCTGTATCTGCGTCACCTGGCTGCCCAGACGGGCAAACGTTTGCGACAGCTCACAGCCAATGGGGCCGCCACCCAGGACCACGAGGCGCTGGGGCTGTTCTTCAATGTTCCACAGGGTGTCGGAGGTGAGGGCATCCATGTCCTCGATACCGGGAACCGGTGGAATAAACGGTTGGGCGCCGGTGGCGATAATAATGCTGCGGGCGGTCAGGCGTTCGCGGTGATCACCGTTGCGGATCTCCACTTCCCATGGCGAGATAAAGGTGGCTTCCCCGTAACGGCAGTCCACGCCCAGTTCGCTGTATCGTTCTACAGAGTCATGGGGCTCAATTTTCTTGATGATGGTGTGGACACGTTCCATCAATGTACGGAAACGGAAGTCATTGCGAATGCTGTCGAAGCCGAATTTTTCCGCCTGTTTTTCATAGAAGGCCACGCGGGCACTCTTGATCAGTGCCTTGGACGGCACGCACCCGGTATTCAGGCAGTCGCCACCCATTTTGTGTTTCTCGATCAGGGTCACTTTCGCTTTGACGGTGGCGGCAATGTAGGCGCTGACCAGCCCGCCCGAGCCTGCGCCGATAACAATCAGGTTGCGGTCAAACTGTTTGGGTTTTTTCCAGCCCTTGTACACTTTTCGCGCCTGCAAGCGGGCCATGATCGCCTTGGCTATCCACGGGAAAATACCCAGCAGCACAAAGGCGCCCAGTAACTCGGGCGACAGTAAACCACCCAGGCTGTCGATCTGGCCAAGTTGGGTGCCCGCATTCACGTAGACGGCGGTGCCGGCCAGCATGCCCACCTGGCTGACCCAGTAAAAGGTGCGCGCTTTGATGGGGGTGAGGCCCATAACCAGATTGATAATGAAAAACGGTACAACAGGCACCAGACGCAATGTGAAAAGGTAAAACGCGCCTTCTTTTTTGACACCCTCATTGAGTTTTTTCAGCCGTTCGCCAAAGCGATTCTGCACCGTGTCATGAAACAGAAAACGGGAGGCGAGAAACGCCAGGGTAGCGCCCGCTGAGGATGCAAAGGAGACCAATGCCAGGGCAATCCAGAAGCCGAACAGGGCGCCGGCGGCCAGCGTCATGATGGCAGCGCCGGGCAGGCTGAGTGCCGTGACTATGACATAGAGCGCGAAAAAGCCACCGAGGATCAGCGCAGGGTTGTCTTGGTACAGCGCATCAAAAGCGCTTTGCTGCTCCTTGATATAGCCGAGGCTGAAATACTGGCCCAGATCAAACACAAAGTAGCTGGCAATCAGCGCGGCGATGATAACAAGTAATAGCGCTTTTTTGATGTTCATTTGGCTTCCTTGATCAGTGTTACGGTGCTGGAGGATCTTGGCCAGAGTTCATGCTCGTCGGGCGTTTGAGTTGCGAGTAACGAGTTTCGAAAGGCAAAACCCGGAAGGGTGATCACGCTTTTGATCTTTGTTACTCGCTTCTCGCGACTTTTTTCTTGGTTTGCAAGAAAACGACTGCGGCTTCAGCAACAACTCGCTGCACTACCTTCCTGGTTGTCTTCGAAAGGCACATTCAGCCCGCAGCCTTCGAAGATACCGTAATGGGTGTCGAAGTTGCCGATGAAATCAAAGTGTGCCGCAAAGCGGCTTTTCTCCAGCATCAACCAGGTGTTGCCGCACACCGGGAAAACTTTACCGGTTTCGATCCAGTGGTGGTCGTCCAGAGCAAAGCGGTGAGGGCTGTTTGTCAGTGTGCCTTTGTAGACCACCGCCTGGCCATAATCTTCACAGGCTGGCTCCAGCGAATCGATATTGAACAGCCGGTAGGTGGCTGAATAAAAGCGGATATTGCCCAGCGTTTTTTCGATAGTCGGGTTTTCAATGGTTAGCGGGCGGGATTCCACCAGTCGTGGATCGGCAAAGCCGCAGCGCTTGCCAAGGTTGATGAAATCATTCCAGTACAGGGCGCCGGACAGGCACTCCCCGTACAGTACCGGGTCTTTGGCCAGTGAGGCAGGAATGCGACGGTCTGCATAAACATCGGAAAAAAAGAACTCGCCGCCGGGTTTCAGCAGGCGTTTTACGTCGCTGATGACCTTGGCCTTGTCGGTGCTCAGGTTGATGACGCAGTTGGAAATGACGATGTCGAAGTAGCCGTCCTGCAAGTCCAGCTGGTCGAGCTCTTCAATATAGCCTTTCAGGAAACGCACATTGCTGTTGGCGTAACCAAAAGCGTCACGGTGATAGTCGAGGTGGCGATTGGCTACCGCCAATTGCTCGTCGGTCATGTCCACGCCAACCACTTCGCCGTGCTCGCCGACCAGTGCCGATAGGAGATAAACATCGCGCCCGGAGCCGGAACCCAGATCCAGAATGCGCATGCCTTCCAGTTGCTCCGGGGCTACCAGCCCGCAGCCATAGTAGCGGCTGACCACTTCACCATGGAGTTGTGCCAGCAGGGGCTTCAGGTGTTCCGGCGGCGCCTGATCACAGCAGGCATTAGTCTGCAGGTCTGCACTGGAATGCAGTTGTTTGCCGTAATAATCCTGCACGTCTTCACGCATTGCTGACTCTCCTGAGTATCAAGCTGTCTGGGTACTAAGGAACCTCTGAATAACTCCTTGCATGCTTCAGGCCGCGCCCTTCGGGTCTTCCAGGCTGGCCCGCACTTGTTGTTGCACTTTTTCGATGGATGGACATACACCTTCAAAAGCGCGCCCTCTGTGCCCCGAATGGGGTATAGATTGCGAACCAGCCTGAAAGACTGAGTACGCAAGGAGTTATTCAGAGGTTCCCTAATAGGATGCAGCAAATCGCTGCAGGTTACAGTGCTGATGGAATGTTTCCTGCGCTTGTGAGTAATGAGGCGAATAAGACGCTCATCAATGTAATAGTTGCATCAGTGTTGCATCAAAGTGCCGCAGATAACGTGAAGAATGCGGGCAGTCAGGAAGGAGAGGGTAGTGCAGTTTGGATTGAGGTGGCTGGGAGGAGCTGTGATTGTGCTTTTTCTGGTGGGGTGCGGAGAGTCTGGCAGTACGTTAACCGTCACCGGTTCCAGCACGATTGCGCCGCTGATGGCGGAGTTGGCGGAACGCTATGAAACAGAAACCGGAATACAGGTGGATGTACAGAGTGGTGGGTCCGGGCGAGGCATGGGTGATGTGCGTCAGGGGTTGGCGGATCTGGGCATGGTGAGCCGCGCGCTGAAAGCGGATGAACAGGATCTGGATGGGCACCTGATCGGGCGCGATGGTATTGCGATTATCGTTCATCGCGACAATCCGGTACGGGCTCTCAATGATGACCAGATTCGTGCCATCTATACCGGCAAGATGCAGCGCTGGGACGCTGGATCAACCGAAGGCAGGCCCATTACCGTTGTTCACAAGGCGCAGGGCCGATCCACCCAGGAGCTTTTCCTTGCCTACTTTCAACTGGAAAACAGCCAGGTCCAGCCGGATCGGGTGATTGGTGAAAACCAGCAGGGCATCAAGGCGGTGGCGGGGGATCCTTTTGCCATTGGCTATGTGTCCATCGGCACCGCGATTTATGAAGCTGACAATGGTACGGCTATCCGGTTGCTGCCTCTGGAAGGAAAGCCTGCGTCGTTGGCCGTACTGGCGCAGGGGGGGTACCCCCTGGCCCGCGAGTTGAACCTGGTGACCCATGGTGAGATGTCGCAACCGGTGGCCGACTTTCTGGCCTTTGTAACCCGTACAGACATGGCGGATGTCTACCATGATTACTACTTCCTCCCTGCCGCTGAGTGATCGCCTGCTGACGCTGGTGCTGCGCCTGTGTGGGGTGCTGGCGGCACTGGTGCTCGGCGGTATTGTGGTGGTGCTGCTGGTGCAGGCATTGCCGTTTTTGATCAATGAAGGCGCGGGGATCTGGCAAAGCACCTGGCAGCCGGGGCAGGGCGAATACGGAATGGCGCCGATGATTGCCGGATCGCTCTTCGTCAGTGTGTTGGCATTGTTGCTGGCGGCTCCGGTGGCGGTCTTGCTGGCCGCCTGGCTGCGTTACTTTGCGCCACGATTGCGTCGTCCGGTATTGGCCGGCGTGGAGCTGATGGCGGGTATTCCGTCGGTGGTGTATGGCCTGTGGGGCATGCTGGTGCTGGTGCCCTGGATTAATCAATGGGTGCCGCCGGGCGCCTCCTGGCTGGCCGGGTCACTGGTGCTGGGGCTGATGATTGTGCCACTGGCGCTGCTGGTGACGGACGCCGCGCTCGGGCAGTTACCGCTGCGTTATCAACGCGCCGGTGAGGCGCTGGCTTTGTCCCGGGTGGGCATGCTGCGGCGGGTGCTGTTGCCCCGCGCGGCGCCCGGGATTGTGGGGGGTGTGGTGTTGCAGTTCGGGCGGGCGTTGGGGGAAACCATGGCCGTGCTGATGGTGTGTGGCAATGTGGTGCAATGGCCGGATTCGGTGTTTGCCCCAGTGCGCACGCTGACCGCGAATATTGCTCTGGAGATGGCTTACGCCACCGATGACCACCGCGTGGCGCTGTTTGCCAGTGGCTTGCTGCTGATTGCCGTGACCGGGCTGTTGTTGATGGCCAGTTGGCGGTTGCGGGGAGTGTCCCATGGCTGATCGTGTGGCCTGGCTGGCCGGTTGGATGTTGCTTGCACTGGTGATGGTGCCGGTGGCGTTGATGGTGACGGCGCTCTGGCAGCAAAGTGCCGATGTGCTGAGTGTGGGGTTTCTGTTGGAGGACCCGGGGCGGGCCGGTCGCAGTGGCGGTATCGCTGCGTTGTTGATCAGCACCGGGTGGATTCTGGCCTTGTGTCTGCTGGTGGCCGTGCCGGTGGGCCTTGGCTGCGCGTTGTATTTGAGCGAATCGTTGCCGGCGGATAGCCGCCGCGCCCAATGGCTGGGTGGGGTGCTGGACATGTTGGCGGCGGTGCCATCGATTGTCTACGGGCTGTTCGGTTACCAGTTTTTTGCCATTACGCTGGGGTTGGGGTTTTCCATTCTCAGTGGCGCTCTGGCCCTGTCGCTGATGGTCTTGCCGCTGATGATTCGCAGTGCCGAGCAGGCCATGCGTGCGGTGCCAATGGGGTATCGCCAGGCCCGGGATGCGCTGGCGCTGAGCCGTTGGGGCTGGGTGCGCCGGATTCTGTTGCCCTGCGCGGCGCCGGGTATTGCGGTGGGCATTATTCTCAGTGCCGGGCGGGCGCTGGCGGAAACGGCGGTGCTGCTGTTTACCGCCGGCTACGTGCTGCGCCGCCCTGACTCCCTGTTCGATTCCGGGCGTACCCTGAGTGTGCATATTTACGATCTGGCCATGAATGTGCCCGGTGGCATGCCGCGGGCAGCGGCCACGGCGGTGGTGTTGGTGGCCTTGTTGGTGGCGCTGAATCTGCTGGTGCGGCGTGTGCTGCGCCAGCCCATGACAGAGGCTCTGGTATGAGTGAGCAACTATGAGTGAGCAACGAACGTATCGGGCGCCGTCGCTGGTGCTGGAATCCGTGTCTGTCACTTATGGGGAGCAAGTGGCGATCAGTGATGCGTCCTTGCAGGTGGAACCGGGTGAGTTGATGGCGCTGGTGGGCCCCAGTGGCTGCGGCAAAAGCAGCCTTCTGGGGGCCATTAATCGCATGAGCGATGGGGTCAGTGGCTGTCGGGTGGGTGGCCGAATATGGCTTGATGGGGAAGATGTCCGGCAACGCCACGACCTGACGGTGTTGCGTCGGCAGGTGGGTATGGTGTTTCAGCAGCCCAATCCCTTTCCGTTATCCATCATCGACAACTTGCTGTTTCCGCTGGCCGAGCACCGCGTTCCCCGGGGGCATCGACGTGCCCGTGCCGAACAGGCGCTGCGCGATGTGGGGCTGTGGGAGGAGGTGAAGGAGCGCCTTTCCCGGCCGGCGCTGGGGTTGTCCGGTGGCCAGCAGCAGCGGCTGTGCATTGCCCGGGCCCTGGTGCTGGAGCCACGGGTGTTGCTGCTGGATGAGCCTTGTTCCGCACTGGACCCGGTCTCTTCCAGGGTGGTCGAGGCGCTGATCCGCTCGCTGAAAGGGCGGTATACGATTCTGATGGTGACCCATAACCTGGCTCAGGCACGGCGCCTGGCGGATAGCGTGACGGTCTGTTGGCTGGAGGGGCAGTGTGGTTGTGTGGTGGAGTCCAACGGCTGCGAGCAGGTCTTCGAGAATCCCGCGCACCCGATCACCGCGGCTTATTGTGCGGGGGAGGCAGGCTAGCCTCTGAGCCTCGCTTGCGGTAAAGGCTTTCGCTGCATTTTGCCTCTGCGCAGTATTATCCTGCGCAGAGGGGCGTGCCTTTATGCTTTGCTTTTGCGGCCATCAATGCTGAGCAGGGTGTCCTGATCGCGCAGCACATAGAGGGCAACGCAGGCGGCCAGCATGGGCCAGGCGGCGAAGAACAGCAGGTGATTGAATGGGTCCAGGTATTGCTGCCAGGACGAGAAGGTGGAGCCGGCATGCATGAGCAGGATGATGCCGTAGCTGTAGCGACGCAGGGCGCCGGCAGCAAAGGCTAATACGACGATAAGCTGCAGACAGGCCAGTACGGTGAGAACGGTGCCTCCGAGCCCTTCCAGCCCGTAAAATTTGGCGAAAACCTTGCTGGTGTGGCCGGGGTTGATGAACTTGTCCAGAGTCCACATCAGCATCACGATGAAGACACCGAGTCGTAGCAAGAGCAATGAGAGAGCGAGTTTGCGTTCCATGGTCTGCCTTGGCGTTGGGAGGTAAGAAGCCGTAATGGCGATTTCAGGCGCGGTTACCGGGCCTCAGCGGTCCTGGGGGATGTTGAGTCTGTTCAGGACTTCTTGGGTACGGGCATCATCGAGGGCATCCGTCTCGCGGGGCAGAGTGCTCAGCAGTGCGCGTAACTGGCGTATATAGCGGCGACAGTGGTGGCACATGAGCAGGTGCAGGCGCAGGGCAAAGCGCTCCCGTCTGGTCATCGGGGCGCCGTCCACGAGGGCATCGGCTTTTGCGACGACGTGCTTGCACTTCAACATTCGCCTGTCTCCTGAAAATGGTCCACCAATTCAAACAACCTTGCGCGGGCCCGGTGTAACAGCACACGGACGTTGGATGCACTCACGTCCAGCATGTTACAGATATCATCGAAATCCATGCCTTGCAGGTCCCGCAATTCCAGCACCAGGCGCTGATTGTCCGGCATTTTTCCCAGGGTCTTTTCCATGCAGTGGCGCAGTTCGTCGCGGGTGAGCAGGGCATCCGGGCCGCTCAGGTCCCAGTGCTGTGGCGGGTGGTCCCAGTGCCCGCCGTCACGAAAACGGTGGGCCAGGGCATCCTGCTCATCGGTGGGATCAAACTGTATCTCGCGACCGCCCTTGCGCAGCATCATGCGTGCCTGGTTGATCACGATACGGGTGAGCCAGGTGCGTAGCAGGCTGCGACCTTCGAATTTACTGATGGCGCGGTGCGCGGCGATCCAGCCATCCTGCACCGCTTCTTCCGCATCGGCGGATGACAGCATGGTGCGGGCCGTGGCCAGCAACATGTTGTGGTGGGCTTTGACGAGTTGGCCAAAGGCTGCCTGGTCTCCCTGGCGCAGGCGTTCAATGAATTCCGGGCTTTCCAGGGTCGGGTCCAAGGTGTCAGCTCTCCGGGGTCAGCAGGGTGGCGGGGTCATCTTCGCCGTCGTCGCCCTGATGCAGCATGACAATGCGGCGTAAATGCTGCATATCATCCACGGAAGGGCGATCGAACATGATGCCGATATCCCGGCCCTGCTGGCGCTGCACTTTTGCCGGGAGGGTCAGTGTGATATCGGAATCTTCCAGTGTAATGGTCAGGATGACCGGGGACGCAGCGGGCAGCGTGAGCGGGGTGCTGCTGTTGAGTCGTGCGCCCATGACGGAAATGTCGTCCAGTGACACGGGGTGGTTATCCTGCTGGAAAACCAGGGTGGCTTCCCCGTCGAAGTCCACCCGATTGGCCCGCCGTCTTTCGTTCATGCTGTCGTCCCTGTTGCGTCCCCGTGCCGGCACGCCTTTCCTGTGCCGGCATTATCCTGTGCGAATCAGACTTCGATTCGCTTGTACTTCATGCGCTTGGGCTGCAGGGCTGCATCGCCCAGCTGCTTGCGTTTGTATTCTTCGTACTCGGTGTAAGAACCTTCGAACCATTCTACCCGGGCATCGCCCTCGAAAGAGAGAATGTGGGTGGCGACGCGGTCCAGGAACCAGCGATCATGCGAAATCACGATGGCGCAGCCGGGGAACGCCAGCAGGGCCTCTTCCAGTGCGCGCAGGGTTTCCACGTCCAGATCGTTGGTGGGCTCATCGAGCAGCAGTACGTTGGCGCCCTGCTTGAGCAGCTTGGCCAGGTGCAAACGGTTACGTTCACCGCCGGACAGGTCGCCGACACGTTTCTGCTGATCGCCACCCTTGAAGTTGAACCGGCCCAGATAGGCGCGGCTGGGGACTTCATAGTTGCCGATGCGCAGAATGTCGTTGCCGTCAGACACTTCTTCCCAGACCGTCTTGTTGCTGTCCAGGTCTTCACGGCTCTGGTCCACGTAGGCCATCTGTACGGTGTCGCCGGTGACGATCTCGCCGCTGTCCGGGGTTTCCTGGCCGGCCAGCATGCGGAACAGGGTGGTTTTACCGGCACCGTTGGGGCCGATGATGCCGACGATAGCACCACGGGGAATCTGGAAATCCAGATCTTCGTAGAGCAGCTTGTGGTCGAATTGCTTGGCCACATTCTTGATTTCGAACACCTGCTCGCCCAGGCGCTCACCCGGCGGGATGTACAATTCCTGGGTCTCGTTGCGCTTCTGGAATTCCTGGCTAGCCAGCTCTTCGAACGCAGACACACGGGCCTTGTTCTTGGCGCGGCGGCCTTTCGGGTTCTGGCGTACCCATTCCAGTTCTTTTTCCACCGTTTTGCGGTGGGCTGACTCGCTCTTCGCTTCCTGTTCCAGACGCTGTTCTTTCTGCTCCAGCCAGGAGGAATAGTTACCCTGCCAGGGAATGCCTTCGCCGCGATCCAGTTCCAGAATCCACTCACAGGAATTATCCAGGAAGTAGCGATCGTGGGTTACCGCCACCACGGTGCCGGGGAATTCGTGCAGGAAGCGCTCCAGCCAGGCCACGGACTCTGCGTCCAGGTGGTTGGTAGGCTCATCCAGCAGTAGCATGTCCGGGGCGCTCATCACCAGTCGGCACAGGGCGACCCGGCGGCGCTCACCACCGGACAGGGTTTTTACGCTGGCTTCCCAGGGCGGCAGGCGCAGGGCGTCGGCGGCGATTTCCAGTTTGCGCTCAAGGTTGTGCGCATCGCTGGCTTCGATGATGTCTTCCAGCTTGGCCTGTTCGGCGGCCAGCTTGTCGAAATCCGCGTCTTCCGCCGCATAGGCTTCGTAGACTTCTTCCAGGCGTTGCTGGGCGTTACGGATATCCGCCACGGCTTCTTCGACGATCTCGCGGACATTCTTCTCCGGGTCCAGCTCCGGCTCCTGGGGCAGGTAACCGATGTTGGTGCCCGGCTGCGGCCGTGCTTCACCCAGATAGTCGGTGTCCACGCCGGCCATGATGCGCAGCAGTGTGGATTTACCGGAGCCGTTCAGGCCCAGTACGCCGATCTTGGCGCCAGGAAAGAACGACAGGGAGATGTTCTTCAGAATGTGTTTCTTGGGCGGGACAACCTTGCCCACCTTGTCCATGGTGAAGATGTACTGGCTCATAAACTCCGACCGCAGTCTGTATTAATGTGCGGGGCGCGCGGTGCAGGTTGGCTGCAGGCCCCGGCAGAGGGTACTTTAATTGGCGCCTAAGCTAACGGAAAGCGGCCGTGAGTGAAAGTGCGGGGCCTCTGATAGGGCGACGTAAGACCGGATTGGCGCCAGAAAACCGGTGCCTGACGCCATGAGACGACTGGCCGGTTTCCATGAGCGGACTTCAAGTGCCATTGGCCCCGGATTTGGTTAGAATACGCGCCCCTGAATCCACCAATGACTCCGTAGGGTAGCCCATGTTCCCGAAATCCATGTCCATCGCCGAGTTTGATCCTGAAATCCAGGCCGCTATCAAGGCTGAGGAAGTCCGCCAGGAAGAGCACATCGAGCTGATTGCCTCTGAAAACTATGCCTCGCCAAGGGTCATGGAAGCCCAGGGCTCCGTACTGACCAACAAGTACGCCGAAGGCTACCCGGGCAAGCGTTACTATGGCGGTTGCGAGAATGTGGATGTGGTCGAGCAGCTGGCCATTGATCGCGCCTGTGAACTGTTTGGCGCAGACTGGGCCAACGTGCAGCCGCATTCCGGTTCCCAGGCCAATGGCGCGGTCTACATGGCCATGCTGAAAGCGGGCGACACCGTGCTGGGCATGAGCCTGGACGCGGGTGGTCACCTGACCCACGGCGCCAAGCCGAACTTCTCCGGCAAGACCTACAATGCCATCCAGTACGGCCTGGACAACGAGACCGGCCTGATCGATTACGATCAGGTGGCTTCCCTGGCCCGTGAGCACAAGCCGAAAATGATCGTCGCCGGCTTCTCTGCCTACTCCCAGATTGTGGACTGGCAGCGTTTCCGTGACATCGCCGACGAAGTGGGCGCGATCCTGCTGGTAGACATGGCCCACGTGGCCGGTCTGGTTGCCGCAGGCGTCTACCCCAGCCCGGTGGGTATTGCCGACATCACCACCACGACTACCCACAAAACTCTGGGTGGTCCCCGTGGCGGCCTGATCATGGGCAAGGCCAACGAAGAGATTCAGAAGAAAATCAACTCTGCCGTGTTCCCCGGTGGCCAGGGTGGCCCGCTGGAGCACGTGATTGCCGCCAAGGCAATCTGCTTCAAGGAAGCCATGCAAGGGGATTTCAAGGGCTACCAGCAGCAGGTAGTGAAGAACGCCCAGGCCATGGCCGGCGTATTCATCGAGCGTGGTTTCGACGTGGTATCCAACGGCACCGAAAACCACCTGTTCCTGCTCAGCCTGATCAAGCAGGACATCACTGGTAAAGATGCCGACGCTGCCCTGGGCCGCGCCAACATCACCGTGAACAAGAACGCCGTGCCCAACGACCCGCGTTCCCCGTTCGTAACCTCCGGCCTGCGCATCGGCTCCCCATCCATCACCCGCCGTGGCTTTGACGAAGCGGATGCCAAGGCATTGGCTGGCTGGATTTGCGACATCCTCGACAACATGGGCGACGAGTCCGTGATCGAAAGCGTTAAAGGCAAGGTGAAGGAAATCTGTGCGCGGTTGCCGGTGTACGAGAGATAAAATTAACAGTTAATAATGAATAATTAATAACGGGAGTCATGGATGACGACCAGAAGTGCGGCGCGGGAGAAATCCCGCGCTTTTGCTTTGCGGGTGGTGAAAAGTTCCCGTTTTCTGCAAAGTGAAAGAAAGGAATATGTACTTAGCAAACAGCTATTGCGCAGTGGAACGGCCATTGGTGCCCTGATCAGGGAGGCGGAATATGCTGAAAGCAGAGCAGACTTTGTCCATAAGCTGCATATTGCGTTGAAAGAAGCCAGTGAGACAGACTACTGGATAGATTTGCTGTGTGACTCAGGTTACTTCAACCCTGAAGCAAGGGCTTCATTGCAGGCTGATGCGGAAGAGTTGATCAGGCTTTTGACTGCCATCATCAAAACCACCAAAACACGCAGTTAATGGTTTTTAGCTATTAACTATTAACTATTAATTATTAACTATTAATTGGGGTTTCCATGTACTGCCCGTTTTGCTCCGCCCAGGACACCAAGGTGATCGACTCTCGTCTGGTTGCGGATGGGGTGCAGATCCGTCGCCGCCGGGAATGTTTGAGCTGTACCGAGCGCTTTACCACCTTTGAAACCGCCGAGTTGGTGATGCCGCGCCTGGTGAAAACCGATGGCACCCGTCAGCCGTTTGATGAGGCCAAGCTGCGCGCGGGCATGCTGCGGGCGCTGGAGAAGCGGCCGGTGAGCATGGAAGACCTGGAAGCCGCGATCAGCCGGATTTGCCACCGTCTGCGTGCCACCGGCGAACGGGAGTTGCCGGCCCGGGAGCTGGGTGAATTTGTGATGGAAGAGCTGCAACAGCTGGACGATGTGGCCTATGTGCGCTTTGCGTCGGTGTACCGCAGTTTCCAGGATATTTCCGAGTTTTCTGCTGAAGTGGATCGCCTGAAAAAAGCCGGCGGCAAGTTGGGAGACACGTTGGACGAGCCGAAAGAGTCATGAGCTTTTCTGCCGCCGACCATCAGTCCATGAGCCGGGCGCTGCAACTGGCGCGCCATGGGCTGTACACCACGGACCCGAATCCGCGGGTGGGCTGTGTGCTGGTGCGTGATGGCGCGGTGGTGGGCGAGGGCTTCCATGCCCGGGCCGGTGAGCCCCATGCCGAGCGCCATGCGCTGGCGGCGGCTGGCGATCGGGCCAAGGGGGCGACAGCCTATGTCACTCTGGAACCTTGCTCCCATACCGGTCGAACCGGCCCCTGTGCGGATGCGTTGGTGGAAGCCAGGGTGGCGCGGGTTGTTGTGGCCATGGAGGACCCCAATCCGCAGGTGGCGGGGCAGGGACTGCAACGGCTGGCGGATGCCGGCATTGCGGTGGCGTCGGGATTGCTGGAAACCCAGGCCCGGGACCTGAACCCGGGGTTTATTGCTCGGATGACCCGGCAGCGGCCTTATATTCGTATCAAGATTGCCGCCAGTGTGGATGGCCGCACGGCCATGGCCAGCGGCGAGTCCCAGTGGATCACCGGCCCGGCGGCGCGGGAAGATGTGCAGCGCCTGCGGGCACGCAGTTCGGCGGTGGTCACCGGGGTGGGGACGGTGCTGGCGGACCGGCCTTCCTATACGGTGCGCCCGGCGCAATGGACCCTGGCGGACTATCACGGTAGCCCGGGAGACCACAATCAGGCGGGCCGTGACTGGGTGCGCCAGCCGTTGCGGGTAATTCTGGACAGAACCCTGCGCACGCCCCCGGATGTGCCGGTGGTCAGTGCACCGGGGCATTGCCTGCTGATGGCCGGAGAACAGCATGCGGGGCGCCAGAATGCGCTGGAATCCGCCGGGGCTGAGGTCATGCATTTGCCGGCCTCTGGCTCCGGGATCGACCTGCAGCAGTTGCTAATCGAATTGAACCGGCGCGAATGTAATGAAGTACTGGTAGAATGTGGCGCCACGCTGGCCGGTGCTTTTGTCCGTGAGGGCCTGTTCGACGAAATTCTCGTCTATATGGCACCGGCCCTGCTGGGCTCGTCAGCCCGGCCGTTACTGGGCCTGCCGCAGTTGGCCAGCATGAGCGAGAAGGTGGCGTTGCGTTGGCAGGATGTGCGCCAGATCGGCGATGACCTGCGTTTGACGCTGGTTCCTGCCTTGCCAACCCTGCCGTAGGAGCGGCGCTGGCGGCGCGATAACCAACGCTGGAAATCGCGCTGCCAGCGACGCTCCTACTGTGAGACATTACGAGGTTTTCATGTTTACCGGCATTATCGAATCCATGGGCAAGGTGGCCGCCATGACCCCGAAAGGCGGCGATGTGACCTTGCTGATCAAGAGCGACGGGCTGGACTTTTCCGATGTGCAGCTGGGCGATTCCATTGCGGTGAACGGCGTATGCCTTACCGCCACCGCGTTGCCGGGTGGCGCCTTTGAGGCGGATGTGTCCGGGGAAACCCTGTCGCTGACCTCGCTGGCGCAAATCAGCGTGGGCAGCACGGTAAACCTGGAAAAAGCCCTGACACCCTCCTCCCGCCTGGGTGGCCACCTGGTCAGCGGTCATGTGGATGGCCTGGGCAAGATTGTCGAGATGAAGCAGGATGCCCGTTCGGTGCGTATCGATATCGAGGCACCGGCGGAGCTGGCCAAGTACATTGCCCACAAGGGCTCAATCACCGTCGATGGCATCAGCCTGACGGTGAACAGTGTGGCCGGGGCGGTGTTTTCCCTGAACATTATCCCGCACACCCAGGAGGTAACCACCATCGGCCAATGGCAGGTGGGGACGCCAGTGAACCTGGAAGTTGATATCATAGCCCGCTATCTGGAACGCCTGCTCCTGGGAGAGAAGGCCGCCGAGCCCACTTCCGAGGGGATTTCCATGGCGTTCCTGGCGGAAAACGGGTTTTTGAAATAACGCTGCAGGCATTACGCAGACACGCATCATGCAGGCGTGTCGCGTGTTGCGTGCCAGCCTGAAGGCGGTTTTATGCAACTCAACAGTATTGAAGAACTGATCGAAGATATCCGTCAGGGAAAGATGGTTATCCTGATGGACGATGAGGACAGGGAGAACGAAGGCGACCTGGTGATGGCGGCAGAGCACGTGACTGCAGAAGCCATCAACTTCATGGCCAAGTACGGCCGTGGCCTGATCTGCATGCCCATGTCCCGCGAGCGCTGTGAGTTGCTGGATCTGCCGTTGATGGTGCAGAGCAATGGCAGCGGTTTTGGCACCAAGTTCACGGTGTCCATCGAAGCCCGTGAAGGAGTGACCACCGGGATTTCTGCCGCCGACCGTGCGCGCACCGTGCAGGCCGCCGTGGCCCGCAATGCCCGCGCCTATGACATTGTTCAGCCGGGGCATATCTTCCCGCTGATGGCCGAGCCGGGTGGCGTGCTGCGCCGTGCCGGTCACACCGAAGCGTCCTGCGATCTGGCGGCGCTGGCCGGTTGTGAGCCGTCCGGGGTGATCTGTGAAGTCATGAATGAAGATGGCTCCATGGCACGCCGGGAAGACCTGGAAGTGTTTGCTGCAGAGCACGACTTGAAGATCGGCACCATCGCCGACCTGATCCAGTATCGCGCCCTGAACGAACAGACCATCGAGCAGGTGTCTGACCACGAGCTGGATACCTGGTACGGCGATTTTCGCCTGGTGGCGTTCCGCGACACCGTGGACGGGCTGACTCATGTGGCGCTGGTGAAAGGCGAGATCAGTGAAGACGAAGAGGTGACGGTACGGGTGCACCAGGTGGACCCGTTGCGTGATCTGATGAGCGCCAAGATGAATGGCCGCACCGGCTGGAACATGCATCGGGTGCTGGAAACCGTCTCCCAGTCGGATGCCGGGGTGGTGATTATTCTGGGTCAGGATTATGCCTCCAACGATATCGTTGAGCGCCTGGATGCCTTCTTCGGCGGCACCGCCGGCAAGCCCAAGGGTGAGTCCCGTGCGTACCGCAATATTGGCACCGGCTCCCAGATTCTGAAGGCGCTGGGTGTGCGCAAAATGCGCTTGCTCAGCTCCCCCATGAAATTCAACGCGTTGAGTGGTTTCGACCTGGAAATCACCGAGTACGTGGACGCGGATAGTTAATAAGAGATGCGTCATGCTCTACGCATCGCGCAACATGCGTGAGGCGTGCCAGCGTGAAGCGTGTTAGCGAGGATTAAAAATGCAAAACATCAAGACTCTCGAAGGTACTCTGAGCAACGTGGGCGGCCGTTACGGTATTGTGGTGGCGCGCTTTAACAGCTTTGTGGTGGAAGCCCTGCTGGACGGTGCCGTGGATGCGCTGGTGCGTCACGGAGTGAGCCGTGACGATATCGAAATCATCCGCGTACCCGGTGCCTGGGAAATGCCGGTGGCCGTGAAAAAGGTCATCGAGAAGCGCAGCTACGATGCCGTGATCGCATTGGGCGCGGTAATCCGTGGCGGTACCGCCCATTTCGAATTCGTCGCCGGTGAAGCGGCCAAAGGTATTGCCTCGGTTCAGAACAGCACTGGTACCCCGGTGGCGTTCGGCGTGCTGACCGTGGACACCATCGAGCAAGCCATCGAACGCTCCGGCACCAAGGCCGGCAACAAGGGGGCGGAAGCCGCCCTGTGCGCACTGGAAATGGTATCGCTGTTTAAAGCCTTGTAAGAACAGGCTTGCAGTAGCACGCCTGACGCCGGATACGGCCCTTCTCCCCGGCCCTTCTTTCACCATCGAGAGAAGGGGCGCCTCCTGAGTTTTCTGGAGGTTGTTTTCTCCCCGTATGGGGAAAGACAGGGAAAGGGCAGCCTTTATTTTGTAGAGAACACTATGAGCCAAACCAGCCCCAGTGCCCGTCGCAAGGCGCGGCGTTTCACTCTTCAGGCCCTGTACCAATGGCAGCTGGCCGGTGCGGCAGTGAGCGACATCGAAGCCCAGTTCCTGGCGAACCAGGATTTCGCCAAGGTGGACCGTGAGTATTTTCATGATCTGCTGCATGGGGTGCTGGGGCAGGTGAAAACCCTGGATGAGCTGCTTACCCCGTACCTGGATCGGCGGGTGGAGGAGCTGTCCCAGGTGGAAAAAGCGATCCTGCGACTGGGCGCTTTCGAGCTGAAAGAACGTCAGGATGTCCCCTACCGGGTAGTGATCAACGAAGGCATCGAGCTGGCCAAGGTGTTTGGCGCGGAAGATTCCTTCAAATACGTCAACGGGGTGCTCGACAAGCTGGCGCGCCAGTTGCGTTACGCGGAAGCGTCGGAACGTCGCCCCCGTGACTGATCTCCACTGATGGCGCTGGCTTGCCGTGCGTTCTGCCGGCAAGCCGCGTTATGCTTCTGTCATGACTGATCCCGCCGATTTCCCCCAATCGCCTCCGCAAGAGGCGGCTCCTCTGGACGAATTTTCCCTGATCCGGCGTTATTTTCATCATCGTCAGGGCGACACCGTGGTGTTGGGCCCCGGGGATGATGGTGCCTTGCTGGTACCCCCTGCCGGCCAACAGCTGGTGATGACCCAGGATACCAGCCTGGTTGACCGTCACTTTCCGGCAGATATGGCGCCGGCGGATGTGGGGTACCGCTGTCTGGCGGTGAATCTCTCTGACCTGGCCGCCATGGGCGCAAATCCCCTCTGGTTCCTGCTTTCGCTGACCCTGCCGGAGGTGGACGAAGACTGGCTGGCTCAGTTTTCCCGGGGAATGTTTGAACTGGCGGATCAGGCGGGAATCAGCCTGGTAGGCGGGGATATTACCCGTGGCCCGCTGGCGATCTCCATTCAGGCCACCGGCTCCGTGCCGCCGGGGCTGGCGTTGCGGCGCGACGGGGCCCGGGTGGGGGATCAGATTTGCCTGGGAGGCATCACCGGGGCAGGGCTGCTGGGGTTGGAGCAGTGGCAGGCCGGTCAGCGTCATGGGCCTGCCATCGGCCATTTCCGGCGCCCTCGCCCGCAGTGGGAGCTGGGCATGGCGTTGCGCGGCCAGGCCAGCGCCTGTATTGATATTTCCGATGGGGTGCTGGCGGATCTGAGCCATATCCTGCAGGCATCGGGGGGGCTGGGAGCGTGCCTTGATGAAGCGGCCTTGCCAGAGGATCCTCCCGTGCTGGCCGGTTGCAGTGCTGATAAGCAGCGGGCCTTGCAGCTGCAGGGCGGCGATGACTATCTGCTATTGTTTACCCTGCCGGCGGCGCAACCGGTTCCCCGAGGGTGCTATTGCCTGGGGCAGGTGGACGCCCAGCCGGGTATTCGTTTGCGTCAGAGAAACGGGGCGGTGGGCGCCCTGACGGTGGCCGGCTGGCAGCACTTTTGACAAGAGCCGCATGCAGGCAACAGGCAGCATGGCCACACGCTAAACCATACAAAATTCAAAGCCATTGCCGACACAGAGCCCGCGAGGAATAACATGGAATTTCAACGCCCCAGTATGCGTAACCCGGTGCATTTCCTGGCCTTCGGCTTCGGCTCCGGGCTGGCACCGATCGCGCCGGGCACCTTTGGCACGGTGGCGGCCATGCCGATCTGGTGGCTGTGTGCCCAGCTGCCTTTGTGGGGGTATCTGGCGGTGACCGCTGCGGTGATCGCCGTGGGGCCCTATCTGTGCGGCAAGACCTCTGACGATATGCACGTGCACGACCACCCGGGGATTGTCTGGGACGAGATCGCCGGCCTGCTGATTACCATGATTGCTGTGCCGATCACTCCCTGGGGGGCGCTGGCCGGCTTTGTGGCGTTCCGGGTGTTCGACATCATCAAGCCCTGGCCGATCGGCTGGCTGGATCGGCGGGTGGCCGGAGGCCTGGGAATCATGGTCGATGACTTGCTGGCAGGGGTTTATGCCGCGGCCGTGGTGCAATTACTGCTCTGGCAATTTCCTGCCATCTTTACCTGATATCGTTTTGGTACTACCGCTGGCGCCAAAGGGATGGCGCTTCTGAAGGTTAACTTTTAACCTGCAGAAAGATTCATTCGCAAAGGATTTGCAATGTCAGACACGGACCCGCGTTCACGACGGGTGGTGGTGCCCGGGGTGCGCTGGTTGCGCTTCCCGCGACGCCTGGAGGGCGAATACCGGGAGTATCAGTGCCAGGAAGCGGTGGAAAGCTTCCGGGTTAACGCCTTCTATATCCTGCTGCTCTACATGCTGTTGATTAGCGGCATTTACGCGCTGGCGCCGGAGCAGGTCCGTGGCTGGTGGTTGTCCACCTATATCTGGGTGGGGATCATCGTGCTGGTGGCAGGTCTGCTTGCCCAGGTGCGGGCACTGGACCGTTATTTCCCTCTCTATGCCGGCCTCGGCAGCTTCCTCGCTGTGGCGGTATCCGTGGCTATTCCCGGTTTTATACGCGACAGCGGTTCCGTCCAGCTGGCCCATGTCTCGGTGATTTATGCCCTCGTTATTGTCTACGCCATGGTTGGCCTGCGCTTTACCGTGGCGTCACTGGCCGGTTGGGGCGGCGGGTTGGTGGGCGCGCTGATCGCGGAAAAGCTGGGTCAGGGGCTGGACTGGCAGGTGCTGCACCGTACTTATACCGGGATCAGCTTGCTGGGCATGTTCTTGTGTTATTCCACGGAAGTACGCGACCGACTGCTTTTTTTCAACCAACGCCAGCTACTGCGCCAGCAGCGTCGTACCCAGGCACTGGCAGAGCGCCTGCACCGGTTGAGCCGGGAAGACAGTCTCACGGGCCTGGCCAACCGGCGTTTTTTTGATGAGGCCTTCGACAGGGAGTGGCGCCGCTGTAAACGCAGCCGGCAGCCACTGACCGTGATGTTGGTGGATGTGGACCGGTTCAAGGCCTACAACGACCATTACGGGCACCTGCAAGGGGATCTCTGCCTGCAGAAGTTGGCGGCGGAGTTTCGCCGCTACAGCCGCCGCGGAGGGGATCTGGTGGCGCGCTTTGGTGGGGAGGAATTCGTGTTGTTGTACCCGGAAACCGATGAGGTGGAAGCGCAACAGCTGGCCTCCCGGCTCTGCCGGTCGGTGCGTTCACTGGCCATTCCCCATGCGGACAATCCGGAAATGCAGGAGGTGACCGTCAGTGTTGGGGCCGCGATGATGATCCCCGGTGACCGCCACAGCGCGGGGGATTTGCTGGAAGCGGCGGATCGCGCCTTGTATCTGGCCAAACAAGGGGGGCGGGACGACTGGCGGATGTATGAGGCGCCGCCGCCGGTGCGGTTGGTCAAGGAGTCCAAAAACGACGAAGGGGAGCGATGACCGCTCCCCTTTGTGTTGTGCCTGGAGAGATTTGCTAGCGCTCCCGGGCTTCGCGCAAGGTCTGCTGGCGGCTCAGGCGCTCGCGGATCTGGCGTTCAATGCCGTCAGCATCCAGCCCAGCTTCGGCCAGTAACACGTCCCGCTTGCCGTGGTGAATGAAGTGATCCGGCAGCGCCAGGTTGAGCACATCCGCCACCACACCTTCCGCGTGCAACAGTTCATTCACGGCGGAGCCGGCGCCCCCCATTTGCTGATGGTCTTCTGCGGTGACCAGCAGTGCGTGCCCGGCGGTGGCCTTGAGAATGGCGTCCCGGTCCAGGGGTTTCACCCAGCGCATGTCCAGCACGGTGGCATTGAGTGCGTTGGCCGCTTCAAGCGCGGCCGGTACCAGTGCCCCAAAGGCCAGGATGGCAACTTGCTGGCCGTTGCGCAGGGTACGGGCCTGGCCGATGGGCAGTGCGGTCATGGTTTCTTCGATGGTGGCACCGGTGCCGGTGCCCCGCGGGTAGCGCACGGCTGCCGGCCCTTCGTGCAGGTAGGCTGAATAGAGCAGCTGGCGGCATTCGTTTTCATCTGAAGGGGCCGCGATGATCATGTTCGGGACGGTGCGCAGGTAGGCAAGATCGAACACGCCCCCATGGGTGGCGCCGTCTTCGCCCACCAGGCCGGCCCGGTCCAGACCGAAGGTCACGTCCAGGTCCTGCAGCGCTACATCGTGGATCAGCTGATCATAGCCGCGCTGCAGGAAGGTGGAATAAATGGCCACCACCGGTTTTTGATTCTCACAGGCCAGGCCGCCGGCCAGAGTGACCGCGTGTTGCTCACAAATGGCCACATCATGGTAGCGATCCGGGAAGCGGCGGCTGAATTCCACCATGCCGGAGCCTTCACACATGGCGGGCGTGATGCCCACCAGGCGCGGGTCCTGCTCGGCCATGTCGCACAGCCACTGGCCGAAGATATCCTGGTACTTGGGCAGCTTGGGTTTGCTGGGAACAGCCACCTGTACCTTGGGCTTGGGTTCGATCTTGTTGATGGCGTGGTAGCCCACCGGGTCGGCTTCCGCCGGCGCAAAACCTTTGCCCTTGGTGGTGTAGATATGCAGCAGCTGTGGCCCTTCCAGGTCGCGCAGGTTGCCCAGGGTGCGGACCAGTTCGTCTACATTGTGGCCGTCAATGGGGCCGATATAGTTGAAACCGATGGCCTCGAACAACATGTCCGGGCTGACCATGTTCTTCATGCTTTCTTCCGTGCGGCGGATGAAATCCCAGGCCGCCGGCATGGTGGAAAGCACCTTCTTGCCGCCTTCACGCAGGGCGATGTAACTCTTGCTGGCCCAGATGCGGGCGAAGTAGTTGGAAAGCCCGCCCACATTGTGGGAAATCGACATGTTGTTGTCGTTAAGGATGACCAGCAGGTTGGAGCGCGTATGCGCTGCGTGGCTCATGGCTTCGAACGCCTGGCCGGCGGTCATGGCGCCATCACCGATAATGGCCACGGCACGGCGGTCACTGCCGGCCATTTCCGCGCCCAGCGCCATGCCCAGCGCGGCGCTGATGGAGGTGGACGAGTGGCCCACGCCGAAGGTGTCGTATTCGGATTCGCTGCGCTTGGGGAAGCCGGACAGGCCGCCCGCCTGGCGGATGCTGGTGAGCGATTCCCGGCGCCCGGTAAGAATCTTGTGGGGGTAGCACTGGTGGCCCACATCCCAGACCAGTTTGTCGTCCGGCGTGTGATACAGGTAATGCAGCGCGACAGTCAGCTCTACCACCCCGAGGCCTGCGCCGAAATGCCCGCCACACTGACCTACCGCGTAGAGCAGATATTCACGTAATTCATCGACCACGCGCTCCAGCTGGGAGGCGGGCAGCTGCCGCAGGTCCGCAGGGCTGCTCAGGGTGTCCAGCAGCGGGGTATCGGGTCGCGTCAGCGGAATTTGAGTAAACGTCTTGGGCATAGGGTCATGCAGCCTGATGAGTGCAGGCCAGATAATGGCCAGTGGTCGTCAGTGGAAAGCGGAGTGATCAGGGCGTACCGCCTTCCGCCTGAACCGCTAGTATAACTGTCTGGAGGGGTGGTCGTCAGTGGTGGATCAGTGATTCCGGGTAATGATGTATTGCGCTAATTGTTGCAGCGGCAGGGCGCGTGGGCCATAGCCGGCCAGGGCTTGTTGCGCCTGGTCACACAGTTGCCGGGCGCGTTGCTGGCTTTGCTCCAGGCCGAGCAGGGAGGGAAAGGTGCTCTTTTGCAGCTTTTCATCGGAGCCGGAAGGCTTGCCGAGCTGTTCGGTGGCGGCGGTGATATCGAGGATGTCGTCCTGGATCTGGAATGCCAGGCCAATGGCATCGCCAAAGTCGGTCAGGTTGCTGAGCAGGGCGGGATCGTCGTTTTCTGCTGCAAAGTACCCCAGCTGCAGGCTGGCAGTGATCAGGCGGCCGGTTTTCAGATAATGCATTTCTTCCAGTGCCGCCACGGTCTGTTGCTGGCCCTGGGCGAGCATGTCCTGCATCTGGCCGGCGGCCATGCCGTCCACGCCTGCTGCCTGGCACAGGTGTTGAATCAGGGCGATGCGGCTGTCGCTGCGGTAATCACCATGGCAGGCAAGCAGCTCGAAAGCGCGGGTGTGCAGGGTGTCGCCGGCCAGAATGGCGGTGGCTTCGTCGAAGGCCTTGTGGCAGGTGGCCTGGCCCCGGCGCAGGTCGTCGTCGTCCATGGCGGGCAGATCGTCGTGAACCAGGGAATAGGCATGGATCAATTCCACCGCCACCGCAGGCACATCGGCCTGGGCTGCGCTCGCGCCTGCCAGCTGGGCGGCGCCGTAGACCAGTAGCGGGCGAATGCGTTTGCCGCCGCTGAGCGCGGCATAGCGCATGGCCTGGCTGAGTCGGGAAGCGGCACTCTGGGCGGGCAGGTAGTGGTCCAGGGCCTGCTCCAGGCGGGCCTTGGCTGTCTCGGTCAGCTGGTCCAGCGCGATGAAATCGCCGGGCGCGGCCTTGCGGGTTGTATCATTGCTCATTGTCACCACCGGTGAAGGGGGCAGGCTCGGCGCGGTCGTTCTGCTCCAGCAGAATGCGTACCTTCTGTTCAGCCTGTTGCAGGGCCTGTTGGCATTCCCGGGACAGGCGCACTCCTTCCTCAAAGGCTTTGAGGGAATCTTCCAGGGTCAGCTCACCGGATTCCATCCGTTCCACCAGGGCTTCCAGACTGTCCAGCGAGGTTTCCAGCGCGGGGGCTGCGTTTTTTGCCATGAGCGTCTCCTCGGATCCGTCACCGGGACCCCGTCTTTGCTGTGTCTGCCCCTGCTGCGGGCTGTGCTGGCGGCAACAGTAATGCAGCCGCTGTGGTGAATCAATTCCGGGTTGCGAGCCGGCGGGGGGGATGGAACCGGGGCAGGGCAACCGTTCAACTGATTTGATCTATTCTAAGTGATTGATATAAAAAGGGTAAGGCGAGAAGGGAAAAGAGGCAGGGAGGATTGATTCCAAATGGTTCTAACCAGGGGCTTCCGCCCGGTTGCTGCGGCTGATTATATTGAAAGGCCCGCCGGAGCTCGCAGGCTGCTTCTTCCTCTGATCTCCTAAGCTATGGCGTTTCGCTTGCGTCAACCGGCGGGGGATTCTGATTGAGCACCCCTCATGCTGCGCGCATCACGCATCATGTTGTAGAGCCATGCGAATATTTTCCGGATAAGAACAAACAGGCCGCGCCCAGATTTTGAGCGCGGCCTGTTTGGTTTCCGGTGCGCATCACACTACAACGCGTTGCTGTGTCCAGCGTGATGCGTGCCAGCGGCTCTTAAAAATCAAACCGCATACCCACCGTGAAGACCTGACCATCGCTTTCCACCTGGTAACCCGCCAGCGGATTAAAGCTTTCGGAGTTGGGGGTGTAGATGGCATAGCCCAGCTCTTCGTAGAAGTATTCCGCAAAGAACTTCAGGTTTTCGGTGTGACGGTAGTCCAGCCCGACCTGGGCAGAATCCCCCTGAAAGAAGGCATCGCCTTCATCGGTTTCTTCACCATGGGCGACCATGGCGCGCAGGGTGTACTTGTTCCAGCTGTAGGAACCCAACAGGTTGTAGGTCACCGGGTCATCGTCCTGCACGGTGTCGTCGTTGGTCAGCAGCTGTTCCACCTTGGCGGCGAAGCGCCAGTTACCCGGGGACCAGGCTGCGGAGATACCCGCCTGATCGGCATGCTTGGCGGAGTCCTGCTCACTGTCCTGGTAACCGATACCAAAGGCCAGCGAGTCGGTTACCGCATAGGACAGCGCGTACTGCATGGTATCCAGATAGCTGGTGCCCTGTTGATCGGTCAGGTCGACACCGGAAACGGTGGCCGTGAAGCCGCCCATGCTTGGGGTGGTGTAGGTGAGCGCGTCGCGGCGAAAGGTGGCCTGGGTGGCGTAGCCAGAATAGAAGGAGCTGAAGAAATCCAGCGGGTAGGCCACGTTGTTGTAGTACGCCAGCCACTGGGTACCGACGCGCACGCTACCAAAGCGGTCGTGGGCGACGGTAATGTCGGCGACCCGCGGCTTGTTGTTGCCTTTGTAACTTTCCTGGAAAAAGGTTGGGTCTTCCGCTTGCAAGCGTGCGGAATTAATCGGGAATTCCACCGTGCCGGTAATGTTGAAATGCTCGAAGTCATCATATTTGGCGGTGACACCCAGTCGGGAGTACGCATCCCGAAGCCCGGTGTAGGAATCGTCTTCGCCGGGTTGCGCCTGGTCGACAGAAACGGCTTCTGTCTGGATGCGCAGGGAGCCGTAGGGGGTAACCTCCAGATCCGCCTGGGCAGGCAGGGCGGCAAAGCCAGCCAGCAGGGCTGTCGATAATGGCAAAATACGTTGCTGTTTCATCTGTTTCTCTCCCTCATTTTTTATCGCAAAAAAACGTGCGGCCTGGCGCGGGGGAGGCGACAGGCCTATCAGTTGTGGGGTGGTGTAAGGCGAAATATTGCGTATTCGCGTTTGGGTGCCGGCAGCGTGTTGCGTAGCGCACACGACGCAATAAGTGAAAGAAAAACGCACGCAAAAGACGGTGGATGCGTGGAGATGGAACACTCGGTAACCCGGAGAAAAGGTGGCAGACTTTCTCGGCAGTGTACCCTCTTGCGCCTTCCCGATAAGGCGTTGGCGGCGTTAACCATGCAGGAAAAAACATGGTAATGCCGTGTCGATGGCGCTCGCGAATGATGCTTTTTTCATTGCGTTCCCTCACGTTGCCAGGGGCGCCTGCTACCGCTTTTCCGGCGTGCCAGTGTCCCCGAGTAGCGTCCATTCTTGCGCAAATTGTTATTTACCGTGGCAAATGAACACCGTTATTGCAAGAAAAGCCGGATGTTTTGTGGTGTGGTTCGTGGTGGAGCAGAAAGAAGGTTGAATGCACTTTCGTCCGCAATTACGCGTATTCGGCAACGCTGCAGTAGCCTAGAATGCGCGCCATGAAATTGATTCTGGCCCCCATGGAAGGCCTGGCGGATTTTTGGGTTCGCCAGGCATTAACGGATGTGGGCGACTACGATTGGTGTGTCAGTGAGTTTGTCCGTGTCAGCGGGCTGCTGTTGCCGCCCAGGGTGTTTTATCGCTGGTGCCCCGAGTTAAAACTTGGCGCGCGCACCCGGGCGGGCACGCCTGTGCATCTTCAGTTACTGGGCTCCGAACCTGACTGCATGGCGGAAAATGCGGTGCGTGCGGTGGCGCTTGGGGCGCCAGCGATTGATTTGAATTTTGGTTGCCCGGCGAAAACCGTGAACCGTCATCGTGGCGGTGCCGTGTTGCTTGATGAGCCAGAGGTGGTGCATGCGGTGACGGCGGCGGTGCGTGACGCTGTGCCGGCCAATGTGCCCGTGTCGGTGAAAATGCGTCTGGGTAATGAAGACGATGCCCGGGCGCTGGACAACGCCCGGGCGGTGGTGGAGGCCGGAGCTGCCTGGTTGACGGTACACGGGCGCACCAAACGCCAGGGGTATAAACCTCCGGCATTCTGGGATCGTATCGGCCACATCCGTGAGGTGGTGTCGATTCCGGTGATTGCCAATGGCGAGATCTGGACTGCGGACGATGCGGCTCGCGCTCGCCAGGAAAGCGGCTGTGATGATCTTATGCTCGGGCGCGGCGCGGTGGCCAACCCGCGTCTGGTCTCCGTGTTGCGGCACGGTGGCGAGCCTGGCTGGGATGCGATCTTGCCGATCCTGCAACAGTTCTGGGTGGATGTGGCGGGTACCGGCACTGATGCGCAATTGGCCGGGCGCATAAAACAGTGGTTGAGTTACCTGCGCCGGCGCTGGCCCCAGGCGGCGCAATTGCTGGAGCAGCTGAAACGCGAAACCCGGCCGGAGGTTATTGCCCGGATACTGTCGGACTTCGTGCCTGTAACGTAAAGGGCTGAAAGGGCGGCAGGACCAGGAAGTCGCCGTTGTGCCGGCCTGCCAACGCCTGGAAAGACGCATGCATGTTGTCCAGGCCCCAGGGGAGCGGTTTCACATCTGCGGTCAGTTCACTGAAAAAATCATCCCAGTGCACCGGTATCACCGTGTGGGCACCTACCGCGTTGGCGGTTTCCTCCATGAACATCTGCTGATAATGATCCGTTTGTTTGCCCAGGCTGGCGCTGGCCAGCAGGGCATAGTCAGCCTGGTAACCCGTCAGCGCCCCGGGGACCGCTCCGGAACTTCCCTGAATCAGCAGCGATCCGGTGGGATGGGTAATGACCACGGCGTAGCTTTGTCCTTCCTCCCAGGCTCCCACTCGTGCGGGTGGGGTGACCGGTGCGGCGATGTCACCCTTGCCGGTCATGGCTTCCACGGGCGCGGGCAGTGGCACATGGCTGGCCGGGACAAAGTGCACGGTAAATTGCCCAAACGAATACGGCTGATGGGGGACGATGGTGGTGATGCGGGAATCCGGCAGGCCGCCGCCCTTGCCCACCATGGCCGTAGACGAGGAGCCCAGCAATTGTGCGCCGGTGCGTTTTGCCACTTCCGCCACATCCATGGCGTGATCGAAATGGGAGTGCAGCACCAGCTGGGCGTCCAGTGAGGTAATGCCGGCCTGTGCCAGGGCGTGCTCAATGCGCTGTGCATTCGGTGCTATCCGGGTGAACAACAATCGCGGAATGGAAACCCGGGAGAAATACCCATCGGTGAGCAGGTGGGTGTGGCCGTCGCTGATCAGGATGGTGCTGGTGCCCAGGTAGGTGAGCGTGACCGAGCCCTTTTCCGGAGCGGGTTGCGTGGGCGCCACAGGCCAACGTGTCAGGTCGGGCGAAAGCGTCAGCAGCAATGAGCCGCCGAGAATCACAAGCAGAAACGCGGCCAGCAGCCATCGCGCTATTTTCATTATCTATCCATGATTGTTTTTATCGACTCGAAAATTCCCTGTCTGAGCCATGGGGCTCAACGAACAGACCCGCGAGTTTAACGGAAAACCGCCGATATCACAGGCCGGGGATGCCTTTTTCCGGGTGGCTCGCTTTTTCCATGCGCTCCAGGAGCCTGCTGTGCCCTGGCCGACTTCGACTAAAGTCATACTGTGCTGCCATGGTCCTTTGGCTAGTCTGGGTATCGAGCCTATCCCTTGTCTGCCTGAAAAGGGGGTGGCCTGATTTCCTGATGACGCAGAGGGACGAGTAATGAAAGAAGAAAACGCCCGCGCCTACTGGGCCGCTAACCTGCGATTGATTTTTACCTACGTGGCTATCTGGTTCGTTGTCTCCTATGGCTGCGGCATATTGCTGGTAGATGAACTCAATCAAATCCAATTCTTTGGTTTCAAACTGGGCTTCTGGTTTGCGCAGCAAGGAGCGATCTATGTGTTCCTGGTGCTGATCATCAAGTACGCGCACTCCATGAACAAGCTGGACCGTAAATTTGATGTCCACGAAGACTAACCGCTGAAAAGCAGATAAAGAGACCGATAAAGAGAGACATCCTATGGATATTCAGACACTCACTTATCTCTTTGTAGGCGGTTCGTTTGCGCTCTACATCGGGATTGCGATCTGGTCACGGGCCGGATCGACCAAGGATTTTTATGTGGCCGGTGGCGGGGTTTCCCCGATCGCCAATGGGGCAGCAACCGCGGCTGACTGGATGTCAGCGGCGTCTTTTATTTCCATGGCCGGGATTATTGCCTACTCCGGCTACGATGCATCGGTATACCTGATGGGGTGGACCGGGGGGTATGTGCTGCTGGCTATGTTATTGGCGCCTTACCTACGCAAGTTCGGTAAATTTACCGTGCCGGACTTTATTGGTGACCGTTACTACTCCAACGTAGCCAGAACCGTAGCGGTGATCTGCGTGATCTTCGTGTCCTTTACCTATGTGGCGGGCCAGATGCGCGGTACCGGTATCGTCTTCGCCCGTTTTCTGGAAGTGAATGTGAACACCGGTGTGGTTATCGGTATGGCCATTGTGTTTTTCTATGCCGTGCTGGGCGGTATGAAAGGGATCACCTATACCCAGGTCGCGCAGTACTGTGTGCTGATTTTTGCCTTCCTGGTGCCGGCGGTTTTCCTGTCCATCATGATGACCGGCCACGTCCTTCCGCAGACCGGTTTCGGTGGCACGGTGCTGGATGCTGCCGGGAATGACAGCGGGGTGTATCTGTTGCACAAGCTGGATCAGGTGGTCACCGATCTGGGCTTTACCGAATACACCGAAGGCTCAAAATCCACTATTGATGTGTTCTTTATTGCTGCGGCATTGATGTGCGGTACCGCGGGCCTGCCCCACGTGATCGTGCGTTTCTTCACGGTGCCACGGGTGAAAGATGCCCGTATCAGTGCCGGCTGGGCGTTGTTCTTTATCGCCTTGCTGTACACCTCTGCACCGGCGGTGGGCGCGTTCGCACGGCTCAACCTGATCGACACCGTGAACGAAACCCAATACACCGAACTGCCGGAATGGTTCTATAACTGGGAAAACTCCGGGTTGATCGGCTGGGTGGACAAGAACGGTGATGGTGCGGTGCAGATGCGTGCCGGGGCACCCTTCGAAGGCAAGCCGACCTATGCCGGCAGCCGTGAAGAAACCAAAGGCAGCTACGGGGAGCGTGTGCTGACCAATGCGCCCACGGATAACTCCTCGGAAGTGTACATCGACCGCGACATCATCGTGTTGGCTAACCCGGAAATCGGCAATCTGCCTGCCTGGGTGATTGCCCTGGTGGCGGCCGGTGGGGTGGCGGCAGCACTGTCCACGGCCGCGGGGCTGTTGCTGGTGATATCCAGTGCCATCTCCCATGACCTGCTAAAGAAAACCCTGATGCCGGGTATCAATGAGAAACAGGAGTTGTTGGCTGCCCGGGGGGCTGCCGTTGTGGCCATCGTCATTGCCGGTTACTTCGGGATCAACCCGCCCGGCTTTGTGGCCCAGGTGGTGGCTTTTGCCTTCGGTCTCGCCGCGGCCAGCTTCTTCCCGGTGATCCTCATGGGCATCTTCTACAAGCGCATGAACAAGGAAGGGGCGATTGCCGGCATGCTGGTCGGCCTGATCTTCACCTTCAGCTACATTGTGTTCTTCAAGTTCGTCTCGCCAGAGCTGAACAATGCGGAACACTGGTTGCTGGGCGTGTCGCCTGAAGGTATCGGCACCTTTGGGATGATGCTCAACTTTGCTGTGGCCTTCGCGGTATCGCGAGTGACGGCGCCGCCTCCCGAGCATATCCAGCACATTGTGGAAGACATCCGTATTCCGCGAGGTGCCGGTGAAGCGTCTGCACACTGAGCACGGGTAACACAGGAACCGGTGCGGGGGCTTCCTCCGCACCGGTTTTTGCGTTTAATAATGACAGCAAAGACGCAATGGCGGAGTTAACCGAATGATTGATCAGGAACTGAACCAGTATCCGTTCAGCCAGCTTGGCGAAGCCGGTCGCCGCCGTTTGCAGGAAGGAACCGATCTGGCCTATTACGAGCCGGATGACATTATTCTCGACGCGGCCAGTACCAGCGATTCTGTCTTTCTCGTGCACAAGGGCAGCGTGGCCGAACTGGACGTGAACGCGCCGGATGGCCGTCGCCAGGTGGGGGTTTATGCCGCCGGCGATTTATTCGGGGCGATTAGTGTATTGAATGGGCAAAGCCGTTACCGGTTTCGTGCCGAGCAGCAGACACTGTGCTACCTGATCCCGGCAGGGCTGTTTCGCGAGCTGTGTGAAAGCGAAGTGGAGTTCGGCCGTTATTTCAGCCAGCGGCTGGCGGAGAAAAACCAGCGCCTGGCAGAACGCCGGGAAGGGGGCGTAACCCTGGCGGGCTTTATGCTGGCGCGGGTGGAAGCGTGTATGCGTGAGCCCCTGATCATGCCGGAACAGGCCACCGTACGGGATGCCGTGACCGCGCTGAAACAGCACGGCGTGGACAGCGTGTTGATTCAGCATCAACAGCATTACGCCATTGTCACCAAGACCGATCTGCTGACCGCGCTGGTGATGAGCAATCAATCGCCGGATACCCGTTTGGCTGAGGTTGCGGAAACGGAGCTGGTTACCGCCCGTCCGGGCGATTACCTGTTCGCGGCCTTGACCCGGATGACCCGGCACAAGGTAGCGCGGGTGGTGGTCATGGAAAAGGGCGTTGCTGTGGGGGTGGTGGAGCTCACCGATGTGCTCAGCTTCTTTTCCAGCCGCTCCTATGTGGTGGGGCTGGAAATTGAGAAAGCGGATACGCTGGAGGCGTTGCAACTGGCCAGCGCCCGCCTGCCCGATCTGGTGGATACGCTGATGGCCCAGGGGGTAAAAATGCGGTTCGCCATGGATTTGCTGGCTGCCCTCAACGGCCGCTTGATGAGCAAGGCCTATGAAATGGTGGTGCCCGCCGATCAGCAGCGGGCCTGCCTGATGGTGATGGGCAGCGAAGGGCGTGGTGAGCAGGTACTGAAAACGGACCAGGATAACGGCCTGATTCTGGGCGAGCACCAGCAGTGGTCAGGCTGTGATCAGGATATGCAGCGCTTTACCCGCACCCTGCTGTCGTTGGGTTATCCCCCTTGCCCGGGGAACGTAATGGTCTCCAATCCGCAGTGGACCGGCCCGGTGTCGCGTTGGCAGCAGCGCGTGCAGGACTGGGCCGGGGATCCGGGCGGAAAAGGCCTGTTGAATCTGACAATCCTCACCGATGCACACGCAGTGGCCGGTGATCCCGGGCTGCTGGAAAGTGTGCGCGATACCCTGTTTTCCCGATGCAGTGATGATCAGTTGCTGATGGCCCATTTTGCCCGCCCGGTCCTGCAGTTTGCCACGCCGCTGAATTTGTTCGGTTCGCTGAAGAAGCCCCAGCATGGTATTGATATCAAAAAAGGCGCGTTGTTCCCGCTGGTGCATGGCGTGCGAGCCATGGCGTTGCAGTGCCGGATTCGGGAAACCTCGACCCTGGCGCGTCTGGATAAACTGGTGGCCGCCGGTGCCATGGAGCCCGGCTTTGCTGAAGACCTGGGTGAGGCCATGGAATTGTTCAGTGAGCTGCGGCTGTCCCGGCAGTTGGCCAAATTGCAGGGCGAAGACGAAACAGTGGAGGACAATCATATCGTGGTGCAGCAGCTATCTTCGCTGGAAAGGGATTTGCTGCGGGATGCGTTGCATCTGGTCAGCGAGTTCAAGCAACGTTTGTCGCGCCGTTTCCATCTGGAATATTGAACATGAATCGTGACTGGCGCTGGAAAAGCATGTTGCCGCAGTGGCCCGGTTCCAAATGGCGCCGGTTCCGTGACCGGTGCCGCCATGGGCAGGGCCCCTATGCGCACCTCTTTGCTCCCTATGATGGGGATCAGGTAGTTGCCATTGATTGTGAAACCACGGGCCTGGACAGTCGCACCGCAGAACTGGTGTCCATTGCGGCGGTAGTTATAAAAGATGGGCGGGTACTGAGTAGCCAGGGTCTGGATGTGAAGCTGATGCCACCGGACAGCCTCAAGGAGGACACTATTCGCATTCACCGGCTACGGCCGGTGGATCTGGAAGGCGGTGAAAGTGTGCGCGACGCGCTGGACGCCTTGCTGGCACTGGTGGGTAACCGCCCGTTGGTGGGCTGGTGTGTGGCTTTTGATGTGGCCATGATCAATCGGTATTTGCGTCCGCTAATGGGGTTTGATTTACCCAATGACATCATCGAGTTATCTGCGCTGTATCAAAAGAAAATGCGCTACTGGCAGCCAGACGTGACTCCCGATCTGCGCTTTGATGCCATGGCCAGCGCCTTGCAGGTGCCGGTGATGGAACGGCACACCGCCCGGGGAGATGCGGTGACCAGTGCGCTGATGTACCTGCAACTGCAGAAATCGATATTAAGGAGCCTCTGAAAAACTCCTTGCGTGCTCAGTCTTTCAGGCTGGTTCGCAATCTAGGCGCGCTTTTGAAGGTGTATGTCCATCCATCAAAAAAGCGCAACAACGAGTGCGGGCCAGCCTGAAAGACCCGAAGGGCACGGCCTGAAGCGCACATCTGCTGCGCCTTGCCTCTAGGAAAGGGAACCACCCTGTCCGTCGAGACAAGACACAACAGCTGCACGCTTCAGGCCACGCTGAGCACGTAAGGAGTTTTTCAGAGGCTCCTCAAATTAACGACGGCCGATAAAAAGGAAGGAAGTGCTGATGTTCTATGCAGAAAAAATAGCGCTGATAGCGGGCCTCTGCCTGGTTCTGTACGCCTATTTTCGCTACTGGCGCCGTACCGGCGATGGCCAGGGGCTGGTGATGTTCTGGCGCCGGGCCATGGCACTCAATGTGGTGGAGTTCAAACTGCAACGCGGTGGTATTGCCCTGCTACTGGTGGCCGTGGTGCTACGCTTTGCCCAGGCGCTGCTATAAGCTCAACAAGAGTCGCAACAGGCAGCATGCTCCACGCAACAGGTAAACGCACGATAAGCGATTCCTGATTTTCTTTAACCAACGGGGAGAGGCGGTGTTTTCACTGTGGCAATTGGGTGCGTTGGCGCTGGCTTATGTGTTGGTGTTGTTCGTTATCGCCTGGTGGGGCGATCGGGCTGCCCGACAGGGCCGCAAGACCTTCCACAATGCCTGGGTGTACAGCCTGGGGTTGGGGGTCTATTGCACCTCCTGGACTTTCTACGGCGCCGTTGGTGAAGCCGCCCAGAACGGCTGGAACTATCTGCCGATTTATCTGGGGCCGATCATTACCGTATTACTGGGCGGTTCACTGATCTACAAGATGGTGTCGGTGGCCCAGCAGCAGCATATTACCTCCATTGCCGATTTTCTGGCCGCCCGCTACGGCAAATCCCGCCGTCTTGCTGTGCTGGTCACCCTGGTGGCCATTGTCGGGGTGCTGCCCTACATCGCCTTACAGCTAAAAGCCGTTACCCTGTCGTTTGATTATGTGCTGGAGGAATCTGCGCCGGGCCAGGTGGATACGGCGCTGGTGGTAGCTGCGCTGATGGCTATCTTTACCTTGCTGTTCGGTACCCGGCATATCGATACCACCGAACACCAATCCGGTCTGATGCTGGCGGTGAGCTTTGAATCCTTTATCAAGGTCGTGGCGTTTGTCGGGCTGGGCTTGTATTGCCTGTATGCCATTTTTGATGGCCCGGTGGATATGTGGCAGCAGCTGAGCGAGCGCAGCGATGTCATGCAGAGCTTTGAGCCGACCCTGTTTTCGCAAAGTTTCGTCACTTCATTATTGCTCTCCATGGTGGCGATTCTCTGCCTGCCCCGTCAGTTCCATGCCGGCGTGGTAGAAAATAATGACCTGCGCCATTTGCGCACCACGCGCTGGCTGTTTCCGTTGTATCTGGCGCTGTTTGCGATTTTTGTTCTGCCGATTGTGATTGCCGGCGTGATTACCCAGCCCTACCTGATCGGTCATGCAGATACTTACATGTTGTCGTTGCCCATGGCCCAGGGCAGCCACGGCATGTTGATGTTGTCATTCATCGGCGGAATCGCAGCGGCCACCGGTATGGTGATCGTCTCCACCATGGCGTTGGCGATCATGCTGACCAATGAAGTGCTGTTGCCCATGTGGCTGCAGTCGCGGCTCAATGAAAAGGATCAGCTGTCGGATCTCAGCACGCAACTGCGCTTTCTGCGCCGGGCCAGCATTCTGGTGCTGCTGGGGCTGGCGTTTGCCTTCCATACGCTGATCGACCGGTTCGACGGCCTTGCCAGTATCGGGCTGCTGTCGTTTGCCGCTGTGGCCCAGTTCGCGCCATCACTGATTGGTGCCCTGTACTGGCGCAATGGCCATAAGCAGGGCGCGTTCATCGGCCTGGCGCTGGGCTTTGTGGTGTGGTTTTACTGCCTGCTGGCGCCAGTGATTCTGCCCGTGGAGTGGGTGATCGTGCTCAACACCCAGGGGCTGTTCGGCCTGGGCCTGTTACGGCCCCATGCCATGTTCGGCATCGAAGGGCTGGAGCCTCTGACCCATGGTGTGTTCTGGTCGGTGTCCGTGAATCTGGCCGCGTTTATCTACTATTCCCGCCGAGCCAACCATGATGCCCTGGATGAAGCCCAGGCGGCCCGGTTTGTTGATATGCCCACGGACTGGTGGCGCGAAGGTATGGGGCACCCCTCCATTACCACCATCGAATTGCTGGAAGTCTGCAAGCGCGGGTTGGGGCATCCACGGGCGGAACCTTTGTTCTTCGATTACATGCGTCGGCGTGGGGTGTCGGAAGAATTGGAATTGCCGGCACCGCTGCATCTGGTGCGATATGTGGAACGGTTGCTGGCGGGCACCATGGGGGCCTCCACCGCACGCATTGTGATGAGCTCGTTGCTGCGTAAACAGAATGGCCGCCACGATGATGTGGTGCGGATGATGGACGAAGCCTCCGAGCTGATCCAGTTCAACCATCAGCTGCTGCGCACCACCATTGAAACCATTAGCCAGGGCATCTGCGTGGTGGACCGGGATATGCAGGTGGTGGCCTGGAATCAGGCCTACGTGAAGCTGTTTGATTATCCGGACGGGTTGATTCGGTTGGGACGCTCCATCGCCGATGTGTATCGCTATAACGCTGAACGGGGTTATTACGACGGCGAAAATATGGAAGAAAACGTGACGCGGCGGGTGCAATTATTACGCGAAGGGTATGCCCATCAGTTCGAACGGGAGCTGCCCAACGGCATCGTAGTGGAAGTACGCGGTACACCCATGGTGGGCGGTGGTTTTGTCAGCACCTATATGGACATCACCGAACGCAAACACGATGAAAAAGCGCTGCGTCAGATCAATGAGAATCTGGAGCAGATGGTATCGGAGCGCACCCGGAAACTGTCGGAGCTGAATGCCAAACTGGCACAGGCCAATGAAGGGAAAACCCGCTTCCTGGCGGCCGCTGGCCATGACCTGATGCAGCCTTTGAATGCCGCGCAGTTGTTTGCTTCATCGTTGCGTCAGCAGTTGCGTAACCAGGAAAAGGGCCAGTTCGATCATGAGGTGCAGGTGCTCGGACATATCGACAGCTCCCTGCAAGCGGCGGAACAGATTATTTCTGCGTTGCTGGAAATCAGCAAACTGGATACCGGCACCATGGCGACGCACATCCACCCCTTGCGTTTGTCGTCATTGATGACGCCGCTGGGTCAGGAGTTTGCTGCGCTGGCCAGCGCGCAAGGGCTGACGTTGCGAGCGGTGTCATGCAGTGCGGTGGTGGACAGCGATGAAGTATTGTTGCGACGGGTATTGCAGAACCTGTTGTCCAATGCGGTTCGGTATACGGATTCCGGGCGCATCCTGTTCGGTGCGCGCCGGCTGCACAATGCCGTGCGCATTGATGTGTGGGATACCGGGCCGGGGATTCCCGGTGATCAGCATGAACAAATCTTCCGGGAGTTTCATCGTCTGCCTCAGCTGCATAATCGTGAGGTAAAAGGTCTGGGGTTGGGGCTGGCCATCGCCGACCGGATTTGTCGTTTGCTGGGCCATGCTTTAACCGTCCGTTCCTGGCCGGATAAAGGCACCGTTTTTAGCGTAACGCTGCCGCTGTCGACAGGAGATGTGCCGCCATTGCTGCAGGATGAACCGTTGCGCGAGCGCCGGGATATCCAGGGCGTGCGTGTTTTCTGTGTGGATAATGATTCCGCGCTGCTGGCGAGCCTGGTGGCGGCCCTGCAAACCCTGGGTTGCGAGGTGGTCGCGGCCAGCGGCCTGAAGGAAGCACAGGAGAAGGCGGCGCAAAGCTGGGTGCCGGATGTATTGCTGGTGGATTTCCAGTTGGATCATGAAGACGGGTTCGACGTGATTGAAGCGCTGGATCATTGCTGGGAGGACGTTATTCCCGCCGTGCTGATGACCGCAGACCGACGCCCGGAAGTCCGCGCCAGAGCAGAAGAGCAAGGGGTAGGCTTCCTGCAAAAACCGATTTCCGAAGCCATATTGCAACGAACGCTCGAAGGGCTTCTGTAAGCTGCGTGCAGCGCTTGATGGAATGGGAAAATCCCGGCCCCTGGTATCTACGCCGTGGTTGTAGGAGCGTCGCTGGCGGCGCGATAACCCAGGTATGAAAAGACAGGTTTACCACAGACGACACAGGGTTCACGGAGGAAAAGAAGGGGGCTTTCTCAGTGACCTCTGTGGTGAAAGGCTTTTGAAGCTGGCCTCAATCGCGCCGCCAGCGACGCTCCTACCGCGACTCGACCTTTAGCGCTTAGTCCAGGCCGGGAGGCTCGATGGCCAAGTCTTTGAGGGCCAGTACCGCCTGGGTGCGATTGCGCACACCCAGCTTGCGAAAAATGGCGGTCATATGGGCTTTCACGGTGGCTTCCGATACGTCCAGCTCGTAGGCAATCACCTTGTTCTGCATGCCTTCCATCAGCATGCCCATGACCCGAAACTGCTGCGGGGTCAGGCTGGTGATTCGCTCGCTCATGGCGGAGTGGTCTGGCAGCGTTGGGGGCATGGCTCGGCGGGCTTTTTCCGGTAGCCAGCGTTCGCCGTCCATGATCTTGCGCATGGCATCGGTCATGGTGTCCACGGAAGCGGATTTGGGAATAAAGCCGTCGGCACCAAAGTGAATGGCGCGCTGGATCACGTCCACGTCTTCGGTGGCTGAAATTACCACCACCGGCACCTTCCGGTATTGCTCGCGCAGGTACACCAGGCCGGAAAAGCCGTGGGTGCCGGGCATGTGTAAATCCAGAAGAATGACATCGAAGGGGATTGCCTGCTGGCCCAGCACTTCCAGAGTGGCGAGCGAGTCGGCTTCATGGATGGTGGCACCGGCAAAGCTGGCCTCTACGGCCTGTATCAGGGCCGCACGGAACAGGGGGTGATCATCGGCAATCAGTATGGTTGTCATGGCTCTGATTTAAGCATGTTGCGTACGAAGAGCCCAAAAAAAGATGGGAATGAAAAAAAGATGCTGCCCGGGGAGGGCAGCATGGGGAAAGGAAACACAGAAAACATCCATGTTTCATCAGCGTATGCGGTTTCAAGTGGCGTCTGTATCAACGGTTCAGCCGGGTTTCAACCAGGTTGGCTACCACCGCCGGATCGGCCAGGGTGGAGATGTCGCCCAGGCTGTCGTGTTCGTTGGCCGCCACCTTGCGCAGGATGCGGCGCATGATTTTGCCGGAGCGGGTTTTCGGCAGCCCATGGGTAAAATGGATCAGGTCAGGGGTGGCAATGGGGCCGATTTCCCGGCGCACCCACTGGCGTAATTCGTCATGCAGGGCATCGCTGGTGTGCTCGCCATCATTCAGGGTCACATAGACATAAATGCCCTGGCCCTTGATGGTATGGGGATAACCGACGACGGCGGCTTCGCACACCTTGGGGTGTGAGACCAGGGCGCTTTCCACTTCCGCGGTGCCCATGCGATGACCGGACACATTAATCACGTCGTCCACGCGACCGGTAATCCAGTAGTAGCCGTCTTCGTCACGGCGAGCTCCGTCACCGGTGCAGTAATAGCCGGGGAAGCTGGTGAAGTAGGTTTGCACAAACCGTTGGTGGTCGCCCCACAGGGTGCGGGCCTGGCCGGGCCAGCTATCGGCGATGACCAGGTTGCCTTCTGCAGCGCCGTGCAGCAGCTTGCCGTCATTATCCACCAGTGCCGGCTGCACACCGAAAAAAGGCAGCGTGGCAGCGCCGGGTTTGGCTTCAATGGCACCGGGCAGAGGGCAGATCATGATGCCGCCGGTTTCTGTCTGCCACCAGGTGTCGACCACGGCGGCCTGGCTGTTACCCAGCTGGTCATGGAACCATTGCCAGGCGGTCGGGTTGATGGGTTCCCCCGCCGTGGCCAGGATGCGCAGGCTGTCGCGTCGACTGTTGGCACAGCAATGATCGCCGCCGGCCATCAGCGCGCGGATGGCGGTGGGAGCGGTATAAAGAATGTCGATATTGTAGCGGTCAATAATATCGCCGACCCGTTGATCGTCCGGGTAGTTGGGCACCCCTTCGAACATCACGCAGGTGGCGCCGTTGGCCAACGGACCGTAGACCAGATAAGTATGCCCGGTAATCCAGCCCACATCGGCGGTGCACCAGTACATTTGCCCCGGGTGGTAATCGAAGGCCAGCTGGTGGGTCAGCGAGGCATAGACCATGTAGCCGCCGGTGGTATGCAGCACACCCTTTGGCTGCCCGGTGGAGCCGGAGGTATAGAGGATGAATAGCGGGTCTTCCGCATTCATGGGCTCCGCTGGGCAGTCGCCGTCACTGAGTGCCAGCTGCTCATGAAAATCCAGATCGCGTTGCGCAAACCAGTGACTGTCACAGCCCACATGGTTCACCACTAATACCTTGTCGACGCTATCGGTGCCGGCCTGTTCCAGTGCGGCATCCACGTTGTCTTTTAGCGGTACGATCTTGCCGCCGCGACGCCCGCCGTCTGCGGTGATTACCATTTTGGCACCGCAATCGGCGATGCGGCCCGCCAGGGCGTCCGGAGAAAAGCCGGCGAACACCACCGAATGAATGGCGCCGATGCGGGCGCAGGCGAGCATGGCGAATACCGCTTCGGGAATCATGGGCATGTAAATCATCACCCGGTCACCTTTGCCAATGCCCTGCTGTTTGAGGGTGTTGGCCAGCTTGCAGACGTGTTGGTGTAACTGCTGATAGGTGATCTGCCGGCGATCCTGGTCCGGAGAGTCCGGTTCCCACAGTAGTGCTATGCCGTCTCTGTTGGTGGCCAGGTGGCGGTCAATACAGTTTTCTGCGGCATTTAGCTCACCATCATGAAACCAGCGAATGTGCAGATCATCGGGGCTGAAATGGGTGTCGCGAATCTGTTGGGGGAAGTGCTGCCAGTCGATCCGCTGTGCCTGACGGCGCCAGAAGCCAACGCTGTCATCCAGGCTCTGTTGGTACAACGCATGGTAATCATTGCCGTCAATCCAGCAGCGGTCTTTTAATGCCTCTTTAACCGGCATACGCAGGCCCGTTTCCATGGGACTTCCCTCACTCGAAAAAGTGCTCACCAGAAAAGTGGAGCAGAAATGAATGCCACGAGTGTGCAAAAACAGGAGGCCGGGCTGAATTAGACCTTGGTCTTAATGACGCCACAGGCGACACGCTTCACGCAACAAGGAAAAGCCGTCAAGGCACTGCTCCGGGTTTATCTCTCTGTTTGTGGGAGGCGACGCTGGCATCGTGCGGTTATTCAGTAGGAAGAAACCTTGTCATCACTCAGGTTTTCCTGGTCAGGCATTTCGCGTCGGGCCTCTGGTGTTTAATCACCTTCGACCTATGGCTAATAGAGTGTTGGTACAACGCTCAGCAAGCTGTCAATCGGAGTCACTTTCGTGTTGATGACAATAAGAGGACAGGGCCATGACAGTAAAAAAAGCCACGTACCTGTGCGGCGCTCTGGTGCTGGCGCAGGCAGGCATTGCCAGCGCCGATACCACGCTGGAGGAACGTATCATCGTGCTTGAAGAGCGGATGGATGGTGTAAAGAGCGGTAATACCCAGATCGATTTCGGCGGCTTTATCAAAGCCGATACCATGTTGAGTAAATACAGCGATGGCGACCTGGCTGGCGGCTCGGTCGGGCGCGATTTCATGGTGCCGTCCACCATTCCCGTTGGGGGAGAGGCCAGTTCGGAAGAGCTGGACTTTATTGCCAAGCAAAGCCGCTTCTGGTTGAAAAGTGAAACCATGACCTCTGCCGGCATGGTGCGGGGGCATATCGAAATTGATTTCCAGACCAACGATATCGGTGACGAGCGCATCAGTAACAGCTATGCACCGCGTATTCGCCATGCCTATCTGACATGGGACAAGTGGTTGTTCGGGCAGACCTGGTCCACGTTCTTTAATGTGAGCGCGCTACCGGAAACGCTGGATTTTGTTGGTGCAGCGGGGACGGTGTTTGAGCGTCAGCCCCAGATTCGTTATACCAGCGGTGGTCTGATGCTCGCGGTTGAGAACCCGTCCACGACGCTCTACGGCGGTGCGCAGAACCCCTATGACGACAATGCCATGCCGGACCTGGTGGCGCGCTATAACATTGCCGGTGACTGGGGCAATGTCAGTGTCTCTGCCATGGGGCGTGAACTGGCCTATCAGGATACGATTGGTGGTGTGGATCAGGATGAAAGCGAGTACGGCTACGGCCTGTCGCTGGCGGGCCGCATGATGCTGGGGGCCATGGACGATATTCGTTTCCAGGCGAACTACGGTAATGCGCTGGGCCGTTACACCACGCTCAACGCGTTCCGCTCAGGACAGATCGAGGCGGATGGCAGTATTGAGCTGATTGATCAATGGAGCGGTGTGCTGGCGTTGCGTCATCACTGGAGTGATCGCTGGCGTTCCAACTTTGCGGTTTCAGTAAGTGAAGCGGATAACCCCGATACCGTGGCGGTGACCACCAGCAAGCGGGTGCAAAGCGCCCACGCCAACCTGATCTGGCAGGTCGCGAAACCGCTCTCTCTTGGCGGCGAGCTGATCTATGGTGATCGGGAAATCGAGAATGGGGACGACGGCAATCTCAAGCGCGTGCAGTTCACTGCGAAATATGCGTTCTGAATAAGAGGCGCTGCACGCAACATGCAGCACGTCACACGCAAAAGAAAGGGGCGCTTCGGCGCTCCTTTTAATTGCGGGTTTGGCGTGTTGCGTGAAGCATGGTGGATGTTGCGGCCGCGAAGAGACATAAAAAAAGGACGCCGAAGCGTCCCTTTTTTGCGTGCAAGCCTGTTGCATGCAGCATGATGCGTCTCTTAATCCACATCTGCCGGGTACACGCCGTTCTCGTCGTGCACTTCCTTGCCGCTCAGGGGCGGGGTAAAGGCACAGGCGACGACCATGTCTTCGTTTTCGCCACCGTAGAGGTAATGCTCATCGTGCTCGTCGAGCAGATAGATCGTGCCCGGGGTCAGGTCATAGACCTTGCCGTCATCCAGGGTTTCGATCTTGCCGCTACCGGAAATCACGTAGACGGATTCCCAGTGGTTGGCGTATTTGATGTGGGTCTTGGTGCCTTTGAAGATGGTGGTGATGTTGAACGAGTGCCCCATCTTGTCTTCTTTCAGAGACAGGCGAACAGACTGCCAGTTGCCGTTTTCGGCTTTCACACAGCGGTCAGACTTCTCGGCTTCAGCCAGAGTGCGAACGATCATGGATAACTCCTGAGCTAAAAAATCGGGGGGAGGGAGAAATAACGCTCCCCCATTCTCCCGAGAAAGGAGGTGGGGGAGCGTGAACCGCCGTGTTAGGCAGTGATGCTGGCCACGGAGTGAGCTTCGCCGCGCTTGATGCGGTCGGTCATCACTTCGTCCACGCTTTCCTTGACGATCTCAAGGGCGCGAACCAGATCTTCTTCGCTGATGGTCAACGGGCACAGTGTCTTGATCACCTGATCATCGGCGCCGGAGGTTTCAATTACCAGCTGACGCTTGAAGCAGGCTTTGGTGATTTCGCCAGCGACTTCGCCATCGCGGGCGACCAGGCCCTGCATCATGCCGCGGCCGTTCAGGTAGAACCAGTGATCATCGTAGCTGGTGGCGATAGCGCGGAAGTGGTCGGTAATGATGTCCGCTTTCTTCTGCACTTCCTTGGCGAACTTGTCATCGCGCCAGTAGTGGTTCAACGCTGCAGCGGCAGTCACGAAAGCCAGGTTGTGGCCACGGAAGGTGCCGTTATGCTCGCCCGGCTTCCACAGATCCAGTTCCGGCTTCATGAGTACCATGGCGAAGGGCAGGCCATAGCCGCTCAGGGACTTGGACAGGGTGATGATGTCCGGGCTGATGCCGATGTCATCAAAGCTGAAGAAAGAACCGGTACGACCACAGCCAGCCTGGATGTCATCCAGGATCAGCAGCATGTCGTGCTTGCGGCAGACTTTTTCCAGGTTTCGCAACCAGTCGAAGCTGGCCGCGTTGATGCCGCCTTCGCCCTGTACGGTTTCCACAATGACAGCGGCAGGATGGTCAACACCACTGGAGGAATCGCCCAGTACCTTGTCCAGGTATTCGGTGGTGTCGAAGGCATCGCCCAGGTAGCCGTCGTACGGCATGGGGGTTACACCGCCCATGGTAACGCCAGCGACGCCACGGTGGTGGCTGTTACCGGTGGCGGCCAACGCGCCCAGGCTCACGCCATGGAAGCCGTTGGTGAAGCTGATGATGTTTTCGCGACCTTTGATGTTACGGGCAATTTTCAATGCCGCTTCCACCGCGTTGGTGCCGGTGGGGCCGGTGAACTGCATCACGTGGTCCATATCGCGCGGTTTCAGAATCGTTTCATAGAAGGCATCCATGAACTCACGTTTGGCAGCGGTGTGCATGTCCAGGCCGTGAACAATGCCGTCGCGCTGGATGTATTCCAGCAGCTTTTCTTTCAGGACCGGGTTGTTATGGCCGTAGTTCAGGGTGCCTGCGCCGGCCAGGAAGTCGATGTATTCCTTGCCGTTTTCGTCGTACAGGTAGCTGCCTTTTGCCTGGTCGAATACCACCGGAAAGCTACGGGCATAGCTCATTACTTCCGATTCGTGGCTTTCAAAAATGTCTGTATCCATGGTTTCTGTACTCATGATTCCTGGTCCTCGCTTGAATTCGGGGTTGCTGGTGCGTTGCGGGCTGCGTTTACGCTTCGTCGCGATTAAACGGGCCGATCCGCAGCAGGTATTCGTCGTTATGTTCGCCGGCAAAGTGAATGCGCGAATCGAACAGAATAAATTCTTCCGTGGGCATGCTGCGCTGGTAGGCGAAGCTGCGGAACATGCCCCAGGAGGCTTCGTTGTCCGGGGTGATGGTGGTCTCAATGAACTGAACATCGGTGCTTTCTTCGCGCTCGATCAGTTCGGCCAGCATGCGCTTGGCCAGGCCCTTGCCCCGGGCTTTTTCGTGCACCGCTACCTGCCAGACAAACAGGACATTTTGCTGCTTGGGCGGGATGTAGCCGGAAATAAAGCCGACCAGGTCGCCGTCCATCTCTGCCGCCACGGAGGTGTCGGCAAAGTGGGTGCACTGCAGCAAGTTACAGTAGACGGAGTTCTCGTCCAGCGGCTTGCACTCGCTGATCAGTTTGTGAACCCGGCTACCGTCCTGGCTTTCAGGTTTACGAAAGGTGATGTCATCCGATTTGTCGGTGGATGAATCCGTTTTTTTCGCATCGTCTGCTGACATGGTTTCACTTATGGTCCGTTTTGGAGAAAGAGTTTGCGTCCCGGCGGCTGTTCATTTCTACCGCCGGTTGCGCGCGATCAATGGCCCCCAGATCCAGCACCGGCGAGGCGTCGATATCGCCGGCATTCATCATTGCCGCAACCCGCTGCAGGGAGCTAAGAATTAAAGATTGCTCCCAATCCTCAAGGCGGTCAAAGCGTTCGATGAATTCGTCCTGGAGCGGGGTGGGGGCCTTCTCGATGATATCCAGGCCGGCGGAGGTCAGGTGGGCATAAACACGGCGTTTATCCTGCTCGCCGCGCTTGCGTCCCAATAGCTCCCGCTTTTCCAGACGGTCGAGAATGGTGGTGACGGTGGCCTGGCTCAGCGATACCTCGTTGGCCAGATCCCCCATGGTCATCTCACCGTGCGCCGCAATCGCCTGCATGATGAGAAGCTGGGGCGATGTCAGGCCGGATACCTTGCTCAGCTTTCGTGAGTAGAGGTCCGTGGCGCGAATGATCTGTCGTAATGCGATTAGCACGTCTTCGTGTCTGGCCATTGCCGAAAATTCTCTTGATAACAAAGTAATGTGACCGAAATTAGACATGGTTTGTCTGCAATCACCTTTGAGATGTAAAGATTCTATCTCCATCAAAACAGGGCAATGGCGAGTAATCCCTTGCGATAAGTGGTAGGCTATCTTAGAGATAAAACATTTAGATGTCAAAATAAATACCGGACAGTGACGGTGTTGTGACCGGCTATATCGTCTGCATTCCTTGCTCTGCGGGGGTTTACGACCTGCCAGGGGGAAAGGCTCGCAGTTTCGACAATCGCACATGTTTTGTGTCACAAAGGACTTCTCAAGTTCCCGAATCCGGGGGCTGTTTTTCGTCGTCGTGTTTATAGGCGTTGCCATGATGATTGATTCCTTTCTTCTCGTACTTTCCTGGCTGGATCGCACCCTGGGGGTGATTGAGCGCGTCATTATCGGCGGCTGCATTTTGGCCATGGCCCTGCTGATGAGTGGCCATGTGGTGGGGCAGACCCTGTTTGATGAAGGGATTCCCGGCACCTATGAAGTGGTGAAAATGCTGATCGTGATACTGACCTTTGTGGGGCTGGGCTACGCGGCCCGCCACGCCCGCCACATCCGCATGTCCGCCATCTATGAACAGCTCAATGGCAAGGCCCGCAAGGGGCTGCAGATGTTGATCTGCCTGGGGACGGCGACGCTGATGTTTTATTTCGCCTGGAAATCCGGTCAGTACGTCTTTGATATTCAGGAGCGTGGCCGGGTGAGTGCGTCGCTGCAGGTGCCCATGTGGCTGGTCTACCTGTCACTGCCTGCGGGGTTCAGCATGGCCGGCATCCAGTACCTGCTGACCTTTACCCGCAATGCGGTATCGCCGGGTGTCTGGCGGTCGTTCAACGAAGAAGAAAGCTATGAAGCGGTGCCGCTGGGCGCGGCAGCGGTGGATGATCAGGATGGCCAGCGCTGATGCGTAGCCGGTTTTTTGCTGTGAGTGCTGCTGAATGAGGGGGTTGTCGCTGTGTTAATCATTCTGGCTGTGATCATGCTGGTGTTGCTGATGATGGGGTATCCCATGATGGTGCCGCTGGCGGTGGGGACATTGTTCATGATGTTCACCGGGCTGACTTTCTTCGGCCCGGACCAAGCCATTACCTGGATGGTCAATGGGGTTGGCAGTTGGGTGCTGGCGGCCGTGCCCATGTTTATCTTCGCCGCGGATATTCTCACCAAGGGCCATACCGCCAATCGGTTACTGGATGTGGTGGATGCCTTTACCCGGCATCTGCGCGGCGGTTTGCCCATTACGACGGCCATGTCTTGCGCGGTGTTTGGCGCGGTATCCGGTTCCACCCAGGCCACGGTGGTGGCCATGGGTGGTCCCATGCGGCCACGTCTGCTGGCCAAGGGTTATTCCGATAGCTTTGCGCTGGCGCTAATTATCAATGCCAGTGATATCGCCCTGCTGATCCCGCCCAGCATCGGTTTCATTGTCTATGGCGTGGTGATGAAAACCTCCATTGGCGACCTGTTTTTGGCCGGTATCATCCCGGGCCTGCTGGTGTTGCTGATGTTTTCCGTCTACTGCTGGATTGGCGCCCGGGTCAAAGGGATTGAGCCAGAGGAGCGGGCCAGCTGGGGAGTGCGCTTCAAGGCCATGCGCGGGGCAATCTTGCCACTGGGCTTCCCGATTCTGGTGGTCGGCGGCATTTATGGCGGGCTGTTCAGTGCGGTGGAGGCGTCGGCCATCGCGGTGGCGTATGCCTTGCTGTTGGAAGTGGTGATTTTCCGCAAGGTCAGCGTGAAGGACCTGGGGGGGCTGGCGCTGTCCTCCGGGATGATCACCGCGGTGGTCTTTATCCTGGTGGCCATTGGTGCGGCGTTTTCCCATACCCTGGGTACTGCCGGGATTCCCGAGAAGCTGCTGGGGCCGGCGATTGAATCCATTGGTCAGAATCAGGTGGCGGCGCTGGCGTTGATCGCCGTGGCGTTCTTTATTGGCTGCATGTTTGTGGACCCCATCGTGGTGATCCTGATTCTGGTGCCGATCTTCAAGCCATTGATTGAATCCGCCAACCTGGACCCGATCCACGTGGGCGTTATTGTTACCTTGCAGGCGGCCATCGGCTCGGCCACGCCGCCGTTCGGGTGCGATATCTTCACCGCCATCGCGGTATTCCGTCGCCCCTATCTGGAGGTGATACGCGGCACGCCGCCGTTTATCTTCATGCTGTTGATAGCGACCTTCGTTCTGATTCTGTTCCCGCAGTTGTCACTGTGGTTGCCGGGGTTGGGTGGCTGATTAGCGCTTAACCTGCTGCGAGCCCCGTGCTGTGGCCGCAGAGCGGCACAAAAAAGCCCGGCCAGTTGGCCGGGCTTTTTCATGTTCGGCTACCAGGGGAATTACTGTCCTTTGGCGGCCTCGTCGAAGGCGGACAGCAGGGCATTGAGTGACTGTTCACCCCGTGCGCCCACTTCATCGATGTAGATCTGACGTACCGGCTTGGCTTTCTTGCGGAAGGCGTCACGCTGGGCCTCGGTCAGTTCAACAATGTTGATGTCGCTCTTTTCCTTGATGGTTTCCAGCCGCTCTTCGTTGTACTGGGTCTGGATATCATGGCCTTCGCGCACCAGGGTCTTGGTGATGCCGTCGATCATCTTCTGCTGGTCCGCAGACAGGCCGTCGTACCAGTCGGCGTTACCGATCAGGGTGGCGACGAACTGGGATTGCTGCGCAAAGACCATGTAGTCCTGCACTTCATAGAACGCCATTTCCTCGTGGGCAAACACCGGCTGGATGTTGCCTTCCGCCTGGCCCTGCTGCAGCGCGCTGTACAGCTCGCCGTAGGCAATGGAGGTGGGGGAGGCGCCATAGGCCTTGTAGGTGGCCCGCAGCAGGCTGTTGTCCATCACGCGGATGCCCAGGTTCTCGATGTCATCCGGGGTGTTGATGGCCTTGTTGGAAGTCCATACCTGATAGCCTTCCGGCAATGCCGCCAGGGGCACCAGGCTGCGCTTGCGGAACGATTCCTGCCACGCCTTGCTCTTCAGGAAGGTGTCGCTGTTCAGGCCTTGCGCGGTTACCCATTGGTCGCTGGGCATGATGTAGTTCAGGTTGAGCAGCTGGCTTTCCGGTACGGTGCCGCCCAGGGCGCCGGAACCAAAACCAAGCTGAATGGCGCCGCCCTGGATCGCGTCATACAACGCGGAGTAGCTGGAGCCCCATTTACCATAGGGGAGCAGTTGAACGTCAATCTCCCCGTCACTCTTTTCTTCCACCAGCGCTTTGAAACGTTCGGCGTAACTGTGCTGAACACTGCCTTCAATTTCCTCCAGGCCGAAACGCCAGGTGTCGGCGTTGACGGTGGTGGTCGTGGCGGCAAGAAAGCCAAAAGTAGCGGCGCAAATAAATCGATTAAGTCGCATGCCTTTACCTTGATATTGCTTGTGGGTGGCATTCACTACATTGCATCGGGGCTAGGCTGTCAAGGGAGCAGCCTGCAACGCTGGTACCTCGGCAGGCTTGATGCGACCATAGGCAATGTTTCCCGGTGTGTTCCCGTCTGTGCGAGTTTTCCTGGCGGGAAATGCACAGGCAAAAGGCGATTGGGTGTATTGAGAGGGCAAGGCATTGATCAGACACATTCTGCGTACCGGTCTATTGGGCATGTTGTTGGCGCTGGCTGGCAGTCTCTGGGCAGAGCAGGAGCCCGCTTCGCCTGAGCAAGCGCCGAGAGCGGAAGCCCAGAGCGAGATCGAAAAAGGGCCGGTGATTTCCCAGTTCCGGGAAAACTGGATCCTCGGTGAGCTGCGTGCCCTGCGCCAGGACATGATGGAATACCGCAACCAGATGAACCTGCTGGTCACCGACCGGGAGCTGGAAGTGGCCGACAAGGCCATGGGGTACGCCACCAACACGGTTACCTACTTTTTCTACCTGATTGCCGGTGCCGCTTCGATTCTCGCCCTGGTCGGCTGGTCCACCATTCGTGACCTGAAAGACAACGTGCGGGTGTATGCGGAAAAGGAAATGGCGCGCCTGACCAGCGAGTACGAATCCCGCCTGGCGGATCTGGAGCGCGAGCTGCGCAGAAAATCCCTGTCCATCGCCGAGAACCAGGAAGAAATCGAGCGAACCAACGATATTCACAGCCTGTGGCTCAAGGCCACCAAGGAGCCCAGCGCCCAGGCCAAGATCGAGCTCTACGACCGGATTCTGGAATTGCGCCCGGATGATCCGGAAGCGCTGGCCTGGAAGGCCGATGCGGCCCTGGAGCTGGGCGAGCAGCGCTGGGCGCTGAGCCTGTGCGACCGGGTGCTGGAAGTGGACGAGGAGAACTCGCATGCCCTGTACCAGCGTGCCTGCGCCTGGTCCGGGCTGGGGGAAATCGAGAACGCCCTGACCGACCTGGCTGCCGCTATCCAGACCTCGGAAACCCTGCGTAGCCACGCCCGTAGCGAAGAAATGTTCGAGCCCCTGCGCGAGCTGCCCCGCTTCCTGGAATTGGTCGGAAGCGACGAAGATTCAGGCTTTTCCGCCTGATAGCCCCTTTCTGTTGCGGTCATAGCGAAACCTGCGCCCGTAAATGGTCAATTTGCGGGACAGTTTCTGCTAGACTTGCCCCCCTTGTATGAGCGGGCGATGACGAACGGATTACCGTTTCGTTCACCTGGATGGCCTTATCCTGGCTGTTTTCAGTGCCCCTATGGAGAATCCCATGACTCGTGACAACGGTGCCGGTAGCACCAAACAGATGCCGGATGTGGCGTCCAACTCCATGGTGGATCATATCCACACGACCCTGGATTGGGTGGGCATGAGTGAGATCCACTTGCCAGCCCGCGTCAGCGATACCCTGGCTGGCGAGCGCCCGGTGAGCACCTCTATCCAGGCCTATGTGAACCTGGCCAATGCGGATGCCAAGGGCATTCACATGTCGCGCCTGTTCCTGATGCTGGAAGAAACCTTTGGCGACCATTCGGTTAGCGCCGGTTCCATCGAGCAACTGCTGCGTAACTTCCTGCAGACCCATGAGGGCCTCAGCACCCGCGGTTTCGTGCAGCTGGACTTCGAATATTCCATGCGCCGCGCGGCCTTGAAGAGCAGCTATTCCGGCTGGAAGAGCTACCCGGTCAGCATCAAGGGCACCCTGTGCGAAGAGGGCATGCGCATCGAGTTGTCGGTGGAAGTGCCGTACTCGTCCACTTGCCCCTGCTCGGCGGCCTTGTCCCGCCAGCTGATTCAGGAACAGTTCCGCAAGGACTTCGCCGAAGGCAAAGTGGATGCGGACGCGGTGTTTGAATGGTTGGGTACGGAAGAAGGGGTGCTGGCCACCCCGCACAGCCAGCGCTCCATCGCCCAGGTGCGTGTGTTGCTGGATCACACCGAAGGGGATGCCTTCCCGATCACCGCCTTGATTGATTCCATCGAAGGCGCGCTGAAAACCCCGGTGCAGACGGCCGTGAAGCGGGTAGACGAGCAGGAATTTGCGTTGCTCAATGGCCAGAACCTGATGTTCTGTGAAGACGCCGCCCGCCGGTTGAAGACCGCGCTGAACCCGCAGTCCTGCTACAAGGATTTCTGGTTGCGAGTGAACCACCTGGAAAGCCTTCACGCTCACAATGCGGTCGCGATTGTGACCAAGGAAGTGGATGGTGGGTACCTGCCGATTCCTTGATTGAGAGACGCTGCACGCAACATGCTTCATGCAGCACGGAAAGAAGGATTTCGCGCAACGGTCATCGTTATCGCGAATGAATCAAAAAAGCCCTCTTCCCCTTGTCGGGAAGGGGGCTTTTTTGTGGTTGCAGGTATTGGTCTGGCGCCCAGTGCCCGGAGCCTGATGCAATAGACAACCCTGCTTGCGTTCTTCGCTGCGCGGCCCGACATTGCACGTAAGTCCAAGTGAAATGCGAACCCGGCACGTGTATACCTTTTCTTTATCCGTTAAATTGCTTATTTAAGAACTGCTCAGAGTGCGTGCGGGAATACACTAACTCACTGAAAAATAATAAAAAGACGCCAGGAAGCGATTGCTATGCCCAGCTCGGAGACGCCCCGGCCCCTGAGTGGCCGGTTTTATCGTGCAGACCTTGTCACCCTTCTGAATCAGTCAGATCGGGTGCCCCTGACTCTGTTGCTGGCCCCCGCCGGTGCCGGCAAGTCCACCTTGCTGAACCAGTGGCAGGCCCAGCCCGGAGATCGCCATGTGGTGCAGATGGGGTTGCAGCGCGCCGATGATGACCCGGTGCGCTTTCTGCGTCGCTTCGCCGAGAAAACCCGGGCCGCGGTGCCGGCGTTTGATACCTCCTGGTTTATGCCCTTCGATGTGGCCGAGCTGCCACCATCCTCTATAGCCGATTCACTGTATGACGCCCTGCAGCAAGTGACGTTGCCGCTGTTTATCGTGTTCGACGATTTTCAGCATATCCAGAGCGAAGAAACACTCAGCGTGATCGCTACCTTGCTGGCGGACCCGCCGGAGAATGTGCACCTGATCATTGCCAGCCGCACCCAGCCACTGTTTGACGTTAGCCGGCTGCGGCTGGACGACCAGGTGCTGGAGATCAGCGCCGTCGACCTGAAGGTGCGGCGCAGTGATGTGAGCGAACTGAATCAACGGCTGGGCGGCGAGGCCCTGGAAGAGCAGGCCCTGGATCACCTGATGGCGATTACCGAAGGCTGGGTGGCCGGGGTGAAAATTGCCCTGCTGGCGGGGATTCGGTCGGGGATGCAAACCCTGCAGGACTTTAACGCCAGCCAGCCGGAAATCATGGATTATTTTGGGCATGCGGTGCTCAAGGGGTTGCCGGATTCTGCGCGCACCTTGTTCATGCAAAGTGCCCTGCTGGACACCGTCAACGCCGAGCTTGGCGATGAAATTCTGCAAACCCGCCAGTCCGCACGATTGATTGATGAGCTCACCAGCCGGGAGCTTTTTCTGGTGCCGGTGCCTGGCAAGCCGGCCAGCTATCGCTATCACGCCTTGCTGCGGGATTTTCTGCAGGCACGGCTGAAAATCGAGATGCCCGACTGCATTGTGCCGATTCACCGGCGGGCGACCCGTTACTTCATCAGGACCGGCAATTTCGAACAGGCTGTCTGGCATGCCTGGCGCACCGGTGATGCCGCGCTGTTCGGTAACTGCCTGGAAAAAAGTTTCGAGTTCTGGCTGCAGGAAGGGTATTCCAGCCACATTCTTGAGTGGGCAGAAACCCTGGACGATGAAACCATACTGGGCCGCCTTGAACTGGCCGCTCCCCTGATCAGCACGCTGACCCTGTCACGGCGATTCTTCCGCGCCCGCTATTATCTCGACGCTCTCAAAGAGCAGGACTTTTCCGGCAGGGAGGATCGATACCATCACAGTCAGACGGTGGATTTTCTGGAACTGCATTTGCAGTTATTCCAGCACGATACCGACTTCATGGAAGGGGCCAACCTGTCGTTGCTGATGGAAAGCAGCGGCCACCGGGATATCCGTGCGTTCGCGCTGGCCATGGTGGCTTATTACCATCTGCAGCATGGCCGCCTGGAATCCGCGCTGGCCTTCTCCTCCCAGGCGCGAGATGTGTTGCTACGCCTGGGGCAGCGCTTTACTGCCGGTTATGCGGGTTTGATTACGGCCCTGGCCAATCAGCAGCTGGGGCATATTGGTGAGGCGGTGGCCTTTATTGTCGAAAACTTCAATAACACCCCCAGGGATTGCCCCACCTGGTCGCTGTGGGCCACGGGTATGGTGGTGGTGTTATACGACCAGAATCGCCTGGAAGAAGCGCAACAGGTCTGTGAGGACCTGCTGCCCATGGTCTCCTCTGCTTCTGCCACGGAAGTGATTTCCACCGTTTATCTCACCTTGTCACGGCTGCAGCATTTGCAGGGAAAGCAGAAAAGCGCCGAGCGGATGCTGGAAAAACTGCTGGGCATTTTACAGCTGGGCAATTACGAACGCTTTGTCAGCATGGCGGTGCTGGAGATGACGCGCCAGGCGTTGCTCACCGGCAACTGGCAGCGCCTGGATGTGGTGGTGGACCGTTTCGAGTTGGCAGAGTGGGTGCAGGAGAACCTTGAGGGTGAGGCGGCCATGTACAGCCAGAGCTGGGAGCGGCGCGGGCTGGCGGCGGTGTACTGGTTAATGGCCCACGGCCGCAATGCGGAGGCAGAAACACTGCTGCGCCGGTTACTGGCGGTGGTGAAAGGGGCGGGCATCAAGACCCGGGCCTCCATCATCGAGGCCAACCTGCTGGTGCTCACCTCCAAAGCGGCCACCGCCACGGAACAAAGCCGCAAGGTGGATGCGCTGATCACCCGCTATGGTCTGCTCAATATCAATCGCTCCGTGTTCGATGAAGCGCCGGGCCTGGCGGGGTTGATGAATCGGCTGTGGTCAGCCGGGCAGCTGGTGCTACCGGACTTTTATACCGGGCTGTTTCCGGCGGTATTCAGCACCGCCCCGGCCAGTGAGCCGCTGGAAGTGGACCCGGGGTCGGTGCTTACGCCCAAGGAAAGCGAAATTTTCGAGCTGCTGCAGAGCGGTATGACCAATGCCCAGATCAGTGAATCCACCGGGGTATCCGTCACCACCACCAAGTGGCACCTGAAAAACATCTACAGCAAGCTGGGTGTCTCCAACCGTACCGAAGCCGTGCTGCGCGCCACGCCTAGATGAGTTGAAAGTTCAAAGTTTAAAGTTGAAAAGGAAAGCTGAAATCCGTGCTTGTCTCTGCAGCGCTCCTGCGAAACCCGGCTTCTGGGCGCGGGCTCGACCCAGCAAATCGTCCCCCGCCCCCTCTCGCGCTTTTAAACTTTGAACTTTCAACTGCTCCCCAAACCTTGAACCCGTTCGCGCTTTTTCGTTTTCCCCCTCCACCCCCTCCCGGGGGAGGGGGTGGAGGGGGTGACCCCATTGCTAGAGTGCCGTCGTTGTCATCAGACATACCCCGAGAATAAAAACGACGGAGGTTTATCATGGCTATGTCCCCCTGGGTTACCTGGCCAGCCCTGACCAAGTTCGGTTCACTTGGCGTAATGGGCGCCCTGCTGGTTCTTGCCGGTCAACGGGAAGATCTGCTCGAAAACAATATGTTCGACATGGAAAGCTGGGGTGAAAAAAACGCCAGCATCGTCTGCGATGAGCGCAGCCATGTGGCTCGTACCGAAGACGGTACCTGTAATATCCTGGAAAACCCGGCGGAAGGCTCCGCCAATGTGAACTTCGGCCGTAACGTGGATCCGGCCTCGTCCTTTGCGGAATCGGAAAGCGGCAATCTGCTGACCCCGAACCCGCGGGAAGTCAGTAACCTGATCATGTCCCGGGGCGGCGATTTCAAACCCGCCACCACCCTGAACTTCATCGCCACCTCCTGGATCCAGTTCATGGTCCATGACTGGTTCGATCATGGTCCGCGTACCGACGCCAACCCGATCGAATTTCCGCTGCCGGCTGGCGACGTGCTGGGCTCCGGCACCATGTCCGTGCAGCGTACCCGCCCGGACCCGAACGTCAGCGGCGATGAATCCCTGGTGACCTACGAAAACATCAACACCCACTGGTGGGATGGCTCGCAGCTATACGGCAGCGACAAGGAAACCAACGACGAAGTGCGTTCCTTTGTGGACGGTAAGCTGAAAGTCGACAGCAATGGCCGCCTGCCTACGGAATTCCTCAGCGGCAAACCGATTACCGGTTTCAATGAAAACTGGTGGGTGGGGCTGAGCATGCTGCATCACCTGTTCACCCAGGAGCATAACGCCATTGCCGACATGCTCAAGGCGAACAACCCCGGTGCTTCCGATCAGTGGCTCTACGACCATGCCCGGCTGATCAACGCTGCCTTGATGGCCAAAATCCACACCGTGGAATGGACCCCGGCGATTCTTGCCAACCCGGTGCTCGAGCGTGCCATGTACGCCAACTGGTGGGGCCTGGGCGGTGACCGTGACAAGCGTGACAAGTATCAAGGCGACCTGGACGAGCTGAACAATAACTTGGCGGAACTGGGCGGCATCTTCAACCTGCTCGGTATCGATAACGATCTGGGGCAGGGCGATACCAGCTCCATCGAACACGCCCTGGCCGGCCTGGTGGGCTCGCGCACCCCGAACAACTACGGCGTGCCCTACACCCTCACCGAAGAATTTGTTTCCGTGTATCGCATGCACCCGTTGCTGCGTGACGAGATCAAGGTCTACGACATCGGCTCCAACGTGGTGGACGAAGAAATTCTGCTGCAGGACACTCGTAACGGTGATGCGGAAGATCTGCTCACCGACGTGGGTCAGGATCGCCTGTGGTACTCCTTCGGTATCACCCATCCGGGTGCGCTGACACTGAACAACTACCCGGACTTCCTGCGTAACCTGTCCATGCCGCTGATTGGCGACATTGATATGGCGGCCATCGACGTGCTGCGTGACCGTGAACGTGGCGTGCCCCGTTACAACGAGTTCCGTCGCCAAATCGGTCTCAAGCCGATTACCAGCTTTGAGCAGTTATCCAGTGATCCGCAGCTGGTGGCTGACCTGAAGGCGCTGTACAACAACGATATCGAAATGATCGATACCCTGGTGGGCCAGCTGGCAGAAGAGACGCGCCCGGAAGGCTTCGGCTTCGGCGAAACGTCTTTCCAGATCTTTATCCTCAATGCGTCACGCCGCCTGATGACCGACCGCTTCTTCACCACCGATTACACCGACGAGGTTTACACCGCTGAAGGGATCGACTGGGTGGAAGATAACACCATGGTCGACATCATTCGTCGCCACTACCCGAACCTGGCGAGCAGCCTGGTGGGCATGGATAACGCCTTCAAACCCTGGGGCCTGAAAATTCCCGAGGACTACCAGTCCTGGTCTGCCCAGGCGAAACAGGACCACCTGTGGGTCAACGGCGCCCTGCGTACCAGCTACGAAGAGGGTGAAGTGCCGGCCATCGAACCCATCGATATTGGTGGCCTGATCGACTCCGTTCTGTGGAAGAAAGTGCAGGATGTCACCGACGTGAGCCCGCCGGGCTACAGCAAGCCGATTCACCCTCGCGGCGCGCTGGCCAAGGTGCAGTTCGTGCCGACGGCAGGCCATGGCTACACCGGCCTGTTCCAGGGGGCAGATCACGGCCTGCTGAGATTGTCTGTCACCGGCGACCCATCAGACCGTGGCTTTGCACCGGGGCTGGCGCTGAAATTGATGGTGGACGGCAAGCGTTCTGAAAACGTGTCCGCGCTCTATACCCTTAGCGGGCAGGGCGATAACCACAATATCTTTGCCAACGAACTCTCCAACTATGTCCAGCCGGAAGTAAACGAAACCCTCGGCACAACGACGCTGTTCTCGCTGGTGTCCACAAAGCCGACGCTGGTAGTCATGAGTGACATGGCCAAGGTGAACCAGGATGGTTCGTCGGTGAGCAATGCCAACACCCCGTCTCAGGTTTACTTCGTGCCGAACGGTGATCTGAAGAATTCCATCAGCACCGCGCCCCACGACTTCCGTGATGACCTGACCGCCCTGAACCCCGGCACCAAGGTGTATGACGTTTACGCGACCTCCAAGTCCATCAAAACGTCCATCTGGCCCTGGGTCACCGCACGCTACGCCCGTGAGCGCCGCAACAGCGCCACCAAAGTCGGTGAGCTGGTCATGGCATCCCCGTTCACCCTGTCCCAGTTCGGTGACACCGGCATCTTCTTCAAGCACCAACGGTACGAAGATCGCTAAGGGAGAGCGATAACAGGGTTACCCCCCTCAAGCCCGGGCGACTCAAGTCCCCGGGCTTTTTTGTGTCTGCGCTGCGCCGCTCGTCTGTCGTCGTCATGCGAGAGCGGGGAGCAAACCACAGCCTACACACCCTCACACCTCAATCTTCAGCAAAGCCCGTGCTCAACAGAACGGAGAAGTGATTTGTAGGATATGGCTTACAGAAAAAGCTAAACAGTTGATATAAAGTGATTTTCAGGGAAAGGGGAATGCTGGGAAATACGGGAAATAGGCCGCTCATTCGAGTTTCGTCGGCTGCGAACGGTTCTCAAATTCTCTTCAGGTTATTGTGTTTGCTGGTTTTTTTTGCTGAAAAAAGCGCTGCCCGGTCCAGAATTATGTCGAAAAAAGATATGTCGAATCGTTCGACTGAATACGCTGTTAAGTGCTCATGAAATACGAATCAGGTGAGAAGGTGCTGTTAGGGGATATGGTCAGATTTGATTCTGGCCCCGATCAATACACTTCCGCCAAGGTGGTTATGATTGGTGAAGATTATTCCCGCTTGGAGATTGAGCCAGACTTTCTGGAATGGGTCGTTTCAGAGAAAGTACTGGAAGGCTCGGATGTGATTGTCGAAAGGAAGTCTATCCCTGGCAGCTATATGTTCACTAGTCTTTGCTGTGTGGAGTTAATTCAAAGGTCAGGTGCCTGATGTATAGGCACTTAACAATAAGCAGCAGGCCGACCTGCGGCGGCTGTGCTGGGCGTTAGGTGGCCGAGTTACCCATAAGGGAAGAGTTAGATGAATGAACACTCAAGCAAAGATGATTTTATGGAAGAGCCGTCAGAAGAGTATTTAAAGTGGCGGGCGGAACGTCAGAGACGATACAGGGTTGTTTTGGCGGCAGTACCAGCAATGCTTGGGGTGACTTTCGGGCTTCTCGCGGTATTTTTGCCTAACTATGAGCAGTTCATGATATTGCCTGGGTTAGATAGAGATATATTTGGCTTAATCACGCCGTTTATGTTTCTTGTTTCTGGCCTCGGTGTGCTAATGATCTATTTGCAAACCGGATTTTCCAAGAAGGCCGATGCAACTAGTGAGTATCTGCGCTATGAGGACGAACTCAGAAGGCTAAGAAATCGAATTGAGCATGGCGACAGCGCCAGCAATAAAGAACTTGAATTGCTGAAAAAGGAAGTTTCAAGGCTTAAATCAGAGCTAGATAGTAATAGCTCAATTGCCGCTGCAATTGGTGCTGAAAATAAGGATGAGTTAGTTTCATTGCTCAAGAGAGAGATTCAAGAGGAGTCAACAAGTCTGGCGTCTCAAGAATTTTTAGATAAGGTAAAGAAAGAAGCAGCAACATCTGATCAAACAAAAGAGATAGAGAAAGTTTTCTCCAGAACCCTGGAGCGCTTGTATAGTGAAACGAGCGCTCTTGGAAGAAGAGGAAATTTGAATCTTAGTCTTGGAATTTTAACCACAATTGTAGGCCTCGCAATTCTTGGTTATTTCGTTATTGAAATAGACACTGTACCAGAAGACAAGATTGCATTTATTGCCTACTTCATTCCCCGACTATCCTTGGTAGTGCTCATCGAAATATTCGCCTATTTTTTCTTGAAACTTTATAAATCAAGTCTTAGTGAAATAAAATATTTTCAAAATGAAATGACAAACTCGGAGGCGAAGCTCGCAGCCTTGAAATGCTCTCTTATGACTAATGACTCTGAAGCTACCTCTAATGTAATAAAGGTTCTTTCCGAAACTGAACGCAATGCAATCATAGAGAAAGGGCAAACTACGGCAGAGATAGAGAAGTCGAAAGTTGAGCAACAGAGCATCTCTACTTTTTCAGACAAACTTGCAAAAGCTTTGAGTGCTAAATGAGCACTCACCTAACAAGTGGCTGTTGTCGGACGTTACTCCGCTACGCTCCGTCACGCCGCAAAGCCAAGCGTTAGGTTGTCATGAGATACAAGTGCCAAAATTGTGGTGATCTTTTCTCTCCTCGTAATGCGGGATGCGAGGATTGGAGGGAAAAGAAGTCGTCTTTTATATGCCCTCATTGTGGTGTGTATCTAAAAAGGCCTGAGAATATTATCAAAGAAAAGGGGTGGAAGGGTGCGGCTCCTGCACTGATCAAATATGGCTTGGTAGCATTTGGCTTGCAGTTTTTAGCTATATATCTCGGTGCTAACCATCCATTGGTACTTGTCATTGTTGGAGGGATTGCCTTGATTGCTTTGTTCCTTTACGCATGGAGAGCGCCTGAAGAAGTGAGGCTGGTTGAGGTTCTTGTGCCGCAACCTAACAAGAAGCTCCAGTCCGACCGCTGACGCGGCGGCTGAGCATGGCGTTAGCGGCCTAAAATAATTCACACCGACAGAGATTAAGAACTTAATGAGAGTAAAGAAGCTACAGTTGAAGAATGGCTACAAAAGGTTTTTCAATTTGACGATAGACTTAGGCGATGAACCTAAGCGTATAGTTGCCTTGGTCGGCCCAAATGGATGTGGCAAGAGTAGTGTTTTAGATGGAATGCTTTTTCATGCTAATGCTCATAATCGAATTGGGGATAAAGGTGTAAAGAATCATGAATACCACTCTATGAATAGAACGCCTAATTATAATTATCAAAATGTAGATATTGAATTTTCAGAGGGTGGTTATCGAAAAATACGAGATGAGAGAGCCAAGGAGGGAAAGGAAAATACCATCTTTTCGTTTCGTAGTCCCTATAGATACAACAGCAACCTCAAGGTCAACCAATCGCAAGCAACAAGTGAAATTAGATTAAATAGCTACGGGGCTTCAACGGCATCAGATCTTGATGACAAAATGGAGCAGAACTACCGTCGTCTGTATATTAAATTCAATAAATATTTACATGATGCTGACTGTAAACCTAGTGAAGCTAAAGCCAAAATTATTGGCGATCTAAATGCATCTATATCGAAGTGTCTTGACATAGAGATTTGTAGCATTGGTGATATCGAGGCTTCTGAAGGCACGCTTTACTTCCAGAAAGAAGACCACCCAAATCGATTTGAATTTAATGTTCTTTCATCAGGAGAAAAGGAGGTCGTTGATATTCTCCTCGATTTATATCTTCGTAAAGATGAGTATTCTGAAACTGTATTTTTGTTAGATGAGCCAGAACTACATATAAATACATCGATTCAAAAAAACCTTCTCTTAGAAATTAATCGATTGGTAGGCGAAGATTGTCAAATTTGGATTACAACACATAGCATTGGTTTTTTAAGGACTCTTCAAGAAGAGTTGAGGTCAGAGTGTCAAGTTATTCAGTTCAAAAGTGAATACGATTTAGCATCAACACCTTTCACCTTGACCCCTATGAAAGGATCGAAAGCTAGCTGGAGAGATATTTTCTCAATAGCGCTTGATGATCTGGCAAACTTAGTTTGCCCAAAAAGTATAATTTATTGTGAGGGGAGAGATAGCCCGGGTAGAAATGGAACGGAAAGAGGCCTGGATGCAAATGTTTTTAATAATGTATTTTCTGAATTCTATCATGACACTCTATTTGTCTCGAGTGGTGGCAATACGGAGCTAGATCAGAGGAGTGATATAGCTATCGCCATATTGGGAAAAGTTTTTTCGGATTTAGATATATTTGTTTTGAAAGATAGAGATATGGCATCAGGAAGAGACACAAGCGAAAATGATAGGCAGGTATACCTTCAGAACAACCCTAATAATCACAGAGTTTTGAAAAGGTGGGAAATCGAAAACTATCTATATGACAAAGAAGTTTTAGCTAATTACTGCGCTATTAATAGCTTGTTTTTCGATGAAATCTCATATGACCAATTTGTAACTGATATAATGAACCAAAACCTTAAGGATGCGACAGGAAGAATTAAAAACTTCTGTAGCATTACATCTAGCATTAACGCAGAAGCGTTTAAGCTAACACTCTCGGAATGTATTACGGAAGATATGGCGGTTTACGAGGAGCTTGTTTCATGTGTCTTCGAGCGTGGGTAGAAAAAGCGCTAACAAGTCAAAGCACTCGGACGCAGCAGAGTTACGCCGGTGTTTGAGGCGTTAAAAGTCTATGTTGCATGAGCCGGTGAGTAGAGATCAGGTAGCTAAAGTAAGGCCTTTCTTCAGGGGGCTGGCAGGTTTTTTCCTGCTTTGCACCTTACTGGCTGCGGCAGGGCTCATTTTCGCTCTGGTTACCGAGCCCTTTTCACCATCTATTTTCATCGGTGCGGCGGTAGTGATCGTCGCTGGACATATTTCTGGTAGTGTCTTTTTCACCGGCTATGCGCCGAACTACCTTTTGTCTGCGCATGGCCCAAAACAAAGATTTTAACAAGTCGCTGTAGTATGTAGTTGTGGTTCCCCCGCTTTAGTGGACACCTTCTTCTAATCAAAGATCCTTCCCAGCTTCACCGACAAACCCCACAATAAAAAACGCCCACCTTCCGGTGGGCGTTTTGCGTTCAGCATGATGCTTGAAGCGTGCTGCGTGTCCTAATCAGAACCGGCCGTTCAGGCCCAGCCCCAGGTTGGTCACTTCGTCACCGCTGCGATCCACCAGCCGCATGTATTCCAGGTTGATGAACAGGGTTTTGGTGATGGTGAAGTCCACGCCCAGGCCCAAAGACAGGTCTTTGTAGTTTTCCCCGTCGGAGCCACCGAACGCATTCTTCTCGGTGGTTTCCATGTAGGTGGCACCGATCAGGCCGTAGGGGCGCACGGGCATGGTGTTGGGGAACTGGCCGCGGAAGTAGGCGCCGTAGTAACGGTCGATTTCCACGTCTACGTTGTTGCTCAATTCATCTTCACCGACGCCCAGACCCAGGCGTACTTCGCCACCGAGGGTCTCGTCGCGGTTGATCCAGCTACCGAACTTGAATTGCAGGGCTTCGGGTTTGGCGCTGGCGGTGGTGTTATCCGGCTCGATGTCGCTGCTGATGAAGTCGATACCGGCAAAACCGCCGGCGTTGGCGAAAAGGGGCATTGCCAAGGCAGCGGCAAACAATACTTTTTTCATGGGTTCTCCCACTGGATGTGAAGTCTCGACGCAATAATAGAGTGATTGTAGTGAAAAGTGGGGGCGACGGCGACCGGGAGCGTTTGAGGGGGATGTTAGGGAGGGAAGGGCAGAGGCGCCTGCAGGGGATGCAAAGAGCATCGCCTGCAGGCAGCCTCCTGTGGTTCAGAGCTTAGTGGTCGTGATCATGGTCATCGTCGTCATGATCGTGCTCGTCTTCGTCGCTATGTTCTTCTTCATGGTCGCTATCAAGACCGGCCCAGGCCAGTGCTGCGGGCGGGAAGGTCAGGCTGAGTGGGGATTCCAGGCTGCCTTCTTCAAGATGCACGACAACGATGGCGTTGTTGTCGGTATCCGAAAGGAAGACATGCGCGGGCTCGCCGGCCACGGCCATCTGGGTATTGCCCGGTGCGATGGCATCTTCCACGTGGGCGTGCTCACTCCAGTCAGCGGTGTCGAAAATACGCAGGTCCCCGGCATCATCCAGCAGCACAAGGTGTTCGCCGTGGGGATCCAGGCGGTGGCTTTCCAGCGACACGGCTGCGCCTTCTGTCCAGTCCAGTGCTTCGGCATCACCGTCTTCCGGGTGGATGATATAGATGCTGTCACCGGCATAACCCACGAAGTGGCTCAGCTCGTGATGACTGTCGAAGCTGCCGATACGCTCGCCGGCAGCCAGGTCAAGGGTGGCGTTGGTGATCTTTTCGGCGGTGAAATCCTCTCCGTCCTGATGGACGATCAGGATGCCATCACTACAGCCGAACACCGAGTAGTCTTCGTTGGAGCCGGCGCCATGAAGGTCCGGACAAGTCGGAACGATGGTGTCTTCTTTGTGATAGTGATCGCCGTGCTGGTGGTAGACATCAACGGTTTCCGGGAGGCCGGAGGCGGCAGTGCGGAAGGTGGCCAGCAGTACATCACCTCGTGGTTCGGCCACGCCATGATGGGCGCTGGCGAGGGTCTGGCTGGCTACGTTGGAGGCGGTTTCCAGCGATTCATCTGTGAGCAGTTCCACCTGGGCCATGATGGCGTTGGCGGCATCGCCGTCATAGAACAGAGCGGCCTGTTCACCATGAACCCGGAAGTGGGTGGGCGCCGGGCCTGTGAGCGTGCCCGCAAAGGAGGGGATCACTTCGTCCACATGGTCGTCATGCAGGTAGAGGCCGCCATCAACGATCTGAACCTGGTTGTCATCTCGCTGCACGGCCAGCACAAAGCGCTTGCCCGGGCTGGTGTAGAGCGCACTGGCGTCATGGTCGAGAGACAAGGTGCCGGGTAGCAGGGCGCCGGCCTCCAGGTCGTACATATACAGTTGGGTGCCGTCGTCATCAGCGGCAATAACCAGGCGGCCGGGATGATCACTCTCGGCATGGTCGTGTTCGTTTTCACTGCTGCCCAGCGAGCTGGTGCCGGTTTCGTTACAGCCGGCCATGGTGAAGGCTGCAAGCAGAGACAGGGGCAGGGCTGCGTTTTGTTTCAGGTTTTTCATCATGCGTTGCATGGTGTTCTCCATATTCATGTTGTTGTGTCCGGCGGAGTAAAGGCGCCGGCACAGATGCCGTTAACGTTGCGGCTCATCAAAATTCAATGCGGGTACCCACGGTGACATTGCGACCTGGCTCCGGCACGGTGCTGGCGAGGAAGGAAGAGTGGTTGAATACCTCTTCGCCCAGCAGGTTGTTGCCGCGCACATAGAAGGTGTAGCGCTGGTCGCCACGTAGCCGGTAGCTGAGGGTCGCGTTGACCATGTCGTAGGACGGGGTGGTCTCCTCAAAGCCCGCGATCTGGTCCTGGGCAAAGCTGCGGTAGAACTCCAGTTCTCCGTCGAAGTTGCCCAGGTAGCTGTTGAGGCGTGTCCCTAACCGTTTGGCGGGGATGCGGGGCAGGTAGCCGCCATCATCGAAGGTGGCGCGCACCGTATCACCAAAGACCGTGATGCCCACCGGGTCGATGCCGTAGTAGCTCAGTGACGCTTCGGCACCGGTGAAGGTGGCGTCACGCTGGCTGTACTTGATCAGGCGGAAGTCCTCGATCTGGTCGAGGGTGCGGGCATAGATGTAGTTGTTGATGCGGTTTTCGAAGATGCCAAGATCAAACAACCAGTCGCCCTGGGTCTTGCGCAGGTTCAGGTTGGCGTTGAGGCTGACTTCGTCATCCAGATCGCGCTGCCCGCCACCACAGTCACTGAGCAGGCCGCATTCGTAGGTGTTGGTGGCCAGGTGAACGCCTTCCGCATAGAGCTCCTGGGCGCTGGGTGCGCGACCAGAGTGCCCCACGGACAGCACCAGCTCGTAGCCGGGTACAAAGCGCCAGTTGGCCGCACCGGAGAAAGACGCGTTATCGGCGGTGACTTTGGCCAGGGCCTGGCCGTTGCGATCGTCCGGCGTCTGGGTGAGGTGCTCCTGCCGGGCCCCCAGTTCGAAGGACCATTGCTCATTGAGGGTATATTCCTCTACCGCAAAGACGGCAATGGATTCGGTCTCCGTCTTCGGTACGAAGGCTTCACCGCCCAGTGAGCTGAAGTCGAAGTGGGTGTATTGCAGGCCCACAACGCCGCGCCAGTTACCCAGCGGTTTGTGTTCCACTTCCAGCCGCGCATCGCCGCCCCTGTTGGTGAAGGTGCTGCCGATGGTGCCTTCCTCAATTTCGTGGTGGCGATAATCGGTGTGATTGCCACGGAAACGAATAGCGGTCACCCCGGCGAAGGGCTCGCGGTATTCACCACGGGCATCCACCCGGCGGCTGGCCAGGTCCACATAGGGGACGATCTCGCCATGGTCGTGATTATGGCCGCCGGTGGGGCAATCCAGGCTGGAGCCGTTGGCCCCGCACTCCTCGAATTCGTGGCTGTGGCCGGGCAGGCCATAGTTGTCGCGACGGTAGCTGTAGGCCATGCCGAAGTAGCCCTGATCACCGATCCAGGAGGCGCCAATGCTGCCATTGTCGCTTTCCGCATAGGTGCCGGGCACGGTGAGTTCTTCGAAGCCATTCACTTCGTAGTCGTCCGCATCACGGCGACTGCCTTCCACCCGGAACACCAGATTGTCGGTGGCCGAGAAGGTGAGGCCGGCGGCAGTGGCGTTCTCATCGGCCACAGTATTGGCCCGGGCCGCCACGAAACCTTCCACCTCTTCGCGGGGGCGCTGGGTGGGGATGCGGGTGTCGAGCACGTTCACCACACCGCCGCTGGCACCGCTGCCATAGAGCAGGGTGGACGGGCCGCGCAGGACTTCGATCTGGCGCGCCAGCATGGGATCCACGGTAACCGCGTGATCCGGGGAAATACTGGAGGCATCCAGGACCTGGGAGCCATCATTGAGGACCCCCACGCGTGGGCCGCCCAGGCCACGAATGACTGGCCGGCTGGCGCCGCCGCCAAAGGTGTCACTGTGGACACCGGGTTGGTCTTTCAGGGTTTCCCCAAGGGTATTCTGGCTCTTCTGGGTGAGGGTTTGCTGATCCATCACCGAATAGGGCGTGCTGGGGCTGCTACTGCCCAGCGGCAGGGCGGACACGTCCACTTGCTTTAGCTCGTGGACCTGGTCTGCGGCTGCGCTGTTGCTTTCCGCTTCGGCCAATACTGCCGTGGGCGCCAACAGGGCCACGGCGACGCACCCGGTCAGGGTCTGGCGTCGAAATATCATAACTACCTCTGTCTCTAGCGTTCATGCAGGGCATGAATGAGGGCACGAGTAAAAGGGCGCAGCCGGAGAAAAGCGGCTGGCCGGACTCGTGCCGGAAACACGTTTGTTGCTGATCGCAGGCAGGCGCAACAGGCCGGGCTCTCAAGGAGAGGGGCAAAAGGTGATGCGCCAGTATGATCAGGGATCAGTAACGGGAATCAGGCAGAAACAGGGGGGCCGCGGGGCGGGTAGGGATTGCGCTTGCTGCGGAGCACCACGGCGGTGGCGGGCGCGAGCGGAACGGGTTCGGTGCGTTTCGCGACCGGTGCACTGTAGACGCTGGGCAGTGCCAGCATGCCATGGCCGTGGGTACACACCTGGCAATCAGCGGAAGCCAGCAGCTCCTTGGTGGGGCTGTGCTGGCCGGCGTCGATGTGGGCCGGGGCGTGCCATGCCAGCAGCAGCTGGGCACAGAACAGGCCGAGTACCAGAGACAGTGACAGGCCGCGATGGTAGCGGTTCAGCATGGCGGGGATCATGGTGATGTCCCCCCGCTGTTGTCACCGCATGGCGATGTGCATTGGTGTGCTTCCGGGTCAGGCTCGGTGCCGGGCACATAGTCAAAACCGCCCGGGTGCCAGGGGTGACACTTGCACAGTCGCTTCGCCGCCAGTGCGCTGCCGCGCAGGCTGCCATGGGCAACTACCGCCTGCCGGGCGTATTCCGAGCAGGTGGGGTAGAAGCGGCATTGATTGCCTATCCAGGGGCTCAGCACCTTCTGGTACAGCCAGATGGCGCCAAGCAGAAGCGATTTCACGTGACCAGCACTGCCTGTCGTAAGTTGTAAAAAAAGCATGATATAGCCATCGCGTGGGGAGATACCAGTGCTGTTCCATGGTCGTAATAAGCAGCGTGATAAGAAAGTGTTGCGATTTCATGATGATGCAACGCTAAAGCAGCCTCAGGGTAACAAGGAGAGACCATGAGCAAAGTGACAGGATGGACCCGCCCGGTACGCGTATCGGCATTGGCCGTGAGCTTGATGTTGTCTGCCGGTTCCATGGCGGCAGACTGGGAAACTGTGAATGAAGGCAAGGCCCGCACGGACATCAATACCTACGAGAAGGCCATGAAAGACAGCCCGGTGAAAGCGTTTCGGGGTGTCACCGAAGTGCAGGCGCCGGTGCTGAGTGTGCTGGCGGTGATGGCGGATAGCAGTGCCTGCGCGGACTGGTTGTATCAGTGTCAGTCACTGGAATTACGCGATAACGATCAGGCCTATATCCGTTTCAAGGGCATCTGGCCGGCCAAGGACCGTGATGCGCTGATCAAGACCCAGGCCACCCAGAACCAGGAAACCGGTGCCATTACTCTGGCCTCCCACGCCGTGGACGGCGAACCGGCGCACGAAGGGTATGTACGTGTTGCTGCGCTGGAAGATCAGTTCGTGCTGACGCCGTTGGATAATGGCTGGACCCGCATCGAATTCGAAACCTTTATCGATCCGGGAGGCAATGTGTCTTCGGTGGCCAACGTGATTTCCCACAAGGCGCCCCAGGAAACCCTGCAGGGGCTGCGTGAGATGGCCAGCAACGAGACCTATCAGAAGGCCACGCTGGACCAGGCGGAGCAGCGTTATCCGGAATTGAAAGGCATGGATCTGCCGCAGAGCCATCAGCCTGAGTGAGAAAAACATCAGCCTGAGTGAAAGATCACCAGCCTTGAATTGCCCTTGGCAGCGCCGGTAATTGGGGCCAATACCCCGGCCGGCGGTTGCTTCCCTGTGCGCGGGTAGCATACTGCGGCCAGCGTTTTGGATGATGTATTCCTGTTGAAGAGAAGAGTAAGGAGAAGACCTTTGCGAGCGATGTGTGTGGCGTTGTTGTTGGCCCCTCTGGTGCTGGTGAACCCGGCCTGGGCGGCAAACTGGAAAACCAACCATGAGGGTGAGGCCCGGGGCGATGTGACCACGTATGTGCGCGATGTTTCCAATAGCCCGGTGAAAGCCTTCAAGGGCATTGTCGAAGTGAAGGCATCCGCCACCTCGGTGTTGGCGGTGATTACCGCCGTGGACACCTTCCCGGAGTGGATTTTCCAGAACCAGGGCGCCAAGCGGCTGTCGGTAGAAGGCCGTGAAGAAATTCACATGCGCTTTCACGGTATCTGGCCGGTATCGGACCGGGACGTGGTGCTGGCCAATGCATTGAGCCAGAACGAAGACTCCGGCTCGATCACCCTGCACAGCGTGAACGCCGAAAACGTGCTGGGAAAGCAGGATGGTTTTGTACGTATTCCCGCGCTGGATAACCAGTTCATCATTACTCCCATGGACGATGGCTGGGTGCGGGTGCAGTTCGAAACCTTTGTGGATCCGGGCGGCAGCGTGCCGGTGTGGCTGGCGAACCTGGTAGCGACCAAGGCGCCGCTGGAAACCCTGCAGGGGTTGAAGGTCCAGCTGGAAAAGCCGCGCTTCGCCAATGCCACCCGGAAAGATTTGCCGCCACTGCCGGGGATGGACACACTGTCACTGGAAGACTGATTCCCCGGTATCTGCCCGGGGGCGTTCATGGACGTGGTGCACCCGGGTAATCCGCCCGGGCAAGGATGCGAGGGCGAGCCATGGTGCTGGCGCGGTTTCAGCAGTGGTATACCCAGTTACGTTCCAGCATGTGGTTGCTGCCGGCCTGTTTTTTGGTCGGTGCATCGCTGCTGGCCTTTATCATCACCGCCATCCCCGGTGAGTTGCCGGATGCCGAACAACACTGGTGGGCTTACCTGCTCGCGGTGAATCCGGAAGGCGCCAGCGCGGTGCTGACCACCATCGCCGGTTCCATGATTACCGTGGCCGGGGTGACCTTCTCCATTACCATGCTGGTGCTGGCCCAGGCGGCCAGCCAGTATTCTCCCCGCCTGTTACGCGATTACATGGCCGATCGCATCAACCAGTTAACCCTGGCGGTGATTGTGGGGGTGTTCGCCTATTGCCTGTTGGTGCTGCGTAGCCTGCCCGCCGGTTCCCTGCTGCTGGGGCACGGCATTGCCGTGATGGTGGCGTTGCTGGGGGCTTTCGTGGGCCTGGCGCTGTTGATCTACTTTATTCACCACATCGCCAGCTCGATCCAGGTGTCCCAGGTGGTGGCGAAAATCACTGAAGATACGCAGGCGGCGATCGCCCAGCGCTACGATCAGGCGTTTGGGCGGGTTGCCGAAAACCCGGCCGCGTTACGGGCTGAGGCCGTGACGGTGAGCAGTAATGATGACGGCTCAGGCCATAAACCGTCGGGCCACACGCTGGCAGCGCCGCTCACCGGGTTTGTGCAGCAGGTGTACCTGAACGGCCTGGTCAAGGAAGCGGATGCCCAGGGGCAGGTCGTTACCATGCGTGTGGCGGTGGGCGAGTTTGTGGTCCAGGGGCAGCCATTGTTGTACTTGCATGGGCCGGGCTGGGACGAAGAGCGCTGTGCGGCGTTGTTGCGTTGCTATGTGATCAATCGCCATCGCACCATTGAGCAGGACCCGGCTTTCGGTATTCGGCAGCTGGTGGATATCGCCATCAAGGCGCTGTCGCCGGGCATTAACGATTCCACCACCGCTGAGCAGTGTGTGCTGTACCTGGGCGCGGTGATTGCCGACCTGTCCGGGCGGCATATGCCGGAACCGTTTCGGCGAGTGAACGGGCAGCTGCGGCTGCAATGCCAGCAGCGGGATTTTGCCGACTATGTGGAGGCGGCGTTTGCGCAGATTGCCCGCGATGCCCGGGGGAATCTGGCGGTGCTGGCAACGCTGGGCAGCTCGCTGGCGATGCTGGAGCGTACTGTGCCGGCAGAGCGGTTGGGGCCCATACAGCAGCAGCGGCGCCACTGGGCCATGCAGGTGCGTGACAGTCTGTCGCGGGAGGACCAGCTGACCCTGAAGATTTGAAAGGGCCGCGCTCAAAAGGTCGGCTTGAGCGCTCGCTATATTCGTGGGATGATTTCGTTAAATTCATAGGATGACTACATGAATAAAGCGAAATTACCCCGTCTCTCCCTGGTGGATAGCGCGGTGGCTGAGTTGCGCAGCGCCGTGGCGCGCGGTGAGTGGCCGGTGGGTGAGCGTATCCCCACCGAGCCCCGGCTCAGCGAGCAATTCGGTGTGGGGCGCAACACGGTGCGTGAAGCCGTGCGGGTGCTGGTGCATGCGGGGCTGCTGGAAACCCGGCAGGGCGACGGCACCTATGTGCGTGCCCGGCTGGACCCCGCCGAAGCATTACGGCGGGTGGAGCGCAGCACCCTGCTCGACCAGCTGGAAATGCGGGTGGCGCTGGAAGCAGAGGCCGCCCGGCTGGCGGCCCAGCGCCGTGATGGTGCGGATCTGGACGCCATGCATTCCGCGCTGGCGGCTCGCGGCGCGGCGGGGCAGAACCTGCCCCTGCGCATTCAGCATGACCGTGATTTTCACCAGGCCATGATTGCGGCGGCCCATAATCGTGCGCTGGCGGAACTGTACCGTTATTTCAGTGAAGCGGTGGCTCGCACCATTGCGCGCACGGAATACGATGACTCCCTGCCGGAGCCTAGCCAGCAGGACCATGAAACCCTGCTGGCTGCCATGGAGCGGGGCGATGCAGATGCCGCCGAGCGCCAGGTTCGGGCCATGCTGGCGCCTGCGCTGGCGGCGCTGCAGGCGTCCTGATGATGGGTCTGCTGCGCCGGCTGGATGGCTTTACGCTGCTGTTGTTGACGGTGATTGTCGCCGCCACGGTGTGGCCGGCTGGTGGTGGTTTGGCGGAGGGGCTCTCGCAGCTGTCCACGCTGGCGGTGGCGGTGCTGTTCTTTGTGCATGGGGCGGCGTTGTCCCGGAAACAGGTGCTGGCCGGGGCGATGCATTGGCGGCTGCACCTGTTTATTTCTTCGCTGACCTTCCTGGTCTTTCCGCTGGCGGTGTTGCCGGTGTCGTTGCTGGCGCCGCAATGGATTCCGTCAGAGCTGGCGCTGGGGTTTCTGTATCTGGGCGTGTTGCCATCCGCAGTGTCGTCGTCCATTGCGTTTACCGCCATGGCGCGGGGCAATGTGCCGGCGGCGGTATGCAGCGCTGCCGCCTCCAATGTGTTCGGCATGATGCTCACGCCCTTCCTGTTGATGCTGATAGTGTCCGCCAGTGGTGACGGTGCCTTTGATGTGACCGGTGCGCTGAAAGGCATCGTGCTGCAGCTGTTGCTGCCGTTTGCTCTGGGGCAATTGCTACGCCCGAAGCTGGTGGGGCTGCTGTCGCGTTGGCCCGGCTTTGTTGGGCGCTACGATCAGGGCGTGATTATGCTGATCGTGTACGTGGCCTTTTCGGAGTCGGTTAACGAAGGCCTGTGGCAGCAGTTGCCGGTGGCGTCGTTGTTGCTGGCGGTGGGCTTGTGCCTGTTGTTGCTGGCACTGGTGATCGGCTTGTCCATGCTGTTGGCGCGGCGTTTGGGGTTGAGCCTGGCGGATGAAATCGCGGCAGTGTTTTGTGGTTCGAAAAAGAGCCTGGCGTCCGGCTTGCCCATGGCCAAGGTGCTGTTTGTGGCCAATCCCGGCTTCGGCATGATCGTGTTGCCGATCATGTGCTACAACCAGATCCAGATTCTTTGCGGGGCCTTTCTGGCCGGGTATTACCGGCGCAAGGTTGAAGCGCAGGCGGCGTAACCTGAGAGCCTTGATGGGGCATCCTGAGCTTGGGTTTGTCGGATTACGGCCTTCGGCCTAATACGACCTACACGTGCGCAACTCGTTATTTGCTTCTCGATAAATGCAAAAGGCCGCTCCAGGTAGCCTGGGCGCGGCCTCTTGGGCTCGAGCGGCTACTGCACCAGGCCGCGCTGTTGCGTGAAAGCGTGCTGCGTACCGCGTCTCTTGCTATCGACTCCAGCGGGTGCCTTCGCGGGTGTCTTCCAGTTGAATGCCGGCGTCGGTGAGCTGCTGGCGGATTTCATCGGCGCGGGCGAAGTTCTTGTCTTTCTTGGCCTGGGTGCGCTCGGCGACCAGGGCGTCGATGTCGTCGTTGCTGAGGCCATCTTCGCTCACGTTCTTGTTCTGGAACCAGGCGGTGGGCTCCACGGTGAGGATGCCTAACAGGTCGGCGGCAGCCAGCAGTTCGGCTTTCAGTTTCGGCTTGTCGGCCAGCTCGGCTTTGTTCAGCTCACCAGCGATGGCATGCAGGGCGCTGACCGCTTCGGAGGTATTCAGGTCGTCCTTGAGCGCTTCCAGTACCGGGTGGTTGTCCGGCAGTTGGTAGTCCGCTTCCGGCGCCACGGTTTCGCCGCGACCGAGCAGGGCGTAGTAGAGGGTATCCAGGCCTTTTTCGGCGTTATCCAGTACGTCGGCGGAGAAATTCAGCGGCGAGCGGTAATGGCTGGAGAGCAGGGCGAAACGCAGAATTTCGCCGTGGTACTGGGTGAGCAAATCGCGCACCAGACGGAAGTTGCCCAAAGACTTGGACATCTTCTCGCCGTCGATATTGATGTAGCCGTTGTGCAGCCAGTAGCGCACGTAGTCGGTGCCGTGGGCGCAGCAGCCCTGGGCGATCTCGTTTTCGTGGTGGGGGAAGATCAGGTCCTGTCCGCCGCCATGGATGTCGATCACGTCACCCAGATGTTTATGGATCATGGCGGAACATTCGATGTGCCAGCCCGGGCGGCCACGGCCCCAGGGGGACTCCCAGCCGGGCTGCTCGTCGGTGGACGGCTTCCAGAGGATAAAGTCGCCGGGGTGGCGCTTGTAGTCGGCCACTTCCACCCGGGCGCCGGCGAGCATGTCTTCCAGTTTGCGGCCGGAAAGCTTGCCGTAGTCGGGCATGGATTCCACCGCGAACAGCACCTGGCCATCCGCCTCGTAGGCGTGGCCCTTTTCCACCAGGGTGGCGATCATCTGGATCATCTCGGGGATGTGATCGGTGGCCTTGGGGATGATGTTTGGGGTTTTCGCGTTCAGCGATGCCATGTCTTCGGCAAACGCCGCGGTGAAGCGTTCGGTGAGGGCGCTGATGTCCTCGCCGTTTTCCGCGGCTGCCTTGATGATCTTGTCATCAATGTCGGTGATGTTGCGGGCGTAGACCACTTCCGGGTAGAGCCGTTGCAGCAGGCGATACAGCACATCAAACACCACCACCGGGCGGGCGTTGCCAATGTGGACGAAGTTGTAAACCGTGGGGCCACACACGTAGAGGGTGATGCGGTCTGGGTCCAGCGGAATGAAGTCGTCCTTTTTCCCGGTGAGGGTGTTCTGCAATCGTAGGGTCATTTGCCGTACAACTCTTTGGGGTCTTTGATGGGGGCTTTGTCGATGGTCACGCTGTTCGCGTCGGCTTTCCAGTAAAAGCAGTCGCGCCGGCCGGTGTGGCAGGCGGGGCCGGTCTGGTCCACTTTCACCAGCAGGGCATCGCCATCGCAATCAATGCGCAGTTCTTTCAGCATTTGTACCTGGCCGGAAGATTCGCCCTTGCGCCATAACTTTCCCCGCGAGCGGGAAAAATAACAGACACGGCCCGTGGCCAGGGTTTCTTCGATGGCTTCGCGATTCATCCAGGCCATCATCAGCACTTCGCCGCTGTCATGCTGTTGAGCAATGGCGGCCACCAGCCCGGCATCGTTGAATGCCAGGTTATCGAGGGCTTCCTTGAGTGAAGCCTGAAAACCTTCGGGCTGTTGTTCGTTGTGTTTGAACATGACGCCTCCAGGGCGTTTCTATTCTGGATGTAGGAGCACCTCTTGAGGTGCGAACCTGGCGTGGCAAAGCCTCGCTGTCGCTCGGTTCGCGCCTCGAGAGGCGCTCCTACAGGGACTTCGTCGTGAAGCCTCTAGATCGGTAAGCGAGTCGCTGCGGCCAGGGCAGCGACGGCTTCGTCCAGATCCATGGTCTCGGTAGCCTGGGAGCCCAGGGTGCGAATGGCCACCTGGTTCTGCTGGGCTTCCTGTTCGCCGATGACCCAGATGCGCGGGGTCTTGGCGCGGGAGTGTTCGCGGACCTTGAAACCGATCTTCTCGTTGCGAATATCCAGCTCCGCCGGTACCCCGGCGGCAACCAGTTTCTGTTGCACGGCGGTGGCGTACTCGTCGGCGGAGTTGGTAATGGTACAGATCGCCACCGGGCGCGGCGCCAGCCACAGGGGCAGGTGGCCGGCGGTGGATTCGATCAGAATACCCAGGAAGCGCTCCAGGGAACCCAGCACCGCGCGGTGCAGCATCACCGGACGCTGACGGGAGCCGTCTTCGGCCACGTATTCCGCATCCAGACGATCAGGCAGCACGAAGTCCACCTGCAGGGTGCCGCACTGCCAGTCACGGCCGATGGCGTCACGCAGTACGAATTCCAGTTTCGGGCCATAGAAAGCGCCTTCGCCCGGGTTCAGTTCGCATTCCAGGCCCAGGGATTCCACCGCAGAGCGCAGCGCGCCTTCGGCCTTGTCCCAGGTTTCGTCGGAGCCGGCGCGGTTATCCGGGCGATCGGAAAACTTGATGCGGAAGCTGTCGAACCCGAAATCTTCGTAGACTTCGCGCAGCATCTTGATGAAACCGGCGGTTTCTTCGTTGATCTGCTCTTCGGTACAGAAGATGTGGGCGTCGTCCTGGCTGAACGAACGGGCACGCATCAGGCCGTGCAGGGCGCCATGGGCTTCGTTACGGAACAGGGTGGTGAATTCGCCCAGACGAATGGGCAGGTCCCGGTAGCTGGTGATGCCTTGCTTGAAAATCTGCACGTGGCCCGGGCAGTTCATCGGCTTCACGGCCATTTCTTTGTGGTCGTGGGTACAGACGGTGAACATGTCTTCGCCGTACTTGTCCCAGTGGCCGGACTGTTCCCAGAGGATGCGGTCCATCATCTGCGGGGTGGAGACTTCCTGATAGCCGCCTTTTTCCATCTTGCCGCGGATATAGTTTTCCAGGTTCTGGCGCATGCGCCAGCCCTTCGGGTGCCAGAACATGCTGCCCACCGCTTCCTGCTGGATATGGAACAGGCCCATTTCCCTGGCAAGTTTACGGTGATCACGCTTTTCCGCTTCCTCAATCTGTTTGAGGTGGGCATTCAATTCTTTCTTGTCGCGCCAGGCGGTGCCGTAAATGCGCTGTAGCTGGGCGTTGTTGGCATCGCCACGCCAGTAGGCCCCGGCGACTTTCATCAACTTGAAACCGTCGCCCAGCTTGCTGGTGCTGGGCAGGTGCGGACCCCGGCACAGGTCGATGAACTCGCCCTGGCGGTAGAGGCTCACTTCCTGGTCGGCGGGCAGCTCGCGGATGATTTCGGCCTTGAATTCCTCGCCTTTCTCCAGGAAAAACGCCACGGCTTCATCGCGATCCCAGACTTCACGCCGAATTTCCTCATTGCGGCGCACAATGTCCTGCATGCGCTTTTCAATGGTTTTCAGGTCATCCGGTGTGAACGGGGTGTCCCGATGGAAGTCATAGTAGAAGCCGTTGGTAATGGTCGGACCAATGGTCACCTGGGTATCCGGGAACAGCTCCTGTACGGCTTCGGCCATGACATGGGCGGCATCGTGGCGAATCAGCTCCAGGGCCTCGTCGGTCTCCCGGGTGATGATTTCCACCGTGGCGCCGTCGTCGATGGGCAGATAGACGTCGATCAGGTTGCCGTTGGCCTTGGCGGCCAGGGCCTGTTTGGCGAGTTTTTTGCTGATACGTCCGGCGATCTCGAAGGCGGAGGCCGGCTGCTCAAACTCCATGCTTGCCCCATCGGGCAGTTGATAGCTCACACTCATGAGACAAGGGATCCAGGTGATTGGCTCAGAACCGGCAGATGGTAGGCAATCAGGCCCCCCGCTTCAAGGTGCGGGGGCGGTTAAGCGCCTTTCGGGGTGCGATTTTGCAGCCTTTAGTACGCCTGTCGTGGATTAACCGACGTATGGCACAGAATTTTGCCTGTTTCCGGGCGCCCGCCTATGCTTGGGGCGGGGATGCAGGGATAGCTGACAATGAGAGTCCAAGGATGAACCCGATGGAGCGGGATAGCCCATGACAACACCCTCACAGACGCAACAGATGGCAGACAACGCGCAGTTGCCCAGGCTGTTGCGGGTAGCGCAGCATCTGAGTGAGCAGAAGGATGTACCCCGTCTGCTTGATGCGCTGCTCAAAGAAGTGCTCTACCTGTGCCATGCAGATACGGGCTGGGTATGGCTGTATACCGATGGCCGCCCCCGGGCCGGGCTGAACTGCCTGTGTCGCGATGGGGCCGGTGAAAGCGATGCCGTCAAGGAGGCACCGCAGTGGTTCCGGCCATTAGCTGATGAGGCTGATGGCGCCGGGGGTATTGTGGAGCAGTGTTTCGCCGCCGGTGAGCCCCTCACCGTGGCATTGACGCAAACACCCCTCAATGAGGTGGATAAGGCGTTGCTGGCGGCACTGGCCCCGCAGGCCAAAGGGCTCCAGCTCTGGCCGCTGTACAACCACGAAGGCCTGGTCACCGGTGTGCTGCAACTGGCTTACGACAAACCGGTGCCCCGCAACCTGCAACGTCTGGGTGAGCATGGACACCTGATTTTCCAGTCCCTGCTGACCTACGGCGGGATTGCCCTGAGCAATCTCAGCCAGGTGCAGGAACTCAAGGACTTGCTGGACGCGTTTATCAAGGTGCTGGCCCAGGCCATTGATGCGAAAAGCCCTCACACCAGTGCCCATTGTCAGCGGGTGCCGGTCATCACCGAAATGCTGGCCCAGGCCACCTGTGATGATCAGGCGCTGTTCCCGGATTTTTCGCTGGATGAAGAAGGCTGGTACGAGCTGCATGTGGCCGCCTGGCTGCATGACTGCGGCAAGCTGGCGACTCCGGATTCGGTGTTGGACAAGTCCACCAAGCTGCACACATTGCATGACCGGATTGATGAAGTGGCCAGCCGCTTTGCGACGCTGCGGGCGGAGATTCAGTTTGCTTATGAAAAAGCCTGTCTGCTTAATCCCGCTGATGAGCCGGTCTGCCGGCAACGCATGGAAGAGGACATTGGCGCCCTGAAAGAAGAGTTGGCCTTTCTGGAGCGGATTAACCGTGGCGGAGAGGCCATGGCGGCGGTGGATCAGCAGCGGGTAAAGGACATTGCGGCGCGTACCTGGACCGACGCCTGGGGCCAGGAAAAACCGCTACTCAGCGATGACGAGGTGTACAACCTGTGCATCCCGCGCGGCACGCTGACGCCTGAGGAGCGACAGATCATTAATGGTCATATGGATGTGACCCTGGACATGCTGGGTTCACTGCCATTTCCGCGAAAATTACAGCGGGTGCCGGAATACGCCGGTGGCCACCATGAGAAAATGGATGGCACGGGTTTCCCGCTTGGCCTCACCCGTGATCAGATGTCGATTCCTGCACGGATCATGGCTATCGCCGATGTGTTCGAAGCACTTACCGCCAAGGAACGCCCCTATAAAACGCCGCTGAAACTCAGCGAAGCGCTGGGCATCATGCAGCGCATGCGCAACAACGACCATCTGGACCCGGACCTCTACCAACTGTTCATCCGCTCACGGGTGTGGCGCCAGTACGGTGAGAAGCATCTGGACCCGGTGCAGCTGGATGTGGAAGATGGCAGCGCTTTTTTGTGACGGTTTTTCTGCAGGCGCGTTGCTCCTGCAGAACCATTGCCCCATTCGTCTTTGAGGTTTCCTGTGCGTATTCCTTTTGTTGTCCTGCTTTGCCTGTTGTCTTCGTTGTCCATGGCCAGCGATTGGTTGCTGTCGTTGGAAGGGCCGCGTACCCAGGGTTCCTTGTTGCGTGGGCAGGTGGAAAATGGGGTGGCCGTCAAGCTGGGCGACCGGGCAGTGCGCACCACCGATGCGGGCTTTTTCGTTGTGGGTGTAGGGCGTGACGCCGATCTGCAACAGACACTGGTGCTGGAGAAAAACGGTGAACAGCAACAGGTGCCGGTGACGCTGGAAAAGCGTAAGTATGCGATTCAGCGTGTTGAGGGCGTGCCCAAGCGCACGGTCGAGCCGCCGCCGGAAGCGGTGCTGAAACGCATTCGCCGAGAAGTGGCCGAAATCAAGAGCGCGCGGGATACGAACTCCGACCTGATGGCCTTTCTCAGCGATTTTCAGTGGCCGCTTACCGGGCGTATCAGTGGCGTGTATGGCAGTCAGCGAGTCTATAACGGCAAGCCTGGCCGGCCGCACTATGGCGTGGATGTGGCCCGGCCCACGGGCACGGTGGTCGTGGCGCCAGCGGATGCGGTGGTGACGCTGGTGCAGCAAAATAACTATTACTCTGGCGGTACCCTGATCATGGACCACGGTTATGGAGTGTCATCCACCATGATCCACCTGAGCGAGGTGCTGGTGAAAGACGGGCAGACGGTGAAGCAGGGCGACCCGGTGGCGAAGGTAGGTGCTTCCGGCCGTGCAACCGGGCCACACCTTGATTGGCGTCTGAACTGGTTCGAGGTCAAGCTGGACCCGGTCACCGTGGTGCCGCCGATGAAAGAATGAAGGGGGCGTTGTTGTTGCCCCCAGGGTGACCAAACGCTCAAGGTAGAGGCCCCGCCGGGGGTGGCCTTGCTATATTTATTATTCCGGCTATGGTGGATTCCATATCAACGTAGGAATGCCACTGTGTTTTATCTTTTCTCCCTCTGGATGGATTTTCTCCCCACCTTTCCGGTTTAAGCCGGGCGGAACCCGTCCGGCTTATTTCCCGTTGTCGACATCGTTCGATATCCCTTTTTTATATCAATCTGGTGAACGGTTATGGCTGCGCTTATGGAGCGTTTGTCGTTGTGTCGCTATGGCTATGGAAAACGCTATTTAGCAAAAAATCCCCTGTTTTTCCTGTCGCCGGTCCGGCTGATGGTCGTGATGGAGAAAATAGAAATGTTGCGTGGAGTGGAACGTGAGCTTGCTGCGGCAGCGGTGGGCGATCGTGTTTGCTTGTTCAGTTTTGAAGATGAAGAGCAGATGTCCTTCACTTTGGCAGAAGCGGGAAAGCGATCTCTGGGGGACAAGGATATTTCTGTGCTTTCTCCATTGGGCGCTGCTTTGCTGGGAGCCTTGCCTGGAGCAGTGGTCAATGTGAATTTCCTTGGTCATGGGCACCGATATCTGTTGCTGAAGGTGAACAAAACAGCAGAAAAATGAGTGTTTCCAATAAAGAGGGAGGGTCATGCCTTGCATGTTTTACCGTAAGACAAGACGGAGAATATGAAGCCTGTTTGAAAGGAAAGCGTTATGAGTAAGGAAAAAGTGAAGAAAAAGCCGCAAAAAACCCTGAAAGAGAAACGACGGGAAAAAAGAGCCAGTAAATAATGGCGACAGGGCGCCTTGCGCGCCCTGACTTAAGCCTGTTTGTGAATCTGCCAAGTACTATCAGTGTGTCCTGAATAGCAACCGCGCTGCCGTTGCCCGCCAACAGCGAATGGCTCGGGCATTCAGTCGTCAGGTTCAACTCCCCGCTAATTCAGCATCTCCACTACGCCTTGGTTGCTCATCAATGCTACCCGGTTTCGCCCGGCGCCTTTTGCCTGATACAGCGCTTCGTCTGCCATCTTCAAGAGCTGGGCACCGTCTGCGGCGTTGCTGTCAGAACAGGCGACCCCGACACTGATGGTCACCACCTGGCTGACCCGGGAACCGCTGTGGGGAAGGCCCAGCTGCTCGACCCGGTTACGCATGCGCTCGGCGAAAACCAGCGCATCGTTGAAGCTGGAGTCAGTCAGGGTAATGACAAATTCCTCGCCACCGTAGCGAGCCACGAAATCGGTATCGCTTTGCACCATTCCCAGAGGGACACCGGCCACTTTTTTCAGGCACTCATCGCCGGCCGGGTGGCCATAGGTATCGTTGTACTGTTTGAAAAAATCGATGTCGAACAACATCAGGGTAATACGTTCAGGCGCATCCGGGTTGTTCTGATTCAGCTTGTGATAGAGGTGGCTCAGACGGCTTTCCATTCCCCGGCGGTTGATACAGCCGGTCATGCCGTCGACGGTGGCCTGGTTTTCCAGTACCAGATTGGCGGAGTGTAATTCGTTTCTGTGCTGGAACAGTACATGTTCGGAGAGGAAGTGCTGTCGCAACAGTCGTTCGTACACGTACTGGCCAAACAGGCTCATGCTCGCAAAGGCCAGTGATACCAATACCAGGGTGGATGGTTCAAAGGGATGGCGGCCGGAACTGAGCTGCAGGCTGAAAACCATGCAGCCAATCATGATCACTGAACTAACCAGTGCGGAGTAGAATGGCACCCGTATCAGGATGCAGATCATCAGGATGGCCAGAGGGGTGTGGAAGAAGAAGGTGTAGGCCAGGGGGTGCTCGACAATGGCCCCTAGATAATTGCCGGTAAGGGCAATGGCGAATGCCAGTATCAGCGTGGCTTCATGAAGCCAGTTGCGCCATTGGGGCTTGCGGATTAATACCAGACAGCCGCCGGTGAGCATCAAGGTGAAAAGCCGTGGGCGCCAGGAAAGGTTGAGAACGTCGGGAGAAATTCGTGACTCGATAAACATGGCGGAGACAATCAGGAACGCCACCAGTGCCAGCGCCCAGGGCATGACTTTGGCCACGCTTGCCCGGAAATAGAGGCGAAAATCCTTTTCCAGCGGTTTGGGCAGGCGCAGGTGCCACGGTAACGTAATATCGTTGCCGGTTGGCAGTGGGGTATGGTTCTGGTTTGCGGTCACGGCCGTAAAGGCTCCTTTCAGTCCATGAATCGGTGACTGCGTGCGTGAGCAGCATGCACTACATCATAGTGCAAAGTACTGTCATTTCGATAATGGGCACGTGGCCAGCGGTGTATTGTAAGGACAAAAGGGCAGTTGTGGTTAGCCCGGCAGAGTTAATCTAATCCAAAAGCGCTAACAGTGCCTGTTGTTTCGCCTGGGGGAGTTGGCGAAAGCGTTCCAGCAGGAAGGCTTCTTCGTTGCCTTGCGGCACCGCTGCTTCGCCGTGGGGCAGGGTATGCGGCCAGTTCTTCAGGCTATGTTCCAGCCGGGCAATAATTTCCGCGTTCATGCTGCGATGGCTGCGGTTGGCCGCTTCTGCGACCTCGTTTCGCATACCGCAGGGAAAACGAACCACGAACTTCTCGGTTCGCGTGGTTGCGTTGCTTGTCATAGTAACCTCTGAATCACGCCTGCTTACATGGGGCTGGCGAGAAAGGCTTGCCGGCCTATGACAACAGAGCAGGCTGTGCTGTTATCTGGACACAAGCTTCAGACCTTACGCATTTTTTTGCCTCCAGGCGATACTGGCAACATGCCAGTAATGGCGAAATAGAGACACGGTTAACACTCAAATGCGTAAAAGTTTTTTTTACACAGAGAATCGTCATGACCCTGTGATCTGGTGCACGGTGCCAGTGAGGATCAGGCAGTGCTAGAATTGATTCTGTTGATGTGGGCATGAGTGGCTATTCATAAAATGAATATTGGTGCGGCAGATCTGAATCTGCTCAAGTATTTGGATGTGCTTCTGCGTGAGCAGAATGTGACCCGAGCGGCGGAGCAACTGGGGATTACCCAGCCGGCGATGAGTAATTCGCTGAAACGGTTGCGCGAGTTATTTGGTGATCCGTTGTTGATTCGTACCAGTGACGGCATGACGGCGACGGAACGCGCACAGGAGTTGCGGCCCTTGGTGCGGCAAATTCTGTCCCAGGCGGAGCAATTGTTCACCCCTGAGGACGTGTTCCAGCCGGCGGACAGTCGCCGGGTGTTTCGGATCATGACCAGTGATTATGCGGAAGCGACTCTGGTGCCCCATATTGTTCGTCGCCTGCGCGCCGAGGCCCCCAATGTGGTGCTGGATTTCCTGACCCCGTCGGATGTGAGCTACCAGGACATGGAGCAGGGCCGGGTGGATATGGCGGTGAATCGCTTTAACGAAATTCCGGGCTCATTTCACCAGGTAAGCCTCTGGAAAGACTCCTTTTCCTGCTTGCTCAACCGGGATAACCCCATTGCCGAAGGCTTTGATCTGGACAGCTATTTGTCCGCCCAACATATCTGGGTATCAAAAACCGGTTTTGGCGTGGGATTCGGCATGAATCCGGAAAAGCTCGGCGGGCTGGGGTGGATTGACCATGCCCTGGAACAGTTGGGCAAGAGCCGCAAGATCAGCATCTTCACTCGCCACTATCAAATGCCGGCCCTGCTGGCCATGAATAACGACCTGGTGGCCACGCTACCAAGCCGGGTGGCGCGCATGCAGGCCCAGAATGAGCGCTTGCTGATCAAGCAGCCGCCGTTCGATATCCCCGAGTTCGAGCTGAAAATGGCCTGGTCCTCGCTGTTGCACCACAACGTGGCACACCGTTGGCTGCGGCGGCTGATTCAGGAAGAGGCAGAGCGAATTCTGGCGGAGGAATAGCTACGAGCTACGCTCGATTCGATAGGAAAAGCCGGGATAGTTCCCCAATACCGATCTTTCTTCGCAGCCGCTGTAGGAATGTGGCGAAGCCCGCTTGCGGGTTTTTCTCGAGACTAGTAGCTAGTCGCTAACAGCTGGTCCTCAGATTACTGAGGTGCCGCTGAGCCAGCTGCTGTGGGTCTTGCCGGGCAGGTTCTCGCCGGCTTCGGCGATGGCGCCCTTGCCGACACCTTCGAAGGCGCGGACCCGAAAGTGCTTGCCGGGAGCTTCATCGGCCAGTTGCGCAGCAATGTGGGCGGCCAGCTGTTCTACGGTGGTGTCCGTGTCGACCATGTAGCAGTGGTCTTCCGGGATCACCAGCTCGAAATGTCCCTGCTCGGCATCGTAACGGAACCGGTGGTGGGGAATTTCGTCGATGTAGTAGGTGCCTTCCAGATCTTCCTCGGTACCCAGGTAGATGTCTTCCCAGCGGTCTGCCCAGAGCTTTTCCCAGTAACGGCTGCGTCGGCCATTCTCGAAAATGTGAATATTGGAACGATGTCCGTGGGCAATGCGCTGGCAGTTGCCATCGTGTTTTTTCAGGCCATGGGAGTAGTGATAGAACGGCGCGGTGCCGGTATCTTCTTCGCGCAGTACCACGCGCACTTCCGCTACATTCGCCGGTACCACGGTCTGGATAAGATCCATCAGATACAGGGTCAGGCTGGCCTTGGACACTTCCGGACCAGGCATCAGCAACAGGCTCTGGCTGGGCGCCACCATGCGGATGGTGCCACCTCGGTATACCCATTCCAGGCTGGTGTCGTTATCGCGTTCGGCGATGGTGGCCTGGTCATTGTCCACGGGAACCAGCAGACGGTGATCCACGCTGTCATCAATGATCTGCTTGATGCGCTTTTTGATGTGGCCAAAGTCGAAGACCATGCCCTGATCATCCAGATCGCCGCTCAGTTCCAGGTCCACCAGCCAGGATTCGCCCACCATGCCGCGCTTGGGGTGCAGGTAGGAGAAATCGGCGACGGTTAAATTTTCGACAAAAAGAGTGGCCATGCTGTTCCGGTTGATAATGATGGGTTTCGACAGGTGCTATAATGCCATTATTCTGGGCTGCCGCTAAGGTGCACAGCGCTTGCTGCGGACATTTTACGAGCAGTTATCGTAGTAGCTGTGAACCGGGGCACACCGGTTGCACAGTAAAGTGCACATCCTGTGACGTGGCTACGGGGTTCCGCCGTGGCTTTTCCGCTGACCCAACCGAGAGCAGTTATGGCTGAAACGCTTTTCTCCAAGATCATCGACCGGGAAATTCCTGCCGATATCATCTTCGAAGACGACCAGTGCCTGGCCTTCCGGGATATCAATCCCCAGGCGCCGACCCATTTTCTGGTGATCCCCAAGAAGCCGATTGCCAAGCTGTCCGATGCTGAAGAGGCCGATCAGGCATTGCTTGGGCATCTGTTGCTGGTGGCCAGTCAGGTCGCCAGACAGGAGGGGCTGGAGGATTTCCGCCTGAACGTGAATAACGGCGCTGGCGCCAGCCAGACCGTGTTCCACCTGCATGTGCATGTGCTGGGTGGCCGCTCCTTCAGCTGGCCGCCGGGCTGATTCTCTCGCCGCCGGGGTACAGGTAAGACGGGCGCCGGCAGGAGAGCGCATGGAATTGCCTGACGTACAGGGGTGGCAAATGGAGCGATGGATAAAACCGGTCACACTGGAAGGCGAGCATGTGGTGCTGGAGCCTTTGTGTGTGAACCATGCGGAGGATCTGGCCGAGGCTACGGCCGATGGCGAGTTGTGGCGACTCTGGTATACCACGGTGCCGGCCCCGGCAACGGTGGCGGATTATATCGATACGGCTTTGCAAGGGCGGGCACAGGGCGATATGCCCTTCGCGGTGCGCCACCGTGCCAGCGGCAAGGTGATCGGCAGCACCCGCTTTTTTCGTGTCGACGAGAATAGTGCGCGCCTGGAGCTCGGCCACACCTGGTATGCCCGCCGTTTTCAGCGCAGTGCGGTGAATAGCGAGTGCAAGCTGTTGTTGCTGGGCCATGCCTTCGAAACGTTGAATGCCGTTGCGGTGGAGTTGCGAACCCACTGGCATAACCACGCCTCACGCACGGCCATTGCCCGCCTGGGCGCCAAGCAGGATGGCGTGCTGCGTCACCACACGCGTTCAGCCGACGGGGTGTACCGGGACACGGTGGTGTTTTCCATTCTTGAGCAGGAATGGCCGGCCGTACGTCAGAACCTGCGTTACCGACTGGACCGTGGTGCATCGTGAATTACCTGGCCCATTTGACCCTGGCGCAACCGTCGGTGCCTTCCAAGGTAGGTAATGTACTGGGGGATTTTATGCGCGGCGTGGAGGTCAGTGCATTAAACGAACCGTTGCGGCGGGGGCTGGATAATCATCGCCTGGTGGACCGGTTCACCGACCACCACCCTTGGGTCATGGCGCAACGCCGTGGGTTTTCGGCCCGCCGGCGCCGTTTTGCCGGAGTGGCGCTGGACGTGTTGTTCGACCATTTTCTGTGGCAGCACTGGGCCACCTTCTACGGACATGACCGGGACGCCGCCATTATCCGCCATTACCAACATCTGCAAGCGGGCCTGCCGTTGATGCATCTCCCCATGCGTGAGCGGGTGGAGCGTCTGATTGAGCATGATCTGCTTAACCAATACGGGGAGTTGGAGCGGGTTGGACAGGCGCTGGATGTGATCGCCGGGCGTATCCGCTTCGCCAATGACTTTGCCGGCATCATCCAGGAAATTGAGCCGCGCTATCAAGCCCTGGAGGCCGGGTTCCTGACGTTCTATCCCGAGCTACAAGCGGCGGTCAGGGAGGCGGCACTGGAGTGACGGGGTGGCTACACGCTCCAGGCTGCCCTCCGTACACTGCAGCGCCATAGAGGGCGGCATTTCTCCAACAGCAGGGGCCGCGTTCTGACCTTCGGGACGCGGCCCCTGCTGTTTCAGAGCCTTTCTTGCTTTCCGGCGTGTTGCCGCGTGTGGCTTGTCGCTTGCTGCTGTCCTTTGCTTACAACGCCGGCATATTCAATTCAGCCATGGTGTCGTAATACAGCTCATCGGCCAGGTTGCTGTTGCGGGCCCGGGGGGAGCGCAGGGCCGGTTTGTGGTTGGCGAAATACTCTCCGCTGATCTGCGCATACTGTTCGTCCAGTGCCAGGCTCACGGGAAGCGATGCGGCTTTTTCCGGGGTGGTGAGCGTGGGGCGAATCAGTGCCATGACGGCGCCGGGCACATGACGGAAAATCGGCGTGTCCACGCCGCCGGGATGCAGGGCATTACTGGTGATGCCGGTGTCTTTCAGGCGGTCGGCCAGTACGTTGCTGAACAGAATATTGGCGAGCTTGGACTGACCGTAGGCGTCCATGACCAGGTAGGGCTTGCGACCTTTCCAGGTCTTCTTGTTGATACGGCCAAGCCAGTGAGCCACCGAAGCCAGGTGCAGAATCCGGGGCTGGGTGCCTTTCTGTAGCAGTGGCAACATCAGGTGCGTGAACAGCACCGGGGCCAGGTAATTCACCCCGAACTGCATTTCGTAACCGTCTTTGGTGAACTCCTGCTGGGTGGGCACCACGCCGGCATTGTTGATCAACACATCAATGTGGCCCAGTTCCTGATAGAGCTCAGCGGCGCAATCGCGTACCTGTTCAAGGTCTGCCAGATCCAGGGCAAACAGGCGCACTTTTGCCTGTGGGTGGGCGTTCTTGATTTTGGCGACGGCGGCCTGCCCCTTGGTCTGGTCGCGGCAGGCGAGGATAACCTCCGCGCCGCGGCCGGCCAGTTGCTCGGCCGTGCAGAAACCAATGCCGGAATTGCCGCCAGTGATCAGTACGCGTTTGCTCATGATGGTCCTTGCCCCGCTTCCCTGTTTGTGTGTCGTCAGCTTAACAGGCCTCACAGGTGGGAGTGGGGCCGGTGGGGCCATTTTCTGCGTTTTTCTGCGGCAGTTGGGTCATGGCAAGCCACTGGGAAATGTCCTGGCTGACCTGCTGCCACTGCCGGCTTTGCAGCAACAGGTGCGGCGCATTCGGATAGAAACGGTATTCCCCCCGGTCGTTGGCGGATAAATGTGCCCGCAGGTGGCGAATGCCTGCTTCCGGCACGGAATGGTCCTTGCCTCCGTACAGCAGCAGGGTAGGGATGTTCAGGTTGTTGGCCGAATCGCTGGCGCTGTCCGCCAGCTTGATCAGCCCCCAGTAGGCGTCCATCCGAACCTCACGCATAACGCGCGGATCCTCGGCCAGGCGTTGAGCGCTGGTTGGAGCGAGGGTGGGATCATCGGCGTTGCGTTCAACGGTGAGGCGGTAGCCGGGGGCCAGGGTGGCGGCGGTGGCGATGGCGGCGTTCCAGCCATAACGAAAGCGAATCCCTTCGCGCACCGCAGGCCCGGCCAGCATCAACCCGGCGACCTTGTCCGGTTCCTGCTGGGCGGCCAGTATGGCCACGGCGCCACCCAGGCTTTCGCCGAGCACAAACAGGGGCGCGGCATGGGTCTGGTGCAGGCGCCGGATCTGCGTCACCGCTTCATCGACCAGTTGCTTCTCACCGGCCCAGCGGCCTTGCTCCAGCCGGTCGCCAAAGCCGGCCTGATCGTAGGCCACAAACACATAGCCGGCCTCGGCGAACCAGGGGCCCAGCTGTTCAAACGCGGCGCCGAAATCCCCGAAACTGTGCAAGCCCAGGATGACGCCCCGTGGGGTGCCGGCAGGCGCCCACTCCCGCACAGTCTGGGCGAGAGGCTCAGGTATACTGGTGGTGTCTGATTGTTTGCCGGAAAAAAGGCTGCATGCGGCCATCAGCACCCCGGTAAAAAGAATAAGAGAAAAGCGCAACGTACGGAGAGTCATGTCATGAGCGTAGCAGTGTCGTTGCAACGGCGAGTGAATGCGGCGGTTTTTTCCCTGGTGCTGGTGGGGACGACCGGGCTGGTGTCCCGTTGTGAGGCGGAAAAAGCCCCGGCGGTGCCGATGATGGAACTGACGGTGACGGCTTCGGCTTACAACTCACTGCACGGGCAGGGGGCGGGCAGCGACCATGCGCTCGCCGCCTGGGGCGATCGTCTGGTGCCGGGAATGCAGGCCATCGCAGTGTCCCGCGACCTGATCCGGCTGGGGCTGACCCACAATGCCGAGGTTACCGTGGAGGGCTTGCCGGGTGTCTGGGTGGTGAAGGACAAGATGCACCGGCGCTGGAAACGCAAGATTGATATCTATATGGGGGAGGACGTGCAGGCGGCCCGTGAATGGGGCCGCCGCAAGGTCAAAATCCGTTTTCCCCGGCCGCCGGAGAAACCCTGACGCGGATTATTCCCGGCTGAGAAATGTCATGGTCATCCTGGTGGAGGCGCTGGGCAATACCTTGTCCATCAACTTGATGAATTTGAACACCCCGCCGACCGGGTTATGCACCGCGACGTTTTCATTGGCGGCCTGCCAGGCTTTGGCTGCAATGTCGTCGGCGGTCAGATTGACTCCCAAACGGTCCACCACCGGGGCGCGGAATTCGGCGTCATCCAGCATCGGCGTTTTCACAAACGGCGGCATGATATCCACTACTCGAATGCCCTGGCGGGCCCACTCGATATTGAGTGCTTCGGTGAGCGCGCGCACGGCAAACTTGCTGGCGGAATAAGAGGCTAGGTGCGGCACCCCGTAGAGCGCAGACGCTGAGCTCATGTTGATGACGGCGGGCTCGGTGCTCAGTTGCAGGTGCGATTGTGCCGCCAGGGTCATGTTGATCAACCCGGTGACATTGATATCGATGATCTGCTTGTGTTGGGCGGCGCTGATGTCTTCGAAGTGTCCCATGCGCAGGATGCCGGCACAGTTGAACAGTACGTCGAAACCCTTGCCCTGGGCAAAGGCCTCGCAGGCCTGCTGGCAGGCGTCAGCATCGGTGACGTCCAGCCGTTGATACCAACTGCCACCCAGCGTTTTTGCCAGCCTGGCGAGGGCGGTTTCATTGATGTCGGTGAGGCCCACCTGCCAGCCTTTGTTATGAAACAGCGTGGCAGTGGCCAGCCCGATGCCGCTGGCGGCGCCGGTAATCAGAATGCGTTTCATGGGTTGCCACCTTTCTCGTGTTGAGGGACCGCGTGTTGGTGGATAAAGCGGGCACAGGTCATCAGGGCCTGATCCGAATCCGCCAGTACCCCGGCATGTAATTGGAAGTCGTGCCAGCGCTGGGGGTGAATCTGTAGCCGTGTCGGGGTGCCGGCTTCGTTCAGTGCGGTGCACAGGCGATGGCTGTCATTGAGCAGAATTTCATCGCCGCCGGCCTGGATCAGAATCGGAGGCAAGCCCGTTAAATCGCCGAACAGGGGAGAGCATTGTGCGTTGCGGGTGTCGTCACCGGCGTAGGCACTGGCTGCGCTATCCAGCCAGGCATGGCTGAGCATGATGTCCCGATCGGTGTCGAAGAGCTGCCCCAGTGTCAGGTCGACCCAGGGGGAAAACAGGATGGTCGCGCTGGGCAGCGGCGTGCCGGCCGCTTTAAGGGCTTGCAGTGTGGCCAGGGCCAGACCGCCTCCGGCGGAGTCTCCCATTAATGTCAGCGATGCGGGGCTGACGCCGTCGTCCAGCAGGGCCTGATAAACCGCCACCGCATCTTCGATGGCCGCAGGGCAGGGGTGCTCCGGGGCGAGCCGGTAATCCGGCACCACCACGTGGGCATTGGCAAACTTGGCCAGGTGCGAGGTGATTGCCTTGTGGCTGTCCGGGCTGCCGGCCACGTAGCCGCCGCCATGCAGGTAGAGCACGGTGCTTTGCGCATGCAGTGGCTGGTAGTGGCGGCAGGGCACATTGGCAATGGCTTTGTCATGGCTGCCGATGCCGCCGGCCTTGAGGGTGCTGTAGGCCATGATGTCCAGCCAGCGCCGTTGCGCGGCAAAGCTGAAACGGGGGTTGGCGACGGGTTTGAACAGCAGGGCCAGGGACTGGCGCAGGGCGCCAGCCAGCAACTGCTGAACGGTGGACTGGCTGCGGCTGATGCGATCAACAAACAGACTCATAGGGCTTTGTACTCGTAGTCGCTGAGTTCCAGGTGCTGGGTCTGGCGGCGGTAGTCAAAGGTGAACCCGGGCCAGTTGTTGGTGTTCTTGCCACTTTCGGTCTTGTACCAGCTGTGGCAGCCCTTGTCCCACACGGTGTCGCTGATTTTACGCTGCACGTTATCGTTGAAACGCGCCTGCACGCTTTCGCGTACTTCCAGAGAATGCAGTTTTTGCTCGTCCATTTCGGCCAGGCATTGCTGCACGTAATGAATCTGGCTTTCCAGCATGTAGATAATCGAGTTGTGGCCCAGGTTGGTGTTGGGGCCATACAGCATGAACAGGTTGGGGAAGCCGCGCACGGTGATGCCCAGGTAGGCTTCCGCGCCGTCCTGCCAGGCGGTATTCAGGTCCACGCCATCGCGGCCGGTGATGGTCATCGGGGTCAGGAAATCGGTGGCCTTGAAGCCGGTGCCGTAGATGATGACATCCACTTTATGGTGGGTGCCGCTGCTGTCGGTGAGCCCTTGCTTGTCTACCGCATCGATGCCGTAGTTGATTACTTCGGTATTGGCCTGGGCCAGTGCGGGGTAGTAGTCATTGGACATCAGGATGCGTTTGCAGCCCATGGGGTAGTCCGGGGTCAGCTTCTCACGCAGAGCCGGATCGCTAATCTGCTTTTTCAGGTGCCGGGCGAATAGCCACTCGTAGACCGCCATGGCTTTCTGGAAGGAGGTAAAGCCCAGTACCCGGGATTCATTGGCCGCATAGATGCGCATGCGATCCAGCGTCTGGGTCAGTGGCAGTTTCTTTAATACCCAGTGTTCGGCTTTCTTGTAGGCACGATCCGGTTTGGCAATCACATGGGCGGCGGAGCGCTGGAACAGTTTGACCTTGCCGGCCACCTTGGCCACTTCCGGCACAAACTGAATGGCGCTGGCACCGGTGCCCACCACGGCCACGGTTTTGCCGGTCAGGTCTTCATCATGATTCCAGCGGGCGCTGTGAAAGTGTGGCCCCTGAAAGTCCTCGATGCCGGCAAGCGGCGGGTAGGCCGGTTGGTTGAGTTGGCCGGTGGCGGTGATCAGGGCGCGACAGGTGATCACCTCGCCGTTGGTCAGGGTGATTTCCCACAGGCCGGCGTCATCCAGAAAGCGGGCTTCCGCCACTTCAGTGTTGAAACGAATGTGGCGATACAGGTCGTACTTGCGTGCGCAGTATTGCTGGTAGGCAAAAATTTCTTTCTGCGGCGCGAAGCGGCGACTCCACGGGTAATGCCGTTCAAAGGAAAACGAATACAGGTGCGAGGGCACGTCGCAGGCGGCACCGGGGTAGGTGTTATCGCGCCAGCAGCCGCCCACATCGTGTCCTTTTTCGATCAGCAGCAGGTCGTCCTGCCCCTGGGCTTTCAGGCGAATGGCCATGCCCAGTCCGCCGAAGCCGGCGCCAATAATGACTACGTTGTGCGTTGCTTGCATGGGAAACAATCCGGTTAATAACGTTAGGTTCCACTCTAGCGATACATAAACGCCTTGTTTATGGCATTCTGGGACAGAAAATTGTGGAATTCGGACATCGCCAGTGACAGTACAGCGAGCCATTACCAGCGTGCGAATGCAGGTGGCCTTTGCCGAAGAGCGGGGGCTGCCGGTCGCGGCGTGTCTGCAGGGTTCCGGCATTGATCCGGACATGTTGGGCCAGGCTGACTGCACCATTGATGCGGAGCAGGAGCTCACCGTGGTGCGCAACCTGTGCCGGGGGCTGGGCAACGAGGCAGAGCTGGGCCTGGCCATGGGGCAGCGCTACCACCTGAGCAGCTATGGGGTTTGGGGGTTTGCGCTGCTGAGCAGTCCCACCTTTCGTCAGGCGGTTGAGTTGGGGTTGCGCTATCTGGATCTGACCTTCGCGTTTCTGGATATTTCCCTGCAGGAGCAGGGCGATGACGCCATCTTGATCCTGGATGATAGCCGTGTGCCCGAAGAGGTGCGTGAGTATCTGCTGGCCCGGGACGCCAGTGCGGTGATGATGATCCAGGAGGAGCTGTTTGCCGGGCGCATTCCCCTGTCTTCACTGGAAGTGCGGTTGCCGCCGCGCTCGACTGCCCCGTTCGAGGCGGTTTTCGGACTGACGCCGGTATTTGATCGCCCTCGCAGCCAAGCACGGTTCGCGCTGGGCCTGCTGGATATGCCGCTGCCCCAGGCCAACCCGGTGACGGCCCGCTTGTGTGAGGAACAGTGCCACCAGTTATTGGTGCAACGTTACCGCAAGGGCAGTGTGGCGGCGCGGGTCCGCCGACGGTTGTTGCAGCAGCCGGGGCGGTTCCCGGATATGGAGGCCATGGCGGAAGAACTGACCATCACCAGCCGGACATTGCGCAGGCAGCTGGCGGCGGAAGGAACCAGCTACCGGGCCCTGCTGGATGAAGTGCGGCGGATGCTGGCAGAACAGTGGTTATTGCTGGGCATTCTCAGCCTGGCCGAAATCAGCGAACGGCTGGGCTTTTCCGAAATCGCCAATTTCAATCACGCCTTCCGGCGCTGGACCGGGCAGAGCCCCGGCCGCTTTCGGCATCAGCTGAGAGAACAACACTGATAACCCGCCGGACCATGCCCGGGCTGTGTTCCTTGGGGCGGCGCGCTATGGCAGCGCCGGCAGTGTCATTTCGCCTTCCTTGTCGAAGGAAAGGGGAATCGGCACACCCGCTACCCGTGCCTTGCCGACCAGCCGGTATTGCAATGGCTGGTCCTTGCGCTGCTGGATTTTCTGCAGCTGTTGCAGGCTGCTTAACAGGCTGGTGGTAATGGTGGTGGTGACCTGGGCATCGCCCATGGCGGGCAGAGTGATGCGTTCGTTGGTCAGTCCACGGGCAAATTTCTCACCATTGACGTAGATCTCGTAATCCAGGCTGTTGAGGGTGAGCTCCCGGTCGTTGGGGTTGCGGGCCCGCAGGGTCAGCCCCCATTCCTGCTCGAACAGGTTGAAACTGTTCAGGTTAATGCCGGATACGCTGACTTCCGGGGACTCCAGGCCAGCCAGGCTCTGGCAGCCGCTCAGTATCAGCAGGCCCATGACCATCCACAGGGAAACCACTTTTTTCATCTACTCACTCCATCCATAGGGCACAGGGGGCTACGACGTGCCGGTTAGAGGCCAGCATAACGGGAAAGTTGCGAGTGTGAAGCAGAAGAGGGGGGAGGGTAATTAATGCGTGCCGGACGGCCCGATCGCCAGTCACACCACCGCGCCCCTTGCGGGGCGCCTGTGGTGCGGCATCCTGACCGGGCCGCCGGCACGAGGGCCGAATGACAGAATCATCCGGCTTTCTCGATAGTCGCGTGATCGCCGGGGCGAAAGCAAGTACCGGATGTCGTAAATTTGTATCCGGCAGGCTGTGACAATCACAACAGTCAAAGCCGACAAGCTATGGTAGATTTCCTGAAAAGAACCTATCTGAAAACAACGTAGATAAACGCTAAACACTGGGGGAGCGCACATGCGCCGCGCATTCATTTTGTTGTTGATGCTGGTCGCAGCCCAGCTGCACGGGGCCGAGCTGGACAAGGATCTGGCCGATTTCAAACGTGACGTGCTGGAAGTCAATAAACGCCTGCTATTGCTCGAAGAAGAGTTGCTGTTCCCCGCCGATACCCAGGTCGGGATTTATGTCTCTCTGGATGTGGGGCACTTTTTCCAGCCGGACAGCATCACGCTTGAGCTGGATGGCGAAGTGCTGACCAGCCATCTCTACACGGAAAAGGAGATCCGCGCCCTGAAAAACGGTGCGGTGCAGCGTCTGGCGCTGGCCAACGTGAAGAATGGTGATCACGAGCTCACTGCCTTTATCACCGGCATCGGGCCTGCCGGCCGGGAAATGCGCCAGGGGGTGACCGGCCACTTCGACAAGAATCACGGCCGCCATTTCGTTCAGCTTCATATCGAGGACGATACCGCCAAGCAGCAGCCGCGTTTCCGTTTTCGCGACTGGCGCTGAGAGCGGTCTATGCGAATGCGCGGAAGCTTGAAAGGGCTGGTGGTGGGGCTGTTGTTACTCAGTTCCCTGAGCTGGGCCCGCCTGGATGAACCTCATCAGGTGCAGGAGCTGGCCTATGGTGAGGTGGCCTATCTGTATCTCAAAGGCGATTATTTTGCTGCCCTGACCCGCGCCCAGATGGCGCTGGAGCGGGGCGAGGTGGATATCCACAAGGCGGATATGGAAGTGCTGTTGGGGGCCATGTACAGCGCCTACGGCATGCCCGAAGACGCCGAGCAGGTTTTCAACCAGTTGCTCGATACCCAGGTCAGCGGTGAAGTCGCCCAGCGGGCGTGGATTCACCTTGCCGGTCTTTACTATCGCCAGCAGAAATACCAACAGGCGCTGGCCATGCTGGATCAACAGGTCGGTGAGCCGCCAGCCAAACTGGAAGAAGTGTATTTCAGTTTGCGGGCGCGGGTCCTGATGCGTCTGCAACGCTATGAAGAAGCCGCAGAGCTGCTTGATGCGTTCTCCGAAGACCATCCTCTCAATGCCTACCTGCGCTATAACCTGGCGATCAGCTGGATTAACGGCAAGCATCCCGGGCTGGGGCAGGAATGGCTCTGGCAGCTGGCCAACATGCCGCCGGGGGACGCCCAGGTTAATGCGATCAAGGAAAAAGCCATGCTGGCGCTGGCGATCTACATGTTGCGCAGCGATCAGGAAGACCGTGCGCTGGCCCTGTTGCGAGACGCTCGCCTGGAGGGGCCGTTTGCCGACATCTCCCTGTTGCTCTATGCCCGCGCCCTGTTGATTGAAAATCAGCCCCGTAAGGCGCTGCCGGTCCTGCAGCAGCTGGACACCAAGTCGATCCAGCGATTGCCGGTGCAGGAAGCGCAGTTAGCGATTCCCTACCTGTACGAGCAAATGGGCGATCAGCGTTCTGCCAGGCAGGCATTCGAGACCGCACTGGATCGCTTTGCTGGTTTGCAGCAATACCTGCTGGAAGTGGAAGCGGATATTGCCAGCGGCGAATGGTTTACGGCCATGGTGGGGGAGCCGCGCTGGTCCACCGCCATGGATCCGGTGCCGCCGTTCCTGCCGCGTCGGGTGGAAAGTTTCCCAACCTTTTATGAATGGTTTGCCACCACCGAATTTCAACGTGGCTGGAATAACTACCACGAGTTGTTGCGGCAGAAGAACCTGCTTACCCAGTGGCAGGAAAAGCTGCCGGCCTTTGAGACATTGATGGCTGCCCATCGGCGCAAGCAGGACGAAACCCGCCCTGCGGCCCGAGCGCTATTGGACGATCTGTCACAGCAGGATTTCCAGGGACGCATGACCCGTTTGCAGCGCCGTTACGATGAGGCCGTGGCCAAACAGGACCCGTTGCCCTTCGCCACCGACAAGGAGCGCAAGCTGTGGGAGGCGCAGCAGAATGCCGAGCAGCGCACCGAGGGGTGGGGCAAGCGAAAGCGCCCGGATGTGACCGCCAAGCTGGACTTCTACAAAGGTGTTTTGCTGTGGGAGATGCAGGAAAACATCGTGCCGCGCCAGTGGGAACGTCAGCATCAGCTTAATGAAATCGATGGGTTGCTGGATGAAACCCGTGTGCTGCGCAGCCGTGTGCTGTTTGCCACATACCGCTCCGAGCGGTTGGAAGATTTCTCGCAAGAATTGAGTGCATTGACCGGCGAGCTGGAACGCTTACAGAAACGCGGGGCGCTGTTGATGCGTCGCCAACAGTACGGATTGCAGGCGTCGGCCTATGAACAGGTTACCGAAACCCGCAACCGCCTGAAGCGTTTCAGTGCGTCGGCCCATGAAGGGCTGGCCGATCTCTACCATCGCGCCTTGCGCAGCAGCCGCGAGCGTGAGCAGGCCCCGGACGAGGCGGCGCCGCAGTCCTCAGCGTTCCCCTTACAGCCGCCCATGGGCTCGTCCCGGTGACAGCGCAACAGCTGGATTCCTTGCACCACAGGGGGCAAGGGTTCGATGTGATCAGTGGTGCTGCGTTTTCACCGGCGGACTGGGATCTTTATCCCGATGGCGACAGTTCCGATTGCTGGCGCGGTTATGTGTGCCATTACACCATTGAGGGCGGCACCCTGTACCTGGCTGAGCTGGCCCTGTGCGCGCCACCGAGCGGACTGATCGGTGTGGATGAACAGGGCGAGATCGTTACCGTCCCGGCGCGATGGCCCGCGCTCAACGGGGTGGCGGCTGAGCGGGTGCGCGGCGGTGTGATGCCCTGGCGTTACCCCGCGTTGCACCTTCCCCTTGGCTTTACCGGCACGTTGTTGTTGGGCCAAACCCTGCGGGACGACAGCCTCTACCTGTCCGGCGCGGCGGATTTTCCGCAAGCGAAGGATTACCATGACGTCTGGCGTCTGCAGTTGGAGCAGGGGCGACTGTGTGGTGAGGCGCGGGGTGGCGCCGTCTCGCGGTAGACTGGCAAGGATCATCATTCCGCATCCTTTCTGCGTTGGTGAGGGCTTATGGATATCCCGTCGCTGTTTCTGTTGATGCTATCCCTCATGGTCATGGCAGCGATGCCCAGTACCAGTGTGGCGCTGGTGGTGGTCCGTTCAGCCCGGTATGGCGTTTCCCATGGTTTGCTGGTGGCCGCAGGTATTGTGCTGGCGGACCTGCTGTTCGTGAGCCTTGCGCTGTTCGGCATGGCGGCCCTGGCCCAGTGGCTGGGGACGGCGTTTGTGGTGGTGCGGATACTGGCAGCGGTGTGGCTGATAGGTTTTGGCGTGCAGCTGATCCGTTCCCGGCGGGCGGCCGTGAGCAATCCGGGGAACAGCGACAAGCGTGCAGGCCACCATGGTGCGAGTTTTCTGGCGGGCCTGCTGGTAACGCTGGGTGATATCAAGGCCATCGTTTTTTATGCCAGTTTGTTGCCCGTGTTCGTGGATTTGCCTGCGCTGCAAGGCGCGGCGATAGCGGCGGTGTTGTTGGTAACGGTCGTGGCCGTGGGCAGTGTAAAAGTCGCCTATGCCTTGCTGGCCAGCCGGCTGGCGGCGGTGGCGTTGCCGTCACGCTACCGGCGGCCGCTGCAGCTTGGTGCGGGCTGCGTCATGGTAGGGGCCGGAGTCGGGTTGCTGGTTCGCGCCTGAGACAAGGTCCAGTGCAGATTGGCGCGACTCTGGCCACGCAGACGGACATTCAACGAAAGACCCGGCGATACCGCCATCAATCTGATTTCTGGTTTTTAGCCGCGTCAGGCTTCCGGCACTGGGCGTCTCGCCCTGTGCGTTGTCAGCCGCCAGTCAGGTCATTGGAGTAGGTGACGTTACCTTCCCGGTCGATGATGATGGCCGAGGTCTCAGGAAGACGATTGATCAGCGCGAGGCCTTTATCGGCGCCCAGCACAAAGACGCTGGTGGAGAGGGCGTCGGCATCGATGCTGTTGTCACACAGCACGGTAACGCTGGCCAGGCCGTCGATGCTTTTGCCGGTCTTCGGTGACAGGATGTGATGAATGCGGCGGCCATCCTGAATGAAATAACGCTGGTAATCCCCCGAGGTGGACATGGCCAGATCGGCCATGGGCAGTTTCATGGCGATGTCCTGTTTACTGCGGGGGTGTTGAATGCCCACTTCCCAGGGGCGGCCGCGGTGATCGCCCAGCACATAGCTGTCCCCGCCCAGTGACAGGTAGGCGTGTTCGACGCCCGCCTCTTTCAGCAAGGCAATGCCCTGGTCAATGGCGTACCCCTTGGCGATGCCACCCAGATCGATGCGGGTGCCGGGGTCACGGAAACGCACCTTGTCCGGTGCGGTCAGCTCAATACGGTCGGCGCCGATATGCTGGTTCGCAGCGGCCAGCTGGGTATCGTTCGGCGCCTTGCCTTCGCGGTAATCGTACAGGTGCCCGGCACTGGCAAAGGTAATGTCGAAGGCGCCGTCGGTGAGTTGGTAGTAGTCCAGAGACCGGAGCAGCAGCTGATAAAACTCCACGCTGATGGTTTGTGTTGTCTCGCCGGCATGGGCGTTGACCCGGGCCAGTTCGCTGCTCTCCACCCAGGGGGACAGCAAGGCGTTCAGGCGCGCCATTTCCTCTTTCAGCGCGTCGAACAAGGGTGCCGCATCCTGCTCGGACCACAGTGTGACGCTGGCCCGGGTGCCCATCACATCCCAGTCCTGTTGTTGCCACCGGGCCTGTGCCGGCATGGCCAGCAGCAGGAGCAGGGCAGGTGTGATCAAGGTGATCAGGCGGGCAGTGGGGGTAAGCGAAACCATGGCAATCGTCTTCGGGTTGTCAGCAAAGGAGAGTGACAGCAGTGTACCTGCCGGAGCGGCCCTATGCCGCCCCGGCAGGGTGGGTCAGGCGGGAGGAGGAAAGACGGGGCCGCTGACGATGGGGTTGAAGGCGGCCAGTTTGTCCAGCGAAGCGGCGTTGCCCAGGCTGTGATTGGGGAAGCGGGCGCTGAACTGGCCGAGTTCACCGTGCAACGCCATGTAGTTCAGCCACACGGTTTCCGCCAGCAGGTTCACGTTGTTGGCCGCCGGGGTGCCGGCGGTTTCCACCGAGGCGTCGCTTCGCATCCAGCCCAGTTGCTGATGGTTTTCGGCGCTGGCGCCGTTGGTGTTCAGGGTCGGCTTTTGATCCGGGTGGTAGACCAGAAAGAACGAGGCGGCGGTGGACGAGTTGTCGCCGGTCCACTCGCCTTTGCCGCGGCCGTTGGCGGAATCATCAATGCGCCCGTTGCTGGACACGGAGCCATCGCTGAACACGTACATCATCAGCGGCATGTTGCGGCGGCGGGCGTATTCCAGGCAGGCGCCCATGCAGCGCCCGGCGCGCAGGTCCCGTTGTTCGCCGGTGCCCCGTTCGCCGGTGTGGTAATCGAAGCCGCCCATGGAAATACAGCCGGCGCCGGCGTAGCCATTGATCACCAGCTTCATGATGGAGGCGGTTTTCTCAAATTCCCGGTCATTCAACTCCGCCTCGGAGAAGATGCTGAGGATATCCGTGTCCTGACGAATATTCAGGGCAGAGGGGTCACCATAGCGGTCGGTAATATCCGCCGCTTCCACATAGCCACAACGCAGCAGGTCGCGCAGGTTGGCGCGGCGGTTGGCATCGGTGAGGCCGCTGTCGATACGGTCGATGCGTTTATGGCTGATGCGGGCGATGGATTCCATCACCGACACGGCATCGTCTTTGGAAAGCAGGCCCACCAGCTTGCCGGTGTCCACCAGGCCGGTCACGTCGGTGCCCCGGTCCACCTTGGTGGGGCGGGCAGAGGCGATGATGGAGCCGTCCGGCGACATGGAGTTGCCCCCGGACAGGGAGCTGCGTGACCCGATCAGCGACAGCAGCTCGCCGTCGGCGCCGGCATTGAAGATGCCGTACATGGGATTGTGTGGATTATTGGCGGTGTCGTTTTCGGAGCGCGCCGGAATCACACAACCATTCACGTTGCCCATGGCACCGGGGGCTTTGTCCTGTATGCCGCGCAGGAAGGGCGAGTCATTGTGGAAGGCCAGGCCCAGGTCCGTATTGACCACGCCGGGATCCGTGCTGGGTGCCATGCCGCCGGGCAGGCCCAGTTTGGAGTAGCCGGCACTGCTGAGAAAATCCAGCTGGCCGCCCTGGCCGCCCACCAGCACATTGGAGCCGGCAATATTGGCGCCACCGGCCAGGTCGAAACAGATGAACGGGATCTTGCCGGCGCCGGCACCGAGGATGCCGCAGTCGGTCTTGATGGTTTCCAGGTCGCCCTGCAGGGCCGCCATGGCGTCGCGTGGGCTGCTAAACAGGCCGAACAGGCCCATGCTGCCAAAAGCGGCGCCGGACACCAGCCCGCGCCCGAGGGCGTCACGGCGGCTGATGGGTTTGCCGTGGCCCAGATTTAACAGCGGGGCATCGGGGTGCAAGGCCTGTGGTTTTTTCATCATTCTTTTCATGGTCGTGCCCCTTATTGAAACAGCATGGTGGCGCTGCCCAGCATGGCCGCGCAGGCCGCCTTGGTGGCGGTGGCGGTGCGCTCCACGCAGTCGCTGCTGCATTGGGTCAGGTTGGTATTGAACAGCAGGTCTTCCAGTTCGCTTTCTACGCCGTTGCGGTCTGGCTGGCTGGCCTGGCCGTTACCAACCATGCGTTCAAACAGCGGTGAAATGACCCAGTCTTTCCAGTTCTGCTGGCTGAGGGTGTCGGCGCCGGCGCTGTAATTCATGCCCACGAATAACGGCTGAATGCTGGCGTCATTGTTGCGCTCAGCTTCCACCAGGGCGTTGCAGTATTCGATGGCCAGCTGGGCAACCCCCACTTGATGGGCAGTGAGGAAGGCTTCGATATTTTCCTCACTGGGCAGCTGGGCACGCAGGCGTTGATAGGTGTCCGGCACCTCGCCAAAGCCTTCCGGTACACCGGTCAGCTGGCTCATGGTGGCGTTGATTTCGGCAAAGTTACGCAGGCCGGGCAGCGGCTGTTCGCCGTACTGGTTCGGTGTCAGCGGCAGGGGCTGCGGGTCGGTGTACACATTGGTGTGGCTGCCCAGGCGCTCGAAAGTGAGAAAGAACTCATCGTTTTCCTGGCCTTGCTCCACGGGTAGCAGGGTGCCCAGGCGAGACAGGGTTTCGCCCTGTTCGCTGTAGCCTTCTCCGCCAATCAGGGTGTCCACCGTGGCAAAGGACTGTGCCACGTCGGGGACGCGGCCGTTGATGCCCAGGCGGAGCCCTTGCAATGCCGCTTCCGTGTCCACGATATCCTGCTCCAGATTAATGAAGTAGGGCGCGGCAAACAGGTAGCTGTAGTTGTCGAAGCGGGACACTTCGAACACCAGATAGGCGCCGGGCTGGTCGATCAGGTGGCCGATGTAGAAGGGCAGGAAGTAGCGCTCGCCCACTCCGGCGGCAAAGTTGGTACGGATCTGTTCCCCGGTGAGTGCGCGGTTATGGAGAGCGGCAAAACGGATCACGCCTTCCCAGGGCCGGTCGTTGGAGGCTTCGTTGCCGAGCACCAGGGCAAAGGTGTCGTCCCAGGTGTTGAGCAGGCCGGGGGTGACTGAGTCGGCGGCTCCGTTACGTTCGCCATTGATGTAGATCTGGCGGCCGTTCACCGGGTCAAACGTCATGGCCACATGTTGCAGGCTGGCTTGCAGCGGATCGTCGGCGGTGGCCAGTACCGGCTCGCCGTTGCTGTCGGTGGCTTCGCCGATGCGCTGGTAGGTCAGATAATTGCTGCCGCTTTGCGCCAGGGTCAGGTTCCGGGCCATGGTGCCGGCGGAATAACTGATGATGTGGGCATTGTCCTGCCCGGTGCTGGCAGGTACCAGCCAGGCTTCCAGGGTCAGTTCGCCGGTGGCGGCAATCAGGTCGGTGAGCTTTTTGCTGGTCTGGGTGCTGCCCTGGGCCTTGCCGCCGTTAAGGCGAATGCCCCAGCCGCCTTCCCAGGCCACATCGCCGCTGAATTGCAGATGGATGGCCGGGTCTACGCCGGAGGAATCGTAAGCGGTCAGGCCTTCACCGGTTTTGAATTCATAACGGGCGACCACGTTGCTTTCGTAGCGCCCGCCGCCGGCGGCCAGGGTGCCGTCGTCCACGGTTAGTGCCTTGCTCAGCACCAGGTCACCATCCGGGGCGGTGGCGGTAATGTTGTTGGCCATGGCGCGAATGGCGTCTTCCATGGCGTCGGCATCGCTGCTGCAGCTATCACTCCAACAGTTGTGGTTGTCCTCGCGCAGGCGTTCTACCAGGCGGCTGAGCGCCGGCTGGTTCAGGTCAATCTTGCTTTGCGCGGCACTGTAGGCTTCGTCCACATCATCGGCGGCCAGGTAGGGCGCCTGCGGGGTGGCGGCATCGCTCTGGTGGCATTCGCTGCAATGCGGCTCCAGTAGCGGGTAGACAGTGGTTTCGAACAGCCCGCTGTCCACCGGGAAGTTTTTGCTGTCACCAGGATCGTACAGGGGCGGTTGGTCCAGCTCGGTGGTGCCGCCACCCAGGCCCAGGGTTTCTCCTGCCCAGGCGCTGATCCAGGTGCTGATCTGGTCGGCACAGACCTGCGGGTCCGCTTCCCAGCAGTTATGGCCACCGGCCACTTTCTGCACCATGCGGGATGCCGCTGGCTGGTTCAGGTTGATCAGCGGATTGGCGGCGGCATAGGCGTCGTTGATGTTGCCGGTTTGCACAAAAGCGGGCTGCTGGTTGCGGTGACAGGCGCCGCAGCGCTGTTCACTCACCAGATTGTTCCAGATATAGATTTTGAACGCGGAGATGTCGGCGTTGCGCGGCGCAGGACCGTTGTAGTTCACGCCGCTACCGTTGCCTCCGGTATCCACGTTCGGCTGTGTGTCGGCACCGCTGCCGCTGCCGCCACAGCCGCTGAGCAAGGCGACAAGCAGGCTGGCGAACAGGGTGGCGTTACGAGGGTAAGTAAGCGGGAAAAAAGACATGCGTTACTCCCCCATGCAGTAGGTGGCCGCATCGGAAAACAGGGTTTTCATGCGGTAGTTATCGTTCTTGAAATGGCTGGTCATGCTGGCCAGTTCAGCGGTGTCGGCGCCGTCGGCCGGTTTGCGCAGGCAGACGGTCTGGAAGACTTTCTCTGCCTGGCAGGTGGCAAAGACTTCACTGTGGGCCAGTTCCTTGCCCATGCTGGCAGCACCTTCGCCGCTGCCCGGGAGGCTCGGATCCCAGCCCAGGTTGGCATTGGGGCCCTTGCGCCAGTAGTTGTCCCAGCTGTTGTCGGGTGTGATGTAGCCCCAGGGGAAGTTGTTGCCGTTGATCAGGTATTTTCCCTGTACCCGGGTGCCGGTCTCGGCATCGTTGCCGCTGTTGTAGACCATGCGGCCGCCATTGCCTTCCTGTTCGCCTTCCCAGTCGTAGTAGGCAAAGGCCTGGGCCAGCGGGTCCATGCCGCTGTGACAGCCGATACAGCTGTTGCGGAAGATACGGCTGTCGCCACCGGGGCTGCGGCTCACGTCCTGGCGGATGCGGTCGGAGGGGCGGGTGGTGTCCTTGACCTGCTCCAGGTCACGACACATGTGATTCATCATGGTGAAGCGCAGCATGGCCCGATTGGTGCCGGCGTAGAAAAAGGCGTTGGCGGCGGCGCGGGTGGTTAGTACGCCGGCCACGGCTTCTGCCGGGGTGCCGTACTGGCTGGCCTGGCTGCTTTCAGTGAGTACCGTGCTCAGATCCGCATGTTGATCTTCCAGCGCCTGGTAATGGGCATTGCTGGAGGGAGAGGCGGCCGGGCTGGCGTTGCCCACATAGAGCAGGTCACTGTAGAGGATGCGGCGGAAGTCCACGTCGTCACGGACCACACCGATGATGGTGGCGGTGTAGTCGTTGAGCGGTGCAAACACGTCCTGGGCCTCGTTGGTCCAGGGCGTGGCAAACTGCTTGATGGTGACGTTGTAGAAGGCCGGGTTGTCCATGGCCAGTTCGGCGGCCTCGGCCACCTGGTTGTTGTCAATCAGCTGCGCCATTTCGGTCAGCGTTGCGGCATCGGCCGGTACGCCGGCAAGCCGATTGTGGATGCGTTGAGCCTGATCCCGGCTGTTTGCCGTTGCTGTGGCGGATACCGCCATGGCAAGTGCGATCAGTATGATCCCCCGGTAGCCTTTCATGGGCTTGGTCCTTGTTGTTCTCTATGAGCACCGCGGCCGCATTCGGCGGTCGCCGGCAAGCCAGTAGTGATAATGGTATTACCGTTTAACAGATTTCCCGTATCCCGTGAGTATTCTGTATGACATTCTGCGTCACTCTCTGTGAAGTGACGCCCAGAAACTTAAGAAGATATTCGGGATACTGATGTAAACCTACGAAATACGGATGAACGGGTGAAAATAATAAAGCGTATTGGGGGGCTCGGCCTGCTGGGAATGCTGGCAGCGCTTGGTGGCTGCGGCGGCCTGGACGGCAGTGAGCAGGCAAAAGATCCGACCGTGACCGAGATCCCGGTGGCCTATGTGCAGCGTACCCCGCCCCAGGGTGATATGGACGCGATGGCGCAGGAGACGCTGGAAGACCCGGCGGTTTTCCAGGCCGGTGCCCGGCTGATGGTGCGCGACAGTGCGTCATCCCGCGCTCAGGCCCGGGATGTGACCACGGCGCGGCTGGGTGCAGGCCATGATATCCGCGATCTCAGTGTCAGCCCGGACGGGACGCGATTGCTGTTTGCCGCCCGCGCGCCGGAAATTTCTGATGCGGATGAGGATGAGCAGCCCACCTGGAACGTTTGGGAATACGATTTTCAGGGCGGCGGGATCCACCGCCTGATCAGCAGCGATTTGCTGGCTGAAGAGGGCCAGGACCGTTACCCCGCCTATCTGCCCGATGGCCGCATTGTCTTTTCCTCCACTCGCCAGCGTCAGGCCCGGGCGCGCCTGCTGGATGAAGGCAAACCGCAGTTTTATCCCCTCGAGGAAGGGCGCGACGTGAGCGCTTTCGCCCTGCATGTGATGCAGCCGGACGGTTCAGATATTCAGCAGATCACCTTCAACATGAGCCACGATGTGGCGCCGCTGGTAAAAGCGGATGGCCGGGTGGTCTTCCTGCGTTGGGATAACAAGGACAATGAAGACCGTTTTGACCTGTACCGGGTGAACCCGGACGGGACCGCGCTGACTCCCCTCTACGGCGCTGAGAGCCATGCGCTTACGGACGATACCCGTCGAGAGTTCCTGCCGTTATCGTTCATGGGCGATGGCCGTTTGTTGACGGCCATCCGGTTACGCGAAACCGCCGCCGGGCAAATGGAGCCGGTGGCCATTGATATCGACAACTTCGTTAACCGTGAAGGCCCCTTGTTTGGCCGGGTGGCGGGGCAGGCGGAACAGGCTCTGCCTGGCCCGGATACCACGCTGACCGGAGACATTTCGGTGACCGGACGCATGGCGGACCTGGTCAGCCTGAATGATGGTACCGGGCGTTATCTGATGGCCTGGTCGCCGTGTCGTTTGCAGGACGGGGCGGTGTTGCGACCCTGTACCGACGAATACTTGCAGCAGGGTTTGCCGGAAGCCGAGCCGGCTTTCGGGCTGTGGATTCTGAATCCATCAGAAGGAACGCAGTTGCCGGTGGTGCAGCCCCAGCAGGGGCTATGGGTAACCGAACTTGCTGTGGCCACGGCCAGCAGCATGGCCACCGTGGTGCCGGCGTCGGATCGGGACGAGGCGCTGGCCGATGCCAATATGGCGCGTATCGATATCCGCAGTGTGTACGATCTGGATGGCGGTTTTTCCGATTTCATGAATCCGGGGCTGCCGGGCATCAACTCGATCGCGGATTTCAGTGATCCGGCCCAGGTCACGCCGGACCAGCGGCGGGTGCGCTTCCTGCGTATCACCAAAGGCGTGCTGATCCCCAACGATGAGGTGCGCGATATCAGCGGCGCCCAGTTTGGTCGGGCAGCCAACTTCGGCATGCGTGAGATTGTCGGTTATGTGCCGGTGGAGCCGGACGGTTCCGTGCGGGCGCGGGTGCCGGCAGATGCGCCGCTGGGCCTGCAGCTGGTGGATGCAGACGGCAAGGCCGTGTTCAGCCGCCATGGTGCCTGGTTGAACCTGCGCCCCGGGGAAACACTGCAATGCCAGGGCTGCCACCGAACCAACAATCCACAGCCCCATGGGTGCACCGATGGTATGGCGCCATCGATCCATGACGGCGCACCGGTCACCGGCCAACCGTTCCCCAGCAGCCGCGCCGATGTGGTGCCGTTTGCCGATGCCGGGGAAACCATGGCTCAGGCTCTGGCCCGTTTCCTGCCGGACAGCGAATGGCCGGCTATCAATATGCAGGCGTTTGACGCCTGGAGTGATCCAGCGCCGGATCCGGCCGATGAGCTATTGCTCAGCTATGACGATCTGGAGACCCCGGCTCCCGCCACGGCGGGCTGTCAGGCTCAATGGCAACCGGAATGCCGGACGGTGATTCACTACGAAGACCATATTCAGCCGATCTGGGATCTGCCCCGGGTGGCTGATGTAGGTGGTGTGATGGAAGACCGTACCTGCTCGTCGTGCCATAACCGCCGCGATGCCATGAATGCCCTGCAAGTGCCGCCTGCCCAGTTGGAACTCACCGGTGAGGCATCACCGGACCAGCAGGACCAGCTCACCAGTTACCGGGAATTGTTGTTCAACGACAACGAGCTGGTGCTGGAAGACGGCGCTCTGGTGGACAACCTGATTATCGTCACCGATGGTGAAGGCAATGTGGTTTACCAAACCGATGAAGACGGCGAGTTGATTCTGGATAACAATGGCAACCCGATTCCCGTCACGGACACGGTGGCGGTGTCCGCTACCCTGCGGGCCGGGCAGGCACGTAACTCCGGTGCTTTCTTTGATCGCTTCGCCACCGGCGGCGTGCATGAAGGCTGGCTGAGTGCGGCGGAGCAGCGCTTGATTGCCGAATGGATCGATCTGGGGGCGCAGCTGTATAACGACCCCTTCCGGGTGCCGGAAAACTGAGCGGGCTTTCCCGCGCCCTGACATGTATTGGAAAGGAGACGCACCCGGTGCGCCTTGTTGTAATTCTGTTATCACTGATTGCGGTGCTGCCGGCCTGGGCTGAGCCTGAGACTGGGGCCGATGCCAAATCGGATACTGCGGCGGTGCGCGTCAAGGTGGCGGAGCCGTTTGTGGAAATTCACACCGGCCCGGGGCGCGGTTATCCCGTGTTTCATGTGGTGGAGCGCGATGCTCCGCTGACCCTGGAATATCGCCGTGCCGGCTGGATCAAGGTCAGCACCGTGCGTGGCCGGGTGGGCTGGGTGCCTCGTGAAGCGTTGCTGGCAACCCTGGATGGTAGCGAGCAAACCCCGGAGATGAAAAGCCTGGGCCAGGAAGCATTCCAGGCTGGCCATTGGCAGGCGTCGGTGCTGATGGGGGAGCTGGATGAAGTGACCTCACTGGCGTTTGCGCTGGGTTACCGGATGACGGAAAACCTGTCTGCGGAAGCCATGTTCACCCAGGCCAGCGGCCCCTTCGCCAACAACAAACTGATCGATATTAACTTGCAGCACGAGATGTTCCCGCGTTGGCGGGTTTCTCCCTATGTCATGCTGGGTACCGGGCGCGCCAAAATCGAGCCCCGTGCCACGGTGGTGACACCGGAAAACCGTGATGAGAATTTTGCCTTCGCCGGGGCGGGCCTGAAAGCCTACCTGTCGCGGGGGTTTGTTCTGCGCGGTGAGTACCGTAGCTATGTGCTGTTTACCCAGGAAGACGACAACCGGAATTTGGAAGAATGGAAACTCGGTTTCTCTGTACTGTTCTAGCGGCATCCCTGCTGCTGCCACTGCAAAGCGTGGCGGCGGAACAAGAGGGTGACAACAAGGCCACCGTTCGGGATGCGGATGCGGAATCCGTGCTCGACCCGCGTATTGAACGCCGTCATATCAAAGAGGCGGACATCGATGCGGAAAATTTCGAGATCGGCCTCTACACCGGCATTCTCTCCATTGAGGATTTCGGCAGTGACCCGGTGCTGGGGGTGCGGCTGGATTACCACCTGTCTGAGGATGTATTCCTGGAAGGCAGTCTGGGCCGTTCCAAGGCCGGGGAAACCAGTTTTGAAACCCTGAATGCGGGGGTTCAGCTACTCACTGATGATGAGCGTGAATACACCTATTATCAGGTGGGCGTGGGCTACAACCTGCTGCCGGGCGAGGCGTTTCTGTCGGAAAACCGTGCCTACAACAATGCATTGTATTTAATGGGCGGAGCCGGCATGACGGACTTTGCCGGCGATGACCAGTTCACGCTGAGTCTGGGGGTGGGGTACCGTTTGTTGCTTAATGACTGGATGGCGGTGCGCGTGGACATGAAAGATCACATCTTCAATCTGGATGTGCTGGGTGAAGACAAAACCACCCATAACCTGGAATTAACCGCAGGCATCGGGGTGTTTTTCTGATCACCCCTGGTCGCGTTGCGGGGCCGTCAGAACGGGCGGAAGCAGCATAAAAAAAGCAGGCAAATACAGTGAGGGGAAGCACAATGAAAAAATGGCTATCAGGGGTGCTGTGTGGGGTGCTGTGCGTGTGGAGCCTGGGGGCGAGCGCAGACGTAACCGGCCAGGCGCCGGACTTTACCCTGAAATCCAGCAGCGGTGAGAACATCAAGCTGAGTGAGCTGCGCGGCACGGTGGTGTTGCTGAACTTCTGGGCGTCCTGGTGCGGCCCGTGCCGTACGGAAATGCCCTTGCTGGATGAGCTCTATCAGGAATATCGCGACTATGGTTTTACCATTCTCGGCGTGAACCTGGATGAAAACCGGGATCAGGCCAACTTGCTGCTGGATAAAATTCCCGTGAGCTTTCCGGTGTTGTTCGATCCGGCCAACAGCACCAGTGAGACCTACCAGGTGGATGCCATGCCGACCACGGTGCTGATCGACCGCAATGGCAAGGTGCGCTATCACCACCGTGGCTACAAGGACGGTTATATGGATCACTACCGGACCGAGGTGAAGGAACTGGTGCTCGAATAATGCGACAGACCGCGCTGATTTCCCTGTTGATTGCTGCCGCCCTGGGCAGTGGCTGTTCATCCGTGCAGCCCTGGCTCAAACCTTACGAGCGTGCCCGGTTGGCCGACCCGGTGATGAATCCGGCAGCCAACCCTGCATCGGATAACTACATGCACCACGTGCATCAGGCCCGTGAAGCCATGCGCGGAGCAGAAGGCAGTGCCGGCGGAGGCTGTGGATGCAACTGATGTGGGGGCTACGAGTCGGGGCGCTGTGGTTGCTAACGGCCAGTGCATTGGCGGCGGTGTTGCCGGAGGATCGGCTGGATGTATTGCGCCATGCCTATGATGGCGGCGGCATGGATATCAAGGGCCCGTCGGTGCTGGTGCGCAAGTCTTTTGCAGATAAAGTCTCGGTGCGTGCCAATTACTATGTGGACAAGGTGTCGGCGGCTTCCATTGACGTGGTGACCAGCGCCAGCCCTTATTCAGAAGAGCGCACCGAAAAAAGTGTCGGTATCGATTACCTGGCGGGCAAAGCCATTTATTCACTGAGCTACGGCAACAGTGAAGAAAGTGACTTTGAAGCCAACTCGGTGCACTTCGATATGAGCCAGGATTTTTTCGGCGACCTGACCACCCTGAGCCTGGGCTATTCGAAAGGCTGGGACGAAGTGTTCCGTACCGGCGACAACAGCTTCGCTGAAGAGGCGGACCGTCAACACTTTCGCATTGGCTTGAGCCAGGTGCTGACGAAAAACCTGATCGGCAGCATCGGCCATGAACTGATTACCGATGAAGGCTACCTGAATAACCCTTACCGATCGGTGCGCTACCTGACTTCACCCAACAGCTATAGCTTTGAACCGGAGCGTTACCCCAATACCCGAACCAGTGAGGCCACGGCGATCCGGTTGTCGTATTACCTGCCATGGCGTGCCGGGTTGCACGGGGAATATCGAATTTATAGCGACTCCTGGGGCGTGGATGCCAATAGCTGGCAGCTTCAGCTGATTCAGCCCATCGGCCAGCGCTGGACGGTGGAGACCCGCTATCGGAGTTACCAGCAGGGTGATGCGGATTTCTATGCAGACCTGTTCCCGTTTCAGAATTCCCAGAATTTCCTGGCCCGAGACAAGGAATTGAGCGAGTTCTCTTCCACGGTGATTGGTCTGGGGGTGGGTTTCCAGTTCAGTAAACCCAACTGGGACACCATCAGCAAGGCCGGCCTGCACCTGTGGGTGGACCGCTTCAATTTCGATTACGATAACTTCCGTGATATCCGGGTACAGACCACACCCGGTACCGAGCCTTTGTACAGCTTTGATGCCACCGTAACCCGGTTGCTGTTTACGCTCTGGTATTAGGCGCGCTGCATGCGACACGCACCACGCGGGTTGGCCGTGTTGCATGATGCGTGCAGCGTGTTGCGTCTCTCTATGCGTCTCTTACAATGAATCCGTCAACAGGATCCCGAAGCTGTAGCGGTTTTCATAATTGTCGTAGTTGATCAGCGAATCCCCGTAACCCGAGAACACCTGTACCAGCCCTTTGAAACGCTTGCTTAACGGGAACGAATAGTTGATGCGGGCGGCACCCTTGTTTTCCGAACGCAGATTATTGCGCAGCATCAGTTCAATCACGTGATTACCGAACGGGCGGGCCACTTCCAGTTCAAAGTTACCCATGTACTTTTCGATATCCGGGTTGTCGTCGCCGCGGGGATCCAGCGGATCGTCTTTCTCATCTTCCGGTATGCGATACCAGGGTTTGAAGGACCAGTAATAATCGTTGGTCTTGAAAATATAATTCAGGAAAACCCGGTTCCAGCTGCGCGATACCGGGACATCCTGGCCGTTGGATTCATGGACCACCCCCATGGCGAGCAGCTCCGAGTCCAGCGGGCCGATCTGCCAGTCGATGGGCTTGGTAATGAACAGCTCAGGTTCGTAATTGGCTTCGCGGAACGGGGCAGAGAGCTCGCTGTTATAGGCCTGCCAGTAAAAGGTGCCGGTGAATGCCATCCACAGGGTGATGTCATCCACAATCTTTTCCTTGATCGGGGCTTTCAGCGATAACTGGAATTTCACCTCGGTGGGCTGCAGGTCGCTGTCGTTCTTGGTGGGGTCGTTCCACTGCCGGTTGGACCAGTAGCTGTAGGGCAGCAGGTAATTACGGCGATGGGGAGTAATGACGAAGGGGTTGCCCTGGGTGGTGTTCTCCAGTGCCAGTCTGGCCCGCAGTGCATCTTCGTGGGCGCTGATCTTGTCCTGTTCTTCGCCATTGGTGCACCAGCCCCGCATCTCCTGCAAGGTTACCTTGCCGTTGGCGGTCTGGGCGCTGCGCAACAGGCAGTCATTAAGCTTTTGCTCTTCGGTCATGCTGGCGGGGGCGGTATCGGGAACCGGCGTGTCGTTATCGACGGGCTCCTGAGCGCACAACGGGGAGCTGGCCAGCGCCAGGGCAAAACAAAGCCGCTTATGCATAAAAGGCCTTCCTGTGGCGAAGTGTTATGTGGCGGGGCTCTACAGCGATTGAGCTTCCTCATCACCCATGGTGCGAGCTTGCTCTTCCAGCATGACAGGGATGCCGTCGCGTACCGGGTAGGCCAGGCCACTGGCCTTGCACTTCAGTTCAGCCGACTTTTCATCGTAGATCAGTGGTGCTTTGCTCACCGGGCAAACCAGAATATCCAGCAGGTTGGGATCAATCATTTCACTATTCCTTAACAGGCTGTTAAACCGTAATCCCGCGAGTATACCGAAACCCGAGGGGCTTGAGAGGTCAACGGGGGCAGACCGGTGCTTTTTTACGGTTGCCAAGTAAATGCCTTTTAAATCAGCGCGGTTAGAGGGCAAACGGTAGTTTCAAACGCTTGTTTGACTTGCGGGTCACAAATAGGGGTGGAGACGTGCTGGAGGCCTGACCTAAGATTAGCGTCCCAAGGAGTACTTCAGAGACTCCCCTACACTGGCGAGCCGCGGCCCGCCTCATTGTCACCGGTAATTTAAGGGAGATTTGAGATGCCGGATTACAAGGCTCCCCTGCGCGATATGCGCTTTGTACTGAATGAAGTGCTGGATCTGGATGGCCACTACGCCAGCCTGGGTCTGGAAGACATCAACAGCGAACTGCTGAATGCTTTCCTGGAAGAAGGCGCCAAGTTCTCCGAAAACGAGCTGGCTCCCCTGAACCGTTCCGGTGATGAGGAAGGCTGTGGTTTCGATAACGGTGTGGTGACCACGCCGAAAGGCTTTAAAGAAGCCTATAGCAAATACGTGGAAGGCGGCTGGCCGGCCATGGGCGGCGACCCGGAATTCGGCGGCCAGGGCCTGCCCGGTTCTGCCGGTATCGCGATTTCTGAAATGACCGGTTCCGCCAACTGGTCCTGGAGCATGTACCCGGGCCTGTCCCACGGTGCGGTTGCGACCATCGAAGAGCACGGTACCGACGAGCAGAAAAACGGCTACCTGCCCAAGCTGACCAGCGGTGAGTGGACCGGCACCATGTGCCTGACCGAGCCGAGCTGTGGTTCCGACCTGGGTATTCTCAAGTCCAAGGCCGAGCCTAACGCAGACGGTTCCTACAGCATCACCGGCACCAAGATCTTCATCTCCGCCGGCGAACACGATATGGCTGAGAACATCATCCACATCGTGCTGGCCCGTCTGCCGGGCGCCCCGAAAGGTACCAAGGGTATTTCCCTGTTCATCGTGCCCAAGTTCCTCACCGACGGTAACGGCAGTGTGGGTGAGCGCAATGCGGTGACCTGTGGTTCCATCGAACACAAGATGGGCATCAAGGCTTCCGCTACCTGCGTAATGAACTTCGACGGTGCTACCGGTTACCTGATCGGTCCGGAGAACAAAGGCCTGAACTGCATGTTCACCTTTATGAACTTTGCCCGTCTGGGGACCGCCATTCAGGGTGTTGCTCACGCTGAAATCGGTTTCCAGGGTGGTTTGACCTACGCCAAGGATCGTCTGGCCATGCGTAGCCTGTCTGGCCCGAAAAACCCGGAAGGTCCGGCGGATCCGATCATCGTTCACCCGGACGTACGTCGCATGCTGCTGACCTCCAAGTCCTTCGCGGAAGGCGGTCGTGCGCTGGTTTACCTGTGTGCCCAGCTGGGTGACAAGGTGAAGCTGGAGAAAGACGAAGCCGCCCGTAAAGAAGCCGATGACCTGATGGCTCTGCTGACCCCGATCGCCAAGGCGTTCGTGACCGAAGCGGGCCTGGAAGCCGCTAACCACGGTGTGCAGATCTACGGTGGCCACGGCTTTATCCGTGAGTGGGGCATGGAGCAGAACGTACGTGATGCCCGTATCTCTACCCTGTACGAAGGCACCACCGGTATCCAGGCGCTGGATCTGTTGGGCCGCAAGGTGATGATGACCCAGGGTCAGGCCCTGCGTAACTTCACCAAGATCGTGCACCAGTTCTGTGAAGCCAATGGCGACAATGCGGACCTGAAAGAATTCCTGGAGCCGCTGGCCGGCTACAACAAGGAATGGGGCGAGCTGACTCAGGCCATCGGCATGCAGGCCATGCAGAACCCGGAATACGTGGGTGCCGCTTCTGTGGATTACCTGATGTACTCCGGCTACGTGACCCTGGCGTACCTGTGGGCCCGTATGGCGTCTGTGGCCCACGCCGCACTGGAATCCGGTGCCGGTGATGAGGACTTCTACAAGGCCAAGATCAGCACTGCACGCTTCTACTTCAAGCGTATCCTGCCGCGCGTGGCTGGCCATAAAGGCGCCATCGAAGGTGGCCTGGACTGCATGATGGATCTGGATGCGGAACACTTTGCATTCTGATCTTTCCTGTAGATAAAAAGCCCGCCTCTCATGGCGGGCTTTTTTTTGGTTCTTTGTTGGGTTCAAGACAACGCCAGCCGGGTGAGGTACAACGCCCGGCTGGTGAGAGATGACACGCCTGTGGTGGTTGGCGGGCTGATCGTTACTCCCGGTGTTTTTCCGCTATAGTGATGCACTTCAAAAAACGGGGTAACAGGGACGAAGGGGGAATACCCATGAAAAAAGGACTCGTGCTGGTTGTAGTGCTGGTCGTACTGCCGGTAGCGGCATGGTTGGCGGCTACCTTTTATGTGGGCCTGCGAGTTGAGCAGGTGGTCCGCGATGAAGTCGCGAAGATGGAAATACTGCCGGGGCAGAAGGATATTCTGCTGGATGTGGTGCGTTACGAGCGCGGCTTGTTGTCTTCCAGTGCGCATACCTGCCTGATCATTCAGGGAGAGCTGGCGGCCATGCCGCAAGCGGCGGCGTTGTCCGGTCAGGTGTGTTCGCTGAGCACGATCCATCATGGCCCGCTGGCGTTCACCGATGATGGGCTGAAGGTCGGCCTGGCCAGCACCCGGGAAGTGCTGGACCTGTCGGCTTTGCCGCCTGAGAGCAAGGCGCTGGTCGAGCAACTGTTCAAGGGCAAGGCGCCTCTCGTCGGGAACAGCTTTTACGGCTTTGACGGCAGCGTCCGTATTCGGGTGGCGCTCGCCCCGGTCGATCTGGATTCGCCCATGGGCAAGATCGTGCTGGAGCAGCTTCAGGTGGATGTGCATCGCCCGAATATCGACGGCTACCCGGTGAACAGCTTTGTGACGCTAAAGGGGCTGAATATCAATGCACCACAGGGGCAAATGGCGATTGAATCGCTGACCGGCTCGGTGGATGTGGTGGATATGCTTGGCGACATCCTGCCGCTGACCGACATGAACCTGAACGGCAAGGGGCTGGTGTATGCGCAGAATGACCTGCCGCTGCTGGGGTTCGATTTTACCCTGCAGGGTAGCAGCCAGGATGATGGTGACACGCTGGCCGGTAAAAGTGGCCTGTGGGTGGATAACGTTATCGGCGCCATGGTGCCCTTGCCGATGGATAGTGCTTACCTGGGCATGAATTACGCCGGCCTGGACAAGCAGGCGTTAATCAAGGTCAACGCCCTCAACAACGAACTGGACCAGCTGCAAACCAACATGCTGCTGGGAGCCATGGCCAACAGTGAACTGGCGGATCCGCAGCAAACGATTGCCAGAATCAAGACGCTGATTGACGAGATGATGACGGTGATCGGGGAGCAGTTGCTGCACCCCGGTGACAGCCGCCTGGCCATGCAATTGCTGGTGGACAATGCCGGTGAGCGCCAGCTTAGCCTGGATGCCCGTACCCGCTATCTCGGGCTTGAGGGCCGTAATTTGCCACTGCAAGAGCTACAGGGTCTCACCGAGCAGCAAATGAACCAGATGCTGGATGTCTCTGTGCAGGTGGATATGAATCAAGCCGTTATTCCACCGCCGTTAGCCATGCGGTTGCCCGGTTTGGCTGCCCAGGGGCTGGTGGTTCAGCAGGGGGATCGTTGGAGCAGTGTACTCAACGCCAGTGGTGATGAGGTGGTGCTTAATGGCAAGACCATTCCGGTTGCGATGCTCAAGCAGCGCCTTGAAGCGGCCAGTGGACTGGCTGGCGCTGCCGGGGATGCCCAGATCGTCCCTCAGGACGGGGAATTGCCTGCAGAAAGTGGTTCAGAGGTTCCCTAGCTCTGCCCGGTCACTGCGTTGCTGTACTCGTTGACGTCAGTCATCAGGCGTTTGATTGTGGAGGTTTTTTCAATTCAGGCGTACTGGTGCATGCTGTAGTGACGTTTCAGGAGTGTGAGCAATGATCAGAGTCGTTGCCTGGCGATTACTGGCGGTGTTCTGCGTGGCCCTGGGGATGATCGGTGTGGTGATCCCCGGCCTGCCCACGGTGCCGTTTCTGCTGGTGGCCGCCTGGGCGGGAACCCGTGGCTGGCCCCGGCTGGAAGCCTGGCTGCTGGGGCACCCGAAATACGGTCCGAGCATCCGTGACTGGCGCGAGCAGGGCGCGGTATCGCGCCGGGCCAAATGCGCAGCCTCCACCATGATGCTGATCAGCATCGTGTTGATCAGCCTGTCCGGCGCGCACAATAGCGTAAAAATTGCGGTTCCCCTCTTTCTTTGCGGCACGTTACTGTGGCTGTGGCGGCGCCCGGAGCCGAAAAAGTAAGCTCCCTTTCATGTGATTGAACCGCGTATTTGTTGATGGAAAAGGCGGTCATGAACGCCGGGTCACAAATAAGCCTGTAACCCGGCCGCCGGGCTGCCTAAAATTCGCACCCTGCCAACTTTCGGGAGATGTGCAAATGGCGACCTATAAAGCCCCCCTCGAGGACATGCGTTTTGTTCTCAACGATGTGTTCAAAGCGGATCAGCTCTGGGCCTCCATGCCGGCCACCGCAGAGGTGACTCAGGATTTGTCCGATGCCATTCTGGAAGAAGCGGGCAAAATGACCGAAGGCCTGCTGTTCCCGCTGAATCGTAACAGCGATGAGCAGGGCTGTACCTGGAACGACGGGGAAGTAACCACCCCGGACGGTTTCAAGGATGCATTCAAGACGTTCGCCGAAAACGGCTGGAGCGCATTTTCCGGTAACCCGGAGTTCGGTGGCCAGGGTATGCCCAAGTCACTGGCGGTACTGTTCGAAGAAATGATGCACAGTGCCTGCTCTTCGTTTGCCCTGTACCCGGCGCTGACCAGCGGTGCCTGCCTGGCGGTAGACGCGCATGCCTCCGAAGAGCTCAAGTCCCAGTACTTGCCCAAGCTCTACAGCGGTGAGTGGAGCGGCACCATGTGCCTCACCGAGCCGCATTCTGGCACCGACCTGGGCATCCTGCGCACCAAGGCCGTGCCCAACGATGATGGCTCCTTCAACATCACCGGCACCAAGATTTTCATCACCGGCGGCGAGCATGACCTGACCGGCAACCATATCCATCTGGTGCTGGCCAAGCTGCCGGACGCGCCGGCTGGCTCCAAAGGCATCTCCCTGTTCCTGGTGCCCAAGTTCCTGCCCGATGCGGACAACAACCCGGGCGATGCCAATGGCGCTACCTGCGGTTCCATCGAGCACAAGATGGGTATCAAGGGCTCGGCCACTTGCGTGATGAACTTCGACGATGCCAAAGGCTGGATCATCGGTGAGCCGAACCAGGGTCTGGCGTGCATGTTCACCATGATGAACTACGAGCGTTTGTCTATCGGTCTGCAAGGCCTGGGCCTGGGTGAAGCCAGCTACCAGAGCGCGGTGGAATACGCCCGCGAACGTCTGCAGGGCCGCAGCGCCACTGGCGCGAAAAACCCGGAAGGGCCAGCGGATCCGATCATCGTGCACGGTGATGTGCGCCGCATGCTGATGAACATGCGTGCCATCAACGAAGGGGGCCGTGCACTGGCCGCCTACGTGGGCATGCAACTGGATACCTCCAAATTCAGCGAAGACGCAGACGCCAAGAAAAAAGCGGAAGATCGCGTGGCGCTGTTGACCCCGATTGCCAAGGCTTTCTTCACCGACCGTGGCCTGGATACCACTATCACCGGGCAGCAGGTGTTCGGTGGTCACGGTTATATCCGTGAGTGGGGCATGGAGCAGTTCGTTCGTGATTGCCGTATTTCCCAGATCTACGAAGGCACCAACGGCATTCAGGCTCTCGACCTGGCCGGCCGCAAAGTGGCTCGCAACGGCGGCAAGTCCGTGGATGCATTCCTGGCGGATGCCCAGGCCTGGGTTGATGCCAATGCCGACAACGCGCAGCTGGCTTCCGTAAAAGACGATCTGCAGGCCGCTTTGGCATTGCTGAAGTCCTCCACCGATACGCTGCTGGCCCAGGCCGGTGACAACCCGGATGCCATCAGTGCCGGTGCGGTGGAGTATCTGGATATCTTCGGGTATGTGATCTACGCATGGCTGTGGGCCCAGATGCTGGCGGCCACAGACGGTCGTGATGATGACTTCGTCAAAGCCAAGCGCATCACCGGTCAGTACTACTTCCAGCGTGTGTTGCCGAAAGCCCAGTCCCTGGCTGCCCAGCTGAACAGTGGGGCGGCTACCATGATGGACCTGGATGCGGATCTGTTTTAAAGGCCGCTGCATGTGGCACGCAACACGCCGCACGCATTAAAAAAACCGCACCCCTCAAGGGTGCGGTTTTTTTATGGTTCATCACGGCAGCCTCTCAGGCGATGGGTTTTACGTCAGGCTCCCTGGCGTTTGGCAAAGTGCGGAATATTCGCGATAAGCCAATCAAATGGCGAAAAGCGTGTTATTCACTCCAATCCGCATCCCATTCCCTTCAGCGCGTAGCACAGGAAGATAGGGTTTACCCGGTCTTGCGACGTGTTGTTGCCTGCTGCATGAAGCGTGCTGCGTCTCTGCTACGGAAACTGCATGTTCAATGGTGAGCTGCCTTGCAGGCTTTGTGCGCGGTCGGGCTCGTCGACGAAGGGGTTGCGGTTGCCCTGCAGTTGCTCAATCACATTATTGCGGCGGCGCTCTTCTGCGGTGACCGGGTCTTCCTGGTTCCAGCGTTGGTACATATCCAGGGTGCCGAGCAGGGGGAGCTCGTAGCGTTCGTGGAGATAGAGCATGGCCCGGGCCACGTCCCCCTTGGCGTTGACCGGGGGCTCGAATACCTGGAACGATTGTTTGTAACCGCAGTTGCTGTCTTTTTCTGTAGTGTCCGGCAGATCGCCAAACAGGGTTCGCCGGCGGTCCAGCTCGGCGCGGCGGGTGACGGGGAAGAGGGCGTGGCGGTCTTTACGAATATCAGAGAATTGCGGATTGTTTTCGCAAAGACGACTACTCCGGCAACCAAAGTGCTGTGCCAGCCGGCGTTCATCGTAAATCTGCTCTACTGAAATGCGATCACCGGGCTGAAAGGATTCCTGACAATAAAGGGTGTCGCCTCCGTTGGCGTAAACCTGCTTGAGAAAGAGTGCGTCCATGCCATCGGCAAAGCTGGCCGAAACCGGCAAAAAACTTGCCAGTAAGGCAAGTGTCAATTTGTGCATATTGTGAATCCTGTCACATTATCAGTATTGCCATCTTAGCCCCCAAGGCCAGGGTGACGGATATCTACAATGTATACTGGGCAGACAGGTGGTGCCAATGGCGAGACTAGTGGTTGTCCAACAAAAGAGCCACACAGCTTTGGATGTGTGCGGTGATCGCGGTTTCGTCGGGAAGCTGGCTGGGGGCCAGCAGGGCGCAGAGCTGGAAATCGGCCTTGATCATGCCAAAAAACTGCCGGGCGGCATGGGGGCTGGGTTCGGCGCCGGGGAGCTGCCCGCGGTCGTGAAGGCACTGAAGGTAGAGCAGTAACTGCTCCTGCAGCATGTGGGGCCCGGCTTCGTAAACGGTTTGCCCGAGTTCGGCAAAGGCTGAACCCTCTGCAATCAACAACCGGTACAACTCCAGGTTGACCGGATCCGTCAGCGCGTTGAAAAAAGCGTGCCCCAGCCGTTCCAGGCCTTCCCGGGCGGGCAGTTCGTCCAGCTCCAGGCTACGGATATCGTGAACCATCTTGTGGGCATGGTGAGTGATCACCGCGCCGAACAGGCCGCGTTTGTCGCCAAAATACTCATACAGACTACGCCGCGACCCACCCGCCTCGGCAATGATCATGTCCAGCGTAGTGCGCGCATAACCGTGCTGGAGAAAGGTGTGTGTGGCGGCATCAAGCAATGCCTGGCGCCGTCGCTGGCCGCGTGTGGTGATCTGCTGAGTCATGAAATAAGTCCTGTTCTGTCACTGAATGGTATTGAGCAGGACACTTTCCGGCAATGGCGATACGCACCAATGTGAAGAAAGAGACGGACAGGCAAAAACGGGATTAACCGCACGAAAATAAGGTTGATATATAAATAAGAATCAATATCATTGCGATTCTCTTTATTTGCTCTTCCCTGTCCAAGGAGGCGGACATCCCTCATGACCCTCATGGGCCTGTTATTTTCCCGTAGAAAGAAAGCCTTCGCGGCGGTGGCCGTGCTCAGTGTGTTGAGTGCGGTATTGAGTGTGGCGGTATTGGCGTTTATCAGTCAGCGATTGCTGGCCGGTGGCGCGGACTTGCCCGTGGTGCTGTTCCAGTTTGCCTTGCTGCTGGTGGCGCTGTTGGCCACGGCCACGGCCGCCCAGGTGACCCTGCATGTGCTGGGGCACCGGATGGTGTACGGCCTGCGTCGGGACCTGGTGCGCCGTGTGCTGGCCACGGACATCGAGCAACTGGAAAAGGTGGGCGGGCCGCATCTGCTGGCGGCGCTGAGCACCGATCTGCGTAACCTGACAATCGCCTTTGTGCATTTGCCGGAGCTGGTCTACGGCGCCGCGCTCAGCGTGGCGGCTCTGGGGTGGCTGGCCTGGCTGGCGCCGGGGTTGTTCGCTGTCACGGTGGCCTGGCTGCTGGGGACGGCGGTCATGGGCATCTGGCTGGTCGGGCGTATCAATTTCCATGTGGGCAAGGTCCGTGAAGGTGACGACCATCTTTATCAGGACTATCAATCCATGATTGATGGTCGCAAGGAGCTGGCACTGAACCGCCCCCGTGCGGCGCGTTTTTTCGATGAAGAATTCGATGGTCATGCCCGCGGTTACCGTGACCATGTGACCCGCGCAGATATCTGCAACGGACTGGCCGGCAACCTGGCCAATGTCCTGGTGCTGGCACTGATCGGGGTGCTGTTCTATCTCGCCGCAGGGCGTGGCTGGGCAGACGCCAATACCGCTTCCATTTTTGCACTGACCATCTTGCTGTTGCGCACGCCTTTGATTGGCGCGGTGGCGGCGTTGCCCACTTTGCTGGCTGCGCGGGTGTCCCTGCGCAAACTGACCGGCCTTGAGCTGGCCGACGATACGGCGGATCTGCAGGCGGGCGGCGACACGCTGGCAGGCTTCAATACGCTCAGCCTGCAAGGAGTGCGTTATCACTATCCGGATCAGGACGGCGCGCCGGGTTTTGCGGTCGGACCGCTGGATCTCACCATTCGCCGTGGCGAGCTGATTTTCGTGCAAGGCGGAAATGGCAGTGGCAAAAGCACCTTTGCCCGTTTACTCACCGGGCTTTACCGGCCTCAGCAGGGTGAGCTACGGGTGGATGGCGAGCTTGTTACCGAGGCGAACCGGGTGGCATTCCGGCAGCTGTTTTCGTCGGTGTTCACGGATTTCCATCTATTCAGCCGGTTACTGAAAGGCGATGGCGCGGAAGTGGCGGCGGCGGATGTGGATGCCTGGCTGGCCACGCTGGGCATGCAGCACAAGGTGCGCCAGCAAGATGGCCGCCTCAGCGATATTCGTTTTTCCCAAGGGCAGCGCAAACGTTTGGCCCTGCTGATGGCGGTGATGGAAAACCGGGACTGCTTGTTGCTGGATGAGTGGGCGGCGGACCAGGATCCACAATTCCGGCAATTCTTTTATCTCGAGCTGTTGCCGCGCCTGCAAGCCGCCGGCAAGACCATCATTGCCATTACCCACGACGATCATTATTTCGATCGCGCTGATCGCTTGCTGAAAATGGAAAGTGGCCAGCTGGAAGAAATGGATGATCTGGCCGCTCGAGAGAGTGTTCAGGTATTACGCGAAGCGGGTGTTTAGGGCGTCTGATAATCGCGCTTTGTGCGCCCGGGCTATCGGCTCCGGCGCGCTTTTCTCTCAATTTTTTTCTCAATCCTGTCAACGGCGAGGAAGCCATGAGTATTGATAATCCCGAAACGGAATTCACTGTCGTCATGAATGATCAGGAGCAGTACAGCATCTGGCCGACCTACCGTCCTGTCCCGGCGGGCTGGCAAGCCGTCGGCGTGACCGGCAACAAGAGCGAATGCCTTGAGCATATCAATCAGACCTGGACAGACCAGCGTCCACGCCGCCTGCGGGATGCGCAAGCGTCCTGATTCTTTCTCTTGTGTCTGCATTAACGGCAAGGAGCTGATATGACCGGGTCTGCCATCGAGAACGCGCGCCCGGGGGCCGACTGGACCCCGCTTTCCTCTTCACAGCAGCGTCTGTGGCTATTTACGCGGCTTTCACCGCAGAGCACGGCCTATAACCTGGGTGGCATGCTGTGGCTGGACGGTGAGCTGAATCCTGAAGCGCTCGAACAGACCATGAATTATGTGGTGGCCCGGCAGGCGATACTGCGTGTGGAATTTTCCGAGCGGGATGGTCAGGGTTGGCAGAGGATCGCGTCGCACGTGGACAGGGTGCTGCAGGTCGAGGATGTCAGCAACGAGGCAGACCCGGAAGCGGCAGCCTACCGGTTGGGCCGCGAGCATAATGCGAAACCGTTTGATCTGGAAACCGAGTCGCTGCTGCGTTACCGGCTGGTCAGGCTGAGCGAGCAACGGCATGTGCTGCTGATCTCGTTGCACCATATTGTCGGCGACGCCTGGTCGTTGGGCGTGTTCATGCAGGAGTTTCTGTTTGCCTATAGTGCCTTGCGTGATGGGCTGACACCGAACCTGCCGCCGCTGAAAAATACCTATCTGGATCTGGTCGAAACAGAAGCTGAATGGCTCGCCAGTGGCGATGCCCGGGCGCAGCGGGATTACTGGGTCGACACACTGCAACAGGAAGGCGAACCCCTGGCTTTGCCCCGCCTGTCACAACCGTCCGGTGCCTCCAGTCGTGCCCGTTTTCAGGACTTCTCCCTGTCTGCCAGGCAGACGCAAACCCTGAAAGATTTTGCCAGGGCGCAAGGCGTCAGCCGTTTTACCGTATTGCTTGCCGTGTTGCAGTACCTGTTGTTTCGGGTGTCGGGGCAGTCGCAGATTCGCGTAGGCGTCCCCAGTGCCAACCGTAAAGGCAGTAACCAGTTTCTGGTGGGTTTTTTTGTCAACAACCTGGTGGTGCAGGGGCATGTTTCCCCTGAGCTGTCCGTCAGCGACTGGATTGCACAGATCCACAGCGCCCTGAACGACGCCAAAAAAAATCGCGATCTTCCCTTTGAAAAAATTGTCGATGCCTTGAGTGATTCCCGCAGTTCGGGCAGTCATCCCTTGTTCCAGGTGGCGTTTAATTATCGCCAACAGGGCAAAGGGTTGAGTCTGAATCTGGGTAACCTGATGGCGCGGGTAGAAGACCTGCCCGTAACGGAAACGCCGTTTGATCTGGTGCTGGATGCCTGGCCGGATGAGCACGATGGCCTGACGTTACGGTTGGTTCACGGTGACGGCATTCTTGATGATGCCTTTGCCGGGAAAATGGTGGTGGCGTTTGAGCAGGTGCTGGACCAGTGGTTGCAGTCGCCAGCGTTGCCACTCACCGAGAGTGCGGCGCTGGTGCCGGATGATCAGGTCATGCTGGAGCGTTGGGGGCAGGGGGCTGGCCAGTGGCAAGCGCATAGTTTTGTGTCTTTGTTTTCACAGCAGGCCGCGAAGCAGGGCGATGCCATTGCGCTGGTGCACGGAGATGCCCGCGTGTCGTTTGCCCAACTGGAGTCTCGCTCCAATCAATTGGCCCGTTACCTGATTGAGAAAGGCGTGCAGCCAGACGACGTGGTGGGTGTGTCTTTTGAGCGTGGCGTCACCATGGTGGAAGCCTTTATCGCCGTGATGAAAGCCGGCGGCGCCTTTTTGCCGCTGGATCCGGCTTATCCTGCGGACCGTTTGCGCTACATGCTGGAAGACAGCGGCACAGAACTTTTGCTCACTGAATCGGGCCTGGCTCCTTCGCTGCCAAGCGTGGAAACGGTGACACCGATTGCGGTGGATACGTTGTCACTGGATGCCTTTTCTGCCCAGACCCTCGGCAACGAACCCCACCCGGATCAGCTCGCCTATGTGATCTACACCTCCGGCTCCACCGGTAAACCCAAGGGCGTGTCGCTCACCCATGCCGGTCTCGCCATGCATGTGCAGACCATTGGTGAACGCTATGGAATGACTCCGGATGATGTGGAACTGCAGTTTGCCTCCATCAGTTTCGATGGGGCGGTGGAGCGCTGGACGGTGCCGTTGGCCTTTGGTACGCGAGTGGTAATCCGTGATCAGCAACTGTGGAGCGCGGAACAATGCTGTGAGGTGCTGAAAAACGAAGGCGTCACCGTGGCCTGTTTTCCGCCCAGCTATATGGGCCCGCTGCTGGACTGGATCGAACAGGAAAAACCCACATTGAAGGTGCGTTCCTGGACCCTGGGGGGCGAAGCCTTTACCCGTGAAACCTTCGAGCGCATGCAGCATGTGCTCAAGCCAAAACGCATTCTTAATGGTTACGGCCCCACGGAAACCGTGGTCACGCCGATGCTGTGGGCCGCCTACGAAGGCGATTCCCTGACCAGCGCCTATGCGCCCATCGGCACCGCCGTGGGGCCGAGAAAACTGTATGTGCTGGATCAGGATCTTAACCGGGTGCCGGTTGGCGTCGCGGGGGAACTGTATATCGGCAACGAAGTGGGTCTGGCCCGTGGCTATCATCAGCGCCCGGACCTGACGGCGGAGCGTTTCCTGCCAGACCCGTTCGGCTCACCCGGCGAGCGCATGTACCGCACCGGGGACCTGGTGAAGTACCGGGACGATGGCGTAATGGAATACCTGGGCCGGGTGGATCAGCAGGTGAAGATTCGCGGTTTCCGTATTGAGCTAGGCGAAATTGAAAGCCAGCTGCTGGGCCATGAACAGATTCGTGAGGCGGCCGTGGTAGCACAGCCATCGCCTGTCGGGGATAGATTGGTGGGGTATGTGGTGCCCCGTGGTCCCATCATCACCGAGGACATTCTCGCGGCGCTGGCGGGATCACTGCCGGACTATATGGTGCCCAGCCAGTTGATCGCGCTGGAAGCCTTGCCGCTGACCCCGGCAGGAAAAGTCGATCGCAAGGCGTTGCCGGCACCGCAGTGGCAAACCGCCAGCGAAGGTGATGCACCACAGACGGACAATGAACAGACGCTGGCGACGATCTGGCAACAACTGCTGGGCCGTGAAACCGTCAGCCGCGATGATAATTTCTTTGCGTTGGGCGGTGACTCCATTCTTGCCTTGCAGGTGGTCAGCCGTGCCCGCCAGCAGGGCCTGGCGTTAACCCCGAAAGAGCTGTTCGAACAGCCGGTGTTGAGTCAGCAAGCCGCTGTGGCGCAACCGGTGACGGTGAATACCGCCAGCCAGGAGCCTCTGGCCGGTTCACTATCCCTGTTGCCGATTCAGCAGCGCTTTATTGAGCAACGGGGCCTGTCTGCCTGTAACCAGTATCTGCGTTTTTCCATACAGAAACCGTTTGATGCGGCCGTTCTGGAACAGGCTCTGCAGCGGCTTGTCGCTCAGCATGATGCCCTGCGTTTACAGTTCGACGTGAGTGACTCCGCGACGGCGCAGTGTGTGCCCGCCGCGAGTGCGCCGCTGCTGCAAACCATGGACAGCAACGACAGTGCTGCGATTGAAGCGCAGATGATTGCTGTGCAGCGCAGTTTGAATCCGGCGCAAGGCAAGTTGCTGGGTGCGCTGTATGTTACCGGCGACACGACCCAGCGAGATAATCCACAGCTGTTGCTCACCATCCATCATCTGGCTGTGGACGGCGTGTCCTGGCGAATTCTGCTGGAGGATTTTTTTCTCGCCTGCGAACAGATTGAGCAGGGTGGCAAGGCATCGCTGCCACGCAAGACCCACAACCTGCGTGACTGGCGCGAAGCGCTGGATCAGCGGTGGCTGCCACAGGCAGAGCTGGCGCTGCCTTACTGGCAGTCGGTTTGTGAAGTGATGCCGCCGTTGTTCAACGGATTAAAGTTCAACGGATTACAGTTCAACGGATCGCAGCCCGATCAGGCGAGCCACTTCGTCCGTGAAACCGATGCGCAGACCTTGCGCCGCTGGCAGCACAGTGCAGACCGTTACGCCTCCCTGAATCTGGAAGAATTTCTGCTGATCGCCCTGTCGCAAGCCCTGGCGGAATATTGTGATCGTCGGGTGTTGCGCATTCACCGTGAAAGCCATGGCCGCACCGCAAGTGACACGGCGCTGGATTTGAGCCGGACCGTGGGCTGGTTTACCAGCCTGTATCCGCAGCGACTGGACTGTGCTGATGATCTGGCGACCACTATCAAACAGCAGAAAGAGCAGTTGCGCGAACCGGCACAGGGCGGTCTGGGCTATGGGCTGCTGGTTCAGCAGGGCAAGCTGGCCGGCGGCGATCATCGCCTGGATGTGTTGTTCAATTATCTTGGCCAGTTTCGCCACGATGATTTGCCCGGTGTCTCGCTGATGGACGCGGGCCTGTGGCAGGAAGCGGATGCGCCGGCGGATGCGCCGCTGGTGATCAACGCGGATCAGCAGAACGGCAGATTGCGCATTCGTGTGGATGTGGATGGGGTGAGCCTGTCTGGCGAACAGGGTGCGGTGCTGGTGGATCAGTGGCTGCAGCAGTGTGAACGGTTGGCCCGGCATTGCGATTCCCGGGCGCCGGTACTGACGCCGGCCGATGTGCCTTTGGCATCACTGGATCAGGTCCAACTGGATTCCCTTGCGCATCGTCCGGAACAGATTCTGCCCCTGTCGCCCTTGCAGGCGGGATTGCTGTTCCATTCGCAGCTCAGTGATAGCAACAGCACCTATGTGAACCAATTGGTGTTGCCGCTCACTGGAGTGGAACCGGCGCGAATGCGTCAGGCGTGGCAGGCGTTGCTGGAGCGCCATGGTGTGCTGCGCACCAGTCTGTTGCCCGCGACCCTGTCTGATACTCGCCATCAGGCAGTCTGGTCTGCGCTGCAGGTAGGCTTGCCCTGGCTTGAGAAGGATCTCCGTGACGTCGGCGAATCGGCACTGGATGATTGGTGCCAGCATCGTCTGCAGACAGGTTTTGATCTGCAGGCGGCGCCTTTGTGGCGGGTCGACCTGTTACGCACCAGTGAGCAAACCTGGCAGTGCGTGCTCACGCTCCATCACATCCTCATGGATGGCTGGAGCACCGGGGTCTTGCTCAGCGAATTGATGGCGCTATACCACGGCAAGACACTGCCGGCGGCGCCAAAGGGTTATGCGGATTATCTGGGCTGGTTGCAGCAACAGGATCGCGGCGCGACCCGGGAATTCTGGCAGCAATACCTGTCGCCAGTGCAAATGCCAACCCGTCTTGTGGAGGCCGTCGGTACGCCGGATAAAGGCGCATTCCGTCGTCACCCGATCGAATTTGATGCCGCGGCCAGCGATGCTCTGCGCCAGGCGGCCCGTGACAAGGGGCTGACCATCAATACCCTGGTGCAAGCGGCCTGGGCGCGAGTACTGGGCCGGTTCACCGGCCAGCAACGGGTGGTGTTCGGCAACACCGTAGCCGGCCGCCCGGCGGAGCTGGCCGGTAGCGACAGTATGCTGGGCCTGTTCATCAACACCCTGCCCATGACGGTGCCCCTTAATGGTGAGCAATCCATCGCCCATTGGTTGAGACAGCTGCAGGCGGATAATGCGTCGCTGCGCGAACAGGGCCATGCGCCGCTGTTCGAGGTGCAGCAGGATGCCGGCTGGGGCGGAGAAGGGTTGTTCGATACCTTGCTGGTCTTTGAAAACTATCCGCTGGATGAATCCCTGCTGGGCAGTGAGCACAGTGAATTGCAGCTGGGCACGCCCACCAGTCACGAGTTCACCCATTACCCGCTCACCGTGGCGGTGCTGCCCGGTGACCATCTGCAAATGTTGTTTGCCCACGATAGCGCTGCCTTGCCGATGGCGTTGGTGGACCGCATGGCCAGTGCGTTCAAGCGTACCTTGCTGGCGTTGTCTCATGTGGATGATGTGCCACTGGCCGAGCTGGATGCGTTGGGTGACGACGAGCCCCGGTTGCAGCAATGGAGCCAGGGGGAAGGCGAGTGGCACGCGACCAGTTTTCTCTCGCTGTTTTCACAACAGGTAGCCGAGCAGGGCGAGGCTATTGCGCTGGTGCACGGTGACACCCGCGTATCGTTTGTCCAGCTGGAATCCCGCGCCAACCAATTGGCCCGTTTCCTGATCGAACAGGGTGTGCAACCGGACGATGTGGTCGGTGTGACCTTCGAGCGTGGTGTCACCATGATCGAAGCCTTCCTTGCCGTGATGAAAGCCGGCGGCGCTTTCCTGCCGCTGGATCCGGGTTATCCCTCCGAGCGCTTGCACTACATGCTGGAAGACAGCGGCGCGACGTTGCTGCTCACCTCTTCAGATTTGATGGAAACCTTGCCCCGTGTTGAAACCGTTAGCCCTATTGCTGTCGATACACTCTCACTGGACAGTTTTGCTTTCGGCATTCCCAACGAAGAACCGCACCCGGATCAGCTGGCCTATGTGATCTACACCTCCGGTTCCACCGGTAAACCCAAAGGCGTGTCGTTGACCCATGCCGGTCTCACCATGCATGTGCAAACCATCGGTAAACGCTATGGCATGACCCCGGATGATGTGGAGCTGCAGTTCGCCTCCATCAGTTTCGATGGCGCCGTAGAGCGCTGGACGGTGCCGCTGGCTTTTGGTTCGAGGGTGGTGATCCGTGACCAACAATTATGGAGCGCACAACAAACCTGCGATGCCCTGCAAAAAGAAGGGGTGACCATTGCCTGTATTCCGCCCAGCTACATGGGGCCACTGCTGGACTGGATTGAACAAACACAACCGCCCCTGAAAGTGCGTTCCTGGACTTTGGGCGGCGAGGCGTTTACCCGGGAAACCTTCGAGCGCATGCAGCAGGTGTTGAAGCCGCAGCGCATTCTCAACGGTTACGGCCCTACCGAAACCGTGGTCACGCCGATGCTGTGGGCGGCCTATGAAGGGGACTCCCTGACCAGTGCCTATGCGCCCATCGGTACCGCCGTGGGGCCGAGAAAATTGTATGTGCTGGATCAGGATCTTAATCGGGTGCCGGTTGGCGTCGCCGGGGAACTGTATATCGGCAACGAAGTGGGCCTGGCCCGTGGTTATCACCAGCGCCCGGACCTGACCGCCGAACGCTTTCTGCCGGATCCCTTTGGTGAGCCGGGGGGGCGCATGTATCGCACCGGGGACCTGGTGAAGTACCGCGATGACGGCGTAATGGAATACCTGGGCCGGGTGGATCAGCAGGTGAAGATCCGCGGCTTTCGTATTGAGCTGGGCGAAATTGAAAGTCGCCTGCTCGCCCATCCGCAGGTGCGTGAAGCGGTGGTGCTGGCCCAGCCGTCACCGGGTGGTGATCGGCTGGTGGGGTATCTGGTGCCGCGCGGGCCGCTCAGTACCGATGCGCTGATGGCTGAGTTGGCCACGGAATTTCCCGACTATATGGTTCCCGGTCAGTTGCTGGTCCTGGAAGCCATGCCACTGACGCCAGCGGGCAAGGTGAACCGCAAGGCATTGCCCTTGCCCCAATGGCAGGCGGGCAGTAGCGGTGAGGCGCCGCAAACCGATAACGAAATGATTCTGGCGGAGATCTGGCAATCCCTGCTGGGGATGGAAAGCGTCAGCCGCGATGACCACTTTTTCAATCTGGGGGGCCATTCGCTGTTAGCGGTGCAGATGGTTAACCGGCTGCGCCATCAGCATCAGCTGGATTTGCCGCTGAACCGGATTTTTGAGCAGCCATTGCTAAAGCAATGTGCCTTGCTGTGTCAGCCGGTGGATGCCATGCCGGCGATTCAGCCGGTGCCGCGCCACGGCGACTTGCCCTGTTCTGCCGCCCAGCGTCGGCTCTGGTTTGTGCAACAGCTGGAACCGGAAAACGGTGCCTACCATATGCCGCTGGCACTGGAGGTGCGCGGTGAGCTGCATCGCGATGCTCTGCAACAGGCGGTGAGTACTCTGGTGGCCAATCATGAAAGCCTGCGTACCCGTTTTATCGAGGTGGGCGGCGAGCCCCGTCAGCGGATTCTCGATGCTGGCACGGTGGCTATTGAGTGGCAGGACCTGAGCGAAGAAACCGGGGCGGACGCGGCAGCCCGCTCTCACCAACATGAGGCGCTCCAGCATGAGGCATTAACGCGGCCGTTCGATCTGGCGGCGGATGACTTGTTGCGGGTGCAGGTGCTGAAACTCTCGGCGCAGCGCTATCACCTGTTGCTGGTGCAGCACCACATCATTGGTGATGGTGTGTCCATGCAGCTGTTGCTGGCGGAGTTGAGTGAACTGTATCAACGGGCCCATCAGGGCGAGACGCTGGCGGCTAACCCCGCAGCGATTCAGTACGCGGACTATGCGGCCTGGCAACAGCAATGGCTGGACAGTGACGAGGCTCGCGCTCAAACCCAGTGGTGGGTCGAACAGCTCGGCGATGGTGGCGAGCCATTGGCCTTGCCCACGGACTTTCCACGTGGTGGTTTGCCGGGCAAGGAAAGTGGCGGCGCGCGCCTGCCCATGCCGATCCGTGATGCGCAACTGGTGCAGTTGAAGCAGCGAGCCAGCGAGCTGGGCTCCACCGTGTCCACGCTGCTGCTCAGTGTCTGGCAGACCCTGCTGCATCGCTACAGTGGCCAGCCACAGGTGCGGGTCGGCGTGCCGGTGGCCGGGCGTTTGCTGGCGGAGACGGAAACCCTGCAGGGCTGTTTCATCAATACGCTGGTGATCCCGGCGTCATACCATCAGCCGCAGACTTTTGCGCAACAGGTGGCGGCCACCCAGCAATTTATCGGTGCCGCCCAGGGCCGCCAGACATTGCCGTTCGAGATGCTGGTGGAGGCGCTGGGAGTGGACAGAAGCCTGGATCGCCATCCCTTGTTCCAGGTGGTGTTCAATCATCAGCGGCTCAGCCAGACCTTTGCGCCCCGGTGGCCGGAAGCGGTGATTACCCCATTTGATCCCGGTGCCGCCGGTGCCCAGTTCGAACTGGCGCTGGATATTCTGGAAGACGATGAACAGCTGCAGGGCTTTATCGGTTATGCCACTGCATTATTCAAACCGGAAACCATCGAACGGTTACGGGACCATTTCTTCATTCTGCTGGGCGCGTTGCTGGATGACCCGCAGCAACAGCTGTCTGATGCGAGCCTGCTGACAGCAAACGAAGTGGCCGCGGGCCAAGACTTCAACCGTACCGAAAAAGACTGGGGCGATTTTACCGCGGTGCCGAAGCGGTTGAGTAAACAAGCGGCTCGCACCCCGGATGCCATCGCTCTGAGCATGGGCGAACAGCAGCTCAGCTATGCGGAGCTGGAGCGCAAGGTCAACCAGCTGGCGAATCGTTTGCGCCGTGCCGGGGTAAAAGAGGACGTGCGCGTGGCCATCGGCTTGCCCCGTTCGCTGGAACTGGTCATCGGTATTCTTGCCATCACCCGCGCCGGCGGTGCGTATGTGCCGCTGGACCCGGGCTACCCGCAGGATCGACTCGCCTACATTCTGGAAGCGTCGTCGCCGGCGTTGTTGCTGACCCATAGCGAGCTGCTGGGAAGCTGGCCGCAAGGGGTACCCATGTGGTGCCTGGACGAACTGGATGTGAGTGATCAGCCGGTGACGCCGCCGGCAGTGCAGTGGCACCCGGATCAGGCGATCTATGTGATTTACACCTCCGGTTCCACCGGCAAACCCAAGGGCGTGCTCAATACCCAGGCGGCGCTGGAGAACCGGTTGTTGTGGATGCAGGACAAATACCCGCTGGCCCATGCGGACTGTGTGCTACAGAAAACGCCGTTCAGTTTTGATGTGTCAGTGTGGGAATTTTTCTGGCCATTGATGGTGGGCGCACGGTTGGCGGTGGCGCCGCCGCAAGCCCATGGTGATCCGCAATGGTTGCAACAGGTTATGGCCGACGAAGACGTCACCACGCTGCACTTTGTGCCGTCCATGTTGAAGGCGTTTGTGGATGCCACCGGCCTGCAGCATCTGCCGCAACTCAAGCGCCTGATCTGTAGCGGCGAAGCGCTGGATATGGAACTGCAGAAAGCCGTATTCGCCAGCCGCAACGATGTGGAACTGCACAACCTGTACGGCCCGACCGAAGCCGCCATTGATGTAAGTTTCTGGCAGTGCCGTTCCCTGGAGAGAGAAGAAAAGGAAAAGCCGGCCGATGGACACACCGTGCCCATCGGTGCGCCGATCAGCAATATTCAGCTGCATGTGCTGGATACGGATCTCAACCCGGTCCCCCGTGGTGTCCCCGGTGAGTTGTACCTGGCCGGCACAGGGTTGGCACGGGGCTATTTTGCCCGCCCGGATCTGACGGCAGATCGCTTCCTGCCCAATCCTTTCGGTGAGCCGGGCAGCCGCATGTACCGCACCGGCGATCAGGTGCGGCAACGGGACGACGGCATCATTGATTATCTGGGCCGCCTCGATCATCAGGTGAAGATCCGGGGCTTGCGTATCGAGCTGGGTGAAATCGAACAACAGCTAAAACAATTGCCTGAGGTGAATGATGCGGTTGTTGTTGCTCATCACAGTGACGCCGGTGACCAGTTGGTGGCTTATGTGAGCGCCGATAGCGATAACCGTGATAGTTGGCGACAGTCTCTCGCTGAGGCGTTGCCCGAGTACATGGTGCCCTCGCTGTTTATGGTGCTGGAGGCGCTGCCTCTATCACCCAACGGCAAGTTGGACCGCAAGGCCCTGCCTGAACCGCAATGGCAGGCCCGTGAATACCGTGCTCCACAAACCGACACCGAACAGCAATTGGCATCGCTATGGGAAGAGTTGTTGGGGCAATCGCCAGTGGGGCTGGATGACAATTTCTTTGCCCTCGGTGGGCACTCGCTGTTAGCCACACGGGTGGTTGCCACGCTACGTGATCGCTGGAGTGTGGATGTTCCTCTGCGCGCGTTATTTGAGGCGGACACCTTGCAGGCACTGGCCGCCCTGGTGGACGAACACAACGGCGACGCCAAACAGCAGGAGCAGGATGACCTGTCGGCCATGGCCGATCTGCTCGATGACCTGGAAGATTTATGATCCGGAGTGACCTATGAGCCTGGACAAGGCGGCACTGGCGCAGCGCTTTATGGCGCTGGATGAAACAAAGCAGGCGGTTTTTCTACAGAAGCTGGGGGAAAAGGGCATTCCCTTTGAACGCCTGCCGATTGTCGCCGGTGACCGCCCGAATCGTATCCCGCTGGCGCCAGCACAACAGCGTCTGTGGACCATTCATCAGCTGGAGCCGGATAACACCGCTTACCACCTGGTCGCCGCATTTGAACTGAACGGGATGCTGGATGTGTCGCGGTTGCTGCGGGCTCTGGATGCGGTGGTCCAGCGGCATGAAAGCCTGCGTACCCGTTTTGTGGAAGAGGGCGGTGAAGGGCTGCAACAGATTGGCAATGATTCCCTGATCGTTGAACAGCGCGATGCTCGCACGCTGGATGACAACGCCCGGCAAACCCTGGCGGACGAACATGCTCACCGGTTCTTTGTGCTGGGCAGTGATTCACCATTGCGTGTGCAGCTGCTGCAACTGTCGGATCAAGGCTGGCGCTTGCAGCTGGTCATGCACCATCTGGTGTCCGATGGCTGGTCCATGGACGTGTTCTTTGCAGATCTGGCGCAGGCGTATCTCAACGATGCATCGTTGCCAGAGCTTGCCATTCAGTATGCGGATTACGCGCTTTGGCAAAAGGCCTGGCTGGATGCCGGTGAACGTGACAGACAACTGGCGTACTGGCGCCAACAACTGGGGCATGATCAACAGGAAAGGGCGCAACCTCCGTTGCTGATTGCCCACGACCGTGCCCCGGCGCAGACCGCCTTGCGTACGGCGGCCAGTGTGCAGTGGACGGTTCCTTCCCACTTGCAGGGGCCACTGCAGGCGCTGGCGCGGAAAAACGACACCACCCTGTTCACGGTGGTGCTGGCGGCCTGGCAGTGGGCGCTGGCGTCGGTGAGTGGCCGCCGTGATATTCCGGTGGGCGTTCCGGTGGCTAACCGCGAGCGCGCCGAAGTAGAAGCGCTGGTGGGTTTTTTCGTGAATACCCTGGTGGTGCGCGGTCAGCCGCAGGCGGCGCTCACGGTAAACCAGTGGGTGGCGCAGCTACACCAGACCATGCTGGACGCCCAGGCTCACCAGGCGCTGCCGTTTGATCAGCTGGTGGCATCCCTGTCGCCTCGCCGGGAGCCGGGTGAAACACCCCTTTTTCAGGTGTTGTTCAACTATCAGCGTCGCGATACGGCAGCAAGAAATCTGAGCGTCGGCGTCACCATTGCACCGCTTGCTCAGGGTGTGCCGCATGCGTTGTTTGATCTGGCACTGGATGTCCATGAAGGGGATGGCGGTGCGTTGTTGCTGACGCTGACCTATGCGGCAGACCGTTTTCATTCCGACACCGCCGAGCGACTGAAGCAGGCCATGAGCCAGGTGCTGGCGGCATTCGGCGAGGGTCAGCGAACGCTGGGTGCCATCGCTGTGTCAGAGGCTGATTTACCGCAGTTGCAGCATTGGGGGCAGGGAAAGGGCGAGTGGCATCAGAGCAGTTTTGTGTCCCTGTTTTCGCAGCAGGCCGCGAAGCAGGGTGATGCCATTGCGCTGGTGCACGGGGATACCCGTGTGTCGTTTGCCGAATTGGAAGCACGTTCCAATCAATTGGCCCGTTACCTGATCGCCCAGGGAGTGAAACCGGATGACGTGGTCGGTGTGTCTTTTGAGCGCGGCGTCACCATGGTGGAAGCTTTTATCGCCGTGATGAAAGCCGGCGGTGCTTTTTTGCCGCTGGACCCGGGTTATCCCTCCGACCGCTTGCACTACATGCTGGAAGACAGCGGCGCGACATTGCTGCTCACCTCTTCAGATTTGATTGAAACCTTGCCCCGTGTTGAAACCGTTAGCCCTATTGCTGTCGATACACTCTCACTGGACAGTTTTGCTTTCGGCATTCCCAACGAAGAACCGCACCCGGACCAGCTCGCCTATGTGATCTACACCTCCGGTTCCACCGGCAAACCCAAGGGCGTGTCGCTGACCCATGCCGGTCTCTCCATGCATGTGCAGACCATTGGTGAACGCTATGGCATGACCCCGGACGATGTGGAACTGCAGTTTGCCTCCATCAGTTTCGATGGGGCGGTGGAGCGCTGGACGGTGCCGCTGGCCTTTGGTTCGCGAGTGGTGATTCGCGATCAGCAGCTGTGGAGCGCGGAACTATGCTGTGAGGTGCTGAAAAACGAAGGCGTCACCGTGGCCTGTTTCCCGCCCAGCTATATGGGCCCGCTGCTGGACTGGATCGAACAGGAAAAACCCGCGTTGAAAGTGCGTTCCTGGACCCTGGGGGGCGAAGCCTTTACCCGGGAAACCTTCGAGCGCATGCAGCAGGTGTTGAAACCGAAGCGCATCCTTAACGGTTACGGCCCCACGGAAACCGTGGTCACGCCGATGCTGTGGGCCGCCTACGAAGGCGATTCCCTGACCAGCGCCTATGCGCCCATCGGCACCGCCGTGGGGCCGAGAAAACTGTATGTGCTGGATCAGGATCTTAACCGGGTGCCGGTTGGCGTCGCGGGGGAACTGTATATCGGCAACGAAGTGGGTCTGGCCCGTGGCTATCATCAGCGCCCGGACCTGACGGCGGAGCGTTTCCTGCCAGACCCGTTCGGCTCACCCGGCGAGCGCATGTACCGCACCGGGGACCTGGTGAAGTACCGGGACGATGGCGTAATGGAATACCTGGGCCGGGTGGATCAGCAGGTGAAGATTCGCGGTTTCCGTATTGAGCTGGGCGAAATTGAAAGCCGGCTGCTGGGCCATGAACAGATTCGTGAGGCCACTGTGGTGGCGCAGCCATCGCCTGCCGGGGATAAATTGGTGGGGTATGTTGTGCCCCGTGGTCCCATCATCACCGAGGACATTCTCGCGGCGCTGGCGGGATCTCTGCCGGACTATATGGTGCCAAGCCAGTTGATCACGCTGGAAGCCTTGCCGCTGACCCCAGCAGGAAAAGTCGATCGCAAGGCGTTGCCGGCACCGCAGTGGCAAACCGCCAGCGAAGGTGACGCGCCACAGACGGGCAATGAACAGACGCTGGCGACGATCTGGCAACAACTTCTGGGCCGTGAAACCGTCAGCCGCGATGATAATTTCTTTGCGCTGGGCGGTGACTCCATTCTTGCCTTGCAGGTGGTCAGCCGTGCCCGCCAGCAGGGTCTGGCGTTAACCCCGAAAGAGCTGTTCGAGCAGCCGGTATTGAAAGAGCTGGCGGTGCAGGCAGTGAGTGCCCAGGCGTCGGTTATTTCTCAACAGCCCTTGCAGGGCGCGCTACCCCTGCTGCCCATTCAGCAGCATTTCTTTTCCCTGAATCCGCCCAGCCCCAGTCACTGGAATCAGCACCTGTGGCTGGCGCTGGATGCTCCCATGGAACGGCCGGCGCTGGAGGCGACGCTGCAGGCCTTGTATCAACAGCACGACGCCCTGCGATTGCAATTTATCCGTGAGCAGAACGGTTGGATGCAAACCTGTTTGCCGGCGGACGCACCGAGCCATGAATTATTGTGGTGGCGGCAGGCTCCGGATGATGCGGCGGTATCCGCCTTGTGTGAACAGACCCAGCAAAGCCTGAACATCGAAGCTGGGGAGCTGTTCCGTGTGCTTTACGTGCAAACTCCGCAGCAGCCGGATCGGTTGTTGCTGGTGATTCATCACCTGGCGGTGGATGGGGTGTCCTGGCGTATTCTGCTGGACGATTTGCTCAGTGCGTATGGGCAGGCACTGGCAGGCCAGGCGATAACCTTGCCGGAGCGTACCCACAATCTGGGCGACTGGCATCAGGCGCTGGTGCAATGGCTGCAGAACAACGGTGATGAACGCTTGCCGTTCTGGCAGGCCCAGCAACCGGACAAGACATCGGCTGCCTTGCCGGCTTACGCCGAAAAGCAAAGTGCCACCTTGTCGCTGGACAAGGCGGATACCCGCCGGCTGCTACAGGATGCGCCAACCAAACTGGGCGTTAGCGTGCCGGCGCTCTTGCTGACTGCGCTCTCCCGAACGCTGCAACCTTCTGCTGCAGGCGCATCGCTGGTGGCGCGATCCGCAACCGTGGGCAATAGCGCCGCCAGCCATGCGCCTGCTGAAAATAAAAACCTGGTTATCAATCTGGAAGGGCACGGCCGGGAAACCCGCCTGGCGCCGGGCATGGACCTGAGCCGGACGCTGGGTTGGTTTACCAGCCTGTATCCGGTATCGCTGCCGTTCTCCGACGACCCGCGCCAGAACCTGTTTACGGTATCGCAGCAATTACAGCAAACCGAACCGGATGGCGGAGTGGGCTACGGCGCTTTGCGTTTTCTTGCTGACAGCGCACTGAACGACAGCCCGGATGCGCCGGTCACGTTCAACTATCTGGGGCAGTACCACGACGATGCCTTGATTCAGGGCTTTACGCCGTTGCGCGGCGGCGGCACTGCCCAGGCGGGCGACAACCCCATGGCCTCCCCTCTGGCGATTAACGGTCAGGTGGTCGGCGGGCAGCTGGAGCTGGTCTGGGAGTTTGCGTCCAGTGTGTATGACGAGCAGCAGATTGCACATTGGTGTGGCCGTTACCGTCAGGCCTTGCAGGCATTGTTGGCTCTGGCGGATGCGCCCCGTGAAGCCTGCGCCGATCCGGCACTGGTGACGCGCCTGAACCGGGCCGGCGATCTGCCTGTACTGTGGTGCCCGCATCCGGTGACTGGGCGCACCACCGGTTATCAGGCCCTGGCCGCCAGCCTGGAAGGGCAGTGGCAGGTACGGGGCCTGCAATCGCGCAGTTTCCTGGAGCCTGGCTGGTTTGATCCGTCACTGAATGAAATGGCCGAGCGGTATTACCGTACGGTGCGCCAGCAGCAGCCGGAAGGCCCTTACTACTTGCTGGGTTGGTCATTGGGGGGCGCCTTGTCCATGGAGCTGGCTCACCGGCTGGAACAGGCTGGCGACACCGTGGCCTTTGTGGGGCTGCTGGATACCTATGTGCCGGGCCACGAAGTGGCGGAAGACCAGTGGTCATCGCCGCAGGCGCAGCAGACGTTACGGGAACATCTGGGCATGCTGCTGACCTCGGCGTCGTCCATGGCGCTGGATGATTGCATTGCGCGCCTGCGTGACAGCAAACCGGCGCAGTGGCCGCAGAACTTTGCGCAATGGCTGGCCACGCAACCCATTGAGCCGGCGGTGGCCGACAGTGCTGCGCAGTTATTGCATGCCTGGGCAGTGGAGCAACATTTGCGGGATTTATGTTGGGGCTATCAGCTGCCAACGTTGCAGGCCCCGGTACACAGTTGGTGGGCCAGTGAGCCGGCGGGCCGTGCCCGGACTCTTGAGAACGGGCTGGCCGCGTGTGTTGATTTCGCCCACAGCGACACCGTGCAGGCGGATCATTTGACGATTGTGCGTGAGGCCACCTTTTTACAGGGCCTGCCGGACCGGCTTGAACGGAGCAACGCTCAGCAACCATTGACTGAAATGCCCGGCTAATCACTTTTTTTGTGCACTAGTCGTAAGGTTTGCAATCTGTATAATGCAGTTGCGAATCATTCCTATTACTGTAGTTTTTACGATTGTTAGGAGAACGACCATGGGGAATCGGACCGAGAGCGGGCTGATCCGGGGGCTGAAGTGGGGCCGCAATCCGCTGGCGCTGGCGGTAGCCGCGACAATGGCGGCGTCACCTGTCTGGGCAGAAGAGCAGCAGGACGCTGATGAATTGCAGACTATCGAGGTGAATGCCGAGCAGTCAGACGACGCATACGGCGGGGACGACTTCGGTTATGTGGGGCAGCGAAGCATGACCGCCATGAAAACCGATACCCCGGTCAGTGAGACTCCGCGCTCAGTTTCAATCGTCACCCGTGAGCAGATGGATGACCGGGCTGCTGTCAGCATCAGTGATGCGCTGCGCTATACCCCGGGGGTTCAGGCGGGGTTTTATGGGGAAGACAATAAACAAGACTGGTTTATTGTTCGCGGCTTTAAACAGGCAAACAATGGATTGTATCGCGACGGGACTCGAACTTATTCGAGTGGCTTCTACAGTTGGCAGATTGATCCCTTCCAGCTGGAGCGGACAGAAATTCTTCGTGGCCCAGCTTCCGTTCTGTATGGGCAAACGCCCCCTGGTGGCGTCATTAATGTAATCAGCAAGCGGCCACAGGATTACTCATTTGGCTCTGTGGGTGTGGAATACGGCACCTGGGATCGCAAGCAGGTTTCTGTCGATGTGGGTGCCCCCATCGGTGATGGCCATGCTTTTCGTGTTCAGGTCCTGGGGCGAGAGAATGGAACGCAGGTAGATGACGTAGAACAAGAACGTGTCCTCTTTGCTCCATCACTTAAGCTGGCGCTGGGGGAGCAAACCGATCTGACATTGCTGGCGAGCTACCAGGAAGATAATTCCGATCCTGCCTTGCAGTTCCACCTTTCAGAAGGAACTCTTAGCCCTAGTCAGGGAGGAAATGGTTTCATCGATGATGATGTGGCAGTGGGTAACCCGGATTTTGAGAAATTTGATCGCACCCAGATCACATTGGGCTATGAGCTCAAACATGACTTTAGCGAAAAAACATCGTTCCAGCAGAGCTTTCGCTATGGTCGAATCGATGTCGATCTGATTCAGATGTACGCACTTGCCTATGCCGACGATTTTGGCGTTCCTACAGGGCGAAGTGAAGTCGTTCGGTATGCCTCTACTGAAGACGGGCATGCGGATAGTTTTAATGTGGATAACCGCTTTACCCATAAATGGGAAATTAACGGCATGGAGCACACGCTTCTCGCAGGCGTAGACTATCAATTGCTCAATATTGATGGAAAGGACTATGCCGCCGATCCTGTTGTGGGCGAAGAAGTAGCGCCAGGGGTGTTTGCGGCAAATACGTTGAATGTATATAACCCGCAGTATTCAGCCGCAGGTGATGTCTTCTTGTTGGATGGCGCCTTGCCCGGTGCTAATCGTTTGACGGAAGCTGATCGTGAGCGTCGAACCACGGATAGCTACCAGCTGGGTTTTTATTTGCAGGACCAAGTGAAAATTCAGGATCATCTTGTGCTGATGCTCGGCGCCCGTCATGACCGTGTCGATACTGAGTTTGATAATAAAGATGCCGGTGTTGATCTGGATTACGATAATGATGAATGGACTGCGAATGCAGGCCTGGCCTGGTTGTTTGGCAATGGACTGACGGCGTATACGAGCTATTCACAGTTCTTCCAGCCAATTATTCAATTGGATGCAAATAACAATCCCGCCAAGCCAGAATCGGGAGATCAGGTCGAAGTTGGTTTGAAATTTCAGCCCGATGGGTTTGATGGCTATTTCAATGCCGCGGCATTCAAGATTCGTCAGGAAAATCTTGCTTCAGGTACTGCGGGTACCCCTTCGTTTCGCCAAATTGGAGAAGTTCAGAGTCAAGGGGTTGAGCTGGAAGGTGTAGCAAACATTACGCCATCCTTGAGCTTTGTTGCTAATGCTACATTGGTGGATCCGGAAATTAAATCGGATGCGCGGGGCGCGGCCGTTGAAGGTAATCAGCCTAACCAGGTGGCTAAGCGTTTAATGTCTGCCTGGGTTAAATACCAATTCCTGCAGGGGCCATTGAAAGGTTTCTCGATTGGTGGTGGCGGACGTTATGTCGGTAGCACTTATGGTGATGACCTTGAATCAAAAAGCATGAAAGTACCTTCTTACACTGTGGCTGATGCGACCGTTGCCTACCAATGGAACGATTTCAAGTTTCAGGTGGCTGCGAAGAATGTTCTTGATAAAGAATATGTGGCGACCTGTAACTACTGGTGCTGGTACGGCGACCGTCGCAATGTTATCGGCAGCGTGACCTATGCCTGGTAAGAGTCATTACCAATCCATTCCGCTGCCCTGTGGGCAGCGGCTGGATGTGTTTGAACAGGCACTGGCACCGCAGTGGCGGTGCCAGTGGGATGATCAGGATCTGTTAACGGTGGAACTGACCGACGGCATCGCCAGTGTGGTGCAGTCTTGCCAGGAACCGACGCAGCTTCTGCGTGCTGCCTGGGCGTTCTTTGTCTCGCAGCCGGATATGAACACCCTGCAGTTTGAGAGCGGTTTTAACGCTGCTTTCATGATTCAGGAAGAGAATCAAACAGCACGGCTGGAACGCGACATGTTCTGGCAGCTGCCCGGTGACTGGTTAAGCCAGGGCGATGCCTTGCCGTATCCGGTCACCATGATCATGGATGAATCCGGCCGGCGTCACCCACGACGCCGCGCCAAGCCGGCGGGGGAAGTGTACCGCCGTTTTGATACCGGTATTCAGGCGTGGGTGTCTCTGCGCACGCTGGATATTGAGGAAGACCTGCACCGTTTCATGCGCTGGCAGAACAGCGAGCGTGTGGCTGCCTTCTGGGAACAGAGCGGCACCCTGGAAGAGCATCGCGCTTACCTGGAGAGCCAGGCGAAAGAGCCGCGAGTGCTTAACCTGATCGGTTGCATTGATGATGAGCCCTTTGCCTACTTTGAGGCGTATTGGGCCAAGGAAGATCGCATCGCACCCTATTACGATGCACAGGATTTTGATCGCGGGATTCACATGCTGGTGGGCGAAGACCATCACCGTGGCCCGCACAAGGTAAAGGCATGGCTGAATGCGCTCTGCCATTACCTGTTTCTCGATGATTGTCGTACCACAAGGATTGTGTCCGAGCCCCGCTCGGATAACGACAGGATGATTCAACACCTTCAAGCCAGGCGATTTGCCAAGCCAAAGGAGTTTGATTTTCCGCACAAGCGCGCAGCCCTGATGGTGCTGCATCGTGATGCGTTTTTTGAGCGTTGCGAGCTGAGCTGAAAGTCACGGTTCGGATTTTTTCACTCTGAACCGCCATGGCGCGCTGCCCACCACTATCCGGCAGCAAGTGGCTGACTGTCCGAATTCTTCGGTGGTCGGTGTATGGATAACCCGGAGGCCGTTCAGCCTCCGCCACATTGAGGACATATCACCATGAGCGTTCATTCTCAGGAATACGATGTCGTTGGTATTGGTTTTGGCCCGGCCAACCTGGCCATTGCCATTGCACTGGACGAGCAGAAAGACCTGGATGGCCTGCGTTACTGCTTTCTGGAAAAACAGCCCCGCTTTGAATGGCACGGCGGCATGTTGCTGGAAGGCACTCGCATGCAGGTGTCATTTCTGAAAGACCTGGCGACCCTGCGCAATCCCGCCAGCCGTTTCACTTTTGTTAATTATCTGCACGACAACAATCGTCTGGATTCCTTTATCAACATGGGCACGTTCTTTCCTACCCGTGTGGAATATAACGATTACATGCGCTGGTCCGCCGATCAGTTTAAAGAGCATGTTCACTACGGCCAGGAAGTGATTGCCATTGAGCCGGTGGAGCAGGGTGGCGAAGTGGAGTGGGTGCGCGTTCGCTCACGGAACGCCGATGGCAGTGAGACGGAAATTTTTACCCGTAACCTGGTGATCGGCATTGGTGGTTACCCGAAGATCCCGGCGGTGTTCGCCGGCAAGATGGGTGACAACATGGTTCACTCATCGCGCTATAAACACGAATACGAGCGGTTTGGTCGCCACGAAACGCCCCGCATTGCGGTGATCGGTGCAGGCCAGAGTGCCGCTGAAATCTATCTGGATCTGATGGACCAGTATCCGGATGGCAAGATGGATCTGGTCAGTCGAAGCCGGGCCCTGCACCCGGCCGATGACAGTGCTTTTGTGAACGAAATTTTCGATCCATCATTCACGGATACTATCTACGCGCGGCCGGAATCCGAGCGGCAGGATTTTCTCAAGCGTTTCAGTCAGACCAATTACGCGGTAGTGGATCTGGCGGAAATTGAACAGATCTACGAGCGTCTGTACCTGCAGAAAGTGACCGGCAAGGTGCAGCATCGGTTCCTGTCCAACCGCGATATCGTTGGTGTGCAGAATGATGGCACCCGTGTGCTGTTGACCCTGCGCAACAAGGACACCGGCGTGGAGCAGACTGAAGTCTATGACGGGGTGGTGCTGGCCACCGGTTATAACCGCAATGGCCATGAGCAGTTGCTGTCGCCCATGGCGGACTGGATGTCGGAGAAAGGGGTGGAGCGCTGTTATCGGTTGCCCATGGCATCAGGCTGCCATGCCAATGTGTTCCTGCAGGGGTGTTGTGAAGAAACCCATGGCCTCAGTGACACCCTGTTGTCGATCTTGGCAGTGCGTTCCCAGGAAGTGGTGGATGCGTTGATAGAACGGCAGAGCCGGCCGCTCGAAACGGCCTGTGCAAGCTGATGATTCCTGCTCTGGCCCCCTTGTTTCAAGGGGGCTTCTCTTCCTATGGCCGCTTGTTACGCTTGGCCGAGCCGAACGATGTGGCCATCCCGTTAACCGATCTGTTTGATGCCGGCCGGTTACGGCAGTCGCTGTATCAATTTCGTCCTGACTTGAAGGGGGAAGACGAGCGGGCACTGCTCTCCATCTGGAGTAAATACTATTTCTTGCGGCTGTTGCCGCCGGTGCTTGCGGCCAACCTGATCCTGCAGCGTGAATTGCCTTTGTCGGTGGACGTGCTGGCGGTCGAGGTGGATGCGCAGGGGCTGCCCGGTGTCTTTGTGTTGCCGGATGACGGACAACAAATTGTGGCATCCGAGCACCCGCTGTCCCGTTTCGAGGGAATAATGTGGGAGAACCTGCAGCCGGTTATCACTGCCTGGCAGCAGGCACTGGGGCTATCCACTCGGGTACTGTGGAGTAATGCCAGCCGTTACATCCACTGGTTCACGGGGGAGCTGAAAGGGGCTGGGTTGCCGGAGATGCTTTGGGCGCCGGGGCAGGCGTTGCTTGATCAGCCTACCTTTGAAAACGGTGACAGAAATCCCTTGTTCGGAGCCTACCAGGACAGGGTGAACGCCAACACCGGCACGGTGATCACCGTGCGTCGTACCTGTTGCATTCGCTTTCGTTTGCCGGACACAGCGTTGTGTGAAGACTGCCCACGGTTGTGCCGCAAGGGCATGGCAGCGTAATCCGCTAACGGGGCAGGGCAATCCAGCTCAGCACGCCTTGCTGTCGTTCGCGCCAGCGAAAAGGAATGGTGGCACCAAGCTTCCAGTCTGGCGACAGGGTTTTCAGCAGTGTTAGTGAACGGGCATCCCGGCGCTCCGCGTCATGGAAATAAAAGCGTTTGCCGGTGATCGGGTAGAGCGCCTTGAACAGGCTTTCCTTGGCGGAAAAAATCAGCGTGATGCGATTGGCGCGCTGAATAGGCGATAACCCTTCCAGTTGTTCCCGTTCTTCGTGGGTCAGTAATTCCCGGCACAGCCGGGCTGCCCGTTCTGCGCTGAGCCATTGTTCCGTGTCCAGCCCGACGGTCAGCCAATGGCGTGCGTCGGCGACCATCACTTCAGCAATGCCCTGGCTATGGGTAATGCTGCCCAGACTGCCTGCGGGCCATTGTGGTGCCCGGTCGGGTCCCAGGGCAGGGATGCCCTCCATTCCCAGCATCGCCAGCGCTTCGCGGGCGCACCATCGGCCGGCCAGGTACTCGCTGCGGCGTTTGGCCACCGCCGTGCTCAGGGAGGGCGGCAGGGGGATGTCTGCCTGGGCAAAGCTGTCGTCGCAGAGACGCTCAGGGGCGTAGTGGCAACCCACGCGCACCAGTCCGGTGGCGAGTTCTTCGCGGTGCAGGTGAGTCAGGCATGCGGGGCGATGGAATAATGACATGATCAACAGATTTCCCGGTTGCCGGTACTATATCAGAGGTGCCAGTCGGAGGCCCCCAGTCGCCGCACAATTTGATCCTCACCACAATGCGACAACTGCTACACTAGGCGTACGCTGGCCGTGCGTTGTCAGTGTTTCCTTGCCACCTTTCTTTGCCACAGGCTGCTCCCGTGACTGATGCCTCTTTTGCTTCCCTGCCGCTGTCTGCGGAACTGCTCGCTAACCTGAATACCCTGGGTTACGCCACCATGACGCCGGTGCAGGCACAAAGCTTGCCGTTTGTGCTGAAAGGGCATGACGTGATTGCCCAGGCCAGCACCGGCAGTGGCAAGACGGCGGCTTTCGGTCTTGGCCTGCTGCATCCATTGAATCCACGCTATTACGGTTGCCAGGCGTTGGTGTTGTGCCCCACCCGGGAGCTGGCCGATCAGGTGGCCGGGGAAATCCGCCGGCTGGCTCGTGGCCCCGGCAATATCAAGGTGCTGACCCTGTGTGGCGGGCAACCCATCGGCCCGCAGATTGGCTCGCTGGAACATGGGGCCCAGATCGTGGTGGGAACGCCGGGACGTGTGCTCAAGCATTTGAGCAAGGGCACGTTGAGTCTGGAAGGGCTGAATACCCTGGTGCTGGATGAAGCGGATCGTATGCTCGATATGGGGTTCTACGACAGCATTGCCGAGGTGATCCGGCAGACGCCATCCCGTCGCCAGACCCTGTTGTTTTCGGCTACCTATCCGGCAGGGATCAAGCAGCTGGCGGAAACCTTCATGAGCAACCCCCAGCATGTAGAGGTGGAAGCCCTCCACGATAACAGCCAGATCGAACAGCGCTACTACGAAGTCGACCCTGCTGAGCGGGAAGAGGCGGTGGCCCGTGCCATTGCCTGTTTCCGGCCGGTGTCCTGCGTAGTGTTTTGTGTGACTAAAAAACAATGCCAGGACGTGGTGAACCAGCTTTGCCGACAGGGGATGTCGGCCATGGTGCTCAACAGTGACCTGGAACAGCGCGAGCGCGATGAGGTGCTGACCTTGTTTGCCAACCGCAGCCTGTCGGTGCTGGTTGCCACGGATGTGGCGGCGCGGGGCCTGGATATCGATAACCTGGATATGGTTATCAATGCAGAACTCTCCCATGAGCCGCAGACCCACATTCACCGCGTCGGCCGTACCGGTCGAGCCGGTGAAAAGGGCCTGGCTATCAACCTGGTAGCGCCGCGCGAATCCCGTCGTGCCATGGCCATTGAAGAATTGCAGGGCGCGCCCCTGAACTGGCACCCGGTGAGCAGCCTGAAGCCCCGTGAAGGTGACACCTTGCAGCCCCCGACAATTACGTTGTGCATCGGCGCCGGCCGCAAGGACAAGCTTCGCCCCGGCGATATTCTCGGCGCGCTGACCGGTGATGCGGGGATTGCCGGCAACAAGGTTGGCAAGATTACCGTCATAGATTATCAGGCCTATGTGGCTATCGATCGTGACAGTGCCGACCTGGCGCTGGAGCGATTATTGAAAGGCAAAATCAAGGGCAAAAACCGGCGCGTTAAAAAGTTGTAACCTTCCCGCACCTGTCATTCTCTCCCTTCAGATACCGTTGGGTGTGAGCATGATTGTGTCGGGAAGCTGGATTATTATGCGACCGGGGAAAAAATAAATGAGGGTACGCGCCACCGGATTGATAAGGCGGCGCTGCCATAAAAGTGGCATCGCTTCTCGCGGCCATCAGTAGGCTGCTATTTAGCCTGACATCTCTCGGACAGCATTATGACAACAACACTGCGCAACAGCCTGGCATGCCTGGTCGCCCTGATGGCGGCCGGCTGTGGGGGAGGCTCTTCATCCAGTGGCGGCGCCGTCACGGAAGCCACAAGCAGCGCACCAAGCCGGGCCTGGTTCTATGACGCTGACGGCGCGCAGGTTGCGCGTATGCAGTTCCAATACCCCGACGAACTCACGATTAACGTGCAGCTGCACTCTGTCGGGCCAGATATGGCATGGGATACCGGGGATGATACGTCGCATCCTTATCTACAGTGTCAGTACATGTCGGCGCCGAGCCCATTGCTGCGCTATCCGGATCTGTATTTTCTCGGCATGATAGGGTCGCCTACGGGCGCTACTGGGCTGGCTGTACTCGGTCTTTCGAATAATGGGCCGATGAAATGCCCGGTGCGTAACGGCCGACGACTTCAGCAAGAGTCCGGTTTCGTAACCGGCCTGTTCATGCCTGGTTTGGACTTTAGTTACAGTTACCTGATTAATGCCGAACTTGAGCATTTTGGTGGGACCGCAACGGAGGTGCTCGACTACGAATTTGATGGCCTGGACACGACGGTTGCCGAGATATTGGCGTTGTCAGAATTTACCTCTGATATCGACCTCACGACGGTGGATGAGCCTGATCTGCCAGCCATCGTCGATCACACGCAAACCAATAGCGTCATCTTCGATGCTGAGCAGCGCCCCCTGAGCATTGATCTCACTGCGGATAGCTCCTGGACGGCTGTGCTCGATGAGTACTGCATGGATGCTCATCCAGTTGCCGTCTCAATCAAGCTTCTGAGGGGGTGCTCGTCCGCCCACCAAACACGCTCCTATCGCTACCTGGGCGATAGCGTCGAACAGGATGTTCAACGCTACAACGGCTCAAATTCCGCAAACCTGTATTCCGACACCGCCACTCGCCTGGCCGACCGCGTGATCGTCCATCCCGGTACCGCCGATGCCGGTTCTGAATCTGGGAGGTACTACGATTCCTACCTCTTTAATGAGTCAGAACAAGTGACGGCGATGGAGCGAAGATCATACGGTGATGACAGGATTTGGGATACAGAAGATGATCAGCATGAAACCATCGATAGTTATCACTATGACCGCAATGGCAGGCTTTCTGAAGTGAGCTACAGCGGGTCGATCATGCGGAGGTACAGTTACTACAACGACGGGAAATTGAAGCAGGTCGACGAAGTTGATAGTCAGTCCGACGTCCCCTGGAGGCGCACGCTGGCCTCCTATCGGCAGGGCGTGCCGGCGAAAATTACCGTGCAGAGGCGCAAAGGCGACGGGAATGAAGGTTATGAGTTGCAGACGCGGATTGTCATGGAATTTGCGCCCAGCGAAGAATACTGGCCCGAACTGTTTTCACCTGTACGCCTGTTCCCCGAGTTCCGGATGCCGCCGAGTATTGATGACCTGATGCGCTTCCAGCCGATAAGGTGATCAGAGGTATGCAAGCGGTTTGGATGGGGCCGCTTTTCTTTCTATAGGGCGGCTGTAACCTGTCAAAACAAAGGTGCTGCGGGCACTTTGTGCGGCATGTGAAGCACTCGTCGCCAGTTGCAGACAACTTATGCTTCACGCTACAAGAAGGAAATCGAACGGGGAAATTGGTGGGCCCACCAGGACTTGAACCTGGGACCAATCGATTATGAGTCGACTGCTCTAACCAACTGAGCTATAGGCCCGGAAGCGTTGTCCGGCGCTGAATCTTTGACGCCAGACGTGCCGCGCGTGTTATGCGGGCACGGATTATAACGTGTATTTGATTCCGGGAAAGGGAGTTCCTTTTTTATTATTGACCCGGACTGCATCGCAGCCCGGGTCGTGTCTTGCATCCGGCGTCTAGCGTCGGGCGTTCTTTACAGGTCGCCGTCGAGGAAGCTGCGTAGGTGTTCGCTGCGGCTCGGGTGGCGCAGTTTGCGCAGCGCCTTGGCTTCTATCTGACGGATACGCTCACGGGTTACGTCGAACTGTTTGCCCACTTCCTCAAGGGTGTGGTCAGTGTTCATGTCGATGCCGAAGCGCATGCGCAGGACTTTGGCTTCACGGGCGGTCAGGTTAGCCAACACATCACGGGTGGCTTCTTCCAGGCCCAGTGAGGTGGCAGAGTCCACCGGCGATTCCATGTTGCCGTCTTCGATAAAGTCGCCGAGGCTGGAATCCTCATCGTCACCGATGGGGGTTTCCATGGAGATCGGCTCTTTGGCGATCTTCAGTACCTTGCGGACTTTGTCTTCCGGCATTTCCAGACGGACCCCCAGTTCTTCCGGGGTCGGTTCGCGGCCCATTTCCTGCAGCATCTGACGTTGTACCCGGTTGATCTTGTTGATGGTCTCTATCATGTGTACCGGGATACGGATGGTGCGCGCCTGGTCGGCGATGGAGCGGGTGATTGCCTGACGAATCCACCAGGTAGCATAGGTGGAGAACTTGTAACCACGACGGTATTCGAACTTGTCCACGGCTTTCATCAGGCCGATGTTGCCTTCCTGAATCAGGTCGAGGAACTGCAGGCCGCGGTTGGTGTATTTCTTGGCGATGGAAATAACCAGACGCAGGTTGGCTTCCACCATTTCTTTCTTGGCGCGACGTGCCTTGGCTTCACCGATGGAAATGCGACGGTTGATTTCCTTGATGTCGCCCACGGGCAGGCCAATGATGTCTTCAATGGTGCCGATCTTGCGTTGGGCACGTTGAACATCTTCTTTGACTGCGCCGAGTTTGTCGGCGATGGCTTTGCCTTTTTTGGTTTTCAGCTGGCCATCGATCCAATCCATGTTGGTTTCGTTACCAGGGAATACCTTGATGAAATCCTTGCGATCCATGCCGCCGCGGCGAATGGTGGCGGACATGATCTGACGCTCGAATTTACGCACCAGGTCCAGGTTGTCGCGGGCACCAACCAGCATGCCGTCGAAAATGCGCGGCACCAGTTTGAACAGGGTGAAGTGTTCGGCCAGGGCTTCCAGAGCCTTGGCACTGGAGGCGTGATCGCGACCGTTGCGCTTGAGTGAGCGCTCGGCTTTTTCGTGCAGTTTTTTCAGCGTCTCGAAACGCTCTGCCGCCAGAACAGGATCCAGGCCGCCTTCATCTTCTTCTTCATCGTCGTCGCTGTCTTTGTCGTCAGTGCCTTCTTCCTTGGCTTTCTCTTTGGCCTTGGCTTTTTCTTCCGCTGCTTTCTTGGCTTTTTCGGCGAAGGCAGGATCCCGGTTGACGTTGGTTGCCGCAGCGCCATCGTCGTTGGGATCCAGGTAACCGGCAATGATGTCGGTGAGCTTGCGTTCTTCGTTTTCCACGCGAGCGTATTCGTCGATCACCATGTCGACGGCGCCGGGCCAGAAGGCGAGGGCGTGCAGGACTTCACGGGTGCCTTCTTCGATACGCTTGGCAATTTCGATTTCGCCTTCGCGGGTCAGCAGCTCCACGGTACCCATTTCGCGCATGTACATGCGCACCGGGTCGGTGGTGCGGCCGGGTTCGTTTTCTACGGAGGCGAGCACGGCAGCGGCTTCTTCAGCGGCGACTTCGTCGGTGCTGTCGGCGCTTTCATCGATCGTCAACTGATCGGCATCGGCGGCTTTTTCCACCACGGTGATGCCCATGTCGTTGATCATCTGAATGATGTCTTCCACTTGATCAGTGTCGGTAATGGAATCCGGCAAGTGGTCATTCACTTCGGCGTAGGTAAGGTAGCCCTGTTCCTTACCCAGTGCGATCAACTGCTTCAGCTGAGATTGTTGCTGCTGCTTTTGAGTCGTCATGCAATAAAGCCCGTAACGTCGTGCTGGAAGCTTGCGCTGGCCAGCGTGATGGTGGCGTGGGAAAACGGCGTATTATACCGGGATGTGGGGGCTACGGCCAGTCAATGCAACCCTGGGGGTGTTGCATGGGCCGGCCTAGTCGAAGGGTTTGCGGGCGTGCTGGCGCGCTTCGGCCAGGGCTTTATGCAGCGCTTGCCAGTGTGCCGGGTCGGGCATGCCGGCCTGTTCCACTTCCAGCAGGGCGGCCTCCAGCCGGGTCACTTCCAGCTGTGACAGGGCATCCAGCCATAGCCGGGTGGCCATTTCTTCGGCCATGGGCGGCTTGAGGCTGGCCTTGAGCAGGCGTGACAGGGTTTCGCCCTGCTCCAGCGCCATCAGGGCGCCCAGCAGCGCGGCGGCGCTGTGGTTCTGCCGGCAGAGGGCGGCGACCTGGATCAGCAGGTCGATATGCGGAAGCGGGAGGGTTTCGATGCCTTCCGGGAGCGGGTGCTGATCAATCAATGAAGGGTAATCCAGCAGCACCAGCACCAGGCGCTCAGCCAGGGTGAGCGGGCCTTTGCGGCCGCTGTTCTGGCGTGGGTTGGGGCGCGTGCGATTGGGGCTGCCGCCGTTGAAGCCGGCATTGCCCTGGTTGCCGTCGTCCGCAAAGCCGAAGTCTTCCGGGTAGGGCATGCCTGGGTCGTCCTCCGCCGGAGGATAGCCTGCGTCTTCGTAGCCGTACGCGGTGGCATCCTGAGGGGGCTCTGAGGGGGCGGGAGGCGCTGTTGGGCGAGGCGCCGCCGGGGCGGGTTTGAGCTGGATCAGCGATTCCTTGTCCAGCCGGGTAAGGCGACTGAGCTCTTCGGTAAGCAGGGCGCGGTAAACCGGGCCGGCGGGTTTATCCAGGAATGGCAGGGCCAGTCGGGCCAGCCGGGCACGGCCGTCCACGGTGTCCAGGTCGAGCCCTTCGGACAGGTGCCGGAACAGGTAAGTGGACAGGGCGTCGGCCTTGTCAGTAAGTGCTCGCAACGCCTCGGGGCCTTGCTGGCGCACGAGTGTGTCCGGGTCCTCGCCGTCTGGCAGGAACAGGAAGCGCACTTGTTTGCCGTCATCCAGCGCCGGCAGCAGTGATTCGAGAGCCCGCCAGGCGGCGCGGACGCCGGCCTTGTCGCCGTCGAAACAGAGAATCACTTCGTTGACCTGGCGAAACAGTTTGCGGGCGTGATCTTCGGTGGTGGCGGTGCCCAGGGTGGCGACCACATTGGGGACGCCGTGCTGGGTCAGGGCGATCACGTCCATGTAGCCTTCCACCACATAGAGACGGTCACTGCGGTCGCGGCTCTGGCGCCATTCCCACAGCCCGTAAAGCTCCTGGCCCTTGTGGAAAACGGGGGTTTCCGGGCTGTTCAGGTATTTCGGTTTGCCGTCGCCGAGCACCCGGCCACCGAAGCCGATGGTGCGCCCGCGGCTATCGCGGATCGGGAAGATGATGCGATCGCGGAATTTGTCGTAGGTGCGGCCGGTGTCGTCCTTGCGTACCAGTAGTCCGCCGGTGAGGGCATGCTCCAGGCTGGTTTCGGTAAGTGACAGGCCGTTGATCAAATTATCGTAACCGGGTGGCGCAAACCCAATCGCGAATTTTTTTGCAATTTCGCCGCTCAATCCCCGATTTTTAAGGTAATTAACCGCTTTTTGCCGCTCTGGCGCCTGGCGCAACTGCTGCGCGTAGAACTTTTCGGCGCGGCTGAGCAGGTCGTAGAGCGATTGTAGTCGGTCCTTCTTTTGCCGGTCGGCGGCGGTTTCAGGCCGGGATTCGGGCACTTCCATGCCGGCCCGGCTGGCCAGCTGTTTGACTGCCTCCGGGAAACTCAGGTGCTCGTATTCCATCAGGAAGCCCACCGCATTGCCGGAGGCGCCGCAACCGAAGCAATAATAGAACTGCTTGTCTGGAGCCACGGTGAAGGAGGGCGTTTTTTCCTGGTGGAAGGGGCAGCAGGCGCTGTAGTTGCGGCCGGTTTTCTTCAGGGGCACGCGGGCATCAATCAGCTCTACCAGGTCGGTACGGGCCAACAGATCATGTGTGAAATTTTCCGGAATGCGTGCCATATAAGGGTCTGTTAAGTGATCTCAATCGCCCTGCCGAATCCTGGCCAGGCGTTCGCGCGCAACGGTTAAGTGGGCGGATAACAAAAAACGGCGTGGCTGGACGTGTGCCCCGTCGAACAGGTTCAGAAAAACTCTTCCGGCACAGCAGCAATAGTAGTGTAGACAGGCCGGGTGGTTTCTGCCAGAAAGGGACGGTATTCAACCAGAAACTGGGGCGTTGTGACAGAGTCGATGGGCTGCTGGATTTGATACCGGGTTGCTGTTGTTGCGCAACAATTTATGCACGATGTTAAGGCTAACATTACTGGCAGAACGGAATTCATGCGTGAATAATGCAATGACGTCACCACAATAAAGGGTAGGGCCATGGCAGAAGGAAGTGCAGTGGCTATTCAGGCGTATTTGAACCTGAATGGGGTCGTATGGAAGTTGATGGAGGATGGTTCTCTGGTTCCGTTGGAACCCGGAGAAGCGGTTCTTTCCGATGTCCCCTTGCTGGAATTTCCGGAGAGCAGCAGCCCGGAAGCCGATCTGGCGTCCTCTTCAAGCCAGTCCTCACTGGCGTCTTTCTTCACCAATGTTTCCCGCGATGGTGCAGGTGATATCCCGGCTTCCGGGTACCAGACCCGTGGCGTGGTCGATGCCGGGGACCATTCCCGTGATACCAGGCAGGGGCCGCCCCCGGACCTGCTCCCCAATGATGCCGCTATCAGTATCCAGATTCAGGATGGCGGCGATGGTTACGTAAACCGTTTTGAGCAGGATGCGGTGGATCTGGTGGGCACCACCACCGATATTCTCGATGACACCGTGGTGAATGTGATTGTTCTGGATGGCCAGGGCGGTTCCGTGACCTTTACGGCCGTGGTGCAGGATGGCCGTTTCTCGGTGCCCGATGCAGACCTGAGTTCACTGGCGGAAGGGCCGCTCACCGCGGTCGCTACCTATCAGGACCCTTACGGCAACCGGGTTACCGGCACCGACGACAGCATCAAGGATACGCTGGCCAGTGGTGTGGATGTGGAAGCCGCCACCGGCACTGATGATGTGGTCAACGCGGTGGAAGCGGTGGACAACACCCTTAGCGGTACCTTTGCCGATGTGCAGGCGGGAGCCGAGGTGGAGGTGACTGTCAGCGGCGCCGGGCACGCGGATCTGGTATTGACCGCCACGCTGGATGCCAGTGGCAACTGGTCGATCCCCGACGTGGATCTGGACGTGTTCGACGACGGTACGCTAACCCTCACCGCCAGCACCGTGGACCAGGCCGGCAACCCGGCGACCATCACCGATACCGTGGACATGGATACCCAGGCGGCCATCACCGCCGAGTTTGTCGATGCGGTGCAGCCGGATGGCGTGGGCGGTTATTTGAATGCCGCGGAAGGCCAGATGGCCGGTTTCACCGGCACGGTCACGGAGGTTGAAGATGGCCAGACGGTGACTCTGGTCATCACTGATGAAGCCGGCGACAGTCTTACCTTTACTGCCCAGGTCAGCGGTGGCGCCTGGCAGCTCGACAATCAGGACCTGTCTTCACTGGCGCCTGGTGAGCTGACGCTGGAAGCCAGCGTGGAAGACGTGGCCGGCAACCCGGCGACCGCCAGCGACACCATTATTTACGATCCCGTCGCCGAAATTCCGCGTCCGATTACGTCCGATGTGGGGCGCATTCTGAATGCCGCTGAAGTCGCCGACGTGGACTTCAATGGCCGGGTCAACGACGTGGAACCCGGCCGTGAGCTGGACATCGTCATCGAGGACGGCAACGGCAACAGTGCCAGCGGTTCCGCAACGGTGCAGTCTGATGGCAGCTGGTCTCTCACCGGTGTGGATGTGACCGGGCTGGAGGAGGGCCTGCTGACGTTATCGGTGACCACCACGGACCTGGCCGGTAACGAAGCCACCCGTGAGACCTTTTATTTCAAGGATACCCTTAACGACCTGACCGCCGAGTTCGTCGATGAGCAGACCCCGGATGGTGTCGGCGGCTACTACAATGCCGATGAGGCCTCCGATGGGGTGACCCTGCAGGGGAGTGCCAACTTCATCAGTGACGGGCTTCCGGTGGATATCCAGGTTCGCGACATTCTCGGCAACGTGGTGGTAGTGAGCGGGGTCACGATTTCGGGCAATACCTGGCAGGCGGATAACGTTGATCTGTCCGGCCTGGAACCGGGCCAGATTTTTGTGCTGGCTAGCACCACGGATTTTGCCGGTAACCCCGCGTTTGGGGTAGACAGCTTTATTTATGACCCCATTGCCATCATCAACGATGACGTGACCAGCCCGGCGTTTTCTGTGCCGGTGGTGAATGACAACACCGTCAATGCCGCCGAAGTGGCGGCGGGTGTGGATTTTTCCGGTACGGTCACCGATATCGAAGCCGGTCGCACACTGGATGTGCTGATTGAGGATGGTGCCGGTGGCAGTGTTGCCGATACCGTCACCATTGCCGCTGATGGTAGCTGGAGTCTCACCGGCGCTGACCTTTCCGCGCTCCAGGATGGCCCGCTGACCCTGACGCTCACCGGCACCGATATCGCGGGCAACGAAGCGACCCAGATCACCAATTTCCTGAAAGACACTTTGGCCAATGGTATCAGCATCACGGCTGATACCGGCGCCGATGCGGTACTGAATAACCAGGAAGCCCCCGACACCGTCCTGTCCGGTAGTTTCGACTTCGTACAGGAAGGCGCGGTGGTGGATATCACCGTTGGCGATGGGGTGAACCCGGCGCTGACGTTTCAGGCGACCCTGGATGCCAGCGGCAACTGGTCCGTGCCCAATGTGGATCTGAGCGGCCTCAATGACGGCGACCTGACGCTGACCGCCGAGACTGTGGATCAGGCGGGCAACCCGGCGTCTATTACCGACACGGTCGTTAAAGACACCAGTGCAGAGATCACCGCACTCTACGACGATCCGCAGCAGCCGGAAGGCATTACCGGTTACCTGAATGCGGTGGAAGGCCAGAGTGCCAGCTTCGGCGGTACCGTCACCGGCATTGAAGACGGGCGGGCCGTCGCTATCACCATTACCGATATCAACGATGACACTCTGACGTTCTCGGCCACTGTCACTGGTGGCGCCTGGCAGGTGAACGGTGAAGACCTGTCCTCGCTGGCGCAAGGCGACCTGACGCTGACCGTGGTCGCGTCTGACACGGCGGGCAATGAGGCCACCGCCAGCGACGTGATTGAATATGATCCGGTGGCGCAGCTGGTGGCGGATATTGCCGCTGATGCGGGTGCCAGTATCAATGCGGCGGAACAGGGTGAGGTGGATTTCACCGGCTCGGTTTTCGATGTGGAAAGCGGTCGGGATGTAGCCATCAGCATCGAGGATGGCGGTGGCAATACGGTGACCGGTACCGCCACCATCGCGGCGGACGGCACCTGGTTGCTGGCGGATGTGGACGTCAGTGGCCTGGATGAAGGCACGCTGACTCTCACTGCTGATACCACCGATGAAGCCGGCAATCCGGCCACCCAGACGGCCACCTTTATCAAGGACACCCAGGCGGAAATCACCGCCGAGTTTGTGGACGAACAGGTGCCGGACGGCGTGGGCGGTTACTACAACGCCACGGAATTCCCCACCGTCACCCTGCAGGGCACGGCGCCGCTGGTGGAAGACGGCCAGACGGTTACCGTCACCGTGGAAGACGCATTCGGCAATGTGGTGAATGTGCCGGGTGTCACCGTCAGTGGCGAAACCTGGTCGGCACCGGATGTGGACCTGTCGGCCTTGCAGCAGGGCGATATTACGCTCACTGCCACGGTGACCGACCAGGCGGGAAACACGGCCACTGCCACCGATACCTTCATCTATGATCCGGTGGCGATCATCAATGACGATATCACCAGCCCGGCGTTTTCAGTGCCGCAGCCTGGCGACGATACCGTCAATGCCGCCGAAGTGGCGGCGGGCGTGGAATTATCCGGTACCGTCACCGATATCGAGCCCGGACGCACGCTGGATGTCCTCATCGAGGACAGCCTTGGCGGTACCTTTACGGATACGGTGACCATTGCCGCCGACGGCAGCTGGACACTGGCCAGCGCGGACCTGTCTGCCCTGGAAGATGGCAACCTGACGGTGACCCTGACCGGTACCGATATTGCCGGTAACGACGCCACCCGCACCGATACTTTCCTGAAAGATACCTTGGCCACCGGCATCAGCATTACCGCTGATACCGGCGCCGATGCGGTGTTGAATAACGCGGAATCCCCGGATACGAGCCTGTCCGGCAGCTTCGAGTTTGTGCAGGAAGGGGCGCTGGTGGACATTACCGTCAGTGACGGGGTGAATCCGGATCTGACCTTCCAGGCGACCCTGGATGCGTCCGGCAACTGGACGGTTCCGGATGTGGATCTCAGCGGCCTGAACGATGGCGACCTGACGCTCACCGCCGACACCGTGGACCAGGCCGGTAACCCGGCGTCCATTACCGATACGGTACTCAAGGACACCAGTGCGGAGGTCACCGCGTTGTACGACGACCCGCAGCAGCCTGAGGGCATCACCGGCTACCTGAACGCGGTGGAAGGGCAGAGCGCCAGCTTCGGCGGTACGGTCACCGGTATCGAAGACGGCCAGACTGTCGACATCACCATTACCGATATCAACGATGACACTCTAACCTTCTCGGCCACCGTCACCGGCGGTGCCTGGCAAGTCAGCGGCGCCAATCTGTCCTCGCTGGCGCAAGGGGCGCTGGTGCTGGCAGTAGTGGCTCAGGACGTGGCGGGCAATGAGGCCACGGCCAGCGACACCATCGAGTACGATCCGGTGGCGCAACTGGTGGCGGACATTGCGTCCGATGCCGGTAACAGCATCAACACGGCGGAACAGGGTGACGTGGATTTCACCGGTTCCGTGTTCGACGTGGAAAGCGGCCGGGATGTGGCCATCACGATTTCCGACAGCGGCGGCAACAGTGTCGAAGGCACCGCCACCATTGCGGCAGATGGCACCTGGTTGCTGGCCGACGTGGATCTGTCCGGGCTGGATGATGGCTCGTTGACCCTGCAAGCCAGCACCACCGACGAAGCCGGCAACCCGGCCACCCAGACGGCCACCTTTACCAAGGATACCCAGGCGGAAATCACCGCCGAGTTCGTTGACGAACAGGTGCCGGACGGCGTGGGCGGTTACTACAACGCCACGGAATTCCCCACCGTGACCCTGCAGGGCACGGCGCCGCTGGTGGAAGACGGCCAGACGGTGACCGTCACCGTGGAAGACGCATTCGGCAATGTGGTGAATGTGCCGGGCGTAACGGTGAGCGGTGAGCTGTGGTCGGCAGCGGATGTGGACCTGTCGTCCCTGCAGTTGGGCGAGTTGACCCTCACCGCCACGGTCACCGACCAGGCCGGTAACACCGCCACGGCCACAGACAATTTCATCTATGATCCGGTGGCCAGTATCAATGCTGATCTGGACAGCCCGGCACTGAATGATGGTGTGCTGAATGCTGCCGAAATTGCCGCAGGGGTGGACCTGTCCGGCACAGTCACCGGCATTGAAGGTGGCCGGGTTCTCGATGTGGAGATCACCGACCAGAGCGGCAACAGCGTGATTACCACGGTCACGGTCAGTGGTGACCAGAGCCTGGACGGCGTGAATAACTGGGCCCTGGATGGCGTGGACCTGACGGCCCTGGCCGACGGTGAGCTGACCATGACGCTCACCGGTACCGATATCGCCGGTAACGAAGCGACTCAGACCTTCACCTTCGACAAGGATACCGAGGCCACCATCACTGCCCGCTTTGAAGATGCGCAGGTGTTCGAAGGCAACACCGGCATTCTCAATGACGCGGAAGATGACGCCACTGTGCTGTCCGGCACGGTGAGTAATGTGGAGGCCGGGGACGACGTGAACCTGACGGTCACCGATACCCAGGGCGGGCAGCTTACCTTTGTCACCCAGGTGCAGGGCGATGGCACCTGGTCCACCACCGAGGACCTGAGCAGTCTGGCGCCGGGCACGCTCACCCTGACCGCAGACACCGTGGACAACGCCGGTAACCCGGCCAGCGCGACCGCCACCATTGAGCACGACCCCAATGCCGTTATTACGGTCATCTCCCTGGACCAGGGCGATGTGATCAACGCGGATGAATCGCTGGCCACGGTGGTTAACGGCACCGTGACCGATGTGGAGCCTGGCCGTACCGTTCAGGTGGAAATCACTGATGGGGTGACCACGGTCACCACCACGGCCCAGGTACAGGGCGACCTGTCCTGGTCGGCGGACCCGGCGGATCTCAGTGGTCTGGCGGATGGGCCGATCACCATCAATGTCAGCGTCTTCGATAATGCTGGCAACGAAGCCACCAACAGCTATCCGGCTACCAAGGACGCCACCGCTGAAATCACCGTCATGTTCGAGGACGATTTCATCAATGACGGTTTTGGCGGTTACCTCAACGCGGATGAAGATGACGCCACCACCGTGTCCGGCACGGTGACCGATGTGGAAGACGGTCAGACCGTGGATGTGGTGATCACCGATTCTGCCGGCATCGAAGTGACGGGATCAGCCACGGTCGCTGGCGGAGCCTGGTCGCTGGATAATCTGGACTTGTCTGGCCTGGAAGAGGGGCCGCTGACGGTCTCCGCCACGGTGACGGACCAGGCCGGCAACCCGGTGTCGGCCTCCGACGATATCATTCACGACACGCTTGCCAGTATCGACGATACCGTACAGGTGTCCGCGGGCGTGGTGATCAACGCGGCCGAAGCCACCAGCGTTACCCTGTCCGGCACCACCGCAGAGATTGAGCAGGGCCGGCCCCTTGAAGTCACCCTCGACGATGGAACGTCTACCCTGACGTTCAATACCACGGTGGCCAGCGACGGTTCCTGGACGCTGACCAATCTGGACCTGTCCAGCCTGGATGATGGCTCCCTGACCGTCACCCTCAACAGTGACGATCGCGCCGGTAACCCGGCCACGGCGTCGGATATCGTGGACAAGGACACCCTGGCCCAGGTGACCGTGGAATTTCTGGATGATGCGGACACCACCCTGGGGCCGAACGGGGAAATCGTTTACAACGCCGCCGGCGTCAGCGAGGTGCAGTTGCAGGGCTCCGTCACCGGCGTGGAAGACGGACAGACTGTCAGCATTGTGCTCACCGACAGTGCCGGCAACCAGATCACGGTGCCGGATGCCACCGTCAGTGGTGGCACCTGGAGTGCCGGGCCGGTGGACCTGACCGGCTTTGTGGACGGTGGCCTGACGGCGCAAGTGAACACCGAAGACCAGGCCGGCAACCCGGCCACGGCATCCACCCAGGCCGATATCGACCTGGGCGTCTTTATCGACATTGATACCGGCCCCGATGGTTTGCCGCTGACCCCTTTCCTGCTGCGGGCGGTGGATGAGCTGACTGGCACCACGGATGCGGAAGACGGCCAGACCGTGACCGTGACCCTGTCTGACGGCACCACCACCAATACCTTCACCGGGACGGTGTCCGGCGGAGCCTGGACGGTGCCGGTGGATGCCTCTGGCCTGAGCCTGCAAACCCAGTGGACCCTCAATGCCCAGGTGACGGATTTGGCGGGCAACACCACTGCGGATTCCACGCCCACGTTGATTGAGCCGGAGGCGGTGGTCCTGTCGGAAACCCAGCTGGAAACAGGAGGGATCGATCAGGATTCCGGGGATATCCGCATTCAGGAGGCGGATGAGGTTACCTTCTCTGCGACCCAGGACAGCCTGGCAGCGATGACCTCGGAAAGCAGTGCGGTCACGGTGGTGGTGGCCCCGGATGGTCTGTCCTTGAATGTGGTCCGTGACAGCGATGGCCAGACGGTGATGACGCTGGCCCTGAACGCGGCCGGCGATAGCGTGAATGCGTCCTTGTTGTTGCCGGTGGATCAGCGCCCGGCGCTGGACAAGTCCCTGTTCCAGGTGGCGATCAATGCCACCCAGAATGATGCGGACGGGACCTCGGAAACCATTGCTGCCAACATCCAGCTGGTCGTGAATGACTCCAGCCCCTTCGCCGAAGACGACACCGCCGAGGTGATCGAGGATACCTCCGCCGGTGGCAATCTGTTCGACAACGACACCGGGCTGGAAGCGCCCTTTACGCTGGACGTCATTACCCTGGACGGAGTGGATTACGCGGTCGCCCTGAACAGCCCGGCGGTGGTCAATACCGACAAGGGAACCCTCACGGTCTATCAGGATGGTTCCTGGACCCTGGACGCGGCTCGCAACCTGGATCACCAGGTGGTGCAGGAGTTGGCATTCAGTTATACCGGCAGCGACGGGGATGGTGACTCCTCCTCCGCGGATGTGCTGATTACCATTGAAGACGGCGCCGCCGGTGCGGTTATCAGCGATAACGGGATGATCACGGAAGCGGTGATCACCCAGCTCAACCAGCCGGCAACCACTGTCACCATTGAAGCCGGCTCAGATGATCTGGTGGCCGATACGGCCCGCTTCTACAACGATGCCGGCCAGCAGGAATCCCTGCTCAATGATCTGGGGCTCACCAGCCTGGGCCAGCCGCTCAGTTATCAAGTGGCGGCGGATGGCAGCAGCATTACTGCCATGGCCGGTGGTGTGGTGGTGTTTGTGGCCACCCTGGATGCGGTGGCGCAGGCAAACGGTGATCTGACAATCGGCTTGGAGATGAACCTGCGCCGGCCGCTGGATCATCTCAACAGCGATCAGTTGAATCTGCCGTTCGCCATTATCGCCACCGATACCGATGGCACCGACGTCGCCCCCGGCCTGTTCCAGCTGGAAATTGATGATGGCCAGAACCCGATCCTGAATGAATCCACCAGCGTGGCTCTGGACGAAGATTCCCTGGATGGCCAACCCTCAATCTCTGCTCAGGGAACGGTGGATGTGGCCGTGGGCAGTGACCGGATCGAGTCACTGGGGTTTGCCGCAGGCTCTTCGCAACCCGACCTCTCCAGTGGCGGCGAGCCGTTGCAATACCAGCTCAGCGCCGATGGCCAGACGCTGACCGCCTATACCGATGATGTTAACAACCCGGTGTTTGTGGCCACGCTACTGGACCCGGTAGCCGGTGAGGCGGACAGCACCATCAACTACGATTTCACCCTGTATCAGGCACTGGATCAGCTCGACAGTAATGGCAACCGGCAGGACCCGCTGCCCGTACCGTTACGGCTGCGCACGGAAGACAGTGACGGTGATGTGGTCAACCTGAACCTGGGTATTGAAATCAGCGATGCGGACGATCCTGCAGCGGTGATTATCGATACGCTGGATGTGACTGAATTGCCGGCCAAGAACGGCGAGACGCTGACGGGCACCGACAGTGTTGATGTGGACATTACCGCCTCTGAAGATCCGGTGGTGGAAGTGGCCTTCCAGGTTGGCAACGGCACCAATGTCATGGATGCCGGTGGCCAGCCGGTTACCCAGAATGGTGTCCAGCTGCAATGGTATGTGGCCAACAACCAGACCCTTGAAGCCCGGGTCAATGGCCAGACAGTGCTGCGTTTTACGCTGCCGTCGGATGTGGATATTGCGTCGGGCTCCAGTGATACCGTGCCCCTGGATCTGGAGATTCTCGGCCCGGTGGATCATCTGGACAGCGACCTGATGTCCCTGACTATCCCGGTGGCGGCCATTGATGCGGATGGCAGCATGGCCCTGGCCGATGCGGCGGTGAATATTACCGATGGGCATGATCCGGCTATTTCCCTCGGCAGCCCGGGTCTTGTGGATGAGGATGGCCTGGAGAACGGTGCCACGCCCCAGGGGTTCACCACTCTGAATGTGGCGCCGGGCAGTGACCAGATAGTGGATACCACGATCACCATGACCTCCACGGTGACCAGTGGCGGGTTGGCGGTGACGCTGGCGTCTGCTGCCAATGCCAATGGTTGGTGGGTGGCCACCACTTCCGCGGGAGAGGCGGTATTCCAGGTGCGGCTGGAAACCGATGGCAGCGCTTCGCTGCAGTTGCTCGGTCCGCTGGATCACCCGGAAGGTGACAACACCCGTCAAGCCATCGACGTCATCTTCGATGTGTCGGTGACCGATGCGGACAACGATGTGTCCGGTGACACCGTACTGGTCTTTGATGTGGCGGATGACGTACCTGAGGGGGCCACACTGGAGCGTACCATCACTGAAGGTGATGACATCGCAGGTAATCTACTGGCAGACGTCAACACCGTCGGGGCCGATGGCGGGTTACTGACCCAGGTGACCTATCGGGGAGTGGATTACACCTTCGACGCGCAAGACCCGGTCACCATTACGCTGACAGATCCAACGGGCAGTGTGTACGGTGTCATGACCCTCCACAGTGACGGTAATTTTACTGTGGATACCGGTGATATCTTCAATATTGGCGGGCAATTCGATACCGATGTGATGCAGGCCGTGGTAACCGATGGCGATGGGGATACGGCTAATCTTGACCTGATCCTGAACGTCCGCGATGCCGACGGTACGGTGGTCGTGCAGCCAGTAGAAGGAGATGAAGATACGGGCCTGGTTGTCGACCTGGAGGCCAACCCCGGGGATCTGGATCAGGGCGACACCATCACCCAAATCACCTTCAACAATAATTCCCTGGCCGGCGGTACGTTGTATCTGGATGGGGTGGCGTTGTCTGAGGATGGCAACGGGAATCCCTTGCTGACCAGCGGCCAGATGGTGCGTGATGCCGATGGCACAGCGGTGCCCAATGGGGTGCTGACCTTCGTGCCGGCGCTCAACACGTCGCTGCAGACTGACGATCCCGTCTTGCAGATGAATGTGATTGTTTCTCTGGCGACGGGGGCAACCCGAGACTTCAATGATGAAGCGCCGATCACTGTTCATTCTGTGGCGGATGCCCCGCTGTGGGATACGCCTACCAGTGAGGTGGCTCTCCACGAAGATGACCCGGCAACAGCGGTGAACATCAGTGCGGAGCTGTTCGACACGGATGGCTCGGAAACCCTCAGTTACCGTCTGGATTCTTTCGATGATGAGCTGATTCTGGAGCTCAATGGCAGCGTGCTGAGCGCGGGTGCCACACTGAGCGGGGCCGACTTTGCCAACCTTACCGTGCGCGCCGAGGATGGCGTGGCCGGCAATTACCAGTTTGATGTCACCGCAATTTCCACCGAACAGGAAAATGGCGACACGGCGGAAACCGCGCATACCGTGAATGTGGCGGTGACTCCGGTGGCCGATCCGCCGAACCTGCGCCCCACCGGCACCCTGAACGAACTGGAAGATGCCCAGATTGATGTGTCCCGGCTGGTCAGCGCGTCGCTCAACGATGTGGACGGTTCTGAATCCCTGCAATTGCGGCTGGACGTGCCGGAAGGCTGGAGCGTGATCGGCCAGAACGGGGCGGTGGTCAGCAATCCGCAAACCGGCCGTTATCTGGCGGACATGGCTGATGTGGAAGCGGGCAATGTGCTGCTGATTCCCAAGGAAGACATCAGTTCGGTGTCTGTCCCCGGAGGCCTGTTCCAGGTCAACCTGACAGCGGTGGCCACGGAAAGTACACAGGATGGCCTGGACCCGGATCCGGAAACGGCGACATCCAACACGGCCACAGTGAATATCAAGCTGACCGGTGTGGTGGACGATCCACAGTTTACGCCGGATCAGGATGGCGCCTGGACCTGGAACGGCGACGTGGATAACAGCGTGCTCACCGGCACCCTGGATGAGGACAGCCTGCTGTCATTGAGCTTTATGCTGGGCTCCAGTGATGACGACGGCAGTGAGCGGTCGGACCTGGTGATCGGTAACCTGAACCCGAACGTCGACCTGGTAGACGTGAACGGTGATCCAATTGCCCTGCAGGTAGTGGGTGAGAACGGCGATGGTTTGATCTACCAGGTCTCGGCCAGCCAGCTGGCCAATATCTACCTGCGCCCACAGGCGGATTTCAGCGGTGCCGAGCCGGCGTTCACCATTCGCCAGGTCATTTCCGAACCGGACGGTGACAGTGAAAGCTTCAGCCATGACGTGATGCTGGATAACTTGCCGGTGGTGGATACCCAGGATGGCGAGAATATTGTCAGCAGTGGCGTGGAAGACGAAGTCGTTACGCTTAATTTGCTACCGAACCTGCTGGACAGTGACGGCAGTGAAACCCTGACTGAGCTGGTGATTACCGGCCAGGGGGCGGGCCAGCTCATGTTCGACGGGGAAACGATCAGCGTTCCTCCCGGCGGTCTGGATCTGGGGCAGCTGGCCTCGGATGAAGGCCTCACCCTGATGGAGCTCGCCAACAGTGGCCGGCTTACCTGGCGGCCGCCGGAAGATGCCAGTGGTACCTTCAGTGTGCCGGTGACTTACCAGATCACCGATACCTCGGAAACCGGTGAAACCGCAGTGGCCGATTACACCGGCAACCTGCAGGTGGATGTGTCCGCACAGGTGGATGTGGACGGTGAAGACCTGCCCGACCTGACCCGTCTGGAAGGCCCGGATGCGGTGCTGACCAATGATGGTTCCGGGCTCGACCTGAGCGGCTCGGTGCTGTTTGTTGAAGACGATATCGACGGCTCGGAAACCCTGGACTACATCGTTATTCGCATGCCCGCCGCCGATGGCTGGTTCGTGGAACACCCTGACGGTGCTGTTCACGATGGTAATGGCAACTGGCTGATTCCGGCTGCCGGCCTGACCAGTGACACCGCGGTGGAAAATGGTCTGGACCTGCTGGCCGGTGTCACCATTTATTCGGAAACCGCCACCGGAGTGGAAACCATTCTGGTCCAGGCGCGTGCACTGGATGGCAGCGACGCCGAAATGATCAGTGCTGAAGTGGATGTGGAATTCACCGGTGGCGCCGCCGGTACCGCCCAGGCGGTGGACCCAATCCAGGATTCCATCATCGACGGCCAGGAAGGGGAGGCGGTGGACACTGCCGGCCACCTCAATACCGGTGCCGCCGGGGATGCCAATGATCAGGTGTCGTTCCGGGTGGATGCGGCGGACCTGCCTCCGGGGGCATCGCTGGCCGGTACCGATATTCGGGTGCTGCATGGCAGCGACGGCAAGACCGTGGTGGAATACGTCTTTACCCAGGCAACCCTCAATGACCTGACCGTGGTTGGCATCGACGAAGACATTGCCGGGGTGATTTCCATTCCGGTGACCAGCGTTTCTACCGACCCTTCCGGCGATACCGTCACCACCCAGGACAGCCTGGACATCGAGCTGGCGCCGGTGGTGGACGAGGTCAACGGGATTCCGGGTATCAGTGGGCTGGAAGACGTGGCCACGTCACTGGACGTGGATCTGGACGCGTTGCTGGCGGACCGTTCCACCGATGGCGCCGAGGGGCTTGAAAGTGTCCAGAGCATTACCTTCCTGGCGCTGCCGGAAGGCTCTTTCGTGGATCCGGAAGGCCTGCTTGCCGGCAACGGCGACGGCACCTTTACCCTGTCTGACCCTTCACGCATCAGCGATATTTATTTCCTGCCTCCGCAGCATCTGTCCGGCACGTTCAATGTGAACATGGAGCTGACCATTCTGGATGAAGTGTCCGGCGCCCTGACGGTGGTCAGCAATACTGACACCCAGACCGTGCCCGGCAGCATCGAGATTGAAATCGAACCGGTGACCGATCCAGGAACGGTGACAGCGGCGGATATTACCGGGGCGGAGGATTCTGACATTCCCCTTGGCGATCTGCAGGCGGAACTGGTGGACCAGGACGGTTCCGAAACCCTCACCGTGGTGCTGCAAGGGGTGCCCAAGGACGCGGTGATTCTGGTGGATGGTGTGCCGGTGGCCAACAACGGCCCGGATGGCGGCAGCCTGTTTGGCGAACCGACGTTCCAGTGGAGTCTGCCCCAGGCGGATCTGGCCAATGCGGTGATTCGTCCGCCGGCCAATTTCAGTGGCGATATTCCGCTAACCCTGCAAGCCGTAACCCTCGAGACCGGGACCAACGACGTGCGTACCGCGTCCCAGGATTTCACCGTGTTCGTTAATCCGGTGGGGGATGGTGTGGAGTTCAACGGGGCGGATGTGTCTGCCAGTGGTCAGGAAGGCGATGACGTCACCATTGAGGTGAATGCAAAAACCCTGGAGCCGGATTACGTCACCGATGGCCACCCCCGTGATGGCAATGAAGGGATGGTGCTGACCGTGCAGGTGGCGGATACCTCCCAGGCGACGGCGCTGTTGGGCTTGCAGGGTATTCGCGTAGGCGAGCGCACGGTGTCTTTCCAGCAGGTGGGGGGCGTGACCGTGGCGATTATGGCGCTGTCCGCGGCGGAGCTGGCGGATGGCCGTGTACTGGATTCCTTCGAGCTGCTCACAGGTCAGTTGGCGTTCGGCAATCTGGACCTGAATATCCGTATCGCCAGCACGGATCAGGCGGTGGTGAACGGAGAGACCGTCAATGCCATCAGCCCGCCGCAGCTCCAGCAAGTGAGTGTGCAACTCACTGCCTTGCCGGATGCGCCGGATGTGGATCTGGGCTTTGATAATTTTTATGTGGAAGCCGGTGCCGGCGATGTGCCGCTTGCCATCGATATGGAAGCGCTGAACCCGGCACCGGGTGAAGAGGCCACGCTTATTGTTGAGGGTGTTCCCGACAATATACAGCTCAGCGCCGGTACCCAGGTGGATGGCCATTGGGAAGTGCCGGCGGATCAGGTGCCCGGGCTGGCACTGGTGAATCCGGGCACCGTCTCGGACTTCACATTGACAGTCTATGGTCGTTCCGAGCTGGATGGGGAGGCTGCAGAGGGTGACCCGCAGACGCTGGATGTGAGCGTGCATGGAGCCGGCGCCACGGTGATTACCGGAACCGCCCAGAACGACTGGATCGCTGGTGGTGATGGCGATGACACCCTCACCGGCGGTGCCGGGGAGGACAGTTTTGTGTTCCGCCAGGCCGATTTGCTCGTCGCGGGCAACGATGCCTCTGACACCATTACGGACTTTTCCGTCACGGATAATGATCGCCTGGATCTGAGTGACTTGCTGGCGGGCACGCCTGCCACGAACGGGACGGAACTGGATGCGGTGATCGACATTCAGGATAACGGCACCAGTGTGGTGTTCACTATCTCCCCGGACGGCCAGGCGGTGTCCCAGATCGTTACCCTGGATAACACTTCGGAAACCGAGTTGTTTGGTGGTGATGTGAGTGGTCTCACCGAGGCGGAAATGCTTCAACAATTGCTGGATAACCAGGTGCTGATTACCTGATGACTGCAAAACCGAAAGACATCCCCGGCGTTGCGCCGTCACCGCTGGCCCCCTGGCAGCAGGCGATTGCCGCGCTGGCCAGGGAGCTCGCCTGTCCTCTGCCGGATCTGCCTTGCGAGGATTTTGTCTCTGTCAGGGCCGAGACGGGTGAGACCTCGCTGAATGCGCCTGCGCTGGCCGCGTTGTTGGCGGAGCGTGGCGTTCAGCTGACTGAAACCGATGCGCCGCGTTGTGAAAAAGCGGCCACCCATAGCGGTATTTTTCTGGTCGTGGATAACGCCGGTCAGCCCCATGTGTTGGTGGGGTTCACCGCTGAGACTGGCCTGTTGCCGCCGCAGGGTGATGAGGCGCAGTCGGCTACGCTGCCGCGTGAGCAGATCGCGCAGTTATGGAATGTTCAGGTGCTTGATCCGGCCGACCGGCGGGCCGAAGAACTGCACGCGGGCAAGGGACGTCACTGGCTGTGGGGCTTACTCACAGGGCAGCGTCGCTGGTACCGGGATCTGCTGTTGGCGTCGGTGCTGGTGAATGTGCTGGGGCTGGTGGTGCCGCTGTTTACCATGAATGTCTACGACCGCGTGGTGCCTAACCAGGCCATCGAAACCTTGTGGGTGTTGGTGTCCGTGGTGCTGATCGTGCTGCTGTTCGACTGGCTGCTGCGCGGCGCCCGTGCCCGGATTACCGATTATGCCGGCCGGGAAATCGATATCACCGTGTCCCAGCGCCTGTTCGAGAAGCTGTTGGGCATGGAGCTGCGTAACCGGCCGCAATCCGCGGCGGTGTTTGCCAAACAGGTGCAGGAATTCGATTCAGTGCGGGATTTTCTTACCAGTGCGACCATGGTGGCACTGGTGGATCTGCCGTTCAGTATTCTGTTCATCGCACTGATCGCCTGGCTGGGCGGGCCGCTGTTTCTGGTGCCACTGGGGGCCATGTTGCTGCTGACGGCCTATGCCTGGGTGCTACGCAAGCGGGTGGCCATTGCCATCGAAAATGGCGCGCGGTTCAGCTCCCAGCGCCAGGCCATGCTGATGGAAACCCTGCAAAATCTGCCGGATATCAAGCAAACCAACATGCAGGCCAGCCACAAGCGTCGCTGGCGCAATCTGGTGGCCTCGCTGGCAGATAACAGTATCGACTCCCGGGAAGCGATCAATGCACTTTCCCATGCTATCAGCTCGATTCAGGGGCTGGTTACCGTCCTGTTAATTGTCTTCGGTGTCTATCGCATCGCCGCTGGTGACTTGAGCATGGGCGGTTTGATTGCGGTAGTCATGTTGTCCGGTCGCATGGGCGGCACGGTGAATCAGGTGTCCATGCTGTTACTGCGCGGCCAGCACATGAAAACGGCGCTGTCGGCGCTGGATACCATCATGGCGCTGCCCCAGGAGCGACAACTGGCCACCGAGTTTGGCGCCCAGCGGTTCGACGGCAATATGCGCCTGCAGAATGTGACCTTTCATTGGCCGGAAGCGCAATCGCCCGCATTGCGGGACGTGGACCTGCAAATCCGTCCGGGAGAGCGGGTGGCACTGTGTGGCGCGTCCGGTAGCGGTAAATCCACCTTGCTGTCGTTGCTGGCGGGGCAGATGGAACCGGATAGTGGCCGGGTCCTGTTTTCCGGGGTGGAGCGTAATCTGTGGCCCATGCCGCGTTTGCGTGAATCGATTGCCTGCTGTGGGCAAACGCCGGGATTGTTCTGGGGTAGTCTGCTGGAAAATATCGTTGCAGGGCAGTCGCAACTGGATGAAAAAACCTTGCTGCGCGTGTTACGTGACAGTGGCGTTGAAAGCTTCCTGGATCGCATTGAAAACGGCCTGCAATGTCAGGTGGGGGAGTTTGGTCAGCACTTGTCTGGGGGGCAGCGTCAGGCCGTGGCGCTGGCCCGTACGCTGCTCAAGCCGGCCCGTGTCTATTTGCTGGATGAGCCCAGCAGTGCCATGGATCAGACCCTGGAGCAGCAAGTCGTGAAAGGGCTGGCACGTCTCCCCGCCGATGCCACCGTGGTAATTGCCAGTCATCGCCCGGCATTACTGGGCTTGTGTGACCGGGTCATCATGCTCGATCAGGGCAGGATACAGGCCGACGGTGCGGCCCGTGCCGGCAAGGCCTCTGCCGCCAGAGCGTCACGGATTACCTTGCGCAAAGGAAATGAAAGCCGCGGTGACAAGACCGGCGACCCGGCGAATAAAGACGGGGAGGGGAGCGAATGAGCGAATTGAGCCCCACCGAACGTTTGCGCAAAGCCTGGCGAGCCCGGCAGGTTACCTGGCTGGCCAGTGGTTTGATCGTGTGTGTCCTGGTGTGGGCGGTGTTCGCGCAACTGGACCAGGTGGTGGTGGCCCAGGGGCAGATGATCCCGACACGCACGGTTCAGAAAATTCAGTCGCTGGAGGGCGGCATTCTGAAAAGCATGCTGGTGGAAGAGGGGCAGATGGTGGAAGCGGGCCAGCCCCTGCTGGAACTGGACGACACCCGCTTTCGGGCCAGTGTTGAAGAGGCGGGGCAAAGCATTCGGGGGTTGGAGGCTGCCCAGGCACGCCTGCAGGCCGAGTTGGCCAGCGTGGCTATTGATAACGGTGATGTATTGGTGAGCCCGGTTCCCATGGCAGAACCGGCGACGCCATCGCCGGGCTGGGAATCGGAGCGGGCTGCGTTGGCGGGCCGCCTGGCGTCCTTGCAAGGCCGCTTGTTTCAAGCTGATCGTCGGGTAGAACAGCAGCGCCAGATTCAGCAGGAAGCCCAGCGCAACCTGCGTACCCAGCAACAAAGTCTGGCGCTGCAGCGCCAGGACCTGCAGGCACTGGAATCGGCGGTGAATGATGGCGTGCTGCCGATTTCCGAATTCCGTCAGGCGAAGCGGGATCAGGTGGCGCTCAAAGGTGAGGTGGATCGCGCCTCATTGCAAATCGCTCAGTATGGCGCTGCGCTGCAGCAAGCCATCGCAGAGCGTCGCAGTATCGCTGCGGAATTCCGGGCCGAGTCCCAGGCGGAACTGATTGAGGTAGAAACGCGGTTGGCTCAGGCCCAGGAAAAGCAGCCGGCCCTGCAGGATCAGTTAACCCGTACCACCATGGTCGCACCGCTGCGCGGCATCGTGAAAAACATCGCTTTTCGTTCCCTGGGCGGAGTGATTCGCCCGGGGGAGGCGATCATGGAAATTGTGCCGGTTGAGGATGCGTTGATCGCCGAAGCACGGGTCAGCCCGAAAGACATCGCCTGGGTAAAAGCCGGGCTGGACACCCAGGTGAAATTCTCCGCTTATGACTTTACCAGCCATGGGGGAATGCCTGGGCAGGTGGAATATGTCAGTGCGGATGTGTTGCGTGACGAAGAGGATAACCCCTATTACCGGGTCAAGGTGGCGCTGCAGGGATTGAGTCAGCCTGATCAGCCGATCATGCCGGGGATGCAGGTCACCATCGATATTATGACGGGCAAACGGACGGTGATGAGCTATTGGCTCAAGCCGCTGTTGCGCGCCAGACAGACTGCCATGCGGGAGCCTTAGAAGATGGAAAAAACGTTGTTGCCTTCAAGGAGAGGAAGAATGAGAACGGTTTGGCTTGCTGTGTCGCTTTTATGCGCACCGTTGTCAGTCAGCGCGTTGTCGCTGGAACAGGCGGTGGCCGAGGCTATCGATACCCACCCTAGAATTCAGGAACGGTTTGCCCGTTACCAGTCCGTGGACCGGGATCAGCGTGCGGCCACGGCGGATTATTTGCCCCAGCTTTCCATTCGCGGGCAAGTGGGCGAGGAGTGGACCAATTACCGGACCGGTCAGGAAATTGATGAGCAACTGACCCAGGATGAAATCGGTGTGCGGTTGTCGCAGCTTATTTTTGACGGCTTTCGCACCAGTGCCAACATGAAGCGCCTGGATCGGGAAGCGGAAGCCGAGCGGTTGGGGCTGATCAGTGAAGCAGAAAACCTGGCGCTGGATGTGGCCAGTGTGTATCTGGAAACCCTCAAGGCCAAGGACATTGCCGAGCTTACATTCAACAACGTTCAGGACCACGAAAATATTCTGGAATTCATTACCAGCCGCACTGAGCGGGGGCTGGCCAGTGAATCGGATATTGCCCAGGTGGCGGCACGCCTGGCCAATGCGCGTAGCTCGCTTTTGGCCGCGACCAATAACCTGGAAGATCAGCGTACCCAGCTGCGCTCTCTGGTCGGTCACGATATCGATACTTTGGTGCAGCCGGTGCCGGATGAAAGCGTGATTCCGGCAACGCCGAAGCTGGCGCTGCAGCGGGCGTTTGATAATCACCCTGAGCTGGATGCAGCGAAAGCGGACATTCAGGCAGCCGAGCAGGAAGTGGTGGTGAACAAGGCGGGTTATTGGCCGCGTTTCTCCATTGAAGCCGATGCGGTGCAAGGCCATGACATCGGCGGTTTTGAAGGGCGCGATGAAGATGCCCGTTTGTTGCTGGTGATGGAGTATGACCTCTATGCCGGCGGCCGCGATACTGCCCGTTCTGCATCGTCCCAGTGGCGCCTGCACGAAGCCAAGGCGGTGCGCTCAGGCACGCTGCGTCAGGTCAAGGATGAGGTAGAGCTGGCCTGGCGGGCCCGTGCGGTGCTGGCCAGCCAGAAGGACGTGCTGCGTACCTCCGTGGATGCTGCGACTGCCGCAGAGGAAGGCTATATCCGTCAATATGAGTTGGGGCGTCGCACCCTGCTGGATGTATTGAACGCAAAAGTGGAGCTGTTCCTGGCCCGCAAGAACTACCTGGCCGCCAATTACGATCAGCTGATTTCATCCTACCGACTGATGAACGCCACCGGGCAGCTGGGCTATGCGCTGCGTGTCGCGTATCCGGAAGGTTTTGTGAGAGGGGAAGACTGATGAGCATGCGCGGAATGATGATGCTGAGTGTCGTGCTGGTGCTGGCGGGTTGCAGCTCCTCGGTACCGGAAACCCTGACACTGGAACGTTCGCAACCATTCAAGCTGGCCGATGCTGATGGCGACGGTGTGGTGGATGCCCGGGATTTGTGCGCCAATTCTCCGGCCGGTGTCACTGCCGATGCACAAGGCTGCACGGAATGGGAATGGAAAGGGTATGAACAGCTGTATTTTGTGTTTTTCGATTTCGACAAATCGCTGATTCGTGAGGATCAGCAGGAAGTGATGGATGAGATTGCCCGTGATGTGCTGAGCTCACCGGACAGCCAGGTGGCGATTGTCGGGGACACCAGCCCGGAAGGGACCATCCAGTATAATCAGCGGTTGGGTGAGCGCCGGGCGGAAGCCATTTCCGGCGAACTGCTGCAGCGGGGTGTTCACGGTGAACAGCTCAAGGACTACATCTTTACGGATGAACTGGTTCGTCACCGCCTGTTCAAGCGTCAGCGCAGAACCATTGTGCAGGTGACCCGGCCGCCTCAGTACGAGTCGGTAAGGCAATGGGATATCTATCACGCGGAGCAGTTGCAGGATGAAGCGGCAACCCGTAAGGCGGTGAAGTGATGAAGGCTGTGATGAAAGGAATCAAGATGACTGCAATGTTTAAACATATGCTGTTGCTGGCCAGTCTGAGCGTCGCAGCAGTGGCCAGTGCCGACGAGGCCCAAACCAGCGAGCCAGCCACAGACCTGCGCATTGCCACGTCTCAGGGGCTCTATGACCTGTATCAAGACGATATCAGTGACTTTACCGTGGTGTTGGTGGAGCAGCCGGCGGGGATGTTCATCAACGGTAAATCCAACGGCATTCTTACCCTGTCCAGCCTGGATGATCTGGGGATGGGCTTCTTGTCCGAAAAAGCAAAAGCGCGCCCTTTTTCGCTGACGCTGGGAGTCTGGTTGCCGGATGTGGCGCTGGATAACGAGGACGACGAGGATCAGGAAAAGGACCCGGGCAAAACCTACCTGGATGAGGAAACGGTGCTGCGACAGGCTTATTCGGGCCAGATCGAGGGGACTCAGCTGGTGCGGTTCTATCTGCTGGCGGAGCACCGCCAGGAGCTGGCAGACAAACATCTTCTGCAGGGCTTTATTGCCTACCCGCCGGAAGAGGATGAGGCCCGGGAGGAGGACACAGATGACAGTGCTATCGTCCGCCTGGCTGATGCCACCACTGAGCAGAACCGGCCCACGGCAATCCGTGAGTTCGATAGCGGCTTGTTGGTGTTGCCGTCTCCTCAGGTGATGCAGGCCAATGCGGTTGCCGCTGGCGTGGCGGAGCCGGTCTTTGCTGGCGGTTACCGTTAAATTGCTGCTTGTCGGCTTACGGCCTTTGGCCTAAGCCGACCTACGGTGCATCGCAGGTAGGCTGCGGTGTTTGTGCGTATCGTAGACGCAGGGAAACAGCGTTCGTCGTCAATGGACGAATAAGGGGGGGGAGACCTAAGTGTTGTTGCTGGAGTCTGGCTCAGCCCAGTTTGGCGCGAACCTTGCCGCTGGCGGCGCCCATGTCGGCACGACCCTGCAATTGCGGCTTGAGAATGCCCATCACCTTGCCCATATCCTGCATACCGGACGCACCGGTTTGCGCCATGGCGTCATCGATAAGGGAATCGATTTCGGCATCGCTGAGCTGGGTGGGGAGGAATTCCTGGAGTACCACGATTTCCGCTTCTTCGGTTTCCGCCAGTTCGGGCCGGTCCGCATCACGGTATTGTGTGGCTGAATCCTTGCGCTGCTTGATCAGCTTGTCGAGCAACGCCAGTACACGGGCATCATCGGGCTCGATGCGCTCGTCCACTTCGATTTGCTTGATCGCTGCCAGCGCCATACGAAAAACGCCAAGACGTGCCTTTTCTTTGGCACGCATGGCGTCTTTCATGGCTGCAGTGAGCTGCTCTTTGAGCGCACTCATCAGACGTCTATACCTTAGTACAAACGTTTGCGTGCGAGTTGCTCACGCTGCAGTTTTTTAAGGTGACGCTTGACGGCTGCGGCACGCTTGCGCTTACGCTCTTGTGTGGGTTTCTCGTACTGCTCGCGACGACGCACTTCAGAGAGAATACCCGCTTTTTCACAGCCACGCTTGAAACGGCGCAGGGCCACATCAAACGGTTCGCCTTCTTTCACCTTCACCTGAGGCATGAAGAATCACCTTCCTAGAAATTAGAGTTTATGGGTTCGCCGCGGGCTCAGGTGGTCCCGGGGTGCGGCGAGGCGGGGATTCTACCTGAGTGGGGAATAAATGCAAATCCGGGCGTCTGGCGCTATCATGGCGCCGCAATTTCACAGGGTTGAGCACCATGCGCGTATTGGGTATTGAATCAAGCTGCGACGAGACCGGCGTGGCCATCTATGACACCGAGCAGGGCCTGCTGGGCCAGGCGCTCTATAGTCAGGTGGAGATGCATGCCCGTTATGGCGGGGTGGTGCCGGAGCTGGCCAGCCGTGACCATGTGCAGCGGGTTCTGCCGCTGGTGCGTGAAGTCATGGATGCCGCCGATACGCGGGCGGAGCAGCTCGATGGTATTGCCTATACTGCCGGCCCGGGGCTGGCCGGCGCCTTGCTGGTGGGCGCCGGCGTGGCCCGTTCACTGGCGTTTGGCTGGGATGTGCCTGCGGTAGCGGTGCATCATATGGAAGGGCACCTGCTGGCGCCGTTGCTGGAACCCAATGCGCCGGCGTTTCCGTTTGTGGCCCTGCTGGTCAGTGGCGGGCATACCCTGCTGCTGGATGCCCAGGGGCTGGGAGACTACGCCATTCTGGGCGAATCGGTGGATGATGCTGCCGGTGAAGCGTTCGACAAGGCCGCCAAGATGATGGGGCTGGGTTATCCGGGTGGGCCACGCATTGCTGCGCTGGCCCAGCAGGGCACGGCGGGGCGGCTTCGTTTTCCCCGCCCGATGACGGATCGCCCGGGGCTGGATATGAGCTTTTCCGGGCTTAAGACCTTCACCCTGAACACCATTAATGATCTGGGCGGCAAGGATGCGCTGGGCGAGCAGGACCGGGCCGATATTGCCCGTGCCTTCGAGGAAGCAGCGGTGGATACCCTGGTGATCAAATGCCGCCGCGCGGTGGAGCAGACCGGGCACAAACGGTTAGTCATGGCCGGAGGCGTCAGTGCCAATCAGTCGTTGCGCGCGAAGCTGGCGGAGCAGATGAAGAAGCGTGGCGTGGACGTCTACTACCCGGCTCCCCAGTACTGCACCGATAATGGCGCCATGATCGCCTTTGCCGGTGCCTTGCGATTGCAGGCCGGTGAGCAGGCCGCCCTGCCCATCAAGATCCGCCCGCGCTGGCCGTTGACGGAACTGGCCTCTCTATAAACGACCAGCTGCCTTGCCGTGGGCGCGCCGCTGGCGCCACGATGGGCGAGTGACGAGTTATGAAAGTCAAAACCCGGGACAGTCTGGTTTTCGGGACTCGAAACTCGTACCTCGTCACTTTTTTAGTCTTTCTTTCTGAACCCCAGTTCTTCCCCGCGCAGGATTTTCTGCAGGTTGCTGCGGTGCCGGGCGATCATCACCAGTGACAGGGCCAGCATGGGCCAGAAGGCCTGGGGCAGCCAGGCAAAGATACACGCCGGTGCCACCACAAAGGCGCTGAGTGAGGCGATGGAAGAAATGCGGTTGAGGGCAAAGACCAGCAGCCAGGTGCCACCGGCAAGCAGCCCGCTGGGCGAGTGTAGGGCGAATAACAGCCCGAAAGCCGTGGCCACGCCCTTGCCACCCTGAAAATGGAAGAACACCGGGTACAAGTGACCGAGAAAGGCGAAGGTCCCCACCAGGGCGGCGACAAAGGGCCCCATATCCAGAGAGCGGGCCAGCACCACGGGGATGACCCCTTTGAGTACATCACCGAGCAAGGTGAGCGCGGCCGCCGGTTTACCGCCAATGCGCAGCACATTGGTGGCCCCGGGGTTGTTGGAGCCCTCGGTGCGCGGGTCCGGGTAGCCGAACAGTCGGCACACCAGAATGGCACTGGAAATGGAGCCCATCAGATAGCCGGCTACGCACAATGGCAGCAGCCAAAACCAGACGTCCTGTAATGTCCCTGCTTGCACCGGCTATAATCTCCCTTCAATCGCTGAGGCAGCGAAATTTGCGCCCTGTAATACATGGGGTGACATTGTACACAGCAGGGCGTTATCGCCTGCGCTGCAAGCGTAACATCTGATTACCTGAAATGGGATTCATCCGCCAGAGGCCCTGTGTCAGCGTAGGTGCCGGTGAATGCCACGCCAAGAGATCGAGTATGGATATTGTTTATATCAATGATTTGAAAGTGGATACCGTGATCGGCATTTTTGACTGGGAGCGCCGTATTCGCCAGACCGTCAGTCTGGACCTGGAAATGGCGGCGGACATTCGCAGGGGGGCAGCATCGGATCACATCGACGATGCCCTGGACTACAAGGCTATCGGCAAGCGGTTGATTGCCTTTATCGAAAGCAGCGAGTTTCAGCTGGTTGAGACGCTGGCCGAGAACGTGGCGCAGCTGGTCCTCAAGGAATTTCAGGTACCGTGGCTGAAGCTGCGGCTCAGCAAACCGGGCGCTCTGCGTGGGGCCCGGGATGTGGGTGTGATCATTGAGCGGGGTGAACGTCCCGATGGGTGAAGCGCTGGAAGGTGACGCGTCTCAGGCTCAGGTATTCCTTAGCCTGGGCTCCAATATCGACCGTGAGCACAATATCCGCTCTGGGCTGAAAGCGCTGGCCCGGATATTTTCACCGCTGGCAATCAGCCCTGTGTATGAAAGTGAAGCGGTGGGTTTCGACGGCGATGCTTTTTATAACCTGGTGGTGGGGCTGAAGACGAGTCTGAGTGTCGGGGACCTGGCGGCTTGCCTGAAGGACATCGAAAAAGACCATGGCCGGGTGCGTGGCGAGAAGAAGTTTTCCAGCCGAACCTTGGATATCGATATTCTTACCTATGACGACTGTGTGGGGGAAGTGGATGGCGTCCAGCTGCCCCGCGACGAAATCCTCAAACACGCTTTTGTGTTGAAACCCCTGGTGGATCTGGCCCCGGATGCGCTGCATCCCGAAACAAAAACGTCTTATCAGGCATTGCTGAAAGCAGCAGATTTCAGTGGGCAGAATTTGTGGGTGGTGCCGTTCGAGGATGAATAACGGCGGTTTTTAATATGCCGTCTCTCCCAAGGAGTTCCAGCGCCACTGTGGGAAGCGATGCTCGCATCGAGAAAGTGCCTGTAGCGCACCGTCGTTATTCGTGATGCAAGCATCTCTTCCCACAGAAAATCAGTGATGCAGGGAGTTTTTCAGGGGTTACCTAGCTTGCGTTGCAGCTTGTAGCGTGAAGCGTGTTGCGTCTCTCTTAATACCAATGCGGTGCCATATCGCTTTGGGCCCAACGAAAGAAATCGTATTCCAGCCGCGAAATACCACCCGGATAGAGGTGCTCGATACGCTGTAATGTTGGACGCTGGTGGGTTTTTTCCAGGTCCTGGAGCATTTGTCGCAGGGTGGCGCGGCCCACGGGTTTGGACATGAGAAAAGCGGTGGTGGCCCAGGCAACCGTATAGGGAATGGCGTTGAGCTGGTGGGCCATTTTTCGCCATTGCGCATCGTCCAGGGACAGATACTGCCGCAGAGTAATCAGGCGCTGTTGTTCGATCCAGGTCTGAACCCGCTGCTGGGCATCCGGCAGCGCACTGATTTTCAGGCGGCCGTCCGGTTGCGTCTCCAGGGTCTGAAAATACTGTGCCAGGCCTTCCTGCAGCCAGACCGGGGCCGAGGGAGATAACTGGTAGAGCAGAACGTGGCTGGATTCATGCAGGATAGTCTGGGCAACTTGCCGTTCATCATCGGCCCATTGCCACACCGCCACTTCATTGGTGGCAGGAATAAAGACGCCCGCATAATGGCGGCTGCTGGTGCCAATCCGGTCAACCATCCATTGTTGAAAGTCGTCCTGTTTCTCAATCAGGTACAGGTTGACTTCCGCGGTGCCATGCAGGTCCAGGCCGAAGTCCCGGCGGTAGCGCTGGTAGATGTTGCTAATGTTATCCAGCGTTTGTTGCTGCAAGTCGCCAGACAGGGTGAAGTCTTGACGTTTGACGTTGATCTCGAGTTCTTTGAGTTGCGGGCTGATATCGGGGGTGACGGTTTGGGTTTGTGCATCTTCCGGCGGGCGGTCACCGAAATGCAATTTGCCGTTGGCGTCACGCCACTGGAAAATTTCTGCCCGGGCGGTGCCGCCGAGCAGGAGGCTGAGGGTGAGAGCAAGCGCTAGAAATCGCAATGTTCATCAATCCATTTGCGGGTTTTTTTCTGGTCAGCGGCAACTTCGTCTGCCGTTGCGCCGCGCCGTGAGCCGTCTTCTTCAATGTATTCGAAAGGGCCTTTGAGCATTTTTAGTCGGTCTTGTGCTTCCGCGCAGGGTTTGGCAAAACGTTCCTGGTGTTGTCTTCGGGCGGCTTCTTCAGCCTGGGCTTTTTCCCGGGCCTGGGTGCGCTGGCTTTCCAGCAGGCGCTGGGTGCGGGCATGAATATCGCGTGCATCATCCTGACCAATTTTGGGGGGAGCTTTCACGTCGAGAGTGTCATGTTGCTCTTTGGGCGCCTTGTCCCCGAATTGCCAGTTTCCGTTGGCGTCTTTCCAGCGATAGATTTCTGCACTGGCAGACACGACCGTGAGTAACAGAATTATTCCCCCAATTAATCTCATCATTCCCCCGAGTATCCGTCTCGTGTTGTGTGGTTTAGCTTCCCTGCAAGGCCAGTGAACGTCCCCCGTCCACGGCCAGTATCTGACCTGTTATAAACGGCGCGGCTGTGGCCAGCCAGTAAACCGTGTTGGCGATGTCATCCGGTTCGCCGCTGCGCTTGAGCGCGGTGGCATCCTGAATGGCCTGCTGGTTCATTTGCCCCGCCTCCGGCCACAGGATCGGCCCCGGCGACACGCCGTTGACGCGAATTTCCGGGCCTAGCTCCCGCGCCAGGCTTTTTGTCATCATCGCAAGTCCTGCCTTGGCCATGCAATACAGGGTGTGGGTCTGCAGCGGTTTTTCTGCGTAGACATCGACAATGTTGATAATGCAGCCGTGCTGTTGGCGCAGGGCCGGCGTCAGTTGCTGGCTGAGAATAAAGGGGGCGCGCAGGTTGCTGTGAATTAATTTTTCCCAGTCGGCGTCGTCGGCCTGATCAATGGGCGTGGGGTAAAAACTGGAGGCATTGTTCACCAGCAGGTCCAGTTGGCCGAAACAGGCCAGTGCATCGCTGGCCAGCTGGCGTACGGCCGCCGGCTGGTCCAGATCGGCTTGTAGCAAGACGGCACTGTTCGGGCGGGTCTGATTGAGAGCCGCGGCCAGGCTTTCGGCTTCCTGCTGGCTGCCACGGTAATGGATGATGACCCGCATGCCGTGGTGATGCAGGGTACGAACGATCTGGGCGCCGATACGGCGGGCGCTGCCGGTAACCAGGGCGACGGGGGCTGTCATCAGGGATTGAGCTCCTGTTGTTTGAAAGTGGTGATGGCCTGGATGCGGGCTTTTTCGATGGCGTCGCCCAGGGCGGGCCCTTCAATACCCTGAGCGCGCAAGGCGGCCACGTCCACACACTGGAGCGCCTGGGCCGCACCGCGCAGGTAATTTGCCTGGGGGTAGTCGCGGTCTTCGAAGCCAGTACGGCCACGGGCATCGGCTTCGCAGGCGCCCAGAAAATCTTCCAACCGTTCGGGCCGGCGGATCACATCCAGTGCCTTGAACAGTTTCCACACGGTCTGCGGTTTCAGCTCCAGAGCGCGGTGGCAGTGGGTGTGGTATTCGGCCACCAGCGCAGCGGTGTCAGCGGCGTCACGGGGAACTCGCAGCCGTTTCGACAGGGTGCGTGACAGTCGGGCACTGCGAATTTCGTGGGCGATATGCCGGGGCCACTCTGTCTGTGGTGTTTTGGCCTTGCCCAGATCGTGGCACAGCACAGCGTAACGGGCCGTCAACGGCAGCTTGAGTTTGGCGGCCATTTCCAGACATAGCCACTGATGCACCAGGGTGTCCACTTCCGGATGATGGGCTTCCGGTTGGGGAACGCCATCCAGTGCGGCCAATTCGGGGAACAGTTTTTCCAGCGCGCCACAGGCATGCAGGACCTGGAAAAAAACCTGGGGAGCGGGTTCCATGAGTGCCCGGCTGGTTTCTTTCCAGACCCGCTCGGGCACCAGGTAATCCAGTTCGCCGCTGTCACTGAGCTGGCGCATCAGTGTCAGGGTGTCGTCCGCGACGCGGAAGCCGAGCCAGTGATAACGGGCGGCGAATCGTGCCACGCGCAATACCCGCAGCGGGTCCTCGGCAAAAGCGGGTGAAACATGCCGTAGCAAGCGGGCTTTCAGATCGATCTTGCCTTGGAAAGGATCGACCACCTCGCCACCTTCTGAACGGGCCATGGCATTGATGGTCAGGTCGCGGCGAATCAGGTCTTCTTCCAGGGAGACGTCGCTGGCGGCATGGAAGGTAAAGCCCCCGTAGCCATGGCCGGATTTTCGCTCGGTGCGGGCCAGGGCGTATTCTTCCTGGGTGTCGGGGTGCAGGAATACCGGGAAATCCTTGCCCACGGGGCGGAACCCGTTGGCTTCCATTTCTTCCGGCGTGGCGCCAACCACGACCCAGTCCTTTTCCGTCACGGGGAGGCCGAGCAAGGAGTCCCGCACCGCACCGCCCACCAGATACACTTTCATCTTGTTTACCTGTGAGTTCTTGAGCAGAATGGTCGCATGCTTTCTATCGTACTGAAACTGAACTCTTTGATGCTGGTCGTCGACCGCTGTGCACGCAAATGGCGTGCACAGGGACGACGGCTGTGTGACTGAAAGTTTCAGTTATCAAAAAAGGCCGCAGCGTCCCCCGACCTGCGGCCTTTTTTTATGGGGCCGCTTCACGCAACAGGCTCCATGCAACAACGCGAATCAACGCAAGCCGGAGTCCTGAAGCACTGCCCGCGCACAAATGTTTGAGCGCGGGCGCTGAGGTGGCAAATCAAAAGGCAACGATGAGCGCGTTGATGCGTGTTGCGTGTAGCTTGAAGCGGAGAAAATCATGCCAACCCTGGCAGCGTATTTGATCGTGGTGGCGGTGTGGGCAACCACGCCGTTGGGGATTAAATGGAGTGGTGAGGCCATGGCGCCGCTGGCGGCAGCCGGTGTGCGTATGGGCATCGCTGCGCTGCTGGGCCTGGGCTGGTTGTGGATGAAACGCCAGCCGTTGCCGTTGCATCGCCGGGCGCGGCTCAGCTATCTGGCGTCCCTGCCGGGTATTTTCGGTGCGATGGGCTGTAGCTATATGGCGGCGGCGCACCTGCCTTCCGGGTTGATCTCGGTGATCTTTGGCCTGGCGCCGTTACTTTCCGGGCTGATGCTGCAAGGCTTGCCGGGTGGGGTGCGGCTCAACCGCTGGCATTGGAGTGCCTGCCTGATCGGCCTGGCCGGATTGGCACTGGTATTTGATGACAGCCTGCAGGTGCTGGTTGCCGGGCAAGGCATGGGGGACCGGGGCGTCGGCTTGCTGTGGATGCTCAGCGCGGTGACCCTGTTTGCCGGCAGTGGCATCGCCGTGCAACGTGTGGCCGCCGGGCTGCAGCCCATGCAGCAAACCGTGGGCGGCTTGCTGTTGTCGTTACCCTGCTATGCCGCCGGTATGTTGATTACCGGGCAGACGTTGAGTTTTAGCGGTGACTATCGGGGCTTGTCCGCCATCCTGTATCTGGCGGTGTTTGGCTCGCTGTTGGGTTTTTACTGCTACTACCAGGTACTGGCGCGCTTGCCTGCGGCCACTGTGGCGCTGGTGACGCTGATAACACCGGTGCTGGCGCTGTCGCTGGGTAGCCTGTTCAACGGCGAAAGCCTTGGTGCCCTGGTGCTGGCAGGCGCCGCATTGATTGTGCTCGCGTTGTCGCTTTTCTTGCTGGGGGGGGATCACAAGGTGCGCCGCCAGCTGAAGCAAATGGCAGAGTCAGAGACAGAAACTACCCCCGATCCGGTGCCGTGATGTCAGCCCGGCCCGGATCAGGAAATAACGGTGGGCGGTGGCATGCTGAATTCGTTCAGTACGCTGCCGTGCTCAACACTCTCCAGGCGGACCTCGAACTTCCACAAGCGGTGCAGATGGCGTAGCACCTCCCGGGCACTGTTTTCATCCAGTGGCCGGCCGCTGCTGCGTTGGTGGCGCAAGGTCAGCGTGCGGTCGCCGTGCACATTGGCGTTGACCACCTGGATGTTGGGTTCTTGAATACTCAGGTTGTATTGCTCGGCCAGCGCATCACGGACCTTGCGGTAACCCTGTTCGTTATGAATGGCGCCCACTTCCACGTAGTCGTTACGGTCATCGTCGGCGATCTGAAAAAACTTGAAATAGCGGATCAGGCGTGGTGACAGGAACTGCTGAATAAAGCTCTCGTCCTTGAAGCTTTCCATGGCGAATTTCACCGTACTCAGCCAGCCGGAGCCGGCAATGTCCGGGAACCATTCCCGGTCTTCGTCGTCCGGGTTTTCGCAGATGCGGCGGATGTCCTGGAACATGTTGAAGCCCAGGGCGTAGGGGTTCATGCCGCTGTAGAAGGGCGCAGTGAATGGCGGCTGGTAAATGACCTGGCTATGGTTCTGGAGAAATTCGAGCATGAAGCCGTCGGTGACTTTCCCCTGGTCGTACAGGTCATTGAGCAAGGTGTAGTGCCACAGACAGGCCCAGCCTTCGTTCATCACCTTGGTCTGGCGCTGGGGGTAAAAGTATTGGGCCATTTTGCGCACGATACGGATAATTTCCCGCTGCCAGGGCGCCAGTAAAGGGGCATTTTTTTCGAGGAAGTAGAGCAGGTTTTCCTGGGGCTCAGCCGGAAAGTTCGGGGGCTCCTCGCGTAATTGAACGGCAGGCTGTAACTGCGGAAAAGTGCGCCAGAGTTCAGAAATCTGTTTCTGCAGTGAGGCTTCCCGTTCCCGTTGCCGGCGTTTTTCCTCCACGGCGGAAATGGGCGAAGGGCGCTTGTAGCGGTCCACCCCGTAGTTCATCAGCGCATGGCAGGAATCCAGGGTTTCCTCCACGGCCTTGACGCCATGGCGTTGCTCACAGTCCGCAATATAGTTTCGGGCGAACACCAGGTAATCAATGATGGAGGAGGCATCCGTCCAGGTTTTGAAAAGATAGTTGTTCTTGAAGAATGAATTATGCCCATAGCTGGCATGGGCGATGACCAGCGCCTGCATGGTGATGTTGTTTTCCTCCATCAGGTAGGCGATGCAGGGATCGGAGTTGATCACGATTTCATAGGCCAGGCCCATATGCCCGCGCCGGTAACGCCCCTCGACTTCCACGAACTGTTTGCCGAATGACCAGTGGTTGTAGCCTACCGGCATGCCCACGGAAGAATAGGCATCCATCATTTGCTCGGACGAAATGACCTCGATCTGGTTGGGGTAGGTGTCGAGGCCATATTTGTTATGGGCCAGATCCGCAATGGCTTCATCGTAGCGGGCCAGTAATTCAAAATCCCAGTCAGAGCCCTCTGAAAGAAACATGCTCAGGTCTCCATGCGTTTTTTGAACAGCTCGCGAAATACCGGATAAATCTCCCCGGGCTCATCAATCTGGGCCATGGAAAAGGCAGACGGGTGCCGCTGCATAATGTTCTGGTAGTGGTCCCAGAGTGCCTGATGGGCCCGTGGCATGACCTCTACGTAGGAAAAGTACTGCAGCTTGGGAAGCAGCTCGTCTTCGATCAGTTTGGCGCAGGCGGGTGAGTCATCGTTCCAGTTGTCACCGTCCGAGGCCTGGGCGGCATACAGGTTCCATTCGTCAACCGGGTAGCGTTCCTCGATGATGTCGCGGGTCAGCTTCAGCGCGCTGGATACGATGGTGCCGCCAGTTTCCCGGGAGTAGAAAAATTCTTCTTCATTCACTTCCTTGGCACTGGTGTGGTGGCGGATAAAGACCACCTCGATATGCTCGTAGTTACGCTCAAGGAACAGGTAAAGAAGCAGAAAGAAGCGTTTGGCCAGGTCTTTCATGTCCTGATTCATGGAGCCGGACACATCCATGATGCAGAACATAACCGCCCGGCTGACGGGTACCGGGACTTTGACGTGGTGGTTGTAGCGCAGGTCCACCGTGTCTAGAAAAGGAATGCGTTCCACCCGGCGTTCCAGCCGGGCGATCTGCTCATCCAGCTCGTGCAAACGTGCTTGCCGTTGTGGCGACTGATCCTGTTCCAGCAGTGCATCCCGCTCGGCTTTCAGGGTGCGTATTTTTTTTCGCGTGGCGGCGGTGAGGGCGCGGCGGCGCATGGAGGCCTGGCGCATGGAGCGGACGATATTGATTTTGGCTGGCATGCCCTGGCTGACGATGCCGCCGTGCCGGTGTTGAAAGATCTGTGCCCCTTCCAGGTGACGCTTGAGAAGATTGGGCAGCTCCAGGTCTTCAAACAGGAAATTCAGGAACTCCTGCTTGTCGATTTCGAAGGCGAACTCGTCATTGCCTTCACCCTGATCACTGGCCTGGCCCTCGCCGGGCCCGCCTCCGCCGCCACCGTCCGGGCGGCGAATACGGTCTCCCTGATGAAATTCCTGGTTGCCCGGGTGGACGATGCTGCGTTGCCCGCCGGGGCCGTGATGGAAAATGGGTTCGGACAGGTCCTTGCGGGGAATGCTTATCCGCTCGCCCTGCTCCATGTCCTTGATGGAACGGCGGCTGACCGCATCGTTGACGGCATCGCGAATGTGCGAACGATAGCGGCGCAGGAAGCGCTGCCGGTTCACGGTGCTTTTGCGTTTATCGTTCAGGCGACGGTCAATGATGTAGCTCATGGGCTTCCTCCGGAAGCGGCATCACGCAACACGCTTCACGCAACAACGCGGGGGCGGCTCGGCAGATGGCTTCAGGCGTTGTCGCCACGTTTCGATTCGGGCGCGGTGATAGCCGTAAAGCATCGAGAACCTTTATGTCGTGTTGTTGCGTGTTACGTGAAGCATGCTGCGTCTCCTATTGTGCTTTCCTTACCCGCAGGTACCACTCGGATAGCAGTCTTACCTGCTTCTCCGTGTAGCCCCGCGATACCATGCGCTGCACAAAGTTATTGTGTTTGCGCTGGTCGTCCTCGCTGCCTTTGGCGTTGAAGGAAATGACGGGCAGCAGGTCCTCGGTGTTGGAGAACATTTTTTTCTCGATCACATCGCGCAGTTTCTGGTAGCTGAGCCAGCTGGGGTTCTTGCCGTGGTTGTTGGCGCGGGCGCGAAGGACGAAGTTGACCACTTCGTTGCGGAAGTCTTTGGGGTTGGAAATGCCGGCCGGTTTTTCGATTTTTTCCAGGTCTTCATTGAGCGCCTGGCGGTCGAAAATTTCACCGGTATCCGGGTCGCGGAACTCCTGATCCTGAATCCAGAAATCCGCATAGATTACGTAGCGGTCGAAAATGTTCTGGCCGTATTCCGAGTAAGATTCGAGATAAGCGGTCTGGATTTCCTTGCCGATGAACTCTACGTAGCGGGGCACCAGGTATTCCTTGATGAAGCGACGGTATTGTTCCGATTTTTCCTGGGGAAACTGTTCCTGCTCAATGCGCTGCTCCAGCACATGAATCAGGTGAACCGGGTTGGCCGCTACCTCCGAGTGGTCATAGTTGAATACCTTGGAGAGAATCTTGAAAGCAAAGCGGGTGGAGAGCCCGGCCATGCCTTCATCCACGCCGGCCATGTCGCGGTACTCCTGCATGGATTTGGCGTGGGGATCCACATCTTTCAGATTCTCGCCGTCGTAAACGCGCATCTTTGAATAAATGCTGGAATTCTCCGGTTCTTTCAGCCGGGTGAGTGTGGAGAATTGCGCGAGCATGTGCAGGGTGTCCGGTGCGCAGTGGGCATCACGCAGGCTGGAGTTGCGCAGCAGTTTGTCATAGATCTGCATTTCTTCGGTGACGCGCAGGCAGTAAGGCACCTTGACGATATAGACCCGGTCGATGAAGGCTTCATTGTTTTTATTGTTGCGGAAGGTATGCCACTCGGCTTCGTTGGAGTGCGCCAGCACCATGCCATCGAAAGGGATGGCGCCCATGTGTTCGGTGCCGTTGTAGTTTCCTTCCTGGGTGGCAGTGAGCAATGGGTGCAGCACCTTGATCGGTGCCTTGAACATTTCCACGAACTCAAGCAGGCCCTGGTTGGCCCGGCACAGCCCCCCGGAAAAAGCGTAGGCGTCAGGGTCATCCTGGGAGAAGTCTTCCAGCTTGCGAATGTCCACCTTGCCCACCAGGGCGGAAATATCCTGGTTGTTTTCATCACCGGGTTCGGTTTTCGCCACCGCGACCTGGTCGAGAATGGAGGGATAGCGTTTTACCACGCGAAACTGGCTCAGGTCGCCGCCGAATTCATGCAGGCGCTTGACCGCCCAGGGGGACATGATGGTGCGGATATAGCGGCGGGGAATGCCGTATTCCTCTTCGAGGATAGGGCCGTCTTCTTCCGGGTTGAACAGGGTCAGTGGCGAGTCGTTTACCGGGGAGCCCTTGAGGGCATAGAAGGGCACTTTCTGCATCAGCGCCTTGAGCTTTTCGGCCAGGGAGGATTTGCCGCCGCCTACCGGCCCAAGCAAATAGAGAATCTGTTTCTTTTCTTCCAGGCCCTGGGCGGCGTGGCGGTAATAACTGACGATGTTCTCGATGACTTCTTCGAGGCCGTAGAACTCGTCGAAGGCGGGGTAGCGGCGGATAATCTTGTTGGAGAAAATGCGTGACAGGCGAGGGTCTTGGGCGGTGTCGACCATTTCCGGTTCGCCGATGGCCATCAGCATGCGCTCAGCGGCAGTGGCGTAAGCGCTGGGGTCGTCCTTGCACAGTTCCAGGTACTCTTCCAGCGACATTTCTTCTTGCTGGGTCGCATCAAACCGGGCCTGGTAGTGGCTGATTATACTCATGCCTGCTTCCTCCTGGCGGAACGCACATTGTCACAACAAAACTACATGCAGGGTTTTTCCTTTCTCGATAAAAGTCAGTCGGCTATGGCGTTAAGAGAGGGTGAAACGGGCTGCGCGTCATCGCCGCCTGAACGCATGTCTTGGCTTTAGCATGGAACCAAACGGCGGAACAAGTCAAAGAAAAGCGGGCAACTTTTTTTAAAAAAATGACGAGGTGTCGGTAACGCAGACCAGGCGTATTGCCGGGGTGGGCGTGACGATTTTGCCGGTGTTATCCGAGCGTCAGCGGGTAACGGGTGAAGGGGCTAGCAGTCGCACTGGATGCGCACCTGATCGTCCAGGCGCAATGCTGTCAAAGTGCCACCCCAGACGCAGCCGGTATCCAGTGCGTCGACTTTGTCGACCCCGCTGTGACCTTCCAGGGCGGCCCAGTGGCCGAACAGGATGCGGGTGTCGGTGAGTACCCGGCGGGGGTGCTGGAACCAGGGCATGAACCCGGCGGGGGGCTGGTCGGGTTCGCCTTTGCTGGTCAGGTCCAGCTCGCCGGCCTGATCCACGAAACGCATGCGGGTGAAGTGGTTGGTAATCACGCGCCAGCGGTCCGTGCCGCTGAGTTGTTCGCCCCAGCCGGCGGGGGTGTTGCCGTACATATGGGTGAAGAAGGCGTCGGCGGAGTCGCTGCGTAGCACCGTTTCCACTTCCGCCGCCCGCTGGCTGGCCTGCTCCAGTGACCACAATGGCGGGATGCCGGCGTGGGTCATCACCGCATTGTGTTCCGGCAGGGCAATCAACAGCGCTTGCTGTTGCAGCCAGCCCAGCAGTTCGGCGCGATCCGGTGCGTCGAGGATCTCACTGAGGGTGTCCTTGCGTTTGCTGTGGGTGGTGCCGTTGGCCACCGCCAGCAGATGCAGGTCGTGGTTGCCCAGCACGGTATGCACGTTGTCACGCAGGGCGTGAACGCGGCGCAGGGTGCCCAGCGAGTCCGGCCCCCGATTGACCAGATCCCCGGCGAGAAACAGGCGGTCACGGTCGGCGTTGAAGCCGATTTTCTCCAGCAGACAGTCAAACGCCCCCAGACAGCCCTGCAGATCACCAATGGCGTAGTCGCTCATAAGGCGCCTCCGGCGCCCGCTTGCATGCAGCACGCCACACGCGGCACGCTCAAAGGCGCAGTTTGCGTGTTGCGTGCGGCGTGATGCGTGCCGGCGTTATCAGTGCAGCGCATGCGGTACCGCAAGGGTGAAGGCGGGGATTTGTGCGTCAAAGTGGATGCCATCTTCGCCAATCATCTGGTAACTGCCACGCATGCTGCCCACTTCGGTTTCCAGGATGGCGCCGCTGGTGTAGCGGAAGGTCTGGCCGGGGGCGATATGGGGCTGCTCGCCGATGACGCCTTCGCCATGGACTTCCTGTACGCGCTCTTCGCCATCGGTGATAACCCAGTGACGGGTCAGCAGGCGGGCGCTGACGGCGCCCTGATTGTGGATGCTGATGTGGTAAGCAAAGACCCAGCGTTCGCTTTCTGCGTCGCTCTGGTCTGGCAGGAATTCGGTTTCCACGGATACCCGGATGTCGTGGCGGGAGTCGCCGTTGGCGGTATCGCTGTTGCCTTGTTCGGTGACGCTCATGGCGTGCTTTCTCCCTTGTCTTCGTCGGCGTTCGGGCGGCTGATGTTGGCCAGTGCCACATAATCGGCCACGGACAGCTGGTCCGGTCGCAGGCCGGCATCAATGCCAAGCGCTTCGAATTGCTCGGCGCTAACCCAGGATTTTAACCCATTACGGATAGCCTTGCGCCGCTGTGTGAAGGCCTGGGCCACCAGTTTGCGCAGGTGGTCTTCGTCATCCGCAGGATGCGGCGGGCTGGCGTGGGGGATCAGCCGGACCACGGCGGAGTCCACCCGGGGAGGGGGGCTGAATGCCTCCGGGGGTACAAAGAACAGGTAATCCGCCTGACAGTGATACTGCACCATGATCGACAGCCGCCCCCAGTCGCGGGTGCCGGGACTGGCGGTGAGCCGTTCGACAACTTCCTTTTGCAGCATGAAGGTCATGTCGCTGATGGCGTCGGCCTGGGCCAGCAGGTGAAAGATCAGCGGGGTGGAGATGTTGTAAGGCAGGTTGCCGATGACTCGCAGGGGCTTGTCCGCCGGTTTCAGGGCGCGGAAATCAAAACGCAGGACGTCGCTTTCGTGAATGCTCAGCCGGTCGGGGGTGTTTTCCTGGCGCAGCAGGGCGATCAGGTCCCGGTCCAGCTCGACCACGTGCAAATGCGGAATCTCTTCCAGCAAGGGGTACGTCAGCGCGCCCCGGCCCGGGCCGATTTCCACCAGGGTGTCGCCCGTTTGCAGGCCCAGAGTGCGAATCATGCGATCGACCAGATTGCGGTCGTGCAGGAAGTGCTGGCCAAAGCGTTTACGGGTGCGGTGTTCTGTCATAGCGGGTCTCAGGTCGGGGCCGGGTGGTGTGTCTTGTCAGTGCGTTATCGATGCGCAGTCAGCGCAGCGTCAGGCATCAGATTGCGCTGAGGCCAACGCCAGTGCCTGACGCGTGGCGGCGATCAGGCTGCTGGCACTGGCGGTGCCGCTGCCTGCCAGGTCAAAGGCGGTGCCATGGTCCACGGAGGTGCGAATGAACGGCAACCCCAGGGTGATGTTGATGGCTTCACCGAAACCGGCATATTTCAGCACGGGCAGGCCCTGGTCATGATACATGGCCAGTACCGCATCGTGCTGTTCCAGTAGATCTGGCTGGAAGGCGGTGTCGGCGGGCAGGGGGCCGGTGAGGGTCATGCCCTGTGTGCGCAGTTGCTCCAGGGTGGGAATGATCACATCCAGCTCTTCGCGGCCCAGATGCCCGCCTTCGCCAGCATGGGGGTTGAGCCCCAGTACCATGATGCGAGGCTCGGCAATCCGGTATTTGACGATCAGGTCGTCACGGAGAATGGTCAGGGTGCGTATCAGGCCCGCCGGGGTAATCGCCGCCGATACCTGGCTCAGTGGCAGGTGAGTGGTGGCCAGGGCCACCCGCAAATCCCGCTTTTGGGCCGGGGCGGTGAGCATCATCACCACCTGCGCCACCCCCGCCTGTTCGGCGAGAAACTCGGTGTGCCCGGTGAAGGCCGGGTCGGCGCCCTCACAAATCACATTCTTGGCCACTGGCGCGGTGACCATGGCCGAGAAGGTGCCGTTAAGGCAGCCCTGGGCGGCGCGGGTGAGCATGGTGAGTGTGCCGGTAGCGGTGGCCGGGTTCGGTTGGCCAGCGGTGACGCTGGCGCCTGCGGGTGTGTGCCAGACCGGCAGGCAGCTTGCGGGCAGGGCCTGGCCGGGTTGCCAGTCGCCCAGCGGCACCGCCAGCCCCAGTTGCTGCGCCCGTTCGGTCAGCACCTGGCGATCGCCGATAACCACCAGCGGGGCATCGGCAAAGGTATCCGGCAGGGTCAGGACCAGATCCGGCCCGATCCCTGCCGGGTCACCATAGGTGATGGCGATAGGTGATGGCGGCGCGAGAGACATGGGTTAGCAGAATGCCTGAGGCCGGGCCCCGGACGCCAATGCCCTGGAGAGAGCACCCTCTAGCTTGTGCTGGAAGAAATGGCGTTGCGTTTTAGCACGGCCAAGCGTTGTCAGGCATCCGGCGTTAGGCGTCAGGCGTTCCTTCATAGCCTGATATCCACATAGGATTCGCTGCGTTTTTCCTGCACCCAGGTTTCCAGCTCTTCTTCAAAGCGGCGTTTCTGCAGGGCCTGGGTGGCCTGCATGCGGCGGAATTCGGCGCTCATGTCCGCATCGCGTACGTCATCCACGCGCAGGAAGTGCCAGCCAAACTGGCTTTCGAACACCGGGGACAGCTCACCCACGGGGGTGTTGAGCATCATGTCCTCGAATTCCGGGACCATTTCCCCTTTGTTGACCCAGCCCAGTTCGCCGCCGCTGCGGGCGCTGCCCGGGTCGTCGGAGAATTCGGCGGCGGTGTCGCTGAACTGCCGCTCGCCGGCGGCGATTTCGTCGTGGAGCCGTATCGCCTGTTTGTGGGCTTGCTCGGCGCTGGTCAGGGCGTCGGTTTTAATCAGCACATGGCGGACTTGATACTGGGTAACGACTTTCTCGGAACCACCTTTGCGGTCGATCATCTTGAGAATATGGAAGCCGGCGCCGGAACGCAGTGGCTCGGAAATCTCGCCTTTCTGCAGGTTGATGGCATTTTCTGCAAACAGGGTGGGCCACTGGGCTGCCGGGCGTGAGCCCAGATCGCCGCCTTCCAACGCTTTGGGGCCATCGGATTCGGCCACCGCCAGTTGCTGGAAGTCGCCACCGTCATTGAGCTTTTTGACGATGCTTTCGGCTTTGCTGCGGGCCTGGGTGACGTCTTCCGGGCTGGCTTCAGCCGGTACGCGGACCAGGATGTGACCCAGGTGGAAGTCTTCCTGGAACATCTGCTTGCCCAGTTCCGAGCTCAGAAAGCGATCCACTTCCCGGTCAGTTACCTGAATGCGCGAGGCCACGCTGCGTTGTTGCAGTCGGGAGATCACCATGTCTTCGCGAATTTGTTCGCGGAACTGGGGCCAGTCGTAGCCGTCCTGGCGCAGGGCGGCGGCAAAGTCTTCCAGGCTCATGCCATTCTGGCGGGCGATGCCGGCCAGGGCCTGGTTGAGGCTGGCGTCGTCGACCTTGATACCGCCCCGTTCGGCCAGTTGCAGCTGCAGGCGCTCCAGCACCATGCGATCGAGCACCTGCTCGCGCATCACCGCCGGGGGCGGCAGTTGCTGGCCTTTTTCCTGAAACTGCAGGGCGATGGTGTTGATTCGCTCATCCAGTTCGCTGGCCATGATGGCGCCGTCGTTAACCACGGCGACAATGCGGTCAAGCATCTGCACCTTGGCCTGGCTCCAGGCCGGCACTATCAGCACGGCCATGGCCAGCAGGCCAAGCAGGGTGTGTCTGGCATGCAGCGTGCGACGTGCAGCGTGCAGCGTTCTATCAATCATACTGTCTCCTGTATCCCGGAATGCTGCGCTCCAGCAGGGAATCCACCTGGCCGCCAAAGCCGCCCAGGCCGATCATCTGGATCTGGAACCAGATGGTGCTGTCCGCCTCGAGGTTGCCGTCGCCGTTGTCATCCACCAGCTCGCGCTGGCTGAGCAGTCGCAGCTTCCAGCAGCAATTGCGGTATTCGGCACCGGCCATGGTTTCCAGTGTGCGCTGGTTGTCCAGGTCGTACATCCAGCGGCCAACCAGCCGCCAGTGTCGGTGAACCGGCAGAATGGCGCTGACTTCCGATTCGCGGATGTCGTCTGCCGGGCGGTCGTGATAGCCCAGGTTGACGACGCGGCGCTCCCGGTCGTTATAGCCAATCTGGAAGTTGGACCGTTCGCGCTTGTTCTCTTCGGTATCCCACTGGGCTTCTGAGTAGAGGTACCAATCCTGTGCAAAGTTCCAACGGGCGTCACCGATAACCGGGGTCTGGTCGTCGGTGGGGTCTTCCACGGCCCGATCGGTGATCACTTTGCGGTCTTCAAAGTAGAAGCCCTGGGCCACGCGCAGGCGTAGCTGCTCGCGGCCGGTGCCATCATGCAGGAAGCGGCTGGTCAGGCCTACCGCCAATTTTTCTTCGTCGCCAATACGGTCGTAACCGATGAAGCGGTTTTCCCGGAACAGCGAGTTGTAGGAGAAGGTCAGCTCGCCGGAATCGAAGTTGGGGAGTTCGCTCTGGTCTTCGTAGGCCACCTTGTTGAGGAACAGGCGCGGTTCCAGTGTTTGGGTATAGGTAGAGCCGAACCAGTTGCCGGGGCGCTCGAAGAACAGACCGGAGTCCAGGCTGGCGCCCCAGGTGGTCATGTCCGGGTTGTCTTCGGCATTGGCGTCCACGTTATCAAGCTGGTATTGGGTGTGGTACAGCCGGGTGCGGGGTTCCACGTAGCCCCAGGGTTTTTGCAGGCGCATGCTCAGGGCCGGGGCCATGTGGCCACGCAGGCCGGTGGCTTTGCCGCTGTCGTCGGAGTCACTGCGGTCGAAGGCGGTAACGTCGGACAGCCACAGCCCTTTCACCGGGCCGTAGAGTGTCGGGTCGCCGGTCAATTGCAGCTGGGGAAGGCGCCGGTAGGGCAGGTCGGCGTCGTCCAGGGTGGGGTCGATGGTCTGCCAGGATTGCAGCCGGCCCAGTACCTGCCAGGTGCGCCCGTAGTAGCGGGCTTCTGCCAGCCGGGGCAGGTGGGTCTGGGAGCTGATTTCCAGCCCGGTATCCAGATCCTTGAAGTAGAAGTCATCGGAGACATAGGTGAAATCGGTCTCCAGGCTCCAGCGGTTGATGTTGCCGTTGTGCGTCCAGCGACCCACCTGGCGATTTTCGTTGTCGAACTTGCGGTCGTTGAACAGCACGCCATAGCTGAGGCTGCCTTCGCCCCAGCGGGACAGGTAGCGGAATTCGCTGTCCACGCCGCTGCCCCGGCCGTCGATATAGCGGGGGGCGATGGTGGCATCGAACTGCGGATGCAGGTTCAGGTAAATGGGCTGGGAGATATCCAGCCCGCCACTGTCACCCACGGACAGGGTCGGGAACAGCAGGCCGCTCTTGCGCCGGTCATCGATGGGGAAGGTCATCCAGGGCAGCCAGAAGATCGGCATGCTCTTGACCTTCAGCACCACGTTGTTGGCTTCGCCCCAGCCCTTGTCCCGGTCCAGAAAAATACGGTCGCCCTGCATCACCCAGCCGTTGGAACCGGGGGCGCAGGTGGTATAGGTGCCGTTGGTGATGGTGGTGGTGTTCTGGTTCAGAAAGATATAATCGGCGTTGCCGCGGGCGCCATTGTCGAACATGGAGTAGCGCACCCCTTGCAGGCTGCCTTCCTTGCGGCGAGTCTGGCCACTCATGTTGTCGGCAATAAAGGTGGCGCGGTCACTTTCCAGGCGCATGCCACTTTCCAGCTCGAACTTGCCGGTGGTTTGATCGAGCTCGGCAATGTCGGTGGTAATGCGACGACCGGGCTGTTCAATCAGCACATCGCCGTCCAGTTTGATCAAGCCGTCCTGGGTAAGCGTGGAGTGATCGGCTGTCACCACTGTATCGCTGCCCGCTACGGGGGTGCCGATACTGGGGTTATAGTAAATGCCGCCGCACCAATCCGGTATCGGGCGCTGCTGCACGGCAGGGAACGTGGCCATCTCTTCGCGGTCAACCCAGTTCAGGTCGTTTTCCGCAAGGCTGGCCCCTGAAGCAAGCAGCAGGGCAGGAATCAATAATCGTGGTATGGGCAGTGGCATCAGCTGCTCAGAACAGGTAAAAAGGCCGCTTTATGGCGGGCGAGACTTTCCGTCCACCAAAAGCGGCAGTGTAATCGAACAAGGAAGGCAATGCAGCCTGATAAAAGTAAATCCGGAGTAACCCCGGACCCGAGAAAGCACGCCCTGGACCAATGGGTAAGCACGTACCTGGGTGAATCGGTGACCGGTGAGCCCGCGTCGGCGGATGCCAGTTTTCGTCGCTATTTCCGTTATTTTCAGGGTGACATCAGCCTGGTGGCCATGGATGCCCCGCCGGAACAGGAAGATTGCCGCCCCTTCGTGGACATCGCCGAGCGCCTGAAACAGGCTGGCCTGCACGTGCCGGCCATTGTCCATCAGGATTTGCAGCAGGGCTTTTTGCTGCTCAGTGATATGGGCACGCAGACCTGGCTGAATGCCCTGACCGAAGCCAATGCCAACGACTGGTACAGCGCCGCCATCGATGCCCTGATTACCCAGCAATTGCATACCGATACCACCGGCTTGCCGGAGTACGATGAGGCGTTGTTGCAGCGGGAACTGGAGCTGTTTCCCCAGTGGTACCTGTTCCGCCACCGCGAGAAGGTGGTCACCGGGGAGCTGCGTCAGCGGCTGGACCGGGTGTTCGATGTGCTGATGCGTTCTGCCCTGGCGCAGCCCCAGGTGTTTGTGCACCGCGATTACATGCCGCGCAACCTGATGGTTTCCGACCCGAATCCCGGGGTGATCGATTTCCAGGATGCGGTGGCTGGGCCGATCAGCTATGACGTGATCAGCCTGTTCAAGGATGCCTTCCTGAGCTGGCCGGAAGAGCGCGTGCTCACCTGGCTGCGCGAGTATTTCGACAAGGCCACGGCCGCCGGGCTGCCGGTCCCCGTGGCGTTTGAAGATTTCCTGCGCGACTGCGACCTGATGGGCGCCCAGCGCCATCTCAAGGTTATCGGCATCTTTGCGCGTATCTGCCACCGCGATGGCAAGCCCAAGTACCTGGGCGATGTGCCCCGTTTCTTTGCCTACCTGCGCACGGTGATTGCCCGTCGCCCGGAGCTGGCGGACCTGGAATGGGTGCTTGATCAGCTGGAGGACGATGCGTGAAGGCCATGATCCTGGCCGCCGGCTACGGCAAGCGCATGCGCCCACTCACCGATCACACCCCCAAGCCGCTGCTGCAGGCGGGGGGCAAGGCGCTGATTGAATACCACATCGAGGCGCTGCGTGACGCCGGCATCGAGTCCCTGGTCATCAACACCGGCTGGCTGGGCGAGACGCTGGCGGCCACGCTGGGTGACGGTGCCCGCTACGGCATTCCCATCGTTTATTCCCACGAAGGCACGCCGCTGGAAACCGCCGGCGGCATCAAGCGTGCCTTGCCGTTGCTGGGCGATCAGCCCTTTGCGCTGGTCAACGGCGATATCTGGACCGATTTTGACCTGTCCCGGCTGGTGGAGGATCGCCCGGACCCGGTGCATCTGGTGCTGGCGGATAACCCGGCGCACCACCCGCAAGGGGATTTTCATCTGACAGACGCCGGTCGGTTGCGCGATAATGCCGAGCCCAGGCTCACCTATGCCGGCATTGGCCGCTTTGATCCCGCCGTGTTTGCCAACCTGCCCGACGGCGAAGCGAAACTGGCGCCGATACTGCGGGCGGCCATGGCGGAAGATGCCGCCAGCGGTGAACACCACCGCGGCCAGTGGTGGGATATCGGCACCCCGGAACGCCTGGACGAACTGGATCGGTTACTCAAGAGCACCTGATCCAGCGCCGAAAATGGTTTTGTCGGAGCGTCGGTTATTCGCTACGCTCACCCTTCGGGTCGCCCTGCAGGCGTTCCTTCGCTGCGCTCGGTGGCGGCGTGATTACCATAGTGACGAGTTGCGAGTAACGCGTTTCGAAAGGCAAAACATTCGCCTTTGATCTTGGGTTTTCGCAACTCGAAACTCGTCACTCGCAACTGTCTTTACACTGAGGATGCCCCATGCCCAAGCAGGACTATCTGATCGCCCCCTCCATCCTTGCCGCCAACTTTGCCCGTCTTGGGGAAGAGTGCGACGCGGTGCTGGCGGCCGGCGCCGATGTGATCCATTTCGACGTGATGGACAACCATTACGTGCCCAACCTGACCATCGGCCCCATGGTCTGCAAGGCCCTGCGCGACCACGGCATCACCGCCCCCATCGACGTGCACCTGATGGTCAGCCCGGTGGATGAACTGATCAGCATGTTTGCCGAAGCCGGCGCCAGCTATATCACCTTCCACCCGGAAGCCAGCCAGCACGTGGACCGCTCCCTGCAGCTGATCAAGAGCTACGGCTGCAAGGCCGGCCTGGTCCTCAACCCGGCCACTCGTCCTGACTGCCTGGAATACGTGATGGACAAGCTGGACATGATCCTGCTGATGAGCGTGAACCCCGGCTATGGCGGCCAGAAATTCATCCCTTCCACGCTGGACAAGACCCGCGCCGTGCGCCAACTGATCGACGCCAGCGGCTACGACATCCGCCTGGAAGTGGATGGTGGCGTCTCCGAGAAGAATATCCGCGAAGTCGCCGCCGCCGGCGCCGACACCTTCGTGGCCGGCTCCGCCATCTTCGGCAAAGACGACTACGCCGCCGTCATCCAACAAATGCGCGACGAGCTAGCCCAAGCGTAAGCGACACCCTGCGCTCTCTTGGATGGGAAACGAAATGCTCCTCACCGCTGGCACTGGCGATGTAGGAGTTTCCTTCCAGGGGACGAGCCGTGCGAAGCACGGAGTCGCCCGCAGGGCGATCAGGGGGGGCGAGAAGGCTAACGCTCGAAACAGGGAACCTTCCCGCCGCCCGGCTGCCTGACTCCTTAAGTCAGCCATCACTATCACGCCATGCCCCGCTATACCGCCATTCCTGTCCGGCTTCCCTTCCTGCTCCTGGTCTTAACCAGCTTGGCAGCCTGCAGCCTGGTGCCCGCCGAGCGGCAATCCCCTCAACCTGACATTACCGAAGTACCGCTGGAACTTCCGCCCCAGCAATCCCTGATCCTCGACAGCTTGCTCGCCCAGAAAGAAGACTGGCAGGGCGTGCCTTACCAATACGGTGGCCTCAGCCCGCAAGGCGTGGACTGCTCCGGCTTCGTCTATCTCACTTTTCTCTCGCAGCTGAACATGAAAGTCCCCCGCACCACTTCTGCCCTGATGCAGGAAGGCGAACCCGTTGCCCGCAACGAACTGGAAGTCGGCGACTTGGTGTTCTTCAAAACCGGCCCGGGCAATCGCCACGTGGGAATTTACATGGGGGGTGATGAATTTATGCATGCCTCGGTGAGTAGTGGTGTCATGCAGTCGTCCCTCAATAATCCCTATTGGAGTCAGCGGTATTGGAAGGCCAGGCGGCTGGTGAATCGGTAGCGCACGTTCGGTATTACTCTTAAGAAATTACCTGGATTCGCCGCGTCTCCGGAAATCACAGCACCAAGGAGAAACCCGCTAGAAAAGCGGCAATCCTTGCCGCCAAGAAGCCTCCTGCCCCGGCCTCTTCGTTTACCTAATCCCTGCTCGTTTTCACCCGCGCGCAAGTTGAATTTGTAGGATATGGCTTACATATTTTTGTAAGTTGCTGAGATAAAGTGAATTTCCGGGTTTTGGGGTGCAGGAAAAGTCAGGTGAGAGTGGTGACTGTTTTTCTGGTAATTCATTGAGCCGGTTGGATTTTGGCGTGATTTGAGCAAAGAGTTGGGGTAAGGATATATTGCAAGCTGATATATCGCATCTGCAATTTAATACGCTGTTATACGTTTTATGAGCGAGGAGTTACCTCTCCATGACAACTAAGGACAAACATGTCGTCCCCCGCCAGAGAGGTGGCTGGGCCGTCAAAACAGCAGGCAAAAGCCGCGCGGGAAAGGTCTTTGAGAGCAAGGCCGAGGCTGTGAAATATGCACGTGACGCTGCCAAGAAGACTAGTGGCGAGCTTTACGTCCACGGAAAGGATGGGACCATCAAAGAAAGGCGGAGTTATGGGAACGATCCGTTTCCTCCGCGAGATAAGAAATAGTTAAAATGGCATTCGACCAAAACGTGTTTGTAAATTGTCCATTTGACGAGCCCTTTTATCCGCTTCTTCGGCCACTGCTGTTCACTATTATCTATCTCGGGTTGAAGCCGAGAATTGCAACTGAGCGCATGGATTCCGGCGAAGCTCGCATCGCCAAGATCGTTGATCTCATACAAGAGTCGAAGTACGCAATACACGACCTCTCACGCATCAAAGCCACAAAGAAAGGCGAAGTCTTTCGGTTAAATATGCCGTTTGAGTTAGGAGTTGACGTTGGGTGCCGCCTGTTCAAGGGCGGGGAGCACAAGCAGAAGAAATGCCTAATTCTTGTCGGGGAGAGGTACAAATACCAAGCAGCGATTTCGGATTTGTCGAATTCCGACGTTGCGAATCATCAGAACATCCCTGAGGACGTTGTCGTCGAGGTTCGCAACTGGCTCAGTTCAACCTGTGGGCTCGGCGCGGATGGGGCTAGTCGAATCTGGGATGCCTTCAACGTATTTATGGGCGACAACTACGATGCATTAACCGCAAGAGGCTTTTCCAAGCGCGACATCGAGCGACTACCGGTGCCAGAATTATTGAAAAGCATGGAGGATTGGGTTGATGAAAACGTATAACAAATCGCTGCAGGCGATGTTTGGCCCGCTGCCCGTTTTCGCTTCCGAAAAAAACGGCCATCGCTTCAAACGCACAGGGGTACGCGTTAAATGGGGTCAGGTCTTGCACCGTGCATCAAGTAGCAAAAGGTAAGACCTAAACCTAGAGTTAGCATATGAAGCATCCATCTGGCTACACAATTAAAGACGTAATTGAGGCGGGAAAAGAACAGCGCTCTCGATTCAATTTCGATCAATATCAACCCGACTTTATGGGCCTCGTATCACTAAATGCCGATAGGGGCTGGCCTATAACCAGCGGCGTTAGGCCTGCGCACCAAGTCACCGCTGATGTTCTCACTAGCGGTGAGCAGATTTTCTTTGAGGATGACTTGTTGATGCCGGGAGAGTCTGCGCGAGCTTATGTAAAGCTGCTATCTCCAGAGTATTACCCGCATTGTCTGAGTGTGGGGCGCGAAATCAACATGAATGAAGGCTCAAGAGCTATTGGTAAGGTTAAGGTGCTAGAGGTCTACAATGCTTTTCTTTTGGCTTCCAGTTAATAGGGCGCTGCTGCCGACAAGCGGAAGAGTGCGGCGTTATGTCCAATCGAAGATAGAGAGTATGAGAAACAAAACACCACTACTATTAATCATGTTTTTAACCGCCTGTGCGTCTGGGCCAGATCAATTCTCAGAATCTCTTACAAATGATTTTGGACTAAAAGAATTTACTGTTGGTGACTTAGATGACCCTAATACAAAGGTAAAAGCAGCATTTATCTATACCTTGCTGTCTAATACTGAAGAACTGAGAATTCATCAATTTAACGGCGCCAATAACAATGCAGTCTATGTCAAAAATGATATGGTGAATGGCGGATATCCAGAAATAGTTGTTCGTTTTGAAAAAGACGAAAACGGAGAAAGGATTGATGGTACAGGCGTTCATGTTAGAGACTGTGAAAATAAGGGGTCATTTAATTATAAGCATCCGCAAAGAGAGCCATTAGGGCATTTCACTCAAGATATATTGCCTTGGATGAAATGGGGAAACTGCCGTGAAGATACTACGACGAGAGAACAAAGAATCTCTGCTTATGTAATGGATGTCGAGCTAGGTTTAGAGCGTCTAAGAGAAAATCAATCTGGTTACTATTTGCCCAGTGATTTTAGCTTCCAAAAAAGTGGACAGTCAGAAACAATTGCGTTTTTTATTGCTGCATTAGAATCAAGTGACTTCGATCTTTATAACTTCATCATGAAAGAACAAGGTTCTCAAGAAAAGCGTAAAGGTTTCTACAAAGCGCTAGGTCAAGGTATTAACAATCTATTCGTAGGCAAAGTGTGAAAAGGCAATGGTTCGGAATTTTAAAAGCTCCTGAGAGTGCGGTAATGGGGGCGGGTCTTGCATCGTGCACTTGATTGCAGCATTCAAGATCTGATTCCGATCTTTGAAAATCGCGCCGCGAGCGACGCTCCTACGGATAGGGCGTTAATCTCGCAAATTCTCCAGGGCGCGACTGAGGTTTTCTCTGGCTGGCAACTCCAGCTTCTCCCTTAGCTCAGCGGTGTGATAAATCACCCCCTGATCCAGGAAACTGCGTAACACTGCACTCCGCTCTTTTCGAAACGCCGTTCCCGGCACAAACTCATATTCTTGCCGAATCCACCCTTCATACCGGTCGTACAATTCCGCATCTGCCCCAAGAATACTCAGGTCGATATCCTGCAGCAGTGCCATATCCGGGTCCGTGGGAGGGTGCGGATGGATAGTGGCCAGGATGAGTTCGTGCACTCGGGCACGCTGTTGGTCGGTTAGATCGCTATCGGCAAAGTGCTGGGCAAACCAGTCGGCGCTGCGGGCTTCGTTGTCGCTGGCGCGGGGATCGTAGATAACATCGTGGGCCCACAGGGCCAGTTCCAGGCAGAGTGGGTCTGCGGCCAGGTGGTGGTATTGATCCAGCCAGTTCAGGCAGGCGGCCACGTGATCCAGGGTGTGGTAGTGGCGATGGGGCTCGCTGTAGTGGGAGGCCAGTTGTTGCCAGGTGGCTTGCGGGTTTGGCAGTAGCGGGGCGACGACGCGGTTCCAGCGTTTTTGCAGCGCTGACACGGTGGTCACCCGACGTCCTCCCATGGCTTGCCATCCTCATCCACAAACCGCACATCCCGCACGGTGAGCACTTTGCCCTGCCGGTTATTAACCACTACCGGGGCCAGTGGCTCGCCGCTCTGGCCGTCCACCAGTTGCATGGCGTCTTTCTCGCCGTTCCAGCGTTCGCTCCATTGGCGCAGGGCGGTGACCACGGTAAACAGGTCGCGGCCCTTGTCGGTGAGGCGGTATTCGTAGCGCTTGCCGTGCTCGCCCACGTCCACGCGCACCATCACGCCGTTATCCACCAACCGCGACAGGCGGTTGCAGAGGATGTTCTTGGCGATGCCCAGGCTGTGCTGGAAATCCACAAAGCGGCGGGTGCCCAGCATGGCCTGCTTGACCACCAGCAGGGACCACCAGTCACCGACCTCATTGAGGGCGCAGGCTACCGAGCAGCCCATGTCGTCGAAACGTTTACGTGTCATGGCGGCAGTATAGATCAGAATGGTTGCATTAAGAAACCAAATAAGGTTTTATTACGCAACCAAATTGAATTGACCGCCCGTGAGGGCGGATGCGCTGATTCTGTTTGTTATTGAGCGAGTGCTCTTGAGAGCGTTGCTGAAAGGGCCATTGCGAGGGTGGTTGCCATTGCTGGCCCCTTTTTTATTACCCCGAATGCTCAAGCCAAGCCTGTATCCGGCTCGGCCTAGAGAGTGAATAGATAAGACTGATTAGGAGAGCCCCATGAGTAGTTCCCTGGATAGCCTGCTGCGTCCTTTTGAACACAAATCCCTGAAAATGCGTAACCGGGTGGCCATGGCGCCCATGACCCGTACGTTTTCTCCGGGGTATGTGCCCAACGATCAGGTGGTGGGGTATTACCAGCGCCGTGCCGAGGGTGAGGTGGGCCTGATCATCACCGAAGGGACCTTTGTGGGCCACAAGGCCGCCAACGGTTACGAGCGGGTGCCGGCCATTTATGGTGACGAGGCCATGGCGGGCTGGAAGAAGGTGGTGGATGCGGTGCATGCCGCCGGTGGCCAGATTATCCCGCAGCTGTGGCACGTGGGCTCGGTGCGCAAACCCGGCATTGGCCCGGACAAGGATGTACCCGGTTATTCCCCGTCCGGCCTGTTCAAGCCGGGCAAGGAAAATGGCCATGCGATGACCAAGGAAGATATCCAGGATGTGGTGCGTGCCTTTGCCGAGTCCGCCAAGGCGGCTAAAGAGGTAGGTTTTGACGGTGTAGAAATCCACGGTGCCCACGGTTACCTGCTCGACCAGTTCTTCTGGGAAGGCACCAACCAGCGTGATGACGAATACGGTGGTTCCATCGAGAACCGTGCCCGTATCGGCATTGAAATCGTCAAGGCGGTGCGCGAAGCGGTAGGTGAAGAGTTTGCCATCGTGCTGCGTTTCTCGCAGTGGAAGCAGCAGGATTACGAAGCGAAGCTGGCGCAGAACCCGGAAGAGCTGGAACGTTTCCTGATGCCCTTCGTGGACGCGGGTGTGGACGTGTTCCATGCTTCCACCCGTCGTTTCTGGCTGCCGGAATTTGAAGGCTCCGACCTGAACCTGGCGGGCTGGACCAAGAAAATTACCGGCAAGCCGGTGATTTCCGTGGGCAGCGTGGGCCTGGACGGGGACTTCCTCAACAGCCCGGACGGCATGGGCGGCACCGCCAACCCGGCAGGGCTGGACGAACTGGAGCGCCGCATGGACAACGACGAGTTCGACATGATCGCCGTGGGCCGTGCCCTGCTGCAGGACCCGAACTGGCTGGTGAAAATGCGCGAAGGCAAGGAAGAAGAGATTGCGCCGTTTACCAAGGCGGCGTTGGGCTCTCTGAGTTAAGAGCTACAAGCTTCAAGCTGCAAGCTACAACGCGGGCCCGGGTTGTCGGGTCTGATACATAAAGGCCGCGTCCAGAGTCTGGGCGCGGCCTTTTTGTTTTGGGCCTTCCCGTAGGAGCGTCGCTGGCGGCGCGATCAAAACAGTTGCGAGTTACGAGAAGCGAGGCTCGAAAGGCACAACCTTGAACCATCCAGAAGCCTGGTCTTCGTAACTCGAAACTCGTCACTCGCTTCATAGGCTGGTGATCGCGCCGCCAGCGACGCTCCTACGAATAGGGTTTCAGAAATAATGAGGCCGCGCCCAGACTCTGGGCGCGGCTTCTGTGTCTCAGTCCGCTGTGGCCTCAAACCGCGTTGCAGCTTGAGGCTTGTAGCTTGCAGCTTAGTCCTCGCCCTGATCCTCCAGCGACTGGTTCACCGCCAGCGCCAGCAGGGTGCAGATCACGCCGGACAGCAGGTACACCGTTACCGACATGAGTCCGAACTTGGCGGACAGGCCCAGGGCCACCAGCGGGGCGAAGGCGGCGCCGAATAGCCAGGCGAAATCGGAGGTGAGGGCGGCGCCGGTGTAGCGGAAGCGCGGGGCAAAGTTGGCGGTCACCGTGCCGGAGGCCTGCCCGTAGGACACCCCGAGCAGGGCAAAGCCCAGCAGGATGAAGGTGTCTTGCATGACCGGGGTGCCGCCCATCAGCAGCGGCGTGAGCAGGCTGAAGACACCAATCATGGCGGCCAGGGCGCCCACGGTGGTGCGCTTGCCGATGCGGGCGGCGATCCAGCCGGAGCCGATGGTGGCCATGATGCCCACGAAGCCCCCCAGCACCTGTACGGTGAGCACTTCGGCGGTGGTCTGGCTGCCCTGGAAGGCGATCCAGGAGAGCGGGAAGATGGTCACCACATGGAACAGCGCATAACTGGCCAGGGCGGCGAAGGAGCCGATGAAAATATTGTGGCCTTCCTCGCGTACCATCTCGCTGGTGCGGATGGGTTCCAGCTCACTTTCCTGCATGGCTTCGGTGTATTCCTCACCCAGCACCAGGCGCAGGCGCGCAAACAGGGCGACCACGTTGATGGCGAACGCCACGAAGAACGGGTAACGCCAGCCCCAGCCCAGGAAGTCCGCGGCGCTCAGGCTGTTATAGAGATACAGGAACAGGGCGCTGGCGATCACAAAGCCCAGCGGCGCGCCCAGTTGGCCGATCATGGTGTACCAGCTGCGGCTTTCCTTGGGGGCGTTCAGGGCGAGGAGGGAAGGGAGGCCGTCCCAGGAGCCGCCGAACGCGATGCCCTGCATGACCCGGAACAGGGCGAGTAGGGCGATGGCGTAGCCGCCCAGTTTTTCATAGCCGGGCAGGAAGGCGATGCCCGCGGTGGCGGTGCCCAGTAGGAACAGCGCGGCGGTGAGCTTGATGCCGCGGCCCCACTGGCGCTGGATCCACATGAAAAGGGCGGTGCCGAAGGGGCGTGCCACAAAAGCCAAGGCAAACAGCATGAAAGAATAGAGCATGCCCTGCAGCTGGCCGGTAAAGGGGAAAAACAGCTGCGGGAAGATCAGTACGGAGGCGATGCCGTATACAAAGAAGTCGAAATACTCGGAGGTACGGCCGATGACCACGCCCACGGCGATCTCGTTGGGAGCCACGGAGGCGTGGCTTTTTTGGCTCGGCATGGAAGCCGGATAGGTCTGCGACATGTTAAGGGCTCTTCACCAGAGTTGTTGTTTGTGCCTTGATGTCCATCAAGTATGGTTAGGACTTTAAGCCTATGGGACAAAATGTCCAATACCGGCTACTCATGCCCTTGGATAGAGTCCTGTCTACCTAAAAGCCAACCAGAAGATTCGCCAATGCAATTATTCAAATACTTGCGTGGAGCGTCGTTGACGTTGCTTGTCGCTGCCTTGCTGTCGGGCTGTGACGCAGTCGTGATGTCCCCCTCTGGTGACGTGGCCGTGCAACAGCGGGATTTGCTCGTCTGGGCAACCGTATTGATGTTGCTGGTCATTGTGCCGGTGATCGTGCTGACGTTGTGGTTTGCCTGGCATTACCGGGAAAGCAACACCGAGGCCAACTACAAGCCCGACTGGACCCATTCCACCGTGCTGGAACTGGTGATCTGGTCTGTTCCGCTGATGATCATCATCGCCCTGGGCGCCATGACCTGGGTGAGCACCCACAAACTGGACCCGTACCGCCCGCTGGACCGCATTGATGCGCAGACCCCGGTGCCGGTGGGCCTGGAGCCGCTCACCGTGGAAGTGGTGGCGCTGGACTGGAAGTGGCTGTTTATCTACCCGGAGCAGGGCATTGCCACCGTCAATGAATTGGCGGCCCCGGTGAATCACCCGATCCGCTTCAAGATCACCGCCTCTACCATGATGAATTCCTTCTTCATTCCGGCCATGGCCGGGCAAATCTATGCCATGGCGGGCATGGAGACCAAGCTGCATGGGGTGATCAACGAGCCGGGCGTCTACAAGGGCTTTTCGGCCAACTACAGTGGCGCCGGTTACTCGCAGATGAAGTTTGATTTCCATGGGTTGAGCGAAGAGGACTTCGCCAGCTGGGTTGCCAAGGTGAAAGCCAGCGACGGCAACCTCAGCCGCGATAAATACCTGCAACTGGAAGAGCCGAGCATCGATGACCCGGTGAGCTATTACGGCCAGGTGGATCCGACGCTTTACTACGGCATTTTCAACCGCTGTGTGGAGCCGGGTCAGACCTGCATGGAAGACATGATGTACCACGGCGGCATGGACAAGCACGCCGGTCACCATGGCGATGCCAAGGCTGAGCATGCGGATCACCAAGATCATGCCGGCCATCAGTCGCATGGAGGCCACCATGAATAATTCTCTCCTGATCGCAAACGCAGTAGGTGCCGCCCATGTTTGAGAACCTGGACCTGACCAAGCTGATCTTTGGTCGCCTCACCTGGGACGCGATTCCCTTCCATGATCCGATCATCCTCGGCACCTTTGCCGTGGTGGCGCTGGGCGGCATTGCGCTGCTGGCGGCCCTGACCCGCTACAAGCTGTGGGGTTATCTGTGGAACGAATGGTTTACCACCATCGACCACAAAAAAATCGGCATCATGTACATCATTCTCGGCCTGGTGATGCTGCTGCGCGGTTTCGCCGATGCCATCATGATGCGCCTGCATCAGGCCATGGCTTTTGGTGATTCCACCGGCTACCTGCCGCCGCACCACTACGACCAGATCTTTACCGCCCACGGCGTGATCATGATCTTCTTTGTGGCCATGCCGCTGGTAACCGGGATCATGAACTATCTGATTCCGTTGCAGATCGGCACCCGCGATGTGGCCTTCCCGTTTCTGAACAACTTTAGTTTCTGGATGACCACCGGTGGCGCCGCCTTGATGATGGTGTCCCTGTTTATTGGCGAGTTCGCCAAGACCGGTTGGCTGGCTTACCCGCCATTATCGGGGATTTTGCAAAGCCCTGGGGTGGGGGTGGATTACTATATCTGGGCCTTGCAGATTGCCGGGGTGGGCACGCTGTTGTCGGGGGTGAACCTGCTGGTGACCATCGTCAAGATGCGTGCCCCGGGCATGAGCCTGATGAAGATGCCGGTGTTCACCTGGACCTCCCTGTGCACCAACATCCTGATCGTGGCGGCGTTCCCGGTACTGACCGCGGTGCTGGGCATGCTGACCATGGACCGTTACCTGGATACCGCCTTTTTCACCAATGATCTGGGCGGTAACGCCATGATGTACGTGAACCTGATCTGGATCTGGGGTCACCCCGAGGTGTATATCCTGATCCTGCCGGTGTTCGGTATCTTCTCCGAGATCGTGGCCACCTACAGCCGCAAGCCGCTGTTCGGTTACACTTCCATGGTCTACGCCACGGTGGTGATTACCGTGCTGTCGTACCTGGTGTGGCTGCACCACTTCTTCACCATGGGCTCGGGGGCCAGTGTGAACTCGTTCTTCGGGATCACCACCATGATTATCTCGATACCGACAGGGGCGAAGATCTTCAACTGGCTGTTCACTATGTTCCGTGGCCGCATCAAGTTCGATGTGCCCATGCTGTGGACCCTGGGCTTCATGGTCACCTTCGTTATCGGTGGTATGACTGGGGTGTTGCTGGCGGTGCCGCCGGTGGACTTCGTGCTGCATAACAGCCTGTTCCTGATTGCGCATTTCCATAACGTGATCATCGGCGGTGTGCTGTTCGGTCTGTTCGCGGGTATTACCTACTGGTTCCCGAAGGCCACTGGTTACAAGCTGGATGAATTCTGGGGCAAGATGTCCTTCTGGTTCTGGCTGGTCGGTTTCTACTTCGCCTTCATGCCGCTGTACGTGCTCGGCCTGATGGGCGTGACCCGTCGTGTCAGCCACTTCGAGGATCAGTCCCTGCAGATCTGGTTCCAGATTGCCGCCTTCGGTGCGGTGCTGATCGCAGTCGGCATTGCCGCCTTCGCGATCCAGCTGATTGTCAGCTTCCGTCGTCGCGAAGCGCTGGCCGACGAGACCGGTGATCCGTGGGATGGTCGTACCCTGGAGTGGTCTACCTCCTCGCCGCCGCCGCCGTACAACTTTGCCTTCACCCCACGCGTGCACGATCTGGACGCCTGGTGGCAGATGAAGCAACACGGCTTCCAGCGTCCTGAATCCGGCTTTATTCCGATTCACATGCCCAAGGGCACCTGGGCGGGCATCGTGCTCTCCGGCATCAGTGTGGTCATCGGCTTCGCCTTGATCTGGCATATGTGGCTGGTCGCCGGGGTGTCCTTCGTGGCGCTGATCGGCACCGCGATTTACCACACCTTCAATTACGACCGTGACTACTACATTCCGGCGGAAGAAGTAGAACGGATTGAAGCAGAACGTACACGGGTGCTTGCCAATGTCTGAAAATACCATGACTGCTGATGTGAACAGCACGCAGGACGGCCAGCTGGAGTTTCTGGTGAAGGGGGATCATCACCCCCAGAACGGAACCCTGCTGGGTTTCTGGATTTACCTGATGAGCGACTGCCTGATCTTCGCTGCCCTGTTTGCCACCTACGGGGTGCTCGGGCGCAGCTATGCGGGCGGGCCCACCGGCATGGAGCTGTTCGATCTGAGCCTGATCGCCATTAACACCTCGTTGTTGCTGGTGTCGTCCATCACCTATGGCTTCGCCATGCTGCATATGCAGGCCAACAAGGTGAAGGGCACCATGTTCTGGCTGGCCGTTACCGGCATGCTGGGGCTGGGCTTTTTGAGCCTGGAATTGTATGAGTTCCATCACCTGATTGGCGTGGGCGCCGGGCCGCAAACCAGTGGCTTCTGGACTGCCTTCTTCGCGCTGGTGGGCACCCACGGTTTGCACGTGTTCTTCGGCATCGTGTGGCTGGTGACCTTGTTGTTCCAGCTGAAAAAACACGGTCTGATTCCGGAAAACAAGCGCCGGGTGTTCTGCCTGTCCATGTTCTGGCACTTCCTGGACGTGGTCTGGGTTGGCGTGTTCACTTACGTTTACCTGATGGGAGTGCTGCCATGAGCGAGCATACACACGATCATGATCATCACGATGCGGACATTCCCCACGTTTCCCTGAAGGAATATGCCACCGGGTTTGTGTTGGCGGTGATCCTTACCGTGATTCCGTTCTGGCTGGTGATGGGGGATGTGCTGGAAAGCTCTACCACCACGGTGATGGTGATTCTGGGCTTTGCGCTGGTGCAGATTGTGGTGCACATGGTGTTCTTCCTGCACATGAACTTCCATTCGGAAGGGGGCTGGAACATGCTGGCGCTGATCTTCACGCTGATTCTGGTCTTCATTACCTTGGCCGGTTCACTGTGGGTAATGCATAACCTGAACGTGAACATGATGCCGGGGATGATGGATTAAGAGGCGCAGTACGCTTCACGCAACATGCAACATGCAACACGTAGCACGCACTCATGCGTAGGGCGGAGGTCGGCGTTGCCGGTCTCCGCCTTTCCCTCCCCGCCACGTTTGAAGAGGCATGACCATGGCTCGTCGGCGTATTTTTACTTTCCTGTTTCTGCTGTTGACTGCAGTCGCTTTCGTCGGCTTTGTGGCGTTGGGTGTCTGGCAGGTGAAACGGCTGGCCTGGAAGGAAGACCTGATTGCCCGGGTGGATGCCCGAGTGCATGCCGAAGCGGTGATCGCGCCGTCGCAAGCTGACTGGTCCTCTGTCAGTGAAGACAGTCATGAGTACCTCCATGTCAGTGTGAGCGGCCAGTATCGGCCCGGGGCCGTTGCGCTGGTTTCTGCGGCGACGCAAGCGGGGCAGGGCTATTGGGTGATGGCGCCGTTGCAACGGGCCGACGGCAGCTGGGTCTATGTGAACCAGGGGTTTGTGCCCCAGGAAAAACGGGGCGCGGCCCAGTCGGGCGGCTATACGCCGGCTGAGCCGGTCACCGTCACCGGGTTACTACGTTTCAGCCATTCCGGCGGAGGTGTGTTCCGGGACAATGTGCCCGCCGAGAATCGCTGGTACTCACGGGATGTGCAGGCCATGGCAGAGCAGCAGGGGCTGTCGCCGGTGGCGCCGTATTTCGTGGATGCGCAAGCCGCCGGCAGCGAACTGCCGGTGGGCGGGCTTACCGTCATTCAGTTCCGCAATAATCATCGCGTCTACGCCATCACTTGGTTTGCCCTGGCCTTCGGCATGCTGTTGGCGGCCTGGCTGGTGCTGCGGGATTCACGCCGAACGCGCTAAACTGGGGTTATGGAAACCATGTCGTCGTCCTCACCCTCCAAGGCTTCTCTGTCGGGTTCGCTGTTTTCTGCGCTGCGCCGCAGTAGCGATGACCTGACCGGCCGCAAGAACCTGCAGTTGCTGATTCAGCTTCGCTGGATTGCCATGTTCGGCCAGTTCGCCACCATTCTGGTAGTTAACTACGGCTTCGGTATCAAGCTGCCCGTGTCACAAATGCTGGTGGTGCTGTTTGGTCTGTTGTTGCTCAATGCGGTCAGCGTGTTGCGCCTGCGGCTGCCGAAGCCGATTGGTAATACCGAGCTGTTTCTGTCCCTGCTGATCGATGTGGCAACGCTGACCATGTTGCTGGCGCTCAGTGGCGGTGCGTCCAACCCGTTCGTGTTCCTGTACCTGTTGCAGGTGATTCTGGGGGCGGTGTTGCTGGAGGTCTGGTCTACTTGGGTCATCCTGATTACCACCACCCTGTGTTTTGGCTGGCTGGCCTGGTACGGCCATCCGCTACCCATGCCGCTGGATCACTCCGAGGGGCTGTTCAGTCTCTACATCGAAGGGATGATGATTTGCTTTGTGCTCAATGGCGGCTTGCTAGTGATCTTCATTAACCGCATTACCCGCAATCGGCGCCAGCGCGATGAACACCTGGCAGAGCTGCGACAACGGGCGGCGGAAGAAGAGCACATTGTGCGCATGGGGTTGCTGGCCTCCGGCGCGGCCCATGAACTGGGTACGCCGCTGGCGACCCTGTCGGTAATTCTGGGGGACTGGAAACACATGGAGCCGTTCAAGACCGACGGGGATATGGCCCAGGAAATTGCCGAAATGCAGACTCAGGTATTGCGCTGCAAGTCGATTGTCAGCGGCATTCTGTTATCGGCCGGGGAGGCCCGTGGAGAATCGTCGGAGGAAACCACGGTACGCGAATTCCTCGATGATCTGGTCGACGAGTGGCGCGAAACCCGCCCGGTGAAGGACTTTGCCTATCGCAATGATTTTGGTGAGGATCTGAGCATCGTGTCGGATTCTGCGCTCAGGCAGAGTATTCACAACGTGCTGGATAACGCTCTGGAAGCCTCTCCCCATTGGGTGCGGCTGGAGGTGCACCGCGAAGAAGAAACCCTGTTGGTGTCGGTGACAGACCGTGGGCCGGGTTTCCCGCAGGCGATGCTCGATAATCTGGGGCGCCCTTACCAGTCCAGCAAGGGACGGCCGGGCAGTGGTCTCGGGTTGTTTCTGGTGATGAACGTGCTGCGTACCCTGGGCGGTAACCTGAGAGCGAGCAATCTGGCGCAGGGTGGCGCACTGGTGACCTTGTCCCTGCCGTTATCAGTGGTCACTCTGGAGCAGGAAACAGGAGGAACCAACGGTGTCTGAAATGCTGGGTGATGAAAGACAGCTATTGATTGTGGAAGACGATGACGCCTTTGCCCGCACCCTGACCCGCTCGTTCGAGCGTCGGGGTTATCAGGTGGTTCATGCGGACAGCCTGGAATCCATGCAGGCGCTGCTGAAAAACCATCAGCCGGGCTATGCCGTGGTCGATCTGAAGCTCAAGGGCGAATCGTCCGGACTGGCCTGTGTGCAAACGCTCCATGAGCACGATGAAGACATGCTGATTGTGGTGCTGACCGGTTATGCCAGTATCGCCACGGCGGTGGAAGCCGTGAAGCTGGGGGCCTGCCATTACCTGGCCAAGCCTTCCAATACCGACGATATCGAAGATGCCTTCAACCGGGCGGAAGGCTCCACCGATGTGGCCCTGACGGCCCGTGCCACGGATCTGAAAACCCTGGAATGGGAACGCATCCACGAAACGTTGGCGGAAACCGGGTTTAATATTTCCGAAACCGCCCGCCGCCTGGGCATGCACCGCCGCACCCTGGCCCGCAAGCTGGAAAAGCAAAGGGTGAAGTAGCCCTTCCCGTAGGAGCGTCGCTGGCGGCGCGATTCCATAAGGTCGTTATCGCGCCGCCAGCGACGCTCCTGCAAAAACAGGGCGGTCTGTCGAAAAGCGGTGGTCTCGTTCGATTAGTCAGGGAAAGCTAATGTCATTCAAGGAGAGATGCCATGTCCAGGATCCGTTTAAACCCCTACCTGAATTTCCCCGGCACCTGCCGTGAGGCGTTCGCGTTTTATGCCGAGTGCCTGAACGCGGATATCGTTTTTCAGCTGACCATGGGGGAGTCGCCCATGGCGGATGAGGTGCCGCCGGAGTCCCACGACAATATTTGCCATGTTTGCCTGCAAGGTGATGGCATTGTGTTGATGGGGTCGGATTGTCCGCCGGAGTTTTTTGAAAAAGCCCAGGGGACCACGCTGAGTGTGCAGGCCGACAGTGTGGCGCAGGCGGAAACCCTGTTTGCGGCGCTGGCGGAAGGGGGCGAGATAAAGATGCCCATGGAAGAAACGCCCTGGGCGGAACGCTTCGGGATGTGTAACGACCGCTTCGGCATTCCCTGGATGGTGAATTTTGATGGCAGCAAGGCCGCCTACGAAACCTGAGGTCGGGCCTTGCCAGTCAGTGCAATTCTTCCGGTGGAGGCGTGTAACGGTGAGGCGGCAATTCTACCCGTTGGGTGACGCCGCCCTGCACCACGGTGCGTCCTTCGTAACGCTCCCCGCCGGTGACGGTGAATTCAAACCGGTAAATGCGGGTAATGCGGCGTTTGCCGTTGTGGTCTTTGCTCAGGGTCAGTTTTTCCAGCCCCACACTCTCATCCAGAAACTCCAGCTGTTGCCGCTCGCAGAAGCGCCGGGTGGCCGTGAGGGCCCGCTCGCGAATGCCGTGGGAGCGCCAGAACAGGGCGCCGATGACGATCAGCGCCGTGACCAGCAGGATATCGGAAAGATCCAGATTCACCGCCGGGCTCCCGGCAAGCCGCCAAACAGGGCGAGCCACTGTGCCTCGGTCAGCCCGTTGAGGGTGTCCATATTGCGTTCGGGAATCTGCTCCGGGTTCGGGTAACTGGCCAGGCCCTTGTCCAGGCTGGCTTCGCGCAGGATATGCAGAATCGGGTAGGGCGCCCGGTTGGTGTAGTTCTCCCGGTCGTCCACGGCGGTGTCGGCGAACTGGTACGCGGGGTGGAAGCTGGCGATTTGGTAGGTGCCTTCCCAGCCTTGCTGTTCCAGCAGGCCGTCGGCCAGATCCAGTACGTCGTTATAATCGAAGAAGTCTTGCAGTTGATCGGTAATGATCAGCAGGGTGGTGTCGATGTCGTCTGCCGGGGTGCGATCCATCCGGTCGAGTTCTTCGTGCAGGTCGCCCAGCAGGGTTTCCACATTACGGCTGTCGCTGACGGTGAGCCGTACCTGGCCGGCGTTGAAGGGTTTGCGCGCAAACGGGCACAGGTTCAGGCCGATGACCACGTCTTCGAGCCATTGGCGGGTCTGCTTGATCGGGTCCGTCGCTTCCATCTTTTCCATGTCGTTCATTCGAGCCAGGCTTCCTGGGTAAGGTTGTGCAGGGCGACACCGGCGCGAGCCGGTCTCCGCCCTACAGGGTTTCGGTCACATGGGTGGCAATGTTATCGCCTACGCGAACCACGCCACTGGAGAGGATTTCACAGCGCAGGCCGCCCCGGCCCAGCAGGGCCTTGATGACCTGCGGCGGGGTCAGATCGCTGGCCAGCAGGTGGCCCACCACGGAACACGGCTCGCACAGCTCGATACCGCGCAGGCGAATGGTGCCGAGCAGAAATTCCCGACCTTCCAGGGCGTTGAGATCCACGCCTTCGGTCAGCACATTACGGCGCAGGGTGTGCGGCTCGACCCGCTGCTGATGCTCGCGGTTATAGGTGGCGATGGCCTCGGATTCGATTAGGGTAATTTGCTCTTCCGGTTTGGCGTTGCGGCGGTAGTGGCGGTCGCCAACGATGCCGCAGCCGGCGCGCAGCTGCACGGCTGGCTGGCTTTCCACCGGGCCGCGAGACTGGCTGGCGGTGTAAAGAGCGAGGATTTTCATGGAGCTCCCGGATTGATGGCAAATGCCTGAGGCCAAAGTGCGAGCACATCGAAGAGGCCAGTCTAGCAGTTTCCTCCGGGTTTTCAGCGTCTGGCGTCTGGCGTTTTCATTAGCTAGAATTGCCGCAACGACAATGATTGAGAAAGGACGTCCCTTGGACTGTGCCCTGATCGACAATCCGCTTTTCCTCCCCACACCCGCCAGCTGGCGATGGTGATGCTCCCCCTGTGTCTGCACTGACACGTCTTTTTGCTCGTTTTCCTCTACAATTATTGCTCTTGATCGCGGTCCGCCCGAGAGTCGGGCCGTAGCGAAATGCTAAGGACAATCATGTCACCACAAGAATTGGATCAATTTGCCCGGCAGGGCTATACCCGGGCGCCGGTGGTTCGCGAGGTGCTGGCGGATCTGGATACCCCGCTGTCGGCCTATCGCAAACTGGCGTCAGGCCCTTACACCTACCTGTTTGAATCGGTACAGGGCGGCGAGCGCTGGGGGCGCTATTCGATTATCGGCCTGCCGGCCACCGAGGTGGTGCGGATTACCGGGCAGCAGGTACAGGTGGATGGCCCGGACGGTCGCCAGCAAGAAGACGTGGCTGACCCCATTGCCTGGGTGGAAGACTATCGCCAAGCCTACCGCAGCCCGGATCTGCCCGGCTTGCCCCGTTTCAACGGCGGCCTGGTGGGGTATTTCGGCTATGACAGCGTGCGCTTTTTCGAGCCACGCCTGGGGCCGGCGCCCGGTGAGGATGTGCTGGGCGTGCCCGATATCCTGCTGATGCGATCCGAGGAAGTGGTGGTCTTCGATAACCTGCGCGGGGCGCTGTTCCTGGTGGTGCATGTGGACCCGACCGAAGAGGGTGTGCTGATGCGCGCCGAGCAGCGCCTCGATGCGTTGGAGAGCCAGCTGCGTTCCCCGCTGCCGGAACCGGAGCACACGGTTTACGGGGAGCCGGTGGACGAGAACGATTTCCACAATGAATTTCCGGAAGCGGCTTTCAAGGCCGGTGTGGAAACCATCCGCGAGTACATTCTGGCGGGCGACGTGATGCAGGTGGTGCCGTCCCAGCGCATGAGCTGCCCATTCCAGGCGCCGGCGCTGGATCTGTACCGCGCCCTGCGCTATCTGAACCCGTCCCCGTATATGTTCTACCTGGACCTGGACGACTTCCATATCGCCGGGTCGTCACCGGAAATCCTGGCCCGCGCCGAGCAGGGGAGAATTACCGTGCGGCCATTGGCTGGTACCCGCAAACGCGGCGCCAATGAGGCGGAAGATCAGGCACTGGAAAAAGATCTGCTGGCGGACCCCAAGGAAATCGCCGAGCACCTGATGCTGATCGATCTGGGTCGCAATGATATCGGCCGGGTCTCCAAGGCCGGCAAGGTGGATGTCTCCGACCAGATGGTGGTGGAGCGGTACTCCCACGTCATGCACATCGTGTCCAACGTGGAAGGGGAGCTGCGTGAAGAATTGGGGCCGCTGGATGTGCTGCGCGCGACCTTCCCGGCAGGCACCCTGAGCGGGGCTTCCAAGATTCGCGCCATGGAAATCATTGATGAGCTGGAGCCCACCAAGCGTGGCGTCTACGGCGGCGCGGTGGGCTATATCGGTTTCAACGGCGATATGGACACGGCGATCGCCATCCGCACCGCTGTGATCAAGGACCAGCGTCTGTACGTGCAGGCCGGCGCCGGCATCGTTGCCGATTCCGTGCCGCAATCCGAATGGGACGAGACCATGAACAAGGCCCGGGCGGTATTCCGGGCAGTGAACATGGCATTGGGTGGTCTCAACCTGGCAGACGGAGGGCAGCGATAATGCGCGTGCTGATGATCGATAATTACGACAGCTTCACCTACAACCTGGTGCAGTATCTGCAAGAGCTGGGTGCCGAGGTGCTGGTGCATCGCAACGACCAGATCAGCCTGGAAGAGATTGAGGCTCTCAATCCGGACCGGCTGATGATTTCCCCTGGTCCCTGTACGCCCAACGAGGCGGGCATTTCCATTGCCGCCATCAAGCATTTTGCCGGCAAACTGCCGATTCTGGGCGTGTGTCTGGGCCACCAGAGCATTGGTCAGGCCTTTGGTGGGCAGGTGGTGCGTGCCCGGCAGGTGATGCACGGCAAAACCTCGCCGATTTACCACAGTGGCCAGGGGGTGTTTCGTGATTTGCCGTCGCCCTACACGGCGACCCGTTACCACTCGCTGGTGGTGGAAAAAGACAGCCTGCCGGACTGCCTGGAAATGACGGCCTGGACATTGAAAGACGATGGCAGTGTGGATGAGGTCATGGGGATGCGTCACAAGACCCTGCCCATTGAAGGGGTTCAGTATCATCCCGAATCCATACTGAGTGAGCACGGTCATGCCCTGCTTGAGAATTTTTTGAAGCACGACGAGCAGGGGGACGCGGCATGAATATTCAGCAAGCGCTGGCCAAGGTGGTCGACCATATCGATCTGAGCATTGAGGAAATGCGCGATGTGATGAGCCAGGTGATGACCGGTGGGGCCACTGATGCGCAGATTGGCGCGTTGATGGTGGGCCTGCGGATGAAAAGCGAATCCCTGGATGAGATCACCGGTGCGGCCATGGTGATGCGCGAGCTGGTCACCGGGGTGACCGTGGAGAACCGCCAGTATCTGGTGGATATCGTCGGCACCGGTGGCGATGGCGCCAATTTGTTCAATGTGTCCACCGCCAGCAGTTTTGTGGCCGCTGCAGCCGGTGCCCGAGTGGCCAAACACGGCGGGCGGTCAGTGAGCTCCCAGAGCGGCTCGGCGGACCTGCTGGAAACCGCCGGTATTGCACTGGACCTGAACCCGGCGCAGATTGGTAAGTGTGTCGATAATGTGGGTGTGGGGTTCATGTTTGCGCCGAATCACCACAAGGCCATGAAATATGCCGTGGGGCCGCGTAAGGAACTGGGTATGCGTACCCTGTTCAATATTCTCGGCCCGATGACCAACCCGGCCGGTGTACAGCGCCTGGTGATGGGAGTGTTTTCGGAAAAGCTCTGTCGTCCCCTGGCGGAAGTCATGGGCCGGTTGGGCGGCGAACATATCATGGTGGTACACAGCAAGGATGGGCTGGATGAAATCAGCCTGGCCGCGCGGACCCATGTGGCGGAATTCAAGAACGGTGAAGTCCAGGAGTACGACCTGACACCGGAGGATCTGGGGCTGGAATCCGATTCCCTGGTGGGCCTGGACGTGACGGACCCGGCGGCGTCCCTGGCGCTGATCAAGGACGCCTTCAGCAAGCGCACCACGGAAGCGGCCAACAAGGCGGCGGACATGATTGCCTTGAACGCCGGCGCTGCCATTTATGTCAGCGGTATTACCCGAACTCACAAAGAGGGGGTACGCATGGCGGAAGACCTGATCCACAATGGAGAGGCCGCAGAACGCATGCGTGAGCTGGCTCAGTTCAGCACGGCCCTCAAGGTTGGCGACGAATCAGAATAAGGAGCGAGGTTATGAGCACAGGCACTATTCTCGACAAGATTATCGCCCGCAAGCAGGAAGAGATTGCCGTCGGCAAGAACAATTACACCCTCGGTGATCTGCAATCCCTGGCAGAGAACCAGCGACAGTCGCGTGGGTTTATCGCCAGCCTGTTCGCCCGGGTGAGAGACCGCCAGCCGGCGGTGATTGCCGAAATCAAGAAGGCTTCCCCCAGCAAGGGGGTGATCCGCGATGATTTCGACCCGGTGTCGATTGCCCGTAGCTACGAAGCCAACGGCGCAGCCTGCCTGTCGGTGCTCACCGACAAGGACTTCTTTCAGGGCGATGAGCATTACCTGCGTGCTGCCCGCAATGCGGTGGACCTGCCGGTGCTGCGCAAGGATTTCATGATCGACCCGTGGCAGATTTTCGAGTCCCGGGCCATGGGCGCGGATGCGGTATTGCTGATTGCTGCGGCGCTGTCCGATGCCCAGATGAATGAGCTGTATCATGCTGCCCAGCGCGCTGGCTGCGATGTGCTGGTGGAAGTCCATACCGAAGAAGAGCTGCACCGGGCGGTGGCCTTGAACGCCGAGCTGATCGGTATCAATAACCGTAACCTGCATACCTTCGAAACCAGCCTGGACACCACGCTGACATTGTCACAGCAAGTGCCCGGTGATCGCATGGTGGTGACTGAAAGTGGTATTCACAGCAGCGCTGACGTGCAATTGATGCGCAAGAGCGGCATCCACAGTTTCCTGGTCGGCGAGGCTTTCATGCGTGCTGAAGACCCGGGCGCTGAGCTCAAGAAGTTGTTCTTCTGAGCGCAAAGGCTGCGTGCTTTTGTAGATCGACTTAGCCTGAAAGGCGTAAGCCGACAAATCGCGTTGGGTGAGTTGGTCTCTGGTTGTCGGATTACGCCTTTCAGGCTAATTCGACCTACAGCACTTTCAGAAACGCTGATGGATCTCACCGTTCAAATGCAAGAGGCCGCGCCCAGACTCTGGGCGCGGCCTCTTGGTTTTCAGTATCTGATGGTGTTCGACGCGCAGCTATTAACTATTCATTATTAACTGTTAACTGCTTTTTATCGCGTGCCGTAAACCACCATGGTCTTGCCTTTCACCGATACCAGTCCCTGTTCTTCCAGGTTCTTGAGTACCCGGCCCACCATTTCCCGGGAACAGCCGACAATGCGGCCGATTTCCTGGCGGGTGACCTTGATCTGCATGCCATCCGGGTGCGTCATGGCATCGGGTTGCTTGCACAGGTCCAGCAGGGTGCCTGCGACACGGCCTGTCACATCCAGGAACGCCAGGTCCCCCACCTTGCGGGTGGTGGCGCGAAGGCGGCCAGCGATCTGGGCGGATACCGTGAACAGGATGTCGGCGTCTTCGCGGGCCAGCTGCCGGAATTTGGCATAGCTCACCTCCGCGACTTCGCACTCGCTCTTGGCTTTTACCCAGGCGGAGCGAGAGGGGTCGTTTTCAAACAGCCCCATTTCACCGAAGAAATCCCCTTCATTGAGATACGCCATGATCATCTCGCGACCATCGTCGTCTTCGATCATGACCGTCACAGAGCCTTTCAGGATGTAATACAGCGCATCCGATTCATCGCCGGCATAGATGATCGTGCTTTTCGCCGGGTATTTGCGGCGGTGGCAATGGGCCAGGAAGTGGTCCAGATTTGGAATAATTTTGTTGCCGTCAGTCATGGGCGCTCAGTCTTGAAGCCAGAAAAATGTCTTAGCCAATAAGCGTATGGATATTGCCTGTTTTTATGAGTTATGCCAAGGGAACTGGCTCTCACTCTCGATTTTCACAGGGCAGGCGGTAGCTAAACCCGGATTAAGTAACGGGTTTTCGGCCAAATACGCCGATTTTCCGGGTTGGTGATATATCGGTAAATTATTCCCGTCGACCTACCCTGAAAGGGGTGGCGCAGACCCCGTGCTATGGTACTCTGCGCCCCCTTCCGGGGTGGGCGCAATCAGGCGTTCGGCCTGCGTTTGAGATGGGGTGACAGACCAGGAGATCACCATGAAAGCAGTGGTTAAGTGGCAGGGCGAAGCCTGCTATGAAGCGGAAACAGAAAGCGGCCACAAGGTGCTGATGGATGGCCCGCCGGATCACGGTGGCCAGAACCGTGGGCCGCGTCCCATGGAAACCCTGTTACTGGGTGTGGGCGGCTGTTCCTCCTTTGATGTGATCCATATTCTCAAGAAATCCCGCCAGGACGTGACCGATTGCCGCTGCGAGCTGACCGCAGAGCGGGCCGATGAAGTACCGGCGGTGTTCAGCAAGATCCACCTGCACTTTATTGTCAGCGGTAACAGCCTCAAGGAAGCCCATGTGAAACGGGCGGTTGAGCTGTCGGCAGAGAAATACTGCTCTGCCAGCATTATGCTGACACGCGGTGGTGTCGAGATCACCCATAGTTATACCATTGAAGGCTGAGGTGCCCGGCGGGCGCCTCGGTAACGCAATATGCCGGCCTGGCCGGTGATTCGCGGCGTCCTTCGGGATGTTGCAAACAAGGTAGCCGCACGGGGTGCGGTGGTGTGTTTGTCTTAACGTGGCGATGAAACGCCCATGGGGTACGGCTGTGGTGAAAGATCCCAATCCCAAGATTACGGTTCACGGTTTCAACAACCTGACCAAATCCTTGAGCTTCAATATTTTCGATATTGCTTACGCGAAGACCGAGCAGCATCGTCAGGAATATATCGAATATATTGACGAGCTGTATAACGCGGAGCGTCTCACCGAGATTCTCACCAACGTGACCAAGATCATTGGCGCCAACATCCTGAATGTGGCCCGCCAGGATTACGATCCGCAGGGTGCCAGCGTCACCATGTTGATCGCCGAGCACGAAACCCCGCCGGATGGGTCCGACTGGGATGAAGAGGCGCCGGGTCCGCTGCCGGAGACGGTAGTCGCTCACTTGGACAAGAGTCACGTGACGGTGCATACCTACCCGGAGTCCCATCCGGATAACGGTATTTCCACGTTCCGCGTGGATGTGGATGTGTCCACCTGTGGCGTGATTTCCCCGCTGCGCGCGTTGAACTACCTGATCCACAGTTTCGATTCCGATATCGTTACCGTGGACTATCGGGTGCGTGGCATGACCCGGGACCTGGATGGCACCAAGCATTTTATTGATCACGATATCAATTCCATCCAGAACTTCCTGACGGAAGACACTCAAAACGCTTATCAGATGATCGACGTGAATGTGTATCAGGAAAACATCTTCCATACCAAAATGCTGCTGAAAGACTTCGATATCGATAACTATCTGTTTGGTGCCGGCAGCGACGAGTTCGAGCAGGAAGAGCTGGACCAGATCGAAGAGCGTTTGCGCACGGAGATGCTGGAGATTTTCTACAGCCGCAATCTTGGTTGAGAAGCGATTAATAGTTAATAATGAATAATTAATAGCTGCGCGGGGAAGTTTCGTGCTGCTTTTAAAGCCAAGAGGCCGCGCCCAGAGTATGGACGCGGCCTCTTGCGTTTGGGGTAGGGAAACCCGGGTTCGCGACGTTATTAATTATTAATTATTAACTATTCATTATTAATTCAAATTCTGTAGGTTGTGAACGTCATCACCTTGCTCATCAGCGTCATGGCGTGGCGCACGGGGGGAGGCAGGTCGGCGCCGCCGGCGTCTTTGGCGGTGACGGCATGTTTGAGCTCGTCGGTCTTCATCTGCTCAAGAATGGCGCGGGTGCGCAGGTCGCTTTCCGGTATCTGATAGAGATGGGATTCCAGGTGTTTGACCACCTGATTTTCCGTTTCCGTCACAAAGCCCAGGCTCCAGCGGTCGCCGATCAGGCCGGCGGTGGCACCCACTGCATAGCTCATGGCGTAGAACAGCGGATTAAGTTTGCTGGGCACGCCGCCCAGTTCCTGAATGCGCTCCTCACACCAGGCCAGATGGTCTTCCTCTTCCCGGGCGGACTCTTCCATGGCGTGGCGAATATGCGGCAGGCTGGCGGTGCTTGCCTGCCCTTGATACAGCGCCTGGGCGCACACTTCACCGGTATGGTTAATACGCATCAGCCCCAGCACATGGCGGCGCTTGTCACTGGGCAGGCTGCCGGCGTCCGGGGCATCGGGTGCCGGGGACGCGTGGGCGGGAGTCCGCTCCGCCTGGATGGTGCCCGGGGTAAGGGTACGCAGGGCGTTGTCAGCACGGGCGAGTAGTTTGTCCAGAGGCGATAGTCGGCGTTGAGTCATGGCAAAGGATCGCTGGCGGGCAAGCGGGCAACAGGCTTGCCGAGTGAAAAGTAAGGGGCTCTTAGTGTAGCCTAAGAACGCTTTAATTGAATCACCCTCGATTCTGCCAAACATACTAACAAGGAAACTGTCGCCTCGCGTGAAGCCTGCTGCGTGCGGCGTGTTGCTTAGCCATGAGTGATCTTAACGACCTGAAAATGCTGCTCGAATCCCGCTACCCCATTGTGGTGATTGAAACCTGGGAGGAGCTGCGGGCGCTGGATCTGATTCGCCGTCTGGGGATGCGAGAGGGGCGGCCGGTGTTCGGCTGGAACGCAGTGGATGGTCTGCGCAGGCTGGAGCTGGAAGAGAGTCCCAGCCAGAAACACACCATTGAGCCGGATGCCATGCTGGGGCAGATTCGCGGCACCAATGAGCCGGGGATCTATGCGTTGTGCGACCTGCATCCTTATCTGGATGGAGAGCCGAAGCATGTGCGCTTGCTCAAGGAAATCGCCCTGCACCATGAGCGCTTGCATCACACCCTGGTGTTGATCAGCCATGAGTTAACCATTCCAGCGGAACTGCGCCGTTATTGCACCCGGTTCAGCTTGTCCATGCCCGATGAAAAACAGCTGGAACACATCGTTCAGGATGAGGCGCGCCGTTTCAAGAAAGAACGGGGCGAACGGGTGCGCGCGGACCGGGCATCGCTGGACCGGCTGGTGCGCAACCTGCGTGGCTTGAGCGTGGAAGATGCCCGCAAGCTGGCCCGTGGGGCGATTATCCACGATGGCGCCATCACCGAGGCGGACCTGCCGGAAGTGAACAAGGCCAAGTTTGCATTGATGGAAATGGACGGCGTACTGAGCTACGAATACGACACTGACAGCTTCGCGAATGTGGGCGGGTTGCAGGGGTTGAAAGACTGGCTGGGCAAGCGTGAAAGTGCCTTCCATGGAAATCAGGGTGAAGGTATCGACTCGCCCCGTGGGGTGATGCTGGTGGGCGTACAGGGCGGCGGTAAAAGCCTGGCGGCCAAATCGGTGGCCGGGCTTTGGGGGCTGCCGTTGCTGCGCCTGGATATGGGCGCTATCTACAACAAATTCTTCGGGGAATCCGAGCGCAATGTGCGCGAGGCGTTGGCCATGGCGGAAACCATGTCGCCCTGTGTGCTGTGGATCGATGAAATCGAGAAAGGGATTGCGGTGGGCGATAACGATGGTGGTACTTCCCGCCGGGTGCTTGGCACGTTGTTGACCTGGATGGCGGAAAACCGCAGTCAGGTGTTTATGGTCGCCACCGCCAACGATATTGAACGGTTGCCCCCGGAATTGATCCGCAAGGGGCGTCTGGACGAGATCTTCTTTGTGGATTTGCCGTCCAGTGAGGTGCGGGAAGTGATCTTCCGGATCCATCTGGAAAAGCGTGGACAAACCGTATCAGCGTTTGATCTGGCTCGCCTGGCGGAGCACAGCGATGGCTTTACCGGCGCTGAGATCGAGCAGGCAGTGGTGGCCGGGTTGTATAGCGCCGGGGCCGGGGATCAGCCACTGGATCAGGCCTTGCTGGAGGCCGAGCTGGCGGCAACCGTGCCGCTGTCGGTGACCATGGCGGAATCGCTGGCGCGGTTACGGCAATGGTGCCAGGGGCGGGCGGTCAGTGCCGGTGCTTGATCCCCGGTTGGCGGGGTCGGACCAGAGCCTGTCTGCTGCTTATGTGGCGGCGGTTTTGCCTGCGCTGCTGGCCCATTATGGCCTGGACGAGGAGGATATCCTTACGCGGGCGGGGCTGGATGAGCACCAGCTTAAACAGCCGGATCAGTTGCTGCCGCTGGTGGATGTATTACGCCTGTTTCTGGTGATTCTTGATGCCTGCGGGGATGCGGGCCTGGGGTTCGAGACGGGCAAAAGGGTGAAGCCTCGCTCCTATCAGGTGCTCGGGTATGTGGTGTTGGCCAGCCGGGATCTGGGGCAGGCCATTGATCGGTTGGTGCGCTTCGAAAGCCTGTCTGGCAAGTTGGGGCAGACCCGCCTGAGCCACGAAAATGAACAGGTGATCCTGCGTTGGCAATGCCCGCTGACCGGCGAGCCGGCCCGGTTTCTGGTGGAGGCGGCGATTACCGGATGGGTGGCGTTCATGCGCCCGCTATTGCCGGCCGGCCTGGCGCCTCTGGCTGTTTGTTTTCGGCACCCTGCGCCAGTCGAGCCTGAGCGTTACGCGGATTATTTTCAGGCACCGGTACAGTTCTCGGCTGCATTCGATGGTGTGGTGCTGGATGCGAGATTATTGCAGCAGCCATTGAATACGGCGGACCCGGGGCTGGCGGTGATGATGGAGCGCGAGGCGCGGGAATTGCTGGCGGATTTTCAAGGCAGCACCAACCTGGTCAGTGTTGTCAGATCCGAAATTTACCGTTTGTTGACTGAAGGGGAGCCGGGCCTGGAGGCTGTGGCCGCGGAGCTGGGCATGCCATCGCGCACCCTGAGCAGTCGTCTGCTCAGTCGTGGGGTGCGGTTTCAGGATATTGTTGACGGGCTGCGCCAGCGACTGGCTGAGTTGTACCTGCAAGACCCGGCCTTGTCGCTGACGGATATTGCGTTGCTGCTGGGGTTTGCCGAGTCCAGTTCGTTCAGTCGCGCTTTTCGTCGTTGGCGATCCATGAGTCCGAATCAGTGGCGTCGGGGCGGGTAAAGCGCACCAGCGTTTCACGCAGCACATTCAGTTCCACCGGTTTGGGCAGGTGGGCGTTCATGCCCGCCGCCAGGCTGCGGTCCTTGTGCTCACGCAGGATATGGGCCGTCAGGGCCACGATGGGCACCGCTGGCAGACCCTGTTTCTGCTCCTGTGCCCGGATCATCCGGGTGGCCTCAAAGCCATCCATTTCCGGCATTTCGCAATCCATCAGGATCAGGTCGTAGCGCGTGTTGCTGGCCAGTTCCAGCGCTTCCTTGCCGTTGGAGGCGATATCCGCCTTCAGGCCCAATTTGCCCAGCATGCCGCGAATCACCTTCTGGCTCAGGTAATGGTCTTCCGCCACCAGCAGTTTCAGGCCCGGGTCCGGCTGGTGTTGTGGTTTGCTGTGTTCTGGTACCGACGGATGCCCCAGGCCTAATTCTTCTGCCAGTGCCTGGCGCAGCCGCGGCGCGGAGACCGGCTTGGACAGCACACGGTGAATGCCCACGTTGCGGGCCTGGGTGGCGGTGGGTGCATTGTTGATGCCGGTGAGCATGACGAGCACCGTGGGGTGCACGATGACCGGGTCTTCATGGATGCGGGCAGCCAGCTGCATGCCGTCCATGCCGGGCATGTGGTGATCGAGGACAACGATATCGTAAGGCTCGTTAATATTGGCCTGGGTGCGCAGGGACGCCAGGGCCTCGCGTGGATCGTGGCAGGCGGTGACACGCATACCCCACGAGAGGGCGTGGTGGCGCAATACCCGGGTCACGGTGCTGGAGTCGTCCACCACCAACAGGCTGCGCCCGGAGAGAGCGGTTGTGTCCACGTTGGAGCTTGGCGCGGGGGCATCTTCGGCCGGTAGCGGTACCACGAACCAGTAGTGCACATCCTTGTGATCCTGCAAGGTGCCCATGCGCCCGCCCAGAGCTTCCACCAATTGTTCGGCAATGGCCAGGCTCAGGTGGCTGCTTTCGTTCTGCTTCTGGTTGTCCCGCAAGCGCTTGAGGGTTTCCTCGTTCATGGCGCTGCCGGTGAAACCAAACCGAACGCGGTCGGCCTGCCCGGTGGGTTCCATGGAAACGTCCACCACCATTTCGCCGGGGTGGCCATGGCGAATCAGGGCGCCCGTCAGGTTGGTAAGAATCTGACGCAGGCGGCCGGCATCGCCGACCACCCGGCCCGGCACATTGGTGTGCACATGGGTGATCAGTTCTATCTGCTTTTCTTCTGCCCGTTCCTTGAACAGATCAACGGCTTCCATGACCAGGTCATGAATATCCAGTGCGCTGTGGTTGATGTCGGTGCCGCGGGTGGAGAGCTGCGAGTGCTCCAGGACATCGTTGATGATGCGCAGCAGGTTGTCGCCGGCGTTCTGAATGGCACCGACGCACTCACGCTGGTTCGGGGTCAGCGGGGTGTCGGCAAGGATCTCCGCCATGCCGAGGATGCCGCTGAGCGGGGTGCGCACATCATGGCCGATCCGGGACAGGGTTTCCCGGCGCGTGGCATCCACGGTTTCCGCCACGGCCTGGGAGCGTTGTTTCTCGATATGCAGGAGCGCCTGGTGGCGATGGCTGACGCGCAGGCCCACCCCCAGGGTGACCGCTTCCAGTGCGGTGGTCGCCAGCAGCCACTGGGGCAGTTCCGCGCTGGTTTGCAGGATCCCCAGGTAGGCTAGGCAAACCAGCAGGGCAGGGCCACTGACCAGCAGGGTGGTCAGGAAAAACAGCCCGCCGCCATTCAGCTCCCGGTGCCAGCTGGTGTAGCCCAGAATCAGCAGGATAAATGCGGCCAGGCTGACGGTGGCAAAGCTGAGGCTGGCGGCCAGGGCAATGGGGAGTGCGAGAGTCAGGGGAATAATGGCGAGCGCGCCCCACTTGAGCATTAGCGTAATGCGGTGCAGAAGGGGAGCCTTGATGGAAAGATCGAAAAAGGAGCGCGCCACCCCGGTGGCGGAAAACAGCGCGATCATCATCATCACGAACAGGGTGCGGGGCTGGACGGTGCTGTTCTCGGTGAGCGACAGGGGAAGATAACCGGCCAGCACCAGGCTGATGACCAGAATGGAGAGAATAAAGCCGCAATGGTAGAAGTAGGTGCTCCCGCCCCGCATGGCGCCGGCGATCAGGTTGTAGATGGCGAGAATCAGCAAGGCACCGGCGAGCAGCATGTACACGGCGTTGGTGTGGCTCTGTTGTGCCACCTGGGCGTTGATGCCGTTCAGGGTCAGGCCGTAAGTGAGATACCCCTGGGGCTGGAGCTGCAGGTAAATCAGCTGTGGTTCACCGGTGGGCAGGTGTAGCCGGTAGCTGGCCTCACGGCCGGGTATGCGTTGCTCCTGGCTCGCCTGGGTGTAATGACCATCGGCGCCGGGCAAGAATACGCGGGCATTGGGGTTGCCTTTGAGGACCAGTGCGTAGTCCTGTTTATTGCTCAGCTCGTTTTGCAGGGCGACGCGTACCCACCAGGCGCCGTCGCGAATCCCCAACCGTTCGACATAGCGTGTGGCGGGTTGGAAATGCCCGGTAACAGGGGGTTGGCTGATGGTGCCAATATCCGCGTCGCCGGAGGCGTCACGGTAATATTCGGAATAGATGGTGATGCGTGCCTGGTCGGGCTGGCTATGGACGACGAAAGGTGGCGGGACGTCTGCGAAGACCGCATTGGCGCTGGCGCACAGGGCCAGCACCAGAAGAAAGAATAGAGAGTCAGGCCTGTTCAGCCTCAGCATGGGATTCTTCTTTTGCATCCGTCGGTTTTCCCCGGTCAAGCACATAGGCGTTCAAGCCTGCTTCGGAGAGGATATAGGCTCCAAGCTCACTACGTCGACCGTCACCGCATACCACGTAGAAAAAATCCTTCTCGAGGTTTTGGACTTCACGGCGTAATTCATTGAGCGGCAGGTTGCGAGCACCGGGGGTGCGGTCATGGCGAAATTCCATGGGCAGGCGCACATCCACCAGGATGCAGGCAGTGTCGGCTTCCAGCACCATGGTGTCCAGCTCATCTTCCGTGACGTGGCGAATGACCGAGTCCTGCAGGATCGCCTGAAAGTCATTTTTACCCAGGCACATCAGCACGCCATCGCTGGTCATGGTGATTGTGGCGTTGCGGGGGCTGTCGCTGATTAGGGCGTCTTCGCCGAAAAAACGGCCGGCGGAAAGGGCGGCCAGGGTTTCCTGCTTGGCCCCCCTGGTGCGGGTGACCATGGCCTTGCCTTGTTTGATCACGAACAGGGTGTCGCCGTCTTCGCCTTCGGTGACAATGGTTTCGCCGAGCTGGACTTCGCGTTCTTCGAATTTCACGAACAGGCTGTGAATCATGGCCGGGGGGACTGCGGAGAACAGTTCCGAGGAAAGCAGCGCGTCCATCCAGTCCCGCTCATTTTCATCGTCGTCTTCGTCAAGCATGGACTCGGCGGCCTGGGTCCAGGTCATCAGCAGGTCCAGCTTGTTGCGGTCGATGGCGTAGAGCGTAGTCGTTTCGGCGGTAATGGCGTTGATGGTGTGTTCGGCGTAGTTGTCGATGGCCAGGTAGTTTTCATCGTCGTCAGCGGTGAAATGGCGCACCTGAAAACTGGCGTCGGTGAGATCCAGTGAACCTTCGACCAGAAAGTAGGCCTTGTCGCTGCTTTGACCGCGCTTGAACAGGAGTCGACCGGGGCCGATCTTGATGACTTCGATCTGGCCCTGGATTTCATTGCGATGGGATTCACTGAGGCAGTCAAAAGGAATGAAATCCTCAAGACGTGACATATCCGCCGTTTGATTCGACATGGCAACCCCCGAAGGTGTGTTGGTGGGTGAGCCGGGTCCGACTCACCTTTAATTCTTAGTTGCCTGTACTTTATGCTTTTTCGCGGGCCACTGCACGGTAGCCGATGTCGGAACGGTATTGGGCGTCGCGCCATGTGATCTGCTTCACACCCTCATAGGCGTTGGCCTGGGCTTCGCCCACGGTGTCGCCGACGCCGGTGACACACAGGACCCGGCCACCACTGGTGACCACCTGGCCGTCTTTTTCGGCGGTGCCCGCGTGGAAGACCTTCACCGTATCGGAATCGGCTTGGTCCAGCCCGTCGATCACGTCACCCTTGTTGTAGCTGTCCGGGTAGCCGCCAGCGGCCATGACCACACCGAGGGTGGGGCGCGGGTCCCACTGGATGTCGGTCTGGTCCAGTTTGCCGTCCAGCGCGGCGAGGCACAGCCCGGCCAAATCGGATTGCAGACGCATCAGGATCGGCTGGGTTTCCGGGTCGCCGAAGCGGCAGTTGTACTCGATCACCTTGGGGGCGCCCTGCGGGCTGATCATCAGGCCCGCGTACAGGAAGCCGGTGTAGGGCATGCCTTCAGCGGCCATGCCTTCCACGGTGGGGGTGATGACCTCGTCCATGATGCGCTGGTAGACCGCATCGGTGACCACCGGGGCCGGGGAGTAGGCACCCATGCCGCCGGTGTTGGGGCCGGTATCGCCATCGCCGACGCGCTTGTGGTCCTGGCTGGTGGCCATGGGCAGCACATTCTTGCCGTCCACCATGACGATAAAGCTGGCTTCTTCGCCTTCCAGAAACTCTTCCACCACCACCCGGTGACCGGCATCGCCAAACTTGTTGCCGTCGAGCATGTCACGCACGGCGTCTTCGGCTTCCTGCAGGGTCATGGCGACGATCACGCCTTTACCGGCGGCCAGGCCGTCGGCCTTGATGACGATGGGAGCACCCTGCTCACGGACGTAAGTCAGCGCTTCGTCCATGTCTGTGAAGTTGCCGTAGGCACCGGTGGGAATATTCTGGCGGGCCAGAAAGTCCTTGGTGAAGGCCTTGGAGCCTTCCAGCTGCGCGGCCGCCTTGCTGGGGCCAAAGCACTTCAGGCCGTTTTCCTGGAAGGTATCCACCAGCCCTTCCACCAGTGGCGCTTCCGGGCCGACGATGGTCAGGTCGATGCTGTTGTCCTGGGCAAAGGCCAGCAGGGCTGGCTGATCCAGTACATCGATAGCGACGTTTTCCAGCTTGGCTTCGCGGGCGGTACCGGCATTGCCGGGAGCCACGAAAACCGTCTCAACCTGTTCTGCCTGCGCCACTTTCCAGGCCAGCGCATGCTCGCGGCCACCGCCGCCGATGATGAGTACCTTCATGGGGTGATCCATTTGCTATGAATGGTGATTCCTGATCGGTTGTCGCTATTGGCGACGGGCTTGACGCCAGATGCCCGACGCCGGAAGGGGTAGCGTCAGGCGTTGGGCCTCTGGCGTCCAGCGTTTAGTGCCTGAAATGACGCATGCCGGTGAAGACCATGGCCATGCCGGCTTCGTCGGCGGCGGCGATGACTTCTTCGTCGCGGATCGAGCCGCCCGGCTGAATCACGCAGCTGATGCCCACCTTGGCGGCGTTGTCGATGCCGTCACGGAAGGGGAAGAAGGCATCGGATGCCATCACCGAGCCTTCCACCTGCAGACCGGCGTGCTCGGCCTTGATGGCGGCGATGCGCGCGGAGTTGACGCGGCTCATCTGGCCGGCGCCCACGCCTACCGTCTGACGATTTTTGGCGTAGACGATGGCATTGGATTTGACGAACTTGGCCACTTTCCAGGCGAAGATCAGGTCGTGCATTTCCGCTTCGGTGGGGGCACGCTTGGTGACCACTTTCAGCTCGCCTTCGGTGATCATGCCGAGGTCACGGTCCTGCACCAGCAGGCCGCCGTTGACACGTTTGTAGTCCAGTCCGGAAGCCTCTACACCCTCCATTTCTCCACATACCAGTACCCGCACATTCTTCTTGGCGGCGGTGATGGCCAGGGCTTCTTCTGTGGCGCTGGGGGCGATAATCACTTCGACAAACTGGCGATCGACGATGGCCTGGGCGGTGGCGGCATCCAGTTTGCGGTTGAAGGCGATGATGCCGCCGAAAGCCGATTCGGTATCGGTGGCGAAGGCCAGATCATAGGCGGTGGTAATGCCATCCAGGCTGACCGCCACACCACAGGGGTTGGCGTGCTTGACGATCACGCAGGCCGGCTTGGTGAAGCCTTTTACGCATTCCAGTGCGGCGTCGGTATCAGCAATGTTGTTGTAGCTTAGTTCCTTGCCCTGCAGCTGTTTCGCGGTGGCGATGGATGCCGGGGCCGGGTTGCGCTCGGTGTAGAAAGCCGCTTTCTGGTGCGGGTTCTCGCCGTAACGCATGTTCTGGGTTTTTTCGAAGTTCAGGTTAATGGTGCGCGGGAAGTCCTGATTGTTCTCGCCAACTTTCTTGCCAAAGTAGTTGGCAATGGCGCTGTCGTAGGCGGCGGTGTGCTCGAACGCCTTGATGGCCAGATCGAAACGCAGGGTGTCGGACAGGGCGCCGTTATGGGCTGCCATGTCGTCGAGTACCCGCTGGTAGTCGCTGGCGTTGGTGACGATGCCCACGCTGGCATTGTTCTTGGCTGCTGAACGCACCATGGTCGGGCCACCGATATCGATGTTCTCGATGGCGTCTTCCAGGGAGCAATCCGGGTTGGCAACGGTGGCTTCGAACGGGTACAGGTTAACCACCACCAGGTCGATGCGGCTGATATCGTTGTCGGCCATGACCTGTTCGTCCTGACCGCGACGGCCAAGGATGCCGCCGTGCACTTTCGGATGCAGGGTTTTCACCCGGCCGGCCATCATTTCCGGGAAACCGGTGTAGTCGGAGACTTCGCGCACGGCGATGCCGGCCTCCTGCAGTTTCTTGAAGGTCCCGCCTGTAGAAAGCAGTTCTACGCCCTTGTCGGCCAGGGCCTGGGCGAATTCGACGATACCGGTTTTATCGGAAACACTGATCAGTGCACGTTCAACATTGCTCATGGGATTTCACCAAGTTGCGTAGTCTTAATTAATACGAGGGCTAGAAACAAAAAAAGGGCAGTGTGGTCACTGCCCTTGGTATCACCGGTCTGTATTACAACAGGCCGTACTGCTTGAGTTTCTTGCGCAGAGTGCCGCGGTTCAGGCCCAACAGCTCGGCGGCTTTGGTCTGGTTACCACGGGTGTACTCGAGCACTTTCTCAAGCAGGGGGATTTCCATCTCAGCCAGTACCATCGGGTAGAGCTCGCTCACGGCTTCGCCGTCCAGCTGGTTGAAATAATCGTTTAACGAACGTCGCACACAATTGCGCAAGGTATCGTGGGTTTCACTGCGCGCAATAGTGAGATGCGGCTGCTTTCGTGCTTCAGCGGTGTTCATTTCAGTAAGTGTCCGTGCAGCGGCTGTGTTAACTGAAGAAAGGGTCATGCGGCCAGGGCTCCGTTTTTCTTCCGGGCAGACACCTCGCCATAACGACCGAAACGAACCCGGTCGGTAGTGGCGCTGATCTGTTGGAAAAACTGCTCGATTGCCACGCATTGGTCGGTGGCATTTTCCAGTGTGTTAAACCCGCGCCGGAAGTCTTCCCCATCGGGCAGGTTCTGTGTGTACCAGCCCAAGTGCTTGCGTGCGATACGCACCCCCATGAACTCACCATAAAAATGATGCAGTTCGGACAGGTGCTGCTGCACGCAGTCATGGACTTCCGTTACTAACGGCGCTGCGGGCAGCGAGCCGTGCTCGAGGTAATACAGGGTGTCCCGGAAGATCCACGGGTTACCCTGAGCAGCGCGGCCGATCATGATACCACCGGCGCCGGTGGATTCCAGTACCCGTTTAGCTTTTTCCGGGCTATCCACGTCTCCGTTAGCCATTACCGGAATATTCACCGCGTCCACCACCTGTTTGATGGTGGTGTATTCGGCGTCTCCGTTGAACTTGTCGGCGCGGGTGCGCCCGTGAATGGCGAGGGCCTGGATACCGGCGGCTTCGGCGATGCGGGCAATGGCGAGGGCATTGCGCTGATCGCGGTCGGGGCCGGTACGGATTTTCAGGGTGACGGGGACATCCACCGCATTGACCACCGCATCCAGGATGCGGCTGACCAGATCCGGGTCGGCCAGCAGGGCGGACCCTGCGGCGCGTTTGCACACTTTTTTCGCCGGGCAGCCCATATTGATATCAATAATCTGGGCGCCGTGGTCCACGTTGGCGCGGGCCGCTTCTGCCAGCATGGTCGGCTCACCGCCGGCAATCTGTACAGAAATGGGGCCCGGTTCGCCGCTGTGATCCAGCCGTTGGCGAGACTTTCGAGAGTTCCACAGACGGGTGTCCGAGGTCACCATTTCCGACACCAGCAGGCCGGCTCCCAGGTCCCTGCACAAACGCCGGAAAGGGCGATCCGTGACGCCGGCCATGGGGGCCAGGATCAGGGAGTTGGGCAGGTTGTAGGGTCCGATCTGCATGGCGCCGGGCTTGGGGTGTCTAAAAGGGGAGACAATGATAGAGATCGATGGCCCGGGATGAAAGGGCAGCCTGCCATGAGCTGACGGGCTGCCTATCGATTTCCATTATATGAGGCGAATGAAGTGTATGAGGCGTGCTTAGCGCTGACTGACCTGATCGCGCGGCTGTGGTGCCGGCAACAGGCGCAGGTTGTAGTTCACCGCCTTGTCGCCCGGGTCCACAATTTCCAGCGAGATATGCAGCGGGGTGCGCGTGGGCATGGTTTCCATGCCGAGCAGATCCCCTTGCAGGTATTCCTGCGGGGTGAAGCGTCGGCTGGCCACGGGGCCGCCATTGAGGGCACTGAAGCTCAGTTCCAGTTCCGGAAAGGGCTGGGGGTACTTGGCTTCATTGAACAGGATGGCATCCACGATCAGGGCGTTGGCGTAATTCGGGTGGCTGCGCACCACCAGATTGGCACCGCGCAGCTGGGTGATGTCTGAGCGGCTGGGCAGGTGGCAGCCGAGTACATCACAGGCCTGCTGATACAGGGGGCGCCATTGCGGGCTACGGGCCAGGTCATTGAAATTGAAGAAGGCGTATTGGCCGACCAGCACGACCAGGGCAATAACCGACAGCGAGGTCCACTTGAGCATGCCGCCCCAGTCCCGGCGCTGGCGGAAATGGTTGTCACGTTCGCGCACGGGCTTGCCGATGGGGACGGGCTCTTCGTAAAGGTCGTCGCCAAACAGGTCCAGCCCACCGAACAGGCTGTCATCGTCGTCTTCGGGCTCTGCCGGTCGGGATTGTTTTGGCGCTGGTGTGTCTGTTGTTTTGCGCACTGCCGGCTGCTCAGGGGCTGAGTGGCTGGCGGGAGCGGGCGTGGTTGTTTTGCCCGGGCTGGTTTCGGCGGGGTCGTCGTCTTCCAGCTCCTGCAGCAGGGCTTCGGCCCAGGACTCATCGGCATTTTCATGGTGGCTGGCCCGGCCGGCGCCATGCATGTCGGCGAAGTCTTCGCCCAGCCCACTAGCGGGGTCGTCCGCATCCAGGTTCATGAACGAGTCGCTTAACTCCATGCCCTGAATGCTCAGGCCATCGGCGTCGGTGCCGTCATCGTCGCCAAATTTCTGCTCGTCCTCGGAAGAGGCTGCGTCACTGTGGGTGCCGTCCAGCGCGCCGGCCCAGCGATCCTGCGGGGCGGCTTGCTGCGGTGCGGGGGGATCAACCAGGTAATCATTGGCCTGGAAGATCTGCAGGCAGGAGCCACACCGTACCGCACCGCGTGCCTGTTTCAGGTGTTCATCGGTAATTTTGAACTGGGCTGCACAGTGGGGGCAGCGGGTCTTGTATTGGGTGGCCATGGCTTTCGCCTGAATTGTTATTGGACGAGATGCAACATGCTGCACGCGACAGGCTTTCACTCAACCCCGGAATCCCTATAGTGCGTGCAGATGGGTCAGGTATGTTTTACAGAAAAACCGGGACAGGCCGCAAGGACCTGTCACTCAGTTTTCCCTGAATCTGTGGATTCAGGTGACGCGGCGCACCCCGTCAATGCGCACCCAGTCACCCTGTTGGGTGGTGGGGGTCAGATCAAACCAGGGGGCATAGGCGGTGCGGACCGATTCCGCCTGCTCCGCCAAAATGCCGGACAGGGCCAGGGTGCCACCGGGCCGACAGTAGCTGGCCAGAAGCCCGGACAGTTCCACCAGCGGGCCGGCCAGGATGTTGGCGACCAGTACGTCGCACTGGTAATCCGCAGGCATCTGCTCCGGCAGGTACAGGGCGAGCGAGTCTGCCACGCCATTATTACGGGCATTGTCTTCGCTGGCGATCAGCGCCTGGGGGTCGATATCTGTGCCGGTGGTCTCACCGGCGCCGAGTAGCAGCGCGGCGATGGCCAGTACCCCGGAGCCGCAGCCGAAATCGAGCACGGTTTTGCCGTGCAGGTCGGCGCCGTCCAGCCATTGCAGGCACAGCGAGGTGGTCTCGTGGGTGCCGGTGCCGAAGGCTAGGCCCGGGTCCAGCTTCAGGTTGACGGCTTGCGGGTCTGGCGCCTCGCTCCAGCTGGGAATGATCCACAGCCGCTCACCAAATTGCATGGGCGAGAAGTCATCCATCCAAGCCCGCTCCCAGGTCTGGTCTTCCAGGGTTTCGTGGTGGCTGGCTTCTGCATTCAGCCCCTGGGCGGTGAGGGCGGCGAGTATCAGCTCGGGAGTCTGGTCCTGCTCAAACAGGGCGCTGACCACGGTGTTCTGCCACAACGGCCGGGTGCCCGGTGGCGGTTCGAACACGGGCTGGTCGGCGCCGTCGGTGAGGGTCACGGCCACGGCGCCGAGGTTTTCCAGTGCAGCCTGAAAGGCATCGGCGTGTTGTTCGGTGGTGGCAAGGTGGAGCTGAAGCCAGGCCATGGACACTCCTGCAAGGCGTTGTGATGTACGGGTGTGTGATGTACGGGAGTAAAGTGGCCGCAGTCTAGCGGATTCTGCTGCCCTGCGCTGCTTGCCGTTATGCTGGGCGGTTCGCTGGTGCGGTAATGTTTTTGCCGTTGCCGGGCCAGAAAAGCAAAGGCCGCGCCGGGTTAGCGGGCGCGGCCTTTGCTGTGACGCAGAGGAAAGAGCTGGCGCTTACTGATCGCCCAGCTTTTTCTCCAGGTGGTGAATATCCACTCCGCCTTCAATGAACGCCTTGTCCTTGAAGATTTTGTCGCGGTGCAGAGCGATATTGGTCTTGATGCCTTCTACCACGATTTCGTCCAGCGCGTTTTTCATGCGCGCAAAGGCGATGTCGCGGCTTTCCCCCCAGGTGATCAGCTTGCCGATCAGGGAATCGTAATAGGGGGGGACGGTGTAGCCACTGTAGATGTGGGAGTCCACCCGGACGCCGTTGCCGCCAGGCGCATGGAAGTAGGATATTTTCCCCGGGCAAGGGGTGAAGCGGACTGGATCTTCCGCGTTCACGCGTACTTCGATGGCATGGCCCTGGAACTGCACGTCGGCTTGCTGCAGAGCCAGCCCTTCACCGCCGGCAATGCGCAGCTGTTCCTTGACGATATCCACCCCGGTGACCATCTCGGTCACCGGATGCTCGACCTGAACCCGGGTGTTCATCTCGATGAAGTAGAAGCGCTCGTCTTCATAGAGGAATTCGAACGTGCCGGCGCCCCGGTAGTTGATGGTTTTGCAGGCATCCACGCAGCGCTGGGCCACTTCGTCTTTCAGGTGCTGAGGGATGCCGGGGGCCGGGGCTTCCTCCACTACTTTCTGATGGCGGCGTTGCAGCGAGCAATCGCGGTCACCCAGATGGATCGCGTGGCCAGCACCGTCAGCCAGTACCTGCACTTCCACATGCCGCGGTTTCTGCAGGAATTTTTCCATGTAGACGGTGGCATCGCCGAAGGCGTTCTTGGCTTCGGAGCGGGTCAGGGTGATGGCGTTGAGCAGGTGTTTGGCTTCCTCCACGACGCGCATGCCGCGCCCACCCCCACCGGCGGCGGCCTTGATGATGACCGGGTAACCAATCTGTTCGGCCATGGCCAGTGAAGCATCATCATCGTCACCGATGGGGCCATCCGAGCCGGGCACGGTGGGGACGCCGGCTTTTTTCATGGCTTCGATGGCCGCAACCTTGTTGCCCATCAGGCGGATCGTGTCTGCCTTCGGGCCGATAAAGGTGAAACCGGAACGTTCCACGCTTTCGGCAAAGTCCGCGTTTTCCGCCAGGAAGCCGTAACCGGGGTGAATGCCGTCGGCATCGGTGACTTCCGCTGCGCTGATCAGGGCAGGAATATTGAGGTATGAATCGGTGGACGACGCGGGGCCAATACACACCGCTTCGTCGGCCAGGCGCACGTGCATCAGGTCCCGGTCGGGCTTGGAGTAAACGGCCACGGTGCGGATGCCCAGCTCCTTGCAGGCGCGAAGGATGCGCAGAGCAATCTCGCCACGGTTGGCAATGACGACCTTTTCCAGCATGAGATGCCTCCGTTAAACGATGGAGAACAGAGGCTGGTCGAATTCAACCGGCTCGCCGTCTTCTACCAGAATGGCATCCAGCGTGCCGGATTTGTCGGCCTCGATCTGGTTCATCATCTTCATGGCTTCCACGATGCACAGCACATCGCCTGCCTGGACCTTCTGGCCCACTTCGGCAAAGGACGCCGCACCCGGTGACGGGGAGCGATAGAAGGTGCCGACCATGGGAGAGCGCACCAGATGGCCGCTGGGCGTGTTGTCTACCGGCGCGGGGGCTTCGGTGGCAGCGGGAGCCGGAGCAGGTGCCTGCGCCGGCGCTGGTGCCTGTGGCGCGGCGTAATAGTGCGCCGGCGCTGCGGGGTGGCGTGAGCCGCGGCTGATGCGGACGGACTCTTCCCCTTCACAGATTTCCAGCTCTTCAATGCCGGATTCTTCGAGCAGCTCAATCAGTTTCTTGATTTTGCGAATATCCATGTTCAGTCATCCAGTTGTTCGAGAGCAGCGGTGAGTGCCAGTGCATAGCCGGTGGCACCGAGACCGCAGATAACGCCCTTGGCAATATCGGAAAAATAAGAGTGGTGGCGGAAGGCTTCCCGGGCATGCACGTTGGACAGATGCACTTCGATAAAGGGAATGTTCACCGCCAGCAGGGCATCGCGCAGAGCCACACTGGTGTGGGTGAACGCCGCCGGGTTGATGATGATGAAGTCGATTCCCTCGGTGCGGGCATCGTGAACGCGTTCGACCAGCTCGTATTCCGCGTTGCTTTGCAGATGCTGCAGGTGATGGCCGGCCGTGCTGGCCTGTTCCTGCAGTTGCTGGTTGATATCCGCCAGGGTGGTGTGGCCGTACTTGTCCGGCTCGCGGGTGCCGAGCAGATTCAGGTTTGGGCCATGTAAGACCAGAATGGAAGCCAAAACGGGTCCCCTTGCGAATTTGTCGTTATTTGCAGTGATCGTGCTGGAAAAATCCAGATTAGTCCGGGCTTTCTCGCACAAATGCAATATTAGGGGCAAACCATGACAGAAAAAAGGGCTTTACAACATTCGTTACAAGTTACCGGAAGATGTCGTGCAATCGGCACTGTTTCACGGTTTTTGTTTAGCGGGGTCCATGGCTTCTCGCAGGGGCGCCGCTGGTGACGCTCCTGCGGCAAGGGGATGGCAGGTTCTTGCTACGTAGCCGTTCCAGCAGCGGCTACGTAGTGCCTGACGGCGATGCTGCTACAGCCCCGGCATGACCCGCTGTTCCAGGTGCCTGATAAAGCGATCGGGCCCCATTTCGCCCAGCACCCGGGAATCGGGAATTTCGGCGCTGGCGGGAGTGAAGAACACCAGGGCAGGCAGGCCGAGGATATTGTATTGCTCCATGATGGCCTGGCTGTCGGGATTGATCTCGGTGATGTCCACGCGGTACAGGTCGAAGCCGTTCATGGCGTTGAGTACATCCGGGTGGCTAAGGGTGGTTTCTTCCAGCACCTTGCAGGCCACACACCATTCGGCGAAGAAATCCACCAACACCGGTTTGCCGGCCTGGCGGGAGGCGGACAGCGCCTGCTCCAGTGAGGCCTTGCCAACGATGGTCTGCCAGGGGCCGTGGTCCTCCGCGGTTGCCGCATTGCTGGGGGCGGCACTGCCAGCCACCGGGGCTGCCGGCTGTGTCATGTGTGCCAGCGGCTGCAGCGGATCCTTGCCACCGCTTAACGCGCCGACAATCATTACCGCGCCATACAGGGCCAGCACCAGGGCCAGGCCGCGCTTGAGGCGGGAAAGGCCTTCACCGGCAGGTTCCAGTGCGCCCAGTTGTACGCCATAGACGGCGAGCAACAGGCCGTAGAGGCCCAGGGTAATAGTGTCACTGATAATGCGATCCAGCAGCCAGATGGCCACGCCCAGCATGACCACGCCGAAGAACCGTTTGATCTCTTCCATCCACATGCCGGCACGGGGCAGCAGGCTGCCGCCGCCGGTGCCGAAGATGATCAGGGGCAGGCCCATGCCGATGGACAGGGCAAACAGGGAGGCGGCACCGGTGGCCGCATCACCGCTGGCAGCCACGTAGATCAGGGCGCCGGCCAGGATTGGGGTAACGCAAGGGGAAACCACCAGGGCTGAGATTGTCCCCATGATGGCGGCGCCGATCAGGCTGCCGCGGGCTTCCTGCCCCGGTTGATGAAGTTTGTTGCGCAGCGCAGCCGGCAGCTGGAGTTCATACAGCCCGAACATGGACAGGGCCAACACCACAAAGACCACTACGGAGGTGATGATGGCCGCAGGCTGCTGTAGCAAGAACTGCAGGTTCAGGCCGGCACCAAAAAGGGCCACCAGCAGGCCGGCCAGGGTGTAAGGCACTGCCATGCCGAGGACATAGCTGACACTCAGTGTGAAGCCGCGGGCCGCACTGGGTTCTTTCTCTCCGGCAATGATGCCGGACAGAATCGGTACCATGGGGAAAACGCACGGGGTGAAGGCCAGCAGCAGGCCGCCCACAAAAAACAGGCCGATGATCAGGCCAAGGGGCTGGTCTTTCATCCACTGATTGAAGGCGTTGGCATCTTCGGACTGCAGCGTGTCGAGAAAGCCTGAGCCAGCGCTGGAGTCAGACGCCGCTGCTGGCGGAGCGGCCACCGGCTTTTTTGTCGGTTGAGGATTGGCGAACTCGAAGATTTTTTTGGTTGGCGGGTAGCACAGGGTGTCTTCAATGCAGCCCTGGTAGCGCACTTCCAGTTCCGTATCCACCAGGGACACGCTATTCAAGGGGAGTGCCAGATCCAGGCGATCGAAGTACACCTGGACGTCGCCGAAGATTTCGTCGGTTTTGGCTTTGCCGGCGGGCAGGGTCAGTTCGGCAAAATCGTTGATCACATTGCCGTTGGTGTCGCGCAGTGTGAATCCAAAACGGTGCTGGTAAAGATACACCTCGTCGATCAGCTCGAAATTCAGCAGCAGTTGCTGGTTATCCCAGTCCGCATCGGCCACCAGCTGGATGGCTTCATCCACGGTCGGCAAGCGTTCTTCTTCGCCGAACAGGTTGTTGGCGCTAGCCCAGGACAGTGGGGCCAATAGAACGATGGCGACCAGGAAACGTTGCCAGCACTGCTTCATTCGATACTCCTCTCCGGTGCCGTATGCGCCAGATTGCGTGACGCTTGGATGTAAAAACAGGCACTTAGTTTCATTTGTTTACTTTAAGGCCAGGTTAACCGGCCCGGGTACGGAGCGTTTTCGCCCGTTACCTGTTTACCCGTTAATGGCAGAGCGGATCAGCTGGCGTACATGGGAGGCTGCTCCCGGCAATAGGGCGTCGCTGGCGCAGTTTAACCAAAAAGCCCATGGCTGTAGACCAGCAGTGGCGTCACTGATGTGGATAGAGTTTGCGTGTTTGTCGGGCAGGGCCAAGGGGGCGAGGTATCAATGGCAGGATGGAGAGCGTGGATGGTGTAGCGGTTGTGGATTGTAGGTGGTGTTTTGTCTCTCTATGGTGGAACCTTGCCAATAAGAGGGAAAGTTGCGACCCCGGCCAGAAGGTAATTGCCTGCAGCTTGTGTGGGTGGTGAGCTATAGTGGTGAGCGGAGTAGTGGCTTGAAGGATCCTGGGAGTGGTCATGAGTAACGATAAATTCAGTGAAAAGATGGGGGATGCCATGCTGGATCCTCGCAATAATCGAATCTGGAAGGGTTTGTTCTGGTTGCTTGGTTTGCTGTTGTTGGTCGACGTGCTGCTGGGCTGGTACTGGAGCCAGGAGCCCGAGTTGCGTGAGGTGACGGCGAAAGCGGATGCCGTGCGGGGCGAGACTACCGCGCGGGAGCTGATTTTTGTTGCCGATACCCTGCTGTCCAAGCCCGGTGGTTACCTCAGTAATGATGTGCTTCCGCACCGTCTGTGGCTGGATAACATGCCCGCCTGGGAATATGGCGTATTGGTGCAGGTGCGCGATTTCAGCCGGGTATTACGCCGGGACATGAGCCGCTCTCAATCCCAGAGTCAGGAAGATAAAGACCTGGCTATTGCCGAGCCGCAGTTTAATTTCGATGCCCAAAGCTGGGCCATGCCGGCCACGGAAAGCGAGTATCGCCGGGGCATCAAGGCGTTGCAGCGCTATGTGGATCGGCTGACGGATGCCAATGAGAACGACGGCAAGTTCTACGCCCGGGCCGATAACCTGAACTATTGGCTGAATGAGGTGCAGACCCGGTTGGGCTCCCTGAGCCTGAAACTGAGCCAGAGCGTCGGGCGCAGCCAGCTGAACGTGGACAAGGATGGCACCATCGTGGCAGCCAAGCCGGAGAGCGACGAAGACTTCGTCAAAACCCCCTGGCTCAAAATCGATGATGCGTTCTACGAAGCGCGTGGTGCCACCTGGGCTCTGGCCCAGTTGATGCGTGCCGCCGAGGTGGATTTCGCGGATGTGCTTCGCAAGAAGAACGCCACTATCAGTTTCCGGCAGATGGTCCGTGAGCTTGAAGCGACCCAGGAAACGGTGTGGAGCCCACTGATTTTGAATGGGGATGGTTTTGGCATGCTGGCAAACCATTCCCTGGTCATGGCCAACTATGTTTCGCGTGCCAACGCAGCGTTGATTGATCTGCGCAAGCTGTTGGTGGAAGGGTGATAAAGGCAATTAATAGTTAACAGTGAATAATTAATAGCTGCGCGCCTAGCGCCAGTGATTTCTTGAAGCTAAGAGGCCGCGCCCAAAGGTTGGGCGCGGCCTCTTGCGTTTAAGGCAAAATAGACAGGGTTCGCGACGTTATTAACTATTAATTATTCATTATTAATTGATTTACGCCGCGTTCTTCTCCTTCGGCGCCGGCAGGCTCTTACGCCATTCTTCAATCAGCGCACTGTTGTCGTCGTCCCAGGGGTGGAAGCCGGGTTTCAGGTAGCTGAACCAGGCGGGGATGATGCTGCTGATCACGCCTCTGTAGCCGAACCCTTTCCACAGCCCTTTGGCCAGGGTGAGGGGCTTACGGTGGACATCGTCACGCTTGAGCATCTGCCAGGTGAAGTAGCTGGAAAAACCGATCAGGTAGGCGGTGCTGGAGAGGAACAGGCGCTGGCGTTCCAGGTAGTTACCGTTCACGTCCGTGTACAGGTCGTAGGCCACTGCCTTGTGTTCGGTTTCTTCAATGGCATGCCAGACCCACAGGTCGCGCACTGCCGGGTCCATCTTTTTCATCAGGTCCGGGCGACGCAGAATGGCGTCGGCCAGAATGGCAGTAAAGTGCTCCAGGCCGGCGGTGGCTGCCAGCTGCTGGCGTTTGCTCATGTATTTGCGGGCACCGGCCAGCAACTTGTTGGTGACGCCCAGGGCATGGGCAACGATGTCGTCATATTTGCCATCGGCAATCAGATCATTGAAGGCCTGATGTTCCAGGGAATGCATGGCTTCCTGGCCAATAAAGCCGGAAATATCCTTCTGGCGATCCTTGTCCTCTACCTGGTCGCGCAGGGCACGCACAGAATCCACGAAGAAACGCTCACCGTCCGGGAAGGTCAGCGACAGGATATTCAGCAGATGGGTCAGTACCGGGTCGTTATCGAACCAGTAATCATCGTGTTGTATGCCATCGAAGGAAAATCCCATACGGCGGGGTACGATGGGCACAACCGGTGCCTTATGTTTTTTTGTCAGCGGCAATTTCATGTTGGCTCCTGGCGCAAATGCCATTGGTGACATTGTTCAATGACAACTACTATGCAGGCAGAGATAACCAAGTTCTTGTCGTGGAGGGCCAACAAATGGTGAGTTCGGGCCGCACCTGGGGAAATGCCGGGGTGCCGGGCATCTATGTGGTGCTGTTGTACGACCTGTTGGTGGCCTTGAAGCTGGATGCGCCGACCCTGCTGGTGGGGTTGGGGGTGAGTCGGGATGAGCTGCTGGCGGTGGATCGCCGGGTCTCCATGTCCCTGGCCCAGACAGTGGCCGAGCGCGGGGTCGAAATGGTGGGCGATCGCGGTCTGGGGTTTCGCTATGCCCGCGCCATGAGCATTACCCTGCATGGCCCGGTGGGGCTGTTGGCCCTGTCCAGCGCCAGCGCTCAGGATGCCCTCGATGCGGCCTGCCGGTTTCTCGGCCTGCGCGCCCCGTTTCTGGAAATTCATCAGGCTCGCCATGCGGAGCAGGCCCATCTTCAATTACGCAGCACACGCCCGTTAGGGGTGGCCCATGATTTTATTATCGAGGCCATGCTGGTGGGGCTGGCGTTCATGATCGAACAGCTGTTGGAGAGCTTGCCGGAGGGGCTGGAGATTCACCGTCGCGGTCCCGCGCCGGCCTGGTTGGCGGCGCTGCGGGACGATGTGGGGGTGCCGGTGCGGTTTGATCAGTCGGAAGACGCGCTGGTGTTTCCCTTGTCTGTGCTGGAGGCCCGGCCGCGTCTGGCGGACCCGCAGGTGGCAGCGATTGCCCGGGAGCAGTGCGAGATGGAGTTCCGTCAGTGGCGCACGGAAGAAGATGGTGTGATGGCGGAGCGTATCCGCGCAGCGTTGCAGGACCATGCGGCGCCGTTGCCGTCGCTTGAAGGCATGGCGGATCGGTTGGCGGTGTCTGCCCGTACCCTGAAGCGTCACTTGCAGCAGGCCGGGTTGAGCTATCGCCAGTTGCAGGATGAAGAGCGCTACCGGCAGGCTTGCCGTTTGTTGGCGAAGGCGGAGAAGAGCATTAGCGAGGTGGCTTATCACCTTGGTTACAACGATGTGGCGAACTTCTCCAAGGCGTTCAAACGCTGGAGTGGGCTGACTCCGAAGGGCTATCGGGAGCAACACTCGCGGGTGTGAGACGCGAGTAACGAGTTTCGCGTTGCGAAGATCAAAAGCCTTACGGGCCAGGCGCTTCGGTTTTTGCTTTTCGAAACTCGAAACTCGAAACTCGCAAGTCTTGCCCCGTGCTTCTCAAAACAAAAAGGCCACGCCCGGTTACCCGGGCGCGGCCTTTTTGTCGCTGGCGTTGTTCTGCCAGTCTCGTGTCGGCTTACTTGGCGTTCTCGTAAGCTTCGACAGATTTGATGATCTCGGCTTTGGCCGCTTCGGCGCCATCCCAGCCATCAACTTTCACCCACTTGCCTGCTTCCAGCTCTTTGTAGTGCTCGAAGAAGTGCTTGATCTGGGCCAGCAGCAGCTCGGGCAGATCGTTGATGTCTTTCACGTTGTCGTAGATCTTGGTCAGCTTGGTGTGCGGTACCGCCACCAGCTTGGCATCTTTACCGGCTTCGTCGGTCATGTTCAGGATGCCCACCGGGCGACAGCGAATCACGGAGCCGGGTACCACCGGGTAGGGGGTGACAACCAGTACGTCCAGCGGGTCGCCGTCTTCGGACAGGGTGTTGGGGATGTAGCCGTAGTTGGCCGGATAGAACATGGGGGTTGCCATGAAGCGGTCTACGAATACGGCGTTGCTGTCTTTGTCGATCTCGTACTTGATCGGGTCAGCGTTGGCCGGGATTTCGATGGCCACGTAGATGTCTTCGGGGAGGTCTTTCCCGGCGGGAACCTTAGCAAAATCCATGGTCTGTCCTTCTCAACAGGGTTGGTGGTGGGCGCGGATTATAGCAATGGCAGAGGGCTGCGGCTAATCGCCGAAGGTCGAACCTGCCTATGGAATAGGAATATCCTTATTCCACAGGCGGTCAGGGGATGGTGGTGGGCAAATCGGTGCTTATTGGGCTGACTTCCAGCCCGGGTAATCCCCTTGCAGTAGCTTCACGTTTTTGAAGCCGGCATTTTCCAGCACGGTGGCAGCAGCACTGGCGCGGCGGCCAGACTGGCAATACAGCACAATATCTTCCTTGCGGTACTGCTCCATCATGTCCAGGTGGTGCTCCATCTGCTTGGCGGGGACCATGATGGCGCCCGGAATATGCCCAGCCAGATATTCATCCTCGTCACGCACATCAATAATGATGGGGGCTTTGCCGTCCTGCATTTGCTGCTTCAGTTCGCTCACCGAGAGGCTGTCAGCGGCCCATAGTGGAGCAGAGAGCGCGTTCAGCACGGCGAAAATTGAAATAATCAGATAACGTTTCATGGTGGTGACTCCTGTCGATTTTCCCATTCCTGTAGTTCCTCCCACAGTTTTTCGGCGTCGCGTACCATGCTGGCGATGGACGGCTTGGCGGACGGGTTGGAAAAACTGGCCGCCAGAGCTCGGCTGGCACACTCATAAACAAACGCTTTTTGGCTCATTTCGGCAAGGGTTTTGTTCACGATTTCTCCCTGTTTTTCTTTTTGTTGACGTTAGCACTCGCTCCTCGCCGACGATAGGCCCGGTGCGGGACAGCGTGTGCACCGGTGACATTTTCGCTGTAGCCGTCACAATATCGCCATTGCCGGAGTGATCCGTGTCCCGTTCAGCTTGTATCAAGGAGCCTGCCACTATGAGTGTCCACGAAATTCGCCACCCGCTGGTTAAACACAAGCTTGGCCTGCTGCGCCAGAAAAGCCTGAGTACGCGCAGTTTCCGCCAGCTCACCGCGGAAGTGGGCAGCCTGCTGACCTATGAAGCCACCAGCGACCTGGTGCTGGAGGATTATCAGGTGGATACCTGGATGGGCAAGGCGCCGGCCCAGCGCATCAGGGGCAAGAAAATCACCGTGGTGCCGATTCTGCGAGCCGGCCTGGGCATGCTGGACGGGGTACTGGAGCTGATTCCCAGCGCCAAGGTCAGCGTGGTGGGCGTGTATCGGGATGAGGCAACGCTGCAGCCGGTGGCTTATTTCGAGAAGCTGGCCCACGATATCGACGAGCGCATGGCGCTGGTGATCGACCCCATGCTGGCCACCGGGGGCTCCATGCTGGCCTGTATCGATATGCTGAAAAAAGCCGGTTGTACCCAGATTCGTGCCCTGGTGCTGGTGGCGGCACCGGAGGGCATTCGCAAGGTTCAGGAGGCGCACCCGGATGTCTCCCTTTACACCGCTTCGGTGGATCAGGGCCTGAATGAAGAGGGCTATATCATGCCGGGCCTGGGAGATGCCGGAGACAAGATTTTCGGGACCAAATAACCGGGCATCGCCCGGTGATCCAAGCCACAGGCAACCACAAATCAGGAGCTGTACATGAGCCAGGCCGGCGGATTCTGGAACTGGAAGATTATTCTCATCGGCGCGCAGATGCTGTTTGTGGCTTTTGGGGCCATGGTATTAATGCCGTTACTGACCGGGCTGGATCCCAGTGTGGCGCTGTTTACCGCGGGGCTGGGCACATTGTTGTTCCAGTGGATTACCCGCCGCTCGATTCCTGTTTTTCTGGCGTCCTCGTTTGTCTTTGTGGCACCCATTTCCCATGGGGTACAGCAGTGGGGCGTGCCGGCCACCATGGGGGCGTTGTTCTGTACCGCTGTGGTCTATGTGATTCTGGGGGCATTGGTAAAGTGGCGGGGGCCGGGCTTTCTGCACCGCCTGATGCCGCCGGTGGTCACCGGCCCCATCATCATGGTGATCGGGCTTAGCCTGGCGCCCACGGCGGTGAACTTCGCCATGGGCATGTCTGGTAATGGCGAGATGCAGATGTTCCCTTACGGGGATGCCCTGCTGGTTTCCATGGTGTCGCTGCTGACGACCATGCTGGTGGCGACGCTGGGACATGGCCTGTTTCGGTTGCTGCCGATCCTGTGTGGCGTGGTTGCGGGTTACCTCACCGCACTGGCCATGGGGATGGTGGATTTTTCCGGGGTGAATCAGGCGGGCTGGCTGTCAGTGCCGACCTTTATTGCGCCCACGTTTTACTGGCCCGCGATCCTGTTCATGGTGCCGGTGGCGTTGGCCCCTGCCATTGAGCATGTGGGTGATGTGCTGGCCATCAGTAATGTCACGGGCAAGGACTACATTCGCAAACCCGGCCTGCATCGCACGCTCACTGGCGATGGCGTGGCGAGCATGGTGGCGGCCCTGTTTGGCGGTCCGCCCAATACCACCTATTCGGAAGTCACCGGCGCGGTGATGCTCACCCGGGTGTTCAATCCGGTGGTCATGACCTGGACTGCTATTTTCGCCATCCTGCTGGCGTTTATCGGCAAGTTCGGCCTGCTGTTGCAGAGCATTCCTACCCCGGTCATGGGCGGCATTCTGATTCTCATGTTCGGGTCGATTGCCAGTGTGGGCATGAATACCCTGATCAAGGCGCAGGTGGATCTGCACGCTCAGCGCAACCTGGTGATTGTGGCGGTTACGCTGATCTTTGGGATCGGTGGCATGGCCATGGGGAACGGTGACTTTACCTTGCAGGGCATCAGTCTGTGCGGGCTGGTGGCGGTGTTTCTGAATCAGGTTTTGCCCCATGCACCACCCGTCACGGATGACCTGCATGAAGAGCAGGAGTACGTGGAGGACCTGCTGGAGCACGCCCGGCGTAAGCCGGACGGGGAATAACGGACCGTGCCTGACCTTTTTCGAGCTGAGCATCCCTTCTTCACAAGACGGTGCTTGCGAATGTAATTCAATCAGGGCTAGTCTGGTTCCCATAATGATAAACGCTTCGGGAAGGACCTCTCGTTGTTTGGGAAATCCTGTCCCATGTTTCATGGATTGAATCGAAAAATCAGGAGTCCAGACCTATGAAAATACCCGCCATTCCGGTCCTGCTGGTTGCCAGTGGTTTGTTGTTCGGTTGTTCCGACTCGGCAGATCCCGGCAAGGCAAATGCCGGACAGAAAAGCACTGACGCATCCCAAGAAAGTACTGACAGTGATTATCAGTTCAGCGCTGACAAAAAAGATGCAACCCGTTATACCGAAAAGGCCAACAAGTCGGTGTACGACCAACTGGCGTTTGATGACAAAACCGCTTACGAGGATGTGGATCGAGGCTTTATTGCCCCCCTGCTTAATGACGGTGTAATTAAAGATACCTTCGATGCGCCGGCCTTGAATTTCATGCAGGACAAGGATGCCCCCGCCACGGTGAATCCCAGCCTCTGGCGCCATGCCCAACTGGTGAATCGCGGTGGCCTGTATAAGGTTACCGATCACATCTATCAGGTGCGCGGGCAGGACCTGGTCAACCTGACCATTATCGAAACGGACAGCGGGATTGTGCTGTACGACGTGGAATATACCGCTGATACTCTGGCGGCTTCTATCAAACTGTATGAAGAGAACCGTGGCAACAAGCCGCTCAAGGGCGTCATCATTTCCCATAGCCATGCGGATCACTTCGGCGGGTTTGACGGCATTTATAAAGCCGGGTTGGCCAAGAAGGAGGATTTTGCCAGCGGCAAGATTCCGCTGATTGCCCCCGAGGGTTTTGTGGAAGAGTCCGTCAGTGAAAACGTGATGGCGGGTAATGTGATGGCACGCCGTGCCGGTTACCAGTATGGCAACGTGCTGGAGGCTGGCCCCAAAGGCAAGATTACCGCAGCGTTGGGGGCGGCCCTGGCTGATGGTGCTTCTTCCTTGCCGATTCCCAATACAGTGATCACCAAGGACGGAGAAACCATTAATCTGGATGGCGTGGACTTCGAGTTCTATTTAACGCCGGATGCGGAAGCACCAGCGGAAATGATTTTCTATATTCGTGAGTGGAAAGCCCTGTCCATGGCGGAAGAGCTGAACCACTTGCAGCACAACATTTATACCCTGCGTGGCGCAAAGACCCGGGATGCCAGCGTGTGGGCGTCTTACATGTCCGATGCCCTGGTGCGTTTCGGGGACGAGGTGGAGGTGAACTTCGGGCCACATACCTGGCCGGTCTGGGGCAACGATAATGTGGTGGAGTACCTGAAGAACCAGCGTGATCTCTATCAGTCCATGTACAACACCGTGCTGCGTTATGCCAACTATGGGTACGGCCCGGACGAAATCGCCGAGTCGGCGCAATTGCCTGAAAGTGTCTACAACAACTGGGACAACCGACCCTACTACGGGCACACCAAAAACAACCTGAAGTCTACCTATATTCGTAATATGGGCTGGTTTGATGGCAACGCGGCCAAGTTGGCAACGTACCCGGATGACGAGCGCGGCAAACGGTATGTGGAAGCCATGGGGGGCGAAGACAAGGTGCTGGATATGGCGGTGAAAAGCTTTGAAGATGGCGATTATCGCTTCACTGCGGATCTGCTCAATAATATCGTGGCCTATGACGGCAACAACGAGAAAGCCAACTTCCTGATGGCGGATGCGCTGGAGCAATTGGGTTATCAGGAGGAAAACACCCTCTACCGTAATCTTTACCTGTCTGGTGCCTACGAGCTGCGTACCGGCGGCAGTGTGCCCAACGAGTTGAGCACCGTTTCGCCGGAAGTGATCGCCGCGCTACCGCCAGAACTGTTCCTGTCCTACATCAGCATGATTGTGGATCAGATAAAGGCAGAAGAAGCGGGTAACTTCACCATCAACCTGAAGCTCGATGACAAAGATGAATTTGCCCTGGATATGCATAACGGCGTGTTGAACTACGCCACGGGGCACCAGTACAAAGAAGCGGATGCCACCCTGAGTATTGCCAAGTTGGACATGATTGGCTACGTCGCGGGTAAGGCAGCTATCGCTGACATGGTGGACAATGGGAAAGCCAAGGTCAGTGGTGATAGTGGCGTGCTGGATACCCTCAGCGGGCTATTTGATACCGACATCAAAAACAACATGAACCTGGTGTTGCCGCTGCAGGAAGAAAACCGGGTGCAGTAGCCGGCTCTGCGCAGCAAGAAAAGCCCCGCGAAATGCGGGGCTTTTTTGTGGGGAATCGCAACGTTGAGAGCCACAGCGTTTTCTCTTCCCCATTTCAGCTGGCGGCCGGAGATGCCACAGACAACTGCCATGACACTCCGAAGCGGTCCTGCACCCAGCCGAAGCAGGGGCTGAAGTCATAGCTGTCCAGGGGCATCAGCACGGTGCCGCCGTCTGCCAGTTTTGCAAACGTGTCGGCCACTGCCTGTTCGTCCTTCAGGGCAAGGCAGAGGGAGGCGGATGGGGTGAAATCAAAATCGTGGGCCACAGGGCTGTCAAAGCAATGTATCCGCACGTTGCCGATACGGCACCAGGCGGTTTTCACCTGGCCGATTTCACCCATCTCGTCCGGGCCGTAGAGCGTTCGGCTCAGCAGTTCTAACGGAGCGATAGCGCTGTCGTAGAGCTCGAGGGCAGCGTTGGCCCGGCCCTGAAACATCAGTTGCACGGTTAGCGTGTCAGTCATGCGGGGCCTCGCTTTCCTGCAAAACGCGCTGATAGTGCGCTTCCCATTGTGTGTGTGTTGGCCAGAAGGGCGAACGGGGTTGGCCGTTCAGGTCTTCGACCAGAATGCCCAGATGGGTGTGCCAGCCGCTGGCGACACTGATACGGGTGTTTTCGTCAGCGGGCAAGCGACGGTGGGTAAGCCGTAGATGAACCTGGTCGCCCTGCGCGCTCAGGGAAAAAGTGACTTCGCCTTCATTGTCACCCCAGGTATGGGCCAGCACATTGGGTGGCTCAAAGCGGGTAATGATGCCGGTCAGCGTGGCCTGGTCTTCCATGGATTTGTACTTGTCCGGGGCCGGCTGGATATCCTCCGACAAATCCTGATGACGGAAATGAATCACCACCGCGCCACCCACAAATTCGCCCAGGGTGCCGCCGCCCAGCCAGCGAGCGCGTTTGTCCGGGTCGGTCAGGTAGGCCCATACCCGCTCAATGGGGCCGGGCAGGGTGCGTTCTACCGTCAGGGTAGTGGCATCGTCGAATCGTACATCGGTTTCCATCTCAAACCTCCTGTCAGTCTCCGTCCTTGAGCGCCTGTTCCAGCGCGTCCAGTTTTCCGTTCCAGAACACCCGATAGCGTTGTAGCCAGGCGTCTGCCTCCGCCATGGGGGCGGCGTTCAGTCGGCAATGGTGCTTTCGGCCCTGCACCTCCCGGATAAGCAACCCGGCCTTCTCCAGTACTTTGACGTGCTTGGAGGCGCCAGCGAACGACATGGCGAAAGGCTCTGCCAGTTCGCCCACGTTGCAAGGGCCCTGTTCCAGTTGTTGCAGCATGGCCCGCCGGGTGGGATCGGCAAGAGCAGCAAAGACAGCATCCAAGTGTTGATCGTTTTGTTTAACCATAAGGTTTAATTTATAGAGGCAAAAATAAATATTCAACCATTTTGTTTAATAATAGTTGGCTTCCCGACAGGCGGTGCGTCCGGTGAGTTGCTGCATGACACCGTCGGCGGTCAGCGTCAGGTAATCCATGGGAATATCGAGAGCCTTGAGTCGCCGGGCCGTCCAGCTGTTACAGGTATTGCCGAGCCAGAAGATACCGTGCGCGGGAAAGAAACGGCTGTCGCCATACAGCCCGGGGTCGGCGTTGGAGGGGGTGCCGTTATCGTCCAGCACAAAGTCGCTGGCGATTGCCCGTTGCAGTGCCGCCAGTTGCGTGCTGCTGACGCACAGCGGCTGAATGTCCCCGTGGGGGAGCGTTTCGGGGTGCCGGTCCAGTGCGACCACATGCAGTACGCTGTTCGTTGGCCACAACATGGCGCGGACCAGTCGCCAGGTGCTGTTGTCCTGGCGGTAGAAGGCATCATCACCCCAACCCATTTCATAGTAGGCGGGTTTCGAAAAATAGGCAGGGAGAAACTGCAGTGCAGGATCGAGCTGCTCCGCAGGGAAGGCAATACCGGTATGCCAGCGATGGCGTACTACCAGTACGGTCACCTTGCTGTCATCGGCCGGGCTCCCGCCCGGTAACGACAAGAGCGCAGCAAGCATCACTACAGCAAAACGTATCATGGCCCCAGTGTAGCCGGTGATCTGATGGCGATCATGTGCAAGCGGGGCGTGATCTTGTAACGTCAATAAACCCGGCGAAGCCGGGTTCGGCATGGTCAATACCTGCCCGCGGCAAGACCGGACTGGAATCAACCGATACCCACGGGCCATTCAGGGAGAGAAGATAATGGACAGATCGAAAACCAGATTTGCATTCACGGTACCCGCGTTAACCGCGCTAGTGGTTGGCTCACTTTCAGCATCTGTGGCGGCCTCTTCCCGTTGCGATGGGTTAGCCGGCTGTGAGCGGAAGTTCTGTGAGATTGAAACGCAGATAGATAACGCCGAGAAGCAGGCCAATGCAGATAAGGTCGCCGGGTTGGAAAAAGCCCTTGCCGAAGCCCGGGATCATTGCACGGATGACTCCCTGCGCCAGGAATTAAAAGACGATATTGAAGAATCGCGAAGTGATCTGTTGGACTATCAGAAAGACCTCGACGAGGCCCGTGCTGATGGTGACGAGAAAAAGATCGCCAAGTACCAGAGAAAAATAGCGGATGAGATAACAGAGCTGGAGGACTTGCAGAAGGCCTTGTCCGAATTTTGAGTGATTGCGTGCCAAGGCCCCGCCATTTGTGAAGGCGGGGCTTTTCTGGTTAATTGGCTTATGAAAAACGTGGCATTGGTGGGCGGTCTTGCGCCTCGCCGCCATGGGAAGGGAAGCCAATAAAACCGGAGGGATCATGTTGAAACGCATTATGGCGGTGGTATTCGCCTTGGGGATGTCTGCCACGGCCAGTGCCAACACTTGCCGCTATGATTTTACTGCCGAACGGGGGGAAGCCTACTCACTTGACCACATTGTGGCTTTTGTCACCGAGGAGATCCGGCCGAGGCTGGGCAATGACAATACCATCCTGGATATCCATATTACCGAGCGCTGCCCGGGCAAGCAGCCAGTGGTAAACACCCTCGGCATGAACACGAAAAATCTCTACCTGCTCACCATCAACAAACTGCCGTTGCCGGACCATATCGTTCGCTATAACAACCGCTTGCCACTGACGCTCAACAAGGCCAATTTCGAGCATTCCCTCAGTTTGATCGCTGACCAGGATTTCCTGAAATTTTACGCTGAGGGGGTAACCCGGACTTACCAGGACGTGGAGGAGGAAATTCAGCAGCAGAAGATTCTTAAAATGCTGGCTTTCGTGTTCGCGGAGGCCCCGCGTTTTGAAAGTGCTGAAGTGGCCTTGAAGAAGACCATGACGGGGAATTGCTCCATCAGCTGGCATGATTTCGACTTCGCGTTACACAACTGGAGTAATATGTCCCGGTTTGTGATTGATACGGAAACGGTGGGCAAGAAGCAGTATCGCGGAGGGGGTGCGGATCAGTTGCTTGCGCCTGTGACGCTGAAGCAGGAGGCGGCTTTTTTGAAAGCCATCAAGGCGGGGGAAGACTGCCGGTTTAGCCATAACGCGGTGTTCGGGCAGTATGACTATGAGTGTTGAGGGGCGGATGGCCGAGCATGAAAAAATAGTCATCAGCCTGTCGAAATCATAATGGTCCAATCGATTAGATCATGACGGCACATTGTGCCATGGACTCCCAAATGAATAATCAAGGAGACAGCACCATGACTCGAATGATCTTTGTGAACCTGCCCGTGGCGGATTTGACGGTAGCCATGAATTTTTACTCTGCACTGGGGTTTGAGAACAACCCGCAATTCACCGACGAGACGGCCGCCTGCATGGTGTGGAGCGAGGCGATCCATGTGATGCTGCTGACCCACGACAAGTGGCGGACCTTTACGGACCGGCCGATTCCGCCTTCCTCTTCCAGTGAAGTGATGCTGGCTCTTTCCTTTGACAGCCGCGATGCGGTGGATGCCGTGAATGCGGCCGCTGCGGAGAACGGTGGCACTGCCGATATCAACCCGGTTCAGGATCTGGGGTTTATGTATAACCGCAACCTGGCGGACACGGACGGGCATGTGTGGGAAATGATGTGGATGGACATGGCGGCGATGGGGGATGCACAGGCGTCGTAGGAGCGCCGCTGGCGGCGGGATAACCCAGCCTAAGAAACGAGTGACGAGTTTCGAGTTGCGAAGACCTCGGGATGTTCAAGGTTTTGTCTTTCGAAACTCGCTTCTCGTAACTCGCAACTGTTTTGATCGAGCTGTCTACCCGAGGGGCACAGAGAGCGATGCTCCTTCGGAGGACGGTTTTCCGCACAAACAAAAACGCCCCGCGATGCGGGGCGTTTGTCGTTTCGGGGTGGCTTACACCTCGAAGGCGTCGTTCAGCTTCTTGGCCACCGGGGCCAGTTTCAGCTTGGCGAACTGCGGCAGGCCGTTTTTGAAAGGCGGGTAGGACTCGCCACCAATCAGCGGTTCCAGGTAGGCGCGGCCGGCGGGGGTGATGCCGAAGCCATCCTTGCTGATGTACTTGCGCGGCATTTTCTTTTCCACGTTGGCGACTTTCTTCAGTGGCGCTTCGCCGATGGTCCAGCTGTACTTTTTGGTGTCCTTGCGAACCACGGTGGGCATGACCGCATTCTTGCCGGCCACGGCGAATTCCACTGCGGCACGGCCCACGGCGTAGGCCTGCTCCACGTCGGTGGCGGAGGCAATGTGGCGTGCTGCCCGCTGCAGGTAGTCGCTCACCGCCCAGTGGTATTTGTAGCCCAGTTCGTCTTTCACCATCTGTGCAATGACCGGCGCCACGCCGCCCAGCTGCTTGTGGCCGAAGGCGTCGGTGTTGCCGGCATCGGCCAGGAAGGTGCCGTCTTCGTAGCGGGCGCCTTCGGATACCACGATCACACAGTAGCCGGCTTTCTTGACGGTGGCGTCCACCTTCTTCATGAAGGCGGCCTTGTCGAAAGCAATTTCCGGGAACAGGATCAGGTGCGGCGCATCATCGGCGTCTTCCTTGGCAAGACCGGCGGACGCGGCAATCCAGCCCGCGTGGCGGCCCATGACTTCCATCACGAACACCTTGGTGGAGGTGGCGCACATGCTGGCCACGTCCAGGGCGGCTTCGCGGCAGCTCACGGCGGTGTATTTGGCTACCGAGCCGAAGCCGGGGCTCACGTCGGTGAAGGGCAGGTCGTTGTCCACGGTCTTGGGCACGTGGATGGCCTGGATCGGGTAACCCATCTTCTCGGACAGCTGGGAGACTTTCAGGCAGGTGTCAGCGGAGTCGCCACCACCGTTGTAGAAGAAGTAGCCGATGTTGTGAGCCTTGAAGACTTCGATCAGGCGCTCGTATTCGCGCTGGGAGGTCTTCAGGTCTTTCAGTTTGTAGCGGCAGGAGCCGAAGGCGCCGCCGGGGGTGTGCTTGAGCGCTTCAACGGCGCTTTTGCTTTCTTTGCTGGTATCGATCAGCTCTTCAGTGAGTGCGCCGATGATGCCGTTCCGGCCGGCGTAGACCTTGCCGATGACATCTTTGTTTTCCCGGGCGGCTTCGATGACGCCGGCAGCGGAAGCATTGATGACGGCGGTGACACCGCCGGACTGAGCATAGAAAGCGTTTTTACGCGCCATGTGAGACCCCTTGATTCAATTTGCGTGCATTCTAGCGAAGGAGACCATGAAACACACCCGGTGTTGTCGGACGATGACAGGGAAAAGGCAGCTTCAAGCTGCAAGCGACAAGGCGCGGGGTGGATTCGGTGGCAGCGGCAATACTCTGCCCGCGACGCTATGTATGACGTTCGCGGGGAAGGAGTGCATCGGATGACTACCCCGGTTCTCGTGTTGCAGCCTTAGGCTTGTAGCATGTCCCCGCTTACTATTTTTCCCCGGCTCTGAAAGAATAGCGGCCCGGAGGATCCATGACTGTATTGATGACCCTGTTTTGGCGGCTGGCCATATTTCGTGCCAGCCCGGAGAATGCCCCGTATTCCCCATCGTTGCTGGCTCTGGTGCTGGCCGGCTGGTTCGTGCTGCAGCTACTGGTAGGCAGCCTGCAGACCGCATTGCCCATTGGCGTGTTGGTGAGCAGCCAGATGCTGTCGTTGACGGTGGTGCTGGCGGGTACTGGCCTGCTGCTATCGTTCAAGGGGCTGCAGGGGCGCTGGTTGCAGACGGCCCTGTCTCTGGTGGGGGTGGATGTGATTCTGACCCTCATGAGCCTGCCGTTGCTGGCGCTGAATGCCAGCGTGGAGCAGTCGCTGAGTGCTATCGAACTGCTCTATCTGGTACTGGTGAGCTGGCAGTTGGCGGCGCAGAGTTTTATCTACCACCGTTCCCTGAACGTGGGCCCCTTCCTTGGGCTTGGGGTCGCCATGACGTTGCTGGTAGCCAGTTATGCGGGGGTGGTGCTGTTGTTGCCTGAGGTGGTGACCGGGGCTCAGTGAATCTGGGTAAGGTATTGAATGACCATGGCCGCCGCGGCGGTGCGGTTTTCCACGCCCAGTTTGCGGAAGATTTGTTCCAGGTGTTTGTTCACGGTGCGGGGGCTGAGCTCAAGAATCTGGGCAATTTCCCGGTTGGTTTTACCGTGGGCAATCCACACCAGCACCTGGGCCTCGCGGTGCGTCACATGTAGTGCGTTTTTCAGTAGTTCCAACTCCGCATCGCTGTCGTGATGGAGCAGCCGGAACAGGTGTTCGCCGTTTTCTTCACCACTTGCCGAATGGCCCAGATAGCGTAACCCCAGATTGCCCGGGAGTTGGTTGAGTTGCTGGCCTCGCTCGGGCTGATGCTTCAGCCAGCGTTGTATCGGCTCGGCCAGGGCGCGGCGGTCCACGTTGGCTTTTTCCAGTAACAGGTCGGCCTGTGGGGTTGCCCAGCGCCACTGCCCGGCCGAGTTGGTGGAAAAGCTGGTCTGGCCTAGTCGGTCCAGGGTGGTGTGGGCGCTTTGGGTCATGCGGGCATTGTTCAGATGTACGCGAATCCGGGCTATCAGCTCGTTGGGCCGCACCGGCTTGGTAATGTAGTCCACGCCACCGGCTTCAAGCCCCCGCACCACGTCCTCACTTTCGGTGAGCCCGGTCATGAAGATCACCGGGACCGAGGCCAGGCCGGGATGTTTTTTCAGGCGACGGCAGGTCTCGAAACCATCCAGGGTGGGCATGATCGCATCCATCAGGATCAGGTCCGGTGTCATCTTTTCGGCAATACTCAGCGCTTGCAGACCTTCCAGGGCAATCAGTGCGGTGAGCCCGGCCTGGTCCAGCGCTTGATGAATCATGCCGAGGGAATCCGGGGAATCGTCCACGACCAGTATCAGGTCCTTACGTTGTACGGCTGTCATGGGGTGGTCTCCAGTAATCGGATTGCGGCCTGAAAATCGAATACCTTGAGTAGTGAGTGCATGTTTTCAGCCAGTTTATGATCCAGTTGACCGCCATCACGGGCCTGCACGATGCGGTCGCGCAGGCCGGTGAGGTGGCCGATTTCGGCCAGGGCGAGAAGTTCGTCGCGCAGCGCGGGGTCCAGTGTTTGCACCGGGCTCGTCTGCTGCACCACGTCGATGCGCCTTTGTGGTGCGTCCTGTCGATGTAGCCAGGTGAGGGACAGGTGGCGGGCCAGGCTGTCCAGCAGGCTATTAAGCTTCAGTGGTTTGGTCAGGTAGTCGTTATGCAGGCCATCGGCCATGTCCGGGTTGTTTTCGCGGGCGTTGGCGGAAAGCATAACCACCGGCCCGCGGTAGCCCTGGCGGCGCATGTGCTGGGCGGTTTCCCAACCGGTGAGGCCGGGCATGGCAATGTCCAGTAGTACCAGGTCCGGGGCAATGTGCCGCGCCAGCTGCATGCCGGTTTCCCCATCCTGGGCTTCATTGATGATGAAGCCCAATGGGGTGAGAAGATCACTGATGAGGCCGCGGTGTGACGGGTCATCGTCGATAATCAGCAGGGTTTTACGCGCACCGGCATAACCGGCAACGGGCTGGCGCTCCTGGCGGGCCGGGGCGGGGCTGCTAAGCCTGGACAGCATGACCGACAGGCGAAATTCGCTACCCTGGCCGGGCACGCTGCTTACCTGGATATCTCCGCCCATAATGTCTGCTAACAGCTGGGTAATAGTGAGCCCCAGGCCGGTGCCATGGACGCTGGGTATGCCGGGTTTTCGCACCCGCTCGAAGGGCCGGAAGATGCGTTTCAGGTCTTCTTCATCAATGCCGACGCCGGTATCCGCGATAACGAATTCAGCCACCTGATTACGGTATCGAAAGGTCAGTGTGACCAGGCCTTCCCGGGTGAACTTGATGGCATTGGAAAGCAGGTTGATCAGGATCTGTCGTAGCCGTTTTTCATCGGTGGTCACCCAGGTGGGCATCTGGCTGTTACTGCGAAATTCAAAGCCGATACCTTTTTCTGCGGCCTGCAACTGAAACATGGTAACCAGCTCGTCGATCAGTTCAGGCACGCATACCTGGTTGCGATACAGCTCCAGTCGACCGGCTTCGATCTTGGAAATTTCCAGTAACCCCTCAATCAAATCCGACAGGTGCTCAGTGCTGCGCCGGATGGCGCCAATGGCATCGCGCCGGTTCTCCGGGATGCTCGGGTCTTGTTCCAGCAGCTGGGCGTACCCGAAGGCCGCGTTGAGGGGGGAGCGCAGTTCGTGGCTTAGTCCGGTGAGGTAGCGGCTTTTTGCCTGGTTAGCGGCTTCCGCCAGTTCCTTGGCCGCCTGCAGTGCCAGGTCGGTTTTTTCGTGGGCCTTGATCTCTTCCATCAGCATGCGGGTTTGCCGGCGGCTTTCTTCCTGGGCCACCACCCGGCTTTCGTGGGCCAGTACAAACAGCCAGGCAATCACGCCACTGATGATGATCAGGATCGCAAATACCTTGGTCAGGGTGTCGGCCATCAGCGTCTGAACAAAGGCATCGCTCACCGGGATCTGGTAGTAAACCAGGGCCAGCAACCCGCTCATGATCAGGGTGATGGTGATCAGCAGCCCGAGGAAATGTCCCAGCCGGGAGCGAAGTTGGCTGATCAGGGCGGCAGGCAGAAAGCCGCCGACCCAGTCCATCATTTGTTCGGAGAAGCGGGCGTTGGTCTTGCAGCTATCGTTGCAGCGGGCATCCAGCGAACAACACAGGGAACAGATCGGTCCGTTGTAGGCCGGGCAGAAAGCCATGTCCTCGCGGTCGAAGGTGTGCTCGCAGATACAGCAGGCGTGCCCTTCCAGTTCCCGGGTGGAGTCCGGAGTACGGGCGATGTAGTAGCGGCTACGGGTGAGCAGGGCCAGCAATGGCGTGGTGATGAAGGTGCTGGCCAGGGCGATGAAGGAGGCCAGGGCATGGACGGTGTCTCCCCACAGGCCGGTCATGGCGCTGAGGCCGATGCCGGTGGCAATCAGCATGGAGCCGAAGCCAACCGGGTTGAGGTCGTAGAGGTAGGCCCTTTTGAACTCAATATGTTTCGGGCTAAGGCCCAGTGGTTTGTTGACCACCAGATCCGCCACCAGTGCACCCATCCAGCCCACAGCGACCATGGCATAACTGCCAAGAATGGATTCGAACGCCCGGTAGATACCGATTTCCATCAGCACCAGCGCGATCACGACATTGAACACCAGCCACACCACTCGTCCCGGATGGCTGTGGGTGAGACGGGAAAAAAAGTTGGACCAGGCTATGGAGCCGGCATAGGCGTTGGTGACGTTGATCTTGAGCTGCGAGAGGATCACAAAGATGCCTGCCAACGCCAGCAGCATGGTGGGGTTGGTGGTGATGTGACTGAAGGCCACCAGATACATGTGCATGGGTTCCTGGGCCTGCTCCAGAGGCAGGCCGTGATAAAACGCCAGCACAGCCAGGAAAGAGCCGGCCAGCACTTTCAGGGCACCGATTACGGTCCAGCCGGGCCCGCCACAGAGCAATGCAAGCCACCAGCGGATTTGTTTGCCCTTCTTGGCTTCCGGCATGAAGCGCAGGAAATCCACTTGCTCGCCAATCTGCGCCACCAGGGAAAACAGTACGGTGGCGCCGGCGCCGAACATGATCAGGTTGAAGCCGCCGCCATCGTTGTCCAGGCCTTCAAAGGACGCCCAGCGGGGCAGGGTGGAGGGGTCCTGCAGGAGGATGAAAACAAACGGCAGCAACTGCAGGAACACCCAGACGGGCTGGGTCCAGAGCTGGAAGCGGGTGAGGGTAGTTATGCCGTGAATCACCAGCGGGATAGCGACCAGGGAGCTGAGCAGATAGCCGATAGTGGGTGGGATGCCAAACAGGATTTCCAGCGCCATGGCCATGATGGCCGCTTCCAGGGCGAAGAAAATAAAGGTGAATGAGGCGTATATCAGCGAGGTAATGGTGGAGCCCAAATAGCCGAACCCCGCCCCCCGGGTAAGCAGGTCGATATCCACCCCGTAGCGGGCCGCGTAATAACTCACCGGCAGGCTGAGCAAAAAGATAAGCCCCATGACGGCGCAGACGGCGGCCACGGCATTGGAAAAGCCGTAATTCAGTGTGATGGCGCCGCCGATGGCCTCCAGAGCCAGAAACGTAATGGCGCCAATCGCGGTGCCGGCAACCCGGCCGGCAGACCAGCGGCGGGCCCCCTTGCCGGTAAAACGCAGGGAGAAGTCCTCCAGGGTCTGGTTGGCAACCCACTGGTTGTAACTGCGTCGCACGCGGAAGATGCGCTGCTCGATAGGCATAACGTTTCCGTTGTCGGCAGCAGGAGATCCATTTCGCGGATGCCGGGTCGAATGCTGGGCGTTTACGGTCGCTCCATGTTGATGCAGGGAGTAATGCACAAAACGTGCCCACCCGTGTACGCGCATTACTTTATGTCTGATTGGACAAACCGGAAATGCGTTAAATGACGTAGTGCGATGGCGCAATCACCGAATGGGCCGGGGGCAGGCAGGTTTCCATACTCGTTAGCGAGGGACACGACGTGCTTCCCGTGAATTTCGCTGATGAGGGGTAAACCATGAAATTGAGCAAAACCCAACCTTCCACGCACCGAACATCGCGCCGGTCGTCCTGGACGCGCCGGCATTTGCTGGGGGGCTTGATGGCGCTGCCGGCGCTGTTCGCCCTGTCCAATACTGCGCTGGCGGATGCGGCCAATACCACCGGGCTGGCAGTGACCGATGACACCGTGAAGGTGGGCATCCTTCACTCCATCACCGGCACCATGGCAATCAGTGAGACCGGTTCCGTGCAGGCCGAGAAGTTGGCCATTGAACAGATCAATGCCGCCGGCGGTGTGCTCGGTCGTCAGATCGAATACATCCAGGAAGACGGGGCCAGTGACTGGCCGACCTTCGCGGAAAAATCCCGCAAGCTGCTGGTGAGAGATAAAGTGGCTGCCGTATTCGGCTGCTGGACCTCAGCGTCCCGTAAAGCGGTGCTGCCGGTTTTCGAGCAGCACAACGGCATGCTCTACTACCCGACTTTCTACGAGGGCCTGGAGCAGTCTCCCAATGTGATCTACACCGGTCAGGAAGCGACCCAGCAGATTCTGGCGAGCATCGACTGGCTGGCAGAAGAGAAGGGCGCCAAGACCTTCTACCTACTCGGCTCTGATTACATCTGGCCGCGTACCTCCAACAAGATCGCCCGCAAGCACATCGACAAGCTGGGCCTGAAAGTGGTGGGTGAAGAGTATTACCCGCTGGGCCACACCCAGTTCAACTCCGTGATCAACAAGATCAAGCTGAAGAAGCCGGATGTGATCTTCGCGTCTGTGGTGGGCGGTTCCAATGTGGCCTTCTACAAGCAAATGAAAGCGGCCGGTATCGATCTGACCCAAGAGAAGCCCCTGCTGCTGACCATCTCCGTGACCGAGGATGAAATCCTGGGTATTGGCGGTGAGAACGTGGAAGGTGCCTACGCCTCCATGAAGTATTTCCAGAGCCTTGGCAACGACAATAACCAGGCCTTCGTGAAAGCGTTCAAGGAACGTTGGGGCGACGACATCGTGATCGGTGACGTAACCCAGGCCGCTTACCTTGGTCCCTGGTTGTGGAAAGCTGCGGTAGAAAAAGCTGGCTCTTTCGATATCGAAAAAGTCCAGGCTGCGTCTCCCGGTATCGAGCTGACCACTGCTCCTGAAGGGTATGTGCGCATCCACGAGAACCATCACCTGTGGTCCAAGGCCCGTATCGGTCAGGCTCAGACTGACGGTCAGTACAAGCTGATCTACGAAACCGAAGAGCTGATGGAACCGGACCCGTTCCCTAAAGGCTACCAGTAAGCACTTGCGTAGGGAGCCAGAGCACTCAATGAGTTGTGCACTGGCTCCCTCGACGCCCTGAACATCGGGCGTCGGCTTTTCCTTCCTGAGTTCTGTTTTTTGTCTTGCCGCATTTCCTAATCACAGTACGCCAATCACTGTTCGGGAGTACCTGCCATGTTCGCTGACTACACCATGACGGAGTTGACCTCTATCTTCGCCATGCAGGGGTTTGCCGGCCTGTCGCTGTTTTCCATCTTTGTGCTGATGGCGTTGGGGCTGGCGATTATTTTTGGGCAAATGGGCGTGATCAATATGGCCCATGGTGAGTTCATGATTCTTGGTGCCTACACCACGTATCTGACGGCCCAGGTTTTTGAAAGTCTTATGCCCGGTTTATACGGGGGGTATTTTTTCGTGGCCATGTTCCTAGCCTTTGTCGTCACCTTTGCACTTGGGGCATTGGTGGAATGGTTAATGATACGACATCTCTATCACCGCCCACTGGATACGCTACTGGCGACCTGGGGGCTGAGCCTGATTCTGCAGCAAACCTATCGCTCCGTTTTCGGTGCCCGTGAGGTGGGCGTCAGCCTGCCGGACTGGATGATGGGATCCATCGCCGTCACCGATCTTGTGGAAATCCCAATCAACGGGATTTTCGTGATGGTGCTGGCCCTGCTGATTGCCTTTGCCGTTTATCTGCTCATGTACCGCTCCGGTTGGGGCCGCAAGGTACGCGCCGTGGTACAGAACCGGCCGATGGCAGAAGCGGTGGGTATCGACAGCGGTCGTGTTGACCGGGTGACCTTCGCGCTGGGTTGTGGCATCGCCGGTGTGGCGGGTAGCGCCTTTACCATGATCGGTTCCACCGGGCCGACCTCCGGCCAGTTGTACATTGTCGATACCTTCCTGGTAGTGGTATTCGGTGGCGCCCAAAGTCTGCTCGGCACTATTGCTTCCGCATTCACCATTTCCCAGGCCCAGTCCACCATGGAGTTCTTCCTGAGTGGTTCCATGGCCAAGGTACTTACCCTGCTGGTTGTTGTCGGCATTCTCATGCTGCGCCCGCAAGGTCTGTTCGCCATGAAAGTTCGTCGCTAGGAGGCTGCCATGAAAGCGAATCGTTTTTTTGACTGGTTGATGTCCCGCGAGGGCATCTACTACGTGTTGCTGGCATTTCTGCTGGTTGTCATTTTCCCGCTGGCGCTGGATGCCTTTCGCCTCAACATGATCGGCAAATACCTGACCTACGCCTTCGCGGCACTGGGGCTGGTATTGTGCTGGGGCCGCAGTGGCATCCTCAGCCTGGGGCAGGGGATCTTCTTCGGCCTGGGCGGTTACTGCATGGCCATGTTCCTCAAGCTGGAAGCCTCCAGCCCGGAGAACACGGCCATTCAGTCCACCCCCGGGATTCCCGACTTCATGGACTGGAACCAGCTCACCGCGCTGCCGTGGTTCTGGGAACCCTTCCACAGCTTTTCATTCACCCTGATTGCCGTGGTGGCGGTACCGGCTTTGTTGGCCCTAATCATCGCGGTAGCCATGTTCAAGCGCCGGGTGGGTGGCGTGTACTTCGCCATCATTACCCAGGCTATCGCTGCCATCCTGACTATTCTGATCATCGGTCAGCAGGGCTTTACCGGGGGCGTTAACGGCATCACCGACTTGCGCACCCTGATGGGTTGGGACATCCGCACCGACGAGGCCAAGACCCTGTTGTACTTCGTGTGTGTGGGCATGTTGTTCCTGTGCCTGATCATCGGTGCCTGGGTAATGCGCAGCAAGCTGGGTCGCATCCTGCTGGCTATGCGTGACCAGGAAGACCGGGTGCGCTTCTCCGGCTACGACGTGGCCTCGTTCAAGATCTTTGTGTTCTGTCTGGCGGCCATGTTTGCCGGTATCGGTGGTGCCATGTTCACCCTGCAGGTGGGCTTCATGTCGCCGTCGTTTGTGGGCATCGTGCCTTCCATCGAGATGGTGATCCTGTGCGCGGTCGGCGGCCGTAACTCCCTGCTGGGTGCCATCTACGGTGCGCTGATCGTGAATGCGGCGAAGACCTTCTTCTCCGAGTCCTTCCCGGAGCTGTGGCTGTATGGCCTGGGCGTGCTGTTTATCGCTGTGGTGCTGGCCTTCCCGGATGGTCTGGCGGGTCTCTACCGCCGTTATGTGATGCCGCTGGAAAGCAAACTGCCTGCGCTTCTGCGTCGTAATGGCGGTAATGCGCCAACCCTGCCTGTGGAGGAAACCAAATGAGCCCGAGCAATAACGATTTCATTCTGGCCGTGGAAGGCCTGACCGTTTCCTTCGATGGTTTCAAGGCGGTCAATGATCTGTCCCTCTATCTGGAACCAAAGGAAATCCGCGTGATCATCGGCCCCAACGGGGCCGGCAAGACCACGGTGTTGGACCTTATTTGTGGCAAGACCAGGGCCACCGAAGGCTCCATCAAGTTTCGGGGCAAGGAACTGACAAGAATGAGCGAGCACAACATTGTTCGTTCAGGAGTGGGGCGCAAGTTCCAGAACCCGTCTATCTATGAAGATCTGACCGTGTTCGAAAACCTGGAAGTGTCCTATCCCGCCGGGCGTTCGGTGATCGGGGCGCTGGCCTTCAAGCGTGATGCCGAAGTGATAGAGGCGGTGGAGGAGGTAGCGAAAACCATCTTCCTCTCCGACATGCTGCATCAGGAAGCTGCGTTGCTCAGTCACGGTCAGAAACAGTGGCTGGAGATTGGCATGCTGCTGATCCAGAAGCCGGATTTGCTGATGCTGGATGAGCCGGTGGCGGGCATGTCCGTGGCAGAGCGAAAGAAAACCGCCGAACTGCTGCGGGTGATTACCGAGAATCACACGGTGTTGGTGATCGAGCATGACATGCAGTTTGTTGGCGATATTGCTGACAGGGTGACAGTCATGCACCAGGGGCAGGTGTTGTCCGAGGGATCCATTGATCACGTCAAGCAGGATCCAAAAGTCATCGAAGTCTATCTGGGACACTGACGCTAACGCGGGGTACTGACTATGTTGAACGTATCAAATCTTCAGGTGGCTTACGGCCAGAGCACTATCATCAGTGACATGAATCTGAATATCGCCGAAAACGAAATTGTTGCGGTGGTCGGTCGTAATGGCATGGGCAAGACCACGTTGATGAAATCCCTGATCGGGATGGAAAAAATGCGCGGCGGCAAGACCGAACTGGCTGGTCAGGACCTGACGGGAATGAAAAGTTTTCAGAGGGTAAAGGCCGGCCTGGGTTTTGTGCCGCAGGGAAGAATGATTTTTCCTACGCTCACTGTTAAGGAAAACATCGAAACCGGTCTGGCAGCGGTTGGGGAAAATAAAGTGCCGGAAGATCTTTATGAGTTGTTTCCGGTGCTGAAGGAAATGCAGAGCCGTCGTGGCGGAAACTTATCCGGTGGTCAACAGCAACAGTTGGCAATTGCCCGTGCACTGGCCACGCGGCCCAGGGTGTTGTTGCTGGATGAGCCCACTGAAGGGATTCAACCCTCCATTATCAAGGATATGGCTCGCACGTTGAAGCGTATTCGCGATGAACGAGGATTATCCATTGTGGTGTCTGAGCAAGTGTTGAGTTTTGTCATGGATGTAGCTGATCGAATTTTAGTCATCGAGAAAGGCGAGATCGTGCATGAAGAAAACGGTGAAAGCATGAATCAGGAAAAAATCGCGGCATATCTTGCGGTGTGATGGGGCTGGTTGCCGATAAATTTTAAGTGGTAAAGGAGAGCGTAATGCGACACGGGGATATTTCCAGTAGCAACGATACCGTTGGTGTAGCCGTTGTGAACTACAAGATGCCGCGGCTGCACAGCAAGGCCGAGGTGCTGGATAACGCCCGCAAGATTGCCGACATGATCAAGGGCATGAAGCAGGGGCTACCGGGCATGGATCTGGTGGTGTTTCCCGAATACAGCACCATGGGCATCATGTATGACAATGATGAAATGATGGACACTGCGGCCACCGTGCCCGGTGACGAGACGGCCATTTTTTCCGCGGCCTGCCGCGAGGCAAACACCTGGGGGGTGTTTTCCCTCACCGGGGAGCGACATGAAGAGCATCCCAACAAGGCGCCCTATAACACTCTGGTGTTGATTAATAACGAAGGGGACGTCGTCCAGAAATACCGCAAGTGTATTCCCTGGTGCCCCATCGAGGGCTGGTACCCCGGTGACACTACCTATGTCACCGAAGGTCCCAAGGGCATGAAGATCAGCCTGATCATCTGCGATGACGGCAACTACCCGGAAATCTGGCGTGACTGCGCCATGAAGGGAGCCGAATTGATCGTCCGTTGTCAGGGCTACATGTACCCGGCAAAAGAGCAGCAGGTGATGATGGCCAAATCCATGGCCTGGGCCAACAACTGCTATGTGGCGGTGGCCAACGCCAGCGGTTTCGACGGCGTGTATTCCTACTTTGGCCACTCCGCCATTATTGGTTTCGATGGTCGCACGCTGGGAGAATGTGGCGAGGAAGACATGGGTGTGCAGTATGCCCAGCTGTCGGTCAGCCAGATTCGCGATGCCCGTGCCAATGACCAGTCCCAGAATCATCTTTTCAAGTTGCTGCATCGTGGCTACACCGGCATGCATGCGTCCGGGGATGGTGACAAAGGGGTGGCAGACTGCCCATTTGATTTCTACCGCACCTGGGTCATGGATGCGCAGAAGGCACAGGAGAATGTGGAAGCCATGACCCGCAAGACGGTGGGCGTGGCCGAGTGTCCGGTGGGCGAATTGCCGGTGGACGGGAAAGAGAAAACGGCAGGTGGCTGATGCCATTTATCAATGAGCAACTGGCGGCCAATCAGGATGAGGCGGATCGGCAGCGCTGGTCAGTCAATCCTGATGGCGTAGGTCGCATGAGTCGTTTCGTGTTCGATCCGGCAACGGTGATGACGCATCTGCGTGAACGCATTGTCGGCCAGCCCCATGTGCTGGCAAAGCTTGAGAATCTGCTGCAGGTGCTCAAGGCCGACATTGTTGCGCAAGACCGGCCGCTATCGGTGCAGCTGTTTGTCGGGCCCACTGGCGTAGGCAAAACCGAAACCGTGCGGCTGCTGGCGCAAGCCATACATGGCAGCCCTGATGCTGTGTGCCGTATCGATATGAGCACTCTGGCCCAGGAGCACTATGCCGCCTCACTCACCGGTGCGCCGCCGGGGTATGTGGGCAGCAAGGAAGGGCAGACACTGTTTGATGAAGATGCCATAAAGGGCAGTTTCAGCAAACCCGGCATTGTGTTGTTTGACGAGTTGGAGAAAGCCAGTCCGGAAGTAATCAGGACGCTGCTTAATGTGCTGGAGCGAGGGCGCTTGCGGCTCAGTGCCGGTAACCGTGAAATCGACTTTCGCAACAGCATGATCTTTATGACCAGTAACGTGGGGGCGTCACAAGTGTCCATGTTGAGTCGCCAGCAACAGAAACGCTGGTGGAGCTGGGGCAATGCTCGTCGCCGAATTCATGATGTGCTGGATCTGGCGCTACATCAGCGCTTTGATCCTGAATTCCTCAACCGTATCGATGACATCATTACCTTCAATCCTCTCGACAAGGATCTAGCTGTGCAGCTGCTGGATATCGAACTGGTCCGGTTTAACCACCAGCTGCAGAAACGCCAGGTGGTGCTGAGTCTGGGGGAGGGCGCCCGGCGTCATCTTTGTCGTTCTCTGGACGCCCGCTTCGGTGCCCGGGAAATGGGCCGCCGCATTCGCAATGAACTGTCGCCACCGCTGGCCCGGGTGATGTTGGACTATCCCGGGGCAGACACCTTCGAAGCGCGGATGGAAAGCGGTTCGCTGATCGTGATTCCGGTATAGATATGCCTGATGAAAAAAGGCCCGCCTGGAAATCCGGGCGGGCCTTTTTGTGTGGATAAAACACTCGCTAGAGTTCCTGCAGCGTTACTCCGTCGTCCCTCCTTTCGCGTGTTTCGTGATGCATGAAGCGTGTTGCAGCCGCAGAGCGGCCCATCAATACGTCAAATGACGTACACGCTGCAGGGCATTGGCGAATGGTGGGCGTTTCGGGAATTACCGATAGTGGTTTCGCAACGACGGGATTGCCTGCAAAGACGGGCGATTCCTGTGGCTAACCCGGAGGAGAGCTGACCATGGCTGAAACCATTATCAAGATTGACCTGAACCAATCGCCCCACGAAAACGAGAACATTCATAACCGCTGGCACCCGGATATTCCCATGGCAAAGATGGTGAAGCCGGGTGATGACTTTATCCTCGAATGTCATGACTGGACTGGCGGCCAGATCGAGAATAATGACTGCGCTGACGACGTGCGTGATGTGGATCTGACTCAGGTGCACTTCCTGACTGGCCCGGTGGGTGTGGAAGGGGCTGAACCGGGCGATCTGCTGGTCGTGGATATCCTCGATATCGGTACTTTTGAAGAAAGCCAGTGGGGCTTCAATGGTTTTTTCTCCAAACAAAATGGCGGCGGCTTCCTGACGGAGCACTTTCCGGAAGCGCAGAAATCCATCTGGGATTTCAACGGCATGTTCACCAAGTCCCGTCATATTCCCAATGTGGAATTTGCCGGCCTGATTCACCCGGGTCTGATCGGGTGTCTACCCTCCAAGGAAATGCTGGATGAGTGGAATACCCGAGAGAAAGAACTCTACGATACTGAGCCCGATCGGGTGCCGGGCCTGGCGAACCTGCCCTATGCCGAGACCGCCCACATGGGCAAACTGACCGGCGAAGCAAAAGCCAAGGCGGCAGCAGAGGGCGCCCGTACCGTGCCGCCCCGCGAGCACGGCGGTAACTGTGACATCAAGGATCTCTCCCGGGGTTCCCAGGTGTACTTCCCGGTTTATGTGAAAGATGCCGGCTTGTCAGTGGGGGACCTGCACTTCAGCCAGGGCGACGGTGAAATTACCTTCTGTGGTGCCATTGAAATGGCCGGCTGGATTCACTTGCGGGTGAATATCATCAAAGGTGGCATGGAGAAGTACGGCATCAAGAATCCAATCTTCAAGCCCAGCCCCATCGCACCAAAATATGATGACTACCTGATCTTCGAAGGGATCTCTGTGGATGAGCAGGGCAAGCAGCACTATCTGGATGTGCATGTGGCTTACCGTCAGGCCTGCCTGAACGCCATCGAGTATCTGAAGAAATTCGGCTACACCGGGGCCCAGGCTTATGCCTTGCTCGGCTGCGCGCCGGTACAGGGGCATATCAGTGGCGTGGTGGATGTGCCCAATGCCTGTGCCACCCTCTGGCTGCCAACGGATATCTTCGACTTCGATATCAAGCCGGGGATGGATGGACCGCAACACAGTGTCGCCGGCAGTACCGATGTGCCGCTGTCCAAAGATAAATAAACAGGAGAGCTGATCATGCCGCTTTATGACTACAAGTGTTCCGAGCACGGCCTGTTTCACGATCTGGTACCCATGCAGGCGTCGGGTGAATGTGCTCCTTGTCCCACCTGTGGTGCGCTCTCAGCTCGGGTGATCATGGTGGCACCAGAGGTGCTGGATATGGCACCGGAAAGACGCCAGGCCTTTGAGCGCAATGAGAAGGCCGTCCATGAACCGCGCCAGGGTAATGAGCGCTCAGAGAAAGAACAGGGGTGTTGTCATCACAAGCGCAAATCCAAGCTGTTCTACACGGCGGAAGGCAACAAGATGTTCCCGTCGGCACGGCCCTGGATGATCAGCCACTAACGTTTCAAGGTTTGCTACGGCAGTAAACCTCCCTTGCGGGGTCGCATGGAGCGGCCCTTTTTTATGGTTCATCGCAGCATTTAGTGGTGAGCGCCTTTCTGGTTACTGCAAGCGATCCAGCGCGGCGGCTCGTTGTTGTTCGCTGGCGGAAAAGAGCCGGCGCCGCAGGGCATCCAGTTGCTTTTGTTTGTCGTCACTGCTCAGGGCAGCCTTATGGATCCGGTCTCGCTGTAGCGTGTAATCCTGATAACGGTGTTGCCAGGCCTGACGCTCTGCCTCCAGTGCCTGCAGACGCAGGGCTGCAGCATCGCCGAATTGCTGTTGCCGGAATGCATACAGCTCCTCGGCACTGGCTCCCTTTTGTTTCATCGACTGTTCCCGGGCCGGAAGGTGCTGCAGGTCATACTGCTGCTGGTATTGCTTTGCCAGCGTCTCCGGAAGGGTGCTGCGAAGGGCTCTCAGGGCTGCCGCTTTTTCCTCATCGGAACGGTCTGACGTCATGATGTCGTGTCGATTCAGGCTGAATTGGTCATAACGGTCTTCATCCGCGAACAGGGCACTGGCAGTATCGGCGCCCAGGGTATCGGCGCGCAGTTGCTGGCGCAGGTGCAGCTTGCGGCGGATGTCGTCGTCGCCATGACCGGCATAGCGGGCGGCGTAATCGCCGCTGGCGAACTCGCTGCGGTAATGCTGATAACGATCGAGCAAGGCCAGCAAGTCGGCCGCGGCGGTGGTCCCCGCGTTTTGTTCTGCCCAGTGTGCCAGCGCTTTTCGGATTGCCGCGTCCGGCATTTCCCCATTCAAGGCAAGAAAATAATCCATGATGGCCTTGCTGTTGCTGTCTACGATCAGGTGCCCCCGGGCGTCGGTCATCAGGTTGCCGGGCACCTGTGTGCCGGCCAGCGATGTATTGGCCAGCGTGTCGGCCAGTGTTGGTTTGGTGATACGCGCTGTTGCTATGTCGGGCCCGCGGGAAGTGTTTGTTTGCGTATCGGTTTGATGCGGTATCGGCTGTGCGTGGTGCTGGGGCACAGGAATACGTTTGAGCCCCCAGAATACTCCGGTGGCCAATACAAAGACGGTGGCCAGAAGTGCAAGTGTGCGTGTCATGGTCTTGTCTCTATCCGGATTGCCCCGCAGGGAAGCAGCTCCCTGCGGGGATGGTTGCGTTACAGGCCAGCGTTTTTCAGGCGGTTGGCCTGATTGCGGTATAACGTCTTCGGGTCGGTTTCCCAGCCCATCAGGCCGAACAGCTGGCGGATGGCATCCGCGTGATTGTGGTTGTAGTTATGGCGGATGGGTTTGCCCAGATACATGCCGCACAGGGGCAATACGCCGTCATGTTTGACGCCGGAGGGGAAGGCAAACTGGGTGACGCTGACCAGCAGGCTGTCGAAGGGGTCGAACAGGTTGGTGTGCACGCCGGTACCGCCCCAGGACCAGTAGCGCACACCATTGACGGAATGCTGGCCGCTGGTGCCACAGGCGGAGCTGGGCATGGCCTGGGGGTAGCGCTGATTGAATGCGGCCATGCCTGCGGTGGTGGAATCGGCGAGTACTGCCGTGGCGGACTGGTCATTGGCATTGGGGCCGCCGGATGCCATTTCCCACAGGGCGCCAAAACCACCGGCGATCATGTCGGCCAGCCCTTCCGATACGCTGCCTTCGGGCAGTACTCCACGAATGATATCGGCAACCCGGGTGCCGCGGTTCTCACCGTGCACGGAGGTAACCGACGCCACCAGATCCGGGCGCACTGCTGCCACATAGCGGGCGGTGGGGGCGCCCTGTGAGTGAGCGATCAGGTTGGCTTTCTGCGCGCCGGTGACGGCAAGGTAGTTTTCGATCTGGGTAATCAGTTCTTCACCACGGTATTCATTGCTTTGCAGGGCACTGACGTTGCTTTCGTACACATCCGCACCGTAGTCGCGCATGTCATCGGCGATACCGTAGAAATAATCGATACCGGCAATGTCATCGAACGCGATGATGCCGCCCACCAGAACGATGGGGTAGCGGGTGTCGGCGTAGCGTGTGTCTTTTCCGAACCAGGACCAGGCATGGGCCTGGCTGGTGCTTAATATCAGAACGGTGGCCATGATCAGGCCACGGGCGATGATCGACATGATTTTCTCCTATTTATTAGAATGCAGCCGGCGCCATGGCTGCTGGTTTTGTTTGTCGACGACTGGACTATATGAAGGTTTGGTGATACTGACTTGTAGGAATGGGGCGTGGTCGAATCGGGTTTTTTGCGCTCTGTGACGGAATTCACAGGCACTGCTTTTTCGATCCAGTATGTCTGAAGAGACTGTTCTTCAGTCGAGAAAAAATATGGAAGACAAGAATAATAATCTGAATGAACAAGCCGACATGCCACCTTCCACGCTGTATCTGTGGCGTTTGAGAACGCTCTATGTTGGCTACCTCGACAATGGCATTACGTTTTCAGCCGGGGCGCATACCCTGTTGTTCGGGCTGGAAGATGATGTGCTGCTCGAGGTCAGTGGAGAGATATGCCGTGCACGGACGCTGCTTCTGCCTGCCGGGGTTTCGTTTTCTGCCGATTCACAGGGAAAGCAGATTGCCTGTTGTTTTCTGGATCCGCTGGGCCGGGATTATTTGTTTCATCAGCGTTTGATGCAATGGCGCGAACCCGGCTTTTACTCTGATTCTTCGCTGCAGGGCAGGCAGCTGTCGGTACTGAAACAGGCATATCGCGATAGCCTGGATGCCGATGAAGTGTATGGGCAGTTGGCGGATCTGCTTTTCCCCGCAGCGGATACGACTGTAGAGGGATTCAGGCCGGATGCCCGCATTGCCCGCATTATCGAGCTGATCCGTTCGGACCCGGCACAGAATTATTCCAATGAGGATCTTGCTCGCCAGGTGGGGTTGTCAGGAGCACGCCTGCAGCGCGTGTTCAAGGAGGCCACGGGGATTCCCATTCGTCGTTATCGCCTGTGGCACCGCTTGTTTGTGACCTCGACGATGATGTCCACGGGCAGCTCGCTCACGGATGCGGCACTGACGGCGGGGTTTTCCGATTCGTCGCATTTGTCCCATGTCTTTCAGAGCATGCTGGGTATGCCGCCGTCCGCCATGCTCAGCCATTCGCGGCAAAACCGGGTGCTGGTCGGTGCCGGGGAGCCGGGGGAATAGCTTATTCCGGTGAGCAGGCACTTCACCTTGGGGGCCCTTGCCGTTATGGTGCAGGGAATTTAAATGTTGGCAGTCCCTTCCCATGCATATTCATATTCTCGGTATTTGCGGCACCTTCATGGGGTCGCTGGCGCAGCTGGCCAAGGCCCAGGGGCACCACGTCACCGGCAGTGACCAGAATGTTTATCCGCCCATGAGTGATCAGCTGGAGGCGGCCGGTATCACTCTCACCCAGGGATACGATCCGGCCCAGCTGGAGCCGGCGCCGGACCTGGTGGTGGTGGGTAATGCCTTGAGTCGGGGGAATCCGGCGGTGGAAGCGGTGTTGGATCGTGGCTTGCCGTATACCTCCGGGGCGCAGTTGCTGGAAGAAGTGGTGCTTCCCGGGCGCTGGGTGTTGGCGGTGTCCGGCACCCATGGCAAAACCACCACCAGTTCCATGCTGGCCTGGATCCTGGAATATGCGGGCCTGAATCCCGGTTACCTGATTGGCGGTGTGCCCGGCAATTTCGGGGTGTCGGCGCGACTGGGGGAGACGCCTTTTTTTGTGGTGGAAGCGGATGAATACGACACCGCCTTCTTTGACAAGCGCAGCAAGTTTGTTCACTACCGCCCCCGCACCGTGATTCTCAATAATCTGGAATTTGATCACGCGGATATCTTTGCGGATCTGGCGGCAATCCAGACCCAGTTCCATCACCTGATTCGCACCGTCCCGTCCACCGGACGGTTGATCCTGCCCCACGGTGAAACCGCACTGGAGGAGACGCTGGATCGGGGATGCTGGAGTGAAGTGGAGCGTTTCGGCGAAGACGAAGCGCTGGGCTTCCGGCTGGATCAGGATGACGGTTCGGTCTTTACCGTGCTGGAAAACGGTGAGCCGGTGGCACAGGTGCGCTGGGACCAGACTGGCCGTCACAGCGTTAATAATGGCATGGCCGCGTTACTGGCAGCCCGCCATGTAGGAGTGACCCTGGCCGATGGCGCGGCGGCGCTATCGGAATTTGTGGGTGTGAAGCGGCGCATGGAGCTGCGCGGCGAGATAGCCGGGGTGCGGGTTTACGATGACTTTGCCCATCACCCCACGGCCATCGCGACGACCCTGGATGGGCTGCGGCGCAAGGTAGGCGACGGCAAGATTCTCGCCATCATTGAGCCTCGCTCCAACACCATGCGTCTGGGAAATCACAAGGCGGCATTGGCAGGCAGCACAGGCTGTGCCGATGAGGTAATCTGGTATCAACCGCCGGGCCTGGACTGGTCGCTGGATTCGGTACTGAGCGAGTCGCCAGTGCCCGCATCGGTCAGTCAGTCGCTGGATGAGATTGTGGCCAAAGTAGTGAGCCACAAAGGTGAGCCGTTGAATGTGGTGGTGATGAGCAACGGCGGGTTTGGCGGTATTCACCAGAAGCTGCTGGATGCGCTGGCTGAATAAACGCTGCACGTTTTACGCCACAAGCGGCAACGCGTTCTGGCTGTTCATGTTATGAATGGCCATGTCCGCGCCCCCAGTTTATTCACGGGGGCAGGTTTGCGAACAGTACAAGCGAATACGCGTTGTAGCTTGAAGCGTGCGGCGTGATGCGGTTTCAAGGAGGTTGCCATGTTCTGGTCTGTACTCTGGGCTTCGGTCCATTACCTCAGCATTCTGATGTTGTTTGCTTGTCTGTATGGCGAGCTGTTGCTGTGGCGTACCGGCATCAATGAACGCAATATTCGTACGCTCTTGTGGCTGGATATCGGCTATGGCCTGTCGGCATTGGTGGTGTTGATCAGTGGTCTGGCCCGGGCCGGCTGGACAGAAAAAGGCTGGGATTTTTATCTGGCGAACCCCTGGTTCCATGGCAAGGTCACGCTGTTTGTGCTGATCGCCTTGCTAAGCCTGTACCCCACCAAGGTGCTGTTGGGGTGGCGTAAATCGGTAAAAGCCGGGCACGTGCCGGAAATTGATGACAAGCTGCAACGCAACCTGCGCGGTGTGCTGGTGGCGGAAATTCATTTGGTGATATTGATGCCGATTCTGGCCGCGATGATGGCCAGAGGTGTCGGGATGGGTTCATGACGCAACGGGTTACGCTTGCTTTCACCGGCGCTTCCGGGGCGCCCTACGGGCTGCGTTTGCTGCAGTGCCTGCTGGAGGCGGAATGCGAGGTGTTTGTGCTGCTGTCCAAGGCTGCACGGGTGGTCATCGGGACGGAAACCGAACTGAAGCTGCCGGCTGGCACCGGGCAGGCCGAGCAGGCTCTACGTGAGTGGGTAAAGACCAACAAGGGCCGGCTGGTCGTCTGCGGTCTGGAACAATGGACTGCTCCGGTTGCCTCCGGCAGTGGTGCGCCTGCGGCGATGGTGGTGTGTCCCTGTTCCACCGGAACCCTGTCTGCCATCGCCACGGGCGCCAGTGATAACCTGATTGAGCGCGCTGCGGATGTGGCGATCAAGGAAGGGCGAAAGTTGATTCTGGTGCCCCGCGAATCACCGTTTTCCGCCATTCACCTGGAAAACATGCTCAAACTTTCCCGCCTCGGTGTCACTATCATGCCTGCGGCGCCGGGTTTCTATCATCAGCCACAAAGCGTGGACGATCTGGTGGATTTCATGGTTGCACGGTTGCTTGATCACCTCGGCCTGGAGCAGACCCTGGTGAAACGCTGGGGGGAGTAAAACAGCATCGAGCTATGAGCCATGAGCTTCCAGCCCGTACGGCATTCGAAGCTAGTAGCTCAGTGCTGGTCGCTGCTTTTATTGCACCAACAGATGCCCCACCAGCCCTAATGCAAAGCCGGCGACGGCGCCCTGAGCGGGCATCCAGTGTTTTTCCAGTGGCACTTGCGGGGCAATATCCTGAAAGGTCAGGTAAAGAATCCCGCCACTGGCAAACAGCATGATGCCGCCGAGAATAAAGGGTTGTTCCACCAACACCTCGAAGCCTAACCAGGCGCTTAGTGGCCCCAGCAGTGCCATGCCGGCAAAGGCCAGCACGATGCGGCTTTTGGACAGCGTATTGCCATCACTGTTGTAGATTTCCCGGTAGGCGTTGAACCCTTCGGGCATGTTCTGCATGCCGATCAGGAAGGCGAGCAGGTAGGCCTGGCTGCCGCCACTGGCCAGCGCGGCGCCCAGGGCGATGGCTTCGGGCACAAAGTCCAGCAGCATGGCGAGCAGCTGTGACATGGCGCCGCCGCGTTTTGCCAGCGCCCGGTCGATCAGCATGAACACCAGCCCGCCACTGACAAACAACACGGTGGCGGAAAACGGGCTGTGGTGTTTCACCGCTTCCGGGACCAGTACCAGTGCCACGGCAGCCAGCAAGGCGCCGCCGCCGAAGGCAATTACGCCGTGGCGGACTTCCTGCTCCAGCCAGCTTCTGGCGATATGCTGCTGCACGCCGATCAGCGCGCCAACCGCCATGCTCAGGCCGGCGGCCAGGCTGAGAAGTAATGCCAGAGTTAATGGGCTCACAGACCTTCCTTGGTAATCCGACAGAAAACGTGACGCTGACTGTATGCGGATCCGCCAGCGGTTTCACGTTACCGCTTTAAACAGTAATGACTGGCGGGAAGGGGATCAACTGCGGGCGGTGAAGTGGGTCACCGCCCGATTCAGCTGTTGCTCAGGTCGTAGTCTACCGGTGCGATGACATGCACGGGAACGCTGCTGCTATCCAGCTCCTTGGGCGGGGCATCAAAGCGCAGGCGTGACACCAGTTCCTTGGTGGCCCGGTCGAGGATGCGGCTACCGGAGCTCTCGGTGATCTCCACCTGCTCGGCGCGGCCGGAGGCGTTGATCACGAAGGACACTTTCACGGTTCCTTGCTGGCGGCGCATCTTGGCGCGGTGCGGATACTGCTTGTTGTAGTCAATCGTATCGCGGACTTTGGCCAGGTACTTGTTGAGCGCGTTTTCCGTATCGCCGGATTGATGGACCCCTTTGCCCGGGTCGCCTGCCATACCCTTGGCGCCCTGGGTCAGCGGCTGGGTGGAGGCCTCTTCGTTGACACTCTCATCCGGGGTTTCCGTCGGCTTGGTTTCTGCTACCTGCGGTTCGGGCGTCGGCTCAGGCTTGGGTTCCGGTTTCGGTTTGGGCTTCGCTACCGGTTTGGGCTTGGGTTTCGGCTTTGCTTTGGGCTTGGGCTTGGGCTTCGGTTTGGGCTGCGGCGCAGGCTGGGCCTTGGGCTGTGGCGCTGGCGCGGCCGCTTTCGGGGCCGGTGGTGCCGACAGGTTGATGGCAATTTCGCTCACGCCGGGCTTGGCCGGACGGCCGCCGGCCAGGGTCATGGCGCCCACAGTAACCAGTACACTGACGTGAACCAGAATGGAGACAATCCAGGCGGAAGGGAGAACCCAGGCGGAAAAATTGCGAGGTTTCATGGTGCCTCCTCGCTTGCGCTTTCAGCGGCTGCGTCACTCTGGGTGACCAGACGAACCTGTTCTACACCCATGCCCTGCAGGGTTTCCAGGCGGCCACGCAGGGCCTGCATGGTGACCCCGGCGTCGGCCAGCAGGCGCACTTCCGCTTCTTCGGGTTTGTCACCGAGCAGGGCCAGCAGTGCCTCGTCGCTGAGCGGCTCGGCGCTGTCTTCGGCAAACCATTGGCCATCGTTCTGCATTACCAGCAGCAGCTTGTCCCGGGCTTCTTCGCCGTTGGCGGTCTGGCTCATGGGGGCTTCGACTGCCACGGTGGGGCGCTTGGCCAATTGCCCGGCCAGCATGAAGAAGATCAACAGCAGGAAGACCACATTGATCAGTGGCAGTACCGGCTCCAGGGGCGGTCTGCGTGATGAGGTTTCCATGATCATCATGGCAACAGCTCCAGTTGGACATCGCGAACGCCGGCGGCCTTCATGGCATCCACAGCGGTCAGTGCCTGTTGCAGGGTGGCGTCCGGATTCACGGTGACCCACACCTTGGTCTTGCTGGTGTCCAGGCGGTCTGCCACGGCCGCCGGGGTAAAGCTGACCCCATTGAGGGTCAGCATGCCGCTGGCCTGCACTTCAATCACCAACCAGTGCTCATCCGGTTGCTCGGTGCTGTCCGCCGGCTGCACGTTCACAGGCAGGTCATGGTACTGCCCGAAACGGGTGGCAAGCATAAAGAACACCAGCAGGATGAACACCACATCAATCAGGGGTGTCAGGCTGATAAAGGGCGTGCGATGACGCTCCGGTTCAATATGCATGCGACACCGACGGGTCGCGATCCTCTTCCAGAGGTTCGGGAGCCGTGTGGTTGTTGCGCAGTACTTTCAGGCGGGACAAGCGGTCCTGCATTTTTTCGCGGCATTGCTCAATGCTGCGGTCGGCCCAGTGGAACGCGGCCAGAGTCGGGATGGCCACGGTGAGGCCGGCGGCGGTGGTGAGCAGGGCTTCCCAGATACCGCCGGAAAGGATGGACGGATCCACCTGTGAGCCGGCGGTTTCCAATGCCTGGAAAGCGCCGATCATGCCGAATACGGTCCCCAGCAGGCCCAGCAAAGGGGCGATGGCGCTGATCACTTCCAGCACCCGCAGGCCGCCGCGCAACTCATCCAGGCCGCTGCGCGCCAGGCGCAGGCTTTCTTCCTGCCAGGCCGCTTCGTCCAGATTACGGTTTTGCCAGCACTGCCAGAGAACCCGGTCGATGGGGCTGTTCAGTTTGCCAGCCGGCTCGCCGGGTTGCTTGCCCTGACGCAGAGCATTGAGCAGCTGGTCCGCCTGGCGGCTGTTGCCGGGGCGGATACGGGCAAATTGCAGGATCTTGGAAATCAGCGTGGCCAGGGCAATCACGGACAACAGGGCGAGGACCCACATGGTGGCGCCGCCACTGACAAACCATTCCGGCAAGTGCAGGGAAATTGGGGGCATGGAAAACTCCAGCTATGGGCAAATGATCAGGTGCCCGGTCTTGGGTGCACAAAGGCTTATGTAGTCTACCGCGTAATAATGGAAGCCTGATGACAGGGAGTCACAGGGTAGCGCGCGGCAATTACATTAGCGTCAAGGGTTGAATAGGGTTCGCAATACTAAGAGTTTTGCCCCCTTAATGCAAGTCATTCCTATTTGGGATGTATTCACAGGTAGCGGCAAAATGCCGCAGGTAAAAGGCTGACAAGGGAGCGGGCACGAAAAAGGCGCCGAAGCGCCTTTTTGTTTCACCGATACGGATTATTTGCTGAGCAAACGGTAATTCAGGTTCGATTCGATCCGGTTGCCGGACTGGTCCAGTTGTTCAATGGCGTTGACCGCGTCCTTGAGATATTGGCGTTGGGCGTCGTCATCGGCCTCGGGGTTGATAGTGTAGACATCTTCCTGGGTAACGCCTTCCTGGTATTTGCGCGATGCCCAGTCACCCCGTTCCACGGCATTCAGTTTCACGGTGGAGCCGCTCATGTACTCTTCTCGCAGCTCGAAGCGGGTGGGACTGTCGTACTGATCCCGGTACAGGGTCAGAGTGGTACGGATGCCGGAGCAGTCCGCACAGGGGAGCATCCCGCTGTAGATCTCTTTTTGGGCCGTGGGGTTGATCGGAGTTTCGGGCTGGCTCTGGCAGCCGGAAAACGCGACGGTGCAGCCGAGAACGGCGGCGGCGAAATAAGTCTTCATGAACATCACTCCCTTGCAGGTTTCCCTTCTGTATTACTGCTTAGAATACGCTTTTGCCGTTTGGTTCGCTGGTTTAACAGTTTTTGAATATTTGTGTTGGCTCGCCATCTTCAGGGGGCGGCGATTAACGGTGTTGTGCGGGTTGCCGGGTGGAGAACAGCGCCAGGTTCAGTGCGGGAAGGGGGTTATCAACGTCGGCGGCCCGATCGGCAGGTTGCTGAACGCTAATGGCCGACGGAGTCTTTGTGGTTGAAAAAGCGATACGCAGGAGCCGGTTCAGGCCTTGCAGAAGCAACAGGCCGAGAAGAAAACTGACAGCAAAATAGAGCAGTATCATGGGGCAGCCACACTGTGATTATTGTTGGAGTGCGAACGATTCTGTGGCAATCCTATAAAGCACGGGCAAGGTTAACCATCGTGACTTTGTTATGGCTTGTGGGATTACTGTAGCTGGCCGGAGCGGGAGGGTTATGGCCTGCGGGCGTGGAAGATGACAGACAATGGCGTGTGCGTTTGCGGATCCAGGGGTTCTTCCATATGAACGTGCAAACCCTGTTGCTGAAGAAGCGCCAGCCAGTCCGACAACGTGCGGAAATACCAGGGTGGGGCGCTCTGGAAGGTGTCGCTGCATCCGGCCCAGCTACCGGTGCGCCAGCCCGAACGGTAGTCTCCGTTGCAGGCCATGAGGGGATGCAGGGTTTGTATCAACAGGGTGCCGTCAGCGCGCAGGTGGTGTTTTAGTGTTGCCAGTAACTGCGCAACGGAATCCTCGCCGAAGAGTGAAAAATTGCACACGATGACGGCAAATGTCTGGCCGTTCAGGGCACTGGATAATCGCGAATAGTCACTGCACAGGTAGGTGCCGCCGGGGTGCTGTGCCCGGGCGTTTTCCACCAGCGCCGCAATGGCATCCACGCCGGTGATCACAGTGGCAGGGGCGCTTTCTTCTGCGGCCAGTGCCCGGCAGAGCCACCCTTCGCCGCAGCCCACATCCAGCACCGAGTCTGGCTGGTAGCGACTAATGGCATTGATGATTGCCGGATTGGTGGTCTGGCGGCTGGCGATGCCACTGCCTTGCAGCAGGGCGATCCAGGGGGCGGCATTGGCCGCCCAGCTGGCCAGAATGGCGTCTTCTGGTGCCTGAATCATGGTCGTCCTGTTAACGCATCGGCGTCAGCGGGCCGGCCCGTTCCACCGCTTTCTGGTAGGCCGGGCGTGCTTCCATCTGCGCCACAAAGCGCTGGATCGAAGGCAGTTGGCTCAGGTCCGCACGGGCAGAGGCCGCCTGCAGGGGAAAGCTCATCAGGATGTCGGCCCCGGACGGGCTGTCGCCGGCAAACCAGGTCTGCGTTGCCAGGTGCTGTTCAATGACGGCCAGGTGATTTTTCAGCTGCGGGTCCAGCATGGTGCCGGTGACCTTGCCGCTGATTTTTTTGGCGATAGGTTTGGCAAAAAAGGGCATGGGGGCTTTGGCGATATGGCTGAAGATCAGCTTCATGACCAGCAAGGGCATCAATGAGCCTTCGGCATAATGCAGCCAGTAGCGGTAGTTCAGCCACTGGTCATCATCGGGGGCGGGTTGCCATTGGCCGTTGCCATAACGCTGCACTAGGTATTCGATAATGGTGCCGGATTCGGCAATGACGGTGTCGCCGTCAGTGATGACCGGGGACTTGCCCAAAGGATGAATCTCGCGCAATTCGGCCGGGGCCAGCATGGTCTTCGGGTTGCGGGCGTAATGCTTGATCTCGTAGTCCAGTCCCAGTTCCTCCAGCAACCAGACGATACGCAGGGAACGGGAGTTTTCCAGGTGATGCACAGTAATCATAAGAAGCTCTCTGTCATGTCCCAACACACGTTGTCGATGTGAATTCGAGCTGCGTTGAGTGGTGCGCGGCAAGACGTATCAGTGTGTCGGGAGCATAGCAGAGAACCCCGTGACCATCATGGCAAGACGGGGCGGTGCCTTTATTGGCTGGCGGTACTGATGCTGGGTGGACGGGTCGACAGGTGCACCTGTTCAATAAAGGCGTCCAGTACCGGTTCGGTTTGCCACGCGCGGGGGTTGTTGACCATGGCGACCACCGCCCAGGTGGTGTTGTCCTCATCGCGGGTAAAGCCGGCAATGGAACGGACATTACGCAGCGAGCCGGTTTTGATGTGGCCCATGCCGGCCATATCGGCGTTGCCCAGCCTGCGGCGCATGGTGCCATCCATGGCCACCAGTGGCAGGGAGGCGATCAGTTCTGCGGCAAAGCGGCTTTCCCAGGCATGCTGCAACAACAGCGCCATTTGTCGGGCGGTGATGCGTTCGATGCGTGACAGGCCAGCACCGTTTTCAAACACCATGGTCCGGTTGTCGATGCCTTTGCTGGCCAGCCAGGCACGGATTTCCCGTTCTGCAGCGGCCAGATCATCCTTGTCTCCGGGCTGGCGACGTTTGGCGCCCAAGGTCAGGAACACCTGACGCACCATCACGTTGTTACTCCACTTGTTGATATCGCGGACCATGGTGACCAGATCCCGCGAGGAGGTGGTCACCAGCAGTTCGGTGTCCTCCCGGGGGCGCAGGCCTTCCCGGGTAGTGCCGGCCAGGGTGCCGCCCAGCTGTTGCCACAGGCTGGTCAGCAGGGCACCGGTATAGTCCTGCTGGCTGAGCACGGACAGGTAGCTGCTGGTACTGCAGCCTTTGGGCAGTACGCCAGTGACGGTAATCGTGGTGGTGCCGTTTTCTGCCACAACGGGTTCATAGTCGAATTGATAGCGTCGCGGGCAGCGGCCGTAGTCGCGGAACACCAGCTGGTTGTCGATGGCGATGCCGTCCAGCGCGGGCTCGGTCCAGGTGTGGATGCCCCGGTTGTCTGCACGGGCACGAATGCGCAGCACATTCAGGTTGGTGAGCAGGCCGTTGGGCTCCACCAGAAAGGGTGCATTGGGGTTGTCGCCGTCATCGTTGAAGTCGGCAATGCCGTTGGGCAGGTTGAAAACGCTGCCATCGAGAATCAGGTCGCCGGCAATGTGGGTGACGCCCATGGCGCGCAATTCCCGCAGTAACAGCCACAGCCGTTCCTCGGTGAGTTTGGGGTCGCCGCTGCCGACAAAATACAGGTTGCCGTTCAGCGTTTCGCCTTCAATGGTGCCATCGGTATACAGGCGGGTGTGCCACTGAAAGGTGGGGCCGAGCAATTCCAGGGCGGCGTAGGTGGTGATGACCTTCATGATGGAGCCGGGGTTCAATGGCATATCGGCGTTCATGAAGCGGGCCTTTCCGGGGCCATCCAGTGGAATCGAGGCCACGGCAAGATCGGTTTCGGGCAGTTGCAGCTCTTTTGCCACATCCAGCACGGGGGCCATCACCGGTGCAGGTACTTCCGCCTGTAGGGGGCGAGCAAGCAGGGTGCTGACCAGGGACATGGCCAACAAGAAAAACGCGGGGGATTGTCTGCGGACTGCACTTCTCGGCATGACACGGGAACCTTCAAAATCGTAACGGCAACAACCGCCGGGATAAACGCGGGTTGAACTGAACGCTAGCGTAATGCAAAGCCGCGGCCGGGTCAGTGGACCGACAGTGTGGGAAATGTAAATTTAAACGGCCACGCCCGGTGGCGTGGCCGCAGGCTCAGGGCTTGTGCAGCCCCACATCGACGCCTTTATGTTGTAAATCAGCATGATAGGAGCTACGCACCATGGGGCCGGAAGCCACCGAGGTAAAGCCCAGCTCGTTGGCGACGCGGGCGTATTCGCGGAACTCGTCCGGGTGCACAAAGCGTTCCACCGGGGCGTGATGCTTGCTCGGCTGCAGGTACTGGCCAATGGTGATCATGTTCACGTCGTGGGCGCGCAGATCCTTGATGGTGTTGATGACCTGTTCGAAGGTCTCGCCCAGCCCCACCATGATGCCGCTTTTGGTGCTCACGTCCGGGCGCAGGGCCTTGTAGCGCTTGAGCAGATCCAGTGAATGCTGGTATCGGGCACCGGGGCGGATGTGCTTGTACAGTTCCGGGACGGTTTCAATGTTGTGGTTGAACACGTCCGGTGCGGTCTCGCTGAGAATCTCCACGGCGGTATCCAGGCAGGGGCGGAAGTCCGGAGTGAGAATCTCGATGCGGGTGTCTGGCGTGCGCGTGCGTACCTGGCGGATGCATTCGGCAAAATGTTCTGCGCCGCCGTCGGCCAGATCATCCCGGTCCACGGAGGTGATCACCACATAGTTCAGGCCCAGATTTTCCACCGACTCTGCCAGATGCAGGGGCTCTTCCGCGTCCAGGGCATTGGGGCGGCCAAAGCCCACGTCGCAAAATGCGCAGCGGCGAGTGCAGATGTCGCCCATGATCATGAAGGTGGCGGTGCCGCCGCCGAAGCATTCCGGCAGGTTGGGGCAGGCCGCTTCTTCGCAAACGGTGTGCAGTTTCTGCTTGCGCAGCAGCGACTTGATGCGCTGGATCTCCCCGTTGGCGGGAACGCGCACACGAATCCAGTCCGGTTTGCGTTGATAGCCGCTTTCTTCGTTGACCATGGGGATGGTGCGGACCTTGTCGGCGCCGCGCAGTTTGTCACCGATTTGCACTTTGCGTTTGGCTTGGGCCTGTTCGCTCATGGGGTTTCCATTGCCGTCGGGTGCTGCCGAAAGGGTGGGGCAGGCATCTGTGTCTGTGGGCTACAGTCTCTTGGACTGCGGTGTCAGGGCACTGTCAGGATCGCTGCCAGTGGTGACGTTCTCCTGAGGGGCATTGTACCAGTCTGGTGGGGGCGCTGTCCGGGGTGTCAGCCCCAGACGTTTGGTTAATAACGTCACCAGTTGTTGCTCCAGGGCAGGGCGATCCAGGTTGATTCCCTGTGCCTGCAAGGTGGTCATGGGCTGGCCCACGTGGCCGCAGGGATTGATGCGCTGCCAGGGTGCCAGATCCATGTCCCGGTTGATGGCCAGCCCGTGGTAGGTCGCGCCACGGCGGATGCGCAGCCCCAGGGACGCGATCTTGGCCCCGTTGACGTAGACCCCGGGGGCGTCATCCCGGTTCACGGCCTCAATGCCCAGGCTGGCAAGGAAATCGATAATGCCTTCCTCAATGGCGGTTACCAGGCCGCGGCTGCCCAGGCCCAGGCGTTTGATATCCAGCATCAGGTAAATAACTGTCTGGCCGGGGCCGTGGTAGGTGACCTGCCCGCCACGGTCACTGTTTACCACCGGAATGTCCCCCGCATTGAGCACATGCTCAGGCTTGCCTGCCTGCCCCAGGGTAAAGACCGGAGGGTGTTCCAGCACCCATAGTTCGTCGTTCTGTTGGGCGTTACGGTGATCAGTGAGATCCCGCATGGCCTGCCAGCAGGGGTCGTAGTCAACCTGGGGAAAGTAGCGAATCAATGCGTCCATGGGGAAAGTATAAGGCTTGGTGCACGCTACACACCAGAAGCGACGAGCTACGCTTGATGGAACTAAAACATCGACCTGTCTACGAAGACGCTGTAGGAGTTCCCTTCCAGGGGACGAACCGAACGAAGCGAGGATACGCACGTAGTCCCGTAGGGGCTGAAGTATGAGCGGAGCGATTAATGATCACCGGTTAAAAGGCGAATCGAGCGCTTTGCCACTTTGCAGGGTGGTTCGTCCCCTGGAAGGGAACTCCTACATTTTGCATTTGTATTGCGGCCGCAGAGCGGCATAAAAAAGCCCGGCAAAATGCCGGGCTGAAGGCAGACCCCTCACGGGGTAACAACAATTGAACCAGAAGTATCCTGACTTAAATGAGACGATTCCCTGTCCGCTGGTTAACAAGATGAAGATTCAGTTCCTTGACGCTGATGCCGAACTCAATGCCGTCATCATCATCGTTGAGATTGATGGTCTGGAAGGCGTCGAAATGCACGGGAGTGCCATGAACGCTTTGGAGAATACCCGGGCTGCGGGGCATGGCTGGAATGATGTTTTTTGAGGCTGGCATGGCGCTGGTCGTGCGGGCGCTGACGTGATTCGGGGTGGAGGTTTGTACTTCAACAGCGGTGAGTACCAGCAGGCAGCTGCACAGACATAGCAGTGACAGTGTTTTCATGGCGGTTATCCCCGTGTTGTTGTTATGCGGTCAACATTACGGGGACGTTCGTTCCAAACCTATTGTGGCTTGGTGGGGCTTCGGTGTCGGGCTGTGACGGTGGGTAACGCAGTGTAATGCCAATATGCGATCCAGTGCACAATGATTTTGTGCACTGGTGGCTTGTGGTTTTGGTATTCGGCCAGGCGCAGTGGCTACAGGGTTATTTTTACGTGGGGAGAATCGTTGAGCGCCTTGTAGATGGCTTCCACCTGCTCCCGGTTACGCATGGTCACCTGTGCGGTAAAGGAGATGAAGGTGCCCTTGCTGCTGGGCTTGCTGCTCAGGTGTTTGTCCGCGTCAAAATCATCCAGATGTGTGGTCAGAATCTCGATCAGGGCGTCCTCGAGCGGGGCGTCAATGGCGCCCATGACCTTTAACTGCATGTCATGGGGAAATTCCCACAGGTGTTCCTGAATAGCCATGGGCTGCTCCTGTCAGTCTCGTGTTTCGGGGGTATCAAGGCCGCAAAGCCGGCGTTTGTGCTGAACATAGTGCCGGGCCAGGATTTTCCACTGAGGGCCTGGCTGGCCGTTGCCTATTATAGCGTCGTTAAGGTGGGTCACAGGTACCACTTCCTTGGTGGAACTGGTGATCCAGATTTCATCCGCCTGGCGTAGCTGCATCTCGGTAATTTCCCGTTCCTGCAGTGCGAGTCCGTGTTGCTGGCATAGCTCTACCACCAGGTCCCGGGTGATGCCGCCGAGAATGGCGTGGCTTTTCGGCGGGGTGGCAATGCTGCCGTCTTTGACCACAAAGACATTGCTGGCCGAGCCTTCGGTGACAAAGCCGTCGCGTAGCAGAATGGCTTCGGCCGCGCCGGCGGCCACGGCCTGCTGGCGGAGCAGGCTGTTGGCCAACAGGGAAACGGATTTGATGTCGCACCGGGCCCAGCGAATATCGTCCAGCGTGATGGCTTTGGCTCCGACGGCGGTATCCGGGCTGTCGGCGGCAGGTACGGCGATTGGGCTGGTCATCATGAAGACGGTGGGCGTCACGGCGGGGGAGGGAAATGCATGGTCGCGTTTTTCGGCGGCCCCACGAGTGATTTGCAGGTACACCGAGAGATTGCCGCCGCCATTATGCTGCAATAGCTCATCACACAAGGTCTGCCAGTGTTCGCGGCTATGGGGGTTGTGGATGTCCACCTCGGTCAGTGAGCGTTCCAGGCGAGCCAGGTGCTCCTCGAAACGAAACAACACGCCGTTATAGGCAGGAATGACCTCGTAAATTCCGTCTGCAAACAGGAAACCCCGATCCATTGGGGAGATCTGTGCGGCTTCGGGGGCCATGAAGCGGCCGTTGAGATAAACCTGAGGCATGTGAGAGGGCTCGACGTAACAGTGACGGCACCAGTTTAGCGCACCTGCTAGGCCCAGATGCAAAACCGGCGCAGCGCGGGTGGTATGTACCATACGGGCTGCGACGGTTTTCTCTGCCGTTAGGCTACTGGCGTCAAGCGTTCTGCGATCAGAACAGGCCTTTGAAGAACAGCAGCAGGTGGTGCCAGAGTTTGGTGAAAAGGCCGGCCTCCTCGACGGGTTCCAGCGCGACCAGGGGTTTCTTGACCAGGACATCGTTGTCCATGCGCACGGTCAGGGTGCCGTACTGCTGGCCTTCCAGAATAGGGGCTTCCAGTTGCGGGGTGACACTGATTTCCGCTTTCAGGTTTTCATGGCTTTCGCGGGGAATGGTCAGTACCAGGTCTTCCGCCAGGCCCAAACGCAGCTGATCCTGTTTGCCCATCCACACATCCACGGTGTCGAGCACGTCACCGGCGCTGTATGCCTTGTAGGTTTCGAAGAAACGGAAACCGTAGGTCAGCAGTTTCTGGGATTCGCGGGCGCGGGCGCTTTCCGAGGCGGTGCCCATGACCACGGCGATGAGCCGCATGTTGTCTTTCTTGGCGGAGGACACCAGACAGTAACCGGCTTCGTCGGTGTGGCCGGTTTTCAGGCCATCTACGGTCGGGTCGCGCCACAGCAGCAGGTTGCGGTTCTGTTGGGTGATGCCGTTGTAGGTGAATTCCTTCTTGGCGTACAGGTCGTAGTGGTCAGGGAAGTCACGCACGATGGCCCGGGCCAGGATCGCCATGTCCTTGGCAGTGGTGAAATGGTTTTCGGCTGGCCAGCCGGTGGCGTTCATGAAGTGGCTGCTGTTCATGCCCAGGCGATTGGCGTGCTGGTTCATGAGGTCGGCGAAGGCATCTTCAGAGCCGGCAATGTATTCGGCCATGGCCACGCTGGCATCGTTACCGGACTGGATGATAATGCCGCGAAGCAAGTCGCCTACCGGGACACGGGTGCCTTCGCGGACAAACATGCGCGAGCCGCCCATTTGCCAGGCTTGAACACTGATCGGTGCCATATCCTTTTCGGAGATGTTGCCTTTCTGCAGTTCTTCTTCGGCGATGTAGGCGGTCATCATTTTGGTCAGGCTGGCCGGGGGCAGGCGCTGTTCCGCATTGTGTTCGACGATGACCTGGCCGCTGGCGGCATCCATCAGCAGGTACCCCTTGGCTTCGATCTGCGGCGCACGGGGGACCATTTGTGCCTGGGCTTGCAAGGAAAGGGCGGTGCCGAGCAAGGCACAGAGAGCAAAAACGGTAAAGCGGAAAGACTGGGGACGCATGGGTATCCTGCCTGTTGGTTGTCCTTGGATGGTTCAGGGAATCAGTAATGCGCCGGTCGTGTCATGGCGCCGCCCGGGAAAGAGCCCGAAGGGGTAGTTGGACACGAAAAAGGCAAAAAATTCCATAAAGACCATAAAGATGCGTTGTGCCATTACTTGATGGCTGCATTCTAGAGGACTGGCGCAGGTCTGTTAACCGGAGAAACGGCTGATATGGGCGTTTTCAGGGGCTGACGGGCATGGGCCGGTCAAAACCGGCATTGGCCACCGTCTCGCGCGCTTGCTGGCGTTGCTGGTTGCTCTCGTAGGGGCCGATCCAGACCCGGAACAGGTCACCCTCCGAGTGCTGTATCCGGGTGTCGACGCCCAGCTGGTTGATCAGTTCCTGTTGCAGTTGTTGTGCGCTGGTTTGGTCCGAAAAAGCGCCGGCCTGCAGGAACAGATTGCCGCCTTTGCTGGCCCCGTTATTGTCGGCAGTGTCTGTTTGGGTGCTGGCGTTGCTGTTCGCGTCCGCAGGGGGCGGGCTGTCTACAGCGGCGCGCACGGCGGTGGGCACGGTGCTGCTGGGGCCGTCCGGCTGTTGCTGGCTGCTGATTGCTTCGACCCGCACCCGCCCGGTGCCAGCCTGCTCGATGCCCAGGCGCACAGCGGCGGCCCAGGACAGATCGATGATGCGATCTTCATGGAAGGGGCCGCGATCGTTGACGCGTACTACCAGGCTTTTGCCGTTATCCAGGTTGGTGACCCGGGCATAGGTGGGCAAGGGCAGGCTGCGATGGGCGGCAGTGAACTGGTACATGTCGAACGACTCGCCACTGGAGGTGCGGTGGCCATGGAATTTCTGGCCATACCAGGAGGCTTTGCCTTCTGCCACGTAGCCGTCCGCCTGGGGTAATACCTGATAGGTCTTGCCCCATACGCTGTAGGACTCTGGATTACCGTAGCGGCTGCGGGGTTCTTTTTTGGGTACCGGTTCCGGCAGCTGGGAGATATCCCGACGCTCTTCTGGCGCGGTGTCCTGGTGGATTCTGTAGCGATCCGACCCTGGTGCGCCATTATTGGCAGCAGGCGTTTCGCTGTCGCCAGCGGGCCCGGGTGCCGTGGCACAAGCGCTGAGGAAGGCTGAGGTAATCACGGCACAAGCCAGACGTTTCATTGATTATCCTCCAGGGCGGCGGCCAGTTGTCGCGATAGTTGTAGCACGGCCATGGCGTACAGGCGACTGTGATTGTAGCGGGTGATCACATAGAAGTTGTCGGTGGCCAGCCAGAATTCCGCGCCGTCGGTGCCGGTCAGGTCGAGCAGGGCGACCCGGGTGCTGGCGGGCAGGTCAAAGCAGTATTCACTGACCAGTCGATCATCGTTGCAGCTGAGCGCGGAGACGCCGGCGTTGTTGGCCTGTGCCAGGGTAAAGGATGGTTTGTACCCTTTTTTGGCGAGGGGCACGTAACCGGCGCCATCCAGGTGTGCTCTGGCGGCTACGGGCAACCCGGGTTTCCAGTTGTGCTCGCTGAAATAGTTGGCCACGGAGCCGATGGCATCCACCGGGTTGTTGACCAGATCGGTAACGCCGTCGTTGTCGAAGTCCACCGCGTAAGCTTGATAGCTGGTAGGGATGAACTGGCCGTAGCCCATGGCGCCGGCGTAGGACCCGGTGATGCTTTCGGCATCAATGTGGGCGTTATGTTCCAGTTCGAACAAGGCTTTGAGCTGCTTGCGGAAGAAGCTGCCCCGGGGCGGATAATCGTAGCCCAGGGTGGTCAGGGCATCGACCACGCGGTAGGTGCCCATGTGATCCCCATAGCGGGTTTCCACACCAATGATGGCGAGGATGATTTCCCGGGGGATGCCGTAGGTCTGCTCTGCACGGGTCAGGGTGTCGGCGTGGGTGTGAGCGAATTCCACGCCTTTCTGTACCCGGCTCTCCTGCAGGAAAATTTTCTGGTAGGTGGCCCAGGTATGGGTGTGCTCCGCCGGGCGAGCGATGGACTTGAGGATCTTGGGTTGGCATTGCGCGCCCCCCAGAACGTCTCGCACTCGCGCTTCGTCCTGCCCCTGGGAAACCAGTTCTGCAATCAGGGTTTTCGCCTGTTCACGCTGCAGGTAGTCGTTGTTTTCCGGGCAGGTGTGTTCGGCCTGGGCCGGCAGGGAGGTGAAGGTCAGAGCGGCGGCCACAAGGGTTGAGTAAAGAGTGCCGGAGCAAACAATGCCTGGAAGGCACGGATAGAAACGACGCAAAGGGGTATCTCCTGTTTTCATTATTTCCATGGACCGCGTTGTTGCGGTGAGGTGCCCGCAACAATGGGCTTTTCTCGCCACGCGTTCAGTAACTCATCAGCCGCCGATGGGTGTGAATCGACATCAGCATGCCGAAACTGGCCAGCAGCGTTACAACCGATGTGCCGCCATAGCTGATCAGGGGCAAAGGCACCCCTACGACAGGTAAGAGTCCTGACACCATCCCAATGTTCACGAAAACATAAATAAAAAATGTCATCACCAGGCTGGCGGCAAGGAGTCGGGCGAAGGTGTCCTGGGCTTGCCAGCTGATAAAGAAGCCGCGACCGACAATCACCAGGTACATCATCAACAGGATGCTGACACCAACCAGACCGAATTCCTCACTGAGAACCGCGAGAATGAAGTCGGTGGACGATTCCGGCAGGAAATCCAGCCGCGACTGGGTGCCGTCGAGCCAGCCCTTGCCGTTGACGCCGCCGGAGCCGATGGCGGTTTTCGACTGGATGATGTTCCAGCCGGTGCCACGGGGGTCGGCTTCCGGGTTGAGGAAGGTATCGACCCGGTTCCGCTGGTAATCGTGCATCACGAAGAAATACATCAGCGGTGCTGCGGTGACCACAATGATGACCGCCACGGCGATCAGTCGCCACGAGAGCCCGGCCATGAACAGCACCATCAGCCCGCTGGCCGCGATGAGAATGGCGGTGCCCAGGTCCGGTTGCAGGCCAATCAGCATGGCAGGCACCCCGAGCAACAGCAGGGCGGCAATTACGTCCGTGAGTTTGGGGGGCAGGGTGCGTTCAGTGAAATACCACGCGACCATGGCGGGCACGGCCAGTTTCATGACTTCCGCCGGCTGAAAGCGACCCGCGCCGGGAATGGAAAGCCAGCGCTGGGCGCCTTTTGCCTCGGTACCGATTACCAGCACCAGTATCAGCAGTACCAGGCCGATGGAGTAAATCACCGGGGCCCAGAACCGGTAACTGCGGGGAGGGATCTGGGCTAACAGGAACAGCACGGTAAGGCCGGCACCAAAACGGATGCACTGACGCACCACCAGGTCCATGTTTTCGCCGCCGGCGCTGTAAAGGACGGTGAGCCCGCCGAACATGAGCAGCAACAGGCCGACCAGTAGCGGCGGGTCCAGATGCAGGCGGACCGCCAGCCCTGGAGACAGGGAGGCGCCGGTCTGGCCGGGCATCTGGCGGATAAATTCGCGCTGGCTCATGGGCGATCCTCTTGATCCGAATCGTCGGCGGCAGTATTGGAGGGTGGGGTGGCCGGGGTGTTGGCGAACACTGGCGGTACCTTCAGTTCTCCCTCTTTATCGAGCAGCCAGGCGTCCATGACCTGGCGAGCCACTGGCCCGGCGGTAGAGCCGCCGTGGCGCCCATTTTCCACCAGCACGGCCACGGCAATGGCCGGCTTTTCCGCGGGTGCAAACGATACCAGCAAGGCGTGGTCCAGCAAGCGTTCTGCCAGCTCGTCCTCGTTATAGGTTTCGTCCTGGCCTACCGAGAAGACCTGGGCGGTGCCGGATTTTGCCGCAATGTCGTATTTCGCCCCTGAGGCCATGGCACGTGCGGTGCCGCCGAGCTGGGTGACACCGACCATGGCTTCGGTCATTTTTTCCCAGTTGTCCTGATCATTCAGAATGATATCGGTTCGCTCCACCGGCTGGTGTTCGCCCGCCAGGGTAGGAATGACCTGCTTGCCGTGGCTGGCCATGATCGCCGTGGCGTTGGCCAGTTGCAGCGGCGTCGCCAGGACAAACCCCTGACCGATACTGGCGTTGATGGTGTCGCCGTGGAACCAGGGGCGGCCGCGGGCCGCCTTTTTCCATTGTTTGGACGGCATGATGCCACTGGATTCGTTGTACAGATCGATACCGGTGGGTTGGCCCAGGGAAAACTGGTTCATGTAGCGGTGCATGCGCTCGATGCCCAGCTTGAAACCCATGTCGTAGAAGTAGGTATCACAGGACTGCACCACCGCCAGGCGCAGATCCACCCGGCCGTGGCCCCAGCGTTTCCAGTCCCGGTAGCGGTGCGGGTCGTTTTCCAGTTGATAGTAACCGGGGTCGAAAATGGTGCGCTCCCAGTTGGTGACTCCAGCATCCAGCCCGGCGAGACCGTACATGGGCTTGATGGTGGAACCGGGGGGATAGCGCCCCTGCAAGGCCCGGTTGAACAACGGATTGTCGTGGTCGTTGCGGTAGGCGGAGTAATCCTTGTAAGAGATCCCGGTGACGAACAGGTTGGGGTTGAAGCCCGGGCGGCTGACGAACGCCAGCACGCTGCCATCGCGGGGATCAATGGCGACTACGGCACCACGGCGCTCGCCGAGGGCATCGTAGGCGGCCTGTTGCACCCGCATGGACAGGTGCAGCCGCAAGGGCTTGCCCGGCACCGGTGCCTGCTCTTCCAGTACGCGCAGAATCCGCCCGCGGGCATTGGTTTCCACCTGTCGATAGCCGACTTCACCGTGCAGGGTGTCTTCATAGAAACGCTCGATGCCGCTGCGTCCGTAGAAGTGGGTGCCGGCGTAGTTGCGTTGCTGATCCAGCGTCATGGCGTCCAGATCCTGGACGTTGATTCGGTTCACGTAACCCAGCACGTGGGAAAACAGAATGCCGTGGGGGTAGTGGCGAATCGGGTCAGCCGAGATGCGGATGCCAGCCAGCCGGTGCTGATTGACCACCAGGCGGGCGATTTCCTCTTCCGTGAGTCGGCCACGCAGCGGCACCGGCTCCCAAGGGCGGCGGGCGGTGCGGCGGCGTTTTTCGAAGCGCTCCCGGTCACCTTCATCCAGCTCGATCAACTCACCCAGCTCGAGGAGTAGCTGGTCCAGATCGCCGGCCTGCTCAATGATGATTTCCAGCGAAAAGTCAGGGCGGTTATCGGCAAGGATCTCGCCGTGGCGGTCCGTGATCAGCCCGCGGGGCGGGGCCACGGCCTGGGTTTGAACCCGGTTGTTGTCACTGAGCGTGGTGTAGCGGTTGTGCTCAATGACCTGTAGCCAGATCATGCGGCCGATCAGCACGCCGGTGAGCAGTAACACCAGAAAAACGCCCACGACAAGGCGAACGCTGAAAATGCGCTGCTCGTGGTGATGGTCTTTCAGCGTTAATGGTCGGCGCATGTTGGCGTCTGTGTGAGGCGATAACGATCAGCGATGATAGGGGTGCCCGGTCAGTAGCGTCCAGCCCCGGTATAGCTGCTCGGCAAGCAATACCCGGACGAGAGGGTGGGGCAGTGTCAGGTTCGACAGGCTCCAGCGCTCATGGGCGCTGGCCGATAGCTGCGGGCACAGGCCGTCGGGGCCACCTACCAGCAGCACCAGATCCTGGCCCACGTCTTTCAGCTCGCCCAGTTTACGGCTGAGTGCCGGAGTGTCCAGCGCCCGGCCGTTGACTTCCAGTGCCACGGTTTTGGCGCCGGGGCTTTTTTCCAGGCGTTTGCGCAGGGCCTCCGCTTCCGCACGGATCTGGCTGACGCTGTCGCCCTTGCCGCGTTTGGGCATGGGGATTTCTTCCAGCGTCAGGCGCATTTCCGGGGGCATGCGCTTCTGATATTCACTGAAGCCCTCGGTCACCCAGGCAGGCATGCGGGTGCCAATGGCCAGCAGAATAATGCGCATGGATTACGGGTCTTGTTGTTGGTCGCGGTCCGGGTGGTGCTGGGGATTCTTCCACAGCCGTTCCAGGTCGTAGAACTCCCGGGTGGCGGGCAGCATCAGATGAACAATCACATCGCCGAGGTCCACCAGAATCCATTCGCCGGTGTTTTCACCTTCTGTACCAATCGGCGGGAAGCCGGCGCTCTTGGCGGCATCGGCCACGCTGTCGGCCAGGGCTTTCACATGGCGGTTGGAGGTGCCACTGGCGATAACCATGTTGTCCGCGACACTGGTGATTTCACGCACATCCAGCGGGGTGATGTTTTGGGCTTTGACTTCTTCCAGGGCGTCGATGACCAGTTGCAGTAGCGGAGTGTCAGCGCTCATGGGGCCTCATGATGGGTTAAAGGGGGTGAGTTTTGCCACATTATACAGGTCGTGGCGATGAATATGCGTAATCACGGCGTCATCCAGTGCCGGGCAGCGTCCTTTTTCCGCCAGGGCCTGACGAATGGCGGTGGCGGAGACGTCCAGAAAGGGGCGCTTGAGCATCAGACGCAAGCCGCAGGGCTGTTGTGCCAAGCCCTGGGCATCGGTTTCTGGAAAAGCTTCTAGGACGGCATCGTCCGCCAGCGGGCTGTCCGGACGGGGCACCACGGCCAGGTGACACAGGGGGGTGTAGTCGCGCCACTGGTGCCACTGGTGCAGGCTGGCAAAACTGTCGGCGCCAATCATGAAGACCAGCGGCCGCTCGGGGTGTTGTTGGCGAAAATACTGCAGGGTGGCCAGGCTGTAGCTGGGGCCTGGCTGGGCCAGTTCCCAGCCATCCGGGTGCAGGTGCGGGTGCTCGGCACAGGCCAGCTCCAGCATGCGCAGGCGCTGCTCGCCGCTGGCCAGCGGTTGCGGCCGGTGCGGCGGCACTGCATTGGGAAGCAGGTGCACAGGGGCGCCATCAAGCACCCGGGACACAGCCCGGGCGGCACTGATATGCGCCCGGTGAACCGGATCAAAGGTGCCGCCGAAGAGAACTAAGGGAACGCTGGCACGCATCACGCTACACGCAACACGCTGGCCAGGGGCTCCGCGTGCCAGCGTGGTGCGTGGGGCGTGTCAGCGTTACTGCCGTATATGCCCATCACCCAGCACCACCCACTTCTGGCTGGTCAGCCCTTCCAGGCCCACTGGGCCGCGGGCGTGGATCTTGTCGGTGGAAATACCGATTTCCGCACCCAGGCCGTATTCGAAACCGTCGGCGAAACGGGTGGAGGCGTTCACCATCACCGAGCTGGAGTCCACTTCGGTGAGGAAGCGGCGGGCCAGGGTGTAGTTCTCGGTGATGATGGCTTCGGTATGGCCCGAGCTGTAGCGGTTGATGTGCTCGATGGCTTCATCAATATCCTTGACGATTTTCACCGCCAGTACCGGTGCCAGGTATTCCTCTTCCCAGTCGGCTTCCGTGGCCGCCTGCATATCGGTCACGCCCACGCTTTCCAGAAGATCACGGGCCTGCTCGCAACCACGGAGCTCCACGCCTGCCTGCCGGTATTGGGCGGCCAGCTCGGGGAGAACCTGCTGGGCGATGGCATTGGCCACCAGCAGGGTTTCGGTGGTGTTGCAGGTGCCATAACGCTGGGTTTTGGCATTAAAGGCCACGCTGATCGCCTTGGCGATATCCGCCTGCTCATCAATGTAGGTGTGGCAGTTGCCATCCAGGTGTTTGATGACCGGCACGCGGGCGTCGTTGCTGATGCGCTCGATCAGGCCCTTGCCACCCCGGGGCACAATGACGTCCACATATTCGGGGTGGGTGATCAGCTCGCCAACGGCGGCGCGGTCGGTGGTCTCCACCACCTGGACGGCGGCTTCCGGCAGGCCGGCGGCGCGCAGGCCCTCGCGGATGCACTCAGCAATGGCCTGGTTGGCATTGATGGCTTCGGAGCCGCCCCGCAGGATGGCTGAGTTGCCGGATTTCAGGCACAGCGCGGCGGCATCAATGGTCACATTCGGGCGAGACTCGTAAATGATGCCGATGACACCCAGGGGGACACGCATTTTGCCGACCTGAATGCCTGACGGGCGGTAGGCCAGGTCGGTGATCACTCCGATCGGGTCCGCCAGGCCGATAATTTGTTCCAGGCCTTCCACCATGCCGTCGAAACGGTCTGCGGTCAGGGCCAGGCGGTCCAGCAGGGCGGCGTCCAGGCCGTTGCTGCGGCCGGCGTCCAGGTCTTTTTCGTTGGCGCGCAAAATAGCGTCGCGGTGGTCGCGCAGGGCGTTGGCAATGGCGGCTAGCGCCTTGTCTTTGTCGCCGGAGCTGGCGCGGGCCATGGCTCGGGAAGCCTGGCGGGCCTGCTCGCCCAGGTGTTGCATGTATTGCTGGATATCCATAATTGTCTGCGGTCAGTTCTCTGCGTTCGATCTGTTGGTGTCTTGCGAGCGGTGAAGCGTTACCTGGCCATTGTGCGGCATAACCCCGCCCGGCAGGTAGGGGAAATCCGGTGATCAGGGGGCCACTGGCCTCACCGGCTGGATCAGCGGCCAGCCTGGACTGATTTTTCCGCCCGCGAAAGGCGGCATTATAGCGATAACTGGTGCTTTACGCTTGCTCACAAATGGTGAAGAATTGAAATCCTTTGCTACACAAACGCCGTTAAATGGCTGATTTTATTGGTACGTTTGTGCCATTTGATGTAGTGCAGTTGATGACAGGAATAATATTGTCATAAGTAAAAAGAAAGACCAGCGCCGGGTACGGACGCTACATAAAACAAGAACAACGTGGGCCAAATGGAGCCAATCACTATGGGCTTTCAGTATCAGGAATATACCCGTTCTGCGATCAAGGCCGATGCTATCCAGCTGTGGGTCGGCAAGTGGCGCATCGATTACCTGGCATTCTCCAGTCCTGCCAACGCACATAAGCCGCCATTGTTGGTGGTAGGCGGGGCCTTCCAGAACTTCACTTCCTACAAGTATTGCGTAGAACGCATCTACGAAGACTTCCCCGTCATTCTGGTGGATTTGCCGTCGCTGGGTAACAACACCCAGATCGCCCCGGATTTGAGTATGGAGGATCTGGCCGATCTGCTCTATGAGTTCAGCCTGCAATCCGGCCTGAAAAAGGTCCACCTGATGGGGTTATCGCTGGGCTCTGCGATTGCCAGTACCTTTGCCTACAAATACCCGCAAGCCACCGACAAGCTGATCGTGGCGGGGATCGTGACCCGCCCGCGCAAGAGTTGGCGAATGCTGGTGGAAGAATCCGTGCGGGTTCTGGAGCAGGGGCGCATGGATGAGTTTAGTCAGGCGGTGGTGCTGTATCTGGTTAACTACGACCGCATGGACGATACCGGCATCAGCCCCACGGCCCGCAAGTTGTTCTACCGGCAGATGAAGCGCTTGTCGGATAATGAGTGCGAGCGTTACAAAATCAACGGTCGGCGTTTGCTGTCAGTGGAAGGGCTGCTTGGTTACCCGGAATGCGACACCCTGGTTACCACCGGTGAGTTCGACAGTTTTACGTTGCCCTGGGAAAACGCCTCCTTTGCGGAAAATTGTCCCAATGCCCAGTTCACCTTGATCAAGGGGGCAGATCACCTGCCGCAGCTGGAGAAACGTGAAGTGTCCCTCGACCTGTTTTCGACCTTCCTGCGCGGAGAAACCCTGGAAAACGTGGAGGGTATTCGCCGTTTCAGCAAAGGGGAATACGGCCAGATCGAGCGTCGCCGGGCCGAGCGCCTGGTGCCCTGTAACAACCACGGGCATGTCACCAGCGAATCCCGGGTGGGTGACCGGTTTCGTTTCAATAAGCCAGTGACTGTCGTGGATATCAATTTCTTCGGCTGCCTGTTGAAACTGGATGAGCCGGGTTTTTCCCTGGCGGATCACGCCCGTGATTGCACCCTGTATATGGACAGCCCGGAGCTGAAGCTGGAGTTGCTGGTGTTCGATTACGACGGCGAGGGTTACCTGCGTTGCCTGTTCAAACACGGCAACATTCAGGCGGCGGAGCGGTTTACCCAGTTACTGAAGCAGGGTGAATATTTTTTGCGCCGGGACAAGGATGAAAAAGTGCGGCGTATCTATGGGTAGTTCTTAAAACGTTAGCTGCACCCATAAAAAACCGGCATTTAACGCCGGTTTTTTTATGGAGGCGCTGTGCGTCTCAAGCCGATACGACGCCTTCCAGAATCCGCACCATGGGATTGCCCCGGGTTTGCGGGATGGGAAGCTGGCTATAGAAATCAGCGGGGTTGTGTACGGTGAGATCGTCGAAGCCCTGCTGCTGGAAGTGGCTGACGGTTTGCTCATCGGAATGAAAATGAAAACCCACCTGGCTGCGCGATATGGCGCCGAGCAGACGCCCCAGGTTTTTGAGGGTGTGGTAGAACGGCATGCCATGGTAGAGCGGGTAATTGTCGGTCAGGTACGTGCCTTGCGGGAAGTGTTGCAGGGCGGTGGCCAGTTTGCGCCAGAACTCGGAAATCACGGCTAACGGAAAATAATTCACCAGCCCTTCGGTGATCACTACCACCGGTTTGCGGGTATCCAGTTGCCCGAGCACGTGGGCCAGACTCAGATCGCCGTCGTCAGCAAAAATGTTGATCGGCATGACCTTGTGACGTTCGCTGAGAACATGGTGTTCGGTGAGCAGTTGTTGCTTGCGCTGGGCCATGTCGGGCAGGTCGGTTTCGATGTAGGTCAGCTGTGGGTATTGCTGGCAGAAACGGTGGCCACGGGGGGACAGGCCGCAGGCAATCTCTACGACCTGGGTGACGCCATCGTTGATCAGTTGATGCAGACGATGATCGATCAGCAGGTGGCGCTGCAGCAGAAAGGTGCGAATGTTGCCGCCTGCAATCTTCCGGCCCACATATTCGAACGGGGCCAGGGCGCCATACAGGAAAGCGCCACCGCGAGTGCGGAAGAAGGGGGCTGAGAGTCCGTCTTTCGCCCAGACATGCCCGGTATAGAGGGCGGTAAAGCTGATGGATGACGTGTCCCGTGGTTCGCTCATTGTTGTTCTGGCCCGACAAAAAAGAAGACGAACAGGCTAGCAGAATGTTGCCATTGGTGGGTGGCAATTTGTGCCAAATTGGGGGATTACGAGCTACAAGCTACGCTTGGTTGGATGGGGTAAGGCTGAAACGTTCCTCAACCCCGGTGTTTGCCACGAAGCCGCTGTAGGAACGGAGCGTAGCGGAGCAACGCACGTAGTTCCGTGCGGCCCGAAGGGTGAGCGAAGCGAATAATACCGCTTGAGCCGCGAACCGCGCTTGCGCGGAAAGCGACCGGAGGGCGATCAGGAATGTCAGGGCTCGACAGGTTTCAGAAAAGAATGCAGTAACCCCTGTCTCTTGCCTCGCTACGCTTGGTTCGTCCCTCAAGAGGAACTCCTGCAGATAGGCATTCAGCCTGGCAGCGCGGCGTCCTGTGGGATTCATGAGGCACAAGGCCTTCTTCGCGTTGCAGCTTGAAGCTTGTCGCTTGCAGCTGTCTTTTTTACCGTTCCATGCTGCGCGGTAGCGGGTGGCCGGCCAGGCGCAGGGCCAGGGAGGTGATGTGTTTCCAGGGGTCGCCCTTGGCCATGCCCTTGACGCACTGGTCGGCGCGGATGGCGCAGGCCTGGGCAATGCGCAGCTGCTGTGGGTTAAGGCGTTGCGCCTGGTTCTGCATGGCGCGTACCCGTTGCGGGGGCAGGCGCGGGGGCGGCCCGCCGCCGAGCATGCCGTCGAGCAGGCGGATGTCGCGGCTCAGGGCCCACAGCAGCACCGGGGGCTCCACGCCTTCAGCGCGCAGGGTCTGGATAATGTGCATGACGCGCTGGCTGTCACCCTGCGCGGTGGCCTCGGTGAGGTCGAAGGGCGAGTAGCGACTGGAATCACCCACTGCCTGTTGTACGTCTTCCGGGCCAACCTGGCCGTTCTCCACCAGCAGGGCGAGCTTGTCCACTTCCTGGGCGGCAGCCAGCAGGTTGCCTTCGCTGCGCTCTATCAGCAGGGCCAGAGCATCTTCGTTGGCGCGCAGGCCACGGCTGGTGAGGCGCTCCTGTAGCCAGTTGCGCAGCCCCTTGCCTTCCACAGGCCAGACTTCGATCACGGCACCCATTTCATCCACGGCTTTGACCCAGGCGCTATTCCAGTCCTTGCGGCGATCCAGTCGCGAGCAGCGGATCAATAACAGGGTGTCACTACTGGCTCCGCCTTTCAGGCCGGCGAGAACATCGCGAAGAATCTGGCTGCCGGTCTTGTCCGGACGTTTATCGTTGAGCACCAGCTCGAGAATGCGGCGACCGCCGAACAGACTCATGCTTTGCGATTCATTGAGCAGGGCGTTCCAGTCGATACCGGTATCACTGGAAAAACGCTGGCGTTCGTCAAAACCCTGGTCACGGGCCGCCCGGCGCAAATCGTCGATCAGCTCGCCTTGCTGCAGCGGCTCATCGCCAGCCACCAGGTAGACAGGCAACAGTGTCGCGGACAGGTGCTTGCCAAGCTGCTCGGGGCGCAGGCGCATCAGTAGGTCTCCCACCCCTTGGATGCCACGGCGATCTGGTTGATCAGCCGGAAAGTCATGTCTTCATACAGGTCATCACGGACCAGCTGTTCTTCGTCGGAAGAGGCGGTGGCGTTTTCCGGGTACCAGGGCAGGCTGCGCAGCGCCATCATGCGCTTGGGGGTGGTCAGCAGGGCGCCGGTTTTCACATCGCGCAGGTGCCAGTAGAGGGTGTAGCGCAATTCGATTTCCGCCTGCCGGCCCTGATCATCCACCGCGGAGGTGCGGCGCATCCACTCTTCATCATCAATGATCAACTCGTAGGGGGATTCGTTGTGCACCAGTACGCCCTGGTTTTCCAGTTCGTCTTCCAGGCTGTATTTCAGCTCTGTGCTGGCCCCAATGAGAGTCAGGCTTTCCATGGTGGGCACGCTGGTGGCGCCGCGTAGCTGCCAGCCGCAGGCCGTGATCAGCAAGGTGAGAAGCAGGGTGGTAATGGCGTTAACGGTAACCCTCATGGTACGCGTGCTCTCTCGGTTGTCTGGCGGGCTGGCGGAGATGACCTGCGGCCATCCCGCCCTACGGTATCCGCTGCGTTGCAGTGCGCTCAGTTGGCGACGATGTTGACCAGTTTACCCGGCACCACGATCACTTTACGCACTGTTTTACCTTCGGTGAATTTCTGCACATTGGGCTCGTCCATCGCCAGGGCTTCCACTGATTCCTTATCGGCGTTGGCGGGCACATTCAGCTTGGCGCGAACCTTGCCATTCACCTGTACCACCAGCTCGATGCTGTCTTTCACCAACGCGCTTTCATCCACGCTGGGCCAGCGGGCATCAATGACGGCCTCTTCATGACCCAGGGCTTGCCACAGACTGTGGCCCGCATGGGGGATGATGGGGGCCAGCAGCAGCACGGCCGCTTCCAGGGCTTCGTGTTTTACCGCGGCGTGGTTATCACTGTTAGCGTCGAACTTGCTGACCTCATTGATCAATTCCATCACCGCCGCAATGGCGGTGTTGAAGGTGCTGCGGCGACCATAGTCGTCGCTGACTTTCTGGATGGTTTCGTGGGTCTTGCGGCGCAACGCCTTGCCTGAATCGTCCAGTGCGTTTACGTCCAGTGTGCCTGCATTACCGGCGTCCACATGTTCGGCCACCAGACGCCACAGGCGTTTGATAAAGCGGAAAGCGCCTTCCACGCCAGCGTCGTTCCATTCCAGTGATTGCTCCGGCGGCGCGGCAAACATCATGAACAGGCGCACGGTGTCGGCGCCGTATTCTTCGATCATTTGCTGTGGGTCCACGGTGTTGCCTTTGGACTTGGACATCTTGGCGCCGTCTTTGAGCACCATGCCCTGACACAGCAGTTGCTTGAAGGGCTCGTCGCAATTCACCAGCCCGGTATCGCGTAGCAGCTTGTGGAAGAAGCGCGAGTAGAGCAGGTGCAGAATGGCGTGCTCAATACCGCCGATGTACTGGTCCACGGGCAGCCAGTAATTGGTGGCGGCCGGGTCCAGCATGGCGGTGTCGCTCTGCGGTGAGCAGTAGCGCGCGTAATACCAGCTGGACTCCATGAAGGTGTCGAAGGTGTCGGTTTCACGCAGGGCAGGCTCACCGTTGAAGGTGGTCTTGGCCCACTCCGGGTCGGCCTTGATGGGGCTTTTGACACCATCCATTTCCACGTCGGTGGGTAGTGCCACGGGCAGCTGATCTTCCGGGGTGGGGTGCAAGGTGCCGTCTTCGGTTTCCACCATGGGAATGGGCGCGCCCCAGTAACGCTGACGGGAGACACCCCAGTCGCGCAGCCGGTAGTTCACTTTCTTTTCGCCCAGAGAACGTTCGCTCAGCCAGTTGGCGATGGCGTTGAAGGCGTCGGCAGAGGACAACCTATCGAATTCACCGGAATGCACCAGGGTGCCTTTTTCGGTGAAGGCTTGCTGGGCCAGATCGATCTGCTCACCGTTGGCGGGTTCAATTACCTGGGTGATGGGCAGGCCGTATTTCTGCGCAAATTCGAAGTCGCGCTGGTCGTGGGCGGGCACCGCCATCACCGCGCCGGTGCCGTAGCCCATCAGCACGAAGTTGGCGACCCATACCGGCACCGCTTCACCGCTGATCGGGTGGGTGGCGGTGAGGCCGGTGTAGATGCCTTTCTTTTCCATGGTCGCCATGTCGGCTTCGGCGGTCTTGGTGTTCTGGCATTCTTTGACGAAGTCGGCGACTTCGTGGTTGGCCGCCGCCGCTTTTTGCGCCAGCGGGTGGCCGGCGGCCACCGCCACATAGCTCACGCCCATGAGCGTGTCCGGGCGGGTGGTATAAACGCGCAGGGATTCTTCTCCTTCAATGGAGAAATCCAGCTCCACCCCTTCAGAGCGGCCGATCCAGTTGCGCTGCATGGTCTTGACCTGCTCCGGCCAGCCATCCAGCTGGTCCAGATCATTGAGCAGCTCATCGGCGTAGTCGGTGATCTTGATAAACCACTGGGGGATTTCCTTTTGTTCCACCAGTGCGCCGGAGCGCCAGCCTCGGCCATCAATTACCTGCTCGTTGGCCAATACGGTTTGGTCTACCGGGTCCCAGTTCACTGTGGACATTTTCCGGTACACCAGCCCCTTCTCGTACAATTTGGTGAAGAACCACTGTTCCCAGCGATAATATTCCGGGGTGCAGGTGGCCAGCTCCCGGTCCCAGTCGTAACCGAAACCCAGGCGCTGCAGCTGCCCGCGCATGTAGTCGATGTTCTCGAAAGTCCACTTGGCCGGGGCCACCTTGTTCTTGATCGCCGCGTTTTCCGCCGGCAGGCCGAAGGCATCCCAACCCATGGGCTGCAGGACGTTTTTGCCCTGCATGCGCTGGTAACGACTGACCACATCGCCGATGCTGTAGTTGCGCACGTGGCCCATGTGCAGGCGGCCAGACGGGTAGGGGAACATGCTCAGGCAATAGAACTTTTCCTTGCCGGCATCCTCGGTGACCTTGAAGCTCTGATTGTCATCCCAGTATTGCTGGGCTTGGGCTTCGATCTGATCGGGGCGATACTGTGCGTCCATCGGCTCTCTTTTCTTGATCATAAAAACAAACGGGAACAGGGCGACCTTGGGGAACATCCCGGCCGTGAAGGGGACATAGGATACATGAGCTTAGCCCGGATTTCTCAATGCGCGGGTGTCCATATGCGCAATCTCAACGATAAATACCGTGGGCGGGGGCGCCTGCCGGGTGTGGATGTGGTGGGGCCCCGCCCATGGTGCTGACCTACCTGACGTTATTGGTGCTGGTGGGGGCCAGCCTGCCGGCGGTGGTGCGCAGTTTTCTGCCGCCCTTGCCGCGCCGGATTACCGGCATTACGCCCCAGGCGGTGGTGGTGCTGGGAGCTGGCCGGCGCCAGCGAAACGGGCGTTTCTCGCTGACCACCCGTGGCCTGCGCCGGTTGAAACTGGCGGCGGAACTGGCCCACGAGCACGGCTTGCCGCTGCTGGTTAGTGGCGGTATCAGCCAGACGCCCATGCACGATAACGAGCCCAGCGAGGCGGACTTGATGGCCGAGCAGGCCTTGCGCCGCTGGCCGACGCTGAATGTGATCAAGGAAGCTCGCAGCCGTAATACCTGGGAAAACGCCTGTTTCAGCAGTGAATTGCTGGCCGAGCGAGGCATGGATGAGGTGATGCTGATCAGCGACCGGGCCCACCTGCCCAGAGCCCTGCTGTGTTTTCAAAGCCAGGGTGTGTTGGCGCAGGCAGCCTGGAGCAAGCGATTGCCGAAGCAGGAGTGGGTGCCGTCGGCGGGGGCGTTATCCATGGTCCCGGAGATCTGGTACGAGTGGCTGGCGTTGGTCTGGTACCACGTTCGCTATTTGTGAAAGGCTAGGCGCCCCACGCCTCACGCGTTGCGAGTGCTTCCCCCGAGTGTTTCCACCGCTTGGTATTGGCTAAGGAAAACCTGGCCGCTCAGCGCACTCAGCAAGTGATTTTTTTTCAAGCGATCCATCACGGGACCCTTCACTTCAGACAGATGCAGCTGGACGCCGGCCGCGTCCAGCCGTTCGTTAAGGCTTTCCAGGCTTTCCACCGCGCTGGCATCGAGATGGTTGATAGCGGAACACATCAACACCAGATGACGCACCTCGGGGCGGGCCATGGCCCGGTCGTAGAGCAGGTCTTCCATGGGGCGGGCATTACCAAACCATAGCGACTCGTCCACGCGAATGGACAACACGGTGTTTTCCACAACAACGTCGTGGCGGTCTATGTTCCTGAAATGGTGGGTGCCGGGGACCAGGCCCACTTCAGCCACATGGGGCTGGCTGGCGCGCCACAGAAACAGAACCAGTGACAGTACTACGCCGATCAGCAGGCCTGTTTGTACATTCACTAACAGCACACCGGCCAGGGTGGCGGCCATGGCCAGGCTGTCCGGGCGGCTGGAGTGCCACAGGTTTTTCAGTTCCCGCAGCTCGATCAGTGAGAGCACGCCCATGACGATAATCGCGCCGAGAGCGGCCTGTGGGACGCGAGTGAACAGCCCGGTAAACCACAGGGCCACGACCCCCATCGCCAGCCCGGCGAGCAGGCCGGTCATGGGGGTGCGGGCGCCGGCTTCGAAGCTGACGGTGGTGCGGGAAAAACTGCCGGTGACGGCAAAGCTGCCGGACAGGCCACTGGTCACATTGGCCAGCCCCAGGCCCAGTAACTCACGGTTGGCGTTGATGCGTTCGCGGCGTTTTGCGGCCAAAGCCTGAGCCAGAGAAATGGACTCCACGAAGCCGATCAGTGCCAGCAGCAGGGCAGGGACCAGAACCTGATGCCATTGCGCGGCTTGCAGGCTTGGCCACACCGGCTGTGGCAGGCCGTCGGGAATGGCGCCGACCACGGCAAGGCCTTGCTGGTCCAGCCCCAGGCCGATATTCACCAGGGTGGTGACCAATACGGCCAGCACCGGGCCCGATTTTCCCAGAAAGGCACTGAGCCAGCCCGGCAGGGCGGAGCGTTTGAGTGGGCCGGCCATTTTCTTCGGGATGATCAGGCAGGCAATGGCCAGGGCGCCCATGGCCACGGTGATCCAGTGTATTTCCCCAAGACGGGGCAGCAGACTGCGCCCCAGCTCGAGAATGTTCTCGCCACTGGCGTCGACGCCGAGCAGGTGGCTGAGCTGGCTTGCGGCAATAATGATGGCACAGCCGCTGACAAACCCCAGGATCACCGGATGGCTGAGCAAATTGGTGAGCCAGCCCATGCGCAGGGCGGCCATTACCAGCAGGATGGCCCCGGACAATAACGCCATGGCGATGGCGGCCTGAATGAACAGCTGCGGGTCGCCACCGGCAATGGCGCCGGCGGCAGAGGCTGTCATTAGCGAGGTGAGTGCTGCCGGCCCCACGGAGAGTGCGCGGCTGGTGCCGAAGAGACCGTAAATGATCAGCGGCACGATGCTGGCATAGAGCCCGGTTTCCGGAGGCATGCCGGCCAGTAATGCGTAGGCAAGCCCCTGGGGAACCAGTAGCAAGGTGACGATGACGGCGGCGATACCGTCGCCGGTCGCTTCATCCTTGTTGTAGCGAGCCAACCAGTCGCTGGCGGGTAGCCAGTGTAGAAATCGGAGGGCTCGCGGCATGCTATGACTCCCGGCGTTGGTTGAGGCGATCCGCCAATCCGCTCAGGTCGTAGCCAGCCTGTTCGGCGGTGGCCAGAATGCTGGCATTGTCCTGTTCGCTGGCCTGGGTCAGTGCCCACAGGGTGGTGCTGCGGGTGCCGGTGCGGCAGAAGGCCAGTACTGGCGTTTCGGCCAGGGAAACGATGGCGTCGAAGCCGTCGATATCGGTTTCGGCAATGTTGCTGGCCACGACCGGTTGGTGGGCGTAGGCAAGCCCGGCGGCTTCAGCGGCCACGGCCATTTCGTTGCTGCTGGGCTGGTCGGCAGCTTCCCCGTCCGGGCGGTTGTTGAGCACCATCTTGAAACCGGCAGCGGCCACGGCGGGCATGTCTTCCGGCAGCAGTTGTGCAGTCACGGACAGGTCGTCATTGAGCTTGTTGAAGTCGGTCATGATTCAGCCTTTTTCGGAAATGGTGGTCGATGGGGCGTTAGCTTACGCATTTGTGCCTCCATCCTCATCTTTCCTCATCCGTTGTGACCCGGGAGCTGATAGCGCCGAGGGTGTTGAGCGGAATTTTCAGGTAGCGGACGCCATTGTCCTCCGCCGGAGGCAGGTGGCCCGCGCGCATGTTGACCTGAACCGAAGGGAGAATCAGGCGAGGCATATCCAGCGTGGCATCACGGGCTTCGCGCATGCTGACAAAGGTGTCTTCGCTGGTGCCTTCATGGACATGAATGTTGTGTTTGCGCTGCTCGGCCACCGTCGTTTCCCAGACAAGCTCCTCTCGTCCCTCCGGCAGATAGTCATGGCACAGGAACATGCGCGTTGCATCGGGCAGGGCCAGCAACTTTTGGATTGAACGATACAGGGTGCGGGCGTCACCACCGGGGAAGTCGCAGCGGGCGGTGCCGTAATCGGGCATGAACAGGGTGTCGCCGACAAACACCGCATCGCCAATAACATGGCTCATGCAGGCGGGAGTGTGACCGGGGGTATGAATCGCCCGGGCTTCCATGTTGCCAACGGTATAGGTTTCCCCATCACGGAACAGGTGATCGAACTGGCGGCCGTCGCGGGCAAACTCGCTGCCGGCATTGAAAATGCGGCCGAAGGTGTCCTGTACGGTGCGGATATGCTCGCCGATGGCCAGCTTGCCGCCCAGTTGCTGCTGGATCCAGGGAGCGGCGGACAGGTGGTCCGCATGCACGTGGGTTTCCAGTAACCAGTCCACGGTGAGTTGCTGGTCACGAACGGCATCGACAATGCGTTGGGCGCCATCGTAGCGGGTGTGGCCGGACTGGGCGGCGTAGTTCAGCACCGGGTCGATGATGGCGCAGTGGCGGGAAGCCGGATCGGTGACGATGTAGCTCACCGTGTTGGTGTCAGCGTCGAAAAAGGCCTGGATTTGAGGGCGGGACATGGCGCCTCCGTGGTGTTGTCAGACCACAGTTATAGGCGCCTCCCAATGGGATGTCAAATTTGGAATAAGCATATACTAAAAAGTAATATATGAGTGTTTACTTGTTCCTGCAGATAAACCCCAGGCCGATCAGTAGCACCGACAACAACAGCCAGGGCCACACGCCGGTGGTCATGAATGGGGTGATGCCGGTGCGCGGACGGTATTCGCTGTAGAGCACGTCACGGGTGAACTGAGGCAGGGCATCGATGACCTGGCCGTGGTGATCAATCACTGCAGTGACGCCGTTGTTGGTGCCCCGCAGCAGCCAGCGCCCGGTTTCGGCGGCGCGCATGCGTGCCATCTGGAAGTGTTGCAGGGGGCCGGCGGAGGTGCCGAACCAGGCATCGTTACTGATGGTCAGCAGCACATCGGCATCGTGGCTGCGGGTGGCCACCTGTTCCGGGTAGAGGATTTCATAGCAAATGAACGGCGCCACCGTGTGGCCCAGGGCGGTCAGATTCGGTTGCGTTGGGCTGCCGGGCGTAAAGCCGGACATGGGCAAATCAAAGAAAGGAATCAGCCCACGGATCAGCGACTGCATGGGGACGTATTCGCCGAACGGGACCAGTTTCTGTTTATGGTAGACGCGGGGGTTGCCGTCGCCGGCATCAAGCGGGATCGAGGCAATGCTGTTGTGGTAGGTCACGCCACTATTGCTGACCGTGCGCCAGGGTACACCGGTGATGAACCCGCCGTGCCGCTCGGTAAGCTGTTGCCCTTCCTGCTCAACGAACCCGGACACGTTCTGGTAGAAATCGGTGAGCGCGGATTCCGGCCAGATCACCAGGGTGTCAGCCGGAATATCCCGAGTCAGATCCTGATAGATCTGCTGGGTCCGCTCACGCATGGACAGCTGCCATTTGATGTCCTGGGGAATGTTGCCCTGCACCAGCGCGACTTTCTGTGCCGGGCCACTGGTTTGGGTGAACGTGAGCGTGTGAGAGACGGCGGTGAGCACCAGCAGGGCGCAGGCCGCGGCCAGGCTGGTGTGCCATGCTCGCCGGCCGTTTGCCGGGCGAACCAGGCTGGCGCTGACCAGCACGGTGGTGAGCGTGAGCAGCCATATCCCGCCGATGGGGGCCAGCGGAGCAAAGGGCGTATCGATCAGGGCATAGCCCGCATACAGCCAGGGGAAGCCGGTGAGGAAAACGCCGCGTACCCAGTCCAGTAACAGCCAGCTACCGGCAAACGCCAGCGCCGAACGCCCCAGCCGCCAGCTGGCATAAAAAGTGAGCCCGTAAAACAGGGCCAGAAAGGCAGCGAAGATACCGGTGAACGGGATGGCCATCCACAGCGGCATGAAACCGTAGTCGTGCATGGAAACATGCACCCAGGAAATGCCGAAAGCGAACATGCCGAGACCGTATAGCCAGCCGCGCAACAATGCTTCGCGGGCAGAACCGGCTCGCTGCTGGCACCAGTAGCCGGCGCCGATACTGACAAACAGCAGTGGCCAGAGATCATAGGGAGCGAAGGCAAGGGGAAAAAGCAGGCCGGCAATCAAGGCCAACAGACGATCTCGCATGGGGTTCCTCGTTTCATGCTGGCGAGCAGGCCGCCTGGCGGTTTGGACTAGAGTCGATGCAATAATACGAATAAAGTAGCAGGCAAAATAACCGGTTAAACCGGAATGACAAGTCTGGGGGCATCATAGTGAAACACCCATGCAAGTACCATCCGGGAACGGAGGCGCTGTGGTATTGCGCCCATGATGGGCTGCATCTGTGTCAGCAATGTGTGGATGGCGATGAGGACCACCGTATGGAGGCCCGTTGTTTGCTGTGCAATCACGATCTTGCCCCCGTAGGGCAGGATCAGGTCGGCCCTTTGTGGCAACGGCTGGACCATTATCTGCAGTTGCCGTTTGCCTTGCCGTTACTGCCCCTGTTGGCGATCTGGACGGTGCTGGCGGCGCTGTTGCCGCCATTGTGGATGATGGTGCTGGTGGCTTTGCTTGCCGGGTTGCCGACCTTTGCATTTTCCGCCGCGTTGATGGCATTGCGGGCCGGTCCTCGCAAAAGTCGCAGGGTGGCTTTGCCTAGCTGGGACTGTCTGGGCGAGAGCACGGCGTGGCAAAGTGCTCTGTGGCAGGCGTTACCCGCGCTGCTGGTCATCGGCCTGGCGGGCTTCCTGGTGGTGGCGGTATCGATACCCGCTGGTTTGCTGGTGGGAGGGCTCGGGATGTTGCTGGTGCCTGCCCTGTGGCTGGCGGTATTGGTAAACGGTGCAGCCCCCGGTGCCTATGCAGCGGCGCCGACGTATGTGATTTCCGCGCCCCGCGATTACGGGGTGGCGGCCGGATTTGCGTCGCTGGGCAGTGTGCTGGTGGTGGCGTTGATTGCCGTGGCCATGGATGTGTTGCCGTTGCCACTGGTGCAGGGACTGGCCGGGTTGCTGGCAGGCTGGTGGTGGCTGGTGCTGGCGGGCCTGTGTGGTGATATCGCCGCCCGTCATGGTCGGTTGTGGGGGCTGAACCAGGGAGGTCGGCGTGTCACCCAGCCGTTGGCCGAGCGCCGCCAACGCACGCAGCTGTGTGCGGGCCGGTTCGACAAGGTGCTGCTGACCACTGCGAAAGTTATCAAGACGAAGAAAGCCACAGTGGGTGACTGGCATCATCACGACCGGTTGTTGGCGGTGCTGGGGAAGGACGAAGAGCGGGCTGCCCTGGTGGAGCCCTATCTGGACGTGCTGATCCGCGCAGACGCCTGGAGCGATGCCTTGGCGCTGGTTGCCCGGCAACGAAAACGTGACCCGCAATGGTTGCCCGGCGCCCCGGTGTTACGGCTGGCGTTGGCGGAAGGCATCTACGAACGCGAGCCCAAGCTGGCGGTGGGTTTGCTGAAGGATCTGCACGACAAACACCCGGATTTTGCCGATCTGGGTGAGGCTTACCTGTTATTGGCGAAAGTGCTGGCCGAACAGTTCGGGCTGGCTGGCAAGGCCGAGCAGTACCTGCGATTTGTGGAAAGCCATTGCCGTGATGCCCGGTTGCGCCAGAAAGTGGCGGAGTGCCGGGATGCCTGGGCGTAAGAGGTAAGGCGTTAGCGTCCAGCGTTCATCACGCCAGCGCCTTTGCCCGGTGTGCCAGTCCTTCCTGAATCAAGGCGTCACGCAGCTGAGCGATGGCGTCTGCCTTGAGCGCATGCTCATCCAGTTCCCGCGCCAGCTTTTCTGCCTGCTGAAACTCCCCCGCCTGCGTCAATGTGCGCAAGAGCGGCCAGCCGATGACGGCAGGCAGCGCCGTACCGCCGCGTTGCTGGTACTGCTGCCAGCATTGTGCCACCTGAGTGGCTTGGCCTTTATCGGTTGCCGGATGGCTGAATAGTTGCTGGGCGGTGGCGGTCCAGGCGACGTTATCGCTGAGCAATTGTTGCGCGGTGAATTGCCCGGTGAGCGCGTCGAAGTGATCCGGCTCGCTGGCAAGGACTTGCCCGAAGGCGGCGCTGGCGGCGTCGCCGTTCAGTTGTCCCAAAGCGTCCCAGCCCCGGGTCAGCGAGGACAGTTGCTGCGGGTCCCGGGTGTGATGTCTTTCCTGCCCTGTCTCGACAGGCTGTGGGCGCATGATCTGGACCAGCAACAGGCCACCGATAAACGCTGTGAGGCCGGCGCTGAGGTTGGCGAGCAGTGGATTGCTGAACAGGGCAAGGGCAGCGAGGGCCGCCACGGGCAGGGGCAGCAGGGTGTAGGGCGACACTGACAGGCGTTGCCAGCGTTTGTGTTTGGGATGCCAGACCGGCAGCGATAGCGCACCGCGCTGCAGGCCGAAGAAGGCACCGAACCAGACCAGCAGGGGCGCCGTGGCGCCGTGGAAAGGAATCTGCCCCGGGCTCGCCAACAACAGGTAACCAAAACCACTGAGCAGGCACCCGAGAATCCACAGGGCGAATACCCGGCCGTGGCCGAGGCGGCGTTCCAGGGTGGGGGCCAGCGGCACTAATAACAGCAGGCTGGCCAGGGTCAGCCAGAGCGAAGCGCCGGTGAAGGGGGCGGTAAAGAAACGGGCCGGGCGCGGCGAGTTGTCCGGCAGGCCCCAGCGATACAGGTTGCTGGCAGCCACTTGCGCGGGAATCTGCTCGCGCAGGCGGTTCCATTGTTCGATCTCGGCGGACGACCAGAAATCCTGGGCGCGACGTTTGCTGTCGGTCACGAAGTCGTCGGCGAACAGGGCGGCGCCGTAGGCATGGGCGTCCATGTCAGTGTTTTGTTCCAGCCGTTGTGACAGGGCACTTTGGTTATTAAAGCGAAGCCAGGAAAGGTAGTTGTCCCACTCCAGGGCTTTCAGGCCACTGCTTTGATACCAGTTCAGAACGGGTTGGGTGTTGTTGGCGCTATTGAGTAACGGGCCAACGAGCAGGGCAATGGCCAGGCAGGCCATTACCCAGGGCGCAGAGCGCCAGGCAGCCGGGGCGGGATCAGGTGTTGTCTGCTCCGTGATCGGTGTGGTCATTGTCGTTATCCCCCGGCGGTGTCACTCGTAACAGTCGTATCGTGCGGCCGTCGGCGCTGAGCACGGTGACGCGGAAGCCTTCCAGGGTGATGCTTTCATCACGGCCTGGCAGGCGCCCGAACTTCTGCATCACCAGTCCCCCGATGGTGTCGAATTCTTCATCACTGAGCTGGCAGTGGAAGTGTTCGTTGAAGTCGTCGATGGGCGTCAGTGCCTTGACGGTGTACTCGTTGTTGTCCAGATCCTTGATCAGGTAGTCGTCTTCTTCGATATCGTGTTCGTCTTCGATTTCGCCGACGATCTGTTCCAGCACATCCTCGATGGTGACCAGCCCGGCCACGCCGCCGTATTCGTTGACCACGATGGCCATGTGGTTACGGCTGATACGAAATTCGCGCAGCAATGAATCCAGACGTTTTGATTCTGGCACTACCATAGCCGAACGGATGTGATCTTTGATCGCAAAACGCTCCATACGGGCGGGATCAAGGATTAACGGTAGCAGATCCTTGGCGAGCAGGATGCCAATGACTTCATCCGGGTCGTCGCCGAGTACCGGAAAGCGGGAATGGGCGCAGTCGATAATGGTGGGCAAAAAATCCCGTGGGTCGGAGCTGGCCTTGATGCTGACCATTTGCGAACGGGGAATCATGATCTCACGCACCTGCATGTCTGCCACGCAGATGGCGCCTTCGATGATGCCCAGGGTGTCGCCGTCGATGATGTGGGTGTCGCGCATGGAGCGCATCAGTTCCAGTAGTTCGCTCCGGTCTCCCGGAGTGGGTGAGAAAAACTGGCCGACACGCTCCAACCAACTTCGGCTGGTACCGTTATCCGAAAAATCGTCCGACATCAGGGGTTAAACTCCGTGTTTTCAGGTGGCGCCTGGCCTTCGTCGTGGGCAGGGCTGTAAGGATCAGGAAAACCCAGCTCGCCAAGGGCGCGGATTTCCAGGGTTTCCATGACGAGTGCATCGTCATCGTCAATATGATCATAACCCAGCAGGTGCAGCACACCGTGGGTGACCATGTGTGCCCAGTGGGCATCCAGCGGTTTGTGTTGTTCGCTGGCTTCGCGGCACACCACCGCGTCGCAGATAATGATATCCCCCAGCAGCGGTTCTACTGCGCCTTCCGGCAGCCCTTCGGGCATGTCAAAAGGAAAGGACAGCACATTGGTGGTGGCGTCCTTGTCGCGGTAGTCGCGGTTGAGGGTGCGAATCTCGTCTTCATCGACGATACGCAGGGTAATGTCGCCCACCACGCCACCGGCGGCAATGGCCGCATGGCGTACCCATTCACATAAATGGGGTTCGTCGGGGGCGTCCGGGGCATCGCTGGCCCACTGGATATCAACGGTCGGTGTCGGTATCCCGTTCATGACGGTCGTAGGCCTCTACAATGCGTTGAACCAGCGGGTGGCGGACCACGTCGCGGCTATCGAATCGGGTTACCCCGATGCCGTTGACCCCGTCCAGCACTTCCAGTGTGTTAACCAGCCCGGAGCGTTGATGGCGGGGCAGGTCCACCTGGGTCACGTCGCCGGTAATCACTGCGCGCGTGCCGAAACCGATCCGGGTGAGGAACATTTTCATCTGTTCCGGCGTGGTGTTCTGGGCTTCATCCAGAATCACGAAGCTGTTGTTCAGGGTGCGCCCGCGCATGTACGCCAGCGGCGCCACTTCGATGACCATTCGGTCCATCAGCTTGGCCACTTTTTCGAAACCGATCATTTCGTAAAGCGCATCGTAAAGCGGGCGCAGATAGGGATCGATTTTTTCCGCCAGGTCGCCGGGCAGAAAGCCCAGTTTTTCACCCGCTTCCACCGCCGGGCGCACCAGCAGAATGCGCTGAATCTCGGCTTTCTCCAGGGCATCCACTGCGCAGGCCACGGCCAGCCAGGTCTTGCCGGTGCCCGCCGGGCCCACGCCGAAATTGATGTCGTGCTTGCGGATCTGTTTGACGTACTCGCGCTGGTGCGTGCCACGGGGCTTGATGCGTACCCGCTTGGTGCGGATCAGCATGTCGTCGCTGGGAAACGGCACGGTGTTGTCTGCGCGGGCGTTATCGGCCTGGTCAGCCACGTTGGACTGTTGCAGATGCAGGTGCACCATTTCCGGTGTCAGCTCGGTGCCGTCGCGGGTCTGTTCGTAGAGTTCACTGAGAATGGCCCCGGCCGCATCCACGGCGTCGGCGTCCCCGGCCAGGTGAAACTGGTTGCCGCGGTTCAGGATTTCCACGTGCAGGCGCTGTGCGATCTGCTTGACGTGCTCATCCAGGCGGCCACAGAGGCTGGCCAGTCGACGGGAATCGTTGGGTTCGAGGCTGATGTGCTGTGAAACGAGTGGTGTGTCCAAGATGGAAAAGGTGGCCCTTCGGGCTGTTTAGAGAGAGTTTCAGAATACCCCGAAGCGTTGTTCCGGGGAAGCGAATTCGCAGGGGCAGCGTAGCCGCCGACACCCGCGGCTGCAAGGGGCGGGGCGCTTGTGTCTGACAGTCGGGGGCGTCTGCGGATAAGAAAGCCCTGCCGGTCTCGCCGGTTACACTTTGTCACGCGAATTTTACCGGTTGCCTGCATCCAACCGCGTGTTGCCAACGTATCACTGGCAGGGCGCGCTTACCGTGCCCGCCACTGAGGGTTTCAGTGGTTCGATGGGTTGTTATCAATGGATGGAAAGGGAGTAACAGGATGAACATCGGCACGTATCGTAACCTTGGTTTCACCGCGTTGGCGGCGGCAGTGGGTCTGGCCGCTTGCGGGGGTGACAGTAGCAGTAATAATAGCGTCACACCGCCTTCAGCTCGATCAGCCCCTATTCTGGTGATGCTCAATGGCCCGACCAATCGGGGACAAATCGATCGACTGGACCCGGCGCTGAACGTGGAAGCGAATTTTTCATCCGGTGGCAACGAAGGCATGGCGCAGGATCTGCTGGGCAATCTGTATGTGGCCGATGACACGGCGACGCCCAGCACCTTCCAAACCATTCACCTTGCGGCCCAGCGAGAAGACGGCAGCCTCACTGATCCGGCGCTGGAGCGTGATATCGATGCGCCCGGTTCCGCTACGGTGAAAGGGATTGCCGTGGCTCATGAGGCGGGCCTGTTGTTCGCCGCCAATGTGGGCGGTAACAGTATTGAAGTGTTTGGCACCGCGGCGGGCGACATGGCCCAGCCGTTGGCCTCCACCGCGCTCCCTGCCAACTGCTGGGATCTGGCCTATAACGAAACCCAGGATATTCTGTTCCTGGCCATGACCAACGGCACCATCCTGGTGGTGGATAACTATGTGGCGGGTGGATTTGACGCCAGCGCCGCGCGAACCATTACGCCAGGCGACGGCGCCAGCATTTCCAATATTCACGGGATTGCTTACCGCGCAGATACCGACACCCTGGTAGTCACCGATGTGGGGGATGCGGCGGTGGCCGATGATGGCAAGGTCTATGTGATCAGCAACGCCAGCTCCGCTTCTGGCATGGTGACCCCGGATCGCACACTGGCAGGGCCGGCCACCATGCTGGGTAATCCGGTAGATCTGATTCTGGAAGGCAACAAGGCGTTTATTGCCGAGAAGTCCAACGACGCCATTCTGGTCTACAACAATATTTTTGCGGGCCAGTCCGGCGATGTGGCGCCCAATCGCACGGTGGCATCGGTGAAGCCAGAATCGCTGGTGCGCATCACGACGCCACGCCTGGAAGCGGATGTCTCGGATATCGATGACAGCGACACCACGATCAATGGCGTGCTGGTGTCCAGCAATGCGCCGTTGGCGGGTGACCCGGATGTGGTGGTGCTGGATACCGACCTGACCACCGTGCAACGGGACTTCACCGTGGGCGAGTCACTGGAAAGCGTCAGCGTTAACCAACTGGGCGATGTCTACCTGACCGCCGATGATGGCGCCAACCTGGACGGCCGCATTGTGGTGGTGAACCGTCTTGGAACGGAGCGTGACGGCGAGATGTTTTCGCTGAGCCGCGACCGCATTGTGTCCGGGGCGGCAACCACGCTGGTCAGCCCGAAAGGTTTTGATGTGGCGGACGAAGCCGGGCTGCTGCTGATCACCGATAACGGTGACCCGGCGGTGAAAGTCTTTGGTGCCCAGTCGGGTGCAGATGCGCCTCCGCTGTTCACCACCTCCCTGGCAGTGGCGCCCTGGGATCTGGATTACCACCCCAAGGGCGATCAGCTCTTTGTGGCGCTGACCGATGGCACGGTTGCGGTGTTTGACGATTATCTGGCCAACCAGGGGGCGGAAGATCCGGACCGGATCATCACCCCGACCATCGGTGGCAGTGCCATTGCGGTGCCGACCAACCTGCATGGCATTGTCTATGTGGCGGATCGCAAAACCCTGATCGTCTCCGATGTGGGCAGCGGGGCGGTGGGCACTGATGGCAAGCTGTATGTGATCGAGAAAGCTGACCGTGCGGATGGTAATACCGATGTGGCGGTTAGCATCGACAACGGGGATGGCACCACCGTGGGCAATACCCAGCTGGGCAATCCGGTGGATATCGCCTTTGATGGCAGCAGCCTGTACGTGGCGGAAAAATCCCAGGATCAGGTGCTGCGCTTCGATAACATCCTGTCCAGCCCGGGCGGCGATGTGACACCGGATGCCAGTTATGCGCAGACCAAACCGGAGTCCGTGGTGTTGTTGCCGGATTATCTGGCACCGGCTGAGGAAGATGGCCTGGGCAGAGGCAGCATACGCTGAGGCCAGGCTGCTGAAACGGGGCGTCGGGTCAGGCAGGTGTGACCCGGGGCCCCAGATTGCCGTCGCAGGTGACGGTCTGTAATTGGCGCGGATGCACAAACAGGGTATCTCCCGGTTGTGCATTCAGCGCTTGCCAGGCGTCCCGGCTCAGTTCCACTTCCATCACCTCCGCTGGCCAGCCCAGCGCTTCCAGTTCCAGTGTTACCGTGCCGCCAAACACGCTGCGTGCGCCCAGTTTGACGGGCAGGTTGGCGCTGTCGCTGGGGGTTTTGCTCAGGTCCGCTTCGTGGGGGCGCAGGTAAAGGGTGAGTTCACCATCCGGGCAGGCGCCTTCGGTGGTAAGGCGCAGTTGCGCGTTGCCTGCTTGCCAGCTACGGCCGTCGTAGTGCCCCTTCAGCGCATTGATGTGCCCCAGGAAATCGAAAACGAATCGGCTGGCCGGTTGCTCGTAGACGGTGAGCGGTGAGGCCATTTGTTCGATGCGTCCCTGGCTCATCACCACCACCTGATCCGACACTTCCATGGCTTCTTCCTGGTCGTGGGTCACGAAGATGCTGGTGACCGAAATCTGCTCGTGCAGATGACGCAGCCAGCGGCGCAGCTCCTTGCGCACTTTCGCATCCAGAGCCCCAAAGGGTTCGTCCAGCAACAACACGTCCGGTTTCAGGGCCAGTGCCCGGGCCAGTGCCACGCGCTGTTTCTGGCCGCCGGATAATTGTGCCGGGTAGCGACCGGCCAGGTGGCCAAGCTGGACCAGATCCAGCAGTTCATTGACCCGCTGGCGGATCGCCGAGCGGGCGGGGCGTTCCTTGCGCGGCAGCATGCGCAGGCCAAAGGTCACGTTGTCGGCGACGGTCAGGTGGCGGAACAGGGCATATTGCTGAAACACAAAGCCGACTTTGCGCTTGCGAACGTCCAGGTTGGTGACGTCCTTGCCGTGGAAAAGGACCTTACCCTGATCGGCTTTTTCCAGCCCGGCGATGATGCGCAGCAGGGTGGTCTTGCCAGAACCGGAGGGGCCGAGCAGGCCGACCAGCTGGCCTTCCTGAACATCCAGATTGATGTCGTCCAGCGCGGTGAAATCGCCGAAACGCTTTTGAATCTGTTCGACACGAATGCTCATGGGGTGTCCTGTTCGGTTTTCTGTTCAGTGGCATTGTCCGTGTTGTGCTGTGTGGCCCATTCCAGCACGGTTTTCAGCAGCAGGGTAACCAGCGCCATGGCGGCCAGCAGGCCGGCCGCGGTAAAGGCGCCCACGGTGTTGTAGTCCTGATTCCACATCTGCACCAGCAAAGGCAGGGTCAGGGTCTGCCCGCGAATCAGGCCGGAGACCACGCTCACCGCGCCGAATTCACCCACCGCCCGGGCGTTGGTGAGTACCACCCCGTACAGCAGCGCCCAGCGGATTTTCGGCAGGGTGACATACCAGAAAGCCTGCCAGCCGGAGGCACCAAGAATGATGGCCGCTTCTTCTTCGTGCTGGCCCTGGGACTCCATTAACGGAATCAGCACCCGTGCCACATAGGGGCAGGTAACAAAGACGGTGACCATGACCATGCCGGGCAGGGCGAACATGAGTTGCACGCCCATGCCGCTGAACCAGTTACCCACCACGCTCTGGGCCCCGTACACCACCAGATAACACAGCCCGGCGACCACCGGGCTCATGGCGAAGGGGATGTCGATAAGAGTACTGAGCAGCTTGCGGCCGCGGAACTCGTAACGGGTAACGCACCAGGCCAGCAGAATGCCGAACAGCAGGTTCACTGGCACGGTGATTAGCGCGACGATCAGGGTCAGCTTGATGGCGCCGAGCATATCCGGGTTGGTCAGATTCTGTTGCACCATGGCCCAGCCCTGGCTGAAGGCTTCGGTGAAAATCAGCGCCAGTGGCATCACCAGCAGGATGGCGACCGCAGCAAAGGCGGCCATGATGAGAAGCCACTGGTTCCAGTGGCGGGGGCGTTCATGCATGGTCAGTGCCCCTTCCAGCGACGGGTCAGACGGGATTGCACCAGCTGGATACCAAAGAGCAGTACCAGCGAGGCAATCAGGATCACCGAGGCCAGTGCGCTGGCGGCGGCGTAGTCAAACTCATCCAGGCGGATGTTGACCAGCAGCGAGAGGATCTCGGTTTCGAAGGGCATGTTGCCGGCGATAAAAATCACCGCGCCGTATTCGCCCAGGCTGCGGGTAAAGGCCAGGGCAGTGCCGGTGAGTAGTGCCGGCATCAGCTGCGCGAGAATCACCCGGGTAAAGGTGGCCATGGGCGTGGCGCCCAGGGTGGCGGCGGCTTCTTCCACGTCGGGCGTCAGGTCTTCGAGCACCGGCTGCACGGCCCGCACCACGAAGGGCAGGCTGGTGAAACTCATGGCGATCATGATGCCCAGCGGGGTGTAGGCCACGCTGATGCCGATAGCTTCAAACCATTGTCCCAGCCAGCCGTTGGCGGCAAACAGGGCCGACAGCGTCAGCCCGGCCACGGCGGTGGGCAGGGCGAACGGCAGGTCCACCAGCGCATCCATCAGGCGTCGGCCGGGGAAGCGGTAGCGGGTAATCACCCAGGCCAGCAGCAGGCCGACCACGGCGTTGATACCGCTGGCGCCGGCGGCGGCCAGCAGGGTCACGCGGAAGCTGGCCAGTGAGCGGGGGTCGGTAATCACACCCCAGTATTGAGCCCAGCTCATCTGTGAAACATGGATGGCGAGCCCGGACAGGGGCACCAGAATCACCAGACAGATAAACAACACGCTCAGCGCGAAGCTGAGCGTGAAGCCGGGTAAAACGGAGTGTTGGGTTCGCAGTAGGGGCACTGTCTATTGGCGCGGTTTAGCGCAGGCTCCGGGCCTTGGCTTGCAAGCGATCCAGCTCACCACCAGAGGCAAAGTGGGTCTTCTGGGCATCCGCCCAGGAGCCGAAATAGTCCGCCACTTCCAGCAGCTTCACCGGGGGAAACTGGTCGGCGGTTTCCTTTACCACGGTATCGTTATGTACCCGGTAGTTGAAGCCGGCCAGCAGGCGCTGGATATCTTCGCTGTACAGGAAGTTCAGGTACTCGGTGGCCACTTTGCGGGTACCTTTCTGGTCCACCACCTTGTCCACCACGGTGACCGGAAATTCGGCGAGCACGGAGGTTTTCGGGACCACCACATCGTAGTCATCGCTGCCGTACTGTTTGCGGATGTTGTTCACCTCGGACTCGAAGCTGATCAGCACATCACCGATCTCACGCTCGGCAAAGGTGACGGTGGCGGCGCGCCCACCGGAATCGAATACCGCTACGTTGGCAAGAAAGTGGGCCATGTAGTTGCGAATCTTGTCTTCATTCCCGTCCAGACGATCACTGGTGGCCATCCAGGCGGCCAGGTAGGTGTAGCGGCCGTTGCCGGAGGTCTTCGGGTTGGGGAACACCACGCTGACGTCTTCTTTCGCCAGGTCGGCCCAGCCCTGAATGTTCTTTGGGTTGCCCTTGCGCACCAGGAAAGCGGTGGTGGAATAGTAGGGGCTGGAGTTGTTGGGCAGGCGGGTGTTCCAGTCCGCCGGGATCAGGTTGCCCTTGTCGTGCAGCACGTTGACGTCGGTGACCTGGTTAAAGGTCACCACGTCGGCTTTCAGGCCCTGCAGGATGGCGCGGGCCTGTTTGGAGGAACCGGAGTGGGATTGCTGAATGGAGACTTCTTCGCCGGTCATTTCCTGCCAGTGGGCCTGGAACTTGGGGTTCACCGCGGCAAACAGTTCACGGGCGATATCGTAGGAGCTGTTCAGCAGGGTCTGCTGGGCACTGGCGGTGCCGGCGATGGCCAGCAGCAGGGCGGAAATCCACACACGCATGGTTTGTCCTCACAAATAGATCAGCGTTGGTCAGCACGAATGAGGTTCAAGTCTATATAACCAAGCGCCAATTAAAAGCTGTTCGGATGGAACGAATCGCTATAACGATATGAGCCCGGCAAGGCCCGGGCTAGCCCGGGTTGCGCGGGTCGGTGCCCAGCAGGGAATTGCTGTACGCCTGGGCAATGGTCACATCCACGAATTGGCCGATCAGGTCGGTGTCGTCGCACAGGAAGTTCACCACCCGGTTGTTTTCGGTGCGGCCCTTGAGCTGGCCTGGATCCTTTTTGGAGAAGCCATCCACCAGAATGCGCTGGGTGCTGCCCACCATTTTGCGGGAGATGTCCTGGGCGTTCTGGTTGATGCGCTGCTGGAGGATCGCCAGGCGCTGCTTTTTCACCTCCATGTCCACGTCATCGGGCAGGTCCGCCGCCGGGGTGCCGGGGCGAGCGCTGTAGATGAAGCTGAAGGACATGTCGAAGCCGATGTCATGGATCAGGTTCATGGTGTCTTCGAAATCCCGGTCGGTTTCGCCGGGGAAGCCGATGATGAAATCCGAGCTGAAGGAGATCTCCGGACGAATGCGCTGGAGCTTGCGCAGCTTGCTCTTGTATTCGAGCACCATGTGGTTGCGCTTCATCATGGCCAGGATGCGGTCGGAACCGGATTGCACCGGCAGGTGCAAGTGGCTGACCAGCTCCGGTACGTCTTCGTACACCTGAATCAGCGCGTCGGAGAACTCCACCGGGTGGCTGGTGGTGTAGCGAATGCGGTCGATGCCGTCGATGTCCCGGATCAGGCGGATCAGGTCGGCCAGATCCAGCGTATCGCCATCGGCGCCCACGCCCTGGTAGGCATTCACGTTCTGGCCCAGCAGGTTGACCTCGCGCACGCCCAGGTCGGCGAGATGCTGAATTTCACTGAGCACCGGTTGGACCGGACGGCTGACTTCTTCGCCGCGGGTGTAGGGCACCACGCAGAACGTACAGTACTTGGAGCAGCCTTCCATGATGGAAACAAAGGCGGACGGGCCATCCACACTGGGTTCCGGAAGGTTGTCGAACTTTTCGATTTCCGGGAAGGTCACATCAATGGCCAGCTCGCGGGTGCTGGCGGCCTGGGTAATCAGGCCGGGCAGGCGATGCAGGGTCTGGGGGCCGAAGACCACGTCCACATAGGGCGCGCGGTCGCGGATGGCGTCGCCTTCCTGGCTGGCCACACAGCCGCCTACGCCGATAATCATGTCGGGTTTGGCGTCTTTCAGCTTTTTCCAGCGGCCCAATTGATGGAAGACCTTTTCCTGGGCTTTTTCCCGGATAGAGCAGGTGTTGAGAAGCAGTACATCCGCTTCTTCCGGGTTGTCGGTGGGCTCCAGGCCGTGGCTGGATTCGAGCAGATCCACCATGCGGGTAGAATCGTACTCATTCATCTGGCAGCCGTGGGTCTGGATAAACAGCTTACGTGCCATGGGTTGCCTAACCGTCAAATAGAGGGAAAATGGGCGCGGATTATAGCGCTGACTGCCGCAAACTGCGAACCGGAGAATTCATGGGAAAACTGCTGTATGTGCTGCCATTGCTGGCAGCGTTGCTATTGGCCGGCTGTGGCAAGCAGGAAAGTGACCTGCCGGTGAATACCCGGCTGGGGGGTGATTTCACCCTGACGGACCAGAATGGCGAGCCTTTTCAGGCGAAAAAGCTGAAGGGACAGGTGTCGATTCTGTTCTTTGGCTACACCCATTGCCCGGATATCTGCCCGGCGGTGCTGGCCCAGGTGGCTCAGGTTTACCGTCATTTGGAAGAAGAAGGGGTGGCCGATCAGGTACAACCGGTGTTCATTACGTTCGATCCTGAGCGGGACACGGCTGCCCATCTGAAGGAATATCTGCCCTGGTTCAAGGCGGATATGATTGGCCTGACGGGCAGCCTGGAGCAGATTCGAGCCGTGGCCGAGCAGTACGGTGTGGTCTTTATCAAGGATCAGGAGGCCGGGGAGCAGGGCTACCTGTTTACCCATAGTGATTATATTTACCTGCTGGATGAGCAGGCGCGCGTGCGCAAGTTGTATCCGGCGGATTTCAAGATTGACGAGGTGGTAACGGATGTTGAATCGCTTTTGTAAGCCCGTTTGTCAGGGCGTGGCACTGGCTGTTGCGCTGTGCGCCGGCGTTGCCAGCGCGGATGTACGTATCAGCGATGGCTGGCTGCGGGCGGTGCCGCCGGTATCACCGACCATGGCCGGGTACCTGACGGTGACCAATGAGGGCGATACCAGCGTCAACATTACCGGCGCCCGTAGTGAAATCGCCGGCCATGCCATGCTGCACAGCATGAAAACCCTGGATGACGGGACGCGCAAAATGGGCCATCTCCACCATGTCATGTTGGCGCCGGGGGAATCGTTTTCCTTTTCGCCGGGCGGTGACCATTTGATGTTGATGAAACTGCAGCGGGTTCCGCAGCCTGGGGAGTCGGTCACGGTCTGCCTGACACAAGTTGAAGGGGAGGCGATTTGTGCCGGGTTGCCGGTTTTGCGTGAAGCGCCCTCGGACTCTTGATTCCCGATCACAATCACGGATAATGCCATCCTTTCGTCTTAGTTAAACTTTAATGAAAAAGACGAATTTTCTGTGGGGGAACTATGGGAAAGGCATTATCTGTCGTGCTCGGTGCGTCGCTGGGTATCAGCCCTTTATGGGCGATTGCTGCTGAAAGCGACGTGGAGCAGACGCTGCGTGATTACCAGCAGCGGCTTGAAAAGCTGGAACAGCAACAGGTTGAAAGCAGCCTGACACAGCCCGAGCGGCTGCGTATCAATGGATTCCTCTCCGCCGGCATGAGCCGTGCCGAGGCGGACACCACCTTGGGTGACGACGGCAGCTACATCGATGGCTCCGGTGATAAGTGGAGTCATGATTCCCTTACCCGTGCCGGCGTACAGTTTAACGCCCAGCTCACCGACAAGGCCGAGGCGGTTGTCCAGCTGTTTGCCTCCGGTGCCGATGATTTCAATGCGGAAGTGCAGTGGGCCTACCTGGACTACGACGTTACCGAGAGCGTTAGCGTCAAGGCGGGGCGTATTGTGGCGCCGTTCTATCTGCACTCACAGTATGTGGATGTAGGTTATGCCTATCCCTGGGTGTCATTGCCTTCCGAGGTGTATCAGCTGGCGCCCATCAAAACCATGGAAGCACTGGAAGCGACCTGGGGCTTCAATACCGGCCCGGTCAGCCATCGGCTTAGCGGTTTCTGGGGTTCCAGCACCGTGGATGGCGGGCCGCGTACCAACAATGCGCAATACCAGGCTGACGATCTCGCCGGCATGAACCTGACCAGCCGCTGGCGTGACTGGACCGTGCGTGCGGCCTACTCTGCGGCGGATGTGTCCGTGGGGCAGGATGATCTGGATGCGCTGATTCCTGCTACCGCATTGGGGCTGTCCTTTGACGAGGTGTACACCTACTTTGCCGGCCTTGGCCTGCAATATGATGACGGTAGCTGGTTCATGTCTGGCGAGGTGGCGCGTCTGGATTTTGGTAACTGGTACCCCAGCAGCCAAAGTGCCTATGTGAGCCTGGGCAAGTATATGGGCAAGTGGATGCCGTTGGTGACCTGGGCGGAAGTGGATCCCCGTGATCTGGATTCCTCTTTGCCTGGCCCGATCAATGATGGCCTGGCCGAGCAGCAGAAAAGCTGGACGGCAGGATTACGTTACTCGCTCACCGATTCCATCGCCCTGAAAGGGGAGTTCAGTTACTACTACGACTTCTCCGATGATGAGGTTTCCACCACAGGGTTCTTTGTCACCGACCCGGGGGCGGAGATGGAAGATGATCATGCCACCATTGTGCGTCTCAGCGCCGATCTGGTCTTTTAAGGGAGAATGATAATGAAGAAATGGATAATTTCATTGCTCCTGACCCTGTCCGCCACTCTGCACGCCGAGCCGGTTGTGGTGGTTTCAGCCAGTAGCGAATTGACCATGCTGACCCAGGACGAAGTACGCCAGTTATTTAATGGTTTGACTCGCCGGGCGTCTGGCGTTGCCTTGAAACCGTTGGATTTGCCGGCTAAAAGCGCTGAGCGCACGGGCTTTTATCAGCGGGTGATGGGCAAAAGCGCGGAGCAGATGAAAAGCTATTGGGCCAGAATGATTTTCACCGGCCGAGGTATGCCGCCCCGGGAAGTGTCCAGCGACCGGGAAATGGTCATGCTGGTCGGCAGTAATCGAAACTTTATCGGTTACGTGGATGAAACCAAGGTCTCACCACAGTTAAAAGTGGTGTATCGCCCCTGAATGTGTTTTTTGACCCGCCTCTCCGGCGGGTTTTTTTTGAACACGGATTAGACGGATGTCGCCGTTGTGTCAGTGCGTGGTTGCCCTGCGTTAATCCGCTTCGCTTGAGCCCCTGTTACGCAGCGGATGGCGCGCATACACTGCCTGCATGCGTTTATTCATTCTGATTGTCCTCACTATTTCCCCGCTGTTGGCCCCGGCCGATTGTGCACAGCTTGCCCCTGCCCGTGGTGTGCCTGCTGCGCCTGATCAGACATGGGCGCTGGCAACCCTGAATCTGTGGCGCCTGCGCGATGACCACAAGAACAGCGAGCTGGATGACCCTGTGTCGTCTGCGTTGTTGAGGGCACGGATAAATGCCGTTGCGGGCTTTATTGTTGAAGACCTGAACGCGCCGCATGTTCTGGCGCTTCAGGAAGTGGAAAACCAGGCCGTGCTGGATCGGCTGGCGGGTCGGTTGGCGCAGCGTGGTTACCGGTATCGTTCAGCGCTGCGTGAGGGTAATGACCCTTCGGGTATGGATGTGGCAATAATGTATCGCTCACCGGTCAATATTGGGTCGGTGAGCACTCTTTTTTCAGGCCAGCAATTCCATGGTCACGCGCTGTATGCACGCCCACCGTTGGTGGTTGCGCTTGAAGCGCCGCTTGCTGCGAATGTAGTGGTGGTGCATTGGCGTAGCGCGCGGAATTTGAAGAAAGCCTGGGTTCATGAAAAAAGACAGACTCAGGCGGCCTTGTTGGCCAACTGGGTAACGATGCAGACCTCGCCATTGATTGTCGCGGGGGATTTCAATACGACGTGGGATGAAGGCCGGTTCTCCGACAGCCATGAACGGTTTGAGCAATCGGGCTTGCTGAATCTCTGGTCGTTCTTGCCTGAAAAGGAGCGCTATAGTTTCCGCCACCGTTGTCGCCCGCAAGCGCTGGACCACATCTGGGTGTCACCCGGATTGAAGCCCTCTGTTAGCAAGGTTGCGGTGAGTCGTGGTAATGCGGGGCGTTATGACAGCCTGTATGGCAGCCAGGGTGTGGCACCGATTTCAGACCATGATGCATTGGTGGTGTATTTTGAACGCTAGAAGAAAAAATGCGGGAAGTTTCATGCTGCGAGTAACGCCGCTCCCTCTTTGCTTTTAAGCGTCAGGCATCGGGCGTTGAGCATCAAGCGTGAAAGGAAAAAGCGCCGCAGGGTTGCTTGCGTGCTTGCGAGGACCAGGGAGAGCCCTGCGGCGTAAACAGTGGGCGACCGGAGTCGCCCGTTTTTTTGCAGTGTTTAGATCGCGAAGGCGTAGGACACAACGAACAGGGTGTCGTCCGGTACTTCGTCGCTGTCGCCCATGCAGGTGCCCGTGGCGGTATAGACGCCTGTCCCAATCGCACAGTCGTCAGCGGAAACGATTTTGGACACGGTGAAGCTCAGCTCGTCGGTCAGGGCGTAGCTCAGGTCAACGTGGGTGTAGTTGGAATCTTCAGCTTCGTTGTCCCAGGTACCGACCAGAATGCCGTACTTGTCGTAGCTGTAGCCCAGAGTGAAGTAGTTACTTTCGTTGTCGGCGGCATCGGCACCGTGACCCACTTCACCCACACCGAAGTAACCGGTAGCGCTCAGGCCGGCAAAACCCAGACCCAGGATGACTTCTTCCAGGTCGCTGTCGGTATCGTTCGGGTAGTTGTAGTCGATGTAGGAGATGTCGAAACTGAAATCGCCGAATTCTTTACCGTAGCCAGCATAAAGATCGTATTCGGTGGTGTCGGTTTCAGAGCTGCCCCATACGCCGGCGTACAAGCCGGATGAGTGTGCGTAGTCCAGGCTACCAAACACTTGCGCACCACCAGCAGAGATGTCCTGACCACGCCAGAAGTACATGTTGGAAATACCCAGACTCCCGCCAATTTCAGCAATGGCGATAGACGGGGCCACCACGCTGGCTGCGGCAATAGCAGAGGCAATGATGGTTTTCTTCAGACCCAATACGTTTTTCATGTGCAACCCTCTTAACAAGTCTAATTTGTTCAGTGTGCGTTAGTGACGCACCGCCATATCGGCTCGATAAGAGTGTTGCAGAGAGTGTGCCAACTATTTTTTATTTATATAAAACAGTGAGTTGGTGGTTATGAGTGGTGATAAAAGAACGGTAATAAAGTGAGAAAGGAGAATGCGGTGGGCGAAATTAGTGCGCCGCACCGCATTGGTGCGATATTTATGGGCATTGCCAGTCGATGAGAACCGCATCCACGCGCTTCCCGTCCTGTTCGGTCAGTGACAGCCCGCACTGGTCGTTTTCATAGTGGAAGCTGGCTTGATAGTGCTGGCCGGCCACCGGATTAAATTGTAGCGCGACGCGGCAACGGTCACGGCTCTTATCGGTTTGGCGCTGGTCGTAGCTCACCCCGATGCGGGTTGCAGGTTCTGCAGCCACGGTGGTGGTGACTTCCGGGCTCTTTTTCAGCGACTCCAGTAAATCATTGAGCGCTTCGCCGCCCAGCGGGTTTTGGGCCAGAGCATATTCGGTGGGTTTAAAGCCCTTGCCGGGCACGCACACCACGGGTTGGGCGGCATTATTGTTACCGGTAAAGGTGACGCTGGCGGTGTTATCCCCCTCCGGTGCCTGATAGCTGAGGTGCTGGCAGCCGGCCAGCAGAATGACGCAGGCAGAAGCAAGGCGTTTCATAAGTGTTTCCTGTATGGGTTAGGCCAATCGCAAAGTGCTCCAATCTTGGGCACCGCGTATGCCCGGGTCAATGCAAGGGTGGGGCCAACCTGGCCGTTACGATGCGAAAATCAGGTATCGCTGCGGCGGAACCAGTGTTCAATGGCCTGGCGGGTGAGGCGTTGCTTCTCTTTCGGGGTTGGCAACCAGTTACCGGCGTTGCTGGCCATGGCGGTGAGGAACTCGAAGAAGGGCAGATGCTGGCGCAGAACCCGGTGATGGCGGTGGCTAATCATCGGGTTGAAGTAACCGAAGAAATCCAGCATCTGGCGTGGGTTCTTGCGCACCCAGAGCCAGGACCCCATTTCCAGGGTGAAGGGCAGAAAGGTGTGATCCGGCTGCTGTTCCTGGGCGTCGTCGTACAGGTAATCCCAGAGATCCCCGTGGGTGGTGTAGTTGATCGACTGCGGCTCGATCAGGTAGGGATGGTGATTCGGGTAGGTTTGCTCGAAGACCTGTTTGAGCCGGTATACCTCGGCAATATGCGGGATCGGCCGATGGCTTCGCGCGTAGCAACACCAGACCCGGTCCCGACGGCCAAAGCCGCTGTGGCAATCCAGGCTCATGGAGAATGGTGAGGAAAACAATTTTTCTCGCACGGTGCGGATTACCGCCTGGGCCTCGGGCTCCATGGGTTCACCCCTTTTCCCCCGATACCAGGGCAAATGCCGGCTGATGCGATGGCCGCCGACCAGAAAGGGGACCTTGCCCATGGCGTCAATCGGGGCGTTGCGCATCAGATCCACCCCGTTGGGGTTGCTGCGGGTGCGCCGCCAGATCCCGCCTGGATTGATCATGGGCATGAAAACCAGGCGTACCTTTTCCAGGCGCCGGTGAAGCTGGTCATCCCATTGCAGGCGATGGATCAGGCTATGCAGCCAGGACATCAACACCTGACTGCCAATCCGTTCCACACCGTGTACGCCACCGAAAAAACCTATCACCGGTGCGTTGGGCGCTTGGCTGCCCAGCTCAATCACATGAATTGGCAAGGAGATTTGACCCATGGGCACCTGATGCACGGTGGTCACGCGTAAATGCCGTTCCCCGTGGCGGATCAATGCATCCAGTTCCAGCAGTTCCGGCAGGTGGCGTTGCAGCAGGTAGAGCTTTTCTTCCATAGGTCACTTTCGTCCACGGTGACGCTCACCTTAACGGCAATGGATAACAGAAATGTGACGATAGAAGCGGCGGGCGATTCAGGCGGCAGCACGGTCCGGGGCTAACGGGATTCTCCGCGTTGCCACTGGTAGCTTCACGCTTGTGGCTATCTCTTCCCTTTCACCAAAGTGTGATCGTGTTGTCAGCAGAGTGTCATGACGGGTTTCTAGCGTGAAGAGCAAGGGTTTCATCGCATGACGGGCGGAGTGCTTCGTCCGGATGTCATCACAACGGAAGGGCGACTGTGGCCAAGCCAGACATTCAGCCTCACGATTCTGTTGATACATTGCGCACCGGTGATCTGCTGCTGTTTTCCGGTCGGGGGTTTACCAGCGATGTGATTCGGGTATTTACCCGCAGCCCCTGGAGTCATATAGGCATGGTGCTTCACCTGCCTGGTCAGCCGGAACCGCTGGTGCTGGAATCCACTACTCTCAGTGAATCCCCGGATGTGACCCTCGGCCACCCGATTGCCGGTGTGGCGCTGGTTCCGTTACACAGAAAAATCCGGGATTACCCGGGGGCGGTGGCGGTACGTCGACGGCACGGGCCCAATCTGTCGGAGCGCCAGCAGCGCATGGTGGCCCGCATGGCGCGCCGACTGCTGCATCGCCCCTATAAAAATTATGTGTTCTGTAATGCGCTGGATGTGCTGACCGGGTTTACCCGCCGGCCAGACCAGCGTGGCTGGTTCTGCTCCGAGCTGGTGGCGGAGCTCTATCGTCGCCTTGGCTGGTTACCCCTGGATACGCGTCCAAGCACCTTGGTGCCCGGCCATTTTGGTTCGCGTCATATGCGTTTGCAGCATGGCAAGCTGGGCCCGGTGGAATGGCTCAAATCTGAATTGCCATGGCGTCCGATGCGCGGTGAGGCCGATAAGGCGCTTACAGCCAGCGTCGCACCTTCTTCCTGTATGCCTGCCACTGCTCGCCAAACTGTTGCGCATGAAACGTTTCTTCCGCCGCGATCACATGTTGCTGGATAACCCAGATGACAGGCACCCACATCACCAGCATGCCGGTGCTATGTTGAGCCAGTGCCATGGCCAGATGCAGACAGGCAAAGCCCAGGTAGATGGGATTGCGGCTGAGCGAAAACACGCCGCCGGTGAGCAGGGCATTGGCTGCCCGGTGGGGCATCAGTGTGGTGTGGGCCCGGCGCAGTTGAATCACCGCACTGGCGGCAAGCCCGATCCCGATAAGCGCGAGCACCAGTGTGACCCATTGCTGGCCGGTGAAGTGTACCCCCGGAAGGGACAGCGCACGGTCCAGCCCGTATCCCATCAGCAGCCCGCCCAGAAAGAGGGCTGGCGGCGGCATCATGACCTGGGGATGTTCGAGCGACATGGGATTTCCTTCTGTGGTGTTTGTTTGCCGGTATGCGGGGCCAAGGTGTGATTGTATCTGCCTCAGGCCGTTTTTATCACGGGAAATACCGGGCCGATGTCGGTCAGGTCAACACTGCACCGGACCGCGTTGCACGCAGTGAACGCAAGGAGAGGCAAAAGATTGAGCAATGGACTATTGATCGTTTGTGAAAAGCTGGGTTATGGTAATTCCAATCCCGCCTTTGTGGGAGTGATCGCGATCAAAAGCTGAAAAAGCTTAATGCAACTGAACCGCCAAAGGGCTTAAACCGTGGCGGCAAGGCGCAGGCGTCACTCTCGCAGTCCCAGATCTGACGTCAAGCCTCAGCCGCCAAAACGAAGCAACCGTACCGTCTAACCTGTATAGGGGATACGCATGGAAGAGCGCGCGGCCAGACTCCACACCCTTTCCGTCAACCACGCAAGCGCCAGTCAGAACGACAGTTCGACCTTCGAAGAAGACCAGAAAAAAACCTACGTTATCGATACCAATGTGCTGATTCACGATCCCAACTCGTTACTGAATTTCGAGGAACATCGGGTCGTGATTCCCATGACGGTGCTGGAGGAACTGGACAAGCTCAAGAGTGGAAAATCACACACGGCGGCGGATTGCCGTGCCGCGATTCGACAGATCGACAAGGTGCTGGGCAGTGCGACACCGCAGCAGGTGGAAGAAGGAATCCCCATTCCCCGTGGTGGCGATAATGCCCCCCAGGGCACCTTGACAGTGTTGATGGCGGAACAGAACAAGACCTTTGCGCCGCTGCCCAGTGACCTGAATGACAATCGCATCATCAACGATGTGTTTGCCATGAAAGAGCAGTTCCCGGATAGCCGCTATATTCTGGTGACCAAGGACATCAATATGCGCCTCAAGGCGCGGGCTTGCGGTATCGAGTCGGAGGATTACCACAACGACCAATTGGTGTCAGACATCAAGCAGCTGACCCGGGGTTACTTTGAAGTGCCCGGATCGTTCTGGGACCAGGTCACCCAGGTGGAAACGGAACAGGTGGGCGTGGACACCCTGCACCATTTGTCCCACGGTTTGCTGGTCAGTGAAATTCTGGGTGAAGAGGTCTATCCCAATCAGTATATCGTTGACGAACAGGGGTTTGTCGGCCGGGTTATGACAGTGGAAAATGGGGTGGTGACGCTTCGGCATTACAAGGCGGATAGCCTGATGGAGCAGGAAGCCTGGGGCCTGAAACCGATGAACATTCAGCAGGCTATTGCCCTGCAGATGTTACTGGACCCGGATGTGCACATTGTCACGCTGACCGGGGCGGCCGGGTCAGGCAAAACCATTCTGGCGCTGGCGGCGGCCATCGAAATGACCGTGGAGCAAAAGAGCTTTAACAAGATTATTGCCACCCGCTCCACGCCACCACTGGCGGAAGATCATGGCTTTCTGCCTGGCACGGAAGAGGAAAAGATGGATCCGTGGCTGGGGGCCATCAATGACAATATCGAGGCGCTACACCTGAACGATGAGAACCCGTCCGGGAGCATCCAGTATGTGAAAGAACGTGCCAATATCCAGTTCAAGGCGATGAACTACATCCGCGGGCGCAGTTTCCAGAAATCCCTGATCCTGATCGATGAGAGCCAGAACCTGACCCCCCATCAGATGAAGGCGATCATTACCCGGGCAGGTGAAGGTTCCAAGGTGGTGTGCCTGGGCAACCTGGCACAAATCGACACGCCTTACCTGTCGCCCACCAGTTCCGGGCTGACTTACATGACCGAGCGCTTCAAACGGTTCGAGCATGGTGGCTCGGTGCAGCTGAACGGGGTGCCCAGGTCCAAGTTGGCGGAATACGCAGAGTCGTTTCTCTGAATTTACAATTAATAACTTCGCGAGCCACTTCAGCTTTAGCCTGAAATGTAAGAGGCCGCGCCCTGTTTGGGTGCGGCCTCTTTTTTTAAAACAATATGACCTGGTTGGGGTCAGTTATTAATTGTTAACTATTCATTATTAATTATGTTCCTGCACGCCTCAGACTGATAGAAATCGTCCAGCACCCACTCGATAAAGGGTTCCAGTACGCCTTGTTCAACCAGAACACTAGCGCCCCGGGCCAGTGCCGGTGTAGCGATCTCGCGGATCCGTTCTTCACTGATCTGCATGCCCTCGAGGACGCTTTTCAGTGATTTCTCCATCAGCGATGCCACGGCTGCCTGGATACCCACGCTGACCAGACGGCGGGTGTACGCCAGACGGGCGCTTTCATCGGTAATCGCGCAACTTTGCGCCACCACTTCCGTCACGGCGCCGTCGGGCACCATCTTCATGTAATTTGCCGGTTTAAGCGGGGCGACGCGGTGGTAGCCATCGCGGGCCAGTTGCTGAATTCGTTCGTTGGTTAATTGCTTGTTCAGCCATTGCTCACCGGTTTTCAGGGTGACGCGAATATTCTTTTGCAGGTAGGTGCGAATGGATTCTTCCATGCCGCCCATGGCTTTGCCGACCACACTCTTGCGGCCCATCTTCATCATGCTGCTAACACCGGGCAGTTTCGCCAGCGCATTTTCTTCCAGCAGGAAATTCTTGATGCCGGTATAGAGCATTTCACTGACCATTTCGCTGACCAGTGGATGGTTCATGGCCGCGTGAATGGCTTTTTCCCGCAGGCTTTGCAGCTTCAGTACCTGTTCGAGAATGGCCTCGAAGTGTTCTTCGCGGAGCAGCTCACCGATGGTGGCGTCATCCTGCTCAGCAGCGTCCCACACGGCAAGGCTCACGTCGTTGATAACGTCCTGCAATCCGCGGGCACTGAGCGCTTCCTGCAGCCACTGATCAACGACCTGTACAAGACTGTCTTGATCCACCAGGTTGCCGAGCGGAATGTCAGTGAGCAGGTTGCTCGCTTGAGCCATGAGGCCCTGCCAGTGTTCCGGGTCCTGAAGCTGTTGGCTCAGATGTGCCTTGTGAGCATCGCGCAGGGCGCTGACCAGTGTGTTGGAGGACATGGTGATACAACCTCGTTGTTATTCGGTTCTGGATATTGAAGATCCCGGGCCTGGCGATGGAACGCAGACCCCCGCTTCGCGGTAGAGCACACGGCTCCGAAAGCTATCTTGCGGCATTCGCACCACGCTGTATGTAACCGGGAAGACTGCTGCCGGGGGCGCTAGTGCAAACGTTACAGACGCAGTGCGGTGGTGTGTATGCGGGGTACGGTTTGCTACCAGAGTGGATCGGCATCGGCGTGCGGTATGTTTTGTACCGTTGGTCAAAATTTATGCGGTTTTGGTCAGTATGCACAAGGTTGCACCGGTAGGGGCGCCTATTCTGAATCGAGCGGGGCGCCAATATGTCTGGACATCCAGTCTGGCAGTCAGTGTGGGGGCAGGCCTGCGAGGCCTGGTATCAAGTTTGAACCGCGACAGCATTTGGCGGACGCCTGATTTTTTATTGATGCAGCGCAATGCTTGGTATCCGAGTGTGACGTTCAATGGTGCCGTGTTGACCCATCAGGGGATTCACTCCGGGTTTTTGAATGAATAAGGGGAAGGGTATGAAACTGCGCGGACAGGGAAAAAGTGTGTTGATGTTGTCCTCCGTCTTGTTGGCCGGGCCTGTCATGGCTCATCAATCCGGCGATTTCATCGTACGCATGGGGGGCATCAAGGTTGCTCCTGATGTGAGCAGTGATGCTTTCGATTCGGCATTGCCAGTGGTTGGCGGGCTAGAGGTCGATGTGGACGATGATACCCAGTTGGGGCTGACGTTCGCTTATATGGTGACAGACAGCATCGGTGTTGAATTGGTCGGGGCAACGCCGTTCACCCATGACATTATTCTGGATACCGGGGGAAGCGGGGTGGTGATTGGCGAAACCAGCCATTTGCCACCGACGTTGCTGGCGCAGTTTTATGCTCCCCAGTTGGGCCCTGTACGCGGGTACCTTGGAGCCGGGGTGAACTACACGCTGTTTTTCGATGACAGCATTGATGATGCAGTAGTGAGCCCTTTGCTGGGCGGCGCTGATGTGGATGTGAAGCTGAGCAATTCCGTGGGCTTTGCCTGGGAAGTGGGCGCGGATTTCCTCATCAATGAAAACTGGCTGCTCAATGCTAGCGTCTGGAATATCGATATCGATACCGAAGCGCGGCTGTATGTGAACGACGCTCGGGTGGATAAAATCGATGTGGAAATTGACCCTTGGGTCTACATGGTCGGCGTGGGCTATCGTTTTTAGGGGCGCTTCACGCAACACGCTGAACGCTGTAGAGAGTAAGACGCCGATGAGCTTGGGCGGCACGGGCGGAGAGTGTAGTGAGTGATCTCCGCCCTGTGCCTTCCGGTTTGGCGTGAAGCCTGCTGCGTGTTGCTTCCCGCGAGGCTTAAGCCATTTCTTCCAAGCATTCCGGGAATTGCTGGCGAAACACCTCGTAGCCGCCATCCAGGCTGACGACATTGCTGAACCCTTGCTCTGCGAGCCAGTCTGATGCGCTTTGACTACTGTTGCCGTGGTAGCAATACACTACCAGGGCATGATCAGGTGCGGTGTTGGCCAGAAACTGATCCACGTTGGCCTGACTTAAATGCACGGCACCTTGCAGGTGTCCGGCGGCAAAGCTGGCAGGGTCGCGGATATCGACAAACAGAGTGTCACCCTGATCAAACAGGGTTTTTCCGTCCGTAGGGCTGATTCGCGTTGCCATGGTCAGTCCTTCTTTTCTGCGTTTTGCGTGGTGTCGTGGCCCGGCGCTTTCACTGGGGCAGCCGTTTCTTTCTCGGCCAGCAGATCGGCGGGCGGGTATTCGCATTCCAGCTTCATGCCAATGGCATTTTCCAGTTCCGGCAGCAGGAAGGCGTCGTCTTCACAGGCGAAGCTGATTGACATGCCGCTGGCGCCGGCGCGGCCGGTGCGGCCGATGCGGTGTACGTAATCTTCCGGGTCTTCCGGCAGATTGTAGTTCACCACATGGGAGACGCCGTCGATGTGGATGCCCCGGCCTGCCACGTCGGTGGCGATCAGTACCTGCAGATCACCGGCACGGAAGCGTTCCAGAGTCTTGCTGCGCTGGGTCTGCGGCACGTCGCCGGAAATCAGGGAGACTTTCAGCCCTTTCTTGTGCAGCCGGTCGCTGACCCGGCGGGTAATATCCCGGCGGTTGGCAAACACGATGACCTTGTCCATGTTCATGCCGGTGATCAGGTTATAGAGCAGCTTGAACTTGTCGTCGGTATTGGTGATGTAGACCTTTTGCTCCACGGTATCGGTGGTGACCTGGGTGGGCTCGATCTCCACTACTTCCGCGTCCTGGGTCCAGCGACGGGACAGGTTCATCACATCGTCGTTGAAGGTGGCCGAGAAAAGTTGGGTCTGGCGGTACTGGCTTTTCGGGGTCATGCCGACAATGCGTTTCACATCGGGGATAAAGCCCATGTCCAGCATGCGATCGGCTTCGTCCAGCACCAGGAATTCTACCCGGTCGAGCCACAGGTCGCGGCGTTTGGCGAAGTCGAGCAACCGTCCGGGGGTCGCGACCAGAATATCAATCAGCTTGTTTTGCAGGCGTTCCTGCTGACGATTGAAGTTCATGCCGCCGACCACGCTCATTACCTGCAGGTCGGTGTGCTTGGCCAGAACCTTGGCGTCTTTTTCAATCTGCATGGCCAGTTCCCGGGTGGGGGCCACGATCAGGGCTCGGGGCTCACCGGCAAAGCGTTGCACGTCGATAGGGTGCTTGAGCAGGTCGTTGATCACCGTGATCAGAAAGGCGGCGGTTTTCCCGGTGCCGGTCTGGGCCCGGCCGATGGCGTCGGCGCCAGCAAGGGTGTGGGTCAGTACTTCAGCCTGAATGGGAGTGCAGTACTGAAAACCGGAATCAGCGATACCGTGCATCAGGTCCAGGTGCAGGTCGAAATCGTGAAAGCGGCTCTCGCCTTCCTTTTCCGGGACCTGAAATTGCTCCAGGCTCCAGGAGCTTGCCTTGTCTTTTTGCATGTATTCGCTCAGTCTGAATGCGAGAGATTTTGTGAGTGCAGTCGCCTTGTGTTCCTGTCTGGCAGGGCCTTGAAGGCGTCTCCAAACATCACAGTGTAGAAAAAATAGCCAGCGCTGTCAGAGGATGTTTGTTATGGGCTTGCTTCGCGGCGTTATTGTAGTGTTTTGGGTGGGGGTACTGTTAGCCATTTTCATGGATTTACCCGCTCCCTTTGACCGCTTGCTCATTATTGCCGGTTCGGTGGTGGCGATTCTGCATGCGCTGGAATGCCTGGGCTTTGCCCTGTGGCTGCGGGGCAAAGGCCTGTTTCACTGGCGTGATGCCTTGATGACCATGATATTCGGCGTGATTTACCTGAAGCCGAGAATGCGCGGGGTTCGCCGCGCCCGAGCCTGAAACCGTCGTTTCTTATCCAAACACCAGCACCCGGTTATTGGCCGGCATTTCATGGTCTGCCAGGCATTGCCGGCCGTGGCGGGCAAACTCCTGTTCGATCCATTCCTTGTCGCGGATGCCCCGCTGCGGATCGGCGGCTTGCAGCCAGCCGTCAAACTGCCGGTTTGAATCACTGGTGAACTGCCCGTCGTAGTTGAAGGGGCCGTAAACCATGAATCGGCCTCCTTCGTTGAGGCGCAGGCAGCCTTCGGCGATGCAGCGGGCGACCAGCGGCTGCGCCATGATATGAAAGGTATTGGCAGTGAACAGATAATCAAACGGGCCAGCAGGCCACTCGCCGGTAACATCCAGCGCCAGGGGCGGCTTGGCCGGGTTCGGTGTTTGGCTCAACCAATGGCGAATGGCGGGCAGATTGTCGGGTACGTCAGAGGGTTGCCATTGCAGGAGGGGTAGCTGTGCGGACAGCCAGGCGGCGTGTTGCCCGGTGCCGGCGCCGATTTCCAGCAAGGTGCCGGGGGCCTGGCAGTGTTGTTGCAAAACCTGAAGGATGGGGCCTTTGTTGTTTTCGGCCGCCTGGGAGAAAGGAACCTCTGAGGATGTCATGGCTACTCCTGTGAGTGAGAAGCCATGGCACCATCAAAGGCTTTTTCTGGCAAGGGAAAAGCGTGATTCCCTGGCGGTTACTTCTTGCTCATGTATTTCTGGCCCATGGCGATCAGCTTCTGGTAGCTGGTCGGCAGCAGGCGCTGCATGGTGTCGACGGCGACAGCATCAGAACCGATCAGCACCCGGCGCTTGTTACCGCGGACACCCTTGAGAATGGTGCTGGCAGCTTCTTCCGGGGTGGTGCGGAACATCTTCTCGAAATCCTGGATGGATTGTTCCTTGCTGGCACCGGTGATTCGCTCAACGCCATCGCTCATGCGCGCGGCCTTGGCAATATTGGTCTTGATGCCGCCCGGATGAATGGAGGTGCAGGAGACCGGGCTGCCTTCCATTTCAAGCTCAATACGCAAGGATTCCGTGAAGCCACGCACCGCGAATTTGGCTGCGTTGTAAGCTGACTGGGTGGGAATGCCCACCAGACCAAAGATAGACGATACGTTGATGATATGCCCTTCACCGGCTTGCTTCAGGTAGGGCAGGAACGCCTTGGTACCGTAAACCACGCCCCAGAAGTTGATGTTCATCAACCACTCGAAGTCGTCGTAGTTCATGTCTTCCACGGTGGCGCCCAGTGCCACACCGGCGTTGTTGAAGATCATGTTGGCCTGGCCAAAATGGTTGACCACATCATCGGCGAAATCGTAGAACGCCTGGCGGTCGGCCACGTCCAATATCTTGGTCATCAGGCGATCTTCGCCGAGGTTCAGGTTGTTGGCGGTTTCTTTCAGGCCCGCTTCGTTAATATCCGAGATGGCCAGTTTTGCGCCAGAAGCGGCCAGTTCCATGGCCAGTGCCCGGCCAATACCGGAGCCGGCACCAGTGATAACGGCAACTTTATCTTTGAAATTCTTCATGATGACTCCTGTATCCGCTCCCGCAGGAGAGGGCATGTATAAGCGAGTGGCAAGTTGAAAGTTCAAAGTTTAAAGGCGCGAGAGAGGTTGTCAGGGCCTGCATAACCATGTCAGGTAGCAAGCCGTCGCGACTTTTTGCGGCCGTGGATCCGTTCGGTGGGTACTGATTCTGCCCGCACGATCAACTTTGAACTTTTAACTCAAGTTGGCGACCGAGTGTAGACACTTTGTCACTGCAGAATGGGCCAATCTTGTCAGACAAGGTGCTGGCATCGTGGCATTGGCGACACGGCGGGCTGTCGCTGCGGTCTGTCAGAGCGATGGCTGGGGGCAGCTGTCGCTTAGCGGGGTCGCTATTGCAGCCCGGCTCTGGCGGACCAGGGTTTGCAGCTCAGTGTCACTGTGGCCGGTCACCGTGAGTGGGGGATGCAGGATAAGGCGGGCGGTGGCGCCGGGGTGAAGACGCAGGGTGCCGGCGGGCAAAATGTCGAAGGTCCCGGACAGGGTGACCGGCAATACCGGTATATGCAGGTCCTGGGCCATCTTGAACGCGCCTTTCTTGAAGGGTTTCAATTGCCCGTCGCGACTGCGGGTGCCTTCAGGAAAGAACAACACGCTGGCGCCGTTGGCCAGCCGAGCCCGTGCCTCATTGAGCGATGCAATGGCCGCTTCAGTGTTGTCGCGGTTGATGAAAACATGGCCGAGTTTTTCACAGCAGATGCCAATAACCGGGATTTTGCGCAGCTCGTGTTTCATCACCCAGCGAAAATCCACGCCCAGGTAGCCATACAGGACAAAAATGTCGAACTGGCTGAGATGGTTGGCGACGATCACGTAGCTCTGGCCTGGCAATAGATGATGGCGTCCATGCACCTCGACCCGCACGCCGCTGTACAACAGGCAGAGCTTTGCCCAGGGAATGGCGCTGAGCTTGGCGACCTTCTCTGCCGGCAGAAAGGGAATTAACAGCAAGCAGGTCAGCCCCGCAAGCACAGTGGTGGCCACCATCAGTGGCACAAAGATCAGCCAGCTATAAAGAAAGAAAAACAGCCTTACCATCACGTGCCGCTCTCCGGATTGTGCGCAGACGAGGGCCTATGGTAGCGGAGGGGTGGCCGAAAATGACAGACAGATAAGCACTTTGTTACGTTTTGATGATGCGCCTTTACGGGCCGGGAGCGGCCTGCGGGCTGGCGTCGGCCGGCCGACCAGGGCCATGCAGATCAATATAGTCGTAATAATGGTTCTGGTATTCCGGCTTGTTGACGATGCGGCGAAGGCGTTCAAGCGTGAAGTAAGGGGCATCGCGGAGCAGAATATTGGCAATCCAGGCAGGGATGTAGCCGCCGGGATCCAGAATCAGCTCATAGGTCATTTCCACTTCGTGGTTACCCAGTCGGGTAAAACCCAGCAGCCCGGTCATTTCCGGGAAGCGGATGTAGTTATTGTTGGGGGGCAAGGCATCGGGCTGGTTAATCAGCGTGATCATCACCGATTCCTGCTCGGTGTTCAGGGTCTGCGTCACTTTGGCACGCAGCACCGCTTCCCGGTCGGCCAGCGGCCAGGGCAGCTGGGTGGTAAAGCGCAGCTGTCGGTCCAGGGGGCTGGTGCGGCCGAACTCTTCTGCGCTGTCGACAAAGTGAAGCCACTTGGGGAACGAAGGATAATCGTTGAGCAGGGCGACCAGGGAGTATTCGTCGTTCAGGGTAAAACGGGTGATGCCGCGAAACGTTTTCAAGCGGGATTCATCCCGGTGTTTCATGTACACCTGAATGTCATTGCGGTCACTGACCAGGGTCCAGTCGGGGTCCTCATTGCTGGATGCCGGTGCAGACCATGCCGGGGAAAAGGCAGAGAACAATGCAGAAAGTGCAAGCAGAAGCCAACTAAGGCAAAAAGGTCGAAGCCTGTCCATAGGGGGCGAAGAGTCCTTGTTCGCTATTCTTGGAATTGATTTGGGCATATAACGCGACGTCATTATGACATTATCATTATAGGGCTGAACACATTTTGACCGCTTTGCCCTGTGGTTTCTCCGCGCTAACTGACAGTCGGTGCGGCAAATACGCATTAACGGCAGGCAATTTTGTGAACGGCTGCTAGACTGTCGCCCGGCGCGTTTTGCGCTGATTGAGTACTCAATAACAAGCATTTGCATATTTCTGTTGTGACGATTCCCTATGCTTAAACGAGCGTTTCATCTTTTGGTCGGTGCTGCCTTGGTGGCGGGCTATTTTGCGGCCACCCCGGCTCGGCTCTGGCAGCCGGCCCCGCAGTTGCTGGCGGCAGATCCCGCCCCGGTGCCTTCTGCTTCCCAGTGGCAAACCCGGTTTGCGTCCGATGCGGATACCAGCATGGTGCATGCGGCCTCCATGGTGGAACTGCCCGACGGCCGTTTACGGGCTTTCTGGTTTGCCGGCACCCGTGAAGGGGCGGCGGATGTGTCCATTAATTCCGCGATCTTTGATCCCGAGTCTGGTGCCTGGTCCGACGAGACGGTGTCTGTCACCCGCGAACAGATTTCCCGGGGCTGGGGGCGCCACATCCGCAAACTCGGCAATGCGGTACCGGTGCTGGATGATGATGGCCACATGCGGTTGTTTGTGGTGGCAGTCAGTTTCGGTGGTTGGGCGGCCAGCCGGCTGGTGGTGATGGAATCATCAGACCTGGGCGTCAACTGGGACTTCGATACGGCATTGGTGGCGACCCCGTTCCTGAATATCAGCACGCTGGTCAAGACCCCGCCAATTCATTACAGCGATGGCTCCATCGGCTTGCCTGTGTATCACGAGATGATCGGCAAGTTTGGTGAGATTCTGCGCCTGGACCGGGATAACCGTATCCTCGGCAAGGCCCGCATCGGCCATGGGCGCAAGGCCATTCAGCCGCTGGTGTTGGTGGACGACAGCAACCATGCGGTCTCTTTCCTGCGCAATGAGAATGAACCGAACAACGGCTACCTGTATCAGTCCTCCAGCAGCGATGGGGGCTGGCGCTGGTCACCGCTGGAATATGCGCCGGTGGACAACCCCAGCTCAGCCGTGGGCGGTGTGGCCATGGGCCCGGGGCACTGGCTGGTGGCGACCAACTGCAATCGTGAAGAACGCGATGACCTGTGTATTCGTGAAACCCGTGATGCGGGGCAGCATTGGGAAGATCGCTGGTTTTTCCATAATCGCGAGCAGTGGCGGGGTAACGCATTGAAACCGGATGCGTTTGCCGACCTGATTGATGATGAATTTGTTGGCAAAGCGATCCCCGAAGATCAGCGCCTGTTCCTGGAGCGGGTAAAAGCCAACAAGTGCCAGCCCCACCGAGGGTGTGAGTTTCAGTACGATTACCCGTACATGGTGCGTACCCGCAACGGTGACCTGCACTTGCTCTACACCTGGAACAAGACGGCGATCCGCCATGCCTGGCTGAAAGCGGATGCCGTGGAGAGCCGCGCGACGCAACAACAACCAGAACAGGGAGCTCGATAATGTCACTTGATCTGGTGATTTGTGCACTGGTGCTGGTGGCGGTGCAGTTGCGTATCAGCGCCAACCTGCTGTCCTTGCGCGGGCGTGTGGTGTTGGCCGGTCTGGTTTTTGTCTGGTCCCTGTTGCCCTACCCGTGGGGGCCGGGGGCCTGGGTGCTGAGTTATCTGGCAGGTTTTAGTATTTCTTCCGGCCTGTTGGCGGTGCTGGCGATTCAGCACCGTATTGCCGGGCATTACTGGCTGCCTGTGCGGGAATTGCGCACGGCCTGCCTGATGCTGGTATTGATGGCGTTGTGGTTCTACCCGATGAGCATGGGCTCAAGCTACGCGGATCCGTACGCGTTGGGTTTTGGCGATTTCGTCTTCAGCACCGCCCTGTTGTTGATCGGTCTGCTGGCGTGGGTCACCCGGGCCTATGCGTCCTGCCTGATTCTGGTGGCGGCTCAGTGCGCCTTCGGTGCCGGCTGGCTGACCAGTGATAATCTCTGGGATTACCTGATCGATCCCTGGCTGGTGTGCTGGGCGGCAGGTTGGTTATTGCGGGACCGGCTGCTGCGGGCGCGGGCCATGCCCGCGCCGCAGCCTCCGGTTCAGCCTTCGGAAGCGGGCAAAGATGCTGACGGCGCCACCGAGGCGGCGGGCCAGAACAGCGCCACCAGGTAGCCCACCAGGAACATCAATACGTTGCCGATCAGGCCGGTGTAATACAGGTCGAAGGGGGCGCTCAGCGCCTCCGGCAGCAGCTGGTTATTGGTCAGAATGGTCCAGCCAGTGAACACCAGTGTGCAGCCGATGCCACACCAGGCGGCCCGCGCATTCCCTCTCTTGCTGAAGAACCCCAGTAGATACAACCCCAACATGCCGCCACCGAGCAGGGAGACCAGAATGGTGGAGGTGTCCTGCAGCGTTTTCGTGTCCGCCTGGTTCAGCCACAGCGCGCCGAGAATCATTAGCCCGGTGACCGCAATGGCAATAGTCCAGGCCACCTTCAGATAGTGACGATCATCGCGGCCGGGGCGCAGGTGGCGGCGGTACAGGTCCACCACGCTGACCGTGGTTATCGAATTGATGCTGGAATCCAGAGAGCTCATGGCTGCCGCCAGGGCTGCGGCGATCACCAGCCCGGCCACGCCGGCGGGCAGGTAACCGGTAATGAAATGCGGCATCAGGGTTTCCGCCCGGGCATCGCCGGCCAGAATGGCGCTGGCATGCGGGTCCGGGTATGCCTGAAAGAACACCCAGAGCGCGGTGCCCAACAACATATAAAACGCCCAGATTGGCAGTGCCGTGAACAGGTAGACCCAGAGCCCGCGTCGCGCTTCCAGCGTCGATTGAGAGGCGCAATAACGCTGCACGGTGTTCTGGTTGCTGGAGTATTCGGTGAGCCAGTTGGTCAGCCCGATCAGCAACATCATGGTGGCGGTTTTTTCACTCAGGGAGAACGACCAGGAGGTGTCACCCGGGGCGCCGTTTTCCCACGGCGCCAGCGCAAACTTGCCGGCATTGCCGGCCTGCTCGAAGACCTGGTTCAGGCCGCCGGGCAGTGCATCCAGTATCACCCACAGGCAGATGATGCCGCCGAGCAGCAGAATCACGGTTTGCAGCACGTCGGTCCAGATCACCGCATCGATGCCGCCGATCACGGTGTACAGCCCGACAAAGAGGCCGCCCAGCACAATGGCGGTGGCGGGGGACAGGTCGGTGACCTGCTGGATCAACAGCGACAGCAGCCACAGAATCATGGCCAGGCGCACCAGCTGTGCCACCAGAAAGGCCACGGCGCCATACACACGAATGGACGGGCCGTAGCGTTGTTCGAGAAATTCGTAGGCGCTGGTCATATTGCCGCGCCGGAAAAACGGCAGGAACACGAACGCAGCCACCAGCATGGCGGGTAGCAAGGCCAGGTTGGGGAGATAACGAAGCCAGTCGGTCTTGAAGGCGTCGGCGGGGTAGGCCAGGAACGTGATGGAGCTGATCGATGTGCCCACCAGGGACAGGCCGATCACCCAGCCACGGAAGCGGCGACCGCCCACAAAGTATTCTTCGGTGTTGGTGTTACGGCGGGAAAAGTAGAAGCCGATACCCAGCACCACACACAGGTAGCCGGCGAGGACCACCCAATCAGCCGTTGCTAGTGTCATTATTGTTATTCCGCTGCAAGGCAATCAGGCGGCACGCAACTCGCCGCCGCGTGCAGCCTGTTGCGTGCCGTGATGCGACTTATGTTGCTTTATTGCTCGATATAAACGTTATCGGCCTGTTCCCCACGGTCGGACATGCGGGTATCAAAACGCACCTTGGTGCCGGTGCGCAGGCTGCGACGGCCACCGTTCTGTACGGCTTTGAAGTGCACGAACAGTTCTTCGCCGCTGTCGGTAAGAATGAAGCCAAAGCCCTTGTTGGGGTTGAACCACTTCACTTCACCACGCTGCTGACCATTTTTGCCGGGCAAAGAGGGGCGGGGCAGGTTGGCTGGCACCAGCTTGCTGAAGGGAATCAGCGGCAGCAGGTAGGCGAGGACCGGAATCCACAGCCACGCCTGGTGGGTGAAAACGGTATTGCCATGGCTGGCTACCAGGCCGGCTAGGTAGAAGAACACCGCCACATGCAGCGGCAGCCGCTGGCGACCGCCAAGCAGGCAGACCAGGTTCACGGCAGCGGCCAGCAACAGGCCCAGGCCGGTTTGTTGACTGTGGATGTTGGAAACCTGAATCATGGCCAGGTTTTCGTGGATGGTTACCAGGGCCATTTCCGGCGCAAACAGAAGCCAGGCGCCAGGGATGGCCAGCAACAGGGTGACGATGACGTAAAAAATAGTCAGCGATTTAGAGACATTCATGGAATTGACGTTACCTTGTTTAAGCAATGAGTGATAAAAGTAAGGATAAAAACCGCCAGATGACGAGGCGGTATTGCGCGGTTAACGTGCCCGGGTAAAACCCCCGTTACCGTCGCCCTTTTTGTTGGCAGGGCTTGCCGGTAATGACTGTCAGGCGCCGCACAATCCGGGCATTGTACCCAAGCTGGCGGTGAAACTCATGTTGGAGTCATTTTGACGTCATATCCATTCCTGAACCCGGCTTTTTTTCAGGCGTTGCAGCAGTGCGGCGCCACCACCCCTGAGACCGGCTGGTCGCCCTGCCATGTGGAGCGTGAAGGGGCGTGGCTGCCCCTGTACGGGCGCGATCATTCCCGTGGCGAGTACGTATTCGATTTCAGCTGGGCGGACGCCTATCAACGCCATGGGTTGGCTTATTACCCCAAACTGGTGACCTCGGTACCGTTCACGCCAGTCGTGGGGCCTCGCTGGCTGGGCGACTGGAGCCCGGACGCGCTTTGGCAGGCAGTGAGCGAGCAAATGGCAGAGCAGCAGGCCAGCGGCTGGCATCTGCTGTTCCCGGACCAGGCCAGCCGCGAGACGCTGGCAGAGCTGCCGCTGGTGTCCCGTCAGGCCTGCCATTTTCGCTGGTTCAATCGTGACTATGCCGATTTCGAAGGGTTTCTGGCCCGGTTTCAGTCCCGTAAGCGCAAGAATTTACGCAAGGAGCGGCGGCGAATTCAGGAGCAGGGTATCCAGGTTGAACGGCGCCGGGGGGCTGAAATCCAGCCGGATGACTGGGCCTTGTTCTACCGTTGCTATGCCAGCACGTATCTCAAGCGCGGGCAGATGCCGTACCTGAACGAGGCCTTTTTCGCGACGGTGGCAGAGCAGCAAGGGGAGCAGCTGATGATGGTGCTGGCCCGGGATGACAACACCCGGGCCCCAATCGCGGCGGCCCTGTATTTCTTCGACGACACCCAGCTTTACGGCCGGTACTGGGGCTGTCTGCAGGAGCGTGATTGCCTGCATTTCGAGATGTGTTACTACCAGGGCATCGAGTTTGCCATTGAGCAGCAGTTGCAGGAATTTGATCCGGGCGTGCAGGGCGAGCACAAGATTCTGCGCGGCTTCGAACCGGTGATTACCTGGTCAATGCACCATTTGCGCGAACCTGCGTTTCAGCGGGCGATCGGGGATTTCTGTGAGGAAGAGGCGCGGCATGTGCTGCGCTATCAGGACGAAGCGCGAACGTTGCTGCCCTTTCGGCGCGACGGCGTATAACGCCGGGAATCGGCAGCCTGGGTCAGGCGGCCAGCTGCTGTTCACGCTGGTACAGCAGCGCCATGGTGACCTTGTCACACAGATCTGCCTGGGGGTGATCCGGGGATTTCGGGCCCAGGGTGTCTGTCACGTCTTCCAGGTCGCAGTTCTGCGGGTCGTTCAGGTCGGCAAAGAACTCCCAGGCATGGCCGCGGTGGTCCACCAGGGTGCCGGTGTAGATGCCGTCATCAAAACGGCATACAGAGGAAAAGACGGTTTCATCCAGCGCAAAGCCTTGCGCGTTGACCCAGGCGGACAGTGCCGGGTCCAGGCTACCATTGCGGACCTGTTCGGTGGCGTGGGCCACAAATTCCCAGGTATTGCGGGTGCTTGCTTTACTGAATTTCATTGTCTCGTCCTCGTCCCATGAGGTTGATCGTCCGTGAAAGTGTGATGTTAATCACAGTCCTGCCGATCAACGGCAGTGTTTCGGAGATGTTCGTATTCTGCCCGTACTTCCGTGCCAATGCATGGGGAAGTCGCTCTGATGATTGTAAGCTAAAACTGACAATTTGAAGCCAATTCAGTGTTTTGCATAATAGAAGCGCCCGCCGTCCCACACGCGGTGGCGCTTGTTGGGCGCTATCAGGGGTAATGGACTCTGGCGAGGCTCAGCTGGCGAACAGCGGGGGTAGCGGGCATTCGAGCAGGGCGGCGATGGTTCGTAGCAGTTCGGCTTCCTGCACTTGCACCTTGCCGTCGGCCAGCACCAGGTCGGCGGCGGCATCAATGACCGGTCCCTTGAGTAGGGGAGACAGGTCGGCCAGCCGGTCCACGGCATTGCCGAGCTTGTGGCTGCCGCAGTGAGTCAGGGGCAGCAAGGTGCGGCCGGCGGGCAGCAGTCCATGGGTACTGCGCTGAAACAGTGTCCGGGCCTCTTCATTTTCGGCGCCACTGGCCCAGGTCAACACGGAAAACAGCAGTTGCAGCTCTGCAGCCAGGGCGCCGTAGCGGCGGAAACGGGTGCGCCGGTTCTTGCCTGATTGCTCGCCCAGTTGCTGGTGGGCGAGCCCCACCAGCGCCCATTCGAAAAAGGTGTAGCGGTTATCGACTTCAATCAGTGCCGTCAGGTGCGACAGGATGCGGGCACGGTTATCGGCGGGCAACGGTTTGAGAACCGGCAAGGCCAGATCAATGAGCGGCAGACGCAGGCGTGATCCCAGTGCCCTGATTGTCTCGCTTAAGGTCACCAGGGCCTGGCGTTGATCGCTGACGTTCAGTGCATCCAGAAGCGATTCGGTGTCGCTGGTGGAGGTGCTGAGGATCAAGGCGTAGAGCACGCTTTCCGCCGATTGGGGAGAGCGTATCTGGCGCCGGAGGTCCTCGGGAATAGCTTCCAGCAGGCTGCGGGCATAACCCATATCCGGTTCGCTGACGGTGCCTACCCGCTGTGAAGGGGCGGATGACGGCGTGGGTGCCACGGGCGGTTTGGCGCCTTCTGGTACCGTGCTGCCACCGGCAAAGGCGGCGGCGCCCTGTGGCGCAGCAGGGCCTGATGTTGCTGGGCTCGCCGGGCCACTCCCCGTGTCCCGGGCGCGGCTGCGGGCACGGGCCACCCAGTCACTGCCTATGGCGGACAGGCGCTCGTCCAGTGGTGGGTGGGTTCCCAGCAGGTTGCGCAGGCGAAAGTGCAGGGTCTCCCCGAAGCACATGTGACTCATGTCTTCCGCGTGGGGCGTGGCCAGGTGGGAACCGTTGCCGTTGCGGATTTTGATCAGCGCGCCGCCGAGCCCGGCCGGGTTGCGGGTGAACTGCACGGCGGAGGCGTCGGCCAGCAGTTCCCGTTGCCGGGAAATGGCGGCCTTGATCAGCCGACCGAAGAACAGGCCCACATAGCCGATCACCATCAGGGCCAGGCCGGCAAACACCAGCCCGCCACCGCCCTTGCGGTTGGATGATGAACGGCTGAAGGAGGAGCGGCGTTGCCCGCGGATCAGGTATTCACCTACCTTGCCCAGCGCGAGAATGCCTGCCAGCACGGCTAACAAACGCAGATTAAGGCGCATGTCGGCGTTGAAGATATGGCTGAATTCATGGGCGATAACGCCCTGCAATTCATCCCGGTTCAGTTCATTGAGTGTGCCTTGAGTGACCACCAGTACGGTTTCCGAGGGCCGAAACCCGGCCACGAAAGCGTTAATGGCGGTTTCCTTGTCCAGTGCATAGAGCTGGGGGGCGGGAATGCCCGAGGCGATGCTCATTTCCTCGACCACATTGATCAGCTGCTTTTCCCGAGTGGCGGAGCTGTCCATGGTGATATGGCGTGCCCCGAGCATCTCGGCCAGCCCCCGGCCACCCTTGCGCAGTTGCCAGAGTTTTAGCAGGCAGCCAAACACCATCACGGCGAGCGTGAGCCCGGTAATCCAGTGGATGAAAGGGTGGCTAAACCACTGGCTGGGCGAGACTGACTGAAAATCGCCCCAGAAGAGCGTCAGCAATACCGCCAGATTCACGCACACCACAATAGCGATGACCGCAAGAATGAAATACAGAACCAAAAGCCCGGTTTTACGCCGGGCCCGTTCCTGGTGTTGGAAAAAATCCATGGGAAGGCCGGGTTAGAAGCTGACGTTCACGGCCTTGCGTGCCTGTTCGCTTTCAATTTGTAGCAACTTGGCTTCGCTGAAGCGCCCAAACAAGCCGCCGATAAAATTCTGCGGGAATTGTTCGCGGTAGGTGTTGTAGTTCATTACCGCATCGTTGAATGCCTGACGGGCAAAGCCGATGCGGTTTTCCGTGCTGCTCAGTTCTTCCATCAGCTGGGCCATGGTGTCGTTGGCTTTCAGGTCCGGGTAGTTTTCGCTGAGCGCAAAGAAGTTGGCCAGTGAGCCGGATAACAGGGATTCCGCCTTGCCAAGTTGCGTCACGGCGCTGGCGTCGTCCGGGTGGGCGGCGGCGGCCTGTTTGGCGCTAACGGCCTGGTTGCGGGCTTCGATCACCTGGGTGAGCGTCTCTTTCTCGTGGCTCATGTAGCCTTTGGCGGTTTCCACCAGATTGGGAATCAGGTCGTGACGGCGCTGCAGTTGCACATCGATCTGGGCGAAGCCGTTCTTGAAGCGGTTCTTCAGGGCGATAAGCCGGTTGTAGACGGCAATGATGTAAATAATGACGGCAATGATGATGCCGAAAAAAATCAGAGTGCCCATGCAGGTAATCCTTCCCCAAGCGGTGTTGTTGTTGGCCTATAAACTACTGCAAAAGTGTTAATGGGGAAAGGCAGTGCAGCTGCGCGCCTGTAGGAGCACCTCTTGAGGTGCGAACCTGGGCCTTGGCGAAGAAGCGGTGGTGATCCATGCTTCACTGCTTTATCTATAAAATGCTTTTGGCGCTAACCTCAAACGCATCCATCGCTATCGCTCGGTTCGCACCTCAAGAGGTGCTCCTACAGGCGGGTTTGCAGAGAGGATGTCAGTATTTAATTCCCCATTTGCGGTACAGAAAACCCATGATCCAGGCCGGACCGATCATCAGGTACTGGATGTCTTCAAAGAAGGAGGGTTTCTGGCCCTCTACCTTGTGTCCCCAGAACTGGCCAATCCAGGCGAGAATGAAGACCACCAGCGAAAACAGCCAGACACTGATGCCGGCGGAGGCGATCAGGCTGAGGCCGGCCAGGCAGAGCAGGCTGAATACCAGCATGCCTGCAGCGATGGGCAGGGACAGGCGGGCGTAGTAGAGGGTCACGAAGACCAGCGCCAGGCAGGCCCAGAAGCTGGTAAAAAAGGGTGCCGGGATGGCCCAGAGAAAGCCGATGATGGTGAAGAAGATCACCGGCACACAGACAAAATGCACTTTCTTGTTGGTGGGGTTCTGGTGGCTCTCGCCGTAAGCGTTGAGCCAGTCATCCATGCTGCGGGTTGCCATGTTTCTCTCCCTTTTTTTGGCCGTTAAGGAGAGTATTGCACCGCTGGTTCAGATCGTGAAGGTTTGTCGCGAGGTGCGAGTAACGAGTTTCGAAAACCAGATGCGCTAGTGCCTTTTGACTTTCGCAACTCGAAACTCGTATCTCGAAACTGTGTTGTTTATGCCCCCAGCCAGGTGGCGATGTTGAGTGGCGTCACAGGAAGATAATGATCCACCAGCAGGGCGGTAAACAGGGCGAACAGGTAGGTGATCGAATAGCCGAAGGTTTTCATTGGCAGTTTCGGGTCTTCGGAAAAGCGCAGCCGCACCGCGTGGTAAAGAAACACCAGGCCGAGAATCAGGGCGCTGAGCAAGTAGATCAGGTCGCTCATGCCGGTGAGATACGGCAACAGGGTGCAGATAAACAGCAGGATGGTGTAGTACAGCACCGACTCGCGGGTGAACGGGATACCGTGGGTCACCGGCAGCATGGGAATGTCGGCCTTGGCGTACTCGTCGCGACGGTGAATGGCCAGAGCCCAGAAGTGCGGCGGCGTCCAGACGAAGATGATCAGCACCAGCAGCCAGGCATAGGGGTGCGCTTCGCCGGTGACGGCGGTCCAGCCCAGTAGGGGCGGGATGGCGCCAGCAATGCCACCAATCACGATGTTCTGTGGCGTAGCGCGTTTCAGGTACAGGGTGTAAATGAAGGCGTAGCCGACAAAGCCGAACAGGGTCAGCCAGGCGGTGATCGGGTTGACCAGAAAATACAGCATGATCATGGAGGCCGCCGCCAGCAGCACCGCAAAGGTGATGGCCGCTTTCGGGGTTAGCTTGCCGGCCACCAGTGGGCGCTTTTCGGTGCGCTTCATGATGGCGTCGATTTTCTGATCCATGATCTGGTTAATGGCGGCGGAGGCCATCATGGCCAGAGACAGCCCCACAAACGCAGGGATGAAGGTGCCCAGCGGCACCATGCCGGCCGGCTCGGTGGCCAGGAACATGCCGGCCACTGCGGTGACCATGAGCAGCATGACCACGCCGGGTTTGGTGAGGGCGAGATAGTCGCGCCAGTGGGCAGACTCACTCATGACGGGGCTCCTTGCTGTTTGGGGGGCTGGCGCTTGCCGCATTTCACGTTAATGGCGCGGATGAACAGCACCAGGCTGGCCAACAGTATCACTGCGACGAAGTTGTGGGCCACGGCCACATCCAGCGGCACCGCAAACATCACATTACTCAGGCCCAGGCCGATCTGCAGGCTGAGGATGCCAAGCATCACCAGTGCGAAATTGCGGAAGAACACACTGCGGGCACGCAGCAGAATCTTGCCCACCAACAGCAGCATCAGCAGGGTGACCACCAGGGCGCCGAAGCGGTGCATCACGTGAATGGTGGTGCGCGCGTCGTTGTCGAGGACGCCGTACTCGTAGTCGGGCTTGTCGTGTTCGTGGCCCCAGAAAATAAACGCTTCCTTGAAATCCAGTCGATCCTGCCAGCCTTCTTCGCACACCGGCAGGTCGGTGCAGGCCACGGCGGCATAGTTGCTGGCGGTCCAGCCGCCCAGGGCGATTTGCAGGATAACGGCGGCCAGGGTCATCGATGCCAGCGGCTTGAGGGTCAGCACATCACAGTCATTGAGGAAGCTGGGCCAACGGAACACCCGGGCGGTGAGCAGAACCAGCAGGGTGAAGGTGGTAAAACCACCGAGTAAGTGCAGCATCACGATAGTGGGCTGCAGCCCCATGGTCACCGTCCACATGCCGAGAATGCCCTGGAAGATAACCAGTGCCACCAGGAATAAAGGCAGCTTCAGAGGCTGCTTTTCCCGCTTGCGGTTAACAAAGGACAGCGCGGCAATGATGATAATTACCAGCCCCAGGGTGGAGGCGAAATAGCGGTGCACCATTTCCGGTACGGTCTTGTGCGCTTCGCGCAATGCGCCGGGGGTGGTTTCGTTGGTGGTGGCCACGTGCGCGATGGCTTTGCGCACGTCCAGATGGCCGTAGCAACCGGGCCAGTCCGGGCAGCCAAGGCCGGCATCGGACAGTCGGGTCCAGGCGCCCAAAATGATTACGCCGGCGGCCATCAGCACAGCCAGAATACAGAAACGGCGCAGCCAGCGCTGCGATGCGGTGGGGGTTTGCATAATCAAGAGCCTGCCTTAACCGATCAGTGACCCTTTTAGGGTCCGTTTGAGATCGACGCGGATGTTCTCCGCCTCTTCGAGGGTGGCATCCATGTTTTCGTGCGTGGGGTAACGCATGAATATCTGGCCGTCCGGGCTGACCAGAAAAATATCGCCAATGGGCTGGCTGGTCTCGGGGGCATACACCGGGGCCAGGGCCTGGGTGACATCGGCGGGAGCCGCATGGATAGAAACCATGCCATCCACCTTGTCGGTGAGGAACGTCTGCAACTCGGCGCCGGCCGGGGCGGTATGCAAAATGACCCGACGCACTCGCTGAATGTCTTCGCCCAGGGTCAGGCGCACTTGCTGTACTTGATAATAGAGGCCGTTCTTGCAGCGAGTATCGCAGTCCTCTCCGGCCACATAGAGCAGGGTCCACTGAGTGCTCATGTCATTGCCGTCGTAGGGCTGCTGGTTGCTGTCAGTGGCGCTGAGGGCGGCCATGTCGATGTGTGGAACCAGCAATTGGCCCTTGTTGACCTTGGGTAGCTCCTCGACATCGATCAGGTAGCGTCCGGCCAGAAAAAACAGGACGAAGGGCGCAACGATGGCTAACAAGGTGACCCTGCTCTTGGTCCGTGGAGACATGAGGGGCTGTTGAGGTTTCATTCTTGCCTCTGCTGGAGTTCATTTTTTCGCCCGGCAAGGCGAAGGGAGCGTGGCATAGTGTTTCTATATGAGCGACCGCCAACGCAGCTGGGCGGCAAAAGGAGCCCAGCCCTACGGGTTGCGCCTGAAAAAGCGCCACTCGTTGTTGCGTGTCGTTCATTTGGAGCAACCAAACTTCTCTCCTCGCGCCTAGATTGGCGCATTTTCAGGCACAACAGAGGTAAGAATGAAACCTCAGCAGCCCCTACAATTCCTCTCGCGTCTTGCGTGCTTTGCGCCAGTTTCGGAGTGCGGCGGCAACATATATCAGCAGGGCGGCCAGTGCCAGTGCGAACCACTGTAATGCATAGGCCTTGTGCCGTTCCGGGCCCATCACCGTCACGTCCTGCCAGTGCCGGGGTAGCGGTGTGTTGTTGCCCAGCGCCAGTTCCGGGGTGACCCGGATTTCAAAGGGCGCTAATTCTACCCCAAGTTGTTCGCCAATAGCGTCAAAATCCACTTTCTGAACCCGTAATGGCCACTGATTGTCGGGCAATGGCATGTCTTTCAGGACAAAAGCGTCGCGAGAAGGCCGATATACGGTCCCGGTGACAGTCTGGTTTCCAGTGATGGGGGCAATCTCCGGTAGCGCGCTGCGATCATTTCCCCGGGGGAGCCAGCCCCGGTTTACCAGCACCCAGCGTCCTTTGCGGGTTTCAAATGGGGTGAGCAAATGGTAGCCAGCCACCCCGTTCAGGGTACGGTTATCGAGCAACAGGTTGTGGGCGTTATCGAATTGGCCAGAAAGGGAGGCGCGACGGTGCATGGGGTCATCGGCGGCTTGCAGGCTGGGCAAGTCTGTGGGCGGTAGAGTCGCTCGTTCGCTCTGCTCTGTGAGCCATTGGCGCTTTTCTTCTGCCCGTTCCAGTTGCCAGAAGGCCAGACGTAGGCAGATTCCGGCAACAATGAGCGTTGCGAGCAGAGCGATCCAGGGCGCGCGACGTAGAGAGTGAGGCATGGTTATCTGCCCTCGTGACAGCAGTGTCATGGTCAAAACAGGGGGAGCCCGATCCATTGCCGCCAGTGCGCTGTAGATAGTACGTGCACTGGCAGTGTCGGTCATTACAATGCCTGCATAAAATGGCCGCATAACAATGGCGGCACATTGTACATAGCTGGCCGGGCTTTTCATCCAGGGAATCCGGGCGCTGTTTCTGATACGCCGTAATAACGGGTGCAAGGAGATACGAGTATGTGGTGGGTAAAGCTGATTGTGGTGATTTTGCTGCTGGCGGCAGTGATTTCTCTGGGGCGCGCGCTCATATCTCTGGTGAAGGACCAGGGCAAGGAAGGCAAGACCATGCGAGCGCTGGCCTGGCGTGTGGGTTTTTCCGTGGCGGTGTTTCTGTTCATTATCCTCAGCATGTATATGGGGTGGGTGCAGCCACACGACGTGAACCCGACCCTGCGGTATGGCGAGCCGATTGACGCTGGCGAGGTAGCGCCTGCTCGCCAGGGTGAATAGGGGCTGGCTTGGCAAAGGGCAGGGCGCTGCTTGTAAAAGGGCGGTAAAAACGCGATCGGTCGGTGAACGAAGACGGAAAAGGCGCCTCTGATACGGTAACTCGCCTTGAGTGAGATGCGCGGAGAAGGGCCAGCAAGGATGGCCAGGGAGCACGGACGCACTTCCCCGCTTCCTTTATTGGATTCCTGGGCGGGCTCTGTCGGCCGTTGGTGTTATCAGGCGGTGATAGAAGTCGAACGGCGATTAGAGGAAATGACGATGGAATGGATGATACGGTTTGCGCTGATTCTGTTTGTTCGCATGATTGCGCGGGCTGAGCAGGCAATGCTGCTGGCACGCAGTGCTCGCGCTGACGTTTCCACTGGCCGCTCTTTCTGCCGCCCTCTCCATGGCAGTCATCATGCCTCCCGGGATGTTTCTCGCTAGCGGGAAGGTTTTTTCAGTCCCGCGGGAACCTTTGCATTCGTGCGCGGACTAATTCAGTAGGCAAAATACGTTTTCTCCTCTTAGTAACATCAGGCAACCCTCTGGGCGCTCGGTCTAACCGGCGCCCTTCTTTTTTTGGGGTGCAGTGCTTTTGCAGAGACAGGCGCGGCTATTTGCCCGGACCTGGCGGCATGGGGAAAGGGGAAACGTTGCTGTTGCGGGGCTCTGTGCGTGATTCGGTGATCTTGCCGACCCCTTCCTTTTCGACCTCATCAATGCGAATAACCGCATGCATGGGGATGTACGACCGCAGAACCCCTGAAAACTCGCTCTTCAGCTTCTCTTCTGATGGATCCACCAGCACACCGCTGCGCTCATCAAACAGGAATTCCTCTACCTCGATAAAGCCGTGCAGATCACTTTGGTATATCTCGGAGGCATAAACTTCGTAGGTTTGCCCCTGATTCTGGAATATGACGCGGTAAATGGGACGGCGTTTTGACATGGCAGAAAGGGACGCTGGGTAGGGGAATAGAGGCGGAGTGTAGCATAGCGTTCAGCTTTCGTATCTGCCTGAAAGGCTTGATAAACCCTACGTTTCGGCTGGACTTTAGCCATGCGAATGACTAGAGTTGGCGCCCATAAATGCAGTGGGACAATTTGCCACACCTCCGGCAATTCAATGAAATCAGCATGGCGGTAAATAGCTATTTGATTTTATTGGGTTTTGCCTCCCATGTGACACGTTAAACGGCCGCCCCCTTGGTCGTCGATGTCAGTGGGGAAGGTCTGGTGACCGTTTCGCCGCATCAATCCTGAAACTCGCTTTCCAGGCGCCGGTAACGGCAAAGAACAAGCGTGCCTGTAACGGGGTAGCGCTGGGGAAAACAGGGAGCAAACGCATGCAGTCAACTCTGTTCCACCGCGCGGCGGCGGGTCTGACGTCACTGATGATCAGTGGCATGACCTTCGCTAGCGACTGGACCGAACGTTCCGATCTCGACCTGCGACCGGGGGTAACCCAGGTCAGTCAGGAAGTTCAAAATCTTCACACCACCGTTCTCTGGATCGTGACCGTTATCGGTCTTCTGGTCTGTGGCCTGATTCTGTTCTCGATGATCCGCCACCGCCGTTCCAAGAACCCGAATCCTTCCACCTTCCACGAAAACGTGTTTTTCGAGGTGCTGTGGACAGTGATCCCCTTCGTTATCCTGATCGCCATGGCCGTGCCGGCCACCCGGGTACTGGTTCAGCTGGACGATACCGCTGAATCAGAACTGACGGTGAAGGTGACTGGCTATCGCTGGAAGTGGAGCTACGAGTACCTGACCTACGAAGACGACAACGATATTGGTGTGTCTTTCTTCTCCAACCTGGCCACGCCGCCGGAACAGTACAACAACCCGGTTCTGTCCGGTGGTCTGTTCCCTTATGGCACCGCGAAAGATCTGGTCGGCAAGGACGCTCCCGAGAAAGACCACAACTACAACCTGGAAGTGGACAATAAGCTGATCATTCCGTCGGGCCAGAAAGTGCGTTTCCTGGTGACCTCCGATGACGTGATCCACTCTTTCTGGGTGCCGGATTTCGGTGGCAAGAAAGATGCAATCCCCGGGTTCGTCAACGAAACCTGGGCGCTGGTACCGGAAGGTAAGGAAGGCACTTACTACGGCCAGTGTGCGGAACTGTGTGGCAAGAACCACGCCTTCATGCCGATTGCTGTAGAAGTGGTGACCCAGGACGAGTTCAAGACCTGGATTGCCGAAGAGAAAGAAAAAGCAGCCTCTGGCCCGGATCTGACACCGTTTGCCGGTATCGATCAGGCGATGGAAGAAGGCAAGCAGGTTTACGACAGCGCTTGTGCCCTGTGTCACGGTGCCAATGGTGAAGGCGGTATCGGCCTGGCGTTTGCCGGTACGGAATTCGCTACCAATAAAGAGCACCTGAACGAGCACATTGATGTGTTGGTCAATGGCCGTGCTGCCATGCCCAACTTCAAGGCTCAGCTGACACCTCGCCAGATTGCGGCGGTGATCACCTACGAGCGTAATGCTTTCGGCAACGACACCGGCGATCTGATTCAGCCCGCCGACGTTAACGACCACGAATAAGGGAGGGGATAGCAATGTCTACTGCAGCTGCAACCCATGATGATCATCACGATCATCACCACGCCCCGACCGGCCTGAAACGTTGGCTGTTCAGCACCAACCACAAAGATATCGGTACCCTGTATCTGTGGTTCAGCTTCGCCATGTTCCTGTCCGGCGGTTTCCTTGCCATGGTAATTCGTGCCGAGCTGCTCGAGCCCGGCATGCAGTTCGTGGATCCGGAATTCTTCAACCAGATGACCACCGTGCACGGTCTGGTCATGGTATTTGGTGCGGTGATGCCCGCCACGGTTGGCTTGGCCAACTGGATGATTCCCTTGATGATCGGCGCGCCAGACATGGCGCTGCCGCGGATGAATAACTGGTCCTTCTGGATCCTGCCTTTCGCTTTCACCATCCTGATTGGTTCGGTGGTGATGAGCGCGTTCGGTGCCGGCAACCCCAGCGCCCCGAACTTTGGCTGGACCTTCTACGCGCCGCTGTCGACCAAGTACGGCCCGGCGTCGACTGACCTGTTCATTCTGTCGGTTCACATGATGGGTATTTCTTCCATCATGGGCGCCATCAACGTGGTCGTTACCGTTTTCAACATGCGTGCCCCGGGCATGACCCTGATGAAGATGCCGCTGTTCGTATGGACCTGGCTGATCACTGCCTTCCTGCTGATCGCGGTTATCCCGGTTCTGGCCGGTGCAGTGACCATGATGCTGACGGATCGTCACTTCGGCACCAGCTTCTTCGATGCCGCCGGTGGTGGTGACCCGGTACTGTTCCAGCACGTGTTCTGGTTCTTCGGGCACCCCGAGGTGTACATCATGATCCTGCCGAGCTTCGGTATCGTGTCAGCGATCATCCCGGCCTTTGCCCGCAAGCCGCTGTTCGGTTACGCCTCCATGGTGTACGCGACCGCGTCCATTGCGCTGCTGTCCTTTGTCGTCTGGGCTCACCACATGTTCACCGTGGGCATGCCGCTGGCCGGTACCCTGTTCTTCATGTACATGACCATGCTGATCTCCGTGCCTACCGGCGTGAAGGTGTTCAACTGGGTCGCTACCATGTGGCGCGGGTCCATGACCTTCGAACTGCCAATGAAGTGGGCGATCGCCTTTGTGGTGCTGTTCACCTGTGGTGGTCTGTCCGGCCTGATGCTGGCGATTACCCCGGTGGACTTCCAGTACCATGACACCTACTTCGTGGTGGCGCATTTCCACTACGTGCTGGTGACCGGTGCGATCTTCTCCATCTTCGCTGCTGCCTACTACTGGCTGCCGAAGTGGTCCGGCATCATGCCCAACAAGACCCTGGGTGAACTGCACTTCTGGAACTCCCTGATTTCCGCCAACCTGCTGTTCTTCCCCATGCACTTCGTGGGCCTGGCCGGCATGCCGCGTCGTTACGCTGACTACGCGCTGCAGTTTGCGGACTACAACTTCTGGATTTCCATTGGCGGCTTCTGGTTCGGCCTGTCACAGCTGCTGTTCCTGGCCGTGACCGTGCTGTGTGCCATGAAGAAAGGCGAAAAAGCCCCGGCCAAGCCGTGGGAAGGTGCCGAAGGTCTGGAATGGGAAGTGCCGTCACCGGCGCCGTTCCACACCTATGACACCCCGCCGGTGGTCAAGTAACAGATAGTCAAGTAACAGAGAGTGACGGAGGACACCATGAGCGACGAACAGCTCAGTGTTGAACAGCGCAACAAGCGCACGCTGAAAAAGCTGTTGATCTGGGCGGTGGCCATGTTTGGCTTCGCCTTCCTCATGGTGCCCTTTTATAACGTTATCTGTGATGTCACCGGACTGAATGGAAAAACATCGAGTACGGCCGCCACTCAAGCGCCTGAGACTGTGGTGGCAGACCGTACCGTGACAGTGGAATTCATTACCCAGAAGGGCGACGGAATCAGTGGGGAGTTCACCTCTGAGACCAAGCGGGTAAAGGTGCATCCGGGGGAAATTACGCTGGTGCATTTTTTCGCAAGCAACCCGACTTCATCGGACATGATTACCCAGAGCATCCCGTCGGTAACACCGGGGGAAGCGGCTCGATACCTGCACAAGACGCAGTGTTTCTGTTTTGATCAGCAAACATTGCTGGCGGGTGAGCGTAAAGACATGCCGATGATTTTCTATCTGGACCCGGAAATTCCCAGTCACATTAACCAATTCACTCTGTCGTATACGATCTTCGATGTGACAGAGCGGGTCGCCGGTAAAAACAACAGCGTGGCTGCTAACTAGAACAGCCGGTTGTAGAGGAGATTTTTTAATGGCTACTGAAAAGTATTACGTTCCCGAGAGCAGCCCCTGGCCGTTGACCGCGTCCATCGGTTTGTTCATGACCGCCATTGGCGGTGCAAACTTTATTCAGCAGAGCACCATGGCGGACATGGAGCCCAGTTTCTTCGGCAAGCCTCTGTTCTTCCTGGGCCTGACCTGGTTGCTGGTAGTGATCGCCCTGTGGTGGCGTGACACCGTCAAGGAATCCGTTGGTGGTTTGCACAGCAATCAGCTGGGCGGTTCTTACCGTCAGGGCATGTTGTGGTTCATCTTTTCCGAGGTGATGTTCTTTGCGGCCTTCTTTGGGGCCATGTTCTACACCCGCTGGCTGATCCTGCCGTGGTTGTCCGGGGAAGGCAGCAACGCCATGACCCACGAGCTGCTGTGGCCGAACTTCCAGGCCATGTGGCCGCTGACTGTGACCCCGGCCGGTGATACGACCCAGGCCATGGGCGCATGGGGGCTGCCGGCCATCAACACGGCTATCCTGCTGGTGTCGTCAATCACGCTGACTATCGCTCACCACGCCTTGCTGGAAGGCAAGCGCGGCACCCTGATCGCTTTCCAGGCGGCCACAGTGGTGCTGGGGATCATCTTCCTGTTCCTGCAGGTGGAAGAATACATCCACGCTTACACCGAGCTGGGTCTGACCCTGGATGCGGGTATCTACGGTAGCCTGTTCTTCCTGCTCACCGGTTTCCATGGTGCACACGTGACCATCGGTACCATCTTCCTGTTTGTGACCCTGCTGCGTGTGATCAAAGGGCACTTTGATGAAGAGAATAACTTCGCCTGGGAAGCGGGTGCCTGGTACTGGCATTTTGTGGACGTGGTGTGGCTGTTCCTGTTTATCACGGTGTACTGGTTGTAAGAGACGGCCACACGCATCACGCGACAGGCAACACGAAAAAGCCGCGCCCCGAAAGGGCGCGGCTTTTTTTGTTCTTCGCGGATTGGAGTGAACAAGATGCTTCTAAGCGTTTGATTGGCTTATCGCCAAGATTTCGCACTTTGCCGAACGCTCAACGCTAGATGCCTGACGTTTCTCTATGAAGAGAGCTAGAGGCCTGCTTTTCTGGTTTTGAATGAAAGTGGCAACCGCAGGCTTGGCAACCAACGGTTGCCAGGCCTGCGGCCTTTGCGATGACGTTATATCAACGGTTAATTCCGAATACATCAAGAATTGTTTGGGTTGCATCAATCACTCGAACCACTTCGTTATCAATAATCACGTCACTGACACCATCGATGTGACGAATGCCGTCATATGAGGGTAAGCGCTGGCTGTTGTAGTAGAGCGAATCGGGCAGGCGCTGGCCTTTCTGCAGTTTTTTTTGCCAGCCCGGTGGTAATTTTCCGCCACGTGCCACTTTCTTCTGTAGCCCGGGAGGGAGGGAGTCAAACTCCCGGTGGCTGAGGCGCTGACGGAGTGCTTCACGCTCGTGGCTAGTGTAGCGATATTCAGAGTAATCACGGCGACTGTCCACAAGCTGAATACGTGCAGGATCGTCGTGTTGTTGGGTTGCCTCCCACGGCAGGCGGGCCTGGGCGAGTGTGGGGGCTACACTCAGACCAAGCAGGGTAGTAAGGGTCAATATTGACGTTGTCTTCATACGGTTCCCCTTATTTGAAAGAGTATTGGCACCAGTATGATGGGAGAACGTGCAAAAAACGCGCAGGAATTGTCAAAAAGGGTAAAGCGTAGAGCGTCTGGTGAAACCGCCAGGGCGAGTAGGTCTGATTAGGCGTAGCCGTAATCAGACATTCAGCGCCGCTGTCAGGCCTCAGGCCTCAGGCGTTCCGTCAGCCACTGGCCAATATCCCGAATCTGTTCCAGGCAGACCATGTGCTCCATGGGGTAGCTTTTGTACTGCGGGCTATAGCCCAGTTCGGTCAGGGTTGCCGCTGCCCGTTGGCCCAGTTGCTCCGGCACCATCGGGTCCATGCTGCCATGGCAGATCATTACCGGCAGCGAGGCGTTCGCGTTGCTGGGGGTCACCGGCATGGCCATATAGGTGGACAGGGTGAGCAGGCCGGCCAGGGGTTGGGGGTGGCGCAGGGCGGCCTGGTAGGCAACGGCGCCACCTTGTGAGAAACCCGCAATAATGATGCGTTCGCTGGGAATGCCGCGGGCGATTTCCTGCTCGATGAGTGCATCTACCGCGTCCGCTGAGGCCAGAACGCCGGCTTCGTCCACTTTGCGGTCGATATTCATGGCGAGAATATCGTACCAGGCGGGCATGACCATGCCGCCATTGACGGTCACAGGGATCTGCGGGGCATGGGGAAAGATAAACCGCACGGCCAGGTCAGCAGGCAGCTGAAGCTCGGGAACGATGGGCTCAAAATCGTGACCGCTGGCGCCCAGGCCGTGTAGCCAGATCACACTGGCGGTGGCTTGGGCTGATGGTTCAATTTCAACGCAACGCAATAGATCACTCATGGTTAGTCTCCTCCCGAAACAATAATTCGCACGGCTTCAAGCTGGCAGCGCGCTTCGTTGAGGCACTTTTCCAGGGCGTGTGTCTGTGCTTCCAGAGCCTCTACTTCTTCATGGCGGACTGCCGGGTTTTTGGCTTGCAGCGCCTTCAGGCGGGCCAACTCATGGGCCTGTTCGGCACGCATTTTTTCCTGGGCAGCAGCAATAATACTTTCCGCTTCCTGACTGGCGTTGGCTTCGTCAGCTTTCAGCAATTTCTCCAGCAGGGGTTTCTGGCTGCCAACGATCTTGCGGCTGAGTGGCTTGTCCATCTTGTGGCATTGCTGGCTCAGGCCGTCGTGGCTGATGGCCTGGCTGATGTTCTTGCCATTGCCATCCAGCAGGTGACGAATCACTGTGGTGGGCAGGAAACGGTCTGCCTGCAACTGTTTGGGGGCAATGGCATCAACGGTATAGATGGCTTCGATCAGTAGGGTGCCAGCCTTGATTTTGGGATTCTTGAGCAGGCTGACGGCGGCTTTGCCACGGTGTTCGGTGAGCATCATCTCCAGGCTGCCGGTGACCATGGGATGCTCCCAGGTCAGAAACTGCATGTCGTCACGGGCTAGTGCGGTGGCCCGGTTGTCGGTCATGGTCACGCCTTCTTCCGGCAGGGCAGGGAACGCATCGCGCATGTGCGGGCCGGGTTTGAGGATGATGGCCGTGTCGGAATGATCTTCCTGTTCCACGCCGTAACGATCAAAGATGCGCTGCATGAAAGGCAGTGGGCTGTCGTCATCCGCGGCGATCAGGTCGGTGATCAAGGTTTCAGCTCGCTCACCGTCGAACGAACTCAGCTCCAGCAGTCGGTCGCGGCCGGTCTCCAGTAGCGTATGCAGCTCGGAAGTGATGGTGCGGGTATCGTCGACCAGCGCTTCGATGGCGGTGTATTCCGGGTCGCCGGTAAGCAGCGGTTCCAGCGCGTCGCGGCTGCGCAGGTAAATGTCGTGGCCGGCCGGGTTGGTGTGTTCGAAGGCATTCATGCCGTCGTGATACCAGCGGAACAGCACTTCCTGGGCGTGCTGCTCGAAGTAGGGCACGTGAATCTGGATATCTTCGGTCTGGCCGATACGGTCCAGGCGACCGATACGCTGTTCCAGCAGGTCCGGGTTCAAGGGCAGATCCAGCAGCACCAGATGGTGGGCAAACTGGAAGTTACGACCTTCGGAGCCGATTTCCGAGCAGATCAGCGCCTGGGCACCGTCGAAGTCATCGGCGAAAAAGGCGGCGGCTCGGTCCCGTTCGATCAGGTCCATGTCTTCATGGAACATGGCCACGTTCATGCCCAGCTTGTAGTTACAGTGGGCATGCAGGTCGGTGGCGGTGTGTTTGCTGGCACAGATCACCAGCACCTTGTCGTGACGATGCTGTTTGAAAAAGTTTTCCAGCCAGTTCACTCGGGGGTCCAGGCTGCACCAGCGGTCATCGTGGAACAGGGTTTCCGGGTGCAGGTGGCCGTCAATTTCTTCGTCACTGTCGTATTTGTATTCGTCCGGCAGCGTCAGCGCAATGCCGTGCACGTGGCGTGCCGGGAAGCCGGCGATGTTGTGGCGGGTATTGCGGAACATGACGCGGCCGGGGCCGGAGCGGTCCAGCAGTTCCGTCTGGATCGCGTCGCGGTCCGCTTCGTCAATATTCATGTCCGGGAGCAGGGCAACCGCTTCTTGCTTTAGTGCTGCATCCCAGCTGGGTTCGTCGTGCAATCGTCCGGCCAGTGCCGCCACATCCTGATAATGGGCCTGCTCTTCCTTGAAGGCCTCCAGGCTGGGGTAGCGTTCCGGATCAAGCAGGCGCAGACGGGCATAGTGGCTTTCCAGGCCGAGCTGTTCCGGGGTGGCCGTCAGCAGCAGCAAGCCTCGTGCTTGTTGGGCAATGGTTTCCACGCGCTGGTAATCGTCACTGGCCTGCTGTGCGGACCATTCCAGGTGATGGGCTTCGTCGACCACCAGCAAATCCCAGTCGGCCGCCGCCAGTTGGTCGATATCGCACTGGCTGAGGAAATCCGTGCTGCACAGAATCAGCTGTTCACTGAGGAACGGGTTGTCGTCACCGCTAGCGGCGCTGACACTGCCTGGCGCTTCGTCTGCATCGTCGTCCGGGGCGTTTTCTTCTTCAATAATCTGCGCCAGCATGTCCTTGATGCTGGTTTCCGGCTGCAGGGCGTTTAGGCGCTCGGCATCAAAAATAGAGAAATGCAGATTGAAACGGCGCACCATTTCCACAAACCACTGGTGCACCAGCGGTGAAGGCACCACGACCAATACCCGCTTGGCTCGGCCAGTGAGCAATTGTTGATGCAGGATCAGGCCGGCTTCGATGGTTTTCCCCAGGCCTACTTCGTCGGCAAGCAATACCCGTGGGGCAAAACGGTTGGCCACCTGGTCAGCGATATACAGCTGGTGCCCAATCAGGTCGATGCGCGGGCCACGCAATCCCTTGATGGTGGATTGCTGTTGACGGCAGTGCGCATTGAGGGCGTCGATACGCAGTTCAAACCAGCGATTGGAAGACAGCTGGTTGGATAGCAGACGATCCAGTGCCGCCGTCAGGCGCAGGGTGTGACCCAGGTTGGTTTCCGGCACTGGCTGAATATCGTCCGGGCTGCCGTCCTTGGGGTGAGCCATGTAGACCTTGAGGCCGTTGAGCTCGTTGACCTCGGTGACCACCAGCTCCACTTCATCGGCGGTGCGGATGGTGTCGCCGCTGTCGAACGTGACGCGGGACAACGGGGCATTGTTTTTTGCGTAGGTGCGCTCTTCCTCTACCGCCGGGTATTCCACGGTGACCAGTCGGTAATCCAATTCCTTGATGATGCCGAGGCCCAGTTCGGTTTCGGATTCGCTCAGCCAGCGTTGGCCGGGGATAAAGTCAGTCATTGTCGCTGCCGGTGATTGCTTGGGGGGCGAATTATACGGGTTTGTACGCCCCCCTTCGATGGTTGAAACCTATTGAATCTGATTTCGGAACCAGCGGCGGGTGGCCTCATCGGCGGGGAAGTAGTGTTCGATGCGCAGTTCTTCCATGACCACATCCAGCGCAGTGCCGAAGCTGGCCAGGGTGGAGAAGCTGCGTAGCCGCTGCCCGGCCAACTCGATCTCCAGCGCCATCATGGGTTCTTCGCGGGGCGTGCCGGGTTGCTGGTGTAGCAGCTCATCCACATGGGCAAGTTCCGCCAGCCGATCCAACAAGGCGGCCAGCGCCGGGTCCGGGCGTGCTTGCTGGTCACGGTGCAGGCGGCGCAGCAGAAAACCGGCCACCTCATCCCAGTTGCGCAGGAACGGCCGATAACCCTGGGGATGGAACACCAGTTCGACCACATTGGCGGTGTGCGGAAAAGGCCCGCGCTCCTCAATCATCAAGGCCATTAGCCGCTGCTGGGCCTCGTTGGCCATTAATACATTCCAGTGGGCATCGAGGACGACGGCAGGAAACGGATTATGGTTGCTGAGCATGACCGTCAGCGCTTCGCGGACCGGGGCCATGCTGTTACTGCTCAGGTCCGTTTCGGTGAAGGCGGGAGCGTAACCGGCCGCCAGCAGTAACCGATTGGTGTCCCGGCAATTCAGCTCCATTTCCAGAGCCAGGCGTTTCAGCATGGTTGGGCTTGGCTGGCTGCGCCCGGTTTCGATAAAGCTCAGGTGCCGGCTGGATACGTCGGCCCGTAACGCCAGTTCCAGTTGGCTGAGGCGGCGGGCTTTACGCAGTTCCGCGAGAATCTGGCCAGTCTGCATCGGGGTTCTCTCTCTTCTGTGGCGGATCAGCATGGTCATGGCCGCCAGGCTTCGCCATTACCTCTGAGGTAATTGTTTCACTTCCTTGTTCAGCAGAGGCTGAATCTAACACTAACCGGCCCGTTGCGGTAATTCGCGACCGGGTCTGAAAACTGGAGGTGCATCATGCCCTGGACATCACTTAAACATGCTCTGTTATTCAATGCTGTCTGCTCAACGTTATTGGGCGCGGCGCTCTTGTTGGCCCCGGGCGGGTTGGCGTCACTGATGGGGGCGTTCAGCCCGCAGATACTAATGATTCTCGGGGGAGCCTTGCTGGTTTTTGCAGCAGATGTGGCCTTTGTGGCCACGCGCAAACCCATATCGCCCGGGCTGGCTAAAATGGTGACACTGGCGGATCTGGCCTGGGTATTGGCAACGCCGGTAGTCATGCTGCTGGGGGCATCGTGGTTGTCATTCTGGGGGCATGTTCTGCTGCTGGATGTGGCGTTGCTGGTAGCGTTCTGCGCCCTGTGTCAGTGGCGGGGGCTGCAGCGGCAAGTGTCACAACCCCAGCAGGGGGCGGCTCATGATTGAAATGACTGCGCTGGCTTTTCTGTTGATGGGGGCGGTGGCTCTGGTGTCGCCCCATTCGATAACGCGGTGGGTGGCGATAACAGCGCTGCCCGTGCCGGCCCGCAACGAGGTCCGCGCTGTGTATGGCGGTTATGGTGTGGCCATGGCTGTGCTGTTGGTGGTGTGCCGGGATCAGCCGCAATGGCGTGACGGGGTGGTGGTGACCCTGTCACTGGCCTTGCTGGGCATGGCGGTTGGCCGGTTGCTGTCTTGGTTAGTGGATCGCCGCCTGGATCGTTACCCCGCATTGTTCATGGCAATAGAAATCGTTCTGGGGCTGGGCTTGCTGATCTCGCTTTAACCGAAAGGGCTAATTTACGGTTCTTCGCGGATTAGAGTGAATAACACGCTTCTCGTCGTCTGATGGGTTTATCGCGAATAAACGCTCGACGCCGGATGCCTGACGTAAAGCCCCTTAGCCTGAGCGGCTGTCGTTATTACGGTATCTCTTTTGAGGGGTATTTTGAGGGATTGTCAGGGCCGTCATTCAGGCAGTAATCGGGTAATGCATTTTGCGCAGAGAGCATGGCGGCCAAGGTTTTCAGGTTTTGAATGCAAGCGTCTGCCGTCGGGTATCCGGCGTCCAGCGGTTGCCAGGGCGGGATAATGAGACAAGTTCTGAAGCCGGCTGATCACTCAATTCCGCGATGAACCTAATTTACGGTATGCTCTGGTTACCAGTTGTAGTCACGGTGCTGAGCTAATGGGCGATATTCTGCCGTTTAAAAAACTGCAAAAGAAAATGCCAAGAAAAGGCATGTGTCAGCACGATTTTCACAAGTGGGTGATCTGCAAGGAAAAGCAGTTTGATGTGAAGCAGGGAAAGCTGGTGACGGTATACCGCTGTGACCGCTGCGGCAAAGAGAAAGTCAAAGCGCACTAACCGGGTGACCCTGATGCTTGAAATGCGATCCAGCTGTGAAAGTTGCCAGTGCTCTCTGGCGGCCGATGCAGAAGCCTATATCTGTTCCTATGAATGCACCTTCTGTGTGGACTGCTGCACCATTCATGCAAGCCGTTGCCCCAATTGTCAGGGTGAGCTGGTGAAACGCCCGCGCCGTCAGGAGGCCAGTAATGAAAGCGGCTGAGCAAATTTCTCTGCCTGGCGGCGCAGGTTATACCCTGCCGGTAAACTGGTACCCGGCAGAAAGCGCCCGTGGATCGGTGATTTTAATGGCCGCGCTGGGCATGGGGGCGCGTTTCTATCAGCCATTGGCACAAGCATTACAGGCGGCAGGACTGAATGTGGCCTTGCTGGAACAGCGAGGCCATGGCGACAGCCCCTGGCGCCCGTCGCATCACTGCGACTGGGGCTTTCGTGAGCCTTTGGTCAATGAAATACCTGTGACACTGGACTGGGTGAAAAGCCGTTCTTCGGGGTTGCCGGTTTATCTTATGGGGCACTCTTTGGGTGGCCATTATTCCGCCATGGCGGCCGGCGTCTACGGTGAACAAATAGACGGCATTATTCTGGCGGCCTGTGGCAGCCCCTGGGTGGGCGGCTTTACCGGTACGACCCGCCGCAAGCTGGTATTTCTTTGCGCCATGATCCCGCCTGTATCGGCGTTACTGGGGACTACCCCGGTGACAAATTAGGGTTTGGCGGTCGTGAAGCCAGAACCTTGATGCAGGACTGGCGTGCTCTGGCAAAAACCAACCGCTATCAGGCCAATGGTTTCAGCGACGATCTGGATTGCGGCATCGCGCAATATAGTGGGCCGGTGCTGAGCCTGAGCTTGGCGGATGATCCCTTCGCGCCGCCAGCCTCTGTGGATGCGGTAGTGGACAAATTTATTGCCGCCAGCGTGAGTAACGTGTTGTCGATGAACAGACACTGGGTGATCGCGCGGATCATTTTCGCTGGGTGCGTTCCCCGGCGGCGACAGTAGAGAAGATGATCTGCTGGCATGAAAAACAACTGAGCAGGACATAACAAGGGCGGTCGGGTTTTTGACGGGTGGCATGATCGCCTTTCTGTTAGGCCGCGATTAGCTAACGGGTTTTCCACGGCTTTCTAATATCTAATAAAAGGATGTCCACATGGCCATCGTGTTGCATCAATTCCCAATTTCCCATTATTGCGAAAAAGTCCGTTGGGCACTGGATTACAAGGGGCTGGAATACCGATCGAAAAATCACCTCCCAGGCCTGCACTTCAAGAAAATGAAAGCCGTGGTGCCGTTCAGCAGTGTTCCGGTTCTGGAGCATGATGGCCATTATGTGCAAGGCTCTGCGTCGATTATCAGCTACCTGGATAAGCAGTTCCCGGTCCGATCATTGACCCCGCAGAGCCAGGAGGCACGAGAAGAAGCACTGCGCTGGGAATCCTTCTGCGATGACAATATTGGCCCGCACGTCCGCCGTTACTGTTATCACACCTTGCTGGACCACCCGAATCTGGTCATTCCTTTTTTTGCCCAGGGCGGCCCGCTCTGGGGGAAGGCATTTTTGCGGATGATTTTCCCGAAATTACAGGGAGTGATGCGCAAGGCCATGCAAATTCGCGAGCCCCATGTCAGTGACAGTCGTGTGGTCTTGGAGCAGTCTATCCAGACCTTGTCACAGGCTTACCAGGGGCGCACCTACCTGGTGGGCGAGCAATTCTCACGGGCAGACCTGGCGGCAACCAGCTTGTTGGCGCCGCTATTTATGCCGCCGGCGTACGGTCTGGACTGGCCTTCCTCGATGCCTGAGCCCCTGCAAACCTGGGTGAACAGCCAGGCGGGGCACCTCGAGCCGTTCAGGCGGCTATATGATGAGAAAAGATCGTTTTAAATCAATAATTTAATTTATTGCTGCCGTTTGTCGGGAAGATGCTGGTGGTTATGTTGTCTTGTGTAAGATAATTCGCACACATTGTAAGTGTGATGATGTGCACGTTTTTTGCCTAACTAGAATAATAACAAGATTTCAGGATAGCCAAGATGACATTACGGATAGTGGCCGCTATTGCTGGGCGGTATTTGCTTGCGCTGGGGTTGCTGGCCTTGCTCTCGGCTTGTGGGGGCGGCGGATCCTCTGGCGGTGGGGCTGGACCGAGTACTCCAGACACAGATACCCCCACTGATCCGGGCACCGGTGGCGATCCTGATCCGGATACCGATCCTGAAGTGTCTCCTCTGGACCAGTGGTTGCGCGCTGTGATCACCACGAAAGGGCTCACCGGGGACCCGGCGACCCCGCGGCAGCAGGCTCAGGCCACCCCCGACAGTGACCCGACAATCAAACTCGGGCAGTTACTGTTTTTCTCCCATAGTCTCTCTGGCGATCTTACTGCCTCGTGTGCTTCGTGCCACCATCCGGATTTCGGCGGGAGTGATGCCTTGTCGTTGGGCATTGGCGTGTCCCCTGTGGATGCTTCATTGGTCGGCCCGGAACGCAGGCTAAACCCTGACAACGATCTGGACCCGGCTGCTGACGGCAAACCGAATATGCACCGCAACAGTCAGACGGTGTTCAACAGTGCCTTGTTCGATCGCAGCATGACTTTCGATGGGCGAGTGTTTGTGCTGGATGACACCGTGACTGCCGGAGGTAAAGGGCATGCCATTCGCACCCCGGAAAGCGGCAATGTATCTGATGCCTCAGAGGCGGACGGGTTGATGGAGGTATTCTCCAAATTCCCGTTGACCAATCACAACGAAATGCGTGCCTACCTTTTCAGTGCGGAATCCCAGCAGCAATACCGCGAGCGCCTGGTGGCGCGATTGCGAGGTGAGCGAGACAGTGGACTGTTGTCGGATGACGGCCCGGAAAACTGGTTGGCTCTGTTCAGGCAGGCATTTTCCCAGCCCGAAGCCAGTGCTGAAGAAGTGATTACCCTGGTGAATGTGCAGCGGGCCCTGGCGGCCTACATGCAATCCATGATCTTTATTGAGTCCTCGTGGAAACGTTATGTTGAGGGCAATAATAATGTGCTGTCCCTGTCCGCAAAACGGGGGGCGCAACGATTCTTTGCCAGCAAGGATGAAGGTGGCCTGGGGTGTGCCAGTTGCCACAGTGGTGATTTCTTTACCAATGAGAAATTCTACAATGTGGCGTTTCCGCAAATCGGGCGCGGCTTCATGCGTGCCGAAAAAGATGATATTGGCCGCTGGGCCAGCACGCGCAAGGAAGAGGATCGCTATGCTTTCCGCGTGCCGAGCCTGTTGAATATTGGTGTCACACAGCCTTATGGCCATGCGGGTAGCTTTGATCTACTTCAGGATACCATTCGCTACCATGCTGATCCCCGTGGTGAGATTGAAACCTATGATTTCTCGCTGGCGGGTCTGGCCCAGTTCCAGGGGCTTGGCGGCTATGACTATTCAGAGACCCATACCCGAAAAGCGCTTGAGACCAGCAGTTTCCTGTTGGCAGAGCCGTTATTGCCTGGCCGGGCACTGAGTGACAGTGAAGTGGCCGACCTGGCCGCATTTCTGCGTTCGCTTACCGATGATTGTGTGAAAAATTATCTGTGTCGCAATCAATGGACGCCGGATTTGAGCGAGGACCCTGATGGCAATCTTTTGGTACATGGTGAAAATCCGGTGGCAAAGCCAGACGTGATTGTCGATCCGGAACCGGATGAAGAAGAGCCTCCGGCGGAGCCTTCGGATTATGCCAAAGCAGTTGCGCTAAATTTTACCGCTCCGGAGCTGGCCACTTTCGCAGAATTGGGAGACTGCGATGAGGACCCCTCTGTATTGGCACTTAATAGCGGGTTAAATGTATTTCTCCCTCGCCATGATTTGGCGTTCGGACTGTATGATTTTATGGGCAGACCTAGTCACCCTCACGGCTTTAATGCGGAAACATGGGATGTTTCTGATGTGTTTTCAATTGAGCCTACGATGGTTTCCGGTGGAGTGAGCGCAGGTTATCTAGATGATAATTGCTGGTTGGATCTGGCTTATGCCGGTGGGGAGGCCTCGGGTATGATTTTTTATCGTAATCGAGGCGGTCAGGCGGGGTTTGATTCAATGGAGTTGCTTGATGATGACCCGGGAGGCCTGTTTACCGGTGTAGGTATGGCAGATTTAAATGGGGATTACCGGCGCGAAATGTTATTTGGCAATATTAAGCAGAAAAATGTGCCTGTTTATTCAAGTAATAGCAGTAATAAATATTACCGTGTGGCGAATATTTCCATGAGTAGGCACACCTATGGAATGTCATTCTCAGATACTAATAATGACGGTTACCCGGAAATTTTTCTGGCGCATTGGGTTCCTGGAAATGTCCTCACTGCCCCTGTTTTTTGGAAAAATAACGGTGGTGAAGAATTGATGCATTTTGACGGTGAGTCTGGATTGTCTAGCGACAGTATGTCTCAAGATTTCAATTTTTCGCCCCAGTTTGCAGACATGAATAGCGATGGTGAAATTGACTTGTTATTGGCATCTGATTTCGGCACCAGCGTGGTTATGCAAGGGAAGGGTAGTGGTCACTTCGGTAACGTCACCGATAGGGAGGTTATTTCCGATGAGAATGGAATGGGGGCAGCATTAGGAGATTACGACAATGATGGCGATTTAGATTGGTTTGTGACCTCCATATACGATCCAAATAGTGAGGCTGAAGGTAATTGGGGGGTGACGGGTAATAGACTGTATCGTAACAATAGCAATGGTGGTGATGTTGTTCTTGAAAATATTACTGGTGAGGCTGGCGTTGCTGATGGGGGCTGGGGCTGGGGGGCCTGTTTTGCTGATTTCAATAACGATGGTTTTTTGGATATATTCCATGTGAACGGTTTTGGAACGATTCCTGATGGCATTGTAAGCAATGAAAGCGAGCAAGCCACGAAAGACTACTACCAGAGGATTACACAGGAGTATTTCGACTCCTTGCCTCGGCTCTTTATTAACCAGGGTGACGGAACCTTCAAGGATCAAGCATTCCAATGGGGCTTGATGTTACCCAGTGATGGAAGAGGAATCACTTGCCTGGATTATGACAGGGATGGTGACATGGATGTGGCGTTGTTGGATCACTCCAAGGGGTTGCAGTTCTTTAGTAATCAGACGGGTAATGGATTTGCCAGCCGTTTCCTATCGGTGCGTTTGGTCGGTGCTGCACCGAACACGGAAGCGTTGGGGGCAAAAGTGCAGGTGTTTGCCGATGTCGGTGGTGAATTCGGCGAGCAAACGCAAACCCGTTTCAGCATGGCCAATACCAACTTCAATGGCCAGAATCCGCCGGATCTGCATTTTGGTCTGGGCAGCGCGCAGCAGGCCGATATCGCTATAACCTGGCCGGATGGTGTGCGTTGGCAGTGTGAAGCGCAGGCCAGTAACCGGTTCCTGATTTTCGACCAACGCAGCCTGCCCGGGACCTGCGCGATAGCCCCATAACTTGTGAGTTACGAGTTACGAGTTACGAGTTACGAGTTACGAAAAGATAAAAGAAAGTATTAGCCCGAATACTCTTCGGGCTTGGCACTCTCGTAATTCGTAATTCGTAATTCGTAATTTCCTGGTTTCAGTCCAGCACCATGATGGCCTGCCCCGCATTGATCTGCTGGCCTTCCTGTCGGGCGAGGGCGATGACCTTGCCTGTGGTGGGGGCGGTGATTTCTATTTCCATTTTCATGGATTCCAGTATCGCCACCACGTCGCCCTGGCTCACGTTGTCGCCTTCCTGCACCTTCAGTTTCCAGATGCTGCCAGCCACCGGGGACTCTACAGGGGTGCCTTCCACATCCTCTGCGCCATTGCCGGCATCCAGATCCTGCTCTGACTGAAAATTGATCTGGCCACTTTCCACCCAGCGTTGCAATTCCGCATCAAATGCCTGATTGCGGGCATCGGTGAAGGTGGCGATATCCTGCTGGTTGTCATCGAGAAATTGCTGGTAGGCGTTCAGGCTGAACGTGGTCTCTTCCACCTGAATTGGGTACTGCCCCTTGGGGAAGTCGCGGCGTATCTGGTTGAGTTCTTCATGACTCACTTCGTAGAAGCGTATTTGATCGAAGAAACGTAATAACCAGGGTTGATCAAAGGCGTCAGTCTGGCGATAGCGGTTCCACATTTGCAGGGTTCGCCCGACGAATTGATACCCACCAGGACCCTCCATGCCGTACACGCACAGGTAGGCGCCACCGATGCCCACCGAGTTTTCGGCCGTCCAGGTGCGGGCCGGGTTGTACTTGGTGGTGACCAGACGGTGTCGTGGGTCGTAGGGTGTCGCCACCGGGGCACCGAGATACACATCGCCAAGGCCCATGACTACATAACTGGCGCTGAACAGAATTTCTTTCACCTCGTCCACACTGCCAAGCCCGTTAATACGACGAATGAATTCCAGGTTGGAAGGGCACCAGGGGGCGTCCTTGCGTACGGACTGCATGTATTTTTCGATGGCCTGGTGACAGGCTTCGTCATCCCAGCTCAGCGGGATATGGACAATGCGTGAAGGCACTTCCAGATCGTCCTGCCGTTGCAGGGCATGTTCGGCGTCGGCGAGTTTTTTCAGTAATGCAGGGCGCGGTAGTCGCAGTGGATCGAAATGAATCTGCAGAGAGCGAATGCCTGGCGTTAGTTCGATAACGCCATCCAGTTTCTGTTCTTCCAGCCATAGCATCAGGGCGTGGGCACGGAAACGCAGACGCAGATCCAGAACCAGCGGGCCATATTCCACCAGCAAATAGCGATCCCCCGCGGCGCGGTAGACTACGTCCACCCCGGCCTCGTCTGCGGACAGGGTGTTGAGGATGGGAGTAGTCATGGCCGCGCTTTCTACCTGTTTCACGGGGGCATGCAGGCCGGCTACACAGTTGTCCTGTTCTTCCGCCAGTGCATCCGCGTCTTCCAGGCTAATGGCGTCGAACCGCAAGGTGTCGCCGGCTTTCAGCTGACCGAGTTTCCAGCGGTCCGCGAGGATCACGGTGGCCGGGCAGACAAAGCCGCCGAGGGAGGGGCCGTCGGGGCCGAGGATCACCGGCATGTCACCGGTGAAGTCCACCGTGCCCACCGCGTAGGCATTGTCGTGAATGTTGGAGGGATGCATGCCGGCTTCGCCGCCGTCGCTGCGTGCCCAGCTGGGCTTGGGGCCCACCAGCCGAATCCCGGTGCGGCTGGAGTTGTAATGCACCTGCCAGTCGGTGGAGAAGAACATGGCCATGTCGTCGTCGGTAAAAAAGTCCGGGGCGCCATGGGGGCCGTAAATAACGCGCAGGGTCCAGTGGTTGCCGAGCGCGGGTTTGAGGGAGTCCGGCACGGTTGCTGATGGCGGTGTCGGCGCGGCTTCCTGAAAATGCAGAACATCGCCGGTGCGCAGGGCGCGGCCACCATGGCCGCCAAACTGCCCCAGAGTGAAGGTGCTGCGCGAGCCCAGATAGGGCGTGCACTGCAGACCGCCGGCCACGGCCAGATAGGCGCGGGCCCCTTCGCCGCTGACCTTACCCAGCTTGAGGATTTGCCCGGGCTGTATCGCGATGACGCAATAGGAGGCAACCGGCTGACCATCCAGTGTGGCTTGCATGTCCGCACCGGTGAGGGCGATGCGGGTGACCTGGTTGAATTTCAGCGTGGGGCCATTAAGAGTAAATTCCAGCCCGGCGGCGTCTCCCTCGTTTCCGAGCAGGCGGTTGCCCAGACGGAAGCTTAGGTTGTCGAACGGCCCGGATGGCGGAACGCCCACAGGCCAGTAACCCGTGCGGCCAGGGTAGTCCTGCACTGTGGTGAGTGTGCCTCCGGCCAGCACATCCATGGTGAACGGCTGATAGCGGAAATCGTTAAGGTAGCGGGTGGTCATTTCGCCCTGGGCAAAGACCGGGTCCGCCAGAATGGTGCGGATGTAATCCCGGTTGGTTTCAATGCCTTCGATGCCGGTTTCCGCGAGAGTGCTGTTCAACGCGGCCAGTGCGGCATCGCGGCTGGTTTCGTGAACGATCACTTTGGCCAGCATGGGATCGAACAGGGGCGACACCGTGAGCCCGGCTTCCACCCAGTGATCGATGCGGCGTGATTGCCCGTCTGCATCGGGGAACTGCACGGCGGTAAGCAGTCCTGCGCTCGGTTGGAAATCCTTGTTCGGGTCTTCCGCGTAAATCCGCGCCTGAATGGCGTGACCGTTGGCGGTGAGGTGGGTGCCGAGCGTATCCAGGGCAGGTAGGTTTCCGGCGGCCAGTTGTACCATCCATTCCACCAGGTCCACGCCGTAGACTTGCTCGGTGACACCGTGTTCGACCTGCAGGCGGGTATTCACTTCCAGAAAATAAAAGGCGTTGCTGTCCTGGTCGAGAATGAATTCGACGGTGCCGGCATTACGATAATGAACGGCTTCCATGAGGTTTTTTGCGGTGGCATGCAAGTCTGCGCGCACTGCATCTGGCAGGTTCGGCGCCGGGGTTTCTTCCAGCACTTTCTGGTGACGACGCTGGGCGGAGCAATCCCGTTCGCCCAGGGTGATAGCATTGCCCTGGCCATCGCCGAAAACCTGCACTTCGATATGGCGGGCACGGGCGATATATTTTTCGATGAAGACGCCATCGTTGGAAAAATTATTGGCACTGAGGCGCCGAACCGTATCCCAGGCTTTGTCCAGGCTGGCCGGGTTTTCGCAGACTTGCATGCCGATGCCGCCGCCGCCAGCGGTGCTCTTGAGCATGATCGGGTAACCAATGGTATCGGCGGCACTTAGCGCTGCACTTTTATCGGTGAGCAGGGCGGTGCCTGATAGCAGCGGGACACCGGTCTCTTCTGCCAGTGTGCGAGCGGTATGTTTCAGGCCGAAGGTGTTCATCTGCTCCGGGGTGGGGCCGATAAAGGCAATGCCCCGTGCTTCGCAGCCTTTAACAAAATCGGGGTTTTCACTAAGAAAACCGTAGCCGGGGTGCACCGCATCCACGCCATGCTCCTGCATCAGTGCGAACAGGGCATCCTGATTCAGGTAGGTATCCCGGGCGCTGCCATCGCCCAGACAGTAACTTTCATCGGCCTGGGTGACGTGCAGGGAGTCCCGGTCGGCTTCGGCGAAAACGGCCACGGCGGTGACGCCCATTTTTTTCAGGGTACGGATAACACGGGTGGCAATGGCGCCGCGGTTGGCAATCAGCACTTTGTTGAACATGAGAATGTCTCTTGGCGGTAGCGGGCCGTCCCGCTGTGAATCCTTGCGCTGTATCCGGGCCGTCCCGGCAGGCGCGATCAATCGTTCCAGATCAGCACTTCGATCGGTGTCGGGTTGTAACCGTTGCAGGGGTTGTTCAGTTGCGGGCAGTTGGAAATCAGGATGACCACATCCATGCAGGCGGTCAGCTCCACATATTTTCCTGGTGCGGAAATGCCGTCCTCAAAGGTCAGGCCGCCTTCTGCGGTGACCGGCACGTTCATGAAGAAGTTGATGTTGTGAGTGATGTCGCGTTTGCCCAGGGCGAATTCCGGATGCTGGTTAACGGCGAGCATCCAACTATCGCGACAGGCATGCATGCAGCGCTTTTCCAGATCGTAACGCACGGTATTGCTTTCCGTAGCACAGGCGCCGCCGAGGGTGTCGTGGCGGCCACAGGTGTCGGCAACAATTTCCAGTAATGGCTTTACCCGGTTGGACATCAGCGTGGTGCCGGCGGTGAGGTAGACATTGCCCTGTTCGCGGATGGTGTCCATGGCACTGTAGCGTTCTGCCGGGTCAGCGGCGCTGTAGAACAAGGTGTCGGCGGCCTGGTTGCCTTCCAGATCCAACAGACGCACGGTCTGGCCCTGCTTCACGGTATGAATGAAGTAATCACCTGCCGCCACCACTTCGCGAAAACTGGCCTGGTTCGGTTCACGTTGGCTTGCTTTGATCATGTTTTTTCCCTTGTTGCGTAATGCCTGTTACATGCAGCCGGGCTTACATGCCCAGGTGGTAAAGTCGGTTGTTCTCGAAGGCGCGGGCGTTTTCCGGACGAAAATGCTTGCAGTAATCATCGTCGGGTACCGGAGGCGCTTTGAGCATTTCGATACCTACCGGCTTCATCGGGTAATCCTTCGCTGGATTGAGCGGATGGGGGCAGCTGTTCAGGATGACCAGGGTGTCCATTTCAAAACGCAGGGTGAGACTGGCTCCGGCTTTGGCCGCAGATGGGTCAAAGACCAGGTTGCCGTCATTGTCGGTGGCGACCTTGGAAAACAGATTCAGGTTGGCGGCCATGTCCCGTTCGGTGAGGCCGTATTTCGCCAGTTCCGTGAGGAAGCTGTGTTCGCCACTGAGGGTCCATTGATTGTGGTGATCCTGATAAGAGCGAGCGGTGTACTTTTCTTGCAGCGCTTTCTCGCTGAGTGTCCCGCATACGGAGTCATGCCAGCCGAAGTCGTCTTCCACAATGGACGCGAATACCCGGCCCATGTCGGAATACAGGCAGTTGCCCCGGGTCAGCTTGAAGGTGTGTTGGCCTTTTAATGTGTCCGGTGCGTTGTAGCGTTCCAGCAGGTCTTCCGGGTTGTACATCAGCAGGCCCAGGTTGGCGCCACCGTCCAGGTCGGTGAAGCGCAGTTGCATGCCCCGGCGTATCCGCAGCGACCAGTGAGCGCTGCCGGGCAGGGTAGTGCTGTAGAGGGCATGACTGGGGGTGGCAGAATTGCTGAGTGATTCGGTCATGGTGAGCACCTTAAAAACGGTCGATGGCGCGGCTGGTGTTGTCCACGCTTTCGTTAATGGAGGTAAGCGTGCCGGTTTGGCAGTCGCCTACGGGCAAGTCATAGGTCACGCGGGCGCCGTAGGCACCGGGGGCTTGCGGGTCCAGGCGGGGTTTGTCGAAGACCCACAGACGGGTGCCCAGATAGAAGCCTTCGTTGATGTCATGGGTGATCATGAACACGGTGAGCTTTTGTTCTTTCCACAGGGACAGCACCAGCTTGTGCATGTCGGCGCGGATGCCCGGGTCCAGGGCACCGAAAGGTTCATCCAGTAGCAGGATGCGAGGCTTCTTAATCAGTGCCTGGGCGAGGGCAAGGCGTTGTTGCATGCCGCCCGACAGTTCATGGGGGTATTTGTCTGCTGCCTGATCCAGGCCTACTGATTCCAGCATTGCCAATGCTTCCTTGCGAAGCTTGCGACGCTGTTTGCCGAAACTGATGCCCAGCCAACGGCTGCTTTGCAGCTCGCCGCCAAGCATGACATTGTCCAGTGCGGTTAAATGACTGAGCACGGAGTACCGCTGGAAGACGACACCGCGGCTGTCATCGGGCTCGGGGGTGAGAGGTTGGCCATCCAGTAGCATTTCTCCACGGGTGGGTTCCTCTGTGCCCAGCAGCATTTTCAGGAAGGTGGTCTTGCCACAACCGGAGGCCCCCACGATGGTGACGAACTCACCTTCCTGAACGGTGGCATTGAGCCTTTCCAGCACCACCTGGTCGCCGTACTCCTTCCACAGGTTTTTCATCTCGATAATCGCCATCAGGACTTTCCTCCATGGAACCAGGGGTAGCGCCATTGCGAGTAACGGCTGAGAATGAAGTCGATGGCAAAGGCCAGCAGGGTAATCCACATGACGTAGGGCAGAATCACATCCATGGCCAGGTAACGGCGCACCAGGAAAATCCGGTAGCCGAGCCCGTCGGTGGCAGCGATGGCTTCTGCGGCGATAAGGAAAAGCCAGGCGGGGCCCAATGAGAGACGCACGACGCCAATGAGTCGGGGCATCAACTGTGGCCATACCAGGCGGGTAATGATTTGCCAGGTGTTAGCACCCAGTGTCTGCATCTTAATGATTTGTTCGGCGGGTATTTCCAACGCTCTTTGTTGAAGATCCCGGATCATGAAAGGGGTGATGCCAATAATGATCAGCATGACCTTTGCCAGCTCTCCCAGCCCGAATACGATGAACAAGACGGGAAGGATGGCCATGGGCGGCACGAGAGAAAGGCCGGTCACCAGAGGTGAAAATGTGGCACGAATCAAGGGAATGGTGCCGTTCCCAATCCCTACCATAAGGGCAACCAGGGCACTGATCCCGACCCCAATGGCCAGTCGCTGGAGGCTGGCCATTGTGTCGTTAAGCATCAGGTAGTCACCGGTGCGCTTACTGGGCTCAAACGCCATCCGCTCGATGGCCTGCACAAATGTATCCAGCGCAGGCAGCAGTTTGTCGTTGGGGTTCTCTGCCAGGCGGGCATCGGATGCCAGCATGTAGATGATGAGAAGCAGCACAAAAGGCAGCATCCCCAAGGCCCAGCGGGCAGCGTTGGCTGGCCGGCGATTGATAAATTTTTTCATGGCGTTTCCTTGGTGCGAAGGCAGATGGCTCGCCAGCGGCAGAGGCCGGCACCTTGCGTGCCAGCGTGCCGTGCCGATGCGTCTTTACAGCTTCCCTTCGGCGGCCATGGCCATATAGTCCGGGATGAATCGCAGTTTGATGTTGTCCTTGTTGCCATAAACTCCAGACGGCGTTTCGATGCCAATAAAGCCGGCATCCGGGGCCCCTTCACCCAGCAGTCCATGGTCGAAAGAGAACTCCGCCACTTTTTGCATGGTGTCTTTCAGTGCGGCGCTGTTCACAAACTCCACCGCTTCAGCGGGTTGGTAGAACATGCGGGTGGAGGCCAGTTGCGCTTCGTAGCCGGCCAGGTCGGTGCCGGAGGCTTGGCCCATGAAGGTTCGGGCCGCTTTGCCGGCATCATCGTCGGCGGACATGGTGGCCATGATCTCGTACCAGGCACCGGTGAGGGCTTTGCCGAAATCCGGGTTGGCGTTGAGTGTTTCTGTGTTAACGATCATCAGGTCGATGATCTCGCCAGGAATTTTCGAAGAGTCGAAGACCTTGTGGCTGTTCGGCATGCGGGTGATTTCGCTGAGCAACGGATTCCAGGTCGCCACGGCAGTGACGTCATCACTGGTATAGGCAGAAACCAGATCAGCGTCGGAGGTGTTCACCACGGTCAGGTCTTTTTCGCTCAGCCCCACGCTTTCCAGTCCCCGTGCCAGCATGTAGTGAGAAACAGAGAGCTCCACCAGGTTCACGTCCTGGCCCTTGATGTCAGCCAGTGTGTCAGCGCCTTTCAGCACAACGCCGTCATTGCCGTTGGAGAAATCGCCGACGATAAGAGCCGTGGAATCCACGCCGCCGGCGGCGGGAATGGTCAGGGCGTCCATGTTGGTCATGGCGCAACCGTCGTAGGCGCCGGCGGTGTACTGGTTGATGGATTCCACGTAGTCGTTGATCTGCACCACGTCGATGTCGATGTCGTACTTGTCGGCCCATTTATCCACGATTTTTTGCTGGGCGCCGTAATCCCACGGCATCCAGCCCACATAGATGGACCAGCAGATGCTGAAGGAATCTTTAGCCAGCGCGGTGACCGGCATGAGTGAGGTGAATAGGGCAAGTGCTGCAACGGCAGCGGTCTTTCGTACGGAACGGGTCATGGTGGACCTCCTTGGCTACGGACGATGAGGAATCCAATGACAAGGTTGTCATCGTGTCCTCCCGGGCTTTTGTCCCGCCGTGTAACCCCCTGCCGATAGACGTTGTTGCGGGTCTATCGGCGCCAAGAAGGTCGACTGCTCTCGGACCAGGCATCGGCTGCTGACGCAGACGACCGGAACCCTAGCGGTCTATTGGTGCACATTGTGTTGAGTTGGGAGCCTCTGAAAGACTGAGCATGCAAGGCGTCATTGAGAGGCTCCCTAATGGCAACAAGGCCATTCGATTCCTCTTGCGTAACAAAGCAAAGGGAGTGCCAAGATGGGCCAGTCGAGGAGGGAAAAAGGCGTGCGCCCGCGCGAGCCGTGGGTTGAGGCGAAAGCGGGAGAAAGAAAAGGCGGCAGTGTGTGCGAGGAGGGTGACCATGCCGGTACGTGAATTTGTGCCGGCATGGTGCGTGGTGCGCGGTGATGCGCAATTATGGTGCGGGTGGTTATTCCTCGTGTTCCAGAAAGTCGACCAGCGCTTTCCAGCTGACCTGGTCCGCATGGGCACTGTAGGCCAGCGGCATGTCGAAGCGTTTGCCGGCGGCATCTGCCCCCGGATTGGTGAAGCTGTGTTTCACGCCGGGGAAGCTGAGTAACTGGAAATCCGCGCCGGCGGTGGTCATCTCGCTGACGAAACCACTGACCTGTTTGGCGGGCACCATGGGGTCTGCCTGGCCGGTGGCGACCAGCACGCGGGCCTTGATTTCGCCGGCCTTGGCCGGGTTCTCCGTGCCCAGACTACCGTGGAAGCTGGCTACCCCGGCCAGGTCGGTCCCCCGGCGTGCCTGTTCCAGCACCACCGCACCGCCAAAACAGTAGCCAATGGCAAACAAGCGGCCCGGTGCGACCTGCTGCTGTTTAAGCATCATGGATCGGGCCGCCTGGAAACGGGCGTTCATGGTTTCCGGGTCAGCCAGGGCGGTTTCCATAAAGCTTTTTGCGTCTTTGGGGTGGGTCGCGACTTCGCCGGTACCGTACATGTCCACGGCCAGGGCGGTGTAACCCGCCTGGGCCAGCATGTGGGCGCGGTTACGGGCATAGTCGTTCAGGCCCCACCATTCGTGCACCACAATCACCCCGGGGCCAGGGTCTTTCTGGTCATCGTTGAGGTACATGATGCCTTTGCCCAGGCCGTCAGGCAGGGTGACTTCGGTTTCAATAATCTCGGCGTAGCCGGCCTGGCCAGCGACAATCAGGGATACCAGCAGGAAAAACCGTTTCATAGACCTGTCCTTGGATGTGCCATAAGGGTGCCATAAGGCGGGTTATTTATTCTGCCAGACCCAGCGTAGTGGTTCGCCGAAGTCGTCATAAACCAGTTTGCGCTGCGGTCGGGCATTCAAGCGTTGCCGGCGTGGCTTGTGTTTGCGTGAATCAATCGTGGCTGCCACCTGGCTCAGGTCAGTGCGTTGCGCCTGACGTGGGCCATTGAACAGCACCGTCTGGTGGCCTTTGCCGGAGACTGCATCGGCGCCACTCACCCCGTTTGGCACTTCACTAATGGACCCGCCTTCGGAGAGAAAGCGTTCCATGTCGCGTTCCAGGCGATACCGTTGTTGTTCCTTACTGTTACGAACTTTCACGGGACTCATCGGGGCTGATGGGTTGATCGATCACAATAGCAGGCTCATATGAACGCTGCCACCACCACAGTGGCTAGTCCGTCTGGCCTTGAGAGCCGGGCAGCGCTTGCCGGATGGCCGCTTCCAGCTTGCCGCCCAGAGGCTTTTCCGCTGAGGGGAAGTGAATAATGTTGTCGCCGCTGGCGGGCACCAGGTATTTGTTGAAGTTCCAGGCGGGCTCGCCGGCCGCCTGGTTCAGCGCCTTGAACACCGGGTTGGCGGCATCGCCCTTGACTTGACTGGTGGCTGCCATGGGGAAGCTGACGCCGTAGTTCACATAGCAGACGCTGGCGGTATCGGCCTCATCGTCCAGTTCCTGGCGGAAGTCGTCGGAGGGGAAGCCGATGATTACCAGGCCTTGTTCACGGTAAGTCTGGTATAGCGCTTCCAGGCCTTTGAACTGTGGGGTGTAGCCGCACTGACTGGCCGTGTTGGCGACCAGTGTCAGTTTGCCCGCCGTCAGGGCGCACAAGTCCAGCTCGCTGCTGGCGTGCAGCTTGCGCACGGAGGCATCCAGCGCCGGGGCGCAGGCTGAGTCGGCGCTTGCCAGCGGGGTCGCCAGCAGGGCAAGCGTGGTCAGGGTATGGCGCAGGAGACTGGGCATGTGGGGTGTCCTTTATTGGCGTCGTTGGGGCTTGCCCGAATTATCGATGTTGAGAATATCGCGAAGGCTGGTCAACAAAGCGCGAAGAGGCTTTCCTGGCCGTCAGGCGGTGTCCTGTTCGCAGCATCAGGCGCCCCGTTCTGCCCACCATGGTCCTATTTCTCCGTCAGCGCGGGAGTCTCGAATGTTACCTGGCTCAGGCCGTGGCGCATGAAGGTACGAATGTTGGCGTGGTCGCTGCCGTCCGGGTTGCCCAGTACATGCTCGCGGTAAAAATGGCCGAAGCAGGCCAGGGTCTGCGCATCGGAAAGTGTCTGGAGTTTGGCGAAGGCAAAAATCTTGCACGAGCCTTCGTTGGTGCCGGCTTCGTTACGCAAACTGTCATCGCCCTCACCATTGATGAAGGTGGCCGGGGTGTAGTGGTAGTGCTCGGCAATGACGGCTTGTACCGCGTCGAAGGTGACGTTTTCGGGGGCGTTGTTCAGGGTGTCCAGCAAGGTGCTTAGGGAGGTGCTCATGGGGGAGTCCTGTGCGATGTAAAGCGCTGCAGGATAGCGCCAACCCTGCACAGAGTCACGGTTGGCGCGGGGCGTTGCGATTACTGCACAGCGGAATCTTTAGGCAGAACCATGCCGGTGCTTTGCAGCGGGCTACAGTTCTTGATGATGACTTTCCCTTCCAGCATGTTGCCACGGGAATATTCCCGGAAAATGCACTCGTTGGTTTCCGGGTTGTAGTTTTCGATCCACAGGTTGTCATCTTTCCAGGTGGCGCTGATGTGGTACTGCTCTTCGGGCACGGTGATATGCATGGTGCCGCCAAAGCGTTTTACGAAGACCTGCTGAAGCCAGAAGTAGTAGGCGATGGTGGCGGTCAGCCAGATGATCACAGCAATAATCAGCGCGGGCTTCCATTTTCCCAGCCGTACGCCCAGACCGAACAGCGTACCAATGACCAATGCTGCCACCAGGAACCAATAAAGATAGGTCACCATAATTGCATCCTTGTCGCTTGAGGTTTGTTGTAATGGCGCTTAAGTGCGCGCAGTGTCTCTGGCATCATACCAGCCATCGCAGGGGTGGGTGTAAAACCATGCAACAGTGGTGGGTGTATATGGTGGAGTGTGCGGACCGGTCATTGTATACCGGGATCAGCACCGAACCGGCGCGCCGGTTTCACGAGCACAACACCAGCCCGAAAGGGGCGCGTTATACCCGGGCCCGCCGTCCGGTGCGCCCGGTGTTGCTGCTGCCGGGGGGGGACAGGGCCTCCGCCAGTCAGCTGGAAGCACGGATAAAACGGTTAAGCCGCCGCGACAAACAACGGTTGCTGGCGGCCCTGCAAGCAGAAAAACGGCAGCAGCCGCTGTCGGTCTGGATCGAGGCGCTCAGTGAGTCGTGACGATTCTGACAACACAAATACCATCAAGGAGACTGGATCGATGACAAAGACACTGACCGCGCGGGCGATGCCGCGCATGGCCACGGTGTGGCGCAGCGCCATGCTGGTATTGCTGGCTGGCTGGTTGAGCGGCTGTGGCATCAACAACATCCCCACCTACGACGAGCAGGTCAAAGCGGCCTGGTCCCAGGTGGAAAACCAGTACCAGCGCCGTGCCGACCTGATCCCCAACCTGGTCAATACCGTCAAGGGCTATGCCAGCCACGAGCAGGAAGTGTTGGTGGAGGTGACCCAGGCCCGGGCCAAGGTGGGTTCCATCCAGGTGGATGGCAACATGCTCAATAATCCGGAAAAACTGAAGCAGTTCGAGCAGGCCCAGCGTCAACTGGGGTCCGCTCTGCAGCGGCTGATGGTGGTGGCAGAACGCTACCCGGACCTGAAGGCCAACCAGAACTTCCTGGCCTTGCAATCGCAGCTGGAAGGCACGGAAAACCGTATCAGTGTGGCGCGCCGGGATTACATCGCTGCGGTGCAGCAATACAACACGGAAATTCGCACCTTCCCCGGCCGCCTGTGGCACAGCTTCCTGTACAGCGACATGGAACAGCGTGACACCTATGAAGCCACCGCCGAAGACGCGGATCAGGCTCCCACCGTGAACTTTAACTAGGGCAGGGTTTAATGCGCTATTTCGCACTGATTGTTCTGCTGCTCAGCACCTCGCTGTGGGCGGCGCCGGAATTTCCGGCGTTGTCCGGTCGGGTGGTCGATGAAGCGGGGTTGCTGACCCCCGCCCAGACCCAGAGCCTCACCCAGGCCCTGGCCGCCGCAGAACAGAATACGTCCAATCAGCTGGTGGTGGTTACCCTGCCCGATTTGCAGGGCTACGACATTGCCGATTATGGCTATCAACTGGGCCGTGAATGGGGCATCGGCAGCAAAGAGAACGACAACGGCGTGCTACTGATCGTGGCCCCCAATGATCGCAAGGTGCGCATTGAAGTGGGCTATGGTCTGGAAGGTGTCCTCACGGATGCGCTTTCCAGTGTGATCGTCCAGCAGGAAATTCTGCCGGCTTTCCGTCAGGGGCAATTCTATGGCGGCATTCAGGCGGGGGTAACCAGCATCCAGGCTGCGATCAAGGGCGAGTACCAGGGTGAACAGCAACCCCGGCAGAAAGTGTCCAGCGGCAAGGCATTGCTGATTCTCTGTGTCATGATCGTGCTCACCTTCCTGCTCTCCTTTGGGGGCGGCGGTGGCCGTGGTGGTCGTCGTGGTGGCTTGATGTTCCTGCCCATGGGAATGGGCGCCGGTGGTTTCGGCGGTGGCGGTTTTGGTGGCGGCGGCTTCGGCGGCGGCGGTGGTGGTTTTGGAGGCGGTGGTGCCTCGGGAGGTTGGTAATGTTGTTGGATAACACTGCACAGGATGCACTGGCCCGCGCCATCAGCGAACAGGAAACCCGCACCGATGCGGAGCTGGTTACTGTGTTGGCCCGGCAGGCGGATGATTATCGCTACGTCACCGTTATGTGGGCGGCCCTGCTGTCCTTGTTGGTGCCGGCGGTACTGCTGTTCCTCCCCGTGTGGCTCACCCCGTTTGAAGCTCTGCTGCTGCAGTGGGGCGTGTTGTTGGGGCTGGCGGTGCTGTTCCGCGTGAAGCCAATCCAGTTCCGGCTGGTGCCGCGGCGATTACAGCAGGCCCGTGCTGCCGGGTTGGCGCGCCAGGCGTTTCTGCAGCAGGGGCTGCATCGCACCAAAGGTGCCACGGGCGTGCTGATCTTTGTCAGCGAGGCCGAGCACTATGTGGAGATTCTTGCGGATCAGGGGATCGCCCAGCATGTGCCCGACAGCGAGTGGCAAAGTATGGTGGATGCCTTTATCGCGGACCTGAAACGCGGTGACGTGGCCAAGGGGTTCCAGGAATGCGTGGCCGCCTGCGGTGACAAGCTGGCGGCTCATGTGCCCGCCACGGAGCAGAAAAACGAATTGCCCAATCATCTGGTTATTCTCTGATTTCGGGCAATGCTCAAGAAGGGGCCATGTGGCCCCTTTTTTTGGTTCTTTGCGGATGAAAAACACCGGTTGTGCCTGATTGATCATAGCGTTGCCAGAAATGCCGGCATCACTGGATGCCAAACGCCTGATGCTCGAGGTTAAATCAGCCCGCTGATGTTCTGGAAGGTTGAAGTGACGAACTGGGGAGCCTCTGTAAAACGCCCAATAGCACGGCTTCTACTGATTTTTTGTGGGAAGTGATGCTTGCATCACGAATAACGTTGGTGTGGGGCAGGCTCCTTCTCACAGTAGAACGGGGGGCAGAGGTGACCAAGAGTACATTCGGGATGCAAGCATCCTCTCCCACAATATCTACAACGCACCGCAGAAGGGTCAGGCCGGGTGTCGAGCGTTTGGCAAAGTGCCGGGTATTCGCGAATCGATCAGACGGCGAGAGGAGTGTTATTCGCTCTCCTCCGTGAAGAACCTAAAAAAACGGCGCCGCTCTGACTGCGTTCACGCAGCAGAGACGGCGCCGTAAAGTGAGCCTTGAAAATTACTGGTCGCGCAGTTCGCGGCGCAGAATCTTGCCCACGGTGGATTTGGGCAATTCCGCATGCACGATCACGTGCTTGGGCACCTTGTAGGCGGTCAGCTCCTCGCGGCAGAAGGCAATAATGTCGTCCACCGGCACGTCTTCCGACAGGGCCACATGGGCACACACCGCTTCGCCGGTCTTGTCATCGGGCTTGCCGACGACAGCCGCTTCCACAACGCTGGGGTGACGACTCAGTACATCTTCGATTTCGTTGGGGTACACGTTGAAACCGGAGACGATGATCATGTCTTTCAGGCGATCGACAATCTTGATATTGCCGTTTTCCTGCACCACACCCACGTCACCGGTGCGGAAGAAACCGTCCTTCATGGACTTGGCCGTTTCTTCCGGACGATTCCAGTAACCCTGCATCACCTGTGGCCCGCGGATCACCAGTTCGCCCACTTCGCCAATGGCCAGCGGGTTTCCCTCTTCGTCCCAGGCTTGCACTTCGGTTCCGGTCAAGGGGGCGCCGACGGTGCCCAGCTCTTCGGCACCGAACTGGTTCAAGGTGGCGACCGGTGAGGTTTCGCTCAGCCCCCAGCCTTCGGTAACCGGGCAGCCGGTTACCGATTGCCACAGCTTGGCGGCGGAGCTGGTCAGTGCGCTACCGCCGGAGAAGGTGAGCTTGAGGCTGGAGAAGTCCAGCGCCTTGAAATCCGGATGGCGGCACAGGCCGACAAACAGGGTATTGATACCGGCCAGGCCGGTGAACTTGAACGGCTGGATGGTTTTCACAAAGCCGTCCAGATCCCGCGGGTTGGGAATCAGCACATTCATGGCGCCCAGGTTGAACAGGGCCAGCATGTTCACGGTGAACGCATAGATGTGGTACAGCGGCAGCGGGCAGACAAAAATCTCTTTGCCGGCTTCACAGCGCTCGCCCAGGCGGTCTTCCATTTGTGCCGCGTTGGCGAGAATGTTGGCGTGGGTCAGGCTGGCGCCTTTGGCCACACCGGTGGTGCCGCCGGTGTATTGCAGCACGGCGATGTCTTCACGCTGGGCCTTGATGGGTTCCAGGTCAGGCAGGTTGGCGCCTTGTTCAATGGCCGCCACAAAATCGTGATAGCCGTGCTGAGCCTCTTTGGGCGGGGCAATCAGGTCTGCCGGGCCGGTCACCAGCACGTGCTCAACCTGGGTGTCAGCCTTGATGGCTTCCAGCCGGTCCAACGCGTCGGCAAACACCACCAGCGCTTTGGCGCCGGAATCACTGAATTGATGCTGCATTTCCCGCGGCGTGTACAGCGGGTTGGTGTTGACCACCACCAGGCCGGCCCGGAAAGCGGCGTAAGCGGCAATCGGGTACTGGTTCAGGTTGGGCAGCTGAATGGCCACGCGGTCACCCTGTTGCAGTCCGCAGGCATGCTGGAACCACTTGGCCAGATGACGGGACTTCTCTTCCAGGTCCGCAAAGGTCAGTGTCTGGCCCAGACAGTGGTAGGCAGGCATGTCCGCATACCGCTGGCAGTTATGTTCGATAAATTCGGCGGTATTGGTGAACTGCTCGTTCAGTGAAGGGGTGCTCATGGAATACTTCTCCCGATAGTGTTGTGCGCGTATTAGTACTGGCATTTCTGCCGTTGAATCGTTGTTATTGTGCCGGGCGAGAGCCTGAACCACTGCTCTGCGCCAGCAAGGCGGGGGCTGGCCTGCCGTCCATCTGAAATGGTCCCGAGGGGGCTGCGCTGCTGATGAGGCGGCGCGTCAGACGGTGGCGCAGCACCCGCATCGTCGGCCAACACCTTACCCCGGTGATCGGAAATCGCCATGGCTGTGCACGCCAATCTGTTGTCCCATCGCGCCGTGGCGGTAAAATGGGCGCTTGGAGCAAAGGTGTAATGCCGGGGCCAGTAGGGGCCGTCGGGGCAATAAAGGCTGAAAATGTGCAAAGTGAATATATAGCCCTGAGCGGCTGGGTGATCCCCATATCCAAGACCATGCAGGCCCATGGTATCGACGTGCAGGCGGCGTTCGATGCCTGTGGTATCGCCGCCGCGGATCTGGAGAACCTGGAATCCAGAATGGCGGTGGCCAAGCTCTCCTCCCTGGTGGCCTATTGCAATGCCCGCCTGCCGGGGAAAGATTTCAGTGTTCAGGTGGGTAAGCATTTTCACCCCGGCATGTTCCACGCGCTGGGCTACGCAATGATGTCGTCGGCCTCCCTGGAAGATGCGTTGCTGCGCATCGTGCGTTACAAGCGCGTGCTCTCCAATGCCTGCTGGGCGGATGTTTGTGACGCGGACGATGGGCTTGCTATCCGCACCATGCCAGTGCTTAACGAGGTGACTGGCAAGCCGGCGCTGGGACGTTGGGAAATCGAGATATTCTTCGCCACCCTGGTGACATTTGCCCGTGAAGCGGTGGAGACGGCACTGCGGCCGTTGCACGTCAGTTTTCATACGCCCCCTCCGGAACAGGGAGCGGCCTATCTGGAAGACTTTTTCGGCTGTGATATCCACTTCAATGCGGACTGCAATGTGGTGGTGTTCGATCGGGAGCAGGCCGCACAGAAGTTGCTTACCCACAACATGATGCTGACCCAGAGCCATGAAAAAATGCTCGACGAGTACCTGTCTCGTGTCGACCAGAATGACCTGGCCAACCGGGTGAAGTGCCGCATCCAGGACAAGCTGGCTCTGGGCTCGCCCACCCAGGCTGACATTGCCAGCACCCTGGGAATGAGCTTGCGCAATTTACAGCGAAAACTCAGCGAGCAGGGCACCAGCTTCAAAGACATCCTGGAACAGACCCGCAGGAAGCTGGCGCTGGAATATATCGAGCAGCGTCATCTGACACTGGGCGAAATCGCCTATCTGGTGGGCTTTTCTTCCGCCGCCAATTTCAACCGTGCCTTCAAACGGTGGACCGGCGTCAGCCCGGGAGAATTCCGGGTGAGCCACTCGGTCACGGCGTAATGGAAAGGCGATGTGTATGTATCCGCCATGAGGGATACAAAAGGGCAACGATACGGCGATTCGGGCTGCTGCCTGACGCAGCACAATCGCGGTAGACTCAACGGATAATCCAATAATGATCGCAGGGAGCGACTCATGGCTTTACTCAGAAACCTTCTCGTACTGTCCTGCAGCATGGTGCTGGCGACTACCGCCGCCGCCGACCTCAATGTGCACGGTGCCTTGAAAGGAGGCTGGACCGATCTGGATTACGATGACGGGGATTTTCCTGCCGGCACAGATGTTGACTCCACCGACCACACCTTTTCCATCCTCGCAGGACTCACATTTCCGGCTGCCAGGGATCGCATTCACCTGGGCGGTGAAATTGCGCAAACCTATCTGGGCGAATACACGGCGGAATTTGGCGGTGCTGACGAAGACGTCAAACTTTACGGCAGTGAGGTCGTGTTCGCCGGCTTTTTCGACGTAGCGACCGGCACCCGGTTATTTGTACGCGCTGGCGGCTGGGCCTGGGAATCTGACGTTGATCACGGCGACGATGATTCCGGTTTTGATCCGGTCTGGGGCGCGGGCTTCACCTATGGCTTGGATAACTTGTTATTCCGTGGCGAAGCAAACCGCTATGACGCGGAAGACGAGACTGTCGACGCCTACACCATTGGTTTGCAGTATCAGTTTATGTAGAGAGTGCGCGTTTCAAGAAAACGAAAAGGGGCCTGACGTTTCCGTCAGGCCCTTTTTTGTCTGATAGCAAGGGGCGGACTTGAACCGCCGACCCCAGCATTGTGAGGGCGGATTCACCTTTCCAGAAATTGGCTTATCTTTAAAAAACAGCAAGTTAACTTGTTTAGGGTTGCTGTTTTGTAAAGAGGACTTCCTGTCTAAGCGGTTGTCATGTGGGCAACGTGATTTTTGATTGCAACTACATGTTCCCGGGCCGTTTTTCACCAGCGCGCAAGTTGAGCATGTAAGATATCGCTTACATAAATTTGTAAGTTGCTGATGTAACGTGAGTTTTGAAAATTTGAGGTGCAATAAAAGTCAGGTGAGAGTGATTCCTTTTTTTATAGTAACTCATTGAACTGTTTTTATTTTGGCGTGATTTGAGCAAAGAGCCAGATCGGGGATATATTGCAAAGTGATATATCGCAAGTGCAATTGAATACGCTGTTATGTGTAGCTAGCAATGTACCAGACTGAAAGAGAATACCTAGAAGATGAATTCTATACTCGACTAGAATTGACGTGTATCGCTTGTCATGAAAGCTATAGCCCGATGGAGTTTGCAGATTGGGCCACCACCGGCAATGATGAATTGGACGCCTCAAAACTCAAGGAGGTATACGCACCCAGAGCACTCGAGATGGGGTGGTCCACAAATAGCGATGGAGATGCTCAATGTCCAAAATGCAGTTCCCGCAACACATAACAAGCGGCGGCAGGCGGACCAAATTTCCGCTGCGCCGGGCGTTAAATTTCCAGGAGAGATCGCATGGATGACGTCATAGGTTCTATAGGTCACGCAATCACTCTGGCCAAACGACTTAGGGAGATATCTAAAAATATCGAAGATGCCGAGTTTAAGAACCTGCTGGCAGATCTCAATTTGGAGTTGGCCGATACGAAACTGGCACTAGCTGATGTCATGGAGAAGAACGCGCAGCTTCGCACAGAGCTAGCGACAATAAAGCACTCACAAGGTGGTATATCAATTGAACCACTAACGTTCCGAGAGTTTGCGTACTTCACAGAAGGGAACGATGGCCCGTTTTGTTCAAAGTGCTATGAAACTGCAAACCAGCGGATAAGACTTAAAAAGGTTACTGGCGCCTTCTCAACTTTCGGTCATACCCAGTGCCCTTCTTGTGAGCAGTTCTACGATGGAAAAATTTAACAAACGCAGGCAGGGCGACGCCAAAAAACGGCGCGCCTGCTGCGAGCGTTAAACTCCACAGTATTCCTTCTCTTTAGCGATCTTCCGCTCAGAATCAGGCTGATCTCGCCAAAACTGACAAAGCTGTAAGTTGATTTTGTACGCATCGACTTGCTGCTTTGCCTGTTCCCGCTGGCGTTTCTGTTCTTGCCGCTTTTGGAACATGGCTTCTTTGTGGTGTTCTTGGCCTACTTTCATCCAGTAAGCGCGTTCGGTTCCTTCCAGTTCCCAGACTCGTTTCCCCTGTGGAGTCATGAAACAAAGCGCGGAATTACTATGGTTGCCTTCGCTTTCACAAAGGGCGGTCATTGATGCGGCTTGGGAGGCTTTGCGTTGTTCTTCGGCAATAGCTCGCGCAATCCCGGCGGCTGAATTTTCGATAGCCTTAACGATCTCTTTACTGACATCAGCTTGGGCGAGAAAAATAATACCGAGGAGTAGTGAGGCTATCAGGTATTTCATTATCTATTTTCTCAGCGGTAGCGGTACTTGTTCTGCATGTGCCTGTCTGTATCACGGCTCATCTTGATGGCCTTTCGTCCTTGTTCTAGTGCCCGTTTTCTTCGTTCACCAATCATTTGGTATGCGGCTTGATAACTACCAGGTGGCCGGTGGCATTCTGCAATCTTCTTTGCACTTTCGTAGTCTGAACAGATGGACTTGTACTTGGTGATGCGCTTTTCAAGCACGGCATCGGCTAGAGCGGTATTGGATAAACCAAAGAGGAGAGCGACAGACAGAGCAAGCTGCCAGCCTTGGCGTGGTGTGTTCATATCCCTTCCCTGAGATTGAAATTTATTCTGTGCTGAACTTTATGAGCTGTGTTCAGTAATCATGTGCAGATTTTATTCTATTTGAGAACTATCTTTGCGCGACGCAGTCCGCACCTACTCACCAAGGATATCATCCTGTTTTATCTCGACATCTTCAAGATACGAGGTTTTGCCCCGTGCGCGGGTTTCTCTGTTTTGCCAAGTCGAGGCGCATTGGTTCACACCTCGAGAGTTGCTCCTACAGCCCAAGGAGAGAGGAGAAGGGGGCGCTGACTCGGACAGAGCAGGCGTTGTTAGCCTGTTGAGTGGCGCATAAAGCTTGATGCGGCCGCGGCGCGACTATCGGCGGCCACAAAAAAGGGTTAGAGATCGCTCTCTAACCCTTTTTCTTTATCTGGTAGCAAGGGGCGGACTTGAACCGCCGACCCCAGCATTATGAGTGCTGTGCTCTAACCAGCTGAGCTACCTTGCCATTTGAGGTCGCGAATTTTCCGTGAGGTGGGGGCGGGTGTCAAGCATTGCCGGTGAGGCTGGGTAATGTTTGATCAGAAGTTGCCTGTGGGGCAGGGAATCTGCCATAGTTGCCTTGTAAATGAAAATCACTATCATTTGATGGCAGGGTTCGTTAGTCTTGCAAAGCAAGAATACTTGACCAAATTGCTCGGGATTACTACTCTCACTCTTTAAATACACGCAAGAAAGGTGTGGATATGCGTTTGACGACCAAAGGCCGCTATGCGGTAACCGCGATGCTGGATCTGGCGCTGCATGCAGCGACGGGGCCTGTGTCGTTGGCGGATATTTCCGAGCGTCAGGGTATTTCCATTTCCTACCTGGAACAGCTGTTCGCCAAGCTTCGCCGTAATGGGCTGGTGAGCAGTGTGCGTGGCCCCGGTGGCGGCTATCAGCTGAGCCGGGAGAGTGAGCAGATTGACGTGGCGGCGGTGATTGCGGCGGTGGATGAATCGGTGGATGCCACCCGTTGTGGTGGCCATGGGGATTGTCAGGAAGGCGATACCTGCCTGACCCATCATCTGTGGTGCGATCTGTCCGATCAGATTCAGGATTTTCTCAGCGGCATTACGCTGGGAGAGCTGGTGGCCCGCCAGGAAGTGCGGCATGTGGCCCAGCGCCAGGACCGCCAGCAGCAGCGCCTGCCCGTCAGCAGTCTTTGATTGTGTGCCGGCGCGCTGCCGGCCTCAGTAACCCGATACCAGCCATACGATACCCATCATGAGTAATGCCGTTTACCTGGACTATGCGGCGACCACTCCGGTAGACCCGGCGGTGGTGGACGCTATGGTCCGTCATCTTGGCCCTGAGGGCACCTTTGCCAACCCCGCATCACGCAGCCACCTGTACGGTTGGCTGGCGGAAGAAGCGGTGGAATCTGCCCGCCGTCAGGTTGCCGACCTGTTGAATGCGGACCCCCGCGAAGTGGTGTGGACCAGTGGTGCCACCGAGGCCAATAACCTGGCGCTGAAAGGGGCTATCGATGCCCGTGGCGGTGGCCATGTGATTACCAGTGCTACCGAACACAAGGCGGTGCTGGATGCCTGTGGCTGGTTGGAGAGCCAGGGCCATGCGGTGACCTACCTGAAGCCGGAGAAAGACGGCCAGGTGAGCCCGCAGAGCGTGGCGGATGCCATGCGTGAGGACACGGTGCTGGTGAGCGTGATGCACGCCAACAACGAGACCGGGGTGATCAATGATATCGCCGCCATCGGTGCCCTGTGCCGCGAGCGTGGCGTGCTGTTCCACACGGATGCCGCCCAGTCTGTCGGCAAGCTGCCCCTCGACGTGAAAACCCTCCCGGTGGATCTCGTGTCAGTGTGTGCTCACAAGGTCTACGGCCCCAAGGGTATCGGCGCCTTGTATGTGCGCCGTTCGCCAGACGTGAAGGTGGCCGCGCAAATCCACGGCGGTGGCCATGAGCGTGGTATGCGCTCTGGCACCTTGGCGACGCACCAGATTGTGGGGATGGGCGAAGCCTTTACCCTTGCCGGGTCGCTGAAGGATGAGGAAGGGCCGCGTATCGCTGCACTGCGTGATCGCCTGTGGCAAGGCATCGAGGCCCTGGGCGGCGTGAGTGTGAACGGCGAGGGCGCTCCGCGTTTGCCGGGGCACCTGAATGTGGCGTTCGAGGGCGTGGATGGCGAGATGCTGCTGACGGCCATGAATGGCGTGGCGGTGTCGTCCGGTTCGGCGTGTACCTCTGCCTCGCTGGAGCCTTCCTATGTGCTCAAGGCCATGGGGGTTGAAGATGCGCTGGCCCATGGGTCGGTACGTTTTTCCGTGGGGCGTTTTACCACGGGCGACGATATCGAGCGCGCCATTGCGTCGGTGACCGACGCGGTGTCGCGACTGCGTACTGTGTCCGCCTGACAGCAGCGATCGGAGACCGTCCGGGGAAGAATGTGACGGTTTCCGGCACTGTGTTGCCTCCACCGCCTGGGCGAGCCTTGCCCAGCGGTGTTTCCGGGCCGCTCAGAGGCCCGTTTTCCGGTATGGCTTTTGCTTTGCTCTCAGTGAGGATTAACCGCACTGATCGCGAGGACGTGCCATGCATGGTGTCATCGTTTCCAACTTCAAAACTTACCTGGATGAATTTCTCGGTGCGGATGCCTGGGGCGATGTGATTGCCGGTGCCGGGCTTGACGGAAAAACTTACCTGCCGGTGGCCCTGTACCCGGATGCGGAAATGGAGGCGTTGCTGGAAGCGGCAGTGAATGCCACCGGCCTGCGCCGGGAGGACTTGCTGGCGGATTTTGGTGAGTGGGTAATCGGCCCGCTGGTGCGCATGTACCAGGCCATGATTCCGGCGGATTGGGGCACCCAGGCGCTGCTGTTGAATATGCAGACCATCCATGAGCGTGTGTTGAAACTCAAGGACCCGGCCGCCAGTGCGCCGAATATTCAGGTGCGCCAGTGCGGTGAAGGCACGCTGGAAATTCACTACCTTTCACACCGTAATATGGCGCCGATGATTCTGGGGGCGGTTAAAGGCTTGGCCGAGCACTTTCAGGAAACGGCGTTGCTGCTAGCCGCAGAGGACGGCGAGCAGGAAGGGGAGTGTCGGTTCCTGTTCCAGCTGCAGTCGCAGTGTTTTTCTGCTCAGGACGTGGGCTAGGTTTTGTAGGAGTGGTGCTTGAGGCGCGAACCGCACCCGGAAAGGCTTTCGCAAGCAGGTTCGCGGCTCGAGAGCCGCTCCTACGGAGAAGGGGGCGCGGGGGGTTAGGTAGCCAGTTGGGTGGCCTGGTGTTTGATCTTGGCGACCATGGCGCGCAGGCCGTTGCCACGGGTGGGGCTCAAGTGGCCGAGCAGGTCGATACGGTCGAAGAAGCCGTCCATGTCGTAGTCATGAATGCCCTGGGGGGATTGCTGATTGAGCGCCGACAGCACGATGGCGGCCAGCCCCTTCACGATCAGCGCATCGGAATCCACCGCCAGATACAGGGTGTCGGCATCACTGTCGTAATCGGTTTCCAGCCATACCTGGCTCTGGCAGCCGCGCACAAACCGGTCTTCGGTCTTCAAATCGTCAGGGAGGCCGGGCAGCTGCTTGCCCAGGTCGATGATATAGCGATAACGCTCTTCCCAGTCATCCAGAAATTCCAGATCCTCGGCAATGTCCTCGGCGGTCACGTCCTTGCCAAGCTTGATGCTGCGAATATCAAATGACACGTCGTCGAACTCCGTTATTTCTGCCTGCAGGGTTGCCGGGTTTTGCGTGCTGCATGTTGCGTGAAGCGTGCAGCGTCTCTTATCAGAACATCCCCAGTTCGAGCTGGGCTTCTTCGCTGATCATCTCGCGGCTCCAGGGTGGGTCGAACACCAGTGCCACTTCCACCTTGTCCACGTTGGGGACTTTGCCGAGCCGGTCTTCCACGTCGCCCACCAGCACCGGGCCCATGCCGCAGTTGGGGGCGGTGAGAGTCATGCGTACCTGTACCACGTTCTGCCCGTCTCGCTGGATGACGTCACAGCCGTAGACCAGACCCAGCGCCATGATGCTCACCGGAATTTCCGGATCGAAAATGGTTTCCAGGACGGTGTTCAGGTCATCGTCGCGCACGCTGCCGTCGCCGTTGGCGGGCGCAAAATTCAGCTCCAGCGGTTCCTGGCCGATGGCATCGGCGTCGGTGCCGTCGATGCGCGCCATGTTGCCGTTGATGGTGACGGTATAGGTGCCACCCAGCGCCTGGCGCAGGTTGACGAAGCTGTTCTTGGGAATGGTAATACGGGTGCCGTCCGGTACCTTGCGGGCCGGAACGTCGCGTTGAACCACTACCGTACGTTGGTCTGCCATTGTCTTCCCGGGCCGGTGGTTAGACGTCGTCTACCGTAAAACTTTCGCCGCAGCCGCATTCGCCGGTGGCGTTGGGGTTGCGAAACTTGAACAGGCTGTTGACGCCTTCGGTGACGTAGTCGATGACCAGGCCGTTGAGCATGGGGAGCCATTTTTCCGGTACGTAGAGGTTTACGCCGTCGATTTCAAACAGCTTGTCGCCGTCCTTGGGTTCTTCCACGAAGTCCAGGGTGTACATGAACCCGGAGCAGCCGGACTCGTCCAGATCCAGGCGAATACCGGCGGCATTGGCCCGCTGGATTTCACGCAGGGCCTGTTGGTTGGCTGCCTCGGTCAGGTTGAGGGTGACCTGGCCGGGTTGGAATGTCTGAACGGTCATGTGTTACCTACCTTGCATGAAACGCCCGACGCTTAACGCCCGACGCTTGACGCGAAAAAACCGGATCAGGTGTGCCTGGTGTCACAGGAAGGTTTTGACCTTCTCAAGACCTTCGAACAGGCGATCCACCTCTTCCAGCGTATTATAAATCGAGAATGAGGCCCTGACAGTACCGGGAATACCCAAAGTATCCATCAATGGCATGGTGCAGTGGTGGCCGGTGCGAACGGCGATGCCCTGTTTATCCAGCAGCATGCCCACATCGGCCGGGTGGCCACCGTCCAGCAAAAAGGACAGTACACTCACTTTACTGGTGGCGGTGCCGATGATTTTCAAGCCGTCGCAGGCTTGGGCGCGCTCGGTGGCGCGGGCCAGTAAGGCGTCTTCGTGGACGGCCAGGGCAGGGCGATCCTGCTGGTTCAGCCACTCAATGGCGGCGGCCAGGCCGATGGCGCCGGCGATGTTGGGCGTGCCCGCTTCGAATTTGTAAGGCAGCTGGTTCCAGGTGCTTGCTTCGAAGCTGACCGTTTCAATCATTTCCCCGCCGGTCTGGTAGGGCGGCATGGCTTCCAGCAGTGCGCGGCGGCCATAGAGCACGCCGATACCGGTGGGGCCAAACAGTTTGTGGCCGGAAAACGCGTAGAAATCCACGTCCAAATCCTGCACGTCCACCGGGAAGTGGGCCACGGCCTGGGCGCCGTCGATCAAGGTGATAGCGCCGGCGGCTTTCGCTCGGGCCACCATCTCTTTCACCGGGTTCAGCGTGCCCAGCGCATTGCTGGCATGGCCAATGGCGAAGATTTTGGTTTTCTCACTGAGTAGCTGGACGAAGGCATCCTGATCCAGGCTGCAGTCGTCACGCAGCGGAATCACTTTCAGTGTGGCGCCGGTAGCGGCGCAGGCCTGCTGCCAGGGGACGATGTTGGCGTGGTGCTCGCTGGTGCCGATCAGCACTTCATCGCCGGGCTGCAGGCGCTCACGGGCCACGCACTGGGCCACCATGTTGATGGACTCGGTGGTGCCCTTGGTCCACAGGATTTCTTCGCGGCTGGCGTTGAGGAAGTGCGCTACCGTTTCGCGGGCACCTTCGAACTGGCCGGTGGCTTCGTCGCTCAGGTAATGAGCGCCACGGTGCACGTTGGAATTCACCGTGCGGTAGTAGTTATCCAGCGCTTCCAGCACCGCCACCGGTTTCTGGGTGGTGGCGCCATTGTCCAGATAGACCAGCGGCTTGCCGTTCACCTGTTGATCGAGAATCGGAAATTGTGCGCGCAGGGCCTGGATATCCATCACGCGGCAGACTCTCCCGCCGGCGTGGTGTGAGCCAGCTCGGCTTCCAGCCAGGGCGTGGCCCATTCGGCCACTTTCTCGTGGGGCAGGGTCATCAGCAGCTCGTTGACGAAGCCCAGGCTCAGCATGCGCTTGGCTTCGGCGGCCGGAATGCCGCGCGATTGCAGGTAGAACTGCTGCATGGCATCAAGCTGGCCGACGGTGGTGCCGTGGGCGCATTTCACATCGTCGTTGTAGATTTCCAGCTCCGGCTTGGTGTTGATTTCGGCGCCGGGATTGAGCAGCAGGTTCTTGTTGGACAGCTCGGCATTGGTGCCGCTGGCACCGGGGTGAATGTGGATGCGGCCGTTGAACACTGCCTTGCCATTTTCGCCGGCCAGGCCTTTGAAGTTCTGGTCCGATTCACAGTTGGGCACCGAGTGCTCTACGCACAGCTGGTTGTCCACGTGGGTCTTGTCGCGGACTACGAAGATGCCTTTCATGTTCAGTTCGGCGCCACTCTTGCTGACCAGGGCGCGCACGTCGTTACGACGCAGGCGGTTGCCGGTCATCAACTGGTAGCTGTCGACCTTGCTGATGCCTTGCTGATTGATGATCAGGGTGCCGATATGCAGGGTTGAGGCCTGCTCGCCCTGCAGCCGGTAGTGTGTCAGCTGGGCATTGTCGGCGGTGACCAGGGCGGTGACCGCATTGGTCAGCGCCTGGCCTTCGGCATGGTAATGCTCGATCACGGCGGCTTCGGCGCCCTGATTCAATACCACCACCAGACGGGGATTACAGTGTGCCGGGGCATCGCTGGCAGACTGGATCTGCACATGGATGGGCTGCTCGATGCGGCTGTTGGCGGCCACGGTGAGTACTACCGGCTGGCTGGCAACGGCGCTGTTGTAGAACGCAAACGGGGTCTGCAGGCCGTTGATGGCAGGGCCATCGTGGGACAGGGTTACGCCATCGGGCAGGTTGTGGCTGACCAGCTGGCCGTTGTTGATCGTCACCACATGCTCAGACAGGGCGGGCAGCGGTTGGCTGATTTCGCCGTCGGCGATGGCATTGAGATGGCCATCGGCCAGTGCCTGCAAAGAGGTGTACTTCCAGCGCTCGGTTTTGCGCTCAGGGAAGCTGGCTGCTTCCAGTGCGGCGAGGGCTTCGCCTTCGCTGCCGCTACGCTGTGCGTTGGCCAGCGCCTGGGTTTTCAGTTCCTGCGCCAGGGAGGAGGCAGAGAGACTCATGCGGACTCCTCTTCTCCGGTCAACCAGCCGTAGCCTTTCTCTTCCAGTTCGTGGGCCAGTTCCTTGCCGCCGGATTTGATGATCTGGCCGTTGGACAGCACGTGCACGAAGTCCGGCACGATGTAGTCCAGCAGGCGTTGATAGTGGGTCACCAGCACGATGCCGCGCTCCGGGCTGCGCAGGGAGTTGACGCCCTTGGCCACGGTTTGCAGGGCGTCGATGTCGAGGCCGGAGTCGGTTTCATCGAGCAGCGCCAGCTTCGGTTCCATCAGCAGCATCTGCATGATTTCGTTGCGCTTTTTCTCGCCGCCGGAGAAACCTTCGTTAACGCCGCGTTTGAGGAAGCTGGCATCCAGGTTGACCTGTTTGCAGGCCGCGCGGGCCTGACGAAGCAGGGTGACCGAATCCCACTCTTCCTTGCCCTGGGCGCCGCGCACGGATTCCAAAGCCGCTTTGAGAAATTCCATGTTGGAGACGCCGGGGATTTCCACCGGGTACTGGAAGGCCAGAAACAAACCGGCCTGGGCGCGTTCTTCCGGTTCCAGGTCCGCCAGGCTGTTGCCTTCGAAAAGGGCTTCGCCGCCGGTGATTGCGTAATTGTCACGACCCGCCAGTACGTTGGCCAGAGTGGATTTGCCGGAGCCATTGGGGCCCATGATGGCGTGCACCTCGCCCGGTTTAACGGTCAGGTTCAGGCCTTTAAGGATCGGCTTGTCCGCCACGGTGGCGTGAAGATCACGAATTTCCAGCATATGTCGATGCGCCTTTCGGTTGGGCCGGGAATCCAGCCCGAGTTAATTCAGGGTGTTGTTCGGTGGAGCGGGGGGTTAGCCCACCGCCCCTTCCAGGCTGACTTCCAGCAACTTGCCCGCTTCCACGGCAAACTCCATGGGCAGTTCCTTGAACACCTCTTTACAGAAGCCGTTCACAATCATGGAGACTGCTTTTTCCGGGTCGATACCGCGCTGGCGACACAGGAACATCTGGTCGTCACTCACCTTGGAGGTGGTTGCCTCGTGTTCGATGGTGGCCGAGGGGTTTTTCGACTCGATGTACGGGAAGGTGTGCGCGCCGCAGGTATCGCCCAGCAGCAGGGAGTCGCACTGGGTGAAATTGCGGGCGTTTTCTGCCCGTGGGCTGATCCGTACCAGGCCGCGGTAGGTGTTGCTGCTGCGCCCGGCGGAAATGCCCTTGGAAATAATGGTGCTCTTGGTGTTCTTGCCCAGGTGGATCATCTTGGTGCCAGTGTCCGCCTGCTGCATGTGGCGGGTCAGGGCCACGGAGTAGAACTCGCCAATGCTGTTGTCGCCGCGCAGGATCACTGACGGGTACTTCCAGGTGATGGCGGAGCCGGTTTCCACCTGGGTCCAGCTGATCTTGCTGTTGTCGTGGGCGACGCCGCGCTTGGTCACGAAGTTGTAGATACCGCCCTTGCCGTTTTCGTCACCGGGGTACCAGTTCTGCACGGTGGAGTATTTGATCTCGGCACCGGGCATGGCCACCAGCTCAACCACGGCGGCGTGCAGTTGGTTTTCGTCGCGCTGGGGAGCGGTGCAGCCTTCCAGGTAGCTCACGTAGCTGCCTTCGTCGGCAATGATCAGGGTGCGCTCGAACTGGCCGGTGTTGGCTTCGTTGATACGGAAGTAGGTGGACAGCTCCATGGGGCAGCGTACGCCCTTGGGGATATACACAAAGGAACCGTCAGAGAACACCGCACTGTTCAGGGCGGCGTAGAAGTTATCGCCCTTGGGTACCACGGAGCCCATGTATTTCTGAATCAGTTCCGGGTATTCCTGAATTGCTTCGGAAATGGAGCAGAAGATGACCCCGGCTTCCCACAGCTTCTCTTTGAAGGTGGTAAATACGGAAGAGGAGTCGAACACCACATCCACGGCCACGCCGGCGAGCATTTCCTGCTCGTGCAGGGGTATGCCCAGCTTTTCATAGGTGGCCAGCAGTTCCGGGTCTACCTCATCCAGGCTTTTCGGGGCGTCGTCCAGGCTCTTGGGCTTGGAATAAAAGGACACCTCGTTGACGTCGATGGGCGGGTGATGCAGGTGGGCCCAGTCCGGGGGAGTCATCTCCAGCCACTTGTGGTAGCTGTCCAGACGCCATTCCAGCATCCATTCCGGTTCGCCTTTCTTGGCGGACAGAAAACGGATGACCTCCTCGCTCAGCCCGGGGGGCAGGGTCTCGGTGTCCACCGTGGTGGTGAAACCGGCCTCGTAGTTGGAGCGAATCAGCTTGTCCAGTTCGGCTTGGCTCATAGATCAGGGCCTGCGGTTCAGGTGGTGTTGGAAATACCAGAGTAATTTAGTCGGGTATTATACGCCATTACAGGGCGCTGTCGAATAGGGGGCGAGGAAGAAAATGGGCGCCCCCGGCAACAGCAGGACATGGGCGCCTCCGACGGGGCGGCAACGGTATCATAATTCGCCCCGCTTGCGTATAATCCGCCGGTTCCAAGGGGTGGTGTCACTGGCGGCTTTGACCGGCCAGCGATCGCCCCTGTCATTGCCCCGGACAGCCCTTGCTGTTCCCGAGGACCACATTTAACGCAAATCTGGAGTGAACTGACTGATGGCTGTTGAGCGCACACTCTCTATCATCAAGCCTGATGCCGTGGCCAAGAACGTGATCGGCGAAATCGTTACCCGTTTCGAGAAGGCTGGCCTGAGCGTGGTTGCCATGAAAATGGTACACCTGAGCGACGAAAAGGCGGGCGGCTTCTACGCTGAGCACAAAGAGCGTCCTTTCTTCAAGGATCTGGTGGGCTTCATGACCAGCGGTCCTGTCGTTGTACAGGTGCTGGAAGGTGAAGATGCGGTTGCCAAAAACCGTGACCTGATGGGTGCTACCAACCCGAAAGAAGCGGAAGCTGGCACTATTCGTGCAGATTTTGCGGAAACAATCGATGCAAACGCGGTCCATGGTTCTGACTCCACCGAATCTGCCGCACGCGAACTGGCCTACTTCTTCTCTGACGAAGAACTGTGCCCGCGCGCTAGCTAATTTCAGCCTGCGTGCAATACCAACCACGGCCTTGGCCGTGGTTGGCGTTTAAAGGAAACCCGGTTTCCTATTGGAGAATGCTATGACTGCCCAACAGAAGGTGAATCTGCTCGGCCTTTCTCGCCCGCAAATGGAAGAGTTCTTCCTGACCATGGGGGAGAAAAAATTCCGTGCCCAGCAGGTGCTCAAATGGATCCACCACCACCAGGCGGATTCCTTCGAGCAAATGACCGATGTGGGTAAGGCATTGCGCCAGAAATTGTCCGAGGTGGCGGAAATCCGCGGCCCGAAGGTAACCCACGAGAGCATCAGCCGTGACGGCACCCGTAAATGGGTGTTCGAAATGGATAACGGCGGTGCCGTGGAAACCGTATTTATTCCCGATGGTCGTCGCGGCACCCTGTGTGTGTCATCCCAGGTGGGCTGTGCAGTGGATTGCAGCTTTTGCTCCACCGGCAAGCAGGGCTTTCAGCGCGACATGACCAGCGCCGAGATCATCGGCCAGGTGTGGCAGGCAAGCCGCGCCTTTGGCCCGCGCCGTAACCTGGGTCAGCACCCGATTACCAATGTGGTGATGATGGGCATGGGCGAGCCGCTGCTCAATTACGACAAGGTGCTCACGGCCATGCGGATCATGAAAGATGATCTGGGCTACGGCATTGGTAAAAAGCGCATCACCGTGTCCACCTCCGGGGTGATTCCGAAGATGAATCAGCTCAGCGAAGATCTGGATGTGTCCCTGGCAGTAAGCCTGCATGCGCCCAATGATGAGCTGCGCAACCAGCTGGTGCCGCTGAACCGCAAGTATCCGCTGAAAGACCTGATGGCGGCCTGCAAGAGCTACAGCAAGAACATCACCCACCGTCATAACACCATCACCATGGAATATGTGATGTTGCGGGATGTGAACGACAAGCCGGAACATGCACGTCAATTGGTTAAACTGCTTAACGGCATTCCCGTGAAGGTTAACCTGATCCCGTTCAACCCGTTTCCGCATGCCGGTTATGAGCGGTCACGCAAGAACGATATTTTGGAGTTCCACAAGTACCTGAATGACAATGGAGTAATGACCACGGTCAGGACAACGCGCGGCGATGACATCGATGCCGCTTGTGGTCAGTTAGTGGGGCAGGTGAAGGATCGCACCCGGCGCAGTGAGCGCTGGAAGGAATCCATTTTTCATCGCGCCGAACAAACCGATAACAACACAGCGCAGACCTAATGAGACGTTTTTTTCAGGTTATTTTTATCCTGAGTTTTGCAGGATTTTTGGCCGCCGGGTGTGTGACGGTGGACGATGGACCCAAGGTAAAAGTGGATGATGCGGTAAACAGCCGTGTGGCTGCTGGCTTGCAGTACCTGCAGCAAGGCAGCCCGTCAGAAGCGCGCCGTCATTTTTCCCGTGCACTGAGCCTGGATGATGACAGTGCCGTTGCACACAACGCCATGGCGTTGCTGTACAAGTACGAGCAGGATCCTGCCAACGAAGAATACCATTACCGCAAGGCACTGGATGCGAACCGCCATTATTCCCCGGCCCTGAATAACTACGGCACCTTGCTGTATGGCCGTGGCGAGTACAAGGAAGCGCTCAAGCATTTCAAGAAAGCCGCTAACGACCCGTCCTATGAAGGGCGCGGCAGTGCCTGGGAGAACATGGGCCGTTGTTACCAGAAACTGGGGAACGATGACGATGCACGCAATGCCTATGTGAAAGCACTGCGTCTGAATCCGCGTTCCGTTCAACCCAACCTGGAGCTGGCGCAGCTGTACTTCGATGAAGACCGCAGCCGCCTGGCCTGGGATTATTACCAGCAATATGTGCAGCGCACCGGTCGGCAGAGTGCCCGGGCCCTGTGGCTGGGGATTCAATTGTCCAATTCATTGGGCTACCGCAACCAGCAGTCCAGCTATGAGCTGGCGCTGGATAATTTGTACCGCCGCTCTGGCGAGTACCGTCAGTGGCAGGAATGGAAAGCTGAGCAAGCAAAAGGAGCGCAGCAATGAGCGATGACATGGTGGTCTTACCCGGCGAACGTTGTCGCAAAGCCCGTGAAGCCCAGGGCATGACCCAGGCACAGGCGGCCCAGCGTTTGCACTTGTCGCTGACCTACCTGCAGAGCCTGGATGCGGACGATTACGAGCGCCTGCCGGAAGCGACTTTTGTGAAAGGCTATCTGCGCAATTATGCGCGCCTGCTCGGGTTGCCGGCAGATGAGATCGCCAACACCTTCCAGCAGATGGTTAACGACGATGTGCTGGACAAGCCGTTGCAGTTGCCGTCCATTGCGCCGCCGCCTTCGGCCTGGCGCAAGCCGGTGCTGATCGCGCTGGCGCTGGCGGTGCTGGTGGCGTTGTTGTGGGCGCTCTGGCCTGCCAGCGGCGAATTACCGGCGTTGCCGGAAAAAGCACCGGCGACAGAGCAGGGCGCTGAGCCGGAAAACATCAATGACAGTGCCGGAGGCCAGCCTGCTGAAGGCGCTGTTGGCGGTTTCGATGGCATGGGCTCCGAGAGCGCCCCGGCGGGCGCGGGGCTTGACGGCGAAGGCATCACTGGCGACGGTATGCAGAACGATGAGACTGATGCCAGCGCCGCCAGCGATCCCCAGGCGGATGATAGCCAGGCCGAGCAGGCTGATGACGGCTCGTCCATGCTCGCAGCCAACGGTCTGGACCGCCTGCTGCTCAGTTTCACCAGCAATTGCTGGATCAAGGTCACCGATGCCACCGGGCGCACCCTGCGCCAGGGCGAGCAATCCGGTGGCGCATCCCTGATGCTGGATGGTAAAGCGCCGTTCAGCCTGACTCTCGGTAACGCCGGCGCGGTGGACGAGCTGCTGGTCAACGGCAGCGCTGTCACCTTGCCGACGGATTCCCCCGGTAAAGTTGTGCGAATCTCCGCTCCCTGATTCGCGAGGGTAGAAAACACCATGGAACCGGAAGTTAAAATCCAACGTCGTAAAACCCGCCAAGTCATGGTGGGGAATGTCCCTGTCGGTGGCGATGCCCCGATCTCCGTACAAAGCATGACCAATACCGAAACCTGTGATGTGGACGCCACCGTTGGCCAGATCCGCCGTTTGCAGGATGCCGGTGTGGATATCGTGCGGGTGTCGGTGCCGTCCATGGATGCCGCCGAGGCTTTTGGCAAAATCCGCAAGCAGGTGGATGTGCCGTTGGTGGCGGATATCCATTACGACTACAAAATTGCATTGGCGGTGGCCGAGCAGGGCGTGGATTGCCTGCGTATCAACCCCGGCAACATTGGCCGCGAAGACCGTATCAAGGCGGTGATTCAGTGCGCCAAGGACAAGGGGTTGCCAATCCGTATCGGCGTGAACGCCGGTTCCCTGGAAAAAGAATTGCAGCGTAAATACGGCGAGCCGACCTCTGATGCATTGGTGGAATCGGCCTTGCGCCATGCGGATATTCTTGACCGTTACGATTTCCAGGATTTCAAGGTCAGCGTGAAAGCCTCCAATGTGTTCATGACCTTGCAGGCCTATCGCAAACTGTCCTCACAACTGGAACAGCCGCTGCATCTGGGGGTCACCGAAGCGGGGACGTTCCGTTCCGGCACAGTGAAATCTGCAGTGGCACTGGGTTCGCTGCTGATGGAAGGCATTGGCGACACGATCCGTGTGTCTCTGGCCGCAGATCCGGTGGAAGAAGTGCGAGTAGGCTTTGATATTCTGAAAAGCCTGAACCTGCGCAAGAAAGGCGTGAACATTATTGCCTGCCCCAGCTGTTCACGGCAGAACTTCGATGTGATCAAGACCGTGAACGAGCTGGAAGCGCGGCTGGAAGATATCAACGAATCCGTTGATCTGGCGGTGATCGGTTGTTTGGTGAATGGCCCGGGCGAGGCCCGTGAAGTGGATGTGGGGCTCACCGGCGGCACGCCCAATAATCTGGCCTACCGCGACGGTGAAAAAAGCCATCACATTACCGCTGACGATCTGGTCGACGAGCTTGAGCGAATGGTGCGCGCCAAGGTCAAGAAACAGCGCGAAGACGAAGAGAGGGGCATTATTGCCCGTAGTGAATAGACGGCGCGGGATCTTGGCCGGGCGTGGGTTAGCGTCCGGCGTTAGGCGTCCAGCGCTCTGCGTTTTTTAAGGAATTTTCGTGAGCAAGAAAATCACCTCCATCCGCGGGATGAACGATATCCTGCCGGAACAGACGGGGCTGTGGCAGTGGCTGGAAGCAAAAGTGGGGGCCGTGCTGGCCAGCTACGGCTACCAGGAAATCCGCATGCCCATCGTGGAGCAGACCGATCTGTTCAAGCGCAGCATCGGTGAAGTGACCGATATCGTCGAAAAGGAAATGTACACCTTCGACGACCGTAACGGTGACAGCCTGACCCTGCGCCCGGAAGGCACGGCCAGCTGTGTGCGTGCCTGCGAGCAGCATGGGTTGCTGTACAACCAGACCCAGCGGTTGTGGTACACCGGGCCCATGTTCCGTCACGAGCGGCCCCAGGCAGGCCGGTATCGCCAGTTCCACCAGATTGGGGTGGAAACCTTCGGCATGTCCGGCCCGGATATTGATGCTGAAGTCATTCTGCTCACGGCACGTCTGTGGAAAGCCCTGGGCCTGGCCGACAAGGTCACGCTGGAGCTGAACTCCCTGGGTGACAGTGCGGACCGGGCGCGCTATCGCGATGCGCTGGTGGATTATCTGAAAATACACTTTGACGCACTGGATGGGGACTCGCAGAAACGTCTGGAGCGCAGCCCGCTGCGCGTGCTGGACAGCAAGGACCCGGGGACCCGCGAGGTACTCAAGGATGCGCCACAGCTGGCCGATTACCTGAATGATGAGGCTGTCGCCCATTTTGAAGGGCTGAAAGCCTTGCTCGATGCCAGTGGCATTGCTTATAAAGTGAACCCGTATCTGGTGCGTGGGCTGGATTACTACGGCAAGACCGTTTTCGAGTGGGTCACCGATGCCCTGGGCGCCCAGGGCACCGTCTGTGCCGGCGGTCGCTACGACGGGCTGGTGGAGCAGTTGGGCGGCAAGCCGACCCCGGCAGTGGGCTTCGCCATGGGGGTCGAGCGGCTGATTTTGCTTATCGAGCAGGAAAAGCCGGAACTGTCGGCGCCGGTGGACGTCTATGTGATGGCCATGGGGGACGTATTGGCATCCACCATGGCATTGTCCGAACAGCTTCGCGATGCCTTGCCCGGCCGTGCAATCCAGTTGCACTGCGGTGGTGGCAGCTTCAAAAGCCAGATGAAAAAAGCCGATCGCAGCGGTGCCGCGGTGGCCTTGATTATCGGCGAGGATGAACTGGCCAGTAACAGTGTTATGGTCAAACCCCTGCGCGGCCAGGCCGAGCAGCAGCAAGTATCCCGGGATCAGGTTGCCAGTGAGCTGGTAGCGCTCCTGGCGGACAATTAATAAGAAAGGAGAGCAGGGTGGCAGATTACATGCGTGATGAAGACGAACAGGCGGAGCTGCTTAAAGAGTGGTGGCAGAAGAACGGCACCGCCGCGATTATTACCGTGGTACTGGCCGTGGCAGCCCTGATTGGCTGGCGTGAGTGGCAAGGCCATCAAGGGGAGCAGTCCTCCGAAGCGTCCAAGCAGTATCAGGTGATGGTGGAAGCGCTGACCGCGCAGCAAGTGGATGAAGCCGCCGTCAACAAACAGGCGGAAGCCCTGAAAGACGATTTCCCCGGCAGTGCCTATGCGGGCTATGCCTCTTTGGCCCAGGCACGCCTGGCGGTACAGGCGGGCGAGTACGATAAAGCCGCGTCCCTGCTGCAAGATGTGGCTGACAACGGCGCCACCGATGCGCTGACTTACACGGCACGCCTGCGCCTGGTGCGTGTGCTGCTGCAGCAGCAGGCCTACGATAAAGCCGCCGCCGAGCTGGATCACAGCTTCCCGGCTGCCTTTAACGGCATGGCTCTGGAGCTGCGTGGCGACCTGGCAAAAGCCCGTGACGACCAGCAGGCCGCCACAGAGGCCTATACCCAGGCGCTGGAAACCCTGCAGGACAACGGTGAAAAAGACCGTGTGCAGATGAAACTGGATGACCTGAAGAGCTAAATGAAATATTTCCTTCTCCCCCTCGTACTGGCCAGCATGCTGTTGGCCGGTTGTAGCTCCAACCCAAATGCCATTGAGCCCAATGACCTGCCGGATTTTGATGCCAGCTACAAGGTAAAACGGCTCTGGAAAGAAGGTGTTGGCGACGGGGTGGAAGACAGCCAGCTGACCCTGCGCCCGGCCGTTACCCAGCAACAGGTATTTGCCGGTGATGTGTTCGGTGAGGTGTATGCCATCAGCCGTGACAAGGGCAAGCGCCAGTGGCGGGTGAAAACCGAAGATCGTATCGGCGGCGGTTTTTACGCCGGTTACGGCATGGTGCTCTACGGCACCCGTGAAGGGATGGCCGTGGCCCTGTCCATGGAAAATGGCGAAGAGCTGTGGCGTACCCAGCTTTCCGGTGAAGCGCTGGCGATTCCCAACAGCAACGGCACCATCGCCGTATTCCAGACCCAGGATGGCCATGTAACGGCGCTGGACGCCAATACGGGTGATCAGGTGTGGGATTATGAAACCCCGGTGCCCACCCTGACCCTGCGTGGCCTGGCCCAGCCTGCCATTGCGGATGGGCGTGTGTATGCCGGTTTTGCCAATGCCAAGCTGGCGGCCCTGGACGCTGAGACTGGCGTGCCCGCCTGGGAGCAGCGCATTGCCGAACCGACCGGCCGCTCCGAGCTGGATCGTCTTACCGATGTGGATGGCAACATGATCGTGGAAGGTGGCGGGGTTTTCGCCGTGGCTTTCCAGGGCAAGCTGGGCGTGGCGGACCAGATCAATGGTCGTCAGTACTGGGGCAAGGAAATGTCCAGTGCTCAGGTGATCAGTGCCAGCGGTGGCCGCTTGTTTGTGGCGGATGATGTTGGTGTGGTGCGGTCCGTGGACCAGCGTACCGGTAGCGTGCTCTGGCAGCAGGACAAGCTGTACGGCCGTCGACTGACCGGCACTGCCGTGCAGGGCGATCTGATGGTGGTGGGTGACTTTGAAGGCTACCTGCACTGGATGGATGCGGATGACGGCACCCTGGTGGCGCGCAAGCGACACGATGGTGACGGCTTTGCGGGCACCCCGGTCAGCTATGAAGATACCCTTTATGTGTTGAGTTACGACGGCAAACTGGCGGCCTACACGGTACGCCCCAAATAACCGGTCCGGTTTCTCGATGCCTGAAAAATCTGCGCCCCGCGCAGATTTTTTCGTTTGAATCCCCCTTTGGCGTTACCATAGCGCCGTTGAAACCTCGTTGAGATGACTATGAAGCCGGTAATCGCCCTGGTGGGGCGGCCCAATGTGGGCAAATCCACACTCTTCAACCGACTGACCCGTACCCGGGACGCCCTGGTGGCCGATTTCCCGGGGCTTACCCGTGACCGTAAATACGGGGATGGCCAGCTGGGCGGCTATTTGTACACGGTGGTGGATACCGGCGGTATCGGCGAGAACGATGACGGCATCGACGTGCCGATGACCAGCCAGTCCTTGCAGGCCGTGGGCGAAGCAGATGTGGTGTTGTTCATGGTGGACGGTCGTGCCGGCCTGACCGCCGCCGATGAACAGATTGCCAGCGAGTTGCGCAAGCTGCCCAAACCCACCTACCTGATCGTCAACAAGACCGATGGGGTGGATGCGGATTCGGCCATGTCCGAGTTCTTTGCGCTGGGCCTCACTGAGGTGCTGCCGATTGCGGCGGCCCATGGTCGCGGTGTGACCAGCATGATCGAGCATATTCTGGAAGGCTTTACCGATCTGGAGCTGCTGCCGGAAGGCGAGCACCGCACCTCCAAGAAGCCCGGCGAAGACAGCATTCGTGTGGCCGTGCTGGGGCGCCCCAATGTGGGCAAGTCCACCCTGATCAACCGCATGCTCGGCGAAGAGCGGGTAGTGGTGTTCGACCATGCCGGGACCACGCGGGACTCCATTGAAGTGCCATTCGAGCGCATGGGGCGCGCCTATACCCTGATCGACACCGCCGGGGTCCGGCGCCGCGGCAAAGTGTTCGAAATGGTCGAGAAGTTTTCCGTGATCAAGGCGCTGCAGGCCATGGAAGCGGCCCAGGTGGTTGTCGTGGTGATCGATGCCCGCGAAGGCATTACCGATCAGGACCTGCATCTGCTGGGCTACGCCCTGGACAGTGGCCGGGCCCTGATGATCGCCGTGAACAAGTGGGATGGCCTGGAAGCGGACCATAAAGAGCGGGTACGGGTGAACCTGGGGCGGCGTCTGGAATTTGCCCCCTGGGTGAAGATCAAGTTTATTTCTGCGCTGCATGGCACCGGGGTGGGGGACCTTTGGGGCATGGTGGAGCAGGCCTGGGACAGCGCCTTTATCAAGATCGGTACCAACGAGCTGACCCGGATGATGGAAGAGATCACCAATGGCCATCCGCCGCCCCGCAATGGGCGCTTCCGGGCAAAATTGCGCTATGCTCACCTGGGCGGCAACAATCCGCCGACACTGGTGCTGCATGGCAATCGCACGGAAGCCCTGCCAGCCAGCTACAAGAAGTTTCTGGAGAACCGCTTCCGCGAGCTGCTGAAACTGGAAGGCACACCGATCCGGCTGGAATTCAAGTCCGGCACTAATCCGTATGAAGGGCGCAAGAATGTGCTCACCGACCGACAGGTGCACAAGCGCAAACGGATGATCAAGCGAATGAAAAAATAATCCGCCTCGCTGAACAAGGAAGGGGACCGGGGCGGCAACACGGAGGGTGAGTCATCAAACGCTGGGGGTATTGGGGAACAGCCGGTTGCTTAGGCGTGTTTTGCGCGTCTGCGCAAGCGATAGAACCAATGATGGAACCGGCCCAGCAGCCAGCCATGGTGCTGACTCCTGCCCGTGTCAGCCAGCCCCAGTCTGAAGCCCCCGCCAGCGTTACCGTTATCGACCGCACTCTGATCGAAGCCAGCGGTGCCCGCGAGCTGTATGAAGTCCTGAAACTGGTCCCGGGCATGGCTGCGGTGAAGGTGGACGGCAATGTCCCTTCGGTAGCCTACCACCCCACCCAGGCCCGCGATCAGCGGCGCATGCTGGTGTTGCTTGATGGTCGCAGTCAGTATCAGCCGGGCCTGTCGAGGGTGAGCTGGAATGCCATGCCGGTGGATATCCGTGACGTGGAGCGCATCGAGGTCACCCGTGGCCCGGCGGCGGCCGCTTACGGGGCCAACGCCTTTAGCGCCGTGATCAACATCATTACCCGTGACCCCAGGGATATCAGCAAGAGCAGTGTGACCCTGCAGGGTGGCAATAACGGTATTCGCGATGCGCATCTGGTCGGTGTTCACCAGCTGGAAAACGGAGCGCTGCGTGCTTCCGTGTCGAGTCGGGGAGATAACGGCTATGACGAACCCTTCGAAGGTGAAACCCTGCCGGATGGCAAACGCATTGATACGCTCAACACCGAGTGGGTCTGGGACGCGGATGCGCGCAATACGCTCACGATGCAGGCCGGCGGCAGTCGCAGCCGGCTGGAGCGCCAGCAGGAAGCAGGCGTGGCCGATATTGGTGAGTATCAGGGTGACCCGGTGCAAAAGGGCGAACGGGCGTTTGTGTCGCTGCAGTGGCAGCACAGTTTTAGCCGGACCCACCAGCTGCAGGTGCATACTTACGGTCAGTACAACCAGGAGATTACCGATTTTGATGTCTGTTATCTCGACCCTGTAACCGGCCAGACCGGGCCCGGTGGCGGCCTGTTTTTCAGCCAAGAACTGCGCGATTTGTATCTGCAGAATGGCAGCGACATGGGGGACACTTTTGCCGCCTTCCCGTCTGATGCCGATGCCACTAACCGTTATCTGACCTTGCAGGGTGCTGGTGCGCCTTTCTGTGCTGGCAGCGAGCTGGATATTCAGGAGGTGCGTTATGACCTGGAAATCCAGGACACCCTGCAGCTGACTCGCTGGGCCCGGTTGGTCAGTGGTGCTGAAATTCGTCATGACCGGGTTCAGTCCGACAGTTATCTGGGGGGCACGCAAGACAATATCAGCTACCGGTTCTTCGGCAATCTGGCACTGGATGTTCTGGATCCGATAACGGTGAATCTGGGGGGCTATTGGGAACGAGACCAGATCAGCGGCGATCATTTCAGTCCCCGCGTCGGCGTGAACTGGCGGGTGCTGCCGGGCCATCACCTGCGTTATGTGTATTCCGAAGCGCTGCGCACACCGGATATCTATGAAGAGCGCGCCAATATCAATATTCAGGCGCAAACCCTGTCGCCACCGTTTGCCAGTAACACCCAGGCGTTACTGGGCTGGGCGCCGGCGTACTTTTTTGTGACCCAGCAAAGTCCTGGCACTTTTGAGCCGGAGCGTATCCGCTCCTGGGAGGCGGGCTACTACGGGCAGTTTTCTGCGGTCGAACTGGATGTGCGCTATTTCCAGGAAGCCCTGACCGACCTGTTAAGCACGGCGTTGAATCCGTTTGAATTTGAGCCGAGCAATGAGGGGTGGGTGAACCATCAGGGCACAGAAGCCCAGCTTTCCTGGCGGCCGAGTGTATCGCACCTGTTCCGCGTCACCGGCTCGCACATACACACCCGGACGAATGTGAAGACCGAGCGACGCCTGGCCGCCCGGGATGCCGGCAGCGCCTTGTGGTCCTGGCAATTCAGTCCCCATTGGGCGTTTTCATCCGCCTATTATCTATCCAATGATTATAACGACAACGTTTTTGAGCGAGCGGACGTGCAATTTCGCTTTCGCCACCGTGTCGGCCCCACGGAGCTGGAATGGCGGGCGGTTGTTCAGCATAGGTTGAATGGCGCCCCGGTGGTCTTTGCAGAAAATGACTACCAGCAAGATCGAATGTGGCTGGGCGTGACGGTGAGGATATAGCCGGATGCGGAGTCAGCATGGACGCGTACTGGTTTTTCTCTTGCTGCTGGCAACGGCCGGTGGTGCGTTGTCCGCGCCGGCGCAAACCGTACACGTACTGGCTGAGCCCAGCCCCTTCAAGGATGTGTTTGTACTTTCGCTGGCGCAGGATCTGCCAGCGAACCTGCGTGTGGTCGATGAGCCTGACGCGGCCGATTTACTGGTTGCCCTTGGTGATGCCGCGTTTACCCGTGCCATGGGCCAGGAAAAACCGTTACTGGGCGTGCATGTCAGCCGTGCCCTGAGTGAAAAGGCCGCGCGGCTGGGGTGTCAGTGTGCGGCCATCTGGGCGGGGGTCAGCCTGGCGAATCAGGTGCAATTGGTGCACACCATCATGCCTTTGGCGCGCCGCATTGGCGTGGTGCAAGGGCCGGACAGCGTCTGGCCGGCGGAGGCGGTGCGTGGTTTTCGCGGGCCGGTCAAACTGGAATTGCTGTCGGTAAAAGATACCCGGGAGCTGGGCAACACCCTGCGTGAAAACCTCAATCATCTCGATGCTATTGTGCTTCCCGTGGACGATGCCCTGTTGGGGCCGGACGCAGCCAAGCTGGTGTTGCTGACCAGTTACCGCCAGCGCCGGCCCGTATTTGGTCCGGACCTGACGTTTGTGAATGCGGGCAGTGTGGCATCCTACTACGCCAGCGGTAGCGATCTGGTCAGCGAAGCGGTTCAGCGGCTGCGTGTTTATGCTGACACGGGCGAGTGGGGTGCCTCTGCCTTTGTGTCTCGCCCGTCGGTGGTGGTCAACGAGCACGTCGCCAGCAGTTTCGACATGCATTACCGGGAAAGCGGAGCGCTTGAGGATGCTCTTAAAAATGCCGGGGAGGTGCCATGATGCGTGACGGTATGCCGCGCAAAGGCCCGGGAATTCGCAAGCAGTTGCAAGTGCTGGGGCTGGTGCCTGCCCTGTTCATGCTGGGGCTGTTGCTGGTGGCGTTGACCTGGCAGCGCTTTGAGGATGCCGATCGGGACCTGCGCGAGTTGGGCCGTTTTCTCGCCCAGCAGATTGCCTCGGCGTCGGAATACGGCGTACTGGCCGGTAATTACACAGACTTGCGCCGTCAGGCGCAGCTGGCCATGCAGCGGGCGGATCTGCAGTACGTGGTGTTCCGCGATGGGGATGGTCAGGTGCTGCTGTATGAGGGGCGTGACCGCGAGGAAAGCAACAACGAGATCATCGAATTTCATTCCGGCATTTATCGTCAGTCTGTGGCACCGGAAGGCATGCTGGAAGGCGCGGTGGAGCGTGATGACAGGCCCGACCGCATTGGTGAGGTGGTGCTTGGGATGTCCAGTGCCAGGTTGTTGGCACGGCAAAAGGAAATTTTGCTGGCCAGTATGATTCCCGCCTTCTTTGCCATGATTCTGGGGCTCTGGATCGCCCACTATCTGGCACGTCAGATCGCTGCGCCTCTGGGTTACCTGTCCGGTCTGCTGCGGACCCTGCGCCAGGGCGAATATTCTGTGCGAGGCAACAGCCGCTTGCAGGGGGAGTTGGGCGAACTGCAGGACAACATCAACGAGTTGGCTGGCGCCCTGGAAGGCGCCCGGCACAAGCAGCAGGCTGCCATGACCGAATTGCAGCAAGCCCATCGCCAGGCGGAAACCGCCAGCCAGGCGAAAAGCGACTTCCTGGCCATGATGAGCCACGAGCTGCGCACTCCCATGAACGGTGTGCTGGGGATGCTGCAATTGCTGGAAGAAACCGCCCAGAACGGGGAGCAGCAGGAGTACACCGAGGCGGCGCTGGAATCCACTGGCCATCTGCTGGATGTGATTAACGATATCCTCGATTTTTCGCGCATCGAAGCCGGGCGCATGGACCTGGACCCGTCTTTCTTCGAGTTGCAGCCCCTGTTGCAGAATTGTGTTGCTACCTTTCGCTATGTGGCGGAAAGCAAGGGGCTGTATCTGCGGCTTGAGGGCGACGAGGTGCTGGCGGGCAAGGTGACGCGGAGTGATCCCACGCGGTTGCGTCAGGTGCTCAGCAATCTGATTTCCAATGCGGTGAAATTTACCCAGGAAGGGGGCGTCACTGTCACCGTATCGGTGCGGCCGGTTCGGGGGGACTGGCTGGACTTGAGTATTGCCGTGGCCGATACCGGTATTGGTATTCCTGAGGCAAAACGTTCAAGTCTGTTCAAGGCCTTCTCACAGATCGATTCTTCCACCTCGCGCCGTTTCGGGGGCACCGGGCTGGGGTTGGCGATTGCGCGCAGGCTCAGTGAAATGCTGGGAGGGAACTTGTCGGTGGGCAGTCAAGAGGACGCGGGCAGTGTCTTTACGCTGTCGTTGCGGCTGTTCTTCCGCGAGCAGACGGAGGCCGGTGGGTCGGCGGGGCGGCACCGTCCGGCTGACCCGGAGCAACAGGCCCTGCACGGCCTGGTGTTGCTGGTGGAAGACAATGTGGTCAATGCCATGGTGGCACGGCGTATTCTTGAGCAGATGGGCGTTACCGTGGTGACGGCCAGCAATGGTGAGGAAGCATTGGAGAAAGTGCGCCAGCGTGACTTTGATTGCATCCTCATGGATGTGCAGATGCCGGTGATGGATGGTCTGGAGGCTACCCGGCGGCTGCGACAGTGGGAGCGGGAGCAGGGCCGGGCGCCCATGCCTGTGGTGGCGTTGACCGCCAATGCCATGCATGAAGAGCGTGAGCGGTGCCTGGCGGTGGGTATGAACTCCCACCTAGCCAAGCCATTTCGTCGCCAGCAGTTGGCACGGGTACTCAGTCCGTATCTGACTCCTGGACGTGTTCCACCCGGGCAGTAACTTCGCCGTCGACCAGCCGGGTGGTCAGGGTGTCACCGGGCTGTAATTGGCTTACAGAGCGCACCGCGTCGTCCCCTTTGAAGGTAATGCTGTACCCCCGCGCCAGGGTTTCCAGCGGGCTAGCCGTTTGCAGGCGCTTACTTAGCCCGGCCAGCTGCACTTGCTGTTGTTGAATCTGCCGCTGTATCGGTTGTGGCAATCGCTTGTTCAAGACCGCCAGCTGTTGCTGGCGGTCCAGCAGAAGACGCTCTGGCGATAACCGCGCGAGGCGTTGCTGGCTGGGCTGCAGGCGGCCCTGAAGCAGAGTGAGGCGGTGCTGCATCTGTCGTTGCAGGCGATTGTGCAATTCATCCAGTCGCTGGCTGCTTTGTTCAAGGTGCTGGCGAGGGGAGCGAAGCCGCTGGCTCAGATGGCGCAGGCGCTCCTGCGGGGTGCGGAGTTGTTGCGCCATGACCCATCGCAACCGCCGATGCAGGCCGGCCAGTCGCTGGCTGACCACCGACAGGTCCGGGCTCACCAGTTCCGCAGCGGCGGAAGGGGTCGGAGCGCGCAGATCGGCGGCAAAATCGGTCAGCCCGGTGTCCACCTCATGGCCCACGGCCGAGACAATGGGAATGGGGCACTCGGCAACCGCCCGGGTCAGGGCTTCGTCGTTGAAGGCCCACAAATCTTCCAGAGACCCGCCGCCCCGGCCGATAATCAGGACGTCACATTCGTTGCGTGTCACAGCCAGCCCCAGCGCCTGGCGCAGCTGTACCGGCGCATCGGCACCCTGCACCGCTGCCGGATAAATCACCACGGGAATGGACGGGCAGCGGCGTTGCAGTACCTGCAGGATATCGCGAATGGCAGCGCCGCTGGGGGAGGTGATCACCCCAATCTGGCTGGGCCAGGCCGGCAGTGCCTGTTTGCGGTCCTGGGCGAACAGCCCTTCGCTCTGAAGCTGGGCCTTGAGCGCGTCGAACTGGGCCTTGAGAGCACCCTGGCCGGCAGGCTCCATGTGTTCGACCACAATCTGGAAGTTGCCACGGGGCACATACAGGGTGACTTTGGCCCGCACCAGCACCTGCTGGCCATTTTGGGGGGCAAAATCCAGCAGCCTGTTGCGATTTCGAAACATGGCCCCATTAATCTGGGCACGCGTGTCTTTCAGGCTGAAGTACCAGTGACCGGAGGCGGGGCGGGAAAAGTTGGACAGTTCGCCCTGTAACCAGATCAGGGGGAAAGAGCTTTCCAGCAGGCCCTGGGCATCCAGGTTCAACTGGCTGATAGACAGTGGTTCGGCGCGGGATGAAATGGTCATCGCGGGAGGGTAGCCCGTTTTTTTGTACCCTGCCAGCGGTGATTGTGTGGTTAGCCGGTAATGTCGTATAATCGCCCGCTTAATTTAACGGGGTGCCTGTCTCATTCTAGGTGCTGCCGCTCCGCCCGGTGGCATCCGCCAGGCTCCCCCCTCACTTCCTACGGTGCAATATGCTCAGAATTGCCCAAGAAGCATTAACGTTTGACGACGTTTTGCTTGTGCCTGCCCATTCCAATGTGCTGCCCAAGGACGTGTCCCTGAAATCCAAATTGACTCGGGACATCGCTCTGAACATTCCGCTGGTATCCGCAGCCATGGATACAGTCACCGAGCACCGCCTGGCCATTACCATGGCGCAGGAAGGGGGCGTTGGTATCCTCCATAAAAGCATGGATACCGAAGACCAGGCGCGCAATGTGCGCATGGTGAAAAAATACGAATCCGGTGTGGTAAAAGATCCGATTACTGTCAGCCCCGATACCACGGTGGCCGAATTGATCCGCATCACTGATGCGAACAACATTTCCGGCGTTCCGGTGGTTGAGAAAAACGGAGAAGGTGACAAGGTGGTGGGCATTGTCACCAGCCGCGACACGCGTTTCATCACCAACTACGACCAGTGCGTTAAAGACATCATGACTGGCAAGGACCGGCTGGTGACGGTGCAGGAAGGTGTTGGCGCTGACGAAGTGCAAGCACTGCTGCACAAGCATCGTATCGAGAAGGTCATTGTGGTGAATGAAGCTGGCGACCTGCGCGGCATGATCACCGTGAAAGACATCGAAAAAGCGGCCAAGTATCCCAACGCCTGCAAGGACTCCCAGGGTCGCCTCCGCGTGGGGGCGGCAGTGGGCACCGGGGCCGGTACCGACGAGCGCGTTGCTGCGTTGGTGGAAGCCGGGGTGGACGTGATCGTGGTGGATACCGCACACGGCCATTCCCAGGGTGTGATTGACCGTGTCGCCTGGGTGAAGAAGCATTTCCCCGAGGTGCAGGTGATCGGCGGCAATATCGCTACGGCCGCTGCAGCCAAAGACCTGGTGGCCGCTGGCGCCGATGCGGTGAAAGTGGGCATTGGTCCCGGCTCCATCTGTACTACCCGTATCGTGGCCGGTATTGGTGTGCCGCAGATTACCGCCATTTCAGACGTGGCCGCGGCGCTGCAAGGCACCGGCGTGCCCCTGATCGCCGACGGCGGTATCCGTTTCTCCGGTGATATTTCCAAAGCCGTTGCCGCGGGCGCCAGCGCCATCATGATCGGTTCCCTGTTGGCCGGCACTGAAGAAGCGCCGGGTGAAGTTGAGCTGTTCCAGGGGGGCTACTACAAGGCCTACCGTGGCATGGGCTCGCTGGGCGCCATGTCCGGCTCCACCGGTTCCTCCGACCGTTACTTCCAGGATGCTGCTGCCGGTATCGAGAAGCTGGTACCGGAAGGCATCGAAGGGCGTGTGCCTTACAAGGGCCCGATGAGCGCTATCGTGCACCAGCTGATGGGCGGCCTGCGCGCCTCCATGGGCTATACCGGCTGTGCCACCATCGAAGAGATGCGCACCAAGCCGGAGTTCGTGAAGGTAACGAACGCGGGGATGAAAGAGTCCCACGTGCACGATGTAACGATTACCAAGGAAGCGCCGAACTACCCGGTGGGGTAATTTGGACTTTGGTGTAACTGGCCAAGGCCTGATGCCTGGAGCCAGACGCCAGCTGCTGAAATCGGTCGAGCCGTGCTCGACCGATTTTTGTTTTTAAAGCGTCAGGCGCCAGGCATTTGGCGTCAGGCCCGTTTTAACAAGATCCGGCTGCAATCCGCCGGCAATCACCGGGATAGATCCCCATGACAGACATCCATGCCCAGCGCATCCTGATTCTGGACTTCGGCTCCCAATACACGCAGCTGATTGCACGCCGTGTGCGGGAAATCGGTGTGTACTGCGAGATTCGTGCCTTCGACATGACCGCTGAAGAGCTCAGCGAGTTTGCGCCCAAAGGCATTATTCTTTCCGGTGGGCCGGAATCGGTGACGGCAGCAGAGACGCCGCGGGCACCTCAGGCCGTGTTTGACGCAGGCATTCCGGTGCTGGGTATCTGTTACGGCATGCAGACCATGGCCGAGCAGTTGGGTGGCAAGGTCATCGCCGGTGAGAAGCATGAATTTGGCTACGCCCGTGTGGAAAAGGCGGAAGCCAATGCGCTGCTGGACGGCATCGTTGACCATGAAGAGCAGGGCAAGGAATACCTCGACGTATGGATGAGTCACGGTGATCGTGTCGGCGAGATGCCGGCGGGTTTCGTGGCGACCGCCACCACGGGCAGCTGCCCCATTGCGGGCATGGCCAACGATGAAAAGCGTTTCTACGGTATCCAGTTCCACCCGGAAGTGACCCACACCCTGCAGGGCGGCCGTTTGCTGGAGCGTTTTGTCCGCGAACTGTGCGACTGTGAAGCCCTGTGGACGCCGAGCAACATCATCAGCGATGCCATCGACACCATCCGCGAGCAGGTAGGCACCGACGAGGTGATCCTGGGCCTGTCTGGAGGGGTGGATTCCTCTGTGGTGGCGGCGTTGCTGCACAAAGCCATCGGTGACCAGCTCACCTGTGTGTTCGTGGACAACGGCCTGCTGCGTCACCAGGAAGGTGACCAGGTGATGGAAATGTTCGCCGACAACATGGGCGTGAAAGTGATCCGGGTGGACGCGGAAGACAACTTCCTCGGCAAACTGGCCGGCGAGGCGGATCCGGAGCTGAAGCGCAAGATTATCGGCAACACCTTTATTGATATCTTCGACGAAGAAGCGGGCAAGCTGGAGAATGCCAACTGGCTGGCCCAGGGCACCATCTACCCGGACGTGATCGAATCCGCCGCCAGCAAGACTGGCAAGGCCCATGTGATCAAGAGTCACCACAACGTGGGCGGCCTGCCGGAAGACATGAAGCTCAAGCTGGTGGAGCCGTTGCGTGAACTGTTCAAGGACGAAGTGCGCAAGATTGGCCTGGAGCTGGGCCTGCCCTACGACATGGTCTACCGCCACCCCTTCCCGGGGCCGGGCTTGGGCGTGCGTATTCTCGGTGAAGTGAAGAAGGAATACGCCGACACCCTGCGTCTGGCGGACCATATCTTCATTGAGGAGCTGCGCGCCGCCGGTCTGTACCACAAGACCAGCCAGGCCTTCGCCGTGTTCCTGCCGGTCAAGTCAGTGGGCGTGGTAGGCGATGCCCGCCGTTATGAGTACGTGGTGGCCCTGCGTGCGGTGGAAACCATCGACTTCATGACCGCACGCTGGGCGCACCTGCCGTATGATTTCCTGGAGCTGGTTTCCAGTCGCATCATCAACGAGATCCCGGGCATCAGCCGGGTGACCTACGATATCTCGTCCAAGCCGCCTGCCACGATTGAGTGGGAGTAGGGCAAACGGCACAGTCTGTGCCGTAGGAGCGTCGCTGGCGGCGCGATTCGCGCTCCAGGCGATAATGACCGCGCCGCCAGCGACGCTCCTGCAACGTGAATATTCGGGTCTGGATGCTTGAAAAGTGTCCAGATTTGCTTAAAATACGCTCCCTTGCCGGCATTCAGGCCCTGTGTACTCAGTTGCCTGAAATGAGATCCGTCTCTCAGCCAGCCAGAATTCATTCCGTTTCAGTCAGTTGTGTACGCCGGCCAAGTGCGGCTGGGGTTGTTGTGCCCGTTGTGGTGGCATACAATGCGCGCCTATTTACTGAGGCGGTGAGGTTACTCGCCTCGTTTTCGATCACAGATTGGAGGTTCACGACATTAAGCGTGGAGGCAAAGGCCGCGAGCAGCGCGCCAATACAAATCAGCAAATCCAGGCAACCGAAGTTCGGTTGATTGATGTGGACGGTGAGCAGGTCGGTATCGTCAGCCTGCAGGATGCCTTGGAAAAGGCCACCTCTAAACAGCTGGATCTGGTGGAAATCTCCCCTGGTGCAGAACCGCCGGTTTGCCGAATCATGGATTACGGCAAGCATCTGTTCGAGGCAAAACAGAAGGCCAAAGAGGGGCGCAAGAAACAGCGTCAGACTCAGGTCAAGGAAATCAAATTCCGTCCTGGCACCGACATTGGTGACTATGAGGTGAAACTGCGTAACCTCATCCGTTTCCTCGAGGCCGGCGACAAAGCGAAAATCACCGTCCGTTTCCGCGGTCGGGAGATGGCTCACCAGGAACTGGGCCGGGAACTTCTCGCACGTATCGAGAAGGATCTGGAAGAGTACGGTTCTGTTGAGCAACGTCCGAACATGGAAGGGCGCCAGATGATCATGGTGCTCGGCCCGGGCAAAAAGAAGAAGCAGCCCTGATCGGCTGTTTAATTTATTCACCAACTTGAGAAGGTACCATGCCTAAAATCAAGACAAATCGTGGGGCTGCCAAGCGTTTCAAGAAAACCGCCTCCGGTTTCAAGCGCAAGCAGGCATTCAAAAACCACATTCTGACCAAAAAGTCTTCCAAGACAATTCGTAAACTGCGTCCGAAGCAGGAAGTCCACGAGAATGATGTGGCTCTTGTTAAACGCATGATGCCCTACGCATAACTTTTACGGATCTGGAGACTAAAAAATGGCACGAGTAAAACGTGGTGTGCAGGCCCGTCGTCGGCACAAGAAGATTCTCAAGCAGGCTAAAGGCTACTACGGTGCCCGCAGCCGTGTATTCCGTGTAGCGGTACAAGCCGTTACCAAAGCTGGTCAGTACGCCTACCGCGACCGTAAGGTTCGCAAGCGTCAGTTCCGTCGTCTGTGGATTGTTCGTATCAACGCCGCTGCGCGTTTGAACGGCCTGTCTTACAGCCGTCTGATCAATGGGCTGAAGAAAGCGTCCATCGACATCGACCGTAAAGTACTGGCGGACATCGCTGTCCGTGATCAGGCAACCTTTAGCGCTTTGGCCGAAAAAGCCAAAGCGAGTCTCACCGCCTGATCGACTGTTACGCAGCTGCGTAGTAGTGCATTCAACGGGGGAAGAGTTCGCGCTCTTCCCCCGTTTTTGTTGGTAAAAGAGACGCAACAAGCAACACGCTTCGTGCAACACGGGGAAGGGGTGCCGCATTGCACGAAGCGCGCTGCGTGTAGCGGAGGAATTGAAATGGAAAATCTCAATGCCCTGGTTGACGCTGCCTTGGCAGAGGTCGAGCAGGCTGGCGACATTCGGGCGCTGGACGATGTGCGGGTGAAGTACCTGGGCAAAAAAGGTGAAATCAGTGCCTTGATGAAGGGGCTGGGCAAGCTGAGCGCAGAAGAGCGCCCGCAGGCCGGCGCCGTCATCAATGAAGGCAAGCAGAAGGTTCAGGACGCTATTGCCGGGCGCAAAAGTGCCATGGAAGAGGCGGCACTGAATGAGCAGCTGGCCAGTGAAACCGTTGATGTGACGTTGCCGGGCAGAGGGGAATTGCCGGGCGGTTTGCACCCGGTGAACCGTATGCGTCGCCGCATTGAAGATTTTTTCCTGCGTCTGGGGTTTGATATTTCCGAAGGCCCGGAAGTGGAAGATGATTTCCACAATTTTGAGGCCTTGAATATCCCCGGCCACCACCCGGCACGGGCCATGCACGACACCTTCTATTTCGGTGATGGGCGCCTGCTGCGCACCCATACTTCACCGGTACAGGTACGGGTGATGGAGCAGGGCAAGCCGCCGTTCCGGATTATTGCGCCGGGCCGTGTGTATCGCTGTGATTCAGATCTGACCCACACTCCCATGTTCCATCAGGTGGAAGGCCTGTTGGTGGACAAGGGCATCACCTTCGCCGATCTGCGTGGCACCGTGGCGGAATTCCTGCGCTTTACCTTTGAAGTGGAAGACTTGCCGGTACGTTTTCGTCCCAGCTATTTCCCGTTCACCGAGCCCAGCGCGGAAGTGGATGTGGGCTGCGTGAGCTGTGGAGGCGATGGCTGCCGGGTGTGCTCGCACACCGGCTGGATCGAAATCATGGGCTGCGGCATGGTGCACCCGAAGGTGCTGGAAGCGGGCGGCGTTGATGCGGAAGAGTACAGCGGCTTTGCCTTTGGTATGGGGATCGAGCGTATCACCATGCTCCGTTATGGCGTGAACGACTTGCGGTTGTTTTTCGAAAACGACACCCGCTTTTTGTCCCAGTTCAGCTAACGCCTCCTGCGAACAAGTTAAAGGAATCACGACATGCGTTTTAACGAAGCCTGGTTGCGGGAGTGGGTAAACCCCGCCGTGGATACCGACACCCTGGTGCAGCAATTGACCATGGCCGGCCTGGAAGTGGACGCGGTGGAACCGGCTGCGCCGGATTTTAGCGGCGTGGTGGTCGGGCAGGTGGAAAGCTGCGAACCGCACCCGGATGCCGACAAACTCAGTGTTTGTCAGGTGACCAATGGCACCGACACGGTGCAGGTAGTGTGTGGTGCGGCCAATGTGCGTGTGGGCCTGAAGATGCCCTTCGCCCAGGTCGGCGCGGTGCTGCCCGGTGACTTCAAGATCAAGAAAGCCAAGCTGCGCGGCCAGGAATCCAATGGCATGCTGTGCGGCGCGTCGGAACTGGGTCTGGAAGACCTGATCGATGGTCTTATGGAACTGCCGGAAGATGCCCCCGTGGGCAGCGACTTCCGTGACTACCTGAGCCTGAACGACACCGTTATCGAAGTGGACCTGACCCCTAACCGGGCTGACTGTCTGAGCCTGCGCGGTATCGCCCGGGAAGTGGGCGTGATGAACCAGAGCCCGCTCACCGAGGCGGCCATCAGCAAGGTGGCGCCGGCCATTGATGATGCATTGACCGTAACGCTGGCGGATAACGCCGGCTGCCCCCGCTATCTGGGCCGGGTCATCAAGGGCGTGGATGTCAATGCGGCCACCCCGCTGTGGATGGTGGAGCGTCTGCGCCGTGCGGGCCTGCGTACCATCGACCCTATCGTCGATGTAACCAACTATGTGTTGGTGGAACTGGGGCAACCGTTACATGCGTTCGATCTGGCCAAGCTCAGCGGTGGTATCACCGTACGTAAGGCCAAAGCGGATGAAGCGCTTACTACCCTGGATGATCAGGAGCTGACTTTACGGGACGATACCCTGGTAATTGCTGACGACAGCACTGCGCTTGCTCTGGCTGGGGTCATGGGCGGCAAACCGTCATCCGTGACCACGGATACCCAGGATATTTTCCTGGAATGCGCCTTCTTCGCCCCCCTGGCGATTGCCGGCAAGGCTCGTTCCTATGGGCTGCATACCGACTCCTCTCACCGCTTCGAGCGCGGTGTGGATCCGCAACTGCAGAGCGATGCCATTGAGTACGCCACCGCCCTGATCCAGCAAATTGCGGGTGGCCAGGCTGGCCCCGTCACTGAAGCGGTGGATGAAGCGCAGCTGCCCAAGCAGGCCGAGCTGACATTGCGCGCTGAGCGGATCGAAGGCTTGTTGGGCATGGGTTTGCCCGCCCAGCAGGTGGAAGACATTCTCAGCCGCCTGGGCATGGAAATCTCTCTGAATGGCGATGGGCAAGGGTGGACCGTGCTGGCTCCCAGCTGGCGCTTCGACATGGCCATCGAGCAGGATTTGATCGAAGAATTGGCGCGCATTTATGGCTACGAAAAGCTACCCAGCCGGGTGCCGGCGGGTTCGCCTTCCGGCGAGACCGTGCCGGAACAGATCGTGGCCGTGCGTCGTCTGGCGGACACCTTGATGGATCGCGGCTATCAGGAAGCGATTACCTACACCTTTGTGGAGCCGGGCCTGCTGGCGAAAGTCGAACCCCGCGTGGAGCCGCTGCCGTTGCTCAATCCGATCTCTGCGGATTTGGGCGTCATGCGCACCACGCTGCTGGCTGGCCTGTTCAGCACTGCGCGCCACAACCTGAACCGACAGGCTGACCGCCTGCGTCTGTTCGAAACGGGCCTGCGTTTTGTGCCCACCGATGCGCCAGATGTGGAAGGCGGCCTGGAGCAGACGCCGATGATTGCCGGCCTGCTGTACGGCAGTGCCCAGCCGCAGAACTGGGAAGGCAAACGGCCAGTGGATTTCTTCGACCTGAAAGGGGACGTGGAAGCATTGTTGGCGTTGTCTGATGCGCAGGCGTTCAGCTTTGAGCCCGCCGAGCACCCGGCGCTGCATCCGGGTCAGACCGCGGCACTAAAGCGTGATGGTGAGGTGGTAGGCTTTCTGGGGCGGATTCACCCGCGCTTGGCCGCTGATCTGGATTTGCCGGGTCAATTGTACGCTTTCGAACTGGCGCAAGCGCCGTTGCAGCAAGGCAGCCTGCCCAGCTTTGCGGCCGTGTCTGACCAGCCCAGGATGCGCCGCGATCTGGCCTTTGTGGTGGAAGACAGCGTTCCTGCAGGGGAGCTGATCGCTGCGGTCCGCTCAGCCTGTGACGAACGTCTCACCGGGGTCAAGATTTTCGATATATATCAAGGCGATAGCATTGGTGAAAATCGTAAAAGCCTTGCTTTGGGCTTGACCTTCCAGGACCGTTCACGCACTCTTAAGGATCAAGAGGTGAATGACCTGGTGGATGCCGTAGTATCCCAGTTAAAACAACAGTTTAACGCCGCCTTAAGGGACTGAATTAAGGAAGGGCAGGGAGCTATTAATGGGAGCGCTGACCAAAGCGGATATGGCCGAGCGTTTGTTCGAAGAGTTAGGCCTGAACAAACGTGAAGCAAAAGAAATGGTGGAAATGTTTTTTGAAGAGATCCGCCATTCACTGGAAAACAATATCCCGGTGAAACTCTCCGGCTTCGGCAATTTCGATCTCAGGGACAAGAGCGAACGACCAGGGCGCAACCCGAAAACCGGTGAGGAAATCCCCATCACCGCCCGCCGGGTTGTTACCTTTCGTCCAGGACAAAAATTAAAACAACGGGTTGAGGCCTATGCTGGAACCAAGTCATAACGACGAATTGCCGGCGATTCCAGGAAAACGCTATTTCACCATCGGTGAAGTCAGCGACCTGTGTGACGTAAAGCCGCACGTGCTGCGCTACTGGGAACAGGAATTTCCCCAGCTCAAGCCCGTGAAACGCCGTGGTAACCGTCGTTACTATCAGCGCCAGGACGTGCTGATGATCCGCCAGATCCGCAGCCTGCTGTACGATCAGGGCTTCACCATCGGTGGCGCCCGTCAACAGCTATCCGGCGGCGCCAACGCGGAGCAGGCCACCCAGTACCATCAGCTTATCAAGCAGATGATTGTGGAGATGGAAGAGGTCCTCGACGTGCTCAAGGCCTCCTGATCGAGCACCAACCGCTCCCCGTCATCTCCGATGGCAAAAAAGCCCCGGCAGCCTCGCTCCCGGGGCTTTTTTCATGCCCTCCGTAACCAACTGATAGCCCCGCGGCCCCAGTGGGAAATCATGCTTGCATGATGGACAGCTTCTCTACAAAGCAACCATCCTCTGTAGGAACGCAGCGAAGCGGAGTAACGCCCGTAGGGTGAGCGCAGCGAGTACGCCTCTCGAGGCGCGAACCTGCCAGCGGCAAACCCGACCATCCCCCTATCGCTTAAACCCTGAGCAACCAACACCAACCAACACGTTACTGGTTCCATCCCCCAATCAAATCCGCTATTATGCTCGCCGCTTTGGTTGCTCTGTCTGCCAAGCACATCTCGGGGCGTAGCGCAGCCTGGTAGCGCACTTGCATGGGGTGCAAGGGGTCGGAGGTTCGAATCCTCCCGTCCCGACCAAATTAAGGTCGGAAAAACAAAGAGATAGGCCAGTCATGGATGACTGGCCTTTTTGGTTTTTAGGCGTCGCTTATGCTTTTCTGTGTTTCGTCACCGTTCCGTCACCGTTTCTCAATAGCTAATCCCTGTGGCTGGCCTGTCTCCTTTACTTTACGCGCCACTGACCTTTAGTTTTCCCTGATTGGTCAGGCGGTCCGTTTACAAAGGCCTGGCGCGTATTGGATGCCCGGCAAGATGGCTGAAGCTGTGCCGGATCACTCTAGAAAAGGGGTTGAGGGTACTCCATAGCTATGAGGCTGGGTGACGCTTGTAGTTGCAGCGTTGGGTGGATCACTTGGAGGTGGTGTCAGGGCGCTGAGTAGTTAGAAGTGCGAGACGCGTCAATTCGAGCATCCTCAAGGTGTCTTGCTGCCAGCTTTTTGGCTTGAGAGTCCAGGTCGTCCCTTTTGTTCGCATCGAGTTGTATGGGGTCCTGCAATCCCTGCCTTTCTAATTCCTGCCTTACAAGGTCTTTCTCTACTAGCTTTCTTATAAGTTCTTCATATTGCTTGAGAATGCCCGCATGCCTCGTATTTTCTTTCCGCAGGCGACCTAGCTCTTTGGTTTTTCTGTCCTCTACCAGTGAATTGCGCGTTTTTCTGGCGCCTTCGAGTCTTTGTTGATGCTCATTTCTCAGTTTCTCGATATGTGTTCTATCCTGGCAAATCAGAGCTGTCAGGTGGGCGCTTTGTGACACCTTTAGATATTTGGACGTACGTTTCAAAAACAGAGCTTCTTCTACGGGTAGCACAAAACTGAAAGTCCGCTTGTTTTTGTTCTTCCGGTAGCTGTAAGCATTCCATGCTCGTTTGATGCGTGCAAAAGCATCTGCCCCCAATCCGTTATTCCAAATTCTTTCCAGTGTCATCAAGGTCGGCTCGTTCTCTTCGTGGGGAGCTTTTACTGAAAGGGCTGATGGGGGGTTGTTTCGCAAATAGTGCCTGGCCCAATCTGACTTGTCCTTGTCGGAGCCAAGCCACTCTTTCGGTGGGATTGGTTTCTTCACTTTCAATGCTCCTAATGCTTGAGATTTTCATGACAAGTAAATCATACCGTATGAATTGACGTAAATATGATCATAATTGATAATGGGCAAAAATAGATATCATTTGTGCAAATATGTACCTTGGCAATGCTCTAGTATCCAGCTTTAACTGCTTGTCGTCTGAAGAGCTGCAGGCCGCTGAGCGATATTTTTTGACTGCCTTTATCTATCAATTTGGTATAGGCGAATGGGCTCAAACGTCTCTGGACCGTTTGGCGGGGAAGTTGGGAGTTAGTGAGAGATTAGCCCGTCATTCGATAGGGGTACTGGTTGACCAAGGTCTTCTTGATGCCCGGCGCGTTGAAGGTAGGACCGGAAGGCCGTCTTACGATTATCGACTTTCAAAGCTCGTTGCCGATCGGTTGAATCTCCAGGTTGGGCCAGTGAGTGTGGGACATGAGGGGCTGGTAAAGTCACTGCTCAGTATTCCCTCACCTGGAGGGTTGGAGGTCACGAGAAAGAAAGGTCGTACTTTTGGCCCTCCCAACCCTGATGCCCTGAGTGTCGGTAGCAAGCTGGTTCTTATAGTGTTGCTGACTGAGGCGGATTCCTGCGGTGTAGTCAGAAATTGTTCGACTTTTGGCTTGGCCAAGCAGGTGGGGATGTCAGTTCAAAGAGTACGCCGGCATTTGAGGAAGCTTTGGCGCTTAGGGTACATGCGAGATGTGGTTGCTGGGATTGTGAGTGATATAGGAATCGGCAAGTGCCCGAGCATCTATTTTCTCAACCTGGCTCACCCTATTTTTGAGGCTAGCTGGTGTGGTCGGGCGTTTGTCCTTCATATACAAAAAAAAGATCAGTACCACCCGGGCCGAGAGATTCCTCAGTTGATAAGGATTCTCAGTAATGGTTGTGAGGATGATTCCTACGTTGCCATTGAATATGACCGTAGAAACTATTTGTTGCCGGTGAAGTGTGAAGATGACGTTGCTAAAAGACTCAAAGATGCTGTGCTCGATGGGCTTGAAGAATATCTGCAGGCTGTTTTAGACGATTATGTAGGTCAAATATTGACCGATAGATACTTATTCATTGGCAGTCAATTTCTACCAGAACCAAGCATCAATCTGCGCTTAGAAATGGAGGCATTGCTATGTGTAAAGGAGAGAAAGGGTAGCGATGAGGCGGCCTCTAGAGCGGCGATGTTCCTATCTGGCTGGATATGGAGGGCTGCGTGCATGAAATCTGAAGTGCTAAGCAAAAAACTAGGGGTGATGCGTTTGCTTATGCCACCAGATGGTAGGATATCGATATTGCGATCAACAGAGAATGGTAAGTTGTTGATTTTAAAGGCTGTGGTTGCGCCGCCGCCAGGCAGAAATGTTACTCCGGGGATTTACCAAGGGGCTTCAATCGATTATGTAAAATCAACTAAGGAAATCAACCGTGTAGACTTGTCTACAAAAGAGCAGTATGAAATTGGCCTGCTTGTTAAGCCAAGTGTAAAGACCAAAAAGGAGGTTGTAGACACGGAAGTTGGTATTGAGGATGAGGGGTAGTTACATACCGTGGATAGCACTGATTTAAGCTGTGAATTGATGTCAGCCTTCAAGCTCAATAGTGTTATTGGTTTGTGGGCCTTCTGGGTACGATAACCCCGTTCCAGAACTCGTAATCGATTGTTTTAACTGGATAGCGCTATTTGGGCTCCCGTCTGTGGGGTAAAGGCCCTGTTGTGGGCTTTCAGTACTTGATAACCCGCTCTGAGTGTCGGTAATAGATATATATAGTCATAAAGTCACTTAGCCAGCCCACTTGTGAAGGCTGGTAAGTGCAGTTGGTTGAGTAACAGGCAGGCTGGACCAAACCAGCCTGCTCATGAGTAAATTTCAACCAGTGCGCTGGTACCTATGAAGAAACCATAGGTGCCAGACAATGAGAAAACGACATTCAAGCAACACCAACCTCAAACTCCACTATGAATCAGTCTGGGAGGGCTTGCCGGTACTGGCAAGGCCTGACCGTCCACTCGCGGTGAATTACCTCAAATCTATCCGGTCTACTTTGGACCGGGCCTTAAATGAGCATCCACGAACCTGTGTCATCCATTTCGTTGCTAGGCTGCCGTACGGTTGGTCAGGTCCCAAAGGGGGGCAGGCAAGCGGCTTCATCAACTCTCTTCGTTCGCAGATCAGGTGCGACTCGAAGCGTAAGCGCGGCCAGGGAAAACGGGTTCATGACTGCCATGTTCGTATGATCTGGTGTCGCGAGTTCGGTGGGGAAGGGCAGCCCCATTATCATATTGCCATTATGGTCAATAGGGATGCTTACTCCGCGTTGGGGCGTATCTTAGGTCAGCAAGAGCCGGACTTCCCCTGGTGGTTGGCGGAAGAACAAGCAGTTAGCAACATGGCAGAGCGTATTCAGCGAGCTTGGGGTCGCACTCTTGGTCTGACTGGGAGTCAAGGAATCGGTTTAGTCCATTTCCCTGATAGCCCGGTCCAGCTGATTTCAAAAGGATCGTCTATGTATACCGCGCAATATCATGAGGTGTTCAGGCGCATGAGCTACTTGGCAAAGGTGGATACCAAGCTTTATGACGATGGGTTTAGGAACTTTGGCTGTAGCCAGAGAGGAGGTGAGTAAGTTTTTACGTTGCTGCGCTATCGCATGAACGAATGACGAGGAGAATTTCATGCGATTCATGAGGCTAACAGAAGTGATACGAGATACCGGTCTTGGCCGTTCTTCTATCTACAAGCGTATTGCTGAGGGGGAATTCCCCAAACCCGTGCCGCTTGGGGGAAGAACGGTTGGCTGGGTATCTGATGAAATTGAGGCCTGGATTCTGGAGAGGATTGAGGAGAGGGATTGCCAGGAAGTGCCTCATTGACCGGCTATTGGGCTTTCGTGGTTCATGGATGGCTGCGAGGTTTTGTATCAGATGAAAGCAGGAGGGGGCTCCAATTTGTAATGGTAGACCCCGGTACCAATAGGACCGGGGAGGTTTAATGCCAATTGATCGAGACCTTGGAGCGTAGTAGGCGAGGAAAACGGGGACTATCCGAGAGGATGTTCTGCTCGGGTATCCACACACGACGTGACGGTGCTGTTACCAATAAGGCGCTAATCTTTCTTATACAGCACTGTCACTTTGCCGGCAGGTTTGTTCTTGCCTATCTCATAATCAGGGTTGAAAGTGGCGAGATTATGAGCGGCGATGCCAATCACTGAGGCAAAGCCAGTAACCTGGGTAAAGCCAGTCGGGATAGCGAAGCTGGCTAAGGAGGCCGCTCTGTATTCTGTGTACACGCGGCAACGTAGCCCTTTTTTTTCAATGGCTCCCTCGACTTTATTTACCACGGAGCTGATGTTCTTGACCGCGACAATTTGAAAGGAAGCTTTCTTGGCAATGAGTTCGGAGAGCTTTTCAGTAGTGATGTCTTCGGAGGTGTATTTTTCGATGTCAATATCTTTGCTCATTGAGTTGTCCTAGTTTGAGGAGATGATAAAACGGGCAGATTCGCTGCCCGTTCTAGTCAGCGACTGGGTCTTATTGAAGTATGATCAAAGCTCCGCTATTTGCTGTAGGGCATCTTCATAAGCAAATAGTGTGTCGAAGTTTTCGTTGTAAATTAGGTAGAGGGCGGACTGTATGTTCTCGTGTGGCGTTTCTTCGATGGTATCTTTGAATATGTTGGTATGATGCATGCTTCCGGAAAGCACCATGAAGCTTTCGTCCTCCATTACCACCCAGTCAATGGTTTCAAAGGCCCTGGCTCCTTTGTATTTCTCAAGAGTCTCCTGAGCCAGAGAGAGGGAGTCCTGGTTTTCTTTTTCAATCATCGAGATCTGGTTTTTTATGCTCCGGACCCCTCTTTCGTGATTTTCTATATCGGTTATTGATTGCTGTTTCACACGAGGCCAAACCGTGTAGCTGGAGCCGTTTTCTGTTTTCCTTTCAGTCCAAGAATTCCCGTTATCGATATGATTTTGGGCTTTCTTTAATAGTTGTTTTTCTCTCGCTATTTCTGATTCGAGTTCGTTTAACCTTTCCTGCAATGTGATCAGCCTGCTGTCGTTTTTTGCAGCATCGATCATTTCATTTGCTGTATCCCTGTAATTCTTTTCTATGTCCTTGAAATCACAGGTGTAACGAACGACATCTCGGCCCCGTTCGTCCTCAATGACAGACCAGTCTGTGCTCTCACAAAGCTTACGGTTATCCAGCGCCTGGCCAACCGTATATTCAGGGAGTAATTCAAGACGCCCCTCCCGGATGACGTCTATTTCAGAAGAGCACCCGGATAGGGCTGCCAGGGAAATGCATGCTAGGGCTGCTTTGAGGTTTTTCATGATGGTTCTCTTTTAAAATCTTTCCATGAGGTGATTGGCTTAAGCACCAACCACAATTAAGAGGAAACAGACGATCCAGACGATGAAGTACGCCAGGTTCTGCTTCAGGGCTTGGGTTCGTTGGTAGAGATAGACGGGCACCAGCCACACCCATCCACCAAATGTGCTGGTATCAGTGCCGGCTTTCTTGAGTCTCTTTTCATCCAGGAAAGACAGGGCGATATTGAGTATGAGAGTGATGTAAATGAAATGGCCGCTGGCAACGGCTTGCTCGGCACGGTACTCGCTGCTGTGAACCATGTAGGCCACAAAGTATTCCAGGGTGAGGCCGATCAGTGGGGCAAACGCCAGAATCCATACAACGGTGTTGTTGACTTTGGCTCCGGTTAGCGGCGGTGGGGTCGTATCATCAAGGTGTTCCCGAAGCTGGGTATCTTCGATGTTGGTCCAGTCCGCGAACCCCTTCTTCCAGACGGATGATCCGTGGCGTAGTGTGCCGTTGCTGATCAGGGTGATGAGATCGGTTTCAGAAACGCCCCCCTTCCTTTCTCCGTTGAGTTCGTAGAACCAGATCTCGTTCCCCGTGGTGCTGTTTTCCATTGTTCATTCCTTGTAGTGGCTGTCCTTCCATGGTTTTTAGCCAAGCACAGGTCGAGTGCTGTGCCTGGGAAGAGCGGTCTCCCCCAGGCGCTGTGTCCGTTGGTTTGGAAGGTGTGTCTCAGTTTGAGTGTTATGTAATTCAAGACTCGCAAAGTATTGCAATGCTGCACCTTGGGGGTCAAGTATTCCGGTACGACAGAGGTATGGCACTGCCGTAGCGTTGCTCTATCAGATTGATGGAGTGGGCGTGATGAGCTTCCCCGAGCGCCTGAAGGCGGCACGGTTGGCGTTGGGTCTGACCCAGGAGCAGTTGGGCGACGAGCTTCATGTGACCAAATCCACGATATCCGCTTGGGAAAATGGCCGTGATTCGCCCGGATTTCGTTTACTGCCGAAGTTGAAGGCGGTCCTCGGTGTATCGCTGGATCATCTGATCTGCGGTGATCAGGTTGAGGGTGCCTCAGAGCTGAAGTCCAAGTATGACGCCCAGGTACGTAATGACGCCGAAGCTCAACTGCTCAAGGGCTACCGGCGCCTGTCCGTTAAACGTCGCCAAGGCCTGCTGGCTATGATTGATTAGCCTGCCTGTTGTCCGGCCAGCTTCTGGCTGAGTCCCTGTGCCGACTGCGGTTGAGTATTGCCCGGTGGGGCCGACCCTTCCGGCACGAACTCCTCCACGACCTGTAACCCTTCCTCCTCCGAGTATTCGAACTGAGCGTTGAGCAGCCCTGCATGGGCTACCTTGTCCAGCTCTGTTTGGTTGATGCCCTGGTCTTCCCTGACCTTGGCCGTTTCCCTGGCGTGGCTGACGGCATCCTCCATGGATTGCTCAGCGCGCAGCGTCAGATCCACGTAGTAGATCGGTGCCCGGTGGCTCTGGGTAGTGCTCTTCCCGCGTAGCTTCAATTCCAGGGGTAGGGTGGCTAGGTTGCCGCCACTGATGGCATGGAAGTAGCGCAGCCGAGCAGCCAGGGTGCGGATGCTGTTGTAGCCGGTGGTCCGAAACACGAAGCAGCCCAGTCCATCCTCCTCTCCGATCCGTACATAGAGCCGCCCGTAGGGTTTGCACAGATCGTGGGCACCGAATTCGCATAGGTCGGGTGAGGGGCAGGGTAACTGCTCCAGGCCCTGGTCGGTGCGGCGTCGGCAGGTCTCCCCGTCGCCACTGCACAGGGGCCGGCCACTCTTGCGCTCGAAGAAGGTGTACTCCGCCCGCAGGTTCAGGTCCGGATCATTGAAGGGCAGGGTGACGGGAATGCTGCGTAGCTTCTTGCCTTGTACCTCCTGGCGTAGGGCCTCATCCAGTGGGTGCGGTAGCCAGCCCTCCCGGGTCTGGATCTGGGTAGTGATGGTGAATTGGTCGTCTTTCTCCGGCAGACGCTTGCCGTTCTTTTCTACTATGCGGCCAATACTGATACGGCCAATCACGGGGGGCGTAATGGCGAGTCCTTTGATCATGGGAATCTCCTGTTATAAAAAGCACAGCCGCCGGGCTGGGCCCGGCGTTTATGCTGTTAGGCGTGGGGTGTTGAGTGAGGTGATGCGAGAACGATCAGGTGTTGGGTTTGACGAGGAACCGGCGACTGCCAGCGCGATGCTTGGGGAATTGCTGCAGTAGCGCGGGCTGAGTCTTGAGCAGGGCGTCAGTGTCGAGCACTGTACTGTCCTTGCTGCGCTTCCAGCTCACCTGGCCATCCATGAAGTAAGCCCGAGCGGCGTCACCCATGCGTTGCTGGATGCGCTGCTTGAGCCGGGCTTCCCGTTCGGCCAGACGGGCTAGGCGTTCCCGGATATCCAGCATCTCACTGAAATCGCCGTTGAGTGCGGTGTCTTCAATGAGATCCAACGCTTCGCCATCGTCACGAGGGTAGAGCGCTCGCAGCGCCTGGTCGGCGGAGTCGGAGCCATCGGCCTCGGGTGGCGTATCGGTTTCCACCAAGTGCCAAAAGGCCCGTTCCAGCTCGATCAGTTGCTTGATGACGGCGTCATCCCGCTCAATGCGGTGTACCTGCAACTCCTGCCCGCAGATCAGCACCGCCACGTCCGCTGCCTGCTTGCCGGTGACGGCCAGTTGATGCTGCACCTGGCACTGGATGTACTCTGGTACGCCATCGGCCCAGAGCCTGGCGCCATTGAGGCCGGTGGTTTTGCACTCCAGGATCTGCACCTCTGGATTTCCCACTACCGAGTAATCCAGATTGGCCAGCATCCAGGGCTTGTCTGCATCCGGGTGCTGGAGCACGGCATTCACTCGCCGTACCTTGTTGCCCGTCGCCTTGGCATAGGCCTCGGCCACCTTGGGTTCAAGAAGATTGCCCCAGTACAGCGGGGTATGGATGTCGTCAGGATCGGGGGCCGGTAACAGCCCATCCCGCCCGGTCTTGATCATCCACAGCTCAAGCGGCGATTGGTACGGATTAAGTCCCACGGCCGCAGCGGCATCGCTGGCCCCGATACCTTGCTTGCGGACCTTGAGCCACTGTTCCCGGTTCATGCCCTTGGTGGACACCAGGCGCAGGGCTGGGCGGGATGAGGATTTGATGGAGCGGGGCGTGCTCATGAGTGTCCTCCTTCCAGTTGGGTCAGCCGCTCGGTAAAGCGATCATGAAGATTGATCAGCCGGTGGGTCTGGGGTGTCTGATCCGACGGGATCTCATGACTACCGCCCTGGCTGAAGAAAGTGACCACCAGCTCGGTGATCATCTGTTGGATGTCGGTGTTGGGCGGTAAATCGCCATCATTCTCGAGCAGATAGGTGCCCAGCTGTTCGCCCAGGATAGACACCACCTCGTACTCGAACACCCCAGGAAACCCTTGCGGGCCATACCAGTAGGGTTGCACCTGTTTCCAGATATCGGGGATGAAGTCACACAGGGTGCTGATCAGCTCAATGCATCCATTACCCCAGATCTCCAGAAGCCGGGTACCGCGCTCCTTGTTCAGCATCACCCCTTCATGGAGAAAGGCGCCCCAGATGGCGGCCAGATGCGGGGAGAGGGGTGGCGCAGAGAGTCTGGCTTCCGGGTTCACACGGCTATCGTGATTACGTTCTGTCATGGTCAGGCTCCAAACAATAAAAAGCCCGACCGGCACAGAGCGGGTCGGGCTTTAGTCGAGGAAAAAGAGTGAGTCGGGAATCAGTCAGGTCACCAGTTCCAGAGTCTGGCTCAGGGCCCGCTGCTTGATCTGGGCACCCTTGCCGAACCAGGCGGAATCCAGCCGGTTGTCGGTGCTGCGGGCGCGACGTTCGTGGTCCACGAACTCGGTGACTGCATTGAGCAGGCCGTAGGCCGTGTTCTTGGCTGACGGCAACTCTGCGCCGCGACCGGCCCCGTCATACAGCGCCATAGCCTTCTTCATGGCCTGTTCGTTGGGCTTCACCAGCATGTCCCCAGAGGAGTAGTTCACATCGGTGAAGACCGAACGCATGACCTTCTCGGCGGTCTTGCGGGTGATCCGTCGTTCGCTCAGCGCTTTCAAGCGATACATGAAGTCATCCCAGGCAGAGACGGAGATACCCAGCTGTTTCTTGACCGCCTGAGCATCGAAGGTGGTGTTGTGCCGGACTTTCACCGCCTGGCCGGCGCCATTGAGGGCTACCGCCAGGGTGTTGTTGCACACCACCCGGATGCTGGTGAACTGGGCAGTGGTCGCCAAGGTACCGTCACAGGCGGTGGCCAGCAGCACATAGCCGTTGGTCTGGTCATTGCCAGCCAAAGAACCTGTTTGCCCGGTGCGGGCCAGCGCCCAGAGCTTGCGGCCACCTTTAAGGACGCCAGCGGTTTCCAGTTCAAAGCCGGAGCGCTCGGTGAGGTCCCGGTAAAACTCCAGGATCTGCCGGGGCTGAACCACCTTGAAGCGGTTGCTCACTACGGACAGAGGCGCCTGATTATCTGATCGGAACAGCACCTTCTGATCCGGGAAGGATGAGATCTGTCCCAGGGATCCAGCCTCGCTGCTAATGAAGCGAACAGGAGTCTCACGGATCTCCCAGTCCATGCCGGCTTCCTGCATCCAGACATTGAGGGGCTGTTGGGCGGCGAGCTGGTTGCCCAGCCCGTGCCAGGGGGTGCGGCCTGCATAGGCCATGCTTTCGACAAGATGTGCCATGGTAAATCTCCAAGAAAAACGGTGAGCCCGAAACGGGCGGATTGGCGAATGAGAAGAGGGGGTGAGTCAGGGGTAGAGCAAAAGCAGAAGAGTGAAGGCTTAGAGCCAGCCACGCTGGGCCAGGCTGACCCACTCGGAGCGGGACACGACGAAGTGATCCAGTACCCGTACATCGATCAGGGCCAGAGCGTCCTTGAGTCGGGTGGTGATGGTGCGATCAGCCTGGGAGGGCTCACAGCACCCGGAGGGGTGGTTGTGGGCAAAGATTACGGCAGCGGCATTGCAGGCCAGCGCCTGCTGTACCACTACACGGGGATACACCGCCGCGCCATCAATGGTGCCGTTGAACAAGGGCTCGAAACTGAGCACCTTGTGTTTGTTGTTGAGGAAGATGGCCGCGAAGACCTCGTTTTTTTCCTGGGCCAGAGCCATCTGCAGGAACTGGGCAACATCGGTGGGCGCAGTGAGCGTATCTCGACCGGTGAGTTCATCCAGTAGGATGGTGGCCGCCGTACTGACAATCTCCTCGGGTTTAACACAGCCCTGCACGTGGTACAGGCCCTGCTCGTTCTTCACGAAAGTGGGAATATCCATAAAAACTCCAAAACGGCATAAAAAAGCCCGCACAAGGCGGGCTCTGGTATGTAGTGAAGGGGGGGCAAGTGCGAAATACGGGTTAATCGGTGTCGAGTCGAAAGGTGTGGCCGCAAGCCAGGCACTTCAGGTTGTCGAGAAAGGTTTGGTCGAGCTTGTCACCGAGAGCGGCACCGGCCTCTCCGCCGGCAACACCTCCGATCAGGCCGCCGATCACGGCACCGGCTATGCCGCCGAGCAGCGATCCTCCAGGGCCCGCGACATAGCCCAGCGTCATACCCACACGAGCGCCACTTGTGGCCGCCGCAACTCCACTCGCGGCACCCGCGGCTGTGCCGACAGAGCCGCATACCCTGCGCCCGGTGTGGAGCGCCGCTATCCGGATAGATTGGCAGCTGGGACATTGAATGATCATTAAACCTCCATGAAATGGGACCAGGAGGGTCATTCCTTCCTGGCTTCATGGGGGTGATATGTAGGTGAAAAAATCTGGAATCGAGACGTAGACTAGGTAACAGAAATGAAATTACTAAGTGGGAAGTCAGTTCAGGTGTGTGAATCGCCACCGGTTTGCTAGACACCTTTCAGCCATACAAAATGGTGGCCGCCGTACTGATAATCTCCTCAGGATTAACGTAGCCCTGTACGTGGTACAGGCCCAGCTCGCTCGAATATCCATAGAAACTCCAAAACGGCATGAAAAAGCCCGCACAAGGCGGGCTCTGGCATGCAGTGAAAGGGGGGGGGGGGTATAAAATTCATGATCAAAAGCATCGGTTTGCTGTTTTGGGTTGCAAGTAGAGCAAGTAGTGTTAGTGGGTGTAGATTCAGTATCCTTCAGGGAAAGCTCATTATAGAGCGGTCGAGATTGAACAGGCTGGACGAGACTCCAAATCATCATCCCAACTATTGATGAATTTGACTTGAAGCATAGAGAATGGAGGGTGAAGGTGTCAGTTGTCTGACCGGTCGCCGAATCGATCAGAACCAGGGATTACAACAACTGCAGTAAGGCCTCCTACCTTACTGGACGTGTAATGAACCTGTCCCTGATAACGCTCAACTATTGCGTGGACAATAGCCAGCCCCAATCCATGACCGGGTGTTTGCTCGTCCAGCCTCAATCCTCGCTTGCCCAATTGTGAGTGGGCTGTTTCTGATACGCCCGCTCCGTCGTCGCTGATGATAATTTTTAACTGCTCTTGATCTTCACTCAGCGTGAGCTCCACCCAGCGGGATGACCATTTGCCTGCGTTATCCAGCAAGTTGCCAAGGATTTCGTTCAGATCATGCTCCTCGACAGGCCAGCGATGGTTTTCAGGCAGATCCGTTGACAATTCAAAAGATTTATCGGGGTAGAGGCGGCCAAGCATCCACAGCAGATCCCGGGCCTGTTTGATCGGACATACACTTTGGCCGACCTGTGGACCCGCAAACCGGCTTCGCCGCATTTCGGCCTCAAGCTGAGCATCTATGTCGTCGAGGCGCGCCGCCATTTCCCATCTCAGCTTCTCATCGAGCGGGCGACTGGTGTCTTCCAGGATCTGTCTGACAGCCGCTATGGGGGTTTTCACGCTGTGGGAAAGGTTGGCAAGTGCGTCACGGGAGCGTTCCAGCCGGTCATCCAGTGAATCCAGCAGTCGATTGAGTTGCCGGACGAGGGGCTGGAACTCCTCCGGGCCGTCTGCGTTAATACGGGAGAGCTCGCCTGACTGAAGTTTTTTCAGGTTCATCTGAAGGCCCGCTATTGACCGCAGGGCCAGAGTGATTCCCAGCCATATGCTCCCGATCATCAGAATGACCAGTAAAACCGAGACGACGGCAGTCCAGATATGGAGTTTGGCCTGGCTCCGATGAAGCGCCTCCATATCCTCGGCAACAATGATCACGAAGGGGTTTCCGTCGACCGTGAAGGCACGGCGATACCCAAGCATTTGGGAAGGCGCAGCTGGTACCTCAGCATCCCTGGCTCTCACGGCTCCCTCCTGCCCGGAGGTGAGCAACGGCCTCAGAATCGGAGTCCAGGTCTCCGGTGAGATGGACTGCCCAGACGGAGAAGCGATGGCGATGGCGAAGGCGTGGAGGAGCACTTCCTGAAAATAGTCGCCGGTCTGGAGTGTATCAATCTGGCCACCGGATTGGCGGATCTGGTGTTCCAGAAAAGCTACCTCATCTTTCAAGCGGCGTTCTACTAAGTCCATGGTCATCCTCTCCAGCAAGGCCCCATGGATGATCCAAGCCAGTGCCATCAGACCAATGCCGGCCGGAAGCAGCAGAATCAGGAGCATCCCCCTGACTGAGCGAGGTCTAACGGCTATCGGCATCGAACAGGTACCCCTGACCACGTCGGGTCTTGATGGTGTCCGGTCCCACCAGCTTCCTGAGCCGCCGCACATACGCTTCGATCACGTTCTCGCTGGGTATGTCGTCGATGCTGTATAGCTGGTCGAGAAGCTGTTCTTTCGAGAAAACCTGCCCGGGACGACTCATCAGACATCGGAGCAAACGGAACTCCGTACCGGTCAGGCTATGTTCGGTCTCGTCACCGGCCCTTAACGTCTGGCGATTTTCGTCCAGCTCGAACCGGCCCGCTGTCAGGGTATCCATTATTCTGCCTTCGCTTCGCCGGACGATGGCGTGAAGTCGGGCAATCAGCTCTTCGGTCTGGAAAGGCTTCGCGAGGTAATCATCGGCGCCGGCCTTCAAGCCATTGACCTTGTCCTGCCAGTCTCCCCTGGCGGTCAGGATCAACACCGGGAAACTGACCTTATGCGTCCGCCACTGTTTCAGTACGTCCAGGCCGTTGCCGTCGGGCAGGCCCAGGTCAAGAATACCGGCGCGGTAACTTTCCTGCTGCCCGAGGTGCCGGGCTTCCCGCGCTGTACGGGCGGTATCCACGCTGAAACCGGCCTTTTCCAGTTGGGCGCTTAGCCCATTTGTCAGCAGGTAGTCATCTTCCACCAGAAGTAATCTCATTCCTGAACTGCCTTTCTAAATTGAGCATCAGAGTCCGTCAGTGTCGCTGCCCAAGCTGAATTGTGCCAGAACAAAAAATAATTCCGATTTTCAGCCTGGATTCAGGTTGCTGAGCGATGGTAGCAACCGCTTCTGGATATTGCTCAAGTTTTGAGTGAGACAACCCGGCCCTCAGGGCCAAAGCTGTTCAAAGGAGAAGATATATGACCGTATCAAAATTCCTCGTTGCTGCCGCAACTATCTTATTGTCGGCGACCACCTTTGCCGCTGGAACCCATGGTGGAGGACATGATCACGGCGCTGCGAGTGGTGAGCCCGGCAAAGCCTCAGAGGCCAGCCGAACCATAACAGTCGAAATGTACGACAATTACTATGAACCGGAATCAATCATCGTAAGCCCCGGGGAAACGGTGCGGTTCGTGGTGGAGAACAAGGGGAACCTCGTTCACGAGTTCAACATCGGCACACCTGAGATGCATGAGGGGCATCAGGAGGAAATGATGATGATGGTAGAGCACGGCGTGATTCAGGGCGGGAAGCTGAATCACGACATGATGAGCATGGACATGGGCAACGGAAAAACCATGAAGCATGACGATCCAAACAGCGTGTTGCTTGAGCCCGGACAGAGCAAGGAAGTTGTCTGGAAGTTTACGGAAAAAGGCGACATTGAGTTCGCATGCAACGTGCCAGGCCACTACCAGGCCGGCATGTACGGTGACGTTAACTTTGAGTAAACCGGCGTACTGACAACCCCGCGAATGCACGGGTTGGGACTGTTTTCCAGCCCTGCTTCAACGAAGTGCAGTTTGGAGTAAGAAAAAGATGAAAACACGCCTACTGACAGGACTTTTAAGCCTGCTGATGCCAGCCATGGTTATGGCTGGTGAGTACGACCTGACGGTCGACCGGGTAAAAATTGATACTGGCGATTTCGTGAAAGAAGGCATTGGATACAATGGCGTATCTCCGGGGCCGGTGATGCGCTTCAAAGAAGGCGAAAACGTCAGGATCAACGTGACCAACAATCTGGATGAGATGACGTCCATTCACTGGCACGGTCTGATCCTTCCTTTCGATCAGGATGGAGTACCAGGTATCAGTTTCCCGGGCATCAAGCCGGGTGAAACCTTTACCTACGAATTTCCCATCCAGCAAGCGGGCACCTACTGGTTCCACAGCCACTCTGGTTTTCAGGAGCCGGATGGCGCCTACGGTTCCATCGTTATCGAACCCGAGGGGCGTGAACCGTTCCGTTACGACCGCGAATACGTCGTCCAATTGACCGACAAACACCCGCATTCCGGTGATCGCATCATGCGCAACTTGAAAATGATGACTGATTATTACAACCGCGATCAGCAGACCGTGGGCGAGTTTTTCTCGGATGTGTCCGAGAACGGTTTTATGAACACAGTTCGGGATCGCATGGCCTGGGGTGGCATGCGCATGATGAAAGCAGACGTCGAAGACGTGCATGGCTTTACGGGCCTGATCAATGGTAAAGGGCCGGACCAGAACTGGACCGGACTCTTTGAGCCGGGCGAGCGCATCCGGCTGCGTTTTATCAACTCTTCGGCGATGACCTACTTCGACATCCGGATTCCCGGTCTGGATATGACGGTTGTCCAGGCTGATGGCAACAACGTTCAGCCGGTCAGTGTGGACGAGTTCCGGATCGGTGTAGCGGAAACCTACGATGTGATCGTGCGCCCGAAAGATGAGCAGGCTTATACCATTTTTGCCGAATCCATGGGACGTTCAGGCTATGCAAGAGCGACGCTGGCCCCCGAAAAGGGTATGGAAGGGTCTGTGCCACCAATGCGTGAACCAGCGCGTCTGACCATGGCTGATATGAGCGGTATGCCCGGTATGGACCATGGCAGCATGTCTGGCATGGATCATGGGAACATGGATATGAGCAGCTCGGGAGATATGTCCGGGATGGACCACTCCAACATGGGCAGCATGGATCATTCCAATATGGAAGGTATGGATCATTCCAACATGAAAGATATGGATCATTCGGGCATGTCCGGCATGGACCATGGTTCCATGGCGATGGGGACAGAAGAAAAAAGCGATCCTTTTTACGCCAAGGGCAGTGGCCTCATGCCCAAAGCTGCCAATGGCGGAAAGTTCCTCTCTTACGCTGACCTGAAGGCTCAGGATCCGTTGTATGAAGTTCGCGAGCCGACCCGGGAAATTGAGCTTCGTTTGACCGGCAATATGGAGCGGTATACCTGGAGCATTAATGGCGTCAAGTATGAAGACGCCGATCCGATTCGTCTCAAATACGGTGAGCGGGTCCGTTTCAAGTTTGTCAACGAAACCATGATGACTCACCCCATGCACCTGCACGGTATGTGGTCCATCCTTGATGTTGGCGCAGGCCAGTGGAACCCGATCAAACACACGGTCAGTGTGCAGCCCGGCACCACCGTTTACATGGAAACCGAGGTCGACGCGCCCGGTCAGTGGGCGTTCCACTGTCACCTGTCCTATCACGCGGCCGCTGGTATGTTCCGCAAGGTCATTGTTGAAGGTGGGCCAGAGTCGACGCAGGCCAAAACAGACGTGATTGCCAAAGATGGAGGTGAGGTATGAGCTGTATTCGATCAATTGTCGCAGTCAGCTTCCTTGCCTCTATTGGTGTCTCAACGGCGGTGACAGCTCAGGAAATGATCTCCGACACCACCGCTCGTAAACAGCCGCTCACAACCTGGGGTGTTCAATTCGAGGAGTTTGAATACCGCTACAGCGACGATGACGAGGAACTGGGCGTCTGGAATGCGGATGCTTTCTATGGCACCGACGAGTTCAAAGTCCGGTTGCTCACAACCGGGGAGTACGAGATAGAGGAGCAGGCCTACGAAACACTGGAAAACCAGCTGGTCGGCCAGATCCCCATCTCCAAGTTCTTCGACGCCAAAGCGGGCGTACGTTTCGATACGCCCGAGGGGCCGGACCGTACATATGCCGTTCTCGGTGTAGCCGGGCTGGCTCCCCAATGGTTTGAGATCGATGCAAACCTGTATGTCAGTAAGGATGGCGATACGTCAGCCGAACTGGATGCAGAGTACGAGCTGCTTCTCACCAACTACTGGATTCTGGCGGCAACGCTGGATGCCACGGTTGCGTTTAGCGAGGACCGGGAAATTGGCGTTGGTAAAGGACTGGTTTCTACCGAAACCGGACTCAGGTTGAGCTATGATCTGATCGACCGTGCGTTCTCGCCTTATGTGGGCGTGGTGCATGAGCGCAAATACGGCGATAGTGCCGACTTTGCCGAAGCGGACGGCGGCAGTACAGCAGATTGGTTTGCTGTGATTGGAGCGCGCATCGCACTCTGATCAGGTACTTAGGGGCTAAAGATATTTCTTTGGCCCGTTTTTCTCGACATTGATGCAAGTGAGATCTACCCAAGCTAGCATTGGCTATTTATTGAGTATCAAACGCCGTTCAAAACAACAGGAGGTTGTATGAGCAGCACGCACGACAGAACCACGCGCTATCAGAAAGGCAGTCTTACACTTCCGGGAACTGTTATGCTGGGCACCGGTGTCATGATTGGCGCCGGTATCTTCGCCCTTACCGGGCAGATGGCGCAGATGACTGGCGTTCTTTTCCCGTTGGCGTTTCTGGCCGCGGCGGTAATCGTAAGCTTCAGTGCCTATTCCTACATCAAAATTTCCAATGCCTACCCGTCAGCCGGGGGCATAGGCATGTACCTGCACAAAGCCTATGGCAATCGGTTACCGACGGCTTTCAATGCTTTGCTGATGTATTTCTCGATGGTGATTGCCCAGAGCTTTCTTGCGCGAACCTTCGGTTCTTACACCATGCAACTGTTCGATGGCGATGAAAGTGGCCGCATGGTGCCCATTCTTGGCGTCTCACTAATTCTGGCCGCGTTTCTGATCAATCTGTTGGGCAACCGAATGATTCAGGGCGTGGCTTCCTTTATAGGTATCCTGAAGATCGGAGGCATTCTGGTTTTCGGGATGGTGGGTATCTGGATTGCCGACAGTGTTTCTGTTGATTTCTCTAGCCCCGGTGAGGCTGGAACCTTTGGCAATTTCCTGGGGGCAACGGCCCTTGGCATTCTGGCCTTCAAAGGTTTTACCACCATCACCAACAGCGGCTCGGAAGTCATAGACCCCAAGAGAAACGTGGGGCGAGCGATTATTATTTCCATCGCAGCCTGCGTGGTGATCTACACCCTGGTCGGTTTCGCCGTTGCCAGTAACCTGTCCCTGGCGGAAATCATCAAAACGCAGGACTACTCTCTGGCGGCCGCTGCGCGTCCCGCATTGGGCGACTACGGCGTCTGGTTTACCGTCGCCATTGCGATGATGGCCACCGCCGGTGGCATTCTGGCCAGTATTTTCGCCGTCTCACGCATGTTGGCCATGCTGACTGAAATGAAGCTGGTCCCCCACAGTCATTTCGGCATGCCCGGTAGCATCCAGAAGCACACGCTGGTTTATACCGTGGTGCTTGGGCTTATCCTCACGGCCTTCTTCGACCTGTCCCGAATTGCAGCGCTGGGCATCATTTTTTACCTGATCATGGACATTGCTATCCATTGGGGCGTTCTGCGCTATTTACGGGAGGATGTGAAGGCCAATGTGTGGGTGCCCACGGTGGCAATTGTTCTGGATTTGCTCGCTCTTGGTGGCTTCGTTTGGGTCAAACTGAATACTGACCTGTTTGTTATTGGCGTGGCGGTTGTCACCATGATTGTTATCGCAGTGGCCGAGCAACTGTTCCTGAAAAAGGCCACAGAAGCCGAAGAAGCGGGACACAAAGAATCTCATGCTCATCATCACTAATCACCAGAACTCGATAGGGAGGGATCGGCCATGACGGCTGAGCACACGGTCAAAGATCCTGTTTGCGGCATGTCGGTGAATCCACACTCGGCGGAACATCGCAGCGAGCATGGCGGGAAAACCTGGTATTTCTGTTCTTCGGGGTGCAAATCGAAGTTTGACGGCGACCCGGGACACTACCTCAGTGGAGAACAGAAACAGGACGAACCCGTGGCTCCGGGCACCATGTACACCTGCCCGATGCATCCGGAAATTCGCCAGCAGGGCCCCGGAGATTGCCCTATCTGTGGTATGGCCCTGGAGCCCGAGCAGGTAAGTCTGGATGACGGGCCCTCGGCAGAGCTCAAAGACATGACCCGTCGATTTTGGATTGGCCTGGTGCTGGCCCTGCCGGTATTGGTGCTGGAAATGGGCGGACATCTCACCGGCCTTGACCAGATCGTTGCCCCACAAATGTCCAACTGGATTCAACTGGTGTTGGCGACGCCAGTAGTGGCCTGGTGTGGCTGGCCTTTCTTTGTCAGAGGCTGGAAGTCCGTCGTCAGCCGCAATCTGAACATGTTCACGCTCATTGCCATTGGTACTGGCGTGGCGCTGATCTACAGCCTGGTGGCGACACTGGCGCCCCAGATTTTCCCCGACGCCTTTCGGCAGGAAGACGGTTCTGTCGCCGTCTACTTCGAGGCGGCTGCGGTCATCGTGGTGCTGGTTCTGTTAGGCCAGGTGCTTGAACTGCGGGCCCGGGAGAAAACCTCGGGCGCGATCAAGGCGCTGCTGGATCTGGCACCGGCGACGGCCCGAAAGCTGGATGACCAGGGCGACGAGTCCGATGTGTCGCTGGATCAGGTCAAGGTGGGTGATCGCCTGCGAGTGCGCCCGGGGGACAAGGTGCCGCTGGACGGTGAGTTACTTGAAGGCAGCTCCAACGTGGATGAGTCCATGGTGACCGGTGAGCCTCTTGCAGTCAGCAAAAAGTCTGGCGACCAAGTGATTGGCGGCAGTATTAACCAACAGGGCAGCTTTATCATGCGGGCCGACAAGGTTGGCCGGGACACCATGCTTTCCCAAATCGTGCAGATGGTGGCTAGCGCCCAACGCAGCCGCGCACCGATCCAGGGGCTTGCCGATAAGGTGGCGAGCTGGTTTGTGCCCACCGTGATCCTAATTGCCATTGTTGCCTTTATAGCCTGGTCATTCCTTGGGCCGACACCGCCCATGGCGTTCGGGCTGATTGCGGCGGTCAGTGTTCTGATCATTGCCTGCCCTTGCGCACTGGGTCTGGCAACGCCGATGTCGATCATGGTAGGTGTTGGCCGCGGCGCCCAAAGTGGTGTGCTGATCCGCGATGCGGAAGCCCTTGAACGCATGGAAAAGGTAGATACGGTGGTAGTGGATAAGACCGGCACGTTGACAGAGGGGCAGCCACAAATCACCCGAATTGTTACAGCGAATGGGTACGATGACGATGCTTTGATGCGTTTTGCGGGCGGACTCGAGAAAGGCAGTGAGCATCCACTGGCCCACGCCATTCTGGACAAAGCCAAGGGCATGGAGCTGAAGCTGCCGGATGCGGAAGACTTCGATTCTCCCAACGGTAAAGGGGTAACAGGAAAAATCGACGGCAAGCGGGTGCTGCTTGGTAATCGTCTTCTCATGGAGTCGGAGAATGTCGACACCACTAAATTTGACAGCGATGCCGACGAGCATCGCAAAGATGGTGCTACCGTGATTTTTGCCGCCGTCGATGGAAAAATCGCTGGGCTGTTGGCCATCTCCGATCCCATCAAGAGAACGACCCACGCTGCTATTGTCGCGCTGCAAAAAGACGGCATTCGAGTGGTCATGCTGACTGGCGATAACTACACCTCGGCCGAGGCGGTTGCTCGCAAATTGCATATCGATGAAGTGGAAGCGGAGGTACTGCCGGAAGATAAGGGCAAGATCGTCCAGCGTCTGAAAGATGAAGGGGGTGTTGTCGTGATGGCGGGTGATGGCGTTAACGACGCGCCTGCATTGGCAACGGCGGACGTGGGGGTGGCCATGGGCACCGGCACAGATGTGGCCATCGAAAGCGCGGGCATTACGCTGCTGCGCGGCGACTTGATGGGTATTGTAGAAGCGCGTCGTCTGTCGCTGGCGACCATGCGCAATATCCGACAGAACCTGTTCTTTGCTTTTGTGTACAACTCCGCGGGCGTTCCGATTGCGGCGGGGGTTTTGTACCCGTTCTTCGGGATACTGCTTTCACCGATCTTCGCGGCTGCTGCAATGTCGCTGTCGTCTTTCAGCGTGATTGTGAATGCATTGCGCCTGCGAGTTATCAAGCTTGGCCCTAAGTAATAATAGCTGGTGCCGTACACTATTGATCGAACCATAGAAGATGCTGATTTTGAGGCGGTTGACAAACGAGCGCGTCAGTCTCTCACGGATAACTGCTTCGGGGTGCTGATCGAAATCGACGTCAAAACCACGATGAAGGAGAAGCTGGGCACGGAAATACCTGCCTACCGGATCTTTGGGCATGCAATCCTAGGCCATCGGCGTGGAGCCTCGAGTAGGGGCTATTTTGCCATAGCTGGCGCCTTAAGCGACTTCATCCGTGATCTGTTGACCGTGATCAAGTTCCACGGGGTTTGCTCAGCCCGTTCAACTTTAATCGGGTATCCGGATTATCTGGTTGGTATGCGAGAGAGAAAGGTGGCCGACAAACTCAACCCACAACGGATTAGCTGGTTGATGGCTCGCTCAGTACGCTCACTTGCTAGAGAGCAGATACTTCACCAAACAGGCGATGCCCAGGACCAGCAGCAATAGTAGGGCAATTCCGATCACTGGCATTATCCAGCCCATCGCCCCCATCATCCCGCAATCGGGTAGTGTCGTGTTCATCGTGACAGAGCTCCCTGTGGTGTCCATGCCCAAAACCCGTGGTGCCGCCGCCCAGTGGCACCACGGTCGCGCTCATATCGTTCACCCGGCACAGCAGGACAACTGCGTCACATCCTTGGTGAAAGTCTGGGCACAGAGCTTGAGCCCTTCCACCATGGTCAGGTAGGGAAATAGCTCATTGGCGATGTCGTGTACGGTCATGCGTGCGCGTAGCGCCATCACCGCCGTCTGGATCAGCTCACCGGCTTCCCCCGCCACCGCCTGCACCCCCAGCAACCGGCCCGAGTCGCGTTCGGCCACCAGCTTGATGAAACCACCGGTGTCGAAATTCACCAGCGCACGCGGCACGTTTTCCAGGTCCAGCTCGCGGGTATCGACGCTGAAGCCTTGCTCGATGGCCTCGGCTTCCGTCAGGCCGACGGTGGCCACCTGGGGGTCGGTGAAGATCACCGCCGGCATGGCGCTCAGGTCCAGGGTGGCTTCGCCCCCGGTCATGTTGACGGCAGCCCGGCTGCCCCCGGCGGCGGCGACATAGACGAACTCCGGCTGATCGGTGCAGTCACCGGCGGCATAGAGCCCCGGCACCGTGGTGTGCAGATGCTCATCGACCAGAATCGCCCCACGTGCGGTTTCCACGCCGAGGCTCGCCAGGTTCAGGGCCTCGGTATTGGGTGTCCGTCCGGTGGCCACCAGCAGTTGATCCGCCCGCAAGGTGCCGGCGTTGGTGTCGACAATGAATTCATTGTCGGTGTAGTCCACGCGGCTCGCCTGGGTCTGCTTGAGGACCTCGATGCTCTCGCGGCGAAACGCCGCCTCCACCGCATCCCCTACCGCCGGGTCTTCCTGGGAGAGCAGGCGGCTGCGGGCCAGCACCGTGACCCGGCTGCCCAGCCGGGCGAAGGCCTGGGCCAGTTCCAGGGCCACCACCGAGGCGCCGATCACAATCAGCCGCTCGGGAAGGGTGTCCAGGGCCAGCGCACTGGTAGAGGTCAGGTAGGGGGTGTCGGCAAGACCCGGGATCGGCGGTACTGCCGGTCGGGCGCCAGTACCGATTAAGGCGCGGTCGAAGTGGACGACCTGCTCGCCGCCCTCGTTCAGCTTGACCATCAGGCTATGGGCATCGATAAACCGGGCCTCGCCGTGCAGGACCGTGATGGCCGGGTGGTCGCGCAGAATCCCCTCGTACTTGGCGTCACGCAGTTCCTCGACACGTCGCTGCTGCTGCTCGAGCAGCTTGGCCCGATCCACCACCGGCGCCTGGGCGCTCAGGCCTGCATCGAAGGGACTTTCCGTACGCAAGTGGGCAATATGGGCCGCGCGAATCATGATCTTCGAAGGCACACAGCCTGTATTGACACAGGTACCGCCGACGGTGCCGCGTTCGATCAGGGTGATCCGGGCGCCGCGCTCGGCGGCTTTCAGGGCCGCCGCCATGGCGGCGCCGCCGCTGCCGATCACCGCGATGTGCGGGGCGTCTTCATCACGGCCCTTGGACACCGATGCGCCTGCCGGGGAAGTGGGCCCACTGTTGGCCAGTCGAGCTTGGTAGCCAAGTCGGGTCACGGCAAACGTCAACGCCGAGGCCGGTGTCTCCGGATCAACGGCTACCGATGCCGTCCCCTGAGGATAGGATACCTCCACCGACTGCACGCCGGGCAGCTTCTCCAGGGCTTCCCTGACATGATCCGCACAGCGGTCACAGGTCATGCCACTCACGTTGAGTTCAATCATCACGTTTCTCCGAGTCTTCATTAGTAAAGCCGGCATCCTGCTTCCGCTTGTGGTATCGCGCGTAGAGAGGTAAGCCGATGGCCAGGGCGGCAAACAGCAGGTAATCGAGATAGCCTGCCAACGCGGCCAGGCCCGCCGTACCGAATAGCACCAGGGCGATTGGCGCGCAACACAGCACCATCAACCCGGTGCCAAGCACGACGCTTAAAAATTTCTGCGAATCTTTCACGCTTATTCCTTCACCGTGGCGGGCAAGCTCGTAAACAACTCACCCGATGACCGCGATGTGCAGCTGCTTGATGTCACTCAGGGGGCGTATTCCTTGATTTGATAGAGCCGTTGTCACAACAGGCGTCGAACTGCTTCTTACGCCAAATCGCATAAATGGTCAGGCCGATGAAGAAGGCCAGGGCCGGCAATAACACAACGTCGAGATAGCCCGTCAGCCCCGCCAGGCCCACCGTGCCAAGCAGGATCACCAGGATCGGCGTAAAGCAGCACAATGCCACCAGGACGGTGCCGATCACGCTCACGCGCAGCAGGGGCTTGGGATTCTTCATGATCACTCTCGATCCGCTTGCGAGGATGTCGGGGTTGATGGATACCCAGCGTTGATGGTGGCCTCGGTCAATGCCTCCACCGACGTTCGGGCGTCGTCAAAGGTGACCACGGCCTCGAGATCCGCGTAGCTCACGTCGACTTGCGAGACGCCGTCCACCTTGTTGAGGGCGGCCTTGACGGTGATCGGGCAGGCGGCACAGGTCATGCCCGGCACCGACAGCGTCACGGTCTGCAGGGCCGCTAAGGCGGGCGTGCTGAGCAGGGCGAGTAGCGCGATGAAGGCGAAACGAGCTTTCATGGTAGATCTCCTTTTAATAGAACAGGGGCAAGATGTAGGGGAATACCAGGGCGATTAGCACCAGCAGCGATACGAGCCAGAAGATCGCCTTGTAGCCCGTCCTGACCCGTGGCACGGCACACACCTCTCCCGGCTGGCACTTTTCCACTGGCCGAAAGACGCGACGCCAGGCGAAGAACATCGCCACCAGCGCGACGCCGATAAAGAGCGGGCGATAGGGCTCCAACGCCGCCAGATTGCTGATCCAGGCGCCGGAAACGCCCAGCGTGATCAGCACCAGCGGGCCGAGGCAACACGCCGAGGCCAGGAGGGCCGCGACTCCTCCGGCGGCCAGGGGCCCTCGCCCCGTTTTAGATGTCCGCATTGACGATTCTCCTTTCGGGATGGGGGGAGCTACGATAAGGTTACTTCCGTAGCTTGGTACGGAGTCAAGCATCATGAAGAGACATGCAGATAAAGTGGCGGACACCATGACCATTGGCGGCCTGGCCAAGGCGGCCGGCGTCAATGTCGAGACAATCCGCTATTACCAGCGACGAGGGCTATTATCGGAGCCCGAACGCCCTCCCGGAGGTATTCGACGCTATAGTGCCGCCGATATCGACAGGTTGACGTTCGTGAAAACGGCGCAGCAGCTGGGCTTTAGTCTGGATGAGATCAGTGACCTACTTCGGCTGGAAGATGGCGCCCACTGTCAAGAAGCCAGTGCTCTCGCAGAGCACAAGTTAGGGGACGTTCGCGAGAAGATCGACAGGCTTGAAAGAATTGAGAAGGTGCTGAGCGAAATGGTCGACAGATGCCATGCACAACAAGGCAATATCACTTGCCCGCTAATTGCGTCATTGCATGAAGGGCTCAGAGAAGCAGAAGACCCAAGGGAGTAACTCACCTTCAGTTCGTTGAAAACAACGCGGTCAAAGAGTCGCGATCATCTATGGACCATGTCGACAAGGAAAGTTTGCATGACTAGCTTGCCTGACAACATCCTTCACCTTCCCGAGTACCACGTCCTAGGCACCAAGATGGAAGAGCATGATCTCCACTACCAGGTCGAAGCTCCTGAGCCTCTAGCTTGCGAGGAATGCGGCGTTGAGAGTGAGTTTGTCAGGTTCGGCAAGCGCGATGTGGCCTATCGCGACCTACCCATCCACGGAAAGCGGGTCACCCTCTGGGTGGTCCGTCGCCGCTACACCTGCCGGGCGTGTGGAAGGACGTTCCGGCCAGCTCTTCCGGAAATGGTAGACGATCACCGCATGACGCGGAGGCTTTACAACCACGTCGAGAAGGAAGCCTTCAATCACCCCTACGCCTACGTGGCTGATACCACGGGCCTCGACGAGAAGACTGTCCGCGAGATATTCAAGAAGAAGGCTGAGTTCCTGGCAGCCTGGCATCGTTTCGAGACACCCCGCTGCCTGGGGATCGACGAGCTGTACCTGAACCGCCGCTACCGCTGCATCCTGACCAACCTGGAGGAGCGTACCCTACTGGACCTGCTGCCCGGTCGCCAGCAGGACGCGGTGACGAGGCGCCTCATGAGCATGACCGAGCGCCACCAGGTCGAGATCGTCAGCATGGATATGTGGAAACCCTACCGCCGTGCTGTCCAGGCGGTACTGCCGCAGGCTCGCATTGTGGTCGATAAGTTCCATGTGGTGCGGATGGCCAACGAAGCCCTGGAGAAGGTGCGTAAGGGACTCAGGAAGGATCTGAAGCCAAACCAGCGGCGGACCCTCAAGGGCGATAGGAAGATCCTGCTGAAGCGTGCCCACGACGTTTCAGATCGCGAGCGGCTTATCATGGAGACATGGACAGGGGCCTTCCCTCAGCTCCTGGCGGCCTACGAGCACAAGGAGCGGTTCTACCACATCTGGGACAGCACCACCCGGCGTGATGCCGAAAAGGCGCTGGCCCGCTGGATTGACGACATTCCACAGGGGCAGAAAGAGGTGTGGAAGGATCTCGTCAGCGCCGTCAGCGGATGGCGCGAGGAGGTGCTGGCCTACTTCGAAACCGACACCCCAATCACCAACGCCTTCACGGAGTCGATCAATCGGCTGGCCAAGGACAAGAACCGCGATGGCCGGGGCTACTCATTCGAGGTGATGCGGGCCCGGATGCTCTACACCACCAAGCACAAGAAGAAGGTGCCGCAGATCAAGGAATCCCCCTTCCTGGGCAAGGCCACCATGACCTACAGCATGGGTCTTCCCGAGCCTGAGAAAAACTACGGCGTCGATCTATCAACCTTCTGGGAGAGTTAAGGGTTCGAAGGAGCAAGGGGGCTCCATCTACCACTTAATCCGGATACCCCTTTAATCCAACTCATTGTGATTAACTCTCTAGGTGTGTAAAGCCAACAGGTTGCTTATAACAGGAAGTCTGCTGATGCGCGGTCGCAGATAACGGCTTTGCAATCGCTTGAGAAGCAACTCGTTTCCCTGAGAGCGAGGTGCAACGATGGCCGTGAAGTTGATGCTTGCGGGGTTCTTGCTGGCATCAGCGAGGGCATCTTACAACCGCAATAGATCAAAGTGTCGATTTTATAGTTCTTAACCACGCCGCCACCTGTCGACATAAGCCTCGGTACCCAGCATGCCAACAGGCGCCTGGAATGGCATCGAGAGACACTTTCACGCTTCATCAAGTAATGCTATTGAAGGCTGTGGCGTAGAGAAGAGCATGCCAGAGGGAGCAGAGCTGGTGATCAATAGTTATATAGCTCGATATTAAACGTTGACATGGGGGTTACCCCAAGGTTTATGTTGCCTACAGCACATCACTTCGGACTATGCTGACACCATATGTTTATTGCCCGGTTATTCATTAGCTGCCTATTTCTGCTTAGCATCTCCTTGCAGGGGATGGCAGCGGTGCAATTGGTGCAGCCTTGCCCCATGGAACAGACCATGATGCAGGCAGACATGGATGACCGTTGCAGCATGATGTCCGCCATGCCACAAAACGATTGTTGTCTGGATGGTCAATCCAGCACGCACAGTGGCCCGGTTTGCAAGCCTGGTCAGGAGTGCCATGCTGGGCAGCTCTCGATCATGAATACGCCACCGGCGAATTCTTTTCAGGCAGCAAATCCGGCTGCCCCTCATTTTTCTGACCCTCTCTATCTCCCCCTTGCCTTATCTACCATCTGGCGACCGCCACTAGCACTTTCTCACTGATCTTTTCGGGGTCCGGCCTGGTCTGGGCCCACTGAGGGCGCGTTGCGCGCCATGATCCGTGTTGGAGTGACACATGTATTGGATATTTCTGAGCGCCGGCCGGTATCGGCGCGCACTCGGCTGGCTAGCGCCCTCCCTGCTGCTAGCTAGTGTCCAGGCGTTTGGGGCAGAAGGCCTGACTTTTAATCAGGCGCTACAGCTCGCCTTACGTCAATCACCGGAACTGCGGGCGGAATCGGCCCGCGTCGAGGCCGCTCAGCAGGCAGAAGGGCCTGCCGATGCTTTGCCTGATCCCACCCTGATTCTTGGCCTCGACAATGTACCTGTGGATGGTGCCGATCGTTACAGCCTGTCGAGTGATTTCATGACCATGCAGCGTATTGGTGTAACCCAGCGTTTCCCCAATCGCAGCAAACGCACAGCAAGGGCAGAAGGTGCCAGACAGCAAATCGGCTTAACGGAGGCCACGAAAGAGGCGACTCGTCTGGCCGTGCTGCGTCAGACCGCTCAAGCCTGGATCGAGCTCCACACTCTGGATCGTCAACTAGTCCTGCTGGAAGAACTCATTGCTGAAAATCGTTTGTTCGACAAGGCAGTGCGTGCCCGACTTTCATCGGGTCAAGGAAAGGCTATTGATAGCGTGGCACCCAGGCAGGAAGCCGTGACATTACTGGATCGGCGAGATGCTCTTCTGGCCAGGCAACGCCAGGCTAAGGCTCGTTTAATACGCTGGCTGGGGGAAGCCGGCCGGCAATCACCGGCTGGCCAAGCACCTGATTTCGCCATCAATGCTGAACAGTTACTGAATAGCCTGCATAAGCACCCTGAACTTGAGATAGCGTCGCGTCAGGCTTCTGTCGCCCAGGCTAACGCGGACGAGGCTCGTGCCGCCAAGAAGCCGGACTGGGCTTTAACTCTGGCTTATATGAATCGTGAAGAATTCAGTGACATGGCGATGCTACAGGTCAATGTGGACCTGCCATTGTTCAGCCGGTCGCGCCAGGGGCCTCGCATTGCCTCGGCGGAAGCTGAGTGGCAAGCACTGGAATCTCGTGCAGAGGCGGTACGTCGCGAACATGAAGCGATGCTGCAGAGCGATCTGGCCGAATATGAACGCCAGGAACGCACGCTTGCCCGGCAACGGGAGCAACTGGTGCCTCTCGCAAAAGAGAAAGTGGGATTGGCTAGGGCAGCTTGGCGCGGCGGTGATGGCAGTTTGGCCGATCTTGTACGGGCACGTAGCGAATGGCTGGACGCCAAACTGAAAGAAATTGATCTCAGCGGGCAGTATGACCAGCAGGCAGCCGCCCTCCATTTTACCTACGACCACCACGGCATGGTGGGCGAGGAGCAAGATGATGAACATTAAACGCAATGCCTTGATCGGTTTGGCTGCCTCGCTGTTGTTGCTAGCCGGAATATATTTGGGCCGTTACGTCACCCCTTCGCAGAGCAGTATATCGATGGCGATGGACAGCAGTGAAACCAACAGCAAAGCGGATGAAAAGGAAGTGCTGTACTGGTATGACCCTATGTATCCCCAGCAGCACTTTGACGAGCCCGGGCCCTCACCTTTCATGGATATGGAGTTGGTGCCCCGTTATGCCAATGGTGGTGATGATGGCGATCAGCCAACGGTCCGTATTGATGCAGCCATGGTACAAAATCTGGGAATTCGCAGTGCCTCGGTGGTCGTGGCTCAGTCACAATCTCAGCTTGATGTCACGGGGTTGATTGCTTACAACGACCGCGCCCTGACACGCCTGCAAAGCCCCGCGCCTTCCTTCGTAGACAAGGTCTGGCCTCTGGCTGAGGGCGACACCATCTCCAGTGGTCAGCCGCTGATGCAATTGAGAGTTCCGGCCTGGACTGGAGCTCAGCATGAATGGCTGGCCGTGCTCGGCAGCGGCAACAACGAACTGATCGTCGCCGGGCGGGAGCGCCTGTTGTCATTGGGCATGCCTGCATCCCTGATCCGAAGTATTGAACGCCAACGTAAACCGCTGGAAACCTGGACGGTGACAGCTCCGCATGATGGCGTGATACGCAGTCTCAATGCTCGTGCTGGCATGACGCTGTCGGCCGGTGCTCCCGTGGCGGAGATTCAGTCACTCAACCCCGTGTGGGTGGAGATAGCAGTCCCGGAACGCCAATTGGGGCAAGTCAGTAGTGGTAACGCTGTTGACGTGACCGTTCAAGGAGTGAAGCCAGCACTGCGTGAGGGGCAAGTTGCCGACATTCTGCCTCTGGTGGATCAGTCCAGCCGAACTGTGCCGGTGCGAGTGACCTTGTCCAATGACGAGGGTGATCTGCGTCCGGGCATGAGCGCTCAGGTACGCATTCATGGCGAAGCCACACAGAAAGCATTGGCCGTACCAACCGCAGCCTTATTGCATACAGGAAAGCGCAGCCTGGTGATGCTTGATGAGGGGGAGGGTCGATATCGTCCGCAGGCAGTGTTGCCGGGGGGCGAGCTGGGAGACCAAACGCTGATCCTGGCAGGGCTGAAGGAAGACCAGAAGGTGGTTGTCAGTGGTCAGTTCCTGCTCGATTCCGAAGCCAGCCTGCAAGGCATTGCCGTTCAGGAGCTGGCTATGTCAGATGAGACGGAAATGATGAACGCACTGCACTATGCCGAAGGTGTTGTCGAGCAACTGAATGGCAGCAAAATAATGCTGGACCATGGCCCTTTCAAGAGCTTGTCCATGCCTGCCATGACCATGCGTTTTAACCTGGCGAATGAACAAGTAGGCAAAGGGATATCGGTAGGTGATCGCGTGCGCATTGGCATTCGTGATACAGACAAAGGGTTGATTGTGGAGCGCCTAGAAAAGCAGGTGGCGGAACAAAAAGACACCCAAGTGAATTCGTTGCATTACGCCGAGGGGGTTATCGAGGGGCTATCCGACGGCAAGGTCAAGCTTAAACACGGTCCTTTTAAGACGCTCGGTATGCCTGGCATGACCATGCGCTTTCGTCTTGCCAGCGAACAGGTGGCCAGCGATATAGCAGTGGGCGATCGTGTGCGCGTCGGCGTCAAAGATACCGATAATGGCTTGACTGTGGTGTCTCTCGACAAACAGGAGGTTGCACCATGATCGCTACCCTGATTCGCTGGTCGTTGGCTAACCGATTTTTGGTGCTGCTGGCGACGCTGTTCATGAGTGCGTGGGGAATCTGGTCTATCAACAATACCCCCGTAGATGCTTTACCGGATCTGTCCGATGTACAGGTGATTATCCGCACCAGTTACCCAGGTCAGGCACCGCAGCTGGTGGAAAAACAGGTTACCTATCCACTTGCCACCACCATGCTGGCCGTGCCAGGTGCGCGCACAGTACGTGGTTACTCGTTCTTCGGTGATAGTTATGTTTACGTGTTGTTTGAAGATGGTACCGACTTGTATTGGGCACGCTCACGGGTGTTGGAATACCTTAGTCAGGTCCAGTCTGAATTGCCGCGTACAGCACGACCATCACTTGGGCCAGACGCTACCGGTGTCGGCTGGATTTATCAGTACGCATTGATCGATCGCACCGGCCAGCATGATCTATCGCAGCTAACCTCGATACAGGACTGGTTTCTAAAATACGAGCTGCAGACTCTGCCTGACGTTGCAGAAGTGGCAACCATAGGCGGCATGGTACGTGAGTATCAGGTAGTCCCTGACCCGGTCAAACTCGCCAGCCATGGGATCAGTCATCAACAAGTACGCAAGGCGATAGAACAAGCTAACCAGGAAACCGGGGGAGCAGTGCTGACGCTGGGCGAAGCGGAGTTCATGGTGCGCTCCAGTGGCTACCTTCAGTCACTCGAGGATTTCCGAAAAATCCCACTAAAACTGGTTGATGGAGTGCCAGTACAGCTTGGAGATGTGGCGCAGATTCGCCTTGGTCCGGAGATGCGGCGTGGTATTGCCGAGCTGGACGGTGAAGGGGAAGTCGTCGGCGGGGTCGTCATTCTGCGTTCAGGCAAGAACGCCCGCGCCGTGCTATCTGCCGTGCATGAGCGACTTGAGACACTGCGGGAAAGCTTGCCGGAAGGGGTTGAGATCGTCACCACCTATGATCGAAGTGAGCTGATTGATCGAGCGGTAACAAACCTCAGTTACAAATTGATTGAAGAGTTCATTGTAGTTGCACTGGTGTGCGTATTGTTTCTTGGCCATTTGCGTTCGTCACTGGTGGCCATCATTTCCCTACCGCTGGGAATCCTTGCTGCCTTTATTGTGATGCGTTACCAGGGCATCAATGCCAATATCATGTCGCTTGGCGGCATTGCTATCGCTATCGGCGCTATGGTGGATGCAGCAGTGGTGTTAATCGAGAACGCTCACAAGAAAATTGAGATTTGGCATCGGGATAACCCAGGGCAATCTCTGACTGGTAATGCGCATTGGCGAGTCATAGAGCAAGCAGCTGTCGAAGTGGGGCCAGCGCTGTTCTTCTCGTTGCTAATTATTACCTTGTCGTTTATTCCTGTCTTTACCTTGGAAGCACAGGAAGGGCGGCTATTTGGCCCACTGGCATTTACCAAAACCTGGGCTATGGCGGCGGCAGCCGGCCTATCGGTGACATTGGTTCCACTGTTAATGGGGTACTGGATTCGGGGAAAGATACCTTCCGAGGAAAGTAATCCAATCAGTCGCTTTTTGATTAGTTGTTATCAACCCGTACTAGAGCGAGTCTTGGCGTGGCCGAAAACCACCTTGCTGGTTGCCGGTTTAGTTTTTGTTACCGCCTTTTGGCCGCTAAGTCAGCTTGGTGGTGAATTTTTGCCACCGCTGGATGAGGGCGATTTGCTGTATATGCCAAGTGCCTTACCAGGCTTGTCAGCACAAAAAGCTACCGAGCTTCTACAGCAGACCGATAGGTTGATCAAAACGGTGCCTGAGGTGGAGCAGGTGTTCGGCAAGGCGGGGCGTGCGCGGACAGCGACTGACCCTGCACCATTGACGATGTTTGAAACCACCATCCGTTTCAAACCCAAGGACCAATGGCGTGAAGGCATGACAACGGAGAAGCTTGTCGAGGAGCTGGACCGTATTGTACGCGTGCCTGGACTGGCAAATATCTGGATTCCTCCGATACGCAATCGTATCGACATGCTTGCCACTGGCATCAAGAGCCCAATTGGCATCAAAGTAGCGGGTAATGACCTAGAGATCATTGACCAGGTGAGTCGTCAAATCGAACAGGTAGCCAAACAAGTACCCGGTGTTTCCTCAGCATTGGCTGAACGGTTGACTGGTGGTCGTTATGTGGATATCGATATTCGGCGTGGCATTGCGGCTCAGTATGGCCTCAACATCGCGGATATTCAGTCGGTTGTCAGTGGTTTGATTGGTGGTGAAAACATCGGTGAGACAGTGGAAGGGCTGGAGCGTTACCCGATCAGCCTTCGATATCCTCGCGAGTGGCGCGACACGGTGCATCGCTTACGCGATTTGCCCATAGTCACTCCCGAAGGAAAACAAATTACCCTCGGAACCGTGGCGGATATCAAGATTACCGATGGGCCACCGATGTTAAAAAGTGAGAATGGCCGACTGTCTGGGTGGGTGTATATCGATGTTCGGGGGCGTGACCTAGCCTCGGTAGTGGATGATCTACGTGCCTCAGTGAATGATGGAGTCAGGCTGCCAGAGGGGGTCAGCTTGTCCTTTGCCGGTCAGTTTGAGTTCCTGGAGCGGGCCAATGCGAGACTGAAAGTGGTGGTGCCGGCGACCTTACTGATTATTTTCGTACTGTTATTCCTGACCTTTCACCGTATCGGTGAAGCCTTGCTGATTATGGCTACGTTACCGTTTGCGGTGACCGGCGGTATCTGGTTCTTGTATCTGCTGGACTACAACTTGTCGGTGGCTACTGGTGTCGGCTTCATCGCCCTGGCGGGTGTCGCTGCCGAGTTTGGCGTGATCATGTTGCTGTACCTAAAGCAGGCGTGGCAGGAGAGGCAGGAGCAGGGCCAAAAGGATGAAGCTGCCTTGATGGGTGCTATCCGTGATGGCGCGGTATTACGTGTTCGACCTAAGGCGATGACTGTAGCTGTTATTATTGCCGGTCTTCTTCCGATTTTCTGGGGGGGAGGCACAGGTAGCGAGATCATGAGCCGCATTGCTGCGCCCATGGTAGGAGGGATGGTAACAGCACCTTTGTTATCACTTTTCGTGCTGCCCGCAGCCTATCTGCTGATGCAACGACGCAACAGGAATCCGGGTTAACCAAGCTTAAAGCTTGGGTGGTTGCGATTGTGAATAAGTAAATAGAGCACATAAGGATCGCAATCTTTTGGTCTTGGCACCCTGCTTAGTGTCAGATCAGCACTGATCTGACACTAATAATCGGCGGGGGTTACAGGTGTTAAAGACAAAATTTTTCCGTGTGATGCTGGGAGGGGGGGGGGCTAGCCATACAAAAGCCGATTGACGATCGGTTTTATGTGTGTCAGTCTGATTGCCAGATTGATAATCTCTAAGTGGTCAGGATTCATGCAGCTGGGTGAACTAGAAAAGCAAGTCTTGCAATACTTCTGGAAGGGGCGCACGGCAGACGCAAAATCTGTCTATGCGCATTTCGAGAAGCAGCGCGGAGGTACCTTGAATACTATCCAGAGCACGCTGGATCGATTGTTCAAGAGGGTAAGCGGATTAAATGGTTGATCTTACCTTTGCATGAGAGTGAGACAGACCGGCATCTCATCGGATTATCTGGTTGATGCTTCACCTACTGCTGGTGCATGTTTCCTTCGCTAATTCCAGCAAGA